>Ga0209062_1000008_pt1 | contig 941801 bp, 880 predicted proteins | sample Coa_R2_2_FD_187158 | JGI IMG/M metagenome (GOLD analysis project Ga0209062, IMG submission 187158) | Surface soil microbial communities from Centralia Pennsylvania, which are recovering from an underground coalmine fire - Coalmine... | ecosystem: Environmental > Terrestrial > Soil >...
CGGCTCCCTCCCCTGCCTGACCGAACCGCGCCGGGCCGTCTACCGCTTCCGACCCGGCTGACCGACCTCACCCGAAGCGGACAAATGATGTGCTACCAAAACCGGACATCTTGATTAGCTAACGACACAGGGCACGGGACGAAATAGTGATGGAACACGAAGGAATTGCGACGGTCCGGTGAGGTCCTGGGGAGGTCCCGAGCCAAGTACGGAGCCAAGTACCGAGCAGTCCCCGCCGATCCGTCACCCGGCCGACGTTGCGACCTTGGCGAGCTCGACCTCGACCCGCAGGTCGATCTCGGCCAGCACCTGGTCGACGCGTGGATCGCCCGAGCCGTCCTTGAGCTCGGCGGCCGCCGATTGAAGGCGCAGCACCACGGCCGGATCGAGCCGGCCCGACAGCAGCGCCAGCTTCATCTCGTCGAGCAGGTCGAGCGCCTTGTGGCCACGCTTGACCGCGCGCCGGCGCCGCTCGTCGACCGCTTCGACCCCCTGCAAGGCCAGCAGCGCGTCTATCCCCGCAACCGAGCGCACCCCGCCCGAGGCGGCCGGCGCCGGGGCGGGCTCCTCCTGCGGCAGGCTGAAGGTTCCGGACGCGGAACGGCGCGCGGTCGACGACGACGTGGGCGCGGCCGGGCCATTGGGTCCCGTGATGCGCATGGCGAAGGCCTCATGGCGGCGACAGAAACGATTCGGCTCGCGTCTTGGTTCGCGATTTTGGCTCGCCGCCACGCGACCCTCGGCTCTCAATGGTTAAGAGCCGGTTAATCGCGGGCGCCGAGCCGGCAGGAATTGCCGCCATAGGGCAACGCGTTCCCGGCGCCTAGCCGCCAAGTCGAGCGGGGATTCGGCAGATCATCATTAAAGATCAATGCATTATCGGATTTTCCCGCGCTGGCACGCCGCTCGCATCAGATGGGGTCGGTCCGACCTCATCGGGGAGAAGTGGATGACGAGGACAGCAAAGCTCGCACGGATCGCATGCGCGGCCGTGTGGGTGCTGACGACGATGACGCCTCCGGCGCACGCAGCTTCGCGGATCAAGGATCTCGCGAACGTCGAGGGCGTTCGCCAGAACCAGCTCATCGGCTACGGCCTCGTGGTCGGCCTCAACGGCACCGGCGACACGATCAACAATTCGCCGTTCACCCGGCAGTCGCTCACCGCGATGCTGGAGCGGCTCGGCGTCAACATCCGCGGCCAGACGCTTCGCACCGGCAATGTCGCGGCCGTGATGGTGACCTCCAACCTCCCCGCCTTCTCGACCCAGGGCACGCGCATCGACGTGACGGTGTCGGCGCTCGGCGACGCCAAGAGCCTGCAGGGCGGCGTGCTGCTGGTGACGCCGCTGCTCGGCGCCGACGGTAACGTCTACGCGGTCGCACAGGGCTCGCTCGCAATCGGCGGCTTTCAGGCCGGCGGCGACGCCGCCTCGGTCACGCGCGGCGTGCCGACGGTCGGACGCATCGCCAACGGGGCGATCATCGAGCGCGAGATCGACTTCGCGCTCAACCGCATGAACCAGGTGCGCCTCGCGCTGCGCAACGCCGACTTCACCACCGCCAAGCGCATCGCCTCGGCGGTCAACGATTATCTCGGCGTGCCGACCGCCCAGCCGCTCGACCCGTCGACGGTCGAGCTCACGGTGCCGCAGCAGTACAAAGGCAACGTGGTGGCGCTGCTCACCGAAATCGAGCAGCTGCAGATCGAGCCCGACGAGCCGGCCAAGATCATCATCGATGAGCGCTCCGGCATCATCGTCATGGGCCGCGACGTGCGCGTCTCCACCGTCGCGGTCGCGCAGGGCAACCTCACGGTCACGATCTCCGAATCGCCGCAGGTGAGCCAGCCCAATCCGCTGTCGCGCGGACAGACCCGGACGGTCCCGCGCACCCGCGTCGGCGTGCAGGAGGACGGCCGCAAGCTCGCGATGGTCGACGAAGGCGTGTCGCTGCAGCAGCTCGTCGACGGCCTCAACGCGCTCGGCGTCGGCCCGCGCGACCTGATCGCCATCCTGCAGGCGATCAAGGCCGCCGGCGCGATCCAGGCCGACATCGAGGTGATGTGATGACGAGCCTGATGCCCACGCTCGCCGCTCCCGGCCTCGACCAGCTCACGCCGGTCGCGCTCGCCTCCCGCGCCAAGAACGCGAGCCCGAGCTCGCCGCAGGCGCGCATGCGCGCGCAGGCGCAGAGCTTCGAGGCCCAGTTCCTCAACTCGATGTTCCAGCAGATGTACGCGGGCGTCGGCGGCGACGGCCCGTTCGGCAACAGCCAGGGCGTCGGGCCGTGGCGGTCGCTGCTCACCGACGAATACGCCAAGAGCTTCGCCAAGAACGGCGGCATCGGCATCGCCGACGCGGTCTACAAGCAGATGCTGGCGCGCGCGCAGGGGCAGCAGGCGCCGCAGCCGCTGCGGCCGGCGCTGATGCCGAAAGCGCACACCATATAGGGAGCCCCCGCCATGCCGCAGCCGACACCACAGCAACCCACCAAGCCGATGCAGCCGACGCTCGCCCGCCCGCTCGCCGATCCCGCCGAGGCGCAGGCCATGATCGGGCATCTCAGCGATGTCATGGACGCGCTGCTCGGCGTGGTCGAGGAGGAGACCAGGCTGGTGCGGCTCGGCAAGCTCACCGAGGTGGCGCGGCTCGAGCCGAAGAAGACCAACCTCGCGCGGCTCTATCTCTCGGACACGGCGCGCCTGCAGGCGAGCCAGCCCTATCTCGCCAAGGCGGTGCCCGGCGTGCTGAAGGTCCTGCGCGAGCGCCACAACACCTTCCGTGCCATGCTGCAGATCAATCTGACGGTGCTTGCGACCGCGCACGCGGTCGCCGAAGGCATCATTCGCGGCGTGTCGGCCGAGATCAACCGCAACGCGGCGCCGCGCACGTATGGGGCAACCGGCCGCCAGGTCACGCCGCCGCCGCGCAATGCGCTCCCGCTCTCGGTGAGCCGATCGTTATAGATCCGCTGGCGCGGCACCGCGCCGCCCGCCCGGGGTTCTGTTGCGTGCTGAGGCAGTCCGTTGCGTCGATGTCGCGTTGACCCGTTGCGTCGGTGGAGTCCCAGTTGGTGGGGAGCAGCGCGGCCTCGAGCCGCGCTGCTCTTGCGTTCGCGATGCTCGGAACCGATCAAACGAGGGGCTTGTTCGTCGCCGTCCGCGCCAAATTGATCCCATTCGCGGTCAGGTTCCATCCGATCGCTGCGACCTCGATCGCGTCGTTGCCGCTCATCGGCTGGGTCGTGCCCGCAAAGGCGTAGCCGAACGGATCAGGCGCCATATTGCTGCTCCAGTCCGCGTAATCGACGCCGTCGTTTGATGGATTGTAGTCGCCGAGGTTCGTCGCCCCTCCGTCGATCGAGAAATAGTCCGTGTTGGGTCCTTGCTGCGTCAGCGCGCGCTCGGGCGTGCCCTGTGAAGGATTTCCGTTGTTGGTCGAGGTGTAACGGAAGAGGTCGAGCGGCGTATAGACGCCGGAGCCGAGCGCCGCGCCGACCGAGCCGATGCGTCCCATGACCTCGGTGAACTCGTGCTGCAAGGTGCCGATGGCATCATAGCCGCCCGATGCGGTCTGGTTGAACTCCAAGCCGATCGCGCTCGAGACGCCGACGTAGCCGTCGATGCTGGAGCTCGCACCGGCGAGGCCGAGCGCCTTTTGCTCCGCGGTCGTGAGCTCGAAGCTTCCTCCAGTCGGATCGGTCGCGCCGAGACTCGCGGCCGCCGATGCCTTGTAACCCGAGTTCAGCGCCTGCGATTGCAATGCCGATCTGATCGACGAATAACTGTCGCTGCCGAGGAAGCTGATGTTCTCCGCCGCGGCGCTCGGCGAGATGGGGCTGCCGTCGACTTCGCCATAGCCGACTTGAATGTTGATGACGACGTTGTTGCTGAAGACGGCCGATAGACCGGCCGCCGCGGCGACGACCGCGTTGCGGTAGCCGGTCGGCGCATTGCCGACGCTCGAATCCCAGCTGAGATTGAACTGGAGCCCGCCATTGGCGCCGACCAGCGTCGTCGAGCTGAGTTGCGCGGTGCTGAAGGTCGAGATTTGCGCAATCGACAAGGCGTCGGCGTGGTTGGCGAGCAGCGCCGCGGTCTGCGTCGACGAGAGCGTGCCGAGTTGCGCGGCCGTCAGCCCGCTGACTTGAGCCGAGGTGAGGCCGGCGATCGCCGACGGCGAGAGCGAGCCGACGTTGTTCAGCTGGGAGTCGATTTGCGGCGAATTGAGCTGATTGAGCGCGGCGACCTGGCTCGCCGTGAGCCTGTCGAGCGTGGCGATGGTGATGCCGCTGGCTTGATCCGACGTCAGATTCGCGATGTTCAGCGCCTGCAGGTTTGGCGTGCTCAAGCCGCTGATCTGCGCATTGCTCAGCGCCTGGTCCTGGCTCGGCGTGAACGCGCCGATCTGGGTCGGCGAGAAGTTGTTCAGCGTTGCGATCGGCAGCGCGCCGATCTGCTGCGCCGTAAAGCCTCCGAGCTGGGTCGGGGAGAGCGACTGCAATTGCGACGGCGACAGCGAGCCGATCCCGGGCACTGACAGGGCGCTGATCTCGACCGGCGTCAACCTACTGGTCTGGCTCGCGCTCAGGTTCGCAAGGGCCGTGGTCAGCCCGCCGAGCTGGCTGCTCGTGAGGTTGGTGATCGTGATGGCATTCAGGCTCGTCCGATTGAGGCCGTTGAGCTGCGTGGCCGTCAACGCCTGGACCTGGGGAGACGTGAGCTCACCGATCTGGGCCGACGTGAAGTTGTTGAGGGTCGCGGTCGGAAGCGCGCCGAGCTGTCCCGCCGTCAAGCCCCGGAGCTGCGTCGGCGACAGTCTCTGCAGCTGGCTGACCGAGAAATCATTCAGTCCGGGGATGGACAGGGCGCCGATCTCGCCCGCGGTGAGCGAATTGACCTGACCGGCGCTGAAGTTCGTCACCGCCGACGTGAGACCGCCGAGCTGGGCGATCGTCAGACGCGCGAGGTCGATCGCGTTGAAGCTCGCGGCGTTGAGGTTGTTGAGTTGCGCGGCGGTCAGCCCCTGATCCTGGGTGGCGGTGAACTCGCCCACCTGGGTGGGCGAGAAGCTGTTCAGCGTCGCGTTCGAGATCGTGCCGAGCTGCGCCGAGGTGATGCCGCCGAGCTGGGACGCCGTCAGGCTCTGCAGCTGCGGCGCCAGCTTGTTGAAGCCGGAGGTCGAGAGCGCGCCGATTTCGCCTGCGGTCAGCGCATTGACCTGTCCGGCGCTCAGGTTCGCGACGGCGCCCGCGAGGCCATTGAGCTGCGCGCTCGTCAGGTTCGCCAGGTTGAGCGCATTGAAGCTCGCCGCGTTGAGCCCGTTGAGCTGCGCGGCGGTGAGCGCCTGATCCTGGTTGGCGTTGAGCTCGCCGATCTGGCCCGGTGTGAAATTGTCGAGCGTCGCGGTCGAGATCGACCCGAGCTGCGCCGACGTCAGGCCGGCGAGCTGGGGCGCCGACAGCTCCTGCAGCTGCGTCGCCGACAGGTCGTTGAGCCCGGGCGCCGACAGCGCGCCGATCTCGCTGGTGGTGAGCGCGTTGATCTGGCTGGCGCTCAAGTTCGCGGTTGCGGCCGTGAGGCCGCCGAGTTGGGCTAACGTCAATTGCGCCAGGTTGAGCGCGTTGAAGCTCGCGGCATTGAGACCGTTGAGCTGCGACGCCGTCAGTCCCTGATCCTGGGCGGCGGCGAGCTCGCCCACCTGGGCCGCCGAGAAGTTGTTGAGGGTCGCGGTCGAGACCGCACCGAGCTGCGCGGCCGTGAGGCCGCCGACTTGCGGTGCCGAGAGCGTCTGCAGCTGCGTCGCCGACAACCTGTTGAGCCCGGGAGCCGACAGCGCTCCGATCTCGCTGGTCGTGAGTGAGTTGATCTGCCCGGTGCTGAGGTTTGCCGCCCCGGCCGTGAGGCCGCCGAGCTGAGCGCTCGTCAGGTTCGCGAGGCTGAGCGCGTTGAAGCTGGCCGCATTGAGGACGTTGAGCTGCGCTGCCGTCAGCCCCTGATCCTGGGTGGCACTGAGCTCGCCGACCTGGGCGGCGGAGAAGTTGTTCAGCGTGGCGGCCGAGATCGCGCCGAGCTGCGCCGCCGTGAGGCCACCGAGCTGGGGCGCCGACAATTCCTGCAGCTGCGTCGACGACAGGTGGTTCAGCCCCGGCGCCGAGAATGCACCGACCTCGCCGGCCGTGAGCGCGTTGATCTGGCCGTTGCTGAGGTTGGCGGCTGCCGCGCTCAGGCCCCCGAGCTGCGCCATCGTCAGATGCGCGAGGTTGAGCGCATCGAAGCTCGCGGCGTTGAGATTGTTGAGCTGGGCGGCCGAGAGGCCCTGATCCTGGCTGGCGCTGAGCTCGCCGATCTGGGTGGAGGAAAAATTGTTGAGCGTCGTGGTCGAGATCGCGCCGAGCTGCGCCGCCGTGAGGCCGCCGAGCTGAGGCGCCGACAATTCCTGCAGCTGCGTCGACGACAGGCTGTTGAGCCCGGGTGCCGACAGCGCGGCGATCTCGCCGGTGGTGAGCGAATTGATCTGGCCGGCGCTCAGGTTCGCGGCGGCCGCCTTGAGCCCCGCAAGCTGCGTGCTCGTCAGGTTCGCGAGATTGATCGCGTTGAAGCTCGCGGCGTTGAGGCCATTGAGCTGCTGGGCGGTGAGCCCCTGCACCTGCGCCGTGCTGAGCTCGCCGATCTGCGCCGTCGAGAAATTGTTGAGCGTCGCGGTCGAGATCGAGCCGAGCTGGGCTGCCGTGAGACCGCCGAGCTGTTGTGTCGACAACGCCTGCAGCTGGGTCACCGACAAATTGTTGAGGCCGGGCGCGGACAGGGCGCCGATCTCGCCCTCCGTCAACGCGTTGATCTGGCCGAGGCTGAGGTTCGCGGTCGCGCTCGTGAGGCCGCCGAGCTGGGCGCTTGTCAGGTTCGCGAGGTTGATCGCATTGAGGCTGCCCGCGTTGAGCCCATTGAGCTGTGCGGCGGCGAGCCCTTGCAGCTGCGCCGTGTTGAGCTCGCCGATCTGCGTCGCCGAGAAATTGTCGAGCGTCGCGGTCGAGATCGAGCCGAGCTGGCTCGCCGTGAGACCGCCGAGCTGTTGCGCCGACACCGCCTGCAGCCGCGTTGCCGACAGATTGTTGAGGCCGGGCACCGACAGCGCGCCGATCTCGCCCGGCGTGAGCGAATTGATCTGACCGGCGCTGAGGTTCGCGGCCGCGGCCGTGAGGCCGCCGAGCTGCCCGCTGGTCAGGTGCGCGAGATCGAGCGCGTTGAAGCTCGCGGTGTTGAGCCCGTTGAGCTGCGCAGCGGTGAGCCCCTGCACCTGCGTCGCAGTGAGCCCGCCGATCTGCGCCGGCGAGAGATTGTTCAGCGTCGCCGCCGAGATCGCGCCGAGCTGGCTCGCCGTAAGGCCACCGAGCTGTTGCGCCGACAATGATTGAAGCTGCGGCGACGACAGGTTGTTGAGCCCGGGCGCCGACAGCGCGCCGATCTCGCTGGCCGTGAGTGCGTTGATCTGGCCGGCGCTCAGGTTCCTGATCGCGGCCGTGAGGCCGCCGAGCTGCGCGCCGGTCAGGTTCGCGAGGTTGAGCGCGTCGAAGCCGGCGGCGTCGAGGTTGTTGAGCTGCGTGGCGGTGAGCGCCTGCACTTGCGTCGTGCCGAGCTCGCCGATCTGCGTGGCTGAGAAATCATTGAGCGTCGCCGTCGAGAGCGAGCCGAGCTGGGCCGGCGTGAGTCCGCCGAGCTGTTGCGTCGACATCGATTGCAGCTGCGTCGCCGACAGATCGTTGAGCCCGGGCACCGACAGGGCGCCGATCTCGCCGGCAGTAAGCGAGTTGATCTGGCCGGCGTCGAGGTCCGCGGTCGCCGCCGTGAGGCTGCCGAGCTGGCCACTCGTCAGATGTGCGAGGTTGATCGCATTGAGGCTCGTGGCGTTGAGCCCGTTGAGCTGCGGCGCGGTGAGCGCCTGCAGCTGAGGCGCGTTGAGCTCTCCTATCTGCGTCGCCGAGAAGTTGTTGAGTGTCGCGACCGAGATCGAGCCGAGCTGGCTCGCCGTGAGGCCGCCGAGCTGCGGCGCCGACAACGCTTGCAGCTGCATGGCCGACAGGTGGTTGAGCCCGGGCGCCGACAGCGCGCCGACCTCGCTTGCCGTCAACGCGTTGATCTGGCCGGCGCTGAGATTGGCGGTCGCGGCCGTGAGGCCGCCGAGCTGCGCGCCTGTGAGATTCGCGAGGTTGAGTGCGTTGAAGCTGGCGGCATTGAGCCCGTTGAGCTGCGGCGTCGTGAGCGCCTGCACCTGCGCCGAGCCGAGCTCGCCGATCTGCGTCGGCGAAAAATTGTTCAGCGTCGCGGCCGAGATCGCGCCGAGCTGGCCCGCCGTCAGACCGGCGAGCTGCGCGCTCGACAACCTCTGCAGCTGCGTCGCCGACAGATCGTTCAGCCCGGGCGCAGACAGCGCACCGATCTCGCTCGCCGTCAGGGCGTTGACCTGTCCGGCGCTCAGGTTGGCGGTCGCGGCCGTGAGGCCGCCGAGCTGCGCGCTCGTCAGGTTGGCGAGGTTGATGGCGTTGAAGCTGGCGGCGTTGAGGTTGTTGAGCTGCGCGGCCGTGAGCCCTTGCACCTGCGTGGCGTTGAGTTGGCCGATCTGGGCGGCGGAGAAATTGTTGAGCGTGGCGCTGGAGACCGCGCCGAGCTGCGCCGCCGTGAGCCCGCCGATCTGCAGCGCCGACAGGGCCTGCAGCTGTGTCGCCGACATCGCGTTGAGCCCCGCCGCCGACAGCGCGCCGACCTGGCCGGCCGTGAGCGCGTTGATCTGCGCGATGCTGAGATTGCCGGCCGCGGTCCGCAGGCTGCCCAGCTGCGTGCCGGTCAGCTGGGACAGATTGAGCGCGTTGAAATTGCCGGCGGCGAGACCGTTGAGCTGCGCGGACGTCAGCGCCTGCGCCTGCGGGGACGTGAGCTGGCCGATCTGGGTGGTGGACAGGTTGTCGAGCGTCGCGACCGAGACCGCGCCGACCTGCGTCGGCGACAGCGTCGTCACGTTCAGGGACTGGATCGTCGTCGGGTCGAGGTTGTTGAGCTGGGTCGGCGTGAGCGCCTGAATCTGCGCGGCCGCGAGGCTGCCGAGCTGGCTCGACACCAGCGTTTCGGCCTGCGTGTTGCTCAGGTTCGCGATGGTCGTGGGGCTCAGCGCGCTGACCTGCGAGCCGGTCAGATCCGCGACATTCAGGGCGTCGAGGTCGGCCCGACCGAGGCCGGCGATTTGCTGGCCCTGCAACGACTGGATCTGTTGCTGCGAGAGCGATCCGATTTGGACGGGCGTGAAGTTCGCCGTCTGCATCGCCGCGATGGCCGAAAAGGTGCTGTAGGAGATCGCGCCGACCTGGGCGATGCTGAACGAGCCGATATCGGCCGCGGAGAGCGCGTTGATCTGCGGCGCCGTGAATCCGCCGACCTGCGCCGGCGTCATCACCGCGATGTCCGCGGTCGTCAGTTGCGATACCGTGGAAATGGGCAGCGCCGCAATCTGGCTCGGCGACAGGCCCGCGACGATCGAAGTCATGGCGCGCTCTCGGTTGCTCCAAGAACGACGTAAGGAGGTTAAATCCCGAAGTAGGAATCCACGGCAATTGGATCCATCAAGGATCTCCGGCTCGCCACCGCAAGCTCGTTCCTCGGTCCGTTCCGCGCGGTGATAACAGATCGCGATTAATTCGAATCTTAGGTATTTTGCTTTTCGCCGGAATGCTTAATGTTTCATTCGTGTTCCGCCTACTTTTCGCGTACGGCTAAAGTCGGCGCAGCTGTTCATGACATCCGCCTCGCCTCGCGCGCTCACGCGGATATCGCAGCGAGCTTCCATGAGCGCGACGCAAGCGCACGCTCGACAGACGTCGCGACAAAGAGTGTCGCCGACGCGCGAAAAGACCATGCTTGCGCGATAGCAAAGGGAATCAAGGGCATTTCAATAAAACTCGGCGGACTCGCGCACGATCGGAATGGCGCTGCGCGGCACCGTTGCGCGACCGCATGCCCGACCGAAAGCGCGGCGAAATCATCGGCGAATCGCGTTGTTGCGCCGGAGGAATTGGGACGCGCACGGCGCGCCGAGCGGCCGCTCGCCATCTGCCGCCGCCCTTTCCGGTCGACTTTCACTCGAAATATCAGTCGCCAGACAGGCGCAACTTAACCATGTTCCCTTACGTCACCTTAATGACCGCAACCTATCCTGTCGCGAAGGGTGATATGGAGGTCCAGGAATCCTGAACGGGGTTCGGCGTCAAATGCAGCCAGGAGGCTGTAATGGACACGGGCGTTACAATCAAACCTAATCCGGGCGTGGTCGCGCAGACCTACGCGCCGTCGATTATTGCCTCGCCCGATCCCGTAGCCACCGATCTTCCGGCGCCGAAAGCCGTGGTGGCGCCGACCGCGACGACGGACGCGCGCAACGACGCGCCGGCGACCACGCACGAGACGATCATCGACCCGCAGACCCGCGAGCTGATCTATCGCGTCATCGACGTGCAGACGCGCCAGGTGGTGCGCCAGGTGCCCGACGAGGCGTTGCTGCGGGTGCGCGCCTACGCGCAGGCGATGGCCAACGGGGACACGCCGGTCCAGGCGCTCAATCAGGCCGACGTCCAGGTCTGACGCCACGATGGCCCCGGCCGGCGCGGCATTGCCGGCTTAAGCACCCATTAACCATGTCGGCCTAGCAATTTCAGGGGCGATCGGTGCCGCCGCCGCTATTGCGGCGCGCCCGCGAGGCCGGCGCACACCAGCGGAACAAGAACGACGATGAGCGCCCCCACGACCGAAGAGCTCACCCAGCAGGGCCTCGCCCACCACCGCGCCGGAGATCTCGCGCGTGCCGAGAAGCTCTACCGCGCAGTGCTCGAGCGCAATCCGGCCGATCTCAACGCGCTGCAGTTATTGGCAGCCCTTACTCACGCGACCGGCCGCACCCAGCAGGCGATCCTGCTGTTCGAGCGGGCCGTCGCGACGATCGAGGCCACGGGCGGCGGGGAGGCGAAGCACGCCGCGTTGTTCAACAATCTCGGCAATGCACTGCGCGATGCCCGCCGTGGCCACGATGCGGTAGCGGTCTTTCGGCGCGGCATCGCGCTCGATCCGCGATTGCCCGAGCTGCACGCCAATCTCGCCAACGAGCTGCATGCACAGAACGATTTCGCCGGCGCCGCCGCGAGCTTCGAGCAGGCGGTGGCGTTGGCGCCCGACAACCGCAATTTTGCGCTCAGCCTCGCCAATGCCCATGCGGCCGTGGGACGCCACGACGACGCGATCGCGCGGCTGCAGGCGCTGCTGCAGGTCGCGCCAGCCGATGTCGATGCCATCCGTGTCGACACGTTGGGCGCGCTCGGCCGCGTGCTCGCCTCCGCCGGCCGCCTCGACGAGGCGATCGCGAGTTTCCGCGCCGCCGTCGCGGCGGATCCCGCTTCGTGCCCGGCCCGGCTCAACCTCGCGGCCGCGCTGGTGCTCGCCGGCCAGATGGAGACGGCGGCCGAGATCCTCTCCGCGCTCGCGCGCGAGCGCCCGGACGATCCGGCGGTGCAATGGGACCTGGCGGTCGCGCTGCACGGGCTCAACCGGCCGGAGCCGGCGCTCGCGGCGCTCGCCCGTCTCCTCGCGCTGCGCCCGAACGACGCCAGTGCGCTCCTGCTGATGGCGATGATTCATCACGCCGCCGGCAACCTCAATGAGGCGCTGGCGAGCTGCACCGCGGCGCTGCGCGCAAACCCCGCGCTGAACGAGGCGCTGCTGCGGCTCGCCGTCATCCTCGCCGATCTCGGCCGGCACGAGCAGGCGATCGAGGCGAGCCGGCAGCTGCTGGCAGTCGATCCGGACAATGCGGCGGCGCTGTGCGTCCTCGGCGGCTCGCTCGCCCGCACCCACCAGGGGCCGGCCGCGCTCGACGCCTATACGCGCTGCCTGCGCGTCAAGCCCGACTATCTGCCGGCCCGCTACCTGCTCGGCCTCCTGCTCAAGGACATGGGCCAGCCCGCCCTCGCAGAGAGCGCGCTGCGCGCCGCGCTCGAGCTCGCGCCCGACCATGTCGGCGCCCATATCGAGCTCGGCAACGTGCTGCAGGCGCTCGGCCGTGCCGAGGAGTCGCGTCAGAGCTACGCGCGCGCCCAGGCGCTGCGCCCGCTCAACAAGCTGCCGACCACGACCGCGGAGCCGGACTTCGCCGTACTGGTGATCATGGCGCCCGGCGCCGGCAACACGCCGTACCGCTACCTGATCGGCAAGAACAGCTACGAGTGCAACCTTTACGCCCTGTTGCCGAACGTCGAGCCCGACCTCGAGCTCCTGCGGGCGAGCGGCGACATCGTGCTGAACCTCATCTCCGATGCCGATCAGGGCCGCGACATGCTGGCAACCGCGGCAGCGCTGGTCGACCGCATCGGTCGGCCGGTCATCAACCACCCGGGCCGGATCATGTGCACCAGTCGCGACGCCATCGCGCGGCTGCCGGCGATCGCGCGCTGCCGCATCCCACGCACGCTGCGCTGCCCGGCCGCCGCTCTCGGCGGCGTAGCCGGGCGCATCGGCCTTCCGCTGCTGCTGCGCACCCCCGGTACGCACGGCGGCGATGCGTTCGAGAAGATCGATACGCCGGCGGAGATCGATGCTTTCGTGAAGCAGTATCCGGCCGACGAATACTACGTCACCGAGTTCGTCGACTATCGCGCGACGGATGGGCTCTACCGCAAATACCGCATGATCCTGGTCGACGGCGTCCTCCTGCCCTATCACCTCGCGATCCACGATCATTGGAAAATCCACCACTTCCGCACCGTGATGGACCAGAACCGGTGGATGCAGGACGAGGAGGCGGCGTTCCTCGACAATCCGGGCGCCGTGTTCGCCGAGCCGCACCAGGCGGCGCTGCACGAGATCGCCCGCATCCTTGGCCTCGAATTCGTCGGCGTCGACTGCTCGATTGACCCCGCCGGCAACGTGCTGATCTTCGAGGTCAATGCCTCGATGCTGATCCACGACGACAACGCCGACTACGCCTACAAGGCGCCGCACGTGGCGCGCATCAAGGCGACCTTCGACGCCATGCTGGCGCGCCACGCGCTGGCCGCCCGCCTCGCCGCGGCGCACGGCACCGCAAATCCGCCACGCGCCGCAGCCGCCGGCTGATCGACCCCTCCGAAAGCGCCTCGACACGGCCCGGCTGAGCGCGCGTGACGCGCGTCCGCGCCTGATTTCTTCTCAAACACTCGCTTGCTCGCCGGGCGGTCGCGCACGATTCGCAGGCCGCCGAACGCACGTGCGCCGGAGAACTGGTTAGGGTTCTCTTGAGATTTATGGTTAAGCAAAAGCGAATGCATCGACCTGAACAGTATATAGAGTCGAGTTGTTAAGGAGACAGGAAATTAACCATGTTTTTTTACTTGGCATTACATCGCGGCGTGGGATGACGGCGGACCTCGATCCTGGAAGGGTCGAGAACAACCACGGCCCGCAGGGCCATCGACCAGAAAGGTTCGACCAATGTCTGACATCACTCTGTCCGCCGGCGTCCGGCAGAACCTCCTCTCGCTGCAGAGCACTGCGTCACTGCTGTCCACGACGCAGAACGACCTTGCCACGGGTAAGAAGGTCAACTCGGCAGCCGACAATCCGACCAACTTCTTCACCTCCCAGTCGCTGAACAACCGGGCCAACGACTTGAGCGCGCTGCTCGACTCGATCGGCCAGGCGCAGCAGACCGTGAACCAGGCCGAATCCGGCATCACCTCGCTCACCAACCTCGTGCAGTCGGCGAAGTCGCTGGCCACGCAGGCCCAGCAGGCGACCACCGGCACCGTGAACTACACGGCGATCACCGGCACGCAGGCGATCGCGGCCGACACGACCCGCGTCACCAGCACCGCGACCGTCGCCAGCGCCGTCGCCGGCGTCACTGCCTCGGTGCAATCGAGCGCCACCCTCGATTCGACCGGCCTCGGCAACCTCTCCAACGGCGACACGCTGACCTTCCAGCTCGGCTCGGGAACGACCTACACGGCGACGTTCACGACCTCCGGCGCGACCGGCAACTCGTTCACCACCGCCGCCAATCTGCGGACCATCCTCACCGCCGACTTCGGTTCGGCCGCGACGGTCAGCGGAACCACCGGCGCCACGGTGACGAGCAACGACGTGAGCAACGACTTCACGATCGGTGGAACGGGCGCCGCGCACGCGCGTAGCGGCAACGCGACCGACTTCCAGGCAGTCAACCACACGCTCGGCGACGCGCTGACGATCACGGACGCGGCTGGACATTCGGCCAACTTCTACTACGTGGCCAGCAATGCCAGCGCCGCCAACGGCACCTTCACGACGGCCACCGACGCGGTCAACGCGATCAACAACGCCGCGTCGAACGTCCATGCCAACATCACTGCCTCGGCGCCGGGCGGCAACCTCGAGCTTGATGCGAACAACAGCATCACGGTCGCGGGCAACATCGGCAGCGCGCTCGGCATCAACGGCACGGCCAGCGCCAACTACAACTCGACCCTTGCCGGCATCACCGGAAACCTGACCGTCCAGGTCGCCGGCAACTCGGCGCATACCCTCACGTTCGGCTCGGCCAACGGCCAGATCAGCACCAAGGCCCAGCTGACTACCGCGCTGAGTGGGCTTACGGATATCACCGGGGGATTCAATTCCACCAACGATATCCAGTTCACGCCATCGAGCAGCGCGGCAGTGACGATCGGCGGTACCCCGTCGACCGTGACGGCCCTCGGCCTCTCGCTCGGAACCTCGACGCCGGTCGGGACGGTCGTGACGGCGAACGCGACCCGCACGAGCCTGCAGAACCAGTACAACGATCTGCTCACGCAGATGGACCAGCTGGCGAGCGACTCGTCCTACAACGGCATCAACCTGCTCGCCGGCAACAACCTGAAGGTCACCTTCAACGAGACTGGCACCAGCTCGCTGACCATTCAGGGTGTGAACTTCAGCGCAACTGGCCTCGGCTTGACGGCGGTCAGCGGCAATGGGTTCCAGGACAACAACAACATTGCCAACACGATCACGTCCCTGAACACGGCGTTGACCACGCTGCGAACCCAGGCGGCGAGCTTCGGCTCCAACCTCTCGACCGTGCAGACCCGTCAGGACTTCACCAAGGACCTGATCAACACCCTGCAGACCGGCGCGAACAACCTCGTCCTGGCCGACACCAACCAGGAAGGTGCCAACCTGCTCGCACTGCAGACCCGTCAGCAGCTCGCGATCACCTCGCTGTCGCTGTCGTCGCAGTCCGACCAGGCGATCCTGAAGATCCTCTGATCGCTAAGGCGCGTTCCATCGACCGGCGGCGGGGCCTCGGCCCCGCCGCTTTTTTTATGGACGCGCGGTAGTACCGCCCCGGCATTAACCCCTCGTTGAGGTATCATTTACCGAACATTAGGGTTACCGAATCATTATCAGCTCACGTCGCGAAGGCGCATTTCGCCGTCGAAACCGAGGATGTGAGCCATGAGTGATATTACCCTGTCGGCTGGCGTCCGGCAGAATCTGCTCGCGCTGCAGAGCACGGCGTCCCTTCTGTCGACGACGCAGGAAGACCTGGCGACGGGCAAGAAGGTCAATTCTGCCCTGGACAACCCGAGCAACTTCTTCACCTCGCAGTCGCTCAACAACCGGGCCGGCGACCTGAGCGCGCTGCTCGACTCGATCGGCCAGGCGCAGCAGACCCTCACGTTGGCGGACCAGGGCATCACGTCGCTCACCAACTTGGTCCAGTCCGCGAAGTCGATCGCCAATCAGGCGCTGCAGGCGCCGGTCGGGACCGTGAACTACACCCAGATCACCGGCACCCAGGCGATCGCGGCCGACACCACCCGCGTGACCAGCACGGCGACCGTCGCCAGCGCCGTCAGTGGCGTTGTCGCCTCGGTGCAATCGAGCGCCACCCTCGATGCGGCGGGCCTCGGCAACTTGTCCAACGGCGACACGCTGACGTTCCAGCTCGGCTCGGGAACGACCTACACGGCGACGTTCACCACCTCGGGCGCGACCGGCAACTCGTTCACCACGGCCGCCAATCTGCGGGCCATCCTCGCGGCCGATTTCGGTTCGGCCGCGACGGTCAGCGGAACTACAGGGGCCACGGTCACCAGCAACGATGTGAGCAACGATTTCACGATCGGCGGAACGGGTGCAGCGCACGCGCGTAGCGGCAACGCGACCGACTACCAGGCAACTGCCCACACGCTCGGCGATGCGCTGACGATCACCGATGCCGCTGGACATACGGCCAACTTCTACTATGTGGCGAGCAATGCCCAGGCAGCCGACGGCACCTTCACGACGGCCGCCGACGCGATCGCCGCGATCAACAACGCCGCGTCCAACGTCCATGCCAACATCACGGCCACCGCTCCGGGCGGCAATCTCGAGCTGGACGCGACCAACAGCATCACCGTCGCGGGCAATATCGGCAGCGCGCTGGGCATCAACGGGACGACCAATGCCAATTATAACGCGACGCTCGCCGGCCTCACCGGCAACCTGACCGTCCAGGTCGCCGGCGACACGGCGCATACCCTCACGTTCGGCTCGGCCAACGGCCAGATCAGCACCAAGGCCCAGCTGACGACCGCGCTGAGCGCGCTTACGGATATCACCGGCGGGTTCAATGCCGGCAACGACATCCAGTTCACGCCCAGCACCAGCGCAGCCGTCACGATCGGCGGCACGCCCGCGACCGTGACGGCCCTCGGCCTGTCGCTCGGCACCACCACCCCGGTCGCGACCGTCGTGACGCCGAACGCGACCCGCACGAGCCTGCAGGCGCAGTACAACGATTTGCTCACGCAGATCGACCAGATGGCGTCCGATGCGTCCTACAACGGCATCAACCTCCTCAACGGCGACAATCTCAAGGTCGTGTTCAACGAGAGCACCACCAGCTCCCTGACGATCCAGGGCGTCAAGTTCAATTCGGCCGGCCTCGGGCTCACCGCCATCAGCGGCAACGGCTTCCAGGACAACAACAACGTCACCACCACGCTGACCACCATCCAGACCGCGCTCACCACCCTGCGCACCCAGGCGGCGAGCTTCGGCTCGAACGAGACCACCGTCGAGGCGCGGAAGGATTTCACCAAAGATTTGATCAACACGCTACAGACCGGTGCCGACAACCTCGTGCTCGCCGACACCAACCAGGAGGGCGCCAACCTGCTCGCCCTGCAGACCCGCCAGCAGCTCTCGATCACGTCGCTGTCGCTTGCGAGCCAAGCCGATCAGGCGATCCTCAAGGTGCTCTGATCTCGACCAAGCATGCGGCGGACGGCGGGGCTCGGCCCCGCCGTTTGCTTTTGGGCCCGCCTCGCGCGTCGAGCGTTCGCAGCAGAGCCGACTTGGCGTAGCATCGCCTTCATCGATTCGCGGCGCAGCCGCCGCCTCGCGAGGGACCGCCGTCATGGCCTTTCCCATCAACCGCAATCTTGCGCTGGAGAAGAAGACCGATGTCGCGCGCTGGTCGAATCAGGACGCGCTCGAGCCCGCGTGGGACGCGCGTGCCGCGATCGCCGCTGCCTTCATTCCCGCCGGCGCCCGCGTGCTCGACATCGGCTGCGGCCGCATGGCACTGCGCGAGCTGTTGCCGCCGGACTGCGTCTACCGGCCGTGCGACCTCGTCGCCCGTGACCAGGACACCGTCGTCTGCGATCTCAACGCCGGCGCCTTTCCGGCCGAAGTCGCGGCCCAGGTCGATATCGTCACCATGCTGGGCGTCCTCGAATACGTCGTCGATGCCGACGCCCTGTTCGCCAACCTGCGGCGCAGTCGCTGCGACGTCGTGCTGAGCTACTGCCCGACCGACTTCAGCGGCGCGGTCGACCGGCCCTCGCTCGGCTGGATCAGCCATTTCGGCCTTTCCGACCTCGCGGCACTGTTCGACCGTCACGGCTATGGCGTCGAGCGAAGCGAGCGCATCGACGACCTCCAGCTGATGATCAGGCTGCGGCCGAGGGATCGCGTCGCCCCGCTCGCGCCGTGCAGCGTCGCGGTGCTGTCCCACTTCGACGTCGGCAATTTCGGCGACCGGCTCGGCTATCACATGATCAACGCACTGCTGCCGCCGCAGGCCGAGGTGCACCACCTCGCCTTCAACGCGCTGCATCAGGCGCAGCCGCGCTACGACCTCGTCGTGCTCGGCATCGGCAATAGCATCTATCATCGCGTCCTCAACGAGAGCACCCTCGACGTGATGGGGCGCGGCAAGGCCGCGATCGGCATCTTCGGGACGCAATATCGCGAGCTGATTCAGCGCCCATTGCTCGACAAGGTGCTCGACCGTCTCGACACCTGGTTCGCACGCCACGAAGAGGATCTGCTGCATTACGGGCGCGGCCGCGCCAACGCGACGCATCTCGGCGACTGGCTGATCGACCAGTTTCCGATGACGCGGGGAACCGACGAGACGCTTCTCAGGGTAGGCGATGACGTGTGGGACGAGCTGCCGCTCGATCGCGTCATCCAGCAGATCCAACGGCACAAGAACGTGTTTTCGGAGCGGCTCCATCCGCTGCTGTGCGCCCTGACCTCCGCGGAGCTCGTCGCCTACCTCGAGCAGCGCGACGCCGGATCCCCGCTCATCGTCGCCGGCAAGTTCCGCGGCATGCTGATCGATATCTTCGGCCGCACCTTCCCGGAGCGGAAGTTCTTCGAGGTCGATCGCGCCGCGGTGATGCGCTACAAGGCGCGGGTGCGTTCCAACATGGCGCGCCTCCGCGAGCGGATCGACGCGGTTCTGCGCAACGTCGCGGCCGCGGCTTAACCGGGCATTAACCATAATTTGGAAACGATCCTGCCGGGATGCTCACACGGCAAGCCCGGGAGAGCGCCCGCGTTCCATCTTTACGTGAGTCCTGGTTGTCGGCGAGCGAGCCGACGGTCAGTCGATCTGGGTATGACCCAACGGCAGGAGACGATCATGGCGCTCAAAGTCGAGCTCAAGCCGGGCGAACGGCTCATCGTCGGCGAGTGCGTCATCACCAACGCGGATCAGCGCACGCGCCTGCTCATCGAGGGACACGCACCGATCCTGCGCGAGAAGGACATCCTCACGTCGAAGTCCGCCGACACACCGGCGAAACGCATTTATCTCGCGGTGCAGCTGATGTACCTCGCCAAGGACCCGCAAATTCATCACGAGATTTATTTCAAATTGGTGCGGGAAATCGTGCAAGTGGCGCCGAGCATGTGGCCCGTCATCGAAAGCATCAATAATCATATCTTAACAGGCGAAATGTATAAGGCGCTCAAAGATGCCAAGAAGCTCATCGCGTACGAGACGGAGCTGATCGACAATGCGAAACGCGGCGCAGGCGTACCAGGCGGTCGCCAAGCAAACATCAAGTCCGCGCGCGCTTGAAGCAGATCTGTTGTTAAAGGCCGCGGCCCGCCTCAAGGCGGTGCAGGACGGCTGGGATGCGAGCCGCAAGGACCTGCGCCATGCGCTCCTGTACAATCGCCGGCTCTGGACGATCTTCCTGACATCGGTGACGAACAAGGAAAATCCGCTGCCCACGGCGTTGCGGCAGAACATCGCCAATCTCGGCGTGTACGTGATGTACGAATCGATGGCCTGCTCGACGGATCCGCATGCGGACCGGCGCCTGACCACGCTGATCAACATCAATCGCGAGCTGGCCGCCGGTCTGCGCGGCGGCGGCACGTAACCACGCTCAATCTTCCGACAGCTTCGCTTGCGCTCGCGTCGCCAGCGCCTCGCGCACGCGCGCGATCACACTCGTCCAGTCGCCCGCCAGCGGCTGGCGAAACAGCCGCGCGGTCGGATACCACGGGCTGTCGTCGCGCCGGAGCAGCCAGCGGAAATCGGGATTGAACGGCAGCAGGATCCACACCGGCTTGCCCATGGCGCCGGCGAGATGCGCGACAGCCGTGTCGACGCTGATGACGAGATCGAGCTGCGCGATCGCCGCGGCCGTGTCGGCGAAATCCTCGAGCTCCGCGCCGAAATGGATGATCTCGGGATGCGCCCCCATCGGCGGCATATCCTCCTCGCGCAGCTCCGTGTGCAGGCTGACGTAGCGGATGCGCGCATTGCCCAGCAGCGGCCGCATCGCCGCGAGCCCGATCGTGCGCTGACGGTCACCGGCGAAGTCACGGCCGCCCGCCCACACCAGGCCGACATTGAGACGGCCGTCGCGCGGGAGGCGCGCCCGCCATCGCGCGGCGCGCTCGGGCGCCGGATGGATATAGGGCACACCGGCCGGAATGGTGGCGAGGTCGGTCTTGAAGATGCGCGGCAGGCTGAGCAGCGGGCACATGTAGTCGCAGCGCGGGCCGCTATCGCCCTCCACACCTACTTGAACGCCAGGCAGGCCGCTCAGCAGCTCCTTCAACGCCGGCCGCACGCAGAACAGCACGGTGGCGCCGCGCGCCGCCACCATCGGCGCATAGCGCGCGAACATGATGGCATCGCCGTAGCCCTGTTCGACGTAGAGGTAGATCGCCTTGCCGCCGAGCGGCTCGCCGTTCCAGTCGGGGATGGGGTAGCTCGGACGCGCCGCCTTGGACTTGGGCGATGCCCAGCGCCATTCGTAATCGTCCCATCCTTGCTTGAAGCGGCCCGTTACCAGGTAGGCGAGCGCGCGGTGGAAGCGTCCCTGCGCGTAGCCGGGATCGAGCTCGACCGCACGCGTGAAGGCCGCGATCGCCTCCTCGTAGCGACCCTGGGCGCATAACGCGAGGCCACGACCGTTCTGCGCTACCGGCAGGTTGGCGTTGAGCGAGAGCGCGCGCTCGTAGGTCGCCATCGCCTCGTCGAGCCGCCCCATGCGCTCGAGGATCACGCCCATGTCGGAGATGATTTCGCCGACGGTCGGCTTGGCGCGCACCGCCGCCTCGATCAGGCGCAGCGCCTCGGCAAGCTCGCCACGCTCGGCACACAGCACCGCACGGCGGTTGAGCGCGGCGAAATTCTGCGGATCGAGCTCGAGCACCGCGCGATAGAGCGCATCCGCCTCCGCGCTTCGACCCGCGGTATCGAGATCGAGCGCGCGCATGAGTTGCGCCCGCACGTCGGGCGGCGGCTGAGGGCTTTTTTCCTGAGGCTTCTGCATGTGAGGCTTCGTGCTGCGGCGAATCACCGCCTCAGTCCGAGGATATCACGCCGCAGCGGACACCATTCTGCGCAAATGCTTTCCACCGCGTTCATTTCGTGATTCAAAGTTGAATTGATTCGCTTCGCGTGATCCCGCGAGGCCATAGGCGGGGCCACATGAGCCGAGCAAGCCTCCGGGCGACGGTACCGCAGTCCGATGCGCCTCCGGACCTCGATCGCCTCGTGCGCAAGGCCGTCGCGGCGCATCAGAACGGCGCGCTCGGTCAGGCGGACCGGCTCTATCGCGCCGCGCTCGCTCACGATCCCGATCATTTCGACGCGCTGCATCTTCTCGGCAGCCTGAGCCTGCAGCGCGGGCGTCTCGCCGACGCCCAGCGCTTCCTTGCCGCCGCGGTGCGGTGCAATCCGCGCGCCGCCGACGCGCGCTCCGATCTCGGGGTCGCCTATCACGGCGCCGGCGACTACGCTGCCGCCCTCGCGAGCCACGATGCGGCGCTCGCGATCGAGCCCGGCAATGCGGGCTACATCAACCGGCGCGCCGCCGCCCTGGTCCGTCTCGGCCGCTCCGCGGAGGCGCTCGCGGCACTCGACCGCATTCTCAGCGTGCAGCCCGGCCACGCCGATGCGCTCGGGAACCGCGGCAACGTCCACATCAGCCTCAACCGCCCCGATGCCGCGATCGCGGACTACGACGCAGCGCGACGTGCGGCGGGCGACAGCGCGCAGATCCTGACCAATCGCGCGCACGCCCTGCGCCGGCTCGATCGCCTCGCCGAGGCGGTGGCCGACCTGCTGCGCGCGCTCAAGCTCAGGCCGGACCTCGCCGAGGCCCATTTCGAGCTCGCCCTGGCGCAGCTCGCGCTCGGCGATTTCGCCAGTGGCTGGAACGAGTACGAGTGGCGCTGGGCGACCGCGGCGTTCGCGCCGAGCCGGCGCGGCTTCACGTCGCCGCAATGGAACGGCACCCAGACGCTCGCCGGCCGCACCGTGCTGCTGCATGCCGAGCAGGGTCTCGGCGACACCATGCAGTTCGTGCGCTACGCCCCCCTGGTCGCGCAGCGCGGCGCAAACGTGATCCTCGAGGTGCAGCCCGAGCTCGTCGCGCTCCTCGCCGGTACGCCGGGCGTGGCGCGCGTGCTCGCTTATGGCGAGCGGCTGCCGCCATTCGACCTGCACTGCCCGCTGATGAGCTTGCCGCGCGCGTTCGCGACCAACGAGGCGACGATCCCCGCCGATATCCCTCACATCAGAGTGCCGCCGGAGACGGCGGCGCGGTGGGCCGACCGGCTTCCTGCGGGACCGCCCTCCATCGGCATGGTGTGGGCGGGGCGCCCCACGCATCACAACGATCTCAACCGCTCGCTCCCGCTCGCCTCGCTCGCGCCGCTGCTGCGCCGCGGCGACTTGCGTTTCGTCAGCCTGCAGCGCGACGCGCGTGCAGGCGATGCCGCGATCCTGCGCGATCTGCCGAACGTCATCGACGCCGGCCCCGACCTGCACGACTTCACCGAGACGGCCGCGCTGATATCGCGGCTCGACGCCGTGGTCGCGGTCGATACCGCGGTTGCGCACCTCGCCGGCGCGCTCGGCAAGCCGCTGCTGCTGCTGTTGCCCCATGCGGCGGACTTCCGCTGGCTGCGCGGTCGCGACGACAGCCCCTGGTACCCGTCGGCGCGTCTGCTGCGACAGGATAAATTCGGGGACTGGAGCGGCGTGCTCGCCCGGCTTGATGCGCATCTCGGCGAGTTCACAAGAGGTGCGACGGCCTAGTAAGACGAACGACCAGATCCTCGAAGCCTTTGCGTCTTCAGCCGCGACGAATCCTCCAATGACACATTCGTCACCGGGATCATCGCTCTCCGGCAACCTGTGGAACGTCAGGCAGCTGGTGCCGATGGCCTCGGCTAAAGCACCCTACACTATCCTTGCCGCACGAAGATCGAATCGTTCGCGCAGGTGGCGTTGCGGCCGAAGAAATCCGTGTAGCGGGTGTCGACCATGTATTGGCCGGGATGCGCGGCATCGAACGCGGCGAGCACGTCGCGCTTGACGTCGCTGTCCTCGACCACGAGGTAGTCGCCGCTCTGCAGCCGCTCGTGAAAGAAGGCGAGCACGCCCGCGACGTTCTGGTGCGCGTCCTCGATCACGAGCCAGGGATGCGGCGCCTGCGCGATCACCTCGGCGGGAAAGAGTCCGCCTGGCTCGCGGCAGTCGCCGCGATAGAAGCGCACGCGCGCATGCTCGGCGGCCGCGGGGCGGATATCGACCGAATGCACCATCGCGTCGAGGTCGAAGGTCTGCGTGAGGTCGGCGAGCCACAGCGCGCTCGCGCCCGAGCCCGAGCCGATCTCGAAGATGGTGCGCGGGCGCAGCTCCTGCATGAGTTGCGGGTAGATCGCGAAATCGAAAGCGGTCTTGAACAGCGGCAGGCCGCGCCAGCGCATCAGGTTGGGCGCACCCTGGCAGGCGAGCAGCACGTCGACGCCGAACTCGGTACCGAAGCGCGCATCGTAGTTGACGCGCGCCTCGTCGCGCTCCGCGAACGACACGAGGCGCCCGCGCGCCCAGCGGTCGAGGAACTGGCGCAGGCGCAGGAGCTCCCAGGCAAGGCCGGGCGCGCCCTGCTCGCCGACGCTCTCTTCCCACGATTTGCTCGGATCGAGTTGGGCAAAGCGCGCGGTGACGCGCGTGAACCACTTGTCGAAGACGCTGAAGGCGCCGCGCTGGGCCGTCGGGATATTTTCGTGCTGCCACTCGGTGAAGCGGGCGGCAGCGGCCTTGAGCTCGTTCCCGGAGATCAGCGCGGGCGCGGTCACGACGAACCCGGCGGCCTCAGGCCGCAGCCTCCTTCGCTGCCGGCTGTGGCGCGAACTGAGTCGCGACGTCGCCGCGGAAGACCGCCGGGCCGACATGGTCGAGGCGGCTCTGCGCATCCGCCCAGATCTCGCCGCCGATGTCGGTCCAACGCTTGCAGAAGCTGAAGTCCTCGCTGAGGTAGACGCCGGTCTCCGGCTCGATCAGGCATTCGAACAGCGCGAAACGGTTGGGGCTGCCGGCGAGCGGATCGTTGATCGAATGCTCGCGGCGGAATTTGAGAGACGCATAATGCGCGCACATCTTCTCGATCGCGCTGCGGCGGATCATCAAAAAGCCCGTGCCGGCGTAGCGCACCCGCACGAAGCCGCCGCGCATCGCGATATGCTGCGGGTCCTCGACCTCGAGCACGTATTCGAGGGAGGCCGCGCCCGGGTTCGGCCGACCGGCCTCGATGACGGTGCGCACCCGGTTCCAGTCGGTGCGCTTGATCGGATAGACGCCGCTGCACATCTCGGCGCGGCAGCCGAGGAGGCGGATCACCTGATCGGGCTCGAAGCCGATGTCGGCATCGACGAAGAGAAGATGCGTCGCGGCCGGATTGTCGAGAAACAATGTGACCAGGTCGGCGCGCGCTCGCGTGATCAGCGCATCGCCGTTGCGCAGCAGGATCGTCATCTCGATCTCCGGCGTCGAGCGCAGCACCTTCTGCAGCTTGAACAACGATTGCGCGAAGATGACCGAGAGCTGCCCGCCGAAGCAGGGTGTCGCGACGACGAGATGGATAGGATCGATCATGCGGGCTTTCCCGAAATTGAATCAGGCTGCGCGGCCGGGCAGCAGATGATCGCGGCCCTCGCTGTAACGCATCTCACCCTGGTGCAGATCCGCATTGTTTTCTTCGCGCAGCGCCGCATCCGCCTCACCGTACAGGAAGGCAAGGAACGCATAGCGCTTCCCGCGCGTCACTGGCGTCACCTCGTGCAGCGCGCCGCACGAGAAGACGACCGCGCCGCCATACGGAGTGCGGTATCGCTTGCGGCCGAACTCGGGGAAGATCAGATCGCCGCCCTCGAAGTCGCGGTTGAGATTGATCGACACCGCAAAGCGGCGATGCCGGGCCCCGGCGTTGATGTTGTCGCGATGGCGATAGAAGTGCGCGCCGACCGCGCTGTCGTAACAGGCGACGATGTAGCGGTCCATCCGCGTCGCCTGGTACTGGAAGTAGCACTCGAGCGCGGGGAGGAGCCGCCGCACGATCTGGTCGCGAATCGCCTCGCGCACCTCGGGCAGCGCGACGACGAGGTCGCCGCGCCGCTTGAGGCGGTGATCGACCGTGGTGAGCGTCTTGCCGGCGACGTCGAGCATAAAACCCGAATCCTCGCCGCCGACGCTGTCGTAGAGCTTGATCAGGAACTCGCACAGCGAGTAGTCGAGCACGCGCGGCACGATCAGCACCGGCGCGCTGAGCGGCACGCCGGCCGAGTCGTCGACCGACGGCAGCCCGCGCAACGTGTCATGTACCGCCTCGGCGTGGCCGGCCGCATAGTCCCACGGGATATTGGCGATCAACCGCAGCATCGGATCGAGGATGACGGTGCGCGGCATATCGCTCGCGCCGAATGCGGCCGTGATCGCGCCGTCGTAATCGGCGAGCGCCGCGAAGGCGTTGGTGTCGGGGTCGGCGTACGGGGTCGGATCGGCGGTCGGCTGCGTCAGCACGACGTAGCAGGCCATCCGATCGGGGTGAAACAGGTCGCGCGCCCGCATGAGGTCGGCGAGCTCCTGGATGGCGCGCGGCTCGTCCGGATTGCCGAGGAAGGACAGCACGATCCAGCGCCCCGCCGCGACCTGCAGGTCGAACGATCCGCCCGCAAGGGTGCGCGCGCTGAACCAGGGTACCGGATCGCCCAGGTTCAGACGAATGGCGCCGTCGGTCATCGGTAAGAGCGCTCGCTCGCGCGTTGGCATGCAGATTCATTGATCTAGAAGCGCGTCGGTAAACGGACGATTAAGGTATCGCTTGCGGTATTTACCAACTCCCGCCTACTGACCCGAGCGAGGCTGTTAACCATTCCTTAACCCCGACGGATGAAGCATCGAGACGTCGCCGACGCGACGTCATCCGGCTTTCCCAAAGGCAAGGCGGCCCACTCGATACGGAAGGCTTCCCGTTGCCCATTCCGACGCAGGACCGCCGGCTTCCCTCGCCGTCGACGGCGACCCAGCTTCCCAAGCACGTTGCGCGCCTGCAGCAGGCGCAGGCGCAGTTCGCCCGTGGCGAGCTCCGCGAGGCCGAGGCGCTGTGCGAGCGCATCTTGCGCAAGCGTCCATCCGATTTCGATGTACTTTATCTGCTCGCCGGCGTCAGGCATGCGCTCGGCAAGCTGCCGGAAGCGCTCGACGCACTCGCGCGGGCGCTGCGCGTCAACCAGCGCTCGCCGCAGATCCTCATCAATCATGGTCTTCTGCTCGCGGCGCTCGGCCGGCACGACGAGGCTGTCACGAGCTACGATCGAGCGACCGCAATCAGCCCCGATTTCGCCGAGGCGCATAAGGGGCGCGGCTGTGTCCTTCTCGACATGGACCGACCGGCCGAGGCGCTCGAATCCTTCGACAAGGCTTTGGCGGTCAAGCCGGCCGATGCCGAGGCGCTGAGCAACCGCGCCAGCGCGTTGATAAAGCTGCATCGATATGCGGAGGCGCTCTCGAGCTGCGACCGCGCGCTCGCGCTCCGCCCGAGCGACGTCCGGGCGCTGTCCTTCCGCGCGCACGCCTTGCACAGACTGGGCCGCCACGCCGACGCGCTCGCCGGCTATGAGATGGTCCTCGCCATCGACCCCGGTCACGTGGACGCGACCAACGGCCGCGAGGCCGCGCTCCTACAACTCTCACCTGGTCCAGGCGGCGGCTCCTTCGGTTCGGCCGAGCCGGAGCCACGGGCGCCGGACCGCGGACCGAGGCACGTCATTGCCTGGGTGGGCCGGGGCAATGCGGAGGTGACCGCAGGACGCTACCGCGAGGCTGTCGCACATTACGACGCCGCGCTCGCCATCGACAAAAATAACGTGGACGCCTGGACCAATCGCGGCGTGGCGCTGCAAAACGACGGGCGCCTCGCCGAAGCGCTCGCGAGTCATGACCGCGCCCTGTCGCTCCAGCCACGCTGCGCCAACGCGTGGGATAACCGCGCCGGCACGCTTTTTCTGCAAGGGCGCACCGCCGAGGCGATCGCCGACTACGGCCGCGCGCTCGCGCTCGAGCCCAACCGGGTCGGCACCCTGTACAACCGCAGCGGCGCGCTGCGGACGCTGGGCCGCTTCGACGAGGCGACGGCCGACCTGGACCGCGCGTTGGCGATCGATCCAAACTTTGCCGAGGCGCGCTTCGGCCGGTCGACGATTCAATTGCTGCGGGGAGATCTGAGCGGCGCCTGGGCGGGCTACGAGAGCCGTCTGAAGGTCAAGGACTTCGGCCATTGGCGACGCTCGTTCGACAAGCCGCGGTGGTACGGTGAGCCGATCGACGGACGAACGCTTCTGCTGCACGCCGAGCAGGGTTTGGGCGACACCATCCAATTCCTCCGCTATGCCCGATTGCTGGCCGCCAATGGAGCCGCAAAGGCGCGCGTGGTCCTCGAGGTGCAGCCCCCACTGTTGCGGCTCTCCGCGAGGCTCGGAGAATTCGCACAGGTGGTCGCCGCCGGCGAGCGCCTGCCCGACTTCGACTTGCATTGTCCGCTGCTGAGCCTGCCGCTCGCATTCGGCACCACGCTGGAGACTATTCCCTGCGCCGTGCCCTATCTCGACGCCGATGCCATGCAGGTCGCGCAATGGCGCCGCCGTCTGGCTGGGTTGCCCGGCCTGAAGGTCGGGCTCGCGTGGGCCGGTGGCTTCAGGCCGGGGCTGCCGATGGCGCATGAGATGGACCGGCGCCGGTCGATCACGCTCGCGCACTTCGCCGCCTTCGCCGCCATGACGGGCGTGAGCTTCGTGTCCTTGCAGAAGGACGCGCCCGCCGCGCAGACCAAATCGCCGCCCGCCGGGCTGGTCGTTCACGACTGGACGGACGAGCTCGGCGATTTCGCCGACACCGCCGGGCTGGTCGAGGCGCTCGACCTCGTCATCAGCGTCGACACCTCGGTCGCCCATCTGGCCGGCGCGCTCGGCAAGCCGGTGTGGCTGCTCAACCGGTTCGATTCCGAATGGCGCTGGCTGCTCGATCGCGAGGACAGCCCCTGGTACCCGACGCTGCGGCAGTTTCGCCAGCCCGCGCCCGGCGAATGGGAACCGGTGCTGTCGCGCGTGCGCGAAGCGCTCGCCGAGGTCGCGGCCGTCACGCCGTGATGTAGTTGACGATCGAGACCTTCGACAGCAGCGCCGTGGTCTGGAGCGACGCCTGCAGCTGCGTCTGCAGCGCCAGAATCTGCGTGCCGACCTGGGTGTCGTTGACGCCCTCGATGCTCTGCAGGAAATTGGTGAGCACCGTCGAGGTCTGCGCATGCCGCGTCTGCGCCGACGTCATCGCAGTCTGGGCGTTGGCGATCTGGCCCTCGATGTCGCTGATCGATTGCGTGCCCGGCGCGCCGTCGAGATTGCCGGCGATGCGCGATTTGACCGAATCATACTGCGCGGACGCGTTCGGATCGGTCGCCGAGTAGGTGGTGGCGGCGAAGATCGCCACGTTCTTGATCGCGGTGGTGAGCGCCGGCTCGTTCGCCCGCATGCCATAGGAGACCGTCTGACCGTGATCGATGGTCGCGGTGGCGGTCTGCAGCGCCGGCGTTGGGCCATTCTCGCCCGTGTACCACTCGACCGTATTGGCGGGGGTGCCGGCGATCTGCGTGCTCGCGGTGCTCGGCGGCGACCCGTTGACCCGCATCGGCGGATTGCTGTCGAAGAAGTCGTGGCCGGCCGCGAGTGCGGAGGCGCCGTAGAGCGACGTGTCGGCGATCTGCGAGACGCCGGACGACAGCGCGGCCTGGAAGTTGGTGGCGGTCTGTGCCGTGGTCGCCCCGATGGTGAACTGGCCGGCGGCGGGCGGCGAGGAATTGGTTGCCGTCAGCGTCATGTCCTGACTCGTGCCGTCCGGCAGCGTAAAGGTGAACTTCACCGTGTCCCCGGGGGCCGGATTGCCGCCGGTGAAATCGACCGTGATGCTGTTCGGGTTCACCGGCGGGCCGCTCGGGCCCGAGACCGTGCCGCCGCCCGTGAGCCCGGACGTGACGCTGGCGAGCTTCATCCCGAACGGCGAGCCGACCGCGTTTTCGGTGATCGACACCTGGCTCGCGGCCGGCGACGCGACCGTCAGGCGTCCCTGCGCGCCGACGCCGTCCGCCTGCTGTCGCTCGCTCAGCACCTGCTTGAAGCCGGCTTGCGTGCCGCTGCCGTTGAGGATCTGCGTCAGCGAGGCGACCGATGGCTTGTCCGGGCTCATGCCGGAGAAGATGTAGTTGCTGCCGACCTGGGTGTTGAGCGCGCCCAGCATCTGGTCGAGCTGCCCTTGCGCGTTTTCCTGATCACTCGTCTGCCCGGTCTGATCGATGACGAACTTGGAGTTGACCGCCGACTGCTTGACCGCGTCGGCCGAGGTGGCGACGCCCTGCAGCGCGGTCTGCGCCACGCTGAGCTGGGTGCCGACCGCCGTGATGGTGTCGTCGAAGCCGCTGAGCGCCGAGACCTGCTGCTGCAGGCCGACCGTGAGCCCACGCTGCACGCCGAGGCCCGCATAAGTCTGCGACGCCTTGCCGGTGCCGAGCTCCTGCTGCAGGTCGTCGAGCTGGTTGTTGAGATCAACCAGCGAGCTGATCATTTGCGACGAGATGCCGCTGACGCCCTGGATACTCATGGTCGCCTCACATCTGCAACAGGGTCTGATACATCGACTGGACCACGTTGAAGACCCGCGCGTTCGCCGCGTAGGTGTTCTGCAGGTTCAACAGATTGGTCATCTCGGTGTCGATATTGACGCCCGAGTCCGTATCCATGCGCTGCTGCAGCGCGTTGAGCACCACCTGCTGGCCCTGCTGCAGGTTGCTGGCGTTCTGCGCCGCCTGGCCCTGCTGGCCCATCACCTGGCTGATGAAGGACGACAGCGTCCCGCTGAACGGCGAATTGGTGCCGCCGATCCCGGTCGTGGGCGAGAACGTCGAAGAGGCGCCGGTCAGCTGATCGTAGAGGAAGGTCGGCCGCGTCGGGTCGCCCGACGCGGTCGAGGCCGTATAGGCGACGATGTTGGTCGGATTGGCGAGCAGCGTCGGATTGACGGCGATGCGCTGCGCGAAGCCGACCTCCTGCGGGCCGGTCGGGTTGATCGCGCCCGAATAGACGGTGTTGCCGTCGACGAACAGCGGCATCTGCGAGTTGCCGCTGGTGAGCGACGTCATGGTCGCGGTCGCGGACAGCGAATTGACCGTCGCGGTGCTGGCGAGCGCGTTGACGGCTTGCAGGACCGTGCCGGACGGGTTGGAGAACTGCAGCCCGGCACCGCCGAGCGCGCTGTTGAGCTGGCTCACCACCGAGGCCATGCCGCCGGAGAAGTTGATGCCGATCACCTGCGCGTTCGGCGCCGTCGGCGACGGGCTCTGCAGCGGCAGCACCGACGGGTCGTTGACGTCGACGAGGCTGACCGTGTGCTGGACGTTCGAGGTGTCCGTATAGGTGAGCTGCATCGCGTTGCCGGGCTGCATGCCGGCGGTGTCGACCGAGAAGCCGTTCTGCCCGGCGGAGGAGACCGCGCTGCCCTGCGTCGTCACGTCGGACAAGCTCGATGACATGTTGGCGGCGAGCTGGTCGAGCTGCGTCTGCGCCTGCGGCAGGATCGTGTCGCGCATCTTCAGATAGGCACCGATCTGGCCCGACTGGATCGCGCCGGTGGCGATCAGGTCCATCGGCTTGCCGCCCGGCGTCGTCAACGTGATGTCGCCGACGCCGTTCTTGGCCGAATTGGCGTTCCACAGCGTCGTCGCCGAGATCGCGCCCTGTGGGCTGAACGCGAGCCGCGCCGCCGCCTGCCCGGCGCCGACGAGCTGAGTGCCGGAGCTGGTGTAGACATAGACCTGGTTGTTCTGGCCCTGGACCACCTTGATGTCCATGAGCTGGGCGAGCTGGCTGATGTCCTTGTCGCGCTGGTCGAGCAGCGAGGAGGTCGCCGCATCGGCCGCATTGGTTGTCGTCACCTGCGCGTTGATGTTGGCGATATCCTGAATGGCGGCGTTCGCCGTCTGCACATCGGTCGAGATGCCCTGCTCCGCCGACTCGCGCAGCGCCTGGATGCCATTGCTCGCCTCGTTGAGCTGCTGCGCCAGCGTCTGCGCGGCGTTGATCGCGCTGCTCTGCAATGTCGACGAGGACGGGTTCGACTGCAGGCTCTGCAGCGCCGAGGTGAAGTTATTGAACAGCGTGTCGAGCCCGGTCGCCGAGCCGGGCGTGCCATAGACGTTCTGCAGCTGCTGATAGATCTGCGACAGCGTGGTCGCATAGGAAGCGCCTGACGTCTGCGTCTGCAGCTGGCTCTGCACCAGCGCGTTGATCTGGCGGCTGATGTCGCCGGTGACGACGCTGATCGCCGTGCCGGCCGCCGACTCCTGCTGCTCCAGCGTCTTGCGGGTGTAGCCGGCTGTCTGTGCGTTGGCGATGTTGCCGGCGGTGACGGACAGCGCCTGCTGCGTCACGTTCAGGCCGGCCGTCGCCGCGTTGAGTGCCTGGGTGAGACTCATACTTTATTCACCAGGTCCTTTATTCCTTGTCATTTATTCCTTGTCATCCGGTCGTCGCCGCGTAAGGGCGGCGCGGCGGCAATCAGCGGATGACGTTCAAGAGATCCTGCACCATCGAGTTCGCCGTCGTGATGATGCGCGTGTTGGCCGAGTAGGCCTGTTGGGTGACGATCAGCTTGCTGAACTCGTCGGCGATATCGACGTTCGAGGCTTCGAGCGAGCTGCCGACGATCGAGCCGGTGGCATTCAGCAGCGCCGGGCCGGAATCGGCCGTCGCCTCGTAGGCGCCGCCATCGAGCTGCTTCAGGTTGTTCTGACCGTTGAAGTTGGCGAGCGTCACCTCGGCGAGCGGCACGGTGCGGCCGTTCGAGTAGGTGCCGACGATGCGGCCCTGGCTGTCGACCGCGATCGACTGCAGTTGGCCCGCCGAGGCGCCGTTCTGGTTGAGCAGGTTCACCTGCACGGTGCCGTTGGTGTTGGCGAACTGGGTGAGGCCGCCGGCACCGAAGGCGAGTTGCACGTTGCCGAGCGACTGGCTGTCGACGATGACGTTGTTGAGCGTGAGGCTGCTGACCGGTGGCGTGAGCTGACCGCTCGAGTTGAAGGTGAAGTTGGTGCCGGCGTTGACCCACGCGGGCTGGGTGTTAGTGGCATTGGAGTTGGTCTGGTAGAACAGATTCCATTTGTCGGTGTGGCCGGCGCCGAGCGAGGAATCGTCGATCTTCGCCCAGCGGAACTGAACGTTCACGGGGGCACCAGTGCCGCTGTAGGCGGTGATCGACCCGCCCGCGATCGACTCGTTGAGGAAGGTGGGCTCGTCGACGCCGAACACGGTGCCGTTCGCCGGCAGCGCCAACGTGTTGTGGATGCCGAACGTGGTCGGCGAGAAGCTGTTCGTGCCGCCGACCTGGATCGCGTCGGTCGTGTTGGCCGCCGTGATCGTGATGTTGCCGCTCGCGCTGATTCCCGTGCTGGTCGGATTCACGCCGGCGAGCGCCTTCAGCTTGGCATCGAACTGAGCCATCGTCTGGACGTCGCCCGCTGCGGTGCCGAACGTGATGGTCTGCAGCGGATTGGGCGGATTGGAGCCGACCTGCACCGTCATGGTCTGGTTGGCCGCGACGGCATTCTGCGTGAGCAGGTTGACCGGATTGAAGGTTTGGTTGGCCGCCGCGAAGCCGAGGTTGGCGAGATTGTTGGTGGTGTCGGAAATCGTGAGCGTGTCGGTGTCGTTGGTCGACTGGATCTTCAGCGCGCCGCCGCTCAAGGTGACGGTGAAGTTGGCGCCGCTGAGAGCGGTCATCAGATTCTGGACGGTCGAGCCTGCGTTCACGGTGTAGGACAAGGGCGAGCCGCCGTTGTCGAGCGTGATGACGTCGCCGTTGGAAATCCCGAGCCCGACCAGGTTGGTGCCTGTCGTGAGCGTGTTGACCGTGCCGGTCCCGGTCGCCGGCGCGTCCGGCTGCAGCGTGGCGCCGGAGCCCGCAATCGTCGCCGGCGTCGGCGCGCCGGCCACAGGGCTTGCGGTGAAGTTCGACGGCTGGAGCAGGTTCGAGCCGCTGACCCCCGACTGGGTGGCCGGCGTCTGTGGCACGCTCGGGAGGTTGGCATTGTACTGGATCTGCGAGGTTTCCTGTGCCGGGATCAGATTGTTGGAGAACTGCAGCGTCTGCGGAATACTGCCAGTGGGGTTGCCGGTCGAGGGATCGACCGGAATGCCCATCAGGTAGTAGCCGGCGCCGTTGACCAGGAAACCGTTCTGATCGAGCTGGAAATCGCCGCGCCGGGTGTAGAGGTTGACGCCGCTGAACACCGGCTGGTTGTCCGTGAAGGTGGTCGGCTTCTCGACGATGAAATAGCCGTTGCCGTTGACCGCCATGTAGGTCGGCGTGTTCGAGTTCTGGATATCCCCCTGCACGTTGTTGGTGGGGACCGAGTTCACCGCCACGCTACCGGCGATTTGCTGGCTCGGCAGGTTGTCCGAGACCATGTCCTGGAAGCTGGTCTGGATGCCCTTGTAGGCGGTGGTCTGCGAGTTGGCGATGTTGCCGGAGATGTTCTGCAGAGCAAATGATTGGGCGCTCAGACCGGACACGGCGGTCGTAAGAGCGTCGAAGATACCCATGACTGTTTTCTCCACTCGGATCCGAGCGGCCGTCGGGCGGATCGAATACGCACACACAGGCCGCTGAACGCGTGCAGGGCTTCGCAAGCCGCGTGCCAGAAAAAATAACCATATAATTCAATTGGATAGATAGGCGGCGAGCGTTCCAATCAGGCGCGAAGCGGCAAGAATCGGCTACCCGGCGGCAGAAACTGCCGAGCTTCGTTGGCCGATTCCGCTCGGGGACAATCGACGGCCCCGGATCAGGTCCGGGGCCGTCGATCAAGTCTTGGAGCCGGGAAGCGCGCTCAGGCCGGCGCGTTGGCGGCCGGCGTGAATTTCAGGGAAAGCCCGTTCATGCAGTAGCGAAGGCCGGTCGGCGGCGGACCGTCATTGAAGACGTGGCCGAGGTGGCCGCCGCAGCGGCGGCAGTGCACCTCGGTGCGATGCATCAGGAAGGAGCGGTCGTCCGAGGTGCCGACCGCATTGGCGAGCGGCTGGTAAAAGCTCGGCCAGCCGGTGCCGCTGTCGAACTTGGTGTCGGAGGAGAAAAGCGGCAGGTCGCAGGCGGCGCAGGAAAACACGCCCTTGCGCTTCTCATGGTCGAGCGGGCTCGAGAACGGCGGCTCGGTGCCATGCTCGCGCAGCACCTCGTATTGCGCCGGGGTGAGGATCTTGCGCCATTCGGCGTCCGGCTTCTCGATCTCGAACGGGCCCGCGGCGGCGGCTTCTCCGCCGCCGAGCCAGCGCCAGCCGGCGATCACGGCAATGCCGGCCGTTGCGGTGAGCAGCCATCGACGATTGATCATGATCGGCTCCTTGGCGGCGTTGTGCTTCAACTTGCGTCCAATTGCCTCGAATCCTATTAGCGCATCCTGGCGCCGGCCGTCTGTCAATTGCGCTCACGTTCCCGCGAGCCGGGCGTGTTCCGTTGCCGCAGGCACGACCCCGAAAAGTGGATACCGTTTTCGCAAAAGCTTATGCACCAAAACGACGTCAATCGAAGCGCGGGATCTTGTTCAGATAGAACTGCCGCATGGCGGGCCGGTACTTCTCCATCTCGGCCCGGTTGAGGTCGATGTCCGGCTTCGCGTCAGGCGGCAGCAGCGAGAAATAGGGCGTCTTCTTCGATTCCACCGTGAACTCGGCCCGCGCCTTGGTGAGCAGGTCGGGCGAGGTCAGGAGATCGATGATCGAGGCCGCCAGCACCTTGGCTCCTACGATCTGGCCCTTGTGCGAAATCGAGCTCACCGGCGTCACGGCCGCGTGCCATTCGTGATAGGCGAAGCCCGGCACCGAGGCCGGGAAGTTCAACAGCCCCGCCGGCACCACCCACGACACATCGCCATTGTCGTTGGAGGAAGCCGACTGGCGCCGCTCGCCGAGCGCCTCGGGCCTCGTGCGCAGGCCGACCACCGGGTGATTGGCCGACTTCTGGAAGTCGCGGGCGAACGTCTGCTCCTGGTCGGTCCACGCCGGCACGCCGACCATGTCGATGTTCTTCTGGATGGCCTCCGCGATGCCGCGGTTGACGAGCTGCGGCCACGCTGAGGCGGCGTATTTCACGTCGTAGGTCGTGCCGGTCATCAGCGCGGCGCCTTGGGCGATGTGGACCAGCTTGTCATAGGTCGCCTTGGAGTCGGGCATGTTGGCGTCGCGCACGAACCACCAGATCTGGCCGGTGTCGGGAATGATGTTCGGCTGGATGCCGCCATTGGTGATGGTGCGGTGCGCCCGGTAGGTCGGGTGCAGGTGCTCGCGCAGCTTGTCGAAGCCGATGTCCATGAGCTCGACCGCGTCGACCGCATCGCGGGCGTCCCACGGGTCGATCGCGCCATGCGCGGTCTTGCCGTGGAACGTGAAAATCGAGCTGATCGCCGCGTAGTTGGTCAGGCCATAGCCAGTGGCGAGCCCGTCCCCGATGTGCAGGTAGATGATGGCGTCGACGTCCTTGAAGTAGCCAGCGCGCACGATGAAGGGACGGCTCGCGAGCTGCTCCTCGGCCGGGCCGAACGAGACCGCGACGGTGCCGGGCAGGTTGTAACGCTGCATTACTTGCTTGACCGCGAACGCTGCCGCCGACGCCACCCCGCCATGGGTGTTGTGGCCCTCCATGTGGCCGGGCGCGCCCGGCACGAGCGGCGCGTGGGCGAAATCGAGCGGCTTCTGCGAGCCGCCCGGCAGCGCGTCGACCTCGGTGACGATCGCGATCTTGGGATGGCCCGAGCCCCACTCGGCCCACAGGTTCGTCGGCATGCCGGCGCCGCCGAGGTCGACGCGGAAGCCGGCCGCCTCGAGGGTGCTCTTGAGCAGCTTGGTGGTTTCGACCTCCTGCATGCCGAGCTCGCCGAAATAAAAGATCGAGTCACTGATGTCGGCGATCTGCGTCGCATTGCGATCGATGGTGTCGAAGGCGAGCTGCTTGCGCTCGTCGGCGTGCCCGGCGGGCGCCAGGATTAACGCCACCAATGTCAGGATCAGGCTGAGCTTCGCGTTGCGCGGCATGATGTCCCCCGGATGCAGGTGCGGCAAAGAACGGCAAACGCTAGGCCGCGCCTCGGCTCTCGACAAGCGCGGGCCGAGCCTGTCAGATGGCGCAAAATCGCAATCCAAAATCCCGATCTGGACGGCAGACGCATGCGTTTCGAAGGCACCAAGGCCTATGTGGCGACCGATGACCTGAAGGTCGCGGTCAATGCCGCGATCACGCTCGAGCGGCCGCTGCTGGTGAAGGGCGAGCCCGGCACCGGCAAGACCGTGCTGGCAATCGAGATCGCCAAGGCGCTCGGCGCGCCGCTGATCGAGTGGCACGTCAAATCGACCACCAAGGCGCTGCAGGGCCTCTACGAGTACGATGCCGTCTCGCGCCTGCGCGACAGCCAACTCGGCGACGCGCGGGTGCAGGACATCCGCAATTACATAAAGCGCGGCAAGCTGTGGGACGCGTTCGTGTCCGACGAGCGGCCCGTGCTGCTGATCGACGAGATCGATAAGGCCGACATCGAGTTCCCGAACGATCTGCTGCAGGAGCTCGATCGCATGGAGTTCTTCGTCTACGAGACGAGCGAGACCGTCAAGGCGCGCCGCCGCCCGATCGTCGTCATCACGTCGAACAACGAGAAGGAGTTGCCCGACGCCTTCCTGCGCCGCTGCTTCTTCCATTACATCCGCTTTCCCGACCCTGACACCATGCAGGCGATCATCGACGTGCACTTCCCAGGCATCAAGCAGCGTCTGGTCGCGGAAGCGCTGCGGCTATTCTACGAGATCCGCGATGTGCCGGGTTTGAAGAAGAAGCCGTCGACCTCCGAGCTGCTCGATTGGCTCAAGCTCCTGATGGTCGAGGACATCGGCCCGGAGACGCTACGCGAGCGCGACCCGAAGAAGCTCGTGCCGCCGCTCGCCGGCGCACTGATCAAAAACGAGCAGGACGTGCACTTGTTCGAGCGGCTGGCGTTCATGGCGCGAAGAGAGGGGCGATAACTGCAGCACGAGTTGCGCGGCAGCTGAAACCCAAACGACATCTTCCGAGCGGACCGAGATCCTGCGGGGTTTGCGCACCATCCAGCGCCAACAGCAGATCCTCTGCCACGGCGAAATCCGAGCCGCGAAATTGGTTGGTCTTTCGCCTTCCCATACTTTGAGGCTTGCAGGATTGCGCCACGACCGGATCATGGCAAAAACATGCTAAGAGACGCGGTATGACGCAGGATCGCGCCTAATGCGCGTTGCCATCACAGCCGCGGCTACGGCCTTCCCCCTGCCCCTGCGGGCCACCGCCTGCCGGAATGATGCAGAACTGGACGCGGTCGGGGCCGGCGGTTGCTCGGCGGTCCCGCATGGCCTGCTCGTCGGCCGCCTGGTGCGTATCGGCGACCGCCCATCCGGCGCCGGGCTCGCCATCCTGTGGATCGAACGCTATCGCGAAGCACTTGTTGCTGAATCTGGCGACGACCTTGCACAGCTGCTTGAGGCTCTCGTCGGACGTGCTCCCTTTGCAGGATTCGATTGCGTCGGCGGAGGCGATCTTCGGCGATGGCGTATTGAGCGCGCTGCCGCTCGCAAAGGCGTTTCTCGGCCCGACCGCCATGCATGGATGAGACGACAACAGAAATGCAGCTGACGCCGCGAGCAAGATCAGCGGCCGCAATGTCTGCGATACAGCGCTCGACATACTCATTCGCCACCCGGCCGGCTTCTCACAGCCCGCGGAAAATAATGCCAACGGCCGTGAGAGCTCGCAACCCGCCGAAGTCCACCGAAGTCCGGCCCGCCACGAGAGAACGCGCATCCGTTCGAGGAATTGGCTTTCAAGGCGCGGCGTGAGGGGCGCTGACAGCGCAGAGGGGGCCTGCGGCGAGGCCCGTTCCCTTCGTCCAGCCGGACCGGTAATGTCGTCCCATGTCCATGAGTGTGCAAAACGCTTCCTCGGAAGCGCCCTCGGCCGCCCGCGATCCGCAGGGCTTCCGCGGCGGCATCGCGTCCCTCGCCGACGACCAGCTCTACGCGCTGCAGAACCCGTTCCCGCTCGACGGGCGGGTGAGCGCCTATGCGGCGAGCGCGCGCGGATTCTCGGTCGTGAACAGCTACCTGCTCACCCAGCCCGACGCCGCCCTGTTGATCGACACCGGCTTCGGCAAGGACGAGCCGGTGATCCGTGCCCAGATCGAATCCCTGACCGCCCCCGGCCTGCCGCTCTCGCTCTTTCCGCTGCGGCTCAACGAGTTCATGTCGATCAACAACGTCGAGAGCTTCGCGGCGCATTTCAACGTCGAGACATGCTACACCAGCAATCCCGACGCGGCGCTGTGGTTCGACTTCGGCGCGCGCGAGGACGGGCGCAACGTGCTCGACGCCATGAAGGTGACGGCGGTGACCCGCGCCGACACCATCGACCTCGGCAAGCTCGGCCGTACCATCGACGTGATGCAGGCGCCGATCCGGCTCATCGCGACGCGCTGGCTCTACGACCGCGCGACCCGCACGCTGTTTTCCTCCGACATGTTCACCCATCTGTGGCGCGAGGAGGCGACCGGCCCGTGGATCATCACCGATGCGGACAATGATCCTACCGCGTTGCGCGACGTGCGCTCGTTCATGCTCAATACGCGCTACTGGTGGCTCGAGGGCGCGCCGACCGACGCGATCCGCCGCGGCATCGACGCGATCTTCGACAAGTTCGACATCGAGACCATCGCGCCCGGCTACGGCTGCATCCTGTCCGGCCGCAATGTGGTCGAGCGGCACTATCGCATGCTTGACGCGTTTCTCGCCGCCTGCGACAAGAGTCGGATGGTCTCGCGCTACGTGACGCGCGACGAGGAAAGGTGAGGCGAGCGCCGCTTCGGTCAGCAGCTATCGGTAGAATATATACAACTTACAACTCTTTTCCAAAGTTGGCAGGACGAACTCGGAATTCTGCTGAAGATTCAAAGGCGCCTTCCAACAACGACTCCAACACACGCACTACGCCGCTTGGTGCCGCTGCAAAAATGCCCGCGCACGATCAATGGTGCGGGCCTTGAGCTCCGGCGGATCTTTCCACGGGAACACCGTGATCTCCGCATTCGGGCAGAGCGAGGCGATATCGATCGACACCCGTAACGGATGCGCCACCACGTCGTCGGGCAGCACCAGCATCGGTGTCGGGCAGGACTTCGCGAAATCGCGCGAGACGCTGTACACGAAGTCGGGTTGCACGCGGTAAAGGTTGTGCAGATATGTTTCGATGGTCTCCATCGAGACGTCCGGCCGCCGCGCGCGAAACGCCTTGGCCCAGACGTCACGGCCGGCGTCATACATATAGTCCGGGTGCTCAGGGTGATGTCCGACCGGCTGGCTCAGCAGGGCGGCGACGACGCGTTGCGGCGCACGCTGCATCAGCTTCATCGCGAACGGTCCGCCGATGCAATTGCCGAAGAAAAAGAACTTTTCGATGCCGAGATGATCCATGAGACCGAGCTGGTCGTCGGCGAAGGCGCCCCATGGATCCTCGACCGCGACCGGTCCGGTCGACTCCCCGCCGGTGGCGTTGCGCTGGTCCATGGTGATCACGCGGAAGTCGTTCTTGAACTCTTCCGGAATGTTGATCACCGCGGTCGGCCAGACCCCGATGCGCGAGTTCAAGCCGCCGCCGGGCGTCGCCAGCAGCGGGAAGCCGGAGCCGATCTCCGCGTAGCGGATGCGGACATTGTCCTTCTCGTAGAACCCGATCTTGGCGCCGGGCGGCAAGCCCTGCGGCGCTGCCGCCTGCGCCTCTTGGGCGAATACCTGCGGCGCCGCGCTCGCCGCCGCGGCAGCCGCGCCCGTTGTCAGAATGGTGCGTCGATTGGAGTCGATCATGCGCGCCCTGCCTATGTCGAAGCCGCTCAACCGCGCAGCATAGGGCGCCCAGGGGCTGAATGCACGGGATGTCCGGGCGGAGCCGCATCGAAGCCATGCCACGCCGCATAGCAAAGAGGTACTGACACCGCCGCAATTCGAAGGTAAAAAACGCAACGATCGAAAGACGCGATCCACGACCCGACAGAGCGGGCAGTTCGTAGCCGGATGAGGTGGGAGGTCTTCGATGTCCACGACAGTGAGATGCTTGACCGCGCTAGTGATCACCGCCTGCGCGCTTGGCTCGCCCGGGTCGCGCGCACAGACGAAACCCGCGCCCGCCTATTGGATCACCGAAACGATCGAGGTCATGGACCAAGCCGCCTTCCTCAAGGCCATCAAGGCTGTGCCGCCGATCGTGAAGGCGCACGGCGGACGCTACATCGTGCTGGGCGGAAAGATCGTGCCGGGCGTCGGATCGCCGCCGTCACGTATCACCATCATCGCCTTTGACAGCCTGGAGGCGGCGTCAGCGTGGTACAACGACCCTGCCGCCGTCGCGGCGCGCACCGAGGCGTTGAAATTCGCCAAGGTGCGCGACTCCACGGTCCAGGGCGTCGGCAATTGAGCTGATCAGGGAAGATTGGAAATGCTCGACAGGACATCAGGCAATCCCCACCCGCTCGCCATGAAGCCGGCTGACCGCATGCCGCGCGAGATCGCCCCCGGCGTGTTCTGGATCGGCGACTGCCTGCTGCAGCGCCACAAGGGCAAGGTCTATCACGGCTACAACGCCGCTTTCCTGGTCGCCGGCGAGGACGCCTCGATCCTGGTCGAGACCGGCCATCCGAAGGATTTCCCGGTCATCGAGCGGCACTTGAACGTACTTTTCGCGCGTGGCGTGGCGCCGCTGAAATATCTCTTCGTCACCCATCAGGAGACGCCGCATTGCGGCGGCCTCGGTCGGGTCCTGAAGATGTTTCCCGACTCGCTGCTGGTCGGCGACGTGAGCGACTACCATCTCGCCTTTCCGCAATACGAGCATCGCATGCGCGCGATGCTCGAGGGCGACGAGATCGACCTCGGCGGCCGCACCTTCATGGCGGTCGAGCCGGTGATCCGCGACCTGCGCACCACCTGGTGGGGCTTCGACACGCGCGAGCGCGTGCTGTTTCCCGGCGACGGCTTCGCCTACAGCCACTACCACGAGGACGGCCACTGCGGCCTCGTCGCCGAGGAGGCGGTCTCGCTCGACCTGCCCGACGTTTCCGCGACCTTCGCCGACCTTGCGCTGTTCTGGACCAAGTTCGCCGACATGAACGTCTACTGCGACCGGCTCGATCACCTGATCGCCCGGCTCGGCGTCAAGACCATCGCGCCGACCCACGGCCTGCCGATCACCGACGTCGCCGTGACGGTTCCGAAGGTGCAAGCCGGATTGAAGGCCGCCGCCCTGGTCCCGGAGAGCGGGACGACGAATGAGAAGGTGACGGCTACGTAGCCCGGATGAGGCGCGTAGCGCCGTAATGCGGGGACGGCGGTCCTGAATTGTGGCGCTACGCGCCTCCATCCGGGGCACACGACGTGACCGCCTGCCGCTCAGGCTTATTTGGTCGGAAACGGCTCCGTATAGAACGCGCCGTCGCGGCCGAAATACATGGCTTTGCGACCGAGGAAGAACACCTCGTAGTGCGAGCAGCCGGCGCGCATGATGCGGCGCAGGAACTCGGCATAGCCGACCTCGCCGCGCTGGATGGCTTTGACCGAGGCCGAGACGGCTTGCGCATCGAAGCCCGGCGCGACCGTCGGGCTGTCGCCGAGCGGCAGCGCCTCATCGAAGGTCTCGCGGTCGGGGCCGTAATAGGTGTTGCGCAGCGCCACCAGGTCGGCCGTGTAGGACGTAACGCCCGCGCCGGCGAGACGCGCGACGACCTGTGGAAATGGCGTATCGGCGAAACTCATCTGCATGCATTGCGCGATCGTGTCGATGTTCATCGCTCAATCTCCTAAGCTGTCTCTCACTTGGGGTTGACGGGATCGGTATCCTTGAGCGCCTCGACCAGGCGGCGCAGGCCGCGATGGATCGAGGCGATATCGGCGGGCGAAAGCTTGCGGGCGAGCCGGGCGTGATAGCCGCCCGCCGCTTTGCCGAGCTGGTCGAGCGCGGCGCGTCCGCGCCGGGTCAGGACCAGATAGGGCGAGGCGCGGTGGTCGGGGTTGTCCTCGTATTGCGCGGAGCCGTCGGCGACGAGGAGGTCGGCGATGCGCTGCACGTTCTGCCGGGTCACGCCGAGCACGCGCGCGATCTGCGGCACGGTATGCGGCTCGGCCGAGGCCGCGCTCATCACCTGCCAGCGCGCCTGGGTCTGACCGACGGTCTCGGCGATCGCCTCGCCGTTCTCCCGGAAACGGCCGGCGAGCCGGTAGACGTCGGCGACGATCAGCGGCAGCAGGGATTGTGGGGTTTCGATCGTCATGGTAATAATTTGTCATATTGACAATATGCTGTCAATAGTCGGCGCGAAAATGCGCCACGTGTTCCGGGGCCTTCCCCCGATTTCGCTTCCCCCCGATCCAGGCTAGTGTTTTCCCGCAATCGGACCGGGGAACCCCATGAAGAAGCTCACCATCGGCGACGTCACCATCACCAGCATCATCGAGCGCGATGGACCGTGGCGCAAACCCGAGGACATGTTCATCGGCTACGATCCGGCGGCCGGCAAGCGTCTGCTCGCCGAGATGGATCCGGTCGTGTTCGATCCGGCCTCGGGCAAGATGGTCATCACCTATCAGACGTTCGTGGTGCGCACGCCCAAGCACACGATTCTGGTCGACACCTGCACGGGCGAGGACAAGGGCTACCCGCCGCCGATGGACTTCCCGAAGAAGCCGTGGCTCGATGGCTTCGCGGCCGAGGGTCTGCGCTTCGAGGACATCGATTACGTCTTCTGCACTCACTTGCACATCGATCACACCGGCTGGAACACGATGCTGCGCAACGGCAAATGGGTGCCGACCTTCCCGAAGGCGAAATACGTCTTCCACAAGGGCGAGTACGCGGCCTGGGAGGAATCGTGCAGGCGCGGCGAGAACCGGCCGGGCGGCGGCGGCAACGTGTGGCCTTACAACTGCGAGCCGATCGTCGCGGCCGGCCAGGCGCTGCTGGTCGACGACGCTTTCGCCATCGACGACACCATCTCCCTCACGCCGACGCCCGGCCACTCGCCCTGCCACTGCTGCGTCAACATCCGCTCCAAGGGCCAGCAAGCCTCCGTCGTCGGCGACCTGATGCATCACCTGCTGCAGGTGCGTCAGCCGGACCTCTCGACCATCTTCGACTGGGATCCGAAGCAGGCGGCGCAGTCGCGCCGCAAGTTTCTGACCGATAGCGCCGGCACCGGCCGCTTCGTGCTGCCGATCCATTTCCCCAATCCGACCACCGGCCTGATCGAGGCGGACGGCGCCGGCTTCAAATACAACTTCGTGCGATGAGGTCGTTCGACCCGCAAATTGCCGCCCGCTACGTGTTCGACGCGCACCGCACGCGCGCAGACTACGTCAATCTGCCGAGCGGGATCGCGCCGACCACGCTCGCCGAGGCCTATGCGGCGCAGGCGGCGCTCGGCACCCTGCTCGAGCCGCAGCTCGGCCCGGTCGCCGGCCTCAAGATCGCGACCACCACCAAGGTGATGCAGGAGCTCATGGGCATCGACCATCCCTGCGGCGGGCTCATCTTCGCGCGCCGCATCCATGCCTCGCCCGCGCGCATCCGGCTCGCCGACCACATGCACCTGATGATCGAGTGCGAGCTCGCGCTGCGCCTCGGGCGCGACCTCGCCGGCGTCTCGTTCACGGCGGCGAGCGTCGCGCCCGCGGTCGCCGCCGCCATGCCGGCATTCGAGCTGATCGAGGATCGCAACGCCGACTACAAGGCGACCAGTGCGCTGTCGATGATCGCGGACAATTGCTGGAATGCGGGCATCGTGGTCGGGCCGGACGTCCCGTTCGATCCGGCGCGACCGCCGGTCGGCACCCTCGGCCGCCTGGCGATCAACGGCGGCGCACCGCGCGAGGGCCGCACCGAGGATCCGCTCGCGACGCTCGCCTGGATCGCCAACCTCGTCAACGGTTACGGCCCGCCGCTCACGGCCGGCATGGTCGTGATCACCGGCAGCGTCATCCCGACGCTGCCGATCGCGCCGGGCGACCGCTTCGTCTTCAGCCTCGACGGCCTCGGCAGCGTCGAGATGACCGCCGCGTAGCCCGCGTTACCGGGCGAAAAAGTTTGCGTACAGCTGCGTGCGCAGGTCTTGGAGAAAGGACCCCGCGGCGCAGCTACATCGAGATGTGGCTGTCGCGGATCACCCCGCTCCACATCTTGATCTCGCTCTTGAGCAGGGCGTCGGCGAACGCAGGCGTCTGGTCGGCGGGCGCGTAGATGTCCATGCCGCCGTCCGAGAAGGTCTTGTTGACGCGCGCATCGGCGAGCGCGGCGCGCAGCGCGGCATTGAGCTTGTCGATGATCGGCCGCGGCGTGCCGGCGGGCGCGTACAGGCAGTGCCAGAAATCGACGTCGAGCTTCTTATAGCCGAGCTCCCCCATGGTCGGCAGATCCGGCATGCCCGCGTAGCGCTTGCGCCCGATCACCGCATAGGCCTTGAGCTTGCCGGACTTGACCAGCGGACCGGATATGACGGCCGACTGCGCCTCGAGATCGATCTGACCGGACAGAAGATCGACCAGCGCCGGCCCGGCGCCGCGGTAGGCGATCTGCGTCGACTTGAGGCCGAGCTCCTGCGCGACCAGCACGCCGGCGAGGTGCGAGTAGGAGCCGACGCCCGCGTTACCGATCTTGAGGTTGTGGTCGCCCTCCTTCGCCCACTTGAGGAATTCGGCAAAGCTGCTCGGCGGCAGGCTCGCGGGCGCCGTCAGCGTCGAGGCGGCGGTGTTGATTGGACCGATGCCGGTGAAATCCCTCACGGCATCGAAGGCCAGGTCCTTGTACAGCGAGACGCCGGCCGCGAGCGCGACCTGGTGGATCAGGATGGTGTAGCCGTCGGGCGTCGCGCGCGCCGCGCGCGCGGCCGCGATCATGCCGCCGGCGCCGCCGACGTTCTCGATCACGATCGGCTGGCCGAGCGATTTCGCCATGGCGTCCTGGATGACGCGCGCGATCGTGTCGGTCGCGCCGCCGGGCGGGTATGGCACGATCATCGTGATCGGACGGTTGGGATAGGTCTGCGCCGTGGCGGCGCCGGCCGGCAAAATACATGCGGCAAGAAGCAATGCCGCGAGCGCGCGTGCGGGCCTCATGAGTCCTCCCTGTCCGTCCCTTATTCGCCGCGGGACCAATTATGTTTTTCGCCCCGCGGCGACCCAGCCAATTACCCAGGAATGAAGTGGAGGGATATTCGCCCGTTTCATGTGGCGGCCGCAAGGCGCCCCTGAGCCGCCCGGTATGCGCGGCTTCGCTGCAGCCGCGCGGCAGCCTCGGTTCACACAGCCAGCAGGGAGTTGGCCGCGCCCCTCACCACAGGGCGGGCATGTCGAACGAATAGGTGGTGCCGAAGCCGAACATGGCCTGGTCGGGCGAGCCGCGCTGGATGACGATCGGCGAGTTGCCAACGCCGTCGGTGAGCCGCGAATATTCGACGAAGGCATGGCTCGCCCAGCTCGGATTCCACTGGTAGCGCGCCTGCGTGCCGACGCCATAGGACCGCAAGCCCCCGCCGGCGTCGTAGACCGGCAGGCCCGAGGCCACCGACTGGGCGGGGGTCACGCCGAAATAGGGATTGTTGGCATCGCGCGTCGCCTCGGTCAGCCGCGGTCCGCCCGACAAGGTCCACTGCGAGGTCACCGGCACGACGAGATCGAGCGTCTGGTCCGACACGACCCCCGCATGTCCGCCGAAACCCTGGCGCACCTCGATCCGCGCGCGCAGCCAGCGCGTGGGCCAATAATCGACGAACCCGCCGATCTCGGCGGCAAGCCCGACATTGCCCAGCCCGGCGAGATCCGGGTTGTGCTTGACGCGGCGGCCGAGCTCGACCTGGAGGACCGGCCCGGCCTTGACGCTATCGGTGTCGAACACCGCATAGCCGATGCCGTCCCGCGGCGCATGGAAACGTGGCGGCGTGCCGGCGGTGCGCAGATCGAACAGCGGAAACGGGTAATAACCGTAGTCATCGGAACCCTGCCAATGCGGCAGCGAGCGCATCTCGGCGCCGAGCTCGATCGTCCACATGGCGGGGGGCGGCGCAGTCGGCGGCGCCGGAGGGGCCGGCGTCAAATCGGCGGCGTGCGTAAATGTTGCCGGCACCACGGCCAGCGCAAACACCACCACATGTGCGCGAACCGCGCGCCGCATGAACTTCCCCCGCCCCCGACTCCGCAAGAATTAGCCGATTGATCGTTAAAATGCTATCCGCAACCACACGTCCGGAGCGAGACGCCAGGCACGGCCTGCATTGCCGTCAGAAATCCTGTGAATTGCGGCCGAAGGGAGGACTCTGCGTCTCCAACGGCGCGCTTTGCTCCGGCGGCTCGACGTGTGGCTCGTCTGCCCCATGATGTGCACTTTTGGCACGCTCCGCCGCCTGCCGGAGCAGGGATTCGACCTCGGGAACGTCGACCTCGGCCACGCCGGCCACCGGAACAAGCGGAGAAACCCGAGCGGCCCGATCGGCTCCGGTTTCCGCCATCGGCGCGGGCGGGCCGGCTGATCGCGAGACGGACTCGGCCGTCTCCTGTTGCCCCCCCTGCCCATCTTGCGGCTCGACCGGCTCCAGCATCCCGTCCGCTCGCCGCACGGCCTCACGCCGTCGCGCAACGCTCGCGGTCCAGTCCTCACCACGCTCCAGCGACCACACACCGACGTGCCGCACCAGGCGGCCGAGCCGGCCACCTGCCCACACGAGCTCGTAGGGCAAAAAGAGCCGCCAGCGATCGTCGTGCTCGGTGATCGCGGCCGCGATCAGCTCTCCCGCCATGGCGGAGGTGTTGAGACCATGCCGGCCGAACCCATTGGCGACCCACAGGCCGGGGATCACCTCGCCGACCTGCGGCATGCCGTGCAGCGAGTATCCCATCACGCCAGACCAGGCGTGCTCGATCTCGACCGCGCCGAGCTGCGGATAGACGCGCGCGATCGCGCGCGTGAACGTTCGCGCGGCGCCACGCGGGGTGCGCGGCCACAGCCCCCCGGCACCCGACCACAGCAGCCGATCGCCACCGACGATGCGGTAGTGGTGGTTGGCGAGGCGCGTATCACTGACAGCGCCGCGGTACGCGATCGCCTCGCCGAGCCGATCGCCGAGCGGCGCCGTCACGGCGACGAACCCGGTCACCGGCAGCACCGTATCGGCGAGGCCCGGCACCAGCCCGCCGAGATGCGCATTGCCGGCCAGCACGATGTGCATGGCGCGCACGCGGCCCTTGGGGGTGGTGATGCGCTTGCGCACGCCGGCGGGATCGATCGCGAGCGCCGGCGTTTCCTCGAAGATGACCGCGCCGGCCGCGAGCGCCGCTCGCGCGAGGCCGCGCGCATAGGCGAGCGGATCGATGTGGAACGCGGCCGGATAGTGGATGGCGTGGAAATAGAAGTCGCTCTTGAGCGCGGCGCGCACTTGATCGGTCGGCCAGCCCTCGATGGTCGCGCCGAACTCCTGGCCGAGCAGGCTCGCGACCGCGAGCATCTCGTCGCCATCGTCGATCTTCGACACGTCGAGCCAGCCATCGACGGGCGCCACTCCGGGCATGCCGGTATCGCGGATGGCGGTGCGTACGTACTCGACGCCCGCTTCCGACAGCTTCCATAGTTCGCGCGCGCGGTCGATGCCGACGCGCTCCACCATCGCGCGCGGATCGGCGCCGAAACCCGGCAGCACGAAGCCGCAATTGCGGCCCGACGCGGACCACGCCACATGCCGCGCCTCGATCACCGCGACCGACCAGCCGCGCCGCGCCACCTCGCGCGCCGCCGTGAGGCCGGCGAGGCCGCCGCCGATCACGCAGACATCGACGTCGAGGTCGTAGGTCAGCCGTGCGCGCTCGAAGGCCGCATCCCCCCCGCTCGCCTCGGCAGCATACCAACTCGCGCCAAAATCGGCGCGTACCGTCACATTCATGTCGACTCACACGGTATTGCGGTGGCCTGTCGCGCCCCGCGCGGCCGCCGGAGCGCTATGCTAGCCTGTCGACACGGGTAAATCGAAGGCTAAATCGAAGACTGAACGGATCTGTGAAAATCAACGTGCCCGAACATGCGCCGCCTGCTTCTCCTACGTCACGCCAAATCCTCCTGGGCCGAGCCGGGCGCGAGCGATCATGACCGCCCGCTCAATCGCCGCGGTGAGGAGGCGGCGCCGCGCATCGGCGCCTATCTGCGCCGGCACCAGCTCATTCCCGACGGCGTGCTGTGCTCGACCGCGCAGCGGGCGCGCGCGACCTGGGATCTCGTCGCCGCCGAGGCGCCGGCGGCGCCGCCCGCGATATACGAGGCGCGGCTCTATGAGGCGACGCCGCGCACGCTCCTCGACGTGTTTCGCCACGCCCCACGCGACGCGCGATCCGTGCTGGTGGTGGGCCATAATCCGGGCCTGCAGGAAGTCGCGACACAGCTCATCGCCGCAGGCGATCTCGACGACCGCGAGCGCTTGCGCGAGAAGCTGCCGACCGGCGGGCTGGTGGTGATCGATTTTGCCATCGCCGACTGGACCAAGCTGCATGCGCGATCGGGCCGGCTCGAGCGCTTCGTCGTGCCGCGCATGCTGGAGACGGCGACGGACTGAAGAACACATGGGGGCGCCGCATGTTCAAGCAAATCCTCGTGCCTGTCGATCTCGCCGATCCCGAGCTCGCCAAGCCGTCGCTCGAAACCGCGGTCGCGCTGGCGCGCCCCACGGGTGGCCACCTGCGCCTGCTCAACGTGATGCCGGCGACGCCTGCGATGCTCGCCAAGTACGTGCCGGCCGATTTCAACGAGCAGCAGCGCAAATCAGCCGAGGAGGCGCTCGCGATCATCGCCAGGGAATCCGGCTTCGACGCCGCCCATGTGAGCGCGGCCGTGCGCCAGGGCGGCGTCTACCACGAGGTGTTGGAGGAAGCGAAGGAGATCAACGCCGACCTCATCGTCATGAGCTCGCATTTGGCGGCGGTGCGCACCCATTCGCTCGGCTCGAACGCCGCCCACGTCGTGCGCTACGCCAAATGCTCGGTGCTGGTGGTCCGGCAGTAGCGATGAATGACCGGATTTCGCGCTCGATTTCGTCCCGCCGTTGCGCTTCTGCACCACCGTCCGCCGTTGCGAACCCGTTATGTGCCTGTGGTACCAATGAGTTGTTCCGTCCAGGCATAGTTGGCACCGCATCGGTTGGAAAAATTCTGTGAACGGCTATTCCGCAGCGGAAACCGGCACACTAAATTTCCCGAGTTCCCGGTGATCAGCCGACGCGACGTCCGGGGGGCGAAATCGCGGTCCGTCGGGTTTTCCAGTGAGGACTCAATGCTCAGGTTGATTTTTGCGCTGCTCGTCGCCACCGCGGCGGTCCCTGCAGCTATTGCCGCCGCCGCGGCGCCGGTCACGCAGTTCGATGGTCGCTGGAGCGTCTCCATCGTGACCGACAAAGGCAGCTGCGACCGTGCCTATCGTTACGGCCTCGAAATCCGCAACGGCGTGGTGAGCTACGTGGGCGATAATGCCTTCGACATCAGCGGCCAGGTGAACCGCAGCGGTTATGTTCACGTGCGCGTCGCGCGCGGGTCGAGCTATGCGGACGGTCACGGCCGGTTGTCGCGCGACGGCGGCTCCGGCGTGTGGCGGGGCGTCGGCTCGGGCTCCTGCTCGGGTACCTGGACGGCCGAGCGGCGTCCGCAGGGCTAGACATAGGGTGGCCAACCGCACCCTCGCGGTTGCCCACGCGCACACACGCTGACGTGGGCACAACCTCTCGCACGCCTGTCGGCAATCGCGATATCCGCGCAAACGATCTTGACCACCCTACAAGGGAATCGCCAGCAGCGTATCGATCTGGCGGCTGTCGAGGATCACGGTGCGCTCGGCGAAGCGCGGCGCGTCGCCGGCCTCGACGATGCGGTCGCGATAGGTGCCGGTCGCGAACAGCGCCGTCTCGCCCGTGTGCATGATCCGCGCCACCATGAAGCCGGTGCGCGCATGCAGCATGCCGTCGGCGCCGAGCTCGATGCGCGCCGGCCCGAGGACGTGGCGGTAGCGCTGCGCCTCGTAAATGTTGGCCTCGCGCAGCGCCTTCACGCGGTCGCGCAGCATGGCGCGCGAGGTCGCATAGACGATCGGCAGCGGCAGGCCCTGCTCGACGTTCTCGGCGGTGGTGATGCGATAGCGGCCGTCGTCGGTGAAGAAGTCCGGCCACTCCTCGAGCCGGCCTTCGTCGATCGCCTCGGCATAGCGCGCATTGAGGTCGAGCACCGCGAGCCGGCGTTCGATGTCCATGATATTTTTCTCCCGTCATCGCGAGGGAGCTAAGCTCGCGACGCAATCTCGTCCCGCATGCACCTGCGGATCGAGATTGCTTCGGCATGCTGCGCATGCCTCGCAGTGACTGCCCTCACAACTTCATATGCCGGCGATAGCTCTTCCAGAACCCGCGCACGGCCGCTTCGCTGACCCGGCTCTCCTCCGACGCGGTGCCGTTGCCGCCCATCTCGACCACCGATTCCCAGTCGGTCGCACCACGGATGCCGCGCTGCACGAAGCCGGTCGCGGCGCCGTCCTCCATCGAGATCAGGCCGGACGGCCCGATCAGGTTCGACTGGCGCAGGCGCAGCTCGGTCATCTCCTCGTCGTCGCCCTCGAAGCCGAAGCAGGTCCAAGCGAGCTCGGTGCGATCGAGTCCTTGCGGCACCACCCGGCGCACCGCGAGGCAGTTCCTGATCTGCTGCAGCACGAATCCCGGGAAGACCGAGAGAATCTGCAGCCCGACGCCGTCGCCGAACTCGTCGACGCTCTCGAGCAGCTCCGGAGCCTCGAGCTTTCCGTAGTCCGCGTTCGCCGAGCGCATGCCGGCCTGCTCGTATTCCTTGCCGGCGACGTCGGCCGTGTACGAGTAGCTGATGTGGTGGTCGCCGTGCTCGCTGATGACGAGCCCGCCCTTCTGCGACAGGCGGTTGAGGCGGAAGGTGGTGAAGAACATGTGCAGCAGGCTCGCGTGGTAGCTGTCCTTCACGTTCTCCATGTAGAGCTTCCAGTTGCCCGGCAGCATCTGGCTGTAGCCGCCGAGGAGCTTGGCCGGCGCCTTCATGACGCGCCGCACCTTGGCGGCGATCTCGGGCCCGAGATACGGCTCGATCGGCGCGACCCGCTCACTCATGGTGCCGAACACCAGCCCGGCGAAGATCTCCACCCGCAGCCGGCGCGGCCCATGGCTGTCGGGCCGGCAGTCGGCTGGCATCCCGCCTTTGCCGGCGATGCCTCGGCGGAAGGCGACGCCGGTGAGCTTGCCTTCGAGGTCGTAGGTCCAGTTGTGATAGACGCAGACGATCTCGCGCGCCTCGCCGCGCTCCTTCAGGCAGAGCAGCGAGCCGCGATGGGCGCAGCGGTTCTCGAAGGCATGGATCGCGCCGTCCTTGTCGCGCGTCACCACGATGGGCATGTCGCCCAGATTGGCGGTGCGGAAGGTGTTGGGGCGCGGCAGCTCCGCCTCGAGGCAGAGGAAGGTCCAGGTATCGCCGCGGAAGATCTTCGCCTGCTCCTCCTCGTACAGGTCGCGATCGGAATAGATCCAGTACGGAATGCGCGTGAGGCCGTCGCTCGGCCAGCTGCGTTGGATGGTGCGTTCGTGGGTGGTGCGTTCGTGGATGTTCATCGCGCTTCTCGCGGTGCCTGCTTCCGTAGGGTGGGCGAAGGCGCGGAACGCGCCGTGCCCACGCGGCTGACGTCGCGGTGGGCAGGCTGCGCTTTGCCCACCTACTCCAATTTCACATTAGCCGCCTTGATCACCTTGTTCCAGCGCTCGACCTCCTCGCGCATGAAGGCCGTGGCCTCTGCGGGCGTGTCGCCGACCGGTTCGGCCGAGAGCTCGGCGAGGCGCGCTCGCACGCCCGGATCCTTGATCGCCGCCGCGATGTCGGCGCTGATCTTGTCGACGATCGGCGCCGGCGTGCCCGGCGGCGCCACCACCGCGAACCAGGCCGAGGCCGCAAAGCCCGGCAGCGTCTCGGCGATCGTCGGCACGTCGGGCAGCGAGGACATGCGCTTTTCGCTGCCGACCGCGATCAGCCTGAGCTGGCCGCTCTTCACCAGCGCGAGCGAGACCCCGAGGTTGTCGAACATGATGTCGACGTCGCCGGCGAGCAGGCCCTGCAGGGCCGGGGCCGACCCGCGATACGGCACGTGGGTGAATTTCACGCCGGCCATCATCTCGAACAGCTCGGAGGTGAGATGCGAGGTGGTGCCGTTGCCCTGCGTCGCCGCCGTGATCTTGCCGGGCTTCGCCTTGGCATAGGCGATGAAATCCGCAACCGTCGCGGCGGCGATCTTCTTCGGATTGACCACCAGCGCATTCGGCACGATGCCCATCACCGAGATCGGCACGAACCTCGTCGGGTCGAACGGCAGGCTCGGATAGAGGTTCTGGTTGATCACCAGCGGCGGCGGCGGCGAGGCGAGCAGCGTGTAGCCGTCCGGCGCCGACCTATAGGCCGCCTCGGCGCCGATATTGCCGGCCGCGCCGGTCTTGTTCTCGATCACCACCGGCTGTCCCCATTTGCGCGCCAGCCAGTCGGCGACGACGCGCGGCATCACGTCGGCCGTGCCGCCGGCCGGAAACGGCACGATGATCCGCACCGCGTGGGTCGGAAAAGTCTGCGCCGGCGCGTTCGTCGGGAGCAGCACCATGATCGCGAGGAGCGCGGGAGGCGCGATGCGGGCTCGAAAGATTCGGCAGAGGAAAGCGAGCATCGGCTTCAGTCCAAGGCGGCACGCTGGCGCTGCGTAGTGTAGGGTGGGTTGAGCGCGAGCGAAACCCACTCCGCTTTGCGCCGCCGTCGATGGGTTTCGCTGCAGTCGACCCATTCTACGCCGCTACGCCGCGGAGAGGAGGCCACCATGCTGACGCACGTCTCGATCGGTGTGAAGGACATTGCCGCGAGCAAACGCTTCTACGACCAAGCCTTGCATCCGCTCGGCTACCGATGCGTGCGCGCCGCGCGCTCGATCGAAGGCTATGGTTATGGGACCGACACCATCTTCTTCTGGATCACGTCGGCCCCGCGTCCAGTCGACCCGGACGACGGATCGGGCCTGCACTTCTGCTTCATGGCGCCCACGCGCGCGGCCGTCCATGCATTCCATGCCGCCGCGCTGCGCGCCGGCGGTCGCGACAACGGCGCGCCCGGCCTGCGCCCGATCTATGCGCCCGACTATTATGCGGCGTTCATCATCGATCCGGATGGGTACCGAATCGAGGCGTATTACGGCCCGGGCGAGAAATGAATCGTGGGATGGGTTGAGCGCAAGCGAAACCCATCGCTTTGACGGCATCTCATAGAGGGCGGGTCTCGCATTCGCTCAACCATATCCTATGATGCGTAGTCCGGCTCCTGGCGATCCAGGATACGCTTCAGCGCATTGAAGTGGCGCTGTGCCGGCGGCGGATCGCGGTAGAGGCTCGGGCCCCCGATGTCGCGCATGGTCTTCTCGACCACGGGCGCGGGAAGCTGCTTGAGCGGCTGACCGGTCCACATCGCGTAGATCTGCACCTGCGCGGCGCGCTCGATGTAGTAGAGCCGGTCGTAGGCATCCGCGATGGTGTCGCCCACCGTGGTGACGCCGTGATTGGCCATGAACAGAATGGTTTGGTTGCCGAGCACGCGCGCGAGGCGTGCGCCCTCCTCCGGGTCGAGCGCCGGGCCCGTGTACGTGTCGTCATACGCGATGCCGCCCATCATGCCGACCTCGGTCTGGCCGATCTCCTTGATGCGCGGATCCTCGAGCCGCGTGAGCGCGCTCGTGAACGGCATATGGGTGTGAAACACGGCCTTGGCCTGCGGCAGCGCCTTGTGCATCGGCGCGTGGATGCAATACGCCGAGCGCTCGACCTCGCCCTCCCCGCGCTTGACCTCGCCGTCGTCGATGCCGACCTCCATGATGCAAGAGGCCGTCACCTCCGACCAATGGGTGCCGAACGGAATCTGGTAGTAGCGATCGTCGTGCCCGGGAACCACGAATGTCAGGTGGTTGAAGATGCCCTCGCTGAAGCCGTGCATGTAGGCGATGCGATGCGCGGCCGCGAGATCGACCCGCGCCTGCCATTCGGCATCGGTGTATCCGTGGGCGGCCGCCGGTGATGTCCTGAGCTGCATCGCATGTCCTCCTTGGCGCCCGTGCACGGGGCTTGTCCGCTTGGGGCCTTCGGGCACGCGTAGATTACACCCAGCCGGCGGCCATTGGCCACCACGCGCGCCACGTCCTTTCTTTGCGGCCGCCATTCGAACCTCGCCCATTGATTTGCCGACCAACGCTGGGGCACGACGCACCGAGGGTCCCGTGATGCGATCCGCCCAGGCCGAACCGATCTCCACCGGAGAGGAACTCATCCGGATCGCGCAGGCAGGCGATGCCGAAGCGATCGGGCAGCTCATCCGTGCGTCCATCCGCGACACGATGGCGGCGCATTATTCTGCGGCTTTCATCGAGCGGCAGTGTGCGGTCTGGTCCGGTTCCCATGTCGGGCGGCTCATGCAGTGGCCGGACCGCGTCATGCTGGTGGCGACGCGCGGCCGCGAGATCGTCGGCACCGCCTGCCTCGCCGGCAATTCGGTGCGCAAGGTCTTCGTCGCCCCCCAGCGCCAGCGTGCAGGTGTCGGCCGGCGCCTGATCGAACGGTTGACGCGCACGGCCATCGGCTGCGGCGTCCACGTGCTGCACGTGCAGTCGACCATCAACGCCGCGGGCTTCTATGCCCGTATGGGCTTCTGGATCGCCGACACGGCGCTGGTCGAGGGCGAACCGTTCGTCGTCATGCAGAAGAACCTGTGAGCCGGCGGGCCGTTCGCGCGCGCCGTGGTTGATGAGCGAACGCCGCGTTCCTGCGCGCCGGGCTCTGGACGAGATCAGCCTGGCCATCTGGCCGGCGGTCAATGGCGCCAAAGGCGCGCCGAGCGTCTTCGACTCGGCCGAGGCCGAGGCCGGTCGGGCCGGCGCCGGTCAAATCGATGACGCTGGAGAGCAGCCTGACATTGGAAGGCGGAGCCGTTTGGCTGAGATATCGGCTGCACAACCGCTGACCGTCAGCCCGTCAGCCGATTCATCGGAATCGTGATGCGCACCGTGAGCCCGTCGGCGGACCAGTCGTGCTCGAGCTTGCCGCCGTAACCCAGAATGGTGCGCTCGACCAGCGTCGACCCGAAGCCTTTGCTCGACGGCGCCTCGCCGGCCGGGCCACCGGTTTCCCGCCAGACCAATTCCAGGTTGGCGTCCTCGACCTCCCACGCAATATCGACCGCGCCCTCGTCGACGCTGAGCGCGCCGTATTTCGCCGCATTGGTCGCGAGCTCGTGCAGGACGAGCGCGATGCTGTTGGTCGCGTGCTCGCCGAGACGGATTTCTCCGCCCGCGAGGCTGGGCATGCGGTAGGGCCGCAGGATCGTGCGGATCAACTCGTCGAGCTCGACCCGCTTGCTCACCGAGGCGAGGCCGAAGGACTCGCGCACCAGGCCATGTGCGTCGGCGAGCGCGTGAATGCGTCCGACCAGCGCGTCGGCCATCTCCTGCTTGGTCTGCGTTCCGCGCGCGGCCATGCGGATCATGCTGTCCGCGATGGCGAACAGGTTCTTGATCCGGTGGCCCATCTCCTTGGTGAGGGTCTCCTGCTCCTCCAACGCCCTCTTCAACCGGCCTTCCGACTGCATCATGCGCAGCGCGACGCTGGTGAAGGCGGCAAGCTCGGTCATCACCCGCTCATGCCCGGTGTGAAACTGCTGCCCTTCCCGGGCGACGACCCACAATGTCCCGATCGGCGCCTCGCCGCGCGCGAGCAGCGGCACCAGCAGGACCTCCGGGATCGTGAGGTTGGCGTCGGCGATCCAGCCGTAGACGCGCTCAGGCCGCGCCATCAGCACCGCGTCGCGGTTGTCGATGCACACGCCGCACGGGCTGAAATCGCGCGGGGTCGTCGTGCCTTCGAAAGCGGCGAGCGTGCCGGTGAGGCCGAGCCAGCGGAAGACATCGCCTTCCAGCACGCTGATGCCGGCCGCGGCCGCATCGCAGATGTCCATCGCCTGTGCGACGAGGTGGGGCAGCAGCTGCTCGGGATGATCCGCCATCTGCTGAGCGAGATCCTGCAGCGCCAGCTTTTCACGGAGATAATCCGGCGCCGGCGACGCGCGTCGCAGGAGCTCATGGGTGATCGATACCTCCGCGATCATCGCGGGCGTCTCGATGCGGTTTGCCAAGGCCCACCTGAAAATCAGGATTTGATCGGAAACGCTCCGATATTAGCCGTAAAACGACGGCGGCAAAAGAGCCGTCGCGCGGCGGCGTCGCGCGGTAGCGGCGTAGGTGCGTGCATTTTTGCATGCGCGCGTATCAGTTTGTTGCCGGCTCATGCGCGGGCGATGACACAAGGGAATTTCGACCACTTGTCGCAAAGCCGACTTAACCTTTTAATGAAGCATCAGTTCGATGCTCGGTGCAGGCACTCGTACACGCGGATCAACTCGCGGCTTGCCACAGGAATAGCAAGGTGGGCCTTCGCGTTTGCGCTCGCGAGCCGGCAGGTGAGCCAGAAATAGCCGGCGGTCGGATCGATCACGAGACGCGCCGGCCGGAAATCCGGCGCGAGCAGCACCGACAGATATGGCGTGGTGGTCTGCCACTTCAGGCGATTGAGATTGGGATCGATCCGATTGGACGATACGAAGCGCGGATCGCCCAGCGCCGGATCGGACGCCGTGCCCATGGCGAGCGCGCGCACCGCCCCCTTGTAGCCGGTCCACGCGGTGACGAACTTCGCGGTCTCGACCGCGTGCACGAGCGTAAGCGTGAGGATCGCGCCGACCGCGGCGTGCGCCGCTGCCCCGCGCGCGAGCGCCAGCAGGTGATCGGCCAGTTCGTCGGCGTAGTGAGCCAGGAAGGCGATCGGCACGTGGAGGCGGCCCTCGGCGCGCAGCGCGGCGAGCGCCGCCAGCGCGCCGGCGGGCGGCGTGAGGAGGAAGATCGCGGTGCGCACGTAGTAGCGGTTCTGGGTGTGCAGCGAATGATCGAAGTGCAGCCAGTAGACCGCGAGCGCAAGCGCGACGATGGCGAACGCCCAGAGGTGCGCCCACGCAGGCGCGATCAGCCGCATCACCAGAAATACGACCGCATAGGCTGCAAGCGCGCCGAACAGCAGCATGAAAAAGGTGCTGCCGAGCAGGTTGCCGACGTCGATGAAGTTGAATGCCGCGGCCGCGATGATGCTCGCATAATAACGGTCGGGCGGGAGCGCGAGCTTCACCGCCGCCCAGACGAGGATCACGGCGGCGAGCGCGCCGAGGGCGCGGATGAACATCGCATCGCGGAACCCGCGCAGCGCGACGGTCGCGACGATTGCGACCGCGCACACCGCCGCGCCCTCGTGGGTGAGCGCAAGCGCGAGCAGCGCGACGAAGACCGCGACGGTGCCGCGAACACCACGGCCGGCATAGTGGCAGAGCGCGAGCGCCGGCCAGAACAGCGAATGCGCGACCCACATCTCGGTCGGAAAGCCGAACACCAGCGGACTGAGACACGCGGTCGAGAGGCAGGCGCACGCGAAGATGATGCGCCGCGGCGACCGATCTGTCACGAAGGTCGCCGCGAGCCCGATCAGCGGCGCGGCGAAGAACAGGAGACCGTAGAGCGCGATGCCGCCGCGCGCGTCGCCGGTCAGGCCCACATAGGTCTCGGCCGGCAGATGGGCGTAGAGGTAGACGAACAGGCGATCGGAGATGTCGCGAAAGTGGAAATCCCAGCCGGCGCGCGCCGCAACCGAATACGCGAAGATCGAGCCATCGCCATAGAGCTGCAGCCGATACGCCACGCCCACCAGGATGAACAGGCACGACCAGGCGAGGCCGAACGCGATCGCGACCGCGCGCAGCGCCGAGAAGATCGTGCGGGCTCCCTCGCCCGTCACCAGCTCAGAAGCATCCGCCGTGCGCGATGCGTCAGCGTTCACGTCGCATTTCTCCACCCGGCCTGCGGCGCCGCATCAATGCCACAAGGCCGCCTAGCGCGTCCGACTCTAGCCGTTCGACGACGGCAATTGCCAGCAACATCGTCCGCGGCACGGCGACCCAGACGACAGGACTCCAGTGAGGTGAGCACGGCGTCTGCGCCCCTTCTCCCCCTTTAGGTCCCTCCTTAGGGGAAGAGGGCGCGCGAGCACTTGTGTGTGGCTGCCATTGATTCGCCAGTCGGTTCGATGATGTAGTCGTCGACTGCGAGAGAAACGCCATGCCCAACAACGTACAAACCGAGTCCTTCGACTACGTCATCGTCGGCGCCGGCAGCGCCGGCTGCGTGCTCGCCAATCGCCTCACCGCTGACGGGCGCCATCGCGTGCTGCTCATCGAGGCCGGCGGGCACGATCGTTACTTCTGGGTGCACGTGCCGCTCGGCTACGGCAAGCTGTTCAACGATGCCCGCGTCAACTGGCTCTACACCACAGAACCCGAACCCGAGCTCGACAATCGCCGCATCATCCAGCCGCGCGGCAAGCTCTTGGGCGGCTCGAGCTCGATCAATGGGCTTCTCTATATCCGCGGCCAGCACGAGGACTTCGACCGCTGGCGCCAGCTCGGCAATGCGGGCTGGAGCCACGACGACGTGCTGCCCTATTTCCGTCGCGCCGAGGACCAGGAGCGCGGCGCCGACGCGTTGCACGGGGTCGGCGGGCCGTTCGCGGTGTCCGACGTGTGCGAGCCGCATCCGCTGTGCGAGGCATTCATTGCGGCGGTGCAGCAGGCCGGCCACCCGCGCAACGACGATTTCAACGGCGCCACCCAGGAAGGCGCCGGCTACTTCCAATACACCGCCCGCAAGGGCCTGCGTCGCTCGACCGCGGCGGGCTATCTGCGCCAGGCGCGGCGGCGCGGCAACCTCGAGGTCGTCACCCATGCGCTCGCGACCCGCATTCTGCTCGACGGCCGGCGCGCCACCGGCATCGAGTATCGCCGCGGCGGCGAGACCCGTGTCGCGCGCGCCAACCGCGAGGTGATCCTCGCCGGCGGCGCCTTCAACTCGCCGCAGCTCATGCAGCTCTCCGGCCTCGGCCCGGCCGCGCTGCTGCGGCAGCACGGGATCGCGGTCGCGGCCGACATACCCGGCGTCGGTGCCGATCTGCAGGACCATCTGCAGGTCCGTTTCCAGTATCGCTGCACCGAGCCGATCACCATGAACGACGTGGTGCACAACTGGCGCCATCGCACGCTCGCGGGCTTGCGCTACTTCCTCACCCGCAGGGGCATGCTGGCGATCGGCGCCGGCTATGCGGGCGCCTTCCTGCGCACCAGCCCGAACCTCGCGACGCCCGACGTGCAGCTGCACTTCCTCATCTTCAGCACCGATACCGCCGGTGCGGCATTGCACACGTTTCCCGGCTTCATCGTCTCGGTGTGCCAGCTGCGGCCCGAAAGCCGCGGCTACGTGCGCATCAAGTCGGCGAACCCCGCCGAGCCTCCTGCGATCCAGCCGCGCTATCTCACGAGCCAGTTCGACCGCGACACGTTGCTCGCCGGCATGCGCCAGTTGCAAGGCATCATGCGCCAGCCCGCCATGCGCCGCTACGTCGCCGAGGAATACAAGCCGGCCGCGAGCGTGACGAGCGACGCCGATCTCATGGCCTACGCACGCGCCACCGCGACCACGGTCTTCCACCCGACCAGCACCTGCCGCATGGGCAGCGACCCCGCCGCCGTGGTCGACCAGCGCCTGCGCGTACGCGGCATCGCCGGTCTGCGCGTGGTCGACGCCTCGATCATGCCGGCGCTGGTGTCGGGCAACACCAACGCCGCGACCGTGATGATCGGCGAAAAGGGCGCGGACATGATCTTGCAGGATGCGCGCGCCGCGGCGGCGCCGTCGCCGGCGCTCGCGCCGGCGTAGGTGGGCAAAACCGCGTAGCTAACCTGTCCACGCGGGCAAGCCGAGCGAGGCGATTTTGCCCACGCGGCGTTTCGGACACACTTGCCCACCTACGGCACTCACGCGCTTCACGGCGGGGCCGCGAGAAAAAGCCGTCAAACCTCCTGTGGATGAAAGGGAGAGGCGGGCAGGCCCCTCCCCGCGATCAAAAATCCCTTCCGCCACAGGAGCTTGCCATGGACGCCTTCCCACCCGGGACAGCTGCCTTAGCAGGCCTCACTTGAAGCCGCTCGCCGACGGCTATCTGTTCGAGGCCCAGAGCCCCTGGGTCTTTGGCCGCTGCGGCCGCTACATCGTGACCGAGGAGCAGAAAGCCGCCCTGCTCGGCATCCTGCGGCCGGCCCGCTCGATGCTGCGCTTGATTCTGACGGCCACCATCATCACGGTGATCACCTGCGGGATCGCATTATTGTGGTGGTGTCGCATTGTGGTGGTGTCGCCCGAGGCTCCGGTTCATCCCTTCCGGCCTTGAATCTTGGCGATGGGCCCGCCCTCTACCACGGCTGGATCCTGCGCACTCGTCGCAACCGAGTGAAGGCGGAGGCGACCAGCGACGTAGCCCGGATGCGGCGCGAGTGGCCGACATCCGGACCATGCCGCGATGCAGTTCTCGTTCACGAGCGCGCCGTCGAGAGCCCGCCGACAGGCTCTCCACGTTCTGCCCGTACCGCATACCGGCGAGCGAGCGACGCGCACACCATCAGCTGAATCTGGTGAAACAGCATCATCGGCACGATCGCGAGCCCGACATGGCCGGCGAAGAGCACCGTGGCGATCGAGATGCCGGTGGCGAGGCTCTTCTTCGACCCGCAGAAAACGATCGTGATCTCGTCGGCGCGCGAGAAGCCGAGGCGACGGCTCGCGAACGTCAGGAGCGTCATCACGATGGCCAGCAGCGCAGCATCGATCAGCGCAAGCCGCAAGAGCTGCGCCGCATCGACCTGATGCCAGATGCCGTTGACGACGCCCTCGCTGAAGGCCGTGTACACGATCAGCAGGATCGAGCCGTAGTCGACGAATTTCAGCGCCAGCCGATGTCGGGTCAGGAAGGCGCCGATCCAGGGCCGCATGAGCTGACCGGCCAGGAACGGGACGAGCAGCTTCAGGCCGATGTCGAGCATGGAATGGGCCGACAGCGGCGCACTGCTCGCGAGCAGCAAGCCGGCAATCAGCGGCGCCAGCACCGTGCCGAGCAGGTTCGACGTGGAAGCGCTGCACAACGCCGCCGGCACGTTGCCGCCGGCGATCGACGTGAAGGCGATCGACGCCTGGATGGTCGACGGCAGCGCGCTCAGCAGGATCAATCCGGCCCACAACGGCGGTGACAGCAGCCCCGGCGCCGAGGCGTGCAAGCCGACGACCAGCAGCGGGAACAGCACGAACGTGCTGAGAAAGATCACGGCGTGCAGCCGCCAATGGCGCAGGCCGGCCACTGCAGCTTCGGGCGCGAGCCGCGCGCCATGCATGAAGAACAGCAGCATGATGGCGGCATTGGTCACGCAGGCGGCCACGTCACCCGCCTCGCCACGCGCGGGCGCGACGGAGGCGAGCGCCACCGTGAGCAGAATGGCGGCGAGAAAGGGGTCGATCCGCGAGAGCGCGCGCCTGGCCGACATGGGAAAAAGCCTCCGGTCGCAGGCTTCTGAGATAAATCGATCTGCGGTTATTGTGAATGTCGAATACATCTATTATGGTAATCGCGATTCGTGATAAGAATCCGATGTTCAACCCCGCCCTGCTACAGACGTTCCTGGCCGTGGCGCAGACCCGCAGCTTCACCCAGGCGGCCCAGCGCCTCGACCTGCGCCAGTCCACGGTCAGCCAGCACATTCGCAAGCTCGAGGAGCAGGCCGGCCGCCGGCTGTTGGTGCGCGACACCCACTCGGTCGCGACCACGCCCGACGGCGAGGCGATGATCGAGCTCGCGCGCGGCATCCTCTCCGCCAACGACCGCGCGCAGCGTTATTTTGCGGGCTCGCAGCTGCGCGGCCGGCTCCGGTTCGGCACCTCGGAGGATTTCGTCACCTCGCGACTGCCCGATGTGCTGCACGACTTCGTCCGCACCCACCCGTTGGTGGAGTTCGAGCTGACCGTCGGGCGCAGCGCCGAGCTCAACGAGCGCCTCGCCCGCGGCGAGCTCGATCTCATCTGCGGCAAGCGGCCGCCCGGCGACGATCGCGGCCGCGTGGTCTCGCGCGACCTGCTGACCTGGGTGTCGGCTGGCGGATATCAGCACGCCTCGGCCGCGCCGGTGCCGCTCATTCTGTTCTCGCCGCCCAGCATCATGCGCGAGATCGCGCTCGCCACGCTGGAGCGTAGCGCCCGCCCGTGGCGGATCGTGTGCACGAGCGACAGCCTGAGCGGCTTGCGGGCGGCGGCGTTGGCAGGACTCGGCGTCACCGTCGTCTCCGAGGGGCTCATCCCGGCGGGCTTGACCGAGATTCCCGGTGGCCACGACCTGCCCGATCTCGGCCTCGTCGAGTTCGTCGTCAAGGGCAAGGACAAGGTGATGCACGGCCCCGCGGCCGAGCTCGCCGATGCCATTCTGGAAAGTGGCATTCGGGTGTGAGGCCGCGCCGGCCTACAGCACCGTATCGGTCGGCGGATCGATCAGATGCATATGCTCCACATTTGCCGCGAGCCGCATCTGCTCGCCGGGGCCGCGCGCGGCGCCGGGATCGACGCGGGCGCAGACTTCCTGGCCGTTGACCGTGAAATACACCATCGTCTCCATGCCGAGCGGCTCGACCACGTCGAGGGTGACCGAGAACTCGCTGCCGTCGGTGGCGCCGTTGCGGCGCGGCTCGGTGAGGTGCTCGGGGCGCAGGCCGAGCAGCAGGTCGCGGCCGACCGCCGACTGGCAGCGCGGCGCCTGCGTGGCCGGCACCGGCAACACGATCTGATCGGTGACCCGCACCTTGAGGCCGGAGCCGTTCTTTTCGAGCCGGCACGGAATGAAGTTCATCGCCGGCGAGCCGATGAAACCGGCGACGAAGCGCGTCTTGGGATGATGGTAGAGCTCGTGCGGGGTGCCGACCTGGTCGATCTTGCCGTTGTTCATCACCACGACGCGATCGGCGAGCGTCATCGCCTCGACCTGGTCGTGGGTGACGTAGACCGTCGTGGTCTTCACCTTCTGATGCACCCGCTTGATCTCGGTGCGCATCTGCACGCGCAGCTTGGCGTCGAGGTTCGACAGCGGCTCGTCGAACAAGAAGACCTTGGGGTTGCGCACGATCGCGCGGCCCATGGCGACACGCTGGCGCTGGCCGCCGGAAAGCGCCTTCGGCCGGCGGTCGAGCAGCTCGGTGATGTCGAGAATGCGGGCCGCGTTCTCGACCCGCTGGCGGATCTCGGCCTTGGAGAACTTGCGCAGCCGCAGGCCGAACGACATGTTCTCGAACGCCGTCATGTGCGGGTAGAGCGCGTAGTTCTGGAACACCATGGCGATGTCGCGGTCCTTCGGCGGCAGGTCGTTCACCACCTCGCCGCCGATGTAGATCTCGCCCGAGGTTATCTCCTCGAGGCCCGCGATCATGCGCAAGGTCGTGCTTTTGCCGCAGCCCGACGGGCCGACCAGCACGACGAACTCGTTGTTGGGAATGTCGAGATCGATCGAGCGCACCGCCTCGACGTTGTCGTATCGCTTCACCACGCTACGCAGCGCGACTTCGGCCATTGTTGAACCCTCGGCTTACCCTCGGCTTATCCCTTGGTGGCGCCGGCCGTGAGCCCGGCGATGTAGTAGTCCATGAGGAACGCATAGATCACGAGCGGCGGCGCCGCCGCCGTGAGCGCGCCCGCCATCAGCATGCCCCACTTGTAGACGTCGGCGCGGATCAGGCTCGTCACCGTGCCGACGGTCAGCACCTGCTGGTCGGACGAATAGAGGAAGGCCATCGGGTAGACGAAGGCCGCCCACGACACCGTGAAGGCGAAGATGGTCGCCGCGATGATGCCGGGCAACGCGACCGGAATGAAGATCTTCCACAGCATCTGCATGTGGCCGGCGCCGTCGATCAGCGCCGCCTCGTCCAGCTCCTTCGGGATCGACTGGAAGTAGCCGATCATGATCCAGGTGCAGAACGGCACCGTGAGCGTCGGATAGACCAGCACCATGCCCCAGTAGGAGTTGAGCAGGCCGACGCTGCGCACGATCTGGAACAGAGGGATGAAGAGGAGGGTGTCGGGCACCAGGTAGGTGAGGAAAATGCCGGCCGCGAGCACGCCCGAGCCCCAGAACTTCATGCGCCCGAGCGAGAACGCGGCGAGCACGCTCACCACCATGGTGATGCAGACGACGCAGACCGTCACGATCACGGTGTTCTTGAAGTAGATGAGGAAGTCGGTCTGCGTGAACAGGATCTTGAACTGGTCGAGCGTGAAGTCGGAGATCCACCACGGATTGGTCGCCATGTGGGCCACCTCGGCGTCGCTCTTGAGCGACGTCACGATCATGTAATAGGGCGGGATCAGGAAGAAGATCGCGAACAGCACCAGGAAGAAATAGGACGCCCACAGCGCCCAGCGTCGGCTGCGCTTGAGGCTCGAGCCGGCGCGTCGCGGCGCCCCGCCGGCAGTCATCGTCGCGGCCGTCATCCGATCTCCTTCCCGCGCTTGCGAACGCCGCGCAGGACGACCACCGCCGCGACCGCGAGCAGCGGCAGCATGAACAACGACACCGCGGCGCCGTCCGGAATGTCGCCGGTCTTGATTCCGAGCACGAACGCGTAGGTCGCGAACACATGCGTCAGGTTGCGCGGACCACCCTGCGTCATGATCCATACGATGTCGAAATTGGCGAAGGTGACGATGAGCGAGAACAGCACCGTGATGGCGATGATGTTGCGCATCATCGGGAAGGTGATGTGCACGAATTTCTGCCATCCGTTGGCGCCGTCGATCGCGGCCGCTTCGTAGAGCTGCTCGGGCACCGATTTCAGCGCCGCGAGATACATGATCAGAAAGAACGGCGAACCGTACCAGATGTTCACCAGAATGACGGAGAAGCGGGCCCAGTATGGGTTGGAGAGCCAGGGCACGTCGGTGCCGCCGAACGCCTCGATGACCCAGTTGAAGGCCGAATGGGTCGGATCGAACAGCCACCACCAGCCGAGCGAGGAGAGCGCGAGCGGAATCACCCACGGCACCAGCAGCATGCCGCGCCACTTGCGCTGGCCTTTGGCGGGCAGGTTGTTGATGAGGTGCGACGTGACGAGCCCGATCAGCGCCTTGAAGAAGACGGCGCAGCCCGTGAAGATCACCGCTTGCTCGACCACGTCCCAGAACACGTCGCGCCCGAGGAGCCACTTGTAGTTGGCGAGCCAGATGAACTTGGTCTGCGACCGGTTCAGCATCGAGAGATAGATCGCGTAGAGCGCCGGATAGGCGACCAGCCCGGCGACGATCGCGATCAGCGGCAGGCACATCAGGAACGCGATGGTCGAGCGCTGGCGCAGGAAGTGGCGCATGCCCCGGCGCGGCGCGGCACGGTCGCCCGCGAGCGCGGGTGTCCATGTCTGTTGTACGGCCATGTCGTCGGCCTTTCGCTGGATAGCAAGGGCCGCGCGCCGCGCGAGGCGGCACGCGGCCGGGTCAATGCAAGATCAGGCGCGCAAAGTGCCTTCGAGCTCGTTCGCGGCCCACTTGATCACGTCATCGAGCTTCTCGTTGCCTTGCGTGAACTTCGCCACCATCACGGTGTTGATCGCCTGGTTGTAGATCTGGGCGCCGACCTCGGCGCGCGCCGGCCGGCCCGTGATCGAGGTGACCTCGTCTCCGCGCGGCGGATACGAGTAGGCGGTGCCGAGCGGCGGCTCGACCTTCTTCCAGGTGTCGAAGTCGTGCATGCTCTTGAACGCCGGGATGTCGTAGCCGTTGGAGGCGGCGACGAGCTGCTGCACCGACTCGCGTTGCGAGATGTAGAGCAGCAGGTCCTTGGCGGCCGACTTGTTCTTGGAGAACGACCACAGGCCATACGAGAACGGCAGCTGGCCGACGAAGCGACCTTTCGGGCCCTTCGGCATGCCGTGATGCCAGACCTGCGCCGCCACCGTCGGATTGTCGCGCTTGGCGACCGCCCAGGCGCTCGGCGGGTTCATGATGCTCGAGCCCTTGCCGGAGATGAGCCAGCGGTTGTTGCCGGCGTCGTCCCAAGCATAGACCTCGGGCGGATTCACGGCCATCAGCTTCTTGAGATATTCGAGCGCCGCGCGCGTCTCGGCGCTATCGACCTTGATGTTGTCCTTGTCGTCGACCAGGACGACACCGAACGAGTTGAACAGCGCGCCGACCCAGTCGACCGCGTCGCTGGTCTGCCCCATCGGCAGGCCGACCGGGAAGCCCGCCTTGTGGAGCTTCTGCGCGGTCTCGAGATAGAGATCCCAGGTCCACTTGTCGGTCTTCGCCTTGTCGTACTTCGCCTCGTCGGGCGGAAACATGTCGCGCAGGTCGAGGTCGCAGTATTTCTGATAGAGGTCGAGACGCGACGCGCAAGGCTTCACTTGGCTGCCGACGGTCGCCGGAATGCCGTGCCAGGTGCCCTTGACCGTGTCGAGATATTCCGCGACCGGGCTCACCGGGCCCGCCTTGGCGATGATCTGCTTGATCACGTCGTCGAGCGGCTCGAGCACACGGTGGTGCACCTGAATGTTCCAGTCGCGATGCGACATTATGTCGTGGCCGGTGCCGGCCTGGGCTTCCGCGGCGGCGGTGAGCTTGTCCTTCTCGCCCTGCGACGTGATGTAGTCGATCTTCACCTCGACCTTGTTCTTCTCGCCCCACTCGTTGCACAGCTTGGTCAGCGTATTGTTGGCGCCCGGCACCCAGTGGTCCCAGCAGCCGAGCGAGAGCGAGCCGGCCGCATAGGCGCCGTGCACATATGGCGCCGCGATCGCCGCCGCGGTGCCGAGGGCGGCCGACTTGATGACGTTACGGCGCGTGAGACGTGAAGCAGATGGCATCAGTTAGTCCTCCCAAAATTCTCGCCTTAATGGCGGGCATTTGAAAAAATGATACCCTGATCTTTCGGTTGCGGCTAGCCCGAACGTTGCGTCAGCAATGCCGCAGTGAGCATGAAATCACCGGCACTTGGCCGGCTGGCGCGTTAACCGCGCCCACCCGGCTTTGCCCACAGGATGAGCAGCGAGGCTCTCAATGACTGGCGCCACGACAACTGCCCGGACCATCCGACTCGCGCCCGAGGACAATGTGGTGGTCGCGGTGGACCCGATCGCGCCTGGCACCACGGTTGCGGATGCAACCGCGCGCGAACGGGTGCCGCGCGGACACAAGATGGCGGTCGCCGCCATCGGCACGAACGAGGCCGTGCGCAAATACGGGCAGGTGATCGGGTTCGCGTCGCGGCCCATCTCGCCCGGCGACTGGGTGCACGAGCATAATGTGACGCTGCACGATTTCGCCCGCGACTATCGCTTCTGCGAGGGCGCGCGCAACGACGAGGTTTTGCCGCCCGAGTTGCGCGCGACCTTCGCGGGCTATGTGCGGGCCAACGGCAAAACCGGCACGCGGAACTATGTCGGCGTGCTGACCTCGGTGAACTGCTCGGCCTCGGCCGCCAAGTTCATCGTCGACGCGGTCAACCGCTCGAACGTCTTGGCCGACTATCCCGAGGTCGATGGCGTCGTCGCCTTCGTGCACGGAACGGGGTGCGGCATGGCGGCGCGCGGCGAAGGCTGGGATGTCTTGCAGCGGACGCAATGGGGCTACGCGACCCATCCCAATCTCGGCGCCGCCCTCATGGTGGGTCTCGGCTGCGAGACCTTTCAGATCGACCGGCTCAAGGACGCCTATGGCCTGGTCGAGGGCGACCACTTCCAGACCATGACGATCCAGGCGACCGGCGGTACCAGGAAGACGGTCGCCGAGGGCGTCGAGCGCATCAAGGCGATGCTGCCGATCGCGGCGCGCGCCCGCCGCGAGACGCGGCCCGCCTCCGAGATCACGCTGGCGCTGCAATGCGGCGGCTCCGACGGCTATTCGGGCATCACCGCCAATCCGGCGCTCGGCGCCGCGGTCGATCTCCTGGTCCAGCACGGCGGCACCGGCGTGCTCGCCGAGACGCCGGAGATCTACGGCGCCGAGCACCTGCTGACCCGCCGCGCCGTCAATCGCGCAGTCGGCGAGAAGCTGGTCGAGCGCATTCGCTGGTGGGAGGACTACACGGCGCGCAATCGCGGCGAGATGAACAACAACCCTTCCCCCGGCAACAAGGCCGGCGGCCTCACCACGATATTGGAGAAATCGCTCGGCGCCGCCGCCAAAGGCGGCACGACGACCCTGCGTGCCGTCTACGAATATGCCGAGCCCGTCAAGGAGAAGGGCTTCGTGTTCATGGATACGCCGGGCTACGACCCGGTCGGCGCCACCGGTCAGGTCGCAGGCGGCTGCAACGTGATGTGCTTCACCACCGGCCGCGGCTCGGCCTTCGGCTGCAAGCCGACGCCCTCGGTCAAGCTCGCGACCAACTCCCAGGTCTATCGCAGCATGACCGACGACATGGACGTCAACTGCGGCGACATCCTCGACGGGGTGAGCGTCGCGCAGAAAGGCGAGGAGATTTTCCGCAAAGTTCTGGCGGTCGCCTCGGGCGAGCGCACCAAATCCGAGGACCTCGGCTACGGCGATCTCGAGTTCGTGCCGTGGCAGATCGGGGCCGTGATGTAGCGCACGGCCCTGATAGCCCGCCTGGAGCAAAGCGGAATGCGGGGAAAGCTTATCTGCGGATAGGCCGGACTACGTTGTCGCTCCGACATGCTGCACCGCATGAAAGTTAGTCGCGTAACAATTGTGGGCGCGGCGGCTTTGCAATGGATTTCACGGATGACCACGCGTATGGTGATTGCGTCGTCCGCGCTGCAGGTGCGGTGCGAATGACGATCGTGCAGGCGTCGCAACAAGACGCCGCATACCGGGGGATCGTCCATGTTCACGCAAATACTCGACCCGCTTGGCAACCTGTTCCTCACATGGCTGGTTGCGCTCATTCCCGTCGTGCTGCTGCTCGTGCTGCTCGCCGGCTTCCGCCTGTCGGCGTGGCTCGCGGTGCTGATCGGCTCCGCCGTCACCTATCTGCTCGGGCTGTGGGTGTGGGGCATGCCGCTCGGCGACGGCACGCGAGCCTACCTTTACGGCTCCGCGACGGGCGTGTGGAACGTCGACTGGATCACGTTCTGGGGCGTGATGCTGTTCAACACGCTGGTGACGACGGGCTCGTTCGATAAGCTGCGGCGCTGGCTGGTGCGGCAGGGAACCCGCGACGTTCGCGTGCAGACGATCCTGTTCGCCTGGGCATTCGGCGCCCTGCTCGAGGGCCTGGTCGGATTCGGCTATCCGTGGGCGTTCGTCGCACCGATTCTGATCGCGCTCGGTATCCCCGATCTCGACGCCATCCGGGTTGCGGCGATCGCCAACAATGCGCCGGTCTCCTACGGGGCGCTCGGCGCGCCGATCATCGCGCTCGCGACCGTCACGGCGGGGACGCTGGGCATTCCATTCATCCAACTCCTGCCGATCTATTCCGCCTCGGTCGGCAAGATCGTCGCCATCCTGGCGCTGCTGCCGCCCTGGATTCTCTTGTACCTCGTCTCCGGCCGCCGAGGGATGTGGTCCGCCTGGCCGCTCGCCGTGGTCGGATCGCTCGGCTACATCGCGGGCCAGCTACCGACCGCGATCTATCTCGGGCCGTATCTGCCCGACGTGATCGGCGCCATCATCTGCTTCGCGTGCCTGCTGATCCTGCTGAAGGTCTGGCGACCGGCGCAGACGCTCGGCTATGGCGGCGGAACCATCTCGGCCGCCGAGGAGGCGCAGGCCGAGGGACAGGGCATGTCGTTCGGCGAAGTCTTTCAGGGCTGGCTGCCGATCATCGTGCTGATCGCGGTCGTCGTCGCCTGGACCGGCCCATGGTCGAAGCTGCCAGGCATCATCGGCCTGCACCTCCAGGTCGGCGCCACCTCCGGATTGCCCGGCGGCGCCGCCGTCAACGCGATCTTCAACTGGACGCCTTTCGTCGGCGGCAGCGCGATCCTCGCGTCGTGGCTCATCGTCGTGATTCTGATGCTGGCGATGGGCAGCCTGCGGCTCGAGCAGATCGGCGAGATCTTCGCCAAGACATGGTCGCAGATGTGGGGCGCGTGCCTGGTCGGCGTCTTCATTTTCGGCCTCGCCTATGTGTTCAACTACTCGGGCATGGCCGGGTCGCTCGCGAGCGCGTTCTCCAAGCTCGGCGTCGCCTTCATCGTGGTAGCGCCGCTGCTGGGCTTTATCGGCGTCGCGCTGTCGGGCAGCAACACGTCGACCAACGCCATGTTCGGCACGTTCCAGGCGCTGGTCGGCAAGGTGCTCGGTTTCCCGCTGCTGCTGCTGCCGACCCTCAACTCGGTCGGCGCCGAGATCGGCAAGCCGATCGCGCCACAGACCGCGAGCGTCGGGGTCTCCACCAGCAAATTCGTGCGCAACGAGGGCGAGGTGATCCGGCACAATTTCGGCTGGACGCTGGTGCTGCTCGCCTACCTCGTGGTGATCGGGGTGGCGTGCTACCTGTTCTTCCCGGACATCGCGAAGCTGTCGGTGGCGCCGCACGGGTAGTCCGGCAGGTACCCAAGACGTAACGTCCCGCTGGCGGTGAATCCGCCGGCGGGACGCTTTTGTTCGGACGCCCCGAATTTCAGTGCAGAATCAAGCCGACGAGAAACGCCACGCTTGAAAGCCCGACCAGCGCGCCGAACGGCACCTGGAAATTGAGGGAATGAGCCCACATGGTCCCGTAACGCAGAAGCGGGCATCGCGTTCCCGACGGCGGCGAATTTCCAACGCCGGCCGGCAGCGGCGGGCCAAGTCAGCGGGTGCCCTGCAGCTGCCGATGCTGATTGTAGTAGTCATCGGCATTGTAGTGCGGATAGCCAGGCTTCCAGCCGTAATGGCGAGGACTTCCGTAGTAGCGGTAACCTGGGCCGCACTCGTAGCCGTAGCAACGGGCCTGCGCATGCGTCGCAACCGCGACCGCCATGACCGCGAGCCCGGCGGCGAACAATGTCGAAATCCTGTTCATCGAAGACTCCTGCGCCTTCTGCTTGCCTCCCGACAGTCAACGTAGGGCAGCAAGACTCCGTTCCTGAGAGGCGGGAGCGGGCCGAACACGAAAAAACCCGGCGGTTTCCCGCCGGGTTTTCGTTTCACGCCAAGCTTGCTGAAATCAGCACGTACCCTGTTGCTGCCTGTCGTAGCCGAGGTTCTTGCGATCGCAGGCCGACCCGCCGTAGCCGTAGTAACCATACGGCGAGTCATAGGCGTAGCCCGGCGCGTAGCCATAGCCCGGACCGTAGGCATAGCCCGGCGTATAGTCGTAGCTGCCGTAGTACGGGTCACTGCTCGCCGCCGCGCCCGCGATGATCGCGCCGGCCGCGATGCCGCCTACCACGCCCGCCGCGATGCCGCCGCCGCGCCAACGCGCATCGGCGTTGGTCGGAGCCGCGATTGCAACAAGCGCGAGCGCGCTGCTGGCCGCAAAAACGGTGAGAAATTTGCTCATATCAACGTCTCCCTGTGAGTCCGTAGGATAACGTTCGGCTCGACTCCAGGTTCCGACGCGCGGCGGCTCAGCAGAGGCCGTTCATCTGGCGGTCTCGGCTGTAGGTCTTGAAATCGCAGGTCGAGCCGCGAAACGAGCGCCAATGGTAGTGCGCCTGGTAAGCCCCGCCATAACCATGCCAGTAACCATGAGGTTGCGCGGCGGTCGGCGTCGACGTCGCGAACGCGGCAAGCGCGAGCGCGCCAGCCGCCGCTACCGTGGATAAGCTTCCCTTGATCGAAACTCTGGTCATCATTTTCTCCTCATCGAGGTTCTATTTCGAAAACGATGAGGCTTTTGCATTCGTTCCGCGGACATGACGCGCGTCCACACGTGCAAGTCGGCGAGTCGACAAGTATGATTTGCGTCTAGCGACGCCCTGCTCGACTTTCGCGCGACGGCGGCGGCGCCTCCCAGCCGAACACGCTGCGGCCGCCATAGGCATGCGATCGCGCAAGCTCGCCGGCGATGATCGTCTCGACCGCGGGGCCGCTCGCGCGCCGCTCGACCAGGCGCGCCTGGTCGTCGAGCCGCTTGAGCGCTGACAATTCCTCGTCGCGGCCGAGCTTGGCGTTGCGCACCGCCGACTTGAGCACGTCGATCGTGCGGTCATAGACCTCGAGCGGCACCGGAAACGGATGGCGGTCCTTGCCGCCATGGGCGAAGGAAAAGCGCGCCGGATCGCTGAAGCGGCAGGGCGTGCCGTGCACCACTTCGGCGACCAGCGCGAGCGCGCGCACGGTGCGCTGGCCGACGCCGGGCGTGAGCAGCAGCTCGGAGAAATCGGCCGGCGCACGGTCGGCCGCGGCGGCGAGATTGGCGTGCAGGCGCGGCAGGTGCACATCGCTCGCGCGCACGTCGTGATGGCTCGGCATCACGAGATGCGGCAGCAAGGGTTGCGCTTCCGGCGCGACCGCCGCGCGCGTGTCATGGCGCGCCTCGAGCGCGGAAAGCTCGTGTGCGATCCGATCCGGTCCAAGCGTCGCCAAAAGATCCAGTTGACGGCGCCGCGACGCGTCGGCGCGGCGGTCGGTCAAATTGATGATCTCAACTTGCTGCGCGCCTTCGATCGCGGTGTGCGGCGCGTCGACGAAGCTGGTCAGACCCTCGGAGAGCCAGTGATAGCGCCGCGCCTGCCGGCGATCGCCGTTCATGCCCTGCTGCACCACCACCCAATGGCCGTCGTCGGCGACGATGAAGCCGTGCAGGTAGAGATCGAAGCCGTCCTGCACCGCCGCGCTGTCGACCTTGGCGATCAGCCGGCTCGCGGTCGCGAGCGCGCCGCCGTCGAAGCCGACCCGCTCGCCGATCGTCGTGAGCTCCTGCGGCGTCTTGCGCGAATGCGCGCCGCGCCCGCCGCATACATGCAGCCCGAGCTCGCGCTCGAGGGGGCTGAGCCCGCGCTTGAGCGCGCCGATCACACTCGTGGTGATGCCGGACGAATGCCAGTCCATCCCCATTACGCAGCCGAACGCCTGGAACCAGAACGGATGCGCCAGCCGCCGCAGCAGCTCGTCGCGTCCATAATGATGGACGATCGCCTGGCTGACGACGGCGCCGAGCCGGCTCATGCGCGCGCCGAGCCACGCCGGCACGCGGCCGCCGTGCAGCGGCAGGTCGGCGCTTCCGGAGCGGTGGGGCATGCGATTTCCAAATGCGCGAGGCGGATTGTTCCTATTTCGTTCTTTCAGGCGCAGATGTCAATATTTCCAGGCGATTTCCCCGAATTCAGAGACGATTTCCCCGAGCCCTTCAGGCCGCCTTGCGCGGCAGGTAGCCGAAGTCGGTGAGGATGCGGTCGCCCGAGCGGCGGAGCGCCTCTAGCTTCTCCGGCAACCCCGGACAGAGCAGCTTGCCGCCGCGCTTCAGCACCTTGCCGGCGATCAGCACGGTGTCGACGCCGGCGAGTCCGCCCTGCATCACGATCGAGCCGATCGGATCGCGCACCGGGAACATGGCGATATCGTCAGCCGACAACAGAACGATGTCGGCCGCCTTGCCGACCGTCAGCGAGCCGGTGCGATCGGCAAGGCGCGCGATCTGCGCGCCCTGCACCGTGGTCCAGGCGAGCGCCTCGCGACAGCTGATCGGCATCTCGACCGGCCGGTTGCCGTCCTTCTCCAGCATCTCGGTGATCGCGCGGTTGCGCTCATGCTGCAGCGTCACCCGCATGGCGGTGAACATGTCGCCGCGCGAGATCGCCTCGACGTCGGTGCCGATCGACATCGGCGCGCCGAGCGACTGGAGGATACCGGTGAGCGGATGGCCGTAGCCCATCTGCAGCTCGACCTCGGCGGTGGTCGTGAAGGTGCCGCCGCGCTCGACGATCCTTGCGATCGTCGCCGGCGCGATGTCGTTGCCGTGCACGACGTTGAAGTTGCCTTTGATCAGCCCCTCGGCGACGAGGCGCTCGAAGCCCTCCGGCGTCATCGCGGTGCCGCCGCCCACATGCATGCTGCAGATGAGGTCGAGCTCGTTCGCGAGCGCCACGTCGTGCCGCGTCACGTCCCATATCGAGTAGTAGGGCCCGAGGATCGCGAGCCCGAAGGTCACGAGGCCGTCGTTGCCGGCGAAGCGGCCCTTGCGCAGCCGCTCCACCTCGGAACGAGGCATCGGGATCTCGCTGAAATGCTTCTGCCCCGGCTTCGGATTGGGTTTTGGCGAGCCGTGCAGGAAGACGGCGCGGATGCCGGAATCGGCGAGGCCCTGGATCGCCGCGTCGGTGTGCTCGGGCGTCGGGTTGTTGTGGCACCAGTCGACCAGCGTGGTCGCGCCGTTGTTGATCTGGTTGAGCGCGCCCGTCAGGTTGGCGATGTAGATGTCCTCGGGCCGGTAGAGCGTCGCAAGCCCGCGATGCATCGCCTGCATGTAACGCGCGACCGTCCAATCGCCCGCGATGCCGCGCAGCGCCGATTGCCAGGTGTGCAGATGGCCGTTGATCAGGCCCGGCATCACGATCATGCCGGCGGCGTCGATCACCTCCGCGCCGTCCGGCGCGTCGAGCCGCGGCGCGATCGCCGCGATGCGCCCGTTCTCGATCAGCACGTCGCCCTGCGGCAGCTCGCCGAGCCGCGCATCCATGGTGACGACGCATCCGCCCTTGATCAGCATGCGAGACATGCACGTTCTTCCTTCAGTGACGTGATGATCGGCGCGTCAGGCCGGGCGGTCCGCGAACCGCCGCAGGTGGGCGGCAAATTCGGGCGTGCCGTTCTGCCGGGCCGCGGCCTTCTCGACGATCCGCTTGATGCGGTCGGCCGCAAACCCCAGTTGGGCAAGCGCGAGGCCGCGGTCGAACACCTCGCAATAGCGGGCGATCTTGCCGTCGCGGAGCGTGACATGGCTGATGCCCTCGAACGCGACCGGCTTGCCTTCCGCGCCCGCGACCTTCGAGCGATAGCTGAAACGATAGTGCGCGTAGCCGGCGCGCCCGTCGCTGACGGGATCGAAGAACTCCCACCGATACGCCTCGCCGGTCTCATGGAAGTGCGCGACCATGCCGGCGATCGCCGCCGCGCCCGTGTAGGCGCCATAGAATCCGTCGTCGTAGATGCCGTCGGCGGTGAACAGCGCCGCAAGGCCGGCGCCGTCATTGGTTTCGACCGCCGCCGCGAACGTCTTCAGCATTTCGGGAAAATCGGACACCAGAAGCTCCTTCGCGGACAGGCTAGCTTCTTTGCCGTCCATTCGCCATCCTGCGCGCCCCGACGCACAAGAGAACGCCGAAGACCCGCCATGCATCCGCGCGAACGCCTCGCCTTCTCCGCCATCGAGTCACGACCCGTCCCCAAGCTGCCCGATGGGCTACGGCTGATCGTCTGGCCGCTGCTGGCGCTGGAAGAATGGGACATGGCCCGCCCGATGGCCCGCATGGTGATCTCGCCGCCGCAGGGCCAGCCCATGCTGCCCGACCATCCGAACTGGAGCTGGCACGAGTACGGCATGCGGGTCGGCTTCTGGCGGCTCAAGCGCATGATGGAGGGCCTCGAGATCAGCCCGACCGTCACGCTCAATGCGCGCGTGTGCGAGACCTATCCGCCGGTGGCGCAAGCCTGCGTCGACAACGGCTGGGAGCTCAACGCGCACGGCTTCGACCAGGTGCCGATGCACAAGCTCGACGACCAGAAGGCGGTGATCGACAAGACGGTCGACATCATATCGAAGTTCTGGGGCAAGCCGCCGCGCGGCTGGTTCGGCCCCGGGCTCACGCAGACCTTCGACACGCTCGACCACCTCTCCGCCGCCGGCATCGAATATATCGGCGATTGGGTGCTCGACGACGAGCCGGTCACGCTCAGGACCGAGCACAAGCCGGTCGTCGCCCTGCCGTATAATTTCGAGCTGCACGACATCGTCATGATGGCGCTGCAGAACCATCCCTCGGTCGAGATGTATCGCCGCATCATGGACCAGTTCGAGTGGCTCTACGCCGAGTCGGCGACGCGGCCGAAGTTCATGTCGATCGCGATGCACCCGTATCTCTCCGGCGTCCCGCATCGCATCGGCCATGTGCAGCGCGCCTTCGAGGAGATCCTGAGCCGGCCCGGCGTCGCCGCCTGGGACGGGGCGAAAATTCTCGACTGGCACCTGGCACAAGGCAAATCCGCATGAGCGCGAACGCTTTCGGCTCCTTCTTCGTCCCGCACGATCTCGAGTCGCCGATCGTCGGCAACGCGGACGGGCCCCTCGCCGGCCTCACCGCAGTCGTGAAGGACCTGTTCGACATCGCGGGGACGCGCACCGGCGGCGGCAACCCGGCGTGGCTCGCCGCGCAGCAGCCCGCGCGGACGCATGCGGCGGCGGTAGCGAAAATCCTCGCCGCCGGCGCGACCATCACTGGCAAGGCCATCTGCGACGAGTTCTTCTTCAGCGGCACCGGCATGAACGCGCATTACGGCACGCCGCTCAACATCCGCGCGCCCGGGCGCATTCCGGGCGGCTCATCGAGCGGCTCGGCGGCCGCCGTCGCCGCCAATGCCTGCGACTTCGCGCTCGGCAGCGATACCGGCGGATCGGTGCGCATGCCGGCGTCCTACTGCGGCGTCTACGCGCTGCGCCCGACGCATGGCCGCATCGACCTGGCCGGCGGCATGGCGATGGCGCCCTCGTTCGACACCGCCGGGTTCTTCGCCAATGCGCCCGGCATCGCTCGCCGCGTCGGCGCGGTGCTGCTCGACGACAAGCCCGTGCGTGCGCCGATCAGCCGCCTGCTGGTGGCGCAGGACGCCCTTGCGGTGGCGGATGCGCCGGTCGCGGCGCTCTGCCGCGAATTCCTCGCGCGCGCCGCGCGTGCCCTGCCGAAGGCTGCGGAGACGACGATCGCGCCCGACGGGTTCGACATATGGCGCGAAGCGTTCCGCGTCGTGCAAGGGCGCGAGACCTGGGCGTCGTTCGGCGGTTTCGTCACCCGCGCGACGCCGGCGCTCGGTCCCGGCATCAAGGAGCGGATGGCGTACGCCGCGACCGTGACCCAGCCGCAGGCCGAGGCCGCGCGCAGGATCGTCGACGCCACGCGTGCGCAACTGCGCGCCGTCGTGACGCCCGGAACGGTCGTCGCGCTGCCGACCGCGCCCTGTATCGCGCCGCCGATCGACATGTCGGCCGAGGAGTCGGAAGCGTTCCGCGTGCGCGTCATCCGGCTCGGCTCACCGGCCGTGCTCGCCGGCCTCCCGCAGATCACGATCCCCGTCGGCACCGTGGCGGGCTGTCCCGCGGGCCTGTCGTTCATCGGCTGGGCCGGCGGCGACGAGGCCCTGCTGGATATCGCGTGCGCTACCGCGAAGTTTTGCGGAATTGCCGCGTAGGGTCGGCAAAGCGCAGCGTGCCCACCGCTTTTTGCCGCGGCGGTCCGCGAGGGCACGGCGCTTCGCGCCTTGATTTGTCCACCCCGACGCAGAGATGCCAAATACCGGAACCCCGATTGTCAGCAGGCGTTTTTCCTCGAGGCGCACGCCAGAAAGGGAGATGTCCACATGACCCGATCGATCGCGCTCGCCTCTGTTGTCGTGTTCTCGCTCGGCGTCGGCGTCGCGGCCGCGCAGACGAGCCCGGTCACGCCGAAGACGACCACGCAAGGCTGCGCGCCTGCCGGCGCCAGCGGCACGGTCGGCAGCGCCCAGTCCGGCAATAATCCGAGCGACAAGCTCGCCAACTCGAACGGCGTGATCTGTCCGCCGGCCGGCGTCGATCCCGACATGCGCGTCCCACCGCCCCAGGGCGGGACGCTCAAGGTCGTGCCCCCGCCCGGCACGCCCGGTGGCGATCAGCGCACGATACCGAAGTGACGCTCAGCTCGCGGCGCGCAAGTTGAGGGCGCTCTCGGCCATCTGGCTGAGCTTCCTGTCGGTCGCCTTCTCCTCATCGAGCGTGCGCTGCAGCACGCTCGCGCTGTCGGCACGGCCGAGCTGCTTTGCCCAGGCGATCAGAGAGCCGTAGCGAGTGATCTCGTAGTGCTCGACTGCCTGCGCGGCGGCAATGAGTGCGGCGTCCATCACCTTCTTGTCGGCGACCTCGCCCGCCACATCGTCGGCTTCCTCGATGATGCCGTCGATCGCCGGGCAATCGATGCCCTTGATGTCGACGCCGTGCATGCGAAAGACCTCCTCGAGGCGCGCCAAATGGTTCTGCGTCTCGTCGAGGTGGGTCTTGAAGCCGCGCTTGAGCCCGACGTCGCTCGCCTTCTCGATCATGTCGGGGAGCGCCCCCGCGATCTGATTTTCCGCGTAATAGACGTCGCGCAACGTATGCACGAACAGATCGGTGAGCGTCTTGATGTCCCGGGAGAACAGGCCCATGAGCTGATATCCTTTCGGTTTCCGGCTGTTGTTCCGATTGTCGTGGGAAAAACTGCGGAACCGTGGTTGCGTTCCTGGCGCGCCTTGGGGCGCTCGCCTCGACCCGGTCTGCGCGATTGCTTGTTGCCAGGGCTGCCAGTAAGCACATGGTCCCTCCCAGCTGTCGGATTCCTGCCCATCCATGCCGCCCTCGAATTCCATGCGCCGCGCCGCGCTTGCTGCAGCCGCCGTCGTCGGCGGCGCCATGGTGGCGATGATCGTCGAGATCGTGCTGGCGCGGCGCGGCATCCTGCTCGTGAGCGCCTGGCACAGTGTCCACCGCAGCGGTGGCACGCCGCTGCGCGCGGCGCTCGCCTGGTGGGCGATCACGGGCGGCGCATTTCCGGCGGGCTTCGTGCTGGCGTTCGTGTTCTCGCGGGTGACATGGCTCTATTTCCGCTGGCTGCGCTTCGTCGCAGCTGCGGCGCTCACCGTCGTGCTGGCATGGATCGGCAGCCTCGTGCCGCCGGCGGCTGCCGGCGATGCCGGCCACCAGGCGCTCGCGAGCCTCGCGGCGCTCGCCGCCGCCATGCTGATGGCGGGCTTCGGCGCCTTCTTCGCGGTGCGGCACTGACATCAGCGGTCGATCGACCAGGTGAACCGACCGGGGCCGCTGTGCGACCAATCGGCATGACATGTTGTCAGTGCACGTCCGCCGCGGTCCGCAAGTCAGAGGCCACGAAGCAGCCCGCCCTCGCCCCCCGGCCGGCGGTGTTGCTGCCGGCTTGCGGCCCGGCAACCCTGCGCGCCGCGCTCATCGCGATCGCTGCACTTTTTGCGCTCGCCGGCACGGCCCGCGCAGCCGAGCCGCCGGCCCCTGCTTCGCGACCGATCGCCCGGCTGCTGCCGCAGACCCGCAACCACAAGGTCTGCTTCACGGCACGTTTCGACGACGCCCGCGTCGACCTCGTGAACGCCAAAGGCGGGCAAGAGCGCCTGCAAAGCGTTGCGGCCCAGGTCTATTGGGATGATGCCGAGCCGATCGACTACAGCCAGGACGGCTGGGGCTATGACCGCCGCTACCAGCTCATGCTCGCGGCGCGCGTCGCCGGACACGGCGAGCCGCTCATCGGCGGGCTCGAATGCCAGTATCGCGACCGCGCGATGGTCGATCCCAAGACCGGCAAGATCATCGATGGGCCGAGCACGAACACGCTCTCGTGCTCGCAGGAGTGCGACGGCGGCTCACTCGCGATCGAGGCCAGCCCGAGCGACAAATCCCTGACCCTCGTCTTCAAGGATGACGCGTGGCCGCGCATGAACCGCGGCGAGCTGCATCCAGCCTCGCCTGTCATGCGGATGCGGCTCGAGCCGGCGGACGCCGCGCAATGCCACGCACTCGATGAGGAGACGGATTGATCGGGTCTGCGCTCATCGGGCGTGCCGATGTGCCTTCACGAAGCAAAAGAGCCGGCCTTTCGGCCGGCTCTTTCGTTGGCGCGATGACTCGAGCGCCATTCTACCCCCCGCCCAATTGCGGCCCGCGCGGCCCGACCGGTGCCCCCCGTTTTGCGCACCACGACCGCCTTGCGCGACCGGGTGCATGTTGAGACGAGCCGCTCCTCGCGTCGAGTCTTTCCGACATAAGCAGCCGCAAGATTCTGGTGAGTGCAGCCGAAATGTCACACTTGTTTCACGTTGGTTCACATTTTGGCTTCACGGCGAGGCGCCAGATGCATGTTTCGACGTATTCGAACACAAAAAAGCCAGCCAGTTGGCCGGTTTTTTCCACATGTCGCCGCCGTCGCGCGGGAATCAGTGGCGATGGCGATGGCGCGTCGACACACGCACGGGCGGCGGAGCCGAGTCGCGTTCGGGATGCGCGTCGAAATAGGCATCGATCAGCCAGCCGCCGACGAACGGAATGACGCAATTCGCCAGCATCTCGTGCACCTCACGCCGCGTCAGCTCCCGCTGCACGACGGCTGCACTCACCATCGGCGTCAGCGCCATGCAGCCGACCGTCGTGAGCCCCATCGCGCCGCCCGCCGACATGCGATTGGCAACGCTGCGATTGTGGAGCGCAAAGTAGGCGCCAGTCGTCGCGGCGCCGACCGCGACGCCCGGCGCGATCAGCTTCGGGTCGCCACGAAACAGCTGGAAGTCGCCGGCGCGCGCGTCCGGCGCCAGCAGCCTCATTGCCGCTGCAACGAAAGCGACGACAGACAGCGATTTTTTCATTATGCAGGCCCCGCAGGATTCCACGAACGGTGCGACACCTAAGCGAGCGGGCGCGCAAATTCCAGCGAATGGGGAACAAGTCGAGCCCGCATGATACCAATGATCGACGAAATCCTGATCAGTGATCCCCAAATGCCACACCGGCGCAGCCCGCCTCATAGAGAACACCGGTGGATCGCAATTTTGCTCGGCATCGGCGCGCTCATTGCCACCATCATCATGGTGCCGGCGCACGCGGCAAGCACTGATCACCCGGCGTCGACGGTGCAGGCGGCGGTGCAAACCGCGGCGCAAGTGATCGCGCAGGCGCGCGCGGGCCGCCTCGACGTGCCGCGCGTCGAGCTCGCGGCGCGGCTTGCCGCGGCCGGCCTGCAGGCGAGCGACGAATTCAAAGCGATGCGCGCGGAGGCGGCGCGCGAGCTCAGCGGTCGCCCGGACGGCATCGGCGCGGTCACGGCGGCCGAGCTCGCCGCGGCCGATCGCGCAATCGAGCGCGAATCGAAACAACTGCCAGGCGCGCCGGCGCCGACCTTCTGCGAGCTCGCGCATGCGCCCGGCCGCCCGCAGATAGCGGGCTTGCGCATCGTCTATCTGCATCCGCTGGGCGATCCGGCCGCCGCCAATCGCTGGCAGAACATCCTTGCGCATCAGACCGAGGGCGCCCCCGGGTCGGCCAGGAGCCTGGCGGCGGCGCAGTTCGCCAACCCGACCAAACGCGGCGTGACCATCTGGGTCGAGACCGACGGCACGGTCTACTGGTCGACTGCCGAGAGCTCCATTCCGACCCACGGCGACGGCGCCAACCGAAACGACAACAAGTATATCGACAACGGCCCGACCTACCACGCGGTGATCAAGGCCAACACCATCGGCGTCGAGTTCAACGGCAATTTCCCCGACGTCGCCAGGCCGCCGACGCAAGAGCAGGTGCAGACCTGGCTCGTCCTGGTGCGCTTCCTGCAGGAGCGCTACGGCATCCCGGCCGCGCACATCTACGCGCACAACTGGATCGACTTCAAGGACGCGCGTTACTGCGAGGGCTGCGCGCTCGCCACGATGGCGCGCAAGATGGCGTATGTGCCCGGGACGGATTGCGACCGCGCCCACGTGACACGCTGACCCAAGGCCGTCATCGCGAGCGAAGCGAAACAATCTCGATCGGCACGCTCATGCGTTGTCGGGTCGAGATTGCGTTGTCGCGCTTCGCGCTCCTCGCAATGACGTTACCGCACCAGCTCCCGCATCGCCCGGTCGAGCCCCTCCAGCGTCAGCGGATACATCCGCCCGCCCATCAGCTGGCGCATCGCGCGGGTCGACTGCGTGTACTCCCACTGGTTCTCCGGCGTCGGATTGAGCCACACGCAGGCCGGATAGGTGCGGGTCACGCGCTGCATCCACACCTCGCCGGGCTCCGGGTTCATGTGCTCGACCGAGCCGCCCGGCATCACGATCTCATAAAGGCTCATCGCGGCGTCGCCGACGAAGATCACCTTGTAGTCGTGCGGGTAGGTGTGCAGCACGTCCCAGGTCGGCGTGGTGTGATCGTGGCGCCGCCGGTTCTCCTTCCACACCCGCTCGTACAGGCAGTTGTGGAAGTAGAAATGCTCCATGTGCTTGAACTCGGTGCGCGCCGCGGAAAAGAGCTCCTCGGTCGCCTTGATGTGCCAGTCCATCGAGCCGCCGACGTCGAAGAACAAAAGCACCTTCACGGCGTTGTGCCGCTCGGGCCGCATGTGGATGTCGAGATAGCCCTTGTGCGCCGTCTCCTTGATGGTGTGGTCGAGGTCGAGCTCGTCGGGCGCGCCGGTGCGCGCGAACTTGCGCAGGCGGCGCAGCGCGATCTTGATGTTGCGGGTGCCGAGCTCGACCTCGTCGTCGAGATCCTTGAACTCGCGACGGTCCCACACCTTGACGGCGCGGAAGTTGCGATTCTTGTCCTGGCCGATGCGGATGCCTTCCGGGTTGTAGCCGTAGGCGCCGAACGGCGAGGTGCCCGCGGTGCCGATCCATTTGCTGCCGCCCTGGTGGCGTCCCTTCTGCTCGGCGAGGCGCTGGCGCAGCGTCTCCAGCAGCTTGTCGAGGCCGCCCATCGCCTCGATCTGCTTCTTCTCCTTCTCGGTGAGGTATTTCTCAGCGAGCTTCTTGAGCCATTCGGCGGGAATCTCCGCCGTGACGGCATCGCTCATCAGCTCGAGACCCTGGAAGACCTTGCCGAACACGCGGTCGAACTTGTCGAGATTGCGCTCGTCCTTCACCAACGCGGCGCGCGAGAGGTAGTAGAAATCCTCGACGCGGCGCGACGCGAGGTCCGCCTGCATCGCCTCCATCAGCGTGAGGTATTCGCGCAAGGTCACCGGCAGGCCGGCGGACTTGAGCTCATGAAAGAACGTGACGAACATTGCAGAAGCCCGTGTCGGCGGCTCGCGTGCAAGCCCCGCCGTAATGCCACACCACATGCTACACTACCAGGCGCCGCGCGGCGCCGACCCACACCGCGGGAGCATGCCGTGGCTTGCGTGCGCCGCAATTGACATGGCGGCTGACGCAAGGTTCACTCGCGACGCGATTTAGGTCGTCGTGGGGGAACACATGGCACAAATGGCAGATGCGCCCGTCTTGGGCGGAGATTTTCGCGTCGGCGACGTGTTGAGCCGCGCGTGGACCGTTCTGACCGCCAATCTGCTTTTCTTCATCGGCATCAGTGCGCTGATCTACGTCATCATGATCGTCGCCGTTGTCGCCGTTGTGTTCCTCGCCGTGGCGGCAGGGCAATTCGGTCCCGGCCGCTTCGGACCGCTTTTAATCGTTTTGGGCGGCGTGGCATTTCTCGTCATCATCGTCGTCACTTTCATCGGTCAGGCGGCGATGCTGTTCGGCGCATTCCAGTACCTGCGCGGCATGCCCGTCCGCGTCGGCCAGTCGTTGAGTCGAGCCATGTCGAGGTTTGGCGCGCTGATTGGCCTTGCCGTCTTGATGGGCCTAGCGCTCATGTTCGGCTTCGTCCTGCTCGTCGTACCGTTCTTGATCCTCCTCTGCATGTGGGCCGTTGCCGTGCCGGCCTGCGTCGTCGAAGGCTTGGGGCCGACCGCCAGCATGTCTCGCAGCGCGGACCTCACCTCCGGTCACCGCTGGAAGATCTTCGGCATCGTTGCGCTGCTCTGGCTCATCAATCTGGTCGGCACTCAGATCGTCGAGCTGCCGCTGCGGCTGGTCAGTCCGGCGCTCGCATCGATCGCCGGCTTCGTCGTCTCGGCGCTCCTAACCGCCTACTTTCACTGCGTCACGATCATGATCTATCACGACTTGCGCGTCGCCAAGGAAGGCGTCGATACCAAGGAGATCGCCTCGGTGTTCGACTGAGGTCGCATTTTCTATTCGCATTCCCGCGGCGCGCGGCCGCCGCGATTGCAAGCCGACAGGGGCGCGATTCAACTCGCGCGCTTTCCGTCGCCACCGGGGTATCCGATGAGCCGTTGCGTGGATCAACGCGGGAGAGATTTTCGCGTCGGCGAGGTGCTAGGCCGTGCGTGAAGCATTCTCAGCGGCAACATCATCTTCTTCCTCACCGTCCCGATCCTCTTGCTGGTGTCCTACTTCGTCATCGCCGCCGGCGTCGCCGTGGTGTTCACCGCCGTCGGCGGCGGGGCCTCGCCTTGGCAATTCGCCCTCACAGGCTTCGTCACCGTCGTCATCATCCTGTGTCTCAACATGGTCGGCCAAGGCGTGCTCCTGATGGGAGGTCCTCGTCTGCTCTTCGGCGCGGCCGTGATCGAGCGGGTCCTCCAGCTCGCCATCGCGGCCGCCAGCCCCTTGCTCGCCGGGCTCTTCAGCCTCTCCTGGTACGTGGTGTGGATCGCCTATCTCGATTGCGTCGTCATCATGACGTACCCGATCTGCGCGTCGCTGAGGAAGGCGTCGACACCAAAGAGATCGCCTCCGTGTTCGACTGAGATCACCGCAGCGCTGGTCGCTCGTCCTGCCGCTGCGCGGCGACGCGGCCGCTGCAGGCGCCCTCGATTGACAAGCCGATGGGTGCACGGTTGACTTGCGACAACGCCTGCGCGCGATTTCCGTCGTGATGGGAGGCATCCGATGACGCTCGCCTCGATCAACGCGGGCGGAGATTTTCGCGTCGGCGACGTGATCAGCCGGGCGTGGAGCATTCTCACCCGCAACATCATCTTCTTCCTCACGGTCCCGATCCTGCTCCTGTTGTCCTACGTGATAATCGGCGTCGGGGTCGGCTTCGTGTTCGGCGGGGCGAGCGGGACCGTGATGATCGCCGGCCCTCGCGGGCCTGCCGGCTCGCCGTGGACACTCGGCCTCGCCGGGATCGTCGTCATCATCGTCGCTGCCCTCCTCATCCTTTGTTTCAACATGATCGGCCAGGGCGTGCTCCTGATGGGAGCCTTTCAGCGCCTGCGCGGTCAGCCGCTGCGCCCACTCGAGGCACTGCAGCGGGTGCTGACGAGGATCCTGCCGCTCACGGGCCTGAGCCTGCTGGTGGGGCTCGCGCTCATCCTCGTGATGCTCTTTGCTTCCTTCGTCTTCGCGGCGATCGGCCGCGTGCTCGGCGGCTTCGCGTTGGTGTTGCTGCCGCTCGTCGCGGTGCCGCCGTTCTTTCTGATCGTCATGTGGCTGGTGGCGGCGCCAGCTTGCGTCGTCGAAGGCCTGGGCGGGTTCTCCAGCATGGTCCGCAGCGCCGAGCTGACCCGGGGCTACCGCTGGAAGATCACCGGCATCGTGCTGCTGATCTTCGCCGTGATCGTCGCCGAGCGGCTCATCCAGCTCGCGGTCGCCGTGGCGAGCCCCGTGCTCTCCGTCCTCGTCGGCTTGGCTTGGTTCGTGATCTTGATCGCCTACATCGATTGCGTCGTGATCATGACGTATCACGACCTGCGAGTCGCCAAGGAAGGCGTCGACACCTCGCAGATCGCGTCGATCTTCGACTGAGACGAAGCTAGTCGCGCTTCGCCGCCGCCTCGAACTTGTCGGCGCGCGGGCGGCCGAACAGCTGCTCGCGCTCCAGAAAGGCGCGCTGCGCCGTGTAGAAGTCGCGCAGGAACGGCACCGTGTCGGCCGGCGGCAGGGGCTGCGGCCAGGCGATCTTGCGGCAGATCCGGTCGGCGACGTCGCGCAGCAGCACCTGCGTCTCGCGGTCGTTCGGCCGCCGCAGCAGGTCCTCGAGCACCTGCAGCTCGCGCTTGCCGTAGGCCTCCAGCTGGTCGTCGGCGAACACGAAGCGCGCGCGGGCCTCGACCAGGTCGCCGAGCAGGCGCTGGCGCGGCAGCGCGATCACCATGGTGCCGGCGATCAGGTCCCCCGCCCGCATGCGGTCGCGGTTGAAGAACATCAAGGCGAGGAAGCAGATCATCCAGCCGAGCAACAGCAGGTAGCCCCAGTGCACGCCCGGGCCGCCGCCGCCCGCGGAGATGAGCATGCTCAGCGGGAGGAAGATCTCGATCTCGCGCGTCAGGTTGCGGGCGATCACCGCCGACGCCTGCAGCGGGCCGCCGCGGCGGTCGACGACGCGGATGCCGACCGCGCGCTTGCCGGGCGTGGCGCCGCGCGCCGTGAGCTCGAAGTGGATGAAATAGACGACGCGGGAGAAGAACAGCACGAGCATCAGCACGCCGACGAACACGACGCCGCTCAATCCTTTCACCGTCAGGAAGGCGAGCATGAACAGGAGCACGAAGATCGCGACGAACAGGATCACGAGGTCGATCAGCAGCGCGATGGCGCGCTCGCTGAACTCGGCGAGCTCGACGGTCAGCGGGACGGCCTCGGGCGTCACGATCTCGCGCCGCTTGCGCCACTCGCGGCGCAGCACATTGGCGGCGGCGTCGGTCGTGGTCACAGCGCCGGCTCCCGCGGCCGCAGCAAGATGAGATAGCAGAGCCAGCCGACCGCGCTCGCGGCCGCGATGACGAAGCGCCACGGCGTCGAGGCGACGAGCTGGCGGAACTCGCCTTCCAGGATCCCGGCGACGAACAGCATCATCACGGCGCCGACGGCGATCTCGGCGGCGCGGCGGCCGTGCAGCGCGAGGCTGTCGACGCGCGAATAGCGGTCGGGAAACAGCATCTTCTCGGCGAGCACGAGCCCGCCCGCGCCGAACAGCACGATGGCCGTGAGCTCGGTCACGCCGTGAATCGACAACCAGCCGAGGAAATCGACGGTGAGGTCGCGATTGTAGTGCAGCGCCAGGAAGGCGCCGAGAGTGAGCCCCTGGTAGGCGAGCAGCAGGACGGTCGGCACGCCGGCGAAAAGGCCGAGGCTGAAGGAGAGGATGCCGACCAGCGTGTTGTGGCTGAACAGGTAGTTGGAGACGATGCCGAGTGAGACCGCAAAGCCGGGCCACGGCGCGAAGATTTCGCCGTTGAGCAGCGACGCCCGCGTGCTCGCGACGCCCCGCCCGCCGGAGAGCCAGCCCGGCACGAAGGTGGTGAACCAGCTCTCGTCGCCGATCGTGAGCCAGAAGCCCGCCACGATGCCGAGCGCGAGGGACAGGAAGGCGATCAGCACGTGCCAGCGCGCCGAAATAACGGCGGCCGGAAACGCGCGCAGGAACTGGCGGCCGGCTTCGATGATCCCGATGCGCGGCGAGTACAGCGCCAGGTAGGCGCGCAGCGACAGGCTTTCCAGGTAGAGCAGCAGGTTGCGGTCGAGCGCGATCGCGCGCGCAACCGACAGCGAGGAGAGCGTCGCACGGTAGAGCTGCGGCATGCGCTCGAGCTCGTCAGGCGAAAGCGCCCGCACGCCCTTGCCCTGGGTGATGCCGATCAGCTTTTCCAAATCCGCCCAGCCCTGCTCGCGGGTGCGGCGGAACTCGGCGCTCTTGAGCGTGATGGCCGGCCGCTGCCCCGGCTGCAGCCCTGCCACCTCGCTCGCGATCTCGCTCTCGATGCTCACAACAGGCCTCGCTGCTTGATCATAAGATAACGATTGATCAGCCCGACCGGCAACGAGCGGCTCGGCACGTCGAGACAGTGGATGCCGATCCGCTGCAGCCGCTCGAACACGGTGAGACGTTCGCGCAGGAAGCCGTGCGCGATCACGGATTGGGCGACGGCCCCGAACGAGACCGGCGGCGCGTCGGCGAGCCCGTGCAGGATCGCATCGCGCAGGGTTACGAAGACCACGACGTGGCGCCTCGCGATCCGCTGCGTCGCCTCGATCATCAGCTCGGCCGTGACGGTGTCGACGAAATCGGTGAACAGGATCACCAGCGCGCGCCGCTGCAGCCGCGCGCCGAGCTCGGCGAGGCCGAGCGTGAAGTTGGTCTCGCTGTGGCGATAGTCGAGCCCGGCGGTCGCGCGCTGCAGGCGCGGGAAATTGGCGACCCCGCGGCGCGGCTGATGATACTGGCGCAGCACCTCGTCGAAAGCGAGCAGCCCGACGAAGTCGCCGCCCTGCAGCGAGATCCAGGCGAGCAGCAGGCCCGCATTGATGGCGTGATCGAGCCGCGGCAGCCCGTCGACCGGGTCGACCATGAGGTAGCCGGTGTCGAACGCGAGGATGATCTGGTGGTTGCGCTCCGTGCGGAACTCCTTGCTCAAGAGCTTGCGATGGCGCGCCGAGTGCTTCCAGTCGATGAAGCGGCTGTCGAGCCCGGCCGTATACTCGCGCAGTGCGTCGAACTCGGTGCCCTCGCCGCGCTGCTCCTGCACCTTGTTGCCGAACAGAACCTCGCGTGAGAAGAACTGCAGCGCCGAGCTGCGCACCCCGCGCACGTTCGGCACGACGTCGATCAAGCGATCGACGGCGATGCGCCGGCTGAGCTGGACGAGCCCGAACGGGCCGCGCCAGCGCACCCAGATCCCGATGATGTGCATCTTGCCGCGCCGCTGCGCCCACAGCGGAAAGCGCACCTGCGCGGCCTGCCCGGGCTCGCGCACCACACGGACGATCTCGCCCGGGTCGGCGTCGGGCGACTGCTCGCGCACCAGCTCGAACGAGAGCCGCCGCTGCCGCGCGGCCGGTGCGATCGTCACCGTCAGGAGCCCATGGTCGCCGACCTGCAGGCTATGCGGGGTGTCCACGGTCGCCTGCAGGCGGCGCGGCGGAAAGGCCCGGGCGAAATCGGCCGCGATCACAGCCAAGACCAGCGCGCCATACGCGAACGACCACAGCCACAGCGCCGGATCGTAGATCGCGAGCAACAGGGCGAGCGGCACGCCGATGGCGAAGATCGTGAACGCGCGCAGCGTCGGCTGGATCATCGCGGCGCCGCCGTGCGGTCGAGAATCTCGCTCACGACCCGGTCGGCCGAGAGCCCCTCGATCTCGGCGCTCGCCGACAGGATCACGCGATGGCGCAGCGCCGGCAGCGCCAGGATCTTGACGTCGTCCGGGATGACGAAGTCGCGCCCGTTGAGGGCTGCGAACGCGCGCGCCGCCGATGCCAGCATGTTGGCGGCGCGGGTCGAGGCGCCGACGTCGAGCGAGGCATGCTCGCGCGTGCCGCGGATGACGTCGACGATGTAGTCGAGCAGCTCCTCGGAAAGGTGGATGCGCATCACCTCGTCGCGCACCGCCGTGAGCATGTGTGAATCGGCGACCGCTTTCAGGCCGAAGTCCTCGAGCCGCGGCATGGCGGAGCGATGGCCGTGCCGGCGCACGATCTCGCGCTCCTCGTCGCGGCCCGGATGGTCGATCACGATCTTGAACAGAAAGCGGTCGAGCTGCGCCTCGGGAAGCGGATAGGTGCCCTGCTGCTCGATCGGATTCTGCGTCGCGATGACCATGAAGTCGTCGCCGAGCGCATAGTCGCGCCCGTCGATCGTCACGATGCGCTCGTTCATCGCCTGCAGCAGCGCGGCCTGCGTCTTCGGCGGCGCGCGGTTGATCTCGTCTGCGAGCAGGAGCTCGGTGAAGATCGGCCCCTTGGTGAGCGTGAAAGCGTTGGTCTGGAAGTTGAACAGGTTTGTGCCGAGCACGTCCCCCGGCATCAGGTCGGGCGTGAACTGGATGCGGCCGAACTTGATCGACAGGCTCGCCGCGAAGCATTGCGCCAGCAACGTCTTAGCCGTGCCGGGCACGCCCTCGAGCAGGATATGGCCGTTGACCAGCAGGCTGGTCAGCATCAGGTCGATGACGTCATCCTGCCCGACGACGGCCTTGCCGATCTCGCTCCGGATCGTTTCGGTCAAGCCGCGAATATCCCGGAACTCCATCCGTCACCTCCCGCTTCCATCGAAAAATGTCGCGCGCGAGCGCCGACAGCGCCGCGCCGCCGCGCCGGCTCGCCACCAGCTCGTCGGCGCGCCGCAGGATCTCCCCGCAATCGGCCTCGACGTCGCGCGAGCGGCCGACGCGCCGCAGCCAGTCCACCAGCCCCGCCTCGCCGAGCCCGGCCGGCGCATGCAACTGGCGCCCCACGTCCTGCACGATCTCGTGGATGTAGCGCTGCAGGATGATCGGGCGGTGACGCGTATGCGCGAACAGGTTCGCGGTCGTCTCGATCAGGCTGCGCTTGCCCGCCTGCAGCGCCGGCGGCAGCGCGATGGGCGCGCCGAACCGGCGCATGGTCGCCCACAGCAGCAGCGCTACCGCGACGGCGCCCTGCACGGTCACCAGCACGAAGGGAAACTGGAAGAGGATCGCGAGCGGCGAGCTGCCGGCGTCGCTGAAGCCGTGCACGGTCTCGTCGAAGACCACATTGCCGTCCTCGCCACGTAGCGCGTCGATCAGCGCGACCGAGAACTCGGCGTTGGCGGCGGAGCCGAGGCCGTAGTTCTCCATCACGTCTGGGTCGGCCAGCACCCACAGGCGCCGCGCGCCGCTGCGCTGCTCGCCGACCAGCATGCCCTTGTCGCTGCCGACGATCGGCCGCAGGCGCGAGGACCTGATGAGCTGGACGTTGTCGGAGAACACCGGGACCCGGCCGATCTCGTTGTGCGTCCAGGTCGGCGCGACGGGAAGGCGCACGACGTCGATGGAGAGATGGGAGGCCTCGCGTACCGATAAGGCGCGCAGGTCGGTGACCGAATCGATCCACCCGGCGTGGCTGGTGCTCGGCACGCCGGTCCATTTCGGCAGGACGAGCAGGACCGTGCGGGCGTTGAGCAGGCTGCTCATCAGTTGCGGCGACGCGGTGCCCGACGGCTCGGCGACGACCAGCACGCCCTGCAGATTGACCTTGGCGACCGAATCGCCGCGGCTCTTGATCACGCGCACCCCGACCCGGTGCATGACGTCGGCGATGCCGGCATAGCCGATCGCCGAGCGCGAGAAGGTCGACGCGCCGACCGTATCGGTGCTCTGGCTGCCGCCGACGACGAAGTAGAAGAGCGTGCCGACCCCGAGCGCGATCAGCACCACGAGCCAGATGACGATCGTGCGCGAGTTGCCGGAGCTGCTCATGGTGCTATGGCCGTCACGCGGGCGCGCCGCCGCGCAAGATGCGGCGCAAGGAATCGAAATTGCGCCGGCACGCCGCGTAGTCGTCGCCTTGCGCCGGGTAGCCGCCGAAATAGGTGCGCTCCACCGCCGCGATGATCTCGCGCAGCGAAGAGCGCCCCGCCGGGTCGAGCCGCGCGCCGCGCAGGATCTCGCGGCTGGTCCACGAGTCCGCGAAGGTCTCGCGCAACTGCTCACGGATGTCGGCGAGACTCTGCAGCAGCAGCAGGTGCATTGCTTCGACGAAACGGCCTTCGCGGCTCAGCGCATCGGCGGCCGTGAGCGCGTCGGCGCCGGGCGCCGGCATCGTCGTGTCGCCGCCGGCCTCCGCCGTCTCCCATTGCTCGCTGCGCCTGCCCAGCAGCGCCAGCAGCGGATCGCGCAGCGCATAAAGGACGAAGCCTGCGACCACCGCGACGGCGATCCAGATGAGCACTTCCGGAACCGGTATGTTGTATCGGACCGGGTCCTCGCGGCGGGGAAACGTGGTCTGCAGGTCGAGCGCGCTGATGCTGGCCTTCGCGGCCGCGTCGATGCGTTCGGTCGGGACACGCAATGACGGGCCGACCCGCTCCGACGATGAGCGGCCCAGCCCGGAATCCGGCGCAAAGGCGGCGCCCGCCGGCAGCGGCGCCGCCGACGCGATGGCGACCGTCGCCACGAAGACAGCGATGCATCGACGCATTCCGGCTCCCACGCCACTGATCCGCCTGCAGGATGCCGCGCAAGCATCCCCGGGCCGCCGGTATCGTCGGCGCGAGGCATACTAGAACATTTTCGCCGCAAGTTGTGCAGCCGGGGTGGGCAAGCACACGGCCGGCTTGCCAGGGCATCCGCGCCTCAATAGCCATGCACTAGAAGAATTTGCCCGCCGCCGGGCCTTGGAGAGAACCGAATGCCGACCAGACTTGCCGTCGCGGTCCTTCGCACCCTCGCCAATCACGGCAGCCTTCGTGCCCTCTCGCGTGCCGCCTGGTCCTGGAACAGCGAGCCGACCTCGCGCAGCATGTTTTCCCACGCGGCGACGAAACGCGGATCGTCCGGCGTCATTCCGGTGGTCATGCGGGTGATCGGCGCCATCATCCGCGGATAGCTCACGAGCGCAAAGCCGACGAGCCGCAGCAGGGCGGGATCCATGTGCGCCGGCAGCAATCCGTCCGCCTGCCGGCGGCGAACCTCGTCCACTTGCGCCTGGATCACCGGCACGCGCTCGGCTTCGTGCGGGACGTCGCCGTTGCCGCACACGAGCGCCTCGCGCATCAGGTAGCGCAGCCACGCCATATCGGCTTCGGCGGCGTGAAAGTGAAAGGCGAGGAATTCGCCGGGCGGCGCCGGCGCCCGCTGCGTGCGCAACGTGCGCCGCTCGGTCACCCGCGCGAGCACGTCATGAAAAAGGCCCTCGCCGACCCTGCCGCCGGTCATCAGGAACATCGAGTAGGCAAGACCGCTCCACCCGGGCAGGCGCTCGAGCAGCGCGTTGCTCACCTCGTACGGCGTGCTCGGCAATCGCCGCACCAGGACGGCGGCGATGAGCAACAGCGCCGCGCTCGCCGGCAGGACCTTGGCGAACGCGTTCGCGTACGCCGCGCCGGGCTCGCCGGCTCCCACATTTCCGACCTGCGCGAAAAACAACAGGCTGATGAGGGCGACGCCCAGCGCGTTGCCGACCTGCAGCGTCGTGGTGACGACGCCCGCGCCGGCGCCCGCCTCGCGTGGGCCGAGGCCCGCGATCACCGTGCCGACCAGCGGGCTCATGCCCAGCCCCTGCCCGAGCCCGGCGATGAAGAGACACGGGGCGAGCTCGAAACCCTGCAAGTGCGTGCCGGCCGCGAAGGCCGTCGCCGCCGTCCCGAGAAGCCCGAAGGCGCCGACCACATATCCGAGGGTGAGCACGTGGCGGCCGAGCAGCGGCACGTAGCGTGGCGCGGCCAGCGACGTGATCAGGAAGCCGACCGCCGACGGCGTGTAGGTGAGACCCGAACCGATCGGCGAAAACCCGAGCCCGACCTGCAGATAGATCGCAAGAACCAGGAGGAATCCGGCGGTGGACGCCATGAACAGCGCCGCGATCGGGACGCCGACCGCGAAGCGGCGGCTCGTGAAGAGGTCGGTGGGCACGAGCGGCGTTCCGCCCCGTTTGCCGAACCAACGCTCGTACCAGACGAAAAGCGCGAGCGCCGGAACGGAACCGACGAGACAAGCGATCATCCAGGTCGGCCAGCCGGCCTCGCGGCCCTCGAGCAGCGGCACGATCAGCAGCAGCAGCGCCGGCACCGCGAGCGCCACGCCGCCAATGTCGAGCCCGACGTTCGCCTGTCGCTGATCGCGCGGCAGAATGAAGACCGCGCCCAGAATGGTGCCGACGGCGAGCGGCACGTTGATGAGGAAGATCGGCCGCCATTCGAGATGCCACAGATCGAGGGCCAGCAGCGCCCCACCGAGGATCTGCCCGGCGATCGCCGCAACGCCGATGACCGACCCGAAGATGGCCAATGCCTTGCCGCGTTCCTCTCCCGCGAACGTGACCTGGATGATGGCGAGCACCTGCGGGTACATCAGCGCGCCGCCGACGCCTTGTGCGGCGCGCGCCGCGATCAGCGTCCAACTGCTTGGCGCGAGCCCGCACAGCGCCGAGGCCGCGCCGAACACGGCGAGGCCGGTGACGAACAGGAGCTTGCGGCCGTAGAGGTCGCCGAGTCGCCCGCCGCTCACCAGCAGGCACGCATAGGTCAGCGTATAGGCGGTCACCACCAGCTCGACCTCGCCGAAGCTCGCGTGCAGATCGGCGCGGATCGACGGGATCGCGACGTTGACGATCGCGACGTCGAGGATCGCCATGAACGTGCCCATCAGCACGACGGCGAGCACGAGCCAATGTCGCGGCGACGTTGCGGACGACGACGGAGATTGAGGAGAAGGCGACGAAGACGAAGCTGAGGTCGGGGCTGTCATGGCCCGATCATAGCATCACCAGCCCGCGCTGCGCCGCCTTGGCGACCGCCTCGGTGCGGCTGTCCGCGTCGAGCTTGGCGAGAATGCCGGCGACGTGGAACTTGACTGTATGGAACGAGATGCCGAGGCGTCGCGCGATCGCCTTGTTCGACAGACCATCGGCGAGCGCGCCGAGCACGTCGAGCTCGCGTGCGGTGAGCGCCGTCTCGCCCGCCGCCGCGGGCGCGGGCGGCGCCTCGCGCATGAGGTCGTGCGGGAGCACGCAGAGGCTACGCCGCATCGCCGCCAGCGCGATCGCGACGTCGGCTGCGTCTGCCGTGCGCGGCAGCACGGCGCGGGCGCCGGCGCGCAGCAAGTCAGCGGCATCGGACGCCGTCGCCTCGGCGAGCGCGATGACCGCGGCGCGGCGGCACCATCGCCGCAGCTGCTCCGCCTGCGGCGTGTCCACCAGCACGAGATCGATGCCGTGGCGGTCGAGCAGCCGCGTGAGCGCCGGCGCATCGGCGACGGCGCCCACGACGGTGAGACCGGCATCGGCCTCCGCCATCCGGACGACGCGGGCGCGCAGCGCGGGATCGGCCGAGCAGATCGCCACCGCCGCGGCGGCAGGCGCCGCACCCGGTGCGGCACCTGATGATTGCGATGTGGCTGCGAGCGTCACGGGCGAGCTCGGCCTCAGTGGCGCGGCCGCTCGCCGATCACGACCTTGAGCGCCGCCGGCGCGCCGCCGCGCGACAGCGCGAGGTCGACCGAGGTGCCGACGCTGTCCGGGCCGAGCAGGCGCATGATCTCGCGCACGCGGCCGATCGGCGTCGCGTTCCACGCCGTCACGATGTCGCCGACGATCAGCCCGGCGCGAGCTGCCGGCCCGTCCGGATCGATGCTGGCGACGAGCACGCCCCCGCGCTCGCGCGAGCGGATCGGCTGTAATCCTGCGCCGAGATAGCCGCGGCCCACGTAGCCTTTGGCGAGCAGCGCATCCACGGCGCGGTCGATGGTCGGGCGCGGGATCGCCAACACCCGGCCGCGCGGCCCCGCCACCACCATGCCGAGCACGCGGCCATGCGCATCGGCGAGCGCGCCGCCCTCGGCGGCCGGGCTGAGCGTGAGGTCGAGGCGCAGCAGCGTGTCGATCGTGCCGCCGCGCTGGCTCATCCAGGCAGGACCGACGAAGGCGACGCTGCCGAGATTGGCAACCGGCGCGCCGGCATGATTGCCGACCGCGAGCACGATGTGTCCGGGCCGGAGCGACCCGCTTTCGGCGATCTCGGCGACCGCCAGACCATCGGGCTGGAAGCGCAGCACCGCGACGTCGGTCGTCGGATCGCGGCCCGCGAGCGTCGCCACGACCTCGCGGCCGCCGGGCAGCACGACCTTGATGTCGTCGTCGCGCTCGAGCACCTCCTCGGCGGTCACGATCACGCCCGAGCGCCAGTGGATGCCGCTCGACCACGCGCGCCCGGCGCGCACCGCGACGGTCGCGCCCGCGACCCGCTCGACGAGCGCGGCCGCATGATCGGACAGCGCGACCAAGGGCCCCAGGGTTGGATTGTCTGACATGGGATAGCCTCCGTTGTACATGTGGGCGCTATCGCACGGCGGCGCGAGGGGCCGATACTGGCCACATGGGCGGGTTCGGCGTAGACAAACGGCAACGATAATTCCTGGACAGCTTTGGGAGGGTGGACGATGCGGCGGCTCGCACTGGCGGCGTGTTGGATCATGTGCGCAATGGCCGGCTTGTCCGCCGGCGCCGCGGGCGCCGATGATTTTCCCACGCGCCCGATCCGCATCGTCGTCGGATTCGGTCCGGGATCCGGCGCCGACATCACGGCACGCGTGGTCGGCGCGCGCATGAGCGAGCTGCTCGGCCAGCAGATCGTCGTCGAGAACAAGACCGGCGCCGGATCGAGCATTGCGGCCGAGTACGTCGCCCATTCGGCGAAGGACGGCTACACCCTCTTTCTCTCCACCATCTCGCAACCGATCAACGCCGCGGTGCTGTCGCATCTCAACTTCGACTACGCCAAGGATTTCGCGCCGGTCGTGCTCGTCTCGACCATCCCCAACCTGCTGGTGGTCAACCCCTCGCTCGGGGTGAAGAACGTGCAGGAGCTGATCGCATTGGGCAAATCCAAGCCCCAGGGGCTCACGTTCGGCTCATCCGGCGTCAACACCGGCACGCATCTGTCGGCCGAGCTGTTCAAGGTGCTGACCGGCGTGAAGATGGTGCACGTGCCCTATGCGGGCAGCGCGCAGGCGATCACCGACCTGCTCGCCGGCCGCGTCGACCTCGTGTTCACGCCGGCCTCGACCGTGGTCCAGATGGTGCACGAGGGCAAGCTCGTGGCGCTCGCCGCCACCGAGTCGAAGCGTATCGCGATCGCGCCCGACGTTCCGACCATGGCGGAAGCGGGCCTGCCCGGCTTCAACACCGGCCTGTGGTTCGGCCTCGTCGCGCCCGCCGGCACGCCGCGCGCCGTGATCGACAAGATCGCCGCCGCCGCCAACGAGGCGATCAAGACCGACGCCGTCGTCAAGGCGCTGAGCCCGCAGGGCATCACGCTCATCGGCGGCACGCCGGACGAGTTCGGCCGCTACATCACCAGCGAGATGGCGCGCTGGGACGAGGTCGCGCGCGAGGCGGGACTGAAAAAGTAAAGCGAGTAACGAATAGGCAATAGCGAATAGAAGTCGATCTCATCTATCCGCTATGCGCCACTCGCTATTCGCTCTTTCCCTCACTCGTTCGCGAACTCTTCCAGATTGGTGAGAAACTCGCTCATGCAGGTGTCGCTGCCGCGCGCGCCCGGATAGACCTCCAGGATCGTGAGCTTCACCCAGGCGATCTTCGCTTTGGGAATGATGATGTCCTGGCTTTCACGCACGTCCTTGAGGGTGACGATCCGCTTGGACCCGCGGTCCGTCTCGATCAGCGCCTTCTTGACGCGCCCGTTGTTGCGATAGGTCTCGTCCGATTTGCTATAGCCGCCCATGACCATGATCGTGCGCATGACTTGCGGCGGATCCTGGTGCAGCGTGACGGTCTGCCCGATGCCCGGCCCCGCGACGCCCTCGCACCAGGCGCCGTCGCCCGTGGCAAGCAGATGATCGGGTCCATACGTATTGCCCGCCTGCGACGCCAGGACCGAGCTCACGCAGATGCGTGTCTTGGCGAACTGGCCTTCGAAGGCATGACAGGTCTCGGCGGCAGCCGGCGTCGCGGCGAGTGCCGCCGCGGCGGCGACGAATACGAGCAATGGGCGCATGGCAAGCGGCTCGATCCGGTGGCGATCGTTGCGACCATACACCGCCCGTGCGGCGCGCGGGAGTAGCGCCTGCAGGATCAGCAAAATCAGGGCGCGGCATGCAGAATTGCGCGCCGCCGCTCTTCTTTTGCGCTTGCGCGTCATGCTCTTGCCGTGATCTTGCCGCGCATAGCCGGTTGATCAATTGATCAGGTTGGGTGCTCAACCTCCGGGCATCCCGCGGTGCCGCGATGTTGAAGTCTCCATGTTGAAGTGTCCATGTTGAAGTCCATGCTCCTGCGCCTCGTCGCGATGGCGTTTCTGGCCCTCCCCTGCCTCCTCGGCGGGCGCGCGCACGCGCAGCTTCCGATCACGCCGCCGCAGGTCGCGACCGACGTCAGCATCTCGTGGGAGGTGCGCAACCGCTTCCGGCTGTTTCGTGACGAGAAGGACTTCAACCGCCATCTCGCCGCCGAGAGCGGCACCACCATTCTCGCCGCCGAGCAGACGCTCGCGCAGGAGACCGACGGTCGCGGCTGGGCGCGCGACATGGTGACGAGGCTGTGCGTCGACGGCTCGGGCCACGTGCTCGACAGCTGCATGCGCGATGGCGTGCGCGAATCCTACCTCGATCCGGTCGACCATCGCGTCACCGTGCGGCTCACCGGCGCGGTGCCGGCTGACGCGAGCTGCGCCTGGTCGTTCGACAACGGGCAGGGGCCGCCGCAGACGCTCGACGTCGGCTGCGGCGAGCCCGTGAACCTGCGCGCGCTCTACGGCCGCACCACCAAAGTCACCGTCGACGTCACGTCGGGCGGCGTCACGCGGCAGACCTCCGATGCGATCGATGTGCGCGACCTGCTGATCGCGGGCCTGGGCGACTCGATTGCGTCGGGCGAAGGCGATCCCGACCGGCCGGTCGCGCTGTCCGACGACGGCTTCTGCTTTCGCAACTTCCTCGCCACCGGCCGCAAGGACTACTTCCGGCCGGGCCGCGTCGGCTTCAACGGCGACAAGGCCTGCGACGCGACCCAAGGCGGCGGCTCCAACATGGCGGAATGGGCGCGCCTCTCCGCGCGCTGGATGTCGTCCGCCTGCCATCGCTCGCTCTACAGCTACCAGCTGCGCGCGGCGCTCGGGCTCGCGGTCGAGAACCCGCACATCGCGGTGACCTTCCTGCCGCTCGCCTGCACGGGCGCGACCATCGAAACCGGCCTGTTCGGCACCCAGCGCGCGCGCGAGCTCAACTGCGGCGAGGACAATGGCGGCTCCTGCCCGACGACGATCCCGGGCCAGATCACCCAGCTGCGCGTGCTGCTCGAGCACGCCCGGCGCACGCAGCCGGGCCGCAAGCTCGATCTCGTCTTTCTGACCGTCGGCGCGAATGATGTCTATTTCGCCGGCCTCGTCGCCGACGTGATCATCGACTCCACAGCCGAGCGCCTGCTCGCCCGCCGCGGCGGCATCATCTCGACCCTCGAGGATGCGCAGTCGCAGCTCACCGAGGTGCTCCCCGGAAATTTCGCGCGGCTGCGCGCGGCGCTCAAATCCCTGCTCGGCGGCAGCCTCGACAAGGTGGTGTTCACCTCGTACGGCAATCCGGCGCTCGCCGCCGACGGAGGCTTCTGCCCCGGTGGGCGCGACGGCTTCGACGTGCATCCCTCCTTCAACGTCAACGGCGAGCGGCTGCGCAGGGCGACGCTGTTCGTGCAGAACCAGTTCCTGCCCGGCATCAAGGCGCTGGCGACCTGCGCGGCCGGCGTTCGTTGCGGCGCCGGTGAAAGCATGGCCTTCGCCGATGCCCACCAGGCCGCGTTCGCGCAGCACGGCTTCTGCGCCCATTCCGACGCCGATCCCGATTTCGACCGCGAATGCTTCAAGCGCGACGGCACGAGCTTCACCAACAACCTGGTCGAGGGCGCGACCGATCCGATGACCTGTGATCTCGGCGCCAGCGAATTCCGCGCCTATGCGTCGCGCGCGCGCTGGATCCGCACCGCCAACGACAGCTACTTCACGGCGATGACCTTCCCGGAAGGCCTACCCTCGACCATGCAACCCGCCGATCTGCACGACGCGACGTGGGGGATTCTGTCCGCGGTTTACGGGGGCGCCGTGCATCCGACCGCCGAAGGCTATGCCGCTATGGCGGACGCGGCGCTCGGCGTCGCCCGCGTGGTCCTCAAGCTCGGCCCCGCGGTCGAGCCGGTGAAGGAGACGCCGCTGCCGCCGCCGGTTCAGCCGCAGGCGCCGGGGCTCGCGCAGCCGGCGCCACAAGCCCCTCCGGCCGTGGCGCCGCCGGCAGCGCTGGGCCCGGACGACGGATACACGCCGGCGCCACCGCCGCAGCGGTAGACTACCGACCGCAATGCACGCTCACTCGGGCGAAAACCGCCTTATGGAATATGGCGGCTCGGCACGGGTGGCGTGGGATAACACCCCGCCATCACGTTCCAGTAAGCCCATGATCCCTTATCCGTGATGCCCGCAGGCGCATGTTCGAGAGCCTCGCGGAACTTGTCGAGCTCCACGTAGCGGCGAACCACTCCGATCTCCTCGATGGTCGCATAGGTCATCACGTAGGCGAGAAAGCGCACAGGCTCAGCCAGAGCCATTCAGGCGGCCCGGACCAGATGACACTTGGGGCTATTCGCAGCAGATCGGGATTGGGAGGAAGCGGCTTCCAGCGGTGCCTCTGGGCCACCGTCAATTTGGGTTCGCGGCCACGATCTCTCAGGAAGGCACGGTCGCGAGCCTTCGCTTCAAAGTTGGCCGCGCAATCCTCCGGCCGAGCGCCCCTCAGCTCACCCCGAGCTTCTTCTGCAAGCTCGTCGACGACGTCGTGTACTGAAAGACGAGCCGCTTGTCCGGATAGACGTAGTGATACGCCTTCTGTGCCATCAGGGCGCCTTCGTGGAAGCCGCACAGGATCAGCTTGAGCTTGCCCGGATAGGTGTTGATGTCGCCGATCGCGAACAGGCCCGGGATGTTGGTCTCGAACGATGCGGTCTCGACCGGGATCAGATCCTCCTCGAGCTTCACGCCCCATTCGCCGATCGGGCCGAGCTTCATGGTCAGCCCGAAGAACGGCAGCATGGCGTCGCATTCGATCGTGTAGGGCTCGCCCTTGTCGGGCTTGGCGTGCGCGTGGGTGAGCTGGCCGGCCTCGCCGGCGAGCGACGTCACCTGGCCGAGCTTGAAGTCGATCTTGCCATCCGCCACCAGCGCCTTCATCTTGTTGACGCTGTCGGGCGCGGCGCGGAACTGGTCGCGCCGGTGCATCAGCGTGACGCTCTTCGCGACCGGCTGCAGGTTGAGCGTCCAATCGAGCGCGCTGTCGCCGCCGCCGACGATGAGCAGGCGCTTGTCGCGGAAATTCTCCATCTTGCGCACCGCGTAGAACACCGAAGTGCCCTCGTACGCCTCGATGCCCGGCACCGGCGGGCGCTTGGGCTGGAACGAGCCCCCGCCCGCCGCGATGACGACGATCTTGGTCTCGAAGATCTTGCCGGCGTCGGTCTTCACGCGAAACAGCGGCTCGCCGACCTTCTCCACCGTCTCGACCATCTCGCCGAAATGGAAGGTCGGGCCGAACGGCTCGATCTGCTTCATCAGCGCCTCGGTCAGGCCATGTCCGGTGACGTACGGAATGCCGGGAATGTCGTAGATCGGCTTCTCGGGATAGAGCTCGGCGCACTGGCCGCCCGGCTTGTCGAGGATGTCGATCAGGTGGCACTTCATGTCGAGCAGGCCGAGCTCGAACACCGCGAACAGGCCGCACGGGCCCGCCCCGATGATGAGGACGTCGGTCTTGATCGGTTCGTTCACAGCTCGCATGTCTCTTCTCTCGAAACCCCTAACTTCGCCAACTCTTGCCACTCGCCGGCGACGGCCGCCCGGCGGCTCACAACAGTTCCGCGTTCAATTGATTGTCCGGCGCTTGTCTAGCCAAGGCTTCGGCGCAGGGAAAGAGGTCACGCCCTTTTCTCCGCCCGCTTCGTGAACGCGCGCAACCCTCGGAATTCCGGAAGGAAATTGCCTCGGGCCGAGACAGCCCGGCCGTTCGGCTCAGGCCTGCCGCTCCGGCACGCTCACCACCAGGCCATCGAGCGCATCCGTCACCTTGATCTGGCAGGACAGGCGCGAGCTCGGCCGCACGTCGAAGCCGAAATCGAGCATGTCCTCTTCCATCGGCGAGGGGCCGCCGACGACCTCGCGCCATTTCTCGTCCACGTAGACGTGGCAGGTCGCGCACGCGCAGGCGCCACCGCATTCGGCCTCGATGCCGGGAACGCCGTTGCGGATCGCGGTCTCCATCACGGTCGCCCCAACCTCGGCGTCGACCACGTGGGAAGCGCCGGAAGGGTCGATGAAGGTGATTTTCGGCATTCGGTGCGCTTGCGGGGATGGCTTGCCGGCCCGACCGGCCGGTTGCGCATCCTATATAGGCTCGCGGCGCACCGCGCCAGTGCACCATCCCGCTGAAATCGACAGGGCCTCAGGCCGCGCCCAGGATATCGGCGATGGCCGCATGCGCCTCGCGCGCCGCCGCCGTGAGCGCCGCGACCGCGCCGGCAAGCTCGCCGGCGGATGCCGCCTCGACCGCCTCGGCAGCCCGCGCCATCGGCCAGGCGCCGACGCCACGCGCCGATCCCTTCAGCGTGTGCGCAAGCGCGCCCACGCCGGCCGCATCGAGCGACGGCATGCGGGCGATCAGCAAGTCGATCTGGCGGTCGAACAGTGCCAGCACCTCGCGCTCGAGCCCATGATCGCCCAGCGTCATACGATAAAGATGTTTGATGTCGATCGCCGGCTCTTGCTTCGATTCTTGCGCCGGCACGCGCGGCTCGACCGCCGCGGCCATGTGGTCTTGCTGCATGCTCGCCATCCCGGAGGCTCTTTCGGCCTCCTCGTTGACGCCCACTCTAGGCTGCTTGGCGCCAAGGCCGCGTAAACGAAGGGCCCGCCGCCGCGGCAGATCGCTCCCAAAGCACCGCGATGGTTAAGCGACTTTAAAGCGCGCTCAGCCGCGCTCTGCGGCTCCTGCGCCCTCCGCGGCATTGCGGGCCGGCGCCGTGCGGCCGAGCACCTGGTAGCCCGCTGCGGTCAACCGGCAAACCAACCATTCCGGCTTGATCGGGTTCCGCGTCCACGGCTCAGCCCAGCCATGGACGATGCAAGCCTGTACCGTCTTTTTTGGAACTTCGCGGCCGTCGCGATCGAACAGGGGGAGTTTTCCACCGGGTTGGTCGAGACCGCGCTCGAGATAGCGGCGTTGTGCACCGCTCGGCCGCACAGCTGCCGCATTGGTATCTTCATCATGGCGAGACGGGGACGCGGGGGAATGGCTCAAGTCCATGTTGGAACTTGCGGATTCCCGCTCGTGCCCATGCGCGCTCATGCCGTCACCTGTTAACGATGATTAAAAAGACGTTACCAAGACGGTTTATTCGGGCCTGCTCAACGAGTAGGATACCAGAGTGGCAGGGGGGAATACGAGCGGCCAAATTCAAGGCCCGCTGCCGCGCTCGATATCAAACGCCCGCGACGCGACCCCGCCAAATTGATCATAGCGGGTCGCGGTCCTGGTTTTGCGTACGACGAGGCGACGATCGACATGGCGAATAGTCCCAAGAAGTCCAAGGATCCGACCGAGGTGGCGCTGTCGGCCATCCAGGACGCGCTCGAGATGCGCGCGCCGGAGCCGCGGGCCAGTCTTTCAGCCCAACGCGATACCCCGCGCGGGGTCGCCGACGAGGACCTGTTCGACGAGGCCGGCGGTGACAAGACGGACGATCGGTCCGTGCGCGCCGCCTCGAACCTCGCGTCCAACCTCGCCGCCAATGACGATCGCGCCAACATCGGCCAGATCCTGCAGTCGCTGCAGCGCCGGCCGTCGCGCACGCCTTACGTCGTCGCCGCGATCTTCTCCGCCGCCTGGATCATCTGTGCGCTCGGCCTCGCCTATGGCTACGAGAGCGCCTTCTCGTCGCTCGTCGCCCAGGGCGGCACCGCGGTGCCGGTGCTGGCCGGCCTGATCGTCGGCTTCTTCGCCCCGGTCGTGTTCTTCTTCGTGCTCGCCCACATGCTGGCGCGCTCGCAGGAGCTGCGCGCCATCTCCCAGTCGCTGGCCCAGGTCACGGTCCGGCTCGCCGAGCCGGAGACGCTCGCGCGCGACTCGATCGTCAATGTCGGCCAGGCGGTCCGCCGCGAGGTCGCCGCCATGGGCGACGGCGTCGAGCGGGCGCTCGCCCGCGCCGCCGAGCTCGAGTCGCTCGTCAACAACGAGGTGACGGCGCTGGAGCGCGCCTACAATGACAACGAGCTGCGCATCCGCACCCTGCTCGACGGCCTCGCGTCGCAGCGGGAGACGCTGGTGGGCCAGGCCGAGCAGGTGCGCACCGCCATCACCAACGTGCACCTCGATCTCTCGCACGACATCACCTCGGTCTCCGAGGCGGTCGCCGACCGCGTCAACGAGGCGGCGCAGCGCATCGCCCGCGCGCTGGCCGAGAAAGGCGAGCACATCACGGTTGCGCTCGGCCACGCCGGCGACTCGATGATCGACGCGCTCGGCGAGCGCGGCGGCGACCTGCTCGACCGGCTCGAGCGCACCAGCCGCGAGACCACGCACGCGATCGAGGCGGCGAGCGATCGCCTCACCTCGAGCCTCAACTTCAAGACCGACCACCTCAACGAGGAGTTCGTCGAGATCGCGACCAACATGCAGCAGATGATGTCGTCGCGCCTCGACCGCGTCGCCGACGGGTTCGCCGAGAAGGCGGCCTCGATCGTCGACCAGATGGAGTCCCGCTCGCACACGCTGACGCAGACGATCGTCGAGACCTCGAGCCAACTCGCCGAGACGATCGCGACGCGCGCCGACGAGGTCAACAACACGCTGAAATCGACCGGCGACTCGATCGTGCTCGATCTCAGCCTGCGCGGCGGCGACGTCGTGACCAAGCTGCAGGAGACCGGCACCAAGATCACCGACACCCTGGTGGCGCGCAGCGAGAAGGTCACGCAGACCTTCAGCGAAAGCGCCGAGGCGCTCGCCGGCGAGATCGGCACGCGCGGCGACGCGGTGCGCGACATGCTGGCGCAGCGGCTCGCCGCGTTCGAGGAGATGTTCACGCACGGCGGCGCCGAGCTCGCCGAGCGCATCGGCCGCGACTCGACCACGCTGGGCACGCTCATCACCCGCCACGTCGCCGAGTTCGACCGCACCGTGCGCACCTATGGCGGCGAGCTGGTCGAGCGCCTCGGTCAGCGCACCCAGGACCTCGGCGAGGCGATGAAGAGCTATCTCGACGGCTTCGATGGGCGCGTCACCACCAAGGCGGTGGAGGTCACGACCTCGCTCGACCAGCGCCTCTCCCGCTTCCAGGAGGCGCTCGACAGCCGTACCCAGAGCCTCAACGACGCGCTCTCGACCCGGGTGATGGACATCGCCAAGACGGTCGCGGACGGCGGCAAGGAGGTGGTGGCGGCGCTCGACAAACGCATCAGCGACGTCACCTCCGCGATCACGTTGCGCGGCGCCGAGCTCGCCGAGAATCTCGGCACCCGCATCCAGGACATGGACCGCACCTTCGGCGAGCGCACCACCCACCTCGCCGACAATATCGACACCCGCATCAACCGCTTCGAGGAGCTGCTGGTGGGCCGCGCCGAGGCGGTGACGCGCGAGATCGAGACCCGCGGCAAGGCGACCGCCGACCTGCTCAATTCGCGCATGGAGCAGCTCTCGACCTCGATCAAGACCAACACCGGCGAAGCCGCCCATGCGCTGGAGACGCTCACCAATTTCGCCACCCAGGCGATCCGGGCGAGCGCCGGCGAGGCCGAGCGCACCGTCACGGGTGCGGCGTCGAGCTCGAGCGAGAACATGCGCGCCGCCGCGACCGCATCGAGCGAGAGCATCCGCGCGGCGACGGCCGCGTCGACGGACGGCCTGCGCGCCGTCGCGGGCGACGTCGAGCGCGCGCTCACCTCGCTGTCGACCGGCGTCAGCAGCGTGCTCAAGCAGAATGCCGACGAGGTCGAGCGCACGCTCCTCGGCGTGAGCTCCGAGGTCGCGCGCAACTTCGTCGGCCGCGCCGACGAGATCGCTTCCGCGGTCAGCAAGCGCTCGGCCGAGCTCACCAAGATTCTCGACGAGAAGTCGAGCGGGCTGCTCGCCGCCATCTCGAGCAAGACCGACGAGTTCTCCACCCAGGTGAGCCGCGTCACCGAAAGCGCGGTGCAGTCGATCCAGTCCACCGGCTTCGCCTTCACGGGCACGATGATGGACAACTCGCAGGAGCTGGCCCGCATCATCAACGATGCCGGCGCCAATGCCACCGCGGCGGTGAACCGCACCATGACGGACCTCGCCCTTACGGCGAAGACCACCGTCGACCAGTCGACCAGCGCAATTGCGCGCACGGTCGAGCAGTCGACCAGCGCCATTGCGCACACCATCGAGCAGTCGACCGGTGCGATCGCGCAATCGGCCGAAGAGTCGGCCAACACCATCACGCGCGCCGTCAAGGAGCTGCACGAGCGGACCCAGAGCGCGGTCGAGCAGTCGCGCCAGACCGCCACCGTGACGGTCGCCGAGATGCTGGAGACGCACGGCATGCTGCGCTCCGACACCACCACGATGTTCGAGCGGCTGCGCGACGGCAACCAGCTGCTGCAGGAGGTGCTGAGCGGCGCCCAGGACAACCTCGGCACCATCGAGCACATGCTGGCGAACCGCGTCACCGAGTTCGTCGGCACCATGAACCAGCTGCTCGACCGCACCGGCGACACCACCGGACGGATGGAGCAGCACATCGGCGCGTTCTACGGCGTCACCACCAAGACGCTGCGCGATCTCACCGAGCTGGCGACGCAGTTCGACGCGCATGGCCGCGCGCTCGCCACGGCGGTCGAGGCCGTCGAGGGCAGCAACCGGCGCGCCGACGAGACGCTCGGCGCCCGCCGCGCGGCGATCGACTCGGCCATCGCCGGCCTCGACAGCCGCACCGAGGAGCTCGATCAGCGCCTCAAGCGCTTCTCCGGCCTGCTCGACGAATCGCTCGCCGCCGCCGAGGCGCGCGCGCGCGACATCGCGCGCGTGGTCGCCGATTCGACAGCCGAAGGCACCCGCGCCATCGCCGAGCAGCACGAGGCGGTGCGCATGACCTCCGAGCAGGAGCGCCTGCGGACGGCCGACGCGCTGCGCGCCCTCTACGAGCAGGCGACCAACGAGTCGCAAATGCTGTTCCGCGACAGCGCCGGCGAAGCGCAGAACATGCTGCAGGAGGCGAAGGACCGTTTCGCCGAGATGGTCTCCAGCATCAAGCAGATGGCGGCCGAGATGCAGCGCGAGCTCGACACGACGCGCGGCGAGCTGCGCCGCGGCATTCTCGAGCTGCCGCAGGAGACCGCCGAAAGCGCCTCGCAGATGCGCCGCGTGATCGTCGACCAGATCGAGGCGCTCGCCGAGCTCAACCGCATCGTCGCCCGCCATGGCCGCGGCATGGACGCGCAGCAGTCGGAGCCGGTGCGCCGTGCCCACCCCGAGGAATCGGTGGTGGTGAGCATGGGCGGACGCGGCTCGCGGCCGATGGCGCGCAGCGCCGAAGTCACCGGCGCGCCCGGACCGATGCAGGCGCCGCCGATGCAGCCGATGCAGCCGCCGATGGGCCCTCCGCCGGCGGCGTTCGCGCCGCGCCGCGCCGAGTCGCCTTCGCTCAGCCCGTCGCAGGGGCCGAGCCCGGGTGGCCCGGGCCCGCGCGGCAATGGCAGCAACAGCGGCAACAATGGCGGCTGGCTCACCGACCTCCTGAGCCGCGCCTCGCGTGATCCCGACATGGCGGACGACCGCCCGCGTCCGGACGATCGCCCGCGCGGCGACGACCGCATGCGCGGGGGCGAGCGGATGCGCGGCGACGACCGGCCGCCGATGCCCCCGCTGCCGCCGATGATGCGGTCGGACGATCGGGGCCGCGGCGACGACCGCGGCCGTCCGGACGACCGCGCGACGCGCAGCACGATCGAGTCGCTCGATTCGCTCTCGGTCGACATCGCCCGCATGATCGACCACAACGCCGCGACCGAGCTGTGGGATCGCTACAATCGCGGCGAGCGCAACGTCTTCACCAAGCGGCTCTACACGATGCAGGGGCAGAAGGCGTTCGACGAGATCAGCAAGCGCTACCGCAATGACCGCGAGTTCAAGCAGACGGTCGACCGTTACATCGGCGAGTTCGAGCGCCTGCTCGAGGAGGTCTCGCGCGACGACCGCGGCCAGGTGGCGGCGCGCACCTATCTGACCTCGGAGACCGGCAAGGTCTACACCATGCTGGCGCACGCGGCGGGCCGGTTCGACTGAGCCGCCGCTCCCCGCTCCATTCTCGACGATCAAGGGCGCGCCCGCACGGCGCGCCCTTTTTACTGCGGGGAATAACCGATTGCGCGCGGGGTTGAGGACGAGGACACTTGCCCGTCCGCCAGCCGATCCCAAGCGGCCCGCCAACAAGAATTCCCGACCGACCAGAATGGAGGAACGTCCATGCCTAGGACCATGCCTAGAACCATGCCTAGAACCATGCCTCGAACCATGCCCCGAACGATGTTTCGAGCCGTCACCGCCGGCTTTCCCGCCGCGCTGATCGCCGCTGCGCTCGCCAGCGGGGGGCAGGCGCAGACACAACCGGCCCAACCGGCCCCGGCCGCGGCGCCGGCGCCGGCGCGCCCGCTCTATGCGACCACCAAGGTCACCGACCGCGTCTACATTTTCCGCTACGACAATCACCAGTCGATGTTCATCGTCACGCCGGCGGGCGTCATCGTCACCGACCCGATCAGCGAGCGGCGCCCGGCCGCCAAGGCCTATATCGAGGAAATCCGCAAGATCACCCAGGCGCCGATCAAGTACGTCATCTACAGCCACAGCCACTTCGATCACATCGCCGGGGGCAAGCCATTCAAGGACCTGGGCGCGACCTTCATCGCCCAGCGCAACGCCAAGAAGCGCATCCTCGCGCTCAAGCCCGCCGACGTCGTCGTGCCCGACCAGGTGGTCGATACGAAGAAGGTCATCTCGCTCGGCGGCACCACCCTCGAGCTCGACTATGTCGGGCCGAACCATTCCGACAACATGCTGGTGATGCGGCTGCCGAAGGAGAAGATCATCTTCACGGTCGACTGGATCCCGATCAAGGGCATCCAGTTCCGCGGCATGGCGGATACCTATTTGCCGGACATCGAGGACGGCCTGAAGAAGGTGATCGCGATGGACTGGGAGACCCTCATCCCGGGCCATCCCGGACCGGGCGGCGCGCAGACCGGCAGCAAGGACGATGCAAGGAGCCAGCTCGCCTATCTGCAGGATCTCTCCGCCGCGGTGAAAAAGGCGGTCGACGACAACAAGAGCTACGCCGAGGCCGAGAAGGAGATCACGCTCCCCAAATACGAGAGCTGGCCGAATTACAAGCCGTTCCTGCCGATGAACATCGAGCGATATTACGATTACTGGAATCGCGGCATCTGAGGCGGGGGCGGCGAGGCCGTGACGTCACGGAGCGCGGGCGCGCTGGTTGGCGCGCCCGCTTCGCCGTGGCTCGAGAGGCGCCGTACGGGGTCTGTCTTTTCCGAAACCGCTGCCCGCCGTTCGGGATCATTGCTCCATCACTGCCGCTTCGCTTTCGGCGCCTGATCGTCCGCCGCTGGGCTCGGGCTGCCGCCGAAGATCAGTCGGCTCGGGTTGCGGTCGATATTGCGCACCATTTTATCGACCTCGCCCAGCGTGCGCCGCCCGTCGATCGCGAGCGCCTCCCATTGGCGCAGGCCGCTGTTGGTGAAGTGCGCAAGCCCGGTCGAGATTTCGCCGATGTGCGCGTCGAGGTGCTCGGCCGCGGTCTTGATGGCGCGTGCCGCCTGGGCGATGTCGCCGGGCTGCGTCTCGGTCCCGAGCAGGCCTTCGGCACCCGCCAGGATCTGGTCGATGCGCTTCGAGTTGGTGGCGAGCGTCTGCGAGAACACCTCGATGTTCTTGAGCGAGGTCTTGAGCACCGTCTCGTTGTCGGCGACGAGCGAATCGATCCGGCGCATCGCCTCGCGGGCGGCCTGCGTCACGTCCTGCGCGCCGGCGGCGTCGACGTGCAGCGTCGGCGGGCTGCCGGTAAGCGCCGCCGCATCGGTCGACCCGCCGCGTAGCGCGATCGACGCGGTGCCGGTCACGCCCTGGTATTCGAGGCTCACCGCCGTATCGGCGCGCACGGCGACCGATTTTTCCACCGATACCATCGCGACCACCGCGCGCGGCGCCGCTGGGTCGAGGGTGAGCCTGGTGACCTCGCCGACGCGAATGCCGTTGAACAGCACCGAAGCGCCGGTGTTGAGGCCGGAGACCGAGCCGTCGAACACGATGCGATAGGTCATGCGCGCCCCGGCGCCGCCGACCGTGCTGAACCAGAAAACGAAGGCAAAGCCGCCGACGATCACGGCCAGCGTGAACAGGCCGATCAACACATAATTGGCGCGCGTCTCCATCAGAACTCTCCCGTGCCTCGGTAGTGCGCTTGGTCGTGCTATGCGGCCCGCGCGCCATCGACGCGCGAGCGTTTTCCGTGAAAATACGATTTCACCCACGGATGCTCGAAGGCGAGCATGGCCGCGATCGGTCCCGCCGTGATCACCCGCCCCTCCGCCAGCACGGCGATGCGGTCGCAGACCGTGTGCAGGCTGTCGAGATCGTGGGTCACCATGAACACCGTGAGCCCCAGCGTCTGCTGCAGCGTGCGGATCAGGTCGTCGAACTCGCCGGCGCCGATCGGGTCGAGCCCGGAGGTCGGCTCGTCGAGGAAGACGATGTCGGGGTCGAGGGCGAGCGCGCGGGCGAGCGCGACGCGCTTGGTCATGCCGCCGGAGAGCTCGGCCGGGTACTTGTCGGCGACGTCGGCGTTGAGCCCGACCATCTCGAGCTTGGCGACCGCGATCTCGTCGAGCAGACGTTTCGAGAGTCGCAGGTATTCGCGGATCGGAAACTGCACGTTCTGGCGGACCGTGAGCGAGGAAAAGAGCGCGCCCTGCTGAAACAGGATGCCCCAGCGCCGCTCGATCCGGCGCCGCGCCCATCGGGTGGCGGCGCCGAGATCGACCCCGTCGACCTCGATGCGCCCCGACCGCTTCGGCACCAGGCCGATGATGGTGCGCATCAGCACCGACTTGCCGGCGCCGGAGGCGCCGACGAAGCCGAGGATCTCGCCGCGCCGCACGTCGAGGCAGAGGCGGTCGAGCACCGGCGCGCCGCCGAAGCCGACCACCAGGTCGCGCACCCGGATCACCGCATCGGCCTCGTCGAGCGTATCCACTGCGGTGTCCATGGCCGTGACCGCGGCTGCCTACATGCCGACCGCGGCGAAGAACATCGCCAGCACGCCGTCGATGAGGATCACGAGGAAGATCGATTTGACGACCGAGTCGGTGGTCTTGCGGCCGAGCGACTCGGTGCTGCCCTTGACCGCGAGCCCTTCCACGCTGGCGATGACGCCGATGATCAGGCCCATGAACGGCGCCTTGATCAGGCCGATGGCGAAATCGCCGAGCCAGACCGCCTCGCGCAGGCGCGTCATGAAGACGTCGGGGCTCATGCCGCCATAGGCCCAGCACATCAGCCCACCGCCGTAGAGGGCCGCCATCGAGCCGAGGAAGGCGAGGCAGGGCATCGCGATCACCAGCGCGAGCACGCGCGGCAGCACCAGCACGTCGATCGGATCGAAGCCCATGGTGCGCAGCGCGTCGATCTCCTCGCGCATCTTCATCGAGCCGAGCTCGGCCGTGTAGGAGGAGCCCGAGCGGCCCGCCACCATCACGGCGACCATCAGCACGCCGACCTCGCGCAGCACCAGGATGCCGACCATGTCGACGACGTAGATGTCGGCGCCGAACTGGCGGAAGTGAAACAGGCCCTGCTGGGCGAGGATCGCGCCGATCAGGAAGGTGATCAGCAGGATGATCGGCACCGCGCGCCAGCCGACGCGCTCGATCTGGTTGACCATCGAGGTGAAGCGGAAGCCGCGCGGATGCGCGAAAGCGCGCCCGAGCGCCGCCGCGAGCGCGCCGAGCATCGCCATGACGCCGACGATGTCGCCCCCGATCCGCACCACGGTGCGGCCGACGACCTCGAGCGAGGCCGCGAGCATCACGCGACGCGAGGATTTAGGCGGCGTCAGGTTGACCTCGCGCGCCCGCAGCACCAGCGCGCGATAGTGCTCGGCGAGGCCGGTGATGCGGGCCTCCGCGCCCGCGGCCGCGAGGCTGCGCAGCAGCCGCTCCAGGAGCCACGCGCCGAATGTGTCGAGCCGCTCGACGCGCGCCATGTCGATGTCGACGCCGGCGACGCGCGGATGGCGCGCGATCACGCGCTCGATCAGGCGCTCAAGCTCGCCCGCGCGCTCCGCCGTCCACAGCCCGGCGGCGGTGAGCGCCAGGCGGCCGCCAGATCCAGCACTTTGATCCGCGCTTGCACCGGCGCTTTCGAGCAAAGGCTCGCCGTTCACCCGTCAGCTCCCAGGCTCATCGATTGGGGCATACTTTTGCAACGCGCTGGCGCGCGGAGCACGCACCCTTGCCGCCGCAAGAGCCCATTCACCATAATCGCACCATAGGCCCGCACGGGTTTCGCAATCCTTAAGCGCGCGTTAACCATCCATGAAGGCTGCCCCCGCACCCTCCTTACGCGCCGCAAGCGAACGCTGGCCGATCGCCGGCGCATTCACGATCAGCCGCGGCTCGAAAACGCAAGCCGAGGTGGTGGTCGCGCAAGTGAGCGATGGCGTACATGTCGGGCGCGGCGAATGTGTGCCCTATGGGAGGTATGGCGAAACCGTCGAGGGCGTGACGGCCACGATTTCCGCCTTGGCGCCGCAAATCGCGGCGGGCCTCGATCGCGCCGAGCTGCAGCGCGTCCTGCCGGCCGGCGCCGCCCGCAATGCACTCGACTGCGCCTTGTGGGATCTCGCCGCAAAGCGCGCCGGCCGCCGTGTGCACGAGCTCGCCGGCCTGCCGGCGCCGCGGGCGCTCGTCACCGCCTATACGATCTCGCTCGATGCGCCCGATGCGATGGCGGCGGCGGCCGCCAAGGCGTCCGCCCGCCCGCTCCTCAAGGTGAAGCTCGGCCGCGACGGCGACCCCGTCCGCATCGCCGCCGTGCGCGCGGCCGCGCCGAAGGCCGAGCTGATCGTCGATGCCAATGAGGGCTGGACCGTGGCCAATCTCCGCGAGAACCTCGACGCCTGCGCGCAGGCCGGCGTCACGCTGATCGAGCAACCGCTGGCCGCCGATGACGATGCGGCGCTGGCCAATCTCTCGCCGCCCGTTCCGATCTGCGCCGACGAGAGCGTCCACGATCGCGCCTCGCTTGCCCGCCTCGTCGGCAAATACCAGGCGATCAACCTCAAGCTCGACAAGACCGGCGGCCTCACCGAGGCGCTGGCACTCGCCGAGGAGGCCGTCCGCGCGGGTCTCGCCCTGATGGTCGGCTGCATGATCTCGACGTCGCTTGCGCTCGCGCCGGCGCTCCTGGTGGCCCAGCGCGCCCGCGTCGTCGATCTCGATGGCGCGCTGCTGCTCGCACATGACCGTCCGCACGGCCTGCGCTACGACGCCGCGCAAGTTCATCCTGCGGCGCGGGAGCTATGGGGATGACGCAGCGGCATATGCACTTGGCTGCCGCATCTGCAATTTCGTGCGTAATTTTGTATCCCTGTGCGGTTGCGAGACGTTCCGGTTGTGACGATTTTTTCGCAGTTCCATTACGAAAATTGTCGCCACGCGAAATGGTCGGTGTTAAGTTCGCATAAACAAGAGGCCACTCAGCGTTAAGGGGGAAAAACGAGAATGCATATGCGAATCGTGCTCCTCGCCGCCGCCATCGCGGCACTGACCTTCGGATCGGCCAGCGCGACGATGCGAATCACCGACGACATGGGCGGGCTGATGACCGAATACGCCTCGCGCTTCGCCGAGGTGCGCAACAGCGGCGAGAAGGTCGTGATCGACGGCCCGTGCTATTCGGCGTGCACCATGCTGCTCGGCATGCTGCCGCGCGAGCAGGTCTGCGTCACCCCCAATGCGGTGCTCGGCTTCCACGCCGCGTGGAATTTCGACGAGAGTGGCCGCCGCGTGACCAGCCCGTCGGCGACCCGCACCCTCTATGACATCTATCCGACGCGCGTGCGCAGCTGGATCTCGCACCGCGGGGGATTGACGCCGCAGATGAAATATCTGCGCGGCCGCGAGCTCGCCTCGATGTATCCGATGTGCGGCAGCGGCGAGCCGCGACCAGGGACAACCGCGCGAGCGCATCGTCGCGGCGGCCGTCCGGTCCGCAGCATCGAGTATTCCGCCGCGGCGAACTCCGCGCGCTGATCGCGCCGCTTGCTGGCGTTCCTGCGAGCCCTGCGCGGCCCAGCCGCGCAGGGCTCTGCATTCGAGCGCTCACGCGTAGCGAAACAGCGCCATGAAGCCGTAGTCCATGTGCAGCTGCTGATGGCAGTGAAATAGCGTGTTGCCCGGATGGTCGGCGACGAAGTCGAGCTCGACCTCCTGGAAGCCGCCGAGCATCACCACGTCCTTGATCACGCCCGCGGTCGGCTTGCCGTTCACCCGGGTGAGCTCGAAGCTGTGCCGGTGCAGGTGCAGCGGATGCACGTCGTCGCTGGCATTGCGGAATTTGAGCCGGTAGCGCCGGCCCTCGTGGATCGTGATGATCGGCCTGCGGGTCTCCATCGAGAAGGCCTCGCCGTTGAGGGTCCACCGGTTGAAGCCGCCGTCGGCGCCGTTCTGCTTGATGATCAGCATCTCGATCGTCTCATCCGGCGTCCGCGCCGGGCTGCCCCTCTGGCCGAAGAGGGTGTAGTCCCACTTGTAGGGCGCGGGCTTGACCCAGCGCGGGTCGCCCTTCTGGTCGGCGTACTCGACCACGATGCCCATGCCGTGGCCGCGGTCGTCGTCGGCGAGATCGCCCATGATCCAGACGCCCGGATGGTTCATCTCGACGATCGCCGAGATGCGCTCGGCGGTCCCGAGCCACAGCACCGGCACGTTCGCGGGCGTCGGCACCGGATTGCCGTCGAGCGCGACGATGCGGAAGGTGTGGCCCGGCAGTGCAAGGCTTCGAATCTCGCCGGCGCTGGCGTTGAGCACATGAAAGAGAACCCGCTCGCCCGCCTTGACGCGGATCGGATCGCCCTGCCCGAGCATCTTGCCGTTGATGCTGAAGAGGTCATAGCCGACCTCGTACCCTTTCGGGCCCTTGAACTGATCCTCCGCCTTCTTGCCGATGTCCTTGAGCTCCTCGATCTCCTCGCCGGCGAGGAAATCCTGCGGCATGTCGCCCCCTTTGCTGAAGGTCGGCAGGAATTCCTTGAGAACCAGGAAGATCTCGCGGTCGTAAGCGCCGGGATTGCTCGCCGGCTCGATGTACACCGGTCCGGCCTGCCCGCTGTAAGTGCCCAGACTGAGATTGTTCATCGCGACGACGTGCGAGTGATAGAAGCGCAAGCCCGACGGTTTCGGCTCGAACGAGATGCGGCGCATGCCGTGCGCCGGGACGTAGGGCGTGCCCTCCTCGGCCGCGCCATCGACGTCGACCGGAACGAACTGGCCGTGCCAGTGAAGCTGCTCCGGCGTGTCGGTGTCGTTGTGAATGTCGACGACGATGCGCTTGCCCTCCTTGAGGCGCAGCAGCGGTCCGGGAAATTGTCCGTTGTAGAGCGTCGTCGAGACGATGTGGTCGGGCGCAAGCTCGACGAGGCCGCTGGCGATGCGGATGGTGTAATCGGCCTTCCCGCTCGCCGGCGGCGAAGCGGCCATTTGCGCGCGCGCGAGTATCGGCAGAGCGCTGGCCATCGCGGCGGCGCCACCCAGGTGCATGCCCATGCGCAGAAGTGTGCGTCGGTCGACCATCCAATTTCTCCTTCGCAATGATATCGCCCCGAGTGAAGCCCCCGGGTGAACAGCGAAACCCTGGTGAACCCGCGGCGCGGCGCAATTTTTTCACCCGTTACCGTCCGCACCGCGCCTCCAGGCGAACGCGGCGGCGGCGAGCAGGGTTCCAAGCCCTGCGGCCATCGCCATCGCACCGTAGGCGAGGCTGCCGACATGCGCGACGAGCACCCCCGACAGGCTCATGGCGCCGGCCGAAACGATGCCCTGCACGGCGGTGAAGTCGCCCTGCGCGGTCGCGCCGCGCCCCGCCGGCACCGCCTGCGCCATGAAATGCATGGCGCCGAGATGGGTCGCCGCGAAGGTCGCCGCGTGCAGGCATTGCAGCACCGGCAGCGCCGCGGTCGGCGGATCGAGCGCCATGGCGCCCCAGCGGATGATGCCGCCGATGCCGCCGAGCATGATCATGCGGGTCGCCCCGACCGCGCCGACCACGCGTCCCGAGAGCGCGAACAGCAGCACCTCGGCGACGACGCCAAGTGCCCATAGCGCGCCGATCGCCGGCCCCGATATGCCACGCGCGCTCCATTGCAGCGTCGAGAAGCCGTAATAGACCGCGTGGCTCGCCTGGATCAGGCTCGCGCCGAGCACCACCGCCACGAACGCGCGCGAGCGCCACAGCGCGTCCTGCGTCGACGCTGCCTCGATGCGCTCAGGCGCGGGCGGCTCGCGCTGCGCGAGCCCGAAGGCCGCCGCTGCCGTCAGCCCGAGCGAGGCGACCACCGCCCAGATCACGTCGGCCGCGCCGAGCCGCGCCAGCAACAGGCCGCCGCCGAGATTGGCCGCGATGAAGGTCACCGAGCCCCACAGTCGCACACCGCCGTAGCGCGGCATGCGGCCGCGCAGCGCGCGCAGTGCCAGCGCATCGCCGAACGGAAGCACCGGCGCCGATACCGTCGCGGCAACCGCGAAGCCGATCAGGATGGCGGCAAATCCCGACAGCACGCCGACCAGCGCGAACGCGGCGACGCTCGCCGCCGCGGCGGCGACCAGCGCGCGCGGGAGCATCCCGAGACGGTCGGCGAGGCGCGACCACAGCGGCACCGCAAGCACGCGCACCACCATGGGCGCGGCGAGCACGATCCCGATCTCGCGCGCGTCGAGCCCCTTGACGCCGAGCCAGGCCGGCAAGAACGGCAAGGACAGGCCGCCATAGAGGAAATAGGCGCCGTAGAAGAAGGAGAGGCGAAGCGCCATTCGGTCGGCCATCACGCGCATCCGTGCCGTCGATCCCGCGTGCGGCATCCGGACACGTTGGCCCACAGGGAATCGGTTACCGTCGCCCGCCCGGCCGCAATTCCGTGGAAACCGGCATCCGGACGGGGGCCGGCACCATCAAATCCGTTGCACTGCGTAGTCGATCGTGCTGATTCCTCAAAGCGAATCTCGGGAATCGCCATGCCCGACGGGCCTTTTGTGATCTCGCCGTCCGCGCCGCCGCCTCCGACCGAGGCGGATTACGAGGCGATTCATGCGGCCGTGATGGAGACGGTGCGCGGGCGCTGGTTCCTGTCCGAATACGCCAAGCGCAACAGACATGCCGATACGTCGCTCATCCTCGCCGCGATCGACCGGGTCGAGGCGCTGTGGCGCGAGCGGGGCGCCGCCCCCTCGCCGGTCGCGCGCGTGCATTTCGACCTCGTCGAGATGGCCAAGGCGATCGCCCAGACGCGCAGCGAGATCGCCGCCATCAAGCCGGACGGCGAGGCCAAGGGAAGCCTCTCGGAGGCGAGCGAGGAGCTCGACTCGATCGTCCACACCACCGAGAAGGCGACCTCCGACATCCTCGCCGCCGCCGAGCAGGTGCAGGAGATCGCCTGGACGCTGCGCGAGCACGGGGCCGATGCCACGTCGTGCGACGCCCTCGATCAGCGCGCGACCGAGATCTACAGCGCGTGCTCGTTCCAGGATCTCACCGGCCAGCGCACCCGCAAGGTGGTCGAGGTGCTGCGCTTCCTCGAGGATCGCATCCGCGCGATGATCGAGATCTGGGGCAATGCCGGCCCGGCGCCGGCCGAGTCGGTCCCCGCGCCGCACCTCGGCCGCGATGAGGCCTCCCAGCTCGCGCAGCCCGAGATCGATCGGATCATACCGGCGCCTGCCGAGCGCGCCGCCGCGGCGACCGCCGCCGTGGCGTCGGCTCATGCGGAGAGCGCGACCGAGATCGAGACCGAGGCCCCGATCGAGAGCCCAATCGACACCCATGCGCCCGTCGACGGAATGGTCCACGCCGTCGCGGCGCAGGTCGTCGCGGTGGGCAGCGATGCGGCAATCGCAGAAACGGTCCTGGCGGCGCCCAGTCATGATCTGCCTGGCGCCGCGGCGCCAGACGACGCGCCCCCCGTCAACGCGGCCGCGGTCATCGGTGCGACCGCCCTCGCGCTCGAGCCGGCGCCGGTCGAGGCTGCGCCGGAAGCCGACATGGTGCACGAAGCGGCCGCCGCCCCGCGAGCGCAAGCCGATTTCCAGGTCGAGCCGCAAGCCGCGATCCAGGCCGAGCCGCAATCCGCGCTGAAAGTCGAGCCGCCAATCGAGTCGCCAATCGAGTCGCCAATCGAGCTGCAAGCCGAGCCACCCGCCGCGCCTTCGCCCGCGGTCGCGCCCGCCGCCGACGACGAGTTTTCCGATCCGGCCGCCATGCTCAAGCGCATCCTCGCCTTGATCCGCACGCCGAATGGCGCTTCGCTCGAGGTGAATGTCGTCGATCCGCCCGCCGGCGCGTCCGCTGACGCCGGCGCGCCACCCGGGCTGGTGATGACCCTTGCGGTGACGGAGCCGCCTGCCGCCGCAGAGGCAACGCCCGTGACGGCGCCGAGCAGCGCCGTCGCCGCGTTGATGGTCGCAGAGCCACCTGTTGCCGATGCTCCCGTTGCGGCCGCGCCGGTCGCAGAGACGCCGGTCGTGGCGGCCGCGATCGCCGGGGCGGCGCCCGCCGTAACCTATGCCCTCGCAACGAACGCCGTTGCGCCCAATGTCTTCAAGGAAGCGATCAACGAGATTCTCAAGCCACTGAGCGGGCCGCTCACGGTCGACCAGGCCGTCAGCGACCTGCTCGGAAATGGTCCGATGCGCGCCGGTCCGATGCCGCTGGAACCGGTCATGCCAACCGCGGCTGCCCACGCCGAAGCGCCGTTCGCCCTCGCGGTGCCCGAGCTCACGATCGCACCGGTGCCGGTCGCGCCCGCGCCGGCCGAGCCCGTACCGCTCGAACCGGCCTCACCCTTCGTGGCCGCAGCGCCCGCAGCGCCGGAGCCGCTGCCGCCGGAGCCGGTCCGCGCCGAAGCAACAGCGCCGCCGGTCGATCAGCTCATCGCCGCGCCGGCGCCGCCAGACGAGCCGCCCGCGCCGATCGCCGCCACGATCGCCAACACGGCGCCGCCCGATGCTGCCGCCGAGACGACGGCGGCCGCAGCGCCTGCTCCGGAGCCGGCAGCCAAAGCGGATACGATGCCGGTGGTGACGGCCACGTTCCGGCAGACCGCGCAGCCGATCTCGCCCGCGCTGCGCCCGTTGCTCGCCGCCATTGCGGCGCTGAGCGACGAGGAAAAGCTCGCCCTGTTCAGCTGATCGACGCCCGTGGCCCGTCCGCAACCCGATTGCGGGTGCGGCCGCAAAGGCGCATGCTCGGCGGGCGAGCGCATGTTCCGGCGAAGTCGTCACGGTTCGCCGACGAGAACATGCGCCGACATCAAGCCCGAATAGGCGCGGCCAACGCGCATCGTCATCGGGAGGACTTCCATGCGCTCTTCGACCATGGCTATGCTCGGCGGCGCCTTCGTCACCGCCGCCCTCGCGTTCGGCGCGGTTTGCGCGCAAGACGTCAACTCCGCCGTCAACTCCGCGCCCAACGGCTATCGCGTGATCGACAACTGGGCGCAGCTGCAGCCCGGCCGCGTCTGGGGCATGGCGATCGGCATCGACATCGATCGCGACGGCAAGAGCGTGTGGGTGTTCGACCGCTGCGGGGCCAAGACCTGCACCGGCTCATCGATTGCGCCGATCCAGAAGTTCGACGCCTCGGGCAAGCTCGTGACGAGCTTCGGCGCCGGCATGTTCAACTGGCCGCACGGGCTGTTCGTCGACCGCGACGGCAATGTCTGGGTCACCGACGCCAAGGACGAGGGCGGCAAGGGCCAGGTCGTCGTCGAGTTCAGCCCGGACGGCAAGGTGCTGATGACGCTCGGCACGCCGGGCGTCGCCGGTAACGACCAGCATCACTTCAATGCGCCCTCCGACGTCGTGGTCGCGGCGAACGGCGACATCTTCGTCGCCGACGGGCACGGCGGCGACACCAATGCGCGCATCGTCAAGTTCTCCAAGGACGGCAAGTTCATCCTCGCCTGGGGCCGCAAGGGCCCGGGGCCGGGCGAGTTCGACACGCCGCACGGCCTCGCGATGGATTCGCAAGGCCGCCTCTTCGTCGCCGACCGCATGAACAGCCGCGTCCAGATCTTCGACCAGGACGGCAAGTTCATCGCCGAATGGAAGCAGTTCGGCCGCCCGAGCGGCGTGTTCATCGACGAGCATGACATGCTCTACGTCGCCGACTCCCAGTCGGGCGAGAAGTTCAACAAGGGCTTCAAGCAGGGCATCCGCATCGGCAGCGTCAAGGATGGCAAGGTGATCGCCTTCATCGACAGCGCCGGCACCACCGAGCTGCCGGAAGGCGTCGCGGCCGACGCCGAGGGCAACGTCTTCGGCGGTTTCACCGCCAACATGACGGTGAAGAAATTCGTCAAAGCCGACCGGCGCGCCGCGAATTGATGTCGTAGGATGGAATTTGCCGGCATCGCTTTTTCTCCGACGAGGCCCCGATGACGAGACCCCGAGCTGGCGCGGCCATGCTGGCGCTCGCAGCCCTTCTGGCGGCGGCGCCTTTGCCGGCCATCGCCGACGACACGCCCGCGCCGGCGGCCGCGCCCAGCCGGCCGGAGCCGCGCGATCCCGCCGTACGCGACCACGAACGGCAGGCTTTGATGGCGTTCTACAATGCCATGGGCGGGCCGGACTGGCTCAAGCGCGATTTCTGGGGCAGCGATCAGCCCGTCGGCAAATGGCATGGCGTCACCACCGATGCCGACGGCTACGTCATCACGCTAACGATCTACGACAACAACGTCACCGGACGGCTGTCGGCGGCGGTATGCGGCCTGCAGCGGCTGCAGACGCTGCATCTCTCCTTCAGCAATCTTTATGGCACGCTGCCGGATGAGCTCGGCAACTGCCGCGCGCTCAAGAACCTGTGGATCAAGGGCAACAAGATCACCGGCCGGCTGCCCGACTCGGTCGCCATGCTGCCGCAGCTGGAGTACCTCGATATTCACGCCAACCAGATGTCCGGCCCGCTGCCGGCGAAATGGGATACGCCCCATTTGACCGAGTTCTGGGGCAACGACAATCGCATCTCAGGCCCGCTGCCCGCCGCCCTGCTGCGCCAGCCGCGGCTGAAGAACCTCCTGCTCCACAACAACCATCTGAGCGGCCCGATTCCGGCCGCGCTGAGCCCGAGCCTCGGCCTGCTGCTGCTCACGAACAATGCGCTGTCCGGTCCGATCCCGGACGCTTTCGGCCAGCTCACGCAGCTCACCGACCTGCGGCTCAACCGCAATCAGCTGACCGGGCCGATCCCGCCGAGTCTCGCGAGCGCGCCGGCCCTGCAAGTGCTGCGCCTCGACCACAACCACCTCACAGGCACCGTTCCGGCGGGCCTTGCGAATCGGCTGACGGTATTCGACGTGTCGGGCAATGCGGGGCTCAAATCCGGCGAGCAGCTGGCGCGTTAGCTTGATCGAACATCACCACGCTGCGGATCGCCTCGCCGTTGCGCAGCGCGGCGAAACCCTCGTTGATCGCGCCGAGCGCGATGCGCGCCGTGATCATCTCGTCGAGCATCAGCCGGCCGTCGAGATAGGCCTGCGCCAGCAGCGGAAAGTCGCGCGCCGGCCGCGCCTCGCCGTAGCTCGAGCGGCGCAGGCGCTTTTCCTGCATCAGCGCGCCCCAGCGGAACGCAACGTCCTTGGCGACGTCGATCTTGCCGAGCCACACCACCTCGCCGCCCGGCCGCACCGCCTCGACACTGAGGCGAAAGCCGGCGCCGCTGCCGGCCGCCTCGATCACCGCATCGACGCCGCGGTTGTCCGTCAGCTGCTTGGCGACCGCCAGCGCGTCCTCGATCTTCGCATTGACCGTATCCGTCGCGCCCATCCGCCGCGCCAGCGCGAGCTTCTTGTCGTCGAGATCGACCGCGACGATGCGCGCCGCGCCGGCGAGCCGCGCGCCCTGCACGGCCGAAAGGCCGACCGCGCCACAGCCGACGATCATCACCGTATCGGCGCGGCCGATGCGCGCCACGTTGAGCGCGGCGCCGACCCCGGTCATCACGCCGCACCCGATCAGGCAGGCGCGATCGAACGGAATGTCGTTCGGGACCGCGATCGCCTGCTGGTCCTGCACGATGCAGTAGTCGCCGAAGGCGCCGAGGAACATGAGGTGCCTGAGCTCGCCGCCGCCGTCGACGCGCCGCGCCTTGCACTGGCCGTCGAACTGCACCGCCTGCGGCCCCTTGGCGAGATAGGGCTCGCACAGGATCGGCAGGCCGCGGTCGCAATAGAAGCAATGACCGCAGTGCGGATTCCACGACAGCACGACGTGGTCGCCGACGCGGGGCTTCGTCACCGCGCTGCCGACTGCCTCGACCACGCCCGCCGCCTCGTGGCCGAGCACGATCGGCATCGGATAGCGCAGCGACCCCTCGATCACCTCGAGGTCGGTGTGACAGAGGCCGGCGGCGCGCACCCGCACCAGCACGTCATGGGGCGCGAGCCCCACCGCCTCCACCCGCTCGATCGCGAGCGCGGCCCCGGCGGCGTGCAGGACGGCAGCCTCGTACTGCAAGGTCATCGTTGCGGCGAGCGCCCTACTTCGCCCTGCTCTTCTTCACCCCGGCCTCGGGGAAGATCCACATGGCGATCACCATGAAGATCGCGGTGGCAATCACCGCGATCGCGTAGTCGGGCCGGATCGGCGAGCCGTGCCACCACGCCAGTATCGCGGCGACGATCAGCACCACCACCGAGACCCCTGCCTTGACGTCGGTCGGCATGGCGCCCCCCTAGTGGGTGCCGACCGGCTCGGCCGCGGCCTCGTCCGGACGGCGCGGCGTGCTGCGCAGCGTCTTCTTGAGATGGCGCGTGTCGTAGCCGTTGAGCAGCGTGCCGACGAGACCGCGATCGAGGTCGGAGGTGCCGAACAGCCAGTCGGCGATGGGGAAGGTGAGGTTCATGTTCACCTCCATCATCAGCCGCGCATTGTGGTGCGCCGTGTGGTGCCGGCGCAGCGTGTTGACCAACGGGCAGTGACGCACGAACGCATTCTCGTCGACGTGGCAGCAGAAGTGCATGAACTCGTAGACGAGATACATGCCGGTGGTCGTGCACATGAACAGCCAGCCGACATTGGGCGTGAGCAGGAGCCCGAGAATGATCGCGGCCGGCAGCGACATCAGGGTGAAGACGACCAGCGCATAGGGCGGGAACACCGTGACGCGCCAGTCCTTGTGGTCGCGAAAGCGCATCTCGCTGTCGGTGAAGAACTGGTGATGGTTGAGCGTGTGCCGCTCGTAGATCGCGCGCAGGCCCTTGATGTTGACGGGCCGGTGCATGACGTATTTGTGCACGGCCCATTCGAACAGGTTGGTGAACAGGAAGGTCGCCGGCACCGTGAGCCACTCGGCCCAGGTCACATTATGGATGTGCCCGACATAGATGTAGAACACCGCCGCGCCGATCGCGTAGATCAGCACGATGTGGAAGTAGCCGTCGTACCAGCCGAGAATTCGCGAGCGGTACTCGTTGCGGAAGTCGATTTGCCGTTGGCCGATCATCGCCTGCTCTCCCGGCGGCCGTCCCTGCCGCCACCTGATATATCACAGATCTATCACAAGCGATCGACGTGTTCAATCGGCCGATCCGTAGCGTGGGCAAAGGCGGCCGAGATACCTCGGCGACGGCACGCTGTCCGACCCGCCGTGCCCGCGCGTTGATGCGTCCGCGTGGCCACGGCGGGTCTGAGGGCGTGCGATGATGCTGGCACCTCGGCCGCCTTTGCCCACCCTACCGTTCGTGCCCGCCGACGAAGGCCGCGACCTCCTCGCCGGCGAGCGTCCAGTCATTGTCGAAATTCGCGACCACCCGCTTCATGAAAGGCTCCGACAAGCGGATGGCGCGGTCCTTGTCGCCGAGATGGTCGTACAGGATGGCGAGCGCGAGCTGCTGCGGGCTCTCGCCCTCATAGGTCCATTCGAACCCGTATTTGGTGAAACGCTTGACCTCGTAGTGCTCGTCGAGCCGCTTGCCGTCGGCGGTCACGACCAGGCCGTCGATGGTGCGTTTTCCCTCGTACGTCGTCATCACTCAACCCCTCGGCTTGCCTCGGCTCACACCGAAACCGTCGCCCGCGTGAACGTCTCGACGTAGTCCATGAGCTTGTCGCTCGCGCGGGAAGCCTGCTCGGCGTTGCCCTTGGCGATCGCGCGCGCCTGGTTCGCGTGCAGGCGCGCGCACAGCGGCAGGTCCGCGGCCTCGCGGTAGTGCATGTACCAGAAGCGGCGCGACAGGCCCTGCAGCAGCTTCATCGAGCGCGCCGCGTAGTCGTTGTGCGCCGCCTCGACCACCAGCGCGTTCATCTCGCGGTCGAGCCGCATGAAGGCCATGTCGTCGTTGGTTTTCGCCGCGCGGTCCATGCCGTCGGCGATGCGGATGAGCTGGGCGCGCTGCTCGGCGCTCGCGCGCTCGGCTCCGGCCCGGCTGAGCAGCCGCTCGAGCTCGCGGCGGACCTCGAGGACGAGGAGCTGGGTGCGCGGATTGAGGTCGGAGACGAGAATCCCCTTGCGCGGCAGGATCGTCACCAGCCCTTCGCGCGCGAGCCGCTGCAGCGCCTCCCGGATCGGCGTGCGGCCGAAGCGAAGGTTGGCCGACAGCATCTGCTCGGAAAGGACATCGCCCGGCTTGAGGCGCAGCGTGACGATCTGCTCCTCGACCGCGCGGTAGGCCTGCTCGGTGAGCGTCTCCGCGGGCGGCGCCGGCGCGGCGACGGAGCGCGGCCGCGCGGGCGTGCGCACAACGCTGGTCCTGCTTCGGGTCACGTCGCCGCCTCTGACATATGTCTCATATATCACAGCCGCTCATATATCACAGCCGCCGCACCATCATCAACCGGCTGTAGGCGCCGGTGGCGGCCCGCGCTCGCACGAACCAATTCGGATGCCCATGCACTTCGAACGGGCTTTCTCGCGCCTAAGTATCATCGGCCAGGACGCAGGAAAGCATGGAGGGGGTCTGGATGTCGCGGGCACCCGATCATCCTCGCGCAAAAGTTCACGCCGACTGGGCTGCCGTCGAGCTGGTGCGGACGAATGATCCAGTCGCGCTATCCGCCATCACGGCGCTGCTCACCGCGGCACACATCCCTTTCATGGTGGCCGACTACAACCTGAGCGTTCTCACGGGTTCGCTTCAGGCGTTTCCGATCCGCATCATCGTGCAGGATTGTTGCGGTTCGGATGCGCGCCGGTTGTTGGAAGACGCAGGTTATGGCCCGGAGCTTGCTTCACCCGGATGAGAAGCCGAAAAGCCTCGCTCACGCCACCAACCGCGTGAACAGCTCCGGGTCCACATTGCCGCCGGAGAGCACCGCGACCGCGATCTTGCCGCGCACGTCGATCCTGCCGGCGAGCAGCGCCGCGAGCCCCACCGCCCCGCCCGGCTCGACCACGAGCTTGAGCTCGCGGAACGCGAACGCCACGGCGCGGCCGACCTCCTCATCGCTCGCCGCGACGCCGGCGCCGACCAGCGCGCGGTTGATCTCGAACGTGATGCGCCCCGGTGACTGCGCCATCAGCGCATCGCAGATCGTGCCGCTGATCGCGTCGTTCCTCTCGCGATGGCCGCTCGCGAACGAGCGCGCATGGTCGTCGAACCCGGCTGGCTCCGCCGTATAAACCTTCGCGGCCGGCACACGCGCCTTGACGGCGAGCGCGATGCCCGCCGCGAGGCCGCCGCCCGACGCATTGACGATCACCGTGTCGGGCGCGAGCCCGAGCGCCGCCAGATCCTCGACGATCTCGCGTCCGGCCGTGCCCTGGCCGGCGATCACCAGCGCATCGTCATAGGGCGGCACCAGGACCGCATGGCGCTCGTCGGCGATGCCGCGCGCGATCGCCTCGCGATCGTCGCGCGCGCGATCGTAGAGCACGACCTCGGCGCCGAACTCCTTGGTGCGCTCGCGCTTCGGCCGCGGCGCGTCCAACGGCATGACGATCACGGCCGGCATGGCCAGCAGCTTCGCGGCCGCGGCCACGCCCTGCGCGTGGTTGCCCGACGAGAACGCCACCACGCCGCCCGCGCGCGCTTCCGCCGCGAGCGATGAAAGCTTGTTGTACGCGCCGCGGAACTTGAACGAGCCGGTCCGCTGCAGCGTCTCCGCCTTGAGGAAGACGCGCCCGCCCGTGAGGGCATCGAGCGCCGGGGAAGAGATCAGCGGTGTGCGCAGCGCGACCCCGCGCAGGCGCGCCGCCGCCGCATCGACATCGGCAGCGGTCGGCAGCGTTTGCTCGGGGCGGTCGGGCATGGCGGAAGGGTAGCGCCGGGGACTGCGGGTGGGCAAGTCCGCTTGCCAAGAATACCACCCGTCATGCCCGGCCTTGTGCTGCCTTGTGCCGGGCATCCACGTCTTTCTTTGCAGCAAGCCGAACGGAGACGTGGATGGCCGGGACAAGCCCGGCCATGACGCAAATCAATTTTACGCCGCCCGACTCTCCAGGCGCGCTTCCTCGTCGGTCCCCTCGTCGCCGCCGCGCTCTTGCGAGATCTGCGTCCAGGTGAGGATCTCCATCCGGCCGTCCTGGTGCTCGGCGATCGCGGTGCAGCTCTCGACCCAGTCGCCGCAGTTGACGTAGCGGATGCCGAAGTCGCGGTGGATCGCGGCGAGGTGGATGTGGCCGCAGATCACGCCGCCGGCCTCGTGGCGCTTCGCCTCGGCGACCAGCGTCCTCTCGAACTCGCCGATGTAGCTCACCGCGTTCTTCACTTTCAGCTTCGCCCAACGCGACAGCGACCAGTAGCCGAAGCCGAGGCGGCGGCGGATCGCGTTGAAGATGCGATTGACCACGATGGCGAGCTCGTAGGCCTTGTCGCCCAGCAACGCGAGCCACCTCGCCTGCGTGACCAACAAGTCGAAGTGATCGCCGTGGACCACCAGATAGCGCACGCCGTCCGGCGCCTCGTGGATGGCCGAGTCCACCACCTCGATGCCGCCGAAGTGGGTTCCGAAATAATCGCGCAGGAACTCGTCGTGGTTGCCGGGGACGTAGATCAGTCGCGCGCCCTTGCGCGCTTTGCGCAGCAGCTTCTGCACCACGTCGTTGTGCGATTGCGGCCAGTACCAACCGGTGCGCAGCTGCCAGCCGTCGATGATGTCGCCGACCAGATAGATCGTATCGGCCTCGTGCCAGCGCAGGAAGTCGAGCAGTTGATCGGCCTGGCAACCGCGCGTCCCGAGATGGACGTCGGAGATGAAGAGCGAGCGGAACCGGTGCGTGCCGTTTTCAGCAGCCACGTGCGGCGGTCTCGTTGACGTTCATGCGACGTGTCTGGCTGATCCGTGTTGCGGTTCGATGACAAGCTGTGCATGCGCCTTCGCCGAGGACGCCATCGTCGAGGACGGCCAGGCGTTTAGCCGCGAAACACGAGCTGGACCCGTCATTCCCGAGGCGCGAGCGACGCGAGCCTCGAAGCATCGGCCGAGGTGGTGCCGCAGACGCGCAAGTGGCACCGTCACGGCCCGCCGCCCTTTGGCGCTCCGCGCCGAGCGCCTCAGGGCGACGGGGGTGGATAAGTGGTCGTGGGCCGCCCGTTGACACGAGGCCCGTGCGCCGCCAAGGAACTCGCCGCGCGCCCATTCAAAGACCCTTCCTTCGGGCGCCCCTGAGGAGCGCCCATGGATCTCGGCATCGCCGGCCGCAAGGCCATCGTCTGCGCCTCGAGCCGCGGGCTCGGGCGAGCCTGTGCGACGCGGCTCGCCGAAGCCGGCTGCGAGGTGGTGATCAACGGCCTCGACCGCGAGCGGCTTGAAACCGTCGCGGCCGAGTTGCGCAAGGCCACGGGCGCGAAGATCACCGCGGTCGCAGGAGACGTCGGCACGCCGGACGGCCAGAAGGCGCTGTTCGCCGCCTGTCCGGAGCCGGACATCCTGGTCAACAACAATGCCGGCCCGCCGTTTCGCGATTTCCGCGAGCTCGACCGGCAGAAGATCCTCGACGGCGTCGTCGCCAACATGGCGGTCGCGATCGAGCTCACCCAGAAAGTGATCGACCCGATGGTGCGCAAAAAATTCGGCCGCATCGTCAACATCACGTCCGGCTCGGTGAAGATGCCGCTGGTCGGCCTCGATCTCTCGTCCGGCGCGCGCGCGGGCCTGACCGCCTTCATGGCCGGCGTCGCGCGCTCGGTCGCCGCCGCCAATGTCACCATCAACTTCCTGCTGCCCGGCGCCTTCGACACCGACCGCCTGCGCTCCAACATCGAGGCCAACGCCAAGAAGCAGGGCGTGCCGCTCGAGCAGGCGACCGCCGCCCGCGCGGCCACCATCCCGGCCAAGCGCTTCGGCCAGGCCGACGAGTTCGGCTATGCCTGCGCGTTCCTGTGCTCGGCCCATGCCGGCTACATCACGGGGCAGAACCTGCTGATCGACGGCGGGCTGTTTCCGGGGGCGTTCTGACGCGGGTAAGGGTCCACCAGGCCGCTTGTACGTCGGCGTGGCACGACGCATGATGCGGCGATTGTCGACCCTGAACCCCCGAAAAGACGAAGAGGAACGCCCATGAAGCTCTTGCGCTTCGGCCCGCCCGGCCGCGAAAAACCCGGAGTTCTCGACGCCGAGGGGCGCATCCGCGATCTCTCCAAGGTCGTGCCGGATCTCGCCGGCGACGCGCTCTCGCCGCGCGGCCTCGCCAAGATCAAGAAGGCGCTCAAGGGCCGGCTGCCGATCGTCAAGGGCAAGCCGCGCATCGGGCCCTGCGTCGGCCATGTCGGCAATTTCATCGCCATCGGTCTCAACTATTCGGATCATGCCGCCGAGACCGGCATGCCGATCCCGAAGGAGCCGATCATCTTCAACAAGGCGCCGTCCTGCATCTGCGGCCCCGACGACGACACCATGATCCCGAAGGATTCGACCAAGCTCGACTACGAGGTCGAGCTCGGCATCGCGATCGGTCAGCGCGGGCGCTACCTCGCCAAGGGCAAGGGGCTCGATGTCGTTGCGGGTTATTTCCTGGCGAACGACGTGTCCGAGCGCGTTTTCCAGATCGAGCGCGGCGGCCAATGGACCAAGGGCAAGGGATCCGAGACGTTCGGCCCGATCGGCCCCTGGCTCGTCACCAAGGACGAGGTCAAGGACCCGCAGAACCTCGCCATGTGGCTCACCGTCAATGGCGAAAGCCGCCAGAAGGGCTCGACCAAGACGATGATCTTCGATTGCGAGCACATCGTCTGGTACTGCTCGCAGTACATGGTGCTGGAGCCCGGCGATATCATCGTCACCGGCACCCCGCCCGGCGTCGCGCTGGGCATGAAGCCGGAGCCGAAATTCCTCGAGGCCGGCGACGTGGTGCAGCTCGGCATCGAAGGACTGGGCGAGCAGAAGCAGAAGATCGTGAGGTTCAAGGCCTAGCGCCGCCGCCTGCGTTTCCTTGCAACCGATGTTGCGGAAATGGCCGGGTCTTTCCCGGCCATTGCCGTTTTTTGCCACGCAGTCGCCTGACGCAGTCTGTTAGAGTAGGGCCAAGCGCGGAGGCTCATATGAAGTGGCTTGCGATCATCGGCATTGCGTTGGGTGTGGCGCTCGCGCCGGCAGCGTTCGCCGAGGACCTGCCGAGCGTCAAATACGAGGGCAAGCAGCCGGTGACGCTGCGCTACCGCGAGCTCACCGTGACGATCGACAGCGCGCCCGGCGCCGACGCCGGCAGCCGCGTGCCGGTCCTCGAGGGACGTTACGGAGACCGCGAGATCTTCTCGATCAAGGTCGAGGACGCCGAAGCCGACGCGCCGGTCGCCGCGGCGCGCGTCATCTGGCTCGACCACGGCGCTGCGTTTCCGCAGGTCGTGCTGACCGCTTTCACGTTCGGCGCCCATTGCTGCACCGTGACCAAGATCGCCACCATGACGACGCCCGACACCTGGCACGTCGTCGACGGGCAACAGCTCGATGGCGACGAAGGCTACACCTTCGCCGATCTCGCCCATGACGGGACCAGCGAGCTGATCAGCTACGACAACGACTTCCTCTATGCCTTTGCGTCGTACGCCGACTCGTTCGCGCCGACGCGCGTCGCCAGGCTCGTCGGCACCGATATCACCGACGTCTCTGGCGACCCGAAATACCGCGACTTCCTGCGCGCCAAGGTGCGCGACATGGAGGCCGACGCGCGCAAGGACCCGAAGCTGTGGCACGCCAACGGCTTCCTCGGCGCCTGGGTCGCCGCCAAGAGCCTCGTCGGCGAGGTCGACGACGCGTGGGTCCGCATGCTCAAGTCCTACGACCGCAGGTCGGATTGGCCGCTGCAGGAGTGCACCACCGGCGCCGAGATCGACAAGTGCCCGAAAGGCAAGCTGCGCGACCTCACCTTTCCGCAGGCGCTGAAGAAGCTGATGACCCAGGGCAGCTACCCGCTGCCGAAGAACGCGCGCTAAGACGCCGTCAGGTGGGCAAAGGCGGCCCCGATCTTCCTTCGATGCACAAGCGTCCGACCCGCCGTGCCCACGTGACCGGCGACGCAACCTGCGGGGGCACGGCGGGTCGGAAATCGCGCAACGCCGCCGCACCTCGGCCGCCTTTGCCCCTTTACGGTTACCCCTCCCGCGCCTCCAGCACGGCTTTGAGCGAGACGCTCGACCACGCCGCTGTACTTTTGCGGAACGCCGCATAGGATTCGCTGATCCGCCGCGCAATTGCGCTTTTGTCGCCGAGCTCGGCGAGCACGTCGGCCGCCTGCTTGCGGGCGGCGCCGATGATGTCCGCCGCGAAGCTCCGCAGCTTCACGTTGTCGCGTCCGGTGAGCGCGGCGAGCGCCTCGGCATTGAGGCGCTCCATCTCGGAGAGCGCATAGGACGCCTCGGCCGCGCAGGCATGCGTGATGATCGCCTTTGTCGCGGCGTCGAGCCCGTTCCACGTCTTCAGGTTCACCAGGCATTCGCCGGTGCCGTTCGGTTTGTTGAAGCCGGGGCCGTAATAGAACGGCGCGACCCGATAGAGGCCGAGCGCGATGTCGGTCCCGGGGCCGACGAACTCGGCCGCGTCGAGCACGCCCGATTGCAGGCTGGTGAGGATCTCTCCCGGCGGCGTCGTCTGCGGCGTCGCGCCGAGCCGGCGATAAATCTCGCCGCCGAGGCCGAGCGAGCGGATCTTCAGGCCCTTGAGGTCGTCGAGGCTTTTGAGCTCGCGCCGGAACCAGCCGCCCATGCACACGCCGGTGTTCCCGCCCATGAACGGCTTGACGCCGAACGGCGCATAAAGCTCGTCCCACAGCGCCTGCCCCCCGCCGGCGTCGACCCAGGCGACGTGCTCGAGCGGGGTGAGTCCGAACGGCACCGTCGTGTAATAGGCGGCGGCCGGCTGCTTGCCCTGCCAGTAGAACGCGGCCGTGTGGCCCATTTCGGCGACGCTGCCGCCGACCGCGTCGAGCACCTCGAAGGCGGGCACGAGCTCGCCCGCCGCCTGCACCGTGATGGCGATCCGCCCGCCCGACAGCGCGCCGATGCGCTGGGCGATGCGCTCCGCCGACATGCCCGGGCCGGGCAGCCGTTTCGGCCACGACGTCACCATGCGCCAGCGCAGCGTGTCGGCGCGCGCCACCGCCGGCGCCGCAACGCCCGCGGCGACGAGCGCCGTGCCGCTCAGAAATCTTCGCCGGTCAGGTTTCGCCATGTCGCCTCCCGGAAGCTAGCGCCAAGAATCTAGCGCCATGTCGCGTGGAAATGGTGCAACGGCCCGTGCCCCCGGCCGACCGTCAGCCGATCAGCGGCCGCAATCGCGGCGGTGACGAAGTCCTTGGCGTCACGCACCGCGATCGCAAACTCGAGGTCTTTGGCTAGCCCGGCCGCGATCGCCGCGGACAGCGTGCAGCCGGTGCCATGCGTGTTGCGGGCCGCGATGCGCGGTGCCGTGAGCCGCGTGACGGATCTGTCGTCGACCAGCAGGTCGACGCTCTCGGTGCCGCCCCCGTGCCCGCCCTTGAGCAGCACCGCCTTGGCGCCGAGCGCGAGCAGCCGCTCGGCCTGTCGGCGCATCTGTGCCTCGTCGGTCGCGGGCGCGGCGCCGAGCAACGCCGCTGCCTCGGGAATGTTCGGCGTCACGAGCCGCGCAAGCGGGATGAGATCGCGCTTGAGCACCGCGATGGCATCGGGCGCGAGCAGCCGCTCGCCCGAGCTCGCGACCAGCACCGGATCGAGCACGACGTTACGCGGCTGCCAGCGCGCCAGCGCGGCCGCGACCGCCGCCACCACCTCGGCCCGCCCGAGCATGCCGATCTTCACGGCGCCGACCGCAAGATCGCCGAACACCGCATCGATCTGCGCCGCGACGAACGCCGCCGGAACATCGTGGATCGCCGCGACGCCGCGCGTATTCTGCGCCGTGAGCGCCGTGATCGCGCAGGCGCCGTAGACACCCAGCGCCGCGAAGGTTTTGAGATCGGCCTGAATGCCGGCCCCGCCGCCCGAGTCCGAGCCCGCGATGGTGAGCGCGATCGCCGTCATAGCGCGAAGCACGGTGCGAGTGCTCTCCTCCCCCCGCGCGCGAAGCGCGTGGCGGCGAGGGGTCGGGGGTGGGGGGCGCCGCTTGCTCCGAGCAAGCAATTTTGCGCAAACCCGCGACGCCGAATGCGGGGAGAGACCCCCTCGCCCCGACCCACTCCCCCTGAACGGCGAGAGGGAGAAGAAAGGCGGGCGCGCGGCACGCTCATGCATTCCCCGCATTGTGCCCGCCCGCCCCCACCGCGGGCGGCGTCGGCGCGTACTTCGCGCGCGCCGCATCGACGATCGCGCGCAGCTCGCGCGCGGCCGCGGTCGGATCCGCGGCGCGCGACAGCGCCGAGATCACCGAGACGCCGTCGGCGCCGGCGGCGATCACCTGCTCGGCATTGCTCGCCGTGATGCCCGCGATGCCGCAGGTGGGGAAATTGCCGATGCGCTCGCGAAACACTTTCACGATGCGCGCGAGCCCGGCCGGGCCGATCGGCGCGCTCTTCTGGTCCTTCGACGTGGTCGCGAACACGCCGCCGATGCCGACATAGTCGATCGCGCCGAGTGGCGCCGCGCGCGCTTGCTCGACCGTCTTGATCGACAGCCCGATGAACGGCCCAGGACCCAACAACTCGCGCGCCTTGACGACGCTCATATCCTCCTGGCCGAGATGCACCCCGTCGGCGCCCGCCGCCTGCGCCACGTCGACGCGGTCGTTGACCAGGAGCGGCACGTCGGCCGGCAGCGCCGCCTTGATGGCGCGCGCGAGCGCGACCATGGCGGCGGTGTCGTGGATCTTGTCGCGCAGCTGGACCAGTGTCGCGCCGCCCGCCGCCACCATCCGGGCGAGGTCGGGCAATGCGTGGCCGCCCGCAGTCTCGGGATCGACGATCGCGTAGAGGCGCAAGTCGACTGTGAGCTTTGCTTCCGGATCGACGAAAGTCATGTCTCCAGCCTCGCCCCCAGCCTCGCCCGTTGCGCGATCGTCGCAGCATCGAGCCCATGCAGCGCGTCGAGGATGGCGACCGCAAATGTACCCGGCCCGTGCGCACGCGACGCTGCGATCTCGCCCGCGACGCCGATCAGGATCAGCCCGGCGACTGTCGCACGCCACGCATCGGCCTCGACCGCGATGCACGCCGCGACGACGGCGGACGCCGCACAGCCCATGGCGGTCACGTTCGCCATCAGCGGATCGCCGTTGCAAATTGCGACCGAGCGGCTGGCGTCGGCGACGACGTCGCGGTCGCCCGTGAGCCCGATCACGCTGCCGTGCAACGAGATGTACTGCGCGAGCGCCTGCGGGCTCGGCTCCGCGCCCGCGAGCGCGCGAAACTCGGCGCCGTTCAACCGGATCGCATGCGGATGGCGCGCCACCAGCGTCTTTGCATACGCGGCGCGCGGCGCCGAGCGATCGACGAGCACCGGGTCGAGCACCCAAGGAACCCGATCTGGCACCCGATCCGGCACCCGATCCGGCACCCGCTCCCCTGCCGCCTTGACCGCAAGATCGATCGCGGCGCGGCGCTCCGGGTCGAGCGTGCCGAGATTGACCAGCAGCGCGTCGGCGCCGGCGACGAAATCGGCGATCTCCTCGGCCGCGATCGTCATCGACGGCACCGCGCCGGCGGCGAGCAGCATGTTGGCGGTGAAATTCTGCGCCACCGAGTTGGTGATGCAATGCACGCGCGGCCGCCGCGCGCGTATGCGCGCCAGCACGTCGGCGGCGATGTCGGGAAGCTCACGCGGCGCATGCATCTCAAGCTCCCTCCGCCGGCATGATCCGGATCAGGTTCGATGGGTTGGCGGAAAGCCTCTCAGCCCGGCACGCGCCGGGCACCCCATTGAGATTGCGATGTAATTATTCCTATCGACGCCACGCATCAAGCCGTGGGGGGCAAAATCACGTAGCGCGACCTCGCCGCGTGGGCAACCGCGCGAGAGCGATTTTGCCCATGCGGGCTCCCGGGCGCGGTTGCCCCCTACTCCACGTCACTCCAGCACGATGTGGTTCTGCTTGATCACGTCGCCCCAGCGCACCTTCTCGTCCTTGATGAAGTCGGCCATATGCGCGGGCGTGCCGCCCATCGGATCGACCGCGAGGTCATGGAAGCGCTTCTGCACGTCGGGCATCGCCAGCGCCTCGTTGACGGCGGCGGAGATCTGCTCGGCGAGCTCCGGCTTCATGCCGGGCGGCCCGGCGAGCGCGAACCAGCCGACCGCGACGAGGCCCGGCAGGCCGGCCTCGGCGGTGGTCGGCACCTCGGGCAGCAGCGGCGCGCGCTTGGTGTCGGTGACGGCGAGCACCTTCACCTTGCCGGCGCGGTAGAGCGCGAGCGCCGCCGAGACGTTGCCGAAGAACAGGTCGACCCGGCCGCCCAGCATGTCCTGCAGCACCAGCGTCTCGCCGCGGTAGGGCACGTGCACCATGTGGGTGCCCGTCATCGTCATGAACATGTTGGCGGTGAGATGCGTCGTCGCGCCGACGCCCTGGCTGCCGTAGATCACCTTGCCGTCGTTCGCTTTGAGATATGCGATCAGGTCCTTGACGTTGTCGACCGGCAGCTCCTTGCGCACGATGATCAGGTTCGGCACCGAGCCGACCAGCGCGATCGGCACGAACTTGTCCGGCACGTAGGTGAGATGCTTGTAGAGCGCGCCGTTGATCGCGAACGGGCCGGCGGCCGAGACGAGGAGCGTGTAGCCGTCCGGATCGGCCTGGGCGACGACGGCCGCGCCGATATTGCCGCCCGCGCCGGTGCGATCGTCGACCACCACCGGCTGGCCCCATTTCGCCTGCAGCTTCTCGCCGACCACGCGCGCCAGGATGTCGTTGATGCCGCCGGGCGGGAACGGCACGATGATCTTCACCGCATGGTTCGGATAGCCGCTTTGCGCCGGCGCGCTCGCGGGTGCGAGCACGAGAGCGAGCAGGATCAGGCGGCATGCAATGCGGATCATCACGGATTTCCCCGACAGCAGAGGGTGGGCAGCATACGTGGCCGGGCACGGCGCGCAAGCGCGTCGAGCCCGCAGTAGAGCGAGGTAATGCGAGTGCCGACCCGCCTCGTTCCTGAGGAGCCTCGCGTCCCTTCGCGCGAGGCGTCTCGAAGGACGACGCGGCCCCTATGACGCCGCGTCGACTCGCGGCCCATGGTTCGAGACGCGTCGCTGCGCGACGCTCCTCACCGTGAGGAGGAGCAAGTTGCAACTCGCGTCCCCTACTCCACCCCGGCGCCGCTCGCCGTCACGGCGGGCGCCCAGCGCACCTTCTCGGCGGCGACGTACCTCGCGAGATAGTCCGGCGTGCGCTCCTGCGGCGGCGGCACGTCGAGGCCGAGCTGCGCGAGTCGCGCGCGCACGGTCGCATCGTCGAGCGCCTGCGACACCGCCGCATTGAGCTTCGCCACCACGGTTGGCGGCGCGCCCTTGGGCGCGAAGATCGCATTCCACGTCGGCGCGTCGAGGCCTTTGAGCCCCTGCTCGTCGGCGGTCGGCACGGACGGCATCACGGGCGAGCGCAGGCGGCCGAAGGTCGCGAGCGCGCGCGCCTGGCCGGCCGCCACCGCCTGCACGGCGAGCGAGATGTAGGCGCACAGATAGTCGACGCGGCCCGCCATCATGTCGGTCAGTGCCGGCCCGCCGCCGCGATAGGGAATGTGGGTGACGTCGACGCCGATCGTCTGATCGAGCAGCACGCAGGCGATATGCGAGGAGGTGCCGGTGCCGCCGGAGCCGAACTGCATGCGGGCGTGATTGGCCTTGGTATAGGCGATGAACGCCTGCAGGTTCTGCGCCGGCAGATCCTTGCGCGCGAGCAGCACCAGCGGCAGGTCGGCGACCAGGATCACGGGCGCGAAATCGGTCACCGGATCGTACAGGGGCTGCTTCGCCAGCAATGGGCTCAGCGCGTGCGTCCCGATCGAGCCGAGCACGACCTGGTAGCCGTCGGGCGCCGCCTGCTTCACCCGGTTCGCGCCCACCATGCCGCCGCCGCCGGTGACGTTCTCGATCACCACCGGCTGGCCGAGTGCCTTGGCGAGCGCCGGCTGGATGATGCGGCCGAGCAGGTCGATCGGCCCGCCCGCCGCGAACGGCACCACCATGGTCACGGGGCGGGATGGATAATCCTGCGCCGCGGCAGCGCCCGTCCCCGCCAGCATCAGAGCCACGGCCGCAAGGCGCCACGCGCGAGCCATCATCTCCTCCCGAGACATCCGATTTGCGCGCACGCTATGCGACCGGGAGGAATTTCGATAGGGCTCGGCCGCCGATGCGACGCCTTGTCAATCCGGCGCGATTTTGCTGGATTGCGACCGACGACGGTCGTGCCGGAGGCGCGCATGATTCCTTTTTTCGTGCAGATCAAGTGCCATCTCGGCAAGGCTTACGCCGTCGCCACCGCGCTCGCCGAGGCCGAGATCGCCTCCGAGATCTACTCGACCGCCGGCGACTTCGACCTGCTGGCCAAGTTCTACGTCGACAAGGACACCGACATCGGCCACTTCGTGAACGAGAAGGTGCAGACCATTCCGGGCATCCAGGACACCCGCACCATCATCACGTTCAAGGCGTTTTGAGATTCTATCGTTGAACCGCCATGGCCGGGCTCGTTCCGGCCATGCACGTCTTACGTCCGCGCCGAGACGCGCATGCCCGGCACGAGGCCGGGCATGACGATCGCAATTGGCGTGGCTACCAGTCGCCGAGCTTCAGGTTGAGGCCGGCGCGGACCACCATGAAGCGGTCCTTGAAGTCGGCATAGAACGCCCCGCCCGGAAAGACCTGATGGTTGGTGTGGCCGACGTCGACGAAGAGCGACTCGACCTTGGCCGACCAGCGCTCGTTGATCGCGACCTCGGTTCCGCCGCCGACCGCGTAGCCGAAGGCGGTGCGGGACGCGAGATCGCCCGGAACGACCGCGATCGTCGGCGCAAAGCCGTCTTTGAGCCCAACCCACGCGGCGCCGGCCGTCATGTAGAGCAGCGCCGGGCCGGTGGTCGTGCCGGCGCGGGCGCGCACCGTTCCGAGCCAGCTTGTGTCCGCCTCGAACCGTGCGAAGCCGGTGTCGAACCAGTCGTCGACCTGCGAGTGGATGCCGAGATAGCTGATGTCGCCTTCGAGACCGACGAACCAGGTCCCGATCGGGGTGCGGCCGAGCATGTAGTTGTAGCCCACCTGGCCGCCCGCCGAGGCGCCGGTGCCCTGCGGGTTTTCCTCGCCGCCGGGGCCACCGGGGGCGAAGGGGTTGCCGATGGCGCGCACCAGCGACATCCCGCCACCGACATTGATGCCGGCATAGAGGCCTTGCCAGCTGTGGTTCGAGGGCAGCAGCGGCGCGCCGAAGAACGGCAGGCCTTCCCAGTTGCCGTCGAGCTTGTAGTTCAAGCCGGTCTTGATGACATGGTACGTGTGGTCGAAGGTGGTCGGCACGCCCGGAAGGCCGAAGACATTCGCGCCGAAATTGGTGCTGCCGACGTCGATGAAGAGATATTCGGTCTTGGCCGTCCAGTTGCGTGACAGCTTGGTTTCGATGCCGCCGCCGACCGCGAAGCCCGCCGGGGTCGACGAATTCGCGGTGGCGATGCCGGGCGCGCCGCCGCCGAACGTATCGGTCACGTGCACCCAGGCGGCGCCGCCCGTCGCGTAGATCAAGGACGGGCCCGTGACGTAGCCGAAGCGGCCACGCAGCGTGCTGTACCAGGTCGCCTTCGATCCGGTCAGGATGAGGTCGTCCCAGTCCTTGAAGGTCTTGTCGAGGCCCATGTCGCCGAAATCGGCCTCGACCCCGACCAGCCATGCCGGCAGGAACTGCCAATTGTAGCCGACCGTTCCGCCGAACGTGATGCCCTGACCGTTGATGTGCACCATGCCGGCATGCGTGCCGCCGACCACGCCGGGCGGATCCGTGTGAGCCTTCGTCTCCTGCAGCGAGCTGCCGTAGAAGCCGCCGATATAGAAGCCATTCCAGTCATACATCACGACCGGCGGCGCCTTCACGGGCATCGCCTTGACCGGCATGTCGGCCGCACCCGCGGCGCCAGCGGCGAGCAGCAGCGCCGCACTTCCTAGAATGAAATTCCGCATGTAGGCCGCCCCGCCCTGTATCCAAACCCATCCAACCCCGAGCCTAATCGCTACGACGGTTCCAAAACCAGCAAATCCCGACCGTGGAAAGTGTGGCGCGCGCGTTTTCATGGCGGGCCGTTGCGGCGTTGCAACAGCGCTGCGGTTTTGCGGTATTATATAACCTTCCGCGAGGACGAGCGGCTGCGGAATTCTTATGCCCTGTGGATGCTGTTCACCGCCCGACCGGCGGTCCCGCGATGGCGCTGGTGCGAATCCGCTCGATGCCGCGGCGCCGCTCGCGCCAGATCACGAACAGGCCGCTCGCCGCCACGATGGCGGAGCCGACGAAAACGTACGTGGTCGGCACCTCGTCGAACAGCCAGTAGCCGAACAGGAACGACCACAGCATGGCGGTGTAGTCGAACGGCGCCACCACCGAGGCCGCCGCGTAGCGGTAGCTCTCGGTGAGCAGGATGTGCGAGATGCCGCCGATGAAGCCGATGCACACCAGCGCGGCGAGCTCGATCAGCGTCGGCTGGTGCCAGGCGAACGGCAGCGTGCAGGCGCCGATAAGCGCGCAGATGAACGAGAAGTAGAACACGATCGAGGAGGTGGTCTCGCTGTCGGTGAGGCGGCGCGTCTGGATCACGGAGCCCGCATTCGTGAAGGCCGCCGCGAGCGCGCAGGCGGCGCCGACGCTCGCCTCGGCCGACGCGGTCATGTGGCCGACGTCGAGAAACGGCCACAGCATCACCACCACGCCGACGAAGCCGATGCCGACCGCGGTCCAGCGGTAGATGCGCACTTGCTCTTTCAGGATCAGCGCCGCGAGCGCGACCGTGATCAGCGGCGACGCGAACGAGAGCGCGTTGGCGTCGGCGAGCGGCAGGCGTGCGAGGGCCGCGAAGCTCAGGAACATGCCCGCGACGCTGATCATGCCGCGGCCGAGGTGCCCGAACGGCCGCTCGGTGCGCACCGCGCTGAAGAGCTCGCCGCGCAGCGCGTAGATCGCGAGCACCGGCAGGATCGCGAACGCGCTGCGGAAGAACACCACTTGACCCAGCGGCACCCGGTCGCCGAGCCAGCGGATGAGCGCCGACATCATCGCGAACAGCAGCACCGACAGCATCTTGATGAGGATCGCGTGGGCGACTTTCATGCGGGGATGCGCGCGTGGGGGCGAATCGCGGCGAGCCGCGAGGGGGCGAGTAGCAGATAGCGAATAGCGAATATGATGCGGCTTGAACACCTCGGCGACAGCACGGCCCCTATTCGCTATTCGCCACTCACCACTCGCCCTTCTGCCCTATTCGCTCTTTTTCTTCTTCGGCGGCGGCGGCCCGGTGACCGGGCTCAGTGATTTCACGTAGGTCGCGATCGCGTCGCGGTCGGCGGCGGGGAGCTGGGCGAGGTTCTTGATCACCTCGACCATGCTGCCGCCCACCGAATCGCCGTCCGGCATGTCGCCGGTCGCCAGCATGTAGGAGATGTCCTTGACCGACCAGTCGGCGAGCTTCGCCTGGGTGATGTTGGGAACCCAACCATCGCCGCCCTCGGGATCGGGGCCGCCGGCGAAGCGCATGCTCGCCACGACGCCGCCGAGCGGGTGGCGCGGGCTGTGGCATTCGGCGCAGTGGCCGGGCCCGTTGACCAGATAGGCGCCGCGCTGCCACGCCGGCGATTGCGCCGGGTCGGGCCGATAAGCCTCACGGGCGAGAAACAGGAGCTTCCAGCCGCCGATCAGGCGGCGGAAGCCGAAGGGAAAACGGATGTCGTGATCGCGCACGCGGCCGGCGACCGCCGGCAGCGTCTTGAGATAGGCGAAGAGATCGCGCACGTCGTCGACCCGCATGTTCTGGTACGACGGATAGGGAAAGACCGGAAAATAGTGCTCGCCGGTCGGCGACGTGCCTTTGGTGAGGGCGGTGACGAAATCGCCCTCGCTCCAACCGCCGATGCCATCCTTGGGGTCGGACGAGATGTTGGGCGCGTAGAAGGTCCCGAACGCGGTCTTGATCGCGCGCCCGCCGCCGAGCCGCGTGCTGTCGTCCTGCTTCGGCACCGCATGGCAAGCCGCGCAGCCGCCGGCGAGAAACATGGTGCGCCCGTTGGCGAGATCGGGCGCCCGATAGGGCTCGGTGGCCACCACCGACACGCGCTGCGGGATGGTGATGATCCAGAACCCGAGGCCGCCGGCGACGACCAGGACGATCAGCGCGAGGATGAGACGCTTAAGCGACATGGGTTCCTTCCATGGCCTTACTTGCTCCGACCTCATCCTGAGGGCTCGTCGGCGCTCCGCGCCGACGAGCATCTCGCCTCACGCTGACCGCAGCCGGGACCGGCTAGCTTCAATGAGGCCGCGGCAGTTACGCCGCGGAAGACGACGGCACGCCGCTCGTGGTGCCGTGGCAGACTATGGCGCTTCAATGAGGCCGCGGCAATTACGCCGCGGAAAACCGCGATGGGCGTTGCCGACCCGCGGATCGACGGCCACCCGCTTCAATGAGCCGCGGCAATTACGCCGCGGAAAACCGCACTCCGTCGGGACCGGGGTAGATGCGCACTGTTTCGCTTCAATGAGGCCGCGGCAATTACGCCGCGGAAAACACCCGAACAATCCACAAGCGCCAACAGAATGGCCCTCGCTTCAATGAGGCCGCGGCAATTACGCCGCGGAAAACCTGATCCGCAGCGGTCATATGCTCAACTCTGTCGACTATGCTTCAATGAGGCCGCGGCAATTACGCCGCGGAAAACATGAAATAAGCCGGAAGATACTGAAATGACTACACATTTGCTTCAATGAGGCCGCGGCAATTACGCCGCGGAAAACCCGTCACCGCCAGCCCAGATCATCGTCTCGCGCTCGCCGCTTCAATGAGGCCGCGGCAATTACGCCGCGGAAAACTCCACAAGACGACCGCCGCGATGAAGCACAGCGCCCCCAGCTTCAATGAGGCCGCGGCAATTACGCCGCGGAAAACTTCGGGATGTCGATCGGCGACATCAGCCCGGCTTCTTCGCTTCAATGAGGCCGCGGCAATTACGCCGCGGAAAACGCGACACGTTGTTCGCGCACTTTATCGACGGCCCTTCGATGCTTCAATGAGGCCGCGGCAATTACGCCGCGGAAAACGGCGTCGCGCAGCACAGAGCGGCCGCGGCGAGCGCGGCACGGTGCTTCAATGAGGCCGCGGCAATTACGCCGCGGAAAACTCGCACTCCGATTTCGCCATATCGATCGTTAATCAGGCTTCAATGAGGCCGCGGCAATTACGCCGCGGAAAACATCACAATTGTCGGTGCGCCCACGCTCGTGGACGTGCTTCAATGAGGCCGCGGCAATTACGCCGCGGAAGACTCGGCCACTGGTTCTGCCCGTAGAGCGGCTTCTGGTCGCTTCAATGAGGCCGCGGCAATTATGCCGCGGAAGACAGCATCAAGCGAGATCTCAATCGAACGTGGCCACTCTCGCTTCAATGAGGCCGCGGCAATTACGCCGCCGAAGACAGTTACTCGCCGTTAGAGAAATCCGACCGTGCCAGGCAGCTTCAATGAGGCCGCGGCAATTACGCCGCGGAAGACGTCGGCGCGGTCGGCGTCGCGGTCGTGCGCTCGTATGTGCTTCAATGAGGCCGCGGCAATTACGCCGCGGAAGACGACCGCCGTTGCCCGCACGCTGCAGATCACCGGCTCGTCGCTTCAATGAGGCCGCGGCAATTACGCCGCGGAAGGCATCCGTGCTTGATTGTGATAGCCGCCGGGCATCAGAAGCTTCAATGAGGCCGCGGCAATTACGCCGCGGAAGACCTCCGGATCGTTGGCATCACCCTTTCGGATTTGCCCGCTTCAATGAGGCCGCGGCAATTACGCCGCGGAAGACCGGCGTGCTCGGGCCACAGGAGGTTGGCGTGGATCTCGCTTCAATGAGGCCGCGGCAATTACGCCGCGGAAGACCCCACGTATTGTTGTCGTTGCCGGTCCCCATGACGAGGCTTCAATGAGGCCGCGGCAATTACGCCGCGGAAGACGCCGGAACCGGGCTGATCCGCGCGCACGCGCAGAGCGTAGCTTCAATGAGGCCGCGGCAATTACGCCGCGGAAGACACGGCTCGGCAGCGTCGACGCGCGCATTAACAAGGCCGAGCTTCAATGAGGCCGCGGCAATTACGCCGCGGAAGACGCCTTCGCCTTGTCGTAGTCCGGCTGGTCGGCCGGCTTGCTTCAATGAGGCCGCGGCAATTACGCCGCGGAAGACCCTGAAGCTCGAGGAAGGCGTCGATCCGGGTCGTGAGCTTCAATGAGGCCGCGGCAATTACGCCGCGGAAGACGCCATTCCCCGTCACCGAGCCCGACGGCTGGTCGTAGGGCTTCAATGAGGCCGCGGCAATTACGCCGCGGAAGACGCGCCGCAGTTCCTGAAGGCGGTGGCGACGCTGACGCGCTTCAATGAGGCCGCGGCAATTACGCCGCGGAAGACCAAGACGGCCATGGAAGCCTACAAGGCCATCCAGGGGCTTCAATGAGGCCGCGGCAATTACGCCGCGGAAGACTCGGCCAGGGCAGCGTGAGCGTCTCCGGCGCCGTCGCGCTTCAATGAGGCCGCGGCAATTACGCCGCGGAAGACGTGCACATCAAGAACTGGCAATATTTCTGCCGGATCGCGCTTCAATGAGGCCGCGGCAATTACGCCGCGGAAGACGCCTCGATGTTCGTCTAGGGGCACGCCATGCCGGTCATGCTTCAATGAGGCCGCGGCAATTACGCCGCGGAAGACGCCGATTTTGCCGAGCAAGTCGTGCAGGTGCTCATCGACATGCTTCAATGAGGCCGCGGCAATTACGCCGCGGAAGACATCGGTTGCGTGCCGTATCGCCAGCCGAGCATCTCGCGCTTCAATGAGGCCGCGGCAATTACGCCGCGGAAGACGCCAGACGAACATGGCATCGGCTGCGGCGGTTCGAAGGGCTTCAATGAGGCCGCGGCAATTACGCCGCGGAAGACGTGGCCTAGCTCGCCGAGCAAGGTCCCGCCGATCTGCTCGCTTCAATGAGGCCGCGGCAATTACGCCGCGGAAGACGCTGCCGGTCACGGCCGAGATCTGCGTTCCGTTGATCTTGCTTCAATGAGGCCGCGGCAATTACGCCGCGGAAGACTCCCATGGCCGACAAAGGAAAAGGCGTCAAGGAACTTGCGCTTCAATGAGGCCGCGGCAATTACGCCGCGGAAGACGACAGCGCCGACCAGATGATGGTGCTGATGCGAATGCTGCTTCAATGAGGCCGCGGCAATTACGCCGCGGAAGACCGCATCGTTGCGCTGACTTGTCCCATATCAGTCCTCCGCTTCAATGAGGCCGCGGCAATTACGCCGCGGAAGACCGTGCAGCGTATTGCCTGGGCAGACTGGCCCTAGCGGGCTTCAATGAGGCCGCGGCAATTACGCCGCGGAAGACGGCGCTCCTCACCGGCCTCGGCATCGACGAGGACGAGCTTCAATGAGGCCGCGGCAATTACGCCGCGGAAGACCGGATAAGGGACGCCAAGAAGTGCGCGCCACAGCGGAGCTTCAATGAGGCCGCGGCAATTACGCCGCGGAAGACGAGGCGCGCCTGCTCGTCGCCGTCGGCGAAACGCTGGCTTCAATGAGGCCGCGGCAATTACGCCGCGGAAGACACTTGACCAGCGCAAGGCCGACACTGCCGCCGTTGTTGCTTCAATGAGGCCGCGGCAATTACGCCGCGGAAGACCGTCATCTGCCGAAGCTCGACGTAGTCTGAAGGAATGCTTCAATGAGGCCGCGGCAATTACGCCGCGGAAGACCCGACGGGCCATTCGGCGTTGTCGGGCCAGTGCTCCGGCTTCAATGAGGCCGCGGCAATTACGCCGCGGAAGACCATAAATCAGGCGTTGCGGAATCTCCTGCTGCATGATGCTTCAATGAGGCCGCGGCAATTACGCCGCGGAAGACGTGAATACGTCTCGGGGAATTCGCTACGGGATTGGATGCTTCAATGAGGCCGCGGCAATTACGCCGCGGAAGACCCGACAGCGGCAAGGCGCTGTATGGCGCGATGAAGTCGCTTCAATGAGGCCGCGGCAATTACGCCGCGGAAGACGTGGCGTTCTCTATCGTATCTTTGTCGTTGCCGGTGTTGGGCTTCAATGAGGCCGCGGCAATTACGCCGCGGAAGACCTCGCGCGGTATATGGAAGCACACCCCGTGTTTTCGGGCTTCAATGAGGCCGCGGCAATTACGCCGCGGAAGACTCGGTCTTGGTCCACACGAAGCAGGTCGAGTAGGCGTCGCTTCAATGAGGCCGCGGCAATTACGCCGCGGAAGACCCGATCATCTGCGTGGTCAACGACCAGTCGCAGATGCAGCTTCAATGAGGCCGCGGCAATTACGCCGCGGAAGACCCCATCCGCGCCGGCCCCTGCACGCGCGCGATCTGGCTGCTTCAATGAGGCCGCGGCAATTACGCCGCGGAAGACGTCGCCGGCGAGCCACCATCGGAAGACATCGGCCGCGAAAGCTTCAATGAGGCCGCGGCAATTACGCCGCGGAAGACACTTGAGGTAGACCTTGGCGCCGATGCGGCTCTGGTCGCTTCAATGAGGCCGCGGCAATTACGCCGCGGAAGACCGGAGCCGGTCGAGGTGTAGAGCGTCTGCGTCCGCGGCTGGCTTCAATGAGGCCGCGGCAATTACGCCGCGGAAGACATGTCAGGCGAAGTAGTTTCTGACGCGCACCTTGGCGACGCTTCAATGAGGCCGCGGCAATTACGCCGCGGAAAACTTTGTTCGCCAATGCAGGGGACGTAGTCATACGTCTCGCTTCAATGAGGCCGCGGCAATTACGCCGCGGAAAACGGAGGCGGGCAAGGCTCCGGCGGCCCCGGCCGAGCCGCTTCAATGAGGCCGCGGCAATTACGCCGCGGAAAACTGCCGTCGACCGGCGGCGCATTCGCTTGGTCTTGCGCGCTTCAATGAGGCCGCGGCAATTACGCCGCGGAAAACCGGTTGGAAGCGGAAGCCCCGCCCCAGTCGGCGACCAGGCTTCAATGAGGCCGCGGCAATTACGCCGCGGAAAACGCGGCCTCGACGAGCTCCAGGCGCGCAAGATCCTTGAGCTTCAATGAGGCCGCGGCAATTACGCCGCGGAAAACGCCACCGCCTGCGGCGACGCATAGCGCTTGAGCTGGTTGAGGCTTCAATGAGGCCGCGGCAATTACGCCGCGGAAAACCGTGGTGCCAGTGTTGGTGAGGTAGTAGTTCGCCTCGCTTCAATGAGGCCGCGGCAATTACGCCGCGGAAAACGCCGGAAGCGGAATTGCTGCTGATCGCGCCGACCAAGCTTCAATGAGGCCGCGGCAATTACGCCGCGGAAAACTCTACGGCAACCTCTCGCCGCAGCAGTCGGCGCTCAAGCTTCAATGAGGCCGCGGCAATTACGCCGCGGAAAACCTCCGCGCCGGCGGTTTCCGCGATCTTGTCGAACGCGAGCTTCAATGAGGCCGCGGCGATTACGCCGCGGAAAACGTCATCGGCGACGGCAACACGCTATTCTTCGAGGACTGGGCTTCAATGAGGCCGCGGCAATTACGCCGCGGAAAACGAAATGGCCGGGCTTGGCCCAACGCACCGGGCTTGTAGCTTCAATGAGGCCGCGGCAATTACGCCGCGGAAAACAATGAATTTGCTGAAATCCTCCCGTTGCAAGCAATCTAGCTTCAATGAGGCCGCGGCAATTACGCCGCGGAAAACGACAGCGTGGCGCAGATGGGGTCCAACTATCTGACCATGCTTCAATGAGGCCGCGGCAATTACGCCGCGGAAAACTCGGCGGTGACAGCGGCTTTGGCCCTAAGCGCCGCCCGGCTTCAATGAGGCCGCGGCAATTACGCCGCGGAAAACATCTCGGCGAACTCGCGGAAAGCCTCGCCGCCCTGGTTGCTTCAATGAGGCCGCGGCAATTACGCCGCGGAAAACATCGCTGCGTCGGTATAGATGGGTAGCGGCGTCGTGTTGCTTCAATGAGGCCGCGGCAATTACGCCGCGGAAAACCGGTCCGCATGCTCGAGCTGCTGAACGTGCTCAAAGCGCTTCAATGAGGCCGCGGCAATTACGCCGCGGAAAACGCGAGCCCGATCCAGTACATCGGCGCCGTGCAAATGCTTCAATGAGGCCGCGGCAATTACGCCGCGGAAAACGGCCCGCTCGCAACCGGCTCGCGCATCAGCCGAAACGCCGCGCCCTGCGAGCGCTCGGTCCATGCTGTCGCCAGCCGCCGGCGGGCGGGCCGCGTCTACGAGCTCACGATGTCAAACAACCGCTTGGCGAGCAAGCGCTTTCACCTGCCGCGAGCGCTGGCGGCACCTGCGCCGCCACCGCAGCGCTCGCGCCTGCGCGGCGAATGCCGCCGCGCCGGCCCGGCAATCATATCACAACCGCCGCGCGTTTCACGCTCTCGAAGGTCTTGCCCAGGCTTTCCACGTGCGGATCGACCTTGTCGGCGGGGCCGAGGTCGAGGATCAGCACGTGATCGGCGTTGTTGTTGATCAGCTCCTCGAGCCGGCGCGCCAGCTCGGCGCGGCGCCGCGCGGTGAGGCGGCACTGAAAGACCGAGAGCTGCAGCCAGTGGCCGTAGCCGTGCATCAGCTTGAACACCTTGCGCCAGCGTTTGTCGTCGCCGATGTCGTAGGTCACGATGTAGAGCCGCTCGTCGATCATGACGCCGCCCTCCCGGCTCACCGGACCAGATAGTGCGGATAGGGATCGATCTCGCCGGAAAGGTGCCGCGCGAGCAGGCGCGCCTGCACCTCGAGCAGGCGGCGCATCGACACGCGATAGCCGAACATCGGGTGCGTCACCTCCTGGTCGAGGCGCCGCTCGTAGGCCGCGATGAAGGCCTTGCGCGCGTGCGGCTTGAGGTTGACGGCGGTGCCGGCGGCGACGAAGCCCTCCGCTTTCACCTCGCCGTTGTTGATGACCTGGATCACGGCCGAGTCGGCGAGAATCGGACGGAACGGCTCCATCAGGTCGAGCGCGAGCGCCGGCCGGCCGAAACGCGGCTTGTGGTAGAAGCCGAGATAGGGATCGAAGCCGACCGCCGAGAGCGCGTTGTGCCAGGTCCGCGTCAGCAGCGAGTAGGCGTAGGACAGCATGGCGTTGACCGGATCGGCCGGCGGGCGGCGCGTGCGCTTGTCGAACGCGAACTCGGGAAAATCGCGCGCCCCCTCGCCGAGCATGGTCGGGAACAGCGCGAAGTAGCGCGCGGCCGCCTCGCCCTCGATCCCGAGCAGCTCGGCCTCGGTCGCGGCATGCGGGGCGCGCTCGGCGAGGCGCGCGAGCGCGTCGAGCGCGCCATCGCGCGCGGCCTCGTCGCCCGCCTTGAAGTTGCGCCGCAGGAAGACGCGGGTATTCTTGATCTTCGCCGCGACGATCCCGCGTGCGAGCCCGAAGCTTTTGCGCTCGTCGAAAGCGGCGCGATACTGGTCGATGCGGATCGACACGTTGCGGTGGCCGGTCGACACCGTGTGGCCGAGCACCCAGCCGCCGGTCGAGGCCCAGGTGACGGGGATCTCCTCGCGCAGCAGCGCCGCGACCGCCGGCGTCGTGAGCGAGATCGGCCCCTGCAGCACCAGCTCGGAGACGTCGCCGAGCGGCACTTGCGTCTTGCCCGCCTCGGTCTCGACCACCAGCACCTCGCCCGACTTGCCGACGCGCGCGCCCGGCTCCTGCACGTAGAGCGGCAGCGCCGTGTCGGCGGCCGGATTGAGCGGACGCGGCGCGAGGCCCCTGCGGAAGAACGTCACCTCGTCCGGCAGGCAGATGCCGGCGAGCGAGCATTTGGTGCATTTCGGGCTGTCGACCAGCGGGGGCGGCAGCCGCCCCGCGGCTGCCGCAAGGCGCAGCCCCGAGATCGCAGCGCGCGTGCGCGCGCGCAGATCGTCGTCGAGCGCGATCCGCACCCGCTCGCGCGAGCCCGCGTACCAGATCGCCCCCTCCTCGACCCGATAGCCCGCCTCCTCGAGGATCAGCGCCTGGGCGCACACCTGCACGCGCTCGGGCTCGTAGGCGCCCTCGGCGGCGTGCGGCCGCTTGCCCTTCTTGGTGTCGACCGGGGTGACCGTGCCGCCCTCGCCCTCGATCAGGTCCATCTTGGCGACGATGCCGAGCGCCGCCGACGACAGCATCACCGAGCGGGCGACGAAATCCGGCCGCTCGGTGATGCTGTCCTCGGCCTCGGCCGGCGCCGGCAGCCTGCCGCCGCCGGCATCGACGCGCACATGCGCGCGCCGCCCCTCCTCGGTGTCGCCCGAATCCGCCCACTCGCCGTCGACCCATTCGAGAAAGGCGAGCCGCGGGCAGTAGACGTACTCGTTGACCATGCGCGCCGGCAGCAGCGGCGTCTCGGCGGTCGCGGGCGGCGCCGGCAGGTCGAGCGCGAGCTGGGTCGCAACCTGGGTGGGGGGCGAGTGACGAAGTCGGTCACATCGGAGGACATGACGCCACAGGCTCCGAGAGGCGGACGCAACTTGAGGTTTGGCATAAGAGCGGTAAAACGAGAGGAAGTCCAGGCGGACGCGAGGATTTGGTGTCGCGGGTTGTGTGGGCCACCATGATGGGCCGACGACATGAAACGGCTGGCTCAGGCGCTGCGCGGAGCCTCCTGCCCGTGGAGATGGTCGCGGAAGCCTTCGCGACGAGTTCCCGCCTGACCTGATGGCCGAGGCCTTCCGTGAAAGCCTGGCGCTGATCTTCCCGCCGTTCACCGGCTTTCGGCGGGGCGACGCGGCGGCAGCCGGCGCAACCGAATGGCACGTCACCCGGCGATTTGCTATAGTGTTCAGATGGTAAGGACATTCGAACGAGCGGTCGCCGAGGTGGCTGCACTTCCGGACGCCGATCAGGAGGAGATCGGCCGGCAGCTTCTGTCGCATGTCGAGAAGCTCCGCCGGCTGCGCGAGGAGATCGACAAAAGCGCTCGCTCGCTTGACGCGGGCAAGGGCACGGCGTTCAACATCGAAGAATTCATCCTGCAAAAGAAAAGATAGAATGGCGCCCCGGCGCGGAACGGCGAATGGTCGCCGGAGGCCATTGCCGATCTCGATGCGATCTGGGGCTACTACGAGCGTGTTGCGGGCCGGAACACCGCCGAAAGAATTGCACGCAACATCGCCGACCTCGTCGCGACAATAGAAGCTCATCCGTTTGCCGGACGCTCGCGTGGCGAGTTGGGGTTGGGGGTGCGGTCGCTTGCTGCCAGGCCGCACGTGTTGTTCTATCGCGTCGTGAACGAAATCCCCGAGATCATGCGCATCCTGGATGGACGGCAAGACATCGACGACGTCTTTGCGGCGGAGTTGTAGGATGGTGGAGAAAGCAAAGCTGACACGGACCGCGACGAGACGGCTGGCCGGCGAGATTCGCGCGAGCCTGCGCGGGGCGCTCGATCACGCGGCCGGCAAGAGCACCGGCACGGTATCGGACGAGGTGAATCGGCGCGACCGGCGGCCCGAAGCGCGCCTGCAGTCTTCCCGCGACCACAGCCGGGCGCTCGAGGAAATCGAACGACTCATGGATGCGAAGCGCGATACTCCCGAGGGCGAACGGCTCGACCTTCTCGCGAGCTTGGTCGAGGCCTGGGAGGCCGATCACGCGTGATAGCATCGATCGGTATGCTCGGCTGTGAAGCCGCACGGGGCGCTGCCGTCGAATAGGCGTGGATTGCGCCGCAACATGGCCTGACCGCACGGGCGCCGCGTGCCAGGATGACGCGCATCGATTCGCGAGGTAGCCATGCGCGCCCAAACGCTCGCCCAAGCACTGGCCCAAGCACCGCCGCTCGCCAACGAGGCCGATCGCGACCTGGAAGCGTTGGACCGGTTCCTGAGATCCGACCGCTCGCCGCCCAACAGCATGATGCTGTCCGAGCTCGACGGCTTCCTCACCGGACTTGCCGTCGGGCCTGAGCTCGTTCGGCCGGACGAATGGCTGTCGCTGGTCTGGGGCGGCGATGCGCCGGCGCTCGCGAGCGCGGATGAGGCCACGACGATCGTCGGCGTGCTGATGCGCCGCCGCGACGCGATTCTGCGCGAGATCGGCGATGGCGCGTTCGCTCCCGTCTTCTGGACGGATCGCGCCGGCAAGATCATCGCCGCGGACTGGGCCGAAGGATTTATGGAGGCCATCAAGCTGCGCAGAGATGCGTGGAGGCCGCTATTCGAGTCGCGCCACAGCACCGAGCTTCTGGTTCCCGTCCTCTGGCATTGCCGCGGCAAGGACGGCCGGGCGCTGCTCGGATTCGGGCCCGCAGGCAACGATGCGCTGGCCGAGGTCGCGACCGAGGCCATCCCGGACTGCGTCGCGGCGATTGCCGCCTACTGGCGCCGGGGACACGGCCGATCGCCCATGACGCTCGTCCCTGCGTGGCGCGGCGAGCCGTACTACCGCGGGGAGAAGATCGGCCGCAACGAGCCGTGTCCCTGCGGCTCGGGGAAGAAGTTCAAGAGGTGCTGCGGGGGAGCCGCGTGATAGGCGTGTTACCGGCCGATCTTGTTCAATGCCGATGTGACAAGAACGTTCGCGCAGGCGATCGCGGAAGTGGCTGGCTTGCTTGACGCCGATCAGGAGCGGATCGGCCGGCCGCTTCTGTCGCATGTCGAGAAGCTGCAGCGGCTGCGCGAGCAGATCGATGCCAAGCGCGATACGACAGAGGCGAACGGTTGGAGCCCTGGGAAAAAGAAGCAGCCGAGATCTGATGAAGTCGTTTGAACGGCGAGGGTGACGGGCGGCCCGCGAACGATCAAGAGACTTCGTACTGAGCATTGGCGAGTAAGGGCAGCGCAGCGATGCCGGGCTGCCTTCACCCGTCCGCAGCGAATAGTCCTCCTCCGGCATGAGAATCGCGGCCCAACAGGAGCGGGCCTTTTACAGCGCTCCCGAAACGCAACCGCGCACGCAGGCCGAGCCCGCCGCCCTTTGATACCGGAACGAATTGAACCGCCTCGACCGCGGGGCGGGGAAGGCCGCGGCGGACGCTCTCAGCAATCAAATCAGCCGCTGCAGCCTCCATGAGATTGCCTCCCTTTGGATACCGCGTTGTCCGGTAGGGGGTGAGCGATATCCAGACGTTGGCGCTGCCGAATATCGGATCGTCGTTGCCGGGCTCTGGAACTCGCCCAAGATGAGGCGCGCCAGCGCGTCCCGCACGCAAGATGGTGAGTCCCGCCAAGGCGGAATCGAGCAATTCGAGATAGGACTGCATCTTCGAGCGCCGGTCAGGGTCGTAAGGGACCGTCCGGTCCGCAAGATGGGGAGCAATCACCGCCAAGCGATCGATCCTGCCGTCGCCATCCGCATCATCAGCAAGAAAAAACAGGTGCTCATGCCGGCTGGAGCGCGCCGGTGCACCGTCTTCCACATGACCCGTGAAGAACGTTGGCAGCTTCTTCCCTCGCCGACCTCGCTCACCTCCCATCTCGTCATCGACGCGCGCCATAACGGCGTTGCGCAGCGCGCGGGTCAACTGCTCGCGCGCCGCCACCGGCGGCGCCTCGGATGGGTCGATCGCGAAGATGTGCACGGCGGGAGGCCCTTCTCTCACCGGCGCCATCACGCCGAGGCCGAGCCAGCGTCCGTCGCCGATCACTAGCGGGCCATGAACCGGCTCGGGGAAAGCGATCTCGACATGCCGCAGCCTGCCGGCGAAGCGATCCGCGAGGAAGTCGTCCGCTCGCGCGCCTCTCCGCCGAAACGGCTCGCTCTGCACCCGGATCGTCGTGCCGCGCCAGTCAAATCCGGCGTGACGCAGGGACTGCGCAACCGCGCCGGCAGCGCGCTCTTCTGCTGTCCCCCGCTCGACCCCGCCGACACGACCTCTCGGCTTCGCCTCCGACAGCGCCGCGGGCGTCACGGTCTGCCAGCGGTGAGACGCCCGCTCGCCGATGCCGTAGTGCCAGAGCATTCCGTCGTCGTCGGCCGGCACCAGCATGGCATCCTTGGTGCGCTCATCCTCGACGATCTCGCCGGTGTCGACATCCACTCGATCGAGGGTTTGATTGGCCAGCGCCGCCATCACGGCCCCATAGGGCAGCGGACAATCGGGCGGAATTTCCACGAGCACGCGACGGATCGACGGCGAGGCATGAACATGCCCGATGGTCGGCAGCGGGATGATACGAACGCGACGCTCGACGTCATGTGCCGTTGCACCGCGGCCGACCACCAGACGGTCGATCTCCAAGTCGCGCCCGCCCAACAGCCGCTTCAGGCGCCAAGCGCCGACCTCGCGCACGGCGGCAGCAACGAGCGACGCTTGCTCCTGCGCGACCGGACGGAACGCAGATGGATCGGTCGCATTGCGAACATCGAACAGCAATCGTGCCGGAGCCCGGTCGTAGGCCACGGCGCGCGCGACCGGTTTCGGCGGCTGCTCGAAGAGCGTCACCGTGCCGCGGCCCTCGCGCCGCAGCGAAAGGCGGGTGGCGCCAGCCGCATGCCGCTTCCTGAGGCTGTCGAGCGACCCGCGGACAGGACAGAAGGGGTTGACCTTCGGATCGCCCGGGCCGCCCGGCCGGCTGATCGGGCCGGGATGATCGGCCAACCTCGCCTCGGCTTGCGACCAGTCGCACACTTCCGCGCGCGCGAAGGCAGCATCGATGCCGCGGCCCAAGGTGTGCAGGCGTTCCGCGAGGGCGCACAGCCGCAGCGCGTGCGCCTCGCCGTCATCGAACGGCCACGCATAGAGCAGCGGCGCATCCGCCGCGAGCAGAATGGGTCGAACGAGCTTGCCGGCGCGAATCTCGCTGACACGCCGCGGGTCGCCATCGACGGCATCAATGTCGTTGTTCGGGACGAAATAGGTCGTCGCCTTCCCGTCGACCTTCGGCGGCGCCGCGATGTGCGGCGGCGCCAGCGCTTCGAGCCAGCGAAACGCCGCGTCCTTTTCACTTTCGTCGTCGCTCTCCTCGCCGCGCCAGCGCCCGCCGTAGGCTCCGGCAACCAGCGACTGGTACAAGCGGAAGGGAGACGGCGGCCAGTCGCCGACGCCGTGATAGCGTCCGTCGAGCAATCTCACCTCGATGAGCAGCGCGCGCGAGGCCATGGCGCTCCTCAGCCCTTGGCTTTTCGCCGACCCGTCTTCTCGTCGCCCTTGAGATCGGCCTGGGCCTTCTTCGGGTCGAATTTGACCATGCGATCCGCTCCGACGCCGAAGCGCTTCGCCGCCATGGTCGCATAGGCCACGACCGTCTTCGGATCGAGCGCGACCGGAGTCCGCTTACCGCTGCGCTCGACCGTCATCCAGGACGACTCGGCCTCCGGATCGAGCGTGAGCAGACACCCTTGCCGCAAGAACCCGTCCTGCGGCTCGGCCGCCGCCACCAGCGCGAGGCCGAGCACGTATTGCCGCAGCGCCGCGCCGTGCTCGCCGCCGAGCTGGCGCAGCGCCACCAGGTTGACGGTGACGTCGCGGTGGATGGCCCCGCGCACCGCGACCCCGCCGAGGGCGTTGACGGAGGGGACGTGCACGAAGCCGCGTTGGGCCAGCGGGCTCTTGGCGTCGCCCTCGGCCTTCTTCTTGTCCTCGTCGGTAAAGACCTCAAGCGCCGCATAGTCCGCCGGAGGAACATACTGGGCAGAGCGATGAAGCGGGCTCACGTCCCACGCGCGGATCACCGCCTGCACGACGCGCGGCAGCTTGGCCTGGGTGTCGCGCGAATCCCATGCGCCGAAGACCAGGGAGGTCGGCGACAGCTTGGCGATGGCTCCGGCATCACCGGTGTCGAGATATTGCCTGAATGCCTTCTGTGCGTCGTCGGCGAGGTCGGAGGAACGCACGATGGCGTCGCCGAGCCGGTGTCCGGCGTCGAGGATCGAGACGGTGCGCTCGTTGCCGAGCGCGATCTCGATCTGTGGCACGAGCTTGGCGAGCGGATTGTCGGGCTGGCCGGGCTTCGCCTTCTTGAACAGCGGTTCCATTCGGTTGGCCTGCGCGCCGACCGAGTCGATTTGCGCGACCTTGGTGCCGTCGGCCAAGTCGTCGACGGAATAGCCGATCTCCGCGTAGGTCGGCGGGAATATTACGCCATCCGGCCCTTCGACCGGCAGCAACTTCTGCCGCAGATGCAGCGCGACTGGCCCGCGCGGATCGTCGGCCCACTGGTCGATGGCGGCGTGAGTTAGGTTGGCATCGCTCATGGCTCGAACTCCTCCTGGGCGTCGATGATGCAGCGCGCCTGACCTTCCTGGCCAGGCCAGCCGAGTCGCATGCGGAAAATGCGGATGGGAAAGCGCTGGAACGGATGCTGCCACAACGGCTGCGCACCGAGAATTACGCGGACGAAGACGGTTGGAAGTCGCAGATTGGACACCCCGTAGCGATAGGCGAGCTTGTCGCGCGGCTCCGGCCGATGCGGGCGGGCATTCTGGAGCCCAATCGCAGCAAGCATCTCGACCAGCGGATAGCCAACCATGCGCACGTCGCCATGGACATTCGGCGAGAAGCCGGCATCGAGCGGCACGTAGTCCCTCCGCCAGTCGAAGCGGAAACTGCTGGATTGCGGGGCTGAAACGTTGAAGGGGTCGGCTATTGCGTCCCGGATCGCGTTGTCACCCAGAGCCCCAACCGTTGCGAGCGCGTCGCGCGCAAGGGCTGCTCCCGGATAGCCGGCGGCACCCGCCCAGAATTTCACATTGTCACGCCCAGTTTCCGGACCGTCGGCCCAGTGATCCACCAGGATCCGATGTCTGCCGTCGCTCAGCAGGATCGGTAGTGCCGCCGGCGAATCCGGCACAGGACAAGGAAATGCGTGCTTGTCGCCCGCGTCGGCAGCCGATGTTTCGATGTCCCATTTGGCGGTCGAAAGTTTCGACCCCTGCGGCGCCAGCGCCTTCACCTCGGCGCGCGCGAGAAACCGGACGACCGCGGCGATCGGGTCATCGGCGCCCTCCATCCGCAACGTGAATGTCGTCTCTATGTCGAGATCGCGATAATCGAAGCCGCCCTCGCACGGCTGCTCCAGCAGAATTTCAGCCGCTTCCATGAGCCCCAGGCAAGCAAACACCTGCCCTGGGTTGCGCAGATCGACGGGGATGGTCGAGGAGGCCATCGGCGGTTCTCCTATGCCATCTTCTCGCGGGATGCGGCGACATCGGCGGCGCGCAGCAACGCCTCCCACCAGGCCAGGCCCCACGCGCCCCATTCCGACTGCAAGGTCCCGAAATCGATCGCGATCTGCTGCGCGAGCTCGACGGAGCGGTCCGCGGCGCGATCCTCGTCATAGGCGAAGATGCTCGGACGCGCACTGCCGTGATGCGCCGCGATCAGACGCAAGCCGAGGCGCTGCAGCGGCGACGGAAGGCCGTCAAAAGCCTTGTCGTCCATGGCGTCGTGGAGCGATCCGAACTCGTGCCGATAGGTGCCACCGATATCGTCGCCCACCTTGAGCAGCCGCGGGTCGGCCCAACCGGCGAACTTTCCGAGAGCGCTCGTCCGATCGCGAACGAAACCGTTGTTGCCGGCGAAGCGCTGCCAGATGCGGCGCGCCTTGCCGCTGTCGTGATAACGCGCGGCGATGACCAGCATCGTGCGCAGGTCGTGCGGGAGGTTCAGATTCACTGCGATCCGCTCGGCATGGTAGACAACCCGATCACGATGCCAGTCGAGCTTTTGTGTGACCTTTGCGAGCGCCAGCTCATTCTCGGCGGCCCCTTCGCCGACCCATTCCTCGACACGCCATTCCTCGCGCTCGGAGGCGTCGTCGGCCTCTTCGGAGCCGGCATCGACAAAACGCCGGTAGGCCACCTTCCACTCTTCCTCGCCTCCCACGCGCCGGGTCACCCGCACGCGAAACCCGAGACCGCTTTCGCGCAACCGCTGTTCGCTCCAGAGACTCGTTCCGCCCTCTTCGCCGATCGTCGCGACGTGCTCTCCATCGATCGTGGCCGGTGCTTCGTCTTCTTTGGGGTCAAGCAGGCCGGATGCGGCGAGCCCTCCGAGGCGTGCATCGAGCACGACCCGACGATTCGCGAGGAGCCTGCGCAGCTGGTCGCCGTTGCGACCCTCGATCTCGTTCAGAGTCAGCAGAGTCTCGATGGACCGATCTCGATTCAGCACCACCGCAACGATCGTCTGCCCGGTCAGCGCAGCGATGCCATCCCGCGCGCTTTCGTCTCGATCTACAGAAGCAGCATCACGCAAACGTCGCAGCAATGTCTTCACGCGGGCGCGGAGCATATCCACCACGCGGTGGGTCTCGGTTTCGAGGGTTTCGCTTATATGCGGCGGCGCCGCCTCGAAGAACGCCGTCAGCTCTCGCTCGGCTTGCCGGCGATCCTCGTCCCCGCGAATCGGCAGATATCGTCGCCACAGTACCTCCGATTGAGGCAATTCTGCTTCCTCGTCGATCCAGCCCCGAATCCACGGCTCGAGTTTTTCCGGTCGGCCCGGATGGACCGAGAGCGACGTCATCGACCACGCAGCCAGCTCCTGCGACGTCAGCACGGGATGCAGCGGGGCGTCGGTCGTGGCTTGGTCGGTCAGGCGTCTGAATTCGGCGCTATCACGCAACGTCCTCAAGGTTCGCAGGCTCGCGTCCAGGCGGCCATCGCGTTTCGGCCAACCCGAAGCGTCGAAAGGTGCGCGGCAGTCCTCGGTCGCCGGCACCCCCGTTGTGTTTTCCGCCTCCTTGTCGGGGATGGCCACGAACACATCGATGAGCGAACCCGACGCGAATTCACCACGCCGATTGACGCGGCCCAGCCTTTGTACCATGCGCTCCCAGGCTACGAGATCGCACACCATATGGTCCGCGTCGACGTCGACGCCGACTTCGCCCGCGGAGGTGGCGACGAGAAAACCCGGCCCGGGGCTCTGCGATTTGCCGTCCTTCGGCGGCAGCCGGGCGAAACGTCGGAAGATGGCGGTGTCCGCCAGCAGCTCACGTTCGCGCACGCGTCGCGCGCCGACGATGAGCTCGAGGTGCTCACCGGGCTTCGCCGCTTCCTTTCCAAGCAATTTCTTGAGGCGATCTTCGAGCTCCTCAAACACGTCGCCGGCAACCTTTCGGCTGTTGCAAAACACGACCACTCGGTTCCGCTGATCACTCAGTTCCCAGGCCCGCTCGGCGAGCTGATTTGCGAGATCGGCGGAAGATTCCTTCACGGCAATGGATTTCGGCGCCTCGATGCGCTGGCGCGCCGTTTTGTCGTGCTCGACATCTCGATCCTGAAGCTTGAATACCGCACCTCGGGTGTCCCGCCCGGTCGCGGACAAGGCCATCGTCCGGAACGCGGGGATCTCGAAGAGCGGAGCCGTGCGTCGCCGGTCGGCCGCGGCTTGTCGGCCAACCTGCTCGATCAAAGCCTGGAATGGCGGCACCAGATGCGCCTCGTCGAGCACGATGAGCGCGTCGGCGCCGAGCAGGCCAGCATGATACGGCCGCATCCGGGGCCCCACACCGTAGCCGCCGAACAGGATACGCGAACCGATCATGTCGACGGTACCGACGATGATTGCCGGTACCGAGGGATCATCGAGCCATTCGCGATTGTCGACGTGCGCGCCTCGCAAGGTCGAAATGGGCAGCTTTCGATTGCCCAAGCCAAGCAGGTCTTTGACATACCGTGCCTCGCCCTCGAGGTTCTCACGCAGCTTTTCGGCTTCGCTCGTCGCCTGATCGACCACCGCTCGGCGGTCCACCACATAGACCAGCCGTCGCGGCAACATCGTGCGAGTGCCCTCTTCTGTGAGCGCTCGGGCGATGAGCCAGATCGCCATTACCGATGTTTTGCCAAGTCCGGTCGGAATATCGAGCGCGGACGGAATATCAGCGCGGGCGAAGTGCTCGGCGAATAGTCGCGCCTGCCAGCTCATCGGCGAGTTTCCGGCCAATTGCCGGAAGCTCTTTTCAAAGGATGTGTCCCCGTCCATGTCGCTCACGTTCTCAACTTCTCCGGCTTCATCGATCGAGGATTTGCACAGCCATCATGTCCCTTCCGGCCGTTTTGGCGCCCATGCTCGGCGTCACCTAGCCCGCCCCTCTCAATACCTTCCAACCTGCCATCGCCGGTTGCAAGCGCCGCTCATCCCCGTATGCGACGTTTACTTTTGCCGGGAACGAATCGGCTAGGGTACGTCATCTCAGAAAAGCGATGGGTCTATTAACTAAATGGTCTCAGAAACTAGACGAACTTCGAAACCGGCGTCAAGAGGCAAGCCGCGCTATCCTAACGCTTCGGCCGCCCCCAATCCGACGGCCGCCCCCTCCCTGCGCTGGTCCGTCGAGCGCCGCCTCGCCTTCATCGAGGCCCTCCTGTTCTGGCGCGGCGAGGTCAACCGCACCGACCTCGTCCGGCGCTTCGGCGTCTCGATGAGCCAGGCCTCCGCCGACATCGGACGCTACCTCGCGCTCGAGCCGCCCGGCGTCGCCTACGATAAGTCCGCCAAGCGCTACGTCGCCGACGAGACCTTCCGCCCCGCACTCGCGCCGCCCGATACGGCGCAGTTCCTCGGCGAGCTGCGCCTCGTCGATCTCGGCATCATGCCGGCGACCGACACCCTGCTCGGCGAGGTGCCGCCGTTCGCCGCAGCGCCGACGCCGGAGCGGCCAGTCGATCCCTACGTGCTGCGCGGCGTGCTGGCGGCGATCCGCGCGCGCTCGGCGATCGAGGTGCGCTACCAGTCGATGAGCCGGCCGATGCCGGCGCGGCGCGTGATCGAGCCGCACGCGCTCGCCCACGACGGCTTCCGCTGGCATGCGCGGGCCTACGATCATCAGAGCGGCGAGTTCCGCGATTTCGTCATCGGCCGCATGGCGGACATCGCGGTCGTCGACGCCGCCCGCGTGATGCGGGATGACGACCACGACTGGAACGAGCGGGTCGCGCTGCGCATCGCGCCGCATCCGGCGCTCACCCCGGCGCAGGCGAAGGCGATCCGGCTCGACTACGGCATCGCCGGGGGCTCCACCACGATCGAGGTGCGGCGCGCGCTTCTCTTCTACGCGCTCAGGCGCCTCGGCCTCGACACCCACCCCGATGCGCGGCCGCCGCATGAGCAGCAGATCGTGCTCGTCAACGCCGACGAGGTGCGCGCGCTCGCGCCGCGCCTGTGGGAGACGTGAGGCGCCGCCGCCCTTACGCATGCACCGGCGCAAGCGGACCGGGATTGCTTCGCCGCACGCAAGTCAGGGCCTTCCCGACTTGCGCATTCGACTGCCGAGCTCGGGTGAACCCCGAGATCGGCGCGCGGCTCGCAATGACTTGCCGGCATGAAGCCGAAGGGCGCGGCGGACTGCGTCCTCATAAAACCGAAGGGCGCCGCGTCTCGCGACGCGCCGCCCCTCGCGCGGTTCCCGGACCGCCCGGCGCGGCCCGGCCGGCGAAATTCAAGCCTCAGCTCTGCTTCTTCACCCGATAGGTCTGGTGGCAGCCGCCGCAGTTCTTCTGCACTGCCGGGAAGATCTCCTTGAAGCTCGCCTCGTCGGTCACCTTGGCTTCCGCCGCCTTGGCATCGGCGCCGAACTTCTCGAATTTGGCTTTGAAGTCGTCCATCTTGTCCCAGATGATCGGCAGCGCCTCGGTCTTCTCGCCGGTCTTGGAGTCGGGCGGAAAGAGCGCCGGCATCCTGCTCGCCGCGTCCGCGTAGGTCGCGAAGATCGCCTTGGCCTTGGCGAGGTCGAACGGCGCCTCGCCCTTCATGAACTGGGTGCCGAGCTTGGCGGCGTCGCCGTTCTTCTTCATCAGTGCCTGGCGCTGCGCGATCGGGCTCTCCGCCGCCGTAACTGACATGCCGAGCGCGAGCAGGGTCGCGACAAGCACAATCCGCTTCATGGTGAGGGTCGCGACAAGCACAATCCGCTTCATGGTGATGATCTCCCTCCGGTTGGGGCAAAGCCCGTTGTCAGCCCAATCGAGCGAGCCGGGGCCCTGCAAACGGCCCCCCACGGGCCGGCACTGGGCCAACACCGCCTTGGATGCCTTATTCCCGGAAAGTGGGTGCGGGTGGAGGCGCCTCGCGGCGATCACGAAGTCGTGAAGACGGCGGTGCCCGCCCGGCCTGCGCGCCCGCCGCTTCATGCAGGCGGGACGGAACGGCGGGCCCACACATAGATCAGAAAGCCCCAGGCCACCGGGATCGCCAGCGCGCCGCCGAGATAGGCCGCGTCGTGCATGTAGCCGGCGCACAAGAATCTCCGCAGGTCGGTCACGCCGATCGGAACGAACCAGCCGGCGTAGGCAGCGCGGTCGATGTGCGCGGTCTGCCAGTATCCGTACGCCAATCCGGCGAGCGCGACCGCCAGCGTGAACGCGAACGAGACGAGGATCGATGCGAGCAGGGCCTGGAGCATGCGGGCGGGGGTCGGCTGCAGAAAGCCGCCGAGACCGATGAGCAGGCCGAGCGGCAGCCCCATCCACCAGGACGCGAGAAAGCCCACCTGGGCGGCGCGCACGCGCTCAGGGACCCGCGGATCGAGCAGGTGGAATTGGATGAACTTGAAGCGGGTGAAATATTCCGGCGCGACCGTATAGCTGATCTGGTCGTGCAGCGCGCCGAACGCCCCCGCCGCCGCCATCGCGACGAGGACGAAGCCGAGATAGATCGCGGTGCGTGTCATGGATCGGCACTTTGCGGATGGCGACATTTTGCGGTTGCGGGTTGCCAGAAATATGATAGAACAAATAGTGAACAGAACTCCGAGCAGTTCGGACAGGGGACCTGACGATGAGCGAGCCGCGCGATATTCCGCCCTTTGCTTCCGCCAAGGAGCTCGGCAAGCGAAAACGCCGGATGACCGCCCGCTGGCAGTTCACCAACCGTCTCAATGCGCGCGCGAGCACGGGGCCGAAGACGAAAGAGGGCAAGGCGCGGGTTGCCCGCAACGCGTTCCGCCATGGGCTGAGCCTGCCGGTGCCCGGCGATCCGGGGTTCGCGCCCGAGATCGTCGAGTTGGCGCGCACGATCGCGCAATCGGTTGCCGGAGAGGCCGTCGACGGCGTGCGCCACGCGCTCGCCTGCCGCGTCGCCGAGACGCTGATCGATCTGCACCGCGTGCGCGCGGCCAAGCTGCCGCTGGTGGCCAAGATGGAGGCCGACCTGGCCAATTGCGCAAAACCACTGGCCGAGCTTTGCCGGCTCGACCGTTACGAACGCCGGACCCTGTCGCGGCGCAAGCGCGCGATCCGCGAATTCGACGAGGCCGTGATGCCGCTGCGCGTCGCCAAGGCCTTGCGCGAGATCCGGCAGAACAAAGCCATGCATGAAAAGACGAAAGATTCCAACGAAGCGCCGCAATGATGCCATCGCGCGCTTGTCCGCACCCCGCAAGCGACCGATGGATCACGGCAACGGCAGAACGGCAGAACGGCAGAACGGCAGAACGGGCAGAACAAAGCGATGCGAGGAAAAGCAAATGATTTCAATGAACGCTGGTGCGAGGCTCGGCCCGTCGATCACCTCAGCGGGACCGAGCCGATTGGCAGAACAAAGCCATTCGAGGAAAACTGAATGATTTCAGTGAAGGCGAGCTTGAGAGCCAATCGCACGGTCGCCTTGCCAGATCAAGGTCGTTTGGCAGAACGGCAGAACGGCAGAACAAAGCCATTCAGCGAAAACGCAACGATATCAATCGATCGTATCCGCTGGGCGGAAGTCTCGTCTCAAATCCCGGAGACGAACCGCGCCATGATGACGATCGTCAGCACCTGCATGGTGCCCTGACACGCGACCGCGAAGAAGAAGCTCCGCATCATGCGGCCGATCTTCTCGCCGTCCGGGTTCGGCTTGCGCAGCTCAAGGCAGACCCGCAGGTTGGTCGGCAAGAGATAGCCGGTGCCCTGGATGGTCATCAGCGTGACGAGGGTGAGCGCGGCCGCGACCCAGCCGAACTGCGGCCACGGCAGCTCGAGGTAGCCGAGGTCCTTGGCGAGGTACCAGCCCGAGGTGCCGGTGATGATCGCGAGCGTCGGCATCAGAAACAGCGTGCGCGGCACCAGCCGCACGATCACCTCGCGCCGCGCCGCCACGTCGATGCGGCGCAGAATCGGGCCGACGATGAAGCCCATGAACAGGTCGATGCCGGTCCACATCACGCCGCAGATCACATGGACGAAGTTGAGGAACCAGCGGTCATGGCTGACGATCGCCGCGATCATCACGCCGATCGCGACGAGCGCATAGCCGACGTAGTTCCATCGCACGATGGCGGGCGCGCCTTCGACGGTCAGAGTTGCCATGTCATTCTCGGCTCCGGCGGAGCTCCGCCCGGGTGGGGCGGACGCGACACTTTATAACTGGGCGCGACGGCCGCGAAGTTATTTGACGCGACGCCGCGATCGATGAGAATACACGCGCGACCGATACGGGGCATCCGCTTGCACGCACATGATCGATCTCGCGGCCACCTATCGACGCTCGCCTGCGCACTTGCTGGCTGGCTGACGTCGGCGACGCTCGCCGCCGCGACCTGCAGCGCCGACATGAAGGCGCCGCAGCTGCCGAGCGATCCGGCGCTGTGTCGCAGCCTCGATGAGGTCGTGCGGCATCCCGGCGCGCTGCCGCTCGATCGCTACGAGGCCAAGCTCGGCGAGTATCTGCGCCACTACTGCCATCGCGGCGCCGGGTGGACGCCGGACAAGCGCGTGCGCGACACCGGGCCGTTCGTCGGCACCATCGTCCATGGCGAGTGGGTGGGAAAATATTTCGGCACCCACAATCCGGTGTGGGTCTGGTACTCGCACGAGATGATCGACTGGCTGCACAAGAACCGGCCGGACGGCGAGAAGACGATAGCGAGCCCCGATCCGCTCCCCGACGGCGCCGTGATGATCAAGGAGATGTTCCCGGCGCCGGCCGCCGCCTGCGCCGACGTCGATCCGGTCAACCTCGAGCCGACGAGCGGCGCCGCCGTCATGGTGCGCGACGCCAAGGCCGCGCATGACGGCTGGTTCTGGGGCTGGTTCGGCTGGGGCAAGAACGAGTGGGCGCCCGACTGGCCGGCGGGTCCCGGCAACCCCTACCCCAACATGGGCTTTGGCCAGTACTGCACCAACTGCCATGCTTCGGCGACCGACAACCAGACCTTCGCGACCTTGCGCAACATCAAGGGCGAGCGCGGCGAGCCGCTCAATTATCTGAGCCACAACTTCTTCCTCAATCCGCCATCGGCCTCGCCTGCACCGCCGGCGGCGCCGCCCGCGGGCTACGATCCGGCCTTCGTCGACGCGCTGCCGTGGCCGGGCGGGCCGCCGCCGGCGCGCAGCGCGATCACGGCGCTTCCTTCCGAGACCTACGACAACGTGTGGATGCCCGCCGGGCCACCGACGCCGGCGAGCCAGTTCGTCACCTCCGACCAGTGCCTCGGCTGTCACGACGCCGGCAGCACCGGCCTGCAATACGACATGACGCGCGTCGACGCGAACGGCAAGATGATCAACCACTCGCCCTACGCCACCTGGCGAAGCTCGCCGATGGGCATGGCGGGGCGCGATCCGATCTTCCTCGCGCAGCTCGCGAGCGAAACCGGCGCGTTCCATGCCGACTGGGCGAGCGGGGTGCAGGACACTTGCTTCGGCTGCCACGGCGTGATGGGCGAGCGCCAGCTCGCCATCGACGGCCACGCCGCGAGCCGGAAATGCGATCCGTTCCTGCGCACGCGGATCGACGCGATTCCATTTCACGCGAACGATCGGGCCGCCGCGAAATACGCGGCGCTCGCGCGCGACGGCATCTCCTGCACGGTGTGCCACCGCATGGCGCTCGGCAGCGCCGCGCGCGACAGGGTCGCGGCCGCGCCGCAGAACGCCTGCGTCGCCGAGCGCCAGGCGCGGCTCAATCCGGGGCTGAAAGGCTTTGCGGCGACGTTCACGGGCAGCTTCCTGCTCGAGCCCGCCGACGTGATGCTCGGGCCCTTCGCCGATCCGAAGAAAGCCTCGATGCAGCACGCGCTCGGCGTCACGCCGCAGCACGCGCCGCAGATCAAGACCGCGGACGTCTGCGGCTCCTGCCACGTCGTGCACCTGCCGGTGCTGCGCGGGGCCGAGAGGCTCGGCCACGTCTACGAGCAGACGACGTTCGCCGAATGGGCGTTCGGCGGCTTTCGCACCGGCGAGAGCGCGGACGGGCAGCTGCCGCTCGGCCCGGGCGAGACGCCGCAGACCTGCCAGGATTGCCACATGCCGAGCCGCGACGCGAAGGGTGCGCCGGTCCGCAGCAAGATCGCGAGCATCCAGGAGCTGAGCAATTTCCCGCAGACCGAGAACGTGCTCACGGCCGACGAGATCGATCTGAAGACGCGCGAGGGCTTCGCCCAGCACACGCTGGTCGGTCTCAACCTGTTCTTCCTCAAGATGGCGATGCAGAGCCCCGACATTCTCGGCCTTCGCCTGCATGATCCGATGCTGACACAGAAGGGCATCGACCCGCTGCCGACCACCGAGCGCAAGCTGCTCGAGCAGGCGGCCGAGCGCACCGCCGCGATCTTCATTTCGCCGGTGACGCGCCAGAACGGCGCGCTCGAGGCGCGCGTCACGGTCGCCAACAAGACCGGCCACAAGTTTCCCTCCGGCGTCGGCTTCCGCCGCGCCTTCATCGAGCTCGACGTGCTCGACGACAAGGGCGGCATCCTGTGGTCTTCGGGGCGCACCGACGCGGCGGGCGTGATCGTCGACGGCCAGGGCCAGCCGATCGCCGGCGAGCGCTGGTGGACACCCGACTGCTCGGCGCGCATCGCGCCCGATCAGCGCGTCCACCAGCCGCACTATCAGGTGGTGAGCCGCGACGACCAGGCACAGATCTACGAGGAGCTCACCGCCGCGCCGCCGAATGACGGCCCGCCGGTGTGCGGCCCGGGCGCCGCGCCGCGCGGCGCGCTCACCACGAGCTTTCTCTCGATCTGCGCCAAGGTGAAGGACAATCGCCTGCTGCCGAAGGGCTTCCTGCCGCTGCATGATCGCGAGGCGATCGCGGCGGCCTTCGCCGCCGGCCCCGACCTCGCCGAGGAAGCCGGCCCGACCGCGGTCGACGACGATCCCGACTACCGCGCCGGCGGCGGCGACACGGTGACCTACCGGGTGCCGCTCGAGGCCATCAAAGGCACGCCCGCGCGCGTGACCGCGACCCTCTACTACCAGGCGACGCCGCCCTACTATCTGCAGGACCGCTTCTGCACGTCGCAAAGCGCCGACACGCAGCGCCTCTATTTCCTCGCCGGCAATCTCGATCTCAACAACACGCCGGCCGCAAGCTGGAAGCTCAAGCTGGTGTCGGCAACGCAACCGGTCCCGGCACAGTAGTAGAACTCCCTCTTCATCCTCCCTGCAGGGCCCCTGCACGGGAGGGTGAAGCGCGCGCGCTATCTGGCCAAATCGTTGTACTCCGGATGGCGCCCCATGTAGCCGGCGACGAACGGGCACTTGGGAACGACCTTCAGCCCGCGCGCGCGGACGATATCCAGCACCCCGCGCACCAACGCCGAGCCGATGCCATGGCCGCCGAGCGCGGGCGGCACCTCGGTGTGCAGCAGCGTGATCACGCCCGGCTCGAGGCGGTAGTACATCAACGCCATGCCGTCATCGACGTCGAGCTCGAAGCGATGCTGCACGGCGTTGTCGCGGATGTCCCCGCTCATGCGTCTCTCCTGCTCTACTCCGCCGGCTGCTGCGCCGGCGCGGGGTGCGCGCGCCGCCGGCCGAGCCCGGCGATCCACCGGCACACCACGTAGAACGCCGGCGTGAACAGGAGGCCGAAGGCGGTGACGCCGATCATGCCGGAGAACACCGCGGTGCCGAGCGTCTGGCGCAGCTCGGCGCCGGCGCCGATCGCCCACACCAGCGGCGCGACGCCGAGGATGAAGGCAAACGAGGTCATCAGGATCGGCCGCAGGCGCAGCCGCGCGGCCTCGACCGCCGCCTTCCAGCGATCGTAGCCGCGGTCCTCGAGCTGCTTGGCGAACTCGACGATCAGGATCGCGTTCTTGGCCGCAAGGCCGATCAGCACCACGAAGCCCACCTGGGTGAGGATGTTGTTGTCCTGCCCACGCAGGATCACGCCGGTGATCGAGGCGACGAGGCACATCGGCACGATCAGGATGACGGCGAGCGGCAAGGTGAGGCTCTCGAACTGGGCGGCGAGCACCAGAAAGACGAACACCACCGCGAGCGCGAACGCGAAGCCCGCCGTGTTGCCGGCGCGGATCTGCTGGAACGCCAGCGTCGTCCATTCGTAACCGAAGCCCTCGGGCAGCGTTTCGTTGGCGAGCTTCTCCATGATCGCGATCGCCTGGCCCTGGCTGTAGCCGTCGGCCGCCGCCCCGTCGACCTCGGCGGTCGGGTAGAGGTTGTAGCGCGGCACCCGGTAAGGACCGGAAATGTCCCGCACCGTGGTGAACGAGCCGAGCGGCACGGTCGCGCCGGACGAATTGCGCACCCGGATCTTGAGCACGTCCTTGGCGTCGAAGCGATAGGGCGCGTCCGCCTGCGCGGTCACCCGGAAGGTGCGGCCGAACAGGTTGAAGTCGTTGACGTAGGACGAGCCGATCAGGATCTGCAGCGAATTGAACACGTCGGTGACGTTGACGCCGAGGAGCTGTGCCTTGGTGCGATCGATGTCGAGGTAGAGCTGCGGCGTCGAGGTCTCGAACAGGGTGAAAACCTGGTGCGAGATGCCGGTGGTCTTGGCGGCGCGCGCCGCGAGCGCGGCGGCCGCCTGCTGCAGCGCCTGCGGCCCGCGGCCGGCGCGGTCCTCGACCATCATGCGAAAGCCGCCGGCGTTGCCGATGCCGGCGACCGGCGGCGGCTGCACCACCAGCACCAGCGCCTCCTGCACGGGCCCGAATTTCTTCTGCAAGGCCGCCGTGATGGCTGCGGCGGACTGATTCGGCTGGTGCGCGCGCTGCTCCCACGGATCGAGGGTCAGGAAGATCGCTCCCGAGTTCGGCGCATTGGTGAAGGTCGCGCCCGAGAAGCCGACGATGTTGACGGCGTGGCCGACGCCCGGCGTCTTGAGCGCCATGTCGACGAGTCGCTGCTGCACGGCGTCGGTGCGCGCCAGCGACGCGCCGGGCGGCAGCTGCACCACCACGATGAGGTAGCCGCGATCGAGCTGCGGGATGAAGCCGGTCGGCGTCTTGCGGAACTCGTTGAGACCGAACCCGAGGATCGCCGCATAGACCAGCAGCACGAGGGCCGAGATGCGCACCGTGCGCGCCGTCAGCACACCGTATCCGCGGCCGACCGCATCGAAGCTCCAGTTGAAGATGCGGAAGAAGCCCTTGACCGGCCACTCCCACCAGCGCGGCCGGCGCGCCGCTTCGTGCGGCCGCAACAGCAGCGCGCACATCGCCGGCGACAGCGTGAGCGAGACGACGAGCGAGATCACGGTCGCGCCCGCGATGGTGAGCGCGAACTGGCGATAAAACTGCCCGGAAATGCCGGTGATGAAGACGGTCGGCACGAACACCGCGCACAGCACCAGCGCGATCGCGATCAGCGCCCCGCCGACCTCGTCCATGCTCCTGACCGCGGCATCGTGCGGGGTCAAGCCCGCCGCGATGTTGCGTTCGACGTTCTCGACCACCACGATCGCGTCGTCGACCACGATACCGATCGCCAGCACGAGGCCGAACAGCGAGAGGTTGTTGAGCGTGAAGCCGAACGCCGCCATGAAGAAGAAGGTGCCGACCAGCGACACCGGAATGGCGACGATCGGGATCACCGCCGCGCGCCAAGTCTGCAGGAAGACGATGATCACCAGCACGACCAGCACGACCGCCTCGCCGATCGTCTCCTCGACCGCGGTCGCCGACTGCTGGATGAACTGGGTCGGGTTGTAGACGATCGCGTGCTTGATGCCGGGCGGGAACCGCTTGGCCAGCTGGTTCATGGTGGCGACGATGTTGTTCGCTGTCTGCAGCGCGTTCGAGCCGGGCCGCTGGAAGACCGCGAGCGCCACCGCCGGGTCGCGGTCGAGGTAGGAATTGGACGAGTAGTCGACCGCCGCGAGCTCGACCCGCGCCACGTCCTTGAGCCGGACCACGGCGTTGGGCGTCTGCTTCACCACGATGTTGGCGAACTCGTCCGGATTGGCGAGCCGGCCGAGCGTCTGCACCGCGATCTGGAAGGCGCCCTGCTTGGGCGACGGCGGCTGGTCGAGCACGCCGGAGGCGACCTGGATGTTCTGCCCCTGCAACGCGCTGGTGACGTCGAGCGCGGTCAGCCCGAGCGACTGCAGGCGGTCGGGGTCGAGCCAGACGCGCATCGAGTAGTCGCGGCTGCCGAACACTGTGATCGAGCCGACGCCATCGACGCGGGTGAGCGCGTCGGTGATCTCCAGCGTCGCGTAGTTGGAGATGAACAGCGTGTCGCGCGACTTGTCGGGCGAATAGAGGTGGACGACCATCATCAGGTCCGGCGAGGCTTTCGTCACCGTGACGCCGATGTTGCGCACGTCCGCCGGCAGGCGCGGCTGGGCGATGGCGACGCGGTTCTGCACCTGCACCTGGGCGATGTCGAGGTTGGTGCCGATGTCGAACGAGACCTGGATCGAGAAACGGCCGTCGGCGGTCGAGTTCGAGGACATGTAGATCATGTTCTCGACCCCGTTGATCTGCTGCTCGATCGGCGTCACCACCGTCGAGGCGACGACGTCGGCGCTCGCGCCCGGATACTGGCCGGACACATTGATGATCGGTGGCGCGATCTCGGGATATTGCGCGACCGGCAGGCGCGAGAACGACACCATGCCGAGGATGACGAACACGATCGAGACGACGGCGGCGAAGATCGGCCGGTCGATGAAATAATGCGAGATGCGCATGCGCGCCGCCTCAGCCCTTCGCCTGGTTCGTCGGTCAGTTCTTCACTTGCGGCCCGGCGGCCGGGGCGGCGGGCGCAGCAGACACGGCGCCGTCGCGCTGCTGCTCCTGGGGCCGCACCTTCTGCCCGACGCGGGCGCGCATCAGGCCGTCGACGATGACGTGGTCGTCCGCGTCGATGCCGGATTTGATCACCCGCAGGTCGCCCGAGAGCTCGCCGAGCGTCACGTATTTCTGCCGTACCGTATTGTCGGCATCGACCACCAGGACGTATTTGCGCGCCTGCTCGGTGCCGATCGCCGCATCGGGGACCAGCAGCGCCGCGTAGGGCGGCGAGCCCGGCACCCGGATGCGGCCGAACATGCCGGGCGTGAACGCGTGGTTGGGGTTGGCGAAGACGGCGCGGCCGCGGATCGTGCCGGACGAGCGGTCGATCACGTTGTCGACGAAATCCATGCGGCCCTGGTGAACGAAATCCTGCTCGTCGATCAGCTTGAGCGAGACGAGCGCGCTGCCATTGCGGCTGGTCATGTCCTTGCCGCCCGCCGCCAGGCGCTCGTAACGGATGTAAGCGGCCTCGTCGAAGGTGAACTCGAAGCGGATCGGGTCGAGCGATACGATGGTCGCGAGCAGGATGTTGTTGCCGCTGACGAGGTTGCCCGGCGATACCCGGCGGTCGCCGATGCGGCCGTCGATCGGCGCCCGCAATTCGGTGAAGCCGAGGTCGAGGGTCGCCTGCCGCACCGCCGCCTCCTGCGCCGCGACCGCCGATGCCGCGACCGCCTTCGCCTGCGTGCGCTGCTCGAAGACCTGATCCGTGATGGTCTTGTCGCGCACCAGCTGGGCGCCGCGCGCGAGATCGGCCTCGGCGAAGGCGAGGTTGGCGCGCGCCTGGGCGAGCGTCGCCTTGGCCTGGTCGAGCGCGGTCTGGAACGGCCGCCGGTCGATGGTGAACAGAAGATCGCCCTGCTTGACCATCTGGCCGTCGGTGAAATGCACCTGATCGAGGTAGCCGGTCACGCGCGCCCGGATGTCCACCGAGTCGACCGCGACGAAGCGGCCGACATACTCGTCCCGATCGACCACGGTCCGGCGCACCGCCGGCGCGACCGTGACCGCCGGATCGGGCGGCGCCGCCGCCTGCTGCGCCTCGTTGCAGGCAGCAAGCAGCACCGCGAGGGCGAGGGCCGAGGCGAGAATCGGGAGGCGCGCGAGGAAGGGCTTGGTCATAGGCTCACTGTCGGGCCGCACCATCAGGACGGCAAACCGGGCTTTATGGGACGCGGCCGACGCACAAGGGGGCGTCGAGCCGAGATGTTAAGCGACCCCCCGCGGCCTTTTCGCGCCGCACGGCCATCCCCATATCTGGCGCCACGATGCCTGTCCATCCGACCTACGGTCGAGCCGATGGAACCGGCTCTGCCAACCTTCCAGCCGAGAAATATACCATTGTTAGACAAGCCGAATCCCGAATCCGCCAAGACCCCTGCCCCATCGCCTGAAGACGCCGCCGTGCTCGACGCCTATTCGCGCGCCGTGATCGACGTGGTCGAGACCGTGAGCCCCGCCGTCGTGCGTCTAGACGTGCGCTCGGCCGAGCGCGGCCGCCAGGGCGGCTCGGGCTCAGGCGTGATCGTCTCGCCGGACGGGCTCGTGCTCACCAACAGCCATGTCGCCGGTGGCAACGCACGCATCCGCGCCACCACCGCCGATGGGCAGAGTCTCACGGCGCAGGTCGTGGGCGACGATCCCGATACCGATCTCGCGCTGGTGCGCATCAATGAGAGCGTGACCCTGCCGTTCGCGCCGCTCGGCGACTCGCGCCGGCTCAAGCGCGGCCAGCTGGTGATCGCGATCGGCAACCCGCTCGGCTTCGAGTCGACGGTCACGGCCGGCGTCGTCTCGGCGCTCGGCCGCTCGCTGCGGGCGCGCACCGGCCGGCTGATCGATGACCTGATCCAGACCGACGCCGCGCTCAATCCGGGAAACTCGGGCGGCCCGCTCGTGTCCTCCCACGGCCGGGTGGTCGGCATCAACACGGCGATCATCATGGGCGCGCAGGGCATCTGCTTCGCGATCGCGGCCAACACGGCGAAGCATGTGCTGGGCGAGCTCATCCGCCACGGGCGCGTGCGGCGCGGCTATATCGGGATCTCGGCGGCGCAGACCCGGCTGCCGCGGCGCATCCGCAACATCGCCGGCCTGACGCAGGAGAGCGCCGTGGTGGTCAGTGGCGTCGAGCCGTCGAGCCCGGCCGATCGCGCCGGGCTCGTCGCTGGTGACATCCTGCTCGCTCTCGACGGTCAGGCGGTGACCGGCGCCGACGATCTCATCCGGCTGCTCACCGGCGACAAGATCGGCCACGGCATGGAAGTCGACCTGCTGCGCGAGGGCTCGCGCAAGCAGCTGACGCTCAGGCCGGAGGAGCGCCAGCGTCGGGCGGCATGACAGGCGCTGCGTCGCCGCGCCGGAGGCGCAGCGTCGCGAGCCACTCGCGGCCGAACAGCAGCGCGAGCGCGCCGCCGTAGACGATGCCGCCGATCAGGGTCAGCGCCGCGAGCGTCAGCTCCGATCGGAAGGCCGGCAGGCCGGCAAACAATCGCGCCAGGAGGTGAGCACCGCCATAGAGCGCCGCCGCGAGCACGAGTCCGGCGACAGCGAGCTTGGCGATCGATCGCTTGAGCCGGTCGTCGAGCCCAATAAGGCCGGCGCGGCGCGCGAACCACACGATCAGGCCGAAATTGATCCAGACCCCGACGGATGTCGCGAACGCCAGCCCGACCTGGGCGTAGTCGTGCATCAAGAGGATCTTGAGCGCCACGTTGATGACGACTGAGATCAGCAGCGCCTTCACAGGGGTCGCGGTGTCGCCGCGGGCGAGGAAGGTTGCCGACACGCTGCGCAGCAGCACGAAAGGCACAAGGCCAATGGTGTAGGCGGCAAGCGTCGCGCCGGCCGCCGCGGCGTCGGCGCGCGTAAACGCGCCGTGGGCGAAGAGGGCGCGCATGATGAGATCGGGCACGATCAGGAAGGCGGCAACACACGGAATCGCGAGCAGCAGTGTGAACTCGATGGCGCGGTTCTGCGAATGATGCGCCCCGGCCTCGTCGCCGGCCGCGATGCGGCTCGCCATCTCGGGCAGCAGCACGGTGCCGGCCGCGATACCGATGACGCCGATCGGCAACTGGTTCAGCCGGTCGGCATAGTACAGCGCGGAGAGCGCGCCGGCGGTCAGGAAGCTCGCGATGATCGTATCGGCGAAGAGCGCGATCTGGGTGCCGCCGGAGCCGAGCGTCGCGGGGCCGAGCGCCCTGAAGAAGCGCTTCACGTCGTCGTCGAGCGCGAAGGCATGGAAGCGCGGCAGCACTTTGTTGCGCCGCGCGTCGGCGCCGACCAGCAGCGCCTGCAGGACGCCGGAGATCAGCACGCCCCAGGCGGCGGCATGGCCGGCGCTCGGAAACAGGAAGACCAGCGCCAGCGTCGCCATCATGGCGAAGTTGAGCAGGATGGGCGCCGCTGCGGCCGCGGCGAAGCGATGCAGCGCGTTGAGGATGCCGCCGTAGAGGGTGACGAGCGAGATCAGCAGAAGATAGGGAAACGTGATGCGGGTGAGCTCGACCGCGAGGGTAAAGCGCTGTGGATCGTGCGAGAAGCCGGGCGCGAGCCATTCGATGACGGTCGGCGTGAAGATCAGCGCGACGGCGAGCAGCACGGCCTCGACCGCGAGCAGCAGCGTGAAGATGCGGTCGGCGAAAAGCCCGGCTGGCGCCGGCCCACCGGACGCACTGATGCGCGCATAGGCCGGCACGAAAGCCGCATTGAAGGCGCCCTCGGCGAAGATCGCGCGGAAATGATTGGGCAGGCGGAAGGCGACGAAGAAGGCGTCCGCGACCGGCCCGGCGCCGAGGATCGCCGCCAGCATGATGTCGCGCATGAAGCCGGTCAGCCGCGAGACCAGCGTGTAGCCGCCGACCGTGAGGATGCGCCCGAGCATGGTCAGATCGTGTACCTCGTCATGGTCCGGCTTGTCCCGGCCATCCACGTCTTTTTCGTGTCGCGGTCTTAAGACGTGGATGCCCGGCACAAGGCCGGGCATGACGGAGCTTGCGTCGAGCGAGGCGTCTACTACCGGCTCAATGCCCGCTGCACCGCCTCGATGATCCGGTCCTGTGTCGGCTCGTCGAGATAGGCGTGCATCGGCAGGCTGATCACTTCCTGCGCCAGCCGGTCCGAGACCGGCATGCCGCCTTCCGGATAAGGGAAGCGCTCATAGGCCTCCTGCCGGTGCAGCGGCTTCGGATAGTAGATCGCGGTCGGGATGCCTTCGGCCTTGAGCGCGGCCGCAAGATCGGCGCGACGGCCCGGTTCGACGCGGATCGTGTATTGCGCCCACACCGACGTATAACCGTCGGGGATGCGCGGCACGGTCGCGACGTTGCCGAGCGCGTTGCTGTAGCGCTCCGCCACCTTGTTGCGCGCCGCGATCTCGTCGGGAAAGATCTTCAGCTTCTCCAGCAGCACCGCCGCCTGGATCGTATCGAGGCGCGCCGTGAGGCCGACGCGCACGTTGTCGTATTGATGGGCGCCCTGGCCGTGCATGCGCAAGCTCACCAGCATTGTGGCCATCTCGTCGTCGTCGGTGAGCACCGCGCCGCCGTCGCCGTAGCAGCCGAGCGGCTTGGCGGGAAAAAAGCTGGTCGCGGTCGCAAGCCCGAACTTGCCGAGCGGACGATCGCGGCAGGTCGCGCCGAACGCCTGCGCGGCGTCGTCGAGGATGAACAGGTTCTCGGCCGCCGCGACCGCGGCGACCGCGTCGTGGTCGACCGGCAGGCCGAACAGGTCGACCGGAATGATCGCCTTCGCCTTGAGCCCCAGCCGCTTCGCCTTGGCGATCGCCCGCTCCAGGCTCTTCGGATCGAGGTTGAAGGTCGCCTCGTCGACGTCGGCGAACACCGGGGTCGCGCCGAGCAGCGCCACCACCTCGGCGGTGGCGCAGAACGTGAAGGCGGGGCAGATCACCGCATCGCCTGGGCCGATCCGCTTCGCCATCAGCACCATCACGAGCGCGTCGGTCCCGCTCGCGCACGTGACCGCATGACGGGCGCCGCAAAACTTGGCGAGCTCCGCCTCGAACGCGCGAACCTCGGGGCCGAGGATGAACTGGCAATGCGCCGTGACGCGGTCGATCGCCTCGTCGATCCGCGTGCCGAGCCGCCGGCGCTGGGCGGCGACGTCGATGAATGGAATGGCGATCGGTTTCGCCTCGGTGACGTTTCGGATCTGCTCGGTCATGGATGTCGGCCGCGAGGTTCTACATCAGCCGGCCACGCGGCGCGGGCCCTTGCGCGTGGCCGCCATGTCCGCGGATTGGCCGTTGTTGAGGCAGCGAATGGCGATTTCGAGGCTGGCGACGCCCTCCTCGCCAGTTACCGCCGGTCGGGTGCCCTCGCGCACCGCGGCCGCGAAGGCCGCGAGCTCCGAGCGCAGCGGCTCGGCATGGCCGACCGAAAGGTGGCGCATCGAGTAGCTGCCGTCCGGCTGGAAGCCGAAGCACTCGGTCACCTGGCGGGTGAGTAGGTCGCCGATCACGTATTTGCGCTTGGTGGCGACATGGACGGTGCGCGCCTTGAACGGGGTGAGCCAGTTCGTGTTGATGTGAGCGAGCACGCCCGAGGCGGTGCGGAACTGCAGCAGCGCAATGTCCTCGCGTTCGGCCTTGGCGCTGGAGAGCTGCGGCTGGACCTCGACGATCTCGGAGCCCGTGAACCAGCTGATCAGGTCGATGTCGTGCACCGCGAGGTCGATCACCACGCCGACATTGGACATGCGCGGCGGAAACGGGCCGACTCGCGTGATGGCGATCGAGAGGATATCCTCCTCGCGGATCGCCTCCTTGATCGCCTGAACGGCCGGATTGAAGCGCTCCACATGGCCGACCATCAGGGTGACGCCGGCGCGGCGCGCGGCCGCGATGATGTCGCGGCCTTCCTCGACAGAGGACGCGATCGGCTTCTCGACCAACACGTGCACGCCGCGGCCGATGGCGGCGAGCGCGATGCTGCGGTGGAGGTGGGTCGGGGCCGCGATCGAGATGGCATCGACGCCGAGCGCGAGCAGGTCGTCGACGCAGGGAACGGCGGCGCAATCGAGGGTGCGGCGGACGAAATCCGCCTGCTTGTCGTCCGGATCGGCGACGCCGACGAGCGTCACGCCAGGCATCTCGGAGAGCACGCGGGCATGGTTGTAGCCCATCACGCCCACCCCGACGACGCCGAGGCGCAGCGGCGCTGCATCAGCCTGGACGGCTTTCACCATTGACGCGCAACCCCCTACTCGAGCCCCACGCTTCTCCCTAGCATGGCATCGCGTGGCTGGCGACCGCAAACCGCAGTTGCCCAAACACGTTTTGAGTCAGGTGGTTACAACGGAATACACGCGCTTCCGCAGAAATTGCGTAACGCCCGGCAGTCAACGCAGGGATACCGTGGGCAGGCTCACTCCGCGGCGTCGGCCCGCGATGGCAGCTCGAGCGGGAGGCCCGCTGCGATCGCATCGGTGCGGAACGCCTCGACGCCATCGAGCGAGAGGTCGGCTGCAGATTTGGTGCCGAACGCGGGCAACTTCTTGAGCATGTCGGCTGGCGCCGTGATGATGTGGCAGCCCATCTCGTCCGCTTCGACGACGTTGAACGCCTCGCGCGTCGACGCCCAGATGATCTCGGCGTTCGGCGTGCGCCGCGCCCGCGCGACCGCATCACGCATGATCGGCCGATAATCGGTCCCGAAGTCGGCGAGCCGCCCGGCGAACACCGACTCGCAGGCGCACGCGCCGCTGGCGAGCGCATCGACCGCGCGAGCCACCTGCTCGAGCGTGAAGATCGCCGTCATGTTGACGTCGACGCCTTCGCGCCGGAGTGCGCGCACCGCACCGCTTGCCGATTCGACCACATGCTGCGCCGGCTGACTTTGAGTTCGCCGTCCGCACGCCGGACAACTGGATATTTCACCGGCATCGGGAGAGGTTCCGAGCGCTGGCAATGTGAACGGCGGCGCCAGCGTCGTTAATCAATCGGGCTCGAATTCGTCCCGGTAGTCGCGCGCCAGGCTCGGATCCTGGTCCTTCTTGCGCAGCGCGCAGTTGCCGACTACCAGCAGATCGATCTCGGTGCCCATGAAGCAGCGAAACGCGTCCTCCGGCGTGCACACGATCGGCTCGCTGCGGACGTTGAAACTCGTGTTGACGAGGATCGGGCAGCCCGTGAGGGCGTGGAAGCGGTCGAGCAGGGCGTGGAAACGCGGGTTGGTGTGGGCATCCACGGTCTGTAGCCGCGCCGAATAGTCGACATGGGTGACGGCGGGAATGTCCGAGCGCACCACATTGAGCTTGTCGATACCGAACAGCGCCTGCTCGGCGGGCTTCATCGCGCGGCGGCGCGACGGCTGCACGCCCGCCACGAACAGCATGTAGGGCGAGTCGCCCTCAAACTCGAACCAGTCGTGCGCCTTGTCGCGCAGAACCGCCGGCGCGAACGGACGAAAGCTTTCGCGATACTTGATCTTGAGGTTGAGCTGCTTCTGCATCTGCGGAGAGCGCGGATCGGCGAGGATCGAGCGCGCGCCGAGCGAGCGCGGCCCATACTCCATACGACCCTGCATCCACCCGACCGCCTCCCCTTGCGCGAGCGCGGCCGCGGTCTGCGCGATCAAGTCGGTGTCGGAAGCGACCGAGAAGCGGGCGCCCGCCGCCTGCAAGCGACGTTCGATGTCGGATTGCGAGAATTCGGGACCGAGCAGCGCACCCGCCATCGTGTCGTGCCTGCCGTCGGTGCTGCGGGGATTGCCGAGCATGAGATGCCAGGCCGCGAGCGCGGCGCCGAGCGCTCCGCCGGCATCGCCCGCCGCGGGCTGCACCCAGATGTGCTCGAAGCAGCCGTCGCGTAGCAGCTTACCATTGGCGACGCAGTTGAGCGCGACGCCGCCGGCGAGGCAGAGGTTCGGCCGCCGATATTCGCGCGCGAGCGAGCGGCCGAGGCGCAGGATGATCTCCTCGGTGACGGCCTGGATCGATGCCGCGAGGTCCATGTGGAACTGGGTCAACAGCGCTTTGTCCGGCTCGCGCACCGGTTCGCCGAACAGGTCGGCGAACTTCCTGTTCGTCATGGTGAGGCCAGTGCAGTAGTTGAAATAGCTCATGTCGAGCCGGAATGTGCCATCCGGCTTCAGGTCCATGAGATTGCCGATGATGCGGTCCTTGAACTTCGGCTCGCCATAGGGCGCGAGGCCCATGAGCTTATACTCGCCCGAATTGACCTTGAATCCGAGGTAGTAGGTGAACGCCGAGTAAAGTAGTCCGAGCGAGTGCGGGAAGTGCAGCTCCTTGACGATCTCGAGCTTGTTTCCATCGCCGAGCGCGACCGTCGTGGTCGGCCACTCCCCGACGCCGTCCATCGTGAGGACGACGGCGCTGTCGAAGGGAGAGGGAAAGAAGGCGCTCGCCGCATGGCTCAAATGATGCTCGGTGAATCGCATCCGCTTGGCGGCGTCGAAACCGGGATCCAACGTCTTGAGCTCGCGCGCGATCGCGTCTTTTTGAAAGAGCTTGTCGCGGATCCACACCGGCATGGCGGTCGCAAACGACGCCAGCCCGCGCGGCGCAAAACCCACATAGGTCTCGAGCAGGCGTTCGAACTTGAGAAACGGCTTCTCGTAGAAGACGACATAGTCCACGTCGGCGAGCCCGGTGCCGCCGGCGGCGAGGCAATATTCGATCGCCTGGCGAGGAAAGCCGGCATCCTGCTTGATGCGCGTAAAGCGCTCCTCCTGCGCCGCTGCAACGATACGGCCGTCGACGACGAGTGCCGCAGCACTGTCGTGATAGAACGCCGAGATGCCAAGGACCCGCATCTTCAGGATCAGAAGAGCGTGTAGATGAACGGCGCGACCGCCGAGCCCTTGACCAGGATGATCAGTCCGCCGAACACGAAGAGCACCAGAAAGATCGGTATCATCCAATATTTCTTGCGCGCCATCAGGAAGCGGAGCAGCTCTCGCACAAAGGACATCCGTACCTACACCCGTTGCCGCCCGTGGTTCAGAACTGATCGGTCATCGTGCCGGGCGCCGGCCCCGGCGGATCGCGCATGATCCAATAGCTCGACAGATCATCCCGTCGCCGGAGCTGCATCAGGTCCTTGCCGAGCCATCGCATGATGACGCCGGTTGGCGTCACGCACAGAAAGAACACTGCGCCGATGACGATGGGGCTGATCACGCGATGCAGCAGCAGCCCGAAACGGAACCACAGATAGTTCAATGGGAACAGCGCCCGCGGTACCGCGAAAGCCAGTATCGCAAAGGCCGCCGCGCCGCCGAGCAGATACCAGTGCGGTGTTCCGCCGCGCAGCAAGGGAAGCGCGCCCAGGATAGCCGCCGCGGCGGCCATCACCAGGCCGAAGTTGCGATCCGAGCCTGGCTTGATGTCGTCCGCCTGGCGGTGACCCTCAGTTACCGAACGCATCCCTTCCCCAACTTGGGTCCGCTACGCCGCCGCGCTGTTGCGCCCCCGGGCATAGGCCACCTGCGAGGCGATCCAGGTGTAGGTCCTTTCCATTCCGACGCGCAAGGGCTGCGACGGCTCCCAGCCGAGCGACTTGCGGATAAGCTCGTTGTCGGAATTTCGGCCCCGCACGCCGAGCGGGCCGGGAACGTGCGCGATCCGCAGGCGCTTGCCGGCGATGTCCATGGTCATGTCGGCAAGCTGGTTGATCGTGACCATCTCTTCCGAGCCGATATTGAACGGGCCGCTCAAACTGGACCGCATCAGGCGCAGCGTGCCTTCGATGCATTCGTCGATGTAGAGAAATGATCGCGTCTGCTCGCCGTCGCCCCAGATCTCGATCTCGCCGCCGCTCTGCGCCTCTGCCACCTTCCGGCAAATGGCCGCGGGAGATTTTTCCCGGCCACCGGTCCACGTGCCGAGCGGCCCAAAAATATTGTGATAGCGGGCGATCCGCGCCTCCATGCCGAAATTGCGCGCATAGGCGAGATAAAGGCGCTCGCTGAAAAGCTTCTCCCAGCCATATTCGCTGTCCGGATTAGCCGGGTAAGCGCTCGATTCCCGGGTGATCGGCGCGCGCGCATCGAGTTGATTGTGCTCCGGATAGATGCAGGCGGACGACGAATAGAACACGCGCTTGCAATTGCGCTTGCTGAGCGCATCCAGCATGTTGAGGTTGATCGTGGCCGAGTTGTGCATGACATGGGCGTCGTTCTCGCCCGTGAAGATGTAGCCGGCACCGCCCATGTCTGCGGCGAGCTGATAGGTCTCGTCGAAGCGACGATCGACCACGCCGCGGCACACGGACTGCTCGCGCAGATCTCCGATGATAAAGTCGTCCGCCACGGTCTCGTCGAACTGCGGATACTTGAGATCGACGCCGCGCACCCAGAAGCCTTCCGCCTTGAGCCGCTTGACCAGATGGTTCGCGATAAAGCCGCCCGCTCCGCACACAAGAGCCGTTTTCATACGCAAGTCCCTGCCACAAGTTGGGGTGAGAAATCCGCCGAAAGCCCCCTCCCGCGGCGGGAGGCTCCCGGTTCGCACATTATGTGATCATGGATCGGCGCCAAAGCGGATTCGCACCATCGGCGGCAAATCAGCGCCGATTGTAAACATCGTCGAGCCGAACGATGTCGTCCTCGCCCAGATAGCTGCCCGTCTGGACCTCGATCAACTCGAGCGCGATGCGGCCCGGATTGGCCAGCCGATGCAGCGACCCGATCGGGATATAGATCGACTCGTTCTCGTGCACGGTCCTGATTTCCTCCCCGACCGTGACCTCGGCGGTGCCGCGCACCACCACCCAGTGCTCGGCGCGGTGATGATGCTTTTGCAGCGACAGCTTGCCGCCCGGCGCGACGGCGATGCGTTTGACCTGGAAGCGATCGCCGGTGTCGACGGATTCGTAAAAGCCCCATGGGCGATGCACGCGGCGATGCTCCTTCGCCTCCGCCCGTCCCCGCCGCTGCAACTCGGCGACCAGCGATTTCACTTCCTCGGCGCGGCCACGCGGAAGCACCAGCACCGCATCGGGCGTCGACACGACGATGAGATCCTCCACGCCGAGCACGGCCGTGAGGCGGCCGTCGGCATGCACGACGCAGCCCTTGGCGTCGACCGCCAGCGCCGGACCGCTGGCGACGTTGCCGCCCGCGTCGCGCGGGGCGACGTCGAACACGGCGTCCCAGCTGCCGATGTCCGACCAGCGGAAGCAGCCCTCGACCACCGCGGCGCGATCAGTCTTCTCCATCACGGCGTAGTCGATCGACTTCTGCGTCGCCCGGCCAAACGCCTGCTCGTCGAGGCGGACGAAGCCGAGGTCGGTTGCGGCGGCGCGCACTGCGTCCTCGACGGCCTCCGCCATGCCTGGCTCGAAGCGGGCGAGCTCGGCGAGCAGCGCGTCGGCGCGAAAGAGGAAGTTTCCCGAGTTCCACAGGTAGCCCTGCGCGACGTAGCCGGCCGCGGTCACCGCATCCGGCTTTTCGACGAAGGCTGCGACCTCGCTCACGCCGTCGACGCCGAGCGCCGCGCCGCGGCGCACGTAGCCGTAGCTCGTCTTGGGCGCGCTCGGGCGGATGCCGAACGTGACGATGTGCCCTTGCGCCGCCGCATCGCGCCCGGCGCGACAGGCGGCGTGAAAGAGATCATTGTCGAGAATGACGTGATCGGCCGCAATCGCGAGCACGATCGCGTCCGAATCGCGGCCGCGCGCAAAGGCGGCGCCGGCCGCGATGGCGGGCCCCGAGTCGCGGCGGACCGGCTCGAGCACGACCGTCGCGTCGATGCCGATCTCCTCGGCCTGTCGGCGGGCGAAGAAGCGGAAGGCATCGCTCGTCATCACGATCGGCGGCGCGAACAGCTCGGGCGAGGATACCCGCATGAGCGCCTGCTGGTAGGTCGATTTCTCGCCCACCAGCGGCAGGAACTGTTTCGGCATGGCGTCCCGCGACACGGGCCACAGGCGCGTGCCGGCGCCGCCGGCGAGGACCAAGGGAATGATGCGCGGTGAGGACATTGGGTCTTCAGTGGATGGGCTGGTCAATCGAACCCGGCGCCTTGCGAGGCGGAGAGCCCGGCTGGTTCTGCGCGGCCGGCGGGACGTTGGGGGAAGCGGTGGTGGTCGACAAGCCCGTGCTTGGAGCGGCCGGCCCAGCCGTCGCGGAAGCGGCCGCAGTGCCCGCTCCCTCTTCGCCGCTGAGCTTTCTGATGTAGTCACGGTAGCCGGGCGCGCCCCGGCGCGGCGGCGCGTCGGGCGGCAGTCCCCCTGCCCATTCGGGCAGATTGTCGCCGATGAAGTTGCTGCCCGGCGACGCGCACGACGACAGCATCAATCCGCTCACCGCGACACCGATCAGCAACGCAAACCGCATGATGGCTTCAACCGCGCGACATCGGTCGGCCTGTGCGCGTGGCCCCATCACCCCTCGCAATCATTAGCGGCAGATGTGTGAATTATGCCTGACTTGCCGCGTCGATTCTGCTCGGCGGGCGGTACGCCAGCATGGCACCCAGCCAGAAGAAGATGAGCCGCCCCTCGACGAAGGTCGAGAAATGAGAATTCGCCATGCTGGTCGCGCACCAGCAGATCAGGGTTGCGGCAGCGAGCTGTCGATAGGGCGCGGGGGCCGGGCAGGCCAGGGCGCGAAAGATGAAAAACAGGAAAGTCGCAAGCCCGACCAGGCCCTGCTCGCCGAGAATCTTGAGAAACTGGTTGTGTGGATCGCCCGTGTCGTTTCCCCGCCACCCGGCGACGCCCTGGCCATAGGGGCGATATCCGTCCGCGAAGCCGCCGGTGCCGACCCCGAAGACCGGGTGGTCGCGGACCATTCGCAGCGTGGTCGGCCAAAAGACGGCGCGATAGCCGAGCGAAGTCGCCGTCGTCGACTGATTGGCGGTCTCGAACTCGCGCACCGCCTGGCCGATGCGGCTGCGCACCTGTCCATTCGACGCGAGCAGCAGGCCGACGCAGACCAGAACCCCCAAGCCGGCAAGTGCCTTCATGCGCCACGATCCGCGCACCAGGAAGGTGACGACCGCGACCGCCATGACGAGCAGCGCCAGATAGCCGCTGCGTCCCCACAGCACGAACACGATGTCGAAGGCCAGCACCGCGATCGCCGCGACCATGATCCGCCGATCGCCGAGCAGGCGCTCGCCCGCGAAAGCCTCCGGGCACATGGTCGCCGCGATACAGACGACGATCGCGAGCGCAAAGCTCAGGGCCTGGACCGTGTAGTTGTGGAACGAGACTCCGGGCGGCAGCTTGTTCAGGATCGGGATCTGCTCCCACGCGGTCACGAACGAGACCGCCGCGGCGACGAGGCACATGATGACGAGGACCTTGCACACCTGCCGCTTTGACGCCGCATCGTCGAACACGGCGACGCATAGCGGCACCAGCAGGAGGCGACGCCAGCCGCCCAGCGCGTTGAGCGCGTCATTCCATGACGCTGGTCCGTAGAAGCTCGCAAGCACGACGATCGCCGCGAAGGGGAGAAGTCCAGCCACCAGCGGATGATGCACGGTCTGCGCCAGCCGGCGCTGCAGCTCGCGACTGAACGCGAACGGGATGAGCGCCGCGATCTCGAAGACGATCGTCGCCGAGGTCGAGATCAGTGCCGCGACGATCATGCCGAGCAGCAGCATGCGCGCGATCCCGACGCCGCCGTCGGTGGGCGCGAGCACACGCCACACGACCGATCTCGCGCGCTTGCCGTCGATCGCTTTCACGGCTTGGCCTGCCTAGACACGATGGAAGGCGCGAAACCAGTCGACGAAGCGTTTGACGCCCTCCGCGATCGGCGTTGCCGGCGTGAAGCCGACGTCCCTGCGTAAGTCTTCCACATCGGCGTAAGTCGCTGGCACGTCGCCGGGCTGCATCGGCATGAGCTCACGCACGGCCGTCTTGCCGACCGCTTGCTCGATCAGGCGCACCACCTCGGGGACCTCGACCGGCGTGTGGTTGCCGATGTTGTAGATCCGCCACGGCGCACGGCTCGTCGCGGGATCTGGCCGCTCGCTCGACCAGCTTGCATCGCTCGCGGCCGGACGATCGATAAGCCGCACGACCGTCTCGATGACGTCGTCCACATAGGTGAAATCGCGCCGCATGTTGCCGTGGTTGAACAGCTTGATCGGCCGTCCGGCGAGAATCGCGTCGGTGAACAACCACATCGCCATGTCGGGCCGTCCCCATGGGCCATAGACCGTGAAGAAGCGCAGACCTGTCGCGGGAAGGCCGAACAGGTGCGCGTAGGCGTGCGCCATGAGCTCGTTGGCCTTCTTGGTCGCGCCATAGAGGCTGAGCGGATGGTCGACGTTCTGCGCCGTCGAAAATGGCATTTGCGTGTTGGCGCCGTAGACCGAGGATGACGATGCATAGACGAGATGTCGCGCCTTTGCCTGGCGGCAACCTTCGAGCACGTTGAGGAAGCCAATGACGTTGGCGTCCGCATAGGCGTGCGGATCGACCAGCGAGTGGCGCACGCCCGCTTGTGCGGCGAGATTGATCACGTATGGAAAGCCGTGCTGTGCAAACAATGCCGCGACGCCCGCTCGGTCGGCGAGGTCGAGCTTCACGAAGCTGAATCCAGGTGCCTTCGCGAGCTCGGCGATGCGCGCCTGTTTGAGCGCCGGATCATAGTAGGCATTGAGGTTGTCCAGACCCACGACCGCGCGGCCGTCCGCCAACAGCCGCCGCGCCACGTGAAAACCGATGAAGCCGGCCGCGCCGGTGACCAGGATCGGATCGGTCGGCATTCGCGCGCTCACAGCCGCCACAGCTCGACACCCGCCGGCTTGGCGGCACGATCGAGCATGGCCTTGACGTCGAGCACCACGCCACCGCCCGGCTTGAGCAGCTTTTCGATCATCGCCCAGCCGCCGCGTATGTAGTCGTCGTGCGCGACCGCGAGGATGACGGCGTCGGCGGGGCGCAGCGCCGGCATCGGGGTGAGGGCGATGCCGTATTCATGTGTCGCCTCGTCGGCGAGGGCGAGCGGGTCGTGAACCTGGGCGGCTATGCCGAAGGATGCAAGCTCGTGCACGATGTCGACTACCCGCGAGTTGCGGATGTCGGGCACGTTCTCCTTGAATGTCAGGCCGAGCACCGTCACGGTCGGCGCCGCAGCGCCCTTTTGCATCAGCATGCGCACGCACTCGCGCGCCACACGGCGCCCGACGCCGTCATTGATGTGGCGGCCCGCGAGGATCACCTGCGGCGCGTAGCCCGCCTTCTCGGCACGATGGGTGATGTAATACGGATCGACGCCGATACAGTGCCCGCCGACGAGACCGGGGTGGAACGGGAGGAAATTCCACTTGGTGCGCGCCGCCGCGAGCACGTCGCCTGTATCGATGCCGAGCGCGTGGCAAATGGCGGAGAGCTCATTCATGAATGCGATATTGAGATCACGCTGCGTGTTCTCGATCACCTTGGCGGCTTCGGCGACCTTGATCGAAGGCGCGCGATGGATGCCGGCCGTGACCGCCGAACCGTAAACGGCGGCGACGACGTCGAGCGTCTTGTCGTCCTGCCCGGCCACCACCTTCGTGATGGTCTCGAAGCGATGCTTGCGGTCGCCCGGATTGATCCGCTCAGGCGAATAGCCGACGGTGAAATCGCGCCCGCAGACGAGACCGGAGGAGCGCTCGAGCACGGGCGCGCAGTCTTCCTCGACGGCGCCCGGGTAGACGGTCGACTCATAGACCACGATGTCGCCGCGCTTGAGCGCCCGGCCGACGGTTTCCGAGGCGGCGAGCATGGCGCGCAGATCGGGGCGCTTGGCCGCGTCGATCGGCGTCGGCACCGTGACGATGAAGAAATCGGCGCGCACGAGATCCTTCGGATCACTGGTGTAGGTGAGGCTCGGTTGCGCCAGTTCCGCCACGTCGACCTCGCGCGTGCGATCGCGACCGGCGCGCAGCTCGTCGATGCGCGTACGGTCGATGTCGAAGCCGGTCACCGGCGCGCTCGTGCGGGCGAATGCGACGGCGACCGGCAGCCCGACATAGCCGAGGCCGATGACGGCGATCTTGCGTCCGTGACTCAATCCACATACCCCGCAGGCGCGCCGCGGTTGTTTACCGGGCGGCGAGGACTCTTCGCAATACCGGCCGCGCAACGGCGCATTGAGTTACTCATGCCGCGACATTTCGGCCGGCGGCCCGATCTCCCATTGCGAAGGCGGGATGTCCTTGCCATAGCGCACCGTGAAATCGGTGGCGGCCGTGGCGCCGGCGAGTCGAGCCCCCGGCCGCAGGTCGGCCATCGCGATGCCGTCGAATCGCGTCACCAGCAGCGAGCCGTCGATGGTCTTCACCACGAAGGTTCGGCTGGCGATCGATGCGTCGACGATCGTGCCCGCCGCGATGTCGTCCGCGAACAGCCCGCCGTCGAATGGCTGGGCGGCCGAGATGCCGACCCGCCGTCCTTCGAGGTAGGCAAACGCGCCCGGATAGGGCGGCGCCACGGCGCGGATCAGGCGATCGATCGCGCGGGTCGATGACCGCCAATCGATCAGGCCGTCCTCCGGCGTGCGCTTCGGGTAGTAGCTCGGCTCACCCGCTGGCTGGGGCGTGAAGGTCGCCGTGCCGGCCGCGATCTTTGCCACGCTCTCGGTCAGCACCTGCAGCATCGCAATGCGATTCTTCTGCTGCAGCGTCTCGATCGTGTCATGCGCGTTGATCTCGAAGATCCGCGAGCCGATGATGTCGCCATCGTCCATTCCCGGCGTGTAGCGAAACAGATAGGTGATGAAGCGCTCCTGGCCGGTGATGATCGACCAGTTCATCGGCGAGCGTCCGCGACCGCGCGGCAGACCGAACGCGCTGCCGTGCATGCCGCAGGCGAACTTGCCGAGGGTGCGCAGGATCGCCTCCGGGATGAGCCGCTCCCAGCCGAGCACGCACAGGAGATCGAAGCGCTCCTGGGAGAAGAAGGCGGCGTCCGCCGCATCGGTGAGCGTGTAGGAGCGCACCGCGTGGCACGGGATTCCGGTCTTGTCGCAATAAGCGGCGATCTCGGTACCGCGAAAGAAAGCGACATTGTTACGCGCCGCGCTTTCAGCGTTGAGGACGACCGCTGCGCTGATCGGCCACGCCTTGGCGTGCACGAGCCCGGCGATCAGGTCGAGAGTCGTGCCCTTAGACCCTAAAATCGCGAGCTTCAGGGGCGATGACATGGCCGAAGACCTTACGGCAGTTGAGCATCAAATATTGTTCCAGATCGTGTTGCCGGCGGTCACGCAGCTCGGTCCAGATCGCGCGATCGTCGTTGATGCCGGTCCACCATTCGGGATGCAGGAGGAGTTGCAGGCGCGGGCGGCCCGCGTCCATCCATTGCGCCAGCGTCGGCAGGAAGGCGAGCGAGCGGCGCGAGTCCGATAGATAGGATTCCGGGCTGAAGAAGCGCGGATCATAGGCATTGATGAAGGCGGCATAAGACCTGCCCAGCACGGCCCGCGAAGGGCGATGGAAGCTCATCACGTCGTCGACAGCGAGCACGGAGGATGAAAACCAGTCGATTGTCCGGCGAATAACTCTTTCATCGTCGCCGAAGCGCGTCTCGTCGATGTGCAGGCCGACGCAATGTCCGGCGGCGCGCAACGTCCGCATGATGCCGATCACTTCGTCGGAGAAGATGCTGTAGGTCTCGGCGTTGAGCTGGAAGAAAAAATTCGACTGGACGCCCTGCTCCTGCGCCAGTCTTCCGAGCACCAGCGCGTTGCGTGCCGAGATGTCGACGTCGTGCCGCAGAAAGAAGACTTTGCCCTCGGCCGGCGCACGGTCGAAACGCGCGAAAGCGTAGCCGGCTGCCTTGGCGGCGGAAAGGATGTCGCGGAACAAGCTCGCCCCGAACTCGCTGGTCTCGAACATGCACTCAACTCCGCCGATAGGCGCCGCCGGGGACGATCTGATCACGCATAGGCGCGCCGCCAGGCCTGGAACTGCAGCACCGCCCACAATCCGTGCTGGGCATCGCGACGCCCGGCCAGGAACTCGTCGAACCAGCGGCGCACCACCGCGCGATCGAGCAGCCCGTCCGCCAGCGCGCCCGCCGACAGAAGATCCTCGGCCCATGGCCGCAGCGGTCCCTTGATCCATTCGCCGACCGGGATGCCGAAGCCCATCTTCGGCCGATCAGTCAGCGCCTTCGGCACGTAACGCGCCAGGATGGCGCGCAGCGGCCGCTTGCCTTCGCGGTTCGCGATCAGGAGGGACGACGGCAGCCGCCAGGCGAATTCGACCACGCGGTGGTCGAGCAGCGGCACGCGCGCCTCGAGGCTCACCGCCATCGAAGCGCGGTCGACCTTGGTGAGGATGTCGTCAGGCAGATAGGTCAGCATGTCGAGAAGCCGCAGCTTGCCGATGGTGTCGAGGCCGTGCGTCTCCTGCCCGAAGCGCGCGATGACGTCGGCAGGCTCGCTCACGCCAGGCAGGAACCGCGCAGGATCAGGCGTATAGGAGACGACGCGGCGATACATGGCGAGCGGATCATCGTCGCCGAGCAGCGCCGCGCCCTTGCGGATCTTGTCGCCCGGATGGCTCGGCTTGAGGTGGCGCGGCAGCGGCGCTGCGAGCGTATCCCAGGCATCGGCCGAGATGAGCTCGATCGCCTGCGCCGCCATCCGCCGCACCGCAGCCGGCAGGCGGCGTGCCGCACCGGCGAGCCGGGCGATGCCCTGATAGCGCACATAGCCGCCGAAGGTCTCATCGCCGCCGTCGCCCGAGAGCGCCACCGTCACGTGGCCGCGCGCGAGCCGCGACACCAGATAGGTCGGCAGCTGCGAGCTGTCGGCGAAGGGCTCGTCGTAGATCGCCGGCAATTGCGGGATGATCGCCTGTGCGTCCGCGGCCGAGAGCTCGAGCTCGGTATGCTCTGTACCGAGATGTCGAGCCACCGCCTTGGCGGCGGCGGCTTCGTTGAAGGCCTGCTCACGAAAGCCGATCGAGAAGGTCTTGACCGGGCGGGTCGCGGCGCGCTGCATCAGCGCGACGACCGTCGAGGAATCGATGCCGCCGGACAGGAACGCGCCGATCGGCACGTCCGACACCATCTGCCGATTGACGGCGTCGGCGAGCAGATCGTGCAGCTCGTCGAGCACCTCGGCATGCGGCCGGCGATCGGCGGCTGCCTGGCCGCGCCGCGCAACGTCGGCGACGTCCCAGTAGCGATGCACCGTGACGCCCGCGGGGCTCGCCTCGAGCCTATGGCCGGGCGCAAGCTTGGCGACCTCCCGATAGATCGCGCCTGGGGCGGGCACGCAGGCGTAGCGCAGATAGCTCGCGAGCGCGCCGGGATCGAGCGTGCAATTGACGCCGCCGAGCGCACGCAACGCCTTGAGCTCGGACGCGAACGCGAACGTACCGTTCTGTCGCGTCCAGTAGAGCGGCTTGATCCCCAGGCGGTCGCGTGCGAGATGCACGATGCGCGCGCCGCGATCAAACGCCGCGAAGGCGAATAAACCGTTGGCGCGCGCGAGCGCGCCATCGATGCCGAAGGCCGCAATCGCCTCCACCAGCACCTCGGTGTCGGACGTGCCGCGCCACGGCTTGTCGAGCTCGGCCGCCATCTCGGCACGGTTGTAGAGTTCCCCGTTGTAGGTGATGACGATGCGGCCGTCGGCGCTCGTCATCGGCTGCAGGCCGGTCGGGGTGAGGTCGATGATCGCGAGCCGGCGATGGCCGAGCGCGATGCCGACCTCGGGATCGCTCCAATGACCATCGCCGTCGGGGCCGCGATAGGCGATCGCATCGGTCATCGCGCGTGCCTGCGCGGCGAGCTCGTCCGCGGGCAGCCCGGTAAATCGCCACAGGCCGGCAATCCCACACATCAGGCGGAGACCCTCGGCCGCTCGGCGAGGCAGGCGCATAGGACCTGATCGATCTCGACCGCCCGCGCGCGCCACGAATGCGCGGCACGCACCAATACGGCGCCGCGCTGCCCCATGCCCCGCGCCTGTGCCGGGTCGGCGGCGAGCTGCGCGACCGCCCGCGCCAGCGCCGGCGCGTCCCCACAGGGGACGACGAGGCCACAGCCTCCTTCCCGCACCAGCTCCGACTGCCCGGGAAGCTCGGTCACGACGACGGGAATCCCGCACGCCAGGGTCTCGAACAGCTTGAGCGGATTCATACCGGTCGACGAGCGTCCGCGCGGGTTGGTCATCGGGATCAGGCCGGCGAGCGCGCCGGCGATGAGGCCCGGAATCTCCTCATAGGGCCGATAGCCCATCCAGCGGATCGGCAGCCCGGACCGCACCCCAGCCTCGACCAGGTTCTGCCGCACGCCGGTGCCGATGATGACGAGCGGCAGGCCGCGCGGCCAATCCGGCTGACGCACCGCGTCGACCATGACATCGACGCCGTGCCAGTCCGTCAGCCCGCCGAAGAACACCACGAACGGCTCCGCGACGATCCGCTCGATCGGATGAAAAAGGTCGGTGTTGGCGGCGTTGGGCACGACCGAGATGCGGTCATGGCCGGCCTGCTGGCGCAGCCACGCCGCGAGCTCCCGCGCGACGGGAAACAGATGATCCGCGCGCCGATACTGCGAGACGTAGAGCCAGCGCAACAGCGGACGCAGCGGCGCGAGCCAAGGTCGGCTCACGATGAGATCGAGCTCGGTTCCGTTGATCTCCTGCACCACCACCCGGCGTTTCAGCCGCGCCGCCATTGCGACCGGCCAAGCGAGCGCGTGGGCGCGCACGTACAGCGCATCGTGATTGTCCAAAGCCCGTACGGCGCTCCACATGGTACGCACGTAATCGAACGCCTTGGCGATGGCGTTGCGCGGACGATCCGGGCTCGACGGCCGCGGCGTGAACAGATCTAGGCACCATCCGAGCGCACGTAGGTTGCCGACGATCTCGTTGATGTGCACGTAACTCGCCTGCCCCTTGTGCGGCAAGTCGAGCGCGAAATAGGCAATGCTTCCGCGTCCCGAATTCGACATCGGCTCGTTCGGTCGGTCGTTTACCGCTGTGTGACTATGCGGGTGCGAAAGGGCCAATTTCGCTTTCAATGTGCTGTGGACGCCGGTAGATAGATTGGATGGATCAAGAAGCCTACATCCTCGGCATTCACGACGGGCACAATTGTGGCGCAACGCTCACGCGTGGCGGCGCGATCGTCGCGTCGGTGTCGGAGGAGCGCCTCGTCCGCCGCAAGAACGCCATCGGCTATCCCCGCCGCGCTATCGAGGAGGTGCTTCGCATCGGCGGCATCGAGCCGCATGAGCTCGCCGAGGTCGTCTACGCCTCGCTGTTCATGCACACGGCCTCGCACCTCGAGGACATCTCGCAATGGTACGCGGTCGGAATGGAGGAGCAGATCGCCGACGCACGCACGCCGCCCGAATACGGCCGCAGCATCTTCGCGACGCGCAAGCGCGAGCGCATCGCACAGGTGGTGGACCACCTCGGTGTGGCTGAGAGCCAGGTCCGCTTCGTCGAGCATCATCTCGCCCATCTCGCCGCCGCCTACTTCACCGCCCCGCGCGCGGCGTTCGACCGGCCGGTGCTCGGCCTCACCTGCGACGGTGCCGGCGACGGGCTGTGCGCGACCGTCTCGATCTGCCGCGGCAACGCGATCGAACGGATCGCCACGACCGATCGCAACGCCTCGGTCGGCAAGATCTACTCGCGCGTCACCTACCTGATGGGCATGACGCCGTGGGAGCACGAGTACAAGCTGATGGGCCTTGCGCCCTATGCCGATCCGAAGCGCGCCGAGGAGGCGGCGAGATCGCTGCACCGCCTGCTCGGCCTGACCGATGATGGGCTCGGCTTCGCGCTCAAGACCGACCTCTCCACCAACTACTGCTACCGCTATCTGCGCACCGAGCTGGAGCGTGTGCGCTTCGACACCATCGCGGGCGCGACGCAGCGCTTCACCGAGGACATGCTGATCGCCTGGGTGCGCGGCTGCATCAAGAGCACCGGCATCGGCGACATCGTCTGCGGCGGCGGCGTGTTCATGAACGTCAAGGCCAACATGCTGCTCGCCGAGCTGCCCGAGGTGCGCTCGATCTACGTGATGCCGAGCGCGAGCGATGAATCGCTCTCGATCGGTGCCTGCCTGTCGCGCTTCTACGCCCTCAATCCCGACCTCGACTCGCGCGCAAGCCGCGTCGACCATCTCTATTTCGGCGGCCGCGACGAAGCCAACACCGAAGCCGCTGCGGTCGAGGAGGCGCGCCGCAGCCTTCAGGTCGGCGTCTCCGAGCCGCCCGACATGAACGCCGCGATCGCGGATCTGCTCGGCGGCGGTGAGATCGTCGCCGTGTGCCGCGGGCCGATGGAATGGGGCGCCCGCGCGCTCGGCAATCGCAGCATCCTGTCGGGCGCCGACGACTATCGCCGGGTCGACCGCATCAATCAGATGATCAAGATGCGCGATTTCTGGATGCCCTTCGCGCCGAGCATCAAGGCCGAGGCCGCCGACCGCTATTTCGCCGGCGTCAAGGATATCGACTATTCGTTCATGACTTTCGCGGCGCCCGTGCGGCCCGCGGCGTTCGACGAGGTCGTCGCGGGCTCGCACCCGAAGGACCGCACGATGCGCCCCCAGGTCGTCACCAAGGTCGCAAACTCCGACTACCATGCGGTGATCAGCCATTTCGAGCGGCTGACCGGACGCGGCGCGGTTCTCAATACCTCGTTCAACCTGCACGGTGAGCCGATCGTCGCGACCGGCCGGGACGCCATTCGCGTGATGGCGGCATCCGACATCCAGTATCTCGCCCTTAACGATCATCTGCTATCCAAGCGCCCCTGACATGCAAGGGCACGCATGACGATCCTGGTGACCGGCGGCGCCGGCTATATCGGCAGTCATATGGTGCACGCGCTGATCGATGCCGGCGAGCGCGTCGTCATCCTCGACGACCTTTCCACCGGATTCGACTGGGCGATACCGAAGAGCGCGGCGCTCGTCGTGGGCGAGACCGGCGACCAGCCGCTCGTCGCCGATCTGATCGCCCGGCACAGCGTCGATTCGATCATCCACTTCGCGGCGTCGATCGTCGTTCCCGATTCGGTTTCCGATCCGCTCGGCTACTATCGCAACAACACCGCCAATTCGCGCTCGCTGATCGAATGCGCCGTCCGGGGCGGGGTGAAGCGCTTCATCTTTTCCTCCACCGCCGCGGTCTACGGCAATCCTGACCAGGTTCCGGTCGGCGAGGATGATCCGGTCAAGCCGATGTCGCCTTACGGGTCCTCGAAGCTGATGACCGAGATCATGCTGCGGGATGCCGGCGCCGCACACGGTCTCGCTCATGTCATCCTGCGCTACTTCAACGTGGCGGGCGCCGACCCGGCGCTGCGCACCGGCCAGTCGACCAAAGGGGCGACGCACCTGATCAAGGTCGCGGTCGAGACGGCGCTCGGCCTGCGGTCGAAAATGATGGTGTTCGGCATCGACTATCCGACGCCCGACGGCACCTGCGTCCGCGACTACATCCACGTCAGCGATCTCGTGCGCGCACATTCGGATGCGCTCGCCTACCTGCGTGGTGGCGGCGCCTCGACCACGCTCAACTGCGGCTATGGCCGCGGATTTTCCGTGCTCGAGGTGATCGACACGGTGAAGCGCATCTCGGGTGCCGATTTCACGGTCGAGACGGCACCGCGTCGTGCCGGCGATCCGGCGTGCATCGTCGCCGCCTCCGACCGCATCCGTGCGACACTCGGTTGGCGCCCGCGACTCGACGATCTTTCGACCATCGCGCGCCACGCGCTCGAATGGGAGCGCAAGCTCGCCGCCAGGCGCTAGCGCTCACGCCTGCCTCCGGCGCCGCAGGATTTGTCATGCCCGCTATTGGTCCTTCTTGGGTCGCGGCAGTAATCTAATTGCCGGCGATCGAGCTCCGCACGCCCGGCTCGCGCAACAGCCGCTCGAAATATTCCGTGGTCTTCTTCAGGCCCTCCTTGAGCGGCGTCTTCGGCGCCCAGCCAAGCGCCTTCTGCGCCTTGGCGATGTCCGGTTGACGCTGCCGCGGATCATCTTCCGGCCGCGGACGATGCACGATCTTGGAGCGCGCACCCGTCAGGTCGATCACGGCCGCCGCCAGCTCGCGGATCGAGAATTCCTGCGGATTGCCGAGATTGATCGGGCCGATCGTATCGTCGCCGGTGGCCATCAGGCGAACCAAGCCGTCGATGAGGTCGTCAACGTAGCAGAACGAGCGTGTCTGCGAGCCGTCGCCGTAGATTGTGATGTCCTTGCCGAGCAGCGCCTGCACGATGAAGTTCGAGACCACGCGCCCGTCATTCGGATGCATGCGGGGCCCGTAGGTATTGAAGATGCGTGCGACCTTGATGCGGACCCGATTCTGCCGCCAATAGTCGAAGAACAGCGTCTCGGCGCAGCGCTTTCCCTCGTCGTAGCAGGAGCGGATGCCGATCGGATTGACACGGCCCCAATATTCCTCGGGTTGCGGATGGATCTCCGGGTCGCCATAGACCTCGGAGGTCGAAGCCTGCAGGATTTTCGCGCGCAGGCGCTTGGCGAGGCCGAGCATGTTGATCGCGCCATGCACGCTCGTCTTGGTCGTTTGTACCGGGTCGTGCTGATAGTGCACGGGCGAGGCCGGACAGGCGAGATTGAAGATCTGATCGACCTCGACGAACAGCGGCAGCGTCACGTCGTGCCGCAGCAGCTCGAACGCCTTGTGGTCCCTGAGCGCGTCGAGATTGCGGTGGGCGCCGGTGAAGAAGTTGTCGAGGCAGATCACGCGCGCCCCGCTCTCCAACAGGCGCTCGCACAAGTGCGAGCCGAGGAAGCCGGCGCCGCCCGTGACCAGAATGCGCGTTTCCAGATGCATCAATCAGACTCCTGGCGCGGTGCGGCCTCAGGCGTAAGAGACATCGAACACCTCGATCCAGCGAATGAGGTTGACGGTGCGCCACAGATCGAAACCGAAAGCCTGCGAGCGAGCCACCCGGCGCTCGAGGGCCTCGAGCGCCTCGGCGGCGCGCAGCCACGGCAGCGAGCGGGCGGTCTCCGAGCCGAGCACACGCGCGAACCACGGACGCAAGGCCCGCGCCCACAGGCGGTCTGGAGTCGCAAACCCGATTTTGTCGCGCCGGTCGAGGATGGCGTCCGGAACGAGGCCGCGCATTGCCGCGCGCAGCACCGCTTTCGAGGTCGCGTCGGCGTCGATCAGATGTACCGACGGCTGCGCGTAGGCGAATTTGGCGAGCGCCGTGGTCAGGAAAGGCACGCGCGATTCGATCGCGAACGCCATCGAGTTGCGGTCCTCGTAACGCAACAGCGCCGGCAGGACCGTATCGGTCAGGCTTTGCGCCAGCGCCTGGTGGAGGAAATCCTTCTGCCAGCGGGGCGCTGCGCCGGCCGTGAGCAGCCCGCGCTCGGCGAACCACCTCGCGTCGATCCACGGCGGCAGCAACGGGCGCCCGATCAGATCGCGCGCGAATGCGCGCAGCGATGCGGGCACCGCCGGCTCGAACGCCTGGGCGATCAGGCCCGCGTGCACGCCCGGCAGTGCGAGCATCCGGCGGATGAGCCGCATCGCCCCGCCCCACTCGAATCGCGCGATCAGCTCGCTGAGCCGGCGGGCGAGATACGGCCGATAGCCGGCGAAGAGCTCGTCCGCCCCCTGCCCATCGAGCATCACCTTGATGCCGTTCGCGGCCGCGAGCCTCATCACCCGATGCTGGGCGTAGATCGACAGGCTGCCGAACGGCTCGCCCTGGGTTGCCACCAGCGCGTCGATGTCGGCGACGATCTCGTCGGGCCTGATGCGCACGTTGGCGCGGTGAGCACCGGCGGACGCCGCGGCGAGCTCGATGAACGGTGTTTCGTCCACGTCCGAGCCTTCGGCGAGGAAGCTGAAGGTGTGGATGGCAACGTCCTCGCCGCCAACCGCGCGCACACCGGCGAGGATCGAGGAGGAATCAACGCCACCCGACAGCGCGATGCCGAGCGGCACGTCGCTGCGCAGGTGCAGCTTGATCGAGTCGAGAAAAAGGCCGCGCAGGTCGCGGGCGGCGTGTGCGCAAGGCATCGGTTGCGGCGCAATCTGCGCATGCCAATAGGTGACAGGCGACGGCGCCGTCGGCGCGTCGAGGGCAATCGTTGCCCACGTGCCGGCCGGCAGGCTGCGGATCGCGGAAAAGAGCGTGGCCGGGCCTGCATCGGTGGCCCCGGCGGCGAGGAAAAGGCTGGTGCGCGCGACCTCCGCCGTCCTGCGCACGCCGGGCACCTCGAGCAGCGGACCGATCTCCGAGGCGAGCGCGATGCAGTCGCTGCCGAGCGCCCAGAACAGCGGCTTGATGCCGAACGGGTCACGCGCGATGAAGAGCTCGCGCTTCTGCCGGTCGAGCATGGCGAACGCGAACATGCCGACGAAGCGCGCCAGCGCTGCGGGCCCCCACGCCGCAAAGGCCGCGATCAGGACCTCGCTGTCCGAGCTCGTATGAAAGACGTGGCCGGCACGGGAGAGCTCCTCGCGCAACTCCACATAATTGTAGATCTCGCCGTTGAAGATGAGAACGAGGCGCCCGTCGACCGATGCCATCGGTTGGTCGGCGCGGCGATCGAGATCGATGATGGCAAGCCGGCGATGCACCAGCGCGACCTCCGCCGTCACCGGATCGCACGGCGCGGCGTCGCGCCGATACGTCGCGAGGCCCGACCCGTCCGGGCCGCGATGAGCCAGCGTCCGGTCCAATCGGTCGAGCAAGCCCGGCGCGACCGTGGCGCCGGCCAACGTCACGATGGCCGCGATCCCGCACATCACGAGGCTGCTTTCCGGCGCTCGGTGAGCTCACGGTAGAGCGCGGCGACGCGGCGCGCATTGACATGCAGATCGTGGTCGCGCGCAACGCGCGCCTTGAGACGGTCAGCGCGGCGACGGGCTTCTCCGGGATCGGCCCGCATCGCGCGCAGAGCCTCGATCAACGCGTCGACATCGCGCGGCGTGAACGCATATCCGCAATCGTCAGCGAGCAGATTGGCGAGCCCGCCAGTCCGGCCGCCGATGACAGGAATGCCGGCAGCGCCGGCCTCGACCGCAGACAAGCCAAGTCCCTCGTGCCAGGACGGCAGGACGAAAACGTCGGCGGCGGCGAGCAGAGTGGGGATCTCGCTATTCGCTCGCGGCCCGAGCAGGCGCACCCCCGGCCCCTCGGGTTGTACCGGTCCGGCGCCGACGAACAGCGCGACCACATCACGCCACGCCACGCGGCGCAGCGCTTCGGCGAGATCGAGCACGCCTTTCTGCCGAAGGAGAGCACCGACATAGAGGACGACGAACGTGTCGTCGGCGATGCGGAGCTCGGCGCGAATTTTCGCCCGGTCGGGGGCGGCCGAAAAGCGCGCGAGATCGACGCCGATCGACAGCGGCTCGGGCAGAACACCGGTCAACGCTCGCGTCGTCTCGGCAAGGTCGGGACTGTTGGCGATCACGTGATCCGCACCGCGCACCGCCTCCTCGAGCAGCCGGCGCATGCGCCGGTTATAGCCGGGATAGATATAGGCGTCGTCGCCGAGCACGCTCAGCAGGAGCGGAACGCCGAAGCGCTGCTTGAGCCGCAAGGCGGCCGCGCCGCATGGATAGGCGAAATGCGCGTGGATGACATCGGGCCGCGATGCGCCGCGGCAGGCGAAGGCCTGCGTTAGGTGGGCGAAGCCGTAGCGCGTCTCACGTGGCGTCGTCAGGTAGCGCGGACGATGCACCACAATCGGTCCGTCGCTTTCGCGACGCGGCTGCTGTTGATACGCCGCCCAGCGCGGCCGACGGCCGGCGAGTCCCGGCGGGACCCATGGTGTCGGCGCGAGCACCGTGACGTCGATCCCGGCCTGCGTCAGCGCACGCGCCTGTGTCTGATGGAACACGAAGCCGGTCGGATTCGCCGCAGAGGGATATCCCGGCGTGATCCAAAGAGCGTGCATGGCGATCCCGGGCTTTGGTCCCCGGACAAGCTCACGCCCAGCGCCGCGGCATGGCGTCAAACATCGTCCGCATGGTGGCCGATGCCTGCGCGGCGCCACAGCGCGAGACGATCGTGTCGTCACCGTCTTCGAGATATCGCGCGCACAGTTCGTAGAGCGTCTGCATGGCGGTCGGCGTGCCGGTGCGGTCGATCTCTCGCGTGTCTTTCAATTCTCGCTCGCCCAGCGCGTTGACGCGTACCCTATCGACCAGGATCTGGTTGCCGAAGTCGAGCAGCCGCACCCGTCCCTCCTGCAGGCGTATCTCGCCCTCGAACAGCTGAAACGCCGACTCCGGATGACTTTCGACGAGAATGCGCGCGTCCGGCCAGGCGCCGCAACGGAAGTCGCCGTCGAGGCAAGGGTCGCCGGCCCGGCCGTCGCAGCCCGGACGCGGCGCGACGGGTTCAATTTCGCCGCCAAGCAGCATCCTTAAGGTATCGATTACGTGCACGCCATTGTGTAGCCAGCCGCCGTAGTAGACCCATCGCACGCCAACGACGACGCCGAGCTCGCGAGCGCTTACCAAGTCGCGAACCGCCTGATGACCGCGGTCGAGACGTCGCCCATGGTTGACCACCACTGTGGTGTCCGACTTGGCCCCGAGCAGCGGCCCAAGCTGGGCAAGCTCTTGCGGCGAGGCGCAGAGCGGCTTCTCCATCACGATAATGCGCGGCGGCCGGCGCCCGGCAAGCAGGCCTGCAAGATGAGCCGCATGCTTCCGGTCGGGCGTCGCGACCACGACGAGATCGAGGCCGGCTGCACCCAGTTCGGCCTTGGTGCAGACGTTCCTCACGTTCCATCGGCTCGCGAACGCCTGCGCTCGCGCAGGCTCGGCGTCGCTGACCGCGACGAGAGCGAAGGGCGGTGCTGCGTCGAGCGCCTGCGCGTGGGTGGTCGGCCGAGCACTGCGGTCGGCGAATGCGCCAGCGATGCGACCGCATCCGAGGATGGCGGCACTCAGGCGCCCCTCAGCCGTCACTGCGGAATTCTTTCCATCGGCGCGGGACGTTGCGGTTGGCCGCGGCGACATCGGGATGTCGCTCCATGAACGCAATCAAGTCGGCGAGGCCCACGGCCGGCCAGTTGGCGAAATGGATCAGCACCTGCTCGATGACAGCGAGGTCCTCGGCCGTGTCGACCTCGAGCTCGATGTCCGGGCGACTAAACTCGGCCGGCGCCTCGATGTTGCGCAGGTGGTAAAGCGCCGGATTCTGGCGAATATGAAGCGTGCCGTGCTCACGTATGGCGGGATCACGGCAACGGCGCGCCGCGTCCGCGAGCGCCGTCACGGCGAACACCTCGACCTCCATGCCGGGCGGCCATGTGGTGGTGAGATCGTTGCCGACGAAGTCGAGTGTGCCGCCCGCCTGCGCGAACTCATCGACGAAATGGTCGACGATCGCGGGGTCGATCAGCGGGCAGTCGCCGAACACCTCGACCCCGACGGTTGCGCCTTGTGACTCCAGTGCCCCGACCATGCGTCCCAATACGTCGTCCTCGTCGCCCCGGAAGCAGGCGACGCCGCGGCCCGCGCAGTAACGGGCGATCGCATCGTTCTCGGCGCGGATCGAGGTGGCGACCACGATTCCGTCGAGGCGACGCGCCAGTGCCAGCCGATCGAGCAAATGGCCGAGCAGCGGTTTGCCGGCGACGATGCGCAATACCTTGCCAGGCAGTCGCGATGACCCCATGCGGACCGCGACGATTGCAACGACTTTGCCCATGAAATGCCGCGCGCCGATGCCTACAGGTGCCGAGGCCGATCGTCCCTCACCCGCGCGCCTCCGCCATGGCAGCCTCTGCGTCGCCTTCCACGAGATCGAGGCGCTGGTGCTCGACCATCTCCCAGTAGATCCCGCGGCGGCGCAGCAGCTCGCGATGGCTGCCTTCCTCGACGATCGCGCCGGCCTCGAGCACGATGATCTTGTCGGCGCGACGGATGGTCGACAGACGGTGCGCGATGACGAGCACCGTTCGCTTGTGCGATATCTGCTCCATGGCGTGCTGGATCGCGCGCTCCGTGAAGGTGTCGAGATTGCTGGTTGCCTCGTCGAAGATCAGGAGATCGGGATCGGCCAGAATCGCGCGCGCGATGGCGATGCGCTGCTGCTGGCCGCCTGAAAGGCGCACGCCGCGGTCCCCCAGGATCGTGTCGTATCCCTGCGGCAGCTCGCAGATGAATTCTGACGCGGCGGCAAGCTCCGCGGCCGCGCGAACGCGATCCATCGCGATGTCGCCGCGGCCGAAGCGAATGTTGTTGGCAACCGTGTCGTTGAAGATGAAGATGTCCTGGGTCACCACCGACACCCGGCGGCGCCAGGAATGCATGTCCAGCTCACGCAGATCGATACCATCGACCGTGACGCGTCCGTGCTGCGGATCGTAGAGGCGGGCGATCAGCGCCATCAGCGTGCTCTTGCCGGCGCCCGACGGGCCCACCACCGCGACCATCTTGCCGCGCTCGATCGCCGCCGAGACGTTGCGGATGACGTCTGGCTCGTCAGGCTTGTAGCGAAAGGTCACGTTCTCGAAGATCACTCCTTCACGCAACGGCGCCGCCGGCATGTCGCCGTTCGGCTGCCGGCGCTGTTCGGTCTCCCGGTAGAAGTCCATCAGCACCGTGAACGCATGCATCTGGCCGATGATGCGGTTGCGCGCGGTGTTGATGCTGCTGACCGGCCCCATCAGACGGAACATGAGAAACAGAAACAGCAGAATCGAGCCGAACCAGAGGGTTGAACTCTCGTCTTGCACCAACGCGTTGCCGAACAGAAGCGCGCAGATGAACAGGCCGGCGAACATGCTGAGCAGCGGCGCCGTGAAGGCTTGAATGCGCGCGGTGCTGCGCACGTTGACCATGAACTCGGCGAGCCGCTGCGCGTACAAGCCGGCCATCAGCGATTCGGCCGCCGACAGCCGTACGAGCTTCATGCCGGTCATGCTTTCGAGCGTCAGCTGATTGACCCGGTTCGCCGCTTCCGAAATCCGCTCCCCGGCGCGATAGAGCGCGCCCGTAGTAAAGTGCTTGAGCAGCGCCGATACCGACAGCACGAAAGCGACCGCCAGCAAGGTCAGCGGCCACGACACCAGCAGCATGAGACACAGGTAGACGCCGAGCGTCATCAGGTTGGTGACGACGATCGCAAAGCTGCTCAGCATATCGCTGACCCGGCGCGGCCAGCCGTAGAGGGCATTCTGCAGGACGCCGATGTCGCTTGCGTTGACATAACCGATGTCGACCGACATCAGCGCCGAATAGCTGCGGATGTTGAGATTCTGCTCCCACTGCAACGGCATGGTCTGCGCCAGGAGATCGACAAGGAACGACAGCGCGCTGCGCAGGACCATGATCATCGCCATCGCGGCGGCGAACAGCTCGATTCGCTGGTTCGGCGAGAACGCGGCGAAGAAGGCCGAGACGTGGCCGAGCAGCGGAATGCCGCGAAAGGACCCGATCTGGCCCTGCGCCTCGAGCACCGGCACCAGCAGCGAGATGCTCACACCCTCGGTCATCGCGGCTGTGAACGACAGAGCGACGAACAGCACGAACAACGTGCGCCGGCCGCTCAGCAGCGCGATGCAGCGGCGCGAGAAGTCGAGGTATTCGCGGATTTTGCCGGTAAGCATCAAGCAGATGCCGCGATGGCGCCGTCAAAGATCATTGAAATCATTTCTGTTATCCCAGTTGGGGCCTCTGCAAAATTGGCCACCGAGCTCAAAAGTTGGGAATAAATACCCAGATCAAAGTCGATCCAAGTTGCTCCACACCTTATCGAAGGCGCGGTCGATCTCGTTCATGTCGGCGAATGTCTGGGGCGGGCGAATGATCTCGCACGAGAAGCTCCATTCCATCGCATGTGCGACGTTGGGCAGCGTGTCCATGCCGTAATCGGGTGTGCCTCCCTGGTAGTGCGGGCACCTGAATGGGCACCCTTTGTCGCCGAACGCGATCAGGTTCTGGAACATCGGGTAGCCGTTGATCACGACGTAGCCCGGATAGAAGTCCATGCCTTCGGCGTTGAGGGCATCGACGATCCGCGCCATCGGCACCTTGATGCGTGCCGGATCGAGGCGGAGATGGAAGCGATAGTAGCTGTGACCGCACCCCGGCCGGGTCACCGGCAGGATCAGCCCGTCATAGCGTCCGAGCTTCTGCGACAGATGCGCAACAAGCTCGTACCGCGCATTGAGGAAGCTCCTGAGCTTCTTGAGCTGCTCGCGGCCGATCGCCGCCTCGATCTCGTTGAGGCGGTAGTTCCAGCCGACCATGTTGACCAGCGACTTGACCGGCATGCCGGTCGCGACCACCGCCTCCGCGTGGTTGCGGATCATGCGCAGGCGCTGGGCGAAATCGTCGTCGTCGGTCATGATGACGCCGCCCTCCCCGGTCTGGATGATCTTGTGGTTGTTGAGGCTGTGCACGCCCATGTGACCGAGGCAGCCGGTCATGCGCCCCTTGTAGGCGATGCCGACCGATTGTGCAGCGTCCTCGATCACCACCAGAGAGTGCTTGCGCGCGATCGCCATGATCTCGTCCATCGCGGCCGGATGGCCGAAGATATGGATCGGCATGATCGCCTTGGTGCGCGGCGTGATCTTCCGTTCCAATGCCTGCGGCGACATGCAGAACGTCTCGGGATCGATGTCGCAGAAGATCGGCACGGCATTGTTGACGACGATCGCGGTTGCGGTCGCGCTCATCGTCCAGGGCGTCGTGATCACCTCATCCCCGGGCCCGATGCCCGCGGCACCGACCGCCGCCATCAGGCCGGAAGTCGCCGAGTTCACCGCGACTGCGTGCTTGCAATCGAAATACGCCGCCCATTCTTCCTCGAAGGCACGCACCTCAGGCCCGCCCATGAACCAACGATTGTTCGAGCCCTCGTAGTCGGAGAGGATGCCACTGTCGAGCACACGATTGACGGCGCGCTTCTCGGCTGCGCCGATCGTGATGTGCGGCGGATAGGGTTTGGCGCGGACCGGCGTGCCGCCCAAGAGTGCCAGCGTCATGGTCTCTGCTTCCGTCTCAGCTCGAAGCGGCAAGCGGCGCCCGTGCCGCCTCGGCCGCAAGTCTTACGGTCACGTCAAGCACATTCGACGCCGCCCGCGCGTCGGCGAATGCAGGCCGTCGCGGCGCACCGCGCGCCGGCGGCTGCTGTAGCCACGCCGCAAGCTCGTCATCGCTGGCGGCGCGATCCGCAAGGCCAAGGCGCGATGCCGTGCAGCGATCCCGCCCCTGCAGATTGGGCTGGAACGAGAGCGGCCGATGACCCATCAGCGCAGCCTCGAGGAGCGCCATCGATTTCATGCCGATCACCACATCGGCATCCCACAGCAAGGGCCACAACGGCGCCTTAACAACCGTGTGCCACGCACACGCAGATGAGCCTTGCGGGGGCGCCGGACTGTCCATTGCGTTCGGATGCAGCTTCTCGACCACGGTGCAATGCAGGCCACGCGCCGCGATCGCTCGCGCCACCGCGGCGCGCACGTCGCGTTCGGTATATCCGAGCCACCCGCCGAGCGGCCCCGATCGGCCCGCAGCGTCGCCGTAGTCGGCGAGATGCGTTTCCGACACGAACAGAATGCGCAGACCGGTCGCATCGGCGCGCCAGCAATCCGGCCGAGGCGGCGGTGTCGACGCGAACGCAGAAATGCGATCCGCCAACGCGGACAGTGATGGGCTGCCGGTGACCCGCAGCCGGGAAGCCGGTAGTCCATCCGCGTCCGCCTCATCCCGCGCCATTCGATCCGGGCAACAGATCAGATCGCTGAGAAATGCGAGCCGGCCCGCCTCGTCGGCAAACCGCATGCGATAGTCGTACCACTCGTCGAGCACCACGACGCTCGGCACGCCCTGCTCGCGCGCCGCCGCGATCAACCGCCGCTCGGCGGCGACGAACCGGCTGGTGCCGCACACGAGCACTTGCGGCCGCTCTGCCTTGAGCAAATCCGCAGCAGCGCTCGCGTCGCCAATCCGCGCCGTTCGCGACGCGATCGCGGACTCGGCAAAGATCGGTACCGTGACGTCGGAGCCGATGACGCTTGCGCGCGGGCCCACCAACGCGGCGACGGGCGCGAGGTTGCGCGCGCCGCCCGCGTCGATGGCACAGAACAGGAAAGGATTTCCGCTCACACCGTCATGCCGATCAAGCGATGGCCGCTGCTCGAAATGAGCCGCGCTTCACGCGAGATCGCTCCACTGCAGCACGTGGTCCTCGTCGAGATCGCGCGCGAGCTTGCGTCCGATCACGGCATCCCAGAACTCGGGGCTCACGCCGTGCGCGGGCCGCTTGTAGGTGATGTCGGCCTCGACGATGACATGGCCGGCCTTGAGCGGACGCTCGAGCACGATCGAGCGCCGCGCGTGCTCGCGCGCCGGCGCCTCGTCGGGCAGCGGCATCTTATGCGTCTGCCCCATCACGTCGCCGAGCAGGTCGAGATTGGCGATGAATTTCTTGAGATCGTGCACATCCATCGCATGATAGTGGTCGTTGCCCGGCAAGGTCTTGTCGTGGGTGAAGTGCTTCTCGAGCACGAGCGCGCCTTTGAGCCACGCTGCCGCAAGGATCAACATGCGTTCGTCGGGTAGCGTGTGATCGGAGTAACCGATGACGTGAGTCGGAAAGGCGCGCTGCAGGCCCTCGATCATGTTGAGGTGGGCGTTGCCGTTGGGGCATGGATAGTTGAGCACGCAGTGCATCAGCACGAGGTCGGCGCAGCCCGCGTGCGCGAGCGTGTGCGCCGCCATGTCGATCTCGGCGAGCGTCGAGGCGCCGGTCGACATCACCACGGGCTTGTGCTTGCCGGCGACCTGGCGCAGCAGCGGCACGTTGTTGAGATCGGCGGACGCGACCTTGTGGAATGGCACCAACGGATCGAGGAAATCGATCGCTGCGGCATCGAAAGGGGTCGAGACGAAGTCGATGCCGATTCGGCGGCAGTGCTCGGCAAGCGCGGAGAACTCCTCGGCACCGAATCGGTCGTATTTCTTGAACAGCGTGAATTGGCTGTCGGTCGGCTCTTTGCTGCGGTCCCAGTAGGCCGGGCTGTGGCGCGAGGCGATGCGTTCGGCCTTGTAGGTCTGGAACTTGGCGGCGTCGGCACCGCCCTCCTTGGCGAGGTCGATCAGGCGCTGCGCCAGCCCAAGGTCTCCCCCGTGATTGACACCGATCTCGGCAATTACGTAGGGCCGGCTGCCGGCCGCGATCTTTCGATTGCCGAGCGTGACGTGCGGCATGGTCATCCCGCTTTCATCCCCGCTTGCGGCATTGCGTCAGTGCGTCGCGCGCGAGCGTGATCATTAGGGAGAACTGCTCGTCGGGCATCCATTGCTGGAACGGGAAGGACACCATGTTGTCGAAGAAGCGGTCGGTCTGCGGGCAATTGGCCTCGCCGAAGCCGGCCTTGCGGAACATCGGATAGCGATAGAGCGGATAGTACTGCACCGCGACCTTGACGCCCTCCGAGAACGCGAGCTGAGCGATCAGGCCGTCGCGGCTCGCCCCATATCTCGCACCGTCGTAGCGCGCCGCCATCAGATGCCAGGTGTGGGTGCAGCCCTCCGGCACCTTCTGGAAAGCGAGCTCGGGAAAATCCGCCATGGCGGCGATGAAGCGCTCGGCGCGCGCCTTGCGCTCGGCGTTGATGGCGTCGAGCCGCTCCAGCATCTTGGTACCGAGCGCGCATTGCACCTCGCCGATGCAGAAGTTGTAGGGCCACAGCCCGTCGAAATCGAAGTCGACGTCGCCCATCGCCGGCACCCAATAGCGCGGCCGCTCGCCCTCGTAGGCGCGCATGCCGTTGTGGCGGAGCCCGGGGACGAGCTTTGCGAGGTCCGGCGAGTTCAGGGTCAGCATCCCACCCTCACCAAGCGTCGTGATGTTCTTGTGGGTGTGGAAGCTGAAGCACCCGAAGTCGCCGATCGTGCCTGCGACCTTGCCCTTGTAGCGCGCGCCGACCGCCTGGGCGACGTCCTCGACCACCATGAGCCCGCGCTCGCGCGCGAGCGCCATGATCGGGTCCATGTCGCAGACGAGGCCATAGAGGTGCACGACCAAAAGCACCCTCGTTCGCGCTGTGACCAGCGGCCGCAGCGTGTCGGCGGTGACGACGCGCGTGTCGGGATCGATGTCGGCCCAGACGAGCTTCGCGCCGGCGCGCGCGAACGGAATGACCGAGGCCGCAAACGTATGCGCCGGCGCGATCACCTCGTCGCCCGGCTGCAGCCGACATAGCAGCGCCGCAAGCTCAAGCGCCGCGGTGCAGGATGATACCGCGAAGGCGTGCGGGCTGCCCGTATACGCCGCGAAGCGCTGCTCGAACTCGGCCTGGTAGCGCCCCTGCGTCTGCGGATCCGCATTGCGCATGGCCTCGACGACGGCGGCGATCTCCTCCTCGGTATAGCGAGAGCCGCGTCCCGACCAGGGGACCTTGATGTCGCTCTGATTGGTCGGCGCCGCCGGGTTGTCTCTAGACAGCATCGCTTTCGTGCTTTCCCTTGAGTCGCTGCTCGAAATCCTCCCAGGCGGAACGGTCGTTGGTCATGTTGTCCTGGTGGCGGCGATAGCGGTAGAGCGGCAGCTCGATGCGGTGGATGGCGTATTTCTTCAAAAAGCGGACGCGCAGGTCGCGATCCTCGTGCATGAGGAAATTGTCGTCGTAGAGCCCGATATCGATCAGGTGGTCGGTGCGGAACATGATGCCGCAGCCGATCGGATGCTCCATGCAGTTGCGCCGCTCGATGATGTTCTCGGCGTCGTCGACCACGAAGTAGTCGCAGGCGACGGCGTCCATGTAGGTGTTGTCCTCGAGGAAGCGCTGCAGGATGAACAGGTAGTCGCTGCGCACATAGTCGTCCGCATCGACTCGCACGACGAACTTGCCGCGCGCGATCTTGATGGCGCGATTGAGGCTTGCAGGCAGCCCGAGCCGACCGTCGTTGCGTACGATCGAGATCTCGTCCTTGAATAGATCGAGCGCGTAGGTGGTGCGATCCGAACTGTGGTCATCGACGACGATCACCTCGTATTCGCCGAGCGCAATGCTCTGGTTCAGAACCGAGCGGATGGCACGGCCAATGAACCGCTCGGCGTTGCGCGCCGGGATGATGACCGAGGTCTGCGGTGCGAGTGCCGTCTTGGCCATGGTCACATGCGCGCGAAGATCTCCGCGACCTTGTCGCGGGTCAGCACGGACTTGAAATCGTCACCGAGCGCATTGGCAAGCGGCTTGGCGTGGATGACGGTCGCGTCGTAGAGCGCTTGCTCCTGGGCGTCGGTCAGATCGCGGCACAAGCCGCGCGGCAACTCGATCTTCTGCTGCTGCATCATGCGACGAAACTCTTCCACCTCGCGCGGATAGAACTCTCCGAGCGCGTCGAGGGCGATGCAATTGCCGATGCAGTGGTGAGTGTGAAACACCATCGACAATCCGGCCGAGAACGGGTGCACCAGGCCGACATAGGAATTGCCGATCGCGCTGCCGCCGAGAAACGAGGCGACCATCAGCTGCTCGCGGGCGTCATCGGCCTGCATGTCGTCGGAGAGAAACACCTCGCGGCAGATGGCGAGCGCTTGACGCGACAGCGCGTCCGCGAAGGCATGCCGGTAGCCGCCCGCGAGGCTCTCGATGCAGTGAATGTAGCTGTCCATGCCGGTGTAGAAATATTGGGCGCGCGGCACGCTCGCGGTAAGCTCCGGGTCGAGCACGAGGCGGTCGAACACCGTGTAGTCGCTGTTCATGCCGAGCTTGAGGTTCTTCGCTTGATTCATCATCACGCAGGTGCGCGAGGCCTCGGCGCCGGTGCCGGAGATGGTCGGCACGCCGATCTTGAAGACACCGGGCGCCTTGACGAGGTCCCAGCCCTGGTAGTCGGCGGCTTGGCCCGGATTGCTCAGCAGGTTCGACACCGCCTTGGCGATGTCCATGGTGCAGCCGCCGCCGATGCCGACCACCGCGGACGGGCGCACGCCTCGGCGCAACTCGCCGGCGATCGCATCGACCTGCTCGGTCGTCGGCTCGTCGGTCGTGTCGATGTAGCGCACGACGTCGGCCGGGCCGACCGGAAGGCGGTTGGCGAGCCTGCCATCGGCGAAGAAATAGTCGACCAGGAAGACAATGCGCCGGTTCGGCGTGGAGTCCGCCTCATCCAGCAATTGCCCGATCTGCTGCAGGGCGCCACGCCCGAGCAGATACTGGCCGACCGTCTTAGTGAGCCGCATGGTCAAGTCTGTCCGACCTTTCGCCAGCACAGCAAGCTTGCGGCATTCTCCGGATTGGCGCCGTAGAGCTCAGGCTCGACCTGCTCGATCGCGATCGCTCCGCTCTGTTCAAAACTGCGCATCACCGGCCAGAAGTCGCGATTGTAGTCATGGCTCGCCGCGTAATCCGCCGACGAGCCGACGCGACCGGCATCGCCCCGCTCGGCACGCCATTGCCAGCCGAACGGCTCGAAATGGATGCCCCAGACGTCGCCACCGAGGCGCAAGATCCGTTCGATCGCCGGCGGCGGCAAATGCGGAATCTGGTCGACGCTGAAGACCGTGAAGGCGACCACGCGGCGGCCCGCCGCCAGCGGCATCGCGTCAGTCGCGTAGTAATCGAACGGATGGATTTCCATCCGCAGGTCGCTGTCGAGGTCGGCGAGCGCGCGGGTCGCATCGCGTCCGGCGCCGGTGAATTCCAGCGCCGCGTAGCGCGCCGCGCGCGGCGACCCGCCGAGCCACAGGTCGAACAAGTTGCGCCCCCACCCGGCGCCGAGCTCGACGATGAGATCCGGATCAATCGCGGCGCAGTGATCGAGCAGGATCGTGCGCACCAGCGCATAGAATCCCGTATAGGCGAACCTCGCCGGCGCCGCAACGCGGCGGCCACCAAGCACGATATCGGTCGTTTCGCGTCCCGCGCCTTCGGCTTCATCGGCATTGAGCGTCGCGACGGCGCGCGCGAGATTGGTCTCGCCGGCCTCGCGCAGGCCACGAATCCGCTCGAGCACCGCGCCCCATTTGTCGCGGCCGAACTCGCGCTCGATCCACGCTCGATCGCGCGCGACTTTGGCGGGCGAAGCGGAAACCTGCATGAACCGGATGGCCCCAATGCTACCGCACTCCGGGTGACTCAGCGGTCACTCGGAGCCCCCGGCAAGGCCGGAGGGTCGGTGGGCGGCGGCTCAGGCCGCCGCCACCGACAGGTCGTCGAACACGACCCTGATCTTGCGGCCGAGCAGGTCGAGGAGCACCGCGACACGCTCGCCGTCGGACATTCCGTCGAACAGCCCGAGACTGCTGGCAAAGATTCCGTCGACGATCCGCACCTGGTCGCCGATCGCGAAGCGCGGCCGCGGCTCGAACTGCACGAATCCGCGCGCGTCCTCGCGCCGCCGCAGACCATCCACGACGCCCCCGGCCACGGCGGCCGGATCTTCGCCGTTGCAGACGAGGCGGCTGACGCCGATGGTCGACTGGATCGATCGCCAGCGCTGCGCCGCCATGTCGATCGCGACGAACAGGTAGCGGGGAAACAGCGGTGCCGCGACCGTCTCGACACGGCGCGCGTGGCGCCGGCGCTTCTCGTAGCACGGCAGATAGGTCGCAAAACCTTGCCGGCCGAGATGCCCGACGGCCTTGCTCTCGCAGTGGGGCTGCGTCTGTACCACATACCAGCGGGCGACAGGCGTCACGACACGATCTCCTCGCTCGGCTCGGTGCGCACACCGAGCAGAGTCGGCACCAGTACGCGCTCGCGGCCGAACTGCGCGACGGCCGCCGCAAACGTCTCACCCGCCTTGCGCAGATCGGTGATGAGGATCGCATCGACCGGACCGGGCAGCGCGTCGAAAGCAGGCACGACCGGCGCGCCCATGAAGGCGGTGGCTGCCGCGTCGCGATCGACCACGGCGACGATGGTGGTCGTGCGCTCGAAGGCGCAGATCGCCGCGATCTCGGCGAGGTCGGACAGACCGGCGAGCGCGATGCGGCTCCAGCCCCTCTCGTGCGCGAGCGCTATCGTCTTGGCGCAGTCCGCCCGCGCCTGGCGGAAGAACGAGAACGACGAGGTGAGATACTCGATCGTCAGGCGCGACTTTTCGGCGAAGCCTTGCGGGGTGAGGTAGTAGGCATAGCGCCGCCGCGGCACCTCGGAGACCTTCACAAGGCCCTTCTTGATGCAGCGCTTGAGGTAGGCGTTGACGAGACCGAGCGCGATCCCGAGCTCGGAGGCGAGGCGGCGTTGCGATTGTCCGCCGTCGCGCTCGACCGACTCGAGCAGCCCCAGCAGGATCTTGTCCTTGTCGGTCTCGGGCTCGTGAATAATGGTCGCCACGCGCACAACTCCCCGCGCGTTTCTATACGCCGTTCATCGCGTGAACGTCAAGCGCGTCGTTCATGATGTGAACGGAAATAAGGCACTGAAAAAACTCACATTTCAGAAATGGGATCTTGCGTTTTGCCCTTTATCGACGACTGCTCGCTAGCGCCGACCGTGCCAGGCATCAGCGAGCCGTCGGCGGATACGCTCGACCCGCGGGACCTCGTTCTCGCGCCAGAGCTTGTATTTGAAACGGTAGCGTCGCGCGGCGATCTCCGCGCGCCAGCTACGCAGGGACGGATGACGCCGGCACCAGGCGAGGAAATCGATCAGGATCTCGATCCGCTGGCGTGATCCTTCGATGCTTTCGGCGCGCAGGCTGCCCGCCGGGTCGTCGCGGTAGAGCACGCATGGCGCGGCCAGACAGTCGAACTCGGTGAGCGCGCTCACGCGCAGCCACATCGCGTAGTCCTCGATCGCGGTGAAGAGCTTCGGCTCGGGGAATCCCTCGACCGTGGCGACGAGCGATCGGTGGATCAGCGCGGAGCTGCAGACGACGATGTTGCCGGCGAGCATCGTGTCGAGCCCGAGGACCGGCGGCGGCCGGTCGAGGAGCGGGGCCGGCTGACGCACGCCTGCCACGATCCGCCACGCATTGGTGCATGACGCCAACCGGCCCGACTTCGCGACCGCCTGCAGCTGCGCCTGGAGCTTGTGCGGCAGCCACTCGTCGTCGCTGTCGAGGAACGCGAGCCACTCGCCGCGCGCCGCCGCCATGCCACGGTTGCGCGGGATCGCCGGACGCCCGCCGCGCGGGCCCGGCAGCCAGCGAATGCGCGGGTCGGCCATCTGCCGCACAAGCGCTTCGGTGTCGTCGGTCGAGGCATCGTCGCATACGAGCACCTCGAGCGGCGCGCATGTCTGCCGCAGGGCGCTTTCGATCCCCGGTATGACGGTCGCGGCGCGATTCCAGGTGGGGATGATCACCGAGACGGTGGGCGCATCAGACATGGCGAATTTGACCAGCGATTTGATGATCCGCTATGCGAGTGCCGGCGAGCGGCATAGACTGCGGTCGAATAGCCGACCAGACTCATTGGACATGTCAACCGGCCCCGTCGACGCTCTCATTCACGGCCTGCCGCCCGGATTGAAGGGCGAGGTCTGGCTCGACTCCGACGCGATCGGCTCGGTCGCGTATTCCCAGTTCTGGAACGACGAGGAGGTCGAGCGACAGAAGCCCTGGCACGTCGTCGCGAATGGCTTCGAGAAAATGGAGCAATACGTCGAATCGATGGGCTTTGTCGACGACCTGACGGCTTGTGTCGACCGACTGCGGGCGCGCGGTAAGTTTGTCGGTGGTGCCGGTATCGATGTTGCGGCTGGCGTGCTGTGGCTGCTGCCGTCGCTCTTCCGCATCGTCAATCCGGACCATGTGACATGCGTGGAATATTCCGCTCATCGGCTGCTGAAGCTTGGGCCGGAAGTGCTCAAGAAGAATGGCGTTCCGCTTGAGAAGGTCACGTTGGCGCTCGGATCCTTCTACGACATCAAGGCTCCCGCCGGCAGCATGGATTTTGCGGTATTGTGCCAAGCCTTTCATCACGCGGACCATCCCGACCAACTGCTCGAGCAGATCGCCAGGGTGCTCAAGCCTGATGGGGTCATCATCGTCCTGGGCGAGGACGCGGTCGATTGGACCTCCAAGCATGATGTCCTTCATGCGCTGCGCTATTTGGCCTGTCGAGTCCTGCCGAAGGCATTGCGCCGCAGTTTCCTCTACAGCCCCTACGGACCGCCGCGAACGTTGATCGCTCGATCGCAAGATATTTTCCCCCCTGATCCGGTTCTCGGCGATCACGCTTATCTCAGGCGCGAGTATGGCGGGATATTCGGGGCTCGCGGCTTCCAGACGGAGTTCGTGGATCGGCCGGGGTCACATACGCTCTCCCTGGTGGCTTACCGAAAATAGCGGCGCCTCCGCATGCGCATCTTGAACACAGTCGAGTTCTACTCGGTGCACTGATCGCGCGGTCTTACGTCACTTGCGAGTTCGCCGCGCCATGTCCGCAATCTCTACAATTGCGCGCGCAATGCGTTGCTCCGAATGCCCATCGCCGAAGGGGTCGCCGTACAGCCGCATGAGTTCGTTGGTCCTGCGATTGTCTGGTCGGAAGGCAGAACCCGTCGCCAGATCACTTCTTAGCGTTCCCACGAGCGAACCTACATCATCGAAGAAATCAGCGCACTCCTGCAACGGCTGCGCGGCCGGTGGGTAGACCTTGTAGAAGTCTTTCAGCGCATAGATCCGCTTACCCGTGGTCAGTGCCTCGTAGATGGTCGTCACCGCGTAGTCCATGACGAAGCAATCGACCATCTCAAGCATGCGTCGAAACGGCCATGAGGCGACATAGGCAAACCGCTCGCCGACCTTCTTACGACCGATCTCGATCACCGGTGATGCCGGACGGGAAACGCCCGGATGCCCCTTCAAGAGAACCTGTATGTCGGGGAAGCCTGCAAGACACTCGATGATCTCAAGCTGTGAATCGAACGAACGACGATCATCGCGGGCCGAATATGGTCCATACTCCCAATTCCACAGGATCGCCTGAATCACCACCATGACGGTCGGTCGATCCGGATCGAGCCCCAGCGCCCGCAATCCGTCGGTTCGCGGAATCCGGTCGCGGCGCGACGCATCGATCAGCGCGCTACCGGTCACCACGTTCTCCATCGAAAACCGGCCGTAGTCTCGGTTGAATTCGATGCAGCCGGGACCCGGCACCAGATAGTGCGTCGAGGCCATCGCGTCGAAGAGCGTGCAGACGTAATTGACGAAATGCCCGAATGGCCCATGTGGCTCGGTAACCACCGGAATATCGCGCCGGCGCACAGCGCGCGCGACGGTGTGCACCTCGATCGTGCTGATATTGCCGAACACGGTCGCATCCGGTTTCACTGCGTCGAGAATCGCGTCGGCTTCCTCGAGGATCGCCCAAGCGCCTGGAACCAGATGCTTCACGAAATGCTCAAGTCCTCCTTCGGCGAGCGGGAACCAATCCGTGTCGTCCAATTGAAACGATTTTCGGAATGCCGGATCGGACCGCAAGCGAGCCCACCACGCGTCGAGAAGCGCCGCTGACGGGGCACTATGCTCATCCGGTCCGTTGACCGGCATCCGAGTACGGAACTCGTCCCAGAATTCCACATGCGCCATGCGCTGCAGAGCTTTGGAAGCAGTGAGCCGCTGGACCATCAGGATACGCGGCCCGGTACCCGCCGGTCGCCGCGACGGCAGCAACGGACGCAATTGCGCAAGGATCCGTTCCGCGAACGTGGCGGTTCGTTCGGTTGGTGGGTTCGGCTGAGGGCTGTGTTTCCACCGATCGAGAGCGGAAAGCGGAGCGACGACTTCGCTGTGTCGAATGCCACGGCTCATACAGAGGTAGCGCACGGCCGACGCATAAAGACTCCGCCCATCAAACGACATCGGATCGGGCTCGGCCGCCGGTCGCGGAAGATTCGAATAGATGACTTGTGACGGCGCGACGACGTCGATGACCGCACGACAACGGTAGAGTTTGGTCCAGATCGATCCACGAAACAGCAGAAGCTCGTAGAACGCTGAACGGAACGGTTCGAATCCGCGCTCTTTCGCGGTTGGCCACAGCTCGTGCAGCATCCGATCGCCGTCCGTGCACAGATGAAGCAGGTCGTCCAACATGCTGACGCCGGCTTCCTCCTGCCGGCGCCAGTCCGCGAAATGCTCGGGATAGCGAAACGGAATCCCGAGTTGGCGAAGCTCGTGCGCGACATGGGGCATCAGTGCAATGACCGTCGTTTCCGGATCGGTCAACAGATCGGCGAACCGACCGCCATCACCCGGGAATTCGAGGAACAGAAGAGTATGGGACATTGGGGTTTCAATTCGAAGAGATTGTTCGAGGAGGCTCCCCGGCCGAACCCTTGACGCGCCGTGCGACGCCGCGCAAGGTCAATCGAGATATTGGAGCAGCGTACCGACGATGGCTCGGCGCAGAGGTCAGCTGTGATCCGGGAAGCCGTCGTCGTACCGGAACGGAATTTCGCGAGCTGGAGCGGCCGTGAACCGGCAACGATCTGGTATTTCGGCGATTCATATTCATTCTGGATCAACCTTCACGAGCGAACAAAGGCCGGACACCGCCTCGCGCCGGTCGGCGACGTCATCAACAGGTGGGCGCAAGAGCTGACCGAACCATTACGCAACCTCGATGCCGCGATGGTGATTTGCGATCCGCTCGCCTGGACCGCCAGCGGCATTGGTAGTCGCGGCCGATTCGAGAGCCCGGTTGTGTCCTTTGCGTGCTGTCTTGCCGCATTCATCGAGGCCATGGAAGCCGGGGGCCGGCACGTCTTCGTGGTTGGCGACGATGATCTCGGCCAAGCCATGTACGATGCCGCACACGCGCGCCGGTGGCAGGTCGGCTGGGTGCATCCAAAGGCGGGCAGGCGACGGTGGCGGGCTGGAGTCGTTTTCCAACTTCTCGGTGCGATTCGCGACCGGCTGACAAGCATCCGCCACTACGCCCGGCGCAGACTGCATTTGGCGCGCGTCCGACGCCGCTACCCCCTCGATGTCAATGCCCTCCGTCAGGCCGACACCGTGATTGTGCTGTGGGGTCGAGCGACGACCTTCTCGTCGCATGACAGAGAGATCAAAGATGGTTGGTTCGTCGAGCTTCCCGCGCTGCTGCGAAACTCCGGACGGCGGCTGGCCTACCTCATCCAGCCGCTCGACTGGACTGACCCGTATGAGGCGATCGCCGCCAACGCGATGGCCTCCGGCGAGCCGGTGTTGATGATCGAAGATGCCTACACGATCGGCGATATTGTGCGTGCCGCAATTGCCACGTTGCGTCCGCCGGCGCGGCCGCTGCGGTTCCAAAGCCGCAACGGATTGGACTTGACATTTGCAATCCGGGCGGCGCTGTGGCGTGAAGTTCGCCGTGGCGCACCGACCCTGGCTCACCTGCAGTTCGGCGTCGGACGGCTGATGCACCGCCTCGGGATGAAGCCACGCGTCGTCATCCATCTGTACGAAGGCCAGCCATGGGAACGGACGCTGCGCACGAGCATCCGCAGCACCCTTCCGGAGGCGCGCGTGGTCGCCGTCCAACACATGCCGTTTCCGCCGCTGTTCCTCAACTCGATACCGAGCACACGCGAGATTTCGACCGGCAACATACCCGACACCCTGCTCGTCCTGGGTCCCAGCATCGCGGAGTATCTCGGCAGCTTGGGTTTTCCGAGCGACCGACTGACCGTCGGCGGCGCCCTCCGGTTCGCGGCGGCACGCAGTCTCGGGAAAAGCGGGCCGGGGCGCGACGTGCTCTGCTGCACGGGCATCGATCGGCAAGAGAGCATCGAGCTCGCTGACAAGGCTGCCCAGGCGGTGACGCGCTTCCCGGGCTTGCGGCTCGTGGTGAACTTCAATCCCCAGGCGCCGGCCGCGCTGAAGACTGCCGTCAAGAACTTCGTGCTCGGCCGGTTGCCGGCGAATAGCATGACAATCGATTTCAGCGAGCTCGGCGTGCGCGATCTAATCGGTTCGGCCGGTGTGGTGCTCTACAGCGACACCAATGCCGCATATGAAGCATTCGCGGCCGGTTGCGAGCTGATCTTCGTTGGCCGGGATTGCGCGCTCGACTACGACAAGCTCCCGCCGGGCTGGGCGACGCACTGCCGCAGCGTGGACGAAATCGGAGTAGTGTTGGAGCGTTGGCTCAAGGAGCCGCCTCCAGTCAATCGTAGAGAACAACGTCGATTTGAACTTGAGAATCACCTAGCGGCGGTCGATCACAACGCGTTTTTGTCAATCGTCTAGCACGTACTACGATTCCCGCGAGTATGTCTCGTCTTGTCCGTGCACAGCCGTTCGAACGTTGCCGTCCCTCCTCGACTACGCCTCCATAAGCGAGGAAAGTCATGCGTTAGCCCAACCCGCGACGAGATCTCGATCTGTTCTAGCTGCAACGATTCTAGCGACGGCGATAGATACTCGTAAGGTAGCGAAAACTCGATCCTGCGGCATCAAATGGAATGTAACGCGCGACCAAAGCGGCGAGCGCATCGGCATCACGATGCGTGATTGCGGCCGACTGCTGAACGCGCCGCGAAATTAGCGTCTCCCGCCAAGCGCCGCCGATGCGCAGGGGCGGCGGCACCGCATCATCGTAGAACAGCGGCACGCGTTCGAAGAACGCGAGCACATCACCAGCGATCTGCCGCCAAGGGACAGGAACACGCGGCGACACTACCCGCAGAGGAATGCCCGCCGTTACGGACAAGTCGCGGCGACGTATCTCATATCCGAGGCGGTTGGCAATGCGCTGTATGAATTTGCGCGCAGACGACATGTGGGCAACCTACAAGATGGGAGTCCGTTGGTCGAGTCTGACGGTCAGCGGCCATCAGGCGAAACTGGATCGGTAGAAATCTGTTCTTGCCGACACACAGCCATGACTCGCCGCAATATCGCCAAGTTGGAACGGCGTCAGACTGCTCGTTGGAACTGGTAATTGAAGATCGTGCGATATTCGCCGCTCGCGACCATCTCGCTCTGCCGCCGCACCACGAGCCTCAATCCACAGCTTTCGATGCGGTCAACGATCTCCCCTGTCTTGGCTTCACGACTTGAATCCAATTCGACCGACAATGATTTCATGCGCGGATCGGCCAGCGTCTTCGCCGCTCCCGCAATGATGCGATCTTCGATTCCGTCGACGTCGATCTTGATATGGTTGGGAAAGGGCGGACGGAACGCACCGACAAATGCGTCGACCGTGTAGCCGATCATCCCCTGCCGGAAGCCAGGCGTGAATCGCTTACCAAAATTGTCGACAGGCTCACCGAAACTCGACAGGGCGCCGCCCAGCTCCGTCATTTGCATGTTCAAAGCGCGAATGCCCGATTCATCCGAAAGAGCGACGCAATAAGCCTGCACGTGGTCGTCTATCCCGTTCAACTCGATATTGCGATTCAGCAGGTAGTAGTTGCCGGCGGCTGGCTCGAACGCGAGGACGCGGATACCGCGGTGAGTTGCCGCGTACAGCGAGTAGATCCCGACATTGGCGCCGATATCCCAGAAGACCTCGCCTTCATCGAAGCCGTCGATCCATTCGATCGTTTCCGGTTCCTTCGTGAACAGGGTGCGAACGCGCCAGAGCGGCAGCGCACCGAGGCAATAGAATTTGATCGGCCCGCGCGATGTGGCGATCGTCTCGATCGTCAGCGGAACAGATTGATCATCGGTCTTGAGGGCATCGGACAACAGCCGGCGCACGCGCCCGCCGGACACCTTCAATCCGGCGCGAAGCGCAGATGCAATCGCACTGCGCAGCTTACGACGTGCAGTGGAGATCATTTAGGTTCGCGTGTGCGGCGTCGCCGTCGACGTCTGCTCGATCAGCGGCGATAGCTGCGCCGTCACCAGCGTGCCGCCCTTAGGATCGCTCGACACCGCAAACTGCGAAGCCGTATAGTTTCCCAGCAAAGTGATATGGGCACTTTCGCCGCCGTTGCTCACCGTCAACGCCCCACCCGAATTGTCCGAATTCGCCGCATAGCCGAGCGTGGCTTGCGGAGTGTACACGATGTCCCGCAGATCGATCTGATCCTGCCCGCCAAATCCGGAAATCTGACCAGTAAATTGCGCCGAATTATCGAGCTGCAACGTTCCAGTCGACCCAATGAAGGAGACCGGAGCTGCGGAGTAGGCGAGCTCGAGCAGGCCGCCATCCGCCACCGTGACCGGGCTGGTGCCCTGGCTCGATGCACCGCTGAAGACCAATTGTCCCGTATATGAAGGCGATATATCAATGGTCTCGCTCTGGGCGGCACTGAGCTGGTTGTTGGTGGCGTCGGTGACCTGCCAGGTCGCGGTGCGCGTCGGGTTGGCGCCGCCGTTAGTCGGGTCCGTCGCCCCCGACATGAACAACAGGTTATCGAGCACCGACTGATAGTGCGCCGCCGTGTCAGTGCCGTTGAGCGTCAGCGTCTCGTTCGTCGCATTCCAGCTTGCCGCGATGCTGGTGCCACCCGTGTTCGCCGTTACCAGGTCTGCGTCATTGGCAAACCCGCCCGTCAGGCGCACCGTCGCGCCCGAGATCGCGTCGCCGCTCCCGCCGTTGAACGGCAGACCGTTGTCCAGCGTCAGCGCGACCTGCGCGCCGCTCCCCCCCGGTGTCGCCGACGACACGCTCGGCCCGTTCACCAGCGTGAAGTTGTTCCCGTTCCCCGAGCTGTCCGTCCCCGATCCGGACGCAAACGTCAGGTGATAGCTCCCCGTCCCGTAGCTCCCCGTATACGCAATCGGCTGCCACATCCCATTGACCAGCGCGCCGAACGACGACGGCCCCAGCGCCTGCCCGTCCACAAACTGAACGTCCGCCAAATTGCCGTTGAGGTACGAGTTGACGATCGGAGTCTCGCCGTCCAGCCCGAGATAGCGCTGCCCCGCGCTCCCGAACGCACTCGCAAAGTTCTGGCTCGGGTCGATCTGGATCTGATACGACGTGATCTGCTGCCCGTTCACGAACAGCTCGATCCGGTTCGCCGCAACCGCCTGCGTCGTGTCGTATACGACCGTGACCTGGTACCAGGTGTTCGGGTTGAACGTCTGGTTCGTCAGCAGCCGCGACAGATAGGTGTCGCTCGCATTGCTGTAATCCGCGATTTCGAGCTTTCCGTTATCGAAGCGAATGTCCGACCAGTTCGACCCGTTCGCAGCACCGAACAGCGCCATCAGCGTCGGCGTGCTGCTCACGTTCACCCAGCCGCTCCACGTCCACGTTTCCTGGTTCCCGGCAACCGACGGCGTCTGCGACAGGTACTGCGACTGCGATGCCGCAAACTGCATCGACTGCGTGATCGAGTAGCCCGACCCGACCCCCACGCTCACCGTGTTGAGGCTCGTCTCGCCGAGCCCGTCCGTCACTCGGTATTGGAAGCTGTCGGCTCCGCTATAGCCCGCCACAGGCGTATACGTGAACGTCCCGTTCGCGTTCACCACCGCGGTCCCATGCCCCGCCGCCGACGCCAGGCCGAACGTCAGGCTTCCATTCCCGCCCGACCCCGCCAGCGTCCAACTCGACGGCGTCGCCTTGCCGGTCGGCGTCAGGATCGCCAGCGGCGCCGTCACCAGCGCATTGTCGATCGTCACCTTTAGCGTCGACGCCGCGCTGCCCCCGTTGCCGTCTCCAACCGTCAGGTTGAAGCTGTCCTGGCTCCCGGCCGCTACGCCCGCATTGGCCGCATAGCTGTAGCTGCCATTCGGGTTCAAAGTCAGGCGCCCAAAACTGCCCGTGACCGACGTGCCCCCCGCCGCAACCGCGGCCCCGTTCACCGCCGTCACCGCCAGCGCATCACCATCCAGGTCGCTGTCCCCCGCCAGCGCCCCGTTCGCCGCCGCAACCGACAGCGTCGTCCCGGCCACCGCAAACCCGGTCTCGTTGTTCACCGTCGGGGCACGATCGACCGTCACCTGCGACGTCGCCGTCAGCGTCTGCGTCCCGTCGTTCACCGACCACGTCACGGTCCGAACCGGATGCGACCCGCTCGAGCCGTCCGCCCCCGTGTCCTGGTACGTGATCTGCGACAGCAGCGACTGGTACGTCGCAATCGAGGCCGACCCACTCAGCGTCAGCGTGCTCGTCGTCGCGTTCCATGAAACCGTGACGCCGCTCACTATCCCGCTCTGGACCCCGGCAACAAAAAGCTTGTCGCCAGAAACCGCCGTCCCTCCATTCGTAACCTGAATCGTCGCGCTCCTCAGCGTCGTCGAAGGGTCCGTGATCACTGGTGCCCCGGACAGAAGGTTGACCGCCGGCCCGCCCTGCACCGCCTCCGCCGTGGTCGCGACGCCCGCCACGGCGATCCCGGTCGGCGCATAGGCAGGTGAAATATCGATGGCCTCGCTCTGTGCAGCGCTGAGTTGGTTGTTGGTGGCGTCGGTCACCTGCCAGGTCGCGGTGCGCGTCGGGTTGGCGCCCCCGTTCGAGGGGTCCGTCGCGCCGGACGTGAACAGCAGGTCGTCCAGCACAGACTGATAGTGCGCCGCCGTGTCGGTGCCGCTCAGCGTCAGCGTCTCACTCGTCGCATTCCAACTCGCCGCGATGCTCGTCCCGCTCGTGTTCGCCGTCACCAGGTCGGCATCGTTGGCAAATCCGCCGGTCAGGCGCACCGTCGCGCCCGAGATCGCGTCGCCGCTCCCGCCGTTGAACGGCAGACCGTTGTCCAGCGTCAGCGCGACCTGCGCGCCGCTCCCCCCCGGTGTCGCCGACGACACGCTCGGCCCGTTCACCAGCGTGAAGTTGTTCCCGTTCCCCGAGCTGTCCGTCCCCGATCCGGACGCAAACGTCAGGTGATAGCTCCCCGTCCCGTAGCTCCCCGTATACGCAATCGGCTGCCACATCCCATTGACCAGCGCGCCGAACGACGACGGCCCCAGCGCCTGCCCGTCCACAAACTGAACGTCCGCCAAATTGCCGTTGAGGTACGAGTTGACGATCGGAGTCTCGCCGTCCAGCCCGAGATAGCGCTGCCCCGCGCTCCCGAACGCACTCGCAAAGTTCTGGCTCGGGTCGATCTGGATCTGATACGACGTGATCTGCTGCCCGTTCACGAACAGCTCGATCCGGTTCGCCGCAACCGCCTGCGTCGTGTCGTATACGACCGTGACCTGGTACCAGGTGTTCGGGTTGAACGTCTGGTTCGTCAGCAGCCGCGACAGATAGGTGTCGCTCGCATTGCTGTAATCCGCGATTTCGAGCTTTCCGTTATCGAAGCGAATGTCCGACCAGTTCGACCCGTTCGCAGCACCGAACAGCGCCATCAGCGTCGGCGTGCTGCTCACGTTCACCCAGCCGCTCCACGTCCACGTTTCCTGGTTCCCGGCAACCGACGGCGTCTGCGACAGGTACTGCGACTGCGATGCCGCAAACTGCATCGACTGCGTGATCGAGTAGCCCGACCCGACCCCCACGCTCACCGTGTTGAGGCTCGTCTCGCCGAGCCCGTCCGTCACTCGGTATTGGAAGCTGTCGGCTCCGCTATAGCCCGCCACAGGCGTATACGTGAACGTCCCGTTCGCGTTCACCACCGCGGTCCCATGCCCCGCCGCCGACGCCAGGCCGAACGTCAGGCTTCCATTCCCGCCCGACCCCGCCAGCGTCCAACTCGACGGCGTCGCCTTGCCGGTCGGCGTCAGGATCGCCAGCGGCGCCGTCACCAGCGCATTGTCGATCGTCACCTTTAGCGTCGACGCCGCGCTGCCCCCGTTGCCGTCTCCAACCGTCAGGTTGAAGCTGTCCTGGCTCCCGGCCGCTACGCCCGCATTGGCCGCATAGCTGTAGCTGCCATTCGGGTTCAAAGTCAGGCGCCCAAAACTGCCCGTGACCGACGTGCCCCCCGCCGCAACCGCGGCCCCGTTCACCGCCGTCACCGCCAGCGCATCACCATCCAGGTCGCTGTCCCCCGCCAGCGCCCCGTTCGCCGCCGCAACCGACAGCGTCGTCCCGGCCACCGCAAACCCGGTCTCGTTGTTCACCGTCGGGGCACGATCGACCGTCACCTGCGACGTCGCCGTCAGCGTCTGCGTCCCGTCGTTCACCGACCACGTCACGGTCCGAACCGGATGCGACCCGCTCGAGCCGTCCGCCCCCGTGTCCTGGTACGTGATCTGCGACAGCAGCGACTGGTACGTCGCAATCGAGGCCGACCCACTCAGCGTCAGCGTGCTCGTCGTCGCGTTCCATGAAACCGTGACGCCGCTCACTATCCCGCTCTGGACCCCGGCAACAAAAAGCTTGTCGCCAGAAACCGCCGAACCGCTCCCGTTCGCGACCTTGACCGTCGCATTGGCGATGGTCGTGCTCTTGGAGTCGCTGATCACCGGCGTCGCCGTGAGCAAGGTCAGAGCCGCCCCCCCTTGCAGGGCGTCGGCCTTCGTCGGGCTGACCGCAATTCCGTCCGTAGAAGGCTGGGCCCACCCCAGCACATTCATGATCTGGAGATCGGTCGCTGAAAGCGTGCCTGGATCGCCAGCACCCGGGCCGCCAGGTCCGAACGGATCGTGCGCGTTGGCATCCTGGCCCACCTGGTCCCAATCGGCGAAATCCTCCCCGTCGAACTGCCCCGACGTATTCACAGAGTCGTGGTACTGCAGACCCGTGCTGACGCTGGTCCCATTCACGGAGAAATAAGTCGCCTGGCCGTCCTGGCCGCCGGTGAAATCCCGCTGGCCGGACGCCGTGAAACGGAAAAGATCCATCGGCGCCCAATACGAATCGGCAATCCCAAGGCTGCCGATTCGGCCCATTCCGCCTTCGCTGACCTCATGCTCGATTACGGCCTCGGCGTCGGTCGGGTTGTTCTGGAGGGCGTTTGCGTTCCAGTAATAACTGTTGAGCACGACCGTATCGTCGATCGTCCCGCCGCTGGGGCCGCTCGCAAGCCCCAGAATCCTCGCCTCGCCCACCGGAACCATGAAGCCCATGCCCTGGCTCGGATCGGACAGGTGCTGCAGCGAGGCGACGGCGGCTTTCTGTGCCGGCGAGATCGCGTGGCTCGCCAAGGCATTCACGAAGGTCGAATACGAGACGACGATCGGATTGAAGCTGTTTTCGCCGCTATAGGCCGGATTCAATGATTGCAGATCGAAGCTGCAATTGATGGTGCAGCTGTTGGTGAACTGGCTTTGAAGATAGTTCTCCGCAGCGACGATCTCATTGCGGAAGTTCGTCGTGACGCCGGCGCCATACGTGTTGTTGAACACGAGGCCGCTGCCCGTGCGCGTGATGGTCTCAGAAGCGAGGGTGGCCGTACCGGCCGTCCCGCTGCTCGAGCCGGTCGACGAGGTGGACGTGGCCGCCACGGGAACCGGCGAGCCGCGCCCGAGTGAAGCATCCGGCTGCGGCGAGACGACCTCGTCCCCCGCATCCTCCGTGTCGAGGATATCGAGAGAGCCATCGGGGGTTGGAACCCGGTGCAGCATTCAGCGACTCTCTGCGTCAGGACGGCCAAGGCTGAGACTCGCAAGTCGAGCGAGCAGCCCCTTCGTCACCGATGGAAGACCAATAACCTGCAGGAAAGCCGGGCGGCGGCTCAACATGCCTGACGCTGCCGATCCGCCCGCTTACCCTCGTCTCAAGCAGCGGAATATGGCAATTTTGCCGATTCACGCTACGGCAGCGGAAATTGACGCCCGCCGAGCGAGCGTCGCGCGAGCTCCCGGAACATTCGATCGAGTGTGGCCAGGGCATCGCCGAATCATCCGCCAACCCCTTTCTATCATCACACCCGCGTCCTCAACGTGGTGTAAAAAAATTCACGGCAATTTGTCCGAGTTCCACTTTGCGGATACCCGCCAGCCCCGATCAAATCGGCATACCGCAGCGCACATTGCCGCAGGAGGATCCTAGCGCTTCAAGCCAGTGGCAATCGCTCGATCCGCAGCATGCTGTTGTCGCGTTGGGTAAGGCGCGCGAAACGGCACACCTCGTGCACGAGCGTTTCCCGTCCGGTGCGCCACGGATATTCGGCAAAGCGCATGACCTCGGCGCCGCTCTCTTTTGCGGTGATCGTGTCGTCGCCGGGTATCTTTTCGACTCGATTGTAACAGGCGAAGAGGCCGCCGGTCCGCACCGCGCGATCAACGAGCGCGAAATAATCGCCGACTTGCACCGGTGTCATTTCCTGGAACGAGGCGGCATTGACCGCGAGCGTGACCGCCCGATCGGGAACGAGATCGAGCTGTGCCGGCGTGACGAAGACAAGATCGACGTCACGGTGCGGCACGCTCACGGCCTCGTTGGGCAGCAACATGCGCAACGTCGGCATGACGCCCGACAGATACGCCACCGCGCCACACAGCGTGCGGGGAAGATCGACGATGTAGCTCGTGCGCTTGGCATGCCGCAGCATCAGATGCGCCAAGTTCCCGCTACCGGCCCCGATCTCGATGAAGCAGAAGTCGCCGGCGAAAGCCTCCACGTAGGTCAGAATGCTTGCGAGGTAATACGCTCGATAGATCTGATCATGTGGACGGACGCCGGTCAGCTCGCGATAGTCGGCGGCGACCGCGGCCGCCGTCGCTTGGCATCCGGGCACGCGCGCGATCTTGCGAAAATCGAGGCGGAACCGGCTGATGTCGACATCCGCCTCTGGACGATGGCTCATCACCGCATCGAACGCGGTCGCATAATCCACATTCGCCAGCCGGAAGGGAAACTGTTCTGCAAACCTTTGCTCGACATCAAAGCGTCGCTGCACCCGCCGCGCCAGCTCCCGCGCAATTATCCGAGGATAGCCGAGCGGATCGCGCGCGAAATTCCGCAATCGCACGCGCCACGTCGACGCCGGCCGCGGCGGCGTCAACGATGGTGCATAGAATCCGGAGTTGCCCCTCGCCGACAAACTCCCGTCCTCGACCGAGATCGCGGCTTGCGCGTGGTGGTATTGCCAATATTCGGTCAGCGCATGGGGGGGAATGTCGGCGAATTGCGGCGAGTCGAGATACGCCTTCACGCGCTCGCCCAACGTCGCGTTCAATAGAGAGGTGGAGGTCACGGCGTACCTGCCTCGCTCATCGCGTTGGCATATGCGGGGCGCGCCTCATCCCGCCGCCACGGTCCACGGATCGCCCGCCGTCTCGAGCCCCTCGATGGCGGCCATACCCATGGCAATGATCGCCTCCTCGGAGCTCCCGCCGATATGCGGGGTGGCAAGAAAGTTCGGTAGCGTCAGCAGCTCGTCGTTCTGCGGCGGCTCGGTGGAGAACACATCGAACGCGGCCGCGGCCAGCCGGCCCTCTTTGAGCGCAACGACGAGCGCGGCTTCGTCGACAATTCCGCCACGCGCGGCATTGATTAGCACCGCCTCGCGCCGCATCAGGGCGAGCCGCGCGGCCGAGATCATGTTGGCGGTGGTCGCATCGAGCGGGACGTGCAGCGTGACGATCTCGGACTCGGCGAGCAGCCGCTCCAGCCCGACCGATCGCACCCGCCATTGCGCATAGAAATCCGGGAAATCGCGGATGTCGTGCGCCAGCAGCTCGCAATCGAAGGCACGCAGCAGCGTGGCGAGGTCCTTGCCGACGTGGCCGCAGCCGACGATCCCGACAGTGCGGCCGGTGAGCTGGCGACCGGCGAACTGTAGCCATTTTCCGCCGCGCAGTGAGCTGTTCGCCTGCGGTATGAGGCGGAGGCAGGCGATCGCGAAGGCGACCACCAGCTCGGCGACCGAGCGGCGGTTGACGCCGCCGCGCCAGCCAAGCTTGCGACCGTGCCGAGTCATCGCGTCCAGGTCGATCGAGTCGAGGCCGACGCCGAACTTGCCGATCACCCTGAGCTCGGGAAGCGCCGCGAAAACGCTCTCGTCGAGCTTCTCCAGTGCCGTGATCGCCCGCTCGTGGCCGCGCAGGAATTCGATGAGAGCGTCGCCCGAGAGCAGAAGCCCCTTGTCGTTGAACGTGACGTCGGCATAGCGCGCCAGCAGCTCGGCGCGCAGCTTGGGGTGGCGCGAGAACGAGCGCGACGTGACGGCGACGCGGACGGGCGAGGGCGTCACGGCCTGAGATACCGCGTGGTCAGCGGGTCGGCGGCGAGCACCCTCTCGGCCCGGGCGTGGTCGGCCGCCGTGTCGACCCCTATGGTCTCGGCCTCGGTGCGCACCGCATAGATCGGCATGTGATGCTCCAACAGGCGCAGCATGTCGCACGATTCAGCGCGCTCGAGCGGCGTCTGCGGCAGGCTGCTGAAGGTCGCGAGCAGCGACGGCTTGAAGCCGATGACGCCGGTCTGCTGATAGACCTTGAGGTCCTTGCCGGCGCGCGAACGCGACGGGATGCCGGAGCGCGAGAAGTAGAGAATGCGGTCGTCCGGCGCCATGACGGCCTTTACGGCGTTAACGTCATCCTGGTCTTCGGCCGCATAGAGGCGGCTCACCAGATTGACCACCGCGGCACGCGTCTGCGCATAGCGCGCGGTGGTTTGCGCCAGCATCTCGGGCGAGACCAGTATCTCGTCTCCTTGCACCATGAGCACGAGGTCATCATCGATGAGACCGAGCCCGAGCCGCTCGACCGCCTCCTGCACGCGATCGGTGCAGCGCTCGTGCGTGTCCGCCGTCATTATCGCCTCGCCGCCGACGGACCGGATCGAGTCGGCGATCTCGACGTTGCAGGTCGCGACGATGACCCGCTCGAAATCGGCGAACAGGCGACTGCGCAGATAGACATGCTGAATGAGCGGCATCCCCAGCAACGGCTTCAACGGCTTGCCGGGCAGCCGGCTCGACGCCATGCGGGCCGGAATGACGCAGATGCTTCTCATGCGGTCTTTCCGTTATTGAGCGCGACCACCTCGGTACGATCGCGGTCGACCGCCATGGTGAGGAAGATCTGGTCGACGCCATAGACGATGAAACGATAACCCTCGGCGACGCGCGTCCGCAGCGTCGCCGCGTCCGGCTGCACGATGTGCACCCCGCCGGGCTTGGCCGAGCGCGCCATGACGGCGCGTACCTGCGCGAGCGCATCGGCCATCGCCGGGCTATCGAAGTCGCCTGGCCGGGCAAGCGAGCCGGAGAGATCGTAGGGGCCGATCATGAAGCCGTCGACGCCATCGACCGCGAGGATCGCATCGAGATTGCGCACCCCCTCGTGGTGCTCGACCTGAGCGATGAAGACCGACTCGCGGTCGGCCCATGCGCGATAGGCCTCGAAGTTGCGGCCATAGCCCTGCGCGCGCGCGAGGCCGACGCCGCGCTTGCCGCGCGGCGGGTAGTACAGCGCCTCGACGGCGCGCCGCGCGTCGTCGGCGCTGTTGATCATCGGCACGATCACGCCGACCGCGCCGGCGTCCATCGCCCGCTTGATCAGCAGCGCGTCGTTGACCCCGACCCGCACCAGCACCGGCAGGCCGCCGAGCGCCACCGTCTGGATCAGCTTGGCCATCGCCTCGGTGCCGATCGCGGTGTGCTCCATGTCAATCGCAAGCCAATCGAATCCGCCGCCCAGCATGATCTCGGCGGTCTCGGTCGATGCGATGCTGAGCCACGAGCCGACGGTGAGCTGCCGCTTCGCGAGCTTCTCTTTGAGCCTCGTCATTCCTTTTCCCTACCACGCCCCGTCATGGCGGGGCTATTCCCCAGCGGTCGCTCCATTGCTTGTCGGCCGCGTAAATCCGATAGACCAGCTCCATCGTCCGCAGCGCCTCGTCGACCGAGCCGTTGATCACCGGTTTGCCGGCGAGGATGCAATCGGCGAACTCGCGAATCTCGTCGTCCCACGACGGGTCGCGGTTATACCGCGTCACCTGCTCCATCGGGTCGCCCAGGTCGTCAGCCGCCGCCCACACGACGGTAAGCGTCTCGGCGCCGTAGCTCTTCGAACCCGAGAGGATGCCGGAGAGGATCAGCGCGCCTTTTTCCAGGGTCACGTCAAGGCTGAAGCGGTGCCGCCATTGCGTCGCCGTCGAGTGCAGCAACGCGACCACGCCGGTCTTGCTGCGCATCAGTGCCGCGGCATTGTCCTCGACATCGTAGCCCCAGTAGTCGTTGCTGACGAAGCTGTAGACCTCCTCGAACTCGCCGCCGAACAGGCGGATCAAGTCCACCATGTGGATGCCCTGGTCGAGCAGGATGCCGCCACCGGCGACCTCGCGTTGGGTGCGCCAGATCGACTTGCTCCCGTAGGAGACGATCTGGGATTTTCCATAGACGCCGCGCAGGTTGAGCACGCGCCCCAGTTTGCCCGAGTGCATCAGCGCGAGCGCGTCCCGCACCGAGTCGTGGTAGCGATGATTGAAGCCGTATTTGAGCTGCAGCCCCGGATGTCGCTGCCATTCCGCCTTGACGGCGTTGACGTCCGCGACGGTGCGGCCCGGCGGCTTCTCGCAAAAGACGTGCAGGCCGCGCTGCAGGCCTGCGATCGTTACCTCGGCCGCAATGTCGTTGGTCATGCAGATGAACAAAATATCGAGCGGCTGGCCGAGCAGCTCGTGATAGGTCGCGAAGTACGGCACGCCGTCGGGCAGCGTACCGCTGCCACCGAAGGTGCGGTCGCAGACCGCAACGGTGCGCAGCGCCGGATGTTTGTCGATGAACTCGCGCCGGCGCTTGCCCACCACGCCGTAACCGGCGATCCCGACTGTCAAGACCTGCGCATTCATGCCCGCTCCGGTATACGCAATATACTCATTCATCGAGCCTGCGAACGACCCGGGCCGGCACGCCGGCTGCCAACGTATTCGCCGGGATATCACTGGTGACGACACTCCCGGCGGCGACGATGGCGCCGTCGCCGATGTTCGCACCTTTGAGCACCGTTGCGCGCATGCCGATCCATACGTTGCGTCCGATCGTCACGTCCGCATCGTGTTCGGGCCCGGGCGACGTTTTGCGAGCCTCTGGCGGCCACGGAGAATGGAAATCCGAATCGACCACCACGACGTTGGGCGCGAGCATTGTGTTCTCGCCGATCCGGATTGTGCGCGAGCGCGCGGTGATCGACGTTCCATTGAGGCCGACCCCATCCGCGATGAAAATGCCGGCCGTTTCGGCGAGCGCGTGTAACCGCACCCGGCCATGCAGGGTCGAGGCGGTCGCGCGAATGGAGCTCGACACCAACACGACGTCGCGCCCGAGGACGATCTTGGCACCTGGCGTCTTCGCGACCTCTGGTGTGCCGAAGACCTCAGGCAACTCGGCATGCTCGATGCCGAACCACCATTTGAGGCCGAGATAGCCCAGCGTTCCCCAAAAGCGCGGCCAAGCGCGCGCCCAGAAGACGTAGATCATCCACCGCCGCTGCGCCGGCAGCGGACGTCGCATGACGCGCAGGATGCGGCGGAGCATGTCAGGCGCGTCCGTGCGCGGCGGCAAGCGCCGCATTGGATGCGAACACGTCGATCGGCCGCCCGAGGTCGGGAACGTCCGCACGCACCACGCCGCCGGCCGCTTCGACCAACGCCCAGCCGGCCGCGACGTCCCACAGCATGATCGCCTGCTCGCGGTAGGCATCGAAGCGCCCGCACGCCACGTAAGCGAGCGACAGCGCGGCCGAGCCGACCATGCGGACTTTCTTCCAATGCGGGATGTCGCGGGCGAATGCGGCCATGGCCTGATCAGAATAGTCAGCGCGTACCGGCAAGCCGGTGCTCAGAATTGCGACCTGCCGGGATGCTTTCGCGGAGACACGGATCGGCGCCCCATTGAGGGACGCGCCTTGTCGGCTCGCACCTACGAACATCTCGTCGCGATTGAAGTCATAGATCACGCCGGCGCAAGGACGGCCACCACGCATGAGGCCGATGGAGACGCAGCAGAGCGGCACACCGCAAGAATAGTTGGCGGTGCCGTCGAGCGGATCGATTAGCCAGAAATCGGCAGCGTCCGCGCCGCCGTCGATCCATCCGGCCTCCTCGGAAAAAATCGGCAACCCTGTCGCCGCCAGCACCTGCGCGAGGATAGCCTCGCTGCGCCGATCCGCGGCGAGCTTGACATCGTGACCGGCGTCCGAGTCGACTGCGAGCCAATCCACTGTCCGAGGGCGAAGCTCAGCGCCAGCGAGGTGCGCCGCTTCCTGAGCACGCAGCAGGAGGGACGAAAGGTCAGGTGCCAAGGGCCCTCCCGCGGGCGCAAGCTACCGCAATTGGGGTGAGCGCCGGGCGCGTGCGCCTTCCCGATTCCGAAGCCATTGCGGGGGATCGGCCACGCCGCACCGGGACGCGGATTACGATCGTCCTTTCAATGCCTTCGAAATCCCGCACTGCCCCTTAGGCGCGTTTTTCTATCGCGTTCATGTCATGAACGTCAAGGCAGGTAAGCCATCAAAACTGAAAGTATATGAACTGCCGCACCGGCCGCAGATAAACGAACACGAACGCCGCAACCACCGTGCCATAAGCCACCGCCACCGGCAGCGCGACCACGGCACGCCGCGACCAGCGCGGCCACAGGTCGCGATGGACGAGATACGCGACCAGCGTCGCCACCGGCAGGATCGCCGCGATCAGATAGCCGACCGGGTCGATGCCGATCGGCAGCGCCGACCAGAGATAGCCGGAATGCAGCCGGTCGAACCGCAAGTACCTGCCGGGCTGCAGCACCTTCTGCAGCATCGCCCAGGCTTGATCGAGGCTCTGCGCGCGGAAGAACACCCAGCCGAGCATCACGGCCGGAAACGCGAGCAGCCAGCCGAGCGCGCCGCGCAGGCGCGTATGGCTGCGCAGAACCCCCAAGCCCGCGATCACCCGTTGCACCAGAATCAGCAGCGCGTGCCACAGGCCCCACAGCGCGAAGGTCCAGCCCGCGCCGTGCCATAGCCCCATGATGAACCAGGTGGCGACGAGCGCCACATTTCGTCGCGCAGCGCCGACGTGCTCGCCGACCGGCACGAGGCCGCCACGCGACTCGTCATGCGGGCGCACGCCGCACAGCGGCAGGTAGAGATAGTCGCGGATCCAGCTCGACAGCGAGATGTGCCAGCGCCGCCAGAAATCGCGCGGCGACGTCGCGACGTAGGGAAAGTAGAAGTTGGGCGGAAAGATCACGCCCATCAGCCGGGCCGAGCCGATCGCGATCTGGCTGTAGGCGGCGAAGTCGAAATAGATCTGGAAGCCGAACAGCACCGCCAGCACCCAGACGTCGGTCGCCGACAGCGTCGCCGGGTTGGCGCCGAAGCCCTCGTCGACATAGCCGCCGATGGTGTCGGCAAGCACGCATTTGAGAAACAGGCCGTTGAGGATGAGCCACAGGCCAGACGCGAGGAACTCGAGAGCGAAGGGCTTGCGCCGATCGAGCTGCGGGATGACCTCGACGACGCGCAGGATCGGACCCGCGACGAGATGCACGAAGAAGGTGACGAACAGGCCGTAGAGCAGCGGGTCGCGGATCGGCTCGATCCGCCCGCGATAGACGTCGACCGTGTAGCTCACGGTCTGGAACGTGTAGAAGCTGATCCCGACCGGCAGGACGACGCTCCAGGTGCGCAGCAGATCGTCGCGGCCGAGGAGATGCGCGATTCCATTGATGTTCCCGACCAGGAAGTTCGCGTATTTGAAATAGAACAGCAGCCCGAAATTGACCGTGAGGCTCAGCGCCAGCCACAGGCGCCGCTTCGCCGGCGCCTTCGCCTTGTGAATATTGATGGCGGCGAAGTAGTCCGTGAACGCCGACACCAGCATGATGAAGACGTAGTCGAAGCGCCAGAAGCCGTAGAACGTGATGCTGGCGGCGAAGAGGAAAAGCTGGCGTGGCCGGCGCGGCAGCAGCCAGTACACCATCACGACGATGGCGAGGAAGAAGACATAAGTGAACGAGTTGAAGATCATCGTGTTTGCGGCAGGATCGTCGCGGCGAGCGCGTCGTGCATGGCGGCCGCCATCTCCCGGTGGCCGACGGCGGTGAAGTGGCTGAAGTCGGTGACGAGCTCGCCCGCGCCGTTGTCGATCTGGCCCCACACCTCGTCGGCGACGCTGTCCTCGATATTGGCGAAGGAGGCCCCGTCGGCCTTGGCGAGACGCTCGCAGTCGGCCTTGAACGCGGCGTAGACCGCAGGATCGAACGGAAACGCGTGCCGCGGGCGTGGTGGCACATAGACGAGCACCGGCAGACGATCGTGCCGTGCGGCGCCGACGAGGTCCGTGAGCGCCTGCATGTTGATCGCCTGGCGCGCTGGGGGGATGACGTTGATCCAGTTCTGCGCCCGCGTCCCGAGCAGGATGTTGCGCAGGCGCAGCACCTGCTCCTTGCTGTCGAGCAGCGCGAGCTTGATGCGGCCCTGCGCCTGCCCACGCACGCGCCAGAGCGCGAAGAGGGCATCGAGCCGCGCCACCAGCCAGCCCTCGACGCGCTGCTGCGTCGTCGCCGTCGTCGCCTGCGTCGGCTTTTGCGCGATCTCCTGCGCCGACTTCACCTCCTCGGCGGTCGCGGCGAGCATCGCGGGTCCCGACGGCAGCGACGCCAGCGCGGCGCGCACCGCCGGATCGGCAAGCGCGGCGGCCCAGGTCGCGCGGATGCCCTCCTGCTTCATCCCCTGCAGCCACGCCGGCACGATCAGCGCGCTCAGCGCCATGCGCCGCCGCACAAATTCATAGACGAGCAGCTCCTCGCGCGGATTGATGTTCGGCATCGCGATCGCGATGAGGTCGACGCCGGCGCCGTCGAGCCGCTCGGCGAGGAGCGAGGGCGCCGTACGGTCGCCCGGGTGAAAGTCGTTGATCGCGTAGAGCTGCGACCAGCCGAGCCACAGCACGCGCTTGCGCGTCGCCGACGGCGGTAGCGACGCAAGGCACCGGTCGAGATCGTCGAGGCCGGTGCAGAGGACGCGCCGGCCGCCGTAGTGCAGCGAGTCCTCGTGCACGGTCGTGTTGACGCCGAGCCCGGCCGCCGCAAAGTCCTCAGCCTCGCCCGCGAACAGCCACCAGACGGCGCAGAGCCCGAGCGCGACCGCGAGGACGAAAGCCGCAATGCGCGCCGAGGGCGAAAGACGCACCACCGCGTCCCGCTGCATCATGCCGTGCGCGGGTTCTAACGGCGTCGCCATCACGGCACGACCCGGCGCAGCGGCGCGACGACGGGCGGCAGACCATGCGGCCGGATTTGCCGGCAAATTTCTGCTTGCATCGAAGCGCACGAGTACGCAGATAGGGCCAGGTAATCGGGTGACCGTCTTTGCATATCCTGCACACGGCTGAACTTTACTGGCCGCACATGGGCGGCTCGGGCGAGGTCGTTCGCGAGGTCTCGGAGCGGCTCGTGGCGCGCGGCCACGAGGTCACCGTCGCTACCAGCACGCTGGCGGAGCGGTCAAGCCGCGAGCACGCCGGCGTGCGGATCGTCGAATTTCCGATTTCGGGCAATCTGGCCGGCGGATTTCGCGGCGAGGTCAACGCCTATCTGGATTTCCTGCGCACCGCCAATGTCGACCTGATGATGAACTACGCGCTGCAGCAATGGTCGGCCGACCTCGCGCTGCTGGTTGCGCCGGAGCTGTCCTACGGCAAGGTGATGACCACCTGCGGGCTCTCGGGCCTGCACATGCCGGCCTTCGAGAGCTATTTCCGCTACCTCCATTTCCACCTGCGCCATTTCGATCGGCTAATTTTCCATTCCGCGACCTATCGCGACGCCGACTACGCGAAAGCGCATGACCTGCGCAACACGACGGTCATCCCCAATGCGGTGCGAGCGGAGGAATTCGCCGCCGCGCCGGCGCCCGGATTCCGCGCGCGCCACGGCATCCCGGACGACGCGTTCCTGGTCCTGAACGTCGCCAACTACACCGGCGGCAAGGGCCAGGACAAGCTGATCGAGATCATCGAGCAGGCCGATATCGGGCGGACGGCCATCCTTCTCGTGGGAAAGAACTTCATCGGCCCGCGCCCTGTCGCCGAGGTCCTGGCCAAGCCGATCGCCCAGCTCGCCGCCAGCTCGGGCGGCGGCAAGACCGTGACCTGCTGCGAGCTGTCGCGCAGCGAAGTTGTCGAGGCGTTCTTCGCCGCCGATCTCTTCCTCTTTCCCTCGCTCATCGAGTGCTCGCCGCTCGTGCTGTTCGAGACCGCGGCGGCAGGAACGCCGTTCATCTCGAGCGACGCCGGCAACGCCCGCGAGATCGCCGAGTGGACCGGCGCTGGCCTCATCGCGCCCGGCCAGATGCGTGAGACTGGACATACGTTCGTCGACGTGGCCAAGGCCGCCCGAATGGTCGAGCAGCTGTATCGCGACCCCGATCGGCGCCGCGCGATGGGCGCACACGGGCGCGCGGTCGTGCTCGAGCGCTACACCTGGGACAAGATGGTCGACCAGTACGAGGCGCTCTATCTGGAGGCCGTAAAGGCGCGCAAGAACGCCAGCTCTTAAGGTCTACTCAGATCGTCGAGCTCGTCGGCTGCAGCAGCCCGGTGCGCGCAAGCTGCAGCCAATGGGGCAATCTGACCGCAACGTCGAGCGCCGCAATCGGATGACGGATGGCCGTCACCATCGCCCAGAACGGATACGGCGCGACCTCGCTCAGCCGGACGCCGGCGCGGCGGCGCCGGCGCATGATGTGACCCAGCAGCATCAGCATCATGGCGGCGCCGTAGCCGTCGAGATCGCCGAGGCCGTGCCGCAGATAGAGCCGCGCCCAGTCCCGGATCGACCCGATCTCCGCCGTCTTCCCGAGCACCGTCTGGAAAAAGGAGAACGCAAACTCGGCGCGCGGGATCACGCCCTCGAACATTCGTTGCACCTCCCTGTACCCCAGCGGGAACTCGGCGTCTGTCGATGCGAGCGGATCCGGATTTCCGCGCCGCCGCTGCCGCGCCGCGCCGCGCGCGGCAAGCACCGCCAGCTCCTGCACGATGTAGCCTTGGGTCGACATGCGGACCGGATGCAGCCGGTAGGACAGGAGCACGTCGGGCAGGTTCGCAACCCCGCCGATCTCCGAGAGCCGCAGCCAAAGATCGTAGTCCTCGGCGAATTGCGCGTTCTTGCGATAACCGCCGACCTTCCGCAGCGCCTCGGTCCGCGCCATGACGGCGGGATGGCAGATGCAGTTGCGATAGAGCAGCTCGCTCGCGACGGCGGCGGGCAGCGTCGGCGCGGCCTCGGTGCGCAGATAGGCGCCGTCCTGATCGATCACGTCCATCGCGCCGGACACCGCGGCGACCTCCGGATGCAGCCGGAGATAGGCGAGCTGCTTGGCGAAGCGATCCGGGCGCGACACGTCATCGTGGTCCATGCGCGCGACGAACGGCGCGCGGGCGAGATCCACCGCGCGATTGAGGCTCGCGACGATCCCTTGGTTCTCCTGACGCATCACGCGAATACGGCGGTCGCGCGCTGCGAACGCCGCAAGCACATCGGCGCTTCCGTCGTGGGTCCCGTCGTCGATCGCGATCACCTCGAAATCCGCGAACGTCTGCGCCAACACACTGTCGAGCGCCGCCGGCAGGAAGCGCACCGCGTGCCAGACCGGGATCAGGACCGAGATGGCGGGCGAGGCAGTGCTCATGCTGTCTTGAACCGTCAAAGCGTGATCCATCCAGGACAAAAGAGATCGGCCGTCGACACCTTGCGCAACATGGGCAGCGCGAACCACTGACGCGGCGCGATCACCAGCTTGTCCGGATGCGGATCGAGCCACGCGCCCCACCAGCTGAAGGTCGAGTTGGCGAGGATATGACCGCGACACGCCGCCATGAGCGCGAGGTCCTCCCACGGGCGATCCGTCTGGTCGCTCAGATAGACGAAATTCCCGCCATCCCCGAACAGCTCGCGCGCCAGAGCGATGTCGTCGCTGACGACGAAATAGGTCGGAGGCTTTGCGGAAAGCCGCTCGGCAAGCCGCATGGCGGGGCGGTAGTACGGCGCACCCAAGGGCACGTTCACCTCGCGCAAGCTGGGATCGGAAACGAAGTCGCCGCGGCGCACGTGAATCGATACCGGCCATTCGGACGCCGCGATCCTCTCGCGCGCGGCCGCGTAGGCGGCGCTGGTCGGAACCCGGATGGTGAACAGCTCGCGGACCTCTTCCGCGACCGAGGCGAAATAGAGCTCGCTCTGGAAATAACCATGGAGATGGACGGGCGGCTCGAGGTTGTCGAACGCAGGATCGAAGTGCTGGCCCTGTTGAATGTACACGTTCCAGCCGCCGTAGAGCGCCTTGGTCGAAAGGCCGAGCCGTTTGCACGCTTTGACCGCAACCGCATACGGCAGCCCGCGCCATCGCATGACCGAAGGCTCCTGCGAGATCGGCGCCGGCACCGCGTAGCAGTCGAGCAGGTAGCTGCGCTTGTCGAAGCGCGCGTAGTGGGAAAGGTCGAGCCGCAGCTGCGCGCCGGTGCGTCGTGCCACCGCGTGGCCCGCGGCATACTGGAAGAGCTGGTTGCCGAGCCCGCCCTGCAGATCGACGGAGACGATCCTTTCGTATTGCATCGTCATCCGTTCCGCCCAATCGCCATCATGGGCTCACGCGCCCGCCACCACATCACGGTCCGACGTAGTCCCTCGGCGAACTCGGTCTTCGGCGTCCAATCGAGCACGCTCCTGGCCCGCTCGATCGACAGGACCGAGACTGGAACGTCGATCGCACGACCCGGCGTCCACACGATCGGCACCGGCGCGCCGAGCTCCGCCTCGACCGCCGCGATGACCTCGCGCACACTGCGCCCTCGACCGCTGCCGATGTTGAAGATGCGTTCGGACGAATCGTCGACGGCCGCGGCGAGCAGCGCGTCGACGACGTCATCGATGAAGACATAGTCGCGCACGACCGACCCGTCGCCCCAGATCTCCGTGCTTCTCCGCGCGATGGCGCGCGACAGCAGCATGGCGACGAGGCCCTGCGCCTTGGCCGGCAGCTGAAACGGACCGTACGGATTGGCGACGCGCAATACGCGAAAGCTCAGCGCGTGGAGGTGCTCGTAAAGGCCGAGAAACTTCTCGATCGTCAGCTTGCCGATTGCATAGGCAGTGATCGGGTCGGTCGATGCGGTTTCGGGCGTTGGCATCTCCTTGGCAGCTCCATAAACCGTCCCGCCGGACGAGATGAAGACCACCCGCTTGACGTTCGCCTTACGGCAGACCTCGAGGAGCGCGAGCGTCGGCATAATGCAGTCGCGGAGATCCGCGGCCATATCGAGATTCGCCGACTGCGGCGTGGCGGCCTGAGCGAGGTGGAAAACGACATCGCAGGAGGCGATCGCCGACGCGAGCGCAGCCGTGTCCGCGAGGTCGCCCTGACGCCACTCGACCCGAGCGAGCTCATCGGGGAAAGCGCGGCTGCGGCCGAACGCGCGCACACGCGCGCCGGCGGCGACGAGCCGTAGGCACAGGTTCGTTCCCATGAACCCGCCGCCGCCGAGCACGAGAAACGACATGGACGATAGCACGGGCGGCTGCATCTCGATCCGATCTCTAGCGGCGCGACTGCCGCTCTTCCTCGACGAGGCGCTGCAAATAGCGCCCATACTCGCTCGTGGCCAGCGGCTCGGCCAGGCGCGCCACCTGGTCGAGCGCAATGAAACCCTCGCGATAGGCGATCTCCTCTGGGCACGCGATCTTGAAGCCCTGCCGGTGCTCGATGGTCTGGATGAAAGTCGATGCCGCGATGAGCGATTCATGGGTGCCGGTGTCGAGCCAGGCAATGCCGCGGCCGAGCGTCTCGACCGCGAGCGTGCCGTGCGCCAGATAGGCGCGATTGACGTCGGTGATCTCGAGCTCGCCGCGCGGCGACGGCTTGAGCGAGGCCGCGATCTCGACCACGTCGGGATCGTAGAAATAGAGCCCTGTCACGGCGTAGCGTGACCTCGGCTGCGCCGGCTTCTCCTCGATCGACACCGCACGGCCGTCCGCGTCGAAAGAGACGACGCCGAACTGCTCGGGATCGCGCACGTGATACGCAAAGATGGTCGCGCCGCGGCCCCGCGCGGCGGCGCGCTTGAGGTAGGTGCCGAGATTGTTGCCGTAGAAAATGTTGTCGCCGAGCACCAGGGCGGTGTGATCCCGACCGATGAATTCACGGCCGATGAGAAACGCCTGGGCGAGCCCGCCCGGCGAGGGCTGCACCGCATAGGAGAGGCGCACGCCCCAATCGGCGCCATCGCCGAGCGCCTTCTCGAAACGCGACGTGTCCTCCGGGGTCGAGATGATCAGAATGTCACGGATGCCCGCCAGCATCAGCGTCGTCAGCGGGTAGTAGATCAGCGGCTTGTCATAGACCGGCAGCAGCTGTTTCGACACCGCCTTGGTGAGCGGATAAAGTCGCGTTCCCGTGCCGCCCGCCAGGATGATCCCCTTGCGGGCGATCGGCGCTCGCGCCGTACTGCCGGGCGATCCACTCGCGATAGGCGCCTGTGGTGACATTTTTGACCCAATCCTGACCGTCGAGATACCAACGCACCGTCTTGCGCAATCCGCTCGCAAAGCTCTCGCGCGGCATCCAACCGAGCTCACGCCGGATCTTGCCGGCGTCGATCGCATAGCGCCGGTCATGACCGGGACGATCGGTCACGAAGGCGATCTGTCGCGCGTAGGAGGCGCCGTCGCGGCGCGGGCGCTCCTCGTCCAGAATCGCACAGAGCAGCCTGACCAAGGCGATATTCGCAATCTCGTTGCTCGCGCCGATGTTGTAGGTCTCGCCCGGCCTGCCGTCGGCGAGCACGCGTGCGATCGCGTCGCAGTGATCGTCGACGAAGAGCCAATCGCGGACATTGCCGCCGTCTCCGTAGATCGGAATGGCCTCGCCGGCGAGCGCGCGATGGATGGCGAGCGGGATCAGCTTTTCGGGAAACTGATAGGCTCCGTAATTGTTGGAGCAGTTGGTGGTCAGCACCGGCAGGCCGTAGGTGCGATGGAATGAGCGCGCAAGATGGTCGGCCGCGGCCTTGCTCGCCGCATAAGGACTGTTCGGCGCGTAGGCCGCGCTCTCGTCGGCCGGTGGCGCCGCGCTGGCCAGCGAGCCGTAGACCTCGTCGGTGGACACCTGCAGGAAACGAAAGCGATCCTTGCGCTCGCCCGGAAGCGTCGCCCAATAGGCGCGCGCCGCCTCGAGCAGGCGAAACGTGCCGACGACATTCGTCTGCATGAAGCTTTCCGGATCGTGGATGGAGCGGTCCACGTGGCTCTCCGCCGCCAGGTTGAGAACCGCGCGCGGCTGATGCTCGGCGAGCAGGCGAGCGATCAGGTTTCCGTCGACGATGTCGCCATGCACGAACACGTGGCGAGCGTCACCCCACACCGACGCCAGGCTCTGCAGGTTTCCCGCATAGGTCAGCTTGTCCAGGTTGATGACGACGTCGTCGGTGACGCGGAGCAGATGGTGGACCAGATTCGATCCAATGAAGCCTGCCCCCCCGGTGACCAGGATCATCTCAAACTTCCCGCGACAGGCCAAAAATTCGCACGACGCCTCCGGCACTCCCGCATGTCGTTGCTCGATTTTTCTGCGTAGCACAGAACCAGAGGCGCCTCAAATTTTGCCCGCGCCGGAGCAGAGTCGGCTCGCATTTTCCGGCGCCGCAACCTGCGCAGCTCGACGCCGCAGCCGAGTCACACAAGGCGCGTCTGCTCCAGCCGCGCGCGGGCCAATCCGAGCCACTGTGGCGCGCTCCGGCCCAGGCGCCATAACGCCCCGGGGTGCCTCATGGCCGTGACGAGAGCCCAGAACGGATACCAGGTGACCGCGTGCATGCGCGCGCCGGCCCGCCACCGCCGCAGCAGATTGTGCCCGAGGAGCAGAATCATCGTGGCGGCGCCCTCGCCATCGAGGTCCGACAGACCGTGGCGCAGGTACAGCCGCCACCACCCGGACAGCGAGCCGAATTCCGTTCCCCGCCCGAGCACCGCGCGAAAGAACGACAGCGCGAATTCCGGCCGCGGCATCACCCCTGCGAACATCTGCTGGGTCGGCCGATAGCGCAGCGGAAGCGCAAGGTCGGCGGCGGCGAGCGGATCGGGCCGGCCGCTCCGGCGCAGCCGCGCGGCGCCGCGAACGGCAAGTGCCGCGAGCTCCACCGCGACGAGGTGCGTCGTCGAAGCCTTGACGCCATGCATCCGGTACGACACGAGCGCGTCCGGCAGGTTGGCGATCCCGCTGACCTCGGCGATGCGCAGCCAAAGATCATAGTCCTCGGCGTGTCGCGCGCTCGTCCGGTAGCCGCCGACCGACCGCAGCACCGCGGTTCGAGCCATGACGGCCGGATGCACGACGCAAGTTCGGTAAGGAAGGTCGCTCGCGACCGCCTCCGGCGAGTTCGGGAACGTGTCGGTGCGCAAATGACTACCGCACTCGTCGATGAGGTCGATCGCGCTGCCCAGCACCGCCACCTCGGGATGCTCCTGCAGGTAAGTCAGCTGCTTGATGAAACGATCCGGCCGCGCCACGTCGTCGGCGTCCATGCGTGCGATCAGCGGCGCGCGTGCCATGGCCAAGCCGCGATTGAGGCTCTCGATGAGGCCTGATCTGCGTTCCTCGACGACGATCACTCGCGCGTCGCGCGCGGCGGCCGCGCGCAGCCACGCGACGCTGCCGTCATGCGAGCCACCGTCGAGGGCGATCAGCTCGAAGTCGGAGAACGTCTGCGCCAGAATGCTGTCGACCGCGGGAGCAAGAAAGCGGCCCGCGTTGTAGACGGGCATCAGCACCGAAATCGCCGGCGTCGAGGTGCTCATTCGAGGTGCCGTCCCTCCTTGCGCCCGGTTTCCCTCGTTGCGGCCTGCTTTTGACATACGCTGAGCGGACCGACAATAGCGGCAGCCGCCCGCACTCCCGCGCAAATCAGCCGAAGACCGTCGCGGGGCCATTGCTGTGCCGGTGGTCGGCACCCGGTCCGTCGCGAGGAATTTCGGCTCGACGTCAAATCGGACGATTTGCGCGGTTGCCGTGCTGTTTCCCGCGTCGCCGGGGCAGGCTTTCGCCGGAACATGCGCTAGATTGCGCGCAGCTTTTGACATGCGATACGCAAGGCCGCAATAGCGTCCACGCGGTCCAATGGAGCCGATCTTTGCCCGAGCCTTGGGTGTTGCGCGCGCCGCGCCTCAACGCCAATGACGACAGCGTCACCCTCACGCGCTGGCTCGCGGCCGACCGTTCGGCCGTCTCGGCGGGCGAACGCCTGGCCGAGATCGAAACCGAAAAGGCGACCACCGAGCTCGCGGCCGAGACAGGTGGTTTCTTGCGGCACGCAGTGCCGGCCGGCACCGCGGTGCCGATCGGCGCCCCGCTCGCGTATATCGGCGCAGCGCCGGAAACCATCGCGAACGTCAGCCATGGGCCCGCGTCCCCTGTCGCATCGCCAACGACGCCCGCGCCGATGGCGACCGCCAAGGCGCGCGCGCTCGCGGCGGCGCACAGGCTCGATCTTGCGGCAATCGTGGCAAGCGGCGCCACCATCAAGGAGCGCGACGTCGCCCACCACCTATCCGAACATCGCGCGGAGGCCCCGGGCCCGCGGCTCGTCCTCGTCGGCGACGCCTCGCCGCGCCAACGTCGCATCGCGCGCGACCTGCGCGCGGCTTGGCAAGGCGGCATTTTCACCACCCTCGCGTATCGGCTCGACCTGCGTGGACCCGAGCGGATGATCGCGGCCGAGCTCGCGCACGGCCGCGCGGCCTCGTTGCTCGGAATCCTGCTGTGGGGGCTTGGCCGCACGTTGCCTGCGTTCTCGCAGCTCGTCTCGGTGCTCGCGCGGGAAAAGATCTACCGCTACCGCGACGTCGACATCGCGTTCGCGGCGCGTTCGCAGACGGGCGACCTGCACGCTCCCGTCGTACGCCACGTCGACCGGCTCTCGATCGACGAGATCGGACGCGAATGCGCACGCCTCGCCAAAGGCGCCATGCGCGGGAAACTCGACGCCGGCGACGTCGGCGGCGCCAGCTTCACGGTTTCCGTCATCGCGACGCCCCGTGTCGAGTCATTCGTCGCCCTGCCGCCGCCAGCACAAACCGCGATCCTCGCGCTCGGCGCCACGCGCCACGACACCGCAGGCGGCGAGACGATCGCCCGTCCGTTCGCGACCGCGACCGTCACCTACGACCACGCGCTCTGCGACGGCGTCTACGTGGCGGACTTCTGCGCCGCGCTCGACCGCACGCTCAACCCGGAGCAGGCGTGATGTCCGCACACGACGGCAGCATGCGTCTCGCGGTCACCGATCGTGCGTCGTCGCGCGCTGATCACTACCGCCTCGCCTCCGGCATCCGCGCCTTCGAGCGCATGCTGCTCGACCAGTTCGCGACCGGCCGCATCGGCGGGACGACACACACGTGCATCGGCCAGGAGGTCACGGCAGTCGCCGTCACGGCCGCGCTCGAGCGCGAGCGCGATTGCGTGTTCAGCAATCATCGTGGCCACGGTCACTTCCTGGCCTACTGCGGTGAGATTTTCGGCCTCCTCGCCGAGATCTTCGGCCGTTCCGACGGAGTGTGCGGCGGCCGGGGCGGCAGCCAGCATCTGCATCGGCGCAATTTCTATTCCAACGGCGTTCAGGGCGGCAGCGTCGGCAATGCGGTCGGCGTCGCGCTCGCGGAGAAGCGCAAGCGCAGCGGTGCGGTGACGTGCGCCTGGCTCGGCGACGGCACGTTCGGCGAAGGCGTCGTCTACGAGGCGATGAACATCGCGTCCCTCTGGCGACTGCCGATCGTCTTCACCATCGAGGCGAACGGCATCGCGCAGACGACGCCGACCGGAATGCAGCTCGCCGGCAGCATCGCGGCCCGCTGTCGTGCCTTCGACATTCCGGTCGAGGAGGTGTCCGGGAGAGATCTTGCCGAGGCGTTGGCTGCCGCCGCTCACGCGATCGATGCGACACGGAGCGAGACGCGTCCGCACGCGATCATCTCGCACGCGGCGCGCCTCGGACCGCACAGCAAGGGCGACGATACCCGCGATGCCGCACAGCTGGAAGTCGCCTGGGCGCACGACCCGCTGGTTATGTTGCGCGGCCAGATCGGCAGGGCCGCAGACGCCATCGATCGCGATATCGCCGTGCTGATGCAGGACGCACTGGCGCGCGCCAGCGAGGCGACCGCGTGAGCCGTGACATGACCGTGCTCGCGAGCCTCAATTCCGGCCTGCGCGCCGCGCTCGCCGCCGACGGGCACGTCATCGTGATCGGCGAGGACGTGCTCGATCCATACGGTGGCGCCTTCAAGGTCACACGCGGCCTCGCGACGGCATTTCCCGACCGCGTCCTGACGACCCCGATTTCAGAGGCCGGCATCGTCGCGACCGCGACCGGCCTGGCGCTGCGCGGCTTTCGCCCGGTAGTCGAGATCATGTTCGGCGATTTCCTGTTTCTCGCCGGCGACCAGATCGTCAATCACGCGGCGAAATACCGCGCCATGTTCAATGAACAGGTGCGCGTGCCGCTGGTCATCCGGGCGCCGTCGGGCGGGCGGCGCGGCTACGGCCCGACGCACAGCCAGAGCCTGGAAAAGCATTTCCTCGGCGTCCCGGGATTGTGGGTGGTCGCGCCCCATTCGCTCGGCGATCCCGGCGCGCTCCTGCGGCAGGCCATCTTCGATGTCGACGATCCCGTCCTCTTCATCGAAAACAAGATCGGCTACGGCGAGGCGCTGCTGCGCGAAGCGCCGCCTTACGAGATCGTCACCCTGGCGGATCACGCGGCGCCCTTCCCCACGATCTGGCTCAGGCCGCCCGGGCCATGCGACGGGCTTCTCGCCTGCTACGGCGGATCGGTCCGCTTCGCGCTCGATGCCGCGGCGGTGCTGCGCGAGCGCGAGCAGCTCAATCTCGGCCTCGTCGTGGTGACCCAGCTGTCGCCGACGCCGGCATCGCATCTCGAGGCCATTCTGCGGAACGGCGCACCCGCTGCCGTCGTCGCGATCGAGGAGGCGCCCGCGGAGGCCGGCTGGGGGGCGGAGATCATTGCCTCGATCGAGCAAATCCGCGATACACATCGGCTCGGCGCGATCGCTTATCGTCGCGTCGGCGCAAATGCCGCCGTCATCCCGAGCGCGCGCACCCTGGAGGACGCCGTCCTGCCACGCACCGAAGATATCGTGGCCGCCGTGCTCGATTGCTTCTAGAATTCGCCCATGGATGATCAGATTCGCACCATCATGGCCGAGGCGCTGCGCCTGCCGGTCGAGCGCATCGGCGAGGACGCGGCGATCGGCACGGTACCCAACTGGGACTCGACCGCCCACATGCGCATGATGATCGCCCTGGAAGACGCGTTCCACATCGATCTCGACGAGCGCCGGATGGTCGAGATGACGAGCCTCGCGAAGATCCGGACGACCGTAGAGGAGCTGCGATCGGCCAAGGCGGGCTGAGCAGGAGGCTTGAGGGAAATTGACGCTTTGGCCTTATATCGATGGCTGCATTGAGGACGACCGGCTGACGGCCGCATGACCGCCTTTCCCGACGACATCCAGCTGCTGATCCCGTCGGCCGACGTCGCCGATCCGGAGATCACGATCCTGGTTCCGGCGCTCAACGAGGAGCTGACCATCGGCCGCTTCGTCGAGTGGTGCCGGCAGGGCATTGCGGCGAGCGGCGCGCGCGTCGAGATCCTGATCGTCGACAGCTCGACCGACCGAACGCCGCAGATCGCGCAGGCGGGCGGCGCCCGCGTGCTGCAGGTACCCAAGCGCGGGCTCGGCCGTGCCTATATCGACGCCATTCCGCACATTCGCGGCCGCTTCGTGATCATGGGCGACGCCGACTGCACCTACGACTTCCGCGAGATCAAGCCGTTCGTCGAGGCGTTCCGCGCCGGCAACGAGTTCGTCATGGGCTCGCGCTTCAAAGGCTCGATCGCCCCCGGCGCGATGCCGGCGTTGCACCGCTATTTCGGCACGCCGGTCACCACCTTCATCCTCAACATGATCTTCGGCAGCCGCTTCTCCGATATCCATTGCGGCATGCGCGGCGTCACGCGCGACGCGCTTGCGCGCATGGACATGCGCTCGCAGGGGTGGGAATACGCCTCCGAGATGGTGCTCAAGTCGGTGCACATGGGCCTCAAGACCGCCGAGGTGCCGATCCATTTTCTCAAGGATCCGGAAGGGCGGCTGAGCCACATGAAGCGGCGCGGCTGGCTCGAGCCCTGGCGCGCCGGGTGGATGAACCTGCGCGCAATGCTGGTCCACGGCGTCGACTTCTTCCTGCTCAAGCCGGGCGCCGTCCTGCTCGCCCTCGGCCTTCTGTTTCTCATTCCGCTCTCGTTCGGCCCGCTTACCTTCGGCCCGATCAGCGTCTCGCTCAACACCATGCTGCTCGCCATGGCGGCCGCGACCCTCGGTCTTTCCATGGTCTATTTCGGCGGCATCGCGTCGATCCTGTTCGACTATTCAGACGCAGTGCGACCGCGGCTCGAGCGGCTCCTGCCCTACAATACGACCTTCGTCCTTTGCCTCCTCGTCACGGTCGGCGGGGTGCTCGCCACGGTACCGCTGATGCGGACCTTTACGGCCAACGGCTTCGTCCTGCCCACGCTCGGAATCGAGACGCATTGGGCGGTGCTCGGCCTGTGGCTGATCATCGCCGCCTTCGAGACCTTCATTTTTGCCCTGATGGTGCGCGCGCTCGGCATCGCGCTGCCGGTACGGCGCGGCGGTGGCTGACACCGGAACCGGTGATTTGTATTGACCGGGCAGACCGGCGAGAATTAAGGAATTCCCGTCAGCTTCAGGCGCGGCCACGCGGCTGCACCACCGGTGAACGACAGCGTTAGAGACAGAAACATATAGTCAGAGACATGGCGCCCGACACCATCACCACCATCGGCAAGGACGACCTGCAGAAATACTACGCGACCCTGTCCGATCTGCTGTGCCACGTCGAGGTTACCGGCAAATCCGGTGAGCCCGTCGACTATGCGGGCGCTGCGACCGCGCTGATGGGCGCCGCACGTGATACCCATGCGGCCGGCGACAAGCTGATCTTCGTCGGCAACGGCGGCAGCGCCGCGATCGCGAGCCACATGGCGACCGACTATTCGAAGAACGGCGGCATCCGCGCGCTCGCGCTCAATGATGCCAGCATGCTCACCTGCCTCGGCAACGACCTCGGCTACGAGCGCGTCTTCGCCAAGCAGGTCGAACTCTATGCGCGCAAGGGCGATCTGGTGATCGCGATTTCCAGCTCTGGCCGCTCGGCCAACATCCTAAATGCGGTCGACGCTGCGACCGCCGCCGGCTGCACGGTCGCGACGCTGAGCGGGTTCACCCCCGACAATCCCCTGCGCCGTAAGGGCAAGTGGAACTTCTACCTGGCGTCGGATCGCTACGGCTTCGTCGAGATCGGGCACCTCACGATCTGCCACGCCGTGCTCGATTTCCTGTGCGGGCTGCCGGCGCCCAACCGATGATCGACGCCGAGCCATGCGCGCGCTCGTGACCGGCGGCGCCGGCTTCATCGGCAGTCATCTCTGCGACCGCTTGCGTGCCCAGGGCGACGAGGTCTGGTGCGTCGACAACCTGCATCTCGGCCGCCGCCGCAATATCGCGCACCTGGAGAAGTCGAACGGCTTTCACTTTCTCGAGCAGGACGTGAACGAGCGCGGCGACCTCGGCGCGCTCTTCGCCGACGCCAAGTTCGATGCGGTCTTTCATCTCGCGGCCAATTCCGACATCGCGGCCGGGAGCGTCGATACCGAGCTCGATTTCCGCCTCAACGAGCTGACCACCACCGCGGTGCTCGACGCCATGCGTCGGCACGGCACCCGGCGCCTCTTTTTCGCCAGCACCTCGGCGATCTTCGGCGAAGCACAAGCGGCGCTCAACGAGGACTTCGGCCCTCTCGTGCCCATCTCGTTCTACGGCGCGAGCAAGCTCGCCGCCGAGGCCTACGTCTCGACCTATGCGCACCGCTTCGACCTGCGTGCCGTGGTGCTGCGTTTCCCCAACGTCGTCGGCGAACGCGCGACCCACGGGGTGATCTACGATTTCCTGCGCAAGCTGGAAAAGAACCCGTGCGAGCTCGAGGTGCTGGGCGACGGCAACCAGACCAAGCCCTACCTCTACGTCGCCGATCTGGTCGACGCCATTCTGCTGGCGTGGGAGAAATCTTCCGGCCCGCTGTCGGTCTATCACGCGGCCGGCATCGGCGAGACCTCGGTGCGCGAGATCGCCGAGATCGTTCGCGCGGCCGCCGGCTCGTCCGAGACCAAAATCCGCTACACCGGCGGGGATCGCGGCTGGCCCGGCGACGTGCCCAAGTTCCGCTACGACATTTCCCGCCTGCAGGCGCTCGGCTGGCAACCGAAACGACATTCGACCGATGCGGTGCGCCACGCAGTGGCGCGCATCCAGACCAACGGGTTCTGAGCCACCATGCACGCCGTCATCATCGCCGGCGGCCTCGGCACCCGCGCCCACGCCATGACGGGCGACCGCATCCCGAAGGCCCTGCTGTCGGTCGGCGGCGTGCCGATCATCTTTCGCCAGATGCGGGTGCTGCGGCGCGAAGGAGTGGAGCGTTTGACCGTGCTCGCCGGCCATCTCGGCGAGCAACTCGTCGGCCCGCTCGGCGCGGAGGCGCGCACGCTCGGCCTTGCCGTCGACATGCGCATCGAAGCCGAGCTCCTCGGCACCGCCGGGTGCCTGACGGCGCTTGCGCCGGTCGACGGCGAACGCCTCCTCGTCTACGGTGACATGCTGTTCGACCTTGCGCTCGCCCCGCTCGTCGACTTCCATCGTCGCCAGGGCGTGCTCATCACCATCGTGGCGCACCCCAACGATCACCCGCGCACCTCCGACCTGATCCGCGCGCGCGATGATCGCGTGACGGCGCTGCTGCCGCGCGAAATCCCCCGCGCCCGCGATGAACGAAACCTCGTGCCCGCCGGCCTTTATCTTGCGTCACCGGAATTCTTCATGCGCGTCCCCATGGGCCAAAAGCTCGACATGGTGCGCGACGTGCTTCCTCGCGTGGTCGCGGCCGGCGAGCGGGTCGCGGCCTACGATACGCCCGAATACATGCGCGACGTCGGGACCGAGGCCCGACACGCGACCGCGGAGCGCGACCTCGCCGACGGCACCGTCGCGGCGCTCAATCTGCGCAACAAGCGCCCGGCCATCTTTTTCGATGTCGACGGCGTGCTCAATGAGGAGCCCGGCACGCATGGCGCCCTCGAGCCTGATGACGTCAGGCTCATACCGGGCGCCGGCGCGGCCGTCGCCGCGGCCCGTGCCGCCCGCGTCATCGCCGTCGCCATCACCAACCGGCCGCAGGTGGCGCGTGGCGACATCTCGTTCGACGAGCTCGACGGCATTCTGGGCCGCCTCGAAGCCCTGCTCGCCGAGCAGCACGGCGTGCTCGATCGCATCTATGCCTGCCCGCATCATCCCGACCGTGGTTTCCCCGGCGAGGTCGCGGCGCTCAAGATCAAGTGCGACTGCCGCAAGCCCGGCGCGCTGCTGTTTCGCCGCGCCATGGACGAGCTCCCGATCGACCGCGCCCGCTCGTGCGCGATCGGCGACAGCCTGCGCGACATCGGCGCGGCGCGCGCCGCCGGGGTCTGGGCCTACGGAGTGCGCACCGGCTACGGCTGCCGCGATACCGGACGTTATCCGGGCGGCGCCGCGGCAGCGCCGACGCCGGACCTGATGTTCGAGGACGTCGGCGAAGCGACGCGCTTTGCGCTCGGCTATGGGGCGCTCGTCGCACCGCTCGTAAAAGCCAGCGGCGGAAGCACCATACGACGTCCGATTTTCATCGCCGTCTGCGGCCGGTCCCGCTCCGGCAAGAGCGTGATTTCCCATGCCTTGCTGCGGACGCTGCGGGAGACCGAGAACAATGCGTTGCTCGTGCGGCTCGACGACTGGATTCAGCCCGCGGCCGAGCGTCTGCCCGACGATTCGGCGGAAATCCGCAACCGGGTCGACCGGTTGCCCGCCATCGTCGCGGCCCTGCGCAAGGGCGAGACCATCACGGCCCCCGGCTACGACTCGGCACGACGCGTGCGGGGCAACCCGGTGACCTACGATCCGGCCGGCTGCGACGTCATCGTGCTCGACGGCGTGTTCGCGGGACACGCCTCGATCCGATCGCAGATCGATCTGGCGGCCTTCGTCGACACCCCTGAGCCGGTCCAGCGCCGGCGCTTCGAGGCGCTGTATCGCTGGAAGGGATTCGAGGTTGCCGCTATGGAGGAGCTGTGGCGCGCCCGAATCGCCGACGAATGGGCGGCCGTCGACGCGCAACGCGAGACCTGCGACGTGATCGTCACCACGAGCGAGCCATGATCGCCTCATGATCGTCCCATGATCGTCTCATGATAGTCTCCTGCGCCCCCTTCCGCGTGAGCTTTGCCGGCGGCGGCTCGGACGTTCCCCAATTCTATCGCCGCAGGCGGGGCGCGGTGCTCTCCTGCGCGATCGCCAAATACGCGTTCGTCGTGGTGCACCCGTACTTCAATGCCGCCAAATATCACCTCAAATATGCCCGCACCGAGCTGGTCGATCGGGTCGAGCAGATCGAGCATCCGCTGCTGCGCGAGGCGCTGAGCATGATGAAGATCGAGCCCGGCATCGAGGTGGTGTCGATCGCCGACGTGCCGTCCGGCACCGGGCTCGGCTCGTCGAGCTCGTTCTCGGTCGCCCTGCTCAACGCGCTCTACGCCCATCAGCGCGTCTTCGCCCCCAAGGAGCAGCTCGCGCGCGAAGCCTGCATGCTGGAGATCGAGCGCCTCGGCGAGCCGATCGGCAAGCAGGACCAGTATGCGGCCGCGTTCGGCGGCGTGAACTTCATCGAGTTCGAGCCGCATGGCGGCGTCACGGTGCAGCCGCTCGCGTTGCCGACCGACCTGCTGGCCGAGCTGGAAGGCAACCTGCTCCTGTTCTTCACCGGCAGCCAGCGCGACGCGAGGAGCGTGCTTGCGGACCAGAGCAAGGCGGTCGAGCAGGACGCGGCGACGTTCACGCGCATCGAGGGCATGGTCGAGCTCGCCTACGAGATGCGCGACCTGCTCATCGCCGGCGACCTCGACGCCTTCGGCCGCGCGCTCGATCGCGGCTGGCAGATGAAGCGCGCGGTCTCCGACAAGATCAGCAGCGCGGCGATCGACCAGCTCTACGACCGCGCCCGCGCCGCCGGCGCGCTCGGCGGCAAGATCGCGGGCGCCGGCGGCGGCGGGTTCCTGCTGCTCTACTGCCCGAAATCGGCGCAGGCGCGGGTGCGCGAAACGCTCGGCGACCTGCAGTCGCTCGACTTCCGGCTCGACTGGGGCGGCGCGCGTATTGCATTCGCGCAATGAGGATCGACGATGCCGCAGCGCCTCGTGGTGACGGGTGCATCGGGCTACATCGGGGCGCGGCTGGTCGAGCGCGCATTGCGCCGCGGCTGCGAGGTCGTGGTCCTCGGCTCGCGGCCCGCCGGCGCGAATGACGCGGCGATCGCGGCAACCCCGTGGCGGCTCGGCGAGCCGCCGCGGGTGACCGCTTTAGCCAACGCGAGCGCGGTCGTGCATCTGGCGCATGACTGGGCGAGCGACCGCCTCGATGGGACCGGCCCCGGCAACGTCAACCTGAACGGCGCCGAAACTTTGGCGCGCATGGCACGCGAGGCCGGGGTTCGACGTTTCGTCTTCGCCTCGACCACCTCGGCGCGGCCCGAGGCGCTCAACGCCTACGGAAAGATCAAGTTCGCGCTGGAAGAGCGTCTGCGCGCGCTGCCGAACAGCGAAGGCGGGCTCTTCTGCGCACGCATCGGGCTCGTCTATGGCGGGCCGGAACGCGCCCAATATGGGCTGATGGCGAAGCTCGCGAGCCTGCCGCTGCTGCCGATGATCGGGCTCGACCGCGAGGTGCAGCCGATCCATCTCGATGAGGTGTGCGACGGCCTGCTGGCCCTCGCGCTCGATCCGCCCGCCGGGCGGCAGACCGTGGTCCTGGCCGGCCCCACACCGATGACGTTCGGCCACTGGCTGCGCACCCTGCGCCGCGCCCGCCATGGACGTCGCTTGCAGCTTATTCCGATGCCGATCGGGTTTGCCCTGGTGGCATGCGATATGACGAAGGCCATCCCGTTCCTGCCGAGCGTCGAACGCGAACGCGTGCTCGGCCTCGCCGGCGCGGCGCCGATGGCGAGCGCCGAGGATCTCGCCGCTCTCGGGCTGACCTTGCGTGATCCCGCCGACGCTCTGACGAACTGTCGGCCAGCGCGCCGCCGGCTGATCGCCGAATGTCGCGCCATGCTGCGCTACGTTGCGGGTAGACGGCTGCGCTCGCCGGGGGCGATCATCCGCCTCGCCCGCGTCGCGCGGCGCGATCCGGCATTTCGCCGCGCCTTGCCGCGGCTGGCGCTGCGTTGGCCTGGCCTGTTGCGGCTGATCGAGCCGATCCGGCCCTCGATGCAGCACGGCCTGTCGCGGCGACTGCACCTCGCCGCCATGGTGGCCGAAAGCCTGCCGGATGAACCGCCGCAACTTGGCCTTGGTGTGCTCACCAAGGAGATGCTGCTCGAAGCCGGCGCCCTGCCGTTCCGCCTCGCCTTCGCGCGCGTGTACGCATGAGCGACGGCACCGGGCCTGAATTCATCGTCATCGGCAGCGGTCCGGCCGGTGTTTCCGCTGCGATCCCGCTGGTCGAGGCCGGACGGCGCGTTTTGATGATCGACGGAGCGCAACCTTCACGCCCGCCGGACGCATCGATGCCGCCGGATCAGCCCTGGCGCCGGATGCTTGGCGCGACGCTCACGGCGCTGCGACCGGACGACGAGCTTTCGCCCAAGCTGCGGACGCCCGTGGCGCTCGACGTGGTGGGGGGATTTCAGCGCTGGGCCGAGATTGCCGCGGACCGGTTCTTGCCCCTCGGCGCCATGGCGCGCGGCGGGCTCTCGCAGCTGTGGGGGGGCTTCGTCGCGGAGCTTGATCAGGACGACCTGCAGGGATGGCCGGTCACGGCCGACGAGCTTGCGCCGTCGTATCGCGTCGTCACCGAACGCATCGGCATCAGCGGCTCGATCGACGACGACATGGCGCCGTTCTACGGCACCTCGGGACCGGTGTTGCCCGCGCTGCCGCTCGGCCCCACGGCCTCGGCCTTGCTGAGCCGCTACGCCGCCGGCAAGCCGTATCGCGATTTCGCGCTCGGCCTTGCCCGCAATGCGATCCTGACCGTCGCGCGCGGCGAGCGGCAAGCCTGCAACCTGTCGCTCGGCTGCCTGTGGGGCTGTGCGCGCGGCGCGATCTACGACGCAAGGCAGGATCTCGCGACACTGCGACGCCACCCCAATTTCCAGCTGCGCGACGGCGCCATCGCGACCCGGATCACGCACGAGCCCGACGGCTGGGCCGTCGCGACCACCGACGGCGCGCCGCCGCTGCGCGCTCCGCGCCTGCTGATCGCCGCCGGGCCCCTCGGCACACTTCGTCTTGCCGTTCCGCTACTCGGGCTCGACAAGATCGTGCTGCGCCTGTTGAACAGCCCCGTGATGGCGATACCGCTTCTCGTTCCGCGTCGGCTCGGCAAGCCGGCGCCCCGCGAGGGATACACGCTGGCACAGCTCGGCTTTCGCCTGCGCTACGCCCAGCCGCCGACGCATTACGTGACCGGCGGCCTCTACGAAACCACGGCCCTGCCCCCGTCCTCGTTCGCGGCCCGACTTCCCCTCGGTCGGCGGGCCGGCACCGCCGCCTTTCGGGCCCTGTCGCCCGCCCTCGCCATTGCGAGCGTGTACTTCCCCGGCCATTGCAGCACGAATTTCATCACCGCCGATCTTTCCGGAGACCAGGTTCGGGTCGGCGTGCGTGGCGATGTCTCCGACGATTTCGCCGCGGTGACCCGCCTGGTGCGACGGCGCCTGGGGGCGATCTGGCGCCGGCTCGGCGCATTCGCGCTACCCGGCACCACGATCGCGGTTGCCGGCACCGATGCCCATCTGGGCGGAATCTTTCCCATGGGCCTCGCCGACGCGCACGGCACCAGCCGTTACGGCGAGCTCAACGCCGCGCCCGGCATTCATCTGGTCGACGGCTCCGTCTTGCCCAGCATTTCCGCCAAGCCGACCACCCTCACGATCATGGCGAATGCCGACCGCATCGGCCGCCGTCTCGCGGGCCTTGCGTGATGTCGGCTGCACGGCAGACGGGGTACGACACGCTCCCGCGCCATGCGGGCGGCGGCCCCCCGCGCCTGCTCTTCGTCGTCACCGAGGATTGGTACTTCCTCTCGCACCGCCTGCCGATGGCGCGCGCCGCCAGGGACGCAGGCTTCGAGGTGCATGTGGCCACCAATGTGACGGACGGCACGGCCGCCATCGCACGCGAGGGGTTCATTCTTCACCCGGTCCGCTTCGCGCGTGGAAAGCTCTCGCCGACGGCGACGCTCGCGACCGTCGCGACGCTGCGACGGCTCCATCGCGAGCTTGCGCCCGATCTCGTCCACCACGTGGCGCTGCAAGCAACCATCCTCGGCGCGCTGGCGGCTTTCGGGCGGCGCGGCGCCCGCGTCAATGCGCTCACTGGGCTCGGCTATTCGTTCATTTCCGACTCGGTGAAGGCGCGTATCGTCCGCGCGATCGTCGGAACGACGCTCCGCCTGCTGGTCGATCGCCCGCGCAGCGTCGCCCTGGTGCAGAACCCCGACGACCGCGACCAATTGCAGAAGCTCGGCATCGCGGCCGAGCGCATCGTCCTCATTCCCGGATCCGGCATCGACGTCGAGCGGTTGAAATCCATGCCCGAGCCGGCGGGCGCCGTCACGCTCGGCTTCGTTGGCCGCCTGCTCGATGACAAGGGCATCCGCGTTCTCGTCGCCTCTCATCGTCGGCTGCGGGCGAAAGGGACGACGATCGAGCTCTTGATCGCCGGCACGCCCGATCCGGCCAATCCAGCCTCGGTGCCGCACGCGGAGGCCGAGGCCTGGGGGCGAGAGCCGGGCATCACCTGGCTCGGCCATGTCGACGACATCACGACCGTGTGGGCACGCGCGCACATCGCGGTGCTGCCGTCGCGCCGCGAAGGCCTGCCGAAGAGCCTGCTCGAAGCCGCTGCATGCGGCCGCCCGATGGTCGCGACCGATGTTCCGGGTTGCCGCGAGGTCGCGATCCCGGGCCAGACGGGACTGCTCGTTCCGCCCGACGATCCGTCGGCGCTCGCGGCGGCGATCGAAACGCTGGCCAACGACGCCGCGCTGCGCGCGCGCTATGGACGCGCCGCGCGGGCGCTCGCCGAGGAGCGCTTCTCGGACGCCGCCATCGGTCGCGCCATCACGGCGCTCTATTTGCGGCTTGTCCGCTCGTCCGGTTAGCTTAAAACACGAGCCGAAAATCCTTCAGCCGAGCGGTAGCCCGGGTGGTCCTCAATTCCCTGCTGATCCTCGTCATTGCCGCCGCCGCGAGCGCCGCGCTGATCGTCGCGCTGTGGCCTCTCCTTGGCCGCTACGCGATGGCGCAACCCAATGCGCGCTCGTCCCACACCAAGCCGACGCCGCAGGGTGGCGGCATCGCAGTCGTCGCCGCGACCATCATCGCCGTGCTCGCTGGCGGCCTCATCTCGGGCACGGGCGCGCTTGCGGGCTTGTGGCCGCTCGGCGCCGCCGTCCTGTTGCTGGCGATTACTGGCGCCTGCGACGACATCTTCCACCTGTCGGTCACGCCCCGGTTCCTCGCCCAATTCGTCGCCGTCGGCCTCGTCGTCGCAGCGCTGCCCGCCGAGGCGCGCGTGGTGCCGCTGCTGCCATGGTGGATCGAGCGCGGCTTGCTCCTGCTTGCCGGCGTCTACGCCGTCAACGTGGTCAACTTCATGGATGGCCTCGACTGGATGACCGTCGCCGAGGTCGTTCCGGTGACGGCGGCGTTGTGGATCCTCTCGCTCGACGGCGGCCTTGCCCCGGCGCATGCCGCCGTCGCGGTCGCGCTGCTCGGCGCGCTCATCGGCTTTGCGCCGTTCAACCGGCCGGTCGCTAAGCTCTTTCTCGGCGACGTTGGCAGCCTGCCGATCGGGCTCATGCTGTTCTGGCTGCTGGCGCAGCTCGCCGCCAACGGCCATGTCGCCGCCGTGATCGAGCTGCCGCTCTACTATCTGGCGGATGCGACCGTGACGCTGGCGTTGCGGCTCGTCCGCCGCGAGAACGTGCTGCGCGCCCACCGCACGCATTTCTACCAGCGCGCCACCGATCGCGGCTATTCGGTCACCGAGGTCGTGACCAGCGTCTTTCTCACCAATGTCGCGCTCGCTTTCCTCGCCACCATGACCCTCGGCCGAGAGTCGCTCGAGGCGCACGCGACCGCGCTGGCGCTTGCGGCGCTGGCGGTGCTCGTGGCGCTCGTGCGCTTCGCGCGAGGCAAGCCATGACCCGTGTGCTGGTGACCGGCGCCACCGGATTTTGCGGCCGCCCCCTGGTCGCAAAGCTGCTTGATGCCGGCTACGCGGTGCGCGCCGCGGTGCGCGGCACCCCGTCGCCGCCGTTCGCCCCCGCGGTCGAGATCGTGGACGCGGATCTCGCCACACCGATCGACTGGGTCCCCCTGCTCGCCGGGGTCGATGCCGTCGTGCACCTCGCGGCCATCGCGCATGCGCGCGCCCGCATTCCGGACGCGCGCTACGATGCCATCAACCACCAGGCGACCGCGGCACTCGGGCAGGCGGCACACGCCGCGGGCGTACAACACGTCGTCTTCCTCTCGTCGGTGCGCGCGCAAAGCGGATCGGCCGCCGATCGCGTCCTCACCGAGCGCATGAAGCCGGCGCCGACCGATGCCTATGGCCGCTCGAAGCTCGCGGCCGAGGCCGCGCTCGCGGCATCGGGCGTGCCATTCACGATCCTGCGTCCCGTGCTGATCTATGGGCCTGGCCTGAAGGGCAATCTCAGGGCGCTGGCGCGGCTCGCCGCCCTGCCGCTCCCGCTGCCGTTGGGCGGGCTCACCAACCGGCGCTCCCTGCTCGGCATCGACAATCTCGTCGGCGCGATCCTGCTCGTGCTGCAAACGCCGACAACGCGCGGCGAGACCTATCTGGTCGCCGATCCACAGCCGATCACGTTCGCCGATATCGTCGCGGCATTCCGCGCCGCGAACGGGCGCCCGCCCGGGCTCTTCGGCTTTCCGCCGCGTCTGATCGAAATCTCGGCGCGCGTCGCGGGCGGCTCTGATCTGTGGGACCGGATTGGCGGCGAGCTCGTGGTCTACCCCGGCAAGCTGATCGCCGCCGGCTGGATGCCGGCGCGCGACACCATTGCGGCGCTTACGGCGGCGGCGCGGCCGCAACCGCCCTCTTCTTGAACGATACGCGTGTTGCGAGCCGCTCTCGCACCCCGGGGAAGCCGCGACCGAACCACGGCAGCCCCTCCTCGTTGAGCCACACGGTCGCGACCAGCGCAGTCAGCAGCCATGTCACGAGGTGGTACCGATCCCAGTCGGCATAACAGATGCCGGTGCCATGCTCGAGCAGGGTCGCGAGCGCGATCAGCCGCAGCCACGGATCGAAACGTCCGCCGAAGAAGCCGACCCGCACCAGGATCGCCACCGCCGCGGCGTTGAGCGGAATCGTCGCGTAGACGTTGCCGGGGCCGGACAGCCACCAAGCCAGCTTCTTGATCGCCGCGATGACGTGGTCGCTCGCCAAGTGCAGATGCAGGACATCGGATGCCGCCTTGAAATATTCCGACGGCGGCATCACCAGGGTCTGCGGCTGGCTCACGTTGTCGGAGAACAGCACGGTCGAGTGGCCGAACACCCAGTTGTGCAGCGGCGAGACGATGATCGTCGCGAAGCCGACGAAGATCGCCCCGGCGCGTGCGAGCCGTCCCTGCCAGAGCGAGAACAGGATCGCGCCCGCGATCATCACGCCCGCCGCCAGCGCGACGTTCGGGCGCACGAAAGTGGCGGCGGAGAGGAGGAGTGCGCCGCAGAAGGCCGCCGCAACCGGTGGTGCCTTCGTCTCGTCGCGGCGCGGGATCAGCGCGACCATGCCGGCGAGCAGCAGAATGTATCCGCTCGAATCCGCAAAGCCGCGCGCCGCCCATTTGACGTAGTAGAGGAAGGCCGAGCCGAACAGCGCGCCGACCGGCGTCGCGACGAAGCCGAGCGTGACCACCGTCGCCCAAATCTCGGGCAGGAAACGGCGAAACAGTGCATACACCAGGAACGGCAGCGCCAGCACCAGCGACAGGTAGCCCAGATAGGTCTCGCCGAACACAATATGGCCGAGCATGCTGAAATAGCGGAAGCCGGGGGTGAAGTAGTAGACCGACTCGTCGCCGCGCAACATTTCGCGAATGTCACCCGAGAGCAGCGCACGCAGCATGATGCGGGCATAGCCCTCGTAGGTCATGCCATCGTCGCCGGCATCGAGCGGACGCAAGCCGCCGATGAAATTGAGGTCGTCGATCACCATGACGAGCAGGCTCAGCCCGATCACGACCGCGGGCCAGACGAGCTTGCGCGGCGGAACGCGCACCAGCAGGCCGAGGATGCCGATGACGCCGAGCAGCGTCAGCGCGCGCGAAAACGCACCGCGCAGCCACACCGACCAGCTCGGGTCGAGCCGCATCGCCAACGGATGATCGAGCCGGATCGCGGCCGCGACGATGCGACGGCCCGCATCGGCGGGCGCGATCTCGCGGCACGCCATGTCGGGATGACGCAGCACCTCGAAGTGCTCGCCGCCACCCTCCCACAGCACGTCGCCGCGCCAGCAGAGCATGCTTCCGGCGAATGCCGCCGGGAAGCGGTACATGAGGTAGAGCGGAAACGTCATGTGAAAGCGGTGAAAGAGCGCGAGCGAATGGCGGTCGCGCTGGAAGCGCTCGATGTCGCTCTCGGGGGGCGACCAGTTGTAGATCAGGTCGTTGACGACGCCGAGGCGCGCATACACGAGATCAGAGAAGCTGATGCCGGTGACGCGCCGCGACCAGTCGCCGCGGTCAAAGACTGCATCGCTGGAAAAGGCGAAACCGTCCTGCGCCGCGGTGTGCGCCGGGCGCCAACAGCCGCGGCTGCGGTCGTCGCAGAGCTTCTCGGGCGGATACTGCGCGGCGAATTCCTTGTCGAGGAACTCGTATACCTCGCGCGGCAGGCGCGAGGTCCTGGCCGCGTCCGGTCCGGGCAGAAAGACGTTGTGCCCCTCCTCGATGCGCGGCGCCGGCAGCAGGATATGCGCGGCCGCGACCAGCGCGGCGAGCCCCGCTGCAGCGAGCCAAAGCCGCGGCAGCGATTTTGCCGCGCCGACGAGCACGGCCACCGCGGCCGCCACCACGATCGCGTAGTCGAACAGATCGTTGATCGGCAGCCCAATCGCCAGGACGACGATCGCCAGCACGGCGATCTTGCGCGCGACGATCATCGGCGCGGATTGTGACCCTTCGGACATCCACCTTCACCCCGTGCGCGGGCGCTTGTGCGTCATTTTCGCCACCCACGCAACGACCTCGTCGGCCGCACGGAACCCGGCTATGGTCTGCGGCCTCGACCAGCCGGGAAGGACCTCTACCCATGCTCTCCGATGCCGACCGCAAAAAGGCCGCCGATATCCTCATGGAGGCCGAGAAGACCCGCAAACAGGCGGTGCAACTCTCGACCACGTGGCCCAACATCGCGATCGAGGACTCCTATGCGATCTCGACCGACGTCGCCAACCGCAAGATCGCGGCCGGCGCCCGCCTGATAGGCCACAAGGTCGGACTCACCTCGAAGGCGATGCAGCGCTCCTCGATGATCGACGAGCCGGACTACGGCCACTTGCTCGACGACATGATGATCGCCGATGGCGCCAAGATTGCGCATGCCGATTTCTGCCGCCCGCGGGTCGAGATCGAGCTCGCCTTCATCCTCGGCAAGCCGCTGAAAGGCCCGGGCATCACGCTGCCCGACGTGCTGCGCGCGACCGACTACGTGGTGCCGGCGATCGAGATCGTCGACGCGCGCATCCAGGACCAGCGCAAGATCTTCGACACGGTCGCCGACAACGGCGCCGCCGCCGGCATCGTCATCGGCGGCCGGCCGGTCGGGCCGCTCGACGTCGACCTGCGCTGGGTCGGGGGCGTCATGTACAAGAATTCCGAGATCGAGGAGACCGGCGTCGCGGCCGGCGTGCTCGGCCATCCGGCCCTCGGTGTCGCCTGGCTCGCCAATAAGCTCGGCCAGCACGGCGTCACCCTCGAGCCGGGGCATCTGGTGCTCGCCGGCTCGTTCACCCGCGTCGTCTTCGCCGGCAAAGGCGATACGCTGCATGCGGATTTCGGACCGCTCGGCGGCATCGCGGTGCAATTTGTCTAAGGGCGAACGGCGAGTAGCGAATAGCGAGTAGGGAATTCAAAAGCGTCTGTTCGCCACTCGCCATTCGCTATTCGCGTTCATCAGAGGTCAAAGCCAAATGGACATGCCGCGCAACTCATTCAAGCATGCCATCGCCAAAGGCGAGCTGCAGATCGGGCTGTGGTGCAGCCTGTGCAACCCGATCGCGGCCGAGATCGTGTCGCATTCGGGCTTCGACTGGCTGCTGCTCGACACCGAGCATTCGCCCAACGAGGTGCCGGATGTGCTGGCCCAATTGCAGGCGTCGCAGGCCGGCACGGCGGCGGCGATCGTGCGGCCGGCGTGGAACGACATCGTGCTGATCAAGCGCTTCCTCGACATCGGTGCGCAGAGCCTGCTGATCCCGTTCGTGCAGACCCCCGAGGAAGCCCGCCGCGCCGTCGAGGCGACGCGCTATCCGCCGGGAGGCATCCGCGGCATCACGGGCAGCGGCCGCGCCAGCCGCTATGGTCGCGTGAAGGACTACTTGAAGAATGCGAGCCAGGAGATCTGCGTGCTGGTCCAGGTCGAGACCAAAAGCGCGCTCGACCAGATCGAGGCGATTGCCGCGGTGGACGGCATCGACGGCGTGTTCATCGGGCCGAACGATCTCGCCGCCTCGTTCGGCCATATCGGCAACTGGGGCCATCCCGAGGTGCAAGCCGCGCTCGAGGACGCAGTGCGCCGGCTGAAGAAGGTCGGCAAGCCCGCCGGCATCCTCACGCCGAACGAGGAGGAGGCCAAGCGCTTCATCCAGTGGGGCTACTCGTTCGTTGCGGTCGGCGCCGACCTCGGGCTGCTGGCGCGCGGGGCGGACGGCCTGGCGAAGCGGTTCAAATCCTAGGGCAACGGCGGCTGTCGGCTCCCAATACGCTTGTTCTTTCGTCGCCAGAAAGATGCTGAGGCATGCTACCGTTGCGTTAGGGTAAAGCCGAAGGTCGGCGCCCATGCAAATGTGAAAAAAGCAAGCCGCGCTCCGAGTTATCCCCAGAGTTATACATCGCTAAATTGTGCCAGAATGTCGTAACTATTATACGTGAGAGTAGTTGAGTGGGTATGCGTGCAAAGGAGTACTTGCGATGACCGTCCAGAATCTCGCGACAGCGCGCTTCGTGCTGCAGTGTCTGCTCGATGAGCTCGAAGAATACGACCGTTGCATCCCGGTCGCGCGCAATGTTCAGGTGGGCGATGTCACCGACGCGTTGCTGACGGTTCTCAGCAATCGCGAGCTGCAGCGCCTCGCGATGCCCAAGAAGGCGCGGCCCGAGCTGGTCCGCCGCCCTGTTCGGCGGCCCGCGCTTGCGGTGGCGGCGAAGCAGAACGCGGCGCGAGCTGCGGCGACAAGGCAGAAGCCGCGCCTGTCGCGGTGACGCACCGATAGGCCAGCGCCCCGGCCGCGGGCGAGCGTTTCCCCGCCGTCGCCAATGTAGTCATTGGCCAAAATGGGAATCAGTGAAATTGCGCCCCCGCTTCGACGTGGGGCGCGCTTTCGTCTCGGCGCGTCAGACCGCCTCTTTCCTGAAATCCGGCACTGCCTCGCGTAGCACCCGATAGATCGAGCCGCGCTCCTCGCGCTTGAGCGCCTGCTCGAGCTCGCCGAGCCAGGCGCGCATGGTTTCCAGCGACGGCGACACCGGACGCGCCGCAACCACGCCCGAGATACCGATCTCGGAGACCGGCTCCTCGCGCGCGAACAGGATCTCGTTGAGCCGCTCGCCCGGCCGGATGCCGGTGAAGACGATCTCGATGTCGCGCCCGGGCTCGAGGCCGGAGAGACGGATGATGCGCTCCGCGAGCTCGACGATCTTCACCGGCTGGCCCATGTTGAGCACATAGACGGCGACATCGGACTTGGCTGGCCCAAGCGCGTGGCTCGCCGCCGTCACGACGAGGTCGCAGGCTTCGCGGATCGTCATGAAGTAGCGCACCATGTCGGGGTGTGTGACCGTCACCGGTCCGCCGGCCTCGATCTGCGCCTTGAACTTCGGCACCACGGATCCGTTCGAGGCGAGCACGTTGCCGAAGCGCACCGCGATCAGCCGCATCGGCGGCTTGATCGCATCCTTGCCGCCGATCGTCGCCGATTCCATCGACTTGCCGCGCCGCGTCAGGTCGGCGTCGAGCGCCTGGCAGTACATCTCGGCGAAGCGCTTGGTCGCGCCGAGCACCGAGATCGGCTCGATCGCCTTGTCGGTCGAGATCATCACCATGGCGCGCGCGCCGACGGCGACCGCCGCGTCGGCGACGTTGACCGAGCCGAACACGTTGGTCTTGACGCCCTCGTCCCAGTCGCGCTCGAGGATCGGCACGTGCTTGAGCGCGGCGGCGTGGAAGAGAATGTCCGGCTTGAAATCCTTGACCAGCCGCATGATGCGGCCGCGATCGCGGATGTCGGCGATGCGGCCCTCGATCGCGGCGATCGCTTTTTTGGCGGCGAGCGCCTCCAGCACGGCGTGCAGCGCCGGCTCGGAATTCTCGATCACCAGCAGGCGCGAGATGCCGAACGTCACCAGGCGGTCGCAGATTTCCGCGCCGATCGAGCCGCCGCCGCCGGTGACGACCGCCGAGGAGCCGCGGATCAGCGCCTCGAGGCGACCGTAGTCGATCTTGGCGCTCGGCCGCAGCAGCAGGTCCTCGACATTGACGGGGGCGAGCCGCAGCGCTTCCGCGCCTTCGTCGAGCGCCGGCAGGCGGCTGGTCGCGAGCCCGAGCCGGCGCGCCCGCATGAGGATCGACTCGGGATGTGCATCGGGCGCGAGCGCGTTCGGCGTCAGCACGAGGCGCACCACATTGATGCCGCGCGCGGCGAGATCGGCGACCGCGTGCTCGAGATCGTCGAACTCGCCGAGCACCGGGATGCCGCGGATCGCCTGGGCGCGGTCGTTGCGCGCCGGCGAGAGAATTCCGACCGGCTGGATCTTGCTCACCGCGCCGCTCTCGATCGCGCGCAACAGCACCTCGGCGTCGGCGGCGCGGCCCAGCACCAGCGTCGGCATGGTCTCGGCTGCCTTGGCGTGATGGAGGGTGCGGGTGTAGCGGAAATAGCGATAGAGGACGCGCGACCCGGTGAGGAAGGCGATCTGCAGGAACCAGTAGAGCGCGATCGTGATCTTGCCGAAGAAGAAGTTGCCGAGCAGGTTCGGCGCGACCAGCACATAATCGACGACGAGCAACGACACCGCGAGTACGCTCGCGGCGCGCACGATGTTCATGAAATCGGGCAGCGAGGCGAAGCGCCATTTCGACTTGAACAGCCCGAAGATCGCGTAGACGACGCCCGCATAGGCGACGAAGACCGGCAGCATGATGATGAGCACCGGCCAGCGCACCGCGAGGCCGGGCGCCTCGAAACGGATGTAGAAGCTCGCGAGCACCGCGATCGCCGTCACGATCAAGTCGTGCGCGAGGATCAGCCCCATGCGCGGGGTGAAATTGGAAAACCGGATCATCCGCGTGCTCGGTCGCCGGAAAGGGGCCGCCATCTCATCCATATCGGCCTTTGCGTCATGGCGCCACCATCTCGGATTGTCGCGCCAGCGCCTGGTCCACGGCGGTCAGAACCTGCCGCGGGGTGAGCTCGTCGAGGCACCGCGCATGGCTCTGCAGGTGCCGGTCGCAGCCCTCCTGCTGGCACGGCAGGCAAGGCAGCGGATTCTGCACCAGCCAGACGTTGCCGCGCCGCTGGATGGTGCCGGCCGCCGCCCAGGGTGCCTCCGATGGCGTGTCCAATCCTTGCGCCGGCCAGGGTCCCCACAGCCGCGGATCGGTCGGGCCGAAAAGGGCGACCGTGGGGCAGCCGCTGGCTGCCGCCAGATGCGTCACTGACGTATCGGGGCCGACGTAGACGCTTGCGCGCGCCAGCAGCGCCGCGAGTTCCGGCCAGGTCAGACATCCATCGAGGCGGCGGACCGCAGGTGCATCGCGCCACAGCTCGTCGAGATAGCCCCGTTCGTCGGGGCCGCCGGTCGCGACCACGGCTAGGCCGCGCCGGGTCAGCGCCTCGGCGAGCGAGCGCCAGCCCTCGCGCGTCCACTGCTTGTAGCGAAACTTCGGCGCCGCATGGATGACCGCGTAAGCTGCGGCATCGGTCACGGCAGGAGGCGACGCGCCGGCGGGGGCGACCACGTCCGCGACCCGCGCGATGCCGAGCACGTCGGCAATGCGCAGCATCTCCTCGACACGATGCACGCCCTCGCCGGCTGGAACACTGCGCCCGAGCAGGAACCGCTTGATCCGATTGCCGGGCCAGGTCGGGCCGATATGCGTCCGGCCGGCGAGCAGCGCGAAGCCGGTGGGGCGATCCCCACTCTGGGTCGAAACCGCGAGATGGTAGCGCTTGAGCAGGGCGGCCGCGTAGGCGAGGCTCTGTCGCAGCGTCGGCCGCGCCGGGATCGCGATCACGCGATCGATGTCCGGATTGCCGTCGAGAATGCCCGCCGTATCGGCGAACACCAGGATCTCGATGGTCGCATCGGGCCAGGCGCGCCGCAGGCTGCGGATGAGCGGCGTGGTCAGCAGCACATCGCCGAGCCGGCGCAACGCCACCACCAGGATGCGGGCGCGGGCCGGCAGCCTGAGAGCGGGGGCTGTCATGCGTGCGCGATCGAGGCAGCTGTCTCCTCGATCACCCGTGACAAGCCTTGCTTCGCCCGCACGCGCGTGCCGTCGATCACCTCGGCGAGCATGCGTTCGTTCTCGTCGAGCCGCCCGCGGTCGGCCTCCGGATGCCACAGATGCAGCACGCCGGTCGCGAAGCGGCCGTCCTTGCGCAGCACGCCGGCGCGGATCATGCGGATGAAGATGTCGGAATCCTCGCGGCCCCAGCCGCTGTAAGCGGCATCGAAGCCGTCGACCTGGTCGAGGTCGGCGCGCCAGAACGCGATATTGCTGCCGCGCGCGCCGCGCCAGTGCCGGGAATGCAGCCGGCGCAGCTTGCCGAGCGGCAGGTCGAGCAGGGGCGCGAAACGATTCACGCGCCGCTGCGCGCGCGCGGCCAGCCATTCGATGAGCCGCCACTGCTCCGGCTCGAGACCGACGCGCAGGATGCGCTCGGTCAATTCGCGCGACAGAAGAATGCGGTTGCCGGTGACGAACCAGCCCGGCTCGGCGAGCCGGCGGTGGGAAGAGACGAAGTCCGAGCGCGCGATGCAGTCGCCGTCGATGAAGACGCAATAGGCACCGGCGCTCGCGCGGATCGCACGGTTGCGGATTTCGGCGAGGCGGAAGCCACGATCGGGATGCCACACATGCTTGAGCGGCACCGGCATGCGTGCGGCCCAGTCGGCGACGACGCGGGCGGTCGCCGTGCCGGAACCATCGTCCGCCACCAGCACCTCGAAATCGCGGTCGCCCTGGCGCGCGAGCGAGCGCAGCACCGCCGAGAGCGCGTCCTCGCGGTTGTAGGTCGAGACGATGACGGAAATCAGGTCAGCCATGAGGTCGGTGATTTCCCCTCAGGTTTGGCGGCGCTTTGCTTGGGAGCGCTTGGCGAGCCAGGCCTTCATGTAGCGATAATACGTACCCTCCGCATTGGCGACCGCCAGCAGGAAGCCTTCGCGGCCGTCGAGAAAACCAAGCCGCAGCACATACGCGCGGAAGAACGACCAGATGCCGTGGGTGATGCCGTCGGCGAACGACACTCGCCGCCCGGCGGCCAGCAGCATCTCGGCACCCGCGGTCGAGTAGCGGTCGATGCGCGAGATCGCCTCCTCGAGCCGAGTGACCGAATGATGGGCGAGCTGCTCGGTGAGACGTGCGATAGTTCCATCGCAAATCACGCGCTCGTGCACGAGATCGTCGGAGAAGCGCGCCTTTCCGCGGCGAAACAGCCGCAGCACATGGTCCGGAAACCAGCCCGAATGGCGCATGTCGCGGCCGACGAAACGCGACAGCCGCGGGATCTCGTAGCCGTCAGCACGGCCTGCGGCGACCGCGCCTTCGATCTCGCGCGCGAGCTCGGGCGAAACGCGCTCGTCCGCATCGATCGACAGCACCCAGTCGCCCTGGGCGAGCGACAGCGCGAAATTCTTCTGCGCGCCGAAACCCTGCCACGCGTGCGTGACGACGCGGGCGCCCTTCTGCTGCGCAAGCTCGACCGTGCGATCGCTGCTGCCGGCATCGACCACGATGCGCTCGTCGCAGAATGCCAGGCCGTCGAGGCAGGGGCCGATGTTCGCCTCCTCGTTCTTGGCGATCACGATGGCGCTCAAGCGCGTCAGCGGCCGTCTCCATTCACCATCGGCGCTCAGGCCTTCACCTTCGGTCCGGATTTCGGCGGCCTGGCGCCCGCCGCTGGCTTGGCGGCGGCCGGTGGCTTGGCGGTGGCCTGAGGCTTGGCAGCGGCCGGCGCTGCGGAGCGCTCGACGATGCTGGTGGTGGAATGGCCCGGCACCAGATCGACCAGCACCACGTGCCCACCCTCGGCCTCGACGAGGTCGCCGCCGACCACCTCCTCTTTGCGATAGTCCCCGCCTTTGACCAGCACCGTCGGCTTGAGGAGCTTGATCAGCTCGAAAGGCGTGTCCTCGTCGAACACGACGACGAGATCGACCGCCTCGAGCGCCGCGAGCACGCCCGCGCGCGCGAGCGCATCTTGGACGGGCCGCCCCGCCCCCTTGAGCCGGCGCACGGAAGCATCGCCATTGAGCCCGACCACCAGCCGATCGCACTCGGCGCGGGCCTGCGTAAGCACCTGCACGTGGCCGGGATGCAGGATATCGAAGCAGCCGTTGGTGAAACCGACGCGTAGCCCCTGCCCGCGCCAGCCGCGCACGCGCTCGTCGGCGACGGCCCAGTCGAACGCGATCTTCTCCTCGGCCGCGAGCGCGGCGTGGGGAAGGATGCGCGAGCGCAGCTCCATTGCCGAGACGGTTGCGGTGCCGCGCTTGCCGACCACGACGGACGCGGCCGCGTTGGCGGCGCGCATCGCGCTTTCGAAATCGACCCCGACCGCAAGCAGCGCGGCCACCACTGCCACGACCGTGTCGCCGGCGCCGGTGACATCGCGGATGCGCACCGCATAGGCGGGCACGTGAACGGACGCGGCGTCCTCGGTATGCAGCAGCATGCCGTCTTCGCTCAGCGTCACGAGCACCGCCTCGCTCGCCACCATGCGGCGCAGCTCCGCCGCTGCTGCCGCGACATTGTCGTGCGTCGCGACCGGCCGCCGGCTCGCCTCGGCAAGCTCCTTGCGATTGGGCGTGATGATGGTGGCGCCTTTGTAGATTGCGTAGTCGATCGCCTTGGGATCGACCACCACGGGCTTGCCCAAGTTGCGCGCCCCGTCGATCACGGCGCGGATGACGCGCGGCGTGAGCATTCCCTTGGCATAGTCGGAGATCACGACCGCGCCGGCCCGCGGCAGCATGGCGGCGGCGAGCTCGATCAGCTCGGATTCGATCTCGGCATCGATTGCTCGTGCGGTCTCCCAGTCGGCGCGCAGCAGATGCGACGAGTAATGTTCCGAGACGAAACGCACCTTGCGCGTCGTCGGTCGCGAGCGATCGACCACGAGGTGCGGCTCGATGGTCTTGCGGAACGCCGCCAGCGCCGATTTCATGGCGCTGCCGGCCTCGTCGGCGCCGACCACGCTGACGAACAGGCAGCGCGCCCCGAGGCTCGCGATGTTGCGCGCGACGTTGCCGGCGGCGCCGATGACCGTCTCGCTGCGCCTCGCCGCGATCACCGGCACGGGCGCCTCGGGCGACACGCGCGAGACCTCGCCATAGACGAACTCGTCGAGCATCAGGTCGCCGATGCACAGCACCGTCTGCTCGGAAATCCGTTCGATGGCGGTTTCGATATCGTACATGCTGGTCTTTCGCGCCTCAGCGATAGCGATCCGGCGTGTCGAGGTAGGATACGACGTAACGCTTGACGGACTCGGTCAACGGCATGAAGCCTGCGTTATAGCCGGCGCGGCGCAGGTTTTCGACCGAGCTTTGGGTGAAATACTGGTATTTGCCGCGGATCGTCTCCGGCATCTCGACGTAACGGATGTCCGGCACGCGTCCGAGTGCCGCGAACATCGCGGTAACGAGGTCGCGGAAGCTCTCCGCCTTGCCGGTCCCGACATTGAACAGGCCGCAGACCTTCGGCGTGTCGAGGAGCCAGCGCACAACGCCGACCGCGTCGTCGACATAAATGAAATCGCGCCGCTGCTCGCCGTCGGCGACCCCGGCGCGGTGCGATTTGAACAGCGTCACCGGCCTGCCCGCCTTGGCATCGTCGAAACGCTTGGCGATGAGGCTCATCATCTCGCCCTTGTGGTACTCGTTCGGCCCGAACACGTTGAAGAACTTGAGGCCCGCCCATTGCGGCGGCAGCTTGCCTCCTTTGGCGGCGCGGTCGAGCACGGCGAGGTCGAACAGGTGCTTGCTCCAGCCGTACAGATTCATCGGCTTGAGACGGGCGAGCGCGGCCGGCGAATTGTCGTCGGCGAAGCCCTGGTCGCCGTCGCCATAGGTCGCGGCCGACGAGGCATAGATCAGCGGCGTGCGCGTGTCGCTGCACCAGTCGAGCAGACGCAGCGACAGCCGGAAATTGCTCTCCATCACGGCATCGCCGTCGCGCGCGGTGGTGTCGGAGATCGCGCCCATGTGGATGACCGCATCGAGCTTGCGCCCGTCGAGCCAGCGAAAGAGGTCGGCGGGCGGCACGAAGTCGGCGAGCCGGCGCTTCTGCAGGTTGCGCCACTTGTCGTCGTTGCCGAGGGTATCGTTGACGGCCACGTCGGTGCGGCCGGCCTCGTTGAGGCTCGCCACCACGTTCGATCCGATGAAACCTGCCCCGCCGGTGACCAACAACATCGACGCCCGTCCGCAGCCCGCCGGGGGCCGCCCCACCTTTGCCCCAGCCGCCGGACTGGCGCAACATGACGGTGCGGATGCGATTAACGCTAACCGCGCGGGCGGGGCGCTGGACACCCTCGCGGGCACGGGCTAGGGCACGGCAAGTGGCTCGGAATCCACGACAAAAGGCCGGCCACCGATCGACGACGAAGCATGAACTCGGGTCCACAAGATATCGCGACCAATACCCCTCACGAGCAGCCGATTCTGCTCGTGCCCTATATGTGGATCGGCGATTTCGTGCGCTGCCATACGGTGGTCCGCCTGCTGCGCGAGCGGTTCCCGGACAGCCCGATCGACGTGCTGACCACGACGATGGTCGCGCCACTGCTCGACTACATGCCGGGCGTGCGCAAGGGCATCGTCTGCGACCTGCCACGCAAGCGCCTCGCGCTGTCGCAGCATCGCGCATTGGCCGCCCGCCTCCACCGCGAGGCCTACGGCCACGCCCTCGTAATGCCACGCACCTGGAAATCCGCCCTGGCGCCGTTCCTCGCCGGCATCCCGCTGCGTACCGGCTTTGCGGGCGAGGCGCGCTTTGGCCTCCTGAACGACGTCCGTTGGGGCGAGCGCGCCCTCCCGCGCATGATTGATCGCTGCGCCGCCCTGGCGCTGCCCAAGGGCGCGCCGCTGCCGGCCGATTATCCGCTGCCGCAGCTCGAAGTGCCGAGGGCGGAGGTCGCGGCGTGGCGACAGAGATGGGGACTGGCCGCTGCCGGACAGGTCGCCGCGTTTGCGCCAGGCGCCGTCGGTCCGTCGAAGCGCTGGCCGGCGAGCTATTACGCGGAAGCCGCCAAGCGGCTCGTAGACACGGGGTTCGCGGTCTGGGTGGTGGGCGGCCCCGGCGAGACGGCGCTCGCGGCCGAGATCGCCGCCGGCTCCGATCGCGTGCGCGACCTCACCGGCGCGGACCTGCGCAACGCGATCCTGGCGTTGGCGGCATCCGATGTGGCGGTCTCGAATGACTCGGGTCTGCTCCATGTCGCAGCCGCGATGGGTACGCCCTCGATCGGCATCTTCGGCCCGACCAGCCCGTGGCATTGGGCGCCGCTCAATCCGCTGGCCGCCGTGATCGAGACCGAGAGCAGCGTGACCTGCCGGCCCTGCCACAAGCCGATCTGCCGTTACGGCCACCATCGCTGCATGCGCGAAATTCCGTCTGACCGGGTCGTGGCCGCGGCCATGGCCGCGCTGGCCCCGGTCCCCGCCCCGGCCTGAGGCTTGCTTGCGCGGCGGATTACACGCGGGTACCAAACCAACCGGCGCATCGCGCGCCGCAGGAGCGGCGGGTGTCTGATCACGAAATCATCGCGACCCATATGCGCCGTTCGCTCGAGGTGCTCGAGCGCGCGGTCGCCGACGCCAAGCTCAATGGCGCGATGCTCGTGATTGCCCAGGCGGTCGAGAAGAGCCTGCGCGCCGGCGGCAAGGTGATGCTCGCCGGCAACGGCGGCAGCGCCGGCGACGCCCAGCATATTGCCGGCGAGTTCCTCTCGCGCCTGCGCTTCGACCGACACCCGCTGCCCGCAATCGCGCTCACCACCGACTCTTCGGTCCTCACCGCGATCGGCAACGACTACGGCTACGAGCAGGTGTTCGAGCGCCAGCTGCGCGGCCTCGGCCGCCGCGGCGATGTCTTCATCGGGATCTCGACCTCGGGCAAGTCGCCCAATGTGCTCGCCGCCCTGCGCGCCGCACGCGAGATCGGCGTGATCACGATCGGCTTCACCGGCACGGCGCCAGGCGCTGCCGCGATGCAGCCGCTCTGCGACCACATGCTGGCGGCGCCGAGCGACGACACGCCGCTGATCCAGCAGATCCACATCACGGCCGGGCACGCGATCTGCGAGTTCGTAGAGCGCAATCTGTTCAAGAAGTAGCGAATGGCGAATTGCGAGTGGCGAATAGAAAAAGCCTCGCGCTATTCGCAATTCGCTACTCACCACTCGCTATTCGCTCCTATGGCCGGCCCCATAGCGCCCGCTGCAGCGACTCGATCCCATCGCGCGGATCGTTTTGGAAATAAGTGATGCCGTGCTGGCGAATCAGGCCTCTGGCGTCGAGCCCGTGCGCGGCGCCGCTGAGCATCAGCATGTCGGCGCGAAAATCGTCGTAGACGAACGGCTTGCCGGCCATCCGGCAGATGATCTTGTAATCGCAAGCCACCGGACCCGGGATCGCGGCGACGCCCCTCGCGTCCGCGCGCGCCGCCGCGGCGTGCGCATGGAACTCGGCCCGATACGCCGGATCGAACAGGATCAGAAACGGCTCGATCCGGAGCGTCGCGATGAGCCGCAGCGCGACGACCAGCACGATCGTCGCGCGCGCGGCCGGAGCGCCGAAGCGGCGCGCGAAGGCGCTCGCGCCGGCGCGATCGAACGCCATGCCGAGGCCGACCGCCGCCGCGATCACGAGATCGAACTGGGCATTGTCGAGGATGTCCTCGCCGGTCCATTGGGCAAGAAACGCCGCGAAGGCGATCGCGATGTAGAGGCTGGTGAAGCGCGCCGCAAAGGTCTTGCGCTCGCTCCATGCCCAGATCGCCCAGATGATCAGTGCCGGCAGGATCCACTGCGTACGCCCGATGCCGATGACCGCCCGCATCAGCCGCCACGGCCGCGGCGTGAGCAGGTTGGCGATGAACACGTCGCCGTAGACCGCAACGCAGATGGCGAGGCCGAGAACCGCCGCTGCCGCGCCCACCAGCGTCGGCCCCCACGCACGCCGCCGGTCGGTGAGCCAGAGCCACGCCAGCACGGTCGCCGGCACCGCGATGATGTTGTGCTTCCAGAACCCGGCCAGCACCATCAACAGGATCGGCGGCTCAGCGCTCTTGCCGGACTGCCGGCGTGCCAGAAACCACGACAGCGCCGCCACCATGATGAAGTGACCGGCGAGCTGCGGATCGTTCATGCCGACGAAGCGGTTGTACGAGCGCGCCATGGTGGCAACGAACCAGATCCCGGCGATCGCCGCGCCCGCCCCGCCGCCACCGAGCTGGCGCACCACGCGGGCAATCAGCGCACCAAGTCCGAGCGTCGCGAGCAACGACAGCACGCGTCCGACGTAGAGCGGATCGCCGAGCAGCTTGCCGAGCCAGCCGAGGGCGTAGAAGGACAGCGGCGGATAATTGTTGACGATCAGCGTATCAGGTGACGGATAGAGCGTGCCGCCGGCCACCGCAGCGTCGGCGTGATAGGCGTTCCATCCTTCGTTCTGCGCGATCTCGATCGGAAACGGGATGCGCCACACCGGCCAGACCAGAAAATAGAGCGCGAGCAGCACGAGCAGCGCGATCTGCACGCGCGTGTCGAAGCGGGCGAGCATCGCTTTCATGTGGCCTCGACCGCGAGCCGGTCGAGCGCGGCGAGCACCTCGTCGGCCGCCGGCGTCGTGCCGTTGCGGCCGACGATCGCAATTGGCCCCTGCCCCCTGGGCCCGGTGAGGCCAGGCTCGCTACCGACGAAGATGCCGACCAGTGGCACCCGCAAGGCCGCCGCGAGATGCAGCAGCCCGGTGTCGACGCCGACGACGACCCTTGCACCGGCGATCAAGCGCGCAACTTGATCGAGCGGCTGACGCTGGGGAATGCGAGCGTCGGGGAGCGCGGCCGCTATCCGTTCACCACGCTGCCGCTCCGGCTCGGTTCCCCACGGCAGCACCAAGTCGGTCCCGCTTGCCGCGAGCGCGCGGCCGAGCGCGATCCACCCTTCCTCCGGCCACTGTTTCTCCGGCCGCGCTGTCGCATGAAGCAGGACCGCGTAGGGCGTGTCGGCGGGACGCGCGAGCTTGCCTCGATCGAGGCCGAAGTCCACGTCGCCCTTTGGCGCGTAGCCGAGCACTTGCCCGGTCAGCGCGCGGTTGCGTTCGATCGCATGCAGCTCACGGCTCACCTGATGCCGGACATCATAGAAGCGCGCCGCCAGCGGCTCGCGGATGCTCGCCGCGTCGTAGCCGTGCCGACGTCCACGCGCGAGTCGGCTGATGATGGCGGAGCGCAGCAGCCCCTGCGTGTCGATGATCTCGTCGTAGGCATGCGCCCGCACCGCGCGGACGAAGGCACGCGCCTCACGCCAAGTCGCGCCACGCAGCAGCGCGCCGCGCCAGCGGCGCGACGCCACCGGCACCGTCTCATCGACCGCCGGGTGGAGGCGCACCAGCGGCGCATACGCTTCCTCGACCACCCAGGCGAAGCGCGCGTCAGGCAGGTGGCGGCGCGCCTCGGTGATCGCCGGCATGTGGTGAATCACATCCCCGAGCGAGGACGTCTTGATGAACAAAATCGTGGCCATGCGGGTCTCGCGGCAGCGATATACAAGTAGCCCGGATTTCAGGCCACAATCATTTGCATCACGCTGATTTCGCTTGAAAAGCCGCGCCCCAGCAGGCAATGAACCGACCCAGGTGGATGTTGCCAGGATGCCCGTGTGGCCGGTTCCTTCTTCAGATCGCTGATCGCCGATGACGGCGGCACGCGCGCACTGGTGCGCCGCCTGCTCGTCGACCACGCGTTGGTTCATTGGCGGCTCTACGGCGCCGCCTTTGCCTTGATGGCGCTCGCCGCCGGCTGCACGTCGGTCAGCGCCTACCTGTTCGGCAACATGATCAACGAGGCCTATGTCAACCGCAACTTCACGGGGATCATCGTTCTCGCCGCGATCATCGTCGCGCTGTTCTCGCTCAAAGGCTTCGCGAGCTATGGTCAGGCCGTCATGATGGCGCGCGTCAGCGCTCGCATCGTCGCCGACAACCAGCGCGCCATGTATCGGAAGCTGCTCAACGAGGGGCTCGGCTTCTTCAGCACCCGCCATTCGACCGAATTCCTGGCACGGCTCACGGCCGGCGCCAACTCGGCGAGCTCCGTCATCAACCTGCTGATCACCGCGGTCGGGCGCGACTTGTTCTCGCTCATCGGGCTCGGCACCGTCATGGTGATCAAGGATCCGGTATTGTCGCTCGTCAGCGTGATCGTGATGCCGCCGGCGCTGATTTTCATCCGTAAGCTCGTCCGCCGCATCAACTCGATCGCGATGAGCCAGTTCACCGGCGGCGCGCGCATCCTCGAGACCATGCAGGAGACCGTGCAGGGCATCCGCATCGTCAAGGCGTTCACGCTCGAGGAGCAGATGACGGCCAAGTTCGACGCCAACGTCGCAAGCGTCGAGCATGAGACCGTCAAGATGGCGCGCGTCGCCAATCGCGCCGGCCCGCTGCTCGAGACGCTCGCCGGCATCGCGATCGCGGTCGGCATGGTCTATGGCGGCTATCGTGTGGTGATCGGCGGCGCCGCGCCGGGCTCGCTGTTCGCGTTCATCCTCGCGTTCCTGCTCGCCTTCGAGCCGGCCAAGAAGCTCGCGCGCCTCAACATCGATCTCAGCGGCAGCCTGGTGGGCGTACGGGTGCTGTTCGACATCGTCGACAGCCCGGCGACCGAGCCCGCCGACGACGGCCTGCCGCCGCTCGCGCTCTCGCAGGCGCGCGTCGAGTTCGCCGATGTGAGCTTTGCCTATCGGCCGGACGAGCCGGTGCTCGAGGACATGTCGCTCGTGGCGGAGCCGAGCCGCCTCACCGCGCTCGTCGGTCATTCGGGCGGCGGCAAATCCACCGTGCTCAACCTGATCCTTCGCTTCTACGATCCGCAGGGCGGCAAGATCACGATCGACGGCCAGGACGTCACCGCGGTCTCGCGCCGCTCGCTGCGCCGACAGATCGCTTACGTCGGCCAGGACGTGCGGCTGTTCTCGGGCTCGATCCGCGACAACATCGCGCTCGGCCGGCCCGACGCGACCGAGGCGGAGATCGTCGCCGCAGCCCGCGCCGCCCACGCGCACGATTTCATCACGAGCTTCCCTAAGGGTTATGATTCGCCGGTCGGCGAGCAGGGCGTGCAGCTCTCCGGCGGCCAGCGCCAGCGCATCGCCATCGCGTGCGCGCTGATCAAGAATGCGCCGATCATCCTGCTGGACGAGGCGACCGCCGCGCTCGATTCGGAGTCGGAGAAGCACGTGCAGGAGGCGGTGGCCGAGCTGTGCAAGGGCCGCACCACCATCATGATCGCGCACCGGCTTTCCACCATCATGCACGCCGATCGCATTCTGGTGGTCGAGGGCGGCCAGATCGTCGAGGCTGGCCGGCACGAGGAGCTGTTGCGGCGCGGTGGACGCTACGCCTCGTTCTATCGCCTGCAACTCCAGCATGACGCGACCGCCGCGCTCCCGGCGGCCGCAGCGCGCTGACATCGACGCAAGGCCGGACATGCATTGACGGCGGCGGTCCGGATGTCTATTCCGCGCCGATCATCCGGCCATAGCCGGTGGTTCGACCTTCGTCCCACCCCCCAATTCACACATCCATCGCGCGAACATCATCCCATGAGCACCGACGCAGGCCGTTATGTCATTACCCCGCCGCCGCAAGCCGCGATCGCGGTCGCCGGCAGCGACAGGCTTTTTCCGGTCCGCCGCATCTGGTGCGTCGGCCGCAATTACGTCGAGCACATTCGCGAGATGGGCCAGGACGAGCGGCTGCCGCCGTTCTATTTCGCCAAACCCGCGGATGCCGTGGTCGCGGACGGCGCCACCGTCCCGTATCCGTCGCTGACGAAGGACATGCACCACGAGGTCGAGCTCGTGGTGGCGCTCAAGAGCGGCGGGCGCAACATCAAGGTCGACAGGGCGCTCGACACCGTCTGGGGCTATGGCGTCGGCATCGATCTCACCCGCCGCGACCTGCAGATCGCCTCACGCAACCAGCAGCGGCCGTGGGAGATCGGCAAGGCCTTCGACTTTTCGGCCCCGTGCGGCGCGCTGCGCCCAGCCGCGGAGATCGGCCATCCGAGCAAGGGGCGCATCATGCTCAAGGCCAACGGCAAGATTCGCCAGGATGGCGACCTCAACCAGATGATCTGGAACACGCCGGAGATCATCGCCAACCTGTCCGAGATGGTGGCGCTCGAGCCGGGCGACATCATCATGACCGGGACCCCTTCCGGTGTCGCTGCGACGGTCGCGGGCGACCGCCTCGAATGCGAGATCGAGGGGGTGGGCAAGCTGAGCGTCACGATCGGCCCACGGTTGGCGTGAGTCGTCCAGCGATCTGACCGCGAACGGGGGCTCGCGCCCGCCTTTCATTACCGCGCCCGCCGACTGATTTTTCCGCTTTTTGCAAGGGAAGAAAATGGCCGCCCGGGTGTTTACCCGGGTATGGAGTCGACTGGGACCGACACCTCCGAGCTTGGGCGTCCGCAGGGGTCGGCGCCTTACGACTTCCTATCGGAGCTACCGCGGCAGGGGCGCGGCGGCACCACCCAGCGCGTGCAGGACGTCATCCGCGAGGCGATCGTAGCTCTTGCCTTCGCGCCCGGCCAATTCATCCACAAGGACGCCATTTGCAAGCGGCTGGGGGTCTCGCGCTTCCCGGTGTCCGAGGCGCTCGGACGGCTCGCCGATGAAGGCTTCGTCGAGATCCTGCCGCAGCGCGGGACGCGGGTGACCCACGTCGACATGCCGTCGTGCCGCCAGGCGATGTTCATTCGTCGCGCGCTCGAGGGCGAGGCCATGCGCGTGATCGCGCCGCGCGCCGCCGGCCGCGTCATGCCGCGGATCGAGCAGAACCTCGCCGAGCAGAAGCTCGCCGTCGACCGTGGCGACGGGATCGCGTTTTTCCGCCACGATATCGCGTTCCACGACATGCTGCTGTCGGAGCTCGCCTTCGACCGGGTGCGCTCGGTGGTGGACGCCGCGCGCGGCAGCCTCGATCGCACGCGCCTGTTCCTGCTGCGCACGCCGCAGCGTCAGCACCAGAGCTATGTCGAGCACGTAGCGATCGCGGGCGCCCTGAAGGCCGGCGACCCCGACGCGGCGCAGCGCGCGATGGCGGAGCATCTCGACCGCGTCCTCGACGAGATCGAGCTGCGCGCCGCGCAGAACCCGCAAGCTTTCGCACCATCGGCGCGGTCTTAGCCTGGATATCTCACCCGACTTACCCGCATTGGGCCGGCCGACGACCGTGCGCGATGGTCGAAGGTCGTCGAGGCCGCGCACATCACCGCAAATCAACGGGTCATGCGTCGCCGCGCGCGCCGGCAACATGGCAATGAAGCCTTGAGGACGGGCGCGCCTTCGTTCTTGCGATGAGCGGCCGCGGACTCTGACGTGCGCGCGGAGCGGGCGATCCGGCGGAAGACGACCCCGGGAACGGCCATGCGTTGCGGCGAGGCCGAAACGATCTCGATGCCGACGCCGGCCGCGACCAGCGTCAGCGTGGAAAACGCATCGGCGACGCGCGTGACGACGTGCATCGACGAGGGGGACGGCGCGACGGCGTCGGCTTTCTTGCCGAACGCCATTTCCATCTCGAGCGATGTTTCGACCAGCGGCTCGCCGATGAGCATTTCGGGGCGCGATCTCGGCATGCGCGGCGAGCGCGTGCCCATCGGGCAGCGCGACGCACAAGGCCTGCGGATCCAACAGGCGGTCGGATGGCGATCCGGCGCCGGATGAAGCCGACGTCGAGGCCGTCGAGCAACGCGCTCATTTGCCCAATGGTGGGCATCCGACGAGGCTCGAGTCGTGGATTATGAGGCGCGGCCTCACAAAATCAAAGAGCACCCTTAATGACAGACGCCGCGTCGGGCAACATGCTGATTGGGGGAGAGCAGCATCGATCGAGGGCACGGGGGCCATGATCGTTGGACGTCGCGGGACACCGCATTCCTCAGGCCCGAAGGACCTGCCCTACCCGTTCCTGTCGGCTATCACACGCGGGCCGCGCGGCCACCGAACCCGTCAGATTCAGGACGCCATCCGCGCCGCCATCGTAAATCTCGCCTTGCCCCCCGGCGAATTCATCCGCCAGAGCGCGATCTGCGCCCGTCTGCGCGTCTCGCTCGGCCCCGTCATAGAGGCGCTCGACAATCTCGCCGCCGAAGGCTTCGTCGAGATCGTTCCACATCGCGGCACGCGGGTCTGCCGCATCGACATCACGGCGTGCCGGCAGGCCATGCTGGTTCGGCGCGCCCTCGAGGGCGAGGCGATGCGGCTGCTCGCACCACGCGCGGATCGTCGGCTGATCGCGCGGCTCGAGGACAACCTGCGCCACCAGGACGTCGCCGTGAAGCAGGCGGACGCGACGGGCTTCGCGCGCCGCGACTTTGCGTTTCACGACCTTTTGCTGTCGGAGCTCGGCTATCGGCGCGTCCAGGGCGTGGTGGAATCGGCGCGCGCCAAGCTCGATCGAGCGCGCGATTTCCTGTTGCGCGAGCCGGAGCGGCGACTGCGGAACTACCTCGATCACCTGGCGATCGTCGACGCGCTCAAGCGGCATGACGCGGCCGCGGCGCAACGCGCGATGACGCGCCACATCGACACGGCGATGCGGGAGATCGAGACGCGGGGGGCGGAGAACCCGGAGATGTTCGCGCCCCCCTCCGACATCGAACGGGTATCGGAGCGGTGGCAGCTGCGTCTCGTCAGTTGATGAGCCCTTCCGCCCTCATCGCCGCCTGCACCTTCGGCCGTGCCGCGACGCGGTCGACATAGGCCTTGAGGTTGGGCCACTTCGCAATGTCGATCTCGACGCGCGGCGACCACCGCAGGACGGTGAACAGATAGGCGTCCGCGACCGTGAACCTGTCGCCCATCAGGTACTGCTTGCCGGCGAGCTGCTTGTCGAGCCAGTCGAAGCGCTTGCCGAGGTTTTCCCGCGAGATCGTCTTGTAGGCGTCGGGCGTGGTCGGCCGGAAGATCGGTCCGAAGCTCTTGTGCAGCTCCGAGGTGATGAAGTTGAGCCACTCCTGAACGCGGTAGCGCTCGATGCTGCCGGCGGCCGGCACGAGGCCGGAGGCCGGCTTCTGGTCGGCGAGGTATTGCACGATCACCGGCCCCTCGGTCAGCATCTCGCCATTGTCGAGCTGCAGCGCCGGGACCTGGCCCTTCGGGTTCACGGACCAGTAGTCCTTGCCGGTCTTGGTCTTCTTTTCCTGGTTGTTGACCTGCTCGGTCTCGGCCGCGATGCCGGCCTCCTCCAGCACGATATGCGGCGACAGCGAACAGGCGCCGGGGGCGAAATAGAGCTTCATCGGCATGATCTCCTTCACGGAACGGATCGGAAGGGCGCCACCATACTCTGGGCAACCGCCTTTGCCAGCCGGCCCCTCCGCCTGACCGACGGCGGGCTGGGGCGGCGGAGGGAACCGCTCGCGGGTCTGGTTGTTAACAAACGATTAACGCATTTCCGACCATGCTGGTGCGCCGGGCAGCAGCGAGGGGACGAGGGGATCCACATGCGCGCCCGTGCCGACCACAATCGGTCTCCGCAATTCGACGCATCACCCCCCACCGACGCCGGGCCGGAGACATCCGAGCATCTTGTGCGCGCCATGCGGGCGGTATTGGCCAGCCGGCACCCCGAGTCCGCGGCCGAGGCGTTGCGCTTGCTCCGGCATGGATATCCCGACATCCCACTCGCCATGCGCATCGCTGCGATCTGCGCCGGCGCGAAGTAGCTGACGTCGTCACAGGCCGAGATAGGCCTGCCGCACCCGGTCGTCGGCGAGAAGCTGCTCGCCGCTTCCCGACAGCGTGATCCGCCCGTTCTCCAGCACGTAGGCGGCGCTCGCCAGGCGCAACGAGACCGCAACGTTCTGCTCCACCAGCACGCACGTGAGCCCCTCGCGATTGAGGTCGCGGACCGTGGCGAGCACGCTCTGGACGACGGCCGGCGCAAGGCCGAGCGAGGGCTCGTCGAACATCACCAGATCAGGCGATCCCATCAGGCAGCGGCCGATCGCGAGCATCTGCTGCTCGCCGCCCGAGAGCGTGCCGGCCGGTTGCGCGGCGCGCTCCGCCAGGATGGGAAACAGCCCAAGGACGCGCTCCAGGTTTCGGTTTCGGTCGCGCCGGGCGCGCGGCAGCAGTGCGCCCATGGTGAGATTCTCGGCGACCGTGAGGCTCGGAAAGAGCTGGCGTCCTTCCGGCACCTGACCGATTCCGCGGTCGCATACCCGATGGCTCGGCCAGCCGGCGATGTTCTGCCCACGAAAAACGATGCGCCCGCGCGCCGGGCGATGCATGCCCGCAATGGTGCGGATGAGCGAGGTCTTGCCCGCGCCATTGGCGCCGACGATCGCGACGATCGCGCCCGCGGCGACCTCGAGCGAAACGCCGTCGAGCGCCTGGGCATCGCCGTGAAAGACGTCGAGGCCCTCGATCGTCAGCATCAGGCGAGCGCCTCCTCGCCCAGGTAGGACTGGATCACGGCCGGCTCGCGCACGATCGCCGCCGGCGCGCCCACCGCGATCGCGGCGCCGTGGTGCAGCACCAGGACGCGGCGCGCGAGCGCCATCACGGCGCGCATGACGTGCTCGATCAGCACGATGGTGAGCCCGCTGTCGCGGTTGAGGCCGGCGAGGATCGCGACGATGCGGTCGGTCTCGGTCGGCCGCAGCCCCGCCATAACCTCGTCGAGCAGCAGGACTTTCGGGTCAGTGGCGAGCGCGCGCGCCACCTCGAGCCGCTTGCGGTCGGGCAGCGTCAGCGCCGCGGCGGGCTTCGTGCGCTCGTCGATCAGGTCGAGCCGCTCGAGCACGGCGAGCGCGTGGCGCCGCGCCGAGGCGACGTCGCGATGACGCAGCAGCGCACCGATGACGACGTTGTCCTCGACCGACAAGGCCGGAAACGGCCGCACGATCTGGAAGGTTCGGCCGATGCCGCGGCGGCAGATGGCGTCGGGCGAAAGCCCGTCGATGCGTTCTCCGGCGAACTGAATCGTGCCCTCATCCGGGGCGAGCACACCCGCGATGGTGTTGAACAAGGTCGTCTTGCCGGCTCCGTTCGGGCCGATCACCGCGAGAATGTCGCCGGCCGCGACCGTGAAGCTCACGGCGTCGACCGCGAGCAGCCCGCGAAATCGCTTGCTCACCCGATCGATCGTGAGGAGCGCCGTCACGGCGAGCGCTCCTTGAGGCCGAGGACGCGCGCAAGCCACGGCCACACGCCATTGGGACGCGCGCAGATGATGGCGATCAAGGTCAGGCCGTAGAACACCGCTTTGGCGCCGGGAGCGTCGATGCCGAGCCGTGACGTGAGCGCAATCAGGCCCTCGCCGAGCGGCGTCAGGATGAAGGCGCCGACCACCGGGCCGAACACGGTGCCGAGCCCGCCGACGATCGGCCCGAGGATCAGCTCGATCGAGCGCTCGATGTCGAACACCTGCGCCGGAAAGAGATTGTTGTAGTAGAACGCGTAGAAGACGCCGCCGACCGCGGTCATGCCGGACGACACCAGCACGGCTGTCATCTTGGCGCGAAAGGCATTGATTCCGAGCGAGCGCGCCGCAATCTCGTCCTCGCGGACCGCGAGCCATTGGTAGCCCAAGCGCGAGCGCGACAGCTTCGCCGCGACCACCACGCCGGCGGCCGCAAGCGCGAGCGCCACGTAGTAGAACAGAAGCTGCCCGCCGCGCAGGTTCCACCATTCCCCGAGCCGCTCCTGCTGATAGGGAAGAAAGAGGCCGCCCGAGCCGCCCGTGAAGCCGATATTGTCGAAGGCGATGCGGGTGAACTCGGCGGCCGCGATGGTGAGGAGCGCGAAATAGACGCCCTCGACGCCGAAGCGAAAACCGAGCCAGCCGACCACCGCGCCGAACACCATTGCGAGCAGGACCGCAGCAAAGACGCCGAGCCACGGGCCGATGCCGAAATGCACCCACAGCAGCGCCGCCACATAGGCGCCCAGGCCGACGTAAAGCGCGTGACCGAGCGAGAGCTGCCCGGCATAGCCCATCATCAGGTTCCACGCCTGACCCACATAGGCGAAGTAGAGGACCAGCGTGAGCACCGAGATCAGGTAGCGGTCGACCGCGAGTGGCGCCGCCGCGAGCGCCACGAGGAGCATGGCGATCAATCCGCGCGCGCGGGGCTCGAGGCCGCGCCACAGCTCGATCATGCGCGCCGCCCCAGAAGACCGCGCGGCCGCAGCACCAGCACGGCGATCAGCAGCGCGAACGAGAACATGCTCTTCATCGACGGCTGAATGATGAACCCGGCCAGCGCCTCGGAAACGCCGATCAGCACGCCGCCGACCAGCGCGCCCGCCATCGAGCCGAGGCCGCCGACGATGACGATGATGAAGGCGAGCAGCGTATAGGCCGGCCCCAGGGTCGGCGCGGCATCGGCGATCGTCACCATCAGGGCGCCGGCGGCGCCGACGCAGGCGAGCCCGACGCCGAAGGTGATCGCATAGAGGCGCTTCACGTTGAGGCCCACGACCGCGGCGCCGGTGAGATTGTCGGCGCAGGCGCGGATCGCGGTTCCGGTCGCGGTGTAGCGGAAGAAACAGAACAGCGTCGCGGCGATCGCCAACGCCGCGACCGCCGAGTAGATGCGCACCTTGTCGATGAACAGGGGACCGACCGCGTAGCTGTCGAACGCATACGGCAGATTGGCCGGGCGCGCGTCGGGCCCGAACAGCATCAGCAGCCCATTGAGGATGACGATTGCGATGCCGACCAGCAGGATGAACTGCTCATGCTCCGACCGGCCGACGAAGGAATTGATCAACGTCGCCTGCAACAGAAATCCGACGAGGAAGAACGTCGCCGCGATCGGCAGCATGGTGACCAGCGGATCGAGGCCGAGGGTGTGAAATAGAAGGAAGGCGGCGTACATGGCGACCACGGCGAACTCGCCATGGGCGAAATTGACGACGCGCACCACGCCGAAGATCACCGATAGGCCGAGCGCCATCAGGCCGTAGACGAGCCCCGTGAGCACGCCCTGCACCACCACGCCGAGGTAGATCGACCAGATCATGATGGCGGTACGCTCGCCCCTGCGTAGCCAGGATGGAGCGAAGCGTAATCCGGGGGCGGCCCCGCATTCCGCTCCGCTCCATGCGGGCTACAAGTCCCTTTACGTCCGCCCCTGCCACCCCGGCATAGGCAGAACCGGCGTCATCGTCGCGACGGCGGCCGGCAACACCACGGTCGGCGTGCGGCCGCGGTTCTGCACGGCCGCCGACGGGATACCGACGTTTTGCCCCTTGGCGTCGAAGGTGATCGGCGGGCCGATCATCACATGATCAGCGATGTTCGTTGCCCGGATCGCCTGCATGAGCTCCGGCCCGTGCGTCGTGCCGGCGCGCTTGAAGCCGTCGGCGGCGATCAGCAGCGCCTCGAAGGTGAAGCCGACGTTGAAGCACTCGACCGCGAAGCGGAACTTGGGATTGGCCGGCTTGAACGCGGCCTCCAATGCCTGCGACATGTGCCCTTTCGGATTGGCCCACGGGATGTTGTAGATCGGATAGTCGGCGAGCGGCCCGAGCGCCTGGTAGAACTCCTCGTCGTAGAGGCCGGGCGACCCGGGCGAGATGATGCCCATGGGCTCGAAATGCTGGCGCACCATGTCGCGCACCAGCTTGATCGCGTCGGCCGCGCGCGTCACCACCAGCAGCAGGTTGGGATTGAGCGCCCGGATCTTGGTGACCTCGACCGAGAGATCCTGCGCCTTCGGATCATAGGCGATCGATTCGAGCAGGCGGAACGGCAGGCCGGCGTTGGGAAAGATCTTGTCCATCGCCTGACGCTGCGAGGTGCCGAAGGTGTCGTTGGCGTGCAGAAAGACCGCGGTCTTGGGATCGATGTGGGTCGCGCCGATCAGGTCCTTGATCAGCTTGAGGCCGTTGGTCACCAACTGGCCGCCGGTCGGGAAATTGCGCACCAGGAACTTGTAGCCCTGCTCGGTGAGCTGCGGTGCGGCGCCGATATTGACCACCAGCGGCACCTGGCGCTGCTCGCATACCTGCGCCATCGCGAGCGTCGAGGCCGAATCGAAGGCGCCGATCACACCCTGCGCGCCATCATTGATGACCCGCTCGCATTGGGTGCGGGCGACGTCCGGATTGGACTCGATGTCGACGTGCACCAGGTCCACCTGGTAGCCGAAATCGGCCAGCACCTTCGGGGCGATCAGCGCGCCGCGGTGGCAGCTCTGGCCGGCCGGCGCGAGGTAGCCCGAGCGCGGCAGCAGCACCGCGAGCTTGATCGCCTTGGCCTGCGCCCGCACCACGGCGGGCGCCGCCACGACGGTGGCGGCGGCCGCCGCCCCGGCAAGGACGTGGCGGCGATTGGGTGTCGGTGAACGGCGCATGGGTGTGTCTCTCCCCTCGGCGAGGTTTGGCCGAACGTTATCGGGTTTTGCAGGCAAACGTAAACCGGCTGCGAGACGCAAGCGCGAGCCGCATTCCCTGCCCCCTCGCGCGAAAGCGTCCTTGAAGGGGGAGGGTCGCGAGCCGAAGGCGAGCGGGGTGGGGTGGGCTGTCACCCCACCCCGGCTCGCATTTCGCTTCGCTCAATGCGATCCGCCCCTCCCGTTTCAGGATCCCTTCAGGGGAGGGTGAAAAGCCGCTACTTCGTGCGCGGCGGAATCTGGATGAATTCCTTGATCTGCTCAGGCGTGAGCGGCTTGTCGAGGAACTTCAGCTTCACGGCGTCGCGGATCGCGCCGTCGAGATCGGCCATGGTGTCGCTCTGCAGCGCGGCCTTGGTCTGGAATTCCGCCATCGATTGGCGCACCAGGGCCTCGTCGATCTTGGTCTTCTTCGAAAACGCCGTGATCGCGTCCGGGCTCGAATACATCCAGTCGACCGCCTCGCGATAACCCATCATAAAGCGGTCGACCGCGTCCTTGCGCGTCTTGAGCACGTTGGCGTTGGCGATCAGCACCCGCACGGTCTGCCCGCGCAGCGACGGCACGTCGCTGCCGCGCGCGATGATGCGGATCTTACCCTCCTTGATCTCCTTCAGCCCGAACGGCGGCGCCGCCCAGCCGATGTCGATCTGGCCGGACATGACGGCGGTGAGCGTCGCCGGCGGCCCGCCGGTCGAGGTCGGCTTCGCCTTGGCGCCGAGCTCGTCGACGAAGGCGACCACGATGTTGTTCGAGCTCGAGCCGTTGGTCGAATACGCGATGGTGTTGCTCGCGGTCGTGTCCTTGAGGCTATGGATCGGCGAATCCGCCTTCACGTACCAATAGAGGTCGCCGGTGCCCGTGAAGGCCGGCGCAATGATGCGCACCGGCGCGCCCTTCGCCATGGCGCGCAGCACGCCGGCGACGCCGACGCCTCCGCCGAGATCGGCGCTGCCGGAGATCACCGCCTGCACGGTCTCGCCGGCGCCGGCGGTGCCGAAGTTCTCCAGCACGATGTTGTGCTTCCGGAAGAAGCCGGCGTCCTGCCCGAGCGTCGGCGCCTGGTTCTCCCAGTTGTTGATCTGGCCGATCGCCATCTTGAACGTATCGTCCGCTGCCGATGCCGGCAGCGTCATCAGGGCCAGGGCCGCGACGGCGAGGCCGGCCCCGATCCCGGCCCCAACTCGAATCCGTTTCATCGTTTCCTTCTCCCTTTGCCGGCGCCCCGCTTCGCGGCTGGCGCCTGCCGCGTCGCGCGCGACGATGAACCTTTGCGCGCCTGCGCGGAAGTGCCCGGCGGCATTCCGCCGCGCTTGGCGAGCCGCGTCGCCCAGTATTCCCAGGTGCGCAGCGGCACGCTCGGGATCTTGTTGATCGCCCCGGCCATCTCGATCTCGCCCGGCGTCAGCATGCCGACGCGCCCCATCTTCTTGCCTTCGCTGAGATAGACCGCATTGAGACAGGAGTAGATCGAGCGAAACACGAGCTCGCGCAGGCTCGCGCCGACGACCGTCGCGCCGTGCCGGCGCATCAGCACCACCGAATGGGACCCGAGCGCGCGGGCGAGCGAGGCGCCCTCCTCGGGTTTCACCACCAGCAAATTGGTGTCGCCGAAATCGTCGATGCTGTCCCAGAACGGCACCGTGGCGCCGATGGTCGCGCCGAGGTGAAAGACCGGCACCAGCGGCTCGCCGGTGATGCAGAACGGCATCACGGCCGGCGCATGATGGTGGCACACCGCCATCACGTCCGGCCGCGCCTTGTAGATCTCGCCATGAATGACCCGCTCGGAATACATCGGCACGGTCGGCGGCACGACCGGCGCCGAGTCGAGCGTGAACTCGAGGATGTCGGCCGGCTCGATCAGCTCGGGCGAGCGCGAGCGCGGCAGGAGATAACGGCCGGGATCGCCGGGATGGCGCACGCTGACGTGACCGAAAGCGTCGAGCACGCCCTCATAGCCGAGGATGCGATTGGCGACGGCGAGCTCGTGGCGCAGGTTGGCGAGGGAGTCGGGCACGGCTGTTCCTTTCGGCAAAGAAATTCTGCGGGACAGAAAGCCGAAAGTGGACACATTGCGCAAGCGCGTTGAGCCGCGAGGTCTACCTGTCGATGTATTCCACGCTGCCGGTTGGCGCCGGAACAGGCAAGCCGTCCTCGCGCAATCCCTCGATGTGAAATCGAATGGCGGAACGAATCTCCACCTCGACGTGAGCGACCGTGTCGCCGGTCGCCATTCAGCCTGGCAGATCCGGCACATGGGCCGAATAGTTGCCTTCCGCCTTTTCAATGACTACCGCATAGCGCATCAGCGCAGCTCCCTCAGGCCGGCCTGTTTCAAGATCGTCGGACGGCTTTCCCGCGATTGTCACGCGACGGGGCTTAATAGAATGCTTGAATGGACGATGACTACCGCAAGTGGCGACGAGCTATAGCCATCCCGCTCGATCATGCGAATGGCCTCACGGATTTTCATCGCATGAGGCCTTGCAGACCTACCGCAAATTCCCGCAGAAGCGCTGGATCCGCTCACACGCCTCCTGCACCGAGGTGGTCGCGGTCGCATACGAGATGCGGAACGCCGGAACGGAGGAGCCGAACGGGGTGCCCTGCACCACCGCGACGCCTTCCGCCTCGAGCAGCTCGGTGACGAAGTCCTCGTCGGTCGCGAGCTTCTTGCCGGTGGGCGAGGTCTTGCCCATGGTGCCGGCGCAGGACGGGAAGACGTAGAACGCGCCTTCGGGCTTCGGGCACTGGATGCCCTTCGCCTGGTTGAGCATGGCGACGCAGAGGTCGCGGCGCTCCTTGAAGATCTTGTTGTGCTTCGGGATGAAGTCCTTCGGCCCGTTGAGCGCCTCGACCGAGGCCCATTGCGACACCGCCGACGGGTTCGAGGTCGACTGCGACTGGATCATCGCCATCGCCTTGATCAGCGGCACCGGACCGCCGGCGAAACCGATGCGCCAGCCGGTCATGCAGTAGGCCTTCGATACCCCGTTCACCGTCAGCGTGCGGTCGTACAATCGCGGCTCGATCTGCGCCGGGCTGAAGAACTCGAAGTCGTCGTAGACGAGGTGCTCGTACATGTCGTCGGTGAGCACCCAGACGTCGGGATGGCGCACCAGCACGTCGGTGAGCGCCTTGAGCTCGGCCCTGGTGTAGGCGGCGCCGGTCGGGTTCGAGGGCGAATTGAGCATCACCCACTTGGTCTTCGGCGTGATCGCGCGCTCGAGCGCCTCGGGCTGCATCTTGAAGCCGCGCTCCATGGTGGTCTTGACCTCGACCGGCTCGCCGCCGGCGAGATAGACCATCTCGGGATAGCTCACCCAGTACGGCGCCGGGATGATCACCTCATCGCCCGGGTTGAGCGTCGCGACCAGCGCGTTGTAGAGCACCTGCTTGCCGCCGGTGCCGACCGTGATCTGCGAGGTCTTGTAGTCGAGGCCGTTCTCGGTCTTGAACTTGCGCACCACGGCTTCCTTGAGCTCCATGATGCCGTCGACATTGGTGTACTTCGACGCCCTGCCGTCGCGGATCGCCTTGATCGCGGCTTCCTTGATGTTTTCGGGCGTGTCGAAGTCGGGCTCGCCGGCGCCCATCCCGATCACGTCGCGGCCCGCCAGCTTGAGCGCGCGCGCCTTGTCGGTCACCGCGATGGTGGCCGACGGCTTGATGCGCTTGAGCGATTCCGCGAGGAAGGCCATGGTGATATCTCCATTGCGTGCACAGACTCACGGCCCATGCTGCAATGCGATGTCCTAATCCGGGAGGCCCGGTCGGGCAAGGGTCGCGCGCGCGCCACACCCATGAATTTCCCTGTCGCCAGCGTTCACGCCGCCGTTAGCGCGCAGCGCGGCTTAGATACTCGAAATTCGTCAGCAGGAACCGCAATTTCGCGAGCACTGTGGCGACCTGATCGAGCTTCCGGGTCAGCCGCTCGGTGGCCATCAGATCGCCCATCCCGCCCCAGCTGTCGGACACCAGGCGCGCGTCGGCGCTGACGCGCAATGCGCCGACCGCGCCGTCGGCGATCCCGACCGGCTGGCCGATATGGCAGGGCGCCGCGGCGGCCGGATCGCCGAGGCCCAGGGTGGCAGCGTCCATGTTGAGCGCCCGGTGCAGCATGCGCGCCTCGCCGAGCGACAGCGTGCGGCCATCACGCACGACCGTGAACGGGAAAATCGTGCGCACCGCGAACTCGTCGTGTTCCCGATGCCCGTCCAGCGCGGCGGGCGCGGGCAGCGGCTGCAGCTCGGGAAACCGCGCGAGCTGACGGGCTGCCGTGGCGGCGAATTCGGCGAGCGCAACCTTGCGAAAGAGCTCCGGCACCTTGAAATAGGCGCGGATATCCTCGACGGCCGCGCGCCAGCGGAGCGCTTGCCCGACATTCGCCCGGGCCGGCAGCCGCTCGCGGAGCAGAGCGAAGCAGGCTGGCCAGTCGTCACGCGCCGAATAGTCGGCAAGGCCCGCCGGCACGCTCGTGATCCGCCCGATCGCGGCGCGCAAAGCGTCCGGAATGAGCAGCGCACCGCTCAGCGGCGGCCCGGCAAAAAACTTGGAACCGGTGATCACGACCAGGAATCCCTGCTCGAGGTACCAGGACAGCCGCGCGCGGCTCAGCCGCGCCTGGCAGGCATCGACCACCACCACGACGGATCCGGGCGAGAGCGCGCAAATCTCATGCAGGCAGGCGAGGCTCGGGCCGGCGCCGCCGAGCTTGGAATGATCCATGGCGTGCAGCACGACGCCGTTGCCGGCGTGAATGGCGTCTTCGGCCGCTGCCGCCACCTCGGTGTCGATCTCGCCGAGCGGCCTTCCACGGCCCTGCGCATCCCGCGCCGCGACGCACACGGCCGCACTGGCGAGGCCTGAAATCGGTGCGCCTTTCGCGACCGTCTGCCCGCTGGACGCCGCCGCGGCAAAGTGGCTGCCGGAGGCCGCGGCCGGCACGCCGTTGCCGCTCTCGTCCGCCCCGACCACGATGCTGGTGACCGGCCGGCGCAACAGGCCGCGCGCGAGAAAAGCCGCCTGCAGGACGCTGTCGGTGCCCGAGGGCGACAACACCACCTCGGCCTCGGGCACGTCGAACGATCGGCGGATGGCGCTGCGCAGCTCGTCGGCAACATCGGCAAAGACTTGCACAAAGCGTCCGCGCTCACGCGCGTCGCTAAGCCGCGCGAACGCGACGCGCGCGGCTGCATAGCCGCGCGGCGAGATCGTGCTTGCGGTCGATGACGACAGGCTGATCTCGTCCGGACGCGGCGACGGCTGCGTTCCGTAAGCGTTCATGCCGCTTCGCGGCTCGAGCGCCAGGCGCGGATCGCTGCCGGAGATCAGCGCCGCGTCGAGCGCGGCATCGGCCGGCTCCGGCCGCGCTTGCGCGGATCGCTGCGCCTGCACGACGCCGTCCAACCTCATTGCGGCCTGCTTTCGATGCGCATCGGAGCCCGGCGGCCCATCGCGAGAACCATGGCAAACCAATCAGATTAACGCGGTGTTAACGACGCCGGCCGAAACATGCGGGACACCCGGATATTCGGCATGCAATCCCCGGCCCCCCCCGCTCCCAATCTCGATCCCGACGACTGGGAGGCGTTTCGCGCCGCCAGCCGGCGCGCCCTCGACGACATGATCGATTTCCTCAAGACCGTGCGCGAGCGCCCGGTCTGGCAGCCGGCGCCGCCCGAGGTGGTGCAGGAATTTCGCGCCCCGCTGCCGACCGCGCCCGAAAACCTCGACGCCGTGCTCGCCGACTTCGCGACGCTGATCCGTCCCTACGCCACCGGCAACCTGCATCCCCTGTTCATGGGCTGGGTGCACGGGGCCGGCACGCCGGTCGGCATGATCGCCGAGATGCTCGCGGCCGGCCTCAACGCCAATTGCGGCGGGCGCAACCACATCGCGCTCGAGGTCGAGCGCCAGATCACGACCTGGGCGGCATCGCTGTTCGGCTTCCCGTCCGATGCATCGGGCGTCTTCGTCACCGGCACCTCGGCGGCCAATCAGCTGGCGCTTCTGGTCGCCCGCAATGCGAGCCTTGGCGACGATGTGCGACGCGCCGGCCTGCGCGATGGCAGCGGACAGCTCGTCGCCTACACCTCGGCCGAGGCGCATGGTTGCATCAAGCAGGCGATGGAGATGGCCGGCATCGGCTCGCGATTCCTCCGCCTCATTTCGGTCGACGCGCGCGGCGCGATGCGCACCGATGCCCTCGCCCAGGCGATCGCCGATGACCGCGCGCGCGGCCTGCGGCCGTTCCTGGTCGCCGCGACGGCCGGCACCGTCAACACGGGCGCGTTCGACGACATCGAGACGATCGCGGACATCTGCCGCCGGGAAAAGCTCTGGTTCCACGTCGATGGGGCCTTCGGCGCGCTGGTTGCGCTCTCGCCGTCGCTGCGGCCGCTGATCCGCGGCATCGAGCGCGCGGACTCGCTCGCCTTCGATTTCCACAAATGGGCGCACGTGCCCTATGACGCCGGGTTCCTGCTGGTGCGCGATCCCGAGCGCCACCGCCGTACCTTCAGCAATCCGGCCGCCTATCTGCACCGCGCGCCGAGCGGGCTCGCGGCCGGCGATACCTGGCCGTGCGATCTCGGCCCCGACCTCTCGCGCGGCTTTCGCGCGCTCAAGACCTGGTTCACGTTCCGCGTCCACGGCGCCGACAAGATCGGCGCCTGCATCGTGCAGACCTGCGAGATGGCCAAATACCTGGAGCAGCGTCTGCTCGAGCAGGCGAATCTCTACGAGCTCGCCGCCCCGGTCGCGCTCAACATCGTCTGCTTCGGGCTGCGCACCTCGCCCGACGGCGAGCTCAACAAGGCGATCGTGATCGACCTGCAGGAGCGCGGCGTCGCCGCGCCGTCGACCACCATCATCGGCGGCCGCACCGTGATCCGCGCCGCGATCGTCAACCACCGCACGACCCGCGAAGATATCGACGCTCTGATGATCGCGCTGCGCGACTCCGCCCTGCGGGTGACGCTGGCGCAAATGCGGCGGAGTGACGAGACGGACAGGGTGCCGACAGCCGCGGCTGGTTAGGAGAGCACCACCCGCGCCCTCTCCCCCGCTTGCGCCCCGCTTGCGGGGGAGAGTGGAGAGGGGGCTTTCGCCGCTTGCGCAGGCCTTGCCGACTTGCCCCGCCTGGCGCGCTTCGCGCGTATTCCTCCCCCGCAAGCGGTCCGCAAGCGGGGGAGGGAAGAAGAGCAGCGTCTTACATCTCGCGCAGTGAGCTCCTGTTCGCCTGCTTGTACTCGCCGGCCTTGCGCTTCTGCACGGCGAGGAACGCGGCGAGCTCGGCGTCGAGGACGCCGCGCGCGTCGGCGAGCTGCGGCAGGAAGAAATCGGGCCGCTCGTTCATCTCGACGATCACCGGCCCTCCATCGAGCGCCGCCACGTCCCAGCCGATCAGCGGCACATGCTGCATCAGCCGCGCCGCCTCGACCGCCATTGCGACCATCGCCTCCCAGTGCGGAATCTGGAAGCCGGTCAGATGCATCTTCGTGTCCGGGTGCACGATGTGATGCGTGAGCGAGAGCCCGGCGCCGGAAACCACGCGCCTCACGGTCCCGGTCGTGAGATCGATCTGCGCCAGCAGGTTTCCGGCGCGCCAGTAGTTGTCGGCTATGTTGTCCCCTGCCGGGATCTTCCAGCAGGCACGAAACACTTTTGGCCCGCCTTCGAGGTTCAGCGTCACCAGGCGGACGGTCGGCAGCCGGTCGCCGCACAGGGCGCGGATCGTCGCGTGCGGAGAGGCGAATTTCTGGAACATGTAGCCGCCCGGATAGTGCCGCACGATGTCGGCAACGAAGGCGTCGAGCGCGACCACCCGGCCATCGTTCGTCTCCAGGCACTTCGACTGCGGGGAATAGCGCTTGAGCCCAGCAGAGCCGAGACTCTGCAACCCTTCGGTCGGCTTGCCGAACAGCGGATAGTGGGCGTCATCGGCGAGCACGCGGCGCAGCCCGTCGGCGTCGCGCGCCACATGGACCGCCGTCGTGCCGAGGCGCGGACAATAGACCGCGTGCGTCGGAATGACCGGGAACCCGTAGGCCGCGAGATAGCTTGCCATGGCGATCTTGTTGTCGAACATGCCCCACCAGTCGTGGCGGAAATTGACCTGCTGATGGATCTCGACCCCGCGATGCTGCCCAACCACCTGCCGCCGGTCGGCGCCTTCCCAGAATGCCTCGTCGAACAGTCGCAGCTGCGTGTAATCCTTGAACGAGACCTTGCCGGGCCCGAACGAGAGCCCGACGTAGTCGCGCATGATCTTGAGCGGGCTCGTCTTCGTCTCGCCGACCATGCGCAGCAGCACGGTGTCGACCGCCTGCGTCGTGCTCGGCCGCGCGACGTCGACGACCGGCTTCTCGGCATCGTGACGGCCCGCATCGGGCTCCGGAATCTTGGCGAGGACGGCGGTCATGCGAGGCTCCGGGTCAGTCGCGGCTGAAGGGCTCCGAATCAAGTTCGACAGATGCGGTTAAACAAAGATTAAATTCTGCGGCTTTTGCCCGTTGGAGGCTTGAAATGCGCATCCGATATGGGATCGCGCCGGGGGCGAAGTGGTTGCGCGCGGTCGTTGCGGCGGAAACGCGCATCTCGCACACGCGAGGGATCGGAGGCGATCTTTTCCGCAACTGCGAAAACGACGATAGGCTCTCACTCAATTTGCCGCGAGCGCCCAGAGGCGCCTTGCAACGGCCACGCTTTGTGGCTGAATGCGCCGAACGAGGCACGGGGAGCGGCGCGCGAGCTGCAAGCTCAACTCGGCAGGACCGGCGGTAGGACCAGGATGCTTACGCTCTATTCGATGCGGCGCTCCGGCAATTGCTACAAGGTGCGTCTCGCGCTTGCTCAGCTGAAGACGGACTACCATCTCATCGAGGTCGACATCCTCAGAGGCGAGACCCGCACGCCCGAATTCCTCGCCAAGAATCCGAGTGGCCATGTGCCGTTGCTCGAGGTGGCACCAGACCGCTTTCTGGCCGAATCGGGCGCGATCCTCTGGTACATCGCCGGCGGCACGCCGCTCGCGCCCGAGGATCGCATCGACCGTGCCGAGGCGCTGCAATGGATGTTCTTCGAGCAGCACAGCGTCGAGCCGAACCTCGGCGCCGCGCATTTCTGGCTCACCATGGTCAAGGGCGGGCGCGAGCTGCAGACACACGCGCTCGAGGATTGGACGGAAAATGGATACCAGGCTCTCGGCGTCATGGAGAAGCATCTCGCGACGCATGATTTCTTCGCCGCCGGCCGCTACACGATCGCGGACATCGCGCTCTACGCCTACACGCACATGGCCAACGAGAGCGCGTTCGATCTCACCGGCTTTCCCTCGATCCGCGCCTGGCTCAAGCGCGTTGCCGAGCAGCCCGGCTACGTGCCGCTGAACTGGCAACCAGCCACGATGGCGATCGTCGAGTAGGGCCACGTCGCGAAGCGCGCGCTGAAGGCAACTTTGGTGCGGGATGCGTTGCAGATTCGCCACGCGCGCGGAATTTCGCGATCACGCCTCGTCGCGTTAACTCTTTCTTAACCCCGCGCCACGAAATCGCCGTCGATCCTCAAAGGCTTCGCCGAAATCCGGTCGAAACGCCGCCGGTATCAGGATCAATTTTCCTCATCAAAGGGAACTGATTCGTTCGAAAGGCAACTGCAATGACGTTCGATTGCATCGATCGCACGGGCTTTACGCCGCCGTCGTCCACGCGCGCACACGGCCACCGCTCCAGCGCGCTCGCGCAGCTCGTCACCTCGGCAGCGCTCGTCCTCTCGATTGCGGTCGCCGCGACTGCGGTCTCGGTCGGCATCGCGCGCGCAGACGGCCTCGCGGCCGTGGCCGAAGATTCGAGCACGCATGTCGCGGTCCTGCTGTCGCTTCTGCTCGTCGGCATGGGCGGCCTCACGGCGTGGCTGAGCTTCGGCGGCAGGCAGGCGAACGCGCGCGGCGAGCGCCGCTGATCGCATTTTCTTACGGCGGCGCGATGCACAGCGGCGCCCTGCTCGATTATTTGAACCCCGCAAAAGTCTTCCGGCGTATATCCTGGCGTTGCATCACGGAACGGGTGGCCGCGGGCTCGCGTTGCCCCCGATTGATTCCGCGAAAGGACGCGTCATGATTTGCCCGATGCATCGCCCGACGATCCTCGGCCTTGTCGCCGCCGCGCTGACAACAGCCGCGCCGGCGGGTGCGCAGACATTTCCGTCCTCGGCCGGGCCGCTGGCGGTCACGATCTTCGCGCGCGGCCTCGTGCATCCGTGGAGCCTCGCGTTCCTGCCGGATGGCCGCATGTTGGTGACTGAGCGGCCCGGGCGCATGCGCATCGTCGACAAGGACGGCAAGCTGTCGGCCCCGCTCGCCGGCGTGCCGCACGTCGTCGCCCAAGGGCAGGCCGGCATGCTCGACGTGCGCCTCGACAACGACTTCGCGGCCAACCACGTCATTTATTTCTGTTACAACGTCGACCGCGGCGGCTCGAACGCGGTCGCGCGCGCGACGCTCGAGGCCGGCGACAAGCCGCGGCTCGACGAGGTCAAGGTGATCTTCACCCAGACCGGCCCCGGCGGCACCTACAACAATGCGTGCCGCATCGTGCAGGCGCCCGACGGCAATCTCATCGTCACGCTCGGCGATCACTTCGAGCCGCGCGACCAGGCACAGAATCTCGCCAACGACGTCGGCAAGGTGATCCGCATCCGTCCCGACGGGCAGATCCCGGATGACAATCCGTTCGTGCACCAGGCCGGCGCGCGGCCGGAGATCTGGGCCTACGGCGTGCGCAACGCCGAAGGCCTCGCCTACGAGCCGGGCACCGGCAAGCTGTGGGAGAACGAGAACGGCCCGCAGGGCGGCGACGAGGTGAACATCATCGAGAAGGGCAAGAACTACGGCTGGCCGGTGATCGGCTACGGCGTCGACTACGGCGGCGCCAAGATCCACGAGAGCACCCACAAGGCCGGCATGGAGCAGCCGGTCTGGTACTGGGTCCCGTCGATCGCGCCCTCCGGGATGGCGTTCTATACGGGCGACCTCTTCGCGGCATGGAAGGGGAATATCTTCATCGGCGCGCTGAAGTTCGAGCTGCTGGTGCGTCTCGAGCACGACGGCGACAAGGTCACCAAGGAGGAGCGCCTGCTGCGCGGCCTGCACGAGCGCATCCGCGACGTGCGCATGGGGCCGGACGGTGCGCTGTGGCTGCTCACCGACAATCCGCGCGGACGCATCCTGCGGGTCGCGCCGGCGAAACAATGAACGCTTCGCCGCCGACCACGATAGTGGATCCGCCGCGCATCGCCTGCCCGCGCTGCGGCGCGAGCCTGGTGTGCGAGCCCATGGGTGATTGCTGGTGCAAGCACGAACCTGTGCGCCTGCCGCTGCCCATGGCCGGCGCAAGTTGCCTCTGCCCGGATTGCTTGCGCGCGGCCGCCGCGAATGGCTGACGCCCGCGAGTCTCACCCGTGCTTGAGCTTGAGCCCGAGAATCACCAGCATCAGGGCGAGCGTCACGATGCTCGAGCTGATCAACGGCCAGTCGATAAGGGCGACGCCGTAGACGAGCCACAGCATCATCCCGAGCGTGAACAGGCAGGTCGCGGGCAGCGAGATCGATCGCGTCTCGCGCTCGCGGATCGTTTTCAGCGCCTGCGGCAGCCAGCACACGGTGGTGAGCACGGCGCCCGTCATGCCGACGGTGTCAATGAGATTCCAGTGCATTGCCAAGGCGATGTAGCGATGATTCGCGCACGCTGTGTGACAGCGACGTGCACGATGCCTGCGCCCTCCCCGCAAGCGGGAGCGGCCGGGAGGCGGCTGCCGCCGCTTGCGCGGGCATTGCTGGCTTGCCTCCTCCCGGCGCGCTTCGCGCGTATTCCTCCCCCGCAAGCGGGGGAGCGAAAGGAAGGATCGCCTTCCTACGGCCACGAAGACTTCCTACATCACGGTTCCGCTCAATCGACATGAGACGGCCCTCGCCGCGCCCCAGTTGCACGGCGCGCGGCCGTTCGCGCCTTTGCCGTGCTAGAGAAGACACATGTTTCGCCGGTTCGAGACCACGCTGAACCCGACCGATGAGCCCGAGCGGCCGCAGCCGCCGGCCGGGCTGGTGGCGTTCTATTGGCACTTCGCCCGCCAGGCGAAGGGCCTGCTGATCGCCCTGTTCGTCATCGAGATGTTCGTCGCGCTGTTCGACACGGCGGTGCCGTGGTTCATGGGCCGCATCGTCTCCTTCGTCAGCAAGGTCGCGCCGGATCACTTCCTCGCCACCACGTGGCCGTGGCTCATCGGCATGGCCGCGACCGTGCTGATCGCGCGCCCCGGTATCGTGCTCGCGCGCTATCTCGTCACCAACCAGGCGATCGCCGCCCCGTTCAGCAACCTGATCCGCTGGCAGAGCCACTGGCACGTGGTGCGCCAGAGCTGGGCGTTCTTCCAGAACGATTTCGCCGGCCGCATCTCCAACCGCGTGATGCAGACCGGGCCGGCGCTGCGCGAGAGCCTCACCGCGTCGGTGACGGCGGTCTGGTACATCATCGTCTACGGCACCACCGCGGTGATCATGACCGCGTCGGCCGATTGGTGGCTCACGCTGCCGATCATCGCCTGGTCGATCGGCTATGTCGCCCTGCTCGTCTATTTCGTCCCGCGCCTGCGCGAGCGCTCGAAGCTCACCTCGGAGGCGCGCTCGCTGATGATGGGCCGCATCGTCGACAGCTACACCAACATCCTCACCGTCAAGCTGTTCGCGCGCGCACGCGACGAGGACGACTATGTGCGCGACTCGGTCGAGTATCACACCAGCCGCTTCCTCGCCGGACAGCGGCTGATCACCGCGTTCGGCACCATCCTGGCCATCGTCAACGCGCTGCTCGTATTCGCGGCGGGTGCGCTTGCGCTGATGCTGTGGCGATTCGGCAAGGTCGAGGTCGGCGCCATCGCGATGGTGCTGCCGCTCGCCTTCCAGCTCACCAACATGTCGCGCTGGATCGCGTTCTCGGTCACCGACATATTCGAGCAGGTCGGCGTGGTGCAGGAAGGCATGATGACGATCGCCCAGCCGCTGCGGCTGACCGATCGGCCGGACGCGCGCGCGCTCGCGGTCGGCGACGGCGCGATCACGTTCGATGACGTGCGCTTCGGCTATGGCCGCGAGACCGGCGTGCTCGAAGGGTTCTCGCTCGCGATCAAGCCGGGCGAGAAGATCGGCCTCGTCGGCCGCTCGGGCGCCGGCAAGTCGACCGTGGTCAACCTGCTGCTGCGCTTCTTCGACCTCGAAGGTGGCCGCATCCTGATCGACGGCCAGGACATCGCCGACATGACGCAGGAGTCGCTGCGCGCGCAGATCTCGATGGTGACGCAGGACACCTCGCTGCTGCACCGCTCGATCCGCGACAACATCCGCTACGGCCGCCCCGAGGCCTCGGAGGAGGAGATCGTCACGGCGGCGCGGCTCGCGCACGCGGACGCGTTCATCGCCGAGCTCGAGGACTGGAAGGGCCGGCGCGGGTTCGACGCACATGTGGGCGAGCGCGGCGTCAAGCTCTCGGGCGGGCAGCGCCAGCGCATCGCGATCGCGCGCGTCATCCTCAAGAACGCGCCGATCCTGGTGCTCGACGAGGCGACATCGGCGCTCGACAGCGAGGTCGAGGCCGCGATCCAGGCGAGCCTCGACACCCTGATGGCGGACAAGACCGTGATCGCGATCGCGCACCGGCTCTCGACCATCGCGCGCATGGATCGGCTGGTCGTGCTCGACCACGGCCACATCGTCGAGCAGGGAACGCACGAGGAGCTGCTGCGCCGCGGCGGCCACTACGCCGCGCTGTGGCGGCGGCAGTCGGGCGGCTTCATCGATGCCGAGCCGGAAGCGCGAGTCGACGCGGCCGAATAAGCGGTGAATAGCGAGTAGCGAATTGTGAGTAGAGCACTCGCTCTTCGCAATTTCGCAATTCGCTATTCGCCCCCTTACACCGTCACCAATCCACCCATCGCCTTCGCCATGGCGCTGTCCGGGAACACGGTGCTCGCCAGCGCCTTCTCGTCGACGCGCACGTGGTCGCGCAGCACGCCTTTGAGGATCGCGCGCAGGTCCGTGGTCGGCTTGAGGTCGCGGCCGTCGCGCAGATCGCTCTCCTTCAGCCCCGGCCAGTCCGCGAGCACGCGGCCCCCCCTGACCGTGCCTCCGACCAAGAGCGCGATCGTCGCCGTGCCGTGGTCGGTGCCGTCGGTCCCGTTGATGCGCGCGGTGCGGCCGAACTCGGTCATCACCGCCACCACGGTCTCGTTCCAGGCCGGGCCCATCCCGCTCTCGACCGCGGCGAGCGCGCCGTCGAGCGCGCCGAGCAGTTGCGAGAGCCGGCCATTGGTGGCGCCCTCGGCAGCGTGCGTGTCCCAGCCATCGAACGACAGCGCGCCGATGCGCGGCCCGTCCGGCCGCGCCAGGAATTTCGCTGCCGCGCCGGCGCTCTCGGCGAAATAGCGGCGCTGCGCCTCGCCCGGAACCGGCCGGTTCGGCGGACGCATCTGCGTTTGCTGCGCCGGCGGCCCTGGCGGGTGCGGCTGCGGCCGTTGCGGCTGCAGCATCCCGTCCTCGCGCGCGATCGCCGCCAGGTCCCGACGCTCCTCGAGCACGTGGGCGAGCGCCGGGTCGGTGTGGCGGTAGAGGTCGAGCAGGCGCATCACCATGTCGTCGGTCGGCGGCGGCAGGCGGGGCGGCGTCCACGACATCACCGGTGCGGCGCCGCGTACGACCAGCGGCGTGATCGGCCCGACCGCGAAGGCCTCGCGGCCCTTCGGATTGACGTTGCCGGCGGGCACGAGGCTCGCGAGCGCGCGATTGAGCCAGCCCGACTCGGACGCGCCCGGCCGCGTCAGGCCGCTTTCCAGCACGTCCTGGCCATCGAAATGCGAGCGGTCGCGGTAGGGCGAGGAGACCGCGTGCACGATCGTGGCGTGGCCGGCCTTGTACATGCGGTGCAGGTTGGGCATCGCGGGATTGAGCGCGAAGAACCCGTTGAGCGGCAACGCCGCCGGCGGCCCCTGCAGGCTGAGACCTTGATTGCCGCGCAGGCGGATCCAGTCGGGATCGCCGACCGGCGCCACGGCCGCGAGGCCGTCGAGCGCGCCGCGCAGAATGAAGACCAGAAGGCGCGGATCGCGTCCTTCGGCGAGCGCCAGCTTGGGCACGCAGGTCCAGGCAAAGAGCACGCCGGACGAGAGCAGGAGCTCGCGACGGCTGGGGGCATGAAGCTTGATCGCCATGGTTACCTCCGCTGGAATTCGGCCGACATCAGCAGCATCGCGACCGCTTCCGGCCGTGTCTCGGCGCGCGCCACCGCCTGCCGCGTTTCCGCCGACGCGAGCGGGCCGAGCGCGGTGTCGACGAGCGCGCGCGGATCGTCCGCGGGGCTCACGCGATGCGCGACCTGGTTCGCGATCTCGAGCCGCTGCGCGATGCCGTCCATCCAGGCCGCATTGACGTCGTCGAAACCCTTGGGCGCCGGCGGCCGCCACAGCGGCTCGCCGAGCATGTTCTGCGCGTTGAGCAGCGGGCGCACGTCGGGCGAGCGCACGCCGGTCGCGCGCGCGGTCGCCACCAGCCACTCGCCGGGCCGCTTGAGCTTGCTGCGCGGCGCGGCCCACGCCTCGGGCGAGAGCAGCAGGGTGCGGGCGAGCTCGCGCAGGTCGCCGTCGCTCTTGACGAAGGAGGCGCGCAACGCCTCGACGAGCTGCGGCGGCGGATCGTCGGCGACGAAGTGGCGCGCGAGCTTGGTCGCGATGTGCTTGGCGGTCGCCGGGTTGCGGGCGAGGTCGAGCAGCACCGCAGCGCCCTGGTCGAATCCCATGCCCGCGTAGGTATGCCCAGCCACCGTCTGCGGGCCGGGCTCGTGCATGCGCGCATTGAAGTTGAACTCGCCGCCGTTCTCCTGATCGCGCGGCGGGAAGATCGACCAGCCGGAGATCACGTTGGCGAAATTGGTGACGTCGGCCTGCGAGTAGCCGGTGCGCACGCCGAGCGTATGCAGCTCCATGATCTCGCGCGCCAGGTTCTCGTTGATCCCCTTGTGCTGATTGTGCCCGGCGATCGAATCCGGGCCCATGGAATGAGCGTTGTCGAGATACAGCAGCATCGCCGGATGGCTCTCGACCGCGAGCAGCATGTCGGCGAAATGGCCGAGCACATGCGGGCGGATCGCCTCGCGCTCGAAGGCGCCGACATAGGGGTGCACCTTGTCCGCGGAGACGCAGAAATGGTTCGACCAGAACCACACCAGCCGCTCGACGAAACCGGTCTCGGCGTCGAGCGCGCGATCGAAATGCGCCTTGGCCTCGGCGAGGTAGATCTGCTGCGGCAGGCCCGGACCAGGCGGCTTCGCGGGCGGCGTGGCGTTGGCGTTCGCCGTCATCATCTGATCGGCTTGCTGCGCGAAGCGCACCGCCTTGCGCTCCTGGCGGAAGTCGAACACCGCTCGCGCTATCTCGCCGGTATCGAGCAGGTTCGGGTCCTGGATCAGGGCGGCGCCGGGATGGTCGAGCTCGGCCAGAAGTGCGCCACGCGGATCGGCGGCAAGCTTGCTGATGGCGTTGTTGCGCGGGCCGAAGCCGAAGCGGTGGAGCGCGAGGGCGGCGTCGAGGGAGGGATTGGCCGACATGGCGGAAGCTCTCGATTCTGTCGTGCGTCTTATCCTTTGTCGCAAACTATGGCGGAAAAGCTGAACAGTCGCTGAGCGGGCAGGTTAAATTCCCGTTAGAAATGCAAATTCGTGACGCGCATCACACCCTTTCGGCAACCTTACAGGCCCCTTGAATCGAAGGGCCCCGCGCGGCCACAATCGGTTCCCGACAGCATACCGACACCGGAACATCGAAGGAGGGCCCATGCACAAGTTGTCGATTCCGCCGCAGGTGGTCGAGCGCGTGACGCGCCGCGCCGGGCGGTCGCATCCGTTCGACGTGATCGCTCCAGCCAAGACCGCGTTCGTGGTGGTCGACATGCAGAACTACTTCATGAAGCAGGGCTTCCAGGGCGAGGTGCCGATGGCGCGCGAGATCGTCCCCAACGTGAACCGCTTCGCCGCGGCCGTGCGCAGTCTCGGCGGCCACGTGGTGTGGATCAAGAATGCGACCAACGACACGCGCGCGAGCTGGAGCGTCCTGCACGACTGGCTGATGGTGCCGGACCGCCGCGACCGCCGCTACGCCACCATGGACACGGGCCACGAGGGCCACGCCCTTTGGCCCGAGCTCGACGCGCGGCCCGAGGACGCGCAGATCGTCAAGAAGCGCTACTCGGCCTTCATCCAGGGCTCGTCCGAGCTCGAGGCCTATCTGCGCGGCCGCGGCATCGACACGCTGCTGATCGGCGGCACCGCCACCAATGTGTGCTGCGAGAGCACCGCGCGCGACGCGATGATGCTCAACTTCAAGGTCGTGATGGTGGCCGACGTCTGCGCCACCTATTCGGACGCCGAGCAGAACGCGAGCCTCGCCGCCTTCTATTCCAACTTCGGCGACGTGCAGACGGCCGACGAGGCGATCGCCGCGATGAAGCGCGGGGCGGAGCAAGCGGCGGCGTAGGCGGCTTGGCGCAGTCGGTCGCCCTTCCCCTCCCCCCCTTTCTGTCCGCTCGCAGGAGCGGAACGCTAGCGAAGCGCGCCGGGAGGGGCAGGTCGGCACGCTCCGAGCCAGCGGCGCCCCGCCCTCCCGCGCAAGCGCGGTGGAGGGGGACGAAACACCGAGCAAGGACTCTTCAGATGATCCTCGAAATCGCGCAGATCGACGTGAAGCCTGGCCTGGAATCCGAGTTCGAGGCCGGGGTGCAGAAAGCGGCGCCGCTGTTCAAACGGGCCAAAGGCTGCAGTGGCATGCTGCTGCAGCGCTCGATCGAGCAGCCGGCGCGCTATCGGCTGGTGGTGCAGTGGGCGAGCGTCGAGGCCCATACGGTCGACTTTCGCGGCTCGCCCGATTTCGCCGAATGGCGCAAGCTCGTCGGCCACTGTTTCGCCCAGCCGCCGCAGGTCGAGCACGTGCGCGAGGTGGTGAAGGGATTTTGACAGTGAGGCGTCGTAGGGTGGGCAAAGCGAAGCGTGCCCACCGACGATGACCGCGTGGGCACGCTTCGCTTTGCCCACCCTACGGACTACCCCTCCCCCGCGAGCTCGCGACGGCGCTGGTCGGATTCCTCGGCGTAGCGCCGCAGCGTGAACGACTCGGTGAGCAGCCCGATCACGCGGCGCGAGACCGGCGCGTCGACCACCGCGAGCCATTCGGCTTCGGCGCGGTCGAAGGCGGCGGCCGCCTCGCGCACGTTCATCGACGGCAGCAGCACCGTGTCCTTGTGGTGCAGGATGGTCTCGACGGGCTTCTCCAGCCCGGCCTCGACGCTGTGCGCCTCGATCACGTTCACGATGCCGGCGTAATGGCCTTCCGGATCGACCGCGATGATCTGGCCACTCGCGCCGAGCGGAAACTGGGCGCGGAACGCCTCGATCGTGGTGTCGCGCTGCACCGTGTGGAAATCCGGCCGCATCATCCGGCCGACCGTGAGGTCGCGGATCCACCCGACGTCGGCGGCGCTGCGGATGGTCTCGCCGCGCAAATGGAAGCGCCAGGTGGCGAAGGAGTAGCCGAAGATCTCGCGGGTGACCTGGGTCGAGATCAGCACCGCGATCAGCACCGCGCTGGTGAGATAGAAGTTCCGGGTGGTCTCGAGCGCGATGAACGTCATGGTCAGCGGCGCGCCGATGATCGAGGCGGACAGCGCGCCGATGCCGATGACCTCGTACACGTGGACATCGAGGTTGAGCGAGGGCCACAGCATGCCCGCCACGGCCGCGAACAGCCGCCCGCCGGTCGCGCCCAGCAGCAGCGAGGCGAAAAAGAGGCCACCGCGGAATCCGGAGCCGAGCGAGACGATCGAGGCGAAGATCTTGAGGATGAAGACCGTCGCGACGAAGCGCAGCGGCTGATCCTTGTCGAACAAATGCAGCGCGCCGTGCCCCGACGACAGCACCTGCGGGCTGACCAGGGCCAGGCAGCCGACCACCAGCCCGCCGATCGCCGGCCGCAGCGGCGGCCACAGTCTCGCGCGCTCGAGGAGCTGCTCGCATTGCGCGACCCCGCGCATGACGCTCACGCCGACCAGCGCGGCGATCACCCCGAAGGCGCTCGCGACCACCAGGTACTCGCCGGCGAGCGCCCCCATGGTGTGCACCTCGATACCGAGTTGCGCCGGCGACAGCGCCTGCGTCACCAGGTAACCGTTGAGCGCCGCGATCGCGACCGGGACCAGCGCGGACGTCGTGTAGCCGCCCATCACCAGCTCGAACGCGTAGAACGCGCCGGCGAACGGGGCGCCGAACGCCCCCGCGATCGCGCCGGCCGAGCCACAACCGACCATCAGCCGCAGATCGTTGCGGCGCAGGTGGAAGAACCGCCCGAACCACGACGCGATGCCGCTCGCCGCCTGGGTGTAACCGGCCTCCAATCCGACCGAGGCGCCGACGCCGCTCGACCAGATGGTCTGCAGCGCCACGATCATGCTGCCGCGAAACGACATGCGGCCGCCGCGCACCGCATTGGCCTCGATCGGGTCGATGAGGCGCTCGCGCCGCACGCGGCTGATCCAGCGGGCGGCAAAGCCGAGCGCGAGCCCCCCCGCGGCCGGTACCAGCAGGGCCAGAGCCGGATCGATCTCGAGGCTGGCGGACAGCCGCTCGCCGGGTGCGATCCAGAAGAACAGCACGTGCAGGATCGCCACGATGCCGCTCATGCTGCTGACGACGAGCCCCGCGATGGTGCCGACCAGGGCGGCGAGGACCACGCTGCCGGCCTCGCTCGCGCGCACCCAGGCGCGCAATCGGCGCGGAATTTCCAGAGCCCAGGCGGTTGCGTCGGTTCTCACGCACGAGGCTTTCAAACGCGTAGGGTGGGCAAAGCGAAGCGTGCCCACGCCGTCAACGTCGGTGGGCACGCTTCGCTTTGCCCACCTACCGATTACGTCTCGCCGACGAGCTCGCGGCGGCGCTGCTCGGATTCCTCGGCGTAGCGGCGCAGCGTGTGCGACTCACTCAAGAGCCCGATCGCCTGGCGCGACACCGGCGAGTCGACCACCGCGAGCGATTCCGCCTCGGCGCGGTCGAACGCCGCCGCCGCCTCGCGCACGTTCATCGACGGCAGCAGCACCGTGTCCTTGTGGTGCAGAATGATCTCGACCGGCTTCTCCAGCCCGGTCTCCACGCTGTGCGCCTCCGGCACGACGACGATGCCCGCATAATGGCCGTCGGGATCGACCGCGATCACCTGCCCGGTCGAGCCGAGCGGAAACTGGGTGCGGAACGCCTCGATCGTGGTGTCGCGCTGCACGGTGTGGAAATCCGGCCGCATCATGCGGCCGACCGTGAGGTCGCGGATCCAGCCGACGTCGGCGGCGCTGCGGATGGTCTCGCCGCGCAGGTGGAAGCGCCAGGTCGCGAACGAGTAGCCGAAGATCTCGCGGGTGATCTGCGTCGAGATCAGCACCGCGATCAGCACCGCGGTGGCGAGCCAGAAGTCGCCGGTGCTCTCCAGCGCGATGAACGTCATGGTGAGCGGCGCGCCGATGATCGAGGCCGACAGCGCGCCGACGCCGATGATCTCGTAGACGTTGGCGTCGAGCATCAGGCCGGGCCACAGCGAGCTCGACGCCGCCGCGAACAGGCGCCCGCCGATCGCCCCGAGCAGCAGCGAGGCGAAGAAGAGGCCGCCGCGGAAGCCTGAGCCGAGCGAGACGATCGAGGCGAAGATCTTCAGGATGAACACCATCGCGATGAACCGCAGCGGCTTGTCCATCATGCCGGAGAGATGCAGCGCGCCGTGCCCCGAGGACATCACCTGCGGCGTCGCCATCGCCATGATCCCGACCAGGATCCCGCCGATCAGCGGGCGCAGCGGCGGCCACAGCTTCGAGCGGTCGAGCACCTGCTCGCACAGCGCGACGCCGCGCATGATGCTCACGCCGACCAGCGCCGCGATCACGCCGAACGCGCTGGCGATCACCAGGTCCTTGCCGGTGACCGGACCCATGGCGTCCGCATAGAGGCCGAGCTGCATCGGCGCGAACGCCTTGGCGACCAGGTAGCCGTTGAGCGCCGCGATCGCGATCGGCACCAGGGCCGACGCCGTGTAGCCGCCCATCACCAGCTCGAAGGCGTAGAAGGCGCCGCCGAACGGCGCGCCGAACGCGCCCGAGATGGCGCCGGCGGCGCCGCAGCCGACCATCAGCCGCAGGTCGGTGCGGCGCAGGTGAAACAGGCGCCCGAACCACGACGCGATGCCGCTCGCCGCCTGGGTGTAGCCGGCCTCGAGACCGACCGAGGCGCCGACCCCGCTCGACCACACGGTCTGGAGCGCGACGATCATGCTGCCGCGAAACGACATGCGCCCGCCGCGCACCGCGTTGGCCTCGATCGGATCGATGAAGCGCTCGCGCCGCATGTGGCTGATCCACAGGGCCGCCAACCCCAGCACCAGCCCGCCCAGCGCGGGCACGATCACGGCGAGGTACGGATTGAGCGACTCGCTCGCCGACAGCCGCTCGCCCGGCCCCAAGCCGAAGAACACCCGGTGCAGCACCGTGACCATGCCCGACATGATGGTGACGATGCCGCCCGCGATCGCGCCCACCACCGCGGCGAGCGCCACGGTGCCCGCCTCGCGCGCGCGTACCCAGGCGCGCAATCTGCGCGGCACTTCCAGGGCAGTGGCGGTCGCCGTGGTCATCATGGTTGCGGCTTTCAAGCCCGCGATTGCGGCGTTGTTGCAGCGCTTGCCGCCGCGTGCAACCAAAAAACGACGCGAATGCGCGCGCAGTTAACATGCGCGACGAGCGGATGAACGTTTGGACAGGATGAACCCGCGTCGGCGATATGGTTGACGCGTCGCTGCCCTCGCAATCTGCCCTGCAAAAGACTTGCAAAAAAACGATGGAGCAAAGGACATCGGGACGAGCTGCGCGGCCCGCCCCGACCACAAGCTCGGTCACACGACGTCGGCGCGGTCAGCGATCGTGACGCCGGTGCCGCGGCGGCGTGTACGCGTGAGCGCTTGCCGCCCTTTGCGCGGTCTTGCCCGGAACCCGCTGCCCTTTCCCCGCCCGATTGGGTCGACCATATTGGGCGCATGACCCGATCGCCCGATGAGTCGAAGAAGCCGTCCAAGAAGCCGCGCGACCCGGCGAAGCCGACGCGCGCCAAGGCGGCGCGACCGGAGACGATCCCGATCGGGCCGGCGCTCGCCGACCTGCTCAACCCGGCGATCAACCGCGGCGAGGCCGGCGTCGGCTCGCAGACCGGCCTGCAGCCGCCGCCCGACAACTCGCGCGATCGCCGCAACGATTTCGCCGCCGCCCACCGCGCGCGCAAATCGACCCCGGCCGGCTTCGGCCAGGGTCTGAGCGAGGCGCCGCAGTCGCCCTATCGCGACAATGCCGAGCTGAAGGAGGCCTCGCCCGAGCTGGCGCGGATTCTGGGAATCGATGGGGACGAAGCCGATTCCACGAGCACCGAGGCCGCCGCTTCACCCTCCCCTGCCGGGGCAGGGTCGCGCGCCGAAGGCGCGCGGGGTGGGTCGGCTCGATCCCGACCGCCGTCACCCCCACCCGGCTCGCTTCGGTCGCCGACCTCCCCGCTGCAGGGGGAGGTGGGCAGCGAGCCCGGGGCGGACAAATACACCATACATGGCGACCGTGATGAAACCGTTCGCCGGCCGCGCCAGGCGGCGCCCCAGCTGACGACTCCCGGCGTCGCCGCCACCGCGAGCTCGCTGGAGAAGCTGCTGCGCGAAGGGCGAGCCGAGTTCCTCGACGAGCAGGGCGTGCCGCGCGTGTGGACGCCGCATCGGCCGCCGCGGCCGGAGAAATCGGAGGGCGGCGTCCGCTTCGTCGTCAAGTCGGAATACGAACCGAAGGGCGACCAGCCGCAGGCGATCGCCGAGCTGGTCGAGGGCGCGAAACGCAACGACCGCACCCAGGTGCTGCTCGGCGTCACCGGCTCGGGCAAGACCTTCACGATGGCCAAGGTGATCGAGGCGACGCAGCGTCCCGCCATCATTCTCGCGCCGAACAAGACCCTGGCGGCGCAGCTCTACGGCGAGTTCAAGAGCTTCTTCCCCGACAACGCGGTCGAGTACTTCGTCTCCTACTACGACTACTACCAGCCCGAAGCCTACGTGCCGCGCACCGACACCTATATCGAGAAGGAATCCTCGATCAACGACCAGATCGACCGCATGCGCCACTCGGCGACGCGCGCCCTGCTCGAGCGTGACGACGTGATCATCGTCGCGTCGGTGTCGTGCATCTATGGTATCGGCTCGGTCGAGACCTACACGGCGATGACCTTCATGCTCAAGAAGGGCGAGCGCGTCGACCAGCGCCGCCTGATCGCCGACCTCACGGCCTTGCAGTACAAGCGCACGCACGGCGATTTCGCCCGCGGCACTTTCCGCGTGCGCGGCGACACGATCGACATCTTCCCGGCCCACTACGAGGACCGCGCCTGGCGCGTGCAGCTGTTCGGCGACGAGGTCGAGAAGATCGAGGAGCTCGATCCGCTCACCGGCCAAAAGACCGACGAGCTTTCCTTCATCAAGGTCTACGCCAACTCGCACTACGTGACGCCGCGGCCGACGCTGCTGCAGGCGATCGCCAACATCAAGGCCGAGCTGCGCCACCGGCTCGAGGAATTGAACAACGCCGGCCGTCTCCTCGAAGCGCAGCGGCTCGAGCAGCGCACCATCTACGACCTCGAGATGATGGAAGCGACCGGCAGCTGCGCCGGCATCGAGAACTATTCGCGCTATCTCACGGGCCGCCGCCCAGGCGAGCCGCCGCCCACTTTGTTCGAGTACGTACCCGACCATGCCCTCGTCTTCATCGACGAGAGCCACGTCACGGTGCCGCAGCTCGGCGGCATGTATCGGGGCGACTTCCGCCGCAAGGCGACGCTCGCCGAGTACGGCTTCCGCCTGCCCTCGTGCATGGACAACCGGCCGCTGCGCTTCGAGGAGTGGGACCTGATGCGCCCGCAGTCGGTCGCGGTTTCGGCGACGCCGAGCGCCTGGGAGCTCGAGGAATCGGGCGGCGTGTTCGTCGAGCAGGTGATCCGTCCGACCGGGCTGATCGACCCGCCGGTCGAGGTGCGCCCGGCGCGCACGCAGGTCGACGACGTGATCGGCGAGGTGCGGAGCGTTGCGCAGCGCGGCTACCGCGCGCTCGTCACGGTGCTGACAAAGCGCATGGCCGAGGATCTCACCGAGTACCTGCACGAGCAGGGCATCCGCGTGCGCTACATGCATTCGGACATCGACACGCTCGAGCGCATCGAGATCATCCGCGACCTGCGGCTCGGCGCGTTCGACTGCCTGGTCGGCATCAACCTGCTGCGCGAGGGCCTCGATATTCCGGAGTGCGCGCTGGTCGCGATCCTCGACGCCGACAAGGAGGGTTTCCTGCGCAGCGAGACGAGCCTGATCCAGACCATCGGCCGCGCCGCGCGCAACGTCGACGGCAAGGTCGTGCTCTATGCCGACACGGTGACGGGCTCGATGGAGCGCGCGATGGCGGAGACCAACCGCCGGCGCGAGAAGCAAGCCGAGTACAACAAGGAGAACGGCATCACGCCGGAGAGCATCCGCCGCGGCATCGCCGACATTCTCGACAGCGTCTACGAGCGCGACCACGTGCTGGTCGCGACCGGCACCGGTGCGGCCGGCGAGTTCGAGGACGCCGCCACCATCGGCCACAATTTCGAGGCGGTGATCGCCGATCTCGAGGCGCGCATGCGCGAGGCCGCCGCCGATCTCAATTTCGAGGAAGCCGCCCGCCTGCGCGACGAGGTCAAGCGCCTGCGCGCGACCGAGCTCGCCGTGATCGACGATCCGACCGCGAAGCGGCCGGCTTTCCCCTACCCTGCAGGGGGAGGGTCGCGCGCCGCAGGCGCGCGGGGTGGGGCGACCGGCCCGCGCAAGCCCAACCTCGACGAGATGGGGCCCGGGCCGGAATCCGCGGCACATCGTCCGCGCTCCACGCTCGGCCGCCCCGGCATGCGCGGCGGTTTCAAGCGGAAGGGGCGATGAGGCGGCGCAGCGCCGGCGGCGTCAGAAGGTTACTGGCGGGCACGGTCACACTGAAATCGCTTAACTTTCCGGCTATGGCTTTGTTCTGCCGTTCTGCCGTTCTGCCGTTCTGCCAGCCCGTTCTGCCGTTTGGCTTCGTTCGGGCGACTTGGCTTCGTTTGGGCAGCCTTGGCTTCGTTCGGGCGACTCGGCTTCGTTTGGGCAGCCTTGGCTTCGTTCGGGCAGCTTGGCTTCGTTTGGGCAGCCTTGGCTTCGTTCGGGCGGCTTGGCTTCGTTCGGGCGGCTTGGCTTCGTTCGGGCAACTTACCTCGCCGCTAAGCGTCTGCTGCTGCTTCTCGGGCGGTGCGCCCTTGAGAGTGGCCGCGGCACGCCTTCGTTGAAATTACTCGACCTTCCAGGTTCGTTTTGCTCGCGCGCCCATCGCTGCGGTTGTTAATTACAACGATTTACAAGTTTACGCGAAGCTTCAACGGGATGCTAACTTATGATTGTAATCACCCTCCACGCGTTCTTGAACGCAAAGCGCGCCCCAAGCGGTGGAGCCCGGGCGCGCGAATGTCACTCTGCACTTACTGCCATGCGCCGGCAACACCCGGAACGCAAGCGTTCTTCGATCTATCCCCGCTATTCACGGGTGCACACATCTGGCGTCGGGCCAACGCGCCGCAGGGCGTCCGATCGATAGCTCGGCGGCCCGCCGCTATTAAGACACGATCAACCATCACGCACGCATCTTGCTTGTATTGGTCGCCGCCGGCCGACCGCCACCCGGGTCGCAGGGGAACCGCCTACGCATGATCACCGCCTCACGCGTTGCGACCGGCCTCGCGCTCGTCGCCCTGCTCGCGGCGCTCGGCGCCTGCGCGGGCGGCAACGCCACGTCGAGCCTCGCCGGGCCCGCGACCGCTTCCGCCTCCACCGCGCCCGCGACGGCAACTCCGGCACCAGCTGCCCCGGCGCCCGCCGCGACGGCCGACGCCCCGCCCCAGCACCTCACCAAGACCGAGATCAACGAGAAGTGCTGGATGCGCACCGAGAAGTTCAAGGCCGACAACCTCGACAAGCGCATGAAGATGGTCGACCAGTGCGTGGACGAGATGACGCGGGCCCAGGGCGGGGTGTGAGGACCTCACTCCGGGCCGACGGGAATCTTCTCGGCCCTCGAGTGATGGGCATACGTCTTCCAGGTCGGCGCGTAGTCATCATCCGCTTGGTTGCCCCACGTCGCCCAGCCCTTGCGCGTGCCTCGCGCAAATAGCTCGAGGAACGGTCCGGGGCTGCACGCTTCAATAATTTCATACTGCTCATCCGGCTTGCGCGAATGCTCGCGCTTGCGCGTCGCCAGCAAATTCACCTGACGCCGCCCCGGCGCGAGCGTGCGCGCATTCTTGCCGCGCACGCCGAAGAGGATCAGCTCGGTCACGTTGCGGAAGTAGAAGCCGACGCCGCGTCCGTCCGAGCCGCCGTCCTTGCGGATCTTGTGCCAGACGATGTTCGACTTGTAGACGAAGCCCCATGCCTTGAGCACCGCGAGGCCCTCGGGGAGCAAGGCGTTCGGGCACCACAGATATAGATGCGCCGTCGTTGCCGCGAGCTGCTCGACCGGCAGCATCGAGATCTCGTCCAGCGTCATCGTGCCGTAGCGCGACAGGCGGCGATGCTCGGGCGCGATCTTGCCGGTCTTGTTGGCGAACCGCCATGGCGGATCGGCCAGGATGGTGGCGAAGCGCCGGCCACGCACGAAGTGCAGCAAGTCGTCACTCGCGTTGGCGCGCCCGGCACTCCGACCCACATCGCGTGCCGTCATCGATCTCGTGCTCCCCGACCCGTCTCGTTCTCGCTATGTTCGTTCGACTACTACACCCGCGTCGCGCTCGCCGAAAGCGCAGTTGTGCTATCATCGACGAGTATTTGCGCCTGAGGGAGGACGCCATGGCCAATCGTGAGCAGAAGAGCAATCGCGAGAAGAAGAAGCCAAAGGCCGACAAGAACAAGAAGCAGAAGCACCAGCCGTTCGCCGGGCATGCGGCGCCCGGCCAGAGCCAGGATCATCCCGGCTTCAATCTGCCGAAGAAGCCGTGATGCACCCCTGAGCAGCGCTGACGCCCCGCGTCACCGGGCGAAGCACGCCGCCGTCGCGGCTCGGCGGCGGCGCTTGATGCTGCCGCAGTGCCCTGCACGCTGCCATGATGCCGCCCTCACGGCCGGCATGATGCGCTGCCTGATCCGGAAAGCCAGCATGACGCATCGAACGGCCGGCGCCATCGGCGCCCTCCTGCTCGCGAGCTCCGCGACCGCGCTGCTCGTCGGTCCGTTCTGGCTTGCCGCGGCCTTCGCGCAGGCGCAGCCGACCCTGACGCCCGACGAGCAGATTTCGCCGCGTCAGGTGCAGACCGTGCCGGCGGCGCAGCCGAAGACGAAGCCCAAGCCAAAACCGGAGCCCCGCTCGGTGCAGGCCGGCGACACGCCCGCGGGGGACGACCAGGCGGCGACACCGCCGCCGGCGGCCGCACCGAAGCCGAAACCCAAGCCAAAGCCCGCGGCGGCTGCCAATACGGTCAGCTGCAGCGGCCTGTTCGCCAAGGACTCGAGTCACGTGAAGCTCGCCGAGTTCTTCCCGGCGGGCAGCGTCGAATATGGCCAGGTGGAGGGCCAGGGCGGCAGTGCGCTCAACGCCACCATCGTCTATCCCAAGGATCCGAAGCGCCGGCTCGAGGTGCTGTGGCAGAACGATGCGACGCGCAGCGACACCTCCATGGTGGTGATCACCGGGGGCTCGCAATGGAAGGGGCCGAAGGGCCTGCACCTCGGGCTTGCGATCGCGGCGCTGGAGAAGATCAACGGCAAGCCGTTCAAGCTCACGGGCTTCGATCAGCCCAATGGCGCGCGCGCCGTCGACTGGATGGGCGGCGCGCTCGCGAGCCTTCCGGGCGGCTGCCAGGTCGGCATGAAGTTCGATGCCGACCGCAAGGCGACGCCCGACCTGCTCGCCGCCGTCGCGGGCAAGGAATTGATCTCGAGCAATCCCGCGGTGCGCGCCGTGAAGCCGACCGTGAGCGAGATCGTGTTCGGGTATCAGTAGGATGATTTTTTCCGTCACGCCCCGGCATAGGCGTTCGGAGAACGGCGTCGCTTCGCTCGCCCATGTCCCGGCATCCACCTCTTTGCCTCACGAAGGAGGACGTGGATGGCCGGGACAAGCCGGACAAGCCCGGCCATGACGCATCAACAATTAGCGGCCGCTACGCCGCCTTTTCCTTCTCGCGCACGGAGCGCATGACGTTCTCGGCCATCTGGCGCGGGATGCGCATGTAGTCCTTGAGCACCTGCTCGGGTGCCGCGACCGGGCAGCGGCGGCGGGCGCGCAGGCGCAGGATCGCCTGCAGGGCGGCGACGTTGAGGGAAGCGGCGCGGCAGATCAGCATCAGCGTCTCCTCGCCGGCGCCGAAGATGTTGCGCACCACCGTCTCGCTGCGCAGGCCGAGCCGGGCGGCGAGGAAGACCGCGAGCTCGAGCGGCTCGTCGGCATTGGCGACCTCCACCACGGCCTCGCTCGGCGACAGGTTGCCGATCGCGATCTGCTCGTCGAGAATGGCGATCGGGCGCGCCCCGCTCATGGTGGCGCGCAGCCGGTCGGCGAGCAGGCGGTGGGCGTCGCCGATCAGCTTGTGTGCCGCCGGCGTCTCGACCTCCGCGTCGGCGGCCTCGATCTTGGTCGCGATCGCGGTCGCGAGCACCGGCAAGAGGTCGGTGGCGACGCGCTCGGGCAGGTCGCGCCGCATCACCAGGCGGTTGAGTATGGTCTCGCACGCGATGGCGCGCGCGGCGAGCTTCTCGAAGCCGGCGTCGGAGAGGCGCGCGCCCTCGTTGCCGGAGACGGTGCCGGCGACCTCGTCGTTGCCGCGCTCGACCAGGATGTCGGTCACGACCTCGGACAGCGTCATGCGCCGCGCGATCGCCAGCAGATGCTCCTGGCTCTGCTCTTGGGCGATCGGCGCCAGGTCCTCGTCGGCGAGCGCGGGCGAGCGGGCGAGCACCGGCTCGGCGACCTCGATCGCGTCGCGCGCGAGCCGGCGCAGCGTGCGGTAGGGAACGTCGTCGAGATCGGCGATGCGCTCGGACAGCTCGCGCCGTGCCAGCGGCTCGACCTCCTCGAGCACCGTGTCCATGATGTCGTCGAACAGGCTGAGCTCGTTCGGCGTGTGGCGCGGCGCGGCGAAAAACGCGGTCGAGATCGCACGCATGAGCTCGTGCCGCCGCGCCGGCGACGGCTCCCGCGCCAGCTTCTTGAGCGTTTCGAATGATACGGACATGGCCATCCTCGTCCTGGGCGCGAGGATGCACTCAAATCAAAGCGATTCCGCTAAAGAACAAGGTAAAAATCGAAGCCGGGGATTTAGGCGCGCGTTTACCAAGGACTTGCGAAGATGATTTGGTTCCGCCTAAGGTTGAGGGGCGCCCCTTGCTCCCGGCAAGGAAGTTGAGCGCGCAGATCGTGAGTTCAGAGCAAGCGTAGGCCCCCCACTCCTCGCTTTGCGGCTGCGCCGCTCGCTCCACCCTCCCGGCCAACGGGCGGGAGGGTAGCAGCCGCGGACTTCGGAAATGCTGCCAAAAAGTGCGGCGGTGAACAGCGCTTCGCGCACATAATCGCTTACCGTAAGCATCGAGCTCTCCCGATACCTTTCGTACATGTCCCTGGGACATGCGCTCTTCCCGTCGAGCAAAAAGGTAACACGCGGCGGACCCCAGAGTTCACTTTGCATCACCGCTGCCCGTTCGGCCGCGATCCCGTCACAGTCGCGTGACCCAATCGGCGCGCACTGGGGAGCGCAATCACCCATCCGGCATCTTCCGGCGAGAGCCGCACCGACGTCTCGGCGCGGCGACGCTCGGCCAGAACGCGTGCACGGAGCCGGGTGCTGTTGGGAGAAGTCACATGAGTGCGATCACATCATCCGGCCAGACGACCACGGATCAGGCGAGCGGCGAGTTCGAGGGCGAGATCCGCGAATTCGTGCGCAAGGACGTTGCGCCGTGGCGCAAGCGTCAGGAGACTCAACCAGAAGTGCCGGGCGAGAACGTCAGCATGCTGGTGCAGCGCGTCGCCGGCGCGTCGCTCGGCGAGATCGATCATGTGATCGAGGAGCTGCACAACATGCGCGAGTTCCTGCGCAGCGAGGGCGATCGCGTGCAGCGCGAGATCGCCGGCTATGCGACGGTGAGCCAGGCCGCCGCCGCCTCGATGAAGGTCATCGCCGAGAGCATGGCCCAGTGGCGCGGCTCGGCCGGCGCGCCGACGCCGAACGGGACATTGCGGGGATGAAGCGAATAGCGAGTAGGGAGTAGCGAATAGCCATTCCCCTCCTCGCGACTCGCTGTTCGCTACTCGCTCTATTCGCTCCTGCAAAAAACGGCGCGGGGCGCGGCCGCTCGGACCGCGCCCCGCCCGTTAGCGAACATCAGCCCTCAGGGCGTGATGTCCGCCACTACCGTATTGGTGGCCGGATCGACCAGCAGCACGCGGTTGTCCACGGTCGCGTAGTCGTAGGGACGCACGGCCGGCACCGCGACCGTCGCGCGCACCGGCAGCGGCGCCACGGCGACGCTCGCAGGCAGCACCGAGCCGACGGTGTAGACCGGTCCGGGCGCCGCATAGACCGGCGCCGGAACGGGGACGGGCGCGGCTGCCGCGCCGTAGTCGTCGTCGTCGACCGTTTCGCGGGGCACCGACACCGCATAGCCGGTGGTGGCGCTCGGCTCGACCACGACGGTGCGCGGCTGATAGGCGGGCGCCGGGAATGGCGGATAGCCGGGCACGACCGGCGCCGGCTGCGCGACGACTCGCGGAACCACCTGCTCCTGCACCAACGTGCGATAGATCACCCGGCGCTGCGCCGGCGCAAGCTCGATCGCCGGCGCGGCCGCGATTCGTCGCGTGGTGCGGACCGTGCGCCTGACGGTGCGTTCGTCGGTGATGCGGCGCGCGTGATGCCCGATGTGGCGGACGACCTCGCGGCTGTCATCGCGGCTGACATGACGCGTGATCCGGCGCGTGGTCGTGCGCGTCATGGGCGCGGCGCCGACGGTTTCGTCCAAATAGGTCACCCCGGCCGGCGTGGCGACAGGTGCTGGCGCGAGGGGAGCAGCGGCGAGCGGAGCCGGTGCGAGCGGCCGACGCGTGATCACGGTTCCGGTCGGCGTCTGCGTGACCGTCGTTTCGACGGGCTCGTTGTCGATACGTTGAGTCGTGACGACGGTTTGCGCATGCGCGCCCACCGCTCCCAGCGCGAGCGCAAGACCAAGCGCCGCGGAACGCACAAGTGTCATGGCAGACTCCGATTGTCGGTTGACACCGGAGCAAACGCGACCCGACGAGGGTGGTTCCTGGAACGGACGTGACGTTTTGGCGGCCGAACGGCGCCACCCCGAAGGCAATGAGGGCGCTGCGGCCGCTCTCGTTGAGGATGGCCGGAACAAGCCCGGCCATGACGAACCCTATTGCACCGGAAAATCGAAATAGGTGGTCGGGAACGGCTCGCCGCGCAGCGTGAAGTGCCACCACTCGCGGTCATAGGACCGGAAGCCGTGGCGCCGCATGGCGGCGGCGAGCAGCGCGCGGTTGCGGCGCGCCGCGTCGCTCACCTGCGTATTGCCCGGCCAGGAGCGCGGGCTGAAAGTGTCGAACGGCGTGCCCATATCGGGCTCGCTCTTGTCGGCCAGCCGCACGAGGCCGAGATCGACCGTCGAGCCGCGCGAATGGCCGGAGCGCGTCGCGATGTAGCCGAGCGCGAACAGGTTGCGCTTGTCGATGTCGGGATAGAACTCGGCCCTGGTCCTGGTGTCGCGCACATCGCGCGCCCAGCGCATGAAGTCGCGCACCGCGCGCACCGGCCGATAGCAGTCGTAAATCTCGAGGCCGAAACCTTGCGCCGCGAGATCGCGCTGCACCAGCGCGAGGGCTTCCGCGGCCGACCTGGTCAGCAGGCAGACGGGCCGCACATAGCCGTCGACCGGTGCGCCGACGAAGTTGTGCGCGCCGGCGTAGCGCATGTCGACCACGAGGCCGGGCACGATGGTGGCGACGTCGACGAAGGACGATGGGCGCTCGGCGGCGTGCAGGGCGGTGCAGGCAAGAATTGCGACGACGCAGGCGCAACTCTTCACCCTCCCGTGCCGGGGGAGGGTCGGCGAGCGAAGCGAGCCGGGGTGGGGTGAAGGCGCCTCCGCCACCCCACCCCGCTCGTGTTCGCTTCGCGAAGTCGAGCGACCCTCCCTTTGCACGGGAGGGTGGGCGCGAGCCGCGCCTACATACCGCAAGGCTTACCCGCTGATGCGGGCGATATCGGCGCCGCAGGCGACGAGCTTGTCCTCGAGGCGCTCGAAGCCGCGGTCGAGGTGGTAGACGCGGTTGACCATGGTCTCACCCTCGGCGGCGAGCGCCGCGATGACGAGGGAGACCGAGGCGCGCAGGTCGGTCGCCATCACGGGGGCGCCCTTGAGCCTGTCGACGCCCTCGATGGTCGCGGTCTCGCCGTCGAGATGGATGCGGGCGCCGAGCCGCGCCAGCTCCTGCACGTGCATGAAGCGGTTCTCGAAGATCGTCTCGGTGATGCGCGAAGAGCCCTTCGCGCGCGTCATCAGCGCCATCAGCTGCGCCTGCAGGTCGGTCGGGAAGCCGGGGAACGGCGCGGTGGCGACGTCGACCGGAAAGAGCCCGGCGCCGTTGCGGGCGACACGGATGCCGGTGTTGGTCGCCGCGATCTCGACGCCGGCCTCTCCGAGCACGTCGAGCGCCGACTGCAGGAGCTCGGGCCGCGCGCCCGCGAGCGTCACGGCGCCGCCGGTCATCGCCACCGCCATCGCGTAGGTGCCGGTCTCGATGCGGTCGGGCAGCACGCTGTGGCGCGCGCCGCCGAGCTTGGCCACGCCCTCGACCACGATGCGCGCGGTGCCGGCGCCGGAAATCCGCGCGCCCATCTTGTTGAGGCAGTCGGCGACGTCGCCGATCTCCGGCTCGCGCGCCGCATTGTCGATGACGGTCGTGCCGTTGGCGAGCGCGGCGGCCATCAGGGCCGTATGGGTGCCGCCGACCGTGACCTTGGGGAAGACGATCTCGCCGCCCTTGAGGCCGCGCGGCGCGCGCGCGATCACGTAGCCGCCGTCGATCTCGATCGCGGCGCCGAGCCGCTCCAGCACCATGATGAGCAGATCGACCGGGCGCGTGCCGATGGCGCAGCCGCCCGGCATCGAAACTTTGGCCTCGCCCATGCGGGCGACCAGCGGCGCGATCACCCAGAAGCTCGCGCGCATCTTCGAGACGAGCTCGTAGGGCGCCGTGGTGTCGACGACGTGGGCGGCGGAGATGCTCAGCGTTTGACCCTGGTACTCGGTGTCGCCCGGCCGCTTGCCGTTGACCATGATGTCGACGCCGTGATTGCCGAGAATGCGCTGCAGCAGGTTCACGTCGGCGAGGCGCGGCACGTTGTCGAGGATCAGCGTCTGGTCGGTGAGCAGGCTCGCGATCATCAACGGCAGCGTGGCGTTCTTGGCGCCGGAGATCGGAATGGCGCCGTTGAGGGGCCGCCCGCCCACGATCCTGATGCGATCCATGCTTGTCTCCCCGGCCCGTCCCGGCCGCACCACTATTTGGCGCATATCCTCTTCGGCGAACCGGTGACCACCTCGCCGGGATATGCGCATGACGATGGCTGCTTGGCCCGCCGGGCAACAATCAGCCGCCTGTTTCAAGATTATCGGCAGCCCCGTCCCCGCCGAACCGCTGCCCTCCAGTCACGGCTGGATTGCGGCGAAAGTCGGGTGCGGACGCCGGTTTCCGCGGTCCGGTTCAGCGGTCCTGATCGTCGGGCCGCTCGCGCGGTTCCTCGGCCGGCGCCGCCTCGTCGGCCGCCCGGCCGCGCGCCTGCGCCTTGCGCCGCTTGAGGTTTTCCTTGAGCGCCGCCGCGAGCCGCTCGGCCCGCCGGGCGGCCTCGCTGGCCTTGCCTGCCGTCATGGCAGGATTTTTAACGCGTTTCCGGCTCCGTGTCTGGTCGGTACAAAACAGGAGCAATCCCGCCCCCGATCCTTGCGCCGACTCCCCGCCTATGGCACTTTCCGCGCCGTTCGCGGGCCCATTGGCGCCCGCTCCTTCAGCTGCCGTAGCTCAGTGGTAGAGCACTCCCTTGGTAAGGGAGAGGTCGTGAGTTCAATCCTCCCCGGCAGCACCATTTTCTCGAAAAACAGCGTCCCCGCGGAGATCAGGAAGAGTTGGCCCGGTACGCGCGCGAGATCGAGGCACGCCGAACCGGCAGGTATCGCGCCACGCGTGAGGAGCTTCAGGCGATCGACGAGGCGGAACAGAGCGGCGTCGCCACGGATGCGGAAGTCGAAGCGGCGTTCCGCACGTTCCGCCGTGCATGAAGGTCGAAATATTCCACACGTGCAGTAGCCGATCTACGCAAGATCTCCGCCGACAGCCGCCGAGAGTTCGGAGATAGAGTTGCCGAAGCGCTCGAAGCCGCCACCCGCCGAGTGCGCCGGAGGTCGACCAGCGACCGGGGCGGCGTGCCCTTCGCGCGTCATCCTTTCAAAATTTTCTATCGCGTCCTCGACGACAGGGTGAGAATTCTGCACATCCGACATTCGGCACGACTTAGCGCATCGCATTGCCGATGGTAGGGCACGCTCTTGGTAAGGGAGAGGCCGTGAGTTCAACCCCACAGCTACATCATTTTGGCGGATCGTGTATTGTGTCGCGCATGACCGCGGTACCGAAATCGCGCATGACGGTTGACGAATATCTCACCTGGGCCGCCGGGCATCCTGGGCGCTATGAGCTCAAGGATGGCGGCATCTTTGCGATGTCGCCGGGAAGCCTCGGCCACGCCGAGAGGAAGGGCGCCATCCATGCCGCGTTGCTCGCCGATATCCGGACCCGCGGACTGCCCTGTTATGCCCTGCCCGACGGTGCGACGGTTCGCATCGACGATGCCACGGCCTACGAGCCCGACGCGATAGTGACTGCGGCGAGAAGCGTCCGCCCTCCGCGATCGAGGTACCGAACCCCATGATCGTCATCGAGGTCCTCACGCCCTCGGCGCGGCACATCGATCTTTCGGCGAAGCTCGCGGACTATTTCCGCCTGCCGAGCGTGGCGCACTATTTAATCGTCGATCCCGACAAGCCGCGCATCGTGCACCACGCGCGCAGCACGGGCGACACCATCCTGACCCGCATCGTGACCGATGGCGGCATACGGCTCGATCCGCCCGGCATCGAATTGAGGATGGACGCCGTCTATCCGCCATGAGCAAGATCGCATAAAATCGAAAGCGAAATCCGATCGATCTGATCACGAAGGCTCCTTTGACGGCGCGGTGGGGGCGTCCGGATGAGTGGCGTGACGTTGCAGGACGCGCAGCAAAGGTTTTCGGCTGCTTTGCAGGATCTGCGGCAAAGCAACCTGGCCGCCTTCGAGCTTTGGTTGAAAAGCGCCCTCGCCACGGGTCCGGCGGCCCGCGCGGACGTCGCCGGGCAGATCGCATCGAGCCGGCGAAAGCTGGCCACCGAGTTCGTCGATGGCAAGGCTCCGGCGATCGTCGAGACGTTGAATTTGGGCGCGGGCGCGCGCATCCAGCGGCAGCTCGCTGAATTCGCAACGCTCGGCGAACTGCCGACCATGTCCGACGCAACCTCGCTGGGGCAGGCCGGCCGCTGGTCCGGCGCACTGCGCGCCGCGCTCGGTGCGGGGCTGGGCGCCGCTGCCGTCTTGCTGCTGCTCGCGGCCCTGGCGACCAACGCCGAGCACGCGCTCCCGGCCGCCGGTCCGGCGCCATCCCCTGCCGCCGTTCCCGCCCGCGCGGCGACCTCGCAATCGCAGTCGCAAACCCAATCGCAAACCCAATCGCAAACCTATGGGCTGGCAATGCTCGGCAACCTCGCCGCGCCTGCCGCCGCGCCACCGGGCCCACCCGCACATGCCGCCGCCGTGCCGAACGCGCAGCCACAGGCGCCAACCCGCAATGGCGCACAGCGGGGGGCACTCGAGGGCGCGCTCGGGGGCACCCTCGCGGTGATCCTCGGCGCGTTCGGCGCAGCGATCGGGGCCCTCGCGGCGGCGATGCCGGTGCGTCCGCGCGGCGCGCGCACGAAGCGCGGTCCTCTCAGCGGAATCGCGATCGCAACGCTCACGCTCGGCGCGGCCGGGCTCGCGGGGCGATGGCTGGCCGGCCCGGGACCCTGGTGGAACGCCCTGCTCGCGGTCGCCGCCGCGCTCGCCGTCTGGCTCGTGCGTGCGCTGTGGCCAGGCGATGCGGCGGCGCCCGCGAGCGAACCAGCCGCCTCAGTCGCGGTGCTCGAGCGCCAGTTACGCATGGATTCGGCGATCTGGGCGGCGTTGGCGTCCGGCCTCGTGCTCAGCGAGGGGCGCGATGGCCACGCCAAGGAGCTCGACCGGGTGCGCGCCGTCATCCTCGCGCATCGCGAGCGCGGCGCTGACGAGCAAGAGATCCTGCGCGTCGTCGAGCAGGAGCTCCGCCTTCCGATCGGACCGCGCGACGCGGCCGCCGCCGGCGCCGCGCCGGCGTGGCCCGATTTCAGCTGGTCGCCGCGGCACGCCCGGGAATTCGACACCTTCGGCATCATCGAGCCCGGCGATCTGGTGCACGTCAAGATTCCGCCGCAGACGATGGTCGAGAACGGCGCCACCAGGGTCATCAAGAAGGGCGTCGTCGTCCGTAAATCGTGAGGAATGCTGCCGATGCCGAGCCGCGCCTTTGGTCTCGATTTTGGAACCTCCAAGACCGCCGTCACCCTGGCGCAGACCGGCTCGATCAACCCGCCGGTGGTCGAGGTCACGATCGACGGATACGACCGGATCGCGAGCTGCTTCCTGCGCGACAACAGCCGCGGCGGCCGCATCTATCTCGGCCAGAAGGCCGAGGAGCAGAACCTGATGACGGACCCGTCGGTGGAGCGCTCGCCGGTGGAATTCTTCGCCAACTTCAAGCCGCATATCCATCAGTCGGAAGCGGACCGCGAAGCGGCGCGTATCTTTCTCGAGGCAGTGCGCAGCGCCCGCGGCCTGTCGCAGGAGATCAACCGCTTCTCCGGTGACGCGGTCCTCGCGGTCGGATGCCCCGTGGCGTGGGCGCACGAAGGCGCCGAGACGCTGCTGCGGATCCTGCGGCAGGCGAAATTTCCGCCGGCTTTCGCCATTCCGGAGCCGGTCGGCGCGACGTTCCATTTTCTCGGCACGCGGCTGCGGGCGCAGGATTTCCATCACGACATCGTGGTGTTCGATTGGGGTGCCGGCACATTCGACATGACCGTGCTGCGCGCGCGCCGCCTCGAGTACGAGCGCCAGAATTCGTGGGGGTCGACGCTCTACGGCGGCCGGCTGTTCGACGACCTGTTCTATCAATGGCTCCTCGATACGGCGCGCGCTTGCGGCCGCGGCAGCGACGTCGATCGGCTCGCGAGCGAGACGACCGACCGCGCCATCCTGCTCGGCCTCATCTGCCGCGACATCAAGGAGCGCTTCTCGCGCAGCCTCGGCGCCGACGGGCCGGAAGAGCCGTGGGCGCATGCCTCGCCGGTGTCGGTCGGCAGCGTCGACCTCGGGCGGTTCAGGGTCGAGCGCAGCGGCGAATTCTTCGAGCGCATGCTGAGCTACCGGGCGTCCGACGTCGCGCGCGAATGGATCGCCAAGGCCGGCGCCGAGGCGCTGCCGGAAGAGCAGCGCTTCGCCGACGCGCTGCGCGACGGGCAGCCGGTCAACCTCGAGGCGTGGGGCAGGATGCTGATCGACGAAGGCCTCGCCAAGCTCTCGGTCGGCGACAAGGCGGTGGCGATCCTCACCGGCGGAAGCACCAATTGGAAATGGTTTCAGGACGAGATCTGCGGGCACGACCTCTTTCGCGGCCGGTCGGAAGAAGCGGTGCTCTATGACGAGAAACCCGAATTGACGATCGCGCGCGGGCTCGCACGCGCCTACAGCATCGGCAGCTACAGCCGCAAGCTCATCGGCGATCTCGCCGCTCGACGCGAGGAGCTGGCGCTGCGCCTGCAAACGATCCACGAGGACCTGCTGCGGGCCTTGTCGGACCGCCTGGCCGGGCGAATGAGCACGGATCTGCGATTGCGGGCCGACATCCGCCGGATCTTCGCGCAATCACTCGAGCGGGCCGCGATGAGCCCGCCGGCGCCTCCGAGCGCTGTCGGCTGGTTTGCCGCGTTGTGGGAGAAGGTCCGGCGCCTGTTCGCCGAGATCGCGCGCGGGTTCTCCCGCGGCTCGACCGCGAGCCTCAAGGATCACCAGGAGCGGATCAAGGGCGCCATCCAGGAAATGCTGAAGGATCCGCAGGCGGAGGCGGTTCGCCCCGCATTGGAGGCGCGGGTACGCGAGTGGATCGCGGCGAACCGCGACGAGCTGGTGGCGCTCGATCGACAGATTTCCGCCGACGCGCATCAGGAGGTGATGGCGCTGGTCAAGCAGTATCTGGAGATCCATGGGCTCGTCGAGGTGGCGATCGAGGCGTGCGGCGCGACCGGTGCGACGACATTCGATCTCGTGCTCAGGGAGCTCGGCAACAAGGTCGATTTCGGGCCCGGCGTGATCGAGCGGTTCTCCGACTGGCTGGGGGTGATCGTGCGGACGACGCGCGAGGGACCGATGGCTGCGAAGCCCGATCTCGACGAGCAGGCGAACGCGTCGACGACGCGCTTCTTCGCGGCGCTGCCGGCCGCGATCCGCACGAATGTCGCGCAGGTCCAGAGCGCCGAAAGCTGGAAAGAGGGCATCCTCGCCGACCTCGAACGCACGCTCGAAACACTCATCCGCGTTGCGGGCGTCCCCTCGGACGCTCCCGCGAACGCTCCCTTGGAGGCGCCGCCGCCTACACCGGCTTGGGGACCACCAGGCCCTTCCTGATCAGAGTTCTGGTCCCGCCGGGATCGTCGCGCAGCTGCGGCGGCATCTTGACGACGACCACGTCGTTGTCCTCGACGATGCCGAACGTGTCGTAGGACTTGCGATGCTGCCGCTCGTCCCAGCGAAACTCGATCGGCGGTGATGGCGCGGCCGGCTCCTGTCGCATCGCCGGCGACCGATCGGCGACGGGTTCGCCCGCGACCCGCGCCTCCATGGAGGGCTGCTGCATGGACGGATGGTTGGCGAAACGATGATCCAAATCCCTGAACAAGGACCTGATGGCGTCATTCACAGCTTCGGAGCCCGGACGCACGCGCCCACCGCCTTTCGAGGGCGCCAGCCACGGCGACAGGTCGGTCGTATGGAGATTGATGAAGCGCAGCGGCAACCGCGCATCGTCGATGCGGACCGGCAGTAGCTTGCTCATTTCCAGCGCGCGCGTCGCCTCCGCCTTCACGAAGTGCGACCGCACCGATGACGCGGACCACAATACGATCATCGCGCGCGCATTTTCGATCTCGCGCTCGATGACCTCCTCGAAATCCTCGCCGGCGTACATCTCCCGGTCCCACCACACGGTCGATCCGCGGCGCTGCAGGGTCTCGGCGAGAACCCGTGCGCATTCACGGTCTTCGCGTGCATAGCTGATGAAAATATCCGCCATGATCCTCGGGTGGCGTGTCGGGCCGGGGGTAAAGTATTGAGGCAAGCCCATGGAATGGCAAGCTGATTTGCGGCGCTGCGTGCCGCGACATTGCGACCGATAGGCCGAATTGCGACCGATAGGCCGAGGTTCAATCGTTGCCCGGGCAGCGCAATTCCGACGATGGTGTCGGTCATCCATTCCGGTCGGGCACCGGAATTGCGAGCCCCCCTCACCTCTTGTGCCCCATCTCGCCCTGCAGCTCGGCGATGCGGCGACGGATCTCGGTGAGCGCCGACTCGGTGGTGGCGCGCTCGCGGCCGGCGGCGCTGGCCCGCTGCTTCACCTGCTCCATCTCGGCGAGCAGCGCGCGCTCGGCCTTGAGCATGGCGCGCAGGTTGGCGCGGCGATCGCCGCTCGTCTCCGCCGGCTCGGTGTCCTCGTCGTCGGCGAGGTAGCTCGCGACCTCATCGAGGCTGGCGTCGGTCAGGAGATATTGGACAAGCGCAAATCTTTCGCCCGTGCGTACCAGCGAGAGCCCGCGCAGCTTCGCGGCATAATGCAACGCTTCCTCGCGTTCGTCGGTCATCGATGCCCCCTCACGCATGACGCAACTGACCGCCGTTCGGCCCGCACAACCGTCGGCGCAAAAATGACATGGGTCCCCGTGATGCAAATTCTGCCACGGACGATGTGGCAGGTGTCAGCCGAAATTTTGTCATCGCAGTGGAGTTACCGCCGCCGCGGCGGTAATCCGGCCCGCTCGCGCCCTGTGGAAAACCGGCAAGAGACGTCATTACGCCGCACGCCGCACGAGAAGACGATCAGGCGACATTGCGATCGCTCCGCGCCCCGCATCAAGCCGACCTGCGCGGCGGCGTCGCTGCTCCGTCCGCTTCCCGCCCTGGACAAAAATCGCTAGGACAGTCGTACCGCCGGTGCGTGGGGCGCCGGCGAGACGCAACGGACAAGAAGACGACAAGAGACGGGAGGGCATTGCCGTGACTGCAGCCGCCGAGGGCCGAACGGCCAACGTGTTCGACGTCGGGATCAACGAGCGCCTGCCGGGATCGCAGCTGCTCGTCGTCGGGCTGCAGAACGTGTTCGGCATGACCGGGATGTTCGTGTTCCCCGGCATCCTCGGCCGCGCCTTCGGGCTCGCGCCCGACCAGATCGCCTATCTCTACGGCATGACCTTCATGGTCTGCGGCCTCACCACCATCCTGCAGTCGGTGCTGCTGCTGCGGCTGCCGATCACGCAGGGGCCGTACGCGGGCTGCTTCGCGGCGCTGCTCGCGGTCGGCCACCTCGCCGGCGGGCTGGGCGCGGCCTACGGCTCGCTGCTGGTCGCGAGCCTGATCTGGTGCGCGCTCACCGTCTCGATCAGGGGCTTCAGCATCATCGGCCTGTTCGCCCGCTTCATGCGCGCGCCGATCATCTCCGGCATGATCGTCGTGCTGATCATGGTGCAGATCGCCAATGTGGCATTCCCGAACTGGCTCGGCCCACGCCAGAGCCCCGGCTTCCCGCTGATCAACCTCGGCGCCGGCGCGGTCTGCCTGATCGCGGTCATCGCCGTGACCGTGTGGGGCGGCGCGTTGCGGCGGGGCGCGATCCTGATCGGGCTCGCGCTCGGCACCGCCTGCTACGCGATCTTCCGCCCGATCTCGCTCGGCGCCATCGCGGGCGCGCCGTGGCTGGTGACGCCAAAACTGTTTCCGTTCGGGGTCGCGGTCCAGCCCGATCTCGTCCTCGTCTTCCTGCTGGTGCTGATCCCGGCCGGCATCGGCTCGATGGCGCTCTACCAGATCGTCGCCGACTGGGGCGGCGAGCCGCTGCCGGCGGAGCGCATGGCGCAGGGCACCTTCGCGATGGGCATCGGCGCGGTGCTCGCCGGCCTCGTGGGCGGCTTCAGCACCATCGTCTATCCGGACAACATGGGCCTGCTGCGCACGACCCGTGTCGGCTCGCGCTTCGGCACCGCGGCGGCAGGCGTCCTCCTCATCGTGCTCGGCGCCTGCGTCAAGTTCGACATGCTGCTGGTGCTGGTGCCGCTGCCGGTCGTCTCCGCCGTCGCGACGCTCCTGTTCGGCGTCGTCTTCATGCATGGCGTGCACATGCTCGCGAGCGTGCAGTGGGACGACCGCAAGCTGATGGCCGCCGGCCTCGCCATGCTGATCGGCCTCGGCGGCCTGTTCATCGCGCCCGACGTGATGGGGACGATGCCGGTGGTCGTGCGCCTGCTGGTGCAGCAGCCGGTGATCTCAGGCGGGGTCACCCTGGTGGTGCTTTATGCGCTGCTGTGCGCCGAGCCGGAGCCGGCGAAGGGACAAATGGTCGAGGCGGGAGCGCCGAAGGCGGCGCAATAACCACCGCGGGCGGCATAGCTGCTCGAAGAACGGCTGTGCGCGTGTGCGTGAGGTGGAATTGGTCCCGTAAGTACCAAGAAATCATGCTATGTCGAGTTGCGACGAAGCGACCCCGCTTCGTTGGGGGGTCGCACTCATGACTCGATCGACGCGCCGCCGCTTCGTACAGGGATGTGCCGCAACCGCCCTCGCGACGCCCGCCGTCTTCGCCGTGCGGCGCGCCCACGCGGCGCTGCCGCCGCTCCCGAACCTCCCTGCCGCCGACGCCCAGCTGCTGCAGCCGGGGGATGCGCAATTCGCCACCTATCAGCCGGCGTTCAATGCCCGCACCATGCTCACGCCGCAGCTGCGCGCCATGTGCAAGACCGCGAACGGGGTCGGCACCATGGTCGACTGGTGCCGCAGCAACGACCTGCCGTTCGCGATCCGCTGCGGCGGGCACTCCTACGAGGGCTTGTCGCAGAGCGCGAGCGTGGTGATCGACACCCGCTTGATCAGCAGGGTCAGCTACGACGCGAAGACGAAGATCGCGACCGTCGGCGCCGGGGCCTCGCTCGGCGATTTCTACAAGGTGGCCGCGCCGCACGGGCTCGGCTTCCCGGGCGGCAGCTGCCCGACGGTCGGCGTCTCCGGCCATGTGCTCGGCGGCGGTTACGGCCACCTGGCGCGGCCATTCGGGCTCGCCTGCGACAGTGTGCTGTCGGTCGACCTGATCGATCCCCAGGGCAGGCCGGTGCATGCCGATGCGCAGCAGAACGCGGACCTGCTCTGGGCGTCGCGCGGCGGCGGCGGCGGCAGCTTCGGGGTCGCGACCGGCTATACTTTCCAGCTGCATCCGGTGGGCAACGTCTACGTCTTCAAGATGACCTGGAACGGGGTGAGCCCGCGTCGTGCCGCCGCGGTGATGAAGACTTGGGCTGCGTGGGCGCCGCAGGCGCCGGTGCAGATCAACTCGCATCTCACGATCACGGCGCATGGCGGCGGCAAGATCGACCTCCTGTGCGGCGGCCAGTCGATCGGCACGCTGACGCAGCTCAAGCGCGAGCTCAGGACCCTGTCGGGCTCGCCTATCATCGCCGCAAAGACCTACATGTCCTCCATCAACTATTTCGCCGGCTCGGGCGGCTGGACCTACGTTTCGGCGCCGATGAAGGGAAAGTCCGACTACGTCACCGCGCCGATGAGCGACACGGGCCTCACGGCGCTGATGACCGCGGTGAGCAAAAAGTCGGACATCTACGTGATCTGCGACGCCTACGGCGGCGCGATCGCGGCGCCGGCGGCCGACGCCACCGCATTTGCGCATCGCAAGGGCACGCTGTTCTCGATGCAGTACGCCGCGAACTGGACCAGCGCGAAGGACACGCCGCAACGTCTCGCCGACATGCGCGAGGTCTACGCCGCCATGCGGCCCTATGTATCGGGTGCGGCCTACGTCAACTATTGCGACCTCGAGCTGCCCGACTATGCGACCGCCTATTGGGGCGCGAACCTCGCGCGCCTGAAGAAGATCAAGACGGCGTTCGATCCCACCAACGTTTTCCGCCACGCGCAGAGCATTCCGATCCCGGTGGCTTGATCGGCGCCCTGCGCGATGGGGTGCCATCGCGCAGGAAGTGCCCGCAAGCGACGCCGCGACGACGACGAGTGCATCGCGCGGCCTGCTCCTTCGGGGCATTCAGTGGCCGTGCTTCGGCGGCGGTTTCTTTGGCGGCGGCGGCCTACGCTGCAGGATAATGGCGAGGCGCGCATCGGCCGTCCCGGATTGCTGTGCGACCGGATGGGTCGGCGCCGCGCCGATGCCGGCGGCGCTCGGTGTCGCGATTGCCGCCGCCGGCGCCGCAAGCGCCAGCGCTGCAGACAAGGCGCAGAGTCGTCCTGTCATGGATATTTTCATAGGCTCCCTCCGTCGAAACGATCGGAGGCTAACGGAGCCGCGCCGACGCGGCTTGGGCCAGGCGGCCCCGCGGCGCGGACTGCGAGGAACCGAGACGATCGCGCCCGCACAAGCCGAGAACCGAGATCTGGCGCCGGTCAATTCGCGATCATCGGCGGCGGAGGCGGCGGGTCGGGCGGAATGGGCGGCGGGACATAAGCGTCATTTGCGCCCGTGCCCGCGCGCAACACGAAACGCTGCTCGGTCCGCACGATGCCGAGCACGCGCGGCGGCGCCGCTTCGTAGTCCGCGGCTTGCGCCGCCGCGAGCGCGCGCGGCACTATCCGCAGCCGCCGCACGCGCCCGCCGCGCTCGACGCTCACCACCAGCGATCGGCCGCTACGCGCAACCGCGCGGTCGATATCCACCGCACCGGTGACCGGCCGGCCGTCGATCGCCATGATGCGGTCGCCGGGCCGCAGACCCGCATCCGCGGCAGGCGTGTGCGGGGCGATCTCCTCGATACGATAGCCGACGCCCCGCGGCTCATGCGGGCGGACCGGGTCGGACGAGGCTGCCGAAGCAAGCACGCTCAGGACCGCAACGATCGATAAGCGTCCAGACATGGGGTACGGCATGCGGCACTCCCGCGGCGTGCCCATCCGAGCTTTAGTCGCCGGCCACGTGCCGCCGGGTCACGACCCCGGCCGAAAATTTTCAACGCGCGGCGCCTTCGGCGCGCAGCCGCGCGATCGCGGCGGCGTCGAGGCCGGCTTCGGCGAGCACCGCGTCGGTGTGCTCGCCCAGCGCGGGCGCGGGGCGGCGCCATGTGCCGGGCGTCGCCGAGAGCCGCGGCACGATATCGTGCATGGGCAGGCTGCCGAGCTCGGGGTCCTCGACCTCGACGAGGACGGGACGCTCGCGGAAATGCGGGTCCGCGACCGCGTCGGCAATGTCGTAGACCGGCCCGACGGTGACACCGGCGGCGCGCATGTGCGCGAGCGCCTCGTCGCGCGTCCTCGCCGCGAACCAGCCGCCGACCGCCGCGTCGACCTGCTCGCGGTTTTCGACGCGCGCGCTGTTGGTGCGGAAGCGCTCGTCGGCGAGCATCTCGGCGCGGCCGATGGCCCCGAAGATGCGCCGCGCCATGGTCTCGGTCGAGCCGGACATCGCCACGTACTTGCCGTCGGCGCAGCGATACACGTTGCGCGGCGCCGACGTGTTGGAGCCGCTGCCGGTGCGCGGCTTGACGGCGCCGGTCGTGCGGAAGATCGCCGCCTCCGGGCCGAGCACCGAGAACATCGATTCGAGCAGGGTGAGGTCGATCACCTGCCCGCCCCCGTGCCCCTTGGCCGCGCCATGCTCGCGCGCACGCAGCGCCGTCACGGTCGCGAACGCGCCGTAGAGCCCGGCGATCATGTCGGCGAGCGCGAGCGGCGGCAGCACCGGCTCGCGATCGGCAAAGCCGGTGCGCGCCGCAAAGCCGCTCATCGCCTCGACCAGCGTGCCGAAGCCGGGCAGCGGCGCATAAGGCCCGGTCTGGCCGAAACCGGACACGCGCACGATGATGAGCCCCGGGTTACGGGCGTGCAGCACCGCGGGGCCGAGCCCCATCTCCTCCAGCGTGCCGGGACGATAGTTCTCGATGAAAACGTCGGCGCGCTCGACCAGGCGCATGAGGGCGTCGCGGGCGGACGCATGGCGCAGGTTGAGCACCAGCGAGCGCTTGTTGCGCGAATAGGTCTTCCAGTGCAGCGACTTCCCCGCATCGCGCCAGTCGCGCAGCGGGTCGCCGGACGGCGGCTCGACCTTGACGACGTCGGCGCCGAAATCGGCGAGCTGCAGCGACACCATGTTGCCGGCGACGAGGCGCGAGAGGTCGAGCACGCGGATGCCGTCGAGCGGGCCGCGGGCATCGGGGTCGAAGCGGATGGGGGAATCCTGCGCGCGGCTGGTCATCGAAGGGAACAGCGGACGGGAAGTGGCGGGAGCCGAAGCGGAGTGGAATTCATCGAGCGACTGTAGCGTGCTACGACTGAATGCGCGAGATCAGCTCTCCCGGTTGGACCCTCGACGACAGCGAAAGCAATGTCGACCAGCAACGACCTTCGCCGCATTGCGCTCTCTCTCGAGGGGACGACCGAGGCGCCACATTTCGACCGGACGGCCTTCAGGGTCCGGCGCATCTATGTGACGCTCGCCGGCGACGGCGAGACGGCGAATTTCATGTTCACGCCGGAGCAGCAGGAATTCAAATGCATGATGGCGCCGGAAGCCTTCTCGCCGGTGCCCAATGCATGGGGCAAGCGGGGCGCAACGACCGCAATTCTTGCGAAGCTTACGATCGCGGAACTGGAGGATGCCCTGCGCACGGCGTGGACGCGCGCTTCGGCCAAGAGGGGGCGCTAGGAACCCCGTCCGCCTCAGAGCGCCAGCCGCACGCGATCGATGTACGGCGCCTCGGGATCGTCGGCGATGTCGAAGCCGAGCTGCCGGCACATCGCGAGCATGGTCGTGTTCTCGCGCAGCACCTGCCCGTCGATGGCGCGGAAACCCTTGGCGCGGGCATAGGCGATGATCAGCTGCATCAGCTGCCAGCCGAGGCCGTGGCCCTTGAGGTCGGAGCGCACGAGGATCGCGTACTCGCCGCTGACACCGTCGGTCTCGTCATGCAGCCGCGCGACACCGAGCATCTCGCCGGTCGCCTCGTCGAGGGCGATGAAGGCCATCGCCTTGGCGTAGTCGAACTGGGTGAAACGGGCGATGAACTCGTGGGTGAAAGCGCTGACCGGCGCGAACAGGCGCAAGCGCAGATCCTCCGGCGTCACAGCGGAAAGGAAAGGCGGGTAAAGCGGCTCGTCATCCGGCCGCAGCGGGCGCACGAAGACGGCGCGGCCGTCCGGCAAGGTGATGTGGCGCTCCCACGCCTTCAGGTCGATTGCCATGGGACCACGGTTTGGTTTCTGGTGCAGCGAATGTCGGGCGTCGCAGCGTGAGATTCAACATCCGTCGAGCCGCGAATGCATTCATAGACCCGTCATCCTGAGGCGCGAGCGAAGCGAGCCTCGAAGGGTGATCGGTCGAGATGGTTCCACCAGTGTGCAAGAGGCGCTACCCGGGCCGTCGCCCTTCGAGACGGCGCGCTACGCGCGGCTCCTCTGGGTGACGGTCGTAGCTGGGAATTCGCGGTTGGGAGCGCGGGCCGCGTACCCAGCTGACCCTAATTTACACCCCGAGATGGCGGTGCAGCACCTCGGGCTGGCCGCGCGCCGCCTGCGCGGTCAGCTCCTCGACCATGTGGCCGTTGTTGAGGATGTAGATGCGGTCGGCGAGCGTCATGGCGGCGGAAATGTTCTGCTCCACCACCAGGATGGTCTGCCCGGCCTCGGCGAGGGCGCGGCAGGTGGCGAGCAGGTCGCGCACGATGATCGGCGCGAGGCCCTCGAACGGCTCGTCGAGCAGGATGATCTTGGGATCGCGGATCAGCCCGCGGGCGATCGCCAGCATCTGCTGCTCGCCGCCCGAGAGGTCGGTGCCGCGGCTGGTGCGGCGCTCCTTGAGGCGCGGGAACATCTCGTAGATGCGCTCGAGCGGCCAGCGCCTCGGCGCCGTGAGGCTCGCGAGCACGAGGTTCTCCTCCACGTTGAGGCTGCCGAAGATGCGGCGCTCCTCCGGCACGAGCTGCATGCCGGCGACCGCGATGGCATGCGCTTTGCGGCCGGCGAGCTCGGCGCCGTCGAGGCGGATCGAGCCGGCACGCGGCGTGACCATGCCCATCAGGCTCTTCAATGTCGTGCTTTTTCCGGCGCCGTTGCGGCCGAGCAAGGCCACGACCTCGTTCTTCTCGACGCGCAGGCCGACGTCGAAGAGGATGTGGGAATCCCCGTAGTAGCTGTTCAGTCCCGTGACCTCGAGCAGGCTCATGCGGCGCGCACCCCGCCCAGATAGGCTTCCTGCACCTTGGCGTTGCCCTTGATCTCGTTGGGCGTGCCCTCGACCAGCACGCGGCCCTCCTGCAGCACGGTGACCTTGCCGACCAGCTCGAACAGTGAATCCATGTCGTGGTCGATGATCACCATGGTGCGGCCGCGGCTGATCGATTTGAGCAGCTTGACGGTCTCGACCCGCTCCGACGGGCTCATGCCGGCGAGCGGCTCGTCGAGCAGGAGCAGGCTCGGCGAGGAGGCGAGCGCGAGGCCGATCTCGAGGCGGCGCTTCTCGCCATAGGCGAGCTCCGCGACCGGCGTGTCGGGGCGCGCCGTGAGGTCGACCAGCTCGAGGGTATGCTCGACCTGATCGCGCAGGCCCGGGATCGACGATACGCTGCGAAAGAGGTCGAGGCGGAACTTGCCGCGCAGCGCGGCGAGCGCCGCGATGTTCAGGTTCTCGCGCACGCTCAGCCGGGTGAACAGCTGGTTGACCTGGTAGCTCTTGGTCAGGCCGAGCTGGCAGACTTCGGTCACGCGCATGCCCGTGATGTCGCGGCCTTCGAACACGATACGACCCGAGGTCGGCGGCACCTCGCAGGTGAGCATCTTGAAGAAGGTGGTCTTGCCGGCGCCGTTCGGGCCGATGATGCCGCGCAGCTCGCCGTGCTCGACCGAAAAATCGATGTCGCTGTTGGCGGCGAGGCCGCCGTAGCGCTTGGAGAGTCCGCGCGCCTGCAGGATCGGGCCGGTGAAGCCGTCGAGCGCATGGCGGCGCGCCGGCATGGCGGCGATCGCCGGCTGCCTCGCCGCCTCCGCGGGCGTGCGCGGCGCGACCGCCGCCGCCACCTTGGGGGCGCCCGCGCCGCCGACGAACGACACCAGATCGACGATGCCGCCGACGATGCCGCGGCGCAGGAAGCAGACCAGCAGCACGAACACGATGCCGAGCACCAGTTTCCAGGCGGCGCCGAGGTTGAACGCGCTCTGGAGGAAATCCTGCAGATAGAGCCACAGCGCGGCGCCGACGAGCGGGCCGAACAGCGTGCCGGCGCCGCCGATCGCGGTCTGCATCACCAGCTGGCCGGAGGTGTCGAACGTGAAGGCGTCGGGCGGCATGAACGCCTGCAGCACGCCGAGCAGCCCGCCCGCGAAGCCCGCATAGGCGGCGGCGATCACGAAGGCGGCGAGCTTGTACCCGTGGATGTTGTGGCCGACCGCGGCGGCGCGCAGCGGGTTGTCGCGGATCGCGCTCAGCACCGCGCCGACCGGCGAGCGCACGATGCGCAGCGCGATGACGAGGCCGATGAAGTAGCAGAGCGCGAGGAAGCCGTACATCGCGACGGCGTTGTCGATCGGGATGGTCGTGAAGCCGAGATAGAATGTCGGCGTCGGCACGCCGGGCAGGCCATTCTCGCCGCCCGTGTAGGCGGCGAGCGGCGAGAACTCCGTGAAGTAGAACACCTCGGCGATCGCCACCGTGATCATCGCGAAATAGATGCCGGTGCGGCGCAGCGCGATGAGGCCGATCACCCAGCCGACCGCGCCGGCGACGATCATGCCGATGAACAGCGCCACCACGACGCTGGGAAAGCCCATGCGGGTGAGCAGATAGGCGGCGACGAACCCGCCGGTGCCGTAGAACGCGGACTGCCCGAACGAGAGCAGGCCGGTGTAGCCGAACAGGATGTCGAAGCCGATGCCGAACAGGCCCCACACGAGGATGCGGTTGATGGTGTTGGGCGAGAAGCCGAGATGCGGCAGCACGAACGGCGCCGCGATCAGCGCAAGGCCGGTGAAGAGCTCGACCAGGAGGGGGTGCTTCTTGAACATCAGCCGTCCAGATTCGTGCTCAACTTCATGCTCGTGCTCATTCGCGGCCCGCGGTGCCGAGCAGGCCGTGCGGCCGCACCAGCAGGACGATCGTCATGGCAGCGAACAGCATCACGTAGGAATAGGCGGGGTCGACCATCGCGGTGACGCTGACGATCTCGCCGGCGATCAGGCCGCCCAGCACGGCGCCCGGAAAAGAGCCGACGCCGCCGATCACCACCACCACGAAGGTCTGCACCAGGATCGCCTCGCCCATGTCGGGGGTGAGGGAGACGACCGGCGCGTTGACGATGCCGGCGAAGCCCGCCGCCATCGCGCCGATGCCGAACACCAGCATGAACACGCGGTAGACGTTGATGCCGAGCGCGTCGACCATGCCGGAATCCTCGATGCCGGCGCGCACGATCATGCCGATGCGGGTACGATAAAGCACGATGAACAGAACGATGAGCGCGACCGCGATGATGCCGACCAGGGCGAGCCGGTAGGTCGGATAGAACATGAACCCGAGCGACACGATGCCGAGGAGCGGCGTCGGCGCCGGCACGACCTGCGAGAGGCTGCCGAAGGCGAGCCGCACCGCCTCGACGAACACGATGCCGAGCCCGAAGGTGACGAGGAGCTGATCCTCGCCCGGCCGGCCGTAGAAATGACGGATGATGACCCGCTCCATCACGACCCCGACCAGCGCCACGAACAGCGTGCCGGCCACGACCGCGACGAGATACGAGCCGGTGTACTGATAGGCGACGAAGCCGGCGTAGCCGCCGAGCATGAACATCGCGCCATGGGCGAGGTTCAGCACCCCGAGGGTGCCGTAGATGATGGTGAGGCCGGAGCTGATCAGCGCGAGCAGCGCGCCGAGCACCAGCCCGTTGAACATCTGCGAGACGAGATTGACCCAGTTGAACACGGTCGTGCCCCCGCACGGGACGCCGCGAACCCGAAGCGCGTGCTTCGGGTTCGCGAACCGACATTACGTTTCCATGACACTACCAGTGTCCCGCCGAAATCCGAAGTCCGCGCGGCACTTGCCGCGGCGCGGACCCTGGCGGCGGGACGCTGGCCCGGCGCCACTCAGGTGTAGGCGCCGAGGTTGCAGCCGAATGCGTCGGGCTTCTGCATCAGGCCCTCGCCCGGCACGACCTCGGTGACCTCCCACCAGTCTTCCTTGTTCTTCATCGCCTTCGGCGCCTTGCCCCTGACGATGATGACCGGGCGGACGAGCTGGTGATCGGCGGCGCGGAAATGCACGTCGCCGACCACCGACGGGAAGGTCTCGCCCTTCTCGTATTCCTTGATCACAGCCGGCGGGTAGAAGGTGCCGGCGCCTTCGACCATGCGGGCCCAGATCGCGAACGACATGTAGGAGTTCTCGGCGCTCCAGTCCGGCATATAGCCGTACTTCTTGTTGAAGGCGTCGACGAACAGCTTCGCCAGCGGGAACTTGTCCTCGAGAGTCCACCAGAAATCGGTCGCCGAGTAGACGCCTTCGGTCAGCTCCGGCCCCACTTCCTTGGCGAGGAACGGGATTTGATACGGGACCACGAGCTTCATCTTCGGCAGGATGCCGAACTGCTTCGCCTGCTGGATCGACAGCACAGCGTCGTGGCCCCAGTTGACGTTGACCAGAATCTCGGCGCCCGAGTTGGCGATGTTGGTGAGATACTGGCTGAAGTCCGGCGCGCCGAGCGGGGACACCTGGTTGGTCACCATGGTCCAGCCGCCGTTCTTGGTCAGATAGTCGTTCACCGACTTGGTGACGGTGTGGCCGTAGGTGTAGTCCGGCGTCATGAACGCGGCCTTGCGGTTCTTGCCGAAGGTCTTGATCAGGACCGGGCCGATCGCGTTCGCGGCAGTCTCGCCATAGAAGCACTGGCGGAAGCCGTAGCGCACGCAGTCCTTGCCGGTCGTGTCGTTCGAGCCGGAGACGCCGGCCGTGTAGAGCACGTGCTCGCGCTGGGCGAGCTTGTTGAGCGCGACCGCAACCGCGCTCGAGGTCGACCCGGTCATCAGCACGATCTTGTTGTCGGAGATGAAGCGCTGCTGCGCCTGCACGGCCTCGTTCGGCTTGGCGGCCGAGTCGGCGACCAGCAGGTTGACCTGCTTGCCGAGCACGCCCTTCGTGGTCTTCGGCGAGATCTTCTTGATGAGCTCGTTGCCGCTGTTGATGTGCTCGACCGCGAGCTGCCAGCCCTTGAGCTCATCCTCCCCCGCCGCCGCATAGGTGCCGGTGCGCGGCACGGCCGCGGCGACATTCACGGTGTTGCCGGACGAGCCGGCCGGCCAGGTGCCGATCGGCGGCTGGTCGGCCGCCATCGAGATGCGGGGAAACGCCGTTGCGGCGAGAAGGGCGCCGCCGGCCTTGAGCACATTGCGGCGACTACGGTTGAGACCGTCCTTGGACACGTGAACCTCCCATTCCGATTGTTATGGCAAATGCCGGGGGTAGGTGCGGCACCCTCCCCTCGGATGGAAGAGTTTGCGATGCCGCGCCGTGGCGGGATTATTCATTCGAATCGATGGCAGGCAATCGCGGCGATATCAGTCTTTCGGCGTAGAGCACTGCACTCATGCGCGCAGGAGGCGCGATTCTCGGCCATTTTTCCGGCATCCGCCGGCCGCGGCGAGGCCGCGACCAATGGACGCTACCGGCCAGCCGGCAACCGATGCGGCGCTGAAACTCATTTGTCGCAGCGCGCACTTTCATCGAAATTATTAATCTTGATCAAGCCTTCTCCCCGCGCCATGACAACCCCATGACGAGCCCCACGACGATCCGATGAGCCGCGCAGCGGTGAAGAGCGAGCTCGATCGCTGGCCACATCACCCCTGCGTGGCGCGGCTGACGCGTTACCTTGCGCTCAGCGCCGCCGACATCGCGAGCCTCGGCGAGCTCATCGAGCAGGATGTGACGATCGAGAAGCGCCGCGACCTCGTGGTCGACGGCGACGCCTATCACAAGCTCGCCTTCGTCGGCGAAGGATTTGGCGCGCGCTACAAGCTCCTGCGCAATGGCAAGCGGCAGATCCTCAACGTCATCCTGCCGGGCGACGTCATCGGCGTGCCGGGAAGCTTCCTCGAGCGGGCGCCCTATTCGGTGCTGGCGCTGACCCGGATGAAGGTTTCCGTCTGCTCGACCGACGCCTATGTGCAGCTCTGCTACCGACGCCCGCAGTTCGGCCTCGCGCTGAGCTGGCTCGCGGTGCACGAGGCGGCCACCTATGCGGAGCGCGTCATCGACACCGGCCGGCGCACGCCGGTCGAGCGGCTCGCGCATTTCCTGCTCGAGCTGCAGGCGCGCCTCGCCGCCATCGGCGGTGCCGACCCGGCCGGCTTCGACTTGCCTTTCTCGCAGGAAGTCATGGGCGACGCGCTGGGGCTGAGCGTGCCGCACCTCAATCGCATGCTGGCGCAGCTGCGCGCCGAGGGCCTGATCACACTGGACCATCGCCGCGTCGCGTTTCCCGACCGCAAGGCGATCGAGCTGCGCGCGCACTTCCAGCCCCTGATACTCGCGCGCGTTCCAGCGCCCGAGTAGGCCTTAATCCAAATCAATAATCGCCTGCAAAGCCCGGTTCCGGTCGAAGCAGTATGGAGCGCCGTGGCGCCGAGAATTCGCATGCGGTCGCCAACGCCAGAGAATCTGCGTAACTCCCTGTGCGCAGATGTCCCGGGTGCGCCGCCCCCCGCACGGGGCGGCGCACTCTTTTTTATCTCGATCATGGATCGTGGATCGCGGATCGCGGCCGGCGGACCGGCAGCCTCGCCCGGATGCGCAGCTCCCGCTAAGTCCCCGATTTTACGGGAAATTTATGCTTCACCTTGCCGCATTCCCAGGGCGGCGCCGAGCGAACGCCATGGTTTGTGGTACAAAGGCGCGCGCACAGGGAGCACGCGCAGAATGGTTGGAATTGTCCGCATCGCATTGCGGCGGCCCTATACGTTTGTCGTTCTCGCGCTGCTGATTCTCATCATCGGCCCGCTGGCGGCGCTGCGCACCCCGGTCGACATCTTTCCGGACATCCGCATCCCGGTCATCGCCGTGGTGTGGCAATACACCGGCCTGCCGCCCGACGACATGGCCGGGCGCATGACGACCCAGTTCGAGCGCGCGCTCACCACCACGGTCAACGACATCGAGCACATCGAGGCCAATTCCTATACCGGCGTCGGCATCATCAAGGTGTTCTTCCAGCCGAACGTCGACATCCGCATGGCCAATGCGCAGGTCACCGCGATCGCGCAGACCATGATCAAGCAGATGCCGCCCGGGGCGACGCCCCCACTGATCCTCAATTACAACGCCTCGACGGTGCCGATCATCCAGCTCGCGCTCTCCGGCCAGGGGCTGACCGAGCAGAACCTGTTCGACCTCGCGATCAACGTGATCCGCACGCCGCTCGTCACCGTGCAGGGCGCCGCCATCCCGTACCCGTTCGGGGGCAAGTTCCGCGAGGTGCAGATCGACCTCGACTCGGCGGCGATGCAGGCGCGCGGCCTGTCCGGCCAGGACGTCGCCAACACGCTCGCGGCGCAGAACCTGCTCACGCCGATCGGCACCGAGAAGATCGGCGGCCTCGAATATGCGCTCCAGCTCAACAACGCGCCCTCGGCGATCAGCGCGCTCGGCGACCTGCCGATCCGGAGCGTGAACGGCGCGATGGTCTACGTGCACGACGTCGCCCATGTGCGCGACGGCAACTCGCCGCAGACCAGCATCGTCCACGTCGACGGCGGCCGCTCGGTGCTGATGCTGGTGCTCAAGAACGGGGCGATCTCGACGCTCTCGATCATCGCGGGCATCAAGCAGAAGGTGGAAGAGCTCAAATCGCTGGTGCCGCCCAACCTGAAGATCGCGCTGGTCGGCGACCAGTCGGTGTTCGTCAGCGCGGCGGTCGACGGCGTGATCCGCGAGGGCGTGATCGCGGCGGCGCTCACCAGCCTGATGATCCTGATCTTTCTCGGCAGCTGGCGCTCGACCGTGATCATTGCGACCTCGATCCCGCTGTCGGTGCTCGGCTCGGTCGCGGCGCTGTGGGCGCTCGGCGAGACGCTCAATATCATGACGCTGGGCGGCCTCGCGCTCGCGGTCGGCATCCTGGTCGACGATGCCACCGTCACGATCGAGAACATCAACTGGCATCTCGAGCAGGGCAAGGCGGTCGAGCCCGCGATCCTCGACGGTGCGGCGCAGATCGTCACCCCGGCCTTCGTGTCGCTCTTGTGCATCTGCATCGTGTTCGTGCCGATGTTCTTCCTCGACGGCGTCGCCCGCTTCCTGTTCGTGCCGATGGCCGAAGCCGTGATCGCCGCGATGGCGTGCTCGTTCATCCTGTCGCGCACGCTGGTGCCGACGCTGGCGAACTATTTGCTGCACCCGCACGCGCCGCACACCGACCCGCACGGGCACGAGGCGCCGCGGCCGCCCTCGCGCAACCCGCTGGTGCACATGCAGCGCCGGTTCGAGGCGAGCTTCGAGCGCTTCCGCGAGGGTTATCGCGGGCTGCTCGCGCTGGCGCTCGCCCACCGCGGCGTTTTCATCATCGGCTTCCTCGCCGTCGTGCTCGGCACCTTCGCGCTGGTGCCGTATCTCGGCCGCGACTTCTTCCCGTCCGTCGATGCCGGGCAGATCCTGATGCATGCGCGCGTGCGTGTCGGCACCCGCATCGAGGAGACCTCGAAGCAGTTCGCCGCGATCGAGAAGACGATCCGCGCGATCATTCCGCCGGACCAGCTCGATACCCTGGTCGACAATCTCGGCCTGCCGATCAGCGGCATCAACATGACCTACAACAACACCGGCACGATCGGATCGCAGGACGGCGATATCCAGATCAAGCTCAAGGAGAACCATCGGCCGACTGCCGACTACGTCCGAACCCTGCGCGAGGAGCTCCCCAACCGCTTCCCCGGCGTCACCTTCTCGTTCCTACCCGCCGACATCGTCAGCCAGATCCTCAACTTCGGCGCGCCGGCGCCGATCGACCTGCAGATCCGCGGGCCGAACGCGGACGCGAACTTCGCCTATGCGCAGGAGCTGCTGCGCCGGCTGCGCCACGTGCCCGGCCTGGTGGACGCGCGCATCCAGCAATCGCGCGACAGCCCCGGCTTCAACGTCGACGTCGATCGCACGCGCGCGCAATATGTCGGCGTCACCGAGCGCGACGTCACCAACAGCCTGGTGGTGAACCTCGCCGGATCGAGCCAGGTCGCGCCGACCTACTGGCTCAATCCGGCCAACGGCGCCTCCTACCCGATCGTGATGCAGACGCCGCAGTACCAGGTCGACTCGCTCACCGCGCTGCGCAACCTGCCGATCACGGCGTCCGGCGCGGCCCCGATGCAGACGCTCGGCGCCATCGCGGACATCAAGCGGGTGAGCCGCAGCGCGGTGGTCTCGCAATACGACATCCAGACGCTGGTGCAGATTTATGCGACCACCCAGGGGCGCGACCTCGGCGCGGTCGCGGCCGAGGTGCAGAAGATCGTCGACGCGACCGCGAAGGACGTGCCGCGCGGCTCGCGCGTGGTGCTGATCGGCCAGGTGCGGACGATGAACCGTGCCTTCTCGGGCCTGCTGTTCGGCCTCGTCGGCGCGATCGTGCTGATCTACCTGCTGATCGTGGTGAACTTCCAGTCGTGGAGCGATCCGTTCGTGATCGTCACGGCGCTGCCGGCGGCGCTCGCCGGCATCGTGTGGATGCTGTTCGCGACCGGCACCACGCTGTCGGTGCCGGCGCTCACCGGCGCGATCATGTGCATGGGCGTCGCCACCGCCAACAGCGTGCTGGTCATCAGCTTCGCGCGCGAGCGGCTCGACGCGCTCGGCGATCCGATCCAGGCGGCGCTCGAAGCCGGCTTCGTGCGCTTCCGCCCGGTGCTGATGACCGCGCTCGCCATGATCATCGGCATGGCGCCGATGGCGCTCGGCCTCGGCGAGGGCGGCGAGCAAAATGCGCCGCTCGGCCGCGCCGTGGTCGGCGGGCTCATCTTCGCGACCTGCGCGACCCTGATGTTCGTGCCGGTCGTGTTCAGCCTCTTGCACGGACGCCGCACGCAGGCGCCCGATTCCCCACTTGGAGAGCCGCATGCCGCCTGAACCGTCAGCTCCTGCCGCCTCCAATGCTGCCATCTCGAAGCGAAAGCTCGGCATCGCCGGCGTCGCGCTCGTCGTGGTCGCCGCCGCGGTCGTCGTCTCGGGCATCAGCACACGGCAGACCGCGGACGCGCGCCTGCGCGACTGGACCGAGCAGCGCGCGATTCCCGTGGTCGAGGTCGCCCCGCCCGACACCAGGACGGCGCGCACGACCCTCGACCTGCCGGGCCGGCTCGAGGCCTACGCCCAGGCGCAGCTCTTCGCCCGCGTGAGCGGCTACATCCGCGAATGGAAGGCGGATATCGGCGCGCGCGTGAAAGCCGGGCAGGTCCTCGCCGACATCGATGCGCCCGACCTCGACCAGCAGATCATGCAGGCGAAAGCCGATCTCGCCAGCGCGCAGGCCAATCTCGCGCTCGCCAACGCCAACCTCGAGCGCGGCAAATCGCTGATCACCTCGGCGGCGATCTCGAAGCTCGGCCTCGAGCAGCGCGAGGCCGACGCCGCCAACAAGGCGGGCATCGTCAAGGCGGCGCAAGCCAACCTCGACCGCCTGCGCGCGCTGGAGAAATACAAGCAGATCGTCGCGCCCTTCGACGGCATCGTGACGGCGCGCGCGACCGACGTCGGCGCGCTGATCAATGCGGGCGCCGGCGGCGGCCCGGCGCTGTTCGTCGTCTCCGACACCAGCAGGCTGCGCGCCTACGTCAACGTGCCGCAGAGCTACGTGCCGAGCATCAGGATCGGCACCAAGGCGAGCATCGCGGTGCCGGAATATCCGGGCCGCACCTTCCCGGCGACGGTCGAGGCCTCCGCGCGCTCGGTCGATGCGGCCTCCGGCACGACCCGCATGCAGCTGCTCGTCGACAACGCCGGCGGCGAGCTGATGACCGGCGCCTTCGCCAATGTGAGCCTGGAATTGCCGCGGCCCGAGATGGCGATCAGCGTGCCGGCGAGCGCCCTGATCTTCGACCAGAGCGGCCTGCATGTGGCGACCGTCGACGCCAACGACCGTGTGGTCCTCAAGACGGTGACGATCGCGCGCGACATGGGCCAGACGGTCGAGATCGGCTCCGGGCTGACCGCCGAGGACCGCGTCATCGGCAGCCCCCAGGACGGCATCGCCAATGGCGACGAGGTGCGGGTCGCGAATTCGGCCGGCCCACACGGCACCGCGCCGACGCTGGCGAAGGATCAGCGTTAGGCTCATAGCGCACCCGAGTGGGTCGCGAGCAGCGTCACACGACGGCCGCCGCTCACGTGTTGATCTTGATCCCGGCGTCCTTGATGACCTTGGTCCAGCGCACGGTCTCGGCGTGCACAAGGGCGCCGAACGACTCAGGCGTGCCGCCGCCGACATCGATCCCGATCCTGGCGAAGGCCGTGAGCACCTTGTCGGTCTTGAGCGCGTAGTTCACGGCGCGGTTGAGGCGCGCGATCACGTCCCTGGGCGTGCCCGCCTTGACCATGATGCCGGCCCAGTCCCCGGACACGAGCTTCGGAAAGCCGGCCTCGACGATCGTCGGCACGTCCGGCAGCGCCGGATTGCGCTCCTTCCCCATGACGGCGAGCGCGCGCAGCTTGCCGGTGTTGATGAGCTGCACCACCGGCAGTATGCCGATGAACTGGTAGGTGTTCACGCCGGAGATCAGGTCGGCGATCGCCTGCGGGAACTGAGTGTAGGGCACATGCGTCGCCCGCACGCCGGTCTCCAGCTTGAACAGCTCGCCGAGGAGATGCGCGGGCGTGGCGAAGCCTCCCGACGAGTAGGTGTGCTTGTCCGGGCTCTTCTCGAGAAACGCGATCAGCTCGGCGATGGAGCGCACGGGCACGCCCGGATTGACCACCAGCACGTTGTAGGCGGTGCCGACGCGGACCACGGGCGCAAAATCGGTCTCGATGTTGATCGACGCGGTCGGCACCAGCGCGCTGATTGCGGTGACCCCCATCATTGCGGCGAACAGGGTCTGGCCGTCGGCGGGCTGTTTGAGGACCTCACCGGCCCCGAGCGTCATGACGGCGCCGGGCTTGTCCTCGACGATGATATTCCAGCCTTCGTTCTCGGCGATCCCGTTGGCGACGATCCGCGCCAGGATGTCGGGCGGCGTGCTGACCGAGGCCGGCACCACGTAGCGGAGGGCACCCGACGGAAAAGTCTGCGGCGGCGAGGTCTGCGCGCGCACCGGCTTGCGCACCGCGGCGCCGAGGCCGAGGGCGGCGGCGCCGGTGAGAAATGCCCGTCGGCTCATCGCGCTCTCCTGATCACCGCCGCCTGTTGGCGGCGTCGAGCACCTGCGGGTTGACCACGTTGATCGGCTTGCCGGCGCAGTACGAGACGATCTGGTCGAAGATCTCCGTGAACTGCGTCTCGTACTCCTCCACCGTGACGTAGCCGAGGTGCGGGGTCGCGACCACGTTCGCCATGTTGAGCAGCGGATGCCCGGTGTCGCGCACCGGCTCCTCCTCGTAGACGTCGACCGCGGCGAAGCCGGGGCGGCCGGCGTCGAGTGCCGCGACCAGCGCGCCCGGCTCGATCAGCGGCGCGCGGCTGGTGTTGACCAGGAGCGCGTCCGTTTTCATGCGGGCGAGGTCGGCGGCCTTGACGATGTGGCGCGTCGCCTCGACGAGACGCATGTGCAGCGAGATGACGTCGCAGGTCTCGAAGAACGCCTCCTTGCTCGCCGCCGTCTCCCAGCCCTCGGCGCGCGCCCGCTCGCGCGATTTCTCGCGCGCCCACACCAGCACGTTCATGCCGAACGCCCTGCCGTAGCCCGCGACCACGGCGCCGATGCGGCCCCAGCCGTAGATGCCGAGCGTCTTGCCGCGCACCGAGTGACCGACGCCGCGCTGCCAATGGCCGGCCTTGAGCGATTCCATCTGCTGGGGAATCTGCCGCATGGCGGCGAGCACCAGTCCCCAGGTGAACTCGGCCGTGGCGTAGGACGGCGTGTCGGCATGCTGGCTCGACGAGACCACGATGCCGAGCCGCGTGCAGTCGTCGACGTCGATATGCGGGAAGACGCTGCGCTGGCTGATCAGCTTGAGCTTGGGCAGCCGCTCGAGCAGGGCATTGCGGATCTTCGTGCGCTCGCGGATCAGCACCAGCGTCTCGGTGTCCTTGAGCCGCTCGGCCAACGCGTCGGTGTCCTGGACATGGTCGTTCCAGACCGTGACGTCGTGGCCCTCGAGCTTGGCGAAGGCTGCGAGCGTGCGGACCGTGTCGAAATAATCATCGAGGATGGTGATTTTCACGAATGCCTCCCTGCCGGCGCGCGATGTCATACGCCCCCGGCGGCACCTGCGCTACCCGTGCATCGGCCACTGACATCGACCACCGACATCGGCCACCGACATCGGCGACGGCCATCGGCGGCTGGCATCGGCAACGTGCGGTGCCGCGCCACCGGTGCGCCACGCCACCGAGGGAGTGCGTTTTCGCACTCCCTCGGTTTTCGCAAATAACTAACCTGCGCAAATTGACGTCATCTATTGAGGAGAAGCAAATGAGCATTTCGTCCGATCGGCGTAGCGAGACGTGGATCCCGGCCCCCCTTGGCCTCGCGACCATCGATTTCACGATGCCGACGCTCCGCCAGGCAGACAGATTGGAGCTTGCCGCGGTTTGCCTGTTCGCGCTGATCGGCCTCGCCGCCACGGTGGTCGCGGCCGTCGCCTTCGGGCCCACCTTCGACTGCGGCAGCATCCTCGCGGCGGCTGGTTGAGCGCGGCGAAACCGCAGCGCCCGTCCCGCAGCTTTCACACTCATTCGATCATCAGGAGCTGAGCACAACGCCGATCGGCAATCACGCCCGGATGGAGAGCCAAGGAGGGCCACGCCATGCGACTGGACCCGGAAGTGCTTCGATGGGTGGCGACCGCCCTCTTCAGCCTGCTCGTCCCGATCGGCGTCTATGTCGGCCGCATGAACATCCGCGCTTCGCGCCGCGAGATCGTGCGCGACCTCGCCCGGCTCTTCCAATTCGCCAAGGTCGACGGGCGCCCGCTCATCCTGCCGTCGTTCGAGCTCGTCAAATACAAATACGATCCCGAGGCCAATCCCGACCGCGCGGCGATCGATGCCGATGCGCAGTCCTTTCGCTACTACGTCTTCCCCGTCGCGATCTACCTGTTGCTGACGCTTCTCTGTTTCGACTTCGCGTTCAAGCCGGTCCATCCGCCGGCGCTCGCCACCAATATGTCGGCGCCTGAAGGTTGGGGCGGCGTCATCACCTATACGTTCATCAGCAGCTATCTCTGGACGGTGCAATATCTGGTCAGGCGGATCGCCAATTTCGATCTGTCTCCGACCTCGTTCTTTCTGTCGTTCATCCATATCGCGACGGCGCTGTTCGTCGTCTCGGCGATCTGGCAAAGCGGCATCCTCGACGCCATCGGGGCGAAGCTCCAGATCGGCGCCGCCTTCATCGTGGGATTCTTCCCCGATCTGTTCATCGGCGTATTGATCGCAAAATTCCCCTGGATGCGCCTGCGCCGCGTGAGCACCGCGAGCAAGGCGCTGCAGGAGGAGCTGCCGCTCGACATGATCCTCGGCATCGACCCGTTCATGAAGCTGCGCCTGGGCGAGTTCGAGATCGAGGACGTGCAGAATCTCGCCACGATCAATCCGATCCAGATCTTCGTCGAGACCCCGTACGGCCTTTACGAGGTGATCGATTGGGTGGCGCAGGCCCAGCTCATTCTCGCGGTCGGCCCCGCCCGGACGCTGCACCTGCGGGAGATCAACGTACGCACCATCTTCGATCTCGAGCGCTGCATCGAGAACCCCGCCCTGCGTCAGCGCGCCTTGCGCATCCTTCTCGGCGCGCAGCAGGCCGAGGCGGCCGGCGACTTCGTGCCGCCCGGGCAGGACCGGGCCAAGGGCAGCGAGGTCGTCCTCGACCAAAGGGACGAGCTGAGCGCCGTCGTCGCATTCATCCGGGACGATCTTCACGTCCGGCGCCTGCGCCAGATCTGGGACGTCATCAACAGCGGGCTCGACGAGCGCTTCGTTCGCGCCACGTGCGAGGGCGAGGCGCCGCGTGACAAGGTTCTGGAGCTCAAGCCGATCGATCAGCGCGAGGAGACGCCCACCCTCGTCCCGTCGGATGGGCGGCTGCACCCGCCATCCGAGCTCATCGTCAATGCGGCGCCGTAAGGCTCACGCGGCGGCCGTCCGTGGAAGCGCCGCGCCAGCACCGTGGTGCGCAGCAGCGCGTCGAGCGCGCCCGTCTCGGCGCGGCTGAGCGACCCGCTAGGCGGATGGGCCTTGCCCACCAGGATGCCATGCTGCCGTTTTAGCGCAGGCTCGTCCGCGGAGTGCGTTTTCGCACACCCCGCGTCCGTACAAACCATTACCCTGTGCCAGCTGACATTGGCCATGCTCGAGCATGTAGCCGGTTGAGCCGAAAGGTTTCATCACCAAGCTCATAATGCGAGCGAGCATTGAAGTTGCACTCCCTCTCCCCGCATCCGGGGGGAGGGAGTGCTCATGCCGTGCTCATTTCACTCATGCGGCCGCCGTTCGGCTCATTCGGTCCGCCAGAACCGTGGTGCGCAGCAGCGCATCGAGCGCGCCCATCTCGGCGCGGCTGAGCGACCCATATGGCGGATAGGGATCGCCCACCGGGATGCCGATCAGGTTCATCGCCGCCTTCATCACGGGGGCGAGGCCGCGGTGCATGAATTTCGCGGGAAACAGCGCGAACTGCAGCTGCAACTCGGCGGCGCGCGCATGGTCGCCGGCGACGAAGGCATCGATCACGTGGCGCGCGATCTCGGCGCCGGGCGGCGGCATGGTGGCGCCGGCGCCGCCGAGCTCGATGCTCGCGAGCAGCATCTGCATGGTGGTGAAATAGCGCGCGTGCCCGGCCCGCTCGATCTCGACGATCAGCCGCGAGACGCGGGCAAGGTCGCGCGAGCTTTCCTTGATGAGCTGCACGCCCGGGAGTCGCGCGAGCGCGATGGTGTCGGGGACCGACACGTCGGCGCCCGGGCCCGGATTGAGGTAGAGCGTGATCGGCAGTCTCGTCTCGCGCGCGATCGACTCGAAATAGGCGAGGAGATCGGCCTGGGTCGGCGGCCCGGCGAACGGCCGCAACGGCGCAAGCAGCTGCACCGCGGCGGCGCCGAGCTTTTCCGCATTGCGCGCGAGCTCGACTGCGGTCCTGAACGAGGGGTGCGAGATGCCGACCATCACGGGCACGCGGCCGTCGACCGCCTCGACCGTCGCGCGGATCAGCGCCTTGCGCTGCTCCAGGCTGAGATAAGTGTATTCCTGCGTCTCGACCCCGGCCGCCACCAGCATGGTGGCGCCGCAGTCGCGTACGACGTAGTCGATCTGCCGCCTGAGCGCCGGCTCGTCGACCTCGAGCGCCGAGTTGAAGGGGGTGAGCGGCGCGACGATGAGGCCGGGCTTTTGCATGGCGCACTCCTGGATCGGACAGGGATTCATATCGCGCCCCGGCCGAATTCGCCACACCGTCTGTTCCGTGGTTTGATGCACGCGTCGTCAAGCCGAGGCGCCGCATGCCCACGAACTTCATCCTCTTCATCACCGACCAGCAGCGCGCCGACTTCCTCGGCTGCTACGGCCATCCGATCCTCGAAACCCCGCATATCGATGCGATCGCGGCGCGCGGCATCGCGTTCGACCGCTTCCATGTGGCGAGCCCGGTGTGCATGCCCAACCGCGCGAGCCTGATGACGGGCCGCATGCCGTCCGTGCACGGCGTGCGCCTCAACGGCATTCCGCTGTCGATGAACGCCGTCACCTTCGTCGACCTGCTGCGCGACGCCGGCTACGCGACCGCGCTGGTCGGCAAGAGCCATCTGCAGAATTTCACCGGCCAGCCGCCGCTCGCGATCGATACCAGCGCTCCGGCGCTGCGCCGGCCCGCCCCGGCGCTCGCCGAAGCCGTGCGCCACGATCTCGCCCAGGCGCGCTATGCGCAGGAAAGTCCCGCCTTCTGGACGGGCGCCGATCCGCGCCTGCGGCTGCCGTTCTACGGCTTCGACCATATCGAGCTCGTCACCGGCCATGGCGATACGGTCGGCGGCGACTACACGGCCTGGCTGCGCGAGCGCGCGCCCGATGCGCAGCGCTTGCTCGGCCCCAAGAGTGCGCTGCCGAGCGACTATGTCTGTCCGCAGGCGCACCGCACCGCCATTCCGGCGGAGCTCTACTCCACGGCCTATATCGGCGAGCGCGCCGCCGCCTTCCTGCGCGCGACGCACGGGCAGGATCGGCCGTTCTTCCTCATGGTGTCGTTCCCTGACCCGCACCATCCGTTCAATCCGCCCGGCAAGTACTGGGACATGTACGACCCCGACGATTTCGCCGTGCCGGAAGCCTTTCGCCGCAACGACTGGGTGCCGCCGCCGCACGTGGCGGCGGCGCTTGCGGCGCGCGAGCGCGGCGAGGCGGCGCTCACCGGCATGAACACCATCGCGGTGTCGGCGCGCGAGGCGCAGGAGGCGCGCGCACTCACCTGCGGCATGATCAGCTGCATCGACGACGCGATCGGGGGCGTGCTCGCCGCGCTCGCGGCATCCGGGCGCGGCCACGACACCGTGCTGATCTTCACCAGCGACCACGGCGACCATCTCGGCGATCACCGCCTGCTGCTCAAGGGCGCCGAGCCGTATCAGAGCATCGTGCGCGTGCCCTTCATCTGGGCCGATCCGCAAGGCTCGGTGCGCGGCGCGCGCAGCGCCGCGCTCGCCGCGACGCTCGACATTCCTGCCACGATTCTCGCCCGCGCCGGGCTCGGCGCTTACGCCGGCATGCAGGGCCGCAGCCTGCTCGACGCGATCGCCGACCCGCGCGCCGGCGCACGCGATGCGGTATTCATCCAATTCGATCACCAGCGGCCGCAGGACGTTTACGCCGGCCCGCCGCGCGTACACACGCTGGTCGACGAGCGCTGGCGCCTCAGTGTGTTCGCCGCGGTACGCTGGGGCGAGATGTACGACCTCGCCAACGATCCGGGCGAGCTCGACAATTTATGGGACTCGCCCGCGCATGCGGGCGAGAAGGCGCGCCTGATGGAGCGCCTGCTGCGCGCCGAGATCGAGCATGTGGATCAGGTGCCGAAGCCGACCGCACTCGCCTGATTCGTCATGCGCGGGCTTGACCCGCACATCCACGTCCTTCGCGCGCAAAAGACGTGGATGGGCGGGACGAGCCCGGCCATGACGTGGTGAGCGTCCTAGTCCTTCTCGAATTGCCGCACCGCGCGCGTTGCCGGCAGCGACGACAGCGGCGGCATCTTGAACTTGCGCAGCTCGGAGACCTTGGCGGCCTCGCCGGCGCCGAACGGGCGATCGCCCTTGATCGTCACCCGCTCCATCAGGCGGCGCTGCGGATAGTAGTCGTGCACGGCCGCATGCTGAGCGGCACGGTTGTCCCAGAACACCACCGTGTTCGGCTCCCAGCGATGGCGATACTGATGCTCGAGCACAGACGTTGCGCGAAACAGCGTATCGAGCAGCGTGCGACTCTCGCGCTCCTCCATGCCTTTGACGAACAGCGTGAACTGCGGATTGACGAACAGCACCTTCTTGCCCGTCACCGGATGCACGCGCACCACCGGATGGGTGGCGGGCCGGTAAAGCTCCTCGAAATGGCGCAGCTTGCGCCAGCCTTCTTCTGTCTCGGAAAAGAGTGCCTTGAAAGGCTTGAAGTCGTGCACGGCCTCGAGGCCGGAGATGAAATGCTGCATGCGGTCGGACAGCGCCTCGTAGGCGGCCGTCATGCTGCAGAACACGGTGTCGCCGCCGATCGCCGGCACGATCTTCGAGCACAGCATGGTGCCCATCGGCGGACACTCGCGAAACGTCTCGTCGGTGTGCCAGATGTCGGTCGCGGCCGGCGGGTTGCCTTCCTTGTTGTCGTAGACGATCAGCTCCGGCGCATCCGCCGCATTGGTCGAGAATGGATGGACCGTCAGCTCGCCGAAATAGCGGCCGAAGCGCTTGAGATCCTCCGCGCTGATCTTCTGGTTGGGAAAGATCAGCACCTCGTGCGTCGCATGCGCGAGCCGGATCGCCTCAACGGTCTCGGCCGGAAGCGGCTTGGTGAGATCGACCCCGGTGACCTCGGCGCCCAAAAAGGCCCCCAGGCGCCGCACGCTGATCGGCGTATCGGTCTGCGCGACCGTTGCAAGCTCGGCCATTTGCGTTTCCTCTCGTGTCGGGTTTTGCTGAAAGGATAAGCGCGCGAGTAGCGAATAGCGAGTGGCGAATAGTCCGCCGCAACTCCCTATTCGCCATTCGCTGCTCGCCATTCGCCGCCTCGGGACCCGATCAGGACGCATCGGATTGCCTGCGCCACGCGATAAGATTATCTTATGGCAATGATCACCCTGCGCCAGTTGCGCTATCTCGAGGCGCTCGCCCACCACAGGCATTTCGGCCGCGCGGCGGAAGCCTGCGCCGTCACCCAGCCGGCCCTGTCGATGCAGATCCGCGACCTCGAGCAGGAGCTCGAGGTCGAGCTGGTCGAGCGGCGCGCCGGCACGGTGGCGCTGACCGAGGTCGGCCTGGAAGTCGCGCGGCGCGGCGAGCGCGTGCTCGCCGCGACGCGCGACCTCGTCGACTTCGCGCGCCATCGCGGCCGTCTCCTCGCCGGCAGCCTCAAGCTCGGCGTCATCCCGTCGATCGCACCCTATGTGCTGCCGAAGGTGTTGCCGCTGCTGCAGGCGCGCTACGCGGATCTGCGCATCGAGTTGCGCGAGACGCAGACCCGCGTGCTGGTCGACGAGCTGATGTGTGGCGACCTCGACGTGATCCTGCTGGCGCTGCCGCTGCCCGAGGCCGAGATCGAGACGATGAGCCTGTTCGAGGACCCGTTCCTGCTCGCGCTGCCGGCGGGCGATCCGCTGCCGGCCGCGACGCGCGTGACGGCGACGCAGATCGACCAGCGGCGCCTCATCCTGCTCGAGGAGGGCCATTGCCTGCGCGACCAGGCGCTCGCCTATTGCGGCGGCGCACGGGGCGAAAGCCCGCTCGGCCTCGGCGCCACAAGTCTCGCCACCGTGATGCAGATGGTCGCCAACGGCTACGGCGTCACGCTGGTGCCGGAGGTCGCGGTCGACGTCGAGGTGCGCGACGAGCGTGTCAAGCTGTTGCGCTTCGCCGCGCCCGAGCCGGGGCGCAGCGTCGGCCTCGGCTGGCGCCGCACCTCGCCGCGCAAGGCGGACTTCATCGCGCTGGGCAAGCTGGTGGTGGAGGCGCTGGGCGTCGGGAAGCGGGTGCCGAAGGCGGCAGCAGCAATTGCGAAGAAGCGGGTGCGCGGACGCAAGTAGGCAACCGGCGCGGCGCCGCGCTCCCTCTCCCCGTAAATACGCGGAGAGGGAGCGCGGACAGCGTGCCAAACCTCACTTCGTCATGCGCGCCTTCACGGGATCCTTCACGTGCTCCACCTTCTCGAACTCGACGTTCTGCAGCACGCCGCCGACCTTCTCGACCTTGCGGAAGTAGACGTTCTGCACGATGTCGCGCGTGTCCGGATCTATCGACACGGGGCCACGCGGGCTTTCCCAGGCGAGACCTTTGACGGCGGCGATCAGCGCGGCGGCGTCGCTGTTGCCCCCGGTCTTGCGCAGCGCCTCATAGATGAGGTGCATGCCGTCCCAGCCGCCGACGCTGAAGAAATCGGGGTTGCGCTTGTAGGCGGCGTTGTAGGCGGCGACGAAGTCGCGGTTCACCTTCGAGTCGTGGGTGTGGTCGTAGTGGAACGCGGTGACGACGCCGAGCGCCGCGTCGCCCATGCCGCGCAGCGCATTCTCCTCGGTGATCTCGCCCTGGCCGAGGATCTTGATCTTGGTCGCGTCCATGCCGCGCTCGATCAGCGCCTTGGCGAGCGCCGCCGGCTGCGCGCCGCCCGGCACGAAGATGTAGATCGCCTCCGGACCGGCGTCCTTGATGCGCTGCACGAAGGCGGAGAAATCCGGATTGGCGAGCGGGATGCGCAGCGAGCCGACGATCTGCCCTCCCGCGCCCGTGAAGCCGCGCTGGAACGCGCCCTCGGCGTCGAGACCGGGCGCGTAGTCGGACACGAGCGTGTAGACCTTGCGCACGCCGCTCTTGTGAACCCACGCGCCGAACGCCTCGTTGAGCTGCGGAATGGTGAGCGAGGTGCGCACGATATAGGGCGACTTGGTGGTGATGATCGCGGTCGCGGCGTTCATCACGACCTCGAGCTTCTTCGCCTGCTCGGACACGTCGGCGACCGCGAGCGCCTCCGGCGTGATGACGAAGCCAGCGAGAATGTCGACCTTGTCGTTGACCACGAGCTCGCGCGCCATGCGCTTGGCCACATCCGGCGCGCCGGCATCGTCGCGACGAATGAGCTCGATCTTGCGTCCAGCGACCACGTCGCCGTGCTGCTTGATGTAGAGCTCGATCGCATGGTCCATCTGCGCCGAGGCGTCGGTGAATTGCCCCGTATACGGCATCAGCAGCCCGATCTTGAGCGGCTGCTGCGCATGCGCCGACGTGACGGCCAGCAGCACCGCCGCCAAACCACAAAATGCCCATCGTGCCCTTTGCATGGTGTCCTCCCATCGCCTTGAATTGTTGTCGCCAGTCTAAGCCATTTTCCGCCAACCTGCCTTGCAACTTGCCTTGCAACTTGCCTTGCCGCGCGCGGACTGGCTAAACAAAACATGGCCGTCCGGGGCGGATGAAATGAAAAGAGCGTTGAAACGTCGCAAAAGTCCTGCACCCAAGAAGGTGCGCGGGCGCATGCCCACAAAAGCGCCCACAGGCCCTCTCGCCGGCATCCGCATCGTCGACATGACGACGGTGCTGATGGGCCCCTACGCAACGCAGATCCTCGCCGACTATGGCGCCGACGTCATCAAGGTCGAGCCGCCCGAGGGCGACATCATGCGGCACGGCGGCCCGATGCGGAACCCGCGCATGGGCCCGATGTACATGCAGGCGAACCGCAACAAGCGCAGCGTCGTGGTGGATATCAAGACCGCGGGCGGCCGCGACGTGCTGCTGCGGCTGTGCCGCGACGCCGACGTCTTCATCTGCAACGTGCGGCCGGCGTCGCTGCGCCGCCTCGGCCTCGGCGCCGACGACATCTGCGCGGCCAATCCGCGCATCATCCATGTGAGCCTGATCGGCTATGGCGAAGGCGGACCCTACGCGGGCCGTCCCGCCTATGACGACCTGATCCAGGGCCTTTCCGCCATCCCGGCGACCTTCCAGCGCGTCAGCGGCGGCGAGCCGCGCTACGCGCCGCTCACCATGGCCGACCACATCGTCGGCCTCAACGCCGTGCACGTGGTGCTCGCCGCCCTCTACGAGCGCGACCGGTCGGGCCAAGGCCAGACGATCGAGCTGCCGATGTTCGAGACGCTGGCGCAGTTCGTGATGTCCGACCATTTCGGCGGCCGTGCCTTCGATCCGCCGATCGGGCCGCCGGGCTACAGCCGCCTGCTGGCACGCGACCGCCGCCCCTACCGCACCAGCGACGGCTTCATCTGCATTCTGGTCTACACCGACAAACAATGGGAATCGTTCTTCCGCATCATCGGCAAGGCCGAGCAGTTCCACAGCGATGCTCGCTTCACCACCGCAGCGGCGCGCGCGCGGCACTTCGCCGAGGCCTATGCGCTGGTCGCCGAAATCCTCACCACGCGCCCCACGGCGGAATGGCTCGAGCTGTTTCAGAAGGGCGACATCCCGGCGGTGCCGATGCACGATCTCGATGCGCTGATCGACGATCCGCATCTCGCCGCAGTCGGCTTCTATCAGACGATCGATCATCCGACCGAAGGCCGCGTCCGCCTCGTCGGCATCCCGAGCCGCTGGAGCCGCTCGCGCCTGTCGATCCGGCGCCATCCGCCCGGTCTCGGCGAGAACACCGCCGAGGTGCTGCGCGAAGCCGGCTTCAAGGACGCCGCGATCGCCAAGCTGGCCGCGGATGGTGCGATCGGCGGCGTCACGGTGCCGACCGAAGAGCCGACGCGGCGGCGCGCGGCCGTGCGCAACTCGCGGCGCGCCTGATGAACGTCGCGCTGACCCCCGAACAGGAGCAGCTGCGTGACGCGGTGCAGCGCCTGTGCGAGCGCTTCGGCGACGACTATTGGCTGCAGAAGGATCGCGAGGGCGGCTTTCCGCACGACTTCCATCGCGCCTTCGCGCAAGCGGGCTGGCTCGGCATCGCCATGCCGCCGGGGTTCGGTGGCGCCGGCCTCGGCATCACCGAAGCTGCGCTGATGATGCAGACGATCGCCCGGTCGGGCGCCGGCTTCTCCGGCGCCTCGGCGCTGCACATGAACATCTTCGGGCTCAATCCGGTGGTCGTGTTCGGCAGCGAGGCGCAGAAGGGCCGCATGCTGCCGCCGCTGATCGCCGGCGACGACAAGGCCTGCTTCGCGGTCACCGAGCCAGACGCGGGCCTCGATACGCTCAACCTGAAGACCAAGGCAGTCCGCGACGGCGACCGCTACCTCGTGTCGGGGCAGAAGATCTGGATCAGCACCGCGCAGGTCGCCAACAAGGTGCTGCTGCTCGCCCGCACCACGCCGGCCGATCTTGCCGCCCAGCGCACCCAGGGGCTGACCCTGTTCTACACCGATCTCGACCGAAGCCACGTCGAGGTGCGCGAGATCGACAAAATGGGCCGCAAGGCGGTCGATTCCAATCAGCTCTTCTTCGACCAACTGCCAGTGCCAGTCGCGGATCGCATCGGCGACGAGGGCCGCGGCTTCGACTACATCCTGCACGGGATGAACCCCGAACGCATTCTCATCGCGGCGGAAGCGGTCGGTCTCGGCCATGCCGCGCTCTCACGGGCAGTCGGCTATGCGAAGGAGCGCGTGGTGTTCGGCCGCCCAATCGGCCAGAACCAGGCGATCCAGCATCCGCTCGCCCGCCACTGGATGGAGCTCGAGGCCGCGAACCTGATGGTCTTTCGAGCCGCCGCCCTCTACGACGCCGGCCAGCCGTGCGGCGCCGAGGCGAACGCGGCCAAATTCCTCGCCGCCGAGGCCGCACTCGCCGCCTGCCAGAGCGCGGTGACCACCCACGGCGGCATGGGCTACGCCAAGGAATTCCACGTCGAGCGCTATCTGCGCGAGGCAATGATCGCGCGTCTGGCGCCAGTAAGTGCCGAGATGATCCTCAATTACATCGGCGAGAAGGTGCTCGGTCTGCCGCGGTCGTATTGAGTGGCACGCGTGGCACAGCGCGACGAGCCCCTCCCTTGACCGCGCTGACCCCTGGCATCGTGACTATGGTCATGATCATGGTCATATGAACTCACCAGGTCTCAATGGCCCGCCACATCAAAGCGTCTGAATTCAAGGCCAATTGTCTCCCGCTGATGGATGAGGTCGCCCGCACCGGCGCGCCGCTCGTCATCACGAAGAATGGCAAAGCGGTCGCCGGGCTGGTGCCACATCGGCCGTACACCCGGAAGGTGTTCAAGAACAGATTGTTCATCATCGGCGATATCGTCTCGCCAATCGATGTCGAATGGGACGCGCTCAAGTGATCCTGCTCGATACGCAAGCCGCCGTCCGGCTTACCCTGGACGAGGGTCTCGGCCAGCAAAGCCAGAGAATTGTCGATCATGCTCTCGCGGACGACCAGCTCGCGATGAGCGCCATCAGTTTCTGGGAATTGGGGACGCTGATAGAGAAGCGAAGGCTACGCGCCGTCGACATCAATTGAAGCGCAAAGACGCGGAACAAATCAGCGCCTGGTCCAGGCATACACAGTCCGGTTGCGCACCGCCGCCGCGAAAATGATCCGTCCGGCGTTGTCTCGGACAGGAACTTTGGCGCGCACAGCCCGTTGGGTCGTACATCCTGAACCACCGTCACGAATGACGTCGTGCGCCACACGTCTCGACCCAGTTCGGTGCCCAGGCTGATACCACACGGCCCGGCGACTACCCTGATGCTCGTGGTCTGGCTCGCGGCGCCGTCGCCGACGGCGCTTGCGCAGTCGGCCGCACCAGCCGCGCGGGCCCCTTCCGTGACGGTCGCACCCGTCGTGATCAAGGACGTCGCGCCGCCGCAGACCTTCGTCGGACGCGTGGTCGCGATCCAAGCGGTGCAGATCGTCCCGCGCGTCACCGCCTTCATCGAGGACGTGCCGGCCCAGCAGGGCCACGACGTGAAGGCCGGAGACGTCCTGTTTCGGCTCGAGCAGACGCAGTATGCGGCGGCCGTGCAGGCCGCCCAGGCGCAGCTCGCGTCGGCGAACGCCGCGCTGCGTCAGTCCGAGCTCAACTACCAGCGGGTTTCGACGCTGCAGCAAAGGAGCGTCGAGACCCAGGCCAATCTCGACCAGGCGCAGGCGAGCCGCGATCAAAACCAGGCCAGCGTACAAGCCGCGAAAGCGAACCTCGACCAGGCCAATCTCAACCTGAGCTACACCACCCTCACCTCGCCGATCGACGGCCGGATCGGCGCCGTCAGCCTCACCAAAGGCAACCTGGTGACGCCGAGCACGCCGGCACTCGCCACTGTCAACCAGCTCGATCCGATCCGGGTCGTTTTTTCCGTGAGTGCCGCGCGCGTCGTCGCCGCCCAGCAACGCACCGGCACCAGCGCGGCGCACCTCGCAAAAGGGCTCAATGTCAACCTGCTGCTCGCCGATGGCTCGCGCTACGGCGAGACCGGCAGCATCGCGTTTCTCGGCAACGAGGTCGATCGCGCCACGGGCACGGTCAGCGTCTACGCGGATTTTCCCAATCCGCAGGAACTACTGCTGCCGGGGGCTTTCGTGACGGTCGAGGTGAGCCGTGCAACGCCGCAACCGCGCCCGGTGGTCCCGGTGGCCGCCGTGCAGACGCAGCAATCCGGCAGCTTCGTGCTCACCGTCGGCGCGGACAACAAGGTGTCACAGCAGGCAGTGCAGCTCGGCCAGCAAATCGGGCAGGACTTCATCGTCAACAGCGGACTTACCGGCGGCGAACGCGTCATCATCGAGGGCGTGCAGAAGGTGCATCCCGGCGAGACCGTCAATCCGACGACCGCACCAAGCGAACCGGCGCAGGGCGGCGCGACCGGCGCCGGCCAGAACCAGTCGGGCCGCTGATGCCGACGCTGTCGACCTTCTTCATCCATCGCCCGAACTTCGCAATCGTCATTTCGGTGGTCATCACGCTCGCCGGCCTGCTCGGGCTCTCGGCCATGCCAGTCGCGCAATATCCGAACCTGACGCCGCCGCAGATCACCATCACGGCCACTTATCCGGGCGCCAGCGCCGCGACGCTGATGAATGCCGTCGCGCAGCCGATCGAGGAGCAGGTCAACGGCGTCCCCGACATGATTTACATGCAGAGCACCAGCTCGAGCTCGGGGCAGTACAGCCTGGTGGTGACGTTCGCGAACGGCTCCGACCCGAACATCGACCAGGTGAACGTGCAGAACCGGGTGCAGCTCGCCCTGCCGCTGCTGCCGACCGAGGTGCAGCAGGAGGGCCTCTCGGTGCGCGCCGCCACTAGCAACTTCGTGCTCGCCGTCAACCTGTTCTCGCCCGACAACCGCTACGATCAGGTGTTCATCTCGAACTACACCTACATGCAGCTCGAGCAGCCGATCGCCCGCACGCCCGGCGTCGGACAGACCAACATCTTCGGCGAGCGCATGTATGCGATGCGCATCTGGCTCGATCCGGTGCGCATGACGGCGCTCAGCATCAATGCGGCCGACGTGATGACGGCGATCCAGGCGCAGAACGTTCAGGCCGCCGCCGGTCAGATCGGCGCGCCGCCGACGACGGGAAACCAGCAACAGCAGCTCACGGTGCTCGCGCCGGGCACGCTGAGCAGCGTTTCCGCGTTCGAGAAGATCGTGGTGCGTACCAATCCGGACGGCGGCGTGGTGCGGATCGGCGACATCGCCCGCGTCGAGCTGGGCGCGCACACATATGCCTCGTCCTCGGCGCTCGACGGGCGGCCGTCGGCGACGCTCGCCATCTACCAGACGCCGAGCGCGAACGCGCTCGCGGTCGCGAGCTCGGTCGAGCAGCAGATGCAGACGCTTGCCAACGATTTTCCGCCAGGGCTGAGCTACGAGATCGTCTATAACGCCACCAATTTCGTGCGCGCGAACATTGCCGAGATCCTGCAGACGCTCGCGATCACGCTCGCGCTCGTGGTCGCCGTGGTCTACCTGTTTCTGCAGGACTGGCGCGCGACGCTCATCCCGACCATCGCGATCCCGGTGTCGCTCATCGGCGTGTTCGCGATCCTCTACCTGCTCGGCTACTCGGCCAACACGGTCGACCTGTTCGCGATCGTGCTGGCGATCACGCTCGTGGTGGACGACGCGATCGTCGTGGTCGAGAACGTCACGCGCCATCTCGAGGAGAATCCCGAGCGCCCGCTCGCCGAGGCCACCGAGCAGGCCATGCGCGAGATCACCGGCCCGGTGATCGCGACCACCCTGGTCCTGGTCGCGGTGTTCGCGCCGGTCGGGTTCATCTCCGGCATCACGGGGGCGCTCTATCGTCAGTTCGCCGTGACCATCTCGGTTGCGATCTGCATCTCCGGCATCAACGCGCTCACGCTGAGCCCGGCGCTGTGCGTGCTGATGCTTCGGCCGCCACGGCGGGCGCGCTTCTTCGCCTTCCGCTGGTTCAACCGCGGTTTTGACGTCGCGCGCGACATCTACGTGAGGACCGTCTCGATCCTGTCGCGCTGGCTGGTCATCGCCGCAGCCGGGACGGTCGCCGCGTTCGCGCTCGCCTACCTGGCGTTGCGCGCGACGCCGATCGCGTTCCTGCCGAACGAAGACCAGGGCTACTTCTTCGTCGACGTGCGCACGCCGGCCGGCGCCTCGCTCGAGCGCACGCAAGCCGTCATCGATCAGGTCGGCCGCATCGCCCGGGCGACGCCCGGGGTCGCGCACTCGATCGAGCTCGGCGGGTTCAGCCTGGTCTCCGGCTCGCGCGGCGCCAACGCCGCCTCGGTGATCGTGATCATGCGGCCGTGGGACGAGCGCGGCCCCGAGGAGACCATTCCGGCAGTCATCGCCAAGCTTCAGCCGCGGTTCAATGCCTTGCCGGCGGCGCTCATCAACAGCTTCAGTCCGCCGGCGATTTCCGGCATCAGCGCGGCGGGCGGCATCAACATCGCGCTCGAGGCGCGGCGCGGGCAATCGATCCAGGAGCTCGCGGCGGCCGCGCGGGGCCTGATCTACGCCGCCAACCAGGACCCCAACCTCGGCAACGTGTTCACCGGGTTCGCGGCGGACGTGCCGCAGATCATGGTCGACGTCGATGTCACGCACGCCGCCCTGCTCGGCGTCACGCCGCTCGCCATCTACCAGACGCTGCAGGCGAACCTCGGCGGGCAGTTCGTCAATCACTTCAACTACCAGAACTTCGTGTTCCAGGTCGTGGTGCAGAGCGAGGCGCAGTTCCGCCAGAAGGTCACCGACATCAATGAGCTCTATGTGCGCAGCTCGGGCGGCGCGATGGTGCCGATCCAGGGGCTCATCAACGTCACTACGATCCAGGGCGCCGACGCAATCAATGCGTATAATCTCTATCCGGCCGTGCTGATCAACGGGGCGGCGCGACCGGGGCGAAGCTCCGGCCAGGCGATGGCGGCGATGGAAGCGATAGCGGCCAAGCAGCTTCCGGCCGGCTTCGGCATCGACTGGACCGGCATCTCGTATCAGGAGCGCCTGTCGAGCGGCCAGGAAGCCTCGGCTTTCCTGTTCGCGGTGGTCTTCTCCTTTCTCTTCCTCGTAGCACTTTACGAAAGCTGGATGCTGCCGCTGTCGGTGATGCTCCCGGTCGCGTTCGCATCGCTCGGCGGGCTCGCGGCCCTGCTGGTTCGCGCCGCGCAGCTCGACGTCTACGGCCAGATCGGGCTCGTCCTGCTGATCGGGCTGGCCGCCAAGAACGCCATCCTGATCGTCGAGTTCGCCAAGGATCGTTTGGAGCGCGGCGGCACGACGCTGACGGCTGCCGCGCAGGAGGGCGCGCGGGCTCGCTACCGGCCGGTGATGATGACGGCGCTCGCCTTCATCGTCGGCGTGGTGCCGCTGGTCATCGCGACCGGCGCCGGCGCCGGCGCGCGCCAGTCGATCGGCACCACGGTTTTCGGCGGCATGCTGCTGGCGAGCTTCATCGGCGTGCTGTTCGTGCCGCCGCTCTTCGTCGGCTTCGAGCGCCTTGGCGAAGCAGCGCTTCGCCTCATCCGCCGGCGAGCGCCGTCGCGGCCGTCCCCGCCAAGCGGCCGCTAGGCACGCGACCGCTGCACATCCGCACGGACCCGCGGCTCCAAACCACAAGGATGTTGCAACCCGCCGGGCTCCCGGGCATTGTGCCCCGGCATCAGGCGCACCAGCCCAGACGGATGTTCGCGTGGGGACCGCATTGGGTCAGCACCAAGATCAGCAAAAATATAAGGTGCTCATGCTCTATCCGCTGTTCGTCGCGGATACGTTCTGGAGCTTCGCCGAATCCTGCAAGATGACGGGCGCGCGCCGCCCCGCGGCACCGCTCGGCCTGATCACCGTCGCCGCCATGCTGCCGGCACATTGGACGGTGCGGCTCATCGACTGCAACACGGAAGAATTCGACGATGCCGACCTCGCCTGGGCCGACGTGGTCTTCACCGGCGGCATGTTGCCGCAACAGGCCGACACGCTGCGCCTGATCGAGTTGTGCCGCGCGCGCGGCACGCCGGTGGTGGTGGGCGGGCCGGACGCGACCTCGAGCCCGCATGTCTATGCGGCGGCCGATTTTCGCGTGCTCGGCGAGGCCGAGGGGGTCCTCCATGATTTCATCGCGGCCTGGGAAAGCGGCGCACGCACCGGCGTTTTCACGGCGCCCAAGTTCCAAGCGGACGTGACCAAGACGCCGATCCCGCGCTACGACCTGCTCAAGCTCGACAGTTACATCTATGCCAGCGTGCAGTATTCGCGTGGTTGCCCGTTCACCTGCGAGTTCTGCGACATCATCGAGCTCTACGGCCGCGCGCCGCGCACCAAGACGACGCCGCAACTGCTCGCCGAGCTCGACGCGCTCTATGCGCTCGGCTGGCGCGGCCACGTCGATTTCGTCGACGACAATTTCATCGGCAACAAGAAGGCGCTCAAGCTCTTTTTGCCACACCTCGCCGAGTGGCAGCGCGCGCACGGCCAGCCGTTCGAGTTCTCGACCGAGGCCTCGCTCAATCTCGCCGACGATCAGCCGCTGCTCGAGATGATGAAGGCCGCCAACTTCTTCGCCGTGTTCGTCGGCATCGAGAGCCCGGATCCGGAATCGCTCGCCGCGATGAAGAAGAAGCAGAATACGCGGCGCGACATCGTCGAAAGCGTGCACACGATCTACCGCGCCGGCATGTTCGTGATCGCCGGCTTCATCGTCGGGTTCGACAGCGAGAAGGTGTCGGTCGCCGAAGCGATGATCGAGTTCATCGAGGCGTCGGCGATCCCGGTCTGCATGGTCGGCCTGCTCTACGCGCTGCCCAACACCCAGCTCACGCGGCGGCTCGCGCGCGAGGGCCGGCTGCATGCCGGCCACGACATCGCGGCGACGACTGGCGGCGACCAGTGCTCCACCGGGCTCAACTTCGACACGCTGCGGCCGCTGCGCGACGTCCTGGTCGATTACCGACGTGTCCTCGAAAGCATCTACGAGCCCGCCGCCTATGCGGCGCGGCTCGACCGGCTCGTCGGCCTGCTCGACCGCTCGGACCGTCCGCGCGACCTGCCCGAGGGCGATCGACGCAGCAAGCTCGCCGCGCTCGAAACCATGCACCGGATCGTCACCGCGATCCCGCAGGCGCGCGAGCCGTTCTGGCGCACCTTCATGAGCTGCGCCAAGCAGAACCCGGCGGCCACGCGCATCATCGTCTTCCTGCTGATGCTCTACCTGCATCTCGGCCCGTTCTCGCGCCAGGTCATGGCCGCGATCGACCGGCGGATCGCCGAGATCGACGGCGCGGCACCGGTCGCCGCGAGCGCGCTCGCGGTGACGGAAACGGCGTGAGCTGAGACTCTCAAATAGTTCGCACGCGAGGTGAGCAAGGCGGCCGCGCTCCTTCTCCCCCTTTAAGGTCCCTTCAGGCGGAGAGGGGCGCCATGTCAGTGCTCACCTCGCATGTGTTCACCCGTCAGCGCAACGCCCGTGGCAACGCCTATCACATGATGTTAGCCTGATCGCCTCGCCACGCATCGCGCTTTCGCATCACGCCATGAGGAACCCCATGCTCGATCGCCGTCGTGTCGTCCAAGGCGGCCTCGCCGCCGTGGGCTCGCTTTCCCTCGCCGCGCGGCGCGCCGGCGCCCAGCCGAAGGCGCCGGTTAAGATCCGTTACAACGAGGTGGTGCGCTCGACGCTTTACGCGCCCGCCTACGTGGCGATGAGCAAGGGCTACTTCGCCAAAGCCGGCCTCGACCTCACGATGGCGACCGCGAACGGCGGCGACAAATGCATGGCCGCGCTGCTCTCCGGCGCGGCCGACATCGCGCTCATCGGCCCCGAGACGGCGATCTACGTGCAGACCAGCGACTCGCCGACCAAGGCGCGCATCTTCTGCGGCCTGACCTCGACCGACGGTTTCATGCTGGTCGGGCGCGACAAGGCCGATCCTTTCGACTGGAAGGCGCTCAAGGGCAAGGAGGTCCTCGGCTTCCGCCCCGGCTCGACGCCCCTCCTCTTCCTCGAGGCGGCGCTGCGCCGGAACGGCATCGATCCAGACAAGGACGTGAAGCTCCTCAACAATATCGGCGTGCCGGCGCGCGTCGGCGCCTGGCTCGCGGGCCAGGGCCAGTATGGCATCTTCATCGAGCCCGACGCCTCGCAGCTCGAGCTCGACGGCAAGGCGCATTTCTGCGCCTCGGTCGGCGAGACGGTGGGCTTTGCCGACTACACCGCCTTCATGGCGACGGAAAAATACATCCACGACAACCCGACGATCATCCAGAGCTGGACCGACGCGATCGCCGAGGCGATGAAGTGGACGGCCGCGGCGCCCGCCGCCGAGATCGCCGCGATCCTGCAGCAGTATTTCCCCGGCACCAACCCGAAGGCGATGGTCGCGGCCGCGCAGCGCTACCAGCGGCTCAAGATCTGGAAGAGCACGCCCGTGATCGAGCCGGCCGCGATCGAGAAGTTCGAGGACATTCTGGTGCAAGGCCACGTGCTCGATCCAGCCAAGCGGGTGAAGTACGCCGATCTCGTCGTCACGCAATTCGCCGACAAGGCGAAGTGATCGTGCCGCCTGCGGCTGCCGGCGCCCCGCCCAAGGTCGAGTTGCGCGACGTCGCGCTGCGCTATTTCGGCCGCGACGGCGAGACCGAGGCGCTCAAGGACATCTCGCTCAGGATGGCGGCGGGCGAGTTCGTCGCCATCATCGGCCAGAGCGGCTGCGGCAAGAGCACCCTCCTCTCGCTCATCTCCGGCATCCTGCGCCCGACCGGCGGCCAGGTGCTGATCGACGGCGCGCCGGTCGCCGGGCCGAGCCGCAAGGTCGGCTACATGCTGCAGCAGGATTACCTGTTCGAGTGGCGAACGATCCTCGACAACGCCCTGCTCGGCGCCGAGATCCAGGGCCTCGACATGGACAAGGCGCGCGCCCGCGCGACGACGCTGCTTACCCGCTACGGCCTCGGCAAGTTTCTCGGGCGCCGGCCGCGCGAGCTTTCGGGCGGCATGCGCCAGCGCGTCGCCCTCGCGCGCACGCTCGTCACCGAGCCCGACATCGTGCTCCTCGACGAGCCGTTCTCGGCGCTCGATTCGCAGACCCGCCTCGCGCTCGCGGACGAGGTCGCGGAAATCCTGCGCCGCGAGCGCAAGACCGCGATCCTGGTGACGCACGACATCGGCGAGGCGGTGAGCATGGCCGAGCGCGTCGTGGTGCTCTCGCGCCGGCCCGGGCGGGTGAAATCCGACCGCTCGATTCAATTCGTCACGGCGGACGGCGCGCGGCCGGCGCCATTCGCGGCGCGCAACGCGCCCGAGTTCAACGGCTACTTCAACACGCTCTGGCAGGAGCTCGAGGTCCATGTCGAAGGTTGAGACCGCCGCGTCCGTCGCGCCTTCCATCGGGGCGAGCCCCGAATACCGCGCGTGGCTCGCACGCGAGCAGCGCGATCGCCTCGCGGTGCGCGGCGCCCAGCTCGCCCTCCTCCTGATCGTCCTGGTGCTGTGGGAAGTCCTGCCGCGCGCGCAGATCATCAACCCGCTGTTCACCAGCTACCCGTCGGCGCTGTGGCCGACCTTCGTGTCGCTCATCAACTCGACGGCGCAGATGCCCGGCATCCTCTGGCACGCCGGCTCGACCGTGCTCGCGACCATCATTGGGTTCACCGCCGCGATGGCGCTCGGCACCGCGATCGCGGCGGCGCTGTGGTGGTGGCCCGGCCTCTATCGCGTGCTCGACCCCTACCTCGTGGTCGCCAACGCCATGCCGAAAACCGCATTCGTGCCGATCTTCTACATCTGGCTCGGCGCCACCCTCTCGATCTACGGCATGTCGATCGCGATCTCGCTCTTCGTCACCGTGCTGATGATCTACAACGGCTTCCAGGGCACTGATCCGAACAAGGTCAAGCTGGCGCAGACCTTCGGCGCCAGCAAGGCGCAGGTCCTCGCCAAGGTCGTGCTGCCCGGCAGCGTGCCGACGCTGATCGCGGCGCTCAAGGTGAATGTGGGTCTATCGCTGGTCGGCGTCGTGGTCGGGGAATTTCAGTCCGCCAATCTCGGCCTCGGCTACCTGATCCAGTACGGCAGCCAGATCTTCAAGCTCAATATCGTGATGACCGCGATCACGATCCTCGCGATCGTCTCGTCGGCGATGTATCTCGCGATCTCGTGGATCGAGGCCGCGGTGATGCGGCGGCGCTAGCGACTGAGCCTACGTCACGGCGCAAGCCGGGCGCCAGCAGGGCGCGACATGGCGGCGCGGAACGCGATGAAGAGCAGGAACAACGTGACAGCCGACACGATCGCGATGCCGAATGGAATCACCATGAGCGCGATGGCGGCGCCGCTGCTGGCGCGCAAGGACGCGTAGACGCCGAACATCACCCATATGTTGAGGGCGGTCACCGCGGCCAGATCGATGACCATGCTCAGAACAAAGGCTCCGATCTCACCGCCCGAGGTGGTGACGGCACTGCGCTGGCTCGACGGCGCGACGATCTCGGGGACGGCGGCGAAGCCGGCGCGAAACACCAGGAAAAGCAGCAGCGTGACCAGCCAAACCGCGACGCTGACACCCTCCGCCACCACCGACAACAAGACGCGGCCGCCGCTACGCACCAATTGCCCGTAAAGCGGCCCGAGGAAGACGGGGGTCATGACCAACATGACCCCGTAAGTGACGACGCGCGCCACCAGGAAGGCCATGACCTCGCCCATATTCGTCAACCGCATCGCCGCGACCTCCGCCTGCCCATTGTGTGATCAGCCATACCCGGCGGACCTGCGCCTCTGGGCCCCTGCAACTCGAGAATATCAGTTTTACAAACATTGGTCATGAAGCTTTAGCCCTTTGTTCGAGCGTGATTTCTCCGAAACTCAATACCCAGTTTGCAGAAACATGCTCTACACTGACGGTATCGATTGCCAATGCACGATCCATTCAAGGGGAGAACCTCATGCACGTTCGCGAACCGATCATAAAGCCCGTCCAGGTCGACAGCCTGCGCCCGACGCAGATGACGGTCGGCATGCACGAGGTCGCCGAGAAGCGCAAGCGCTGGCGCGAGCACAAGGGCAAGAGGAAAGACGAATTTCTGGGCAGCCACCTCGTCCCGGTCATCCTCGGGCCGAAGGATCGCCACTACGTCATCGATCATCACCATCTTGCCCGCGCGCTGCTCGACGAAGGCCAGGATCGTGTGGCGATTGCAGTCGTTGCCGATCTGCACGCGCTCGACCGCGAGGCCTTCTGGGTCGTGCTCGACAATCGCGGCTGGTGTCACCCGTATGACCATAACGGCGTGCGGTGCGGTTTCTCCGATATTCCCGAGAAGATCGCCGATTTGCGCGACGACCCCTACCGGAGCCTCGCGGGCGAGCTGCGGCGGCTCGGCGGATACTCGAAGGAAACCGTGCCCTTCAGCGAGTTTCTATGGGCGGATTTCCTGCGCCGCCGCCTCAAGCGCAAGGCGGTCGAGAACGCGTTCGAGGAGACGTTGGAAAAGGCCATGCGCCTCGCCAAAAGCCCGGACGCCGCCTACCTGCCGGGATGGTGCGGTCCAGTGACTGATTGACGGCTCGACAGAGCGAAGGCGCAAGGATCTGCTAACCAAAAAGGACGGCTCGTCACGCGCGGCGGCGGGCCGTCTTCATCACGCTGACATGTCAGGCTGTCACATGGCGCAATGTATTAGCCATCCATTTACCTTTGATTATCCCAATCCCCAACAAGGCCCGCATTTTATGAGCCGCACCAGTAGCTTATGCATTTGTCAGGATTTTTCGCCTAGCTTCCACGCAAATTTTGCAGCGATCTGGCATTCGGGAGAATGGCAGTGGGCGGACTCGCGTGGAAGATTCTCTTTTGCGGCGACGACCGCGAATGCGCGGCGATGCGGAGCGTGGCGGCGACCGCATCGGCGGTCGACCTCGCAACCACGAGCGAAGGCCGCGTCCCGCGCGAGATCATCGCGCCGTCCGGCGCGTCTGAGACGCCGGTCGAAGCGGTGATCGTGACGCAGGCCTGGCTCGCGGCAAGCGACGCAAATGCGGTCGCCGAATTCCTCGCCGCCGACGACACGCTCGGCCTCGTCGTCGAGGCACAGCCGCTCGACCGCATGCCCGATCTCCTCGCCTGCGGCCGCGTGACGGCGGCGCCGGCGGATCCTGAACGCGCCCTGCAGCTCGCGGCCGTTCTCGCACAGCGCTGCCGCACCGAGCGCGCCCATGCCAAGACGCGCCGCGAGCTCGCGGCCGCCCAGCGCGCCGCCCAACTGGTGTCGACCGAATATCAGCGCCAGCGCCGCGACCGCGACAAGCTGTTCGAGACCGCGCTCAACAACATGTCGCAAGGCCTGTGCATGTTCGATTCGGACGCCAACCTGCTCGTGTGCAACGAGCGCTATGTCGAGATGTATGATCTCGACCACGCCGTGGTGGTGCCGGGCGCGAACCTGCGCGCTATCCTGCTGCATCGAAAGGCGTGCGGAAATTTCGCCGGCGACCCGGAGCTCTATGTCCGCGACCTGCTTGCCGCGGTCGGCAAGGGCGACGTCTACACCCAGCTCGTCCAGTCGGGCGATGGGCGCACCATCTCGATCGTCAACCGCGCCATGGCGAACGGCGGCTGGGTCGCAACGCACGAGGACATCACCGAGCGCACGCGCGCGGAGGAGAAGATCCGCCATATGGCGCGGCACGACAGCCTGTCGGGCCTGCCGAACCGCGCCGCGTTCCGCGACGAGATGGAGCAGGCGCTCAAGCGCGTGCGCCGCGGCAACATGATCTCGGTCATGTGCCTCGATCTCGACCACTTCAAGAACGTCAACGACACGCTCGGCCACCTGGTCGGCGACAAGCTCCTGTGCGCCGCCGCCGGCCGGCTCAAGGACGTGGTGCGCGAGACCGACATGATCGCCCGCCTCGGCGGCGACGAGTTCGCGGTGCTGCAGACCGGCATCGATCGCCCCGAGGCGGCCGGCTCGCTCGCGCAGCGCATCATCACGGCGATCAACCAGCCCTACGACCTCGACGGCCACCAGGTGGTGGTGTCGACGAGCGTCGGCGTCGCCCTCTCGCCCAACGACGGCAACACCACCGACCAGCTCCTGCGCAACGCCGACATGGCGCTGTACCGCGCGAAGTCGGACGGCCGCTCGACCTACCGCTATTTCGAGCCCGAGATGGACGAGCAGCTGCAAGCGCGCCGTCTGCTCGAGATCGACCTGCGCAATGCGGTCGCCAACGGCGAGTTCAAGCTCTACTACCAGCCGCAAGTCGATGCCGTCACCGAGCGGATCACCGGCTGCGAGGCGCTGCTGCGCTGGACCTCGCCGAGCCGCGGCATGGTGCCGCCGAGCCAATTCATCCCGCTCGCCGAGGAGATCGGCCTGATCGTGCCGATCGGCGAATGGGTGCTCAAGCAGGCCTGCACCGAGGCGGCCAGCTGGCCCGAGTCGGTGCGGGTCGCCGTCAACCTGTCGCCGGCCCAGTTCAAGAGCCGCAGCGTCGTGCAGAGCGTGATCAATGCGCTCGCGGTGTCCGGCCTCGACGCGACCCGGCTCGAGCTCGAGATCACCGAGTCGGTGCTGCTGCACGACAACGAGGCGACGCTCGCGACGCTGCATCAGCTGCGCAGCTTCGGCATCAAGATCTCGATGGACGATTTCGGCACCGGCTACTCGTCGCTCAGCTACCTGCGCAGCTTCCCGTTCGACAAGATCAAGATCGACCGCTCCTTCATCAAGGACATCTCCGAGAAAGGCGACTGTGCCGCGATCGTCAAGGCGGTGGCCGGGCTCGGCAAGGGCCTCGGCATCGCCACCACGGCCGAGGGCGTCGAGACGATCGAGCAGCTGCGCCAGGTGCGCTCGGAGGGCTGCACCGAGGTGCAGGGCTATTTCTTCAGCGCGCCGCAGCCCGCCGAGAAGCTGCGCGGCTATTTCGAGAAGACGCGCACGCGCGCCGCTTAGGCCGGGTGGCAGGCCCTGGCCACAATTCCACCGATGCGACGAGACGACAGGATCGCTCAGAATCGCGGCGGCTCGCCCGCATAGGCCTGCTGCAACAGGTTGTGGATATCGTCCGGGGTCGCTGGGCGCGGGTTGGGAAACGTCCGCGCCGCGACGATCTCCACGGCGCGGGGAATGTCCGCTTCCCGCAGGCCGAGGTCCTTCAACCCGGTCGCGAGCCTGCTGGCTCGGTTGATGTCGTAGAGCGCCTGGGCGGGGTCGCTCGCCTGCAAGGCCCGCGCGATGCGCTCCATGGCGGCCGACGCGGCCGGCCGGTTGAACGCCACCGCATAGGGCAGCACCGCCGCATGAGTGCGAGCGTGGTCGGTGCCGAAATTCTGCCGCACGCGCTGCGCCACCGTGTGCGAGAGCCCGACCGTCGTCCGGAACGTCGCCGCGAGCCAGGCGCCGTAGAGCGCATCGGCGCGCGCCGAAAGATCGCGGGCATCGGCCCGGAGCCGCGGCAGTGCCGCGCCGATGAGGCGCACGGCCTCCTCCGCTAGCGTGAGCACGATCGGATTGCCATCCGGCCCGTAGAGCGACTCGACCGCATGCGCCATCGCATTCATGCAGCTCGCCGCCGAGGTCGCGAACGGAAGGTCGAGAGTGAGGTCGGGGTCGTAGATCGCGCTCGCCGGAAGCGCGGCGGGCGAGGTGCCCGAGCGCTCGTCGGCGCCCGTCCCAATGTACCAGCGGCTCGACATCTCCGATCCCGAATAGGTCGTCACCACCGCGATGAAGGGGATTTTCGTCGCGGCGGCGGCCGCCTTGGCGAGCCCGGTCGGCGATCCGCCGCCGATGCAGACGAAACCGTCGGCGGAAAGTCGTTTCAGCTCGGCCACGATCTCGTCGAAGGCTGCGCGCGGCATGCCGGGACGCGCCGCATCGCAGATGCCGACCACGCGCGGGCCGAGCCGCGCCGCGATGCCGCGCGCGATCTCGCCGCGGTTGGGCGAGCACAGCAGCATCACGCGGCCCATCCGGTGGTGCTCGGCCTCGGCGGCGATGCGGGCGATCGCGCCGCTGCCGAACAGCACGCGCAGGCGGTCGGAGGTGTAGACGAAGGGATCGAGCATGGCGTGAGATGTTGGTGCGATCGGATGACGAGAACCAGACGGCGTGCGGCGCGGCCGGCACTATGAACGACGAAGATTTCGGCGGCAACGCGCCCCGCCGGGAACTAGCGGGGCAAAATTTATGTTATTGTTCGGCCCGGCGCGCCGCCCGGCGCCCCGGATGGGATGCCCGACATGATGCCCTTTGCCGCCCTCGCGCTCGGTTCGAACCTCGTCATGGTCGCGGCTGACGTGCCGAAGCTCAACATCGAGCCGAGCTGCAAATCGGCCGGCATCGAGGGCATGGCGCTCGGCCGTACCACCCAGTCCTGCATCAACGACGAGAACACCGCCCACGACCAGCTGGTGAAGGACTGGTCGACCTTCTCGGGCGACGACAAGAGCCACTGCCTGTCGATGGTCGCGACCGGCGGCTCGCCGAGCTATGTGGAGCTCCTGTCCTGCCTCGAAATGTCGCGCGACGCCAAGAAGATCGCGCAAGGCCAGCCCGTCAACCAGACTCCCGCCGATCAGCGGCGGCGCCGCCGCCGCTGAAGAGGGCGAATGGCGAGTAGCGAATAGCGAGTAGATGTCCTATCGCTATCTCCTAGCTATTTTCGCGTGTCGCCCAAGCGACCCACACAGGGGGACCATCCAATGAACATCAACGTTCCGCCGCCCGCCGGCGCGGTGCCGTGGGAGCAGGTGCGCACGCGTCTCGACCAGAACGGCCCGTTCTCCAATATGTACGGCACGCCGCTCTATCGCGACGCGGTGTGGGAGCAGTTCTCGGAGCAGGAATATGCGCGACGCTACGCGGCGCTGCGCGAGAAGATGCGCGCCGCGAAGCTCGACGCCGTGATCGTCCCGGGCGGCCCGAGCCACTGGAGCTTCGGCGGCGGCATGACCTGGCTGACCGGCCATTGGGAATGGCACGCCCTCGCATCTTATGTGCTCGTCCCGCTCAACGACGCGCCGACGCTGATCTTCTCCATGGGCGGCACCCATTGCGAGGCAGTGCGCCGGCAGGTCGCGCCCGCGCTCGCCGACGTGCGCCACAGCCGCGGTGGCCGCTACGCCGAGGTGATGGTCGAACGCTGCAAGGAGATCGGGCTCACCAAGGGACGCATCGGCCTGGTCGAGATCGACCCGCGCCACAAGGACTACCTCCCGGTCAACCAGTACAACGACCTGCGCGCCGGTTTGCCCGACGTCGAGCTCGTGTTCACCCGCAGCTTCATCCACGAGCTGGTCATCATCAAGAGCGCCGCCGAGCTCGACTGCGTGCGCCGCGCCGGCGTGCTGTGCCAGCACGCCATGGAGGCGATGATCGCGGCGGCGAAGCCCGGCGCCACCGAGGCCGACCTGCGCGGCGCCGCCGGCGGCGCCATCCTCAAGGGCGGCGGCGACATCGACTTCCTCATCATCGGCGCGACCTCGATGGCCAACCCGGCGATGTTCTTCGGCAACCCCCGCCCGTCCGAGCGCAAGCTCGCCAAGGGCGACATCGTGATCATGGAGTTGGCCGCCGGCTATCGCGGCTACTCGGCGCAGATCGGCTCGCCCATCTGCCTCGGGCCGCCGACCGAGATGGTGCGCAAGTTTTGGGAGGAGATCACGCTGCCTGGCTACAAGAAGATCGTCGCCGAGATCAAGCCGGGAAACTCGCTCGAGAACGTGCGCGCCGCATCGCAATTCTTCCGCCAGAAGGGCGTGCAGTCGCGGCCGATCCAGATCCACGGCATCGACATCGTCACCGGGCCGCCGCACGTCTTCGCCGACCGCGTCGAGGCGCGCGAGGCCGACAAGATTTTCCTGCCCGGCATGGTCACCATGGCGGAGCCGAACCCGATCACCGCCGACGGCATGTTCGGCATCTTCCTCGGCCACACGTTCATCATCACCAACGACGGGCACGAGGTGGTGGACGCGTTTCCGCTGGAGATCGCGGTGGCGTAGCCTGTGCTCGCGAAGCGTAGCCGTTCGAAGACGGCGTCGCTTCGCTCGCCTGTGTCCCTGCCATCCACGCCTCCACCGCAATGCAATAAGGACGCGGATGCCCGAGACAGCCCGGCTATGACGGCGGGCCTATTTGATGATATCCGGCGGAAACTCGAATTTCTTCGGCGGCCACACAGGCTTCTGCGGCGATGACGGCTGTTGCGCCGCTGACGGCGGCGGCACCTCGCGTGCCGCACCCTCCCAGGCCGCAAAGGCCCGCGCGAACACGCGCCAGCCCGTCTCGCCCTTCTGGAATGCCAGAATGGCGCGGTGACCATCGCTATAGACGATCGGCACATCGAACCATTCGTGCGATTTGAGCAGCACGAGATTCCTCGCCTCATCGGCTTCGACCGCCGAAAGGCCGATCATGTAGTACGTGTCCGTGACTCGGACGGCCGTCCCGCTGAGCGGGGTGCCGCGTGCATCCTCGCGCTGCTTCATCAGGATGCCGGGCACGTTGCTGATGGCGCGCGGCGCGTCCGGCGGCAGCGTGAACGCAAACTCGACCAGGTGGCTCGCGGGCAGCGACTTGTCGTCATTGCGTCGAAGCGTCAACGCCATGATCAACCCGCGCTCGGGTATCGCCACACTTGCGCGCACGGAGGTCTCGAGCATGCCGGAGCTGTCGTTCATCTTCTCGATCAGCTTCCAGCGCGCGGCCCCGGGAAATCTCCTGCCCTGCGGGTCGTTCTGATCCTCTTCGTAGAGCGTGGCATGTGACGAGCCAGCCGACTCGTTGGCGCCGTGCAGCCCAAGCCCGCGGTCGGCCGATCCATCGCCGCCGCCGGAGGCTGCGGCGCGCGTCGGCCGCAAGATCCATGGTGCGACGAAGCTCACGCCGAGCACGCCGATCCCGAACAGCCATCGACGCCGAAGCGTCCGAAACTCCGTCTGCCCGCCCATGTCTGCTAGCCGATGTGCATTGGTCCCGCGTCGCCGATCGGAGTGGCGCCGTACCATTGCAACGTGTGACGAAAAAGCGGCGGAAAAGGGCCGGCCTCACGCGGTGCGCAGCAGGCCCCACAGGCTGTCGCTCATCGGGTTGCGGTCGCCCGGGCCGTAGTGCGTGGAAAAGCCGGCGCGGCGTGCGATCTCGCGCAGCGTCGCGGGCGTGAAATAGTTGACGTGATCGGGGAAGCGGAAGCCGCTCCAGCGCATGCCCATCAGGCGGCGGTTGAGCGAGGCGTAGTTCGGCGTCTTCATCACCACCGTCGCGTCGTCGGCGAGCGCGGCGCGCAGATGGACGAGCGCTTCGAGCGGCTGAAACTCGTGCTCGATGTAGCCGATCAGCATCGCGCCGTGGAAGAAGCCCTTGGGGAATTGCGCGAGCCCGTTGGCCGCCGTCGCCTGCACGCACTTGCCGCCGTAGCGACGGAACGCCGTGTCGGCCGCCGCCGCGGCCGACTTCGATATTTCCACGCCGTAAGGCACGAAGCCGTCCGGCGGCGGAACGAGATTGATGCCGGCGCCGCAGCCGACGTCGACGACCGGCCCCGGCCGCACATGACGCGCGAGGATGCGTTTCGGCTCGCGCCGCGTCAGCACACGCAGATGCATGCGAAAGCGCGTCGCATCATGCAGCGCCGTCAGGATCGGATAGGTGCGGCTGCGCTGCTCGGCATGCGAGACCGAGCTCACCTCCCAGGCGCGCTCGTCTTCGAACTCGTGCTGCGGCGGCAGGCGATCCAGATAGGCGAGCTCGCAGTCGGCGCATTGCACGACGCGGAATTCGGCGGTCTTGTAAGGGGTCGACTTCGCCCGCTCCGCCGTCGCGCCGCACAGCGGGCATTTTCTATGCTCGATCGAGGATGTCATCGGAGCATGAACTGCCGGGGGCAGCGCGCAAAGTCAACGTGGCAGGCGAATGGCGCAGGGCGAGTAGACGTTCCCTCTTCCTATTCGCCACCCGCTATTCGCCATTCGCCCTCCCTACCTCTGCCCCACCAGGGCAACCCACTCGTCCTCGCTGAGCACCTTCACCCCGGCCTCGCGCGCCTTATCGAGCTTCGATCCTGCGCCCGGGCCGGCGACCACGTAATCGGTCTTCTTCGACACCGAGCCGGCGACCTTCGCGCCGAGGCGCTCGGCCGTCGCCTTGGCCTCGTCACGGGTCATCTTTTCCAGCGAGCCGGTGAACACCACGGTCTTGCCGGCGACTGGCGAATCCTTCGGCTTCTCGGCGTCGCGGATCGTCACCTGCTTGGTCAGGCGCTCGACGATGTCGCGGTTGTGCTTCTCGGCGAAGTATTTCGCCAGGCTGTCGATCACCGTGTCGCCGATCTGGTCGAGCGCGTCCATCTCGGCGCGCGTCTCCGCATCGCCCTTGGCGACCGCGAGACAGGCGTCGTGGAACGCCTGCCAGGTGCCGTAGCCACGCGCGAGCGCGAGCGCGGTGGTGTCGCCGACGTGGCGGATGCCCAGCGCGTAGATGAAGCGCTCGAGCGAGATGTCGCGTCGCGCCCGGATCGAGCCCAACAGGTTGCCGACCGAGGTCTCGCCATAGCCCTCCACCTCCTCGAGCTTGATCTTGGCGTTGCGTGCCTCGAGCGTGAAGATGTCGGCGGGCTCCTTCACCCACCCGCGATCGAAGAACATCTCGATCTGCTTGTCCCCGAGCCCCTCGATGTCGAAGGCGCGGCGCGAGGCGAAATGCTTGAGGTGCTCGATGCGCTGGAACGGGCACGCGAACTCGCCCGAGCAGCGGAAGCGCACCCCCTCCTCGCCGGCCGCGTTGATCTCGCGCACGACCGGCGTATGCAGCGGGCATGGGCACTTGGTGGGAAACGTGTAGTCCTTCTCGCCGCGCGGCTTCTCGGCGACGACGGCGAGCACCTGCGGGATGACGTCGCCGGCGCGCTGGATCTGCACCGTGTCGCCGACGCGCACGCCGAGGCGGGCGATCTCGTCGGCGTTGTGCAGGGTCGCGTTCTGCACCACGACCCCGCCGACCGTGACCGGATCGAGCTTGGCGACCGGGGTGAGCGCGCCGGTGCGGCCGACCTGGATTTCGATGTCCTTGACGATCGTGATCGCCTTCTCGGCCGGAAACTTGTGCGCCACCGCCCACCGCGGCGTGCGCGACACGAAACCCAGCCGCTCCTGCCAGTCGAGGCGGTCGACCTTGTAGACGACGCCGTCGATGTCGTAGTCGAGCTCGCCCCGCCGCAGCTCGATCGAATGATGGAAGGCGATGAGCTCGTCGGCCGAGCGGCAGATCCTTGCGAGCGGGTTGGTCTTGAAGCCGCAGCTCTCCAGCCATTCGATCATGCCGGACTGGGTCGGCGCCGGCATCGCGCTCATCTCGCCCCAAGCGTACCCGAAGAAACCGAGCGGGCGCGCGGCGGTGATCGAGGGATCCTTCTGGCGCAGCGAGCCCGCCGCCGAGTTGCGCGGATTGGCGAAGATTTGCCCGCCGGTCTCGGCTTGGCGCTTGTTGAGCGCCAGGAACGCATGCTTGGTCATGTAGACCTCGCCGCGCACCTCGCACACGTCGGGCACGTTGCGGCCCTTGAGCCTCTTCGGCACGTCCTCGAGCGTGCGGATATTCGCGGTGACGTCCTCGCCTTCACTGCCGTCGCCGCGGGTCGCGCCGGTGACGAGCTCGCCACCCTCGTAACGCAGCGACATCGATAGCCCGTCGATCTTGGGCTCGGCCGAAAACACGATCGTCTCCTCGGCGGCGAGGCCCAGGAAGCGGCGGATGCGTCCGACGAACTCCTGCACGTCCTCGGGGCTGAAGGCATTGTCGAGAGAGAGCATGGGCACGCGATGGCGCACCTTGGCAAAGCCGCGCGCCGGCGCGGCGCCGACCTTGACCGACAGGCTCTCGGAAGTGCGCAGATCGGGAAAGCGGGCCTCGATGGCGTTGTAGCGCTGGCGCAACGCGTCGTACTCGGCATCGGAGACGGTCGGCGCGTCGTCCTGGTAGTAGCGCTGGTCGTGCGCCGCGATCTCGCCCTGCAGCCGCGCGTGCTCGGCCTTGGCCTGCTTCTCGGTCAAGTCCTCGACAGCGGGGGGTTTGGCAACTGGTTTCTTGGGCGTGGAGCGTTTTGGCATGTGGTCCGCGATGTAGCGTGGGCAAGCGCAGCTCGCCCACGCGGAAGTTAGGGTGCGCGCGGCACGTGGGCAACGGCGAAGCGCGGTTGCCCACCCAACGAAATCACCCCGCCGCGGCCTTGATCAGGCGCTCGGCGGCGGCGCGGGCCTCGGCGGTGATCTCGGCCCCGGCGAGCATGCGGGCGATCTCCTCGCGCCGGCGGGCCGGCTCCAGCTCGGTCACCCGGGTCGTGACGCGTTTGCCGTTGGCGGCCGCATCCTTGGTGATGAGGTAATGGTGGTCGGCGCGCGCCGCGACCTGCGGCGCATGGGTCACGGCGAGCGCCTGCACGCGGCGCCCGAGGCGGGCGAGGCGCACGCCGATCGCGTCCGACACCGCGCCGCCGACGCCCGTGTCGATCTCGTCGAACACGAGCGTCGGCGCCGACCCCTTGTCGGCGATCACGACCTTGAGCGCGAGCAGGAAACGCGCGAGCTCGCCCCCGGAGGCGACCTTCATCAGCGGCCCGGGCTGCGTGCCCGGATTGGTGCGCACCCAGAACTCGACGCGGTCGATGCCGTGCGGGCCGCCGCTCGCGGCATCGCTCTCGATCGCGGTCGAGAATTTCGCCCGCTCGAGCTTGAGCGGCTTGAGCTCGGCGTTGACCGCCTTGTCGAGCATCTCGGCGACGCGGGCGCGCCGCCCCGACAGCGCGGCCGCCGCCTGCGCATAGGCCTGCCCGGCCTCGGCCGCGGCTTTTTCCAGCACCGCGAGCCGCGCCGCACCCGCATCGATCAGCGCGAGATCGGCGGCATAACGGGTCGCCAGCGCGGCGAGGTTGTCGACCGCGGCATTGTACTTGCGCCCGGCCGCGCGCAGGGCGAACAGCCGCTCCTCGATGCGCTCGAGCACGCGCGGATCCTGGTCGGCGGCGGCGAGCGCCGCCTCGAGGTGCCCGCGCGCCTCCTCGAGCGCGGTCAGCGCAGTGTCGATGGCCTTGACGGCGGGGGCGATCAGCCCGGGCGCCTGCGCCTGCCGCCGCTCCAGCCGGCGCACCGCGGCGGCGAGCATCGGTGCCGGCGAGTTGTTGCCGGCGACCGCTTGATGGGCGTCGCGCAAGTCCTCGGCCGCCTTCTCGGCCTGCATCATCTCGGCGCGTCGCTGCGCCAGCATGGTCTCCTCGCCGGCCTGCGGCGCGAGCGCGGTCAGCTCCTCGACCGCATGGCGCAGCCATTCGGCCTCGCGCGCCGCGCGCTCGACCTGGGCGCGATGCTCCGCGACCGCGTTTTCGGCGTCGCGCCGAGCCGTCCACGCGGCGGCGACCTCGGCGACGAGCGCATCGAGGCCGCCATAGGCGTCGAGCAGGCGGCGGTGCGTTGCGGCATCGACCAGGGCGCGGTCGTCATGCTGGCCGTGGATCTCGACCAGCGCGGCGCCGAGGCTTTTGAGCACCTGCACGCCGACCGGCTGGTCGTTGATGAAGGCGCGCGTGCGGCCGTCGGCGAGCTGCACCCGGCGCAGGATCAGCTCGTCCTCGTGCGCGATATCATTCGCCGCGAGCACGGCGCGCGCCGGGTGATCGGCCCCGACGTCGAACGACGCCGTCACCTGGCCCTGCTCGGCGCCCCGGCGCACGAGCGAAGCGTCGCCGCGCGCGCCGAGCGCGAGCGCGAAGGCATCGAGCAGGATCGACTTGCCGGCCCCGGTCTCGCCGGTGAGCACCGCGAGGCCGGCGGCAAAATCGATGTCGAGCCGATCGATCAGGACGATGTCGCGGATCGAGAGACGGGTCAGCATGGGGATGCCCGCTTGCGCAAATCAGGCGGCGAAGCTTAGGAGATTCGGCGCTCCGCGTCTTGCCCCCGCTCGTCATCTCCGCGGACGCAAACCGAATTCGGCGACGACGAGCTTCCTAGCCGTCGGTCTTGGAAAACGACATCAGGGAGCCGACCCCGAGCTTCTTGAAGGCCTTGCTCATCCACGAGCCTTCGTCTTCCTTCGGCTCGACGCCGCCGGATTTCACCAGCCTGTAGGCGTCCTTGTACCAAGGACTGTCCGGGAAGTTGTGCCCGAGCACCGCCGCCGCGGTCTGCGCCTCCATGGTGATGCCGAGCGCCATGTAGCATTCGGTCAGGCGCTCCAGCGCCTCCTCGACGTGGCGGGTGCGCTGATATTGCGTCACCACCACCTTGAAGCGGTTGATCGCGCCGATGAAGTCCTGCTTCTTCATGTACCAGCGGCCGATGTCCATCTCCTTGGCGGCGAGCTGGTCACGTCCGACCTCGATTTTCTTGCGCGCGCTCTCGGCGTATTCCGTATTCGGGAACTTATGCGTGACCTCCTCGAGCGCCGCGATCGCCCGCTCGGTGCGCTGCTGGTCGCGCGAGACGTCGGGGATCTGGTCGAAATAGGAGGCGCCGATCAGGTATTGCGCGTAGGCCGCGTCAGGACTGCCGGGATGCAGCGTGATGTAGCGCTTGGCCGCGTTGATCGATTCCTCGTACTGGCCGGCCGAATAATAGGCGTAGGCCGACATGATCAGTGATTTGCGCGCCCATTCCGAGTACGGATGCTGACGATCGACCTCCTCGAACTTCTTGGCCGACGCTTTGTAATCCTGCTTCTCGTTCATCAAATAGAGGCCTTCATTATAAAGGCGGTCGGCCGGCTCGTCGGGCAGGATCGGGTCCTTGTCGCCGAAGAAGCTGTTCCACATGCTGCATCCGCCGAGCAGCGTCAGCAGCGGCAGCAGCAGCAGCAGGCGGCTCAAAATACCGCGCTCGCCGCGACGAGCCGTCGTGGTGGAAGAACTAAGCCCCATTGGCGCCAACAGACCCCCGTGACATGCTCGAACTTTCCCGGTCACCCGGGTAGCAGGCCGTGCCCATCCCCCGGGCGGACCTGAGAAAACCGCAGTCAGCGCAAGCGTATATGCCGACAATCGGCCTGGAATGTGGCGGAAGGTCTATCGTCCCCAGCCGCTAGGGGCAGAGTTAGGGCGCGTCCGGCGCGGCCGCCAGCTCGGCGTGATTGCCCACTTGGCTCACAGCATGGCCGCGCTGCCGGCGCGGCGTTGCGGCCTCGACCAGGCGCCAGGCGCTCCGGTCGGCCATGAGGGCGGATACCACGGCGTGGTTGAGCTTGTGGCCCCCACGCACCGAGCGATAGGCGCCGAGCAGCGGCGCGCCGGCGAGAGCCAAGTCGCCGATCGCATCGAGTGCCTTGTGGCGCACGAACTCGTCGGCAAAGCGCAGGCCGTCCTGGTTGAGGATGCGGTTGTCGGTCACCACCAGCGTATTGTCGAAGGTCGCGCCGAGCGCATAGCCCGCGCCCCACAGCTTCGCGACATCGCGCATGAAGCCGAAGGTACGCGCGCGGGCGATCTCGCGGCGGAAGCTCGCCGGGTCGAGGTCGAGCGCCAGCGCCTGATGGCCGATCAGCGGATTGTCGAAGTCGATCTCGACCTCGAGGCGGAAGCCGCGCGCATACGGCCGCAGCTCGCCGATCGAGGAATCGCGCACCACGCGGACGGGCTTGAGCACCTCGATCAAGCGGCGCGGCGCCGACACGGTGACGATCCCGGCCTGGTCGATCGCGGCGACGAAGGGCTCGGCGCTGCCATCCATGATCGGGACTTCCGGACCATCGATCTCGACCACCGCGTTGTCGACGCCGAGGCCGGCAAGCGCCGCCAGCACATGCTCGGCTGTCGAGCACAGCGGCCCGCGGTGGTCGCCCAGCACGGTGGCAAACTCAGTTGCGGTCACGGCGCGCACATCGGCACGGATCTCGCAGTCGGGGCGGCCATCGAGGCCAGTGCGCAGGAAAACGATGCCGGTGTCGCCGTCAGCGGGATGCAGCGTGAGGGTCGCAGGCAAGCCCGAATGGACACCGATGCCAGCGACCGATGCATCGACGCGCAATGTCGTCTGCTTGCCGACTTTCATGCCACCGTCCCACTCGAAATTGCCGCCGCTCGGAATGCGGCACGCAACATACCCCCGAGGGCCGTCGGCGGGTCGCCTTTTCGCCACGAATTGCGGAAAACGAGCCGTGACCGGCATCGGATTCCCCCCGCAATTCCCCCGACCGAAAACCCCTTGTTGGAAAAGAACCTTAGACAGATGGGCCAGAGTCGCCAACTCACGCTTTTTTACCGACTGTTACCTTTAATTGTCCCGTTTTGACCCAGTTTCCGCCCTTTTTCTGACCCGTTCCCGGCCGGTTCCGGGAATGATAACCAGGCACCAGAGCGTCACAATCCCGCCCGTTACGCTGATGGGCGCCTCAATCGGCGTTCGACCCATCAACATATTCAATCGAAATCATAAGCTTAAGGCTGTTCCACGCTTCGTCCCCCGACCGCAGGGAGGCGAAACGAATGCGGGCCCTGGCCGGGTGGCCAGGGCCCGCACTTTACATTAAGTTCCCACTTAGTTCGCCTGGCGCCGGAGGAAAGCGGGGATCTCGAGTTGATCGTCCTCGCTCGCATGATGCGAGTTTTGCACAGCCGGCAACGGGCGGCCGTGCTGGTCCAGGCCCTGCGGTGAACGCCTCGCATATTCCGATACCGGATCGACTCGCCCCTCCGTCGGCCGCGGCGGAATCGGGCGGGGAATCGGCCGCTCCGGCAGCGGCGGCATCTGCGCCCGCACCGGCGGCCGCTCGGCCGGCGGCTCGTGCGGCTCCTCGCGCCGGCCGAGGCCGACGGCCGCCAGCCGCGCGAGCAGCGAACGCGGCTTCTCGGCCTCCACCTCGGGCGGCGCCTCCGATTGCTGGCTGGCGCGCATCTGGTTCTGCGCATGCGGCGGGAACTCGTCGATCCGTGGCATGCGCGGGCCGCGTGTCTGCGTCGGCTCGGGCCGCGGCGGGATGAACACCTTCGGCATCGGCGGCTCGACCGGCGGTGGCGCGGGCTGCGCCGGCGCCGGCTCGAGCAGGGTCGGCATCGGCGCCATCGGCTTGATCGTCACCCCCTCGAGGGCCGCCGCGACCGCGGCGGTCGCGGTGCTTTCCGCAACCGTCGGCGCGGGCGGCGCCTGCTGGGTCAGCGCTGGCGCCGGCGCGGCTGCCACCGCGGCCGGCCGCGGTGCGTCGGCGCGCTGCATGCGCTCCTGCATGCGCTGGGTGTCGGCGCGCAGGCGCTGGGTCAGCTCGGCGATCCGGGACTCGTGGTTGACCACCGCGGCCTTCTGCTGCGCCTCGGTGAACTGGCGAACGCCCGCGACCTCGTCGACGCCGGTCGCCACCACCGACACGCGGATGACCCCTTCCAGGCTCTCGTCGAAAGTCGCGCCGACGATGATGTTCGCCTCGACGTCGACCTCCTCGCGGATGCGGGTCGCCGCCTCGTCGACCTCGTAGAGGGTCAGGTCCTTGCCGCCCGTGATCGAGATCAGCAGGCCGCGCGCGCCCCGCATCGATACGTCGTCGATCAGCGGATTGGAGATCGCGGCCTCGGCGGCGCGCAAGGCGCGCTTCTCGCCATTCGCCTCGCCGGTGCCCATCATCGCCTTGCCCATGTCGCGCATGACGGTGCGCACGTCGGCGAAGTCGAGGTTGATCAGGCCTTCTTTGACCATCAGGTCCGTGATGCAGGCGACGCCCGAGTAGAGCACCTGGTCGGCGAGCGCGAAGGCGGCCGCGAACGTGGTCTTCTCGTTCGCCACCCGAAACAGGTTCTGGTTCGGGATGATGATGAGAGTGTCGACCACCTTCTGCAGCTCGGTGATGCCGGCCTCGGCGGACTGCATCCGCTTGACGCCTTCGAAGTGGAACGGCTTCGTTACCACGCCGACCGTGAGGATGCCGAGCTCGCGCGCCACCTTGGCGACGACCGGGGTCGCGCCGGTGCCGGTCCCGCCGCCCATGCCGGCGGTGACGAACACCATGTGGGCGCCGGTGAGGTGGTCGCGGATCTCGTCGATCACCTCCTCGGCGGCCGCGCGCCCGACATCGGCCTGGGCGCCGGCGCCGAGCCCCTGGGTGACATCGACGCCCATCTGGATAATGCGCTCGGCCTTGGAGAGCGTGAGGGCCTGCGCGTCGGTGTTGGCGACCACGAAGTCCACGCCTTGGAGGCCCGCCGCGATCATGTTGTTGACCGCGTTGCCGCCCGCCCCGCCGACGCCGAACACCGTGATCCGCGGCTTGAGTTCCCGGATGTCGGGTATTTTCAGGTTGATGCTCATGGCTGCCTCTTGCTTGCGCGGGCTTTGGCCCACGGGTCGTGCCGGTCCGCCCCCGGCCGATGGTTCGAATGCGTGGAAGCTGTTCTTCGGATCATCAGAAGCTCTCGCGAAGCCATCGTCCGACCCGGGCGATGTAACCGCCGGTCCCCGTCATGAGATGCCGCGTTTTCCGCGGTTCGAAGTGTTCGAGATGTGCCGCCTGCGGATAGACCAGGAGGCCGGCGGCGGCCGCGAAGGCCGCGCCCTTGGCGTCCTCGGGCAGGCCGCTGATGCCGAGCGGCCGGCCGATCCGCACCGGGCGGGCGAGGATGCGGGCGGCGAGCTCGGACAGGCCGATGAGCTGGCTCGCGCCGCCGGTGAGCACGACGCGCGAGCGTGGCTCGGCCGCGAACGGCGAGCTCGCGAGCCGGTCGCGCACCATTTCGAGGATTTCCTCGACCCGTGGCTTGATGATTCGCGTGAGGCTCGCCCGTGACACGAACTGAGGCGGATCGCGCTCATCGACGCCGACGGTCGGCACCGTGATCATGTCGCGTTCGTCCAGACCACCCGCCAGCACACTGCCATAAAGCGTCTTGATTCGCTCGGCGTCGTAAATGCTGGTCGAGAGCCCACGCGCGAGATCCATGGTGACATGGAAGCCGCCCAGCGCGAACCCGTCCGCATGGATGAAGCGGCCAGACGAGAAGACCGCCATCGTGGTGGTGCCGGCGCCCATGTCGATCACGGCCGAGCCATGGTCGGCCTCGTCGTCGGCCAGCACCGCGAGGCCAGCCGCATAGGGGCTCGCCGCCATCGCCTCGACGGCGAGGTGCGAGCGCTCGACGGTCAGCATCAGGTTGCGCACCGCAGCGGCGTCGACGGTCACCACGTGCATGTCCACGCCGAACCGGCGCGCCAGCATGCCGCGCGGATCGCGCACGCCGCGCGCATCATCGAGCGCAAAGCCGATCGGCAGGGAATGCAGCACCACCCGGCCCTGGCGCAGCGAGCGCCGGCTGCCGGCCGCGAGCACGCGGGCGATATCGGAATCCGATACCGTCGGGGCGGCGACGTCGACCTCGGCGGCGAAGAGCTCGCTGCCGAGCCGTCCCGCCGAGACCGACAGGATCACGGCCTCGATCTGCCGGCGCGCCGAGCGTTCGGCGAGGTCGACCGCGTGGCGCACCGCCTCCTCGGCCTCGACCAGGTCGACCACGTTGCCGGCCTTCATGCCGCGCGCCCCGGTGTGGGAGAAGCCGATCACTTCCACCGCATGGGTGCGGCGGCGCAGCACCTCCTGCGGCGCATGCGGGGTGAGCTTGGCGATCAGGCAGGTGATCTTGCTGGTGCCGATGTCGAGCGCGGCGATGAACGCGTTGCGCTTGGGCGACACCGGCTTCATCTTCGGCGTGAGGCCGTAGTTGAGGGGGTTCACGCGCTCCCCCTGGGCTTCGGCTTCTTCGGCTTGAGCGTCTCCTCGCGCGCCGTCGCGGCGGCGTCGGTGAGCCGCACCGTCACGCGGTCGGGCAGGCGCAGGTCGATGCTGACGATGTCGCGAGTGAGCAGCTTCTTGTCGCGGTCGAGCGCGACCAGCCGGTCGAGCGCCGCCGCGACGTCGGTCTCGGGAAGCTTGACGTCGATCCCGTTCTTGAGACGCAGGTTCCAGCGCCGCTCGGCCACCAGGATCGCGGCCCGCATCTGGTCGCGGATCGCCGGATAGCGGTCGATCAGGGCGAGAAAATCCTTGGCGCGCGGCGCCGCGCCGACGCCGACGAACAGCGGCAGGTCGACGAAAGCGCGAGAGAGATACGGCTCGACCACGGTGCCGTCATCGGCGATCACGCCGATGCGGCCGTCCTTCTGCCACAATGCAAACCCGGCGCGCTCGGTGATCGCGATCTCGAGGCGGTCGGGATAGAGCTTGCGCACGGTCGCGTCGGCGATCCACGGGTTGGTCTGCAGCTTGGCGCGCGCCTCGGCGACGTCGAGGAACAGCAGCGAGGAATGTCCGGTGACGCCGGCCTCGGCGAAGATCTGCTCGCGGCTCAGGTGCTTGTTGCCGGTGAGCGCGACGCTCGTAATGTTGAAGCCGACCGCATCGGCGATGCCGTCGCGCATCTGGTGGAAGCCCTCGATCGCCTCCGCGACGTGACCGCCGCGGACGATCCCGAGCGCGATAGCGCCGGCGATCAGCAGCACCGTCGCCGCGACGCCTGCGCCGCGCGGCGGCCGATAGGCCTCGAGCCCGTCCGCGCGCGCGTTGAGGCGGCGCGCCAGCGTGCCGAGCCTGCCGGTCGTGGGCGGCAGGACGCGACGCGTGGGCGCGCTCGGGCGGCGCGCAGCGCGCGACCGCCTGGCCGTCGCCGATGCCGGGCGCGTGCGCCCGTTCATCGGTTCAGCGAGGCATCCTCCACCATCCATCGAACCAGCTCTTCGAACGGGATACCCGCGAACGCCGCGAGTTCCGGGACAAGCGATGTCTCGGTCATTCCGGGCTGGGTGTTGACCTCAAGGCAAAACAACCCTTGCGTCCCCTCCATGCGATCGTCGTAGCGGAAATCCGCACGGCTCACGCCCCGACACCCGAGCGCACGATGCGCTTGAAGAGCCAGTCTTCGGGTCTCTTGGTAAACATTTGGTTTAATTTGTGCCGGCAGGAGGTGTTTCGATCCTCCCGGGGCGTACTTTGCTTCGTAATCGTAAAAACGCACGGTCGGCACGATCTCGATCACGTCGAGGGCTTTATCGCCCATGACCGCGCAGGTGAGCTCCTTGCCGGGAATGAACCGCTCGGCCAGCATCTCCTCGCCATATTTCCAATCGGGGCGGGTCAGCTCCTGCGGCGGGTGGGCGTGCTGCTCGGTCACGATGAAGACGCCGACGCTCGACCCCTCGGCGACCGGTTTGAGCACATAGGGCCGCTCCAGCACGTGGGCGCGCGCCGCCTCGAGGCGGTTGACGACGAGGCCGTGCGGCATCGGCACGCCGGCATCGCGCAGAATGAGCTTGGCGCGGTCCTTCTGGATCGCCAGCGCCGAGGCGAGGATCCCCGAGTGCGTGTAGGGGATGGCCAGGATCTCGAGCAGGCCCTGGATCGCGCCGTCCTCGCCCGGCCGGCCATGCAGCAGGTTGAGTGCGACATCCGGCTTGAGGGCCCTGAGCGTATGGGCGACGTCGCGATCGACGTCGACGCGGCTGACGCGAAAGCCGCCCTGCCGCTCCAGCGCAGCCGCGCAGGCCGCGCCGGAGCGCAACGAGACCTCGCGCTCGGCCGACCAGCCGCCCATGAGGACTGCGACGTGTTGGGTCATGGTTCATCCTCGAGGTCGATCTCTCCGCCCCCTCCCCCGCTTGCGGGGGAGGAACGCGTGCGAAGCACGCCAGGAGGGGGCAAGTCGCGGCAAGCGGCCCCCCCTCTCCCACTCTCCCCCGCAAGCGCGGCGGAGAGGGCTGCATGACCAAGCGGCGAGGACACGGCCATCAGCTCGCCACCCCAATACGCTTGATCTCCCACTCGAGCTCGACGCCGCTCGTCTCGCGCACCCGTCGCCGCACCTCCTCGCCGAGCGCCTCGATGTCCGCCGCCGTGGCGTTGCCGCGGTTGATCAGGAAGTTGCAGTGCATCTCCGACACCTGGGCGTCGCCGACGACGAGGCCGCGGCCGCCGGCGGCGTCGATGAGCTGCCAGGCCTTGTGGCCGGGCGGGTTCTTGAAGGTCGAGCCGCCGGTCCGGCTCTTGATCGGCTGCGTCGCCTCGCGCGACGAGGTGATCTTGTCCATCTCGGCCGCGATCGCGACAGCATTGCCGGGGCTGCCGCGAAAGAGGGCCTGGGTGAAGATCACGTCCTCGGGCGCGCCGCAGTGGCGGTAGCTGTAGTGCATGTCGCCATTGGTAAAGACGCGTACGTTGCCCGCGCGGTCGACGCCGCATGCCTCGATCAGGATATCCTTGGTCTCGGCGCCGTAGGCGCCGCCGTTCATGCGCAGGGCGCCGCCGATCGCACCCGGGATGCCACGCAAGAACGCGAGGCCCGCAATCGCGGCCTCCTGCGCCGCCTTGGCGACGCGCACGTCGGGCACCGCCGCCCCGACGCGCACGCCGGCGCCTGGCTCGACCGCGATGTCGGAAAATCCGCGGCCGAGGCGAACGACGACGCCGGCGACCCCGCCGTCGCGCACGATCAGGTTCGAGCCGAGGCCGATGACGGTGACCGGGATTTCCGGCGCGAGATGGGCGAGGAAATAGGCGAGATCGGATTGATCTTCGGGCATGAACAGGGCCTGCGCCGGGCCGCCGACGCGGAACCAGGTGAGCTCGGCGAGGGATTGGTTGGCAAGCAGGCGGCCGCGGAGGGTGGGCATCGCGGCTTTGAGGGAGGCGGTGATGTCGGGGAAGGGCACGCGATCACCGGGAGCACGGTCCAAATCCTCCCCCGCAAGCGGGGGAGGGAAGCGCGCGAAGCGCGCCGGGAGGGGGCAAGTCGCCGGCGCCGGCGCAAGCGGCGCCCCCTTTCCCCCTCTCGCCCGCAAGCGGGGGAGAGGGCGCGCCGGTCGTTGTGGCGAGCACCGTGGCCATCACGAACTCTTGCCTGCCAGCTCGCCCGGCAGCGCATAGGCCCATTGCGTGATCGAGCCGGCGCCGAGGAACACCACGTAGTCGCCCGGATGCACGAGGCCGCGCACGATGCCGGCGAGGTCGGCCGGCTTTTCGAGCGGCACCACATGGCGGTGGCCGCGGGCGCGCATGCCGGCGACCAAGGAGTCGCGGTCGGCGCCGAGGATCGGCTGCTCGCCGGCCGGATAGACGCTCGCGACGATCACGGTGTCGGCATCGTTGAAGCAGGCGGAGAACTCGTCGAACAGCGATTTGAGCCGCGTGTAGCGATGCGGCTGCATCACGGCGATCACCTGGCCCTTGGTCGACTCGCGCGCGGCCTTGAGCACGGCGGCGATCTCGACCGGATGGTGGCCGTAGTCGTCGATCACGGTGACGCCGTTCCATTCGCCGGTCTTGGTGAAGCGGCGCTTGACGCCCCCGAACCCGGCGAGCGCCCCTCGGATCGCGTCGTCGGCGACGCCGAGCTCGTGCGCGACCGCGATCGCGGCGGTGGCGTTGAGCGCGTTGTGGCGGCCCGGCATCGGCAGCGTGAGCCCCGCGATGGTGTGCCCCTCGGCGCCGGTGCGGTCGCGAAAGACGACGGAGAAGCGCGAGTGCCCGCCGGAGTGATCGAGATCCGCAAGCCGCACATCGGCTTGCGGATTCTCCCCATAAGTGATGACGCGCCGGTCGGCGATGCGGCCGACCAGCTGCTGCACCACCGCATGGTCGGTGCACATCACGGCGAAGCCGTAGAACGGCACGTTCTCGACGAAGGTCTGGAAGGCGGTCTGCACGGCGTCGAAGGTGTGGAAGTGGTCGAGATGCTCCGGATCGACATTGGTGACGATCGCGACGTCGGCTGGCAGCTTGAGGAAGGTGCCGTCGGATTCGTCGGCCTCGACCACCATCCAGTCGCCGCCGCCGAGCCGCGAGTTGGTGCCGTAGGCGTTGATGATGCCGCCGTTGATCACGGTCGGGTCGAAACGGCCGGCCTCGAGCAGCGTCGCGACCATCGAGGTGGTCGTGGTCTTGCCGTGCGTGCCCGCGATCGCGACGCAGCTCTTGAGTCGCATCAGCTCGGCGAGCATCTCGGCGCGCCGCACCACCGGGCGGCGCTGCGCGCGCGCCGCCATCAGCTCGGGGTTGTCGCGCTTGATCGCCGAGGAGACGACGATCACGTCGGCGCCGTCGATGTTTTCCGCGTTGTGCCCGATCGCGACTTTGATGCCCTTGTCGCGCAGCCGCTTGACGTTGGCGCTGTCGGCGACGTCCGAGCCCGTCACGGTGTAGCCGAGGTTGGCCAGCACCTCGGCGATCCCGCTCATGCCGATGCCGCCGATGCCGACGAAGTGGATCGGGCCGATGTCGCGCGGCAGCTTCATGTGAACGTCACCCCTCTGAGCATGATCTCTTCCGCAAACCGGTACCCACTTTTCCGGATCATGCTCTAACCCAGACCATTCAACCCCGCGACCCGCAGGACCAGCTCGGCGAGCCGGTCCGCCGCGTCGGGCGCGCCGGCGGCGCGGGCACTCCGCGCCATGATCGCCAGGCGGTCGGGCTCGACCACGATGCGGGCGATCTCGGAGGCGAGCTTGTCGGGCGTAAACGCCGTCTGGTCAATCCTGATCGCGCCGCCCGCCCGCTCGAGCACGGATGCGTTGGCGAGTTGGTCCTGGTCGAGGGCATGCGGCAGGGGCACCAGGATGGCGGGACGGCCGATGGCAGCGAGTTCCGCGACGGTCGAGGCACCCGAGCGGCTCACCACCAGATGGCTTTGGGCGATGCGCGCCGGCAGATCGGCGAAGAACGGCGCGATCTCGGCCTTGGTGCCGAGCCGCGCGTAGATCGCCTGCACGCGCGCGATGTCCTCGGGCCGAGCCTGCTGGGTGACGACGATATTGACCCGCGTCGCGAGCGGCAGGAGCTCGACCGCCGTCGGGACGATGTCGGCCATGATGCGCGCGCCCTGGCTGCCGCCGAACGCCAGCAGATTGATCGGCCCCGGCCGGACGGGCGGCACATAGGGCACCTGCGCGGCCTCGATCACGGCGGGACGCACCGGGTTGCCCGTATGCGTCGCCTTGACGGCGAGCGCCGGCTCGCGCGCGAGCACGTCCGGAAAGCTCGTCGCGATCGCGCGCACGCGCGTGCTGAGCAAGCGGTTGGCGCGGCCCATCACGCCGTTCTGCTCGTGGATCAGCGTCGGGATGCGCCGCCAGGTGGCGGCGAGCACCGGCGGAATGGTCGGATAGCCGCCGAAGCCGACCACGGCAGCTGGTTTCAGCCGGCCGAACAGCTGGAAGGCACGCAGCGTTCCGCGCGCGAGGCGAAAGCCTGTACGCGCGAGCGAGACAGGGTCGCGCCCGCGCACCGTTGCGCTCGGAACGATGTGGGTCTGCCGCGCCGGAAAGGCATGACCATAGTGCGCGGCGCGCTCGTCGGTGGCGAGATCGATCGCGACGCCCCGCTTGGCGAGCGCGACCGCGAGCGCCTCGGCCGGAAACAGATGCCCACCCGTTCCTCCGGCCGCGACGACGACGAGCGGAAGGTTCTCCGACGCCCTGCCTGATGCGTTGCCTGACGCACTGCCAGACCCGTCGCCAAGCGCGTTACCCGTCGTGTCCGCCATCAGGCCGCCATCACGCCGCGCTCGGCGCGAGCGCCGGCGCCTCGCGGCTCGTGATCAGCTCGGCGCGCGGGCGCTCGCGGGTGAGGGCGATCAGCATGCCCATGCCGTAGGCGAGCGAGATGATCGAGGAGCCACCATAGGAGATGAACGGCAAGGTCATGCCTTTCGCCGGGATGAGCGAGACGTTGACCGCCATGTTGATCGCCGACTGGGCGCCGAACAGGATGGCGAGGCCGGCGCTGGCGAAGCGCGCAAACGGGTCCTCGCTCTTCATCGCGCGGATCAGCGCGCGCATCACGATGAAGCAGAACAGCGTCAGCAGGATGAGGCAGAGCACGATGCCGAACTCCTCGGCCGCGACCGCGAACACGAAATCCGCGTGCGCGTCCGGCAGATATTGCTTGACCGTCCCCTCGCCCGGGCCGCGTCCGAACCAGCCGCCGTGGCGGAAAGCGTCGATCGCGGTATCGATCTGGAAGGTATCGCCCGAGCCCGGATCGAGGAAGCGCTGAATCCGCCGCATGACATAGGGCACCGTGAAGTAGGCACCGGCAAGGCCGGCCGCCGCGGTGCCGGCGAGCCCGATCACCCAGATCACCCGCATGCCGGCCATGAAAAAGAGCGCGCCCCACACGAGCGTGATCAGCATGGTCTGGCCGAAGTCGGGCTGGCGCACCAGCGCGGTTACGGTCGCGAACAACGTGAGCAGCGCGAGCGTGTTCGCCGGCATCTCGGGCTTCTTGGACGATTCGGCAAACAGCCAGGCAATCAAAATGACGAAGGCCGGCTTGAGGAACTCGGACGGCTGGATGTTGACGCCGGCGAGCACGATCCAGCGCCGCGCGCCCTTGACCTCGGCGCCGAAGAACGGCGTCGCCAGAACCATCACGAACGCGATGGCGAAGACGACGAGCGCGATGCGGCGGATCTGGCGCGGCGCGAGGAACGAGGTCGCCAGCATCACGGCGACCGCCGGCACGAGGTACATCGCCTGGCGGTGCACGAAATAGAACGGGTCCAGGCCGATGCGCGCCGCGACCGACGGGCTCGCGGCGAGCGACAGAATGATGCCGGCGAGCATCAGTACGATCAGCGCCGCCAGCATCGGCCGGTCGACGGTCCACCACCAGTCCGCGAAGGGCGTGCGTTGGGCGCGCGAAACCATGGGGTGGGCCTCCGAGGCGGCGGTGCCGATTGAGTGGTGCCGGCCGGAGTATGGTTGCCGGGGGGTTAAGGAAAAATTGAGAATTGGAGACGGTTTGAGGCAACGCAGCCTTCCATCCCGCGACCGTGCGGCATGTCTGCGGACAGCGATTTCGCGGCAGTCGAGCGCACGGGCGCAAAACGATCGCGGCGTCCCCATAAGCGAGGCGGTGCGCAGCGTGATCTCCTGCACGCGTAAGCGCTGCGAGGTGCGGATGAGGCCGGCGGCGATGTCATGCGGCAGGGCATTGGCGCGGGCCGGGCGCATTGCTTCGGCGTAGAATTCCTGCAGCACCTTGCGGTCCAAATGGAATAGTATGTGTTCCTGTCGCAATGCCGATGATTCCGCTGGGAGGGAGACCTGAATGCTGCGGCGTGCACTGCTTCTGATCGCGGTCGCTCTCGCGTCGATCCCAATGCCCGGGGTCACGCAGGCTTCAGCCCAAACGTCAACGCAGGCTCCGGCCCAGGCTCCGGAGCAGAGTTGGGCCGAGTATCGGCCGGCCGGCGCGGGGTTTGCCCTCGACATGCCGGGTCAATGGACCTCCGACGTCATGAACATCGACACCGCGATCGGCCCGGTCAAAGGCTATAGCGCAACGGTCGAGGCGGGCGGGCGCGGGTACATGTCGATGTACATCCCCTACCCGCCCGACAAGGTCCGCGGCCGACCGATCGAGCCGATGCTCGACGGCGCACGCGACGGCGCCGTTGCCAATGTGCATGGCCGTCTGCGCAGCGAAGAGCGGATCACCGTCGACGATCATCCCGGGCGCCAGATCATCATCGACACGGACGACACGGTGCTGGTGCAGCGCTTCTTCGTGCTCGACGCCACCCTCATTCAGGCCATCGTCGGCGGCCACGCCGGCATCGAGAACGAGCCGAACACCATCCGGTTCCTGCAATCGCTGCGGGTCGTAGCCCCGTAACGTTTTACGCCGCGACGGACGTGCGTCCTGGAGGCGGCGGGCGTCTATCCATGGGAAAATCACCCCGTCATGCCCGGCGAATGCCGCGCATCGACGTCTTGGTCGCCCGCGCAAGACGTGGATGGCCCGGGACAAGCCCGGCGATGACGGTTGCAGAAAAAATCTCTAGCCGCGCCCCTTCGCCCGCCGCACCAGATAGTCGAAGTTCACCACGAACTGCTCCGGCCGGCTGATGTCGTGCTTGAGCTTCGCGATGTCGGCGAGCGGGAATTCCGGCGCCGGCGCGCCGGCCGCTTCGGTGATCATCTGGATCATGGCGGCGTTCTCGAGCATGATCGTCGAGATCACCACCTCCTCGATGGTAGCGCCGGCAACGACCACGCCGTGGTTCTTGAGCAGCACGGCGCGCCGCGACCCGAGCGCTCGCGCGACCCCGGCGCCCATCTCGGGCGAGCGGATCAGGTTGATCGTGTCGTCATAGACTCCGAGCGAATTGTGAAACAGCGCGCCGGGCTGGCTGTACGCCTTGAGCGGCCGACCGCTCGCCGACAGCGCGATCGAATAAGGCGGATGCGTGTGCAGCACGCAGGCGACGTCGGCGCGCGCCTTGAGGATCTCCGAATGGATATAGACCTCGCTGTGCCGCTTGGCCGTACCGGCAACCACCTTGCCGTCGAGATCGATGGTCAGGATGTTGTCCATCGTGATCTCGTCGAGCCCGATGCTGTGCGCCTTCATGAAGAAGCGCGACGGATCGTCCGGCAGCCGCACCGCGATGTGCCCGCGGGTGAAGTCGTCCTGCCCCTCCCCGACCAGCACCTTGCCGGCCCAGATGATTTTCTGCTTCAGCTCGTCATGCGTCATGTGATCTCTCGTCATTACAAGCGAAGCGAAGCATTCTCGCTCCGCGAGCAGCCGGGTCGAGATTGCTTCGGCGCGCTACGCGCGCCTCGCAGTGACCAATAAAGAAAGCGCGGGTCAAGCCCGCGCATGAGGACGTCATCAACAAGTCTCCCACCTACGCCAGCGCCGTGCACTCGATCATCACGCGGTAGCCATCCGGCAGGCGCGCGGCGCACACCGTCCGCGCCGGCGGCGGATCGGGGAAGAACGTCGCATAGACGTCGTTCATCGGCACTGCTTCGAGCATGCTGGCGAGCAGCACGTTGACCTTGACGACCTTGTCCATCGACGAGCCGGCGGCCTCGAGCATGCGCCCGAGATTCGTCAGGATCAGCCGCGTCTCGCTCGCGGTCGTTCCTGGTGCGCGTTTGCCGGTGGCGGGATCGACCGCCACCAGACCGGACACGAACAGGAAGGCTCCCCCGCGCACCAAGGTCGATGCGGGCTGGCCGAGCGCCACGGCCGCGTCGAGGCCCGGCGGCGGAGCAAGGACGGTGCGCTCGAGCGACATGAACCGCCTCCTCACGCCGCCGCCACGACATCGAGTTGGATCTTGAATCCGGCCTCGCTCTGCGCCGTCCACACCGTGCGCGCCGGCGGCCCGTTCGCGACGTATCGCCGGTAGACGCGGTTGAGCACGTCGTACTCGATGCTGTCGTAGATCAGCGCATGCACCTGCACGAGGCGATCGAGCGAGGAGCCCGCCGCCTCGAGCAGCAGCTTGAGATTGCGGAAGATGCAATGCGCCTCGCTGGTGAGCGTGCCGTGCTGTCGCTCGCCGGTCTGCGGATCGATCGGCAGCATTCCGGAGCAAAAGATCAAGCCGCCGGCGCGGATCGCCGGCGACTGGTGATGTCCGTAATGGACGCGGAAATCGAGCCCGGGCGTCGGCGCCGCAATGGCTTCACGCATATCTCTCTCTCCGTTACTTCCCTCTCCCGGAGGGAGAGGGTTGCACGCGAAGCGCCCCGGGTGAGGGCGGCTCGGAGTCTCAACTGGGAGACCGAGAGCCCCTCACCCCTTCGCTCTCGCCACGCAAGTCGGGGCTGCCCGATTTGCGCAACAAATAATGTCGAACTCGGGCCAAGCCGAGTTCGAGGAGAAGGGGAGCGCAACCATCATACCTTCCTCGCGACCATCACCCCGCCAGCGCCACACAATCGATCTCACACCCATTCCCGAAGCGAAGCTGCATCGACCATGTGGTGCGCGCCGGGGGGTCCGTGGGGAAGAACTCGCGATAGACCCGATCCATCTCGGCCATATCTGCGATATCGGCCAGCACCACATGGATGCGCACGACGCGCTCGAGCGAGGAGCCCGCCGACTCGAGCATATGGCGCATGTTGCCGAGGGTCATGCGCACCTGCTCCCCGATCGCCCCATGAAAGCGCTCGCCGGTGCCGGGATCGATCGGCCCCATGCCCGACAGGAAGATGTAATCGCCGATGCGGACGCCGGGCACATGCGGCAGGTTGGCGCTGCGCGAGACGTTGAGGCGCGGGTTCTTCGGCTGGACCACCGAACGGGCAAGCTTCTCGGCGAGCTTCTCGGTCATGGGCTCTTCTGGCATCCCTCGCCTCACGACTGCGTGAAGCGCTCGGCCGCCGACTTCGGCCGCCAGCGCAGCAGGCGGGCCTCGATCGCGTTGGTGATGGTGGTGAGCGCCAGCATCAGCACCATCATCAGGAAGATGATCGCCATGGCGCCGTTGATATTGTAGTTGGTCGAATAGTTGTTGAGGCGGAAGCCGAGCCCCTCCGACGACACCAGGTACTCGCCGAAGATCACGCCGACCAGCGCGAACGGCAGGCTGACCTTGATGCTGGTGAGGATCCAGCTCGATGCGCTCGGCAGCATCACCTTCTTGAAGATCTGCCATTCGGTCGCCTGCATGACGCGCGCAATGTCGCACAGAGCCTTGTCGACGCTGCGGATGCCGGCGAGCGTGTTGAAGAAGACGACGAAGAACACCAGCGTGGCGGCGAGGAAGACTTTCGACGAGTAGCCGATGCCGAACCAGACGATCAGCATCGGCGCGAGCGCGACGCGCGGAATGCTGTAGAGCGCGAGCAGGAACGGATCGAGCATCTTTGCGACATAGGCCGAGCGCGCGAGCAGCACGCCGAGCACGATACCGCCGCCGGCCCCGATAGCGAAGCCGAGCAGCATCTCGAACGTCGTCACCCACAGGTCGTGATAGAAGCCGGGCGCGATCAGCTCCTGGCCGACTTGCGCGAAGATCCTCAGCGGCGTCGAGAAGTAGAATGAATCGAACCAGCGATCGGCGCCATATTGCCAGGTGCCGAGCACCACGGCCGCGAAGACGAGCCGGCTGACCTGCAGGGACACCGCGTTGTCGGGCGAGAGCCAGGCGGGACGCGCGCGCCGGCGCGACGCGGCCGCCGCCGGCGCGGACGAGCCGCGCCCGATCGCGCCGTCAGTGGGTGCTTCGGTCGAAGCCATCGAGCTGAACCGCCAGTTCGTTCCACAGCGCGTCATAGAGGCGCCGGAACTCGGGAAGATCGTGCAAATGGAAGATGTCGCGCGGCCGCGGGATGTCGACGCGGTCGACGCGCACGATGCGGCCCGGCCGCGCGCTCATCAGTACCACGCGGTCGGCGAGCGCGATCGCCTCGGTCAGGTCGTGGGTGACGAACAGCACGGTCGAGCGCTGGGTCTCCCAGATCGACAACAGCAGCGCCTGCAGGCTCTGCCGCGTCTGCGCGTCGAGCGGACCGAACGGCTCGTCCATGAGGATGACGGCGGGCGCGTAGATCAGCGTGCGGATGATGTTGGCGCGCTGGCGCATGCCGCCCGAGAGCTGGTGCGGATAGGCCCGCTCGAAGCCCTCGAGGCCGACGCGCTTGATCCACCGCGTCGCCTCGCGCTGTCGTTCCGCGGTGCCGATACCGGCCAGCTCGAGCGCAAGCGCCACGTTGTCGATCAGCGTGCGCCAGGGAAACAGGTTGTCTTGCTGAGTGATGAAGCCGACCTGGCGGTCGGTGCCGAGGATCTCGCGGCCGTCGAGGCGGATGCGGCCGCCCGACGGCGGCGCGAGGCCGGAGATGAGCGTGAGCAGGCTCGACTTGCCGCAGCCGCTCGGCCCGACCAACGTGATGAACTCGCCGCGCTCGATCCCGAGATCGACCGCCTCGAGCGCGACCACCGGCACCGCCCCGCCGGCGAATTCTTTGCGGATTCCTTCGATCTGCAGCACGCGGTCCGCCGTTTCAGTGCTCGTTCAGTGTTTGGCCAGGAAGTCGTTGTCCGCCACCTGGTCGAACGTCGCCGGCGTCTTGATCGCGCCGCTCTCGACCATGAACACGCCCGCCTTCTGCACCGAGCCGGGCGTGACCACGCCGTCGCGCGAGAAGATGCGCTTGGTATTCTCGAAAGTCTCGAGCAACACGTCGTCGGGCACGCCGCCGAACAGCTTCTCGAGCATCGGCATGTGGCCCTCGGCCGGCGTATCGAGGATCTGGTTCACCGAGGCGAACAGCGCGCGCAGGAATTTGCGCGTCGTGTCGCCGTTCGCCTTGAGGTACTCGGGCGTCGCGTAGACCATCTCGAACAGGAAATCGTCGAACGCCGGGTCATCGCCGCGCGCATTGTTGGTGAGGCGGATCGCCTTGCCGCGCGCGACCGCGAGTTCGGTGAACGGGCTGCCGGTGCAGCCGACGGCGATGCGGTTGTTTTCCACCGCCGGCAGCATCGAGTTGAGCCCGCCGACGCCGATCAGCTTGAAGTCCTTCTGCGCCACGAGGCCGACCCGTTTGCCGTAGATGTCGAGCAGCACGTACGTGAAGGCGCCCGGCCGCGTCCCGGCGACGGTCAGGTCCTTGAGCGCCTTGAGCTTGGTGTCGAGTGGCGTATCGGTCTTGATGCCGAGCTTTTCGGCGACTTGCCTGTTCATCGCGCAGTCGATCGCCATGCGCCGCGCCAGCATGCCGACCGCCTTGAGCGGCTTGCCCTGCTCGTAAGCAGTGAACAGCCGGTTCGGCGTCGAGATCGCGAACTGTGCGCTGCCGGAGATCACGGCGTCGACGTCGGGCCCGTCGCCGTTGGTCGAGATCACCTCGATATCGAGGCCTTCCTTGGCGAAGATGCCTTTGTCCTGGCCGTAATACAGCGGATAGAAGATAGTCGAGATCGTCGGCACCGTGACCTTGATCTTCTGCAACTCGGCTGCCCGCGCGCCCGCCAGCGGCAGCAGCATGAAAAGGACGAATAGGATCATCACAGCGGTTCGCGTGCGCATCGGCTGCCCCCCGGTGGCTTTGACGAAAGAAATCCCGGCGAATGCTATGCGCAAAGCACGACCGGCGCCAAGGCGCGCGGCGCATTGGTGCCATTCGCGCGACGGGGTCATGGTCCCTAACCTGCAGTTGCTCAGGTCAGTGTGTGCCTGCGGAAAACGTGCGCAGCAGGGCACATCGCGCGACGCGCACCTTGCGCGTCGTCGATGGCGTGTTGCGGCTGCGCCCGACCACGCGCGGCTCGCCGCCGGCGATGACGGCGCCGACCGCCGCGATGTCGCCGTTGCGGATGGCATCAAGCGCATTCGCCTGCGTGCCGCCGTCGGGCGCGTCGATCAGCACGATGTCCGCCGCCTTGCGGGGCGCGAGCAGGCCGGCGTCGAGCCGATAGACACGTGCATTGCTGCCCGTCGCCGCCGCGATCGCCCGCTCGGGCGCGATGCCGCCGAGGCTCGCGAGATGCGCGATCGTGTAGAGCATGCCGAGTGGCATCACACCCGAGCCGGTCGGGGTGTCGGTGGCGATGAGGACGCGCGCGAAGGCGCCGTAGCGCTCGGCCGCGGTCGCACAGAGCAAGGCCGTGCGCAGGTTGCCGGCGGTGCAGATCTGCAGCGCGATGTCGCTCTCGACGATGATGCGCTCGAAGTCGCGATCCGGCATCGCGGTCGGCCCGCCGTTGACGTGGAACGAGACGTCCGGCGCGAGCGCAAGCAGGTGGTCGCCGGTGATTGCGCCCGAGCCCGGGATCGACGAGCCGCCGGTGTGCACCGTGCTGATCATGCGGTGCGCCCGCGCCGCCGCGATCAGCGGGCCGTACTCGTAGGCGCTCGTGAAGGCGCCGAACCCGGCTTTGGCGAGCCATACGCCTTGCTTGGCAACCTCGCCGAGGTCGTTGCCCGAGAGCGTCGGCTCGAGGATCACCGACCCCGCATGCACGCGCATGCCGCCGGGCCGATAGTGCTCGAAGCACTTGTGCGCCGCGACCGCCAGCGCCTTGACGCCGTCCGCGTCGCGCGGACGCCCGGGCACGTGCACCTCGGAGGCGCTGATCGCCGTGGTGACGCCGCCGTGCACGTAGCTTTCGAGATAGCCCACGGTCTGCTGGCGCGGCGTGTAGTCGCCGAATGTGATGTGCACGTGCGAATCGATCAGGCCCGGGATCGCGGTGGTGCGATCCGCGTCGATGACGAGATCGCACGCCTCGACCGTGGCGGCCGACGCGGTGCCGACGCTGACGATGCGCGCGTCCTCGGTGACGATGGTGTCACCGGCGGCGAACGGATGATCGAGATCCCCCGACACGATCGAGCCGATGTTCACGATGGCGATGCGCATGGATGATGCTCCCGACGGACCAGCCTACGCACGCGTAGTCGGCGCAGCAACTCGCCGCTCCCCCCGCCTCATGGTGAGGAGCGCGGCCGCCCTTGCGGCCGCGTCGAACCCGCAAGTCGGGATTGCCCGACTTGCGCATCAATTGTGCCGATCTCGGGCAATCCCGAGATCGGTGGCAGCCCGTCTGGAGCCCCTAGCGCGCGCGGCCCATCCATCGAGACGCACGCGCCCTGCGTGCGCGTGCCTCAGGATGAGGTAGGAGCAAGTGGAAGAGTCGCGTATCATCAGCCCATGCGCCCCCTCCTCATCATGCTCGCGCTCATCGCAGCGCTGAGTCCCGCCCGCGCCGATCAGATCGACGACGCGGTCACAAGCAGCGCGCGCGTCTCCGCGTTCCTCGATGCCCTGTGGGTCGACGCGCACAAGCAGGGCATCACGCGCGCGACCTTCGACCGCGCCCTCGCCGGATTCACGCCCGACCCGCGCGTCATCGCCGCGACCCATCGCGAGCCCGAATACGGCAAGCCGGTCGGCGACTACGTCAACGCAGTGGCATCGCGCGCGCGCATCGCCGAGGGCGCCGCCAAGGCGGCGCAATGGGCGCGCCTGCTCGCTACCATCGAGCAGCGCTACGGCGTCGAGCGCTGGATCGTGCTGGCGCTGTGGGGCATCGAGAGCTCGTACGGGGCCGAGAGCGACCGGTGGGACGTGATCCGCTCGCTCGCGACGCTCGCGCAGGCGCGCTACCGCGATCCGTATTTTCGCGGCGAGCTGCTGATTGCGCTGCGCATCCTGCAGGAAGGCCACGTCGCGCGCGAGCGCATGCTCGGCTCGTGGGCGGGCGCGATGGGCCAGCCGCAGTTCATGCCGTCGAGCTTCTACACCTATGCGGTCGACTTCACCGGCGACGGCCGGCGCGATATCTGGACCAGCGTGCCGGATGTGCTCGCCTCGATCGCCAACTACCTGGCCCGCAGCGGGTGGCAGCGGGGCCTGCCGTGGGGCTACGAGGTCGTGCTGCCGGCCGGCTTCGACTACCGCCGCAGTCACGGATCCTTCGCCGAATGGACACAGCTCGGGGTGCGGCGCACCGACGAGGGGGCGCTGCCGCGCACCGGCGACGGCTTCCTGCTGTTTCCGAGCGGCGCCGCCGGCCCGGCTTTTCTGGTCACCGCCAACTTCAACGTGATCAAGACCTACAACAACTCCGACGTCTATGCGCTCAGCGTCGGCCACCTTGCCGATCGCATGCATGGCGGCCCGCCGTTCCGCGCCGTCTGGCCGAGGGACGACCCGCAGCTCTCGCGCGACGCCCGCATGACACTGCAGCACAAGCTCGCCGAGCTGGGCTATCCGGTGCACGATTTCGCCGGCCGGCTCGATTTCGCCCAGCGCGACATGATTCGTGAGCTGCAGGTCAAGCTGGGCCTTGTGTCGGACGGCCAGCCGACGCCGGCGCTGATGCGGCGGCTTGGCCTCGACGTCAGATAGATGTCAAAATCGGCTCGCACAATCATTCGTTGCTTTCACCACGGAGGGTCATCATGCGCAGATTTCTCATTCTCGCCGTGCTCGCCTTGCCGCTGCCGCTCGCGGCACCGAGAGCCCATGCCGCCTCGACCGGCGGCGATGCCGGCCTCGCGCTTGGCGCCCGCGTCGGCGCGCATTCGCCGACTCTGAGCGCGCAACAGAAGGCGATCCTCCAGCGCATGCTCAACGGTAATCTCGATTTCCACTATCCGGCCAACCGCAAGATCGTCGTGAAAGCCGCTGCCGTGACGTGCCGCGCCAGCAACGTCGACATCTCGTCGCATTCCTGCGCGTTCACCTTCGGCGCCCACAAGCCGAGCATCTCGGGCGATGCCGGCGCGGCGCTCTATGCAACAATGGTGTGGGCAGGGGTGCCTTCGGACGGCGCGGCGGGAACGATCTACGAAGCGGTGAAGAATCTGGTCTGCACGATCGATCCCAACGCCGTGAAGCAGCGCGACGGCAGCGGTGCCGATTGCACCTTCGATCCGGGACGGTAGTCGCTTGGGGGCGGCTCGCGCCATGGGTAGGATGATGGAGCCGCATCTTGCACCAGTGTCGCTGGTGATCGGCGTCACCGGTCACCGCGATCTGCGTGACCAGGACATCGCGGCCCTCGAAGCGGCGGTCGACGGCATCTTCCGCCGCCTCGAGGCCGACTATCGCACCGAGCGCGGCCCGACGCCGATCATCCTGCTCTCGTCCCTCGCCGAAGGAGCCGACCAGCTCGTGGCGCGGGTAGCGCGCGAGCATGGCGCGCAGCTCATCGCGCCGATGCCGATGCCGATTGCGGAGTATCGGCGTGATTTCGAGCACGGCATCAAGCCGGACGCGGCGCAGGCATTCGATGCGTGTCTCGAGCTGGCGGTCGCCACACCGGTCGTTCCCTTCGCGCCCGGAAACTCGATCGCAGCGGTGCGCCAACAGCGCGAGAGGCGCAGCGAGCAGTACCGCGCCGCAGGCCTGTTCATCGTGCGCCATTGCGACATCCTGATAGCGCTGTGGGACGGCCGGGATGACGGCAAGCTCGTCGGCGGCACGGCGGAGATCGTCGATTTCAAGCGCAACGGAATAGCGCCTGGCGACAGCCCTTCGCCGGGTGCGAGGCTCGATGCGCGCGCGATCGGGCCGGTCATCCACGTCATCACGCCGCGGGCGACATCGACCGAACCGCCGCCGGTGTCGGTCGCGCCGTGGGGCAAGGAATTCCTCGCCCAGTTCGCCGCACGGCGGGCCGAGATCGAGGCCGAGCCGGCAGCCGACGACGCGGCGAAAGCCGGGCGCGACGCCAAGGCGAGAGAGCTGCGGCGTGCCGCCGAGCGCTGGAGCAGAATCGAGCGCCTGCCCGTCGATCCCGCGCAAGGCGAGCGCGTGCGCGATCTCTTTCGCGACATCGCCAGCATGAATCAATGGGGGCCGACATGAACCGAACAGCGCTCCTCGTCATCCCAACCGTGAAGCCCACCGCCGACAGCGGCGCGGATTGCACGTTCGCGGCTGCGCAATAGTGCGACTTGCACGGTAGTCGCGCTCCCTCTCCGTGTTCTTACGCTGTTGTTACGGGAGAGGGAGCGCAGGCACCCCGCTCACCTCACGTATGATCCCTCACACGCGCGCCCTGACCCGCACCGGATAGCGCAGGAACCCGCGAAAGCGCGCGCGTCCGCTGCGCACCGGCTCGCCGGCTGGCGCGATGTCGGCACGCGCCATCAGCCGCCCGATCGCGACCTGGCCCTCCATGCGCGCGAGCGACATGCCCGAACAGGCGTGGATTCCTGTGCCGAAGGCGAGATGGCGGTTCGGCCGGCGCGCGATGTCGAGCCGGTCCGGATCGGCAAACTGCGCCGGGTCGCGGTTGGCGGCGCCGATGCCGATGTGCACGTAGGTACCCTCGCGCATCGCGACGCCGCCGATCGCCGTGTCGCGCAGCGCGCGGCGGTTGCCGAGCTGGTTCGAGCTCTCCATGCGCAGGAACTCCTCGACCGCGCTCGCGATCAGAGACGCGTCACGGCGAAGCTCGGCCTGCGCATGCGGAAAGCGGATGAGGAGATCGATGCCGTTGCCGATCAGATTGGTGGTCGTCTCGTGGCCGGCGTTGAGAATGAAGATGCAGTTGTGCAGCAACTCGAGCTCGCTCAGGCGATCGCCGTTGCTTGCACCACCTCCGTCATGCCCGGCCTTGGGCCGGGCATCCGCGTCTTGCTTCGTGGCCAAGACCTGGACGGCCGGGTCATAGGCAAGCGCAGCGACGCCGTTCTTCGAACGGCTATGCCCGGCCATGACGGCTTTCCCCGGCGCGCAATCGCTGGCGGCGATGAGCGTGGAGAGGATCTCGCCATCGTCCCGCCTCCCCTCGCCGGCGCGCCGCGCGACGAGATCGCGCAGATAGGTCTTGAAGTCCGCGACCGCACGGATGCCACGCTCCGACTGCTCGGGGCTGAGCACCGGCTCGAGCGCGCCGAGGATTGCGAGCGACCATCCACGCAGCGGCCCGCGCTCGTCCTGTGGCACGCCGAGCATGTCGCCGATGAGCTGCACCGGGATCGCGGCGGCGAAATCCTCGATCAGGTCGATGCCGCCGCGCTCCACCGCGCGATCGATCAAGCGGTCGACCAGCGCCTCTATGCGCGGCTGCAGCGCGGCGAGCGCGCGCGGCGTGAAGGCGGGCGACAACAGCTTGCGCACGCGTGTGTGGTAGGGCGGGTCGTTGAAGACGAGGCTCGTCGTGTGGTGCTCGTAGAGCAGCGAGTCGGCGAAGTTGGGGCGAAAATCGCGCCGCTTGTCCGAGCTCCAGGTCTCGGGATCGCGGTAGACGGCGGCGCAATCCTCGTAACGGCTGAGGAAGTAGGAGCCGTCCGGCATCCGATGCACCGGATCGTGCTCGCGCAGCGCGCGGTAGATCGGGAACGGGTCGGCGAGAAACGAAGGCGCGAGCCGTTTGAGGTCGAACTCGAGCGCGCGGCGGCAGTCGCCCGTGATGGTGTCGTCGGTATCCATCCCCTTCAGGCCCTGCGATTTTGTGCGTTCCAGTGCCGCTCGAGGTTGGCGATCAGCGCCGGGCTGAAGTGGCAATAGGCCTGCTCGCGGGCATAGATCGCGAAATAGCTGCGGAAGGCGTCGAGCGGCTCCTCGCCGATGCGGAAGGCGCGGCGGTTGCCGACAGCGCTCACGGCGCCGGAGCTGATCATTCCCTCGACCACCCGCTCGATCGCGGCGTCCATCGCGGCGGCGGGCGCGATCTCGTCGCAGATCAGCCGGCCTTCGGGCGAATTGCACTCGAGACGGCGCTCGTATTGGATCAGCTGCCGCGCGAGGCGATCGCCTGTGAAGCGCGGCAGGCGCAGGTTGGCGGCGCCCGGGATGATGCCCTCCTTGCGCGCCGGCAGCGTCATGAACGCATCGTCGGCCGCGAGCACGTAGTCCATGGTCAGCAGCACCTGGCAGTGGCCGCCAATCGCGAAGGTGTCGACCGCCGCGATCCACGGCTTCTCGATCGTCGTGCCGTGCACGTCGTCGGGCAGCTCGTCCGGGCGCGCGACGCCGCGCATGAACTTGTTCACGAAGCCGAGGTCGCGCTGCAGGAACCAGACGAACGGAATCTTGCCGCGGTAGAGATGCGTCAGGTTGATGCCGGCGCCGAAAATGTGCCGTCCGCGATATTTCGGATGCTCGACGACGCCGCCGCGCATCACGGCGACGTCGGTCGCGGGATCGAGGATTGCGACGTCGACCGCGATCTCCATCATGTCGAGCGTGCCTTGATCCTCGGCGTTGAGGTAGCGCGGGTTCTGCGCCGTGAGATGCGCGGCGCGGCCGCGCCGCTCGACGCGCGCCGGTCCGAGGTCGATCACCCCGTCACGGACAAAGCGGGCAAGATGCTCGGCGGTCTCGTCGCGCGGCAGCAGCATGGCGTGGCAGAGGTGGCGCCCGGCCCGTTCGTCGCCGAGGATATGAGCGAGCAGGATGCCCTGATCGATCTCGAGGCCGTCCTTGTCGCGCTGCAGGTGCGCCGCCTCGGCCGCGACCTGCCCGCGGGTCGGGGCGAGCCCCGGGATCGCGTCGGCGACCACATAGACCAGGTCCTGCAAACGTACGGAGCGGGAGAAATCGTGCGTCGCACCGGCATAGACCGCCTCGGCATGCTGGCGCAGGAACCGCTCGCGCGCCTCGCGCGCCTGGCGGTGAATCGTCTCGGCCGCCTGGACGTGCGCGTGTGCGCGCCGCGGCTTGGCGGGCAGGTGCGCGACGAGCTCATCGCCGAGGCGCCAGAACACGCCAAAAGTCCGGCAATCCTCGGTGAAAACGCCAGACGACTGCGGCACGGCCGCGAGCCAGGCTTCGACGGCGGCGTCGGGGAGCCCAGCGGCGCGCAACGGCGCACCCGCGCCGTCGGCCCGCGATGCTGCTTCGCTGCGTACGTTCATGACACCAACCCGGATCTCGTGTTCAGCCTGTTGTATCCTAACGGTCAAATGCTCTATCCGGTAGCGCGGCAGATTTTCGACCGGGCACTCAGCTTGCTGAACTGAAGCGGCGAGCGCCCCTCACCGCTCGCTGCGCTCGCCACCCGCTCCGCTTCGGGGAGAGGGAAGAATAGGAGATCCCATGCCTACCAACATGGCTAGCAACCGCGTCTATCGCGTCGCCGTCATTCCGGGCGACGGCATCGGCAAGGAAGTAATGCCCGAAGGCGTGCGCGCGCTCGAGGCGGCGGCCAAACGGTTCGGGTTCGAGCTGCGCCAGGACTGGTTCGATTTCGCGAGCTGGGATTACTACGAGAAGCACCAGCGCATGATGCCGGAAGACTGGAAGGAGAAGATCGGCCAGCACGACGCGATCTTCTTCGGCGCGGTCGGGTGGCCGGCGAAGATTCCCGACCACATCTCGCTGTGGGGCTCGCTGATCCAGTTCCGCCGGGAGTTCGACCAGTACGTCAACCTGCGCCCGGTGCGGCTGATGCCCGGCGTGCCCTGCCCGCTCGCCAATCGCAGGCCCGGCGACATCGATTTCTTCGTCGTGCGCGAGAACACCGAGGGCGAGTATTCCTCGATCGGCGGGCGGATGTTTCCCGGTACCGAGCGCGAGATCTGCGTCCAGGAGACCGTGATGAGCCGCGTCGGCGTCGATCGCGTGCTCAGGTTCGCCTTCGACCTCGCCAATTCGCGACCGAAGAAGCACCTGACGTCGGCCACCAAGTCGAACGGCATCGCGATCACGATGCCGTACTGGGACGAGCGCGTGAAGGCGATGGCGGCGAGCTTTCCGAAGATCAAATGGGACCAGTACCACATCGACATTCTCACGGCGCAGTTCGTGCTCAATCCCGACCGCTTCGACGTGGTGGTCGCCTCCAACCTGTTCGGCGACATCCTGTCCGACCTCGGTCCCGCCTGCACCGGAACGATCGGCATCGCGCCATCGGCCAACATCAATCCGGAGCGCAAGTTTCCCTCCCTGTTCGAGCCGGTGCACGGCTCGGCGCCCGACATCGCGGGTCAGGGCATCGCCAATCCGATCGGCCAGATCTGGTCGGGCGCGATGATGCTCGAGCATCTCGGCGAGAGTGAAGCGGCGCGCGCGATCATCGCCGCGATCGAGCGCGTGCTGCCCGACGAGAAGCTGCGGACCGGAGACCTCAAGGGCAAGGCCGATACTGTAACGTGCGGTAAGGGCGTAGCCGGCGCCATCGGCTGACCGGCGAGGAGGGGCGCCGTGAGGGACGCCACCGCAATCGGATGAAAACAACGACGGCGGCGTCAGGGACGCCGCCGTCGTGAGGCAGAGGTGCACGCGTTATTACGGGAGGACGTGCGTGCGCGACTGCCGCTCAGCCGGCATGAAGCTCATCACGACGCCGGTCAAGGTGCTGCCGGACAGGACGATGGCCGCGCCGACCACGATCAGCGCCGAGGCCACGAGCGTACCGGCGTGGATGCCGACCACCGCGAGAATGCCGAGCACGATCGCGGCCAATCCGGCCAGCAGCTGCACGGCTGCCGATCCCGACGCCATCTCGCTCGCCATCGCGGTCGGAATGACGCCGCTCGCGGCCGGAAGCGCGGCCGCCCGCAGGGTCCCCAGCTGGCGGACCGAGTTGCTGCTGATCAGTAAGGCGGCGCCGAATGCGATGACCGAGACGGAGACCAGCGTCGCAGTGACGATGCCGATCAGCGCCAGAACGCCCAGCACGATGCCGGCCGCGCCGACGAGAAACACGCTCGAGATACCGCTCCCCCCGAGCTGCTCGGCGCTCGCGAACGGTACACTCGCGAACTCGGACAGCATTGTGCCGCCCTGGATGAGGAGGGCGGCGCCGAACACGATGATCGCGATCGGCATCAGCACGTCCGTGTGCACGCCGGCGAGCCCGATGATGGCGAGGACGACCGTCGCTATTCCGCCGATTGCGTCTACCAATCCGCCATAGGCGGCGGTTGTTTCGGTCGCGCTGCGCTCCGGAAAAGTTGTACTCATTTCCAACTCCTTTGATTTGCGGCTCGGCAGCACGCGCACGGCATTTCCGCGGAGCCAAACGCCCGCGGTTCCTGTCTCACTGCGTTTGATGCGGGACGCTTTGCGCGCGAGGGACGAGCCTCGGTTGCATCTTCTGTGTGGGTAACAGGATGGGCGCGCGCGCAGTTCCGCTCCTTGGCGAGATGCCGCAGCCTCATGCGGCGTCTACGGTGTGCGGTTCCAGAAAGCGTCAGGATCTCTCGCCGGAGGTGCTCGAGTTCCAGGGGAACGGTCGCTCGCTGCGACAGTTTCCCCTTCATGCGCGCGAGGCGCGCACGCCAAAGGAGCAGAACCATGCGAAGCTTACTCGCCGCCACGGCCGTTTCGGCCCTCCTGCTGGTTCCGGTCGGCGCCTACGCGCAAAGATCGCAGCAGACGACCGACACGCAGCAGAACTTCCGGCAAAGCGTGAAAGCCGAGAAGCCAACCTTGAAGCGCAAGCACATCCTTCGTTCGGAGACGAACAGGAACACGACCACGGGTGTGGGACACTGAGGTCAAGTTCGACGTCTATAGCTTCCGCCCCGCTTTTTTTCCTGACCGTGAGAAGAGGCGGGGCGGCCTTATTTTCGCTCCACGCCGGGGATGGTCCGCACCAGAGTGCGGAACCTGTCGCCGCGCACCTCGAAATTCGGATACTGATCGAACGACGCGCAGGCAGGCGAGAGCAGCACCACCGGCGCCGTGAGGCCGGATGCCTCCGCGTCGCTCGCCGCCGCCGCGACCGCGCGATCGAGCGTCTCGACGATGACATGATCGGCCTTGCCGTCGAGCGTCCTCGCGAACTCGGGCGCCGCCTCGCCGATCAGGTAGGCCCTGCGGATGCGGGGGAAGAATTCGGCGAGCGACGCGATGCCGCCGGTTTTGGGCTTGCCGCCCGCGATCCAGAAGATGTCCTCGAAACACGCGAGCGCACGCGCCGCCGCGTCCGCATTGGTCGCCTTCGAATCGTTGACGAACAGCACGTTGGCTTTGCGGCCGATCTCCTCCATGCGGTGAGCGAGCCCCGGGAACGACCACAGTCCCTGCTGGATCGCCTTCGGCTCGAGCCCGAGGGCGAGCGCCGCGGCCGCCGCGCAGGCGGCGTTCTGCGCGTTGTGGATGCCGCGCAGCGAGCCGATGCCGCCGAGCAGCGCGACCGGCTTCGCGTTGCCGGCCGCCGCGCGCATGATCTGCTCGCCTTGCACGTAGACGCCGTCGGCGAGCGGGCGGCGCACCGAGACGCGCACGACGCTCCCACCCGCCTGCTCGATGCGGTCGGCCGCGGCCTGGCACCATTTGTCGTCGACGCCGACGATGGCGGTCCGCTGCGCGCGCGCGACCAGCCGCTCCTTGATGGCGGCATAGTCGGCAAGCGTGCCGTGGCGGTCGAGATGATCCTCGCTCACGTTGAGCAGAATGCCGACCAGCGGATCGAGGCTCGGCGCGAGGTCGATCTGGTAGGAGGAGCACTCGATCACGTGCGCGCGCCCCGGCGCCGGCGGCTCGAGCGAGAGGATCGCGGTGCCGATGTTGCCGCCGAGCTCGGTCTCGTGGCCGGCGCTCTGCAACAGGTGCGCAACCAGCGCCGTGGTCGTCGATTTGCCGTTCGTGCCCGTGACGGCGACGAACACGGAGTCGGGCGCGATGCGGCGCCGCTCGCGGCAGAAGAGCTCGATGTCGCCGATCACCTCGACGCCATTCGCGCGGGCAAGCCCGACGGTCCAATGCGGCGCCGGATGGGTGAGCGGCACGCCGGGCGCGAGCACGAGGGCGGCGATCTTGGTCCAGTCGACCGCGCGCAGGTCGGCGGTCGGGATGCCGGCCTCGCGCGCGTGCTCGATGCGGGCCGCATCGTCGTCCCAGCCGATCACGTCGGCGCCGCCGGCGAACAGCGCGCTCGCGCTCGCGAGCCCCGAGCCGCCGAGCCCGAACACCGCGACCTTGCGGTCGGCGAACGAGGCGACCGGGATCATGGTCGATCTTCCTTCCCGTCCCCCGCTTGCGGGGGAGGAACGCGCGCGCAACGCGCCAGGAGGCGGCAAGTCACATCCGCCTGAGCAAGCGGCGCCCCCTCTCGCACTCTCCCCCGCAAGCGGGGGAGAGGGCCCTCTGTGCTTGTGGCTCGGCTGAGCCCCCACATGTTCCTCACCTCAGCTTCAGCGTCGACAACCCTGCCAATGCCAGCACGATGGAGATGATCCAGAAGCGGATCACGATCTGCGGCTCGGTCCAGCCGAGCTGCTCGAAATGATGATGCAACGGGGCCATCTTGAACACCCGCTTGCCGGTGAGCTTGAACGAGGCCACCTGGACGATCACCGACACCGCTTCGAGCACGAACAGCCCGCCGATCACCGCGAGCGCGACCTCCTGCTTGGTCGCGACCGCGACCGACCCGATCAGCCCGCCGAGCGCGAGCGACCCGGTATCCCCCATGAAGATGGAGGCGGGCGGCGCGTTGAACCAGAGGAAGCCGAGGCCGGCGCCGATCACGGCGCCGCACAGCACCGCCAGCTCGCCGGTGCCGGCGACGAAATGGATCTGCAGATACTCGGCATATACGAAATTGCCGATCAGGTAGGCGATGAAGCCGAAGCTCCCGGCCGCGATCATGACGGGGCCGATTGCGAGGCCATCGAGGCCGTCGGTCAGGTTCACGGCGTTGCCGGCGCCGACGATGATGAAGGCGCCGAAGATGACGAAGAACCAGCCGAGCTGAAGCAGCGCCTGCTTGAACAGCGGGAATGCGAGCGCGCTGGAGATGTCCGCTGGTCCGATCAGCTTGAGGGCGACGCAGGCGGCGCCCGCGATCAGAGCCTCGACCAGCAGCCGCACCCAGCCGGGAACGCCGCGGTGCGTCTGCTTGGTGACCTTGAGATAATCGTCGTAGAAGCCGACCACACCGAAGCCGAGCGTAACGCCGAGCACCACCCAGACGTAGGGATTGGCGAGGTTGCCCCACAGCAGCACGCCGACCAGGAGGCCGGACAGGATCATCAGCCCGCCCATCGTGGGCGTGCCTTTCTTGGTGATCAGGTGCGAGGCCGGGCCATCGGTGCGGATCGGCTGGCCTTTGCCCTGCTTGACGCGCAAGAGCTTGATGATCGCCGGGCCGAACCAGAACACGAAGATCAACGCCGTCACCGTCGCGCCGCCGGTGCGCACCGTGAGGTAGCGGAAAATGCGGAAGATCGAGACCGAGTCCGAGAACGAGGAAATCCAATACAGCATCAGGTCAACCTTGCGCTGAAACGCGGTCCGGGGCGGCGTCGGCCGCACCGGGTGCCGGGAAGCGGCGCACCAGCGCCTTCACGATCGGCCCCATGCGCGAGCCGAACGAGCCTTTGACCATCATGGCGTCGCCGCCGCGCACCGCCGCGACCACGTCCGGCTCGAGCGCGCTCGAATCCTTCGCATAGCCGCCGCGCCGTTCGGAGGGAAGCGCCTGCCACAGCGCCGCCATCAGCGGCCCCGCGCAGAAGACGAGGTCGATCGCGTGCTCACGGATCGCGTCGACGAGCTCGCGGTGGAGATCCGCGCCGGCGGGGCCGAGCTCGAGCATGTCGCCGAGCACAGCGATGCGCCGCCCGCGCGGCCCGATCTGGGCTTGGCCGAGCAGCGCCAGCGCGGCGCGCATCGAGGTCGGATTGGCATTGTAACTCTCGTCGATCAGCAGCGCGGGGCCGCCCGGAACGCCGAGCGCGATGCGGGTGCCGCGGCCCGCCGCCGGCGTCTGCTCGGCGAGCGCGAGCGCCGCGAGCGCGAGATCGGCGCCGACGAGCTCCGTGGCGGCGAGCACCGCGAGCGAGTTGATCACCAGATGCCTGCCCGGCGCGCCGACCTTGTAGGTGACGCGGTGGCCGAGGATCTCCGCCTCGACCGTGGAGACGTCGGGCGCGAGCGCGCAGCGCAGGAGCCGCGCATCGGCGCTTTTGTGCTCGCCGAACGTGACGATCCGCGCCACGTGAGCCTCACGTGCCCGCCGCGCCAGGTGGGCAAACTGCGCGTTGTCGCGGTTGAGCACGGCGACGCCGCCCGGCACGAGGCCGAGGAAGATTTCCGCCTTGGCGTCCGCAATCGCCTCGAGCGTGCCGAAAAATTCCAGATGCACCGGCGCGATCGTGGTGATGATCGCAACGTCCGGCCGCACCAGCCTGGTGAGCGGCGTGATCTCGCCGGCGTGGTTCATGCCGATCTCGAACACGCCGTAGCGCGCGGCTTTGGGCAGACGCGCGAGCGACAGCGGCACGCCCCAGTGATTGTTGAACGAGGCGACCGACGCATGGGTCTCGCCGTCGCGCGACAGCGCAAGCCGCAGCGCCTCCTTGGTCGACGTCTTGCCGACCGACCCGGTCACCGCGACGATCTTGCCTTCGCCGCGCGCCCGCGCGGCCGCCGCAAGATCGCGCAGCCCGGCGAGCACGTCGGGCACGACCAGCAGCCGCGCGTCCGCGGGCATGTCGCCGCGCTTTTCCTGCGCCACCACGGCGACCCCGGCGCCGTTTTTCAGCGCCGCGGCGACGAAGCCGTGCCCGTCATGGGCGTCCCCCTTGATGGCGAAGAACGCCTCGCCCGGCGCGATCGAGCGGCTGTCGATCGAGATGCCGTCGACGGCGGCCGGCAGCGCGCCGGCACGCTCCGCCTGCATGGCGGCGGCCATCGCGTCGACCGTCCACAATGGGGCGTTCATGCGGCATTCTCCCCAAGCGCCGACGCGACCGCCTCGTGATCGCTGAAAGGCAATGTCTGCTTGCCGATGATCTGGCCGGTTTCATGGCCTTTGCCGGCAATCAAAAGCACGTCGTCGGCCGCGAGCTCGGCGATCGCCCGCCGGATCGCCTCGCGGCGGTCGCCGATCTCGGTCGCGCCGGGCGCTGCCGCGAGGATGGCGGCGCGGATTTTCGCCGGTTCCTCGCTGCGCGGATTGTCGTCGGTGACGATGACACGGTCGGCGTTCTGCGCCGCGATCGCCCCCATGATCGGCCGCTTGCCGTGATCGCGATCGCCGCCTGCGCCGAACACGACCACCAGCCGGCCCTTCGCGTAGGGGCGCAGCGCCGCGATCGCTTTGGCGAGCGCATCGGGCTTGTGCGCGTAATCGACGAAGATCGGCGCGCCCTGCCGCCGGCCCACGAGCTCGAGCCGCCCCTTGGCGCCTTCGAGCCGCGCGAGCGCCCCGAAAGTTGCGGCCGGCTCGGCCCCGCTGACGATCGCCTGGCCGGCTGCGACCAGGGCGTTCTCGACCTGGAAGCTGCCGACCAGCGGCAAGCGCACATTATATGTTTTGCCCGCATGCGCGAGCCGCAGCGCCTGGGCAAAGCCGTCGACCGCGACATCGAGGAGCCGGATGCCGTCGCCGTTGCGGCCGACCGTCATGGCGGCAAGGCCGCGCTTGCGCGCCACGGCCGCGACCGTCGCGGCCTCGGCGCTGTCGGCCGCGATCACGGCGGCGCCGTCCGCCCGCACGATGCGCTCGAACAGGATCAGCTTCGCGGCGAGATACGCCTCGAGGGTCGGATGATAGTCGAGATGGTCGCGCGAGAGATTTGTGAAGCTCCCGACCGTGACGCGCACGCCGTCGAGCCGATGCTGGTCCAGCCCATGCGAGGATGCTTCGAGCGCGAGATGCGTGATGCCCGATGCCGCGAGCTCATCGAGGGTGCGATGCAGCTCGACCGGATCCGGCGTCGTCAGCGAGCCGTAGATTTCCTTGTCCGGCGTCACCACGCCGATCGTGCCGATGCTCGCCGCCTGGTGCCCGAGCGCGCCCCAGATCTGGCGCGTGAAGGCCGCGACCGAGGTCTTGCCGCTGGTGCCGGTGACCGCCGCGATCACCGCCGGCTGGCGCGGGAAGAGCTTCGCCGCCGCGAGCGCGAGCGCGCGCCGCGCATCGGGCACCTCCACCAGCGCGATGTCTTGGGGCAGCTCGCCGGGCAGCCGCTCCACCATGACGGCGCTGGCCCCGGCGGCGAGCGCCTGCGGAACGAAAGCGGCGCCGTCCGCCCTGGTGCCCGGGACGGCGACGAAGAGAAATCCCTGTTTCACCTTGCGGCTGTCAGCGGTGACGCCCGCAATATCCAGCGCATCGTAACGCGGCGCGCAGCGGGCATCTTCGCTCAGCAGATCGCGCAGCTTCATCGCGGTTCCCGGTCCGGACTCAGAGCCCGTCCGGGCCGGTGTAGATCATTTTCAGGCGCGATGGAATCGCCCTGGGAAACAGCCTGGCCTACTGCGTCAGCCGCGACGCCATCAGGATCTGCTTGTCGGGTGTCGGCAGGCCGAAGCGCGGCTCGATGCCGAGCAGCGGCGCGGCCCGGGCGATCACCCTGGCGGCGGTCGGCACCGCGTTCATGCCGGCGGTCGCGAAGTAGCCGTCTTCCTTCAGGCCCTGCGGCTCGTCGAGCATGATGAACACGAGATAGCGCGGATCGTCGGCCGGCAGCACCGCCATGGTGTCGGTCATCAGCCGCTTCTTGATGTAGTGCCCGCCGAACACCTTCTCGGCGGTTCCCGTCTTGGCGCCGACATAATAGCCCGGCACGTCGGCCTTGGTCGCAGTTCCGTGCGCGCCGGTCTCGGCGTTGAGGCGCATGAGGTAGCGCATCATCACGCTGGTTTCGGGTTTGATCACGCGCGTTCCGAGCGCGCTCGCCTGCGCCTCGGAGCGCTTGAGGAAGGTCGGCGGGATCAGGATGCCGCCGTTCATCAGCGCGGCGACGCCCATCACGGCCTGCAGCGGCTCGACCGAAATGCCGTGCCCGAACGCGATGGTCGCCGTGTTCACCTCGGCCCAGTGCTTCGGGTACATCGGCTCGCGGCTTTCCGGCAGCTCGGTCTTGAGGCGGTCGAGCTGGCCGAACCTGCGCAGGAAGGCCTGATGCGCCGACACGCCGATCGAGCGCGCCAGCATCGCGGCGCCGATGTTGGACGAATAGATGAATACCTCGGAGACGCTGATCGGTCGGTGCATCGCGTGGTAGTCGTGGATCGTATGATGCCCGTAATGTAGCGGCGAGCGCACGTCGACCAGCGAGTTTAGGTTGTAGCGCCCGGAATCGAGCGCCATCGCGATCGTGAACGCCTTGTAGGTCGAGCCCATCTCGAACAGACCGTTGGTCAGCCGGTTGAAGGTCTCGCCCATGAAGCCAGGCCCGTTGATCTTCGCCTGGGTGATGTCCCGCTCGGCCGCCTCGCGCCCGAAGTTCGGGTCGAAGTCGGGCTCCGACGCCATGGCGATCACCTCGCCGGTGCGCACGTTGTAGATGACGCCCGCCGCCGACTTCGCCCTGAACTTCTCCTTAGCGGCGACCAGCTCGTCGCGCAGCACGTGCTGGACGCGCAGGTCGAGCGAGAGCACCACCGGCTCCTGCTGTCGGTCGGTGGCGAAGCCCGCCTTGTGCAGCTCGAGCAGGCCCTGGTCGTCGAGCCACTTCTCGATGCCGGAGACGCCCGTGTTCTCGACGGTGACGTAACCGAGCTCGTGCGAGACCTCGGGGCCGTTGGGGTAGACGCGCTTGTTCTCGGTGACGAAGCCGATCGCCGGAATGCCGACCCGCTTGATCTCGGCCTGCTGCTGCGGCGTGATATCGCGCTTGAGCCAAGTGAAGCCGCGCCTGGTGTTGCCGAGACGCTGGCGGAGGTCCTTGGTGTCGAGATCGGGAAAGATCGAAGTGAGCAGCTCGATGTCGACGTCGACATCGTAGATGCGGCGCGGCTCGGCGAACAGCGAGGGGCGCTTGACGTCGGTGGCGAGGAGCTCGCCGTTGCGGTCGATGATGTTCGGACGCGCGGTGCCGACCGCATCGCTGCTGCCGCGCCGCGCCGCGTGGCTGTCGGGCGCGATCGCGAAGATCACCAGCTTGGCGGCGATGATGGCGTAAATGACCCCGAAGCCGAACACCGCGAGCCCGAGCCGCGCGCGCGCCTTGCGGTCGCGATCGACGTTGCGCCCATAGAGCAGCGCCTGCACGAAGCGGCGATGCCACGGCATCGCCGGCGCCGGACGCGGGGCCGCTCCGGTCGCGGGCGCGGCGGGTGATGCGTCGTCGTTCATTCGATCACCTCGCGATCACCTCGCCGCAACCGGCTTGCGCGTGCTGCCGGTCGGATAGTCCGCCGTCTGCTTCTCGATCATGTTGGCGATCGGATCGGGTGTCTCCGCCGGCGCGGCCGGCGCGGCGCGGTCGGGCAGATTATCGAGCGCGTCGAACTGCGCGGCCTCGATTGGTCGCAGCTTGAGATGCCGGTCGGCGAGGCGCTGGATGCGGGCCGGATTGTCGAGCTGCGACCACTCGGCGCGCAGCGAGGCGTTCGTGTCATGCATGCGGCGCAAGTCGGTGCTGAGCTTGGCGATGCGCTCCGCCTGCAGCGTCGCGTCGAACTTGATCTTGTAGACGTAGACGGCGGCGCTCACGAGCGCGGCGACGACGATGAGGTGCAGGAACCGCATGCCTCACCCCCTGCGCAGAACGTCGGCGAGCGCGGGCAGACGCGGCAGGCTCGGGTGGTCGCTCGTGTCGGCCGGCGCCGCGGTGCGCTCGGCGGCGCGCAGCTTGGCGGATCGCGCGCGCGGATTGGTCTCGGTCTCGGCAGCATCGGGACCGACCGGACGCCTGGTCAGGATCGAAAAGCTCGCCGGCGGCGGCGTCGCCTGCGGCAGGTGACGCGAGCCCATGCGGCTGCCGGCGCGGGCAGCGAGAAACATCTTCACCATGCGGTCTTCGAGCGAGTGGAACGAGACCACCACCAGCCGGCCGCCCGGCTTCAGGACGCGCTCCGCCGCCGTCAATCCGCGCGCAAGCTCGCCGAGCTCGTCGTTGACGTAGAGGCGCAGCGCCTGGAACGTGCGGGTCGCCGGATGGATGTCGCCCGGGCGCGCGCGCACGACACGCGAGACGATCTCGGCGAGCTCACCGGTCGTGCGGATCGGCGCGGCGTCGCGCGCTTTGACGATCGCCCGCGCGACGCCGCGCGAGTGCCGCTCCTCGCCGAGCAGGAAGATGATGTCGGCGAGCGTGCGCTCCGACGCCGCCGCGACCACGTCGGCGGCGCTCGGGCCCTGCGCTTCCATGCGCATGTCGAGCGGCCCATCGAGGCGAAACGAGAAGCCGCGCTCGGCCTGGTCGAGCTGCATCGACGACACGCCGAGGTCGAGCACCACGCCATCGACGGCCGTGATGCCGAATCCGGCCGCTACCTCGTCCAGCGCCGAAAAGCGGCTTTCGGCGACGGTCAGCCGACCACCCATCTCCTCGACCAGACCGCCCGCATTCGCGACCGCGCTCTGGTCGCGGTCGAGCGCCAGCACCTTGCAGTCGGCCGCCGCGAGGATCGCGCGTGCGTACCCGCCGGCGCCGTAGGTGCCGTCGATGTAGAGGCCGCCCCTATGGATATCGAGGTGCTCGATCACCGGTCGGACGAGCACGGGAATGTGGCGGGCCAGTCCGCCAGCGACCTCGGAATCTCCGATGCCGCGGCCCGTCATCATTCCCGTGCCCCGTCGTCCGAGGCCGGACGCTCGGAGCCGAGGCGTTTCGTCAGCTTGCGCACCGTCGCGGTGGCCTGCGCGAGGTGAGCGCGGAAACGCTGCGGCTCCCAGATCTGGAACTTGTGGCCGAGCCCGACGAACGCGACCGCGTCGGTGATCCCGGCATGCGATTTCAACTCTTCCGACAGCACCACGCGGCCCTCGCCGTCGACGTTCAGGGTCTCGCTCCGGCCGTAGAGCGTGACCTGGAATTCCTCCCGTTCCACCGCATAGGGCGGGAAGCGCGCGATCAAGCCCTCGATCTCGGCGAGCAGCGCATGGCCGCCCGCATCGACCGCTGGCTGATCGAGCGCCGGGTAGCAAAAGAGCCCGGCGAAACCGTCGCGGGTCAGCACTGAACGAAAAGAAGCGGGAATCGACACGCGCCCCTTGGCGTCGAGACGCAGAACGCTGTTCGAGACGAAGCGGTCCATACGCGCCCGCACTCCGGGCGCCGAGCTGCGCCCGCCACACGCCACCCACATTCAGGTCGACGACGCGGGGCACCTCGGCCCAATCGCCTGAGCTGTTTGGATTTTTATGGGATAACATGGGAATTATTGGGCGTCAATGGACCGAACCCAGGCCGCCTTCCAACTATTGCTGCAGTAGATCAATGTGATTAACAGCCGTCAGCCTTAAGGAACCGTTGCCGCCGAACTGCGGAGCCGCCCGCGATGCGAATCGCGCTCATGACCGACATCCACGGCAACCGGGAGGCGCTTGCGGCCTGTCTCGCCCATTGCGAGCAGAACGGCATCGACCGTTACGTCTTTCTCGGCGATTTCGTCGGCTACGGCGCCGATCCGGGCTGGGTAATCGACACCGTGACGACGCTGGTCGGGCGCGGCGCGGTCGCGATTCTCGGCAACCACGACGCCGCCGTGCTCACCGACAGCGCCGGCATGAACGAGGTCGCGGCCGACGCCATCGCCTGGACGCGCGCACAGCTCGACGAGCGCCACCGCGGCTTCATCGCCGACCTGCCCCTGCGCGTCGAGGAAGCCGACCGGCTCTACGTGCATGCGAGCGCCGACGAGCCCGACCGGTGGCACTATGTCACCGAGCTCTACGGCGCGGCGAAGAGCCTGATGGCGACGCCGGCGCACGCGACCTTCTGCGGCCACACCCACGTGCCGGCGCTGTTCCACATGTCGCTCACCGGCAAGTTCGCGAGCTTCGACCCGGTCGAGAGCGTCGAGATCCCGCTCACCCGCCAGCGCCGCTGGCTCGCCGTGATCGGCTCGGTCGGCCAGCCGCGCGACCGCGATCCCTCGGCCTGCTACGCGGTGCTCGACGACGTGCGTGGCGCGCTCACCTATGTGCGCGTGCCCTACGACATCGAGAGCGCGGCGCGAAAGATCATGCAGGCCGGGCTGCCGGCGATGCTCGCCGCACGGCTGTTCGAAGGGTTCTGACCCGACATGTATCCGCGCAACCTGGAAGCCGGCCAGGTGATCGACGGCTTCATGCTGGTGGAGGCCCTCGCGCCCGGCGGCATGGCGAATTTCTGGCGCGTGCGTCGGCTCGGCGACGACCTGCCCATGATCATGAAGATCCCGCTGCTCCGCCGCGGCGAGGACCCGCTCACCATCGTGGGCTTCGAGGTCGAGCAGATGATTCTCGCGCGGCTGACCGGCCCGCATGTTCCGAAGTTCGTCGCCGCCGGCGATTTCGAGCGGCCCTATATCGTGATGGAATTCATCGCCGGCCGCCCGGTGCGCACTTTTCTCGAAAAGACGCCGCTGCCGGCCGGCGAGGTCGCGGAGATCGGAGCGAAGATCGCGTTCGCGCTGCACGATCTGCACCGCCAGCACGTCATCCATCTCGACCTCAAGCCCAGCAACGTGATCCTGCGCGACAATGGCAAGCCCGAGCTGGGCGAGGGAAAGCTGGGCGAGGCGGTGCTGATCGATTTCGGCCTGTCGCGCCATGCGCAGCTGCCTGATCTCGTCGCCGAGGAGTTCGACGATCCGGTCGGCACCGGGCCCTACATCGCGCCCGAGCAGGTGCGGCGCGACCGCGGCGATCCGAGGAGCGACATCTTCGCGCTCGGCGTGGTCCTTTATTTCCTCGCCACCGGCGAGCGCCCGTTCGGCGAGCCGCAGCGCGCCGCCGAATGGCGGCGCCGGCTGTGGCGCGATCCCTACCCGCCGCGCCACCGCAACGAGAATGTCCCGCCATGGCTGCAGGAGATCATCCTGCGCTGCCTCGCGGTCGATCCGGCCGAGCGCTATGCGACGGCGGCGCAACTCGCCTTCGACCTGCAGCATCCCGACCAGGTGCCGCTCACCGCGCGCGCCACCCGGCGCGAGCGCGACGGCCCGGTCACGGTGGCGATGCGCTGGCTCGCCGCGCGCCGGCAGGGTCCGCTGCCGCGCCGCTCGGTCGCCGGCCTGCTCGCGCGCGCCCCCATCATCATGGCGGCGATCGACCTTGCGCCCGAGGGCGAAAGCCTGCGCGGCGCGCTCCTGATCGCAGTGCGCCGCCTGCTCGAGACCGAGCCCGGCGCGCGGCTCGCCTGCGTCAATGCGATGCGGATCTCGCGTATCACCCTCGATTCCGGCGTCGACGCGCAGGGCCGCAATCTGCACCTCCAGCGGCTCATCGCGCTCAAGCACTGGGCCCGCACGCTGCCGGCCGCGGCCGACCGCATCACCTACCACGTGATCGAGGCGACCGACCCGGCCGACGCGCTCGTCGACTACGCGCGCAACAATCGCATCGACCATGTCGTCATGGGCGCGCGCGGCGCCTCGCCGCTGCGCCGCCTGCTCGGCAGCGTCTCCGCCAAGGTCGTGGCCGAGGCGCCGTGCACCGTCACGGTGGTGCGAACAAGAGAGTCGGTGTCGAAGGTGGCCACGTGAACCAGCGCACGCGTCTCATGCGCCTCTTCTCCCGGCGAAGAGCGGGGAGAGGAAGCGCAACCGCCGTGCTAAATTCCGCCCTATGACCTTCCCGCCTGATTCTCCCCTCGTCGACGAAATCCATCCTTCGCCCAACCACGAGCCGCGCCGCGGCGTGGCGCGGCCCGACATCCTGCTGCTGCACTACACCGGCATGGCGTCGACGCAAGCCGCGCTGGAGCGGCTCACCGATCCGGGCCCGCGTCTCTCCTCGCACTATCTGGTGTTCGAGGACGGCCGCATCCTTCAGCTCGTGCCGGAAGCACGGCGCGCCTATCACGCCGGCGAGTCGTATTGGGAGGGCTCGACCGACATCAACTCGCGCTCGGTCGGAATCGAGATCGGCAACCAGGGTCACGATTTCGGCTCCCCACCGTTTCCCGATGCGCAGATCGCGGCGGTGATCGCGCTTTGTCGCGACATCATCGCCCGCTGGTCGATCGTGCCTTGCCATGTGCTCGCCCACTCGGATGTCGCGCCCGATCGCAAGCGCGATCCCGGCGAAGCGTTTCCGTGGCAGCGCCTCGCCGACGCGGGCGTCGGCGCCTTCGCGCCGGAGGCGATCGTGCGTGGCGGCGCGTTGCGCCCGGGCGACCGCGGCGAGGCAGTCGCGCGGCTGCAGCGCATGCTCGCCGACTACGGCTACGGCATCACGGCGACCGGCCAGTATGATGCGGCGACGCACGAGATCGTCACCGCCTTCCAGCGGCACTATCGGCCGGCCCGCGTCGACGGGATCGCGGATACCTCGACGGTGCGCACGCTGGAGAAGCTCGCCGCGCAGAAGGCCCGCCGCCCTGTCTAGGCGTGCTCCTCGATCACGCTCGCCCGCACGTCGTCCTCGATCAGGCGCCAGATGCGGTCGACATAGGCGACGAACTCGGGCGTGCGCTTGATCGCGAGCTGCCGCGGCCGCGGCAGCGCCACCTCGACGGTCTCCTGCACGCGGCCGGGCCGCCGCGCGAACACCAGCACGCGGTCGGAGAGGAAGACGGCCTCGTCGATCTGGTGGGTGACGAACAGCACGGTCTTGCGGCCCTGCTCCCAGATGCGCAACAGCTCGGTCTGCATGATCTCGCGCGTCTGCGCGTCGAGCGCCGAGAACGGCTCGTCCATCAGCAGGATGTCGGGATCGATCGCGAGCGCGCGCGCGAGGTTGACGCGCTGACGCATGCCGCCCGAGAGCTGGCGCGGATGGTAATTCTCGAAGCCGGCGAGACCGACGAGCTTCAACAGCTCGAGCGTGCGCCGCCGCGCCTCCGGCCCGGCACGGCCGGCGATCTCGGGGCCGATCAGCGCATTGTCGAGCACCGTGCGCCACGGCAGCAGATTGTCGTTCTGAAACACGAAGCCGCGGTCGGTGCCCGGCCGGGTGACCGGCTTGCCGTCGATCGTCACCCGGCCCGCGGTCGCGGCCTCGAGGCCCGCGATGATGCGCAGGAAGGTGGTCTTGCCGCAGCCGCTCGGGCCGACCAGCGAGATGAACTCGCCGGGCGCGACCGCAAGCTCGATCCCGCGCAGCGCTTCGAGCGCGTCGAAGCGCTTGTCGAGGGCCGTGACGGCGAGCTTGGCGGTCATGTCGGCAACATGCCCCTCAATCCCGCGTCCACGGCACGATCTTGCTCTCGAGCCAGCCGAATCCCGCCGTCATGGCGATGCCGGCCGCCGCCAGCACCACGACGCCGGCGAACAGCTCCGGCATGTTGAACGCATCGGCCGACTGGCTGATCAGGCGGCCGAGCCCGGCGCGCGAGCCGAACAACTCGGCGACCACCACGGCGATCAGGCCGCGGCCGATGCCGAGCTTGAGGCCGGCGAGAATGAACGGCATCGCGGACGGAAGCGAAACTTTGAGGAAGATCTGCCCCGACGTCGCGCCGAAGCTGCGCAGCATCTCGATCAGCCGCGGGCTGGTGGTGCGCAACCCCGCCTCGGTGTTGATGGTGACGGGGAACAGCACCAGGAAGATCACCACCAGCACCTTCGACCAGATGCCGATGCCGCACCACAGGATGAACAAGGGCGCGAGCGCGATGGTCGGGGTAGCGTAGAGCCCGGAGATCCACGGCTGGGTCACCTGCTTGGCGAGCGCGCTGCTCGCCATCGCGAGCCCGAGGGCGATGCCGAGCGCGCTCGCGATCACATAACCGACCACGAACTCGAGGCCGCTGACGCCGATGTGGCGCCACAGCTCGCCGGTCGCGGCGAGCGAGACGATGGCGGCGACGATCTGCGAGGGCGCCGCCAGAAAGAGCGCATTATCGACGACGACGCGGCTCAGCAGCTCCCACAGCGCGAGACCGGTCCCGATCGAGACGAGGCCGGCGAGATGATGGCGGCGAAAGGCGGCGAACGGGTCGCGCGCGGCGCGGCGCGGCGGCGACGCGGTCCTCTCCTGCTCGCGCGCGGCTATCGTCATGATCAGTCACTGATCTTCGTCACGCCGGACAGGACCAAGCGCTCGACCTCGACCTTGCCGGTATCTCCGAGGCTCACCAGCGCGTCGACCAGCGCACCCAGCCGCTTGCGCGAGATCGCGCCGGTCGGCTCGAAGAACTTGCCTTTGCGGTAAAAGTCGTAGGACTTCTCGACCTCGTCGGCCTTGAGCTTGCTCGCCGCGACCATCATCTTGACCGCCTCGGCGCGGTTGGCGTCGTCGTTGAACCAGGCGATCGCCTTGGCATGCGCGGCGAGGATGCGCGCCATCAGGTCCTGATGCGCCTTCGCCCAGGCGAGATTGACCACCGTGCCGGAGAACGGCAGCTCCGGCGCGAAGTCGACCGTGCGCCCGAGCTCGTTGAAGCCGCGCGCGGTCGCCTGGAAATTGAACGGCGGCAGCAGGATCGCGGCATCGACCGCGCCGGACAGCAGCGCCTGGGCACGCGCCGAGGTCGCGCCGGCGTACACCATGTCGAACCCGCCCGGCTTGATGCCGCTCGGCGCCAGCATGCGCTCGACATAGATGCGGGTGATGTCCTTCGGGCCGCCGAGCGAGATCACCTTGCCCTCGAGCTCCGCGAGGCTCTTGATCGTCGACTTCGCCACCAGCGCGTACGGCGGCGATTGCGTCTCGAGGCGCACGATCGCGATCGGCGCGCCCTTGTCGATGGCGCGGATCGGGTCGACCAGCCCCGTCGACATGGTGACGTCGAGCGACCCGGCGGTGAGCTGCTGGATCATCTGCGCACTCGACGGGATGTAGACGAGATCGATCTTCACGTTCTGCTCGGTGAAGAACCCCTTCTCGATGCCGATGAACACCGGCCACAGGTTGGCGGAGGCGGAGCCGACGGTGCCGACCGTCACGCTGTCGGCGGCGGGCGATGAGGTTGCGGCGAGCGCCGCCATCACGGCCGCGAGGACGGCCCGCCGCAAGGTTCTGCCGATACGCATCGCGCTTCTCCTCAATCGACGATCCGGGTCACGTCCGGGATGAACAGCCGGTCGACCTTGAAATCGGGCGGGATGTCGCCGAGCTGCTTGAGCGCCTCCACCACCGCGTCGAGCTTGCCCTTGGAGATCGCGCCGGTCGGCTCCAGGAAGCCGCTCTTGATGAGGAAGTCATAGGCTTTCTCGACATCGTCGTGGCCGAGCTTGCTCACCGACATCATCAGCTTGACCGCTTCCTCGCGATTGGCCGGCGCGGACAGCCAGGCGATCGACTGGGTGTAGACACCCAGGAACTTCTGTAGCGCATCCTTGTGGCTCTTCGCCCAGTTGCGGTTGGTCGAAACGCCCGAAAAAGGCATATCGACCACGTCGGCGGCGAGCCCGAGATTGGTGAAGCCGGCCGCCTCTGCATGGAAGTTATAGGGCGCCGTGAGGATCGCGGCATCGGCGGCGCCGGTCTGCAGCGCCTGCAGCCGCGCCGAGGTCGCACCGGCGAAGATCAGGTCGACGTCCTTCGCGGCGACGCCGCTCGGCGTCAGCATGCGCTCGAAGAAGATGCGGGTGATGTCCTTCGGCCCGCCGACCGAGACGATCTTGCCCTTGAGGTCGGCGATGCGCTTGATCGGCGACTTCGCCATCAGCGCGTAAGGCGGCCGCTGCATCTCGATGCGCACGATCGCGACCGGCGCGCCCTTGTCGACCGCGCGAATCGGATCGACCAGGCCGCTGCCGACGCTGACATCGACGGCGTCGACGGTGAGCTGCTGGATCACGCCGGCGTTGGACTGCACGTACTCCATCGAGATGTTGATGCCTACGGCGGCGAAGAGCCCTTTTTTGTCGCCGACCATCACGGGCCACAGGTTGGCCGAGGCCGAGCCCACCGATCCCACCACGATCGTCTCGGCCGCGCGGGCGCGCGGCGTTGCCACCGCCACGACGCACAGGGCCGCGATCGCGAGCGTACGCAGCCTTCGGCACGACGCGGCCATGGCGCGATTCCTCACGTCTCGAGCTGCGCCAGATAGTGCTCGGCGATCTCGCTCCCGGTGGTGCGCCACACGCCGGCATGGCTGCAAATGTAGTCGAGCGCCGCATCGAGCGCGCCGATGCGGTGCGGCACGCCGGTGATGTAGGGATGCAGCGCGATCGGCAGCACCCGGCCGGACGCCTCGCCCTCGCGATAGAGCACGTCGAAGGTGCGGCAGATCATGTTCTTGAACTCGTCGGGCGTGACGAGCATGTGCTCATAGGCCGGCTTGTCGTTGCATTGCTGCGGGTACGGCACCGAGAGGATCCGCTTGCCGCCATCGAGGTGCATCACATAGGGCTGGTCGTCGTTGCACCAGTCGCACTGGTAGAGACAGCCTTGCGCGGCCAACAGGTCGAGCGTGTCCCAGGTCTGCTGCAGCCCGGAGCTGAGCCAGCCCTTCACCGGCTTTCCGGTCGCGCGCCCGATCTTCTCGAACGTGCGGCGGATGATATTCGCTTCCTCGCCGGGAGGCGCCTCGTTGAGGCGGCGGGTGTTGCTCTCGTTGTGCCCCATCCATTCCCAGCCGCGCTTGTTGCCCTCCTCGAGGATGATCGGGTGGGCATCGCACAGGTTGGCGTTGAGCGCGACCGAGCCGCGGATGCCGTAGCGATCGAGCACTTCCATGATGCGCCACACGCCGACCCGGTTGCCGTAGTCGCGCGCCGACCACATCACCACGTCGGGGATCTTGCCGCCGGCGCCGTAGCCGCCGGGGCGCTCCTGCATCGAGAAGTATTCGATGTTGGGGATCACCCACAGGGCGACGCGCGCGCCGTTCGGCCATTCGAGGCGCGGACGCTTGATGATGGGCGAGTAGTCGAACGGGCCATAATCGCGTGGTTTCATGTCGTTCAGCTCGCCTTGCGCACCGCCATCGTGTCGAGATGGGCGACCACCTCGTCGACCTTCATCACGTCCGCGTATTTGTGGTGCAGGTCGAACAGGTTGATCTTGTGCGACAGCAGGCTGCGGTCGAAGCAGCATTCCTCGACCAGCGTCACGTGGAAGCCGTGCGAGTAGGCGTCCACAGCCGAGGCGCGCACGCAGCCCGAGGTGCTCTCGCCGCAGATGACGACCGAGCGTATGCCGAGCTGGGTGAGGTGGGCGACGAGCGGCGTGCCGAAGAAGACGCTGGCGCGCTGCTTGGTGATCACTACGTCCCCCGGCTGCGGCTTGAAGTCGGCGCGGATGGCGTAGAGCGCGGGATCGGTCTGGATCTTGCGCCTCCGCGTCGCGGTCACGCTGCCCGGGAGCGAGTCGGCGCGGGTGTCCATCGTCGAGTAGAACACCGACAGGCTTGCCGCGCGCGCGGCGGCGAACAGGCGCTTGGTAGGCTCGATCGCCGCAAAGGCGTTCTCGCCGCACGAACTGGGATAGGTCTTCGCCGCCTCGGCGACCGGCCGGGCGCCGCCCTGGTAGGCCAGCTCGTAGAGATCGATCGCGATCAGCGCCGGCGCCGGCCCGACGAAAGTCTTGCGCTCGTAATGCGAATAGATCCCGAGCACGTCGGGCGGCACGATGTCCTTCCAGCAGTGGTCTTCGAAATCGCTCGCCATCGGATCGGCCTCCCGGCTGATGGTGCGCAGCAGCAAAGCCTGCCGGCAGGCGGACTATCCACCCCGTTCATCTGAGCCCGTCTGCGGGGGCGTTTCAATAGCGCGGGGGGCGGTTGCACCTCGTCGCCACCGGCCTTGACGTCGCGACGTCGCGGCCCCATTCATCTCGCCGTCAGTCGGCCGGACGGCCGCTCCGGCAACGGTCGAAAGGCTGCCGGGGAGGAAAGTCCGGGCTCCACGGACATGCGGTGCCGGATAACGTCCGGCGAGAGATTTCCGCGCAAGCGGCAAGATCTCAGGGACAGTGCCACAGAGAACGGACCGCCACGGCTGCGGCTGCGGCAAGGGTGAAAAGGTGCGGTAAGAGCGCACCGCGTTGCGGGCAACCGCGACGGCACGGCAAACCCCACCGGGAGCAAAACCGAATAGGGACGGCGCGGGGAGCAATCTCCGGGACCTGTGTCCGGGTCTGGTCGTCCGGGTAGGTTGCTCGAGGCGCCGGGCAACCGGCGTCCCAGAGGAATGGCCGTCACGCGGTGGGGGCTTGCTCCGCCGCCGTACAGAACCCGGCTTACAGGCCGGCTGATGCATGAAGGGGGCTCGGCGGCAACACCGCCGGGCCCCCACCAATTTTAGACGTCACGCCGCCTCCGCCGTCAGGACGCGCCCCTTGGTTTCCGGTAGCAGCAGCGCCGCGACAATGAGGATCCCGTAGGCGATCGCCGCGAACACGCCGATCGACTGGCCGAGCGGCAGCGTCTTGCTCAACAGTCCGACGAACCACGGATTGAGCGCCGCGATGCCGCGCCCGAAATTGTAGGCGAAGCCCTGCCCCGAGCCGCGCATGCGGGTCGGATAGAGCTCGGTGAGGAACGGGCCCATGCCGGAGAAGATGCCCGACGCGAAGAAGCCGAGCGGGAAGCCGAGAAACAGCATCGCGGTATCGTTGATCGGCAGCTGAGTGTAGACGATCACGGTCAGCAGCGAGCACACCGCGAACAGGATGAAGTTCGCGCGCCGGCCGATGCGGTCGGCGAGCCAGGCGCTCACCCAGTAGCCGATCAGCGAGCCGATGATGATGACCGCGAGATAGCCGCCGGTGCCGAGCACGGTGAGCTTGCGCTCGTCGTGCAGAAACGTCGGCAGCCAGGTCGTGATCGCGTAATAGCCGCCCTGCGCGCCGGTCACGAGCAGCGAGGTCAGCACCGTGATCCGCAGCATCGCGGGCGAGAAGATCTCGAGAAAGTTGGCGCCCGTCCCTGCGGCCGCGAGATTGCTCTGCGTCGCCTTGAATACCGGCGGCTCGTCGACGAACCGGCGCACGAAGAAGACGAGGATCGCGGGCGTGACGCCGATCCAGAACAGCACGCGCCAGGCAAAATCCTGCGGCAGCGCATAGAACAGCATCGTCGCGAGCAGCGCCGCGATGCCCCAGCCGATCGCCCACCCGCTCTGCATCGCGCCCACCGCCTTGCCGCGATTCTCCGGCCGGATCACCTCGCCGACCAGCACCGCGGCCGCCGCCCACTCGCCGCCGAAGCCGAACCCCATGAGGGCGCGGAAGACGAACAGCTGGGTGTAGCTCTGCGCGAAGCCGCACAGCAGCGTGAACACCGCAAACCAGCCGACCGTGATCTGCAGTGTGCGCACGCGCCCGACCCGATCCGCGAGCGCGCCCGCGAGCCATCCCCCGAACGCCGAGGTGAGCAGCGTCACGGTGCCGATCAGGCCGGCATCCGACTTGGTGATCGCGAAGGCGGTCAGCAGCGCGGGGATAGCGAAGCTGAACATCTGCACGTCCATGGCGTCGAGGACCCAGCCGCCGATGCAGGCCCAGAACGCGCTGCGCTCGCGCGGCTTCATCTCGGCGTACCAAGCAAGCGGATTATGCTCGCCGTGCAGGGCGTCAGTCTGTGTGGTCATCTCTTCCTCCCTCGCATTCTTCTTTCTTCACCCCTCCCCTGCAGGACGAGGGTCGACCGTCTCGCGAAGCGGAAGACCGACGGGCGGGGTGGGGTGAGGCTGGCTCAAACTGAAGCGCCGGCCACCCCACCCCATCGCTTCGCTCGCGACCCTTTCCCTGCAGGGCAGGGTGACGAGGAGTGCGGTGACCGCCCGCCTTCCGTCCAATCGTGCTTTGCGATCGTCTTTGATAAGCTCGACTTATCAGGGGAAGTTCCGCACGGAGGCGGCATGATCGAGTTCAAGACCTTGGAGACCTTCGTCTGGGTCGCCAACTTGCGGAGCTTTCGCGGCGCCGCCGAGAAGCTGCACACGACGCAGCCGGCCGTGTCGATGCGCATCGCGCAGCTCGAGGAGACCCTCAAGGTGCCGCTGTTCGAGCGCGACCGCCGCCGCGTGGCGCCGACCGAGAAGGGCCGCGAGCTCATCGGGTATGCGGAGCGGCTGCTGCGCCTGCGCGCAGAGATGATCGAGGCGGTGGGCGATCCCTCGACCATGCGGGGACTTGTGCGGCTCGGCGTCGCCGAGACCATCGTGCACACGTGGCTCCCTGCGTTCATCGAGCGGGTCAACACCGCCTACCCCAACCTCGAGCTCGAGATCGAGGTCGACATCTCCACCAACCTGCACGATCGTCTGGTCGGGCGCGACCTCGATCTCGCATTCCTGCTCGGCCCGGCGGCCCATCCGAACATCCACAGCCGGCCGCTGTGCGCGTTTCCGCTCGCCTTCATGGCCCATATGGACATCAAGCTCGGCAAGAAGCCGGTGGCGCTCGCCGACATCGCGCGCCACCCGGTGATCACCTATTCGCGCAACACCGAGCCGTACGCGGCGCTGCGCGAGCTCTTCGCGCGCGCCGGGCTGCAGCCGACCATCCACGCCAGCGCCTCGCTCGCGACCGTCGTGCACATGGCGCTCGACGGTATCGGCATCGCCACGCTGCCGCCCGCGATCCTGCCCGGCATGGCGGCGCGCGGGCGGCTGCGCGCGATCGCGACCGAGGCGAACCTGCCGAGCCTGAATTTCGTCATGAGCTGGCCGGCGGCGCCCGAGCGGCTCGCGGTGCGCAAGGTCGCCGACATTGCGGCCGAGGTCGCGCGGGCCGGCGCGGCGCGGCGATAATTCCAGCTTATCAAACGCAATGTCAATTTACGATTGGACTTGATGAGGCGCCGTGCTCTAAGACGCCCCGCCTCACCTCAATCCTGCCCGCAACCATGACAAGCACCGACACAAACATCGCCACCAGCACCGGTTCCTGGGATTTCTGGATCGACCGCGGCGGCACCTTCACCGACGTCATCGGGCGCAAGCCGGACGGCACGCTGGTCGCCCACAAGCTGCTGTCCGAGAACCCCGAGGCCTATCGCGACGCGGCCGTCCAGGGCATCCGCGACCTGCTCGGGCTCGAGCCCGGCGCCGCGATCCCACCCGGCCGCGTCGGCGCCGTGAAGATGGGCACCACGGTCGCGACCAATGCACTCCTCGAGCGCAAGGGCGAGCGCACGCTGCTGGTCACCACCAAAGGCTTCCGCGACGCCCTCAAGATCGGCTACCAGGCGCGGCCCAAGATCTTCGCCCGCCAGATCATCAAGCCCGACATGCTGTTCGAGCGCGTCGCCGAGATCGACGAGCGCGTGCGCGCCGACGGCACGGTCGAGCGCCCGCTCGATCTCGCCGGGGCGCGGACGGCCCTCGAGGCGGCCAAGCGCGACGGCATCGTCGCGGTCGCGATCGTGTTCATGCATGCGTATCGCTATCCCGAGCACGAGCAGAAGGTCGCCGCGCTCGCGCGCGACATGGGCTTCGCCCAGGTGTCGGTCAGCCATGAGGTCTCGCCGCTGATCAAGCTCGTCGGCCGCGGGGATACGACCGTGGTGGATGCGTATCTCTCGCCCATTCTGCGCCGCTATGTGGCGCAAGTGGCGGGCGAGATGGAAGGTGGCGCTTCTTCTTCACCCTCCCCTGCAGGGGGAGGTGAAGAGAGCGCCCGCCTCATGTTCATGATGTCCTCGGGTGGCCTCACCGCCGCCGACCTCTTCCAGGGCAAGGACGCGATCCTCTCCGGACCGGCCGGCGGCGTCGTCGGCATGGCGCAGACCGGACGCTCGGCCGGCTTCGAGCGCCTGATCGGCTTCGACATGGGCGGCACCTCGACGGACGTATCGCATTTCGACGGCGAGTACGAGCGCGCCTTCGAGACCGAGGTCGCCGGCGTGCGCATGCGCGCGCCGATGATGCTGATCCACACGGTCGCGGCCGGCGGCGGTTCGGTCCTGCATTTCGACGGCGCGCGCTTCCGCGTCGGCCCGGATTCGGCCGGCGCCAATCCGGGGCCGAAATGCTACCGCCGCGGCGGCCCGCTCGCCGTCACCGATGCCAACGTCATGGTCGGCAAGCTCATCCCGGATTTCTTCCCGAAGATTTTCGGCCCGCATCAGGACCAGCCGATCGACGCCGACGCGGTGCGCACCGCGTTCGCCGCGCTCGCCCACGAGATCGGCGACGGCCGAAGCCCTGAGGACGTCGCCGACGGCTTCATCAAGATCGCGGTCGAGAACATGGCGAACGCGATCAAGAAGATCTCCGTGCAGCGCGGCTACGACGTGACGCGCTACGCGCTCAACTGCTTCGGCGGCGCCGGCGGCCAGCACGCGTGCCTCGTCGCCGACGCGCTCGGCATGACCAAGGTGCTGATCCATCCGTTCTCGTCGCTGCTCTCCGCCTACGGCATGGGCCTCGCCGACATCCGCGCCACTCGCCAGCAGGCCATGGAGGAGCCGTTCGGGCCCGGCGTGTTCGAGAAGATCATCGACCTCGGCCTGAGGCTCGCGAGCCCGGCGGTGCGGGAAGTCGAAGGCCAAGGGCCCTCACGACACGAGATCGTCGGCCATGTCCGCGCCCATGTTCGCTATGCCGGCACGGATACGGCCCTCGAGGTGCCTGCTTTCCCATTCGAGGGCAGCTACTTCTCCTCGGGCGATGACGGCATCTTCGATCTGACGGTCGGGGACATGCGGACGCCGCAGGCTGCGGCCGCCGGTGCGCTGACGAAAAAAGAAGCCGAGCTGAAATCGGCATTCGAAGCCCTTCACAAGGCGCGCTTTGGCTTCATCGATCCGGACAAGCAGCTCGTGGTCGAGGCGCTCTCGGTCGAGGCGATCGGTGGCGGCGCAAAGTTCGATGAGCCGGGACAGGCAATCACATGCGGATCCCTGCCGGCCCCGGCGCGAATGACGCGCTTCTACACCGGCGGCCATTGGCACGAGGCGCGCGTCTTCACGCGCGATCAGCTCACCCCTGGCCATAAGGTGCCCGGCCCCGCCATCATCATCGAGCCGCACCAGACCATCGTGGTCGAGGACGGCTGGCAGGCCGAGCTCACGGCGAAGAACCATCTCGTCCTCGCCCGCATCGTGCCGCTCGACCGCCAGCACGCGATCGGCACGCAGGCCGATCCCGTGATGCTCGAGGTGTTCAACAATCTATTCATGTCGATCGCCGAGCAGATGGGCGTGTCGCTGCAGAACACCGCCTACTCGGTCAACATCAAGGAGCGGCTCGACTTCTCCTGCGCGGTGTTCGCCCACGACGGCACGCTCGTCGCCAACGCGCCGCACATGCCGGTGCATCTCGGCTCGATGGACCGTGCGGTCGAGACCATCATTCGCGAGAACCAGGGCACGATTGCGCCGGGCGACGTCTATGTGATCAACGCGCCCTACAACGGCGGCACCCACATTCCCGATATCACGGTATGCACGCCGGTGTTCGACGACGCCGACAAGGAGATACTCTTCTGGGTCGCGAGCCGCGGCCACCACGCCGACATCGGTGGCACCTCGCCCGGCTCGATGTCGCCGCTCGCGGTGACGATCGAGGAGGAAGGCATCTACATCGACAACTTCAAGCTGGTCGACCGCGGCCGCTTCCGCGAGAAAGAGCTCTACGACCTTCTCACCAACGCGAAATACCCGGCGCGCAATCCGCTGCAGAACGTCAACGACATGAAGGCGCAGATCGCCGCCAACGAGAAGGGCGTGCAGGAGCTGCGCAAGATGGTGGCGCAGTTCACGCTCCCGGTCGTGCAGGCCTACATGCAGCACGTGCAGGACAATGCGGCGGAAAGCGTGCGCCGCGTGATCGACCGGCTGCACGACTCGGAGTTCAGCTACGAGATGGATCAGGGCTGCGTCATCAAGGTGCGGATCACGGTCGACAAGCAAAAGCGCGAGGCGACCGTCGATTTCACCGGCACCTCGCCGCAGCAACCGACCAACTTCAACGCCCCCGAGCCGGTGACGCGCGCCGCCGTGCTCTACGTCTTCCGCGTGATGGTGGACGACGATATCCCGATGAATGGCGGCTGTCTGCGCCCGATCAACATCGTAGTGCCGAAGAAGTCGATGCTGTCGCCCGAGTATCCGGCCGCCGTGGTCGCCGGTAATGTCGAGGTCTCGCAGGCCGTGACCAACTGCCTGTTCGGCGCGCTCGGCGCGATCGCCGCCGCCCAGGGCACCATGAACAACCTCAACTTCGGCAACGCCAGGCACCAGTACTACGAGACGATCTGCTCCGGCTCGCCCGCCGGGCCGGGGTTCGACGGCACCGACGCGGTGCACACGCATATGACCAACACGCGGCTGACCGACCCCGAGGTGCTGGAGTTTCGCTATCCGGTGGTGCTGGAGGATTTCCACATCCGCAAGGACTCGGGCGGCCGAGGAAAATGGCACGCCGGCGACGGCATCCGCCGCACCATCCGATTCCTGGAGAAGATGGAGTGCACGATTTTGTCCGGCCACCGCCGGGTGCGGCCATTCGGGCTCGCCGGCGGCGAGGACGGGCAGATCGGCGAGAACTGGGTGCGGCGGAAGGATGGGCGGATGGAGCGGCTCAAGGGAGCGGATGCGACGGTGATCGACGCGGGCGAGGCGGTGATCATCCAGACGCCGACCGCGGGGGGTTATGGACGGTAAGCCGCATAACCATCACTATGCTATGCATAACGGCAGACCTGCGCACCGAAAGGCTCTCGGACCATGACCACGCAAAGTCTGGACCAGCATATCGTCGCACACCGGACACCCTCGGAGGAAAGGCGCGCCTCGCCGGGCGCCGAATCTCAGTCGAGGACATTGCAATCTGGCACGTCAAGCTGGGCAAGAGTGTGGACGAAATCTGCACCGAGTTCGACCTATCGTTGGCCGAGGTTCATGCTGCGCTCGCTTACTACTACGACCATCAAGCCGAGATCGATCGGGATATCAGGGACGGAGACGCTTTCCTGAAGGCGCTGCGTGAAAGCTCGCCGTCCAAGCTCGCTAAGCGCCTAGCGGGGCGGAGGGTTGAGTAGCGTCCGCTACTACGTAGATGAGCACGTCGGAAGTGCCGTCGTGCAGGGCTTGAGGCGACGCGGTGTCGATGTGACGACGGTCGCCGAAGCGGGTATGCGTGGCAGGACGATGAGTCCCCACTGGCATTCGCGCTGCAGGCTGGGCGAGTGACCTTCACACAGGATCGCGATTTTCTTTGGCTCGCCGCCAGGGGACAAGGGCACGCCGGGGTGCTCTATGCGCACCGCGACATCGCGCCGGTCGCCGAGAGAGCCTGGTGATGGTGGTGCATCCGTCGGTACCGGCCGGATCGGTCGCCGAGTTCATCGCCTATGCCACGGCCAATCCCGGCGAGATCAACTTCGTGTCGGGCGGCAACGGGACCACGCAGCACGTCGCCGGCGAGCTGTTCAAGATGATGACCGGCATCGACTGGTGCACGTGCCCTATCGCGGCGCCGCGCCCGCGCTCACCGACCTGCTCAGCGGCCGCGTGCAGGCCATGTTTCCGGGCTCGCCTCCTCGATCGCCTACGTCAAGGCCGGCAAGCTGCGCGCGCTCGCGGTGACCAGCGCGGCCCGGACGGCGGCGCTGCCGGACCTGCCGACCGTGGCCGATACCGTGCCCGGATACGAGGCAAGCACCTGGTACGGCGTCGGGGCGCCGAGACGGACATCGGCCGACGTCGTCGCGACGCTCAACAGGGCGATCAACGCGGCCGCCGCCGATACGAAGAATCAGGCGCGGCTCGCCGATCTCGGCTGTTCGCCGCTCGCCGGCGCGCCGGCCGACTTCGGCAGACTCGTGGCTGAGGACGCGGAGAAGTGGGCCAAGGTGATCAAGCTCGCCGACATCAAGCCGCCGTGACGCGACGGATATGGCGGAATTCGGCTGAGCACTGCCGCCCCGGCATGGCGGGCCGGACGCGGAGCTTCAGTCCCCATAGATCCAGACAGCTACAATCCGACGAGCGGCTTCCTCCAGGGGAGATCATTGATGCGTCGGCGCGAGTTCATCATCGGGCTGGGTGCGCGGCGATCGCATCGTCGGCGCAGGTCGCCCGTGCCTACGACACCACGCCGGTGAGCGATCCCGGAACGCTCGGCCTTTCGTCATCGCGGCTGGCGCGGATCGCGGCCTGGCAGCACACGCAAGTCGATGCCGGCGCCTTTTCGGGCGCGGTGACCGCAATCGCCCGCGACGGCAAGGTTGCGTACCTCCGGGCCGAGGGCTTTCGCGACCGGGAAATGAGCGCCCCGCTGCGGCCCGATGCGATCTTCTGGATCGCTTCGATGTCCAAGCCCATCACCGGCGTGGCCGCCATGATGCGGGTCGGGGACGGCAAGCTCGATCTCGCGGCGCCGGTCCACCAATCTCTTCCCGAGCTCAAGGACGTGCTGGTCGGCGTCGAGACCACCGACCCGGCGAGCGGACCGCGCAAGCTCACGCTCGAGCCGCAGAAGCGCCCGATGACCGTCGAGGACCTGCTGCGCCAGACGTACGGCATCGTATACCGCGACGGTGACCATAGGGTCGTGTACAAGCTTTACCTCGAAAGCAAGCTGTACGAGGCCGGCTTGGCCCGTGACGGCACGCGGAAGGATTTCGTATCGCGCCTCGCGCGACTTCCGCTCGCCCACCAACCCGGCGAGGTTTGGGAATACGGCCACCACTTCGACGTTCTCGGGCGGGCCAGCGAGGTGGCCTCGGGGCTGCCGTTCGCTCGGTTTTTCGACAGCCGTCTGTTCGAGCCGCTCGGCATGGTCGACACCGGCTTCTGAGTGCCCGTCCGAGGAGCGCGACCGATCTTCAAGTCGATGCCCGGGATGGCAAGCTGAAGATCGAGGCCAGCGGGACCCTTCCGCTGCTCGATTTCGACAAGGCCGCACCCGTCATGGTCGTCCCGATGTCGGGCACCGAGCTCTTTGTCGATGGCGGCGATCACACGCGAATTGCTTTTGTGCGCGACGGTGCCGGTCCGGCGATGCGCCTCGACCTCAATCCCGGGCCTTGGCAGATCACCGGCCAGTGGATCAGCTGATCGGACCTATCCGGCCCGCCTCCTCCGTCGCCGGGGCTCCTGCGCCTGCTCGACCTCGACGAATCCGCTTGCCTTCGCCGCATCGAACGCCGGCAGCCTCAAGCCCCCCGTCACCGCATCCTCGCGTCGCCGCTCCTCCCACCTCGCCAGCAGCCAGCGCGAGCCGGCCAGAATCCCCCGCATGGCCTCGATCTGAAGCCGTGCCGCCGCGATCTCGCGGCGGCATTCCTCGATCGCGCGTCGGGCAATCGCCTCGACGATGGTGGGTTGCTCGGCCACTCGGTACGCTCACCCGGCCGGGTTGCATCGGAATGCTATCCCGCCACGTAAGCACGCGGAACCGGTACCTCAATGGCCCCCGGCGCCCGGCGCGACCGGGGCCGGCCGCTTCATCACGAGCCCGGCGGCCGCCAGCACCGCGTAAACCACCGTCAGCAGCAGGAAGACATCGGCGAACGCCATCACGGTCGCCTGCTGGTGCACGAACGCGGTCATCTGCTTGAGCGCCATCGCCTGCGCATCGCTGCCGAAGCTCTGGAAGCGAGCCGCCATGTTCGCGAGGGTCTCGACGGCGGCGCCGCGGCTGAAGGTGATCGCCTCGTGCAGACGCGCGATGTGCAGGTCGATGCGATTGTCGAGCACGGTGTTGAGGGCCGCGAGGCCGACCGCGCCGCCGAGGTTGCGCGTCAGGTTGAACAGGCCGGAGGCGTTCTTGACGCGATCCTGCGGCAGCGTGCCGAGCGCCACGTTGGTGATCGGCACGATCGCGAGCATCATGCCGATCCCGCGGAAGATCTGCGGCCACAGAAGCTCGTAGAAGTCCCAGTCCTTGGTGAGCCAGGTCATCTGCCAGGTGCCGACCGCGAAGAAGAAGAAGCCGGCCATCAGCACGTAGCGCGGGTCGATCTTGGCCGAGAGGCGGCCGGCGATCGGCGCGGTCAGGAACATCGCGAGGCCGGAGACGAACAGGGTCTCGCCGATCATCAGCGCGTCGTAGCCGCGGATGGCGCCGAGATAGAGCGGATAGAGGTAGGTGAGCCCGTAGAGGCCGATGCCGAGGATGAAGGAGAACAACGAGCCGAGCGCGAAGTTGCGGTCGGTGAAGGCGGACAGGTCCACGATCGGCGCCTTGGCGGTGAACACGCGGGCGAAGAAGACGACGGCTGAGACGGCGGAGATCAGCGCCATCAGCGCGATCGTGTTGTCGTCGAGCCAATCGTAGCGCGGGCCCTCCTCCAGCACATATTCGAGCGCGCCGAGGAAGCCGGCCATGGAGAGGAGGCCGACCCAGTCGAAATGCTCGAGCAGCTTGAGGTTCGGCTTGTCGAAATCGACCAGCGCGAGCGTCGCCACGGTGACCGCGATGCCGGGCACGACGTTGATGAAGAACAGCCAGTGCCACGAATAGGCGTCGGTGAGATAGCCGCCGACCGTCGGACCGATGGTCGGCGCGAGCGTCGCGACGAGGCCGATCAGCGGCGTGATCACGGCCTGCTTGGAGCGCGGGAAGATGGTGTAGGCGGAGGCGAACACGGTCGGGATCATGCCGCCGCCGATGAAGCCCTGCAGCGCGCGCCAGACGATCATCTGGTCGATCGAGCTGGTGAGCCCGCACATGAAGCTCGCAGCCGTGAAGCCCGCCGCCGAGATGGCGAACAGTGCCCGCGTGCCGAGCGCGCGCGACAGATAGCCGGACAGCGGGATCGCGATCACCTCGGCGACCAGATAGGCGGTCTGCACCCAGGTGATTTCGTCGGAGGAGGCCGCAAGGCCCGCCTGGATCTCGGTGAGCGAGGCCGAGACGATCTGGATGTCGAGGATCGCCATGAACATGCCGAACACCATGGCGAGGAAGGCGACGAGCCGACGCGGATCGATACGCTCGTCCGCGCCGGCCGCCACCGGGCCGGCGGAGGGGGAATACGCCGGCCGCAAGGTCATCGTGTTTGCGCGTGCGCCCATGGCGACCTCTTTGGAACCCTCTCGCCAAACCTCATCGGGTCGAGAACTGCTCGGCGCCCGCGATCACCGGCATGCCGTTCTTCGGCTGGTCGCGCGTATCGACGCTGACCACGACCGACATGCCGGGCCGCAGCAGCCGTTGACCCGTCACGGCGAGCGGGACGCGGATGCGCACCGGCAGGCGCTGCACGATCTTGGTGAAGTTGCCGGTCGCGTTGTCGGTCGGAAGCAGCGAGAACACCGAGCCGGACGCGGGCGAGACGCTCTGCACGGTCCCCGTGATGGTGCGGCCGGGGAGTGCGTCGACCGAGATGTCGACCTTCTGTCCGGGCACGAGACGGGCGAGCTGCGTCTCCTTGAAGTTCGCGTCGACGTAGACCTCGTCGAGCGGCACGACGCTGGCGAGGCGCTGCGCCGGCTGGACGTAGTCGCCGACCTTCATGGCGCGGTTGCCGATGACGCCGTCGATCGGCGCCCGGATGGTGGTGAAGGAAAGGTCGCGCTCGGCCTTGGCCTGCGCGGTCTTGAGCTCGTCGAGGGTGCGCGCGGCTTCCTGCTGCTGCGCCTTGAGCACGGCGACATTCGCCTGGGCGGCCGCGACAGCAGCGTCGGCATTCTTGACCGCCGCATTCGCCTGGTCGCGGTTGGCGACCGCCTGCTCGAGCGCCTGCTGGCTCGCATATTGCTTGGCGGCGAGCGCCTGCTGGCGCTCGGCCTCGAGCCGCGCCCGCGTCGCCCCGGCCTGCGCCGAGACGAGCTGCGCCTTCGCCTGGTCCACATTGGCATCCGCCGCAGCGATCTGGCGGCCTATGCGCTCGACCGTCGCCTGCTGGGTCGCGACCTTGTCGCGCGCCTGGTCGACCGCGAGCCGATAGTCGCCGTCGTCGATGGTGGCGATCACGTCGCCCGCGTGCACGTAGCTGTTGTCGGCCACATAGATGTTGGCGACATAGCCCGCGACCTTGGCGGCGAGGGTGGTGTTGTCGGCCTGCACATAGGCGTCGTCGGTCGACACCATGAAGCGCCCGACCGTCCACCAGTGGTAGCCGAACCAGCCGCCCGCCCCGACCGCGATGGCGAGCGCAACGCCGGCGAGCGCGAGCCGCCGGCGGCGCCGCGGGGGCACGGGCTCGGCGTCGATATGATGCTTGGCTTCCTCGTCAGTCGAAATCAGCGCCGGAACATCCGGGCCGCCCTCGTTCTCGAATTCCTCGTCCAGGTCGCGCCAACGGCGAAGAAGCTCCGGATCCACCGGTGCCCGCGCCTGGAGGGCCTGCCTCTCGGCCTGCTCGGATTTGGCGCGCCGCCCGGCGGGAATGTCGGCCTCGTGATCCAAATACATGGATTTTCTCCAGTTTCCCAACGATTCGCCATTGACCGAACCGTTCAGTCATCGAAAATTAGCTGCTGCAAAGCACAAAGTCAATACTGACCGAACCGTTCGGTCATTGAATTTTTCTAATCATTAGGCCATATTTCTCGTGAGGTGAGGAATCGCAGCGGCCGGAAGGCCGCCCGAAAAGGTCAAGGAACAAAGAAAATGACGACCGAAGCAGCCGTCGCGGCCCGCCCGACGCATGACAAGGCGGACGACAGCAGCAAGCGCCGCCAGATCATCGATGGCGCCCGCGCCGTCTTTCTGGCGCAGGGCTTCGATGCGGCCAGCATGGGCGAGATCGCCCGCGCGGCCGGGGTGTCGAAGGGCACGCTCTATGTCTACTTCGAGAACAAGGAGGAACTGTTCGAGGCGATCGTCCACGAGCAATGCCAGGCGCAGGCCGAGGGCCTGTTCGATCTCGACGCCGCCAACCCCGACGTCGAGGCGGTGCTGGTGAATCTCGGCACGAATTTCGTCAAGTTCCTCTGCGAGCCCGGCAAGGCTTCGCCGCTGCGCACCGTAATCGCGATCGCGGACCGCATGCCCGAGATCGGCAGGAAGTTCTACGAGACCGGGCCCGCCGAAGGCATCGGCATGCTCGCCGACTACATCAAGGCCCAGGTCGACGCCGGCGTGCTCGCGGTCGAGGACTGCGAGATCGCGGCCGCCCAGTTCCTCGACGCCTGCCAGTCCACCCTGTTCAAGCCGGTGCTGTTCAACTTCGCGCCGCCCCCCTCCCCCGAGCGCATCGAGCGCGTGGTCGGGATCGCGGTGAAGACCTTCCTCGCGGCCTATCGCGTGCGTTAGCGCAAGTTCCGGCGAAGCAGCCGCCGGTTCGCCGATAAGAACATGCGCCAAAAATAGAATGCGGTCCTTTTATTCTTGTTAACCGTGGTCGCGCGTATCGCGCCGGATGTGCGAACATCCGGCCTCGAATCGCGTTCCCGAAAGTCACCAGAAACGGCTTGGCGCCAGCGCGCATGATCCGGCTTTGCATGCTCTCCACAGTCGCCGTCGTGCTTTGCGCTGGCGCCGCGGCCGCCGATTCCTATCCCGTGTCGGGACGATGGACCTACGAGCACGCGTCCGATCCCGGGCCCGCCAAGACGTGCACCGGCCGCATCATGGAATTCCGTGGTGAGCAGCGCTTCGACACCGGCGGCAGCGTCCCACAATACCGCAACAAGAGCGTCGATCAGACATCAGGAGAGCGGTTTGCAGTCGTCGACGAGTTCTTCAACGTTCAGATCCGCGGCCGCGTCGCCTATGTGCTGCGCCTGATCGATGGCGATCACATCGAGCTGCACCTCGAACAAGGCGGCGCGGTCATCCCACTGCGCCGCTGCGGGTAGCATCACATCGTCATTGCGAGGAGCGCCTAGCGCGACCCGCATACTCATGCGCCTGCGGATCGGAATTGCCTCGCTTCGATCGCAATGACGAAAATGCCCGGCTCGACGCCGGGCACGACGCATGACCGATTTCTGGTTCGCGTGGCTTAGCGCGACAGCGACGCCACGGTCGGTGCGCATTGGCGCGTCGCGGCGAGCTGGGCCTCGTAGTAGTCCGCGTCTGGCTCGAGCATCGCGTTCTGGTTGGCGAGTGCGCGGGCGTGGGCGGCGTCGCTGGTGAGCTGCTTGATCACCGCGGCATATTGATCCGCCGTCTGCGGGCAGCGTGAAATGGCGGCTTGGGACCCCGGCTGCTGCGCCGTCGCGGCCGAGACGGCGCCGAGCAGGCAGGCCGCGGCGATGACCGTAAGCGTCACGATGGCACGGAAGCTGGTCATGGAAGTCCCCCTCCACAGGGGAGCCGTTGTGGGCCCCATGTGCATTAGACGGGCCGGGCGGCCAAAAGGTTCAATTAAGGTTAATAAATGGGTTCACGCTTTCGCGATGCGTGGCGAGCCCGCGATCGACGGGAATGTGATCGCGGCCGTAGCCCGGATGGAGCGAAGCGCAATCCGGGGCAACCCTATCCGTGAACTGGCTTTTCCGACGCATTCGCTTCGCCCCATGCGGGCTACAAGCGCGCCGGTCGGTCGGCCTACGCCTGCTGGATCGCCGAGAGGACCCACCGCCCGCCCGACACCCGCATGAAAGTCCACACCTCGGTCACCTCTTGTGGACTGTCGCTCCCATCGACCAAGCGTCCGCTCGCCCGATCGACGGTCCGGTCGGTCAGCGCAAACCGCATCGCGACCGTCGCATACTCGTTCGATCCCTCGTACCAGGCCTCCGCGAGGTCGCCCTGCAGCAGCCTGACATTGGAGACCTGGTTGACCACGCCGCGGCTCGCGTTTTCCGACAGTTGCTCGGAGAAATAGGAGAGCATTTCGGGGGTGACGCGGCTGCGCAGCGCGCCGATGTCCTCATTACTGTAGGCGGTCTGGATCTCGCCGAGGAGGCGCTCGAAGGCGTCGTAATCGGCTCTCGAGATGTCGACCCGGCCGCCCGCCGTTCCGGCCGAGTATCCGCCGAACCCCTGGCCACCCGCGTCGCGCAGCATTGGCCCGCTACCCGCAAACGCCGGCTGGCGCCGCTGCCACATGGTCCACAGCAGGCGCCCGATCAGCACCACCAGGCCGACTTGCAGGATCAGTCCGAGGACGGACGCAAAGCCGCCCATCCCGCCGAAGAAGCCATAGCCGAACAGGAGCCCCAGCAGCCCGGCGCCGAAGAAGCCGCCCAGAAGCCCACCGAACAGCCCGCGTCCGAAGAAGCCGGGCGTCGTCCGCGGGGTGTTGAATCCGGGCTGCGCCGGCTGCGTGACGCTGCGATTGAGCGGCGACACGTTCGGCGCCGTGCGCGTCATGGGTGGCGGCGAGAACGTGCGCGCGCCGCGGCTGCCCATGCTGAAGCCGCCGCCGACACGCGCATCGGCCGTGCCGGCGAGCATGCCGAGCGCGAGCACGACGGCGAGCACTGGCGCAACCTTGCGCAACAACGAGCGGATCATCGTGAATTCTCCCGCGCCCACCCCGGATCGAGGCAGGCGATGATTTCGCCCTGCGATGTGGGGTGGCGGCGGTCCTTTTTGAAGGGGCGTCGTTACCGCCGGAACCGCGGCTCAGTCGTCCCCAGCCACGGCGTCCGGCAGCCCCCGATCGTCGTCGCCGCTGTAGGCACTCGGCCTCATCTGGTGGTCGCCGTGTGCGCCGATCGCGCCGGTGACGCCGCTGTCGCGCCGTGCGTAGCGCGCCCGCGCGCGCGCCGCGATCTCGTCGCCGGCGACGGCGCCCGGCTCGCAAATGACCGGGCGACGGGCGCGCCGCATCAGGTCCACATGGATGTGATTGTAGTGATAGACGTTGGCGCCGGGCGCGAGCACGGTGGTGAACATCTGGCAAGCCGCGCCCTGCACGTCGCGCAGGAACCCTTGCTCCTCGGGTAGGCCATGCCAACCGTGCTCGACCGTCACGATGCGGCCGTCGGCGAGCACGAACGAGGCGATGTCCAGCGCATTGCCGAAGGCATGCTCGGAAATGTGCGCGTTCGGATTGCCGTTCATGCCGCGGCACGAATAGGCCGAGATCTGCCGAATGCCGGTCACCGGCTGGCCGAACCACTTCTGCGCCGCCGGCTGCACCGCCTCGCTGATCCAGCGATCGAGCACCGAAACGAGCGGACAAGCGAGCGTCGCGGGCGGCGACACCGAGGCGGTGGCCGCGACCGCCACGTTTTGCGACGGCGACATCGGCACAATCTGGCCGCTTCCCGGGTAGCTCCGCCGGAATGGTCCATTGTGCGCCGACGGCCGAGAGGGTGGGCGGGCCGGTACGGTGTTGGGCGCGCCGTAGTTGGGTAGCGGCGCCTGATAGTCGCCGGGCGCATCCGCATTGGGCGGCTCGTAGCCGGGCGGCGAGAGCGAGACTGGACCGTTCGGGCCGGGCGCGGGTGGATAAGGTGCAGACTCCCGGTATGGCGCCGGTGGCGGGCCCTGCTGTGCGTTCGGATAGGACGCGCGCGGCTCGTACGGCGCCGGTGCCGGCGCCCCCTGCGCATCCGGATAGGGCGCGGCCGGCTCGTAGTCGTCCTCATCATTCCGATTGTCTCCCGGCTGCGGCGGGTAGCTCGCATTGGGCGGCAGCCGCGTGTCATGCGGATAGGCCGGATTGACCGCAAACGGGGTGTTGGTCGGATAACCCGGCGGCGGCGGATAGGCGGGCGCGCCGTACGGCGGATTGGCGGGATATTGCGGCGGCTGCCGCGGATAGGCGGAGGCGGATCGCGGCACGTCGCTCGGCGGGCGGACCGGCTCGTCCTCGTAGCCGAGCGGGGCGCCCTCGCCCAGCATGCTCACCTTCAATGGATAGTCGGCGCCGCACACGCCGGGCCCGTTGATGGGCGGCAGCAGCACGACCGACGGGCTCTCCCGCACGGCCCCCGACTTGAGACAGGCCTGCTCGGCCTCGCCGCGCCAGGCCGCGCGCTGCTCGCCCACGAAGCTTGGGTTGCACCCGGTGAGCGCGACGAGAGTGAGGGAGCCGACGAGATACCAACCAACTCCACGCGTCATGCGCGGACAATGCGAGGAAGTCTGTTAACGACCCTTTAGCAATACGCGGGCCGTCCCGGCGCCAGCCGACCGCATAGTTAAGACTTCATGACCCCTTGATCCGCCAAGGACTTTCCGCTCACATCTGATGATGCTCTCCGCCCTCGACCTCGCACGCCGGATCGAAGCCGGTGATCTCGCGCCTGCCGCAGTGATCGATCTCTGCGCCCAGGCGATCGACGCACGCGAAAAGGAGATCCAGGCCTTCGCTGCGCTCGATCTCGACGGCGCGCGACGAGACGCGGCAGCCGCCGGGCTCGCCAACCGTCCGCTGCGCGGGCTGCCGGTCGGCGTGAAGGACATCTTCGACACAGCCGACCTTCCGTCGGAATACGGCACGCCGATCTATGCCGGCAACCGGCCGCGCGGCGACGCGGCGCTGGTCGCGCTGATCCGCCGCGCCGGCGGCATCGTCCTCGGCAAGACGGTGACGACCGAGCTCGCCTTTCTCAATCCGAGCAAGACGCGCAACCCGCACGATCCAACGCGCTCGCCCGGCGGCTCGTCCGCCGGCTCCGCCGCGGGCGTCGCCGCCGGCATGCTGCCGATCGCGGTCGGCACCCAGACCGGTGGTTCGGTGATCCGTCCCGCCGCCTATTGCGGCGTCACCGGCTTCAAGCCGTCGTATCGGCTCCTGCCGACGCCGGGCCTGAAACACTTCGCCGTCTATCTCGACACGGCCGGCTTGTTTGCCGCGCACGTCGCCGATGTCGCCTTCGCGGCCGCCGCGATCACGGGCCGCGACCTGCGCGTCGATCGCGCGGCGATCGCGCCGCCACGCATCGCGATCGCGCGCACCAATGTGTGGGACAAGGCGAGCACCGACATGCAGCGCGCGCTCGACGCGGCTGCCAACGCCGCGGTGGCTGCGGGCGCGAAGGTGAGCGAGCCCGCCTGGCCCACCTTCCTCACCGAGGCATTCGAAGCGCATGCCGTGATTCAAGACTACGAAGCCTTCCGCACGCTGGCGTTCGAATACGATCACCATCGCGCGCAGCTGAGCCCGGTGCTGCGCGACATGCTCGACAAGGCGGCCGCCGTCACGGCCGACGACTACGACGCGGCGCGCCGCATCACCAAGCGCGCACGCCAGGCGCTCGCCGACTTCATGAGCGACATCGACGTGCTGCTCACGCCCTCGGCGCCGAGCGCAGCGCCGCCGCCCGACACGACCGGTCCCGCGATCTTCAACCGCGTGTGGACTCTGATGGGAACGCCGTGCATCAACGTCACGGGCTTGAACGATGCGCAAGCCATGCCGCTTGGCGTGCAGATCGTCGGCCGTTTCGGCCGCGACCACGACGCGCTGCTCGCCGGACAATTTTTAGAAAAAGCGATTCAAGCTAAGGCGTAATCGGCGTGGCGGCACCGCGTCGGGCATGTAAACACCAGATTCGCGGAACTCGACTTTCGTTCCATGTCCTCGCGCATGTCTCGGCAAGACGATCCGCTTTGTCGCAGGCGAAGTATCTAGCCTCGCGGATTCAGTGGGTTGCAGCCCGAATGGTACGCCCGTGGGGCACCGCTGAGCGCACTGCAGCAACGATGTAACTTTTGCAGTCGGCCCGCTTTTGCTAAACATCCATTCATCGGCAACCCACCATGGAGGCCTAGTGTGGACCTTGCCTTGAAACCGAATGTGCTCGATTTCCTGGCATTGATTGCAGCGCTTACCCTCGTTGGCGCAATCGTGCTCGGCGCGTTCTGATTTCAGCTAGTCCAACGATAAAGCCCTAAGGCTCGACAATAGCCGCGCGAGAAATTGCGCGGGCGCGGTGGAAAGAGAGGCATCGGAGGAAGATCTCCTCCGGTGCCTTTCCGTTTGGTCATCGCGAGGCGCGAGCAGTTGCGCGGAAGCAAGCTCGATCCGCCTATGGCTCGTGGCGCGAGTTGCTTCGGCGCTACGCGCCTCGCAACGACGAAGTTACGCCGCCGGTGCGCGCGCTCTCGCGGCCGGATCATAGTTGAGCACCGGCGCGAGCCAGCGCTCGGCTTCCTCGGCCGTCCAGCCCTTGCGCCTGGCGTAATCCTCGATCTGGTCGCGCTCGATCTTGCCGACGCCGAAATAGTGGCTCTGCGGATGCGCGAAGTAGAGCCCGCTCACCGAGGCGCCCGGCCACATCGCGAAGCTTTCGGTGAGCTTCACGCCGATCGCGCGCTCGGCGTCGAGCAGGTGAAACAGCGTCGCCTTCTCGGTGTGGTCGGGCTGCGCCGGATAGCCCGGCGCCGGGCGGATGCCGCGATATTTTTCCGCGATGAGGTCCGCATTGGCGAGCGTCTCGTCCGCCGCATAGCCCCAGAGCTCGCGCCGCACCCGCTGGTGCATGCGTTCGGCAAACGCCTCGGCGAGGCGATCGGCCAGCGCTTTCACCAGGATAGACGAGTAGTCGTCGTTCGCGCCCTTGAAGCGGTCGGCGACCGCATCCTCGCCGAGCCCCGCCGTGACGATGAAGCCGCCGAGATAGTCCGACACGCCTTCCGGCGCGACGAAGTCGGCGAGCGCCGTGTTGGCGCGGCCCTCGCGCCGCGCCAGCTGCTGACGCAGCGTGTGCAGCATCGCGATCGGCTCGTGCCGCGTGTCGTCGGCGAACAGCGCAATGTCGTCGCCCTGCGCATTGGCGGGCCAGAACCCGACCACGGCGCTGGCGCGGAACCAGCGCTCCGTCTTGATCCGCTCGAGCATCGCGCATGCGTCGTCGTAGAGCGCCCGCGCCGCCCCGCCGACCCTGGCATCATCGAGGATCGCGGGGAATTTCCCCGTCAGTTCCCAGGTGGCGAAGAACGGCGACCAATCGATGAACGGCACCAGCTCGTCGAGCGCGACGTCGGCGAAGACCCGCGTGCCGAGGAAGGTCGGCCGCGGCGGCGTATACGCGCCCCAGTCGAGGCGCAGCGCGTTGGCGCGCGCGTCGGCGAGCGCGACCCGCTGCTTGTTCGCCTCTCCGCGCGCATGCGCGGCGGCAATGCGCGCATACTCGGCGCGCGTCTCCGCCACATAGGCGTCGCGGTTCTGTCGCGACATCAGCGCGCCGACGACGCCCACGGCGCGGCTCGCGTCATTGACGTAGACGGCCTGACCGCGCCGATAGTTGGGATGGATCTTCACCGCCGTATGCACTCGGCTCGTGGTCGCGCCGCCGATCAGCAGCGGCAGCTCGAAACCCTGCCGCTCCATCTCGGCCGCGACGCCGCACATTTCGTCGAGCGACGGCGTGATCAGGCCGGACAGCCCGATTATGTCGGCGCCCTCGGCCTTGGCGGTCTCGAGAATCTTCGCCGCCGGCACCATCACGCCCAGATCTTGCACCTCGTAATTGTTGCACTGGAGCACGACGCCGACGATGTTCTTGCCGATGTCGTGCACGTCGCCCTTGACGGTCGCGAGCACGATTTTGCCGTTCGACTGCCGGCCAGTGTCGCCGCGCTCCGCCTTCTCGCGTTCCATATACGGCATCAGGTACGCGACCGCCTGCTTCATCACGCGTGCCGACTTCACCACCTGCGGCAGGAACATCTTGCCGGAGCCGAACAGGTCGCCGACCACGTTCATGCCCGCCATCAGCGGCCCCTCGATCACATCGAGCGGCCGCGCTGCCGCGGCGCGCGCTTCCTCGGTGTCCTCGGTGATGTAGTCGGTGATGCCGTGCACCAGCGCGTGCGACAGCCGCTTGTCGACCGGCCATTCGCGCCAGGCGAGGTCGGCTTCCTTCGCCTCGCGGCCCTTGCCCTGGAAGCGTTGCGCCAACGCGAGCAGATGCTCGGCGGCCTCGGGCTTGCGGTTGAGCACCACGTCCTCGCAGGCGGCGCGCAGGTCGGGATCGAGATCGTCGTATACCGCCATCTGGCCGGCATTGACGATGCCCATGTCCATGCCGGCCTGGATCGAATGATAGAGGAAGACGGAATGCATCGCCTCGCGCACCGGCTCGTTGCCGCGGAACGAGAAGGAGAGGTTCGACACGCCGCCCGAGACGTGCGCGTGCGGCAGGTTCTGCCGGATCCATCGCGTCGCCTCGACGAAGGCGAGACCGTAGCCGTTGTGCTCCTCGATGCCGGTCGCGATCGCGAAAATGTTGGGATCGATGATGATGTCCTCGGGTGGAAAGCCGACCCGGTTCACCAGGATGTCGTAGGCGCGCTTGGCGATTCCCGTCTTGCGTTCGAGCGTATCGGCCTGCCCCTGCTCGTCGAACGCCATCACGACCACGGCGGCGCCGTGCCGACGCACGATCTCGGCGTGCCGCACGAACTCGGCCTCACCTTCCTTGAGCGAGATCGAGTTCACCACCGGCTTGCCTTGGATGCATTTGAGCCCGGCCTCGATCACCTTGAACTTGGATGAATCGACCATCACGGGAACGCGGGCGATGTCGGGCTCGGAGGCGACGAGGTTGAGGAACGTCACCATGGCGGCTTCCGAGTCGAGCAGGCCCTCGTCCATGTTGACATCGATCACCTGCGCGCCGTTCTCGACCTGGTCGCGCGCAACCGAAAGCGCCGCCGTGTAATCGCCGGCGGTGACGAGCCTGCGGAATTTCGCCGAGCCCGTGACGTTGGTGCGCTCGCCGACATTGACGAACGGAATCTGGGGCGTGAGCGTGAAGGCTTCGAGGCCGGCGAGGCGCAGGTAGCGCGGCGGCTCGGGAATTTCCCGCGGCTTCTGCCCGACGACGGCCTGCGCGATCGCCCGGATATGCGCCGGCGTGGTGCCACAGCATCCGCCCACCACATTGACGAGACCGGCCGACGCGAACTCGCCGAGCAGCTCAGCCATGTAGTCGGGGCTCTCGTCGTAGAGCCCGAACTCGTTCGGCAGGCCGGCGTTCGGATAGGCGCACACCAGCGTGTCGGCGACGCGCGCGACCTCGGCGATGTGCGCGCGCATCTCCTTGGCGCCGAGCGCGCAGTTGAGGCCGACCGACAGCGGCGCCGCGTGTCGGATCGAGTTCCAGAAAGCCTCCGGCGTCTGGCCCGACAGCATGCGGCCGGAGCGGTCCGTGATCGTGCCGGAGATCATCACCGGCACGCGGCGCTCGACCTCGTCGAACAGCTCCTCGATTGCGTAGATCGCCGCCTTGGCGTTGAGCGTGTCGAAGATGGTCTCCAAGAGGAGGATATCGGCGCCGCCCTCGAGCAGGCCGCGCGCCTGCTCCGCATAGGCCTCGCGCAGCTGGTCGAACGTGACGGCGCGAAAACCCGGATTGCTCACGTCGGGCGAGATCGATGCGGTCCGGTTGGTCGGCCCCATGGCGCCGGCGACGAAACGTGGCCGGCCGTCCTCGGCGCTCGCCATCCGCGCCGCCTCGTGCGCGAGCCGTGCCCCGGCGACGTTGAGCTCGTAGGCGATGCCCTCCATGCCGTAATCGGCCTGGGCGATCGCGGTCGAGGAGAACGTGTTGGTCGCGACGATGTCGGCGCCGGCGCGCAGATAGGCGAGATGGATCTCGCGGATCGCCTCCGGCTTGGTGATGTTGAGCAGATCGTTGTTGCCGCGCACCTCCCGGTTCCAGGCATCGAACCGGGCGCCGCGAAACTCCTCCTCCTCGAGCTTGAGCGCCTGGATCATCGTCCCCATGGCGCCGTCGAGCACGAGGATGCGCTCCCGCGCCAGCGCACGGAGCTTTTGCTCGACGGGAGATATGCTTGCTTTCTTCATCGCCACGAACTCAGTGTCCCCTCACCCGCCCGCGCCGCACGCGGACACCCTCTCGCCTTCGGGGAGAGGGGAAGAAAGAGGTCGCAAACCGAGGAGATGACACACCGCGTAGACCAGGTCCGCGCGGTTCATCGTGTAGAAATGGAAATCGCGCACGCCGCGGTCGACCAGGTCCAGCACCTGCTCGGCCGCGACGGCGGCGGCGATGAGCTTGCGGGTCGCGACATCGTTCTCGAGGCCGGCGAAGCGATCGGCGAGCCAGGCCGGCACCGATGCGCCGCAGCGCTCGGCGAAGACGCGCGTCTGCTTGAAGTTCTGCACCGGGAGAATTCCGGGCACGACGGGGATCGCGATCCCGCGCGCGCGCACGCGGTCGAGGTAGCGGAAATAGAGATCGTTGTCGAAGAAGAACTGGGTGATGGCGCGGCTCGCGCCGGCATCGACCTTGGCGGCCAGCATGTCGATGTCGGCGGCAACCGTCGGGCTGTCCGGGTGCTTTTCCGGATAGGCCGAGACGGAGATTTCCGCATTCGATTGCCGGCGGATGCCCGCGACGAGGTCGGCCGCGTTCTCATAGCCGCCCGGATGCGGCGCGTAGCGATCGCCGACGCCGCCGACCGGATCGCCGCGCAGCGCCACGATGTGGCGCACGCCGGCCGCGAGATAACCGGCGATCACCGCATCGATGTCGGCGCGCGTCGCCGCGACGCAGGTGAGGTGCGCGGCCGGGACGAGCGACGTCTCGGCGAGGATGCGCTTGACCGTCGCGTGGGTGCGCTCGCGGGTCGAGCCGCCGGCGCCGTAAGTCACCGAGACGAACGCGGGCGCGAGCGGCGCGAGGCGCTCGACCGAGTCCCACAGGGTCTTCTCCATCTCGTCGGTCTTCGGCGGGAAGAATTCGAACGACACGCGGATGTCGCGCCCGCCGCCGACGAAGCGGCTGCGCCGCGCCTCTACGCCTTGCACCAGTTCATCCATGTCATGCCACCTCACGAGTGCCGGCCATCAGGTAACGGGGATCGCGCGCGAGCCACAGCGACACCGCGATCTTGCCCTCCTCGCCCGGGGGCAGGTTGTGATGGCGCAGCACCTCGAGGCCGGCCTGCTCCATCCATTGCGTCACCGCCTCGGGCGCAAAGCCGAGCTTGCGATGCGCGTGCTCCTCGCGCAGGAACTCGAGATCGTGCGGCGCGAAGTCGATCACCAGCAGGCGACCCTGCGGGCGCAGCACGCGCGCCGCCTCGCGGATCGCGCGCGCGCCGTCGTCGAGGAAGTGCAGCACTTGGTGCACGATCACGACGTCGAACGAATCACGCGGCAGCGGCAGGTCGTAGATGTCGCCCTGGCGCACGCTGCAGTGCTTCAAGCCCGCGTGGTCGAGCCGGGCGCGCGCGAGCGCCAGCATGTCGAGCGAGAGGTCGATGCCGAGCCCGCGCTCGAGGCCGGCGCCGAACAATTCGAGCATGCGCCCGGTGCCGGTGCCGAGATCGAGCAGCGTGCGGAACGGCTTGTCGGCGAGCGCCGCCTGCACCTCAGCCTCCACGGCCTCGTCGGCGACATGCAGGGCGCGGATGCGGTCCCACTCGGCCGCATGTTCCTTGAAGTAGGCCTGCGCGGCGGCCGTGCGCGCGGCGCGCACCTCGGCGAGCCGCTCGTGGTCGCGGGCGATCACCGGATCACGCGCATCGAGCCGGCCGATCAGCGAGCGCACCGCCAGCGCCGCCGCCCCGTGCTCGGCGAGACGGAAGAAGGCCCAAGCCCCCTCGCGGAACCGCGCCACAAGCCCGGCCTCGGACAGCAGCCTGAGGTGGCGCGAAATGCGCGGCTGCGATTGGCGCAGGATTTCGGTCAGCTCCGAGACGGTGAGCTCGGCCTCGTCGAGCAGGGCCAGAAGGCGCAGCCGTGTCTCCTCGCCGGCCGCCTTGAGCGCCGCGTTGAGATCATCGAAGCGGACCTGGTCCGGACCCGGGATGGGCGGCAACATGGGTGGGATTTCTCCCCCGTGTGGGCGGGATTGCCCACGGCCTCTTTCACATAAAGATATCTTTATGCCGTTAACAGCCTTTGCGCAAGGGGCAATAGCCCATCGGCAAAGAGGACCGTTGGCAACTAGCGTGGGCGTGGCTAATCCAGGCTGCGGGAGACCCTCATGGCCGACGACGCTGGCATCCGCCCGGGCGAGATCAGGATCGACCTGCCGCGCGATTTCGACGCCGGCCTCTATTTCATCGGACGCATCCGCACCCCCTGGCGGAGCCGCAACGACTGCCCGAAGAACAGCCGCGAGTCGGACGCCGTCTGCACCATCGAGGTCGAGGAGCGCTATGCGGCGGCCCTCGCCGGCGCCGAGAGCAGCACCCACCTGCTGGTGCTTTACTGGATGGACGAGGCGCGGCGCGACCTCGTCGTGCAGGCGCCGCGCCACTACGGCGAGCCCCGCGGGACCTTCGCGCTCCGCTCGCCGGTGCGCCCCAACCCGATCGCCGCCAGCGTGGTGAAGCTCGTCAAGATCGAGGGCCTGCGCCTCTCCGTCGTCGGCCTCGACTGCCGCGACGGCACGCCGCTGCTCGATATCAAGCCGTATTTCGCCTCGACCGACGCCGTGCCGGATGCCGTGGTGGGCTGGCACGCCAAGCGGTGAGCTCTTCACCCTCCCCTGCCGGGACCCTGCAGAGGGAAGGGTCGCGAGCGAAAAGCGACCCGGGCTGGGTGACTGCGGCACCGCCACCCCACCCCGGATCGCATTTCGCTTCGCTCAATGCGATCCGACCCTCCCGGTTCAGGGGAGGGTCAGGGATACGCTCCGACGAAACTTGGTCGTCCCTCGCGCGTATAATCGCCTGACATCACTTCCGGCGGGGAGGACATCCATGGACAAGGTCCAGATCATCGGCGTGCCGCAGTCGAACTACGTGTGGGTCGTGCGCATGGCGTGCGAGGAGAAGGGCGTGCCCTACGACATCGCGCCGGTGCGCCCGCATACGCCCGAGATCGAGGCGCTGCATCCGCTCGGCAAGATCCCCGGTATGCGCCATGGCGACGTGAGCTTGTGCGAATCGAAGGCGATCGTCGGCTACATCGATCGAATGTTTCCCGGACCGAAGCTGATCCCCGAGGACGCGCGCGCCGCCGCGGAAGTGGAGCAGTGGGTGTCGCTGGTCAACACCTCGATCGACCCCTGCCTGGTACGCATCTATCTCCTGGCCTACTTCTTCCCCAAGACGCCGGACGGCTCGCCCGACCGCGCCGTGATCGACGGCGTGCTGCCGACGATGCAGAAGCAGATCGACCTGCTCGACGAGGCGGTGGCGAAAACCGGCTATCTCGCGGCCGGCCGCTTCACGCTCGCCGACATCAACCTGCTGCCGATCCTCTACTATGTGCAGCGCTGCCCGGAGGGCGGCGAGATGGTGAAGGGCGCGACGAATCTCGCCGGCTACTACGGGCGCCATGCCGAGCGGGCGAGCTTCAAGGCGAGCACGCCGCCGCCCTTCGCCGGCCGATAGCGCAATTCAGCCGGATTGCTTGCCGCGCCCTGAAACGCGACGCGGCAAAATCGTTATTTCGCGTCAATCAAGCAAATGCCTGCAATGGCGCAGGATTTTGCACGGCCGATGCGCCCCGCCGTGCGCAACATTCGCGCCACGCACAATCCGGCGCCTGCACGAGCACGTATTGGTGACAATCTGAATCAAATTTTCCGCGGGTTTTTTGAACCTTTTGCACGGCTGCGGCGACATAGAGACGAGACCACAGGGGGTCGTCCAAATGTCCAACATCCGCGCGTTCCGCACCTTCGCTTTCGCCGCGCTCGCCGGCGCCGCCCTCACGGTCACGGCTGCCGCGAACCCGCTCTCGCTCTTCGCACCCGATCAGCAGTCCTCCACCGACACGCGCGCGCTCGGCTACGCGCATGAGGAGCAGGATGAGGGCTTCGTGCAGGCCGAGCGCCTCAAGCGCCAGGTGGTTGCGTATCCGACCCGCGAGGCGCCCGGCACCATCATCATCGACACGCCGCACACCTATCTCTACCTCGTGCTCGGCAATGGCCGTGCGATGCGCTACGGCATCGGCGTCGGCCGCGAAGGCTTTGCCTGGTCGGGCGTGCAGACGATCAGCAAGAAGGCCGAGTGGCCGGACTGGACGCCGCCGCCGGAGATGATCGCCCGCCAGCCCTACCTGCCGCGCTTCATGGCCGGCGGCCCCGACAACCCGCTCGGCGCCCGCGCCATGTATCTCGGCGGGACCGAGTATCGCATCCACGGCACCAACGCGCCGAGCACCATCGGCACCCGCGTCTCCTCCGGCTGCATCCGCCTCGTCAACGAGGACGTGATGGACCTTTACAGCCGGGTCAACGTCGGTGCCAAGGTGATCGTGCTCCCGATCGAGCACCGCGATGCGCGGGTGAGCATGAAGTAAGACGCGCTCTTTATAAACACTCCGACGCCATGGCCGGGCTTGTCCCGGCCATCCACGTCCTTAGGGCCTCGCAGACAGGAAAGACGTGGATGCCCGCCCTCGCGACGCCCTCGCGGGCATGACGAGAAGAGCACCTTCGTCAATTCTGCGTATCCCAATAATGCAGTCCGGCCGACGACACCGCGCCGCCGACGACGCATGGGATGCCGAACTCCACCTGCCCCACCGCCGCCGCGCCGATGCAGCCGAGCGCGAGCGCGCCCTCGCCGATCTGGCCCCAGAGCGAGATGTCGCGCTTGCTGCCCGGGCCCTTACGCTTGAGCTCGTCGATCGAGGCGAGCGCGTCCTTGCGCAGCTTGGCGAGATCCATCGTCTCGGCCGCGAGCGTCACCTCGTCGAGCTCCCTCTTGGTGTCCTTCGGATAGTACTTGGCGATGCTCTTGAGCATGGTGAGCAGCTTGGCATCGCGCGACGCGTTGGCGGCGAGGGTGTACTTCGCCATGCCGCCCAGGGTCAGCTTGTCCACGTCGTCGCGCTCCTTCGCCCATGACAGCATGGCGACGATGTCGGAAATCGCCGGGTTGAACGCGCCGGTCGCGCAGTAGAAGCCCCACAGCACGTCGAGCAGCGCCGGCGTCGGCAGCAGGGCCGGCTTCTTCTTGTCGTCGTGGCCGAAGCCGAGATAGCCGCCGATCTTGGCGAACGCCCCCGGCTTCTCCTCGAAGCCGGCCTCGTCGAGCGTCGGCAGCTCGCCGAGCAGGTACTTCTCGCTCATCAACCGGCGCGCCGGCAGCCGCCCGGCGTAACGGTAGAGCAGGTTCTTCCAGCCCGGCATTTCCGAATAGGCGATCGCCTGCACCAGCGCCCACTGGTCCTCGGGCGCCAGCGGCAGCATGCGGTCAAGCATCGCGTCCGCATGCGCCGGGTTGTCATGCAGCGCGCCCGCGATGAAGCCGATGAAGGCGCCGGCGTTCTCGGCATCCCGGAAGATGCCGAGCTGGCTCATGGCGTGCACGGCGTCCGGCACATGCGCGGGGTCGCGATGGTTGCGATAGTTGTTCATCCAGCCGAGCACCGCCTCGCGCGAGGCGAACTGGCCGGCCTTGAGCGGCGCGGCCGCGGCCGGCACAACCATGGCAATGAAAAGAAACGCGAACGCGAAACGAGCGATGGCGCGGCGCATGTCCCCTCCATGCTTTACACACCCCCAAGATCGAGGCGAGATCACCAAGCCGGTGGGACGATTTCGTGGGCACGTCCGCGCGGAATCATGACCGTACCGCGGCGCTGATCGCCACAAGCGTGACTGGATTACCGCGCGCAGCGCCCTATGATGCGCGCCCGGTCGACCAAGGGACATCTACTCAAGGGATATGGAGTTGACATGCGCATCGGTGTGATGGCGGCGGGCGCCGTCGGGGCCTACTTCGGCGGACGGCTCGCGGCGGACGGGCATGATGTCGTGTTCTTCGCCCGCGGCGCCAACCTGGCGGCGCTGCGGCAGAACGGGCTCTCGATCAAGAGCGTCAAGGGCGACCTCACCTTGCCCAAGGTCAACGCGACCGATGATCCGAAGGGCCTCACGCCCGTCGACGTCGTGCTGTTCGCCGTCAAGCTGTGGGACACCGAGAGCGCGGCCGAGCAGACCCGCCCGATCGTGGGTCCGCAGACGCGCGTGATCACGCTGCAGAACGGCGTCGACTCGGTCGAGCGCATTGCGCCCATCCTCGGCCGCGACAACGTGGTCGGCGGCATCGCGTATTGCGCGACGGTGCTGTCGGCACCCGGCGTCGTCACGCACACCAGCGACTTCGCCCAGATCCGCTGCGGCCGCGTCGACGGCAAGCCGGACGCGGTGCTGACCGCGCTCACGGAGGCGGCGAAGAAGGCGAATGTCGACATCGTGCAGACCAGCACCTTCGAGGTCGATCGCTGGAAGAAGTTCGTGTTTCTCGCCGCCATGTCGGGCATGACCAGCGCGACGCGCGAGCCGCTGGGAAAAATCCTCGCCGACCCCGATGCGAAGGCCATGTTCCACGACCTGTTGCGCGAGATCGTCGCCGTCGGCCACGCCAAGGGCGTGGCACTGCCGGCCGATTTCGCCGAGGACCGGATGAAATTCGCCGCCACCACGCCGTTCGGCTTCAAGGCCTCGATGGCGCACGATCTCGACCGCGGCAACCGCATGGAGCTCGACTGGCTCGCCGGCCGCGTCGTCTCGCTCGGCCGCGAGCTCGGCGTGCCGGTGCCGATGAACACCGCCGTCTATACGGTCCTCAAGCTGCACCGCATGGGCAAAAACGCGTGAACGAGCGCGTGAGACGCGCGCTGCGGACGGAGGATCTCGCCGATCTCGCCGCCGCGCTGCGCAGCCCGGGCGAGCCGCCCCGCATCTTCGCCGCCGTCGAGACCCTCGCCGCCGATGTCATCGGCCACCGCCTGTTCACGGTGATGCGCTACGACGCCGCGCGCCACGAGGTCGAGCGTGTCTACACCAGCATGCCGGCCGTCTATCCGGTGAGCGGCCGCAAGTCGAAGAAGAACACCGGGTGGAGCGACCACGTGCTGCGCGACATGCAGGTGTTTCGCGGCAACACGCCCGACGACATCCGCGCCGCCTTCGACGACCACGCGACGATCGCCTCGCTCGGCCTCGGCGCGATCCTCAACATCCCGCTGGTCCTCACCGGCCGCTGCCTCGGCACGATGAATTTGTCGCATGAGGCAGGGTGGTACACGAAGGAAGACGAGGCGGCGGGGCTGCTGCTCGGCGCATTTCTGCTGCCGGTGCTGTGAGGGCGCTTCTTCACCCTCCCCCCTGCAGGCCCCTGCAGGGGGAGGCGAAGAGCTCACCGCCCGATCGCGTATGCCTGCATCAATCTCGGCGTCGCCGCCGCCAGCACAAAGCCATCCTCGCGCTTGACCGCGCAGACGCGGCCGAGCGCCCATGGCCCCTCCACCTGCACGTCGTGCCCGCGCTTGCGCAGCGCCGCGATCGTCGCCTCGCCCCAGCGCTCCTCCACCAGCAGCCGGTTCGGCTCGGCCTTGCGCGGGTAGAACGACTGCGGAAAGTGCCGGCTGGTGAACAGCGGCTGGTCGATCGCTGCCTGCAGGTCCAAACCGTGGTGCAGGTGGCGCATCAGCACCGCGAGCGTCCACTGGTCCTGCTGGTCGCCGCCCGGCGTGCCCATGGCGAGGTAGGCCTCGCCGTCGCGGGTGATCAGCGTCGGCGTCAGCGTCGTGCGCGGGCGCGCGCCGGGCGCGACCGTCGCGGGATGCCCCTCCTCGACCCAGCCCATCTGGCCCCGCGTGGTGATCGGGAAGCCGAGCTCCGGCACGACCGGCGAGCTCTGCAGCCAGCCGCCCGACGGCGTCGCAGAGAGCATGTTGCCCCAGCGGTCGACGACGTCGATGTGCACCGTGTCGCCCCACTCGACCGGCAGGGGCGCAAACGTCGGCTCGCCGGCGCCGATATTGGCCGGCGTCTCCGCGCCCGCCATCGCCATCACGCGCGCCATGCGCTCGGCTGCGCCGGGCAGGTCGCCGGGCCGCATCGCCGCGGATGCCGTCTCGCCGACGAGCTTGCGCCGCGCCGCCGCGTAGTCATCCGAGAGCAGCGTCGCGAGCGGCACGTCGACCACGTCGGGATCGCCGTAGAAGACCTCGCGGTCGGCGTAACCGAGCTTGAGGCATTCGACGAGCGTGTGAGCGAAACGCTCGCCGGTCGTCGGCATCGCGTCGAGATCGAAGCCCTCGAGCAGCGCCAGCGTCTGCAGAAACACCGGCCCCTGTCCCCACGGCCGCGTCTTGTGCACGTCGAGGCCACGATAGCGGCGCGACACCGTCGGCTCGATCTTCGCGCGGTAGCGCGCGAGATCGTCGCCCGTAAGCAGGCCGCCGTTGCGGCGACCGGTCGAGTCGATCAGCTCGGCGGTCCGATAGAACCGATCGATCGCTTCGGCGACGAAACCGCGGTAATAGACGTCACGCGCCTTCTCGATCTGCGCCACGCGATCGCTGCCCGCCGCGCTCGCCTCCTGCAATATCCGTCGGTACGTCGCGGCGATCTGCGGCGTGCGCATCAGCGCACGCGGCCGCGGCACCTGCCCGCCCGGCAGCCACACCTTGGCCGAGGTCGGCCACTCGATGCTGAAGAACTCCTTCGCGGCCACAATCGACGACGCGACGCGCGGCAGCACCGGAAAGCCGTTCTGCGCATAGCCGATCGCCGGCTCGAGCACGTCCGCGAGGGTCAGCTTGCCGTAGTCGCGCAGCAGCAGCATCCAGGCGTCGAACGCGCCCGGCACCACCGCGGGCAGCAATCCCGTGCCCGGCACCTGCTTCAAACCGAGCTGCCTGAACCGCGCCGGGGTCGCCGCCGCCGGAAAGGGGCCCTGCCCGCAGATCACCACCGGCGCGGGCGCGTCGTGCGCCTTGAGAATGATCGGCACCTCGCCGCCCGGCCCGACCAGGTGCGGCTCGACGATCTGCAGCACGAACCCGGCCGCCGCCGCCGCATCGAACGCATTGCCGCCGCGCTCGAGCGCCGCCATCGCGACCGCGCTCGCGATCCAGTGCGTGGTCGCGACCGCGCCGAAGGTGCCGCGGATTTCCGGACGGGTGGTGAAGGGCTGCATGCGTAGATCATTCTCATCGTCAATCGGGTCGCATTGACCACTCTGCCATATTCGCGGATGACTTCGCCCGCAATTCCTGGAGATGTCTCATGCAGACGCGCCGATCACTGATGTCCGCCCTGGCCGGCCTCGCGGCCGCGGCGCCGCTGTCACGTGCCCGCGCGGCAACCTGGCCCGATCGCCCGCTCACGCTCGTCGTCCCGTGGGCGGCCGGCGGCTCGACCGACATTCTGGCACGCCTCGTCGGCGGCCACCTCAATCAGGCGCTCGGTCAGCCGGTGCTGGTCGAGAACCGCACCGGCGCCTCCGGCAACATCGGCTCCGCGACCGTCGCGCGCGCGGCGCCGGACGGCTACACGTTCCTGTTCAATACGATGAGCGTGCACACCATGAACCACGCGCTCTTCGCCAAAATGCCGTTCGACGGCGTGAAGGATTTTTCCCCGATCACGCTGCTCGCCTATGTCACCAATACCATGGTGGTGCACCCGTCGGTGCCGGCGAAGACCGTCCCCGAGTTCATCGCCTACGCCAGGGCCAATCCTGGCAAGGTCAACTACGCGTCCGCGGGCGCGGGCTCGACCAATCACCTGTGCGGCGCGCTGATGGAGCGGATGGCCGGCATCCAGATGGTGCACGTACCCTATCGCGGCGGCGCGCCCGCCGTCGCCGATACGGTGGCGGGCCGCGCCCAGCTCTTCTTCACCGCCGGCACCCAGAGCCTGCCTTACGTCAAAGCGGGCCAGCTGCGCCTGCTCGCCGTCACCGAAAGCAAGCGCTCGCCGTTCCTGCCCGACGTGCCGACCGTCGCCGAGACGCTGCCCGGCTACGAGATGGCGGTGTGGTACGGCGCCTACGGCCCGGCCGGCATGCCGCGCGACATCGTCCTGCGGCTGAACGCCGAGATCAGCCGCATCCTTTTTCTGCCCGAGGTGAAATCGAGCATGGACAAGATCGCGGTCCTGGTCGCGAAATCGACCCCGGAGGAGCTCGGCGCCATGACGGCGCGCGACGCCGACAAGTGGGGCCGCATCATCAAGGACCTCGGCATTACGGCGCAGTAGGGCGAGTCGCGGCGGGCGCGTAGCCCGCAGGGAGCGCAGCGAAATGCGGGGACAGCGGTCCCGGATTACGGCGCTTTCGCGCCTCCACCGGGCTACGCACTACCGCAGCCGCGCCGTGAAAAAAGCCCCCACGCGCCGCTCGAACTCGTCGCGCGCGTAGCGATGGAAATCCTGGTGCCGCGCGCCGGGGATGATCCACAGCTCCTTCGGATCGTTGGCATTCGCATAAAGCAGCTTCGCCTCGTCGAGCGCGGCGAGCCGATCGGCATCGCCGGCGATCAGCAGCACCGGCGCGTGCACGGCGCCGATATGCGCCGCCGGCGCCAGCACGGCGGGATCGAAGCCGAGCCGCGGTTCGACCTGCCAGGTGAGCAGCGGCGTGAGGTAGCGCCCGAGGGGCCCGAGCCACACAACGATGCGGTTGGCGACCGCCGTGGCGAACGAGGCATAGACCGCCTCCAGCACCATCGCGTCGGCCTCGAGCGGCGGATCGGCGAGCAGCGCCGATGCGCCGCCGAGCGACAGGCCATCGACGCCGACCTTCTCGCCGGACGCCTTGCTGCGCAAAAAGTCGAACGCCGCGCGCGCGTCCTTCGCCTCGAGATAGCCGAACGTCATGTGCTCGCCGGCGCTTTCGCCGTGCGCCTGGAAATCGAACAGCAGCACCGCGAAGCCGAGCCGATGGAAGAACCGCGCGCGGCCCAGCATCTCCAGCCGGTTGGCGCGGATGCCGTGCAGCAGCAGGATCGCGCCTTTGCGCGGCTCGCCCGGAATGAACCAGCCGGCGAGCCGGCTGCCCGACCGGCTCGGAATGGTGACGACCTCGACCGGCAGATCCGCCGGCGGCGCCCCGATGTGCCGCGGCGCCGGCGACGCGGACTCGCTGCCGACGTACCACGACGCGCCAAAGCCCAGCGCGAGGATGAGCAGGCCGGCCGACCCGAACCAGCGAAGGCGGCGACGTCGATGTGGCACCGTGCCTCCCGAGAATTGCGTGTCTCGTATTCTCCGTCACGCGCGGGCTGTCCCGCGCACCCACGCCTCACAGGTGGTGCATATAGAAAGACGTGGATGGCCGGGACAAGCCCGGCCATGAAGGTCGGATGTTCTCCGTCATTGCCGGCGAAGCGAGCAATCTCGACCCACTCGCTCAGGCGTCCGCGGATCGAGATTGCTCGTCGCGCTACGCGCTCCTCGCACGGACGAGGCGGGACCGGTCACCGCCCCGCCGGAATGCCGGCCGTCTTCAGCCTGATCTTGTAGATCCCCGTTCGGGCCGCGACGTAGAGCGTCTTGTGGTCGGGGTCGCCGAACTCGACGTTGGCGGAAAGCTCGGGCGTCTTGATCGTGCCGATGTGCTTGCCGTCAGGCGTGATGATCCAGATTCCTCCCGGGCCGGTCTCCCACAGGTTGCCGTGCACATCGACGCGCAGGCCGTCCGTGATGCCCTTCGCGGGCTCGTTGTGCATGTCGATCAGCATGCGGCCGTTGGTGACCGTGTCGTCGGGCTTGACGTCGTAAGCTTTCACGTAGCGGTCGAAGCTGCCGTTGACGTAGAGGATCTTCTCGTCGGGCGAGAACGCGAGGCCATTGGTGTTGGGCACGTCCTTGACCACCGGCGAAAGCTTGCCGGCCTTCCACATGAAGACGGCGTTGTAGTCGAGCTCTTTCTTCGGGTCCTTCTCGCGCAGGCGCAGGCCGCCGAACGTGTCGGTGAAGTAGATCGCGCCGTCGCGCTTCACCACCACGTCGTTCGGCCCGCCGAAATGCTTGCCCTCGTACTTGTCGGCGAGCACCGTGCGCGTGCCGTTCCGCTCCATGCGCACGAGTGAACGCCCCGCCCAGGTCGCGATGATCAGCCGGCCCTGGCGGTCGAGCGCGAGGCCGTTCGAGCCGATCAGCGGAAATTCCTCGTAGGCGGGATCGCTCTTGTCCTTGCCGTTGTTCTGCACGAAGCCCCAGCGCCACGGATGCGGGCTCGAATTGGCGCTACGCTCCACGAACACCGAGAGGTCCTTGCCGTCGGGCGACATCTTGTAGACCACGTTCGCGGGGATATCGCTGAAGAGAAGATAGCCCGAGCGTCCTTGTGTGACCCACACGGTGCCTTCGGTGAAGCCGAAGTCGCCGCGCACCAGCTCGAGCTTGGCGTCGGGCGCGATCAGCTCATCGAGCGCCGGATCGAGGCGCACGACGGATTGCGCCGACGCGGCGGTAGCGAATGCGACCGCCGCAAGAGCGATGATAGACTTGATCATGGCACCGTGCCCGCCCCTGCTCGTCATGGCCGTGCTTGTCCCGGCCATCCACGTCTTGCTTGGCCGTATCGCCGCGAGAAAGACGTGGATGCCCGCCTTCGCGGGCATGACCTGATGAGATTGCTACCTCGCCGCCTCTTGCTTCAGCTTCGCCAGATCGGCCTCGCTGCGGAAGCTCATCACGGCGATCTTGCTGGTGCGCGAATAGGGCACGACCACCTGCAGCGAGCCCGCGTGCTCGGTCACCGAGATGTAGCGCGCCTCGGTGCCGCGGGTCGGCAGGTCGAAGCGCGTCCACTGCTTGCTCGCCGGGTCGTAGCGCAGGATCGCGTCCGTCATCCAGATGTTGAGCCAGGCGTCGTGATGGCTGTCGACCGCGATGTGGTAGGGCTGCATGTTGTCGGGCAGCGGCACGTACGAGGTCTCGCCGGTCTTGGTGTCGATGCGCGCGAGCGAGCCGCCCCACGAGTCGCCGACCCACAGCACGTCGGCGTTCTTGTCGGTGCCCATACGGCGCGGGCCTTCCGACCATGGCAGCGGGTTGTTGAAGTCCACCTGCTTGTAGGTGTCGTAGAACTTCTTCTCGTCCGCGCTGGCCGACGCCATTTGCGCCTCGACCGGCGCCAGCTTGATCTCGGTGACCTTGTTGGCGTCCGGGTCCGCATGCCCGATGATGTCGAGCTGCATCTCCGCCCACCAGCCGTTGCCGTCGCGGTCGGCGGCGGCGCCGTAGGTGACGCCGGTGCCGTTCGGCGTCTGGTAGGTGATCGACTTGAACTCCTTGAAGGTCTCGCTCTTCGGATCGAAGCGCAGCGCGCCGACCGGCGAGGAGGCCCAAATATACCCCTTGCCGTCGATGTCGACCGTGACGGCGCCGCCGGTCGGCGACATGCCGGGCGGCGGCAGGAAGACCTCGATCTTCTCGGTCTTCGGGTCGAGCTTGGCGAGCCCGCCCTTGGTGGTGGTGATGTTGAACCAGATGTTGCCGTCCTTGTCGCGCGTCATGCCGTGCGTGTTGGCGGCAAGCCCGCCCGGCTTCGGCACCATCAGGAATTTGACCGCGCCGGTCCTGGTGTCGATGCGGCCGATGGTGAGGTGCTTGTTCGGCGTGTTGGACGTGAACCACAGGTTTCCGTCGAGATCCGACCAGGCGTCGTGCACCAGCGAGCCGATCCGCGCGGGCGTGCCGAGCGACCAGTCGTGGCCGTCGTTCGGCCGCGCCGGCGAATCGACATCGGACGGCACGTCGAACTCGCGAAACACCACGCGCGCCGCCTCGCCGCTCGGCCGCGGCGGCAGCTTGATCTGCATGGTGCTCGGGCCCGGGCCACGCGCGCCGGCGAGGTACGCGGCGAGCTCCTTCTCGTTGTACTGGAGCAGGCCGTTGGGGTGCGCCTTCTCGCCCTGATAGACGCCCGACACGTTGACCATCTTCATCAGGTCGATGATCGCGGTCCAGCCGGCGGCGTCGAACTTGTGCTGCAGCGGATAGCTCGGCGTGTGGCAGCTGGTGCAGTTGTTGCGCACGAGGTGCTGCATCTTCTTGTCGTGCTCGGTCGCAGCCGGCAGGCTGCCGAGAAATACGTCGCCGGGCAGCTGGCGCACATAATCCTGGAGCGACGCGAGCGTGAAGTTCTGCGCCGCGTTGGCGGTCAGGTCGACCTCCGCGTTCGCGGTGGCGAACGAGAGCGCCTGCGCCCAAACGTGATAGTGCCCGGCCGGCAGCGGCGGGAAGTAGTAGGCGCCGCTCGCGTCGGTGTAGACCGTCGTCGTGATGGTCGAGCCGTCGGCTTTGGCCGAGACCGTCACGCCGCCCAACTTGTCGCCGCCGGGGCCGGCGATCGTCCCCGACAGGATGGCGTCGGCCGCATGCGCCGGCACCAGCATGGTCGTCGAAGCAAGCGCCGCTACGAGCGCTGCAAGCGTCGCACTTTTGCGTGTCATGGCGTGTCTCCCTGTTTTTGCGGGCGAGTAGCGAATGGCGAATAACGAATGGAAGAAAAATCTATTCGCTATTCCCTATTCGCCATTCGCGTTTTCCGATCAATCCTGGTCGCGACCATTGCCCTGTGTCGGGCGCGCGTTCGGCGCCGCGCTCGCCGCCGGCGGCACGGTCTTGAGATAGCTCGCGATCGCGGCGATCTGGGTCGGCGTGAAGGTGTACTTGAAGCCCGGCATGCGCTGGGTGCCGTTGGCGATGAGCTCGCTCATCGCCTTCTCGTCGCCGCCGAGCGTCTCGCGCGAGAGCACCGGCGCGTAGCGCGGCGCGCCGAGCTGCGGCAGCAGGTGGCATTCGCCGCACGACTGCAGAAACAGGTTGCGGCCTAGCGTCTGGCTGTCGTCGAGCTTGACGGGGTGCGCCTGCTGGGCGAGCGCGCCGCCCGCGCAAAAGACCGCGACGACCGCCGACGCAACGCGCAGATCACGCATCATCGTTCCTCCCAACTGAAATTCTCTTTTGCCCGAGGCTACGCCACGTCCAGCCCGGCGAACAGATGCATTGCCGGCATGGGTGGACTGCGATGCAAGCGTCACATCGTCCGTGGTGAATGCATGGCGAGACATCGGGCGAGCCGCTAGGATCGCGCCCCCGCCTCCTTGCATCCGGACCAGACAATGACCCAGCACAAGACCGAAACCCGCGACGGGATGACCATCGAATGGGATGCGCCGATCGAGATGGAGGACGGCGTGGTGCTGCGTTGCGACGTCTTTCGCCCGCTCGCCGCCGGAAAATATCCGGTGATCCTGAGCTACGGTCCCTACGCCAAGGGCCTGAGCTTCCAGGAGGGCTACCGCCATGCCTGGCTACGCATCGTGAAATCCTGCCCCGAGATCGAGCATGGCTCGTCCAACAAGTACCAGAACTGGGAGCTGCTCGATCCCGAGCGCTGGGTGCCGGACGGCTACGTGCTGGTGCGCGTCGACTCGCGCGGCGCCGGCCGCTCCCCCGGCGATCTCGACGTGTGGTCGGCGCGCGAGGCGAAGGACATCGCGCTCTGCGTCGACTGGGCCGGCACGCAGCCGTGGTCGAACGGCAAGGTCGGCCTCAACGGCATCTCGTACTACTCGATGAACCAGTGGCAGGCGGCGCCGCTGCGGCCGAAGCATCTCGCCGCGATCTGCGCCTGGGAGGGCTCGTCCGATTATTATCGCGAGCTCGCGCGTCACGGCGGCATCCTGTCGGACTTTCTCGCCGATTGGTTTCCCCGCCAGGTCGCCGCCGTGCAGCACGGCGTCGGCGACCGCGGCGCCAGGAGCAAAGTCACCGGCGAGCCCGTCGCCGGGCCGGAGACCCTGTCCGAGGCGGAGCTCGCCCGGCACCGCGCCAATGCCGACGAGCAGGCGGCGGCGCATCCGCTGATCGACGCGCATTATCTTCCGCGCCTCTGCAAATTCGAAGATATCGAGGCGCCGCTGCTCTCCGCCGCCAACTGGGGCGGCATGGGCCTGCATCCGCGCGGCAATTTCGAAGGCTACCTGCGCGCCGGCTCGAAGCAGAAATGGCTCGAGGTGCACGGCGACACGCACTTCACTCTGTTCTACGCGCGCTACGGCCAGGAGATGCAGAAGCGCTTCTACGATCATTTCCTCAAAGGTCTCGACAACGGCTGGGAGAAGCAGCCCAAGGTGCTGCTCAACATCCGTCATCCGGGCGAGAAGTTCGTGCCGCGCGCCGAGAACGAATGGCCGCTCGCACGCACGCAGTGGACGAAGTTCTATCTCGATCCGTCCGGCCACGGCCTCGGCCGTGAGGCGCCGAAGAGCGCGACCACGATGCCCTACGCGACCACCGGCGACGGCCTCACCTTCTCGACCCCGCCGATGAAGGAGCCGCTGGAGATCACCGGCCCGGTCGCGGCAAAACTGTTCGTCTCCTCCGACACGACCGACGCCGATCTCTTCGTCGTGTTGCGCGTCTACGATCCGGCCGGCAAGGAGGTCGCCTTCATCGGCTCGAACGATCCGCGCACGCCGGTCGGCCTCGGCTGGCTGCGCGCCTCGCACCGCAAGCTCGACCCTGCGCTGAGCAAGCCATACCGCCCCTGGCACACCCACGATGAGCTCCAGCCGCTCGAGCCCGGCGTCCCGGTCGAGCTCGAGGTCGAGATCTGGCCGACCTGCATCGTCGTGCCGCCCGGCTATCGCCTCGCCTTCACGGTGCGCGGCAAGGATTACGAATACGATGGCACCGACGCCGCGCCCCCGCACGCCCCCTATAAGATGAAAGGCGTCGGCCCCTTCACCCACACCAATCCGATCGACCGCCCGCAGGCGATCTTCGGCGGCACCAACACGCTGCATTTCGCCGAAGGCAAGATGCCGTATGTGCTGCTGCCGGTGATTCCGTAGTTTTCTTCTTCACCCTCCCTCTTCAGGGACCGTGCAGGGGGACCTCCAGGGGGAGGGTCGAAGCGCATTGAGCGAAGCGAAATGCGATCCGGGCTGGGTGACTGAGGCGGCGCCACCCCACCCCGGCTCGCTTCGCTCGCTGCCCCTGCCTCTTCAGGGACTCTTCAGGGGAGGGTGTCACCGCGGCCTCATCCACCGCGCGAGCGCCAGCACAGCGACCGCACACACCGCCGGCAGCACCGCGATCGATAACCCCGCCGCCGCAAGCGCCGCGGTCGCGGCCCAGGTGATCGACGCGAATGCTTCCGCGATCGTCGCCATGCGCGACGAGGTCTGGCGCCGGCGGAAATGGCTGCGCTTCGCCTGCGCGCGGAACCAGAACTGCACCGCCGTCGCCGAGCTTGCCGCGAGCGCGACGCCGACCGCGGCCACGCTCCCCTCGTACGGCGCAGCAAGCGCGAGGCCGACGAGGAACGGCGCGAACACCAGCAGCACGGCGCCGAGCACCGCCTCGATCTTGGCCTGCATGATGGCGCGCGGCGCGACCGGCGCGGTGGCGACGAGGTCAGGCGCGTCCTCGCCGGAAATCGCCAGCCAGGCGAGGCCGCCGGCGAGCTGGCCGGATCCCATCACCAGGACCGGCACCAGCAGCACCAGCGCGCTCGCGCCGTCGCCGAAGCTTCTCCACAACATGAAGGCGGGCGGCAGCAGGTAGAGGAGCTGCATCAGCGTCTGCGATACGAGCCACGGGTCGCGCCGCAGCAGCACCCATTCCTTGCGCCGCAGCGCCCGCTTGGCCGAGCCGGCGCGAAAGCCGCCGGCGCGATGCGCGCGCGCCGTGCCGGATCCCATACCTTGCCCGATACTCTGCGCCGCCACCGCGTGCGCGCCGAAGGATCGCGAGAAGACCGCGATCGCGGCGAGCAGCAGCGCGAGGCTCGCGGTCGTGACGGCCGCAAACGCGTGCAGGTCGCCCAGCATGGCGCGCGCCGGCCACCACAATGGGCTGTCGACGCCGGGCGCGAGCGCGACCAGGGCCGAGGAGCTCAAGTACGCGGTGCGCGACAGCGTGCCGTAGGAGACGATGGCGCCGAGCTGCAGGCCGATGACGAAGCCGGCGCCGATCACCGCCGCGACGATCTGCGCGATCAGCCGTGTGCGCTTCGGCCCGATCAGGCGAAACAGCGCGACCGTGAGCGCGACCGCGAATGCCGCCGCCGTCGCGCCCATCGCGGCCGCGACCGCGTAGGCGGCGAGCCAGTGCGCGCCGCCGCGCAGCGCCAGCATGTTGATGAAGGGAGCGGCGAGCAGCACCGACATCAAGGTGATCCCGCCCGCCATGGTGGCGATGCGCACCGCGAAGAGCCTCTGCGCCGCGACCGGCGAGGAGAGAATGAGATCGAGGTCGGAGCGCGTGTAGAACGCGCGCGTCACCGACTCCATCGCCTGCGAGGCCATCAGCGACCAGGAGAGCAGCGCACAGCCCGTGATCGTCACCAGCGTCGCCACCGGCACCTCGCCGGCGCCGGCCGTCGCCGCATAGGGCCCGACCATCGCGTAGGCGATGACGTGCATCACCACGCCGACGGCGACCAACGCGATGGCGACGCTGCGCGCCCGCCAGCGCCGCCCGGCCGTCATCATCGACAGCCAGTCCCGCCACGACACGCGCAGCTCATGCGCCGCGAACCAGGTGAGGCTGGCGGGGGTGGTCATGCGCTTCGTTTCCCCGTCATGCCCGGCGAACGCCGGGCAATTACGTCTTTATTGCCAAGCTGCAAAGACGTGGATGGCCGGGACATAGGCGAGCGAAGCGAGGCCGTTTCTTCGAACGGCTGTGCCCGGCCATGACGATGTGGAAAGGCCGGAAGTGCCATCACGCCGCCTGCGCCTGCTCGGCGACGAGGGCGAGGAACGTATCCTCCAGCGTCGAGTGGCTGCCGCTTTCCGCGCCGGCCTGGCGGCGCAGCTCGTCGAGCGTGCCCTGCGCGATCAGCCGCCCCTGCGCGATGACGCCGATGCGGTCGGCCATGCGCTCGGCGACCTCGAGAATATGCGTGGTCATGATGACGGTGCCGCCGGCGGCGACGCGCTCGCGCAGCACGGTCTTGACCTGGCGCGCCGAGCCGGCGTCGAGACCGGTGAGCGGCTCGTCGAGGATGATCACCTGCGGGTCGTGCACCAGCGCGCCGGCGAGCGCCACCTTCTGCCGCATGCCCTTGGAGAATCCCTCGCAGCGCGCGTGCGCATGCGGCATCAGGCCGAGCCATTCCATCAGCGTATGCGCGCGCAACTCGGCAGCGCGCGCCTCGATGCCCCACAGCCCGGCGACGAACTCGAGATACTCGAACGGCGTGAGTTTGTCGTAGATCATCGGCTCGTCCGACACCCACGCCATCACGCGCTTGGCCGCGACCGGATCGGCGCGCGCATCGATGCCGGCGACCCGGATCGCGCCTTCATCCGGCGCAAGCAGCCCCGCCACCACGCGCAGCGTCGTCGTCTTGCCGGCGCCGTTCGGCCCGAGCAGCGCGTAGAATTCTCCGCGGCGCACCGTGAGATCGAGCCGATCGACTGCCGGGCGATCGAAGCATTTGACCAGCCCGCGGATGTCGAGGGCAGGCGAGGTCTGTTCGGGGAGCATGCGGCGCGCTCGGCACTGATGGATCGCGCGACGTTAAGGCGCAGAGGTTTCGGCGGGGTGAAGACGCGAGCTGGGGGGTGAAGACGCGAGCCGAAGGGTGCGTATCGACTCTGTTTACCAAGAAGCGCGCGCTTCACCCTCCCCCTTCAGGGGCCCCCTGCAGGGAGGGTGAAGGAAATCACCCCATCTCCGGCGCGATCGTCTTCCGCAGGAACGCGTACGACAGCGCCTCGTTGTAGGCGAGGTTCGCATTGTCGGCGGCGCCGGCGTGGCCGCCTTCGGGGGGCTCGTGGAAAAGGACCGGCAGCCCCAGCGCGCGCAGCTTCTCGGCCATCTTGCGGGCGTGGCCGGGATGCACGCGGTCGTCGCGCGCCGAGGTGGTGAGCAGGATCGGCGGATATTTTCGCCCCGCCTGCACCAGCTGATAGGCGGAGATCAGCCGCAGGAAGGCCCAGTCCTCCGGCTTGTCGGGGTCGCCGTACTCGGCGACCCAGCTCGCCCCGGCGGAAAGTTTCGTGTAGCGCCACATGTCGAGCAGCGGCACCTGGCAGATCACGGCCCCGAACAGCTCGGGGTAGCGCGTATACATATTGCCGACCAGGAGGCCGCCATTGCTGCCGCCCTGGCAGGCGAGCCGCGCCGGCCTCGTGACGCCGCGCGCGATCAGGTCGCGTGCGACCGCCGCCATGTCGTCCTGCGCGACCTTCTTGCCGGCGCGCCGGCCGGCCTCGTGCCAGGCCGGGCCGAACTCGCCGCCGCCGCGCAGGTTCGCCATCACGTACACGCCGCCACGCTCGAGCCACAGCTTGCCGCTGATGCCGGCGTAATAGGGCTGCAGCGAAATCTGGAAACCGCCGTAGCCGGTCAGCAGCGTCGCATGATTGCCGTCGAGCTCGAGGTCCTTGGGTCCGACCTGGAAATAGGGAATGCGCGTGCCGTCGTCGGCGGTGGCATGATGCTGCGTCACCTCGAGCCCGCGGGCGTCGAAGCGCGCCGGCGCGGCTTTGAGCGGATCGGGCTTCTCGCCGAAGCGCACCAGCGACACGGTCATCGGCGTGACCGCGTTGTTGACGTAGAGCGTGAACTGCCCGGCCTCCTCCGGCGGCACGACCGAGTCGCTGAAGTCCTGATCGAAGCCGCCGATGTCGACCACCGCCTGCTCGGCGAAGCCCTCGAGCTTCTCGATCTGCCAGCCGCCGTTGTTCGGGCGCGCCAGGGTGACGCGCGAGCGCACGTCGTCGAGCACGCTGAGCGCGACCACGTCGCCCTCCATGAAGGCGCCCTGCAGGAAGGCGCGCTCGCTCGGCGTGAACAGGACCGTGAAATTGCGCTCGCCCGCCATGAAGGCCGCAAAGCCGATCACCAGCAGCGCGCCCTCCGGATAGGTGCGGCCGCCGACCGTCCATGCGGTGCGCAAGGTGATCATCAGCGTGTCGCGCGTGACCGACACCGAGGCGTCGGTCGGCACCTCGATGCGCCGGCGGTGGCCCGGCTCCTCCTCGATGAAGGTCTCCGAATTGATGAAGTCGAGCGCGCGCATGAACAGCGTGCGCGGGCGCGGCGCGTCGAGCTGCTGCACGGCGCCCGCATATATGTGGGCGCGCTCGCATTCGAACACGATCGGCGCCTCGGCGAACGCCGTGCCGCGCCGCCACAGCCGCACGGTGCGCGCATAGCCGGACTCGGTCGCGAACGCGTCGCCGCCGAGCGGGGTCGCGACCAGCAGGCGGTCGGCATCCATCCACGCGGCGCCGGTCTTCGCCTCGGGCAGCGTGAACCCGTCGGTGACGAAGCGCTTGGCGTCGAGGTCGAACTCGCGCAGCACGCTCGCGTCGGCGCCGCCGCGCGACAGCATCACCAGGCCGCGCGCGTAGGCCGGCGGCAGCGCGGTGCAGCCGTGCCAGACCCAGTCCTCCTTCTCGGCCGCCGCCAGCGCGTCGACGTCGATCAGCACGTCCCAGTTGGGTTTCGTGTTGCGATAATCGGCCAACGTGGTGCGCCGCCAAAGCCCCTTGGGATGCGCCGCGTCGCGCCAGAAATTGTAGACGTAGCGCCCGCGTCGGCTGACGAACGGGATGCGGTCGTCCGCATTGAGCAGGTCGAGCGCCGTCTTGCGGTCCGCCTCGAAGCGCGCATCGACCAGCGCCTTCACGGTCTCGGCATTGCGCGCATCGAGCCACTCGCGCACCCGCGGCCCGTCCATCTCCTCGAGCCAGACGTAGGGGTCTTCGCTGTCGACAGAAGTCATTCAGTTCCTCGGCATCATGAGTCGCACCACCAACTCAGCCCCGTCACCCTGAGGCGGCCGCGCGCAGCGCGGCCCTCGAAGGACAGCGGTGGCGCCGCTTGGACCCTTGCTGCACCGCACCGACCGCATCCTTCGAGGCCCTCGCTACGCTCGGGCACCTCAGGATGACGGGTCAGCGTAGGCGCCCGCGGATGGCAGATCCGTTAGCCCCAAAGAATGGCAGGTCTGGTAAGCGAAAGCGCAGGTCTACCCCGCCCGCCCCCGCATTGACACCCCCCGGCATCGGCATAGATTATCGTGCTAGTTCCGAGGGGAGCTCCGTAGGGAGCTGAGAGTTCGCGCAACCCGCGAAAACCCTTCGAACCTGATCCGGGTCATGCCGGCGAAGGGACGGGACACGAACTCCCCCCAACCGCTTGCCCGCCCCGAATCGATACCCTCATCCTGAGGAGCCCGCCGAAGGCGGGCGTCTCGAAGGACTTGGAGCAAAGCGATGAACAAGCCCCTCTCCGCTTCCGATCTTGCGACGCCGCAGGTCACCACCGGCCCGATCGTCGGCTCGCGCAAGATCCACGTGACCCCGGAGGCCGCGCCCGACCTGCGGGTGCCGCTGCGCGAGATCGCGCTGAGCAAAGAGTCGGGCGAGCCGCCGCTGCCGGTCTACGACACCTCGGGCCCGTACACCGACAACGACGCCGTGATCGACGTCGAGAAGGGACTTCGGCGCACGCGGGTCGAGTGGGTGCGCGAGCGCGGCGGCGTCGAGGAGTATGACGGTCGCGCGATCAAGCCGGTCGACAACGGCAACGTTTCCGGCAAGCACCTCGCCCGCGCCTTCCCGAACACGCCGAGGCCCATGCGCGCGCTCGACGGCAAGCCCGTCACCCAGCTCGAATGGGCGCGGCGCGGCGTCGTCACCAAGGAGATGATCTACGTCGCCGAGCGCGAGAACCTCGGCCGCAAGAAGCAGCTCGAAAGGGCGGAAGCCGCGCGCGCCGACGGCGAGAGCTTCGGCGCCTCCGTACCCCTCTTCATCACCCCTGAGTTCGTGCGCGACGAGGTGGCGCGCGGGCGCGCCATCATCCCGTCCAACATCAATCACGCCGAGCTCGAGCCGATGGCGATCGGCCGCAACTTCCTCACCAAGATCAACGCCAATATCGGCAACAGCGCCGTGACGTCGTCGGTCGAGGAGGAAGTGGACAAGATGGTGTGGGCGATCCGCTGGGGCGCCGACACCGTGATGGACCTCTCCACCGGCCGCAACATCCACAACACGCGCGAATGGATCCTGCGCAATTCGCCGGTGCCGATCGGCACCGTGCCGATCTACCAGGCGCTCGAGAAGGTCGACGGCGATCCGGTCAAGCTCGACTGGGAGTGCTACAAGGACACGCTGATCGAGCAGTGCGAGCAGGGCGTCGACTATTTCACCATCCACGCCGGCGTGCGCCTCGCCTACGTGCCGCTGACCGCCAACCGTGTCACCGGCATCGTGTCGCGCGGCGGCTCGATCATGGCCAAGTGGTGCCTGTCGCGCCACAAGGAGAGCTTCCTATACGAGCGCTTCGACGAAATTTGCGACCTCATGCGCAAGTACGACGTGTCGTTCTCGCTCGGCGACGGCCTGCGTCCGGGCTCGATCGCCGACGCCAACGACCGCGCCCAGTTCGCCGAGCTCGAGACGCTGGGCGAGCTCACCAAAATCGCCTGGGACAAGGGCTGCCAGGTCATGATCGAGGGCCCCGGCCACGTGCCGATGCACAAGATCAAGATCAATATGGACAAGCAGCTGAAAGAGTGCGGCGAGGCGCCGTTCTACACCCTCGGCCCGCTCACCACCGACATCGCGCCCGGCTACGACCACATCACGTCAGGCATCGGCGCCGCCATGATCGGCTGGTTCGGCTGCGCCATGCTCTGCTACGTGACGCCGAAGGAGCACCTGGGTCTTCCGAATCGCGACGACGTCAAGGAAGGCGTGATCACCTACAAGATCGCGGCCCATGCCGCCGACCTCGCCAAGGGCCACCCCGCGGCACAGCTGCGGGACGACGCCCTCTCGCGCGCCCGCTTCGACTTCCGCTGGCAGGACCAGTTCAACCTCGGCCTCGATCCCGATACGGCGATGGCCTTCCACGACGAGACCCTGCCGAAGGAAGCGCACAAGGTGGCGCACTTCTGCTCGATGTGCGGCCCGAAGTTCTGCTCGATGAAGATCACGCAGGATGTGCGGGATTATGCGGCGACGCTGAATGACCCGTCGCTGGCCGGCCTGCCCGCCGAAGCCTTGGCGAAGGCGGGGATGGAGCGGATGAGCGAGAAGTTCCGGGAGATGGGGAATGAGGTGTATGTGGAGCAGAGCGAGGTGAAGGCGAGCAATAAGGTCTTGTGAGGAGCGGAGTTATTGCCGCCGCAATGTCTCAGCCATTTCGCGTCGAAGGGAGCAAAGATACTGGGAAATGCCAGTGTTGCGGACGCGCGAGCCGCCGCATCTGGGGATACGTTTATTCAGACCAGGGTGCTCGTGCCGCTTAGTTTATCCATTGGACCATTGGCCACGTGCTGGACTATGGCGCCGACTTTAGGCCCGATTGAGCAAGCGTAGCCCGGATTGAGTGCAGCGAATCCGGGGGCCGACTTAGTCTGAACTGATCTCGCGTTTCTTCCCGGACTACGACGGCAACGGCATGTTCCTCGCGACGGAATCGTCGCGGTCAGCGCCAATGTCGGATGCGTGTTGATCTGCGTCAAACTCGCCGGCGAAATACGCCTGGGTTAAGGTCTACGAAGGCCGCATCCACATGACGGTCGCAACCGACAAGGGAACCCTCCATGGCGCCACAGCAACCTGCATCGTCGCGTGACCAAGTCCGCGACATCGTTCCAGGCCTCGTCGAGCTCAGCGAGCGGGTGCTGTTCGGGGAGGTGTGGGAGCGTCCCGGCCTGTCCAAGCGCGACCGCAGCCTGATCACCTGCGCCACCCTGATCGCGCTCGGCCGCGAGAAGCAGCTGGTCGGCCACCTGCAGCGCGCGCTCGACAACGGGCTCAAGCAAAGCGAGCTGAGCGAGGTCATCACCCATCTCGCCTTCTACGCCGGCTGGCCGGCGGCGATGACTGCGGCGCTCGTCGCCAAGCAGGTGCTCAAAGGCAGCTAGAGCCCATCCCGTTCGGTGGAATCGGGATCGACGGCGACGCGCAGCGTCACGAATGGACCAGGACAGCGGGTGGCGGGCGAGGCCGGATGGCGTCACCATCCCGCACGCGCCAGGCCCCAATACGGCGCCCAAGTTTCAGCCAAGGACTTGAAATTACCGCAAATTCCGCTTATGTTCCGCGCGAACCGAGTCACCACCATGACCAAGCTCATCAATACGTTGATCCTGGCTGTCGCGTTGGCGCTGATCGCCTTCGGCGGCGTTGCCATGGCCGGCGCCGCCGCCGGGCCGGTCTGAGCTCCCGGCCTATTGGCACGACACGTCGATCCGGGCCTGCAGCTGCAGCAAATATCCGCGTAGCCGCGCCGTATCGGCGGCGTTGAACTTGAAGCTCTTCTTGAAATCCGGAACGACGTTCTCGGCCCCGATCAGGTAGAATTTGCTGAGCGCACAGGCCTGGGCCGGCGCCTTGCGTCTCTTTTCGCTGAGCAGGATCGTGCTCAGCGCCATGCTGTTCCTGATGTCGAACGCGAACGCCGGCAACGAGGTGTCCAGCCTCTCCATCGCGCGCCTGAAACCGGCGACATCCGCGCGCGGCAACGCGTACTCGTCGATCTCGCCGAGCGCGAGCTTCTCGCCGATCGTCCGCAGCGACAGCATCGCCTCGGCGTGCCTGTAGTAGCTGATCCATTTGATTCGATCAGCGGGCGAGATTTGCTCGCCCGCGAGCGAGTGCTGGATGTAGATCTCCATGAACCGATTGGCGAAGACGATCTTGTTCACGAAATACGTATCTTCGATCGCCTGAAATCTCTTGCGCTCGGCATCGTCTCCCTGGCGAATGCGGCGCCTCGCCTCGTGGATCATGTAGTCGGCGCCGCGCATCGCGAAGTCGATCTCGGCGATCTTCTCGTCCAGCGGCCAGGGCTTGGCAACCTTCACCTTCGCGTCGGTGAGTTGGTAATAGAGGTTGATGATGCCCGGCTGGACGAACTTCACGTCGGTTGGATATTTGTCCTGCACCAGGGTCAGGAAGTTGGCCTTCTCGTTGGTGCCGAACTCCAGCCCGATGAACTCGGCGAGCACGCCGGTGATGTAGGGATCGATATAAGACAGCTTGTAGGCCGCCTCCTCGGCGCTGCCCTTGAGGCCGGCGATCGCCTCCGAGCCCAGCCAAGTGAGGATTTTCACGTCTTTCCTTCGCTCGCTGCACATGAGCTCCCAGTTTCGCACGAACGCCCTGATCGTGAGGATCGAGCTCGGCTTGCGGCTCTCGCTTCCGGCGGCTCCCGGCTCCTCGGTCTCCTTGACGTCGTACTTCTCGCATTTCTTTTGCTCGTCATCGGGAACCCGCTCGTCGAGGAAAGCGCTGAGGTTCGCGATCTCGTCGTCCAGCATGCGAATGAGCTTTTCCCAATCCGCTGCTCCGACGATGCCCATGCTTCCGTCGTCGTGCTCGCGCAGAACCATGTTGCGGAAGCCGAGCGCGAGCGTCATCAGATGCCTGCTCTGCTTCACCTCGTCGGTCAGATCGTTCTTGTTGATGCAGGCGAGCAACACGATTGCGGGCTCGATATAGTCGAACAGGATGTTTCTGATCTCCATTCGCGGCAGCTTGATCGCCGAATGGTCGAACTCGAGGGCATCCCCGCGCGCGCCGGAGAGAAAATTCTTTTTGAAGTCGATCAACCCGAAGATCGACACATCCTGGTTGATGTCGGCCAAGGCCAGTCGGGCGACGTCGTTGGTCGACGTGGATACGCTCGAAAACTTGGCCTCCAGCTCGCCTGCCTTGAGCGACTCGATGTGATCGAGCAAATCGGGCTTGATTGCGAGCACGATCAACAGGAGCGCGACGATGGCGACCGCGGATTGCAGGGCCCACGAGGAATGGCCCTGCGGGGAGACCAGCGCGTTGTAGAGACCGTCCGCACGCCGCAGGATGTTGTCGCGAAAGTGGCTCGCCCACCATCCCGCGGCGACACCGGCGATGAGCCCGATCACCTGATCGCCCAGGAGAAAGCCTTTGAGCTCGTAGAATCCGGCTGGAAACCAGCTAAAATATTGACCGGCGGCGCACACGATAATGATGGCCGAGGCGATATAAAACGTGCCGCGCGCCAGAGAGCGATTGCCGGGATCGTCGAGCAGGGGCGCGCCCCGCCGGTGAAAGAATAGAACATCGAGCCACCAGCCGACGACGGCGCCGGTGATCGCCCATGCCAGCCAGGTCATCTGGTCCCCACCTCGCCGTATCCGCCGAGATGCGCGAACTATAGTTGATCTTGATCGAGAGGCCAACTTGAGGTCGCGCTGGCTTGAGGTCGCGCTGGCCGGGAGCCGTCATGACGTCCTTGACCCCGCCCGCCGGCAAGATGACGACCCACCAGGCGATCCGCGTCCTGGAGAGCGCCGCGAAGGCCGCATATCGGCTTTCTCCAAACAAGAGCAGCCTGGTCGATCGAGGCGTCCTCATGCCCGAAGAGATCCAATTCCGCGAGCTCGAGTCGCTTTTCGAGCTCGCCGGAGGGCCCGCAATCCCGCCCCGACCAGCAGAAAGGGCGCCGACGTTGAGCGACATCAGCACGAGCTCGCACTCGCCGCCGATCCGCCAACTCGCCTGTTGGAAATCAGCCGCGCCCTCGCGTAGCATCGGCGGATGACGCGATTCTCCTGCGCCTGCGGCGCCGTCTACGAGGTCATCCCGACGCAAGGGCCCTCGCGGGCGGACGATGACCTGTTGAAATGCGTCGTGTGCGCGAAGGAGCTGTTCACATGGAGCGGCTCCAATGTCGGGCAACTGCATCTCGTCGCGCGTCCCGAGCGGGACCGGGAATGACGTCGCACCAACACCAGGCGCCAGGTCGACATCAGCTTCAGCGTCGCCCGAATTGAGTGCGGCGAATCCGAGCTTTAGCCGCTTTGGCAGAATCCCCGTATTTCGCTTCGCTCAATGCCGATTTTACCAAGGGGCCTGGCACGCTTCCGGATGCCGCAGCCGCCCTGGTCGATCGCCTACTTGTGCCTGGGGGGCGGCGTCGTGCCGGTGGTGCCGTGCCCGGCCGTATGCGAGTTGACGGCGTTCGAATGGCCGCTCGTGGCGTGGCTCGTCACCGGATGGTTTTTGGCCGACGCTGCATGCGCGGGCGCAAGCACCGAGGCGACGAGCGCCGTGCCCGCAGCCAGCGTCGCAAGGGAGGGGAGCTTCGACATCGCGATCTCCGTGAGTTGTCGGCTCCGCAGCCGACGCGCATGATCGCGATGAATTCCCCATCGCCAGTCCGCGTCGCGCAGCGATCGTCGCCGGCGGCCCGTATACGCTGATCGTGATGAAGGCGTCTTGGACTGGAGGGAACGCGACGCGGTCTGGAGGGTACTGCCGCGACGGGCCTTTCACGCGCCAACCCTCCATGTGTCGGGCCGAAGCAGCGGACGGCGGGCGATAGACTTGCGGAACCGGGCGCTCGGCCGCCCAGTTCTTTGTTATCAGATGAGGAATGTGCCGATGAACGATTTGACCCATAGCCCGGAGGCGCGCGAGAGGGACATGCGCGCGCTCGCGGAAAAGCTTCTGTTCCGGGTCGACAAGACCGACCGCGGCTACACGCTGACGCGCACCACGGATGTGTCGCGACCGGCCCGCGCCGAGCATCTGTCGCTCTCCCAGGCCGAAGAGCTGTTGGCGACGTGGAAATTGCGCGGGCTGGGCGGCGGGTGACCTGACGGCGCACCGACGCGACGCAACGCTGTCCCTGCGGCGTCGCGGCAGCGGCCGGCATTGCGTAGCACCGGCGCGTCGAACGCACTGATCATCCTCGCGGCCGCCGTATCGAAGCCGATCGATCCATTGACCGAAGTGGAAAACCGCCGGGGCGCGCAAGTAGCTTGGGCGAACGGATACCCATCTTCCCTGCGGTCGCCGATCAATCCCCGAACACCCAGCGCATGATCCGCGCGTCGCGCTGATACCCGCCGTTCCGTGCGAACGGTTCCTCGTTCCAGAACTTGTCCGCCGCCGCGCGGTCCGGCAGCTCGAGCAGCAGTGCGGTGCCGATGTTGTCGGCGCCGTCGGCCGAGCGGATCGGGCCGCGGAAGATGAAGCTGTCGCCGTACGACGCGAAGTAGGACTCGTGCGCGTGCAGATGGGTGCGGTAGAGCTCCGGCGTGCCGGTCTTGGGTCCGGTGCACAGGAACTGCTGCAGGCCCTTGCGGCGATAGTCGGCCGCGCGCTTGCCGAAGCTGTTCGACCAGCGATGCGTGTCGACGCGCGCATAGACGCCCGCTTTGCTCATGGGCTCGTGGGCGACGAATGCGTCCGCGGCCGCGCGGTCGTCGAGCTGCATGAAGAAGGTGGTGCCGAGCGTCTCGCGCCCGTCATCGGACACGAGATGGCCGTAGCCGATCACGCGCTCGCCGAAGCTCGCGACGTAGCGCTTCTGCTCCGCCGTGAGCGCGCGGCGCTTCTCCGCCATCCCGGGCTTGTCGAGGCAGTAGATCGCCCACTGCGCCGGCTTGGTGCGGTAGTAATCTTTCAGCGCCTCGCCCTGCAATCCGTAGCGCGGATCGCCCGGCAGATATCCGGTCGGCTGGTCTTGCATGTGATCTCCCCGGTGGTGCGGTTCGACCGATGGTAGGATGGGTTGAGCGCCGGCGAAACCCATCATCTATGTGCTGGCGACCACGTGATGGGTTTCGCTTCCGCTCAACCCAATCCGGCGACGCCGGAGCGTGACGCGCCTCGCCCGGCTCAATTGTTGTGCCCGCCCTCTTCCCGCGATTTGATCCAATCGGCCAGCGTGCCGGCGGGCTTGCGCTCGGCCTTCTTCTTGGTGGCTGCGCCCTTGCCGCGCACCGGAGCCGGTGGGCGGGTAGCGGCGAGCTCGGCGTCGCGCGCGAGGCGCAGCGCGCGCAGGCGCGCCGTCTTGGCGCGCATCGCCACCGCCTCGGCCTCGTAGTCGGCCACCGCCTGCTTGGCCTCGTTCGCCTTCTGCAGCTTGGCGAACTGGCCCTGCGCGACGTCTTTCTCGGATTTCTCGGCCATCTGGTTCCCTGCCCGGCGCAAAAGCGCCGGCGCCTTTTCTATTTGCGGAAGGCAGTGCGTACAGGGGGATCGCGGCGACAGCAAGGTGGCGCGGATCGCGCGAGCAGGCTCTGCTGCTCCGTCAAATCCGCTATGGGGCGTAGATATCGGCGATTGTCACCGTCATTCCGGGCGGATCAAGCTGGATCGTGCCTTGCGTGACGACCCGCGTGAGGATCGTCTCGCCGCTTCCGCGTGCATGGTGCACGACCAGCGGCTTCGTGGGATCGACGATCAGATAGTGCGCGACGCTTCGCACGCGGAAATAGCCGGCAAGCTTGGCTGAGGCGTCAATGTGACGGGTCGAGGGCGAGAGAACCTCGACGACGACGACCGGATTCGGCACCTCCATCGACGAGGGTGCGAGCCTCGCGCCGCAATAGACCAGGGCGTCGGGTTCGTAGGCGGTCGTCTCGTCGACACGTATCGTCATGCCATCGGCAAGCACGTGGCAGGGAAGCCGACGCGCTTCGAGTCCCGTCAAGAGCGCACGCTGCACTGCGAACTTCACGGCCGCCTGGCCGGCGCTCTCCGGCGACATGACAATGACTTCGCCTTCCGACAGCTCGTAGCGCCCCGGATGCGACTGCGCCCAGGCCAAGTACTGATCCACGTTCATGCGGCTCTTCGCTGCTGCCGTCATGTCGAAATCATAGCGGATCGGACGGAGGATCGAAAGCGAGGCCGCCGGCTTGGGCCGCACCAAATCAGCCCCCGCCCTTCCCGCGTTGCAGCCATCCGAGATCGCCGCCCGCGCGTCCCTTGAGCCGCACCATCGGACGCTTCTGCTTGTCGCCGACGCGCTCCATATCGGCGATGCCGGTCGCGGCGACGAGCTCGCTCAGGCGGGCGAAGCCGTAGTTGCGCGGATCGAACTCCGGGAGCTGCTTGGCGATGTGCGAGCCGACGCCGCCGAGCTCGGCCCAGCCGTCGTCATCGGAGACCGCGGCGATCGCGGCGCGCAGGGTCGCGAGCAGTTGCGGGTCCTTCGCGGTCTTCTTCGCGCTCGCCTTGCCGTGGCTCGGCGGGGCCGGCGCGCCGCCGTCCGCGTGCAAGACGTCGACATAGGTGAACTTGTCGCACGCGGTCACGAACGGGCGTGGCGTCTTGCGCTCGCCGAAGCCGTAGACGCGCACGCCCTGCTCGCGGATGCGCGCCGCGAGGCGGGCGAAATCGCTGTCGCTCGAGACGATGCAGAAGCCGCCGAAGCGGCCGGTGTTGAGCAGGTCCATGGCGTCGATGATCATCGCGCCGTCGGTCGCGTTCTTGCCGGTCGTGTAGGCGAACTGCTGGATCGGCAGGATCGAGTGCTCGAGCAGGGCGTCCTTCCAGCCGTTGAGATTGGGCTTGGTCCAGTCGCCATAGATGCGGCGCACGCTGGCGACGCCGTACTTGGCGACCTCGGCGAGCAGGCCGGCGACGATCTTGGGCGAGGCATTGTCGCCGTCGATGAGCAGCGCGAGCGTCGCGCCGGCCTCGTACGTGGGCCTGTCTGGGTTGAGACCGTTCGGCATCGGCGCGAACCTCGCAGCGGATCAAAACGGAAGCATAGCGGATCGCCGTAGGGCGCAATAGCGAAGCGTATTCCGCCGCGCCCGCAACGGCGCAATAGCTTCGCTATTGCGCCTACGGTGGCGGCTCCTGCGACAAACCGAGGAAGGCGCGCACCTCGCGCGCGATGTCGCGCGTTTCCTCGCGGGTGGCGGCGGGCGAGAGATAGAAGCGCTTGCCCGAGGCGAGCACGACGCGCAGGTCGAAGCTGTCGACAGGCGGCGGCATCTCGATCACCTCGAACGAGACGACGTCGGCGAACGCGACCTCGATCGCCCTGCGCGGAATGAAGAACAGCCGCCGCTCGAAGCGGGCGCGGCCCCTGCCCTTGTCGAACACGCAGGTCGAGCTGTGCGGAAAGGTGGCGCCGAGCCGCACCACCAGCACCTCCGGCCTATCGTCGAGGATTTCGCTCATCCGCTCTTCTTGTCGCCACGCTCACCCTCCCCTTGCGCCTTCAGGCAACGCCGTCAAGAATGCACGTAGGTATTCACCGGCCACCGGGTCAAGCGCGAACCGGTGCTACGCTCGCCGGTCTGATCCATCGGGGGCACTCACGCATGATCGATCGTCGCCACACGCTCCGTCTCGCACTCGCCGCATTGCCGGCCGTCGCGCTCCTTGGCTCGCGCCCCGCGCGCGCCGACCAGCCGTTCGAGCGCTTCTATCCGTTCCTGGTCGACCTGCAGGGCTGGACCGCCAAAAAGCCGGACGGCATGGCGATGCAGATGGGCGGCATGTCGATGCTGACGGCGTCGCGCGAATATGAGCGCGCCGACGCGCGCATCCATGTCGGCATCCTGACCGGTCCGCCGGCGCAGGGCGGGCTCGCGATGATTCAGGCCGGCATGAAGATCGATACCGCCGACTCGCACATGAGCACCGACATGGTCGACGGCCTCAAGCTCGCGCGCACCTATACGACGAAGGACCGGTCCGGCGCGATCATGGTCGGGCTCGCCGACAACGCGCTGTTCAGCTTCTCGTTCAACAAGCTCGCCGAGGACGAGGCGTTCACGCTCGCCCGCAAGTTCGACTGGAAAGGGATCCAGGCAGCGCTGCCGAAATAAGGCCGCCGCCGTGATGCCCGCGAATGCGTCGCGACTGCGGGCATCCACGCCTTCCTTGCCAAGCGCAAAGACGTGCCCGGCATTCGCCGGGCATGACGGTGAAGCTGTGCGAAAGCGCACTCCTCCGCCTGCCGAAACGTGCGACGCTCCCTCGAGTCGAGGACAGGAGCACGGCCATGTTGGCGGAGATCTTCATCCTGCGGTTGGAAGCCCTGCTGCGCGTCGCGGCGACGGGCCAGACCACCACGACGGCGAGTGACGTCCGCTTCGTCCCCGTCAAGCTGCTGCCGCCAGGCAAGCCGGAGCGCGCCGCCGACTGAGGGACGCAGGTCGGCAACTCGATGGGACTTGCGCCGACCCGCCGAATGCGGCCCGATCAGCGGCAGCCCGCGACCGAGAGGGCAAAGCCGCTCAGATCCGCGTTGACCTGCAGGCCGACCTGGTGCCCGATCAGGTGCAGCTCGGCCCCCTTCTCGTTGTGCAGCACGATGCCCTGAACCCCGACGCCGACCGCGGCGCCGGCGCCGCCCGCCACGTAGCCGCCCTGCACGTCGCACGGGCTGTGGATGCCGTAGACCCGACCGCGGAAACGCGTCTCCGAGGCGCCGAAGACGATGCCGCCCGAGATGCCGCCGATCGAGAGCGGATAGTTGCGGCCGCGGAAGTGGAGCATGCCCTGACCGCCCGAGCCGCCGATCACCCAGCCGGCCTTGAGCACCGAGAACTCGATGTAGCCTTCGTCGGCGCGCGCGGACGAGGTCGCGGCAACACCCGCGATCGCGGCGAGCGCGATCAGGGCTGCACGAGTACGGGACGCAAAGCGCATGGGGTTTCCTCCTTTGTTCGTGCGAGTCGCAATCCTATCATAGACCCAATGGCGCGGTCAGGAGCAACTTTGTTGGCGGACAGTTTGGGCCGCCGCGCCGGCGCGGTCGCGAAGGGCTCTGCCCAGGTGGTGAGCGCGTTGGATCGATGCCCATGCCGCAGGAACCGTAACGCGGCCGGAAGAATTGCTTCGATGATGATCATCATGCGGTCGCGCAATGCGCGCAGACTCGGCCTTCGCGCTTCGCGCCTGCGCGAGGCGGCGTATGGAAAGCGGTCGAGCTGTCGGCGCCGAGCCATGATCAGCGACGATCGCCGCGACGATGCGAATGCGACGTGGACGCAACGGTGAGACGCGGCGGCGCCAGCAAATGGGAATGATGCGAATTCAGCCATGAAAGCAGCGAAGCGGAAGACGCGGGCGCCGATCCTCGCGGCGGGCGGCATCGTGGTGCGCCACGACGGCAAGCCGAGGCTTGCGGTGGTCCAGCTGCGCAAGATGAGCGCCTGGGTGCTGCCCAAGGGCAAGCTCACGGTCGGCGAGAGCGCGATCGCGGCGGCGCGACGCGAGGTGCTCGAGGAGACCGGGCATCGGGTATCGATCCACGACTTCCTCGGCACGCTTGCCTACGAGACCGGCGGGCGGCCGAAGATCGTGCACTTCTGGCGCATGCAGGCGCTCGGGGGGCCGGTCGGGCCGCTGATGCGCGACGTCAAGGCGGTGGAGTGGCTCACCCTCGAGGCCGCGATGGCGCGGCTCACCCATGCGCGCGAGAAGGCCTTCCTCGAGCAGGTCGGGCCGGCCGCGATGCGCCGCGCCGTGCGGCCGCAGCGCAAGAGCGTCTTGCCGCGCCCGCGGCACGTACCCGCGCCGCAGCTGGTGCCGGTGTCCGAGCCGCTCGACTTCGCCGCGCCGCTGCCGGCGGATGACCTTGCCCACGTCGCGAGGGGGCCGCGCCGGGCGAGCGACCAAAGCCCGATCGAGAAGACCCTGATCGAGAAAACCTGGGATTGGCTGCGCCAGACCACGCGTCAGGCGCAGGCCTCGCGCGACTGAGCGGCCCGGGCTGCGTTCATGCGACAGGCAGTGCTATGCTGGCAGCACTCTGTCTGTGCGCGAAGGTGCTTCCATGTCCCATGTTCGATACAAGATCGTCCGCCACGATGAAGGCTGGGCCTACACGGCCGACGGCGTCTATTCGGAGTCGTTTCCGACCCACGAGCAGGCTCTCGCCGCCGCCCGGCGCGCCGCCCTCGAGCAGCGTGTTCCCGGCCGCACCGAGACGATCGAGTGGGAAGACGCGCAGGGCCGCTGGCACACCGAGACCGCGCGCGGCACCGACCGCCCGGAAACGGACGTGCAGGACGGGTCGTGAGAATTTCGCCGACCCCGTAGCCCGGATGGAGCGAAAGCGTAATCCGGGGACAGCCGTTCCCCGGTTGACGCTCTCCCCACATTCCGCTTCGCTCCATGCGGGCTACTGTCTTTCCAGGAAAACCTCCCATGCAAATCGTCGATCTCAGCCGCGACCTCTATCACCGCACGCCGAGCTACCCGGGCCAGCCGCCGATCATCCACGGCATCTGGAAGACGCACGAGGAGGCGAAGGCCGAGAACGGCGGCGTGCACGGCAACAGCGTGATGTTCTTCTCCATGCCCGATCATGGCGGCACGCACATCGACGCGCCGCGTCATTTCGGCCCCAACGGCACCCCCATCGACCAGTATCCGCTCGAATACTGCATCGTGCCGGGCATCTGCATCGACCTGCGCCATATCGCGCCGCGCAGCGAGATCACCCCGGCCGACCTCGAGGCCGCGGTGAAGAAGGCCGGCGTGGCGGTGCCGAAGAAGGGCACGGTGCTGCTGTGCACCGGCCATCACGAGCGCACCTTTCCGACCAAGGCCTACGCGACCGACAATCCGGGCGTGAACGTCGCGGCGACCGAATGGCTCGCCAAGCAGGGCGTCGTGCATTTCGGCATCGACTCGATGCGGCCGGGCCCGGAAGGCATGGTCAACACGCTGGTGCACAAGGCGTGCCTCGAGCTCGACATCACCCACATCGAGAGCCTGTGCAATCTCGAGACCCTGCTCGGCCGCGGCACTTTCCGCTTCATCGGCCTGCCGCTCAAATGGCGCGGCGGCACCGGCTCGCCGATCCGCGCCGTGGCGGTGTTCGAATAACGGCGAGCAGCGAATAGGGAGTAGCGAATTAACGGGTGCGGATGGCCTTTCGGCTATTCGCCACTCGCCATTCGCCATTTCGCCTCTCCTCAATTTCAGCGCGCCAAGGACCCCGCATGAACCGCCTCATCGACATCCCGCCCGAAAAACTCACCGCCGAGCAGAAGACCGTCTTCGACAATCTCACCGCCGGGCGCGGCCGCATCCTCGGTCCCTACAAGGTGTGGATCCACTCGCCGACGGTCGCGGCCGGGATGGAGCACATCGGCACCCATCTCAACAAGCGCGGCACGCTTTCGACCCGCGAGGTCGAGATCGGCATCCTCGTCATCGCGCAACATTGGGACGCGAATTACGTGCGCCAGGCGCACATCAAGGCCGGCAAGGCCGCGGGCCTCTCCGATGCGATCATCGAGGCGGTGCTCGCCGGCCGCGATCCGCAGCTCACCGATCCGCACGAGCGCGCCGTGCACCGCTTCGCCGCCGCGCTGGTCGCGGGCGCGAAGCTCAGCGACGCCGAGTTCGCCGAGATCGAAAAGGCGCTCGGCCGCGCCGGCATCGCCGAGGTGCTGGTGCTGCTCGGCTACTACACGGCGGTCGCCCTCGCCATGAAGGTGCACGACGTGCCGGTGCCAGCGCCAACGTGACAGCATTCTACCCAAAGTTGATAATCTTGCCAACGCAACCATTTTCGACCTTTGGCGGAACGAACTCGGATTCGCCAATGATTTCAATAGTGACCGTTTCGGGCCGGATCACGATCGCGCCCGGGGGTTGTCGGATAGGTGCGCCACGATGGCGGTCGACACGCCCACGGAAACTTTGGCAGAACGAAGCGGCCAAAAATACAAGCGTTTTCAACGCTGACCCTGGGAGGACCCGGATGAACCGACTGCTCGTGCTCGGCGCCGCACTGCTCGCGCTCGCAATACCCGCCGCCGCCCAGGACTATCCAACCCAGCCGATCCATCTGGTCGTCCCGTTCGGGCCGGGCGGCGGCAGCGACATCGTCAGCCGCATCCTGGCGCAGGAGCTGCAGGCCAAGCTCGGCACGCCGGTCGTCGTCGAGAATCGGCCGGGCGCCGGCGGCACCATCGGCAATGAGTACATCGCGCATCAGGCCGCCGACGGCTACACGCTCGGCATGATGACGGCCGGGCAGGTGATCTCGGCGGTGATGCGCAAGTCGATGCCCTACGACGCCCGCACCGCCTTCACGCCGATCGCACAAGTTGCGAGCGCCGGCCTCATCATGGTGGCGCGGCCGGATTTTCCCGCCGACAACGTCGCCGACCTGATCGCGCTCGCCAAGGCCAAGCCCGGAAAGATCGTGTTCGGCAGCCCCGGCTTCGGCGCGACGCAGCACCTCGCGGCCGAGCTGTTCAAGCAGACCGCCAACGTCGACATGCTGCATGTCCCGTTCCGCACCACGCCGGATGCGCTGACGGCGCTGCTCGCCGGCCAGGTGAACGTGGTGTTCGAGACGGTCTCCGCCGTGCTCGGCCAGGTGCAGGCCGGCAAGCTCAAGGCGCTCGCCGTCACCGGCAAGGACCGCTTTCCCGCCGTGCCCGACGTGCCGGCCGCCATCGAGTCGGGCCTGCTGCCCGGTTACGACGTGACCACCTGGTATGGCCTGTTCGGCCCCCGCGGCATGCCGCCCACCGTGGTCGCGCGGCTCAACCACGTGCTCACCGCGATCGTCGCCGAGCCCGGCGTGCGCGATCGCCTCACCAAGGCCGGCGTGGTGGTGAAGACCTCGACGCCGGAAGCCTTCGGCCAGCTGATGGCAGACGAGCTCGTGCGCTGGGAAGCCGTACGGGTGAAGGCGGGCTTGCCGAAGCAGTAGCGTCCGTCATGGCGAGGCGCGCAAAGCGCGCCGAAGCAATCTCGACCCGCGATGCACGCGGCCCGAGATTGCTTCGCTTCGCTCGCAATGACTGCTATGGTTTTGCAACAATCAAAACCAGGGAGAAACGCACATGAACCGCCGCTCGCTCATCAAGTCGGCGCTGCTCGTCGGGGCCGCCGCAAGCTTCCCGCGCCTCGCCGCCGCGCAGGCCGGCTGGACCACCCTGTTCGACGGCAAGAACCTCGACAACTTCAGCCCGATCGGCGACGCCAACTGGCGGATCGAGAATGGCGTGCTCGTCGCCGACAAGGCGTCGAAGATCAGCTACCAGGTGTCGAAGCAGGACTACACCGATTTCGAGTTGCGCGCCGAGTTCTGGGTGAGCGACGATGCCAACAGCGGCGTCTTCATCCGCTGCACCGATCCGAACGTCGTCAACGGCAAGAACGCCTATGAGGTGAACATCTTCGACCAGCGGCCGGATCCGAAATACGCGACCGCCGCAATCGTCGATGTCGCGCCCTCATCGCAAGTCGTCAAGGCCGGCGGCAAGTGGAGCACGTTCGAGATCACCGCCAAGGGCCCGCGCTTCGACGTGACGTTCAACGGCATCAAGACCGTCGTCGGTGCGACCGACAGCAAGCACGCCAAGGGCCGCATCGCCCTGCAATACGGCCAGGGCGTGGTGAAATTCCGCAAGGTCGAGATCAAGCCGATGTGACACGACGCAGGCCGCAACGCCCGCACCGCGCCCCCGACACTCCGTCATGGCCGGGCTTGTCCCGGCCATCGCCGTCTTGCTTAATGCCGTGCCGCCGAGACGTGGATGGCCGGGACACGCCCGGCAAGACGATCAGCGGTTCGGAGCGCTCCCCATGCCTTCGCGTCAAATCAAGCTCAATGCCTTCATGCGGCCGGCGAGCATTCACACTGGCGCCTGGCGCTATCCGGGAGCATGGCCGGACGCGAACTTCAACTTCGCGCGGCTCAAGGACCTCATCCGGCGGCTCGAGGCGGCGAAGTTCGACGCCTTCTTCATGGCCGACCATATGGCCGTGCTCAACATGCCGATGGATGCGCTCAAGCGCAGCCACACCGCGACATCGTTCGAGCCGTTCACGCTGCTCTCGGCGCTGTCGCAGGCGACCGAGCGCATCGGCCTCGTCGCCACCGGCTCGACCACCTTCGATGCGCCCTATCACATCGCCCGCCGCTTCGCGTCGCTCGACCACATCAGCGGCGGCCGCGCCGGCTGGAACATCGTCACCACCTCGAATCCCGACGCGGCGCTCAACTTCGGCCTCGACGAGCACATGGAGCACGGCGAGCGCTACAAACGTGCGCGCGAGTTCTACGACGTGGTGACGGGCTTGTGGGACAGCTGGGCCGATGATGCATTTGTCCGCGATGTCGAGCACGGCATCTTCTTCGATCCCGCCAAGATGCACGTGCTCGGCCACAGGGGCGAATATCTCTCGGTGCGCGGCCCGCTCAACATCGCCCGCCCGATCCAGGGCTGGCCCGTGGTGGTGCAGGCGGGCGCCTCGGATTCGGGCCGCCAGCTCGCGGCCGAGACCGCGGAAGCCGTGTTCACGGCGCAGTCGAACATCGCGGCCGGCCGCGAGTTCTATGCCGAGGTGAAGGGCCGCATGGAGAAGGCCGGCCGCGACCGCGAGCACATGAAGATCATGCCGGCCTGCTTCGTGGTGGTCGGCGACACCGTCGAGGAGGCCAAGGCGAAGCGGGCGAAGCTCGACAGCCTGGTCGATTATGCGAACTCGATCGCCTCGCTCTCGATCGCGCTCGGGCACGACGCCGCGAAGTTCGACCCGGATGGTCCGCTGCCGGAGATCCCGGAGAGCAATGCGAGCAAGAGCGGACGCGAGCGGGCGATCGCGCTGGCCAGGCGCGAGAGCCTCACGGTGCGCCAGCTCGCCCAGCGTCTCGGCGGCTATTCGGGCCTCGCCATGGTGGGCACGCCGCAGACGATCGCGGACGAGATGGAGGAGTGGATCGAGACGCAGGCGAGCGACGGCTTCACCATCATGTTCCCGTATCTTCCGGGCGGCCTCGACGACTTCTGCGACCGCGTGGTGCCGGAGCTGCAGCGGCGCGGCCTCTACCGCCGCGAGTACGAGGGCGTGACGCTGCGCGAGAACCTCGGCCTGCCGCGGCCGCCCAACCGGTACTTCGACAACAAGCACTAGAGGCCGCCATGCATCGCTTGCACGTCCGCGATTTAGCGGTTTTGCTGTCGACCGCCGCGGCGCTCGTCGCGGCCTCGCCTCCCACCTTGGCCCAGACCGCCTCGCCCCGCGCGGAGACCCGCATGCCATCCGACATCGATCCGACCTCCGGCTTCCGCCTGCCGTTGCCCAGGCGTGAGGATCTCGATGAAGCCGCGCGGAAGACCTATGACAGCGCGATGCGGCCGGGCGAGACCATCGCCGGCCTGCAGGGCCCGGCCGGCGTCCAGCTCTACAGCCCGCGCACGACGCAGCATCTGCGCGCGATCAACCGCTATCTGCGCTACGAGGCCGGCATCCCGCCGCGCATCCGCGAGATCGCGATCCTGGCGACCGCGCGCGAGCTCGACAGCCAGTTCGAGTGGGTCGCGCACGAGCCGGAAGCGCTCAAGGAAGGCGTGCCGCAGGCGGTGATCGATGCGATCAAGTATCGCAAGAGCACGGACGGGCTCGAGACGACCGAGGCCGCCGTGATCAATCTCGGCCGCGAGCTGTGGCGCGACCACAAGGTCAAGTCGGAGACGTTCGCGACGCTCAAGGCCGCGTTCGGCCCGCACAAGCTCGTCGACCTCATTCTGCTGATGGGCAACTACGCCGGGACCGCCGCGCTGCTCTCCGCCGTCGACATGCAGCTGCACAAGGGCGAGCAGCCATTGCTGCCGATTCCATGAAGGCCGCAGCTCTTCCTCATCGTGGCGGGAACAATTCTGCGACGATCACCGCGATATCCGGCGGCTCGAGGCGCAGCTCGCCGCCGCTGATGATGCGCGTCGCGACGACGTCGCCTTGCGCGCGTCATGGATGACGAGCCGCTTGTCGGGATCGACGATCACGGAGTGCTGGATGCTGGCGCGCCGCAATAGACGAGTGCGTCCGGGTGATAGAGGCTGCGTGCGTCGATACGCACCGCCGCGCTGTCGAGCACGAGCAGGGGATCCCTGCCCCGGCAGTCGCTCGGTCGAGCGCGCGTGCCATCCGGTATTTGACATCGCCGTGCATGACGCGCTCGGGCGCCATCGCGACCGGGACGTCGTCGAACAGCTCCCATTGGTCGCTCTGACGCTCGGCCGGACGAGAATCTCGTCCCTCGTCATCAGGTGCTTGCGGAGCTCGGCCGTGTGACAAGGATACTCCGATAGCATTGCGATGCACGCACTGCGCCGGCGACCAAATTGTTATCCAAACATTGAAAATGAACGCCAGATGAACATCGTCATTGTCGCGGATCAGGAACCGCATTGTCGGCAAAGCGTTTCGGATGAGGGAAGAAACCAACCTTCACGTGAGGTATCTGCGATGACGAAGACCATGACAGCTCTCGCGGCAGCCGCGACGATGGCCGTTGCGGCGGTCGCGGTCCCGCAACAGGCGCAGGCGCGCTGGGGCCACCACTGGGGCGGCGGAGCGTTCTTCGGCGGCCTTGCGGCCGGCGCCATCATCGGCGGCGCGCTCGCCGCCCCGTACTACGGCGGCTACTACTACGGCGGTCCGTACTACGGCTATTACGGCGGCCCCTACGCCTACTATGGCGACTGCTGGCGCGAGCGGTTCTGGACGCCCTATGGCTGGCGTTGGCACCGCGTGTGTCGCTGACGATTTGTTCATCTAGCCGAGGTTGAAGTGGATGCCGGGCGGGAAACCGTCCGGCATCTGTGTTTGTGCAGAGCAACCCGGGGCCCGTAACAAATTTCCGACCCAATTGCCGGGCTTTCTTCCCTTCGGTTCCAGTAAGCCGTAGGATGGCACGGGCTGCGAATCCGTGTTCGGTATCGGCCGAGCCGCCAACCACCCCAGGAGGGAGAGGGATTGATGACGAAGACACTGACTGCCCTTGCCGCGGCCTCCGCGGTCGCCTTGGCCACCTTGGCCGTACCCACCACCGCCGAGGCCCGCTGCTTCGGTTGCGCAGTCGGCGCCGGTGTCGTCGGCGGCGTGATCGCGGGCGCCATCGTGGGCGGTGCCATTGCCAACAGCGCCCCGCCCCCGCCGGCGTACTACGGCGGTCCGGCCCCAGGTCCGGCCTATGGCGCGCCTGGCGTGGCCTATCGTCAGCCGGTCGCCTGTGCGAACGGTCCGGGCTTCTGGGCGCCGCGCCAATGGGTCGACGGAGCTGGCTATCAGCACGTTTCCGAGCGCCAGTTCTTCTGGTGCCCCTAAGTCTTCAATCGGATCCGACCACGAGATTTGATCCGCGCGGGATCGCGCGGAGAGACCGGCCGGCTCACCAGAGCCGGCCGTTTTCATTTTGCGATGCAGCGGCGCAGCCCCGGCCCGCACGGATAGCCGCCACGAAACATCCTCAGTTGGGCCCGACACTTTGATCAAGCGCAATTGGGGCGCCGCACGCACGATCATGTTTTGCAATGCCATGCCGCATCATCGCGCGGCGCGACATACGGGGGCGACACGGGGCGAATTCAGGGGAGCGTGTCATGGCAAAGCTCATGGGAAAGTTCACTGCAAAGTTCGCGGCAAAGTTCATGGCCAAGTTCATGGCAAAGTGCATGGCAAAGTTGATGGCCAACTTCCCGGGAAAGTTAAGTGCACGGCTGCCGGCGATCGTCGTGGCCGTGCTTGCGTTCACGCCGCCTACGAGCGCAGCGCCGCACGGAGGAGGTCACATCGGTGGCGGTGGGGGATCGCATCCGAGCGTCGCGTTTCACGCGAGCGGGCCGACCCACTTCTCCGCCCCGATGTCACGCGGCCCGGTCTCGTTCTCGCACGGCCCGGTCATCACGCGATCATTCGTCCGCCCGACCTTTCGGCCCGGCATCACGCATTCGTTCGCGCACAGCATCTATCGCGGCCATCTCTATCGCGGCAACGTCTACCGCGGCAACCGATCGATCTCGAGCCTGCGCTACAACCACAACCACCTCGCTCACGTCGCGCGGTTCAACAGCGTGAGCCACGTCCCCAATTCCAATGTCCACAACTCCAATGTCCGCAACACCAACCTCTCGCACAGCAACTTCGCGGTGCGGAGGCTGCGCGCGAACACGCACCTCGTCGCACCCGCCACCTGGACGCGCATCGGCCCCGTCGGCGCAATGGCCTGGAACTGGCACTCGCGCGGCGATTGGTGGCGCCACCGCCGTGGCTTCTTCTTCGGCTGGGCCGGCCCGCTCTACTGGCCGTACTTCTATGACGACCTCTGGTACAACGTGTTCTGGGATTACGGGCCCGACTATTACGACGACCCGTTCTGGGCCTATGGCTACGGCGACATCTATGGCGCGATCTTCTCCCCTTATGGCTATGACGATCTCGCCGGCTGGGCGCCGCCGCCTCCGGTGCGCACCGGCTCGATCCGCACCAGCTCGCTTCGCACCGGGTCGATCGCGCGCACTGTCCCGCCCGCGAGCCAGGCCGCGCCGCCGGGCCAGGCGCCGCAGTGGAGCGCGATGTGCGGCAGCGACACCCAGGTGGTCGACCTGCCGATCGACAAGATCAGCGCCGCGGTCTCGCCCAACGACACCCAGCGCGCCGCGCTCGACGCCCTCGCCAATGCATCGGTGCAGGCCGCGCAGCTGATCAAGGCGGCGTGCCCGTCCGACGTCGCCTACACGCCGACCGGCCGGATCGACGCGATGGAGCATCGCGTGAACGCGATGGTGCAGGCGGTTGCGCTCATCCGCGACCTACTCGACAAGTTCTACGATTCCCTGAGCGACGAGCAGAAGGCGCGCCTCAACGTGGTCAACCACGGCGACGGCAATGCGCCGCGCGCTGCGAGCTCGGCGTGCGGCCCGAACGCGCCCGCAATTCCGGCCTGGCCGCAGGCGCAGATCGAGAAAGCGGTGCGCCCGAACGCGCAGCAGCAGGCGCTGCTCGACGAGCTCAAGCATGCCGGCGTCCAGGCGGCAGACATGCTCAAGACCACCTGCCCGGCCGCGCCGCCGGCGACGCCGCCGGCCCGTCTCGCCGCGGTGGCAAAGCGCCTCGACGTGCTGCTCGCCGCGGTCAAGCTCGTGCACGCGGCGCTCAACGATTTCTACGTCTCGCTCACCGACGAGCAGAAGGCGCAGTTCAACGGCATCGCGCCAGTGGCGCAGAATGCCGGCCCGCGCCGGTGAGGGCCGCCCCGTCATTGCGAGCAAAGCGAAGCAAACTCGACCAGCTACGCGCCGCGGTGCAGGATTGCTTCGGCGTGCTGCGCACGCCTCGCGATGACGAGTACTACCGCCGCGCCGAGCGCATGTGCTCGAGCACGCCGGCGGTCGGCCAGCAATCGAGCTTGAGCCGGTTCGCCTTCTGATAGGCGCCGAGCGCGAGGCGCGTCTTCATCCCGGCCTTGCCGTCGAGCTTGTCCCTGTAGAGCCCGAGCGCGGTGAGGCGCTTCTGCATCTCCTCGAGCTGGGCGGTGCGCAGCTGCACCACCGGCTGCCACGGCGCCTCGAACGGGCCGCCGCCGCCGATGAGGTCGGAGAGATGGCCGACGAACAGCACGTAAAGGTCGGAGAAATTGTATTCCTTGATCGCAAAGTAGTTGTGAAAGATGAGGAAGCCCGGCCCGTACGTGCCGGCGGGCAGGATCAGCGAGGCCGGCTCGGACAGATATTTCGCCGGCGGCGTCCGGCCGTGCGCGAGCGTGAACCCCGCCTTGATCCAGTCGGCGAGCGGCATCTTGCGGTCGGGATCCGCGATGGTGCAGTCGACGTTCGCCGGCACCCGAACCTCGTAGGCCCACGGCTTGTCGCGCTCCCAGCCCTCGCCGACCAGCTGCTTCGCGGCCGAGGCGAGCGCGTCCGGCACCGAGGTCCAGATGTCGACGTTGCCGTCGTGGTCGAAGTCGACGCCGTACTTGTAGAACTCGGACGGCAGGAACTGGGTGAGCCCCATGGCGCCGCCCCAGGACGCGCGCATCTCGCCACGCGGCACGCCGTCCTGCAGCATCTTCAACGCATAGAGGAGCTGGTTGCGGAAGAAATCCTTGCGCCGGCCCGTATAGGCCTGCGTCGCGATCACCTGGATCGCGTCACGGCCGCCGTAATGGGTGGAGTAGTCGCTCTCGCGCCCCCAGATGGCGAGGATGATGGTGCCGGGCACGCCGAACTCGCGCTCGATGCGCGTCAGCGTGTCCCGATTCTGCGCATAGAGCGTGCGCCCCTTGGCGGCGAGGCGCGCGAAAGAGGCCTCCTTGAGGTAGTCGGCCGGCGTCTGCACGAATTCGGCCTGGCCGGGCGGCCGCTGCACCCGGCCCGGAATGACGAGGTCGGGCAACGTGAGATCGGGCTCGAGTCCGCGCGTCGCAGCATCGAAGGTCGCGCGCGACACGCCGAATTGCTGCGCCTCGGGCCACATCGATTGCACAAAGGCGGTAAAACCCGTGTCGGAGGCGGCGCGGGCCGCCGTACCGACCGCACACGCGATCGACAGGAGGACGGCAAGGATGGATGCGAATCTCGCGGCGCCGCGAATCATGCGTTCCTCAATGCGCCGAAGCGGGACGCGAGCGCAAGTATTTCTCCGCCTCGGCGCGCGCCGCTGCGGGCAGAGCGCCGTCGCGCGCCATGATGAGAAAGCGCGGGTCGGTGGTGGCATGGCGCAGCGTCATGAGCGGCGCATAGACATCGGAGACGTAGAACGCGACCGCATCATCGGCCGTCGGAAACTCGACGATCACGGCACGCTCGGACACGAAATCGCCGCCCAGCATCGTCGCCTTGCCGGCGCGTGCCAGAAAGCGGCCGCCGAAGCGCTCGACGATCGCGCCCACCTGCTCGGCGTAGGGCTTGAACCGCTCGACATCGAGCATGCGATGCGCCGCCACTACGAGCGCCTGGCCGGTCCCCGGCTCCGCGATCGCATCGACGAGATAGCCGTCGATCCGCGCTCGAGCGGCTTCGACCGCCGCGTCGTCTGCGCGCGCGACCACGAGCGAGGGCCAGGGCCACGGGCCCTCGAGCACCATCGCGTCGCCCTGGGCGACGATGCACCGACGGTCGAGGGAAAGCTTGTCGATAGCCGCGTGTCCGGCGACGAGGTACGGCATGCTCATGAACGGGTCAGCCCTTCGGCTCGAAGCGGACGAAGATCCGTTCCGGCGCCTTGTCGAAATATCGCAACAGTGCCGGACAGAGCCAACCCTCCGCCTCGCCTTTGCGCCAGCGGTACCAGTTGCCCTCGTACTCGCCGCGCACCCACACGAGCTCTTCCTGAAATCCCGGAAACGGTTGGGCGGAGAATAGGAGGCGAAACCCATGTTCGGCATCCGGAATGCTCGCCGCGAGCGCGTCGATCATCGCCGGGATGCCCATCACGAACGGCTCCTGGATGAGGCCGACGCGCTCGTCGTCGAACACCCACATGTCGAGATGCCGGTAAGGCTGGATGACCATCATCGCGTTGGCCATCGGCGCGCTCCTCAGGCGATCACCGCGTGAATTTCTTGTACTTGATCCGATGTGGGATGGTGGAATCCGTGCCGAGCCGGCGCATCTTGTCGGCCTCATAGTCCTGGAAGTTGCCCTCGAACCACTCGACGTGGCTGTCGCCCTCGAAGGCGAGCATGTGGGTCGCGATGCGATCGAGAAACCAGCGATCGTGGCTGATGATGACGGCGCAGCCGGCGAAGTCCTCGAGGGCCTCCTCGAGAGCGCGCAGGGTGTCGACATCGAGGTCATTGGTCGGCTCGTCGAGCAGGAGAACGTTGGCGCCCGACTTGAGCATTTTGGCGAGATGCACACGGTTGCGTTCGCCGCCCGAGAGCGTCCCGACCTTCTTCTGCTGGTCCGCGCCCTTGAAGTTGAAGGCGCTGCAGTAGGCGCGCGAATTGACCTCGCGCTTGCCGAGCTGGAGCTGGTCGAGGCCGCCGGAGATTTCCTGCCAGACGGTCGCGTTGCCGTCGAGCGAATCGCGCGACTGATCGACATAGCCGAGATGCACGGACTCGCCGATCTTGATCGTGCCGGCGTCGGGCTTGTCCTGGCCGGTGATCATGCGGAACAGCGTGGTCTTGCCGGCGCCGTTCGGGCCGATCACGCCGACGATGCCGCCCGGCGGGAGTTTGAAGGTGAGGTCGTCGATCAGCAGGTTGTCGCCGAAGCCTTTCTTGAGGCCCTCGAAATCGACCACGTTCTGCCCGAGCCGCTCGGCGACCGGGATGACGATCTGCGCCGTGGTGGTCGCCTTCTCGCCGGCTTTCGCCAGCAGCTCCTCGTAGCGCTGGTAGCGGGCCTTCGATTTCGCCTGCCGAGCTTTCGGCGAGGCCGAAATCCACTCCTGCTCGCGCTCGAGGGTGCGCTGGCGCGCCGCCTCCTCGCGGCCCTCCTGCTCGAGCCGCTTCTGCTTCTGCACCAGCCAGGACGAGTAGTTGCCCTGGTAGGGAATGCCGCGGCCGCGATCGAGCTCGAGGATCCAGCCGGTCACATTGTCGAGGAAGTAGCGATCGTGGGTGACGATCAGGATCGCGCCCGGATAGTTGCGCAGATGCCCTTCGAGCCATGCGACGGTCTCGGCATCGAGGTGGTTGGTGGGCTCGTCGAGCAGCAACAGGTCGGGCTGGTCGAGCAGGAGGCGGCACAGGGCGACGCGACGGCGCTCGCCGCCCGAAAGCTTCGAGACGTCGGCGTCGTCGGGCGGGCAGCGCAAGGCGTCCATCGCCTGGTCGACCTTGGAGTCGAGATCCCACAGGCCCTTGGCCTCGATCTCGTCCTGCAGCTTGGTCATCTCGTCGGCGGTCTCGTCCGAGTAGTTCATGGCGAGCTCGTTGTAGCGATCGAGGATCGCCTTCGATGAGGCGACGCCCTCCATCACGTTCTCGCGCACGCTTTTCTCGGCATCGAGCTGCGGCTCCTGCGGCAAGTATCCCACCCGGGCGCCCTCGGCGACCCAGCCCTCGCCGACATAATCGGTGTCGATTCCCGCCATGATGCGCAGCAAGGTCGACTTGCCCGAGCCGTTGACGCCGAGCACGCCGATCTTGGCGTCCGGATAAAACGACAGATTGATGTTTTCGAGCACCTTGCGGTTGCCCGGATAGGTCTTCGAGAGACCCTGCATGTGATAGACGAACTGGCGGCCGTTCATAAAACGTCCCTGAATGTCCTGGAGTCGCGATCCCCGCCGCGCCGGCGGGCATTCCCTTGCGTGATGTCGGGATTTTCGCGGTTGATGTAGCGATCCGCCTGGCCCAGGGCAAGCCGCCATCGGCGCCAAGCCAGGGTGATCGGCAGCGGCCCCCGCCGCACCCAACCTGTGGCAATCTGACCGCGAGGCCGGCTTAACGCCCCAAGCCTGATGTGACAGATTGCGCCCGCCCGGCTAGATCCGCCGCGCATTTTCTCTCATTGGGATCCGTTTCGATGCTCAAGTATGCGACCCTGCTCGTGGCCCTGCTGCTCGCCGCGCCCGCCTTCGCCCAGGCGAGCCAGCAAGCGAGTCAGGACGCTGCCGCTGGCTATCCCAGCCGCCCGATCAAGATCATCGTCTGCGTGCCGGCGGGCGGCGGCGTCGATACGGTGACCCGGATCGTCGCCGACGGGCTCAGCCGCCGCCTCGGCCAGCCGGTCGTGGTCGAGAACCGCACCGGCCAAGCCGGCAACATCGGCGCCGAGTTCGTCTACGACGCAGCACCCGACGGCTATACACTGCTCGCCTCGCAGCCCGCGCCGCTTACCGTCAACGTGCTGCTCTACAAGAAGCTCAATTTCGATCCGACCAAATTCGAGCCGGTCGCGATCCTGAGCTCGATCCCGAACACGCTGACGGTGCGGCCGGATTTCCCGGCCAAGAACATCCAGGAGTTCCTCGCTTACGCCCGCGCCCATCCGGGCACCCTCAACTATGCCTCGCAAGGCATCGGCACGACCTCGCATCTCACCGCCGAGCTGTTCAGCAGCCGGACCGGCATCAAGATGGTGCACGTGCCCTATCGCGGCACGGCGCCGGCGATCAACGACCTGATCGCGAGCCATGTGGACCTGATGTTCTCCGAGCTCGCTTCGGCGATCCGCCTGCACCAGGCCGGGCGCGCCCGCATCCTCGCCGTCACCACCAGACAACGCAACCCGCTGCTGCCCGACATCCCGACTCTCATCGAGGCGGGCGTTCCCGATTTCGAATCGGATACCTGGAACGCGATCTCCGCACCGCCCAAGACGCCGCCAGCGATCGTCGCCAAGCTCAACGCCGCGATCGTCGAGGTGCTCGAGATGCCGGAGGTGCGCGAGAAACTGCAGAAGCTGACGATGACGCCGGAGGGAATGACCCCTGCCCAGGCCGCGGCCTTCATCAAGGCCGATACCGAACGGTGGGCCGGGGTGATCAAGGCGGCGAACATACAGCCACTGGAATAAAACGCGATGCGAATGACGAGCGGCGAATAGCGATAGAGGGCCGCCTTATTCGCCAGCCGCTATTCGCCATGCGCCCATCTTGTTTTCCCCCACCCAGTCGTGGAACCCTGCGCCCTCCGCCCAACCGCACGCCATGGATCGAGCGATGAAATACCGCTGCGCCGTCCTCGACGATTACCAGAAGGTCGCCCTCACGTCTGCCGACTGGTCGAAGGTGACCGATGACGTCGAGGTCACGGTCTTCGACAAGCCCTTCAAGAATGCCGATGATGTCCGCCGCGCGCTGCAGGGTTTCCAGATCATCGCCATCATGCGCGAACGCACGCCGTTCCTGCGCGACACGCTGGAGGCGCTGCCCGATCTCAAGCTGCTCATCACCACGGGCGGACGCAACAAGTCGATCGACCTCAAGGCTGCGGCGGAGCGTGGCATCACGGTCGCGTGCACCGGCGCGTTCGGCAATCCGACCGTCGGCATCACCTTCGGGCTCATCCTCGAGCTCACCCGCCGCATCGGCTTCGAGAACGCGCGCATGAAGGCGGGGGCGCCCTGGCAGGTGACGATCGGCCACGACATCCAGGCCATGACGCTAGGCGTCATAGGCCTCGGCAACCTCGGCCGGCGCGTCGCCAATGTCGCCAAGGCATTCGGCATGAAGGTGATCGCCTGGAGCCAGAATCTCACGCCGGAGAAGTGCAAGGAGGCGGGCGTCGACTACGCCACCAAGGAGGACCTGCTGCGCAATGCCGACATCGTCACGATCCATCTCCAGCTCAGCGACCGCTCGCGCGGCCTCATCGGCGAGAAGGACCTCGCGCTGATGAAGCCGACGGCCTACCTGATCAACACCTCGCGCGGGCCGATCGTCGACGAGAAGGCGCTGATCGCGGTGCTCACCGCCGGCCGCATCGCCGGCGCCGGCCTCGACGTCTTCGACGTCGAGCCGCTGCCGGTCGACCATCCGTTCCGCAAGCTCGATAACCTCGTGCTCACGCCCCACCTCGGCTACGTCAGCGCCGAGAGCTACAAGGTCTATTACGGCGACATCGTCGCCAATATCCGCAACTTCCTCGACGGCAAACCCGTGAAGGCCATCGCCGGCTGACGGCCCAGCCCGCTCCATCGACATCATCTGATCCGACCCACCTCATCCTGCGAGGAGCCTCGCGCCTCTTCGCGCGAGGCGTCTCGAAGCACGAGGTGGCCTCTGCGCGCGCCGCCCACCCTTCGAGACGGCCCCCACTGTGCGCGGGCTCCTCACGATGAGGTCGGAGCGAGGGCATTGCGGGGCTATGGCGGATACGCGTAACCTGCTGGGCATCGTCATTTCGGCGCGGAGGCCGTCCCATGACACGCCGTTCCCTGCAAACATTGTCGCTGATGCTCGCGTGCGCGCTGGTGCCGATCGCCGCGCACGCCGCCGGGCTGGTGCGCATCTACATCACCAACAGCGCCGGCGACGCGATCGACGTGATCGATCCCGCGACCAACAAGGTCGTGCAGGAGATCAAGGACATCGAGGCGGCGCACGGCATCAACTTCGCCAAGGACGGCTCGAAGGTCTTCGTCAGCAACGAGGCGACCTCGACCCTCGACGTGTTCGACCGCGCGAGCGGCGCGCTGATCAAGAAGATTGCGCTCAGCGATCACCCCAACAACATCGCCGTGACGCCGCAGGGCGACCGCGTCGTCGTCGCGATCGCCCGTGGCAGCGGCGCGCTCGACATCGTCGACGCGAAGACGCTGGCGCTGAAGAAGACCATCCCGACGCACGGCCGCCTGCACAATGTCTATGTGACGCCGGACGGCAAGTACGCCGTGATGGGCTCGATCCCGGCGAAGATGATCACCGTGGTCGACCTCGCGACCGAGCAGATCGCCTGGGAGCTCAAGGTCGAGGATGGCGTGCGCCCGATGACGATCGAGGCGAACGACGACGGCTCGACCAAGCGCATCTTCGCCCAGCTGTCCAACCTCAACGGTTTCGTGGCGGTCGACTTCGCGACCCGCAAGGAGGTCGCTCGCGTCACGCTGCCGCCCGCCGCGGCCGAGTTCGAGACCGACTCGGAGCGCTCGACCGCACCGTCGCACGGCATCGGGGTCTCGCCCGACCGCAAGACGCTGTGGGTGACCAGCATTCCCAATAACGCCGTCTATGTCTACTCGCTCGCCGACCTCAGCCTGATCGGCCATGTCGACCTGCCCGACCTCAAGCTGCCCGGCCACAAGCCGCTGTCGGCGGTCGCGAACTGGATCACCTTCACGCCCGACAGCAAGATGGCCTATGTGTCGAACGCGGCGCTGCGCTCGGTCAGCGCGATCGACATGAAGGCGATGAAGGTGCTCGCCGTCGTCCCGGTCGGCGAGGTGCCGAAGCGGATCAACACGATGGTGATGAATTGAGGTCAGCGCGTTTGCGTGTTCAAGGTTATCCGGCTCGCAGCGCGTGGCGAGTAGTGAATGGCGAATAGTGGTTCCCTAATCGCTACTCGCAATTCGCCATTCGCACATCATCGAAAGTCACTTTGCGCCGTTGATCCAGGCCGCGATCGCCTTCCAGTCCGGGTCATCCTTGTCGGTGAACTGGCGGCCGCCGGAGTGGAACGCATCGCCCCCGCCCTCGGGCGCGAGCGGATGCAGGAGGAGCCGGCTGGTGTCGGGCTCGCCGGGATTGACCAGCTTCGACACCGTGGCGAAGTTCTTGCGCGACTGCTCCTCGGTCCAGGTGTCGTGTCCCGGCAGCAGCTTCTCCAGGTGGAGGCCGTTGTTGCTTTCGACGTGGCAGAAATAGCAGCGCGTGTGACCAGGGCGCTTCTGCAGCAAGATCGGCTCGACCTTGCTCTTGAAGTATCCATAGTCGAGCGTGGGCGCGGCCGCGACCTGGCTCGCCAATCCGGCTCCCAGCACGCCCACGACAAGCAACCAGCAACGCCCCGGCATCCGCGATCCTCCCTGTTTGTCGCAATCCTAACAGAGGGAACGCGGGCGCGCGATGCCGTTGGGCGGCGAGGCCGGATAATGATGGATCGGGGGGTGACCGTCAGCCGGATGTAACGCGGTCGTCTGCCGTCATCGCGGGATAGCGCGCGACATCGTTGCGGCGAGCGCCGGAGGCGATTCTCGATCGATGCGCCGCCCAGCGGCGAACCTCAGCCAGCTCCTCGGCGATCCGTCGGTTGATGAAGGCGCGTTCGAGATCGGTCAACGGCGTCTCGAGCAGGAACTTATAGCGGCGAATGTTCTGCCGATGCACGCCAATGCGGATGGTCGCTTCGTCTGCCACGGAGAATCATCCTCGATTGTGCTGAAGAATGCAGTCTCTCGATAAGTCGCAGCCCGCCGCGTTGGTTCCGACATAAATGCCGGATCGAAGCTTGCGCACGTGGTGCTTCAGTTCGAAATTTCCGAATGTTTTCGTGTTTTGCGCGATGAACCGACGAGCCGGTTGTCGCGGGAACCGCCGAACATGAAGCCGACGGACCCGCAAGCGTTCAGTCGCGTCCGCCGCGCTCGTGCATGTCGCGCAATACATCTGCAAGCGTGCGCCGCAGGCCGTGCACCTGGTCGATCAAGCTCAGGATCACGCCGATGCCCGGATCGTTGACGTCGAGATCGTGCCGGAGATCGCGGATCAGCGCGGCGCGCGCGACGTCCGCGTCGCTGAAAGCCGGCTCGGTCGCGGTGCCGGTCGGGATGAGCCATTCCTCGGCGACCCAGGCCTCGAGCGTGCCCTCGTCGAGGTTGGCGCGCATCAGGAACTCCTGGCGGGTGATCGTCATGACTGCATCTCCCGGCGCGGATCGTAGGACTTGCCGGCCTGCCAGCCGGCGGCGAACTTCTCGAGCTCCGGATCGGGCGCGGGCGGCAGCATCACCTTGAGCCTGACCAGCTCGTCGCCATGCCCGGCGCCTTGCCCGCCGCCGTGGCGGCGCACCCCCTTGCCCTTGAGGCGCAATGTCGTGCCGGTGTTGGCGTTCTTCGGTACGCGCATCATCACGGGACCGGTCGGCGTCGGCACCGGCACCTCGCCGCCGAGCACGGCCTCGCTGAGGCTGATCGGCAGCTCGAGGTGGATATCGTCGCCCGTGCGGGTGAAGAAGCGATGCGGCATGACCTCGATCTCGACCAGCGCGTCACCGGGCTTGCCGCTCCCGCGGCCCGGCGCGCCCTTGCCGCGCAGGCGCAGCACCTGCCCGGTCTCGATCCCGGCGGGGATCTTCACCTCGAGCGTGCCGCCGTCGGGCACGTTGAGGCGCATGGTGCCGCCATTCACCGCATCGAGGAAGGCAACCGGCAGCCGGTAGTGCAGGTCTGGCCCGGGCGCGTTGGCGCGCGCCTGCGCCTGCCGGCGCAGGATCTCGGCGAAGAGATCGTTCTCGGTCGCGAAGTCCTCGAAGCCCGAGGCATCCGTGTAGGCGTGATCCGGCTCGGCGGCGAAATCCCGGTAGAAGCGCTGCTGCGGCCGCTCCGCCCCGGTCGCATCGATCTCGCCACGGTCGAAACGCGCCCGTTTGTCAGGGTCCGAGAGCAGGTCGTAGGCGGAGGAGGCCTCCTTGAACTGCTCCTCGGCCTTCTTGTTGCCGGGGTTGAGGTCGGGATGAAATTTCTTCGCAAGCTTGCGATAGCTCTTGCGGATATCGTCTGGCGACGCGCTCTTCTCGACGCCGAGGATTTCGTAGGGATCCCTCACAACGTTCTCCTCACGGGTCGGCGCGGAAGGACCCCACTAAAAGTGGAGCAGCTTCCGCCACCGTAGTCGTTTAGCCAATCGGGGAGAAGAAAGCCTCAAGCCCCGGCGGCCGCAAGCGCGCGTTCCTCGGCCTTGCCGGACGAGGACTGGCTGGCCGCCGCCGGCTCGAGCGCGGCCGCGACCGCGTCATCGACCCGCTCGAGCCAAACGAACTCCATCTGCCGGCGCACCTCGTCCGGGACGTCCTCGTAGTCCTTGCGATTGCGCGCCGGCAGCATCACGCGTTTGATGCCCGCGCGCGCCGCCGCGGTGACCTTCTCCTTGACGCCGCCGATCGGCAGCACGAGGCCGCGCAGGCTGATCTCGCCCGTCATCGCGGTGTCGCTCCTCACCGTGCGCTCGCTCATCAGCGAGACGAGCGCAAGGAACATGGCGACGCCCGCGCTCGGGCCATCCTTCGGGGTCGCCCCCGCCGGAACGTGGATGTGGATGTCGCTCTTCTCGAAGCGCTCCGGATCGATGCCGAACGAGACCGCCCGGTTCTTGACGATGCTCAGCGCCGCCTGCGCGCTCTCCTTCATCACGTCGCCGAGCTGACCGGTCAGGATCAGCCGCCCGGTGCCGGGCAGCCGCGTCGCCTCGATGAACAGGATGTCGCCGCCGACCGGCGTCCAGGCGAGCCCGGTCGCGACGCCCGGCACGCTCACGCGCATGGCGACCTCGTTCTCGAACTGCGGCGGCCCGAGGACCGCGGCGAGATCGGCGGGCTCGACCCGGATCGGGCCGCGCTCGCCCTCGGCGATCCGTACCGCCGCGTGCCGCAGCACCTTGCCGATCTCGCGCTCGAGATTGCGCACGCCGGCCTCGCGCGTGTAGGACGCGATGACATCGCGCAGCGCCGCCTCGGCGATCTCCACCTGGCCCGCCTGCAGGCCGTTCGCCTCGAGCTGCCGCTTCACCAGGTAACGCTTGGCGATCTCGAGCTTCTCGACGGCCGTGTAGCCGGCGAGGCTGATGATCTCCATGCGGTCGCGCAGCGGGCCCGGGATGGTGTCCAGCATGTTGGCGGTGGTGATGAACACCACCCGGCTGAGATCGAACGGCACGCCGAGATAATTGTCGCGGAACGTGTTGTTCTGCTCCGGGTCGAGCACCTCGAGCATCGCCGCGCCCGGGTCGCCCTGGATGCCGGCGCCGAGCTTGTCGATCTCATCGAGCATCATCACGCAGTTGCGGGTGCCCGCCTTGCGGATGCCCTGGATGATGTTGCCGGGCAGCGCCCCGATATAGGTGCGCCGGTGACCGCGGATCTCCGCCTCATCATGCACCCCGCCGAGGCTCACGCGCACGAACTTGCGGTTCATGGCGCGCGCGATCGACTGGCCGAGCGACGTCTTGCCGACGCCGGGTGGACCGACGAAGCAGAGGATCGGCGCCTTGCCGTTGGGCGCGAGCTTGCGCACCGCGAGATACTCGATGATGCGTCGCTTGATCTTGTCGAGACCGTAGTGGTCCTCGTCGAGGATCTTGCGCGCCTGCACGATGTCGATCGGCGTCTCCTCGGGCAGCGCCCAGGGCAGCTCGATCAGCCAGTCGAGATAGGTGCGCACCATGCCGTATTCGGCCGCGGCCTCGGGCATGCGCTCGAGCCGGCGCAGCTCCTTGCGGGCCGCGTCCTCGACCTCCTTCGGCATCTTGGCGTCGGTGATCGCCTTGGAAAGCTCGGCGACCTCGGCCGCCTTGCCTTCCTCGCCCTCGCCGAGCTGCTTCTGGATCGCCGCCATCTGCTCGCGCAGCAGCACCTCGCGCTGACGCGCGTCGAGCGCCGACTTGGTCTGCTGGCCGATCTCCTGCGACAGGCGCAGCACCTCGATGCGGTTCGCGAGCGTGCGCGAGACCTTGTCCATCCGCGCCACGATGTCGATCGTCTCGAGGATCTCCTGCTTCTCGTCCGGCTTGGCATCCATATACGCGGCCGCCAGATCGGCGAGCTGGGAAGCGGCCTCGACCGACTCGACCGAGGCCACGAGCTCGGCCGGCACTTGCGGCAGCAGCCGCAGCGCTTCGAGAAGCTGGCCCTTGAGGTTGATGAAGCGCGCGTCGATCTCGGGAGAGCGCACGCCGGGCTCCGGGATCCGCCGCACGCGGGCGACGAAGAACGGCCAGCCGCTGAGGAATTCTTCGACCTGGAAACGCTGCTCGCCCTGGGCGACGAGATGGTGCGTGCCGTCGGGCGCGGTGATGAAGCGCACGACATTGGCGACGGTGCCGAACCGATGCATGTCGATCGGCGACGGGTCGGCGGCGTCGGCCTCACGCTGCATGAGGATGCCGATCGGGCGCTGCTCGCGCATCGCTTGCTGGGCGGCGAGGATCGACTTGGTGCGGCCGATCGTGATCGGCATCACCTGCTCGGGAAACAGGACGGCATTGCGCACCGGCACGATGATGAGTGCGTCGGGCGGGATCGGCGGGTAGCTCGGAGCCGAGCCGCCGCCGTCGCGCGCGCTCAAGGCTTCCATTCTTTGCTGATCAACCATGTGATTAATTCCGAGTGACCTATTGCGATTTCTGCATCGTGATCGCGAGACAGCCGTGGACGAAGGCGCGGCTGATCCCGTCATAGCGGCCGGCCGGGAGCTTCACCCGGCGGGCAAAGCGGCCTTGCGGGAGCTCGAGCCGATGAATCACGGCCGTGCGCAGCTCATCCGGCAGCACGCGCGTACCGGCGACGACCAGGTCGTTGCCGTCGATGGCGACCTCGACCTGGTCCGGATCGACGCCGGGAAGCGCCACCAGGACCAGCACATGGCGGTCGGTCTCGAGGATATCGACGGGCGGCTCCCAGGTCGGTTGCCGCGCCGGCGAGCGTGCCGGCCGAAACAGCTCGCGATGCAGTCGATCCGCCCGTGCGAGCATCTCGCAGGCTTCCGACCACATCCAATCGCGGGGAAAATCGCGTTCCACGTCAAGCCCCATCTTGCTTGCATGCCCGATGTCTTACATTGCGGCAGAAATGGGAATTCGATCCGCCGATTTCAACGGCGGCGGGCGCCGGGCCAGCGCCGACGATGGCTAGTGAGACATCAGGACCGGCACCGTCATGGTGGCGAGAATCCCGCGCGTCACGCCGCCGAGAATGAACTCGCGCAGCCGCGAATGGCCGTAGCCGCCCATGACCAGGAAATCGCTGCCGACATCGGCGGCGTGCGACAGGATCGTGTCCATCACGTCGCGGTCTTTCGAGACGATGCGCTTCACCTCGACTTCAAGGTCATGGCGGGCGAGATGCTCGCCGATGTCCGCTCCCGCAATCTCGTCGCTTTTGCCGGCATCGCCCTGGACGATCACGACCTCGACCGCCTTGGCGCGATGGAGGAACGGCATGGCGTCGCCGACTGCCCGCGCCGCGTTGTGGCCGCCGTCCCAGCACACCATCACGCGGTCGAGCGCGAGGGCGCCCTCCTGGATGTAGGGCACGACCAGCACCGGCCGGCCGGAATCGAACAGCGCCGCCTCGATGATCAGGTCCTCGAGCGGCGCTTTGTTGGGCTCGGCCTGGCGCACGATCGAGAGATCGAAGCGCCGCGCGATCCGGCCGAACATCTGCGCCGCACCGGCGAGGCTGGCGTCGAGCCGGCGCGACTCGGCCGATATGGTGTTGCGCCGCGCCACCTCCTCGAACCGGGCAATCGCCGCCAGGGCGCCTGCCTGGGATTCTTCCCGCTGCTCGTCGACCCAGTCGGCCGGAACCGTGTCGCCGATGCCCATGGTGGGCGGGATGAAAGGATCGAGCGCGAAGGCGATGCCGGCGAGATGCGCCTCGAAGGCGGCGGCGACGGAGACCGCATAGTCGATGGTCGCGGTGCCGCCGACCCGAGTGGAAAGGTGAAACGCAATATCCTTGATCATATCGACTCCTGCCTATCGGGGGAAAATCGGCGCATCCTAGCCGAAGAGCCGCTGTGGGGTCACAGAGCCTCCGGTCGGGCTGCTCTTCTTGTTCGAATCCGGCGTCTCTTTGCTCAAACCTGGCGCCGTGTTGGTTGCGCCGAGTTGCGCCGGATCAATTCCGCTGATTCGGCCACGGCAAGCAGCCGCCCCTCAACGGCTGACCCACTCGTGACCGACCTTCTCGTAGCTGCGCTTGACCGCGGCCCAGGCGATGCGGTGCGACGCCTCCTCCTGACGCGGATCGTCCGCATGGCCGCGTACGCGTGGTTGAACGCCTCGCGATATATGTCCTGGGCATGCGATGGGAGATGATTGCGAACAGACGGTGGCAGATCCGCGTTGGCTGCATAGGGCATGGCGGGCCTCCTCGCGATACGGCGATCGACACTGATCAGTTAATGCGCCCCCGGACTGCTTCAACCACCGCCCACACGTAGCCCGGGGTGTCTTGCGGGCGCCGGCATGGCAAGATGCCTCGCCCCAGATGGCTGCGCACATGAACCTCGATCCCGGCCCCCTTCTCACCGATCTCTACCAGCTCACCATGATCCAGGCCTACCTGGACCATGACCAGACCAAGACGGCGGTGTTCGAATTCTTCGTCCGCTCGCTGCCGGAGCGGCGGCGCTTTCTCATGGCCGCCGGGCTGGAGCAGGCGCTGGACTTCCTCGAGACGCTCAAATTCTCCGCCAGCGACATCGCCTGGCTCGCCTCGACCGGACGGTTCAGCCGGCGGCTGCTCGATTATCTGGCGTCGCTGCGGTTCAGCGGCGACGTGCACGCGATGGCGGAAGGCACCATCTGCTTCGCCAACGAGCCGATCCTGCGCATCAGGGCGCCGCTGCCGCAGGCGCAGCTCGTCGAGAGCCGCATCATGAACATCCTGCACTATCAGACTCTGGTCGCCGCCAAGGCGGCGCGGGTCAAGCTTGCGGCCCGCGACAAGCTGGTGGTCGATTTCGGCCTGCGCCGCGCCCACGGCGCCGAGGCCGGCCTGATGGCGGCCCGCGCGAGCTACATCGCCGGCTTCGCCGGCACCGCGACGGTGCTGGCCGAGGAGCTCTTCGGCATCCCGACCTTCGGCACCATGGCGCATTCGTACATCGAGACGCATGACGACGAGGCGACGGCGTTCGAGAACTTCGCCCGCGCGCGGCCGAACAATCTCACGCTGCTGCTCGACACCTACGACACCGAGGCGGCAGCACGCAAAGTCGTCACGCTGGCGCACAAGCTCGAGTCGGACGGCATCACGATCCGCGCGGTGCGCCTCGACAGCGGCGACCTCACCGCGCTGGCCAAGCGCGTGCGCCGCATTCTCGATGAGGGCGGGTGCTCCGCCATCACCATCTTTGCGAGCGGCGGCCTCGACGAGGACGAGATCGAGGCGATGCTGAACGCCGGCGCGCCCATCGACGGCTTCGGCGTCGGCACCAGCCTGACCACCTCCGCCGACGTGCCCTCGCTCGACTGCGCCTACAAGCTGCAGGAATATGCCGGCCTGCCGCGGCGCAAATATTCCTCGCACAAGGAGACGTGGCCGGGACCCAAGCAGGTGTGGCGCCACCCGGGTGCCGACGGCCGGATGGCCGGCGACGTCCTCGGCGTCGATGACGAGACGCATCCCGGCGAGCCGTTGCTCGGCCTCGTCATGCGGGATGGAAAACGCACCGGTCCCGCGCCGACGCTTGCGGATATCCGCGATCATGCGGCGCGCGAGCTCGCGCGTCTTCCCGATGAATTGCACGCGCTTCGTCCCGGCGGCGCCTACCCGGTGAAGATTTCCGATGCCCTCAAGCGCCTCGCGGCAGCGACCGACGAGCGGCTCGCGCGCCGACGCTGAGGCAATTCCTTGCGGCTCGCGCGCGCATGCCCGTCGGGGGCGGCGACGGGGGGCACCAAGCCGGCTAGACTCGGCTCGGGCGATTTGGATAGCGAAGAATTTGGGATCGGAGCGCAGGCATGAACAGGGCGATTCTCGGCAGCCTCACCGAACGGCACCTGATGTTGTTCGGAACGATCATCCAGCTGTTCGCCCGCTACGAGCTGTTGATGCAGGAAGTGATGACCACCGTCTCGGGTGCCGATCCGGCCGCCATCATGCTGCTCACGCGCGGCCTCGATTTTCGCGAAAAGCGGCGGGCGCTGCTCGACCTGCTCTATCATTGGACCGTCCCGGTCGACCAATACGACCGCATCGGCGCCTTTCTGCTGGTACCCGACGAGCTGACGCCGCTGCACGGCGACATCTCCCACGCCGCCTGGGTGTCCGATCAGACCTCGAGCTGGATCCAGCCGGACTGGATCCTGCGCTCGGCCGCGAGCATCAAGCCGGTGCGCGACGCTCCCCTCGTCGGCGGCGCGCGATTCATCGAACGCAACGACAACAAGGCGACCTACACGATCCAGGGCCTCGAGGACATCGTCAATTCGCTCGCATCGAACTACGAGCTGTTCACCGAATACCTGCAGGGGGTGAAGCTCATCGGCCCGAATGGGCAGACCGGCACCCAGCGTTGACGGATTACGGATCGTATGGTGGTCGATGCCTCGTCTATTGCGCCCGCGCGATCCAGCGCGCGATCGCGGGCCACGCAGTCTCGAGCGTGTTGCCGCCCATGAACAGCCCGATGTGGCCGCTGGGGACCATCGCCTTCTCGATCTGCGCCTTGGGCGTGCCGAGATATTTCTCGGCGTCGAACACCTGCTCGCGCGGCGTGATGTCGTCGGCCTCGCCGGCGAGCAGGTAGACCGGGCAGGTCACGTCCTTGAGGTCGAGCCGCTTGCTGAGCCCGATGAACTCGCCTCTGGCGAATCGGTTCTCCTTGAACAGCTGGACGATCGCCTGAAGATAGAAGCGACCCGGCAGGTCGATCGGGCTCTCGTACCAGCTCGCGAACGTCTCCTGCTTGGCGAGGTACGTCGGGTCGTCGATGTGCTCGTAGAGATCGACGTGCTGCCGGATGTAGTGCTGCTCGGGATGCATGCCTTTCCATGCCTGCAGCATCGTGCTGCCGCGCATGAGGCCGCCGCCGAGCGCAACCAGCTCCTCGTAGAAGGCGGTCGGATAGGCGTGCGCCATGCGCTTGACCGGCCCATTGCCCGCATCCGCGTCGATGGGCGCGCCGGCGAGCACGAGCGAGGCGACCTTGCCGGGAAAGCGCGCCGCGTACATGGCCGAGAACCATCCGCCCTGGCACAGCCCGACCAGGTTGACCCGGGCGCCGAGATCATCGACGCAGACATTGAGCTCGGCGAGATATTGATCGATCTCGAAGTCCTTCATGTCCTCGGTGGCCGATTTCCAGTCGGTGAGGAAGACGCGGCCGACCCCGTTGTCGAGCAGCGTCTCGATCAGGCTCTGGCCCTTGTGATAGTCGGCGATCATCGCCGAGTGGCCCGCATAGGGCGCATCGACGATGGTCGCGATGCCGGTCGCGCCCGGCGGTGAATAGTCGCGCAGGATCATGGTGCGCAGCTCGAGCATCGCGCGGTTGTCATTGGCGAGCGTCGGCCGCAGCTCATGCTGGATCTTCTGCTCCTCGGCGATGAATTTCAGATTCCGCGCGTAGAGGTCGAGGCCCTGCTCGATCATCTGCGCTCCGGCGGCCATCGGCCACAGGAACGGGACGCAGAGCTGCGCGAGGTGGTGCGGGCGGACGGGTGCGTGGTCGTTCATGGGGTGCGACTTGAGTTGCGACTTTCTTTGGCCCCGCCCCGGTCGAGCAGATCGCGCGCGTGCCGCGCGATCATCAGGTTCTCGTCGGTCGGCACGACGAAAACATGAATTTTCGATGTCGATTGGCTGATGCGCGGCCCGTGCCGCTCGTTGGCCGCATCATCGAGCGCCACGCCGAGCCAGCCGGCATTGCGGCAGACATCGGCACGAATTCTTGCCGCATGCTCGCCGATGCCGCCGGTGAAAACGATGCCGTCGAGGCCGCCGAGGGCGGCAGCAAGCGAGCCGAGCTCGCGGCCGATGCGATAGACGAAAAGATCGACCGCCTCCTGCGCTGCCGGCGCATCGCTCGCGAGCAGCGTGCGCATGTCGCTGGAAATGCCCGATACGCCGAGCAGGCCGGATTCGTTGTAGATCAGTCGCTCGATCGCGCGCGTATCCATGCGCTCGTGATCGAGGAGGTAGAGGATGACGCCCGGGTCGAGCGAGCCCGTGCGGGTCCCCATCACCAGGCCGTCCACCGCCGAGAAACCCATGGTGGTGGCGACGCTGCGCCCCTTGTCGATCGCGCACATGCTGGCGCCATTGCCGAGATGGGCGACGACGAGCTTGCGGCCGGTCAGCTCGGGTGCGAGGGCCGGGAGCGCCGAGACGATGTATTCGTAGGACAGGCCGTGAAATCCGTAGCGCCGCACGCCCTTGGCCGTGAGCGCCCGCGGCACCGCGAATTCCCGGGCGAGCGCCGGCTGGCCATGATGGAACGCCGTGTCGAAGCAGGCGACCTGGGGCACGTCGGGCGCTGCGGCCGCGACGGCACGCACCGCGGCGAGATTGTGCGGCTGGTGCAGCGGCGCGAGCGGCGTGAGCGCGGCCAGATCGGCGAGGACGCGATCGTCGATCAGCACGGGCTCCGCATAGGCGACGCCGCCATGCACGATGCGGTGGCCTACCCCCGCAAAGCCGGCGTCGCTTCCGATATGCGCGGCATACCAGTCGTGGATCGCCGCGATCGCGCCGTCGTGCCCATCGGCGGCAGGGCGCTGATCGGCGAGCTTGCGCCCGTGCGCGTCGCTCACCTCGAGACGCGGCACCGTGCCGATGCCCTCGACCTGCCCATGCGCGCGCGCCGTGAGCGCGCTGCCGAGGCCGCGGTCGAAGATCGAGAACTTGATGCTCGACGAGCCCGCATTGATGACCAGGATCTGCCCCGGCATCACGTCAGGTCCGCAAGCTTGCCGATCTTCGCGGCCGCGACCCGGTGGGCATGCGCGTAGAGCGCCGCGACCGCGCAACTCGCCATGCGGGCGCGCACATCGTCGGCGCGGCTCGTCAGGATGATCGGGACGCGGGCGCCGAGCACGATGCCGGCCTCGTCGGCGTCGGCGAGAAACGTCAGCTCCTTGGCGAGCATGTTGCCGGCCTCGAGGTCGGGCACCAGCAGGATGTCGGCGTCGCCGGCGACCGCCGAGTTGATGTGCTTGATCGTCGCCGCCTCGCGGTTGATCGCGTTGTCGAGCGCGAGCGGCCCGTCGAGCAGCGCGCCGGTGATCTGGCCGCGATCCGCCATCTTGCACAGCGCCGCGGCGTCGATGGTCGATGGAATCTTCGAGCTGACCGTCTCGACCGCCGACAGGATCGCGACCTTGGGCTGCTCGATATGCAGCGCATGCGCGAGGTCGATCGCGTTGCGGACGATGTCGGCCTTCTCCTCGAGGGTCGGGAAGATGTTGACCGCGGCGTCGGTGATGAACAAGGCCTTTGGATAGGTCGGCACGTCCATGATGAAGACGTGACTGATGCGCCGCTCGGTGCGGATGCCTGTGTCCTTGTTGACCACCTCGGCCAGGAGCTCGTCGGTATGCAGGCTGCCCTTCATCAATGCATCCGCCTCCCCGCGGCGGACGATCTCGACTGCCTTCGCAGCCGATGCGTGGCTGTGCGGCGTATCGACCAGCGAGAACGCGGAAACGTCGAGCTCGAGCGACTGCGCGAGCGCGCGGATGCGCGTCTCGGGCCCGACCAGCGTCGGCTTGATGAGGCGCGCGTGCGCCGCCTCGACGGCGCCGCGCAGCGAGGTCTCGTCGCATGGGTGGGCGACGGCGACCCGCACCGGCGCGAGGGCGTGGCAGCTGTAGATCAGCGCGTCGTATTTCTCGTGCTTGCGCGGCTCGGTCATGTCGGCGGCCATTGGCATGGCGACTACAAGACGGGAAAGCGGGGGGCGAGCGTCATCGACGCCGCAAAGCTGTCGCCTGCGCCAGCGACTCTGCACGTTCCGAATCCCAAGTCCAGGGCGTGAACCTTGTCGTGAAGGGGCGTGAAGCGGCCGCGCTATGAGGACGCCGCCGGCGCCGCCGCCTCGCGCATGCGCGGGGCGCGCGCTGCGGCCTTGTCCCAGGCGAGCAGCAAGGCGAGCCCGATCATCGCGACGGCGCCGGCGACGTCGACCAGCGCCTGCGTCGCGAGGCCGTCGTCATAGCTCGTGAGCACGTATTGTCCCAGCACCGAGAGCAGGATGCCGAAGCAGAAGATGTGCAGCGAATTCTGCCCACAGGCGATCAGCCATCGTCCCGGCCGCGTCGCCAGCAGCGCGCCGTCGGGGCTGACCAGGTGTGCGGTGGTGAAGGCGAGCGCGAGGAAGCTCGCGAGCCGCAGCGGATCGAGGTTGGTCTTGTCGCCGACATACGGCGCCAGCAGCCGGAAGAGAAAGTCGGGCTCGTCGGTGAAATTCGACTGGATCACCCACGACGCGCTGACGACGGCGATGACGGCGGCGAACGTCATCGCGGCGCGGACGAGCCACCGGCTTTTCGGCACCCAGGCGACGCCGCGCACCTTGGAGTAGCCGACCACGGCGCCGATGACGAACATGAACTGCCAGGCGAGCGGATTGAAGAACCAGGTGGCGCCGTCCGGATAGCCCGGCAGCTGCCAGCCCATCGCATTGGTGAGCCCATAGAGGACGCCCGACGGGATGAGCGCATACAGCGGATGGCGCGCGATCGCGACGAGCACGAGCGGAAAGCAGCCGAGCAGCACGATGTAGAGCGGCAGGATGTTGAGGAATTGCGGCTGGAATCGCAGGATCAGGACCTGGGCGATCGCGGCGGGCGGATCATCGAGGAATTGCGAGATGTTGAACGACTGCGTGTAGGTCGGATCGTCCACCACCGCGATCGAATACGAAACGAACGCGGCGAAGACCGCGAAGATGAAGATATGCGCGACGTAGAGTTGCCAGACGCGATGATAGATGTGCGCGGCGGCGACGCCCAGGCCGTCATCCTTGAGTACACGCCCGTAGGCAAGGGCGGCCGCATAACCGGAAATGAACACGAACACCTCGGCCGCGTCGGAGAACGCGATCGAGTGCAAGGTGACGTTGGAAAGAAAATTGTTCGGGATGTGATCGATGAAGATGAACAGCAGCGACAGGCCGCGAAAGAAATCGAGGCGGAGATCGCGCTTGGACGTCGCCGCGCGCGCAGGCGCGCGATCGCCCGCCCAGCCGCCGATCGGCAGGAAATTGCGCAACGCAGACGACATCGCCGCAGGCGACATGGACGCAGTCATCGTCCGACCTCGTGTCTCGATTTCAGAGTCGCCCGCGGCGACGCAGGCCTATCGCAAACCAACGCCCGCGTCGCGTGAACATTCCCAACCTTGCCCCGAATTAATATTGAATTAACGCAAAGTTAATGCCGCGGCCTCGCGCCGAACGCCCGCGCATACGGGTTGCGGGGCGTGCCTATGTCTCGCACTATTGTGGCCGAAGTGAATCCCCGGGGAGGCAATTCATGAGCAGCACGGCGACCACCGGGAGCGCGTCCGATCTCGCCGCTTATTCGCGCGACATCGCCGGGCTCAACGCCAGGCCCTTGTGGGAGCGCACCACCCGCATGGGGCCGGGCACCGCGGCGGTGCCGGCGATCTGGCGCTACCGCGAGATGCGGCCGCAATTGCTGCGCGCGGCCGAGCTCATCTCGACGCACGAGGCGGAGCGCCGCGTGCTGATGCTGGAGAACCCCGGCCTGCGGGGCACCGGCTACATCACGTCCTCGCTCTATTCCGGGCTGCAGATCATCCTGCCCGGCGAGGTCGCGCGCGCGCATCGGCACGCCTCGAACGCCATGCGCTTCATCATCGAAGGCAGCGGCGCGTATTCGACGGTCGAGGGCGAGCGCGTTCCGATGCAGCCCGGCGATTTCGTGCTCACCCCCTACTGGTGCTGGCACGACCATGGCCATGCCGGCAGCGAGCCGGTGATCTGGCTCGACGCGCTCGACAATCCGTTCGCGCAGTTCTTCGGCACCATGTTCCGCGAGAATTATCCGCACGAGGCGCAAATCGCGGCGGCAACGAGCGGCGCGACCGCGGCGCGCTACGGCGAGGGTCTCGCGCCGGTCGAAAATCGCGGCGGCAAGCTTTCATCGCCGCTGCTCGTCTATCCGTATGAGCGCACGCGCGCCGCGCTCGAGCGGCTCGCCACGGACGGGCCGCTGCATCCCGCACATGGCATCAAGATGCGTTACGCCAACCCGCTCACCGGCGGGCATGCGTTTCCGACCATCTCGGTGTTCATCCAGTGGATGCCGGCGCGCTTCGCGGGCCAGACCTATCGCAGCACCGAAAGCGCGATCTTCTGCGCCGTCGAAGGCCGCGGCCGCGTGCACGCGAACGGGGCGCGGCTCGATTTCGAGCCGCACGACGTGTTCACGGTGCCGAGCTGGATTCCCTATTGCATCGAGACCGAGGGCGAGTGCGTGCTGTTTTCCTACTCGGACCGTGGGCCGCAGGAAACGCTCGGGCTCTTTCGCGAGGAAAACCCGGCGAATTCGACGCCGCGGAGCTGAAAGGCTCAACCCGGCCGAGCGATCACGTCGAGAGGCTCAGACGAAAGCTGGTGCGATCGGCCCGGTAGATCGACGTGCCGGTATGTATCGCATCATTCGCCCGGGTGAGGAAGGTGACGCGACGCACCAGCACCGGCTGCCCGCGCTTGATGCCGAGAAGGCCGGCTTCCTCCCGATCGGCGAGGCGCGCCTCGATCTCCAACTCTCCGCGATCGATGATGATGCCTTCGCGGTTGCGCAGGTAGTCGACGAGCGAGGACGTCTCGATATCCTGCTTGGTCAGATGGGTGCAGCAATCGGCGCGAATGTAGCGGTCATCGATCGCAAGCAGCGTCTCCTTCTGGAAGCGCAGGCGGCGCACATAGGCGACGGGCTCCCCCGCCGCGATGCCGAGGCGCTCCGCCGCCTCCTGCGGCGCGCGAATCTGCGGCTCGAACGCGCTGGCCTTGAAGCTGAATTCGACGCCGCTCTGGGCCCACGCATCGCGCAAGCTCGTCAGCGTCAGCTTTTCCCGGAGCTTGTTGCGCCGGACGAACGTGCCGCGCCCCTGGATTCGGTAGAGGACCCCCTCGCCCACCAGCTCGTCGACGGCGCGACGCACCGTGATGCGGCTGACGCCGAAGCGCTTGGCAAGGCTCGCATCGGAAAAGGATATGGGTTTTGCATCCGGCTGCGCGCGGATCATCTCCTGGATGCCGGCCTGGACCTGCCGATAGAGCGGGAGACCTTCGGCGGGTGGTTTGACATCCAGCATGCGCAACCGGTAGTCTTGTTATAACATCATGTCAACCGCGACCGCGCTGTCCTGTCCGGCCAACGCCGAGCCGCTTCCGGATGATGAAAGAAGTCATCCGTACCGATCAGGTCGTCATGACGGGCGCACCGTACGCACGCTCGTGGTGCGGTCAACTTTTGCGTGCACAGGGGGACGACGACGTGGCCACGAAAAGTCCAATGCCGATCGACGTGCTGGTCGGGCAAAACATCCGCATCTGCCGGCTGCAGCAGAAGCTCTCGCAAACCGAGCTGGGCCGACGCATCGGCGTGACCTTCCAGCAGGTGCAGAAGTATGAGAAGGGCGCAAACCGCGTCGGCGCAAGCCGACTGTCGCAGATCGCCGACGTGCTCGGCGTACCGCTGCTCGCCCTGTTCGACGGCAGCGGAGCCGCCGCCGTGCAGCACGCCGAAACGGTGGAGACGCCGCGCGCGCTCCTCGCCAACCCGCACTCGCTGCGCCTGCTGCAGGGGTTCGAGCGGATCGGCAGCGAGGCAGCGCGCATCGCCCTGCTCGAGCTGGTCGACGCGCTTGCCGAGGAGACGGCGCCGGCCAGGAGCTCGACCCGCCGCAGGTGACGATCGGGGCGGCGTCCCTCCCCGGCCTCGCGAAGCCTATTTTTCCTTGCGCTGGTCGCGCACGCGCACGGCCTTGCCCTGCGAGCGCGGCACCTCGCCGGGCGCCTTCACGACCACCGCGCAGGTAACGCCGATCAGCGACTTGATGTGGCGCACGACCTCGGCCGCCTGGTGAGCACGATCCGCGTGCGCCAGCGACGTCCCGGGCGCGGCCTCGACCTCGATCGTCATCGCGTCGAGCACGCCCTCGCGCGACAGAACGATCTGGTAGTGCGGCGCTAGGCCCGGCAGGCCGACCAGCACCGCCTCGACCTGCGAGGGATAGACGTTGACGCCGCGGATGATGAGCATGTCGTCGTCGCGCCCGGTCACCCGCATGATGCGCAGGTGGGTGCGGCCGCAGGCGCACGGCGTGTCATCGAGCCGGGTGATGTCGCGCGTGCGGTAGCGGATCATCGGCTGCGCTTCCTTGCTCAACGTGGTGATGACGAGCTCGCCCGCCGAGCCGATCGGCAGCGGCGCGAGCGTGTTCGGGTCGATCACCTCGAACAGGAAATGATCCTCCCAGCCGTGCAGCCCCGCCTGCTGCTCGCCGCATTCGCACGCGACTCCCGGCCCGATGATCTCGGAGAGCCCGTAGAGGTCGACCGCCTTGAGCCCGAGCCGCGCCTCGATGCTCGCGCGCATCGCGTCGCTCCACGGCTCGGCGCCGAACAAGCCGAGGCGCAGGCTCGACTTGCGCAGGTCGATGCCCATGCCGTCTGCCACTTCGGCGATGTTGAGCGCGTAGGATGGGGTCGCGCACAGCACGTGCGCACCGAAATCCTGAAGCAGCGTCACCTGCCGCTCGGTGCCGCCGCCCGACATCGGCACCACCGTGCAGCCGAGCCGCTCGGCGCCGTAATGCGCGCCGAGGCCGCCGGTGAACAGGCCGTAACCGTAGGCATTGTGCACGATGTCGCCCGGCCGCGCCCCCGCGCAGACGAAGCAGCGCGCCATCAGGTCCGACCACAAATCGATGTCGCGCCGCGTGTAGCCGACCACGGTCGGCTTGCCGGTGGTCCCTGAGGACGCATGCACGCGCACCAGCGCCTCGCGCGGCACCGCGAACATGCCGAATGGATAGTTGTCGCGCAGGTCGCTCTTGAGGGTGAAGGGAAATTTGGCGAGGTCGCCGAGATCTTCGAAATCGGCCGGCGAGACGCCGGCCGCGTCGAACTTTTTGCGGTAGTGCGCGACCTGCGCATAGGCTTGCTGCAGGACGCTGCGGAGCCGCTTGGTCTGCAATGACGCGAGCGCAGCTCGCGGCATGGTCTCGACGGCGGCATCGAACATCGAAGGGTCCCCGGCGGCGATTCACCCGCTGATGCCGGAGTGTCTATCGTTTGAGCGGCGTTGGCCATCTCCCCAAACGAACCGATGTACCCCGCCCGGGAAATGAATTAAAAATTGTTAGGTGCTGAAATACCCTTACGCCTGCGCCAAGTCGGCCGTCGCCAGTAGCGTCGCCAGCCGTTTGCGGGCGTAAAACACGCGACTCTTCACCGTGTTGAGACCGATGCCGAGCATGGCGGCGATCTCCTTGAAGGATTTCTCCCGGAAGTAGACGAGATCGATGATCTCGCGGTGCTCGCGCGAGAGTGCGTCGATACAGCCTTGCAGCGTCGCGACCCTGTCCTGCGCATCGAGCCCGCCGTCGGGACCGGGCGCGGGATCGGCCAGCGTGATCAGATGATCGTCGTCATTATGGGTCGGGGGCTTCGCCTCCAGCGCCGTGAGCGCCTTGTGCCGGGCGATGCCGCAGATCCAGGTCGCGACCGACGAGCGTCCCGCGAAGCGGTCGGCCCGCCGCCACACGTCGAGGAAGACCTCGCTCAGCACATCCTCGGCCAGCGCGTGGTCGCGCACGATGCGCATCGCGTAGCGCAGCACGCGTGCATGATGGCGCAGAAAAAGCGTCCGCATCGCCGGCTTGCTGCCGGCCGCGATTGCACGAATGAGCACATAGTCCATGTCCGTTGAAGGCGACGGCGTTGCTTGCGCCGCACCTTGCCCGCGACGCTTGAACGCGAGCACGGTGGCGGACGGCAGTTGCGCCCGCTCGCGGGCCGCCGGCCGCGTGTATGATCGCTCGGGCGTGGGCGGCGCAACGACAGAAAGCGCGATGACGGTGGCACTGTGCATGACCAGTCTCCTGTCGCCCCTGTCGCCTCTCCGTCGAGACCTTCACGCCGCCCGTCGTCCGCGTGGATCGATCTCGTTGCGCCGACGTTAGGGGATGACGGCGGGGCAGGGAGTGCGAAAACGCACAGAGCAAAACGGGCCCGGCGCGGATGACGCGATCGCGGCGCGCGCTGACGTTGCGCACACCGTTGATTCTGCCGTCAGTTGCCGGCGCCTACGGTGCATAAACTTGTCGGAATTGACTGCGGCGCCAGAATGGGCGGATGACGACGTGCTATGCTTTGTGGGCTCGAGCGCGAGGAGCACGCATCGATGACGACGGTCACGATTGTCTTGATGATGACGACGCCCGCTCGATCGGCGCAGCGCTCGGCGACGAGGCACTGGTAAAATGCCCGCACGCGGTCGGACGGAGACGCTCGCGGCCATCCCGCTGTTCAAGTCGCTGTCGGCGGCGGCAATCGCCAAGCTCGACGCGCAATGCAGCTGGCGCCGCGCGAACGCCGGCCAATGGCTGCTCGACTACCAGGACGACAGCAACGATGTGTTCTTCGTCGTCGCCGGCGCGGTGCGCGTGATCCTGCAGTCGGGCGGGCGCGAGGTCCTATTTCGCGAGCTCAAAGCCGGCGAGTTCTTCGGCGAGCTCGCCGCGATCGACCGCGCGCCACGCTCGTCCGGCATCGTGGCGGTGGTCGACGTGACGCTCGGACGCATGCCGGCATCGGTCTTCCTCGCCACCGTCAACGAGCATGCGGATGTGTGCAATCAGCTGCTGACGCTGCTCGCCCGGCAGATCCGCTCACTGAGCAACCGCGTGAACGAGTTTACCACCCTCGACGTGCGCCACCGGATCATGGCCGAGCTGCTGCGCTTGTCGCGGCCCGAGCCCAACCGGCCGGGACGCGCGATCGTCTCGCCGCCCCCGATCCATGCGGAGATCGCGGCGCGGGTGAGCACGCGGCGGGAGGCGGTGGTGCGCGAGCTCACGGCCATGGAGCGCGCCGGCCTGATCGAGCGCCGCCGCGGCGCGATTGCGCTCACCGACGTGAACCGCCTGCGGCGCCTCGTCGACGAGGCGGCCGAGAACGCCTGACCTGGATACGAAATGGCCGGCCCCGCGGCCGGCCATTCCCGATTGCATGCGATCGAACGGATATGGGCAGGCGATCAGTTGCCGCCGGCCTGGAAGTCGTAGGTCCGCGGCGCCGCGAAGGTGCTGTTGCGGCTCTCGCCCGGGCGCGCCGAGTCGTAGGCGCCGCCGTAGCTCCAGCCGGAGCCATGGCTGAGCGCGTAGCTCGCGGCCTCGTCGCTCGCCTGGAATTCGGTCGCGTTGGCGCTGGTGACGCCAGCGACCGCAATGGTGGCAGTGAGCAGCATGATCAAAGTCTTCATGGCAATTCTCCGATAATTGAAAACAACCGAGATATCGACCCCATCCGTCATTGGCGTGAAGCCACCTCGGTTGAGCGCAACCTAGTCGCAAGGCGAGATTCATGCGGTGCGAAATCGCACTGCGCGAATATCGCTACCTGCAGTAGTCACAATGCCACGATGCTGCCGGCGCTTCATCCGAGCACCCCGATCCGCGCCACCATGGCGCCCCGGTCACCTTTGCGTCGATGGCCGCAGAAGGGGAAAGATGCTAATCTTCCGGTGCGGCTGAATATCGTCGATCGCGTGATCCGGTGGCCTAGCGCGTCGGCGTGCTTGGTTCCGGGAGCCACGTTCGAGCGTCAATCCATGCGCGCAGTCGACCGCTTGCTCGAACGAGTGGGGTTGACGCAATACGCCCATCTCTTTGCCGACCGGCAGATCGACCTCGACGATCTGGTGAACCTCAGCGAGCGCGACCTCGAAGGGCTCGGGCTCGCCTCAGCCGCCCGACGGACGCTTCTGCAGGAGATAGGGCGGCTCGCTGCCGAGCGTGCGTCATCGGTCGCGCCGGCTGCAGTCTATCCGACGGATGCCGAACGTCGGCAGCTGACGCTGATGTTCTGCGATCTCGTCGATTCGGTGAGACTGTCGAACCGGCTCGATCCCGAGGACTTGCGCGATGTGATCACAGCCTATCAGCGCGCCTGCACCGAGGCGATCCAGCGCTATGGCGGCTACGTGGCCCGCTACGTCGGCGACGGCATTCTCGCCTTCTTCGGCTACCCGACCGCGCACGAGGACGACGCGGAGCGCGCCGTGCGTGCCGGCCGCGACCTGATCGAGGCCGTCACGAAGCTCAGTGCCGACATGCGCAGCCTGCCGGGACTCGCGCTCGAGGTGCGCATCGGCATCGCAACCGGCCTCGTGGTGGTCGGCGACGTCGCGGGCGGCGGCGTGATCGAGCGTGATGCCGTCGCGGGCGAAGCTGCCAATCTCGCATCGAGGCTGCAGGGGCTGGCCCGGCCGAACGGCATCGTGGTGTCGGCACTGACGCGGACAATTGCGGCAGAAGCGTTCGAATACCGCGACCTCGGCCACCAAGCCATAAAAGGGTTCGCCGCGCCGGTCGCGGCCTATGAGATCGTTGCCGAACGCGATGTCAGTCGCCTGGAGGCGCGCAGTGCCGCGCAGACCGAGTTCGTCGATCGCGAGACCGAGATCGAAACCATGCTGCAGTGCTGGGAGCGAGCGGCTGCCGGGAATGGACAAATACTGGTCGTGTCCGGAGAGGCCGGCATCGGCAAGTCGCGCTTCATCGCGGAAGCCTGCGCGCGCATCCCGCGGCTCGAATCCGCGAGCGAGAATACCCTGACCTTCCAGTGTGCTCCGTACCACGCGAACAGCGCGCTTTATCCGATCGTCCGACAGCTGACGCGCCTCGCCGGAATCAGCCGGTCCGACACTGATCAGGACAAGACCAGGAAACTCGACAGGCTCATCCGTCGGCCGTTGCACGACCATGATCGGACAATGTCGCTGATCGCCGAGCTGCTCGGGATCAAGGACACCGCGCGCTACGCACAGGTTTCCGGAAGCTCACAGGAAAAACGAGAGCTGATGATCGAGGCGCTGATCGACTGGTGCACGTCGCATTTGTCGGAACGAACGCTGATCATCGTCTTCGAGGACGCGCAGTGGATCGATCCGACATCGCGGATGTTTCTGCGGCGCCTGGCAGACTGGGCCGAGAGACGCCGCGTCCTTCTCGTCATAACGGAGCGAAATGCTTCGGGCTCCGGCACGGCGACGATGTTCAGCGAAATTCGCTCGCTACCCACGGGCTTGCCGAAGCCTTCGCGCGTGACCTTCTGCGAAATCGGCGAGCTGTCTCAATCGCACGTTCGACAGCTGATAGCCGCCGCGGCGCAGGGCAGCGTCATGTCCGCGGCCGAGACCGGCGCTATTTTGGACAAGTCCGCCGGCCTTCCACTGTATGTCGAGGAGCTGACCAGAAGCTTCCTGCACACCAGGGGTTCATTTGAGGCGCAAGGGACGAGCCGCGCAAGGTCTTTAGCCGTGCCGCACACGATCAACGACGCATTGATGGCTCGATTGGATCAATTGGGCCATGCGAAAGAGATTGCGCAATACGCCTCGGCGATCGGGCAGGAATTCCCTCTCAAGCTGCTGGCAAAGATCACGACGAATTCCCCCGATCAGGTGATCCCGCATCTCAACGCCCTGGTGGAATCGGGCATCGTCGTCCCGAGCGACGCCGCTTCCGATGTCTATCGTTTCAAGCACGCGCTGATCCGCGACATTGCCTATCATTCGTTGCTCAACCGCGTTCGTCGGGATCTCCACCTCAAGATCGCCACCGAATTGGCGGACCCGGCGGAAGCCTCGGCGGCCGACCTCGTTGCGCAACACTATTCGCTCGGCGGAGCGTATAGCCAGGCTATCGAGCACTGGCGACGCGGCGCCACCGATGCGATTGCCCGATCGGCCCACGAGGAGGCGCTGGGCATGCTGGTCTCGGCTTTCGATGATTTTCGCAATCTCGGCGACGCAGGTTCGCCTCTTTTGGAGCTCGATCTGGTCCTTGCTCAGGCGACCGCACTGCGCTCGATTCGTGGCTACTCCGCCGCCGAGGTGCGCGAGCGCCTGGTGCGGGCGCGAGATCTCGCGCGCATCACCGACAGCGGCGAGAAGCGGTTCAACATCGAATGGGGTTTGTTTCAACACAACATCGTGCGCGCCCAGATCGCGGAAGCACGCGAGATCGCGATTGGTCTCTACGATCTCGCCGAACGCCATCCTGGCCGGCCCCTCATCGACGCGCATGTCGCCAATGGCATGATTGCATTCGTGAGCGGCGAGTTCGCGCGCGCCAGAGACCTGTTCGAAAAAGGCCTCGATCTCGGCGAACCGCTGGCGGATGAGCCGCATTTCCTGACTCATGGGCAGAATCCGGGCCTGTTCTGCCTGTCCTATCTGGCCCACACCCTGTGCTTTCTCGGCGACCTCGATCGCGCCAAGGCCGCGATCAAGCGCAGCCTTGCAATTGCCGAAGCGCGTGCACGCGACCCCGCGCATATCTACAGCCTGGTGAATGCCCTGACGTTCGCAGTACGCGTGCATCAATTCTGCGGCGACATCGTCGCAGAGCGGCGGTTAGCGGAAAGAGTCATGGATATCGCGCGACGCAATCATTACACCTACTACGAGGCACTGAGCCGCTGTCATCTGGGCTGGGTCATCGGCGCCGAAGGCCGTCTCTCCGAGGGGATCGACCAGATGATCGACGGGATGGCCGCCCTGGACAGGACCGGCACCCTGTTGGCGAGCCCCGGTTTTTATGCGCTTCTCTCCGAATTGTGCCTCCGTGCGAATCGCCTTGCCGAGGCGAACGAAGCCCTCACGCGTGCCGCCAGCCCGGTCCGTCCATTGACGTGGGACGCGGAAATCGAGAGGCTGCGCGGCGATTTGTTGGCGCTACAGTCTCAGCCCGATCTGGAAGCGGCGGAAGCGGCCTATCGGGCGAGCGTCGCGATCGCGACCGGCCAAAACGCGCGCTGGCTGGTGCTCAAGACGGGATTGAGCCTGTCTCGGCTTTTGCGGCGCACCGATCGTGCGCACGAAGCTCGCAAAATTCTCGAGCAAAGCCTGATGCACTTGCCTGATGGGTTGAAGTTGCCGGAGGTTCAAAGCGCACGAGCGACGATCAGGGAATTAGCCGCCGAGGACTGATTGTCGTGCAGTTTACGATTTGCCTCGACGTGAAAATCAACTTCGAACGGAGGAGATTGAACTATGGGTTGCTGGACAAGGCCCGGGCACCACGGTGCAAAAGGCCCTATTCCCTACTGGTTGGACCGGATCTCACTCGGTCCGGGAGCGCATGCACGCCTTTTCGCTTTGCTCGAAGCGATGAGAAGCATCCGCCCGAGCTATCATGGCCTCGAAACCGTGTTCGATACCCATCTCGCGTCGCACGTCGCCGCCGATGCGACATTCAGACGACATCTGCGCGAGTACCTGGCAAAGAATTGGTTCAGCGACGGCCGCGACTCGTATTTTCCGGGCCAGAAGGTAGCGCAAAAATATGCCGAGGGGGTGATCAAGACGCTGGAGCTCGCGCTCAATGGAAAGCCGCACCCGGTCCCGATCAATGCATGGTGGATCATACAGCCCGAAGCGGACGTCAGGATGCTCACGCTGGCCGACGTCGATCATAGCGGCGTGACGGTGAGCAGCAGCGTCACCCTGCTGATTTGCACGCCCATGCCGCCAATCACAGGAGCGCCGAGCACGAGATGCCTGTGGGGTGACGCCGAGGCATGGGTGACCGAGCATGACGGCGATGCCGTCGTCGTCCGCCAGATCGAAAAGGAAGTCAGGCGCGGCGGCTAAGTCGGGGTGTACGGGCTGCGGTCCGCGACCCAGCGTCGTGCAGCATCCCTGTGTTCCTGCAGAGCCTCATCGTTGCGGCCGCGGCGCCGACATTGATCGCGCGCCACCGCCGCCTCGTGCGGCGCCATCGAAGTGCCGGCCAGGCCTCCATGAAGCACATCTCTGTTGCGCCGCAACCAGGCGAAACAGGACTTTCATGTAGTGCGAAAACGCACTCCGCGAGCATCTCGACCTGCGGTAGTGCTGATGTCAAGATGTCGCTGCCTCACCCCAGCACCCGAACCCGCGCGCCAACCTGCGCCACGATGGCGCGCCCGTCGCCTTTGTGGCGATGGCCGCAAATCGGGAGATATGTTATTGGTTGCGTGCGGCTGAATGCCGCCAAGGGCACGATCCGGGGGCGCGGCGCGTCGAGGTGCCGGGATCGAAGGGCGACGTTCGGGCATCAACCCATGAGCGAAGTGGAGCGCGTGCTCGGCCGTGTCGGGTTGACGCGATACGCCAATCTCTTGCAAGAGCGAAACATCGATCTCGACGGCTTGATGAACCTCACTGAGCGCGACCTGGAAGGGCTCGGATTCCCTGCGGGCGCGCGCCGAACGCTGCTGCAGGAGATCCGGCGGCTCGTCGCCGAGCACGACGCACCGCTGCCGCTGATCCATCCGGTGGGCGCCGAGCGGCGTCAGCTGACACTGATGTTTTGCGATCTCGTCGATTCGGTCGGACTGGCCAATCGGCTGGACCCCGAAGATCTGCGCGACGTGATCGCCGCCTATCAGCGCGCCTGCACCCAGTCGATCCGGCGCTACGACGGCCACGTCGCGCGCTACGTCGGCGACGGGATCCTCGCCTTCTTCGGCTATCCGACCGCGCACGAGGACGACGCCGAGCGCGGCGTGCGCGCCGGCCGCGACCTGATCGAGGCCGTCTCCCGCCTCAACGCTGATCTCGCCCAGCTCGAAGGGTTCGAGCTCAAGGCGCGCATCGGCATCGCGACCGGGCTCGTCGTCGTGGGCGACGTCGCGGCGGGCGGCGTGGTCGAGCGGGATGCCGTGGCGGGCGAGGCCGCGAACCTCGCCTCGCGCCTGCAGGGCCTCGCCCGGCCGAACAGCATCGTGGTGTCGGCGCTTACGCGCCACATCGCCGCCGAGGCGTTCGAATATCGCGACCTCGGCCGACAGACCCTCAAGGGTTTCGATGCGCCCGTCTCGGCTTACGAGATCGTCGGCGAGCGCGAGGTGAGCCGCCTCGAGGCGCGCAGCGGCGCGCCGACGCCCTTCATCGATCGCGAGCGCGAGACTGCGATCATGCTCGGCTGCTGGCAGCGCGCCGCCGCGGGCGAGGGCCAGGTGCTGGTGGTCTCCGGCGAGGCCGGCGTCGGCAAGTCGCGCGTCATCGCCGAGGTATGCGCGCGCATCCGGCGTCTGGAATCCACGACCGACACGCCGCTGATCTTCCAGTGCGCTCCCTATCACGCGAACAGCGCGCTCTATCCGGTCGTGCGCCAGCTCACGCGGCTCGCCGGAATCGAGCGATCCGACGCCGATCCGGACAAATTCGACAAGATCGACGGGCTCATACGCCGGTCGCTGCGCGAACCCGGGCAGGCGCCCGCGCTCATCGCCGAGCTGCTGGGCATCAAGGCCAACGAGCGCTATCGTCCGGTTCCCGGCGGTTCGCAGGAAAAGCGCGACCTTCTGATCGATGCGCTGATCGATTGGTGCGCTTCGCGCGTGTCCGATCATACGCTGATCATCATTGTCGAGGATGCGCAGTGGATCGACCCGACATCGCGATTATTCCTGCGCCGCCTCGCCGATTGGGCGAAGGATGTCCGCGTTCTGATCATCATAACCGTCAGAAGCGGGGCTGACGCCAACCTGGGGGCGATCTTCGGCGAGGCCCGTGCCCCCGAGAGCGGCGGAAATATCGCGCCGCGCATGAGCTTTTGCCAGATCGCCGAGCTTTCCCAATCACACGTGCGGCAGCTGATAACCGTGGCCGCAAGGGATCGCGCGCTGTCGGCCGCGGAAATGCACGACCTTTTAGAGAAATCCGCCGGTTTGCCATTATACGTTGAGGAATTAACAAAAAGCTTGCTTCAGGCAAGGGAGATATCGGATGCCCACGGACAAACCCGCACGCGCGCTTTCGCCGTGCCCCACACGATCAGCGATGCTCTGATGGCCCGCCTCGATCAACTTGGCCGCGCGAAAGAGATCGCGCAGCACGCCGCGGTGATCGGCCAGGAGTTCTCCCTGGGCCTGCTCACGCGCATCACCACCAACTCGGCCGACGAGCTAGTCTCGCACCTCAACTCGCTGGTCGACACCGGGATCGTCGCCCCGAGCGACGCCGCGACCGATGCCTATCAGTTCAGGCACGCGCTGATCCGCGATATCGCCTATCACTCGCTGCTCAACCGGACGCGCCGGGCCATTCACCTGAAGATCGCCAACGAGCTGGCGCAGTCGCCGCCGGAGGTCGCGGGGGCGAGCGACGACGTCATCGCGCAGCATTTCTCCCTCGGCGGCGAGCATCGCCAGGCGATCGACCACTGGCGCCGCGGCGCGACGGACGCGATTGCGCGGTCGGCGCACGAAGAGGCGCTCGGCATGCTCGATTCCGCTTTCGACGACTTCAGCAAGGCGCAGGGCGACGACTTGCCGGCCGTGGAGCTCGACCTGGTGCTCGCCCACGGAATGGCACTGCGCTCGATCCGCGGTTACTCGGCTCCCGAGGTCAAGGAGCGGTTGCTCCGGGCGCGCGAGCTCGGTGAGACGACCAAAAGCGACGACAAGCAGTTCAACGTCCAATGGGGCCTGTTTCAACACAGCATCGTTCGTGCCGAGATCGATGTGGCGCGGGCGATCGCCGCGAATCTTTTCGATCTGGCGGAGCGTCACGCCGACCGACCGATCGTGGACGCCTATATTGCCAATGGCATGGTGGCGCATGCGCTCGGCAATTTCGAGCAGGCGAGGACGCTGTTCGAGAAAGGTCTGGAGCTCAGCAATCCCGAGACGGATCCACCCCACTTCTTGACGCATGGACAGAACCCCGGATTGTTCTGCCTTTCCTATCTCGCCTACAACCTTTGCTTTCTCGGATACTTCGACCTCGCAAAATCAACGATCGAGCGCAGCGTCGCAATCGCGGAAGCTCGCGCGCGCGATCCCGCCCATATCTATGGATATGTCAACGCGTTGACCTTTGCGGTCCGCGTCCATCAGTTCTGCGGGGATATCGCTTCGCAGCGGCAACTGATCGAAAAGGTGGTGGATATTTCCCGCCGCAATCATTATACCTACTACGAGTCATTGAGCAGTTGTCATTTGGGTTGGGTGATAGGCGCCGAGGGGCACCTGTCCGAGGGCATTGATCAAATGATCGCAGGCATCGCCGCGTTGGAGATCGCCGGGACCATCCTGGGGCTGCCCGCATTTTACACGTTTCTGGCGGAACTTTGCATCCGCGCCAACCGCCTGTCCGAGGCTGAAGCCGCGCTCGCGCGGGCGATCGAGACGAACGGCCTTGCACGGTGGGGCGCCGAAATCGAAAGGCTTCGCGGCGACATGCTGCTCGCACAACCGCAGCCGAATCTGCAGGCCGCGGAAACGGCCTACCGATCGAGCATGACGATGGCCAGCCGGCAGAATGCGCATTCGGTGATGCTCAAGGCGGGCCTGAGCCTTTCTCGATTGGTCCAAGACGCGGGGCGACCGCAGGAGGCGCGCGGAATCCTCGAAGGGTGTCTGGCGGGACTGCCCGACGGGGTCGATGCGCAGGCGGTGCAAGGCGTCCGGGCGGCGCTCGGCACGCTGGCGACCTGAGATTATCGACGGCAAGCCGAGCCGCATCGCTCGGCATAAACCTGACGGCGAGCAAGGGGGAGGATTTGCATCATGGCTTTTCACAGGAACGACAGTATCTGCGCCAGGGGCCCGGTTCCTTACTGGCTCGGCCAATGCTCCGTTGACATTCGCGCGGTCGAGCGGCTCACGGGCCTGCGCGATGCGATCAAGGGACTGGGTCCGACTTACGAGGGGCTGGAACGGGTGTTCGACGAGCACCTGGGAGCCCACTACTGTAACAACGCCGACCTGCGGCGACGGATTGCCGAGCACCTGCGGCAGCATTGGTTCAACGATGCCGGCTACTTCCCGGGCCAGAAGGTCACGCAGATATACGCCGAGGGGGTCATCAAGACGATCGATCTGTCGCTGAACGGTCGACACCATCCGGTACCGATCAACGCGTGGTGGATCATCGATGAAGCCGGCAAAGTCGTCAGAATGCTGAACCTTGTCGAGGTCGACCGCAACGGCTCGACCGTGAGCAGCAGCGTCACGCTGCTGATCACGACACCGCGCCCGTCGACCGGGGACGCGCCGACCAGGACCTTGCTGTGGAGCGATTCCGCGGCGTGGGAAACAGCGCTGCGAGGCAATTTGGTCGTGACGCGGCAGATCGAGAACGAGGGCAAGTAGGGCCACGTTGGTGGCGAGCTCGGCGCTGCCGAGCGCCGTGATGTGCCCCCCGAGCGCGAGTGCCGCGCTCTGCGCCTGTGGATCGATGTGAGCGTAGATGGCGCGCATGGTCGCCTCGCGCACGGAACGCCCCACCACCGTCTCGCCGTGGCGCGCGTCGGCACCACCGAATTGGTCCCGAGCCTCTGCGCCAGGGGCACCGAGATGCGCGTCGAGCACCAGCATGCCGCGCCGTGCCGAGGAGGCATTCGCCTCGCGCATCTCGAACAGCGGCGTTTTCGGCGGCAGGAACCCGGCCTGGGCGACGACCGGCTCGAGCGGCACGCCGGCGAGGCCGAACGGGATCACGGCGAGGTCGTGCGTGTGGATGACGGGTTGGACGTCGCTGCGCGCCTTGCATACCCCGCAGTGGATATAGCGCTCGCCGACGAGTCGCGGCGCGGCGGCGACGGGCGTGCAGCCGAGCGCGACCTCGACGATGTCGGCGCGCATGATCAGCGCCGGCGCCATGGCGCTCGGCATGAAGAAGTGGTCGGGGTTCTTCGAGCGCGCGCTACATATGGCCGAAGCTGTCGAGGATGCCTTGATGAGCGAGGATGCGGCTCGCAACGATCAGGTCATCGATACGCGCCTCGTCCGGATCGGGCGTCTGCGCGCGCGCCGGGGCTGCGACGAGGAGGATGGCAAGCAGAACGGATATCCGATGCGTCGAGACGATCCTGCCTGCCGAGCGACGACGGAATTCAGCAGGGCAAGCCAACGAATGAACGCTCGAACCGTCAAATCGCGACTGCGTCGGGATGCGATGAATGTTGCCGCGCATCCGAAGGACCTTGTCAAATCGGCTCATCGATGGACTACTTCGGTTGCCGGGATGCCGGACGGGCAGAGATAGAACATGACGCGGAAGATCATCGTGCTCGCATTGTTCGTCCTCATTGCCGCGCCTGTCGTCGAACCCGCGCACGCCTTCCCGGATCGCCCGATCCGTCTCGTCGTATCCTCGCCGCCGGGCGGGCCGCCCGACATCATGGCGCGGCTGGTGTCGGATAGGCTCGGCGCGATCCTCGGCCAACCGGTCGTGGTCGAGAACCGTCCGGGCGGCGGCGGCGGCACGATCGCGGCGAAATACGTCCTCGCTGCCGAGCCGGACGGGTACACGCTGTTCATGGGCAGCACCAGCACGCTGCTGATCGCGCCGCCGATCTACAAGAATGCGGGCTACACCGCGGAGACCTTCGCGCCGGTCGCAGGTCTCGCGCAGACCGCCGAGGTGCTGACCGTGCTGCCGTCGCTCAAGGTCGGCTCGGTCGCAGAGCTGGTCCGTTTGGCGAAATCCGCGCCCGGCACCTTGCGCTACGGCTCGGCTGGCATCGGCACGCTGCCGCACATCGAGGGCGAGCTGCTCAAGGCGCGGGCGCAGATCGACATCCGCCACATCCCCTATCGCGGCGGCGGGCCGGCGCTGACGGGCCTGCTCGGCGGCGAGGTGCATATCTTCTTCTCGGCGCTGACACAGATGCTGCCGTCTATCCGCGACGGCCGCCTGCGCGGCCTCGCGGTCACCAGCGCGACGCGCGACGCGCTCGCGCCGGAGATTCCGACCATGCAGGAGAGCGGGTATGATGGGTGGGTGACCGCCTCGATCAACTGCATCGTCGCGCCGCCCGGCACGCCGATGGCGATCCGGCAGAAGCTCAGCGGCGCCGTGGCGCGCACGCTCGCGAGCGACGCGATCGAGCAGGCCTTCGCCCGCATCGGCGCCTACGCGCGCCCGGCCACCCCGGACGAGCTCACCGCCTACCTTGCAACACAAGCGAAGTTCTGGGGGCGTATTATCGAGACCACGAAAATATCGGCCGAGTGAGGCGCGTGGCGCAAGGGGAGAAGAGCATGTCGTCAAGCTGCAGGATCGCGATCGTCGGCGGGGGGCTCGCCGGGCTCGCGGCCGCGAATGCGCTGCGCCGCCAGGGCATGGCGCCCGACGTGTTCGAGGCCGCGCCGGCACTCGGCGAGATCGGCGCCGCCGTCAACGCGAGCCCGCAGGCGATGAAGGCGTTGCAGGCGATCGGCCTCGGCGAGGCGATCGCCGCCGTCGGCTATGCGTCGCCCGGCATCTACACGCGCAACATGCTCACCGGCGAGTTCCTCGAGTTCAACGACCGCAAGAAGGCGGCCGCGCGCTATGGCGCCCCGTACCTCTCGTTCCACCGCGCCGACCTCCTCGACGCGCTGGCGCGGCCGCTCGACCGCAGCGCGATCCATCTCGGCCATCGACTGGCCAGGCTCGACGAGCATGCGGATCATACGCTGCTGACCTTCGAGAACGGCGCGCGCGTCGCAGCCGAGATCGTGATCGGCGCCGACGGCGTGCGCTCGGTCGTGCGCCACGCGCTCTATGGCGACGACAACCCGACCTATACGGGGCAGATGGTGTGGCGCGCCCTGCTCGATGCGAACGACATCCCCGCCGACGTGCTCGAGCCGACCGGACATGTCCAGTGGATCGGTCCCGGCCGCCATCTGCTGGCGTACAAAATTCGCGATGGAAAGCTCGTCAACATCGTCACCCAAGAGGACACGGACAAATGGGTCGAGGAAGGCTGGTCGACCCGGGGCGATCCCGACGAGATGCGGGCGAGCTTTCCCAATTCCGAGCCGCGCCTCGACAAGCTGCTGCGCATCGTCACCGCGTGCTCGAAATGGGGCCTGTTCACCCGGCCGCTGACGCAGAACTGGGGCCGCGGCCGCATCGAGCTGATCGGCGATGCCGCGCACGCCATGCTGCCGAACGCCGGCCAGGGCGCCTGCCAGGCGTTCGAGGACGCCTATATCCTGTCGCGCTGGATGGCGGCCTGCAGCGATCCGGTCGAGGCTTTTGCCAACTTTCGCCGGATCCGCATCCCGCGCGTGCACGGCGTGCAGCGCCTCTCCTTCTCCAATGCCCGCTTCAAGCACATGCGCGACGCGACCGCACAGAAGCAGTCGATCGCCGCCGGGACCGGCAGCGTGCACGGCAATTCCGAGTGGGTATGGGGCTACGATCCGGTCGCCGACTGGGACAAGGAGCCGGTGGTGCCGGCGGCCTACGCGGCGTGAGGCGCGCCGACGTTCAACCTACCCCTGAATAGCGGGGATAGATGAGCCGATGCCTTGAGTGCCGATCGCAATTGGCGTAATGGCATAAATGAGAGTACTTGAATTGCGCCTCGCGGCCGGCATGCGGGGCGCATTCGTTTCGGACGCTTCCACCAGCCCGCGCGGGCCATGCGCTGGGCGCGGCCAAATCGGCACTATCCTTACAACCAAAGGCAAAAGAACAATGCCGATCGCATTGCTCCGCGCTGTATTTGCCCCTGATAACCGCATTGTTTCCCTGTTCTTCGGTTTCGTCGATTTTTCCTGGAATCCAATAGCTTGCATTGTATTTCTTGTTCCTGCGGCCCTGTAGATCGCCTGTATTTTTTCCGAAAATAAAGTGACCACTCCCGCAGGGCCGCAGTCATGTGCGGCAGGCATGGCTCGCGATTGGCTCGGCTCAAGCCCTCCCCGCAAACCGATCCACCCGAAACGGCTCGATCGGCAGATTCGTCGCCCCCGTCACGATCAGATCCGCCATCAGCGATCCCACGCCCGGCCCGAGCTGGAATCCGTGCGCCGAGAAGCCGAACTGGTGAAAGAGCCCATCTGCCACCGCGCTCCTCCCGATCACCGGGATCTCGTCCGGCATGCGCGCCTCGATGCCGGCCCAGGCGCGCACGATGGTGGTTTCGCGCATCACCGGAAACAGCTCCCACACGGTGCGGGCGCTGGTCGCGAGCTTGCCCCAGTCGAGCACGGTCGCGTTCTCGTCCGGATAGGGCTTTGCCAGATGGCCGCCGCCGATCACGACCGTGCCGTTGGCGAGCTGCTTGAATGAGAGCTTGCGGCCGCGCAGGATCACCACCGGATCGATGAAGCGCGGCAGGCGCGCCGTGATCATCAGCATCGGCGCGATCACCTCGAGCGGGACCGCCTCGCCCACCATGGCCGCGATGCGGGCCGCCCAGGCGCCGGCGGCGTTGACCACGACCGGCGCCTCGTAGGCGCCGTGGTCGGTCGCGACCTGCCAGGTGGCGCCGCGGCGCACGAGGCCGATGACGCGCACGCCCTCGACCACGGTCGCGCCGCGCGCGATCGCCTGCCGGCGAAAGGCTTGCGTGGTGCGGAACGGATCGGCGGCGCCGTCGCGGCGCGACACCACGCCGCCCGGGCAATAGTCGGCGACGGCGGGCAGCAGGCGCTTGAGCTCGGCGCGGTCGATCAGCTCCTCATGGGTGAAGCCGCGCAGGCGGAGGTCGTCGACGCGCGCCGCGAGCCTGGCGAGCTCCTCCTCGCTTTCGGCGACCAGCACCTGGCCGTGGCTATCGAAGCCGCAATCGTCGCCGACCAGATCCTCGATACGGTCCCACAGCTCCATCGAGGCGACCGCGAGCGGCACCTCGGCGAGATTGCGCGCGAGCTGACGCACGCCGCCCGCGTTGACGCCGGAGGCGTGGCGGCCCGCATAGTCCTTCTCGATGACGACCGGTGTCAACCCGCGCAGCGCGAGGTGCAGCGCGGTCGAGCAGCCGTGCAGGCCGCCGCCGATGACGATCGCGTCGGCCGTGCGCGTCATCCGCGCACGACCGCATTCACCGCCGCCGGCGTCTGCGGCATGTCGGCGAGCTCCTTGAGCGGAATGGGTTTGACCGGCGGGCGCACCCGATAGTAGCCGACCGCGTCGGGCGACACGCCGCGCGCCTGCGCGATCAGCTCGCTCACCGTGAGGCCGCACATGCGGCCCTGGCACGGGCCCATTCCGCAGCGCCGGAACGCCTTGAGCTGGTTCGGTCCCTCGACGCCGAGGCTCATCGTCTCGGCGATCTGCGCCGCCGTCACCTCCTCGCAGCGGCACACGATGGTGTCGCCGGTCGGGCGGCGGAACGAGGCGGCCGGCGCGAACAGGATGTCGAGAAAGGCGCGGCCGCGCTCGGCGCGACGCAGCGCCCGCCGCGCCGCGTCGGTCTCCGCCGCGCCGGGCGCGCGGTCCGCGGCGAGCGCGCGCACGGCGGCGAGGCCGGCGAGGCGGCCGCGCTCGGCGGCGGCGAGCGCGCCGCCGATGCCGGCGCCGTCGCCGGCGACCGCGATACCGGGCACCGACGAGTTGCCGTCGGCGTCGAGCACCGGCACGAAGCAGAGCTGGCGCGCGTCCCAACGGTGGGCGACGCCCGCGGCCATCGCGAGGTTGACGTTGGGCGCGACACCCTGATGCAGCAGCAGGATGTCGGCGGCCATGCGCTCCTCGGCGCCGCCGCGCGTGACGGCGACCTCGCGCAGCCTGTCGTCGCCGATGGCGCGCAGCGCCGTCACGCCGTCGATGATCTTCACCTTGCTGCGCACCTCGCGCTGCAGCGCGCGGCCCTTGGCGAAATAAGGCGAGGCGACGAACCCGGGCAAATGCACCAGGGCGCGACGGAAGTTTCCGCGCGGCGTCGTATCGAGCATAGCATCGATCGCGCCGCCGGCGCGCAGGATCTGCGCGGCGATGAGCCAGAGCAGCGGGCCGGTGCCGGCGAGCACGACGCGGCCATCCGGGATCAGGCCGGACGATTTGAGCACGGTCTGCGCGGCGCCTGCCGTCATGACGCCGGGCAGCGTCCAGCCCGGTATGGGGAACGGGCGCTCGAGTGCGCCGGTCGCGAGGATGGCGCGGCGCGCGAACAGGCCGCGTGAGGCACCGTTGATCGAGACCGCCATCTGGCGGTCGCGGTCGAGGCTCCAGACGGTGGCGCCCTGCACGAAGGTCGCGCCGCTCGCGCGCGCTTGCGCGACGAGGTCTTCGCCTTGCCAGTAGTCGAGGCCGAGGACGTCACGCGACTGGACCGGCGTTGTCGTGATGGCGCGATAGATCTGGCCGCCGGGGCCCGCGTTCTCGTCGAGCACGAGGGTGGAGAGCTTGGCCGATGCGGTTGCCGCGGCCGCCGCGAGGCCGGCAGGTCCCGCGCCCACGATGACGACATCATACTCGCCCTGAATCCGCGCTCCCTCTCCCGCCGAAGAGGCAGATGGAGCGCCGGAGTGATGCTCGTTCGGGTCGCTCACGCGGCAGGCTCCGTGATGCTCGTGGCAGCGCCTTGCGTCTCGATGCGCATGCCGTCGCGCACAGGCACCAGGCAGGCTTGGCGCGCGGCTTCGCCGTCGATGGTGACGAGGCACTCGAAGCAGACGCCCATCAGGCAGTAGGGCGCGCGTTTCCGGCCCGTGACCGCCGTCATGCCGCAGGCGGCACGGCCGGCCAGCAGCAGCGCGGCGGCGACGCTGTCGCCTTGGCGCGCGCTGAACGGCGTACCGTCGATGGTGATCGCGACGGTCGCGCCCGCGATGTCAGGCAGCCTTTTGAACATTGAACCTCCGGGCCGAGAAAGGCGCGAGCTGCGCCGCGTCGAGCGCGCCGCGTGCGATCATGGGGGCGAGATCATAAGCGTGGTTGGCCGCGAGTGTGACGCCGGAATGGCAGCAGGCGACGAAGGCGCCCGGGCAGCTCTCCGACTGGTCGTAGATCGGAAAGCCGTCCTGCGGCATGACGCGCAGGCAGGACCAGGTACGCACCACCGTCGCGTCGTCGAGGATCGGAAACATGCGCCGGGCGCGATCGGCCATCACGGTGCTGATGGCGAGCGTCATGCGCGTATCGTCGCTCGCTTCCTCGTAGCTGTCGCCGATCATCACGGTCCCCTCGTCGGTCTGGCGCACCGTCACGACGGGATGGCGCAGGAAGCGCGGCATGCGGCGGGTGACGACGATCTGGCCGCGATGGTTGCCGCGCATCGGCGCATGCAGGCCGACCATCGGGGCAAGTTTCGCATTGGCATTGCCGGCCGCGAGCACGACCTTGCCGGCACGCACCTCGCCTGCCGTGGTCGCGATGCGGAAGCCGCCCGACCGGTGCGTGATGCCGTGCACCGTGTGGCTGGGGCGATAGTCGACCCCCAGCTGCATGACCGCGCGATGGAAGGCGCGGAAGAGGCGCAGCGAGTTCACATGGCCGTCGAGCGGGCAGAAGCTGCCGCCGACGACGGTCGGGCCAATGCCGGGCTGCAGCTTCTCGATCGCGGCGTGGTCGAGGATATCGACGGGGAATTTCACCACGCCGGGCTGCAGCCGGATGCGTTCGATCGTGACGGCGCGGGCGGCAAGCTCGCGCTCCGAGAGCGCGAGCGAAAACCCGCCGGGGCGCTCGAAGCAGACGTCGAGGCCGGTCTGATCTTTCAATTCGGCTGCGAGCTGCGGCCATTGGTCGGACGAGCGAATGGTCCAGCCGACATAGTCGGGCAGCCCGAGGCCCTTGCTCTGCACCCAGACGAGCGCGAAATTGCCGCGCGACGCGCGCTTGGCGATGTCGCCCTCGTCGAGGATGACGACGCGCTGCTTTTCGCGCGCCAGCCCCCAGGCGATGGCGGCGCCGACGAGCCCGCCGCCGATCACTGCGATGTCGTAGTCGCGCGCCATCCCTATTCCCTATCACGCGTGCCGGCGTGGCCGGACAAGAGACGCTCGAGGCCGTAGAGGCGATCGAGCGCGATCAGCGCCGTCGCCGTGATCGCGATCACGCAGGCCGACACCGAGGTCACCAGCGGATCGATATTATCCTGGATGTAGAGAAACATCCGCACCGGCAAGGTCTGGGTGCCGGGCGCGGCGACGAACACCGTCATGGTCACCTCGTCGAAGCTCTGGATGAAGGCGAGCGTCCAGCCGGAGACGAGCCCGGGAAGGATCAGCGGCACCGTGATGCGGCGCAGGATGGTCCATTCGCTGGCGCCGAGCGAGATCGCGGCCTGCTCGATCGCGCGGTCCATGCCGGTCGCGGAGGCGAGCGTGAGCCGCAGCGCGTACGGGAAGACGAAGATGATGTGCGCGAGCACGAGGCCCGTGAAACTGCCGCCGACGCCGATTTCGGAGAAGAAGCGCAAGAACGCGATGCCGAGCACCACGTTCGGGATCATCAGCGGCGACATGAACAGGGTGGTGGCGAGGCCGCGCCCGACAAAGCGATGGCGCGCGATCGCCAGCGCCGCCGGCACCGAGACCGCGAGCGCGATGGTCGCGGAGAGCGCGCCGAGCCCGATGCTGAGCCAGAAGGCATGGATGAATTCCGGATAGTCTGCGATCGCGCGGAACCAGCGCAGCGACAGGCCGTGGGTCGGGAACGAGAGATAGCCCTCGGGCGTGAATGCGACGGCACAGACCACGACGATCGGCGCCAGCATGAAGATCACGAAGGCGGCGTGGAAGATGAGCGCGAGCGGGCCGTTGCGGCTCATCCGAGCACCTCGGCGTAGCGCCGCTCGGTCAGGCGGTTGGCGGTGACGACGATCGCGACCAGCACGACGAGCAGCAGCACCGCGACGGCGGCGCCGAGCGGCCAGTTGAGCGTGTTGAGAAACTCGTCATAGGCGAGCGTCGCCGCGACCTTGAGGCGCCGCCCGCCGATGATCGCCGGGGTCGCGAAGGCGCTCGCGGCGAGCGCGAACACGATGATGCCGCCCGACAGCATGCCGGGCACGACCTGCGGCAGGATCACGCGGCGCAGGATGGTGAGATGGCCGGCGCCGAGCGAGGCCGCCGCGTTCTCGATCTGCGGATCGAGGCGCTGCAGCGCCGTCCACACGGCGAGCACCATGAACGGCATCAGCACATGAACGAGCGCGACCACGATGCCGGTCTCGGTGAACATGAAGGGGATGGGCGACGCGATGAGGTGGAGATTGATCAGCGCCGCGTTGACGACGCCGGTGCGCCCGCCGAACAACAGCGCCCAGCCGAGCGTGCGGGCGACGACCGAGATCAGCAGCGGGCCGAGCAGCACCAGGACGAACAGGCCCCGCCAGGGCGGCCGCATGCGATTGAGGATGTAGGCCTCGGGCGCGCCGACGAGCGCCGTGACGAGCGTGACTAGCGCGGCGATGCGGAAGGTGCGCAGGAACATCTCGGCGTAGTACGGGTCGGACCAGATCTCGCGCCAGTTCTTGAGGATCAAAACCGGCTTGATGCCGCCGTACTGGCTCCAGTCGTGGAACGAGAGCAGGATCGTCATGATCAGCGGGATGACGAGCACGGCGGCAAAGAGGAGAAGTGCGGGCAGGCTGAGCAGCCACGGCACGGCGGCGGGCGCGAGGCGCCTGGTGGCGCGAGTTTCCTGGGTCGCCTCCCTCATGCGCTGCGCACCGTCATGTCCTCGGCGCGCCACACGAGCGCGACCGTGTCGCCTTCGGCGGGCATGGCGTCGCCGGCATTCTGGCGGATGACGAACACTTCACCCGCACTCGTGGCGACGCGATAGAGCCAGTGGTTGCCTTGGAAGATGCGCGTCCTGACCACACCATCGAGCCGATCGGCGGCCGGCGCCGCGAAGGCGATCTTCTCGGGACGCACCGCGGCGAGGATCGGGCCGCTCGGCGCGCGCGGACAAATCCAGCGCGCGGGGCCGATGCTGACGATCGCGTCGCCACCCTCGCCTGCCGCCGAGCCCGCGAGTTCGTTGGTCTTGCCGAGGAAGCTTGCCACGAACGCCGTCGCGGGCCGCTCATAGGCCTCCTGCGGCGCCGCGATCTGCTCGACGCGACCCTGATTCATGATCACGATGCGGTCGGACAGCGCCATCGCCTCGGCCTGGTCGTGCGTCACCAGGATGGTGGTGGTGCCGACGGTGCGCTGGATCGCGCGCAGCTCGATCTGCATCTCCTCGCGCAGCTTGGCGTCCAGGTTCGACAGCGGCTCGTCGAGCAGCAGCATGTGCGGGCGGATGACCAGCGCACGGGCGAGCGCGACGCGCTGCTGCTGGCCGCCCGAAAGGCGGCGCGGATGGCGGTCGGCGAGGCCCGCAAGCCCGACCAGCGCGAGCGCGTCGGCGACGCGCTTGTCGCGCTCGGCGCGACCGACGCCCTGCATCTCGAGGCCGAAGGCGACGTTCTGCGCCGCGGTCATATGCGGAAAGAGTGCGTAGCTCTGAAACACCACGCCGAGCCCGCGCCGGCTCGGCTTGACGGCGATGAGGTCGCGCCCGGCGAGCGCGATCGCGCCCGCACTCGGCGCAACGAAGCCGGCAACCATCTGCAGCGTCGTGGTCTTGCCGCAGCCGGACGGCCCGAGCAGCGAGACGAACTCGCCCTGTTGCACCGACAGCGTGAGCCGATCGACGGCGACCTGGTCGCCGTAGCGCTTGGTGAGCTGGTCGAGTTGGAGGAAGGACATGAATCAGGAAGGCCCGACGGCATGGCGCTCGCGCTCACCCTCCCCTGAAGGGGGAGGGTCGGCGAGCGAAGCGAGCCGGGGTGGGGTGGCGACGCCTCGGCCACCCCACCCCGCTCGCCTTCGCTTCGCGAAGCCGAGCGACCCTCCCCCTGCAGGGGAGGGTGAAAAGATCACCGCTCGATCTCGCGGTTCCAGCGCTTGGTCCATTCCTCGCGCTGGGCGTTGATCGCATCCCAGTCGGGCTTGATCAGCTTGGCGGCGCGCTCGCCGAGCGGCGCCATGGTGCCGAGGCCGGCCGGCACCGTCACGGTCTTGTTCACCGGACCGTAGCCATAGTCCTTGAGCAGGATCAGCTGCATGCTCGGCGCGAGCATCGCCTTGATGAACTCGGAGGCGAGCGGCGAGGCGTTCGGCTTCGCCACCGTGCACGCGGAGGCGAGCAGCGTGACGGCGCCCTCCTTGGGATAGACGAAGTCGACCGGGAAGCCGGTATTGGCGAACGACTGAACGCGGCCGCTGCCCCACACGGCGATCTCGGCCTGCCCGGACTCGAACAGCTCGGTCATCTTGCCGGGCGAGGGCTCGTAGGCGAGCACGTTCGGATTGATGTCCTGCTTCATCACCTTGAAGCCGGGCTCGATGTTCTTCTCGCCGCCGCCGTTCATGCGCGCATACATCATCAGCGCATAGAGCCCGTAGGTGTTGTTGATCGGCGGGATGACGAGGAGCTGCTTGTATTTCGGATCCTTGAGATCGTTCCACGAGGTCGGCGCGGGCCAGCCCTTCTGCTTGAAGTACTTGGTATTGTACATGATCCCGGTGGCGACGAGGCCGATCGCCACCGCCCGATCGTCCTTGAAGCGTGCCGCCGGATAGAGATCGCCTTCCGGCAGGCCGACGACCTTGCCGCAGAAGCCGAGCTGGATCGCCTGGTACATCGGGCCGTCGTCGACGATCGCGACGTCGATCTGCTGGTTGCCCTTCTGCGCCTGCAGCTTGGCGAGGGTGTCGGTCGAGTTGCCGGCGACGTACTCGACGGTGACCCCGAACCTCTTCTCGAAGCCCGGCATCACCTCCTTGCGGATGGTCTGCTCGAAGCTGCCGCCGTAGCCCGCGACATAGAGCTTCTGCTGCGCGCCAGCCGGCACCGTGAGCGCGGCGAGCAGCACGTTGGCCAGGGCAAGATGCGACCAGGATTTCGTCATGACGCCTCCGATGCGAACGGGCCCTCCGGCAGGCCGCGAGGAGAGGAACAAGCGTTTCATCCGGCAGCGATTTCGTCAAACTTTTTGCCTGCGCAAATTGGCGCGGCGAAGCACACCAATTGCGTGTGATCGGCGAATGAAAGAGCTTGCCGAGCTGAAGCGCCCGCTGGGCGCGAAGGCTGGTGGGCCCGGCAGTTGTAGCACATTGTAATCCCGCCAACGGGTTAGTCGTGCCCACCTGCCTTATCGGCTGCATTGGTCCGCAAAGACTATTTTCCGTGCTGTTCTCACCTCGCGAATCGTTGGAGGCGTTGAGTTAAGTCGCCATCCAATGAGTGGCAGGATCGAGAGTCGTCACTAAGTAGTCGCAGAGCGCGTTCGCAGCGCGCGCCGAATAGACCACAGGAGACCAAGACCATGAAGATCAGGAAAGGAAGTCCCCAACATGTCGCCCGAGAATCCTTCGGGCCGCGATCCTTGTGAGGACGCGGCCCGCAGGGACTATGTAAGCGCTGGCACTGCCGTACTTAGTCCACCCCTCCCGACCTCGCAAGAGACCTCTGGCAAAAAGCTGATCGCCGCCTTCGCGCGGCTTGATCGGAGAAGCGACAGACGGAGGAAGCCGCGCCGCTTCCTGCCCATCGGCAACAGCTTTTCGATCGTCCGCCTGCGCGAGGTCGAGCGTTTCCTGACGTGGCGCTACGGCTGCACCCTGCACGATGACGATGCCGGTCGCGACGACCTGCAGCTGCTGCTGGCCTGCGCCAAGCTGGCCGGCAAGCCTGTCATCGACTACTGCCGCAAGTGGGCGCCTTGGATGACGCCCAGCCAGATGGGGCGCGCCATCACTCGCGCCTCCGTCTACGAGGCGACCGTCAAGGCCGATGTGATCGCGACCCGACTCGGTGTGACCTACACTGTCCGGCAATCGCTACGTATGCGCACCATAGGCGCAATCGATGTAAACAAGGCCGGACGCGATCGCATGCGGCGGGGCCGAGCGGAGGCCAAGCGGCAGGCGCGAGCCGCCGCGCAGCGGGAGGCGAAAGCGAGGATCCTGAGCCCGCGCGAGAAGGTCATCCTCAAGATGGTAGGCACCGGCATCCGCATGGGCGATCTGGCGCGCAAGGCCGAGCGCCACCGACTATTCCAGGGCCGGGAAGACACGCCACGACAGGTGCGACGGATCGTCAACAAGCTGGAGAAAGCGGGTCACGTCGGCTCGCACCTCGAGCGATCTGGGCGGGGAGGAAAAGAGAGATACGTGAGGAGAGATTCACGAGAAGTGCCTTGTTTTCCGGCAAATCCTGAAGTTGTCCGGCGCGAACCCCTTGTTTCGCAGACTCAAATCGCCGGACAAAAAAATGCGTCAATAGACCTAAGGTCTGTACGGAGGAGCGCGACATCGACACCGCGGGCCTCGCCCTCCGACGTCATAGCCTGGCAGGCCACAAGCACTACGTCAGTACCGGAGGACGGCCCGAGCACGCCCCCGGCGCGCGCAGGGCTGTCCCACGGCCGGTGATTCGACGCGAGGGAGACTATTTTCCGTGCTGTTCTCACCTCGCGAATCGTTGGAGGGGCCGAGCGTCAGCCTAGGCCATCCTCTGGAATCGTCAGCACCGTCAGCACCTCCGGGCCGGGTAGCATGAAGGACTGCTCTAGGATTTCGTGGCGATCGCAATTGCGGAAGTCGAACCACGCGTCGGCGCCCATCTTCCGCGGAAACGTCTGCTCGGCCGCGCCGTTGAACAGCATGTCGGCCGCGAAAGTGGCGCGATCCAACTGATCGATCGGAAACCACCAGCGCGGCACCATGTCGGCCCGCTTGAACCAACGTCTCCTTTTCTGCGTGTGGCAGACGACGACCAGCGGAAACTGGTTCGACTGGACGATCTTGATCAAGGTCGCCGTGAGGCTTGCCGCATACTCCTCTCGGATTTCGCGGACCGCCGCCAACGTCACCCGTTTGACCCTCCTCAGGCGCGGCTTGAGAAGGTAATTCGGAAGAATGAGGTCAGATGCGAACGCATCCGCATTGCGCTCCGGGTTGAGCGCATCGTCCGCCGGGTTGTCCACGTCCTTGTCGCCGCAGAATAGCAGGCGTCCGCGGTCGTGGTGCCAATGCCCGAGCTCGTGCCCAATGGAGAAGCGGCGCCGCTCCGGGCTGCTGCGCGAATTGACCGAGATCACCGCCCTGCGAGATGTCCCGACGATTGTCGCGTCGCAACGGTCGAGGGGTCGATATTCGACGAGGGCACCCCGGCTCCAGGCGATCGCTTCGAGGTCGATTTCCTTGGGGTCCGTTATGCCGAGGCTCATGAGGATGCGCTCGGCGGGAGTGACGGTCATTCGCCGCCGCCTTCGTCTTCGAGGCGCTCCAATCTGGCCAGATCCTCGAGGAACCCTTCGAGGTCGCTTTCCGAGAGCCCTTCGCCGTTGCGCGCTGCAGCCATCATTTTCGAGGCGAACTCGGGGTCGCGCGCGCGCATCCTGTCGAGCTTGGCCTTCATGGTGGCGCGGTCGAACGCGACGATCTTCCCCTTGCCGGCTCGCCACGCCTGCAGTTCCGACTTGGCGCGCTCCATGCGGAGTTTCGCGCCCGCCGCTTTCGCGCCGGAGATCGTCGCGTCGACGCTGGCGATAATCTTGTCGGGGTTCTCGCCGCGCGCCTTGATCTCGTCGCGCAGTTCCGCCTCCGGCGAGTTCATGATCGCGTCAACGAGGGCGTCCTCGATCCGGTCCAACTCGTCCCGCGCCGGGTCCTTCTTGCCGGTCATGGCTTCTTCCATCCGTGAGGATAGCGCTTCGTCATCGCGCGTCTGATCCGTTTGATCGCGTAGTCGAGCGCAGCCTGTTCGACGCCGACGTATTCTCGCAGTTCCTTGCCGCGCCGTCCCGCTGACCAGCCGAGAACGACCATCTGGGCCTCCTCGTCGCCCTCGAAGCAGGCAAGGATCTCGCCGACGGTGTCCCCCACCTCCTGCTGCTCGATGAGCATCTCCTCCGGGTCCAAGGCGGCGCTTGCGAACGCGATTGCGGCGCCGACGCCGGCCTTCTCCTGTGCGGTTCCTCCGTCGGCTCTCTCCCGCGCATGCTTTTCGCGGCGATGGCTCGCCAGGCTCCGCATGGTCTGGACGACGAACGCCATCACCGGGACGGCGCGCGGGCATTTCCTGTCGCCCAGGATCGCGGCGCATAGGGCCTCGTGGAGCAGGTCGCCCTCGTTTAGGTCCGTTCCGCGGCGATAGACCTTCTCAATCTCCCTGAGCTTGAACTTGTCCGCAGCCGACAATCCGTCGACGGCCGCGCCGAATTCCTCGGCGTCGAGCATTTCGCCCGCCGATCCCCCCTCTGCTCCGGTCTGGCCGGTCTGGCTCATCAGCCCCTGCCGCCTGCCCACCTGCCGGCTATGCCGGCGAGAAAAGCGATTTCGGACACCAGAAGTTGTCCGAAATGGGGATAGTCGCCGGCATGGCCTTGATGGGAGGGGGCGAATCTCCCCTGAATGACCGCTCCCGAACAAAGACAAACTCCGAGACATCGGACCCGGGCAGTCCGGCGCCGAAGCCCAACTATTTGGAGCGACACGTGAACTTCAATCCGAAGAACCCCCTCAAATCGGCCCTGCCGGAGGTCGTCGACCTCCTGCTCGCCGACATTGCCATCCGGATCCAGCTGACCAGGACCGACCACGACAAGGCGGTCGACCGCTTCGACGTCATGCGCGATTGGATCGACCGACCGAGCAGCCCGCTGCGCGGGCTGGTGACCTTGATGTATCCGCAGGGCTCGATGGCGATCGGCGCGACCATCGCGCGTTGCAGCGAGCGGGAGGAATACGACCTCGATGTCATTGTCGTGCTCGACGTTCCGTGGGACTCGGATCCCGAGGCGGTGCTCGACGCGCTGTACCGAGCGATCCGCGGCGAGCCGGGCTCGCGCTACTACGACAAGACCGTCCGCCACACCCGCTGCGTCTGCGTCACCTACGAGGACGGCATGCACGTCGACCTGACGCCGGCGGTGCTCGTCGCGCAGCGCGAGCCGCGCACCAGCGTCATCTTCCACAGCAAGCCGGAGGACCCGAACGAGCCGAAGCTGCGGCTCCTGGCCAACCCCTGGGGCCTCGCCGAGTGGTTCAAGGCGCTGACGCCGGTGGAGGCCGACTTCGGCAGGCTGTTCGAGGGCCGCGCGATGGCTCACGACCGCGCGCCCGGCGAGCCGGTCCCCGAGCAGGAGCCGGTCTACCGCAAATCACGCGCGCTGATCGCGCTGCAGCTCGTCAAGCGGTGGCGCAACATGCTCTACGCCAAGCGAGAGCGCGCGAAACTCCGCCGGCCGCCGTCGGTGCTGCTGTCGAAGCTGATCGCCGAGCACGCCAACACGACCGCGACGCTCTCGGAGGAATTCGAGCATCAGGCACAGCAGGTTCTGCTGCGGCTCGAAGCCGAGAAGGCGGCCGGTCGCCTGATCAGCGAGACCAACCCGACGTGCCGCGAGGACGTGCTTACCGACCGCTGGCCCGAGGCGCCGGCCGACCAGAACCTCATGATCGAGGATCTCTATGACCTGCTCGCCGACCTGCGGGCGCTGCGCAGCAACACCCTGTCGATCGACAAGATCGCGTCGATTCTCGAGCGGCTGTTCGGCAAGCGGCCGGCGCGCAGCGCGGTGAACGACTACATGTTCCCGCCGGCGCAGCCCCACGTCGAGTACGGCACCGGCCGCATCGTGCGGCCGGCGGCCGCGGCCGCCTTCGCGGCCGCACCGGCGGTCAAGCCGGTGGCGGCCCACAGCTTCTTCGGAGACCCCGTCTGAATGCGGGCGCTTTCCGTCGACGCGCAGGACGAGGGCATCTGCCGGCTGTTTCCGGCGTTCCGGCAGACTTGCGCGCTCGACTTCGTGGGCGCGTGGCGGGGGCCGCTGCGGCCGCTGGCGCGCACCTACGAGATCGGCGTCGTCTACTATCCGCGCCGCCGGTTCGGCGGCGGATTTCTCGACAATTTCCGGATCAGGGTGGAGGTCCTGGCCCCCGTGATCGGACTCGATCCGCGGGGCACTGGCGAGCGGCCGCCGCACATCTACCGAGATCTCGGCCCGACCCATGGCTGGTCGCTCTGCCTGTACGACCCGAGAACCTCTCAGTGGGAGCCGGATCGGTTAATCGCCGAGACCATCATCCCCTGGGCGTCCGAATGGCTTTTCTACTTCGAGGGCTGGCTGATCGACGGCCATTGGGCCGGCGGTGGCGAGCACCCGACCATACCGCGGAGATCCGAATGTCCCACCCCCGACCCGTCCTTCCCCGATCCGCCGGCAGCATCCCTACGCGCCGCGTTCCTCAGAGTTGGCCGCCTGACCGGGACTTTCGCATCCTCTCTATCGATGGCGGCGGCATCCGCGGAATTTTCCCGGCTGCCGTCCTTGCCGACCTGGAGGGAGGTTTCGGCGGCCGATCCATGGTCGAGCATTTCGATCTCGTCAGCGGCACCTCGACCGGTGGCATCATCGCTCTCGGACTCGGCGCCGGAAAATCCGCCGTCGAGATCCGCGATCTCTACATGCACCGCGGCCCTGAGATCTTTCCGCCCTTTTGGGACAACGTCTTGGGACGCGCCTGGAAGGCATTCCGCAACAACCTGCTGAACGCCACGTTCCACCGGTACAGCAGACAGGCGCTCGAGCGCGTTCTTCAGGAGTTTCTGGGCGACAAGCTGTTCGGCGAGTCGGCGGTCCGTCACGTCATCCCGGCGTTCGACGGGCGGTTCAGCGAAGTCTTCGTGTTCAAGACGCGCCACCACGCCGACTATGAGCAGGATTGGCGGAAACGCATGGTCGACGTCGCACTCGCCACGTCGGCGGCGCCCACCATCTATCGGCCGTTGGAGTCCGGCGGCTACAGGTTGATCGACGGCGGGGTGTGGGCGAACAACCCCACCATGCTGGGGGTGATCGAGGCGATGATCGCCTACGACGTGCCGCCCGAGCGCATCAAGGTGCTGAGCATCGGCTGCGGCGACGAGCCCTATCATGTGACGCGGCGGATGACGTGGGGTGGGCTCTGGCACTGGCGCAAGATCATCGGAGCCGCGATGCGCGCCCAATCGCTGGCTGCAACGAGCCAAGCGCGCCTCCTGCTCGGCCCGACGAACGTTGTGCGGATCGACCCGACCATGGTCGGGCCGCCGATCGAGCTCGACGACTACAGGCGGGCGATGGACGAACTCCTGCCGGCCGCCTCGGCCGCGGCCTCGGTGCACCGCGCCCACGTCGGAGAGATGTTCTTGGCGGATTGCGCGCAGCGGTTCATACCCGTGCCGTGATGTCGGGCAGCGGACCACGATCACGGCGGCATCGGTGCCGGCGGCGACGCACTTCCGTACATGCCGAATCGGAGCCGCTCGCGATAACCAGCGGCGACAGGAGGTCTCGGTGCATGTTACACATCCGCAAGGCGCTGACGACCGGCGCTGCGACCGGTGACGTGCCGGTGTCATGCTCATGAGCTCAACCCTATCCGCATCGAGTGATGACCTAGTGACCACAGGCGGCTCGCTTCTCGCATGCCGGGACCCCCTGGAGGGCGAAGGCGTCAAGGTGCTCGGAGCGATTGGTATGCGGCAAGACCGTCTAAGATGCCGCCGGGAAGGCGTACGACGGTTCGCGGACGTTCGAGCTCACCGAGGAACTGACGGACTGGGCGGGATGAGTTGAGCAGCTATGGACAAGATCATCGAATCTTTTCAAGGCGGCAGGCTGCAAATCGATTTCGTCAACCTCGCGCTTGTCCAGAACTCGACCAATAAGCCGATCGAGTACCGGGGGCCAGGCTACATCCGGCAAACGGAGAATGACGGGCTTATGGTCAGGCTCTATTCGGTCGAAACTAAAAATACGGATTTAGTATCGGACTTCAATAGTTTCGGATGCACCAAGTCAGGCACCCTCTATAACGACGCTGATTATTACACTCTAACGGGCATATCGATCGATGGATCGGCATGGACCGCACGACATCTCTTGCCGCAATGCAGTTGGTTAGCCGGAAATCCCAACCCGGTTGTCAACGCGGCTGTCTCGAATTGTGAACGCGGTCAGCGGAGCAACGCCTTGGAAATGCGCTTGCATTATTTCGAGAAGGCCGACGTCCCCTCTTTGATTAACCGGGTTACGTTCGCGGCGTGCGGTTTCGACTTCGACCTCCAAAAGAAGGACGACAGCTTCACCATTGACGTGAAGTCGTCGGGCGCCCTTCCTGATCATCTTGAGGTCAAAATCGAGGAAGCCATTCGTTTCTTGCTTGCCCAAACCGTCAGCTGCCGCGTTGTCGAACGTCCGAACCAACACCTCCATCTTTATTCGCGTTATCCATCCTCCCATCGCTCCCGGTTAGCACCGCCGATATCACGGGGCGGGCCTGGATTCCACGGCCATTCGTGGCAGTTGTTCGCGGCCTATTTGGCGTACGTGCTGCCGGGAGCCGGCCCCTACTGGCATGCGTGCTCGAACCATCTGCATAACGCGCGCGAGGCCAGCGCCAACGCGCTCGACGCCTGGGCAATTGGCCTCGGTGTCGCCGTTGAAGGCCTCGCTGGTCTCCTTCCGATCGAACTCGATCCGAACGTGAAAGCGCGATTGACCTCTCTGCAAGCTTTCATCAACGCCCAGGTGTCGGGCAACCCGGACCACCGGGATTTCGCGCCGCGCATCGCCGGAATGGTGAACGGCCTCACGAGTATTCGGGCTATCGACCGTATGAACGAGCTTGCCGCAACCGGCGGCACGCTGCCCGGTCTCGTGAAGGACTGGCAAAAGCTTCGCAATCGCGGAGTTCACCCGGATAAGCGCGGCGGTGATCTATCTCAATCCGATTACCAGCGCCTGCTTGATGAAGTTTACCATGTGACCGCGTTGATGTATCACATCGTGTTCGCGTTGATCGGATACAAGGGTCCCTTTACCGACTACGCGGAGCGTGGATTTCAAGAGCGGACCTATCCACCGGTGGCCGTCACAAACCCTCCGCGGGCACCAGGCCCGAGCCCTGCGGCTCGGCCGGTCAAAGAAACTCCCATGGGAAGACGGCCCACCACAAAACCGGCGCGCACCAAAAAGAAAAGTAGCGAGCCGCCATCTTCCAAACGTGCGAAACCAAGAAGGGCGCGAAAACGGCCGCAGGCCAAGTAGTTCAGCGCCGACTCAACGTGGCGGCACATCATGTCCTCCACCTCGTCGAACACGGAGCATGATCGGCGTATCTTGGAGGCGCACCGGATAAAGGACAGAGGTTGACTGAAGGGGCCGTGAATGCGCCGGATAGCAGGTGAAGACGCGAAGATAGTCATCCTGACGATCGTCGCTGGCCTCGCTGTCGCCTACGTTCGTCACGATCTGATTGACCACGCCGGATGGGAGTCGCTCGAGCAGTTCTTTGTTTGGTGGTTCATCCACACTCTTGGACTCGGTGTCTATTTCGCCGCCGTGGCCATCGCAATTTCGCTCTCGCACGAGTTTTTCCTTGGCTATAAGTTCGAGGAGAAGCACCGACACCTGTTCTTTTATGTCCTGATGGCAGTGATGGTCGCGAGCGTATGCGTCTGGCTGCTCGCACACCACGTTTTTGCGGGTGACGATTTCGATTGAAATCAACCCGGCGCACGTTCTCGCTACACGGCTTCGCTCCCGATTCGCCCGTTCATACCCCTACTGCCGGGGTGGCCTCTCCCCCGGCCCCTTCGGCTTCCGCCTGCGCGCTGGGGGCCGTCGGCTTCGGGGCTCTAGGGGGGCTCCAGGGGGGGTGGGCTCCCCTGGGGGCTGTTCTGGGTACCCCGGCCGCGCCAGCGTCCTGGGCGGGCTCCGGGGGCAGTCTGGCCGGCCCTGGCGGCCCGCCCAAGGCTCGGGGGGTAGGTTTGTAAAACTTACAAGTTTCGCCAAACGGCATTGGCCCTTGCAAATCAATGGCTTATAATTTGCAAAACTTATTTGCAAAATAGGAGTCGCAAATGGCCACGCTCGGGTATGCCCGCGTCTCGACCCTCGACCAGCATCTCACAGGCCAAATTGAAGGCCTGACCGCCGCCGGCGCCACAAAGGTCTACCAGGAGAAGATCAGCGGCGCCCGCGCGGACCGGCCGCAGCTGGCGAAGCTCATGGCTGCGCTCGAGCCGGGCGACGTCGTGCTGGTGTCGAAGCTGGATAGACTCGGCCGCTCGACTCGGGAGTTGCTCGACCTGATCGAGCGCATCGGCAAGACTGGCGCCACCTTCCGGTCGCTCGGCGACCCGTTGTGGGATACGTCATCATCGCAAGGTCGGCTCCTATCGACGCTCCTCGCCGCCATCGCCGAGTTCGAGCGCGACCTAATCCGCGAGCGCACCGGCGAAGGCCGGCGGCGGGCGCAGGCTAACGGCGTGAAGTTCGGCCGCAAGCGCAAGCTGAGCGACTACCAGCGGCAGGAGGCCTTGAAGCGCCGGGCGGCCGGCGAGACGCTGACCAAGATCGCCAAGTCCTATGGGGTCGACGTCTCCATGATCTCGCGCCTCCGCTGACTGATCACTGTTTTCGAGGAGAGCCGCTTACGGGGCGGCCGTGAGTCAATAGCCTAGCCGCGCGACGCCCAGTTTTTACCCACCAGCGGCTCCGCTGGAGGCTCGAAGAGCCTCGAGGAAAAAGGCTGCACCATCTCGGCACGATGCGGGATCGAACGACGGCGCATTGTGAGACACCAAAGGAATTGACTCTTTAAGCCACATGAAAAGTGGCCTATTATTGTTGAAGTTGCCAAGTACCGATTGCCTCGTCTGTAAGGTATTCCTGAACGAGCGCACTGTACGACTCGCCTATTGCTTTCCATGACTCTCGGCGGCCGGGTAGCCCGCGAAGCATTCTGAACGCGCTGGGCGCAATCTTAGCAGCATCTGAATCATGATCACTCGATCCTTCTTTGATCGCGGACCGCAACATTTCCTCGGAATCCACCCATCCAGCGTCGGTGAATCGCTTTGCAAAAAGAAAATCAAACACTGAACGGAAAATAACCGCCTTACCCACCACTCGGTAAGTGGGGGCATCAGCCTCAAGCGAATCAATGAGCGTGACCACTGTGTCAACATCATTAGTTGCCAAATCGATAAAATCATCTCTCATAACCATCAGCATCAGGTCCGCAATCTCGGCCTGAATCTCCGCATCTTGTCCTCTCAGCCACGCCACGATGGCGGCGGTGGGCGAGGCTGCATCATCTGTCATTTGCGTCCCTCCTTCTCCTTCATTTCTCGCATTGCGAGCTCCATCGGGGACAGCGTGACTCCTTCGGCATTGGATCCGGTCACGCGAAAATCGCCCGATCCAGCGGTAAGCCCCACGATACCGCCAGGTCCGGCAAGCGTGCCGAATCCGGTCCGAAGTTCAAACGGGGACACGACCGGCGGAATGCCGAGTGCGCGCTCGGCCTGAAAGCGCGCGGTGTTGGCAGAAATCTCCACGCTTTCCAATCGCGCCCGGAGCGTGGCGACTTCGTCCGCCAGCACCTTCATGGGGTCACTCGCACGGTCAGAGAACTCGGCGCGGCCCCGAGCGTGCGTTATCGGGTTGTCAGCTTCGAACCCATCCTTGATTGCCTCTGCCACGGCCGCGCGAAGCAGGTCGCGGGCTGTCAGGTGATCGTTGGGGTGGACGTGCGCGAACAGAATCGCGCGATGAGGGATGACGTCGAACGGGATTCGTTCGCCCTTGCGGATCATATGGATGATTGGTTTCGCCACTTTGTGACGGAGAGACATTTCGTAGAAGGCGTTGGCGTTGTGGAAGCTGAGGTCGGCGATGACAAGGTCCGCATCGTGCAGTCGATTGATGATTTGCGCGCTGACCATGCCGGGTGTCGCAATGGTGTCGGAGCGCTCAACGCGCCAGTCTGGGAAATGCGTTTGGAAAACGGGTTGGATGATGCCCTGCAAGAGCCAGTCAGCATGAATGCGCTCGGGGCTGCCTTCGTCGCCAATGGGACCAATTACAAAGCAGTTCTTTACGTCGGCCATGGCCGGCTCCGTGGCGAATGTCAGGATCGTGGGGTCGCTCGACATCGCGAGCGCAAGTTACTCATTGTAGCGGTGAACACAGATCGAACAAGGTCCACGGATTTTCCTGCCCGAGCGCGATCACTGGCTGCTCATGGCGCAGCCGATGGAAATAACTTGGGCGGTGTCACGTATGGTCGCTGTCCAGATCTCGACTGGTCGCGCACCGTTCGACGCCGGACCGTCGCGCAGGTCCCTGACGGCGATCTGGCGTTCGGGTCGTGCTCGGCAATGCGCCGGGCGTGCACTGAGGTTTCCGATACGGGAACTATCGACCACAAAAAAATAGGTCACCGCAAGGCTTGCATCGCAGCAGCGCAGCCCTAGATGACCGATTATGCGCTGTCGCGCCTAGGGTGCGGTTCTGACATAGCCAATCACCCCGGCTCGCGCGTCTTCCCCTGACTGCAACCGACGGCCCGGACTCTCTCCGGGCAAGGAAGGCGCTCGCCATGAACATCGCCGAATCCCGCCACGCCATAGTACGACTTCTCCGGCTACGAGAACGTCTCGAACTCGAAAGTCAGAACCTGGCGGCCGTGTCGCTCAACCGCACCATCCTCCAAGTGTGCGGCTTCATCGTGCGGCTGAGCCGATCAGCGAGCGCCTGACGTGTCGCGCGGCAAGCACCAGATCCGGCAATCGGATCTGACCAAGACCCTCAAGGCCATGGCGAAGGCCGGGGTCGCGGTGGCGCGCATCGAGATCACATCCGAGGGTATCGTGGTCGTTCCCGGGCAGCCGCCGCCACCACTAGAACCGGGGGTTGAATCGCTCGCTAAGGTGGTGCTCTAATATGGGCGCCATGCCCCGCCCTCGCCCGCTCTACCTGCACCGCGCGGTCACCCGTCACGGGAAGGTCGCGTGGTATGTGCGCCGGGGCGCACACGGCCGGAAGATCAGGATCAGAGCCGAGTACGGCACCCCGGAGTTCGAGGCCGCCTATCGCGAGGCCGTGTCGAGCGGTACACCCAGGCAAACCCCACATACGGCGGCTCGCGGTACGCTGGGTTGGCTATGGATGCTCTACAGGCAGAGCAACGCCTGGGCCGCACTAAAGGCACCGACGCGCAGGCAGCGCGAGAACATCATGGTGCATGTGCTTAAGCTAGCAGGTGACAAGCCGCTGTCCCGCATCACCAAGCCCGCCGTGATCGACGGCATCGACCGCCGAGCGGCGACGCCATTCGCGGCCAAGAATTTCCTCGCCACAATGCGCGGGCTGTTTGCGTGGGCACATAACAAGGATCTGGTGAGCACCGACCCCACCGCCGGCGTGAAGGTCGTCAAACCGAAGACGAGCGGCTTCCCGGTCTGGACCGAGCAGGATATCCAGAAGTTCGAGGAGCGTTGGCCGATCGGCACGCGCGAGCGTGTGATGCTCGATGTGTTCCTCTACACCGGCCTGCGCCGTGGCGACGCTGCCAGACTCGGCAAGCAGCACATCCGGAACGGCATCATCGAGATCGACACCGAGAAGACCGGGACGCGCGTCACGATCCCGGTGCTGCCGGTGCTTCAGGCTACACTCGATGCGGGCCCGGTCGGCGATCTCGCCTTGATCGCGACGCGCGACGGCAATCCAATGCGCAAAGAGTCGCTAGGAAACGCCTTCGCCGACGCCTGTCGTGCCGCTGGCATCAGGAAGTCCGCTCACGGCCTACGCAAGGCGGCGGCCACGCATGCGGCCAACAACGGCGCCACCGTCGCGCAACTTGAGGCGATCTTCGGGTGGTCCGGCGGCCGGATGGCGTCGCACTACACGAAGTCCGCGGACCGGCGGAAGTTGGCGGTGGATGCTGTTGGCAAACTGGCCAGAAAATGAACGTCTGTGGAACGTCTATGTGCCCACCTCAATGTCAGGTGGGCACGCCAGGGCAAAAGCGGCTGCAAAATCAAATGCGTTTTTTTTGCATGGTGGGCCCGGCAGGACTCGAACCTGCAACCAAGCGGTTATGAGCCGCTAGCTCTGACCATTGAGCTACGGGCCCGCCGGCGGTCGGGGAAGCTAGCAGGGGCGCTCGACGGGTACAACGCCGCACAACCAATAGCGCGCGCCACCCGCGTGTCACCGATTGGTTAGGCGGTGCGCGGCACCATCGAGCGTCTGTGCCCGCCTTGGAACTGCCCGCACGAACGTTTGTGTGAAACCCTTTTCACGAATTGACTCGGCAAGGCGATTCACCTTCGGGGGCGACTCTGTTATGGGTGATTCGCGGGGTGGAAGGGGGGCGACTTGGACGCGAACGCCCGATCCACGCGACAGATGCCATGCTGCCGACATTGAAAGTCATCCTCGCGACCGCGATCGCCGCCTGCGCGGTGGTGCTCGCGCTCAGCGCCGGCCTGATCGCGACGCGTGACCCCGCCGACCGCCTCTCCGGCGTTCCCAACATGAGCCGGCCGCTGGTGCGGCAGGCGATCGTCGACGACACCGAGCGGCAGAGCTCACAGGTGCTCGCGTATTCGCGGCGCGCCGACGAGCTCGCGCGCCTGCGCGACCTGCCGAGCGCCCCGGCGCGCGCCGTGGTCGAATATGCGGAGCGCGCGCAGAAGGCGGCCGAGCCGGCGCCGGCCGACACCGCGCAAATGCCGGCCGACACCGCGCAAGTGGTGCCGCCCGCACCCGCTCCGACGGTGGTGGCGACGGCTCCCACCGCACCGCCCATCCCGACCGCGACCGCGGCGGCGCAGCCCGCACCGCCGAGCGAACCCGTCGTCAGCGCGCCAGCCGCCCCGCCGCCGCCGCAACCGCCGCCCGCGGCGGCGAGCGCTCCGTCTGCGGTCCCGCCGCCGATCGAGGTCGCGAACGCACCGGCTGTCTCCGCGCCTCCCGCCGAGATCGCGAGCGTTCCAGCTCCCGCGGCGCCGCCCGCTCCCGTCGCAAGCGCTCCCGCCGCCGCGCTGACCGCAGAGCCTGTCGCGCCCGCCCCGGCGACGGCTCCCGTCGAGGCGCCGGCCGCGCCCGCCGCCACCGCCGCGATCACGCCGCCCGCGCCGACATCGTCGCCCGCGCCGGCGTCAGCCCCGGCCGCCGCCGAACCGGCCCCAGCCGTCGCGAGCGGGACGCAGGTCGCGGCCATCCAGTCCGGCAGCGGCGAAACGATCGCCGTCAAGGCGACCGAAAAAAAGGCTGACGCGAAGAAAGAGCATCATCCCAAGCGCCATGGGCGCCGGGAGACGCACAAGAAGCCGGCACGGACCGCACGCCCCAGCACCAACACCAGCACCACCGTGCCGCCCATCGCCAACACCGGATTTCCGGTCGAGGTGTCGCAATCGCAGGCGCCGAAGGCGAACCGCTCGGCCCCCGTGCCGGACACGCGCCAGGACTGGCGCAGCCACGACTAAGCCAGCCGGTCCGCTCACATGCGGAAAAGCCGCTTGGCGTTGCCGCTGAGGATCTTCGCCTTGTCCTCGTCGCACAGCGGCACGCTCTCCATCCAGCGCGTGCCCGGCGGGTTCGGCACGAACGGCCAGTCGATCGCGAACAGGATGCGGTCGACGCCCATCTCCATGGCGCAGCACAAGAGCGCCGGGTTGGAGAAGTTGCCCGAGGTGGTGATCCAGAAATTGTTGCAGAAGATGTCGCGGAAATGCATCGGCCTCGCGGTCCCCGGCCGCGACAGCGCCTGGTCGATGCGCCAGACCAGGAACGGCAGCGTCTCGCCGAGATGGCCGAGCACGATCTTGAGCCGAGGGTGCTTCTCGAACAGGCCGCTCAGCACCAGGCGGATCGCGATGGTCGCGGTCTCGACCGTGAAGCCCCAGGCGGCGCGGATCACCATGGGGAAATCCTTGGCGTATTCCTTGTAGTAGACTTCCATCACCTGCGGATGCGGCAGCGCCGGATGCAGGTAGATCGGGACGTCGAGCTTCTCGGCGCGGGCGAAGATCGGCCAGAAGCGCGCATCGTCGAGGAAGACGCCGTTGGCGAGGCCGTGGATCATCGCGCCCTTGAAGCCGTGCTCGGTCACCATGCGCTCGAGCTCGTCCGCGGCCGCCGCCGGATCGCTGGTCGGCAGCGTCGCAAAGCCGGCGAAACGGGTCGGATGCCGGGCGATCGCCGCGGCGAGACGGTCGTTGACGCGCCGCACCATGGCGACGGCATCGGGCGTGGTGAGCTTCTGCGCCGACGGCGCGCCGTGCGAGATGAGCTGAACGTCGACGCCCGCCTCGTCCATCTCCTTGATGCGCAGATCGCCGAGGTCGAACAGCCGGTTCATCATCTCGGGATTGCGCACGCCCTCGACCCCCGTATAGGTCGCCGACAACTCGCGGTCCCAATAGTGCTCCTCGATCGCGATGACCGGGCAGTTCGGCTTTTTCAGCATGGCGCGCTTCCATTCCCTCGCGTGGAGGCGCTGTCCTATCAAGCGTGGCCGCCGCTGTCACCGCATTCCAAGGCCAATGACTGCAAGGCCAATGACTCCAAAGCCAATGACTTGGCGGCCCGATCGGCTAACATAGCCGCGACCGTCGCAACCAAGCGCCCGGCACACGGCCCAAGGAGCATCGCATGCACGTCTTCGACTTGAAGCAGGAGCAGGAGTGGAATCCGCAGCACCACGTGGAGAAGATTCTCGGCAAGGTGGGCGAAGGCGACGTGACGGTGGCGTGCTGGGAGCCGGGCCAGATCAGCCCCTATCACTGCCACCCGCACGCGACCGAGATCTATTTCTGCTACCAGGGCGGCGGCAAGATGCGAACGCCGACCCGCACCATCGACGTGCTGCCGGGCTCGTTCGTGGTGCATCCGAAGGGCGAGCTGCACGAATACATCAACGGCCCGCAGCGCACGCTGCTGTTTCGCGTGCGCTACGGCGACGACATGTCGACCCGGCACATGGACAACCGCCACCACAAGGACTGGAAGCAGAAACCCGAGGATGCGGCGTTCTTCCAGGCAAACCCAAAGCTGGTGCAGTCGGAAGTCGCTTAGGACGTTTCCGCCAACGCTCAGGCCGCCGAGGCGCGCAGGGGCGCGCGCTGGTCGGTGAAGGTGGCTCCGATCTCGAAACCGATCCGCCACTTGACGCGGCACGATCGGCGCGGGCGCCCGTCGCTCAACATCAAGGTGAAGTCGCTGAGCGTCTCGGCGATGTCGGAATGCAGGCGGACGCTCTCTTCCGAGATGTTGACGACCAGGCAGTCGCGCGTGGGCCCGGATGCCTCGGCCTGGATACGGGCGTAGCGGTTGAAGCCGTTTCGTGGTCCGCTGCGTCGTTCGTTCAGCATGTCGTCCTCGCCATGTTCATCCCGACCCGTGTCGGCATGGCGCAAAGACTACGGGGCGAACCTTGCATTCGGTCAAACGAGCGGGCGAGGTTTTTCCACGCTTTTTGCGGAAAAGCGCGCGCCAAATTTTGTCGAAAAGCGCACGCCAAATTTCGCTACAAATTGAGCCTTCCTGGCACCTCGGCCTACCAACCTGGGCGTTTCTCATGATCTTCATCTACAAAATCTGCCCCCAGACGCTGTGGAAGGAGGCTGAACGCGATGGCGTCTTTCGCGGCGCTCCGGTCGACCACGCTGATGGCTTCATCCACTTCTCCACCGCCGAGCAAGTGCGCGAAACCGCCGCGCGGCATTTCGCCGGCGCCGCCGATCTGATCCTTCTCGCGGTCGAGGCCGGGCGCCTTGGATCGGCGCTCAAATGGGAGCCCTCGCGCGGCGGGGCGCTCTTTCCCCATCTCTATGCGGAGCTCCCGCTCGCGAACGTGCGATGGGTCAAGCCGCTGCCGCTCGGGCCGGACGGGCAGCACCAATTTCCACCCCTGTAAGCCCGCCTGCGCGCCCCTGTCCCCGCAAAAAACCCGGAGAGTGAGCGCAAGATCGCGGCTTATCAAACGGCGCCGCGTCTAGTAGAAAGTGAGGGGGTCCAGGTCGAGTGCGGGGAGGGTCAATGCCGACGCAGACGCCGACGACGAAGCGTCGCTTCCAAGTCGCCCTGATCAAGCCGTCGCATTACGACGACGACGGCTACGTCATCCAGTGGTGGCGCACGTTCATCCCGTCCAACTCGCTCGCCGCAGTGTACGGCCTGGTGGCGGACTCGCGCGATCGCCGGGCACTGGGCGACGACGTCGAGATCGACATCGACGCGATAGATGAGACCAACACCCGGATCCGCCCGGCGAAGATCATCGAGCGCTTCCGCCGCCACGAGAATTTCGGCGTCGTCTTCCTGGTCGGCGTGCAGAGCAACCAGTTCCCGCGCGCCCTCGACATCGCGCGCCCCCTGCGCGCCGCCGGCCTGGCCGTCGTGATGGGCGGCTTTCATGTCTCCGGCTGCCTCGCCATGCTCGACGAGCTGCAGGCGGATCTCAAGACCGCGCTCGATCTCGGCATCTCGCTCTATGCGGGCGAGATGGAAGAGCGGTGCGACGCGCTGCTGCACGACGTGGTCAACGGCACGCTCGAGCCGATTTACAACTACCTCGATGACCTGCCCGGCCTCGAGTCGATGCCGGCGCCTCTGCTGCCTAAGCAATATCTCGCGCGTACGTATAATTTCGTGACGAGCTTCGACGCCGGGCGCGGCTGCCCATTCGAATGCTCGTTCTGCACCATCATCAACGTGCAGGGCCGCAAGTCGCGCAAGCGCACGCCCGACGACATCGAGGCGTTGATCCGCGCGAATCTTGCGCAGGGCGTGACCTGGTTCCTCATCACCGACGACAACTTTGCCCGCAACAAGGATTGGGAGCCGATCTTCGACCGCATCATCGAGATGCGCGAGGAGGTGAAGGGCACGCCGCACGACCTCAAGATCATCATCCAGGTCGACGCGCTCTGCCACAAGAACCCGAATTTCATCACCAAGGCGAAGCTCGCCGGAGTGCGGCGCGTGTTCATCGGGCTCGAGACCATCAACCCCGGCAACCTAGCGGCGGCGAAGAAGCGGCAGAACAAGATCACCGAATACCGCCAGATGCTGCTCGCCTGGAAGGACGCCGGCGTCATCACGTATGCGGGGTATATCCTGGGTTTTCCGGACGACACGCCGCAGAGCATCGCCGAGGACATCGCCATCATCCAGCAGGAGCTGCCGCTCGATATTCTCGAGTTCTTCTGCCTCACGCCTACGCCCGGGTCCGAGGACCACCAGAAGCTCTGGCAGCGCGGCGTTGCGATGGACCCCGACATGAACCGCTACGATGCCGAGCACGTCGTCACCGCGCACCCGAAGATGACGCGCGAGGAATGGGAAGGCATCTATCGGCAGGCTTGGAAGAGCTATTACTCCCCCGAGCACATCGAGCGACTGCTGCGGCGCGCCGCCGCGACCGGGATGAGCGTCTCGCGCCTCGCCTCCATGATCGTCGGCTTCTCCTGCATCGTCGAGATCGAGGATGTTCATCCGTTGCAAGCGGGCCTGCTGCGCATGAAGTACCGCACCGACCGGCGGCCCGGCATGCCGATCGAGCCGATCTGGCGCTTCTATCCGCGCTTCGTCGCTGAGACTCTGCACAAACAGATCAGGTATTATCGCCAATGGCGGCTGGTCGACCGTCTGCGCCGCCGCATCCGCAAGGACCCGGCGCGCCTCGACTACCGCGACGCGGCGCTGGCGCCGGTAGCGGCGGGCGATACCGAGACGATGGCGCTGTTCACCCACAACGAGGGGGCGCGCTCCGCCGTGCAGCACGTGCGCAAGATCAAGGAGCTGACGAAGGCCGCCCACGTCTGAAAGGACGACGAGTTGCAGTGAGGGCATGCAAATGCAGACGCCGTCGACGACGCGCCGCTTCCAGGTCGCGTTGATCAAGCCATCGCACTACGACGATGACGGGTACGTCATCCAGTGGTGGCGCTCGTTCATTCCGTCGAACTCGCTCGCCGCCGTCTACGGCCTCGTCGCCGATGCGCGCGACCGTCGCGCGCTCGGCGACGACATCGAGATCGAGATCGACGCCGTCGACGAGATCAACACCCGCATCCGGCCGGCGAAGATCATCCAGCACTTCCGCCGCAACGGCAACTTCGGCGTCGTCTTCCTGGTCGGCGTGCAGAGCAACCAGTTCCCGCGCGCGCTCGACATCGCGCGCCCGTTGCGCGCCGCCGGCATTGCGGTGGTGATCGGCGGCTTTCACGTCTCCGGCTGCCTCGCCATGCTCCCCAAGCTGCAAGCGGACCTCGAGACCGCGCTCGACCTCGGCATCTCGCTCTACGCGGGCGAGCTCGAAGCGCGCTGCGACGCGTTGCTGCGCGATGTCGTCGACGGCAGCCTCGAGCCGATCTACAACTATCTCAACGACCTGCCGGGCCTCGAGGCGATGCCGCCGCCGGTGCTGCCGAAGCAGTTTCTCACCCGCACCATGAAGCTGATGACCAGCTTCGACGCCGGGCGAGGCTGCCCGTTCGAGTGCTCGTTCTGCACGATCATCAACGTGCAGGGCCGCAAGTCGCGCAAGCGGTCGCCCGAGGACGTCGCGCGGCTGATCCGCATGAACCTCGCACAGGGCGTGAACTGGTTCTTCATCACCGACGACAATTTCGCTCGCAATCGCGAATGGGAAGAGATTTTTGACGCCATCATCGCGGTGCGCGAGGAGGTGAAGGGCACGCCGCAAGACCTGCGGATCATCATCCAGGTCGACACGCTGTGTCATAAGAATCCGGATTTCATCGAGAAGGCGAAGCTCGCCGGCGTGCGGCGCGTGTTCATCGGACTCGAGACGATCAATCCCGGCAACCTCGCGGCGGCGAAGAAACGGCAGAACAAAATCACCGAATATCGGCAGATGCTGCTCGCCTGGAAGCAGGCCGGCGTCATCAGCTACGCCGGCTACATTCTCGGCTTTCCACACGACACGCCGGAGAGCATCGCCGAGGACATCGCGATCATCCAGAAGGAGCTGCCGCTCGATATTCTCGAGTTCTTCTGCCTCACCCCGCTGCCCGGCTCGGAGGATCACAAGAAGCTGTGGCAGCAGGGCGTCGCCATGGACCCCGACATGAATTTCTACGACGTCGAGCACGTCGTGACGGATCATCCGAGGATGACGCGCGCGCAATGGAAGCAGGTCTATCGCGACGCGTGGAGGCTCTATTATTCGCCCGAACATGTCGAGCGGCTGCTGCGGCGTGCCGCCGCGTGCGGCGTCGGCGTCTCGCGGCTGGCCATGATGCTGCTCGGCTTTTCCTGCGCGGTCGAGATCGAGAACGTCCATCCGCTGCAGGCCGGCGTCGTGCGGCGCAAATATCGCACCGATCGCCGCCCGGGATTGCCGATCGAGTCGGCTTGGCGTTTCTATCCGCGGATCGTCGCCGAGTTCGTGCGGAAGCACGTCAAATACTATCAAATCTGGCGCCGGATCGACCGGCTGCGCCGCAGCATCCGCAAGGATCCGGCACGCGGGGAGTACCGCGACGAGGCGCTGGCCCCGGTCGAGGCCGGCGACACCGAGACGCTCGCGCTGTTCACCCACAGCGAGGCAGCGCGCTCGGCCGTGCAGCACGTACGCAAGGTCAAGGAGCTGACGAAGGCCGCCGCCGGTTGAAGGGCGACGCTACGCCGGCGTTTCCGTCTCCGGGGCTGCTCATCCGATGTTCATGCGATCTGCCGATAGTCACGTTCGATTGGGTCTGCTCGCGGCCGCCGGAGTGTTGGCGGCCGCGCAGGCGTTCGCCCAGCCGCCGGCGGCGCCCGTGCCCCCTTCATCCGCCTGCCGCGAGCTCGCGCGTCGGTTCGATTTGATCGGGGCCGAGGCCGGCTCGCTCGAGCGCACGACGGCCCTGTTCTCCGCCGCCGACGCCGGCTGCGAGCCGCTGGCGCTCCGCCTGCTCGAGGCCGGCGCCACGCTCGACGCGCGCGACCGTTTCGGCGCCATGCCGCTCGCGCACGCGGCGCGCGCCGGCCATACGGCGCTGGTGGAGCTCTTTCTCGCACGCGGTGCTCCGATCGACGCGCGCAACGTCGCCGGCGCAACCGCCCTCTATGCGGCGGCCGAGAACGACCGTGCGCCGGCGGTCGCGCTCCTCCTCGCCAAGGGCGCCGACCCCAACCTGCCGGGCCGCTCCGGCCTGACGCCGCTTGCCGCAGCGGCCTACAACGGCAACGACCGCATCGCCGCCACCCTCCTCGCGCACGGCGCCAAGCCGGATGCCGCCGATGCGACCGGCAAGACGCCGATCATCTATGCGGCGGCGCGCGGTTTCACACCGGTGGTGCGCCGGCTGCTCGCCGCCGGCGTCGACCCGAAGCGGGCCTACGACAACGACCTGACCGCGTTGATGTGGGCGGCCGGCTACGAGGACGGCTTCGGCGAGAGCGATGCGCTCGACGTCGTCGCGCTGCTGCTCGACGCGGGCGCGCCGATCGACGCCGTCGACAACCGCGGCCGCAGCGCGCTGATGATCGCGGCCGAGCGCGGCCATACCGCGGTCGTCGCGGCGCTCCTCGCCCGCGGCGCCGATCGCACGATCAAGGACAAAGGCGGGATGCGCGCGCTCGACCTTGCGGCGAATGCCGACGTGCGCGCGGCGCTCGCAACGCGCTGATCAGAATCCCGCGAGATACGCCGCGCAGTCGGCGATGTCCTGCTCCGAGATCGCCCGCATGAGATCGGTCATGCCGGGATTGTTGCCGCGGGTCTTGTTGCGGAAGTCGAGCATCGACTGCTGCAGAACGTCCTGGCGCTGGCCGGCGAGGCGCGGCTGCGTGCTGTCGCCGCGGAAATTGTTCTGGTGACAGCTCGTGCAGACGATCGAGTCGATCGCCTTCTGGGCGCGCGCCGCGACGTCAGCGGGAGCGCGCGGCTGCTGCAGGTCGGGCCACGGCTTCTGTGAGAAATAGAGCGCCAGCGCCGCGATGTCGTCGGGCGCGAGCGACTGGGCGATCGGACCCATGATGTCGCTCTTGCGCGCCCCGCTCTTGAAGTCGCGCAGCTGCAGATAGAGATAGCCCTGCTGCTGGCCCGCGATCACCGGCGTCTTGGGCTGCGGGACGCCGTTCTCGCCATGGCAGGCGGCGCACACGCTCGCCTTCTCGTCGATCGACTGCGCCGATGCGGTGGCGGCCGGCAGCAGCGCGGCGAGGACGGATACCGCCGCGAGACGCGCTGGGCGGGAACGGGTCGACATTCGGTCTCTCCATCCAGAGACGGACATGGCCGGAGCAAACCCCGGCCATGTCCCTTGCTTTCTTGAATTCGCGGCAACGCCGCCGAGATCAATCCAACGTGAAGGCGATGATGGCGTTGCCCCGCTTGTAGTTGAGCTGCACGTTTCCGCCCGCGCCGACCACGATGTACTGCTTGCCGTCGACCATGTAGGACGACGGCGGCGCATTCACGCCGGCGCCGGCATTGAACGTCCACAGCACGTGGCCGTTGGTGGCATCATAGGCGCGGAAGCGGCCGTTGCCCTCGCCGGTGAAGACGAGCCCGCCGGCCGTGGCCAGGATGCCGCCGATCATCGGCTGCGGCGTCTTCACCTGCCAGCGAATCTTGCCGGTATTGTAATCGACCGCCGTGATGTTGCCGGCCTGCTCCTCGCCCGGGATCGTCTTGAAGGCGCCGCCGAGCCACAGCTTGCCGTTCGGATAGGCCGAGCTCTCAACCGTGTAGGTCATCGGCTGGTGCAGGTTGATCGCATAGGTGAGGCCGAGCTGCGGGTTGACCGTCATCGGCGACCATTCGACGCCGCCATTGGCGCCGGGCAGCATGCGGGCGCCCTGCGGCGTCGGCAGCGTCCACATGTTCTCCTGCGGCACCATCGGCTCGGAGAAGCGGATCAGGCTGCAGTCCTTGCGATCGTGCACGTAGACGTGCCCGGTCTTGCCGGCATGGATCACCGCCGGGATGACCTTGCCGTTCTTGTCCTTGGCGTCGACCAGGATCGTCGGGCTGACCGCATCCAGGTCCCACACGTCGTGCGCGATGTACTGGAAGTGGCAGATGTACTTGCCGGTGTCGAGATCGATCGACACGAGCGAGTCGGTATAGAGATTATCGCCGGGGCGCTGCGCGCCATCGAGATCGGGCGACGGATTGCCGACCACGAAATAGAGGCGGTTGGTGGCGAGATCGACCGACGGATTCTGCCATACGCCGCCGCCGAGCGTGCGGTACGGATCGCCGGTCTTGGCGAGCTGCGCCTTCTCGGCCGCGATGTCGCGATGCATGTCGCGACCGGTCGCGTCATTGGTCGCCCACACGCCGACGGAATTCTCCGGAATGGTGTTGAAGGTCCACAGCAGCTTGCCGTCCTTGGCGTCGAAGGCCTTGACGAAGCCGCGAATGCCGTACTCGCCGCCGTTGGTGCCGATGATCACCTTGCCCTTGACCACGGTCGGCGCCATCGTCTCGCTGTAGCCTTGCACCGGATCGGCGATGTCCGACTGCCAGATCTTGTTGCCGGTCTTGGCGTCGAGCGCGACCAGCTTCGAGTCGAGGGTGGCGAGATAGACCTTGTCCTCGTAGACCGCGACGCCGCGATTGTTCGGACCGCAGCAGTAGGTGGTGATCGGGCCGAGCGGATGCTTGTAGTGCCACAGCTGCTCGCCGGTCTTGGCGTTGAGCGCATAGACATGGCTGAACGACGTCGTGACGTACATGACGCCGTTGACGATGATCGGCGAGGTCTCCAGCGATTCCTGCACGTCGGTCTGGAAGATCCAGGCGGGGTGCAGGTGGCCCACGTTGCGGGTGGTGATCTGCCGGTCGGGCGAGAAGCGCTTCTGGGTGTAGTCGCCGTTGGTGTGCAGGAAATTGTTCTGATCGCTGGCGGCCTTTTCGAGCATCTCCTGGGTCACGTTGGTCGGCTTGACGCTGGCCGCGGCCGGGGCAGCGGGATTTTGCTTGACCTCCTGGGCCGACGCCGTGGCTGCGAGCGCAAGCGCAGCGGCGATCGCCAAGACCGTTCGGGTTGCGATCATTTGCTCCTCCCCCAGTTTATGAGTTGAGCACCTGATGCCGCTGGCGCGGGGTGCTCGTCGCCAGCGTGACTGCCGCCCTGACGGCTGTCAAGATTTCGCGGAAAACGAATGCGAGTGACGCGGCATGCCGTCCACGCCCGTCTCGCGAAGCAAGTCTTTGCTGCCGGCACGACGCTCAGAAACCGGATACGGCGCCCAAGTAATTGAAAACTCTCGCGCATACGTTCGCGCGACGGACCAGACGGCAGCTACAGATTTGATCGTCCGGCGCCAACTGGCCCGAAGGCCGCCGCCGGCTGAGGGATAGACGCTACGTCGGCGTTCCCGTTTCGGCGCCCGCCATCCGCAGCCGGATGGCTGTACGGAATCTCGAGCGGCGCAATGCGCACCCGCGTTGAATACTCGAACGGCGACAGATCGGGGCGCCGGCGCAGCCCGCTCGAAATTTCGCTCACCCGCTCGGCCGATCGCCCGACGGGCTCCAGGTCGACACTAATGTCGAAGTCGCCGAGGGTTGACATCTCGCCTCCACGCAATCAAATCCGCGGCCCGATCAATGCAGTGCGGCGGCGAACGAGCGACTATATTCGATTTGCCCGCGCGCAGGCGCGCCAGCGAGGCGTTCGTCGTCGGACGCAAAATCGGCTAACCTCGGCTTCAACGCTCTCGGACGTCGGATAGGCTGAAGCTTTTCGTCATGCCGATCTTCACCCCTCATCAGGACGACGCGCTCAAGGCCGTGGCAGCCTGGCTCAAGGACGGGCCGGGCAGCCGCGGCACGCCGCAGATTTTCCGCCTGTTCGGCTATGCCGGCACCGGCAAGACCACGCTCGCGCGCCATCTCGCCGAGGGCGTCGACGGGAAGGTCGTGTTCGGCGCCTTCACGGGCAAGGCCGCGCTGGTGATGCGGCGCAAGGGCTGCGCCGGCGCCGCGACCATCCACAGCCTGATCTACCGCGCGCGCGAGAGCGGTGAGGAGACGCCGAGCTTCGAACTGTGGAACGAGTCGCCCGCGTCCAAGGCGAGCCTGATCGTCATCGACGAGTGCTCGATGGTCGATGCCGAGCTCGGCCGCGATCTCCTCTCGTTCGGCACGCCCGTGCTGGTGCTCGGCGACCCGGCGCAGCTGCCGCCGGTCCAGGGCGGCGGCTTCTTCACCGACGCCGAGCCCGACGCCATGCTGACCGAGGTGCACCGCCAGGCGGCCGACGATCCGATCATCCACCTCTCGATGGCGGTGCGCGAGGGCGAGTGGATCGAGCCCGGCCGCTATGGCGACAGCGAGGTGGTGCGCAAGGATGCGCTCGACCCGGCGCGCGTGCTCGGCGCCGACCAGGTGCTGGTCGGCCGCAACGCGACGCGGCGCGCCTACAATGCGCGGCTGCGCGAGCGGCGCGGGTTCACGCAGCCGCTGCCGCAAGCGGACGACAAGCTCGTCTGCCTGCGCAACAACCGCCGCAAGGGCCTGTTCAACGGCGGCCTGTGGAAGGTCAAGGAACGCGCCGCGCCGAAGCCCAACGGCACGGTGGGCATGCGTCTCGTGCCCGACGAGGACTTCGGACGCACCGTCAAGGTCACGGTGCGGCGCGAATGCTTCACGGGCGGGCTCGAGGAGCTCGATTGGGTGATGCGCAAGCGCCACGACGAGTTCGACTACGGCTATGTGCTGACCGTGCACAAGGCGCAGGGCTCGCAGTGGGACGACGTGGTCCTGTTCGACGAGAGCTTCGCGTTCCAGGAGAGCCGCGCGCGCTGGCTCTACACCGGCATCACCCGCGCGGCGCGGCGGCTCACCGTGGTTATGTGAATCTCTCCGTCATGCGCGGGCTTGACCCGCGCATCCAAGTCTTGCTTCAACTCAAAAGGCGTGGATGGCCGGGACGAGCCCGGCCATGACGGGTTTCAAAATCACGCCACCTTCGCCGCTTTCCGCGGCGCCGCCCGCAGCGCATCCATCAGCTTGCGCACCGAGCCGAGATCCTCGACCCGCACGACCATGGTGACCACCTCGTCGACGAGCGCGGGCGCGAGCACGCCGTCCGCATAGGTGCGCAGCTTGCCTTCGATCTGCGCCCAGGTGAGCGGGTTCTCGGCGGAGCCGCGCGGGTGCTCGCAACGCGCCTCGAGCACCTTGCCGTCCATCATCGCGATCTCGACCACGGCCTGCACGCCGGTGAGCGAAGGATCGGGCTGCACGTCGACCTGCTCGGCGGCGGCGCGGCGCAGTCTCGGATCGTCGTAGCGCGCCGGCTCGAACTGGGCGAGCGTGAGCTTCTTGTCGTGCATGATCACGGCGGCGGTGTAGTGCGCCGAGATCAGCGCGTCGAACTTCGCCTTGTAGCGGGCGAGCTTGCCGTGCAGTTCGTACACGGTCGGGCTCAGCCGCACGCGCAGCTGCTTGACCTTCGCGGGGTCGACATCGTTCACTTCGATGAGATCGAACAGCGCCGTGTTCATGCCCTGAATCGAGGAGGCGGACGGCCACAGGCGCAGCGCGATCTGCTCGAGCTCCCAGCGCTTGCCGAGGTCGGCCGTGGCAAGCTCCGGCTTGCCGCCGTTGGAATAGCTGTTGTAGAGGCCGCCGTCCTTGGCGGTGAGGAACTCGCGCGTGGCGAGGAAATTCTGCTCGGCGAGCAACGCGCCCATGAGGCCCGACAGCGCGCCGCGGCACTGGTGGAATTTCACGGTCGGTGTGCCCCACGCCGCGAACGTGCCGGCCGACTGACTGCCGGCAAGGCCGAAGGCCTTCGCCATGGTGTCGGGATCGAAGCCGCGCAGACGGCCGACCGCGGCCGCCGCACCGAACGGCCCGAGCACGCCTGGCCCGTGCCAGCCGCGCGCGCGCATCGCCGGATAGTCGGCGCCGATGCCGACCCGCGTCGTCACCTCGAAGCCTGCGGCGAGCGCGACCAGGAGATCGCGGCCCGAGCGCGCGTCGCGCTCGGCGATCGCCAGCGACGCCGGCACGACCTCGGGCGTCACATGGGTGAGTGTGGAGCGATGAATGTCGCACATCGTGACGGCGGTCACGAGATAGCCGTTGAGGATGGTGGCGCCGGCGAGCGAGAGCCGGTCGCCGCCGATCACGCTGCTCTCGCTCGATTGCCCGAGCGCCCCGGCGAGCGCCGCGATCTGGCTGGTCTCCTCGCCCTGATGGCCCGCGACCGCGCACGCGATGGTGTCGAGCAATACGTTGCGGCAGTGCGTACGCACGCGCTCCGGGATCGCGTCATAGCTGAGCGTCGCGGCAAACTGCGCGAGGTCCTGGGTCGTCTCTCCCATCGTCGTTCTCCTGCTTGCGGCTGGCGGGCTTTAGCACCATCGTGGCGGGGTGGCCACCGCGAAGCCCCGCGTGTTTCGGAGATTTCATCATGCCGAAGAGCGACACCGCAACCGCGTCTCTCGAGGACCGCGTTCGCGCGATCGAGGACCGGCTTGAAATCTACAACCTGATCGCCAGCCATCCGCCCAGCGCCGACACCGGCGCCGACTACTACACGCGCACCGTCTATGCGGATGATGGCGTGTTCGACCGTGGCCCGCATGTCGGCGGCGCAGGGCGCGAGGCTGTCGCCGCGGTGGTGAAGACGCCGGAGCACCAGGCCGCGATCGCCGGCGGCCTCGCCCATTTCGCCGGCCTGCCCTACGTCGAGCTCGACGGCGATCGTGCCACCGTCACGTCCTACTTGCAGATTCTGATGCCCGACCCGAACGGCGCGCCGGTCGAGCTGTCGAACCACGGCACCTCGAAGGGTTTCCGCATCCACCGTGTCGCCGCCAACCGCTGGGAGCTCGTGCGCACCACCGCCGGCTGGAAGATCAAGCGCCGCACCCTGCGCCCCCTCGACGGCTCCGAGCCGGCGCGGCAGATTCTGCGCCAGGCGCTGCAAGCCTACGAGAACGCGTAACGAAGAGGACCCCATGCCCGAGATCAAATTCGAAAACCCGGACGCCCTGGGCAAGCCGCTCGGCCAGTATTCGCACATGACCCGTGTCAAGGCGTCGGAGTACCTGTTCATCGCCGGCCAGGTCGCGGTCGACAAGGCCGGCAACGTGATCGGGGCCGATGATTTCGATGCGCAATGCGTGCAGACCTTTGCCAACATCGAAGCGGCGCTCAAATCGCAGGGCGCGACGTGGGCGAACGTCATCGAGTTCACGACCTACTTGGTGCACTCGCAGGACATCCCCAAGTTCATGAAATTCCGCCTGCGCGCGTTTCCGAAGTTCTTCCCCAACGGCGCCTACCCGCCGAACACCTTGTTGATGATCGATCGCCTCGTCGGCGAGGCCTTCCTGATCGAGGTGAAGGTCGTCGCGGCGCTGTAAACCGTCTTCCCACTGAACCGACCGGCTCCCTCGCGCGACCCATCCATTATCGGGTGACGCGGATCGTCACGACCGGGGGTCCCGGCACGCCCGCTCGCGGGCGCGCCGGCGCGCGTCCGTTCGTGCGACGCGCCGTCCGCCAACCAGGAGCACATGATGAGCAAACTCTCTCGCCGCTACGCGCTCGCGGGCGGCGCCTTGGCAATGCTTCTTACCGCCGCACAACCGGCCTTCAGCGAGGAAAAAGGCATGACCAAGCTGTTCAAGATCATCACCATCAAAGACGAGATCGTGATCGGCCTCAACGAGGCGGAGCTAGGCCAGATCGGCGGCAACGACGCCGGCGCAATTGCCAAGGCGCTCGCCGCCAAGGGCCAGTTGACGGCGTGGCAATACGCCGTGAAGCACGGCGCCAATGGCGACCTGCAGCAGGCGCCGCTGCGCCAGGTCGGCCTGCTCGCCAACGCCTCGCTGCGGGTCGAGCCCTACACCACGCCCTACGCCATCGTGCCGCACGAGTAAGGGGCTGGACTCGATGCTGGCACTCCCCTCCCCCCGCGCGCCAAGCCCGTGGCGGGGAGGGGGGTGCGGCGCCACTTATCAGCGCTGGTAGGGTGGGCAAAATCGCAGGCGCAAGTCGTGACCCCGCGCACACGTGAAGGCGATTTTGCCCACGCGCCGCACGCAGAACATTGGCCACCTGGGCAACGGCGAAGACGCCGTTGCCCAGCTCGTCAATTCACCTTCAGCTTCGCCTGCGCCGCGAAATCCGCCCAGCCCTTCAAATCCACGCGGATGAAATCGCCGAAAGCCTTGGCGCGCAGCGGCGTCATCACGACGCCCATCTCGCTGAGGCGCTTGACCACGTCCGGATCCGCGATCACGTCGGCCAGCGCCGCCTCGAGCTTCGCCACCACCGCGGGCGGCGTCGCGGCGGGCGCCGCCATGCCGACCCAGTAGCCGACCTCCATCGGCACGCCGGCCTCCGCCATGGTCGGCACGTCGGGCATCAGCCGGAAGCGCTGCGGCGCCGCGATCGCGAGCGCCACGACGCGGCCAGCCTTGATCTGCGGCAGGCCAGAAACCGGCGAGAGGAACATCGTCTGCAGGTGCCCAGCGATGAGGTCGTTCACGGCCGGTGCGCCGCCGCGATAAGGCACGTGCACCAAGTCGACGCCGGCACGCACCTTGAACAGCTCGCCGGCGAGGTGACTCGCGCTGCCGACGCCGATCGAGCCATACGTGATCGTGCCCGGCTTGGCGCGTGCCAGCGCGATCAGCTCGGACACCGTCCGGGCCGGCACCGAGACGTGCACGGTGAGCGCGAGCGGCGATTTGCCGATCAGCCCGACCGGGGCGAAGTCCTTGACGCTGTCGTAGCCCAGATCCTTGTAGAACAGCGGATTGACGCCATGGCTGTCGGTGATCATCAGCAGCGTGTAGCCGTCGGGCTCGGCATGAGCGACGTAAGCCGTCGCAATCGTGCCGTTGGCGCCGGCGCGGCTCTCGACGAGCAACGGCTGGCCGAGCTTCTGCGCCATGCGCTCGGTGACGATGCGGGTGACCAGATCGACGAGGCCGCCGGCCGGATAGGGCACGACCACCCGGATCGGACGCGTCGGATAGGTATTTTCCTGGGCGTCGCCGCCGCTTGCGACGGCGCAGGCCAGCCCGGCGGCGCACAGCAGCGCCGCAACCCGCGATCTCACGGCCGATCCTCCCGACAATTTGCGCATATCCTTGTCGGCGAACCGGTTTCCACTTCGCCGGGAGATGCGCGAGCCCACCCTGCCGAGCGACCATGCCCGGCAGCGCGGCGCTTGTCGAGGATCGTTCAGCGTCCGCCGAGCTGGCGATCGAAGGCGCCCGCCGTCGCGATTTGCGCACGCGAAGACCGTGCGCCGTTGTACGCGACGCGCTCGCTCGGCCGCGCCCAGGCGTAGGTGCCTGCCCCGGCATCCGCCCGGTAGGGCGAGAAGCCCGCACGCTTCGCGCCGTCATAGTAGCCACGCGCATAATTCATCACGGCACGATCGTTACTGCCGTGCGCGACCCGATAGGCGCCGGCGAGATAGCGCACCGCATAAGTGAGGTTCGTGTCGGGATCGAGCAGGCCGGCGGGCGAGCCCGTATAGCCCATGGCACGCGCAGTCGAGTATTTGATCTGCATCAGCCCCATCGCGCCGCCGGCGCCGATCGCGCGCGGATTGTAGCGGCTTTCGCGGATGACGACGCGATGCACCAGCGCCTCCGGCACGCCTTCCATCTGCGCATGGCGCGCGATCATTTCGTCGAGATTGCCGTGGCCTTCGCGCGCCGCAGAGAAGGGCTGCGCATATTGGGCCCGCATGTGAGGACGTGCGTCATGGCGACCGTAAGCCTGATGGTACGAAACGTGCCGCCAACCGTGATGGCGGAAATGCTCGCGAGCCGAGGCGGGTTGCAGCAAAAATGGGATCGCAAGCGCGAGTAGAAGGAGACGCATGACGTAACTCCATGCTGACCTCCCTTCCGTGCGAGCGCGTATTGGCCGAGAAAATCTGGCCGTGGTCGGGCGAAAGCGTGCTGACGGCGTGACGATGTCGTGACGATCCGCCAACATCCGTAGACGAGTACCGATACGGGTCGTGTCTGCGACTCGCATCGTGCGGCATCCACTCCGATCAGGTCGGGGCAGCGTTCTCGGGACATCCTCTAGTTCATCTTGATGCCGAGCTGTTTCACCAGGCGACCGTACTTTTCGAAGTCCGCATGCAGCAGATGCGCCAGCTGATCGGCGCTGCCGCCGACCGGCTCCTGCGCGGCGTTGAGGTAGCTCGCGCGGATCGCCGGATCGGCGAGCGCCTTGTTGATCTCCGCGTTGAGCCGCGCGACGATCGACGCCGGCGTGCCGGCCGGCACGAACACGCCGAGCCATTGCTCGATCACCAGTCCCTCGATGCCGGCCTCCTGGTAGGTCGGCACGTCGGGAAGGCTCGGCGAGCGGGCGGTGGTCGATTGCGCCAGCAGCCGCACCGCGCCGGCGCGGTACTGCGGAATGAGCGGCGTCGAGCCGAGCGAAGCGATTTTCACGTGACCGGCGATCAGGTCGGTGATCGCCTGCCCGCCGCCGCGGTAGGGCACGTGCACGAGGTCGATGCCGGCGATCTGCGCGAACCACGCGGCGACGATGTGCTGCTGCGAGCCGACGCCCGAGGTCGCATAGCTCATGCCGGGCCGCTGCTTCGCCAGCGCGACCAGTCCCGCGACATCGTTGACGCCGAGCGAGGGATGCACGGCCAGCACCACCGGCTGGCGCGACAGCTGCACCACCGGCGCGAGCGACTTGAGCGGATCGAAGGTGAGCGGGAAGAGATAGGGGCCGGTCGCCACCTGATCGGAGGTGATCAGAATGGTGTAGCCGTCGGGCGCGGATTTCGCGCCGATCTCCATGCCGACGGTGCCCGACGCGCCCGACTTGTTCTCGACGAAGACCTGCTGGTTGAGCGCCCGCGACAGATAGGCGGCGATCGGACGCGCCGCCACGTCGGTCGAGCCCCCGGCCGGAAACGGCACGATCATGCGGATGGGGCGGCTCGGCCAGTCCTGCGCGCGCGCCATGATCGGCGCGGCGAGCAACAGCGCAAGCAGGGCGGCACCGATGCGCGGTGGGTTCATGGCGGTGCTTCTCCCCTTTGCTTGCGCCGGCATTTATCGTAACGCTCGCCTAGCGCATGTTCCGGCGAAGTGGACGCCGGTTCGCCGATAACAACATGCGCCAGACCAAGAAATCCAGAGCGCGTTCCGATTCCGTAGGAACGGAACGCGCTCCATGCATCCCGCCACCCGCGACGCCGCGACATCACCTCCAACAAGGTTCAGTAGTCGATGCCGTACTCGACCTATCTTCCCGAGCACATGGGTAGCGCGGTGCTCACGCCGCCCGGCCCCTTCGTCGCCGGCTCCTACCAGGAGCTCACCATCGTCTACACGGCCGGCACCTTCGGCATCGACGACACCGGCATGCTCAAGATCTCGTGGCGCACCACCTCGGACATGAGCAAGCCGCAGTTCGACCGCCCGTCCGAGGCGAACTACACCACGGTCGTCGCGAGCAACGGCGCCAAGCTCGACTACTGGTTCGACCGTCTCAACATCCGGCCATGGGCGAACACGATCCTGATCCGCGTCGGGCGCGGCTACCTGCGCGAGGGCGACACCATCACGGTGCGGCTCGGCGATCGCAGCCGGGGCTCGCCCGGCTACCGGCTGCAGACGAATTGCGAAACCCAGGTGCAATTGCGCACCTCGGTCGACGCGTTCGCGGCCTACGAGTTCTGCGAGCTGCAGCATCCTGCGTTCGACCTGATCGCGGGGCCGGCTGCGAGCTTCAAGGCGATCTGGCCCTCGCTCGCGGTCGCGGGCGAGCCGTTTCGCCTCGCGATCGTCGCCGAGGATATGTGGGGCAATCCGACCGACGAGGTCGAGCAGCGCATCCGGCTCGAGCCCTCGCGGCCGCTGCGCGGCCTGCCCGACTTCGTCGTCCTCAAGAGAGGCGCCAGTCCCTGCGTGATCGAGGGGCTGGCGGCGGACACAGCGGGCGATGTCGAGCTGCGGCTCATCGCCGACGGCAGCGAGATCGCGCGCGCCAACCCGATGCGCGTCGTCGCCTCGGCGCTGCTGCGCCGCTACTGGGGCGACCTGCATGGACAGAGCGGCGAAACCATCGGCATGGGCAGCGCCCAGGCCTATTTCGAGTACGCGCGCGACAAGGCCTTCATCGACATCGTCGGCCACCAGGGCAACGACTTCCAGATCACCGATGCGTTCTGGGCCGAGCTCAATCGCCTCACAGCGGCGTTCGACGCGCCCGGCCGCTTCGTCTGTCTGCCCGGCTACGAATGGTCCGGCAACACCGGTATGGGCGGCGACCGCAACATCTTCTTCCGCCGCGAGGACCGGCCGATCCGCCGCTCGTCCAACATCCTGGTGCAGGGCGAAAGCGCACCGGGCTCGGAATGCTACACGGCGCACGACATCTTCCGCGCGCTCGAGGGGGAGGACGCGGTCGTCATCGCCCATGTGGGCGGGCGCTACGCCGACGTCAAATACGCTCATGACGGGCGGCTCGAGCGCGCCGTCGAGGTGCATTCGAGCTGGGGCACGTTCGAGTGGCTGCTGCACGATGCGTTCGACATGGGCTATCGCGTCGGCGTGGTCTGCCATAGCGACGATCACAAGGGGCGGCAGGGCGCGACCCGCCCGGGCGCCTCGACCTTCGGCGCGATCGGCGGGATCACCTGCTACTTCATGCGCGAGCTCACCCGCGACGCGCTGTTCGAGGCGCTGCGGCGGCGCCGCCACTATGGCACGACCGGCACGCGCATCTTCATCTCGCTGCGCGCGACCTTCGCGTCGCCGGTCACCGGGTTCACCGAGGACCCGAAGGTCGCGGCCGGGCGCGAAACCTCGGTGTGCGAGGCCGCCATGGGCGACATCGTGCGGCCCGGCAGCGTGCCGATGCGGCTCACCGCCGAGGTGATCGGCACCGCGCCGATCGAGCGGGTCGACGTGCTGCACGGGCGCGCGGTGGTGCACACCGTGCGGCCGTTCGGACCGAACGATCTCGGCCGCCGCGTGCGCGTGCTGTGGCAGGGCGCCGAATATCGCGGTCGCGGCCGCGAGACGGTGTGGCAAGGCAAGCTTGCCATCGCCGACAATCGCATCGCGCGCTTCGCGCCGGTGAACTTCCTCAACCCCGAGCGCAAGGTGCGCCAGGCCGAGCAGGGCCTCGCCTGGACGTCGGTGACGACCGGCAATCTCGCCGGCATCGACCTGTGGCTCGACGACGGATCTCGCGGCAAGCTGCGGATCGACACCAACATCGTGTCAGGCGAGGTCGATCTCGCGACCTTGCGCGACGAGGTCGTTGCCTTCGACGGCGGCGGCCTCGGCCGGCGGCTGTCGATCTACCGCCTGCCCGACGACGACTGGTCGCGCCGCGTCACGCTCGAGCACACCGCCACATTCGCGGGCGGCGCCGACCTGCCGGTCTACCTGCGTGTGACGCAGTCGGACGGGCACCAAGCGTGGACCAGCCCGATTTATTTGATTGAGTAGGGGACGTCATTGCGAGGCGCGGCGCCGAAGCGATCTCGCGCGGCAGAATATGCGGATCCGAGATTGCGGCGGCGCGCTATCGCGCGCCTCGCCATGAGGGATGGAGACGGCTTACGGCGCCGCGGTCCACGCCTTGTAGTCTTCCGGCTTGATGCTGCCGATCTTCTTCACGAAAGCGACGATCGACCAAATGTCCTTGTCGCTGACGCCGGCCTTCTGGAAGCTCGGCATGCCGGTCATGTTGATGCCGTTCTTGATCACCCAGAAGATATGGCCCGGACGGTCATCGGCGACGTCCTTGAGATCGGGCGGATCGGGGTGCAGGCCTTCGGAGAATTTGGCCCAGTTGACCCCCGGCCCGCCGTGGCAATTGACGCAGCCCGCCTTGGCGAATGCCCGGGCGCCGTCCTGGATGACGGCCTGATCCTCGAGCGACATCGGCGGCGTCAGCCCAGCCGAGTAGTGATTGATCGAGGCGTCGCGCACCTTCGGCAGCGCCCAGCTCACGATCGCCGGATCGTCGATCGCGGCCGCGACATTGTAGAAGCCGAGGAAGAAAAAGCCGGCTGCCACGATCGCGACGATGATCGCCAGCGCGCCGATCAGAGCGAGCAACATTTTCATGAGTGATCTCCGGGTGACTGAACGATGAGGACCGCGGACGGGGCGGGATTATTCCCGCCATTCACGCAATCATGGCGCCAACGCGAGAACCCGCGACATCATAGCACGGTTTATTGCGGTAACAGGGGGAGCTCGCGCACGCGTTCTAGGAAGGTTCTCTGGTCCTATCGGAGGCGGTCATCAACCAAGCTGTTCATTGGCTGACGCAGCGTATGCTTTGGGCAAATCGTCGCCCAGCCCTGCGGGCGGCACGGCGCAGACAGTCGGAAACAAAGCAGAAGCCGAGGCGGTTGTTGAGAGCATCCGTAGAAGTCACCATTGCTCATGGGTCAGGAAGTTGGACCAGGAAGTTGGGCCAGGAAGTCGAACTCAAGCTCGAAGTCCCGCCGCGCGCAATCGCGCGCCTCAAGCGTCTGCGCACGCTCCATCGCCAGGGACGCCCGCAAGAAAAGGATCTGGTATCGGTCTATTTCGATACCGCCGAGCACACCCTGCGCCGGCACGGAATGTCGCTGCGCGTGCGGCACATCGGCGATAAGCGGGTGCAGACCGTCAAGGCGAACGGGCAAAACGCCGCCGGCCTGTACAGCCGCAACGAATGGGAGAAGCGGATCCACAGCGACACGCCGGACCTGCGCGCGGCGAGCCGCACCGCGCTCGCCGGACTCATGAGCCGCAAGCTTGCGCACGCGCTCAAGCCGGTGTTCGAGACCCAGGTCCATCGTACGGTGGTGCCGCTCAACGGCGGCGCGAGCCGCATCGAGCTCACCCTCGACCGCGGCGAGGTGCGGCTCGGCCGCAAATCGGCGCCGATCAGCGAGGTCGAGCTCGAGCTCAAGCGCGGCCGGCCGGCCGACCTCTTTGCGGTCGCGCGCAAGCTTGCCGCGGCGGTGCCGACGCGATTTGAGCTGCGCAGCAAGGCCGACCGCGGCTACGCGCTGGTCGGCGGCGAGTCGAGCCTAGCGGTGCGGGCGCAGACGATCACGCTCGATCGCGACATGTCGAGCGGCGCCGCGTTCCGTGCGATCGCGCTCGGGTGCCTGCACCATCTCGCCGCCAACGAGGCGGCAGTGCGCGGGCACGATTCCGAAGGCGTGCATCAGATGCGCGTCGGGCTGCGTCGTCTGCGCGCCGCGATCGCGGTGTTCTCCGACCTGCTCGACGACGACGAGACCGCGCGGATCAAGGCCGAGCTCAAATGGCTCACCGCCGAGCTCGGACCCGCGCGCGACCTCGACGTCTATGTCACCGGCAACATCAAGCCGCTGCGGCGCACGCTGCCGGGCAAGCGTCACATCGAAAGCCTGCAGGGCGATCTCGAGACGAGCCGGAAAGGCGCCTTCGCGCGGGCCGCCAAGGCGGTCGTGTCGGCGCGCTATCGCGCGCTGGTCCTCGACACGCTCGCCTGGATCGAGAGCGGCGAATGGACCACGAGCGACGATGAGCTGATCAAGGCGCAGCGCCGACGCAAGGCACTCGCCTTCGCGCGCGAGGAGCTGGCGCGGCGCTTGAAGAAAGTGAGCAAGCGGGCCAAGCGGCTCGCCGAGCTCGACGCACGGCAGCGCCACAAGCTGCGCATCGGCATCAAGAAGCTGCGTTATGCCGGCGATTTCTTCGCCGGCCTGTTTTCCGGCCGCAAGGCGCAAAAGCGACTGCGCCGCTTCTTGCGCGGACTCAAAGGGCTGCAGGATCGCCTCGGCGCGCTCAACGACATCGCGGTGCACGAGAGGTTGGCCGGCCGCTATGTCGGCACACGCCGCCGGCGCCAGCGCGCCTTCGCGATCGGTCTCGTCTCCGGGCGCGAGCAGACCCGGGTCGGGCCGCTGCGCGCGGCTGCCGCGAGCGCGGCCGAGCGCTTCGCGGACTTGCGCCCGTTCTGGGCGTGACCGGGCGTTCCGGCTTCCACGAAGCGAAACCCCGGCCTTGCGGCCGGGGTTTCGCCCAACGTGCCTGGATATTTTACAGGCTCAGTGCGCTGCGCCGATCACCGGCCGCCTTGCAGCTGGAAGTCCCGCGGATTGTCCTGGTCCCAGCCGTTCGGCGCGAGGCTCGGATTGGCACGGTTGGCGCCGTAGCTGTAAAAGCTGCCTGCGCGAGGACCGGCGTAATCGTAGGCTCCGTATGGAACCTGCGCGCTTGCTGCCGAGCCAATGAGCGCAGCGCCGCTGATCGCGACGAGCGCGATGGCGGTGTTGCGAAGATGGCGCATGAGTGCTCCTTTCGTGTTCCATTCAGTCACCGCCGGATTCGGCGGCGAGGACGGCAACGCGAGATCGCGTGCCGCGATGTAGGGTGAACGGACGAACGACGGATGGTTTCCGCGATTGTCTCGATGAAATTTGCGGAACTACGGGGCCCTTTACGCCATGTTTACGAGGCAACCTGCGTGCGATGAGACCGGCGCGGAACGCCTCAGGCCGTGTGCCCGGGGTCGAAGTCGTCGGGCGTCTTCTTCTCACGTTGCGGCGTCATCTTGGCCGGCGCGAGCTCGGGCGCGCCGCGTGGACCGCCGAGCCGGGCCTGCGCGATGTCGTCCTCGTTCGGCCGCCCATCATCCTGGCGTTCGCTCTTTGGCTTGCCCATCGCTCGCCTCGTCATGTCGATTGCACATCGAGAAAACGGCCCAGCACCTGTGCGGGTTCCGGCGGACGGCGAGCCGCTACCAATGCGCCTTGCGCCGGTTCCAGGCATAGAGCACGTCGGCAAACCGATCATAGACGAAGCGCGCGACCGGCCGAACCACGGCGTTGCCGGCGAGTGCGCCCAGCCATCCCTCGCCGGGCGTGAGCCGCCACACCGCGATCGCGACGTCGGCGCCGACCAAAAGCTTTCCGTCGGCGTCCGTCGCATGCAGACGCCGCCGCACGTCCTCGAGCGAGGCCCCGTACGCCGCGAGCGCATCGGGCTCGAGGTTGATGTCGCGAAACGTGATCGTGCCGGCCTGCACGGCGGCGAGCAGCTTGTTGCGCTGGCGGTCGATGCCGGCATCGCAGACGGGGCAGCGGGTGTTGTACCAGACGGTGAGCAGGGGGACGGGCATCCTCAGTCTCGCGTTTCGCGACCGTGGAATACGCGCAGCATGACCAAGCGCTCACGATCGGTGCGGTATTGAAAGATGTAGCGCGCGGTGGCGACTAGAAGAATAGCTGGCCTGAATTGAGCCGGGCGGTCCGATCGCACGTCCGAGATGCGCGCGCTCGGTGAGCATTTGCGCCTTCTGGATGATCTCGCGGGCAATTGTCTGCGCAAGCCGCGGATGGCCGCTCATGCAGGAATTCAGCGAAACGGTCGAGGTGGGCGAGCCGCGTCTTCCGACCATTCGATCCTCATCGATCACGCCACGGGCGGAACGACGGTGTTCCCCAAGTCTGTAGCCAGCGCACGACTTCGTCATGAGGGATAGTCTTGGCGCCGGCTTCAACAGACTTCCAGCGACGAGCAAGATCGGGCAACCTCGTCGTCATCCGCGACGGCGAAATGTCGACGCTGGACCAGCCCCTGCGCTCACGCCCGACATCTGATATGGTCCGCCGCCCTCAACGAAAAACCACCCCCACAACGGAGACCACCATGCCCAAGGCCTACTGGGTGTCATCCTATCGCTCGATCTCCAACCCGGACGCGCTCGCGGAATACGCCAAGCTCGCCGGTCCGGCGCTCGCCGCCGCCGGCGCGCGCTTTCTCGCGCGCGGCATGCCGGCACAGGTGTACGAAGCGGGCCTCAAGCAGCGCATAGTGATCGCCGAGTTTCCGAGCGTCGAGGCCGCCATCGCGTGCCACGACGGCCCCGCCTATCAGGCGGCGCTCAAGGTGTTCAACCACGCGGGCGAGCGCGACTTCCGCATCATCGAAGGGCTGGAGTGATCGGTCATCGGCGCCGGCCTGTTCCATTCAGGCCGGCGCGAAGGCTACGGGACGCTCTCCACTGAGACGTCGATGTTGCCAATTCGGTTTGCGCGCTCGCGTCACCTTCGGCCTGCCGGAACCGTGGCTGGTGGCACCGCCCGAGGCCCATTGAAATTGCTGCTGTTATCCCAGTTAGGTGACGTTGCCACGTTGCCAAAATTGGCCGCGCCAGCGCGCTCGCCCACCCTTCTACTGATATCATTGGGTTTTCTAGCCACGGGTTTGTTCTGCCGTTCTGCCGTTCTGCCGTTCTGCCGCCAGCCCCGGCGTCAATGCCACCTCGCGAATTCTCGATGAGGCTGGCGGGCCGGACCGATCGCCACAGGTCGATCCGCAACGGATCAGGCCGCGGGCATGCCTGAAACTTCCGTCCTCGTTGGCCTCGGCATCGCGTGCGCCGGCAGCGTGCGCAAGCAGAGTCTCATCTATCCCCGCAATCCCCGCCTTCGCGCTGCGTCAACACGACCGAACGGCGAGCATATGATGGGCGGCAGCGGGCGCCGCCTCGCCGCAAAGTCGCCCACTCGCGGATTTATCCGATCGGACCTATATACGGTGCACAATCGCGCCGACGGCACGCCCCGCCCATCGCGGGGATTTCATTTTCGAGGATGGCGGACATGGCGAAAAGACCAGGCAGCAATCCCAAGAACGAATGGGCCTTCTTCGACGTGGTCTACGAGGACGGCTCGCAGCGCTCGAACCGGCGCGTGCCGCTCGCGATCCTGGGCGGCCTCGAGAAGGACGCGCCCGCCCGCGACTACATCATCGAGCAGGACCGCGAGATCGCCGAGAAATCCGGCCAGCCGCCGCTGGAGATCACGAGCATCCGCCGGGTCGGCGCGAAGCCGGCGAAGTACGAGAAAGTGTAGGCCGCCGGCACGGGCCGCCCCGCGAAACAAAAACGGTCCGCAAAGTGCGGGCCGTTTTGATTCGATTCCTCCACGCCCCCGCTCAGTTATCCAGGAAGCTCCGCAGCTTCCGCGACCGGCTCGGATGCTTCAGCTTGCGCAGCGCCTTCGCCTCGATCTGGCGGATGCGCTCGCGCGTCACCGAGAACTGCTGGCCGACCTCCTCCAGCGTGTGGTCGGTGTTCATGCCGATGCCGAAGCGCATGCGCAGCACGCGCTCCTCGCGCGGGGTGAGCGAGGCGAGCACCCGCGTCGTGGTCTCGCGCAGGTTCGACTGGATCGCGGCGTCGATCGGCAGAATCGCGTTCTTGTCCTCGATGAAATCGCCGAGGTGCGAATCCTCCTCGTCGCCGATCGGGGTCTCGAGCGAGATCGGCTCCTTGGCGATCTTGAGGACCTTGCGCACCTTCTCGAGCGGCATGCCGAGCTTCTCGGCGAGCTCCTCCGGCGTCGGCTCGCGGCCGATCTCGTGCAGCATCTGGCGGGACGTGCGTACGATCTTGTTGATCGTCTCGATCATGTGCACCGGAATGCGGATGGTGCGCGCCTGGTCGGCGATCGAGCGGGTGATCGCCTGGCGGATCCACCACGTCGCATAGGTCGAGAACTTGTAGCCGCGCCGGTACTCGAACTTGTCGACCGCCTTCATCAGGCCGATGTTGCCTTCCTGGATCAAGTCGAGGAACTGCAGGCCGCGGTTGGTGTACTTCTTGGCGATCGAGATCACGAGACGCAGGTTGGCCTCGACCATCTCCTTCTTCGCCTGGCGCGCCTCGCGCTCGCCCTTCTGCACCATGTGCACGATCTTGCGGAACTCCTGGATCTCGAGTCCCGTCTCGCCCGCCAGCACGTGGATGTCGTGGCGCAAGTCCTTAATGCGGTCCTTGTCCTTGGCGACGAGATTCTTCCAGCCCTTGGAGGAGAGCTTCGACACGCGGTTGAGCCAGCGCGGGTCGAGCTCGGAGCCGAGATAGTTCTTGAGAAAATCCTCGCGGGTGACGCCGTGGCTCTCGGCGAGCCGCATCATGCGGCCCTCGTAGCCGACCAGGCGCTTGTTGATGTCGTAGAGCTGCTCGACGAGGCTATCGATGCGCGCCTGGTTGAGGCGCAGCGACTTCACCTCGGCGATGATCTCCTCTTTCAGCTTCTTGTACTTGCGCTCCTGCGCGGGCGAGAGCGAGGTGCTCTTGAGGCGGAACTGGATGTCCTGCTCCTGCAGCCGGCGCAGGCGCTTGTACTCGCTCGCCACCGTGTCGAAGGTCTCCAGCACCTTCGGCTTGAGCTCGGCCTCGATCGCGGCGAGCGAGAGCGAGTTCTCCATGTCGTCCTCGTCCATCTCGCCTTCGCCGGGGGGCGTTGCGCCGTCGCCCTCCTCCCCGCCGTTCATCTCGTACTTCGCCTTGAACGGGGTCGCGGCGGCCGGCGCCGTCGCGGGCGCCGCGACCGGCGGGATCGCCGCGGCGACGGGACCGCCCGGCGTGTGCATGCCGGCGCCGGCTTCGGCGCCCGCCTCGGCCGCCGCACCCGCCATCACGGGCGTGGCCGGCATCGCCTTGGCGTCGGGTCCCGCATAGGTCGCCTCGAGATCGATGATGTCGCGCAGGAAGACCTTTCCCTCGTTGAGCTCGTCGCGCCAGATGATGATCGCCTGGAAGGTGAGCGGGCTCTCGCACAGGCCGGCGATCATCGCCTCGCGGCCGGCCTCGATACGCTTGGCGATCGCGATCTCACCCTCGCGCGAAAGCAGCTCGACCGAGCCCATCTCGCGCAGATACATCCGCACTGGATCGTCGGTGCGCTCGCCGGGCTCGGATTTCTTGGTCTCGGCGACCGCCTTGGTTGGAGCCTCGACGAGCTCGCCGTCGCTCTCTTCCTCCTCGGCCTCCTCGGCGGGCTTCTCCTCCTCGTCGCTGTCCTGCTCTTCCTGCTCGACCGTGTTGATGCCCATCTCATTGAGCATCGCCAGGATGTCCTCGATCTGCTCGGAGGTCACTTCCTCGGATGGGAGCACCGCGTTGATCTGCTCATAGGTGACCCAGCCGCGCTTCTTGGCGAGCTTGATCATCTTCTTGACGGCGGCGTCCGAGAGGTCGAGCAGCGGCAGGGGCGCGTCGGTGGTGGCCTCCGGCGTCTCCTTCTCGGGCGCCTCGTCCTTCTTTTCTTTCTGGGCCGCTTTGGGCTTTGTTGCCATCGAGCGTCTCCTCACTCCCGCCAGTCACATCCGCCGAGGCGCGCACATAGCAATGCGCGCCACCTCGCGAAACCCGGACACCCGTGCCGTCGCCCGAATCAGCAGAAGATTCTCGGCGACGGCGCTGAAACGCGCGTTAACCCCGGTCATCCCGCCCTCGGGGGCCAACTACAGGACCAACTCCAGGACCAAATCCAGGACCTTGCCCCGCCCGCGTGGGCACGGCACGCCCCGCCAATCCGAGAACCGCAAAATTCCCAGGTTTTGCAAAATTCTCTTGCCGTTCCATATCGCTACGACCGCCTCTCAAAGGTTGCGGAGCGGCCGCCCGGACAGAACGCCAAACCCTTCGATCGAGGCCTCCGTTCCGTCGATTGCCGAAAGGCGGCCCTGCACGTCGCGCAGCCACGCGAAATTCTGCTCGCTCGGGTCATCGCCCAGCGCCCGCTCGGCGTCCTTGAGCTCCCTGTTTAGCGAGCGGGTCTTGCGATGCAAGGTGACGACATGGGTCCACCATTGGCGCACATCGTCGGGCGCAGCGCCGGCGCGCGCCGGCCAGTCGGCCTCATGGGTCAACGCCCGCTCGATACGCGCGAGAAGGGCCCCATGTTCGCCGGCGATCAAAGCGCGCATGTCCTCCGCCGGCGCGGCACCGGCCTGCACGGAGGCGGCATCGAGAATGGCGCGGCGCAGCAAACCGGCGTCGGGATTGTGGAACTCGAGTTCCGCAACCTCCTCGGCGTGGGTATCGAGCAGCCAGGGATGATTGACCAGCGCGAGCAGGATCAGCGCCTCGCGCGCCGGCAAGGCCGTGCGCGCGCCGCGCACGATCGAGGATGACGCCAGCCGCGGGCTCAGGGGCGCGACGTTCAGGACGTCATTTTCCGTCGGGCGCCCGCGCTTGCCGGCGAAGCGGTCGCGACCGACGAAACGATCGCGGCCCGTGAAGCGGCCGGCAGCACCCGGCTTGCCGGGGCGCGGCGGTGGCGCGAACAGGTTGCGCAGCCGCGTCTCCAGATCCTGGCGATAGTATTTGCGCACGGCCTCGTGGTCGATCGCGCCGGTCACGGCGTTGATGCGGGCTTCGAGGCCGGCGCGCCGCTCGGGCGTGTCGAAGCGGCCGGCTGCGGTCTCGCGCATCCACAGCATCTCGGCGAGCGGGCGCGCGCCGGCGAGCACGTCGGCGACTGCGCCTTTGCCGCCCGAGCGCACGAGATCATCCGGATCCTGGCCATCAGGCAGGCTCGCGAACAGCAGGCTCTTGCCCGGCTTGAGCCGCGGCAGCGCGAGATCGACCGCGCGGAAGGCCGCGCGCTGGCCCGCGCCGTCGCCGTCGAAACAGAGGATCGGCTCGTCGGCCATCTTCCACAGCAGGCCGAGCTGGTCCTCGGTGAGCGCGGTGCCGAGTGGGGCGACGGTTGCGGGAAAGCCAGCCGTCACCATGGCGATCACGTCGACGTAGCCTTCGACCGCGACCACCGGCGCGCCCTGATGGGCGGCGGCACGGGCGGCGGCGCCGTTGTAGAGCGTCGACCCCTTGTGGAAGAGCGGCGTCTCCGGCGAGTTGAGGTATTTGGCCGGCGCATCCTTGTCGAGCGCGCGGCCGCCGAATGCGATGATGCGACCCGAGAGGTCGCTGATCGGAAACATCACGCGGTCGCGAAAGCGGTCATAGGGCAGCGGTATGTCGTCGCCCGCGACCAAGAGCCCCGCCTCGATCATGTCCTCGGGCGAGACGTTGTGACTGCCGAGGTGCTCCTTGAGCGCGAAGCGCTCGGCCGGCGCGTAGCCGATGCGGAACTTGAGCTGGGTCGCGGGATCAAGGCCGCGATCCGCCAGATATCCGCGCGCCTTGGCGCCGGCGCGCGACGCGAGCGTCGCCTCGAAGAATTTCGCCGCGAGCTCGATGATGTCGTGCAGCGTGCGGCGGCGATGCTCCTGCGCCTCCGCCTCTTCGCTCATCTTCGGAACGCTCAAGCCCGCCATGGCGGCGAGCCGCTCGACCGCCTCCGGGAAGGTCACGCCTTCGGTGTCCATCACGAAGCCGAAGATGTCGCCGTGCTTGCCGGACGAGAAGTCGTGATAGAAGGCCTTCTGGTCGTTGACGTAGAAGGAAGGCGTGCGCTCCTTGTTGAAGGGCGAGAGCCCCTTCCACTCGCGACCCGACTTCTTGAGCTTCACCCGCCGGCCCACGACGTCCGAGACCGGAAGCCGGGCGCGCAGCTCATCGAGAAATTGCGGCGGAAAGCGCATGGACACCGACTTGCGTGATTCGCTGATCGTCTCAGGTTAGCGCGGTCGAGCCGTCAAGGGATAACGCCAAGAGAGCAGATTGAGTGAGCGCACCACGTGCCCTCACGCGGACCACCCAGGTTGTCCCGGTTATCCACAGGCGGTGCAGCGTCCTTCCTACCCTTATGGCAGGGCACTCGGTCGTGTTTCATTATTTACTTAATTAAGTGGCGGCTTTATGATCTCGCGGATGGACTCCCTCGCCGCGCTTGCCGATCCCACCCGTCGCCGCATCGTCGAGATGCTCGCCCAGCGCGAGCTTTCCGCCGGCGAGATCGCCGACCGCTTCGCGCTCACGGCGCCTGCCATCTCGCAACACCTCCGCGCGCTGCGCGAGGCCGGGCTCGTGCGCGTGCGCGCGGACGCGCAACGGCGCATCTACGAGCTCGATCCCGACGGCTTCGCCGAGCTCGACAAGTGGCTGAGCCACATCCGCCAGTCGTGGCGCGGACCCCTCAACGCGCAGGAGCGGCGGCTTATCAAGCGGGGCGAGGGCAAGACAAGTCCCGGCGACGGACGGGGATGAACGAATTGAACGCGACGGGGTGGGCGCAGGCTGTTCGGTACGCTACACCAGCCGTCCTTTCCATCCGCAGGGAGCATCCGAATGCGAATGTCTCGACGCGCCGCACTGCCGGCGCTCTGCGCCGCGTTCGCGGCCGGCCTTCTCACCACGAGCGCCACCCGCGCCAGCGCACAGAACCCCGGGAGAACCATGACCACCGCATCGGGCCTCAGGATCATCGACACCAAGATCGGCAACGGGGCGACGCCGCGAACCGGCCAGACCTGCGTGATGCACTACACCGGCTGGCTCTATGACGAGAGCGCGAAGGATCATAAGGGCAAGAAGTTCGACAGCTCGGTCGATCGCCAGGAGCCGTTCGAGTTCGCCATCGGGCAGGGCAACGTGATCGCCGGCTGGGACGAGGGCGTCGCCACCATGAAGGTGGGTGGCAAGCGCACCCTGATCATCCCCCCGCAGCTCGGCTACGGCGCGCGCGGCGCCGGCGGCGTCATCCCGCCGAACGCGACGCTGATCTTCGACGTCGAGCTGCTGGCGGTGAAGTAACCTGCCGTCTCCTCTTCGGGGAGAGGGATCGCAGCCCGGGAAATCTAATCTTCCGCCACGAACCCCGATGCTTTGACGACCGGTGCCCACCGCGCGTAATCCGCGCGCACCGTGGCGGCGAACGCATCGGGCGTCTCGACGTCGGGCTCGTTGCCGAATTTGGCGAGGCTCTTGGCGAATTCGGGCGACCGCGTCGCCGCATTGATCGCGGCACCGAGCATCCGCACGGTCTCGGGCGCCGTCTTCGCGGGCGCGAACGCGCCGAGCCAGGACTCGACCACCACGTCGAAGCCCTGCTCGCGCATGGTCGGAACGTCGGGCAGGAACGCGGAGCGGCGCGCGCCGGTCACCGCGAGGATGCGGATGTTGCCGGAGCTCGCCTGGGTCAGCGTCTCGCTGATCGGGTTGATGCTCGCCGGCACGTGGCCGCCGATCAGATCCTGTAGCGCCGGCGCCCCGCCGCGATAGTGCACCGGCGTCATTGCGATGCCGGCGGCGTTCGCCAGCATCACGCCGACGAAGTGCGGCGTGCCGCCCGCCGCGGTGGTGGCGTAATTGGCATTGGCCGGATTGGCCTTCGCCCAGGCGACGAAGTCCGCGAGCGACCTGACGCTCGCCGGGACCATCGGGCCCACATTATACGTGAGCATCGACTTCGCCGCCGGCGCGACCGGCACGAGATCGCGCAGCGGATCGTAGCTCAGCTTGCGGAAGCTGTGCGGATACAAGGTGATGGGAAAGTCCGGCGTGAACAGCAGCGTGCTGCCGTCGGGCTCGGCATTCTTGACGTAGTCGACCGAGGCGCGCGCTGCGGCGCCCGGCTTGTTCTCGACGATGATCGCGGAGGCGAACGGCACCTGCATGCGCTCGGCGAGGATGCGCGCAATGATGTCGGTGCCGCCGCCCGCCGGGAACCCGACGATGAGGCGCAGCGTGCGCTTGGACTGGGCGAAGACGCGCGTCGCAGCGATGGAGGCGGCTGCGGCGAGCAGTTCGGTGAGCAAGCGACGGCGAGGGAGCATGCGATCTCCGCGACACGACCACGGCGGTTGCGCCCCCTCTCCCCCTGAAGGGACGCCAAGGGGAAGGAGCGCCGGGACCGCGCTCACCTTACTGCGGCTCGAGCCCAGCGTCTTTCACCACCTGCTTCGCGACCACCCGCTCCTTGTCGATCTCGGCGGCGAATTCCGCCGGCGTGTTGATCGCCGGCACGAGGCCGCGGGCGAGCAGCGTCTTGTCGCGGAAGCCGGGTTCGTCGACGATCTTGGCGAACTCGGCGGCGAGCTTGTCGACGATCGGCTTCGGCGTGCCGGCGGGGACGAACAGGCCGTACCAGCTCTGCGAGGCAGGACCGTGATAGCCGGTCTCCTCGAGCGTTGGGATGTTCGGATATTGCGGGAAGTGGATGTTGTTGAGCATGACCAGCGCCGTCATGTCGCCGGCCGTCAGATGCCCGAGCACGTTGCCGATGCCGATGAGGCCGATCGGCGTCGAGCCGTTCATGATCGCGTTGACGGCATCGCCGCCGCCGCGGAACGGCACGCGGACCCAATCGGCGCCCTTGTCGGTCTTGAGCCGCTCCATATAGAGCGCGAGCGCGGGCGAAGCCGTCAGGTAGCTGAGCGTGCCGGGCTTGGCCTTCGAGGCGGCGATGAGCTCATCGACCGTCTTCGCCGCGAGCGATGAGTTGATCACCAGGGTCTGCAGCAGGTGAAACAGGTTGGTAACGGGAACGAAGTCCCGCTCCGGATTGAACGGCAGGTGCTTGAACAAGAACTCGTTGGAGATGGTCGCGTCGGCGTTGAGGATGCAGATGGTGTAGCCGTCGTTCGCGGCCTGCGCGCACGCATTGGCGCCGACGTTCTGCGAGCCGCCCGGCCGGTTGTCGACGATCAGCGGCTGGCCCCAGTCCTTCTGCAGCTGCTGCCCGGCCGCGCGGGCGAAGATGTCGCTCAATCCGCCGGCGCTGGTGTTGGTGATCACGCGGATCGGCCGCGTCGGATAATCGGCGGCGGCGGCCGTGAGTGTTCCGCAGCCGACGGCTACGCAGGCAGCCAGCAAGGATCGCTTGAGCACAGAACCCACGAGACGTCTCCCCCAAAGCTTGTTTCTTCGCGTCGAGCCGCATTGAACCGTCATACCCGGCCTCGTGCCGGCATCCACGTCTCCGCCCTATCGACAAAGACGTGGATGGCCGGGACAAGCCCGGCCATGACGGCTGAGAGGCAGCGGCTTCACGCGCCGAGCTGACTTTTTACCAGCCCGCCTGCCTTGGCGAAATCCATCTTGCCGGCGTAGCGCTCTTTTAGCGCAGCCATCACCCGGCCCATGTCCTTGATGCTGGAGGCGCCGGTGTCCTTCACGACGGCGGCGATCGCCGCCTTGAGCTCGTCGTCGGACATCTGCTTGGGCAGATAGCGGGAGATAATGTCGATCTCCTGCTGTTCCTGCTTCACCAGGTCGTCGCGGCCACCCTTCCGGTAGAGCTCGACGGATTCTTGTCGCTGCTTGATCATCTTCTGCAGGATCGACAGCACGTCGCCGTCGCCGAGCGCCGGCTTGCTCGCGCCGCGCGCCTCGATGTCCGCGTTCTTGAGCGTGGCATTGACCATGCGCAGAGTTGAGACGGCGCGCTCGTCCTTGGCCTTCATGGCCTCCTTCAAGGCGTTGTTGATCTCGTCCCGCAACATCGCTATGCCCTTCGCCAACCGTCGCCCTTGGCGCACCGTTGAGTCGCCCCATATGGAAGACGGCGGCAAACATGTAGGCCAGCGATGAACGACACACAAGCTGCCGTCCCGGCGGCGGAATCGGGCTGGAGTGAGCCCAAGCCGACCGCCCTCCTGGTTCTCGCCGACGGCACCGTGCTGGAGGGAACCGGGTTCGGCGCGATCGGCCATGCGGTCGGCGAGGTGTGCTTCAACACCGCGATGACGGGCTACGAGGAGATCCTCACCGATCCGTCCTATGCGGGACAGATCATCACCTTCACGTTCCCGCACATCGGCAATGTCGGCACCAACGAGGAAGACATCGAGACCGTCAACATGGCGGCGACGCCGGGCGCCCGCGGCGTGATCCTGCACTCGGCGATCACCAACCAATCGAACTATCGCGCGACGCGCCATCTCGACCAGTGGCTCAAGGCGCGCGGCGTCGTCGGCTTGAGCGGCATCGACACGCGCGCCCTGACGAGCCTGATCCGCACCAAGGGCATGCCCAACGCCGTGATCGCGCACGCGGCCGACGGCGTCTTCGATCTCGCGGCGCTGAGACAAGAGGCGCGCGAGTGGCCCGGCCTCGTCGGCATGGACCTCGTGCCGATGGTGACGAGCGGCCAGCGCTTCGACTGGGACGAGACGCCGTGGGAATGGGGCAAAGGCTACGGCCGCAACACGGCCCCGCAGTTCAACGTCGTCGCGATCGACTATGGCATCAAGCGCAACATCCTGCGCCAACTTTCGGCCGCCGGTGCCAAGGTGACGGTCGTGCCGGCGACCACGGCGGCCGAGGACATCCTGGCACTCAAGCCCGACGGGGTCTTCCTCTCCAACGGCCCGGGCGATCCGGCGGCGACCGGCGAATACGCGGTGCCGGTGATCCGCGAGCTGATCGCGCGCAACGTGCCGACCTTCGGCATCTGCCTTGGCCACCAGATGCTCGGCATCGCGCTCGGCGGCAAGACGATGAAGATGCATCAGGGCCATCACGGCGCCAACCATCCCGTGAAGGACCTCACCACCGGCAAGGTCGAGATCACGTCGATGAACCACGGCTTCGCGGTCGACCGCGCCTCGCTGCCCGGCAACGTCGAGGAGACGCACGTCTCGCTGTTCGACGGCTCGAACTGCGGCATCGCGCTCAAGGACAAGCCGGTGTTCTCGGTCCAGTATCACCCGGAAGCCTCGCCGGGGCCGCGCGACAGTCACTATCTGTTCACGCGGTTCGTCGAGCTGATGCGATCGCGCAAGGCGGCATGACGCGAGCCGTCTTAAGACCGCATTAAAAGTGCCCGAATAGAAGCGTAACCGTCACGTTTCGCCGCCGCTTGCGGCGGCCTGAGCGACGCAAGGCCCCGTCGATGTCACCCCCGCCCCCGACCGCGCCAGAGACCTTCTCGTTCGTCGACGACGGCTCGGTTCCCAACAATCCGAAGCTGCCGTTTCTGATCTATCGCGGCGCCATCGATCTCAAAGGCAGCCCCGATCCGGAGGAGCTGGTCGAGCGCACGTTCGCGGCCAACCGCTGGGGCGAGATGTGGCGTAACGGCGTCTATCCCTACGTGCACTACCACTCGATGATTCACGAGGCGATGGGCCTCGCCCGCGGTCGTGCCAGGGTGCGCTTCGGCGGCAATCACGGGCGCGAGATCGAGATCGCCGCAGGAGACGTCTGCGTGCTGCCGGCCGGCACCGGCCATCAGGGCCTGTGGTCGAGCCCGGATCTCGTCGTGATCGGCGCCTATCCGCCGAGCGGAAAATACGACCTCTGCCGCGGCAGCAAGGCCGATCATGCCCGCGCGATCGGGGCGATCGCCGAGGTGCCGCTGCCGCTCACCGATCCGGTCTTCGGCGCCGCCGGGCCGCTCACGAAGCTCTGGCGCGGCTAGCGCGACATCGCGAGTGGCGAATAGCGAATGGCGAGTTGCAGGAGACCTGTTCGCTACTCACTATTCGCCATTCGCCCGTATTCGCCTGTATGAACCTTCTCACCTGACGGGGACGTACTCAGTACCATCATGGACGGCTGGATCGACTTCTACGACTCGGCGCACTCGATCTATGTCAATGCGCACCACCGCGACGTGCACTTCCGTCGCCTCGCCGAGGACCTGAGCCGATATGTGCGCCCGGGCGCGGCCGTGCTCGATTACGGCTGCGGCGAGGCGCTGCATGCCGACATCGTCGCCGAGAAAGCCGGCCGGCTGATTCTGATCGAGCCCGCGCGCGGGGTGCGTGCACGGCTGTCGGCGCGCTTCGGCGAGAACGCGAAGATCGAGCCGAGCGGGCCCGAGCGACTCGCTTCCCTGCCCGACCACTCGATCGATCTCGTGATCATGCATTCGGTCGCGCAGTATCTGACCCCGAAGGAACTCGACGCGACGCTCGCGCGGCTGCGCCGGCTGTTGCGGCCGGACGGACTGTTCGTGCTCGGCGACGTGATCCCATCCCGGACGTCGGCGCTGCATGACGCAACGGCGCTGCTGCGCTTCGGCGCCCGCGAGGGCTTCTTTTTCGCCGCGATCGGCGGACTTGCCCGCACCACGCTGTCGTCTTACCGGCAACTGCGCTCGTCGCTCGGCCTCACTCGGTATGATGAGCCGGCACTGATCGAGAAACTCGCCGCCGCCGGCTTCACGGCCCGCCGGGCGGGGCAAAACATAGGCCATAACTCCTCGCGGATGACCTTCCTGGCATTGCCGGCGGGTTCCGCGGCCTGGAACTAGGAGTAGTATAAGATGTTGTTACCATTGATGGATTTTTACCAGCGCTGCTAAGCACCCGGCAATTGTGCGGGTGCTATGAACGCGTCGGCCCGGTGGCGGAGCGGCGACGCAGAGGCTGTGCAAGGCCTCAAAGCCTGGTTCGAATCCAGGTCGGGCCTCCAATTTTCGCGGACGTTCGTCGCGAAAATTGTCGCGCCGAAGCCCACGGGGCGAAGGCGGACGCTGCGAGCCTCCCTGTTCCATTTTCCCGCGCCGCCACCTATCTGTGGAACGACCGTCACCCAATCGTCGCGCCCTTCCATCCCCGCCGATTCTCGGCTAAGGGGACCCGGCCGCGCCCGAAGCCTCCCCGCGTGGCGACCAGGCGGCGCGTCCACGACGCCTTTTTTTATGCCCGCAATCAACGAGTTAGCGGTCACGGGATGCCGAAACGAACCGACATATCCTCGATCCTGATCATCGGCGCCGGCCCGATCGTCATCGGTCAGGCCTGCGAGTTCGACTATTCGGGTACCCAGGCCTGCAAGGCGCTGAAAGACGAGGGCTATCGCATCATCCTGGTCAATTCCAATCCGGCGACCATCATGACCGATCCCGACATGGCGGACGCGACCTATGTCGAGCCGATCACGCCGGAGATCGTGGCGAAGATCATCGAGCGGGAGCGGCCGGACGCGCTGTTGCCGACCATGGGCGGGCAGACGGCGCTCAACTGCGCGCTGTCGCTAAAAAGGATGGGTGTGCTCGACCGCTTCAATGTGAAGATGATCGGCGCGACCGCCGAGGCGATCGACAAGGCGGAGGACCGCGAGCTGTTTCGCGAGGCGATGCGCAAGATCGGGCTGGAGACGCCGCGCTCCTCGCTCGCCAACGCCTCCGACCTCAAGAAGGCCGATCGCGAGCATCACGCCGCCGAGATCCTGCGCATCAGGGCGCAGCAGCTCGCGCCCGACGCCGAGCGGCACGCGCTCGACGCGTTCGAGCGCAGCTGGGCGGCCGGCGAGGCCGACCGCAAGCGGCGCTATGTCGAGAAGGGGCTGATCGAGGCGCTGGAAGCGCTCGCCGAGATCGGCCTGCCGGCGATCATCCGCCCGTCCTTCACCCTCGCGGGCACCGGCGGCGGGGTTGCGTTCAACAAGGCGGAGTTTCTCGAGATCGTCGAGCGCGGGCTCGACGCCTCCCCCACCACCGAGGTGCTGATCGAAGAAAGCGTGCTCGGGTGGAAGGAATTCGAGATGGAGGTGGTGCGCGACAAACGCGACAACTGCATCATCATCTGCTCGATCGAGAACCTCGATCCGATGGGCGTGCACACCGGCGACTCGATCACGATCGCACCGGCGCTCACGCTCACCGACAAGGAATACCAGATCATGCGCGACGCTTCGATCGCGGTGCTGCGCGAGATCGGGGTGGAGACCGGCGGCTCGAACGTGCAGTTCGCGGTCAACCCGGAGGATGGGCGGCTCGTCATCATCGAGATGAATCCGCGCGTATCGCGCTCCTCCGCGCTCGCCTCGAAGGCGACCGGTTTTCCAATCGCCAAGGTCGCCGCGAAGCTCGCGGTCGGCTACACGCTGGACGAGATCGCGAACGACATCACCGGCGGCGCGACGCCCGCCTCGTTCGAGCCGACCATCGACTACGTGGTCACCAAGATCCCGCGCTTCGCGTTCGAGAAATTCCCCGGCGCCGAGCCGGTGCTCACAACCTCCATGAAGTCGGTCGGCGAGGTGATGGCGATCGGCCGCACGTTCCAGGAATCGCTGCAGAAGGCGTTACGCTCGCTCGAGACCGGCCTCACCGGCCTCGACGAGATCGCGATCGAAGGCGTCGGCATGGGCGACGACAAGAACGCGGTGCGCGCCGCGCTCGGCCGCTCGACGCCCGACGGGATCCTCAAGGTCGCGCAGGCGATGCGGCTCGGCATGAGCGACGAGCAGATCCACGCGAGCTGCCGGATCGATCCCTGGTTCCTGGCGCAGATCCGCGGCATCGTCGACACCGAGACTGAGATCCGAAAGAAGGGCTTGCCGACGACGCCGGGCGCGCTGCGCCGGCTCAAGGGCATGGGTTTCTCCGATGCTCGGCTCGCCAAGCTCACGAGCCTTACGGCCGACGAGGTGACGCGGCGGCGACACGCGCTCGGCGTGCGGCCGGTGTTCAAGCGCATCGACACCTGTGCGGCCGAGTTCGCCTCGCCCACCGCCTACATGTACTCCACCTACGAGCCGCCGTTCGCGGGGCCGCCGAGCGACGAGGCGGCACCGTCGGACGCCAAGAAGGTGATCATCCTCGGCGGCGGGCCGAACCGCATCGGCCAGGGCATCGAGTTCGACTACTGCTGCTGCCACGCCGCTTTCGCGCTCGACGAGGCGGGGTTCGAGACCATCATGGTCAACTGCAACCCGGAGACCGTGTCGACCGACTATGACACCTCGGACCGGCTCTATTTCGAGCCGCTCACCGCCGAGGACGTGCTGGAGATCGTCGACACCGAGCGCCGCAACGGCACGCTGCACGGCGTGATCGTGCAGTTCGGCGGGCAGACGCCGCTCAAGCTCGCGGGTCCGCTCGAGGCCGCCCAGGTGCCGATCCTCGGCACCTCGCCCGACGCGATCGACCTCGCCGAGGACCGCGACCGGTTCAAGGGATTGCTCGACAAGCTCGGCCTGCGCCAGCCGAAGAGCGGCATTGCGACGAGCCCCGAAAAGGCGCGCGCCATCGCGGAAGGGATCGGATACCCCATTGTGATCCGGCCGTCCTATGTGCTGGGCGGGCGCGCGATGGAGATCGTGCACGACTCGGCGCAGCTCGACCGCTACGTGGCGCGCCTCGCCGCCGACCTCGACCGGCCGTCCGAGCTCGCCGTCTCGGAGAGGCGGCCGCTGCTGATCGACCGCTATCTTTCGGACGCAACCGAGATCGACGTCGACTGCCTCGCCGACGGCAAGGATACTTTCGTCGCCGGCATCATGGAGCACATCGAGGAGGCCGGCATCCATTCGGGCGACTCGGCCTGCGCGCTGCCGCCGCATTCGCTCACCCCGCAGACCATCGCGGAGCTCGAGCGGCAGACCCGCGCGCTCGCGCTCGCGCTCAAGGTCGGCGGGCTGATGAACGTGCAATACGCCATCAAGGACGGCGACATCTACGTGCTTGAGGTGAACCCGCGCGCGTCGCGCACGGTGCCGTTCGTCGCCAAGGTGATCGGCATTCCGGTGGCGAAGATCGCGGCGCGGGTGATGGCCGGCGAGCCGCTCGCGAGCTTCGGCCTCAAGCCGCCGGCGCTGCGTCACGTGGGGGTCAAGGAGGCGGTTTTTCCATTCGCGCGCTTTCCCGGCGTCGACACGGTGCTCGGGCCGGAAATGCGCTCGACCGGCGAGGTCATCGGCCTCGACCGCTCCTTCGAGATCGCGTTCGCCAAGAGCCAGATCGGCGGCGGCTCGCGCCTGCCGCGCGCCGGCACGGTGTTCATCTCGGTCAAGGACGCCGACAAGGCCCGGATCGTACCCGCCGCCCGGCTGCTGACCGAGCTCGGGTTCAAAGTCGTCGCGACGTCCGGGACCCTGCGCTACCTCGCCGAGAATGGGGTCCCGGCCCACAAGATCAACAAGGTGGCGGAGGGCCGGCCGCACGTGGTCGACGCCATCAAGAACGGTGATATCCAGCTGGTCTTCAATACCACCGAGGGGGCCACCGCCCTGGCAGATAGTCGCTCCCTCCGCCGCGCCGCCCTCTTGCATAAAGTCCCCTACTACACCACACTTTCAGGGGCCGTAGCGGCCGCGCAGGGCATCAAAGCCTATCTCGGGGGGGATCTCGAGGTGCGTGCGCTGCAGAGCTATTTCGCGGGACGAGCCTGATCGCCGCCCGGCGCGAAGGTGACGGCAGGAGTTGGAGTGGCAGAGAGACGTGCGATCGCGAGTCGTGAAACCGATTCGCGATCGGAACTTTATTCTCTGCGGAGGATTTAGGAGCGATGGACAAGATACCAATGACAGCGGCGGGCTACGCCGTGCTCGAGCAGGAGCTGAAGCACTGCCAGGCGGTGGAACGGCCTCGCATCATCCAGCAGATCACCGACGCCCGGTCGCACGGCGACTTGTCGGAGAATGCCGAGTATCACGCCGCCAAGGAGCAGCAGTCGCTCAACGAGGGCCGCATCGCCGAGCTCGAGGACAAGCTCGCGCGCGCCGAGGTGATCGACGTTTCGAAGCTCTCCGGCGACACCGTCAAGTTCGGCGCCACCGTGACGCTGGTCGACGAGGACACCGAGAAGAAATCGGTCTGGCAGATCGTGGGCGAGCCCGAAGCCGACGCCAAGAAGGGCCGCATCTCGATCACCTCGCCGCTCGCCCGCGCGCTGCTCGGCAAGAAAAAAGGCGCCCAGGTCGAGGTGGTGACGCCGGGCGGCGCCAAGGCCTACGAGGTCATGAAGGTCGAGTGGCGGTAAGTTAAAAGTCCGACTCGCAGATCACCTCTTACGTCATGCCCGGGCTTGTCCTGGCTTGTCCCGGGCATGCACGTCTTCAGCCGCAAGCAAGAAGTGTTGGATGGCCCGGGACTACTCACTCCCCTCCATCGGCACAACCGCCGCGTCCTTCGAGTTGCGCAGCGTCAATGATGTCTTCACGTTGCGCACGTGCGGGGCCGCGGTGAGCTCGGTGACGAAGGTCTGGAAGGTCTTGAGGTCGGGCGCCACGCATTTGAGCATGAAGTCGATCTCGCCGGACAGCATCCAGCACTCGCGCACCAGGGGCTGCGACCGGACGAACTTCTCGAACTCGATGAGGTCCGCTTCCGCCTGGCTCGACAGGTGCACCATGGCAAACACCGTCACCTCGTAGCCGAGCAGCTTCTCGTCGAGCAGCGCGCGATAGCCCTTGATATAGCCGGCCTCCTCAAGCGCCCGCACCCTGCGCAGGCAGGGCGGCGCCGAGATGCCGACCCGCCGGGCGAGTTCCACATTGGTGATTCGGCCATTGTCCTGCAGCTCGCGCAGGATGTGGCGGTCGATATCGTCGAGGCGGGCGGACACGAAGGCTCTCCGCAGGTTGATCGGCGGGCCGCTATCTACCCCGAACGCTACCGCTGCGAAAGATTATTGCGCGTGCACGGGCGTGAAATTCGTCGAAATTGCCACTTCCCGGCGCAAACTGTGCACGCCCAGGGTTGCGTATCTTGCATAGCTTGGCGAAACGCTTACATTGCAGCCGCAAGCCCGCACCAGCCTGGTACCGGCGCTTTGTGGCCTCTTTCCCGCTCAGGACCCCGCAATGCCCAAGACTACCCACGCCAAGGTCGTCATCATCGGCTCGGGGCCGGCCGGATATACGGCCGCGATCTATGCGGCCCGCGCGATGCTCGAGCCGATCCTGATTCAGGGCGTCCAGCCGGGCGGGCAGCTCACCATCACGACCGACGTGGAGAACTACCCGGGCTTTGCCGACGTCATCCAGGGCCCCTGGCTCATGGAACAGATGCAGCGGCAGGCCGAGCATGTCGGCACCCGCATCGTCACCGACCACGTCAATGCGCTCGATCTGGACAACCGTCCGTTCCGCCTCACCTGCGACTCCGGCGAGGTCTACCTCGCCGATAGCCTGGTTCTGGCAACCGGCGCCCAGGCGCGCTGGCTCGACTTGCCGTCGGAGCAGAAGTTCAAGGGTTACGGGGTCTCCGCCTGCGCGACCTGCGACGGCTTCTTCTACCGCGGCAAGAACGTGTTCGTGATCGGCGGCGGCAATACGGCCGTCGAGGAGGCCCTGTTTCTCACCAATTTCGCCGCCCACGTGACGGTCGTGCACCGGCGCGACCACTTTCGCGCCGAGAAAATTCTCCAGGATCGCCTGTTCAAGAACCCGAAGATCGCGGTCGCCTGGAATTCGGTGCTGCACGACGTGCGCGGGGATGAGAATCCGCTCAAGGTGAAGAGCGTCGCGCTCCGCAACGTCGAGACCGGCGCCGTGACCGAGCATCAGGCCGACGGCGTGTTCATCGCCATCGGCCATTCGCCGGCGACCGAGCTGGTCGCCGACAAGCTCGAGCTCAAGCCCTCCGGCTACGTCAAGACCGCGCCGTTCTCCACCGCGACCTCGATCGCCGGCGTCTTTGCGGCGGGCGACGTGACCGACGACGTCTACCGGCAGGCCGTGACCGCGGCCGGCATGGGCTGCATGGCGGCGCTCGAGGCGGAACGATTCCTCGCCGCACATGGCGAGACCGAGCGGCGCGCGGCCGCGGAGTGAGCGGCATCTCAGCATGATCCCGAAAAGTCGCCGCCGGTTTTCGGAAGAGATCATGCTCAGACGGTCGGCTGGCGTGGGTGGGCTTTAAGGTTTCTGCATCATGGACTGGGACAAGCTGAAGGTCTTTCACGCCGCCGCCGAGGCGGGCAGTTTCACGCATGCGGGTGAGCAGCTCGGGCTGTCGCAATCGGCCGTGTCGCGCCAGGTGAGCGCGCTCGAGCAGGAGCTGTCGGTCGCGCTGTTTCACCGCCACGCGCGCGGGCTGATCCTCACCGAGCAGGGCGAGCTCCTCTATCGCACCGCCCATGAGGTGTTCATGAAGCTCGAGGCGGCGCGCGCCAAGCTCACCGACTCGCGCGAGCGCCCGCACGGCGACCTCAAGGTCACCACCACGGTCGGCATCGGCGTGCACTGGCTCACCCCGCGGCTCGGCGAGTTCGTCGATCTCTTTCCCGACATCCGCATCCAGCTCATCACCACCGACGAGGAGCTCGATCTCGCCATGCGCGAGGCGGACGTGGCGATCCGGCTGCGCCAGCCGACCCAGCCGGACCTGATCCAGCGCAAGCTCTTCTCGGTGCGCTTCCACGCCTACGCCTCGCCCGAGTACCTCAAGCGTTTCGGCACGCCGCGCACGATCGAGGATCTCGATTCGCACCGCGTGCTGCTCCTCGGTGGGCAGATTCCCGCCTACCTGCAGCCGACGCGTTGGCTGGTCGAGGTCGGGCGCGACGGCAAGGGTCCGCGCACGCCGCATCTCACCATCAACAACGTGCTCGGCATCCTGCGCGCGTCCCAGCGCGGGCTCGGTATCGCGATGTTGCCGGATTACCTCGTGGAGGAGAACGGCGGCCTCGTGCAGCTGTTCGCCGAGGCCGATCCGATCACGATCGACGCGTTCTTCGTCTATCCGGAGGAGCTCAAATCGGTCGCGCGCGTGCAGGCGTTTCGCGATTTTCTCGTCAGCAAGGCGCAGCGCTGGAATTACTGAGGGGGTGCGAATAGCGAGTGGCGAACAGCGAATCGAGCGCCCGAGTCCTTTTCGCTATTTCCTATTCGCCGTTCGGTGCGCGCAAGCTTCACGCCGCAAGACTTGTCGCCGTCACATGGCTGTCATGCGAGCCATTGCGTTGCGACTCAAATGGCAGCCCGACATATTCGATTCGTGCTGCGGATGATCTGATCGCTGCATCCTCCCAGGTCGCGATCGACCGCCGCAGTTGTTCCCCTCTGGAAGGTGACTGTCGGCTCTGCCGACAAAACTGACGCCGGGCCCCGCGCCCGGCGTATTTTTGCGTCGCCATCGTCATTGCCAGGCGCGCGCACGCACGCCTCGCAATGACGGTTTGGTCTAGGCGCTGGCGGCGCCGAACTGCCACCACGGGCGCGGCTGCTCGACGATCCGCTTGCCGGTGGTGGTGGAGATTTTTGCGAGCAGATCGGCCTTCGCCATCGGCTTGGCGAAGAGGAAGCCCTGCCCGACGGGGACACCGAGGCCCTGCAGCTTGTGGCTCTCGTGCGCCGTCTCGATGCCCTCGGCGACCGTCTTCAAGCCGAAGCGGCGCGCCACATCGATGATCGACTCGAGCATCCCGGCCTTGACCCTGTCGAGGTGGCAATCGGTGACGTATGCGCGGTCGATCTTGAGCTCGCTGAAGGGCAGCTGGCGCAGGCGCCCGAGCGACGAGTAGCCGGCGCCGAAGTCGTCGATCGCCAGGCTGCAGTTCATGGCGCGCAACTCGTTGGCGACCTCGTTCGCCATCTCGAGGTCGTTGACGATCTGGTCCTCGGTCACCTCGAGGATGAGGCCCGGCCACTGCTCCGATTTCGGCCGCTGCTCGCGGATCAACTGCGCGATCGGCAGCTTGACGAAGCCCGAGGCTGGCACGTTGACGGCGAGATTGAGCGCCGGCATGCCGAGGGCCGCGCAGTCGTTCCAGTCGCGCAGCGCGGTCGCGATCACCATCTCGGTCATTTCCAGCATGTCGTCATCGCTCGCGCCCGGCAGGAACGCGCCGGGGCCGAGCACGCCGACTTCCGGGTGGCGCGCGCGAATGAGCCCTTCGGCGCCGACCCAGTTGCCGGTCTGCAGGCTGACCTTGGGCTGATACCAGATTTCGAGCCAGCCGCGCTTGAGCGCCTTGGCCAGCGTCACCTTCGGCTTGCCGGACGCGTCGCGTTCATCGTCGTCGGCGGGTGGCCGGTCCCCACCGGCGAAGATCCCCTTCAACGCCTTCAACATGACGCCATCTCGTCCAATCGCCACCAGCGGGCGCTCCCTCCGGCCCGCAGCTTCCCTCTATCTATTTCAAAGTCGATGTATTTTCGGTTAGCGGGGCGCGGCAAAACCGGCCGAAATGACGCATAAGCGCGCAAAAACCCGGTTCCGCTTCCGCGCGGCTCTGGGCTGCGGAGCGCAGCGAGGGCGGCGCGCCCGACCTTAACGAAAGGTTGCGGCGGCGCGCCGCCTCACTCGGCCGCCGCGCGCCGCGCGGCGACGATCTGATCGGCCGGCTTGCCGGTCAATTCGGCCATGTGGTCGAACTTGAACGTGAAGCTGCCGACGCCCGCCGTCGCCGAGCGCACCTCGATGATGAGATCGCCGATCTCCGACTCCGGCATCATCGCGCGCACCACGTCCCAGCCGGACCAGCCTTCGCGCGTGTCGAAGCTCAGGATCTGGCCGCGCCGGCCGGACAGGATGGCATTGATCTTGGCGGTGGCATCGGTCGGGCAGACGATCTCCACCGTGTGGATCGGCTCGAGCAGCACCGGATTGCACTGCGGCAGCGCATCGTTGATGCCGATGCGGCCGGCGATGCGGAACGCCATGTCGGAGGAGTCGACCGCGTGATAGGAGCCGTCGACCAGCGACACCGCCAGATCCACCACCTGGAAGCCGAGGGGGCCGTGCTTGAGCGCATCAACCACGCCCTCCTCGACCGATGGGATGTAGTTGCGCGGCACCGCGCCGCCGACGATCTTCTCGTCGAACGTGAAGCCCGAGCCGCGCGGCAGCGGCTTGATGTCGAGCACCACGTCGCCGAACTGGCCGTGGCCGCCCGACTGCTTCTTGTGCCGGCCGCGCACCGCGGCGATCGGCTTGCGGATGGTCTCGCGATAACCGACGCTGGGCGTGCGCCGCTCGATGCTGACGCCGTAGCGGTCGGCGAGCCGCTCGGTTGCGACGCGCAGGTGCATCTCGCCCTGCCCCCACACGACGACCTCGTGCGTCTCGGGGTTGTGGTGGACGACGAGCGATGGATCCTCGTCGTGCAGCTTGTTGAAGGCCATGCCGAGCTTCACGTCGTCCTTGCGGTCCTTGGCCGAGACCGCAATGGCGAGCACCGGCGCGAACGGCTCGACCCGGGCAACCGCCTTGTGCACCTGCTTTCCGGCGGAGAGCGTGTCGCCGGTGCGGGCGTGATCGAGCTTGCCGAGCGCGACCGTCTCGCCGGCCGACGCCGCGCCGCGCTTCTCGGTCACCTGGCCGACCAGCTTGAGCACGCCGGACACGCGGCCGGCCTCCTCGGTCGGCGAGCTCAGCGTCGTGCCGTCGCCGATCTGGCCGGACAGCACGCGCGCGACCGACATCTTGCCGCCGTGCGCGGTGTGGAAGGTCTTGAGCACATAGGCGACCGGGTCGTTGCCGGTGATGCCGAGGCGCTTCGCCGTCGCGTCGATGCCGCGCGATTCGTGGCGCAGCGCCTTGAGCAGGCGCAGCACGCCGTTGGTGCGGGTGGCGACGCCGATCAGCACCGGGCAGATCAGCCCGTCGCGCTGCTCCTTGGCGAGGTCGTCGAACACCTTGTCGCGCGGCGGCGGGATGTCCTCGAGGAGCTGCTCCATCAGCTCGTCATCGTGGTCGGCGAGCGTCTCCAGCATGGAAAAGCGCGCATCCTTCCCGCGCGAGAGGTCATCGCCTTCGAGCGGGATCACCTCGGACGGGACGTGCTCCTTGTAGACGAAGGCGCGCTCGAGGGCCAAATCGACGAAGCCGGTGATGATGTCGTTCTTCCAAATGGGGATCTGGCGCAGCAGCAGCGGCACGCGCGAGGCCGGCTGCAGCAGCTTGAGCGTCTCGCGCACCCGCTGGTCGGCCTTGTCGATCTTGTTGAGGAAGAGAAAACGCGGGATCTTGAGCTCCTCGAGCTCGCGCAGGATGAGCTGCAGTTGCGACACCTTGCGCTCGTCGGCCTCGCACACGACGACGGCGGCGTCGATCGCGGGCAGCACCGCGCGCATCTCGTGCACGAACTCGACCGAGCCCGGGCAATCGATGAACGTGTAGTCGTCGCCCATGAAGCTCGCGGTCGCGACCGTCACCTCGACGCTCATCTTGTGATGGCGCGCCTCCTTGCTGGCGTCGCCGACCGTGGTGCCGGCCTCGACCGTGCCCTGGCGCTGGATGGTGTTGGTGCGGGCGAGGATCGCCTCGAGCAACGTGGTCTTGCCCGACTGGAACGGGCCGACCAGCGCAATGCACCGAGGCCCTCTGCCGTTGCCGCCGTTGTTTGCCATTGCGTTACCTCCCAAAAAAAGCGGGGGCGGACGCACATCGTTTCAAACAATCAGGGGTATTGGCAAGAGGCGGCATACGGCGGCGGTCGGCCGCGGTGCGGCCAAATTGCAATGTCGGAACCAAGTCTCTCGACATCGTGTTGTGAACGGATGCCGAGATGGCGCACCGACCTTCAAAGCGGAACGCACGAATTCCCGACCTTCGTGAATCCCGGCGGACACGTGGTCTGCTGTGTCGGCGCCGGCGGCACGCCCTGCTGGGCGCTCGCGCCGCCGAGCGTGAACAGATTGAGGTTCTGATCCGACGGCGGGTCGTCCTCGCGATTGCGGCGCATCAGCGACTTGTCGTGATTGCCGAAGTACAAGCGCAGCCCGCCATAGATCCCGTGGAAATCGCCCTCGCCAGCGCGCCCCTCGACGAACAGCGAACCCAGGGTCTGTGGATTCACCTGGAAACCCCACTCGCCGCCGAAGGTGAGCGCATTGAGGCCGGCCGTGTAGGCATGGCCGATCGAGACGCGCAGGTTGTCGGTGAGGTAGTAGTTGGCCGAGACCGCGTCGAAGAACCGCGTCCGCACGTCGACCGTGTCGATGAGGCTGCCGACGACCTGGCTCTTGTTGCTGCCGGCCTCGACGCCGACGATGCCCTCGAGCGTCCAGCGGCCCAGATAGAGCGCGCCTTCGCCCGCATAGCGGTCGACATGGACGCCGCCGAGCTGGTCCCAATAGGTGTGCGACGTGTAGAAGCCGGCGAGGCCGCGCGCGGGATCGCGCCAGAACGCGTGTGCTGCGCCGGAAGCGAAGAAGCGGTCGTCAAATCCACCGAGCGCACCATCGAGCTGCAGGCCGAACTGACCGCCCAAGGGAATCGAGACGGCGCCTTGCGAACCGTAGACCGAGCGGTTGGCGATCGTTCCGCCAAAGCCATCCGCCTTGAAGTTGAGGCCGTCCACGGCGGGCTGGTAGGCCGGCGCGGCCAGCGGGGGCGCCTTGGTGACAAACGGCAGATCGGCAGCCTGGGCGAGGCTGGCCGATAAAACACAGAACCCGCCGACGAGGCCCTGCAATGTCCTCGACCGCGGCACCCGCGCGCGCCGGTCCATCTTGTAAGCCCCCACCCAACTTTTCTGGCTCAGCATAGGGACATGAGCTCCGCACGGTCAAAGTGCGGGCATCATAGGGCCGGCAAGGGAGCCATAATCCGCCCGGAGTGTGGCCGAGCGGTAACACTTGGGTCGACCGCCCGTGTCAGCGCACGTAGCTGAGATCGAGCCCCGCGACACCGGCCGCGATGTTGAGCCCGACCTGCCCCTGGATCGAGAACGGCTGCAGCGCGATGGTGCGATTGTTGCCGCCGATCAGGGCATTGGCGCCCAGGCCCGCGATCACCGAGGCTTCCGCGGCGGCTCCCGCATAGCTTCCGGCAAGTGCGCCGGCCGGGCGATTGGTCGGCGCCCACACGGCCCACACCATCACGCCCCCGGTGGTGACGCCGACATCGATGCCGAGCTTGGAGATCGTGCCCGTGTAGTACTCGATCGGGCCGGGCGACGACGGGGTGAAAGTGCAGCTCACATTGCGCTGCGAGCCGATGATCAGGCCGATTCCAGCCGAGACGTCGCAAGTGAGCGATCCGGCCTGGACGCGCTCCTGCGCCTGCGCGGTGCCGGCCAGCGCGAGCGCCAGGGCACCGACCATGACGGCAGCCGTGATGACGGTACGAAACATAAGTCCCCCTGTCCGTTGGACGATTTTGCCCTCGGCGCCCGCCCCGGCGAAGTGGCCATGGTTCGCCGACGAGGACGCGCGCCAATATGCGGTGACCGTGGCCGGGTCACCTTTCCGATACTATTCCGCCGAGCCGGGGCCTGTCATCAAAGGATTGGATTTTCAGCAGGAAAACCGACGTGCCTCAGCCCGCGGCGGCGAGGAGGAAATCGGCCAGGATCCCGGCCTGTGCCTCGAACATGTCGACGCCGGTGATGATCGGCGCGCCGCGCCGGCGCGCCGCGTCGAGAAACGGCGTGACCGCCGGCTTGGTCACCAGATCCGCCGCGATGGCGCCGGCGCCTAGCCGGTCGACCGCGACGGGCAGCGGATCGCCTGCCGCCATGCCGAGCGGCGTCGCGTTGGCGACGAGGTCGAATCCGGCCGGGTCGGCCGAGCCGACCGCAATTGTCCGCGACGCGAGCCGCGCGCGCAGCGCCTCGCGTCGCGCCACGTCGATGTCGTGGACCGCAACCTCGGCGCCGGCGTCGGCAAGCGCCAATACCACGGCCGAGCCGGCGCCGCCCGCGCCGACGACCAACGCCCGCCGCGCCCTCGGCTCGAAGCCCGCGGCGTGCAGCGCCGCGACGAGCGCCACGCCGTCGGTCATGTCGCCCGACCAGCTGCCGTCCGGCTCGCGCCGCATCGCGTTGACGGCGCCGAGCATGCGGGCGCGCTCGCTCAGCGCGTCGCAATGGCGCAGTGCCGCGAACTTGTGCGGCACCGTCGCGACGATGCCGTCGACGTTGCGCGCCCGCTTCGCGACCATCATGAACGCATCGATATCGGCGACCGCGACCTGCATCGGCACGCATACCGCGTCGACGCCGCGCTCGGCAAAGACGCGCGTCAATCCTTCCGGCGACTTCGTCTGCGCGATCGGATCGCCGACGATCAGATGGATGCGCGTCGCGCCGGTGAGCTTGTGCGGCATGGTGCTTTCTGGTTTACGCCGCAGAATTCTTTGCGCATATCCTCGTCGGCGAACCGGCGTCCACTTCGCCGGGATATGCGCTATCGGAAGATGGCGGCGCTGACCAGCCTTGAGACAAAACGTTCAGAGAGGAAGACATGGGCGAGGAAGACATGGGGGAGGAAGACATGGGGAGGAAGACATGACCGGGTATCCGCTGATCGACATCTATTGTCATATTTTTCCCGAGCGCTTCCTCCAGGAGATGATTGCGGTCGCGCCCAACCTCACCAATATCGGCCAGCGGCTGCGCAACGTCAAAAAGCTGTTCGACCTCGACCTGCGTTTCCGCGAGATGGACGCGTTCGGCGACTATCGCCAAGTCATCTCGCTACCCAATCCGCCGATCGAGGATCTCGCCAAGGGCGCGCCCGGCCTGCAGCTTGCGCGCATCGGCAACGACGCCATGGCCGAGCTGTGCCGCAAGCACCCGGAACGTTTCGCCGGCTTCGTCGCCGCGGTCTCGCTCACCGACGTCGAGGGCTCGCTCGCGGAGACGCGCCGCGCCGTGCACGATCTCGGCGCAAGCGGCATCCAAATCTTCACCAGCATTGCGGGCCGTCCGCTCGACGATCCGGCGTTCGCGCCGATCTTCGCCGAGCTGGCCAGGCTCGACCTGCCGATCTGGCTGCATCCCGGCCGCACCGCCGCGATGACCGATTATCCGGGCGAGGCGAAGTCGCGTTACGAGATGTGGTGGTGCTTCGGCTGGCCCTACGATACCTCGGTGGCGATGAGCCGGCTCGTCTTCTCCGGCCTGTTCGATCGGCATCCGGACATCAAGATCGTCACCCATCACTGCGGCGGCATGATCCCGTTCTTCGACGGCCGCGTGGGCGCCGGGCTCGAGGTGCTCGGCAGCCGCACCTCGGACGAGGACTATTCGAAGGTGCTGAGCGGGCTCAAGCGGCCGCACCTCGACTATTTCCGCGAGTTCTACGCCGACACGGCCATGTTCGGCGGCCAGTACGGCATCGCCTGCGGCCTGCAATTCTTCGGCGCCGACAAGATCGTGTTCGCGACCGACACGCCGCTCGGCCCGATCAAGCCGACCATCGAGGTGATCGACCGGCTCGGCCTGAGCGAGGCCGATCGACGCAAGATCTATGTGGGCAATGCGGAGACGCTGTTGGGTCGGAAATTAAGCTGAGGCAGGTCACGAATGAGGCGCTTCGCGATGCGAACGCGCCAAATTGCTCGGCGATGCTATTGCCGCATGTAGCGCCGCATCAAGCCGCCGACGATCGCGGCGACGACGAGCAGGATCGCGACCGGGACCGCGACGACGAACGCGCCCACCAACATGACGAAGACGAGCGCCGCCAGGGTGCCGATGAGGGCCGCCAGCAGAAGGATACCGACCGGGCCGACCCGGCGCACGTAGATGCGGTGCGTGCCATGGACGCTGAAATGCGCCCACGGATCAGGGTGCCCTTGACGCCAGTCGGCAGGTTCCTGACCGGGCGGGATGATTTCCGGTTCCGTCGGCTGCCTGCGCGTTGACATCGATCCATGCTCCCGAAGGGGTCGCCCCAGTTGATGTGGGAGGCCGGCGCCGCGGCCGCAACCCGGGTTCCGGCCTGCGGCGTCAGGCCGCCTTCTCGATCAGCGACTCGCCCGGCCGTACGCGCGTGAAGGCGACCGGCGCGGTCTCGACAGTGGGCGCATCGCCTGCGAGCCGTGTCAATGTATATCGCGACGCCGCGAGGTCGGACGTTGTGGGAAAATCCTCGCGGAAATGCGCGCCGCGGCTGTCGGTGCGCGCCGTGGCGGCGGCGCAGATCGCGCGGCTCACCAGGATCAGGTTCTCGAGGTTGAGGCGATCCATCCAGGTGAGATTGTAGCGCCGGTCGGTATCGGCGACGCCGCTGGCGGCGAGGTCGCGCGCGAGCGCATCGAGCGCGGCCGCGCCGCGCGCGAGCGTCGCGGCGGTGCGCAGGATCCCGACATCATTCCACATGACGTCGTAGAGCTTCTCGCGGATCGCGCCGAGGTCGCCGCGCGAATTGCCGAGCGGCGCAAACGAACGCGCGCGCGCGCGTTCGAGGACGGCCGGGTCCGGATCGGGCAAGACAGCAGCGCGATTGGTCTTTGCCGCCATCGAGGCGCCGGCAACGCCGCCGAACACGGTCGAGTTGGCGACGCCGTTGCCGCCGAGGCGGTTCGCGCCGTGCACACCGCCGGTGTCCTCGCCGGCCGCGAACAGGCGCGGCATCGGCGTCGTGCAGTCGGGCGCGAACACGAGGCCGCCCATCATGTAGTGCGCGGTCGGGATCACCTCGACGCGGCCGCCGGCGAGATCGAAGCCGCAGTCGGCGCAGCGCTCGACCATGCCCTTGAAGTCGCGCCGCACCTTGGCGGGGCCGAGATGCCCCATCTCGATGTAGACGCCGCCATGCGGGCTCGCGAAGCCCGAGCGGATGCGGTCCTGGATGGCGCGGCTGACGATGTCGCGGGTCGCCCGCTCGCCGCGCGGGTCGTACTTGAACATGAAGCGCTCACCGGTGCGGTCGGTGAGATAGCCGCCGGCGCCGCGCAGACCCTCCTCCAGCACGGTGCCGGTCATGCGCGTGCCCTCGCCGGCAAGCAGGCCGGTGGGATGGAACTGGACCATCTCGATGTCGCGCAGCGGCAGGCTGGCGCGCAGCGCCATCGCCATGCCGTCGCACGACTTGTCCCCCGACGGCGTGTGATATTTGTACATGGTCGGACCGCCGCCGGTCGCGAGCAAGGTCGCGCGCGCTCGCACGAACAGCGGCTCGCCGGTGCGCATGTCGAGCATGTAGACGCCGGCAAGCCCGGAGCCGTCGGCGGCCGGGATGAGATCGATGGCGCGATGATCCTCGAGCCGGCGCACGTCGCGCCGCCACACCTGCTCGGCCAGCCGGTTGATGATCTCGATGCCGGTGAGGTCGCCTTTGTGCACCGTGCGGTCGAAGGTCTGGCCCGCGAAGGCCTTCTGGTGGACGGTGCCGTCGGGGTTGCGGTCGAAGAAGCAGCCGAGCTCGTTCTCGAGCTCGCGGATGCGGATCGGCGCGGTGGTCACCAGCAGCCAGGCGAGATCCTGGTCATTGAGCCAGGCGCCGCCCTCGATCGTGTCCATGAAATGGCGCTCGATCGAATCTTCCTTGGCAAGCGCGACGTTGTAGCCGCCCTGCACCATGCGGGTGCAGCCGCATTTTCCCAGCAGGCCCTTGACCGCGATGGTCACGTCGAGGGCCGGATCGGCCTTCTTGGCATGCAGCGCCGCGAACAGCCCGGCGCCGCCGGCGCCGAGGATGAGAATGTCGGTATCGAGCCGGTTCATGCGCGCGCCGGCCCCGACGCTCCGAGCTTCGCCAGCACGGCGTCGCGTCGCGACAGCGCCGCGGCGTTCACGTCCGCATGCAGCGAGCCGCCGTGCGCGTCCATGCTCACCAGCAGCGGACCGAAGCCCTTGATGCGGAACTTCCACAGGGACTCGGGATGCAGGTCGTCCATGTCGACGTCTTCGATCGCCTCGATCCACGTGGTCTCGAGGGCCGCGGCACCGCCGACCACCGCCAGATACACGCCGCCGAGGTCGCGCAGCGCGTCGAGCGTGCCCTGCCCCATGCCGCCCTTGCCGATGATGATGCGCACGCCGTCGCGCTGCATCAGAGGGCGGGTGAAGCGCTCCATGCGCATCGACGTGGTGGTGCCGATGCACACCGGCTCGTAGGGGCAGGCGTTGCTCGGCCGCGGATCGACCTTGCGCACGTTCGGCGCCGTGTGCACGACGGCGTGGCCGCGCAAATCGAAGCGCGTGGTGCGGCCGCGGTCGAACATCGCGATCAAGGTCGCATCGCGGATGCCGAACAGCGTCCTCTCCAGCGTGACGGTGTCGCCGACCTTGAGCGCGCGCACCTGCGCGTCGCTCACCGGCATATCGAGCGTGTAATGGGCCATGGCGGGCTCAGATGAAGGACACGCCGCCAGGCGTGATCAGCCCGACCGCCCGGCGCGCCGAGTGGCATTGGATGTTCACGGCGACCGGGTTCATGGTGATGTGGGTCGCGGCGACCTCCACATGCACGCGGAACGAGGTGCCGCGCCCGCCGAGCCCTTGCGGCCCGATGCCGAGCTCGTTAACGGCCTCGCTCAGCTCCGCCTCGATCTTCGCGCCTTCCGGATCGGCGCACGTGGTGCCGAGCGGACGCGTCGCCGCCACTTTCGCGAGATGCATGCATAGATCCGACGTGCCGCCCACGCCGACGCCGACGATGGTCGGCGGGCAGACGCGGCCACCGCATTCGATCACCCGGTCGATGACGAAGCGCTTGATCGCGCCCACACCGTCCGCCGGGATCAGCATCTGCAGGAACGAGCCGTTCTCCGAGCCCGAGCCCTTCGGGATCATCTCGATCGCCACCGTCTCGTCGCGCGCGTCGAAATCCACATTGATGATCGGGATACGCACGCCGCACGAGGTCTGCTCGTTCTTGCGGGTGATCGGGTGCACGACCGAGGAGCGCAAGGGGTGCTCGCGCGTCGCCCGCTCGCAGCCGAGACGGATGGCGGCGATGAGCGCGACGCCGTCGAAATCGACGTTGCGGCCGATCGTCACGTTGTAGATCGGAATGCCGGTGTCCTGGCAAAGGAGGTTGTTGGTGCGCTCGGCGACCGCGATGTTCTGCACCATGGTGCCGAGGATGGTGCGCGCGGTCGCATCGGTCTCGGCGGCGCTGAGGCGCTCGAAGCCGCGCTTGATGTCGGGCGGCAGCAGCTTGAGGGCGCGCACATAGAGCGCCTTGGCGAGCTCCTCGACTTCCTTGGGATCGAGCTGCATGCGTTGTTCTTTCCGTCGCGCTTCCTACAGCACCAGCATGGCGCCGGACACCGCGATCATCAAGGCCAGCACCTGGCGAAACCGGCGTTCGTCGAGGCGCCCGAAAACAAGCCACCCGAGCCAGGCGCCGGCGAGCAGCGCCGGCAGCGCCGCGGCGATCAGCACGAGCGACGTCGGATCGAACGTGACGAGGCCGGCCGCAATCAACGTAGCAACTTGCATGACCAGGATGAAGGGTTGGTAGACCCCACGCGCGGCCTCCTTCGGCCAGCCGCGCAGCTGAGTCCAGATGGTCGGCAGGACGCCCGAGTAGCCGCCGAGCCCACCCAGGATGCCGGAGAGAAACCCGACCGCGGCATCCGCGGCGCGGCCGCCATGGGCGATCTTCGGCAGCTGCGGCGTCAGCAGCGCGTAGAGGCCATAGGCGACGAGAAAGACGCCGAGCGCGACCTTGATCACGTGCTGATCGAGGCGGGTGAGCACATAAATGCCGATCGGCACGCCGGCGAGGCCGGCGATGATGAAGGGCGCGAGCCGGCGCGGATCGATATTCGCGCGAATGCGCCAGATGATGCCGATGTGCAGAATGGTGCCGCAGGCGGCGACGAGAAACGTCGCATGCAGCGGATCGAGCACGTGCAGCCACAGCGCGCTCGCGGCGAGCGCGAAGGCGAAGCCGGCAGCGCCGATCGCGAGCGCGCCGAGGAAGGCGCCGAGCCACACCAAGGCGAGAACCTCGATCGTGATGGCCGCCACGGCTGCTCACCCAGCCGCGGTGCAGCAAACCGCGCGTGAGGCGGTGCGGCATCGCGTTCCATGCCATGTATGGCAAGCGCCGAGCATGGCCGGTAGTATTGGCGGCGGGGATGCAAAACAACAAGCGCCGCCTCGATCGGCGCCGACGGGAGGAACAATGCGTTGCGCGAAACTCGCCGCCCTGCTGGCGGCCGCATTCCTCGCCGCCGCCGCGCCCGCCGCGGCGCAGCAATATCCGCAGCGCGCGATCACGATCGTGGTGCCGTTCGCGGCCGGCGGCCCGACCGACGTGCTCGCCCGCGTGCTCGGCGACCACATGAGCCGCACCCTGGGGCAGCCCGTGATCGTGGAGGACGTGACCGGCGCCGGCGGCACCATCGGCGCGACGCGCGTCGCCAAGGCGGCGCCCGACGGCTACACGCTGGTGCTGGGAAATATCGGCACGCATGCGGCGAGCGTCGGTCTCTACAAGAACCTCGTCTACGATCCGCGCACCAGCTTCGAGCCGATCATGGTGGTCGCCACCACGCCGATGGTGCTGACCGTCAAGAAGGACCTGGCGGTCAAAACGCTGCCGGACGTTGTCGCGCTGGCGAAGCAGCGCAGGATCACCATGGGCAGCGCCGGCACCGGCTCGAGCTCGCATTTGACCCTGCTCCTGTTCCAAAGCCTTGCCGGCGTGCAAGTTCAGCACGTGCCTTACCGCGGTCTCTCGCAAGCCGAGAACGATCTGCTGGCGGGACAGATCGAGACGCTATTCGACCAGGTGATCTCGGCGAGCCCGCAAATCCTCGCCGGTGGCGTGAAGCCGATCGTGGTCACGGCGCCCGAGCGCGCCAAGGCCATCCCGAATGTGCCGACCGCGGCCGAAGCCGGCATGCCCGACCTCATCACCATCACGTGGACGGCGATGTTCGCGCCCAAGGGCACGCCGCAGCCCATCATCGCCAAGCTCAATCACGCGCTCGACGCCGCGATGCGCGACCCCGCGCTCGCCAAGCGCCTGGACGAGCTCGGCGCCGACCTGCCGAAACCGGGCGACGAGCGCAGGCCCGAATACCTCGGCAAGCTCGTCGCCTCCGAGGTCGCCAAGTGGACGCCGTTGATCCGTGCGGCCGGCGTTGCGCAGTAGACCATGCGGCTCAGCGACGAAGAGGAGGCGATGCGCGCCGGGGCGTTCGGCCCGGCCGTGCAATGGGCGATCGATCACCAGATCCGCGTCGGCCGCTATCTCGGTGCGGAGGATTTCGTGGCGGTCACCCAGGCGCACATCATGGCGGATACCGAGTCGCTCGGCGTCGCCGGCGTCGACTGGCTCGAGGGGTGGGCCCGACTGCCGGAGAAGCAGCGGCGCGTGCGCGTGCCGACCATCACGGATCCGCGCGGCACCGATTTTGCGGCCGCGCGGCGGCTCAAGCATCAGCCGTGGATGCTCGCGCTCGAGCGACGCGCCATCGCGGCGTTCGAGGCGCTCGGCGTGCTGATGACCGACACCTGCATCAACTATCAGACCATCATGCCGCCGGTGCGCGGCGAGCATGTGGCCTATGGCGACACCGGCGTCGTGATCTATTCCAACAGCGTGTGTGGTGCCCGCTCGAACTTCGAGGGAGGACCGTCGGCGCTCAGCGCCGGCCTCACCGGCCGCACGCCGCGCTACGGCTATCATCTCGATGAGCGGCGGCGCGCGACGCTGCTGGTGCAGGTCGGCGCGACGCCGCGCGACCTCAACGACTGGGGCGCGCTCGGCGGCATCGTCGGCCGGCTCGCCGGCGATTACTGGCAGGTGCCCGCGGTGGTCGGGCTCGAGCGCGTGCCCGGCTCGGACGAGATGAAGCATTTCGGCGCCGCGGCCGCGAGCTACGGCTCGGTCGCGCTCTTTCACATGGTCGGCATCACGCCGGAGGCGCAGCGGCTCGAGGACGTGATCCCCGTGGGCGATATCCGCACCCACGACGTCGGCGAAGCCGACATCCGCGCATTCCAGACCGCCTACGCCAAGGAGATCGACACGGTCGACCTCGTGGTGTTCTCGGCGCCGCAGCTGAGCCTGGTCGAGATGCGGCAGGTGGCCGACCTGCTCGATGGACGCCGTGCGACCATTCCGCTGCTCGCGATCACCAGCCCGCAGGTGAAGCCCGACGCCGATCGCATGGGCCTGACCCGCCGCATCGAGGCGGCGGGCGGTACCGTCCTCGCCGGCATGTGCTTCTACCAGAGCTATGCGCGGGAGATGGCCGAGGCGAACGGGTGGAAGCGGCTCGCCACCAACTCGGCCAAGCTCACCAACATAATCGGCGGCTACGGCTACCGCCCGGCGCTGATGTCGATGGAAGCCTGCGTCGCGGCGGCCTGCGCGGGCGGGAGGATCGCGTGAGCGGGCCGGTGTTCTACGCGACGGCCGGGATGGGCGCCAAGGTGCGCGCACCGGCGCTCGTCGCCAAGGACGGCTTCTCGGCGCGCTACGACCTCGACCGCATCAAGGGGGTGTTCTCGCGCCCGCAGCACAGATTGGCCGGCGAGAGCTACGTCGGCCGCGTGCTGGTGCTCGATGCCGCGAAGGGCGGCGTCGCCACCGCCTGGATGCTCTACGAAATGAAATCGCGCGGCGTGATGCCGGCCGCCCTGGTGCTCAACGCGGTCAATCCGATCATGGCGCAGGGCGCCGCGCTCGCCGACTTCACGATGATCTCCGGGTTCGAGCAGGACATCACCCAGGCGATCGCGAACGGCGCGATGGTCGAGGTCGACCCGACCGGCGAGCGGCCGTGCATTCGGGTGCTGTGATCGGGCTCATCCCAGCGCGTACGGCGGAACCCGATGCGACGCGCGGTTGGGTCGCACAGAGATGCTCAAATTTGCAGCTATTCGCTCGTTCGCAAGGGCGGCCGAGATGATATGATGCCCGCACATCGACTGGACTACCTGTGCGAGTTTGGTCGTGTAGGGGCGTACTGATGATTGCTGCGAGCCGGGCGTCGCTGACGCTTGCCGATATCGCATCGCTGACCGGCGCCGTGCCGCGCGACGGCGTCGACTTGTCGTACGAGATCACCAACGTCGCGCCGATCGACCACGCCGGCCCCAGCGACCTCGCCTTTCTCGAGAGCAACAAGTTCGCCGACGCCCTGGCGACGACGGGCGCCGGCGCCGTGCTGACGGTCGAGCGGTTCGCACCGCGCGTTCCGGCCGGCATCAACCTGCTGCTCACCCGCAAGCCCTACCAGGCTTTCGTCAGGGTGGCGCGCGAATTCCATCGCGGACGGCTGCGGCCGGCCTCGCCGTTCGAGGCGGATGGCGTGATGCCCGGCGCGCATGTGCATCCGAGCGCGACGCTCGGGGCGGGCGTGACGGTCGATCCGGGCGCCGTGATCGGACCGCGCGTGACGATCGGCGCCGGCGGCATGATCGGGGCCAACGTGGTCATCGGCGCGGACGTGCAGATCGGGGCCGAGTGCTCGATCTGCTCCGGGAGCACCATCGTCGAATCGGTGCTCGGCGATCGCGTCATCATCCATGCCGGCTGCCGCATCGGGCAGGACGGCTTCGGTTACGTATCGGACCGCGCCGGCCACGTGAAGATCCCGCAGGTCGGCCGCGTCGTCATCGGCAACGATGTGGAGATCGGCGCCGGCACCACGATCGACCGCGGCGGGATGCGCGACACCATCATCGGCGACGGCACCAAGATCGACAACCTGGTGCAGATCGGACACAACTGCGTGATCGGTCGCGATTGCATCATCGTCGCACAATCCGGCTTGAGCGGCAGCGTGACGCTCGAGGATGGGGTCGTGCTGGCGGCGCGGGTCGGCATCTATCCGCACGTGAGGGTGCACAAGAACGCGCAGCTCCAGGCGCGCGCCACTGTGCGGCGCGACGTGCCTCCGGGCGTGACATACGGCGGCCTCCTCAACGCCAAGCCGATTCGCCAATCGACGCGCGAGATGATTGCGTTCGAGCGGCTGGCGCAGGGCGGCGGCTGCGGCGAGCCGTCGGACGCAAAGGACGAAACAGACTGACGGCGCGGCGCCCGGCGAGTTTCAATCATCCGACATTGAGCAGGAACGCGAGCCCGACGGCGAACACCGCTGCTGCGCACCCGGTCAGCACCGCGGCGGTACGCTCGCGAATGTCGAGGAACTCGATCGCGAGAATGCGCAGGCCGAGCGTCATGTGGGTCGCGAGCGCCGCGACCAGCAGGAACTCGGTTGCCTTGACGAGCGGCGCATGCGTGACGGCCAGAAAGCTGTCGAGCGCGCCGGCGCCCTTGAGCGCGGTACCAAGCGCGAGGAAGTGCAGCGGCAGGAAGATCGCGAGCGCGATGCCGGAGAGGCGGTGCAGCAGCGCCGCCACGAACCCGGGCTGCTTGTGCGAGGCGCGCATCATGCAATGTAGACCGCGATGACGGCGCGCATGCCGAGCGCCAGGAGCGCAACCGCGAAGACGGCAAGCGCGCCGTCGAGCGCCGGCCCGCGCCACGGCGTCCACTCGCGGATGACGTTGCGCAGCCCGATCGGCGCGTGGACCGCGACGCCGACGACGAACACGGAATAGAACAGGGCGAACCCCAGATTGCCGTGCGTACGCGCCAGGATGTCGCCGGCCGTGAGGCCGCCGCGAACGGCATAGAGGATCGTTCCGAGGTGCACCGCGACCGCGAGCGCCAGCACCATGGCGCTGATGCGCTGGGCAAGGAAGAGCGCCGCCGTCATCGCGTGCCGCCTTTCAGCGCCTGCCAAAAGAGCGTGCGCTTCAAGCCGGCGATCGAATAGGTGGGCGCGATCGCCTTGGGGCAGAACGAGGTGCAGCTCATGTGCGTGTGGCAGCACTGGCAGCCGTCGTCGCCGGCGACGGCACCGAGCCGCGCGGCCTGGCCGGCATCGCGCACGTCGTTGACCAGGGTCCAGGCGCGGTTGAGGGCCGCAGGCCCGAGATACTCCTTGTCCCACGCGACCACGTCGCAGGCCGAGTAGCAGACGCCGCAGCCGATGCATTCGATCCCGGCGTCGGCCGCCTGGCGCGCCGGGGTTGCCGGCGGCACGACGGCGAAATCGGCCGGCCGCTGCGCCGCCGGCTGGAAATAGCCGTGCGCATCGCGCCACTTGTCGAAGAACTGCGCCATGTCGACCGCGAGGTCCTTCACTACCGTGAAATTGCGCAGCGGCTCGAGCCGCAGCGCGCCCTCGGCGCTCGCGGCTTCCGACACGCGGGTGCGGCAGGTCCAACGCGGGCGGCCGTTCACCACCATGGCGCAGGAGCCGCACATGCCGACCCGGCAGGCGAAGCGATAGGAGAGGGTCGCATCCTGCTCGCGCTGGATCTCGGTGACGACGTCGAGCACCGTCTGGTTCTGCCGGCGCGGCAGGGTGAATGTCTGGAAGGTGCCGGTGGCGCCGCCACGCCAGACCTCGACGTTCAAACTTTCAGAAGTCATCACCAATCCACCCTCGTAGGGTGGACAAAGGCGCGCAGCGCCGTGCCCACGCGAACAGAACGGTGGGCACGCTCCGCTTTGCCCACCCTACCGCCCCTCGTTCCAAACATCTGCCCATCATCGCAAGTCTGAGAGGTAGTGCACCGTGTCGGTGCGGCACAGCGACACACGCCACTCGACCGGCACCCCGTCGATTGCGAGCGCGGTGCGGTCGATCGCGAGCAGCGGGGTGCCGACCGCGACGTCGAGATGCTTCGCCTCGCGGCGGGTGGCGGCCACCGCCTTGAGGTGTTCGGTCGCCCGCGCGATGGCGACGCCGAACTCGGCGCGATAGAGCTCGTAGAGATTGTTCGGCAGCTCGCGCTTCTCGATGCCCGGAAAGAGCGCCTTGGGCAGCACGATGCGCTCGGAGATGCAAATCTTGTCGGCGAGCAGACGGATACGCTCGATCGCGACGACGCGCGCACCTTTTCGCAAATTCAGAATGCGCGCCGCGTCCGCATCGGCCTCGCGCAGCTCGACGGCGAGGATCCGGCTGTCGGGAAAGCGCCGCTCGCCCGTATCCGGGATCAGCTTGAAGAACTGGAAGAGAATGCGCGCCTCGTCGTGGCGGGCGACGTAGGTGCCCTTGCCCTGGCGGCGCACCACGATGTTCTCGGCGGCGAGCTCGTCGAGCGCCTTGCGCACGGTGCCGTGCGAGACGCCGAGATCGGCCGCGAGATCGGGCTCGCTCGGCAGCGCGCCGCCCTCGGCCCATGCGCCCTCGGCGATGCGCTTGACCAGCACATCCTTGACCTGCCGGTAGAGCGGGCGGAAGCCGAGCGCCGCGCGCTCGTTCGCCACCGCCCGGGTGTCGTCGCTCAAGGCCGGATCCCCACGTTGACTCTCATGTCTTATGTCTTATACAAGACTTCGCACGTCAGGTCCATCGCTGCGGAGGAGTCATGAGCGCGCCACAGCTTCTGGTGCACGAGAAGAAGGATACGGTCGGGGTCGTCGTGGTCGAGGGCCTCAAGGCCGGCACCGACATGACCGCGGTCATCACGGCCGACAACTCCTCGTTCAAGATCCAGTCGAAGATGGACGTGCCGATCGGCCACAAGGTCGCGCTCGTCGACATCAAAAAAGGCGACACCGTGTGGAAATACGGCCAGGACATCGGCAAGGCCGTCGCCGACATCAAGAAGGGCGAGCACGTCCACACCCACAATCTCAAGACCAAGCGGTGGTGAGCCATGACTAAAGCTCCGAAACAGAACGGTCACGGCAAGTCGGACATCAAGTCGAACCTGCGCTTTTCCGGCTGGCGCCGCGAGAACGGCCGCGTCGGCGTGCGCAATCACGTGCTGATCCTGCCGCTCGACGATCTCTCCAACGCCGCCTGCGAGGCGGTCGCCAACAACATCAAGGGCACGCTGGCGGTCCCGCACGCCTACGGCCGCCTGCAGTTCGGCGAGGATCTCGAGACCTTCTTCCGCACCATCATCGGCACCGGCGCGAACCCGAACGTCGCGGCCTGCGTCGTCATCGGCATCGAGGAAGGCTGGACCAAGCGCGTCATCGACGGCATCGCCAAGACCGGCAAGCCGGTGACCGGCTTCGGCATCGAGCTCAACGGCGACATCGCGACCATCGCCAAGGCCTCGCGCGTCGCCAAGGACTACCTGCAGTGGGCCTCCGAGCTGAAGAAGGAGGAGTGCGACATCTCCGATCTGTGGGTCTCGACCAAGTGCGGCGAGAGCGACACCACGACCGGCCTCGCCTCGTGCCCGACCGTCGGCAACATGTACGACAAGCTGATTCCGCAGGGCATCTACGGCGTCTTCGGCGAGACTTCCGAGATCACCGGCGCCGAGCACCTCGCCAAGGAGCGCGCGGCGACCAAGGAGATCGGCGAGAAGTGGTACAAGGTGTGGAAGGCCTATCAGGACGACGTCATCGAGGCGCACAAGACCGATGACCTTTCGGACTCGCAGCCGACCAAAGGCAACATCGCGGGCGGTCTCACCACCATCGAGGAGAAGGCGCTCGGCAATCTCGAGAAGATCGGCCGCACCTGCCGTTACATCGACGTGCTGGAACCGGCCGAGGCGCCGACCAAGGGCGCGGGCCTCTACTACATGGACACGTCCTCGGCTGCGGCGGAGTGCGTGACGCTGATGGCGGCCGCCGGCTACGTGGTGCACACCTTCCCGACCGGCCAGGGCAACATCATCGGCAATCCGATCGTTCCGGTGATCAAGATCACCGGAAATCCGCGCACGGTGCGTACGATGTCGGAGCATGTCGATCTCGACGTCTCCGGCATCCTGCGCCGCGACATGACGATCCCCGAGGCGGGCGACGCGCTGATCGAGATGATCGTGCGCACCGCCAACGGCCGTCTGACGGCCGCGGAGGCGCTCGGTCACCGCGAATTCGTGCTAACCAAGCTTTATCGCAGCGCCTGAACGTCCCTGCCGGGTAGAAAGTGGAAATCCCATGGCGGAAGCCTCCGTCACCGCGACCCCCGCGTGGGCGGCCACCATCCGCCGCCTTGCACCGGGCTTTCTGTTCGCCTCGCTCGTCGCCGTGCTCGCTGTTTTCGGCGCGCCGTATGTGGCGCGGGTCATCACCATCCCCGCGATGGTGGTCGCGCTGCTGATCGGCATCGTGCTCAATCCGGTCGCCGCGCGGCCGGTTTTCCAGCCCGGCCTCATCTTCTGCGTGAAGCAGCTCCTGCGCTGGGCGGTCGCGCTGATGGGGCTGCGCATCGCGCTGAGCGACATCGCGGCGCTCGGCATCGGCAGCGGGGTCGTGGTGGTGGTCGCCATGGTGGCGACGATCCTGACCGGCTTCCTCACCGCCCGCGTGCTCGGCCTGCCGTCGCCGTTCGGCGCGCTGGCAGGCGTCGGCACGGCCGTCTGCGGCGCCTCGGCGACGCTCGCGACCTCGGCGGTGGTGCCCGAATATACCGGCAAGGACGCGGACGTGGTGTTCGTCGTGGTCGGCATCAATGCGCTGGCGACGCTCGCGATCGTGCTCTATCCGCCGATCTGCGTCGCCCTCGGCTTCAACCCGCAGATGACCGGCGTGATGCTCGGCGCCACCATCCATGACGTCGCCCAGGTGGCCGGCGCCGGCTACGCCGTCTCGGACACGGTCGGCAACGCCGCCGTGATCGTCAAGCTCTTCCGCGTCTTCCTGCTGCTGCCGGTCGTGCTGGCGATCGGCTGGTGGTTCATGCGCAAGGGCGCCGCCGCACGCGCCGCGACCGTACCGGTGCCGGTGTTCGCCTTCGTGTTTCTCGCCCTGTGCATCGTCAACAGCGTGCTGCCGCAGGTCGCGGCGCTCGCGCCGCTATACGGACACGTCAAGTCGGTCCTGGTCGAGGTCTCGACCGACGGGCTGCTGATCGCGATCGGCGCCCTCGGCCTCAATACATCGCTCACCGCGATTGGCGCGCTTGGCTGGCGTCACATCGTGACGGTCTGCACCACCACGGTGGTGATCCTGGTCGTGGCGACCGGCGGTCTCCTGCTCATCCATTGAAGAACATGGCGACGCTGACGCTCGGTGAAGCCGAAGGTCTCGTCGCCCGCGCGCTGATCCGCTGCCGCACCAGCGAGCCGAACGCCATCTGCGTCGCCCGCGCGCTCGTCGCCGCCGAGGCCGACGGTCTCAAGGGCCATGGTCTGTCGCGCACGCCGAGCTATGCGGCGCAGGCGAAAGCCGGCAAAGTCGACGGCTTCGCGGTGCCGAAGGTCGACCGTCCTCGGGCGGGAGCCGCCGCGATCGATGCGGCGCATGGCTTCGCCTATCCGGCGATCGATGCCGCCCTCGCCGCGCTGCCCGCCATGGCGCGCGAGACCGGCGTCGCCACCGCGGCGATCCGCCGCTCGCACCACTGCGGCGCCGCCGGCCACCCGGTCGAGCGCCTCGCGGCGCAGGGCCTGGTCGCACTGATGTTCGCCAATACGCCGGCCGCGATCGCGCCGTGGGGCGGCGCCAAGGCCGTGTTCGGCACCAATCCGATCGCCTTCGCGTGCCCCCTGCCCGGCCGCGCGCCGCTGGTGGTCGACCTCGCGCTCTCGAAGGTCGCGCGCGGCAACATCCTGGCCGCCAAGCAGAAGGCCGAGAAGATCCCGCGCGGCTGGGCGCTCGACACACGGGGCGAGCCCACCACCGATCCGGACGCCGCCCTCGCCGGCACCATGCTGCCGCTCGGCGACGCCAAGGGCACGCCGCTGCTCCTGATGGTGGAGCTGCTCGCCGCCGGGCTCACGGGCGCGAATTTCGCGGCTGACGCCTCCTCGTTTCTCGACGACAAAGGCGCGCCGCCCGGCACGGGTCAGCTCATGATCGCGTTCGACCCGGCGGCCTTTGGCGGCTCGGGCGAGCATGTCGCCAGGCTGATCGGCTCGATCGAGGCGCAGCCAGGCACGCGGCTGCCCGGCTCGCGCCGGCTCGCAGCCCGGCGCAAGGCGGCGAGCGATGGGCTATTATTGAACGATACACTGCTCAAGGAAATCGAGTCACTCTGACGATGCCTCCCCTCCCCAACCTCCGCATCGACGGCGCCCGCCTCTGGGGCGAGTTGATGGAAACCGCCGCCTTCGGTGCGACCGCCAAGGGCGGCATCAACCGCCTGACGCTGACCGACCTCGACCGTCAGGTGCGCGACTGGTTCAAGTCGCGCGCCGAGAAGCTCGGCTGCACCGTCACGGTCGACTCCATGGGCGCGATGTTCGCGCGCCGCGCCGGGCGCGCCGACGTGCCGCCGATCGCCATGGGCAGCCATCTCGACACGCAGCCGACTGGCGGCAAGTTCGACGGCGTGCTCGGCGTGCTGGGGGCACTCGAAGCGCTGCGCACGCTGGTCGAGGCCGGCTACGAGACCTTCGCGCCGATCGAGGTGATCAACTGGACCAACGAGGAAGGCGCACGCTTCCAGCCCTCGATGGTGGCGTCGGGCGTGTTCGCCGGCGCCTTCGAGCACGACTGGGCCGCGGGGCGGCGCGACGCGGCGGGCACGACCTTCGGCGAGGCGCTCGCGGCGATCGGCTATCGCGGACCGCAGCCCTGCGGAATGCATCCGCTCTCGGCCTTCTTCGAGCTGCACATCGAGCAAGGGCCGATCCTCGAGGCCGAGGACAAGGCAATCGGCATCGTCACCGGCATCCAGGGCATCCGCTGGTTCGAGGCGACCATCCGCGGCGAGGATCGCCACACCGGCACGACGCCGATGGGGTTGCGCAAGAATGCGCTGCTCGGCGCCGCGCGTCTGGTCGAGCGGGTCGATGCGATCGCGCGCGCGCATGCGCCGCAGGCGGTCGGCACCGTCGGGCGCCTGGAGGTGAAGCCGAACTCGCCCAATGTCGTGCCGGGCGAGGTGTTCTTCACGGTGGACCTGCGCCATCCCGAGGATGCGGTGCTCGACGAGATGCAGGCCGCCTGGACGGCGGCGGGCTACGCGCTCACCGAGGAGCTCGGCCTCGAGGTGGAGATCGCCAAGATACTCGACCAGCCGCCGGTGCGGTTCGACGCCGACTGCATCGCCTGCGTGCGCGAGAGCGCGCGCGCCGCCGGTCTGGCGGCGCGCGAGATGGTCTCGGGCGCCGGACATGACGCGGGTTACGTGTCGCGCGTCGCACCGGCCGCCATGGTGTTCGTGCCCTGTCGCGGCGGCATCAGCCACAACGAGGCGGAGTATTCCGCGCCCGAGCATTGCAGCGCCGGCGCGCAGGTCTTGCTGCAGGCCGTCCTGGGATACGACCGCCTGCTGGAGGAGCGGCTGCGCCCGAGCGCGCGGACCGCATGAGAATTCACTGCCATAAAAAAAACGGGGAGGACAAGATGAAAAAATGCCTGGCCACAGCCTGCACCCTTGCCGCGATCGCGACGATGTTTCCTGCGGCCGCATCGGCGCAGGTGCTCGACGTCAAGCACTTCAACTACAGCGAATGGACCAAGGGTCGCTTCTCCGAGGCGGTCACCGTGACCGGGCCGGGCAAATGGATCTTCCTCGCCGGCGTCGGCGCCGAGGACGAGAACGGCAGGGGCGGCGACATCCTCCATAAGGGCGACTTCATGGGCCAGTGCCACTATGCCTATGACAAGATCAAGCGCGTGCTGGCCAAGAACGGCGCGACGCTCGCCGACGCCGTCAAGATGGTCACCTACATGACCGACGTGCGCTACCAGCCGGACTACGGCAAATGCCGGCTCGAGGAGTTCGGCAACAACCCGCTTCCCGCCCACACGCTGTTGACCATCAGCCAGCTGGCCTGGCCCGGCATGCTGGTGGAGATCGACGTGACCGCCGTCGTGCCGATGAAGTGAGCGGACGCCCCCGAGCGCAGCCATAAACTCATCCTCATGGTGAGGAGCGTCGCGCAGCGACGCGTCTCGAACCATGGGCCGCACGCTCAGGCGCCGTCACACGCCGCTCTCCTTCGAGGTGCACGCGCTTCGCGCGTGCTCCTCAGATGAGGTCGGAGCAAGGCTCAATGACCCGAAGCCATTCGTGCAAGCTTCGCGGCGTCGTCGGGCGCGGCGTTGCCGCGCCAAGCAATATGCATATCGGGCCGCAAGAGCATCAGACCGCATCCATAGACCTCGCGCGCATGCGCATCGTCGAGCGCAAGCAGCTTGAACGGTGCACCGATTGCTGCAAATGCCTTGTCGAAGCCCGCCGCATCACTCCCGCCGTCGAGCCGCAGCAGTGTGTAGTGATCGCCATAGCCCACGCGGTCCTGCACGGCGGTACGATCCTTCAGCCAGACGTGCGGCAGCCGCACACCGGGCCAGCTCGACGGCACGTAGGTCATGAACTCGTGCGGCGGCCCCTCGCCCGGCTCGTCGGCGATCAGCGGCGAGCCGACGTAGCGGTAGCCGAGCTCGGCGCCGATCATCTCGTTGGACTTGCGCTGCTCGACCTCGGCGACCGCGATCAGATCGGCGCGCGTCTTCGCGCCCTCCGGCGTGTTGTCGCGGATGTTCGGGCGGTACATCGCGCGCCACTTGCGGCGCCCGGTCGCCGCGAAGCGCGAGGCCGCGACGTTACGCTCGCCCACTTGGCGGCGCTCGATCTCGTAGGACTTGAGCAGGTTCGGCCCGCCCCATCCCTTGAGCGTCGCCGACAGCTTCCAGCCGAGATCGACCGCGTCGCCGACGCCGGTGTTCATGCCGAGCCCGCCGGTCGGAATGACGAGGTGCACGGCATCGCCGGCGAGCAGGACGCGACCGCGCTGATACGAATCCGCGACCAGCAGGTTCTGCCGCCATGGCGCACAGGACAGCCGCTCGTATTCGATCGGCATGGCGACGACCTGCTCGAGCATCGCGTCCATCGCGGCATCGCTGTCGAGCATCGAGTGCAGGGTGAAGTGCCGCGTCGAATCCTGAGTGATCAGGAAGCTCGAATGGGCGTCGGCGACGTGATAGTGGCGGCCCTTGCCGATCGGGATGCGATCGTAGAGATCGTCGATGCGGTAGAGCGCCTGGCGGAACTGCTGCAGGTTGGCGTCGCCTTGCAGCTTGATCTCGAGCTGCTTGCGCACGCCGCTGCCGCCGCCGTCGCAGGCGACGAGGTAGTCGGCCGTGATGTCGAGCGTCGTCCCGTCCAGCCGCTTGATGTGGCCCGTGACCGCATAGCCTCGATCGGTGAACGATTCGAGGGCATGCCCGTAGCGAACCGCGACCGCGGGAAGCTCCTCGGCGATCGATTTTAGCAGCGGCTCGAGCGTGTATTGCGAGATGAGCTGGAAAGGCTCGAGCGGCAGCGAGGCATCGGGCGACGCCGCGATCTCCTTTTCGGCATCGGCGACAGACGCAAACGGCAGCCGCCACAGCGGCGGCTCGACCAGCGACAGCACGATGAACACGTCCATCGGGTTGTTGCGCGGCAGCCCAGCCGCGCGCACCCGCTCGGAGATGCCCATGCGGCGGTAGAGCTCCATGGTCCGGGCGTTGCACCGCTCCATCTTCGGCAGAAATGCCGGCGCCTGCTTCTGCTCGATGAGCGTGCAGCGGATGCCGCGTTTGCCGAGATCGACCGCCAGGGTGAGCCCCACCGGCCCCGCGCCGACGATCAGAACCTGCGTATCCGCCATTTCGCCCTCAGCTCGCGTTTCGCCGCTTCATAGCGGGTCGATAACGCGAGATGGAAGGGCGATTTATGCATGCTCGATAGGCGGCTGGCCCGCCATTTGAAGGGCCACGAGATCAAGACAGCTCGTCAGATGCGATGGGCAACGATCAAGAAGGGAACACTCCTGGCATTGGCGGCGGAGCAATTCGACGTATTCGTAACCGTGGATCGCAATCTCACAGTTCAGCAGAACATCGTGTCCTTTTCCATCGCAGTCATCGTTCTGCGCGCAAGGACCAACCGCCTCGCCGATCTTGCACCGCTCGTCCCGAGCCTACGCGCCGCCGCCTTGGATACAGCCGAGCAGGGAAAGCGCAGTTTGGCGGAACCACGTGATCACGAAGCAAGCGGTCGTGGTGAGCTCGGAAAACTCGGCATTCGAGTCTGCTACTCCGCCTCCACGCCCGATTCCGCGACCATCGTGCGCCATGTGTCGAGCTGCGCCTTGATGTAGGCCCCGAGCTCGTCCGGCGAGCTGGAGAAGCTCTCGAATCCGACGGTTCTGAGCTTCGCCTTGATGGCGGGGTCGTCGATGATCTTGCGCAGCGTCGCATTGAGCTTCGCCACCACCGCGGGCGACGTCCCCGCCGGCGCGACGAGCCCGGCCCAGGCGTCCATGTTGAAGCCCTTGATGCCTTCCTCGTCGAGCGTCGGCAGCTCGGGGTAGAGCGAGGAGCGCTTGATGCGCGTCTGCGCGAGCGCCCGCAGCGTGCCGGCGTTGACGTGCGGCATCGCGGTGGTGAAGTCGGCGAACATCATCGAGACGCGGCCCGCGATGATGTCGGCGAGCGCCGGCGGCGTGCTCTTGTAAGGCACGTGCAGCATCTCGAAATGGCCCCAATGCTTGAGCGTCTCGCCGGCGACGATGCCGGCGGTGTTGCCGCTCGCATAGGAGAGCTGACCGGGATGCGTCTTGCCGTAGGCGATCAGCTCGGTCAGCGTCTTCGCCGGAATGTCCTTGTTGATGACGAGCATCAGCGTGAAGCTGCCGACGCGAGTGATCGGCGTGAAATCCCTGACGGCGTCGTAGGTCAGGCCGCGGTGGAGGAAGGGATCGGCCGAGAGCGGCGAGTTGGTCGCCATCATCAGCGTGTAGCCGTCCGCCGGCTGGTGCGAGACGTAGGTCGCGGCGAGCGCGCCGTCGACGCCCGGCCGCGGCTCGACGATGACCGGCTGGTGGAGCGCGGCGCTGAGCGGCTCGGCGATGATGCGGCAGATGGTGTCGCTGGCGCTGCCCGGGCCGAATACTGCGACGATCGTGATCGGTCGACTGGGATAGGTATCGGCGCGCGCCGCCGGGCTCAGCAGCATGGCGGCGGCCGCAAGGGCGAGAAGCAGCTTCTTCATGCGCAGTTCCTCCCTGTCGATCGCACGTTTTGATTTGGCCGGCTGTGCGTCGCGTCTCGGCACGCCGCTCAGGTGATTTGATGGCCTAGATCGCCGCCTCCGAGGTCACATCGAAGAAATGCAGCCGCTCGGGTCGCATCGCAAATCGCAGTTTGTCGCCGCGCTTGGCGCTGATCGTCGGCTCGACCGCCGCCACCATGGTCTGCTCGCCGACCTGCAGGTCGAGCAGCGTCTCGGAGCCGAGACGCTCCACCACCTCGACCATGGCGTCGAAGCAGAGACCCGGCGGGTGGCTGCCGTTCGCCACCTGCATGTCCTCCGGCCGCACGCCGAGGATCACGTCGCGGCCCGCATAGGGCCGCAGCCGCGGCCCTATCTCGGCGGGCACGTCGATCGTGAACCCGCGATTGTCGGCGCGCAGCCCGCCGTTGCCGTCCTGCACGCTCACGGGCGCGAAATTCATCGCCGGTGAGCCGAGGAACCCGGCGACGAAGCGGTTGGCCGGCGTATTGTAAAGCTCGAGCGGCTCGCCCACCTGCTGCACCAGGCCGTTCCGCATCACCACGACGCGGTCGCCGAGCGTCATCGCCTCGACCTGATCGTGGGTGACGTAAACCGCCGTGGTGTTGAGCCGCGTATGCAGCTTCTTGAGTTCGACCCGCATCTGCACCCGCAGCTTGGCGTCGAGGTTGGAGAGCGGCTCATCGAATAGGAACACCTGAGGGTGGCGTACGATGGCGCGGCCGAGCGCGACGCGCTGGCGCTGCCCGCCGGAGAGCTGGCGCGGCTTGCGCCGCAGCAACTCGCCGATGCCGAGGATCTCGGCGGCATCCTGCACCCGCTTGGCGATCTCGCCGCGGTCGATGCCGCGCATTTTCAGCCCGAACGCCATGTTGTCGTAGACGCTCATGTGCGGGTAGAGCGCGTAGTTCTGGAAGACCATGGCGATGTCGCGGTCCATCGGCGGCAGCGCATTGACCACGGTGTCGCCGATCAGGACCTCGCCCGAGCTGATCGACTCGAGCCCCGCCACCATGCGCAGTGTCGTGGTCTTGCCGCAGCCCGACGGTCCGACCAGCACCACGAACTCCTTGTCGCGGATCTCGAGGTTCACGTCCTTCACGGCGTGAACGTCCTTGTCGTAGAACTTGTTCAAGTTGCGGATCAGCACGCGCGCCATGACACTATCCCTTCACCGAGCCCGTGAGGCCGGCCACGTAGTGCTCGACGAAGAACGAGTAGATGAACGCGACCGGGATCGAGCCGAGCAGCGCGCCCGCCATCAGCTGCCCCCAATAGAACACGTCGCCGCGCACCAGCTCCGAGGTGACGCCGACCGAGACGGTCTTCTGCTCGGCCGACGAGAGAAAAACCAGGGCGTAGATGAACTCGTTCCACGACAGCGTGAACGCGAAGATGCCGGCCGAGAGGATACCCGGCAGGGCGATCGGAAAGATGATGTAGAGCATCGCCTTCCAGCGCGTCGCGCCGTCGATGCGCGCGCATTCCTCGAGCTCGCGCGGGATCGCCTTGAAGTATCCCATCAGCAGCCAGGTGCAGAACGGAATGAGAAAGGTCGGATAGGTCAGGATCAGCGCCCACGGCGTGTCGCCGAGCTGGAAGCTGCGGATGATGTCGGCGAGGGGAATGAACAGGAGGGTCTGCGGCACCAGATAGGTGATGAAGATGCCGGTGCCGAGCGCGCCGGCGAAGCGGAACTTCAGGCGCGACAGCGCGTAGCCGGCGAGCAGGCCGCAGAACAGCGAGATCGCGGTCGATAGGAGCGCGATGAACAGGGTGTTCGCCATCCACCGGATGAACAGGGTCTGGGTCAGCAGGTCGGTGATGTGGACGAGCGTCGGATGGTTGGTCCAGAACGGCGCGTAGTTGGGCGCCATCCACGGCCGATAAAGCTCGCGATCCGGCCGCACCGAGGTGACCAGCATCCAATAGAACGGAAACAGCAGCCAAAGAATGAAAATGCCAAGTGGGATGTAGAAGAAGACCCAACGTCGCCACTTCGCGCCTTCGATCATGGCTCAATGCACCTCGACGCGCCGGATGTAGAGGAGCTGGATGACGACGATGATGAGCAGGAACGGGAACATGGCGAGCGAGATCGCGGCGCCCTCGCCGAGCAAGCCGGTGCCGATGCCCAGCTGGTAAGCATAGGTGGCGAACAGCTGGGTCGCGTTCGCGGGGCCGCCGCCGGTCAGCACATAGACCAGCTGGAAATCCGCGAATGTCTGGATCACCGAGAACAGCACCACGACCATGGTCACCGGCAGCAGCAGCGGCCAGGTCACGTGCCAGAAGCGCTGCCACGGCCGCGCGCCATCGATCGCGGCCGCTTCCTGCAGCTCGGGATTGATGGTCTGCAGGCCGGCGAGCAGGCTGATGGCGTAGAACGGAACGCCGCGCCACACGTTGACGATGATGACGGAAATCAGCGCCAGATTGGGGTCGCCGAGCCAGTTGACCCGGCTGTGAATGATGCCGAGCTGAAACAGCGTCCAATTGATCACGCTGAAGGTCGGGTCGAACATCCATTTCCACGCGAAGGTGGAGAGGACGGTCGGGATGATGAAGGGCAGAAGGATGAAGGCGCGGGTGAACGCCTTGCCCTTGAAATTCCGATTGAGCAGCAGCGCCAGCCACAGCCCGAGTGCAAGCTTGAAGATGGTCGCGACGATCGTGTAGACGAAGGTGTTCCACACCGCGATGCGGAAGATGCTGTCGTTGAACAGGGCGACGAAGTTCGCCAGGCCGACGAAGTGCCCGGGAACGCCGACACGGGCATCGGTGACCGACAGCAGGACGCCCTCGACGAACGGATAGGCGATGAAGACGCCGAGCAGGATGACGGTCGGCAGCAGCAGGACGGCCGCGAGCCACCGCTCGTCCTCGAGCAATCGCGTCGCCACGCTTCGGCGCGGTGCCGGCGCGTAGATACGCTGGACGACGAAGTCGCTTACCGCCATGGCCGTTTCCTCGTTGTGGAGGCGACCTGCCGCGCCATTTTTGTTCGGCGGGGCGGGCGGCGACAGCTACCGGGCTATTCGCCGCCGCAGATCATACACGCAGTTCAGGCCGAGTCAGCGTCAAAGTCAGGTGTGAATCTTCTTGACTTCGCTCGTGGCCCACTTGACCGCGTCCTCGGCCGGCATGCCCTGGACTGCCTTGGCGTACATGTCGATGATGATGTACTTGCTCAAGACCTCCGCGGCTTTCTGATCGGCCGGCCCGGCATAGCCCGGGAAGTGCCCGGCGCGGGCCGCCCGCTGGAACGGCAGCATCACCGGGTCCTTGTCCCAGATCGGATCTTTCTCCCAGATCGTCGTCGCGCCGACCGAATAGCCGGCCTGCGAGTCGAACCACTTCTGATACACCGGCTTCGACGTGATCCAGGCGAGGAACTTCTTCGCCGCGTCTTTCTGCTTGGAATAGCCCATCAGCATGTTGGTCATCGGCAGGTGGTAGGCGAACGCGCCGGCCGGGCCCTTGGGCAGCACGCCGTGCAGGATGTCCTTGTAGAGCGGCTCGCCTTTCTCGTCCTGGTATTTGTCCGGCTCGCGCTTGGAAAGGAGATAGATCGAGGCGCCATTGAGGGTCGCCGAGATCGTGCCCGAGAGGAACGCCCGGTTGTTGCTCGAGTCGTCCCAGGCAAGACCACCTTCGTCGAAGCAGTCCTTCCAAAAGCCGACCGCGTATTTGACCGACTCGAGCGTCCCCTTGCTGTCGAGCACGACGGTCTTGCCGTCCTTCTCGACCTCCATGCCGCCGAACGACCACAGGAACGGATACCAGAACGTCGGCGGATCGCCGAAGCTGTGGCTGAGCGCCTGGCCGAGCGGGCGGCCCTTGGCCTTCAGCTTCTTGCCGACCGTGCGATACTCGTCCCAGGTCTCGGGAAACTTGTTGAAGCCGGCCTCGGCGAACCACGACTTGCGGTAGGCGGTCTCGGCGCCCAGGACGCACCACGGCACGCCGAGCCATTTGCCGTTGTTCGCGACGACACGCGACTCGTTGTAGAAGCCGCCCTGGTCCTGGCCGATCTTCTCGGCGACATCGCTCACGTCGGCGACGCTGGCGGCATAGAGCTGCGGCCAGTTGTTGAGCGCGCAGATCACGTCCGGGCCGGTGCCCGACTGGATTGCCGCCGTGGTCCGCGCCTGGATGTCGTTGCCGTTGATCATCTCGATGTTGAGCGTGATGCCAAGGTCCTTCTGGCATTGCGGGATGATCTGCTCGCGCAGGACCTTGTCGGACGTGGGAACGAAATCGTTCCAGCGCAGCCAATGCACGGTCGCGCCCTGGGCGTAGGCGGGCGCACGCGAGGTCGCGAGGATCCCCGCCATGCCGCCCGTGGTCGCCGCAACCGCGCCGGCGCCCGACAGCTGAAGCAATTTTCGCCGATGAATCCGAGGCATTTCCACGTTCCTCCCTATCATCACAGATCTGGCGTGATCTCACAGCTCTGGGGTGTTTTTTGCTCCGTATTTTTTCTTATCGTAGCACACTATCTCCGTTTCGGCCGGACACAAAACGCCGCATTTCGCTCTGCTGCGCTGCCCACTTCCCGACCTGTCGCGTGGCCCGGCTGGAGCGCGAAATGCTACCCAATGCTTGCGATTGGCGCAGGCCTGTTCGGGCGCCGCCGCTGGTTGACCCCTGCATCCCCCGGGCGGTAGCGTTTCCTGCCGAAACCTAGTGTCCCGGTCCCGAACTTCGCAACGGCCTGCGGCGATCTATGTGCGAACTTCGGGATCGATCGGGACACTGGCAAGATCATGATGCCGGCGCCGCTTTTGAACCCGAAGCTCGCGATCGCATTCGCCGCCTGGTGTGTGCGAACTTCGGGTTCGCGGCACCAGTGAAAGAACAACTCGGAGGAAACGCTCCATGCCTTCTTTCGCCATCACGCCGCTCACCGACCATACCGGCGCCGAGGTCACCGGCCTCGATTTCACCCAGCCGATCGACGCTGACACCAAGGCGACGCTCAACCGCGCCTTCGCGGATCATCACGTGCTCGTCATGCGCGATCAGCATTTCGCGCCCGACCAGTTCAAGGCCGCGGCGCAGGTGTTCGGCGACCTGATGCCGCACGACAAGAAAGAGCACCACGTCCCGGGCCACCCGGACGTCTATTACATCTCCAACGACGAGATCGTGAACGGCCGCCGCATCATCCCGGGCGAAACCTTCCATACCGATCACTCCAACCATCCGCGCCCGCCCAAGGCGACGATGCTGTTCGCCATCGAGCTGCCGTCGAGCGGCGGCGACACTCAATATGTCAACATGCACGACGCCTACGACGACCTCCCGGCCGAGACGCGCAAGAAGATCGACGGGCTCAAGGCGGTGCACGCCTATCTCAGCAAGTACAGCCCGCGTCCGCTCGGCGCGATCAGCCAGGACAGCATGCGCGACGTGCCGGCGCCGGGCATTCATCCATTGGTGCGCACCCACCCCGACAACGGCCGCAAGGCGCTTTTCCTCAATCCGGTGCGCATGGAATCGATCATCGGCATGGAGGACAAGGATGCGCTCGCGCTGATCGAGCAGCTGATGCAGCATTCGACGCAAAAGAAATACGAATACCGTCACAAATGGCGGCACGGCGACTGGGTGATCTGGGACAACCGCAGCGTCATGCACCAGGCCAATCCCGACTACGATATGCGTGAGCGGCGCTATCTCTACCGGCTGATGCTGCAGGGCGAAGTGCCGGTGTAACGGTGCCGGCGGGCCGTACGAACCCCATCCCGGCGGGTCAGACCATAATTTTCCGCTATGTCGCCCAGCCACGAAACGTCTTGGCGGTCACCTCGTCGAGGGGAAAGAACGACTCGACGCGCAGCTCCTGCAGCGTCACGTCCTGCGGCGTGCCGAGCGTCGCAATGGCGGTGAACAGCTGCAGTGCGACGTCGCCTTTGCGGAAATGCATCGGCAACACAGGCCCGGCGGCGTCGCTGAGCGGGTCCTTGAGGATCGCGCGGACGTCACGGTAGCCCAGCAGCCGATCGAGCAGCGTCGCCGTCTCGGCCGTGCCGTCCATGGCGGCATCGGCCGCGACGGTGCGCACGAAATATCGCACCACGTCCTCCCAATTCGTGAGATACGGCCGCAGCACGTCCGGCGCGACGAGTGCGTCCGCGAGATTGACGGCGGCGCCGGGCGCGAGCGGCCCGACCAGGAATTCCACCAGGCGCACCGCCCCCTTGTTGGCCTGCAGCAGATTCCAGCGCCGGTCGACCGCAACCGCCGGAAACGGCTCCTGCTGGGCGAGCATGTAGTCGATCGCGCCACGCGCCTGCGCGAGCTCGGGCGCATCGAACCGGCTCTCGCGCCACACCGGCGCAAAGCCCGCCGCCAACAGCAGCGTGTTCTGCTGGCGCAGTGGAATGTCGAGCGCCGCCGCGAGCCGCACGACCATGTCGCGACTCGGCGCCGCACGGCCGACCTCGAGAAATCCGAGATGGCGCGACGAGATGCCGGCGCGCGCCGCGAGCGCCATCTGCGACAGGCCGCGGCGCCGGCGCCACGCCCGCAGCGTCGCCGTGAACCCGTTCGACATCCCTACCTGCCAGGTAGTTGCGGCAAATCGATCATGCGGGAAGATGGCACATCCGGTTTCGACCGCACAGGGCACGGGCCCAGGGGGATGGCTGTTGAGCGAATGGATCGGCGTGCTGATCGGCATCGTGTCGAGCGCGCTCGGCGGCACCGCGGCGGGCGTCACGCGCTATCTGGTCGGCGGCGCCGATGCGGTCACGCTGGCGATCCTGCGCTGGGGCATCGGCTTTGCGTGCCTGCTGCCGATCGCGCTTGTGTTGCGTGTGAAGTGGCCGCCGCGGCGCGATTGGCCGGCCGTCGCGGCGCTCGGCATCGGCTTCTTCGGCCTGTTCTTCATTCTCTACAACGTCGCCATCAGCTACACGACGGCGGCCCGCGCGAGCCTCGCGCTCGCGACGCTGCCGCTGCAGACCATTCTGGTCGGCGGCGTGCTCGGCCTCGAGCCGCTCGGCCGACGCAAGGCGATCGGCGTTGCGATCGCGGTGCTCGGCGTCTTTGCGGCCCTCGCCACCGGCCTCGCGGCGGCGCCGCCGGGCGCCTGGCGCGGCGAGCTGATCATGGCGGCGGCCGTGCTGTGCATGGCGTTTTATAACGTATGGTCGCGGCCATTCATGCAGAGGTCGAGCGCGCTCGGCTTTCTAACCTTCGGCATGGGATGCGGCGCCGCCGCGCTCGTCTCAGTCGGCGTCGGCACAGGACGCATTGCGATGCTCGCGACATTCGGCGCTGCGCAATGGATCGCCGGCGCCTGGCTCGGCGTCGGCGGCGGCGCGGCGGCTTTCGTGCTGTGGGTGCTGGCGCTGCAGCGCGCGACCCCGACGCGGGTCGCCAACACGATGACGGTCAATCCGATCGCCGCCGCGCTGCTTGCGGCTGCCCTCGTCGGCGAGCCGGTGACGCTCAACCTTGTCGCCGGCCTGGTCGCGGTCTTCGCCGGGATCTGGATCGCGACGTCGGGAAAGGATCAGGGCCCATAAGACACTCCCCTGTCCCTGCCGTCGGTCTTGCTCCGGCAAACCGCCTCGGCCCAGGCCCTCGCGCATATGGGCGAGGTGGGCGCCGGAGCGGCTGCCATTGCGCGGCCATGAACGTCCCGGAACGTCCATGTTCAACGCACCGGAGGCGGTCTACCCTACCGCCGAAGGAAGGGACATGAGCGCGCCCACATCGAAGCGCATCACCGGCAGGACTTTTGGAACGGTCAGCGCCGAACAGCAGTCGGCAATGACCGGCTTGGCATTCGTCGAAGGGCTTGCCGACGGGACGTTGCCGCTGAATACGATCGCCGAGACCCTGGGTTACGACATCGTCGAGGCGACGAGCGGGCGTGTCATCATTACGTGCGAGCCGAATGACACCCACCTCAATCCCGCTGGCACCGTTCATGGCGGTCTGTCGGCCACCTTGCTCGACAGCGCCATGGGTCTCGCCATTCGATCGACGCTCGACAAAGGCGCCGGTTCGACCACCCTCGAGTTCAAGATTTCGCTGATACGGCCGATCACGCCTGAAACCGGCCTGATCACGGCGGCAGGCGTCGTGCTCAACTGCGGTCGCCGCGTCGGGACGGCCGAAGGGCGGATCACGGATCGCGAGGGGCGACTGCTCGCCCATGGCACGACGACCTGTCTGATCTTCCAGAGTTGAGGCTGCCTCGACACGTCCGACCGCGACGCCGCGCTCACCCGGTACGAACGGCTTCCACCCGACACAGCAGCCCGCGTGCATCGGGCGAGCCCGAGGCCGGATCGAACGGGCCGTCGTACGCCATGGCGGCGTTGATGTTGACGTCGAGCGCGCCGTGCTGGGGCCCCGGCGCGTCGGGGCGCCACCAGCCCATACCGGTGCTGACGACGTCGGGCGCGGTGGCGTCGGAGAGCTTCGCGCGCAGCCGGCACGGCGGCAGCTGGGCCGGCGTCTCGACGGTGACCCAATCGCCGCCGTCGATACCGAGCGCCCGCGCCGTGTCGGGATGGATCAGCAGGATCGGATCGGGTGAGACCTTCTCGGCCCACGACTGCCCGCGGAAGCGCGAGTGGTGATAGGTCTTCTCGCGGTCGCCGGTGAGCAGGATAAGCGGGTAGCGCGCCCGCACGTCGTCCGCGGCGGCTTCGCGGGCGGGCGGCACGTAGTCGGGCAGCGGGTCGAGCCCGGCGGCGCGCAGGGTCTCGGAAAAAAGCTCGACCTTGCGGCTCGGGGTCGCGAACGGCTGCTCATCAAAATTGCCGAGCCGGTACGCCACCTCGGCAAACCCCTTGCGCTGCAGCTCGGCGAGCGAGATGCCGCTGTCGCCGAGGATGAACTCGTTGAATTCGCGCTGGTCGCGCCACGGGATGAAGCGCCGGGTCAGCGCGCCGCGCGCCTCCAGACGATCGAGCAGCCCGACCGCGATGTCGAGATCGCAACGCGCCTCGCCGTGGGGCGGCGCCGCGTTGCGCGTGTAGAGCACGATCGGCCCCGCCGGCGCGAACGAGACCTCCTCCTCCTCGAGCGCGGTGGTCTTCGGCAGCACGATATCGGCCATCTGCGCGGTCGGCGTCATCTCGTGCGCCGCGACCGCGAAGAAGTCGAGGCTGCGCAGCGCCTCGATGGTGCGCTGGGTGTTCGGATAGGTGACCAGGATGTTGACGCCGCTCGCGTAGAGCGCGCGCATCGGATAGGGCCGGCCGGTGAGGATGGCGTCGAGGACGGTCGGGTTGTGGCAGGCGGTCTGCCAGCCGCGCGGACCCGCCCACAGCGGGAAGCGGTCGGCGCCGAGCGTCTTCCGCTCGATCTCCTCGGGGAGGCGGAACTGCGGCATGTGCAGCAGGTCGAGATAGCTGCGAAAGCCGCGCGGCGTCTTCACGCGGCGATTGCCGCCGAGGCGGTCGACATTGCCGGCGATAGCGACCAGCGAATGAAAGGCGCGAAAGGTCTGCACACCGGCGCTGAACGCGTCGATGCCGTGGCCGCTGACGAAGCAAGAAGGCCCCTGCGCGTAGAGCCGCGCCGCCGCGACGATCTGCCCGGCCGGCATGCCGGTCAGCTCGGCGGCACGGCCGGGCGAGTACCGCGCCGCGCGTTCCTTCAGCGCCTCGAAACCATGGCACCAGCGCTCGACGAAATCGCGATCGTAGAGCCCCTCCTCTATCATCACGTCGATCATCGCCAGCGCCACCGCCGCGTCGGTGCCGGGGCGCGGCCGCAGCCAGATATCGGCGAGATCGCAGGCCGGGATGCGCTTGGGATCGATGACGATCAGCCGCGCGCCGCGCTTCTTCGCCGCTTTGATGGCGGCCCACTGCACCGGATCGGCGGCGCTCGGATTGCGCCCGACCAGCAGGATGCAATTCGTATGCGCGATGTCCTCGCCCGACGTGATGTTGAGCCCCATCGCCCGCGCACTCACGGCGCGGCAGCCGCCGCACAGATCCTGGTTGATCATCCAGTTGGGGCTGCCGAGCGAGCGCAGCAGCAGCGCGACGATCGCGCCGCGGCTGAAGAAGGCGCCGCTGACGGCGCCGGCGAGCGCGAGCGGCCCGTACTGCGTGCGCACCGCCGCGAGGCGGTCCGCCATCTCGTCGAGCGCCGCCTCCCAGGAAATGCGCGTCCAATTGCCGCTGCCGCGTGGCCCGGCCCGACGCATCGGATGAAGCAGACGGCCCGGCCCATAGGTCACGCCGAGCGCGCCGCGGATCCCCTTGATGCAGAACGCGCCCTTCGAGTGCGGCTGATCACGGTTCGGCACGATGTCGGTGACGCGGCCGTTCTCGACGGTGACGAGCGAGCCGCAGCACACCGAGCACTCCCAGCAGGTGCTGGGATGGACGGCGGCGCCGGAGGCCGCGCCCCGGTCGGGCGGCCGCGTTGCGGCGACAGTAACGTCGGTCATGGCAACCGCCATATTGCCACGGCGGCGCCACGTCGCAAGGGAAGCCCTCTCAATCGAGCGAGGTGCCGCTCGCCCTGATCGGTGGGCCCCATTTCTCGATCTCGCTGCGGATGAAGCGGTTGAGCCATTCGGGCGAGCGCTCGTCCTTGGGCACCACCGTGTTGCCGAGCTTCTGCAGGCTCTCACGCGCCTTCGCGTCGTCGAGCGCGGCGCCGAGCGCCTGGTTGAGCCGGGCGATCACGGCGGGCGGCGTCGCCGCCGGCGCGACCAGCGAATACCAGCCCGGTGTGTCGAAATCCTTCAGGCCCTGCTCGGCAGCACTGGCGAGATCGGGCAGCACCGGCGTGCGCTCGCGCGTGAGCGTCGCGATCGCCTTCACGGTGTCGCCGCGGATCTGCGGGAGCGCGGTGGCGATGAAATCGCACATGTAATCGAAGCGCCCGGCGACCAGGTCCTGTTCGGCCATGGCGGAGCCGCGGTACGGGATGTGGGTCACCGCCGTGATGCCGATCGCCGAGTTGAGCAGCAGGCAGGTCACGTGCGGACCGGAGCCGGCGCCGGCCGAGCCGAACTTGAGCAGGCCCTGGTGCGTCTTCGCGTAGGCGATGAAGTCCTGCAGGTTGTTCACCGGCAGATCCTTGCGCACGATGAGGATCGGCGGCGCGGTCGCGACCATGCCAATTCCCGTGAAGTCCTTCACGGCGTCGTAGGGCAGGTGCTTGTAGAGGGCCTCGTTCTGCGTCATCAGACCGGCGGGGCCCATCATGAACTGATAGCCGTCGGGCGTCGCGCGGGCGACGCGCGCCGCGCCGGTGATGCCGCCGGCGCCGCCGACGTTCTCGACCACGATCTGCTGGCCCAGCACCTCGCTCATGCGCGGCACCACCAGGCGCGAGACGATGTCGGCCGGGCCGCCCGCCGCGTACGGCACCACCATGGTGAGGGGCCGCGTCGGCCAGCTCTGCGCCAGTGCCTGCGTGGCGGCCGCGAGGGCGATGACCGTGATGGTCGTGAGCCTGCTGATCGGCATGCGAATTCCTCCCTCGCTCGTCGTTGTCGCAGACGATGCGATGCCGTGAACCATATTGACGACCGCAGGAGGCGATTTCAATCGCGCCGCGATGGCGCGCGTGAGGCTGCGCTGAAGCTTATTTCTCGCACTGCCGGCGCGCGCCGCCGCCGTAGGGCTGATAGGTGCAGTCGGCGGCGTCGAACGACGAGTAGGTGCGCTCGCAGGCATCGACATTGCACGATGCCGGTGGGGCGGCGCCGGTGGTGCTGCCCGTGGTTTGTCCGGGCTGCTGCGTCGTCGCGCGCGCCGACTGCGCGCCGAACGGGCACAGGCGCCGCGCGCCGCCCGAATAGGGCTGGTACGTGCAGTCGCTGGCGCGGAACGAGCGATAGGTGCCGGAGCAGGCCGCGATGTCGCACAGGTTCGAGGCCTGCGAGGTCGGATTGGTGCTCGCCCGATCGTCATCCCGCGGCATCTGCGCGCGGTCGCCCTGTCCGGTCGTCTCGGCCGGCGATGTCGCGGCGACCTGCGGCCCCTCGGACCCGATGAGCGGCGTCGCCTGCGTCACAAACTGCTTCCAGATCGCCGCCGGCACGCTGCCGCCGGTCACGTGCCGCATCGGCGAGTTGTCGTCGTTGCCGAGCCAGACGCCCACCACGAGGTTGTCGGTGAAGCCGATGAACCAGGCGTCGCGATAGTCCTGGCTGGTGCCGGTCTTGCCGGCCGCGAATTCGTCGAGCGCGGCGCCGCGGCCGGTGCCGTGCTCGACGACGCCGCGCAGCAGATCGATCATCGGGTCGCGGACCTGGCCAAGCGTTCGATCGGAGAGAACCGGCGCGGCCGAACGCATCGGGGCGTCCCTCTTCGCCTCGCCGAACCCGGCGATACCCCACGGTCGCAGCGGCATGCGATCGGCACGCACGGCGCCATAGGCGCTGGTCAGGTCGAGCAGGCTCACGCCATAGGCGCCGAGCGCGAGGCTGGGCGTCGGCGACAGCGGCGTCTCGATGCCGAGGTCGCGCGCGGTCGCAATCACCTTATTGAGCCCGACCCCCATCGCGAGCCGCACCGCGGCAGTGTTGATCGAATGCGCAAATGCGTCGGCGAGGGTCATGCGCCCGTAATGCGCGCCGCCATAGTTGTCCGGCTCCCAGCCTTTGATGTCGATCGCGCTCGCATCGATCGTGTCATTGGGCGTGTAGCCGGCGCGCAGCGCCGTCAGATAGACGAACAGCTTGAAGGCCGAGCCGGGCTGCCGGTTGGGTGCGATCGCGCGGTTGAACTGACTTGCCCCATAATCTCGCCCGCCGACCATGGCGACGACGGCGCCGTCCGGCCGCATCGCCACCAGCGCGCCCTGCGAGATGTGGAGCTGGCGCCCCTGCGTCGCCAGCGCCTTGTCGAGGATGTCCTGCGCCAGTTTCTGCACGTCGGGCACCAGCGTGGTGCGCAGGCGCAGGCTGCCTTTATGCGCGCCGACGACGGCGGGCGCCTGGGTGCGCACCCAGTCGGTGAACCAGGATCGGGCCGGCGTCAGCTGCGGCGTGAGCTTGGGCACCGCCGGCTGCGCCCTCGCGGCGTCGGCGGCCTTCGCTTCGACGTAGCCATACTCCACCATGGCGTCGAGCACGGCCGCGGCGCGCGCCTGTGCGGCATCGAGGTGGCTCAAAGGATTGTACTGCGACGGCGCCTGGATCAGACCGGCGAGCATGGCGGCCTGCGCGAGCGTGAGCTCGCGCGGGTCCTTGTCGAAATAGAGCCGGGCCGCCGCCGCCATCCCATACGCGCCGGCGCCGAGGTAGACGCTGTCCAAATAGCGGCGGAGGATTTCCTGCTTGCCGAGACGCGTCTCCAGCCACAGCGCGACGAACGCCTCGCGCAGCTTGCGCGCATAGGTGCGGTTGTCGCCGACGTAGCGCATCTTGACGAGTTGCTGCGTGATCGTGCTGCCGCCCTCGACGATGCCGCCCGCCTGCGCATTGCGATGGGCGGCGCGCAGGATCCCGACCGGGTCGACGCCGAAGTGATGGTAGAAGCGATGGTCCTCGATGCTCAGCACCGCGTTGATGAGGAACGGCGGGAAATCGGCGATCGGCGTGTCCGGGCTCTTGATCGGCCCGAGCCGGCCGAGGGGCGCGCCATTCGCGGCCTCGAGCAGCAGGCTCGGCTGCTCGGCCTGCTCGGGCGGCGGGTTGAGAGTGAGCCCATTGAGCGCCCACACCATGCCGAGCGCAAACGCGAGCGCGCCGACGATCGCGACGCCGAAGAGAGCGATCCCGAAGCGCAACGCGAAGCGGCGCAGCACCTTGCGGCTCGCCCGCCGCCACGCCGCACCATCCGGCCGCAGCGCCCGCAGCGACGCCCGCGCGACGCGCGGCATCGCGGCGCGCAACGAAGAGCGCAGCGCAATGGTCAGCGCCGCGAGATCGCTGCCGACCGCACGAAGGAATTCGCGAGCGGCCGCCCCGCTGCGGCTGGCATGCGCCGCCGACCCCGGCCCCTGCGACGCGTCGGCTGCGCGCTCCGTATCGGCCGAATTATTCTGCATCGCATGGAACCGGTGAGCGGATGTCCGGAACAGCAGGAACCCCTGTGCTCTTCAACGTGCTCGGGCCGATATGGTTGCGGCGCGCCGCAGCGCCTGCCGCAGCGCCGAAACGCGCTTCGTCCGCCGAATCGTTAAGGCATCAGCCGAAAACGGCCGCGCTCATTCGGCCTTGATGTCGGCCGCGCGAATGACCTTCCCCCACTTCTCGGTCTCGGCGGCGATGAGGTTGCGGTAATCCTCGGCCGAGCCGGTGAGCAGCATGCCGCCCATGTCGGCGAGCCGCGCCTTGATGGTGGCGTCGGCGAGGGCGGCGTTGATCTCGTGGTTGAGCTTTTCGACGATCTCGCCCGGCGTGGCCTTCGGCACCGCGACGCCGAACCAGGAGCTTGCCTCGTAGCCGGGCACGAAATCGCTGACGCAGGGAATGTCGGGCAAGGCGTCCGAGCGCTTGGTCGTGGTCACCGCGAGGGCGCGCAGCTTGCCGGCGCGGATATGGCCGAGCGACGCCGTCATGGTGGCGAAGCCGACCTGCACCTGACCGCCCATCAGGTCGATCATGGCGGGTCCGTCGCCATGGTATGGGACGTGCTGCAGCTTGACACCCGCCAAGCCATTGAACATCTCGCCCGCGAGATGGCTCGCGGTACCGACTCCGGCCGACTCGTAGCTCAGCTTGCCCGGATTGGCCTTGGCATAGGCGATCAGCTCCGGGACGCTCTTCACCGGCAATGCCGGATTGACCTCGAGCACGTTGGGGACGCGCACGACGCCGGCGACGGGCGCGAGATCGCGCAGGAAATTGTAGCTCAAGTGCGGATAGAGCCAGCCATTGGTCGCCGCGACCGGCGCCACCATCAGCAGCGTGTAGCCGTCGGCCGGCGACTTCACCACCGCCTCCGTCGCGATGTTGGCGCCGGCGCCCGGGCGGTTCTCGACGATGAAGGTCTGGCCCAGCCGGGCCGTGAGCGACGGCGCGAGCAGGCGCGCCAGGATGTCGGTGGTGCTGCCGGCTGCGAAGCCGACGATGATGCGCACCGCGTGCGACGGATAGGTGTCGGCGCGCGCCGTCGCGGCAAGCGTGGGCAGTGTGGCGGCACCGGCGGCGAAATTCAGGAATTGGCGGCGATCGAATTGCATGTCGGTGGCCCTCGAGGCTTCGTTTCCCTCGACGCGCCTGTCGCGCGTCGTCTTGGTCGCCGTCCTTTGTTCATGACTGAACGGGAGAAATCCCGCGGCGCATTGCGGCGACGCTACACGAACTCTCGACCTGGGTGTAGGGCGGCAGTGTCGCGGCCGGCATCGCCGCCGATTGCGGTTCGCGCCGCCGCGTGCGATGTCCCGGTCCGTCATTTTCATGCATCGGGAATTCACCTCATGAGCCTGCCGGAAGAACGTCGCCGCCGTATCGTCACCACCCATGTGGGCAGCCTCCCGCGTCCGCCTTCGCTGTCGGCCAAGCTGCTCGCCCGCTCGCAAGGGCAGCGCATCGACGCCGAGGCGTTCGGCGACGAGCTCGGCACCTCCGTACGGGCGATCGTCCGGCAGCAAAGCGAGCTCGACGTCGACGTCGTCAGCGACGGCGAATTCTCCAAGATCAGCTTCCAGTACTACGTCACCGATCGCCTCGGCGGCATCGAGCCGATCACGCCCGCGCCCGGTCGGCGCGTGACCCGCGAGAACAGCGCCTTTCCGACGTTCTATCGCGACGGCGCGCACTCCGGGACGCAGCCGACGCGCTTCGCTTGCACGGGCCCGATCCTCTACACCGGCCAGGCCCAGCTCGCCGCCGACATCGCCAACCTCAAGGGCGCGCTCGCCGGCAGCCGACGGGTCGATGCGTTCATGCCGTCGGTCTCGCCGTCGAGCTGCGTCGGCCTGATGGAGAACCGCTACTACAAGACTCCGGAGGAGCACCTTTATGCCGTGGCCGAGGCCTTGCGCGAGGAATACCAAGCGATCGTCGCGGCGGGCTTCATGCTGCAAATCGACGACCCCCGCCTTGCCATGCACTACATGCTCAACCCCGGCGAGAGCGTCGACGCGACGCGCGCCTGGGCGCGGCGACGCATCGAGGCGCTCAACCACGCCCTGCGCGACTTGCCGCCCGAGCGCGTGCGCCATCACACCTGCTATGGCATCAACATGGGGCCGCGCACGAGCGACATCGAGCTCAAGCACCTCGCCGACCTGATCGTGACAATCCGCGCCGGCTACTATTCGTTCGAGATGGCCAATCCGCGCCACGAGCACGAGTGGCGGGTGTGGGAGAGCGTGAAGCTGCCCGACGGCAAGGTGCTGATGCCGGGCTGCATCACCCATGCCTCCGTGATCGTCGAGCATCCCGAGCTGGTCGCCGAGCGCGTCGTGCGGCTGGCGAAGGTCGTCGGGCGCGAGCGCGTGATGGCGAGCTCCGACTGCGGTTTCGCGTCGACGCTCAATCCCAACGAGCGGCCCGAGATCGAGCCCGAGATCGTGTGGGCGAAATTCGCGAGCCTCGCCGAAGGCGCGCGCCTGGCAACGAAGATGCTGTGGGGTTAGCGTGGGAGGCGAGCGCGATGTCGGCGCTCCCTTTCGCCGCGCCTCGCCCGGGGAGAGGGAGCGCCGGCGCCGGTGCTAAACTCACGCGATGATCCTGCGACTCGATCGGGAGAGAAGGTTCGATGCCGCATGTCCAACTCCACATGATCCGCGCGGTCCTCCTCGTCGCATCCCTCGCGCCCGCCCTCGCAGCCGCGCAGGACTATCCCACCCGGCCGATCCGCCTCGTGGTCGGCTTCGCGGCGGGGGGGCCGACCGACATTCCGGCGCGCTACGTGGCGGACAAGCTGACCGACATGCTCGGCCAGCGCGTGGTGGTCGAGAACAAGCCGGCGGCGGCCGGCATGGTGGCGACGCGCGATGTGCTCGCCCAGCCGCGCGACGGCTACACGCTGCTCCTGTGCACTCATTTCGAGGCGATCAACACGGCGATCTATCGCCATCCTGGCTTTGCGCTCGCCGACCTCGCGCCGATCTCGCTGATCTCGAAATACTATTACGGCCTCGTGCTCGCCGATTCGATTCCGGCGACCGACGTCGCGTCGTTCGTTCGCTACGCCAAGGCGCATCCGGGCGACGTCCGCTACGCGACGATCGGCGCCGGCTCGGCGCAGGAGATTTTTGCCCATCAGCTCGAGCGCCTCGCCGGCATCAGCATGACCAAGGTGCCCTATCGTAGCGGGCCGATGGCGCTGCAGGACCTGATCCCGGGGCGCATCCAGTTCTACGTGTCACCGGTGATCGGCATCATTGCGCAGGCGCGCGCCAAGCAGCTCAAGCTGATCGGCGTCTCCAGTGCAGAGCGCCTCGCGGCCGTCCCCGAGACCCCGACCCTGCGCGAGCAGGGCATCGATTTCGTCCGCTTCGGATGGCTCGGCATCTGCGCCGGCACGGGCACGCCGCCTGCCGTGATAACCAAGCTCAATCACGCGATCTCGACGATCGTCGCGTCGCCCGACTATCAGCAGGTGACCGCGAAGGCGGGCTCGATTCCGCAATCCTCCTCGCCGGACGAGTTGCGCAAGACGATCGAGCAGACGCGCGCCGACGTCGAGGGCACGATCCGCGAGTTCGGCCTACAGCAGGACTAGCCGGCCGGGGCGTCATACGCGAGATCCCCCGCCGGCCGCGATTCATGCCATCATCGTCGACATGAAGCGCTCGACCGCCTGAACTGAGCGTAGTGAAGCCGAGGGGACGTCCATGAACGGCGCCGATGTCATTGCCGATATCCTCAAGCGCGAGGGGACGGAGTTTCTAGCCTGTTATCCGCGTAATCCGTTGATCGAGGCCTGCGCGGCGATCGACATCCGCCCGATCCTGTGCCGGCAGGAGCGTGTCGGCGTCGGCATGGCGGACGGTTTCTCGCGCATGCGCCGCGGCCGGCAGAACGGCGTGTTCGCCGCGCAGAACGGGCCGGGCATCGAGAACGCATTTGCCGGCGTCGCCCAGGCCTATTCGGAAAACGTGCCACTGCTCGTCATCCCGGCCGCCGCCGGACCGGAGCGGCAATATATCCGTCCGAACTTCCGCGCCGCCGAGGTGTTCGGGCCGGTGACCAAGTGGTCCGCCATGGCATCCTCGGTGCAGGAGCTGCCCGAGCTGATGCGCCGCGCGTTTCACGCCATGCGCAGCGGCAAGCCCGGGCCGGTGCTCGTCGAGGTGCCGAACCCGGTGTTCGAGGCCGAGTTCGCCGGCAAGATCGATTATGTGCCGGTCGCGATGGGGCGCATGGCGCCCGATCCGGAGGCGATCAAGCAGGCGGCGCGCATGCTGCTCGCGGCCAAGAACCCGGTGCTGTGGGCCGGCCAGGGCGTGCACTACGCCGATGCGAGCGATCGGCTCATCGCGCTCGCCGAGCTCCTGCCGGCGCCGGTCGTCGCCACCAATCCGGGCAAGAGCGCGATCCCGGAAAATCATCCGCTGGCACTCGGCGCCGCGACGCGGTCGAGCCCGAAGATGTACGCGCAATTCCTCAAGGGCGCCGACCTCGTGGTCGCGATCGGCTCGAGCGTCACCAAAACGAATTTCGGGCCGAGCGTGCCGCCGGGCAAGACGCTGATCCATTCGACCAACGATCCGGGCGACATCAACAAGGATTATCGCGCCGACCTCGGGTTGATCGGCGATGCCGCCCTCGTGCTCGATGCGCTGATCGCCGAGGTCGGCAAGACGCGAGGGCCCGATGTCCGCGCGCTGAGCGCGCTGAAGCAGCAGATCGCCGCCAGCAAGGACGAGTGGCTCGCCGAATGGGCGAAGCACCTCGATTCGGACGAGGTGCCGATCAACCAATACCGCGTGATCCGCGACCTGATGCGCACGGTGGATCGCGACAACACCATCGCGACGCATGACTCGGGCAGTCCACGCGAGCAGTTCCTGCCGTTCTGGGAGACGACGGCATCGCACTCCTACATGGGTTGGGGCAAGTCGACCCAGCTCGGCTATGGCCTCGGCCTGATCATGGGCGCGAAGCTCGCCTCCCCCGAGAAGCTCTGCATCAACATCATGGGCGACTCGTCGTTCGGCATGACGGGCCTCGACATCGAGACCGCGGCGCGCAATCGCATCCCGATCCTCACCATCGTGTTCAACAACGGCATCATGGCGGCCGAGCGCAGCGTGCTGAAGCTCTCGGACGCGAAGTACCGCACGATGGACGTGGGCGGCAACTACACCAAGGTCGCCGAGGGCCTCGGTGTCGCGTCGCGCCGCGTGGAGAAGCCCGCCGACATCGTACCGGCGATCAAAGGCGCGGTCGATGTGGTCAACGGCGGCGCGCCCTACCTGCTCGAGTTCGTCGTCAAGGAAGGCCAGGAGTTCTCGCGGTATTGACCGGAGGGAACGAGGTCCGCTCAGCGATGGACAGCGCAGCCGCATGATGGGGCGTGGTAGCGCCCATTGGGCTCGACCATGCCGCCCTTGCCGTACATGTTGCGCGGCTTCGCCCAGTCGCCGAGCGAGTGGTAGGGGCCGGTCTCGTTGCGCCCCTTCGGCATGACGTCGAGAATGCCGTAGATGCCGAGCGCCTCCTCGCCGCCACGGCCGTAGCCCGAATAGGTGTGGAATATCTCGCCGGCCTCGTTCTTGTAGAAGATGCTGCGGCCGGACAGGTCCTGCAGCTTGGCGGCCCACTCCTGGGCCACGCCATAATTGTATTGGGCGCGCCCGGCGGCGACATCGTCCGGCCGGAAGGAGACGTTGAAGTCGTAGTTGAAGTCGCTGTCGAACGACGAGACCCAGAGAAACCGCCAACCCATGCGCTTGCGCACCAGTTCGATCTCCTCGATCGGCGCGCGGGCGACGACAGCGTAGCTGACGTCGTGGTTCTCGAGGTGCGGCAGGAGGTCGGTCATGTGGTCGACCTCGAGCGAGCAGCCGACGCACTGGTGTTGTGCGCCGGGCGCCATCATGAAGTGCTTGATGTAGAGTTGGCTGCGCCCCTGAAAGAGGTCGGACAAGGTGAGCTTTCGCTCCGGCGCGCTGAAGACGTAGGGCTTCTCGATCCGAACCCACGGCAAGCGCAGCCGCTCGGCCGCGACCAGGTCGCGGTGGCGCGTCAGGGCCTTTTCCTGCTTCAGAAGGGCGCGGCGCGCCTCGGTCCATTCCTCACGCGATACGATCTGATGCTGCATCTCATTTTGCTCCCTGGCTTCACGCCCCCTCGGCTTCACGCGGCCGCGCGCTCGATACCGGCAGTCGCGACCAGCGCCGCGAGCCGCTTGCGCGCGTAGAACATGCGCGTCTTCACGGTGCTCTCCGGGATGCCGACGATCTCGGCGATCTCGCGGATGGATTTCTCCTGGTAGTAGACGAGATCGATGATCTCGGCGTGCTCGCGCGAGAGGGCGGAAAGCGCGTTGCGCACCACGGTGCGCGTATCCTTCTGACCGAGCTCCGCCTCGGGGTCGAGCGCCGGATCGACGGCATTCTGCGCGGCATCGCACTCGAGCGACTCGGTCGGCCGCCGGCGAGCGGCGTCGAGCGCCCGGTGGCGCGCGATCCCGATGAGCCAGCTCGACACCGAGGAGCGGCCCGCGTAGCGGCCCGCATGCTGCCAGGCGTCGATGAAGGTCTCGCTCACCGTGTCCTCGGCGAGGGCGGCATCGCGCACGATGCGCAAGATGAAGCGATAGACCTTGACTTGGTGGCGCTCGAACAGCGTGCGCATGGCGGATCTGTCGCCGTCCGCGATCTGCTTGATCAGAACCGCGTCGGACAGCGCCGTCATGCGCTCGCGAGACATCAAGAAGGCGAACTTGCTCATGGCTCCCCTCCCCCACTCCATATTTGCAGTTGGATGTTTCACCGGCCTCGTGGCGTCCGCACGCGAGGGCGGGCTCAATGCGGGTTCGAGGTCAGGCCTCGAACAGGACCTCGAAGCCGCCGTAGATCAGCCGCTTGCCGTCGAACGGCATCGGGTTGACCTCTGGCCTGATGCGCGGGTCGGCCATCACCTTTTTCGTGCCCTCGTCCCGGGCCTGCCGTGACGGCCAGACGATCCACGAGAAGACCACGGTCTCGTCGTCCTGCTTCTTCACCGCCATCGGAAACGACGTCAGCTTGCCGTCCGGAACGTCGTCGCCCCAGCATTCGACCATCTTCAGCGCACCGTGCTCCTTGAAGACGACCGCGGCCTCCTGCACGTGCCTTCTGTATTCCTCGCGCTTCGCGGTCGGCACGGCCGCTACGATGCCATCGACGTAAACCGGCATTGTCGTCACTCCTCGGTTGGACGGTTGAATAGTTGCAGGACATAGCGGCGCAGATGCGCGACGCAGTCGCGCGCGACCTCGGGGCCACCCTTGGCCTTGGCGAGAATGAACGATCCTTGCAGCACCGCCTGGGTGTAAAGTCCGAGGCTCTCGGCGCTCCATGTCGCGTCGGGCGCGTAAAGCGCCTTGGCGGCGGCGATGTCCTCGGCGACGCGGTCGGCATGCCGGACGATGTAGGTCTCGCACGCCTGCCGGATCGCCGGATGCGAATCGTAGGCCTCCTGCACCATGGTGCCGAGGAGGCAGGTGAACTCGGCAATCGGCCCCGTGAGGATCGCGGCGCGGAAGTCGATATACCCGAGCAGGCGATCGAGGGGATCGGCGTGCTGGTGATAGGGCGCACTGCCGAACAACTGCTCCGCCATTCGCGAGAAGTGCGCGGCTGCCTCGACGCCGAGCTCTTCCTTGCTCTTGAAGTGATGGAAGAAGGCTCCCTTGGTGACACCCGCGGCTCCGCAGATGTCGTCGACCGTGGTCGCCGAGTAGCCCTGCTCGCGGATGACCCGCATCGCGGCATCGAGAAGGCGGCTGCGCGCGTCGGGCTGGGCTGAGGAGCGGGTGGCTTTCGTGTTCATGACGTTTCCATACCAACTAGTCGGTATGTATGTCAACCAAAATTTTTCACTCATCATTTCAATTGCTTCCGAGGGGCAGCCGCAGAAGATGCGCGCTCCGTCCGGCGTCCGCACACGGTAGGCCCTCGAAATATCGGGCGCGAGGCGCTGGCGCGGGGGCGGCCTCGCTGCGGATCACCAGCTCATCCGGCGCGTCGGCGCGCGGCGCGATTGATCCGCGCCTGCCGCGACCCATATTGGCGTCACCTCTATTGACACCAAATTAAATTGGTGTCATCCTCGATGACATGAAAGATGACGTCCGTCCCTATGTCATGAAGGCGCGCGCCGAGTCGGTTGCGGCGAACCGACGGCGGATCATCGACTGTGCGCGGCGCCTGGTCATGGCGCGTTCGTTCGACGCCGTGACGATCGACATGGTCGCGGCAGATGCCGGGACGACGGCGCGTACCGTGCTGCGGCTGTTCGGCGGCAAGGACGAGCTGTTTGCCGCGGCCTTGGACTCGATCGGTCAGTTCCGCCCGGGGCCGATCGTGCCCGGCGACACGGTCGCGCTGGTGAGCGGGACCTATGACTTCTACGAGAAGATCGGCGACACGGTGATCCGCTGGCTCGCCGACGAGCCGCGGCTGCCGGCGATGCGCGCCCGCCTCAATATCGGGCGCAGGCATCTGCGCGCCTGGGTCGCGGAAGCCTTCGCGCCCGCGCTCGGCCGCCTGCAGGGCACTGCCCGCAAGGAGCTGCACGACGCGCTGATCGTCGCCTTCGACGTCTATGCCTGGAAGCTGCTGCGCCGTGACTTCGGTCTGTCGCGCCGCGCCGCCGAGGCGACCACGCTGCGTATGGTTCGTAGTCTCATCGAGGAGCGACAGGATGGCTAGGATGCTCTGGCTCAACTGGTCGGGCGGCGGCAACCTGCCGCCGAGTCTCGGCATCGCGCGCGTGCTCACCGAGCGCGGCCACGCGGTGGCCTTCGCGGGCCGGCCCGAGATGGTGCCGCGGGTCGAGCGCGCCGGCTTTCGCGCCATCGAGCTCACGCGCGCCTACGGGCAGGCCGACCGCTATCCGGCGAACAAATGGCTGCCCAAGGCTGCGAGCTTTCTCACCTCGCCGGCGGTCGCCGAGCAGATCCACGAGCTGCTTGCCGCCGAGGATCCCGACCTCGTCATCGTCGACCAGATGTTTCCGGTCGCGCTCGTCGAAGCCGCGCGCTTCGGCCGGCCCTCGGTCGCGGTTTGCCACACGACGGTGTGGCGTGCGCTGCCGATGTGGCGGAAGTTTTTCGCCATGCTGGTCGGCCTGCGCACGGAAGCCGGCTTCGCGCCGATGCCGTCCGATCTCGAGAGCCTATGGATGATCCAGGACAAGATGATCGCCACCACGCTCAAGTCGCTCGACGACGTGCCAGGCGATCTCGGCAGCGCGCACAAGCTCTGCCACGTCGGCCCCGTGCTGGAACGCGAGCGGCACGGCGTGCGTGTCGCGCTGCCGTGGGATGATCCCTCGGTGCCGCTCGTCCTCGTCAGCTTCAGCACCGCGCCCGAGCAGGGATCGGTGGCGAAATTCCAGAACGCGATCGCGGCGCTTTCGCGCCTGCCGGTGCGCGGCGTCGTCACCGTGGGCGACAGCGTCGATCCGGCCGCGCTCACGCCGAGCGACAATGTCGTCGTCGTCGCCACCGCCGACCACGACGATCTCATGCGCCGCGCGAGCCTCGTGCTCACCCATGGCGGTCACGGCACGTTGATGCGTGCGCTGACGCATGGCCTGCCGATGGTCGTCGTCCCGGGCCTCGGCGGCGACCAACCCATCAATGCCGCCGCCGTCGAGGACTGGAAGGTCGGGCGCGCGCTGCCGGCCGACGCCGGTGCGGACATGATGCGTGAGGCGGTCGGCGCGGTTCTGGGCGCGGGCTCCTATCGCGATCACGCCGCAGCGATCGCCGCCGAGCTCGCCGGCGCGGATGGCGCACGCACAGGCGCGGACGAGATCGAAGCGCTGCTGTCGAGCCGCCTGCGCAAGGCGTCGTAGCGCTCGGCGTGACGCCCGTCACAACTTGTCGCTTACCCGACGTGCTCCCCGAACCCTCCGTCGCCGCCGGCCGACGAACGGACGGGCAGATCGCCCGAACCCGACGGAGACCACCATGTCGATCCGCACATCCACGCTCGCCCTTGCCGCGATCGCCGCGCTCGCGATCTCAGCCGTCATGCCCCGCAGTGCTCTTGCGTTCGGTCACACGAATCGAGCGACCACGTCCGCGCATGTCGTCATCACGACAACCCGCGCGGCGTACGCCTACGGTCGGGGTTACGGACGCGGCTGGTGCTACTGGCACCCGTACGCCTGCTATCGTGCGCAATGAAATTGCAGCTGGGCGTGCGGTCGACCGTCTCGCGGGCGGTCCTCATCGAGTTGCGCCGGATCGGGCTCTCGCGCCAACGCCGTGGCCACAGGAGTTGCTCGCCCCGAGCGCGCGGATGGTGGCCGCGGCGTGCGCCGCGCCCGCGATCAGCAGCATCGCGGCCGCGAGGCAGCCGGGCCGGATGCGCCGCCAGCTCATTGCGCGACGGTGCTCGGGTTCTTCTGATCCGCCACCATGAACACCAAGATTTTGGTTCGCGTATCTCGGCTCGGATTGCGCGAGGTCGAATGCAGCGCGCCGGGCGGCTCGTAGAACACCTCGCCCGCCTTCAACGTGCGCGGCGCCTCGCCGTTGATCGCGAACTCATAGGTGCCCTCGAGTACGTAGCCGAACGTGTGGTGACCGGGATGCCGATGCGGCGGGCTGCTCGCAAGCGGCGGGCGGTCGAGCAACGAGATGCGCACCTCGCGCCCGGGCAGATCCGGCAGCGGCTGGGTGAGCAACTGGGCGGGCGGCGACGCCGCCGGCTGGGCGCCCGATGGGCGAATGCTTGCGGTGACGGTGATCGAGAGCAGCGAGGCGGCCGCTGCGATCACGACATAGGAGCTGGTCGATCCTCTGCGCATGTGCGTTCCCTCCGCGGTGAGGAAACAATAGAATAGGCCTCGAGGCCACGCGAAGCCATCACAAGAGGGCGTCCGCAAAATCGGGACGCACGCCAGGGAGCAAGTCATGACGCGACCGTTCGAAGGCATCCGGGTGATCGACGTGACGCATGTGCTCGCGGGGCCGTTCGCGGCCTATCAGCTCGCCGTGCTCGGCGCCGACGTCATCAAGGTCGAGCATCCCGACGATCCCGACCAGAGCCGCGGCAGCGGCACCGACAAGGCCCTCAGCCGCGCGCAGATGGGCACCGGCTTTCTCACCCAAGCGTCGAACAAGCGCTCGATCACGCTGGACCTCAAGACCGAGGCCGATCGCGCCAGGCTCAAGAAGCTCGTCGCCACCGCCGACGTGTTCGTCGAGAACTACCGGCCGGGCGCGCTCGAGGCGCTCGGCCTCGGCTACGATGCGCTCGCCGCGATCAATCCGCGGCTGATCTACGCCTCGTTCTCGGCGTTCGGCCAGACCGGTCCACGGCGTGAGCAGACCGCCTACGATCACGTCATCCAGGCGACATCCGGCATCATGGCGATGACCGGCACCAAGGACGTGTCGCCGATCATGTTCGGCTCGCCGGCGATCGACTACGCGACCGGCATGACCGGCGCCTTCGCGCTCGCCTCGGCCCTGTTTCAGCGCGAGAAGACCGGCCGGGGCCAGCGCATCGACATGGCGATGCTCGACGTCGCCATGATCCTGATGAGCTCGCATCTGACCGGCTACCTGCGCAACGGCACCCATCCGAAGCCGCACGGCAACCGGCACGCGCACGCGACCAACGGCGCCTACGCGACCAAGGACGGGCTGGTGATGCTCGGCGCGAGCAACTTGCGCCAGCAGCGCCGGCTTTGGACCGTGCTCGAGCGCCCCGACATGATCAAGCGCACCACCGACGAGCGCGAGGCGGATCACGCGCGCGAGACGGCGGTGCTCGCCGAGATCATGCTCACACGCACCGCCGACGAGTGGGAGCAGTTCCTCCAGGCGCGCCACGTCCCAGCGGCGCGCGTGCGCACCATGGGCGAGGCCCTCGCCGACCCGCAGGTCGCGAGCCGCGGCGTCGTGCACCGCCACGCCGGCGCGCCCGGTATCGACGGCGATTTCAGCGTGCCGGTCGCCGCCTTCATGTTCGCCCACGGCGGCCCGCGCATCGACACGCCGCCGCCGCGGCTCGGCGAGCACAACGAGGAGATCTTCGCCGAGCTGGATCGCCGCGACGCGGTGCGCAAGGTGGGGACGTGACCGGACGATACGTTCCGGAATATTGCTCCCGCGCTTCTTCTGGCGAAGCTCGCCGCTGCCGCGGGTCCCTCGGCTTGCATCGAGCCGTACCAACGAGTGCTGGCGTCTTCATCTGAGAGGTTCAATCCAGCGTCTCGCGATAGAACCACGCCGCGATGCCGATCACGACCAGGGTGAACAGCGCCATTGGCCAGAGCTGAGGCAGGATATCGGCGAACGTATTGCCCTTGAGCAGGACGCCGCGCACGATGCGGATCGCATGGGTGGTCGGAAACAGCTCCCCGATCAACTGCGCCCACCGTGGCATGCCGCTGAATGGGGTGAAGAAGCCGGACATCAGGAAGGACGGCAGCAGCGTGAACTGGGCAAGCTGCTGCGCCTGCATCTGGTTGCTCGCGATGGTCGACAAGGTGAGGCCGAGCGCGAGATTGCTGGCGATGAAGATGCCGAGCGCGACCAGCAGCAGCGCGAGCGAGCCGTGCATCGGCAGCTGGAACACGACCGCCGAGATGACGAGAATGACCGCGACCTGCAGATAACCGATCAGCACGTAGGGCGCGATCTTCGCCAGCATGACCTCGATCGGCCGCACCGGCATCGCCATCAGATTTTCCATCGTGCCGCGCTCCCGCTCACGGGTGATCGAGAGCGTGGTGATGAACAGCGTCGACATGATCAGCACCATGCAGATCAGGCCGGGGACGATGTTGAGCACCGTCAGCTGGTCGGGGTTGTAGCGGGCGTGCAGCACGAACTGGAACGGCGGCGATCCCGCCTGCGTCCGCCGGATCGGCGGCAGGTCGCGGTCGAGCGCCGCCATGATGCCGCCGAGCGCCCCGGTGGCGTAACCGATCGCGCTCGGATCGGTCGCGTCGGCATCGACGAGAACCGCGGGGGAGTCGCCGCGATCGACCGACCGGTCGAAGTTGGGAGGAAAGTTGATGACGAACAAGAGCTCGCCTTCGGCGATCCCGCGCTCGGCTGCCTGCTCGGAGGCCAGCGTGCGCACGTCGTAATATCCGGTGTTCTGCAAGGCGGCCACGATCGTGCGCTCGTATTTCGACGGTTCGGCGAACAGGAGGCCGGTCGGCAGGTGCTTCGGATTCGTGTTGATGGCGTAGCCGAACAGCAGGAGCTGCATGATCGGCAGCATGATGATCAGGCGCAACGTGAACGGATCGCGCCGCACCTGGATCCATTCCTTGCGCAGCAGCGACCACACGCGCTTGCCCGAGAGGCCGATCATGGCGCCTCCTGTTGCTCGCGCAGCTGGTGAATGAACACGTCCTCGAGGCGCGGCTCGACCTCGCGCCAGGTCAGCTCGGGGAAGGCCGCGATGCTGCGCTCGAGGGCGGCGCGGTCGGTGCCGCCGACATGCAGCGCACGGCCGAACACCGCCGCCGCCTCGACGCCCGGCATGGCGCGGATGCGGCGCGCCGCCTCGTCCACGCCCGCGCCCTCCGCATCGTAGGTCACGAGGCGCGAGTGCCGGGCGATCGTCAGCGCATCGCCTTCGACCACGATGCGGCCGCCGGCGAGATAGACGATGCGGTTGCAGCGCTCGGCCTCGTCCATGTAGTGGGTCGAGACCAGCACGGTCAGGCCCTCGCCGGCCATGTCGCGGATGAGGTCCCAGAACTCGCGCCGCGCCTTGACGTCGACGCCGGCGGTCGGCTCGTCGAGCAGCAGCAGCTTCGGCCGGTGCAGCACGCAGGCGGCGAGCGCGAGCCGCTGCTTCCATCCGCCCGAGAGGTAGCCGGCGAGCATGTCGGCGTAGCCGCCGAGCTCCATGCGCGCCATGATCTCGCGCACCGCCGCCTCGCCGTGCGGCATCTCGTAGACGCCGGCGACGAGCTCCAGGTTTTCGGAGACGGTGAGATCCTCATAATAGCTGAAGCGCTGCGTCATGTAGCCGATCTGGCGGCGGATCGCGGTCGCATCGCGCAGCAGGTCGAGGCCGAGGCAGGTGCCGCTGCCGCCGTCCGGCTTGAGCAGCCCGCACAGCATGCGAATGGTCGTGGTCTTGCCGCTGCCGTTGGCGCCGAGAAAGCCGCACACCTCGCCCTGGGCGACCTGGAGCGTCAGGCCGTCGACCACCGTGCGGGCGCCGAAGCGCTTGCGCAAGTCGCGCACGTCGATGACGTAGTCGGTCATTGCTGCCGCCATCATCACCGTCCCGGCGCTGCCGGCGGCGTGAGCGGGGCGACCATCACGGGCTGGCCGGGGTTGATCTGGCCCGCGCGCGCCGGCGGCGGGCGCGCCTCGATTTGATAGACGAGCTTTGCTCGGTTCTCGTCGCTGTAGATCACCGGCGGTGTGTACTCGGCTTGCGGCGCGATGAAAGAGACCGTGCCGACCAGATCCGCCGGGCAGTTGTCGCAGGCGATCGCGACCTGGTCACCGAGATGGATGCGGGCGAGATCCGGCTCGGGCACGAAGAAGCGCACGAAGATATTGCCCGGCGGCAGCAGCGAGACCACGGGGGCACCGGCCGCCATGGTCTCACCCGGCCGCGCCAGCACGTCGGCGACGCGGGCCGCGACCGGCGCCGTGACGGCGCGCTGTGCCAGCCGCCACTCGGCCATGTCGAGCGCCGCCTGCGCGGCAGCGATCGCGGCCCGTTGCGCGTCGATCTCGCCGGTGCGTCCCATCGGTGCGCGCGCCTGGGCGAGCGCGGCTTCGAGCGCGTTGACCTTCGCGGTCGCCGAGCGGAAGTCGGCGCGGCGCTGGTCGAGGGTTTCGCTCGAGATGCCGCCCACCTTGATGAGCTGCTCGCCGCGGTCGAGCGCGGCCTTGGTGCGCACGAGCGTCGCGCGCGCGTCGGCGAGGTTCGCCTCCGCCTGATCGATCTCGGTCGGCTTGGCGCCCGCTTGCAGGTTGGCGAGCTGCTCCTGCGCCTGGTGCACCTGGCGCGCCGCCTGATCGCGCGCCGCACGGTCGTTGGTCTCGTCCTGGCGAAACAGCAGCGCACCGGCCGCGACCTCGTCGCCGCGCGCAACCGCGACCGCGGTGAGCAGGCCCTGCTGGGTCGGCCCGACCTTGACGAAGTCCGCCTCCGCATAGCCCTGCCATCGGATCGGCGCCGGCAGCCGGTGCTGGTACCACCACAGGCCGGCGCCGAACGACAGGACGGCCGCGATCGCGATGCCGGAAATCGTCAATCGGCGCACGACATGCCTCTTTGCAACGCAACGGTTTCGTTGCATTATAGGGCAGCGATGCCCCGTCATCAACCCTTGCGTCGACCTATGCGCCAACCGGCCCGTTGCACCTGATGCCCGACCCTGCGCCAGAGGCGGCGGAGTTCAAGCGCGGTCGCGGCGGCCGGCCGACCCGCGCCGAGGCGGCGCGTCGCCATGCGGTGCTGCTCGCGACGGCCGCGCGGCTGTTCATCGCGGACGGGCTCGACGTCGTCTCGGTCGACGAGATCGCGCGGCAGGCGCGCGTCGCCAAGCGCTTCATCTACGGGCGCTATCGCGACAAATCGGAGCTGTTCGTCGCCGCGATCGAGCATTATTTCACCGGCCGGCTGGAGGCGCTGCACGAGTTCACGCCGCCGCGGCGCGACGTCGAGCAAGGTCTCATCGCATTCGGCCGCAGGCTGCTCGCGCTCGCGCTGCACCCCGACTCGCTCGCGCTGCAGCGCCTGTTCATCGCGGCGGCGCCGCGCTTCCCCGAGCTGGTTCAGCGCTTCATCGACCGCAATCGCCATCGCAGCATCGGCGAGATCGAGCGCGTGCTGCAGTTCTATGCGGAGCGCGGCGAGATCGAGCTTGCGCCCTCGCAGCTCACGGCCGAGCAGTTCTTCATCGCCATCGTCGGCATCCCGCAGCGGCTCGCGCTCGCCGGCCAGCGCGATCCCGCGCCGGCCGAGGCGCGGCGGCTGCGCGCGGCCGTGCGGCTGTTTCTCGACGGATGCCGGGCGCGACGCGGCAGGTAGAACAGTATGTTCCGACCTGCGCGTCAGTAGCCGACCGTGAAGCGCTGGCGTGAGTGCGCTCCGGTCTCGAGCTCGTCCGCCAGTGCGGCGGCGAAATCCTGGAACGAGATCGAGCTGCCCTGCGAGTTCGACAGGAGCTGGTCTGTGCCGATCCGGAATCGCCCGGTCCGATCCCCGGCGGCGAGGGCCGCCGACGGACAGATGAACACCCAGTTCAGATCGCGACGGATCGACCCGGGTCGCCTGGACTCTGCCCTATTCAAAGATCGTGGGTGTCGGAGGCGCGATCAACGCACCGCGAGGTACGTGAATGTCTTCTGACCGGATCCGTCCCCATGACAGCTCGGAAGGCCCCGGGACCGTCGTCTGCCCATTGGATCGTGCAATCCGCTGATCGGCGGCAAGTGGAAGATGCTCGTTATTCGTTCGCTGCAAGGCGAAAATTCCCGCGCCAAGGGAGCGCCGGCGCTGTGCCTCAGCGGCATCCGGCGCGGGTCGATGACTTGTTCTCGAGCTGGAACGGCCCGAGCTGTTTCACCGCCGCCTCGGCGTAGCTCATGTCCACCAGGCGCTCGGCCGGCAGGTCGGCGGTCGAGAACTTGTTCGCCACGTACCATTTCTGCATGTCGAGCATGCTGGCGATGTTGATGCGGCTGTCGGGGCTGCGCGACGGCCAGGGATAGTCGTTGAGGATCTTGGGATCGCGCTCGGAGCCGTGGCGCACGATGGCGTCGATCACCTCCTTGCGGATCGAACCGCCGTGATAGGCGTTGCAGTAGTCGCGCACGCCGCGCAGGTAGGCGGTGAAATACTTCTGCAGCGTGTCGTGGTTCTGCTTCGCCCAGTCGGTGTTGACGATGATCACCGCGATCGTCATCGGGCTCGGCTGCACCAGCTTGTCGGGCTGCGCGAACGGCACCGCGAGGTTCTGCTCGGCGTATTCGTAGACGAACGGCGGGATCAGCAGCGCGGCGTCGATCGCCTTGTTGGCGAGGGCGGCCGCCATCTGGTTGAAGCGCAGCACCTTGACGTCGACGTCGGAGATCTTGAGGCCAACGGTCTCCAGCATCTTGCCGGTCTCGTAGGTCGAGACCGAGCCGACGCCGTTGCTGGCGATGGTGCGCCCCTTCAGCTGGCGTAGATCGGTGACCTCGCCCTTGAGCTCCGGTCGCAGCATCAGGTCGTGCCCGATCGGCGTCGACACCCGGTCGCCGACGATGATGATCGGCAAGCCTTTCGCGACCGCGTTGAAATAGCCGGCCGAGACGCCACCGGCGATCACCTGCAGCTTGTTCTGCGCCAGCAGCACCATGGTGTTCGCCGAGGTGTCGATGTCGTCGATCACCACGTTGAGCCCGGCGTCCTTGAAGTAGCCGCGGTCGAGCGCGATCAGCTCGGCGCCGTTGGAGACCGAGCGCACCAGCGCGACGTGGATGGTGTTGTCGTCGGCGCGGGCCGGGGCGGCGGATGCGACGGCGAGGACGGCGAGCGCGGCAATGCGGCGCAGCTTCATGCGGTCTCCTCCTCTTCCCTCTCCCCCTTCGGGAGTCGGTAGGGTGGGCAACCGAATCTTCGCGGTTGCCCACGCGCACCGACTTCGCGCCGTCGTGAGATCGACGTCGGCAAAATCGCAAGTGCGATTTTGCCCATCCTACGCTCTAGGCCCTGGCGTACTTCCCGCGGTTGAAGAACCGGTCCTTGTCGTCGTCGGAGGCGGTCTCGCGGTTCGATTTGATCGCGCCGGTGATCTCGATCATCTTCTTCACCGCCGGTCGGGCCGCGATCGTCTCGAACCAGCGCTTGAGGTTGGGGTTGCTCTCCCACTTGACGCCCATGTTGTCGTGGTTGCGCGTCCACGGGAAGGTCGCGATGTCGGCGATCGTGTACTCGTCGCCGCCGAGGAACTTGGCTTCGCCGAGCCGTTTCTCCAGCACCTCATAGAGGCGCTTCACCTCGGTCTGGTAGCGCGTCATCGAGTACTCGTTGCCGGGCCCGGCGAACAGCTTGAAGTGCGTCCACTGGCCGAACATGGGGCCGACGCCGGTGAGCTGGACCATCAGCCACTGGATCACGTCGTAGCGCTTGGCCGTGTCCTTGGGCAGGAACTTGCCGGTCTTGTCGGCGAGATACATCAGGATCGCGCCCGACTCGATCACCGTGTAGGGCTTGCCGCCCGGGCCGTCGTGATCGACGATCACCGGGATCTTCGAGTTCGGGCTGATCTTGACGAACTCGGGCTTGTACTGCTCGCCCTTCCACACATCCACCGGGATCATCTTGTAGGGCAGTCCGACTTCCTCGAGCATGATGAAAATCTTCTGCACGTTCGGGCTGGTCAAAGCATAGAGATCGATCATGGCTGGTGTTTCCTCTGCGCGAAAAGCGGCGGACTTTAGCGCATGGGCCGCCGCAATGGCTACGCCCCTCCGCGCTTGCGGCGGGCGGGGCGCCCGCGCTTGCGGCGGGCCGGGCGCGCGGTAGAGTGGGCCGCAGGAAAAGGCCGTCGGACCGCACATGCCCAAGCACGTCGTCGCCACTGTCTCCGAGATTGCGCCCGGCGGTCGCAAGCGGGTCGAGGTGAAGGGGCGCGCCATCGTGCTGTTCAACCTCGGCGGCGAGTTCTTCGCGCTGGCGACGCGCTGCCCGCACCAGGGCGGCGACCTCAGCCAGGGCCACCTCACCTGCCTCGTGGAGTCTCCGGAGCCCGGCACGTACAAGACCTCGCGCCACGGCGAGATCCTGCGCTGCCCATGGCATCAGTGGGAGTACGACATCCGCACCGGCAAGTCGTGGGTCGACCCGCGCACCGTACGGGTGCGCAATTTCCCGGTGACGGTCGAGCCCGGCGCGACGCTGGTCGAGGGGCCTTACGTGGCGGAGACGTTCCCGGTGAGTGTGGAGGACCGATACGTCGTGGTGGAGATGTAGGGTGGGCAAAGGCGCGAAACGCGCCGTGCCGACGTGACGCCCGCGTGAGGCACGGCGGTGCCCGCCTTGTCCGCCCTACGCAAGCCGATAGGTCTTCCTTGGATTCTCCACCATCACCTTGCGGCGCAACTCCGGTGACAACCCCCGCGGCAGGATCGCATCGCCGTCGAACTGCCAGTGCGGATAGTCGCTCGCATAGAGCAGCATGTCGTCCGAGCCGAGATGCTCGATGGTGCGCGCAATCGTGGCCGTGTCGTCTGGCGCATCGAACGGTTGGATGGTCAGGCGGAAGTGCTCGCGAAAGATTTCCGACGGCGAGCGGTCGACCCAGGGAATTTCGCTGCGCAGCCCGCGCCAGAACTTGGAGAAACGCCACAGGAACGCCGGCACCCATGTCACGCCCGACTCGATCAGCACCACCTTGAGAGCCGGAAACTTGGCGAACACGCCCTCGCTGATCAGGCTTGCGGTCTGCGACTGGAAGCCCTGCGACTGGCTCGCATAGTCCTCCACGTAATATGTGGGCCAGCCGAGCGCCGTGACGGGGTGGCGATAGGCGCTGCCGGCATGGATGCCGATCGGCAGGCCGTGCCGCTCGGCAGCCGCGAAAATCGGCCAGAACTGCCGTCGGCCGAGCGGCGCCTCGCCCATCGCCAGCACCAGGATCTGCACGAAGCGCTTGTCGGCGGCGCGGCGCTCGATCTCGTCGACCGCGTGCTCGACGTTCTGCAGCGGCACCACGATGGAGGCGCGCAGGCGTGGATCGCGGTCGAGCCATTCGCGGGCGATCCATTCGTTGAGCGCGCCCGCGAACGCCGCCGCCATGTACTCGTCGAACACGAGCTGAACGCCCAGGAGTGAGTTGAGGATCGCGGTGCCGGCACCCCAGCGGTCGAACACCTGGGCGCCGACGCCTGTCGCATCCATGCCGGCGCGGCCGTTGGCGTCGCGCAGGTCGGGCCGGGCCGAGAGTGGAGCATTGGGCGGATAGCTGATGCTGTCGAGCGATTCGATGCCGCGCTCGACCACCGAGGTGCGCCAGTGGTCGTCGAGATAGGGCAGCAGCGCCCGCATGCCGGGTACGCCCGGATGGACGTCGCAGTCGATGGGCTTTTCATCCGGTGTGCTCGCCGCTGTGTTCGCCATGGCGTCCCTCAGGCCTCGACCGCGGCGGCGGGCGGCGCCGACCACGCGTCGTCGTAACCATAGAGCCAGTGCGGATCGGTCGCCTGCCGCACCCACGTATTGGCGCTCGAGGCCGCCTGCATGGCGAGCGCCCCATGCAGGTCGCCACGATGCAGCGTGAGATAAGGCACGCCGTAGCGCTTCTCGACCGCCTCCCCGAGCGGATGATCGTTGGTCACGGCGCCGCTGACCGCTTCGCGGTTGAGCGCGGTTGCGGGCGCAAACGCCACGCCGCGCAGCTCTGCCTCGGTGCCGAGGCCGCGATGGACCCGCATGGCATTCGGGCTCTGCTGGATGTCCGCGCGGACGCGAGCGAATTTTTCCGCCTGCTCGTAGATGGCGATCCTGATCCTGTGCAAACCTGCCATCGCTCGACCCTGGCTCGACTCGGCGAAACTCACTCCGGCCTGCGCTCGGACGGCCACCGCATCAAGGTGCCGCTCGAGGTCGCGGTGGTCAGCAGCTTACCATGGTCGTCGCGCAGGCGTCCCTCCATGAACGTGATGGTGCGCCCCTTCTTCACAACCGCGCCCTCGCCGATCACCGCGCCCGGCCGCGCCGGGGCGAGGAAATGTGTGGTCATATCGATGGTCGGGACCGCCCAGCCTGGACCCATGGTGGAAAGCGCCGCAAACGACATCACGAGGTCGAGCATGGCGGCGAGCATGCCGCCCTGCACGGTGCCGAGCAGGTTGCAGAACTCCGGCTGCGCCTGGAATGCGATCGTGATGCGGCCTGCCGCCGGATCGCAGGCGAGCGGCTTGGCGCTCAACAGGGTCGCGATCGGGTTGGTCGCATAGGTGCGCGAAATCCAGTCGAGCGCCTCGGCTTCCGCTGTCTGCATGAAATGCGCCCCCATTGCGCCCCTCGGCGGGGCGAGTGTGAGTAGCGAATAGCGAATAGCAACGGGAGGGTCCACCTCCCCTATCCGCTACTCGCTATTCCCTATTCGCATTGCCGGTCATGGCGCATGCACATATTTCTTGGCGATCGGCCCCCACTTCGCGACCTCGGCGCCGACGAAGGCCATCACTTGCGCCGGCGTCATCGGCTCGCGCTCGATCGCGTCCTGGTCGAGGCGCTGCTTCACATCAGGCATGTCGAGCACCGCGTCGACGGCATGATTGAGCTTCTGGACGATCCCATCCGGCAGGCCGGCAGGGCCGGACAGCGCGAACCAGGTGCGCACCGCGAGGTCGGGATAGCCGGATTCGGCGAGCGTCGGCACGTCGGGGAATTCCGGCACGCGCCGCCGCGACGACACCGCGATCGGGATCACCTTGCCGGCGCGGATCTGGCCGAGGGCCGAGCTCCACGTCATGGTGCCGACCATCACATTCCCGGCGAGCAGGTCAAGCATCGCCTGGGCCGAGCCCTTGTGCGGTACGTGCACCAGCTTGATGCCGGCCTCGTGCGCCATCTCCTCCATCAGCAGGTGGCCGACCGTGCCGACGCCGGGCGAGACGAAGTCGAGCGATGTCGTCTTCGCCAGCGCCACCAGCTCGGCGAGCGAATGGACGCCGAGCTTGGGATTGACGATGAACACATTGGGCGGGCCGCCGATATAGGCGATGTGGGTCGCGTCGCGCATCGGATCGAAGCCGGGGTTCTGGCTCGCCGCCGGCTCGATCGCATGATAGGCGATGCTCGAGATGACGAAGGTGTAGCCGTCCGGCGCCGCATGAGCCGTGAAGGCGGCGCCGATCAGCCCGCCGCCGCCCGGACGGTTGTCGACGTAGAAGCGCTCCTTGAGCACCACGGTCAGGTGGTCGGCGAGCAAGCGGGCGACGAGATCGGCGGCGCCGCCCGGCGTCGACGGCGCGACGATGCGCACCGGCCGCGTCGGCCAGTCGAGCGTCTGTGCGGGGGCTGCGAGCGCGAGCGCCGCCACGATCGCCATCCGCATCGCCATCCGGTACATCAATTCGATCCAACCACGGTCGCCACGACCTCCGCCCATCCTGAGGCGAACTCGCACGAAGTGCGAGTGCGTCTCGAAGGATGGGCCGCGAGCGCAAGCGGCACCACACGGGCCACCCCACCCTTCGAGACGCCGGTCGTCGCTCTCAGGATGAGGTCGGCCAGGTTCAAGCGAGCGAACCTACTTCAACCGCTTCGCGGCTTCCTCGACCAGGCTCAGATCCGCGTGCGCCTTGATGTCGACCCTCTGCTTGACGAAGCCCAGATCCTTCATCACGTCGGCGTTGCGCTGCAGTGCCTCGAGGTTCGGCACCATGTTCGGATCGCGATAATCGTCGTCCTTGGTGAAGATCCAGCCGAGCCGCTCGGGCGGCTGCTTGACGACCTTGGCGGCGATCTTGACCACCTCGTCGTGGTTCTTGGGATCGAGATACCAGTGCACGATGCGCAGCATGTCCTCCATGTAGTCGACCATGGCGGCGCGGTGCGTGTCGATGAAGGGTTTGCGCGACGCGAACACGATCATCTGGGTGATGCCGAGCGCGTCGCGCTGGTAGAACAGAATCTTGCCGTCGGCGCGCAGCTTGGGATTGAAGGCGAACGGCAGCACCGCCGGGATGAGGTCGACCTTCTTCTCCAGCAGCATCTGCGGCATCGCCGGCAGCGGGCCTTCCAGCATGGTGTAGTCGCGCTTGTCCTCGAGCCCGTGCTTCTTGAGCATGGCGCGCTCGGCCACGTCGATGGCGCTGCCGGCACCGTTGGTGCCGATCACCTTGCCCTTGAGATCCTCGACCTTGTTGATGCCGGAGTCCTTGCGAACGTAGAACTCCTGGCTGAACGTGTTGGGCTGGCCGTCCTGAAACTCGTCGGCGATCACCCGCAGGTCGTCGAGGCCGGCATTGTCGATCGCGATCGCCAGCGACGAATAGGCGATGCTCGCGACCTCGAGCTCGTTGTTGGCGATCGCCGCGATCATCTGCGGCGTGCCGGGATAGCGCACGGTCTCGAGCGTGTAGGACTGGCCCATGTGCTTCGCCAGGTCCTTCTTCTCCATGACCAGCGAGCCCCAGTTGGCGAGCGGCGCGACCCACGACATGCGGATCTTCACCGGCTCGGCGTTCGCGGCGCCGAGCAGGCCGAGCGCGCAGGCCGCGAGCGCGAGTTTGCGCAATTGCATCGTTTCCTCCGGGTTTTATCGGTTATCCGCGAGATTGTCGGTGCCCCAACCATTTTTCAAGCCTGCGGCTGTGACGCTTTGACCGCCCGCGGTCGTCACGTCCCGCTCGACTCGGCCGCCTCCTGGTGCCAGATCAGCAGCCGGCGCCGGATCAGCGCCATCGCCTTCACGAGCACGTAACCCACCACCGAGATCTCGACGATCCCGGCGAACACACCGACCGAGTTGGCGAAGCGCGCGGCCGTCTCCATGGCGGCGCCGAGGCCGTAGCCGCCCATCTTCATCTCGGTGAACACCGCGACGATGAGCGACAGCGGCAGCGCGACCTGCAGGCCGGTCATGATCTGCGGCAGCGCCGCCGGCAGCATCACCTGCCACAGCAGCTGGCGCTCGCTCGCCCCCATGTTGCGCGCCGACCAGATCAGCTCGCGCTCGACGCCCTGGAGCGCGATCACGGTCGCGGCGATCACCGGGAAGATCGCATCGAACACGATCATGGTGAGCTTGGCCGTATTGTAGACGCCGAGCCACAGGATGATCACCGGCAGGAACGCGATCTTCGGCATCGGAAAGCCGATCGAGACGATCGGATCGAAGAACCAGCGGGCGACCGCCAAGCGCGAGATGGCGAGGCCGAGCACGACGCCAGCGACGGCCGCGATGGCGAAGCCGAGCATCGCCCGGCCGATCGTGACCGCCGTATTGAGCGCGAGATCGCCGGCGAGCGCGTCGTGCCAGATGCGCGCCAGCACGTCGCTCAACCGCGGCAGCTGAAACGACGTGAACAGACCGCTGCGGGCGAGAAGCTCCCAAGCGACCAGCAGCACCACGATCGAGCCGACGCGCGCGCCGAGCCGCAGAGTGGTGTGCAACGCGCGCGCGGAGGGCAGCTCGGGCGATGGCGCGACGTCTACAGCCGCCATATCAGCATCCGTTGCATGAACATCTGATAGAGCCGATCGGCGGCGAATCCACACAGCGCGACGGTCAGCACCACCGCATACATCGAGGCGTAGTTGCCGTCGTCGCCGAGCGAGCTGATCAGGTAGCCGACCCCGTCCTGCGCGGCGATGAACTCCGACGACACGAGCAGGATGAAGGCGAGCGCCAGCGCGGTGCGGATGCCGTTGAGCAGTTCGGGCAGCGCGCTCGGCATCACCACATCCCACAGCGTGCGCAGGCGATCGGCGCCCATGCTGCGCGCCGACCAGATCAAGGTCTGCTCGGCGGCGCGGGCGCCATTGAACGCGCCGATCGTCACCGGGATCATGCAACCGAGCGCGATCAGCAGGATCTTCGAGCCGTTGCCCATGCCCAGCCAGATCACGGTGACGGGAATGAGCGCCGACTTCGGCACCGGATAGAACATCTCGACCAGCGGACCGAAGATGACGTTCACGGCCTTCCATCGCGCCATCAGGATGCCGAGCGCGCCGCCGATCGCGATCGCGAGGCCGAGGCCGGCGGCGCCACGCCAGAGCGACGCGAGGCCGTTGGGGACGAGATCGCCGTCGCGGATCAGGTCCAGCCACGCGGTCGCCACCTGGGTGAGCGGCGGCAGCGCGTCGTTCGACACGAGCTCGAGCCGCGCGACGAGCTCCCAGCCGATCGCCAGGATGAGTAGCGGCGCGTAGCGCAGCAGCGTCTTCATGAGGCCCGCCCCGTTGGCGCCCCATGCACCCCTTGCGCCTTGATCGCCTCCTCCTTCACCAGGCCCCAGATCGCGTCGACCTGGTCGACGAAAGCCTTGGCCTTGAAGACATTGGGATCGTCCTTGTCGAGCTTGATGTCGACGATGCTCTTGATGCGGCCCGGCCGCGCCGACATCACCGCGACGCGGTCGGCGAGATAGACTGCCTCCTGCACGTCATGGGTGACGAAGATCACGGTCTTCGGCGTGCGCCGCCAGATGCCGAGCAGCTCGGTCTGCATGAGATGGCGCGTTTGCGCGTCGAGCGCGCCGAACGGCTCGTCCATCAGCAGAATCTTCGGATCGAACGCGAGCGTGCGCGCGAGCGCGGCGCGCTGCTTCATGCCGCCGGAAAGGTGCGACGGAAAGCTGTCCTCGAAACCGCGCAGGCCGACCAGATCGATGAACTGCTGCGCCCGCCGCTGCCGCTCCGCCGGCGCCATGCCCTGCCGTTCGAGCCCGTAGAGAATATTGCCGCGCACCGTCTTCCACGGAAACAGCGCGAAGTGCTGAAACACGATGCCGCGGTCGGGCCCGGGCGCCGCGACCGGCTTGCCGTCGACCGCGATCCCGCCCCCCTCGACCGGGAGAAAGCCGCCGATCAGGTAGAGCAGGGTCGACTTGCCGCAGCCGGACGGGCCGAGCAGCGCCAGAAACTCGCGCTCGCGCACCTCGAGGGACACGTCCTCGAGCGCCGGCACCGGCTTGCCGCGCGGCGGGCGATAGATGTGGCGTACGCGGTCAACGACGATCTGCGCCATCTGTCGTGCGCCTTCCTCCCCTGCGGCCGTCCTTGTTGCGAGCGTCACATTGCGCCGGTGGGACATCCGGTGCAACTGTCCCGCATTGCGGGACCACGCCATTCGGCGCGATCGAGCGTCGCGCGAGCGCAGCGTGCGACCCTTTATCGCGGCACGCGCCGTCCTCTCTACTTCATATACTCGTTGACCAGCACCTCCGCGTCTTGCCGATCCTTCTTGAGGAAATCGACGAATTCCTCGCGCGAGCCGGCGACCACGTCGAGGAAGTTCTTCTCCGCGAATTGCTTGAACTTCTCTCCCAGCAGCACCGCGGCCAGCTCGTCGTGCAGGCGCTTGATGATCGCGGGGTCGGTGCCGGCCGGAACCACGACGCCCCAGTAGATCGGACCGCCCGGAAAGGCCGAGAAGCCCGCCTCGCGGAAGGTCGCCACGTCGGGAAAGCGCGGCGAGCGCTTGGCGGCGTTGAGCGCCAGGACCTTGATCTTGTGCTGCTCGATCTGACCGCTCATGTTGCCCATGCCGATCTTGGCGACCTCGATCGTGTCGGCGAGCGTGGCGTTGATGATCTCGCTGCCGCCTTTGTATGGCACCGGCACGAAGCTCGTGTGCCAGTACTCGCCTAGCCATTGGCGGAACGCATCCGTGGTGGTGCGGCCGCCCAGCGTGCCGAACGTCATCTTGCCGGCCTGCGCGACCGCGCGCGCTTGCAACTCCTCGAGAGAGTTCGCCGGCGACCCGCCCGGCACGATCAGCCCCTCGATCACGTGATACATGTCGATCACGGGGATGAAGTCCTTCTGCGGATCGTAGGGCAGGTTCGGCACCGTCAGCGGGTTGAACGACATGGTGTCGGGGCTGACCAGGCAGATGGTGTAGCCGTCGGGCGCCGACTTGGCGCATTCGCTGCCGCCGATCACCATGGCGCCGCCCGGCTTGTTGACGACGATGACGGTCTGGCCGAGGCGCGCCTGGAGCTCCTGCGCGGTGAGGCGCGCCGCCACATCGGTCACCGAGCCGACCGAGATCGGCACGATGATCCGGATCGCACGCGACGGGTAGTTCTCCGCCCGCACGTAGCCGGCGAGGAGCGCCGCGGCATACAAGGCGACGGAAATACGCAGTGACGCGCGCATGACGTTTCCTCGTTTTGGGAGGCTTTTTCAGATGCCCAACATTGCGCCGACAACCAATCCGGTGCAACTGTCTTGCATGGTGGTACAGCGAAAAAACCACGCTTTGGCGCGGGTCAACGCGCGCCGATCGCCATGAGGGCGGCGAGCGCGAGCACCAGCGCTGGCGGCGTGACGGCCAATCCGACCATGAGAAAGCGCAGAGCGCCGACCTCGACGCGTTCGCGCCGCAGCGACGCGAGCCACAGGATGGTGGCGAGCGAGCCGGTGACCGACAGATTGGGCCCGAGGTCGACGCCGATCAGCGCCGCGCCGGTCACCGTCGGCGGCACGTGCTCGGAGCCGACCACCGAACCGGCGATCAGGCCGACCGGCAGGTTGTTCATCAGGTTGCAGGCGACCGCGATGACGACGCCGCTCGTCCAGGCGGCGGCCGTGACCGATGCCGCGACGCCGCTTGCGAGCAGGCGGGCAAGCGCCGCGATCACGCCCGTCTGCGCCAGCGCCTCGACCAGCACGAAGAGCCCGGCGACCAGGGGCAGCACACCCCAGGCGATGTGGCGCAGCAGCGTCCACGCTCTTTGCAGAATTGGCGCCCCGCGGCTGACCGCAAGAATGATCGCCGCGGTGGCGCCGCCGCAGATGAAGGTCGGCAGCCCGAGCTGCAGGTCGAATGCGGAGCAGGCGGTGAGCGCAACGGCGGTGGCCGCGATGCCGTAGGCCGCATGCCGACCGCCGCGCATGAGCTTCGGCCGCGCGACTGCGCGCGCGATCACCTGGCCGCGCAGGGCGCGGTTCTGCGTCAGACGCAACATCAGGTAAGTCGCGACCACCGCCGCGACCGTCGGCAGGGCAAACTGCGCGAGCCATGCCCAGAGGTGCGGCATCCGGCCGGCGAAGACGACGAGGTTCGCCGGATTGGAGATCGGCAGCGCAAAGCTCGCCGCGTTGGCGATGAACGCGCAGGCGAACAGATAGGGCAGCGGCGTCGCCCCGGCGGCGCGGGTCGCCGCATAGACCGCGGGGGTGAGCACGACGGCAGTCGCGTCGTTGGAGAGAAAGACGGTGACGACCGTGCCGACCGCATAGACCAGCACGAACAGCCGCTGCGGCGAACCGCCTGCATGCTCGACCGCGAACGAGGCAAGCCAGTCGAACAGGCCCTCCTGCCGGGCGAGCTCGGCGAGCAGCATCATGCCGGCGAGGAAGAGATAGACATCGAGGCCCTTGCCGACGCCCGCGAGCGCGGCGCGCCACGGCAGCAGGCCGAAAGCGACAAGCGCCACGGCGCCGAGTACGGCCCAGATCGCCTCGGGCAGCCGCCACGGGCGGATGATCACGCCGGCGGTCGCCAGCACCGCGATCGCCCATGTCCCCAGCGCCGTCGCGGGCACGCCACCGATCACAGCATTCATCGCGCCGACACCAGCGCGTCGCCGCCAGGGTCGCCCTGCCGGTCACCGCGGCGCTCGGCGGATTCGAAGGCCTCGGGCGGCTTGCTTTCCGGCATGGCCAACCAGAACACCAACAGCCCGGCCGCCGCAACGGCCGCCAGCACCAGAAAGCCCGCGCTGTAGCCGGCGCGCACCACCACGAACCCCGCGACCGTGGTCGACAGCGCCGCGCCTATCCCTTGCGCGGTGAGGATTGCGCCCTGCGCGGCGTTGAAACGGCCGGTGCCGCGCATGAGATCGGCGGCGATGACGGGGAAGATCGCGCCGAAGATGCCGGCGCCGACGCCGTCGAGCAACTGCACGGCGACCAGCCAGACGCCATTGTCGCTCAACGTGTAGAGCACGCCGCGGATCGGCAGGATCGCCAAGCCGGCGAGAAACAGCGGCTTGCGTCCCCAGGCGTCGGCCTTGGCACCGACCAGCAGCGCCATCGGCACCATCACGACCTGCGCCGCGACGATGCAGGCGGACATCAGGCTGGTGCCGAGGTTCTTGTCGGCCAGGGCGAGCTTCTGGCCGACCAGCGGCAGCATCGCGGCGTTGGCGAGATGAAACAGCAGGACGCACATGGCGAAGATGAGCAGCGGCCGACAGGTGAGGAGCACGGCGAGGCCCGACGGCGCGTCGTCGTCTTCGTGCGGGCCGGCATCCGTCCGATCGTGCAGGCCACGCGCGAGATCATGATCGATCGCGCGCGGTGGAATCGCGAGCACGCTCGCCAACGTGAGCACCGCCATGGTGGCCAGCAGATAGAACACGACGGCGGGGCCCCAGCGCCAAGCCGCGATCCCGGCGGCCGCGGCCGTGACCGCATTGCCGATGTGATTGAACGACTGGTTGCGTCCGTTGCGGCGGGTGAAGAGAGCGTGGCCGAAGATGCCGAGCGTCACCGCGTTGATGGCAGGAGCGATCACCGCGGCGGCCGCAAGGGCGATGGCCTGCGAAAGGGCGACGAAGGTGAACCCCGGCAGCCACGGCAGCACAACCGAGGCAGCCGCCACCAACAGCGCCGCGGCGGCGATGAGCCCGCGCTTGGCGGGTGTCGCGTCGACCAGCATGCCGGCCGGCGTCTGCGCCAGCAGGCCCGCCGCGGCCGCGATCGACATCACGACGCCGATCGAGGCCTCGTCCCATCGCCGCTCGGTCAGCAGATAGATCGCGAGATAGGGACCGAGCCCGCCCTGCACATCGGCCAAAAAGAAATTCGCCGCATCGAGTGCCCAGTCGATGCGGCGGCTCTGCATGGAGGAAGGCATCCATGATTCCGCGTGGCGTCGTCCCGCAGCACAACGCCCCGGGCCGCAATGGGTTTCTCCTCCACGTTCGGCCCCCGCGAGCGATGCGGGAAGCGGCAGCGCACAAGCTTTAGGCGATCATTCGACGGCGTGACAATCTTACCACTCGCTTTACTACTCGGCCGCGACGAACGGGCCGGCAAGGCAAGTAACGTCGGGCATGACACACGTTAGCTTGAAATGATTTGAAATGTTTCGCGTCGGCCTATGACAACCAGAGGCAACTTGTATTGATTTTCGTGCTGATCTCAGGTCGCCACCCCGTCATTTTTGCGGGGCGAGAACTTGATGCGGATGCACTTCTGCCGAGGGGCGAACCTCCGGCTGCGTATCCCCGGAGTTATTAACCGTGAATTATTTAAGTAACTCTGACCCTTTTCACAGATAGTGATTCGAATATATAAAGACCCCTTCAACAACAGGGAGTCTTCCGACGTGGCAAAGAGAAGTCCACTACCGATTGATGTGCTGGTTGGTCAGAACATCCGCATCTGCCGGCTGCAGAAGGGCCTATCACAAGGCGAGCTCGGCCGGCGTATCGGCGTGACCTTCCAGCAGGTCCAAAAATACGAGAAGGGCGCGAACCGCGTCGGCGCCAGCCGCCTCACGCAGATCGCGGAGGTTCTCGGCGTGCCGATCCCGACGCTGTTCGACGGCGCTCCCGCGCCGAGCCATGCGCCGGCGCCGCCCGAGCAGTCGCCGCGCTATCTGCTGGCGAAGCCGCACTCGCTGCGGCTGCTGCAGGGCTTCGACCGCATCGACAACGACGCAACGCGGCTCGCCGTGCTGCATCTCGTCGAGAGCCTGGTCCCGGCGAAACGCGAAGGCGCCCGCCGACGCGTGTGATGGCGGCACGCACGTGCTCGCCCATCTGCTCTTGTAGTTTTGGCGTAATCGACGCTGCGCTCCGGTCGCTCCCGCCGGAGACGCCGTCGTCGCAATAACCATCGTTCTCGGGCGACAGCGCGCAGCCGATCACGACGTGATCGCCCTTTTCGACGCAGAGCCCCGCAGCACGACCTTCCGGCGCCGCAACGCCCGCGTCATCAGCCGTCCTCCGGCCGAATGTCGCATGGTCGCGCCTGTCATCCGACTGCCATACACTCATGCGTGATGTCCGCGCGTCGCGCGCACGCGCCTGGGGAGATGAGCCATGCGAAAGAGGCTGTCGGGTCTGGTATTTCTAGTCGCCGCCATCTGCGCGCTCCACGCGCCGGCGCGCGCCGCGGACGTGATCTGCTACAATTGCCCGCCGCAATGGGCCGACTTCGCCACCATGCTCAAGGCGATCAAGAGCGACCTCGGCTACGACATTCCGTTCGACAACAAGAACTCCGGCCAGGCGCTGTCGCAGCTCATCGCCGAGAAGGCCAACCCGGTCGCCGACATCGTCTACTACGGCGTCAACTTCGGCATGAAGGCGAAGACCCAGGGTGTGGTCGAGCCGTACAGGCCCGCCAAGTGGGACGAGGTGCCCGCCGGCCTGAAGGATCCCGATGGCGACTGGACCACCATCCACTCCGGCACGCTCGGCCTGTTCGTCAATGTCGATGCCCTCGGCAGCAAGCCGGTGCCGGCGTGCTGGAAGGATCTGCTCAAGCCCGACTACAAAGGCATGGTCGGCTATCTCGACCCATCCTCGGCCGCGGTCGGCTATGTCGGCGCGGTCGCCGTCAATATCGCGCTCGGCGGCAACGAGACGAATTTCGCGCCGGCCGTCGACTACTTCAAGGCGCTGCACAAGAACCAGCCGATCGTGCCGAAGCAGACGTCGTATGCGCGCGTCGTCTCCGGCGAGATCCCGATCCTGCTCGACTACGACTTCAATGCATATCGCGCCAAATACACCGAGAAGGGCAAGTTCGCTTTCGTCATTCCGTGCGAGGGGTCGGTGGTCTTCCCGTACGTGGTGAGCCTGGTCAAGAACGCGCCCGACAAGGACAAGGCGAAGAAGGTTCTCGACTATCTCCTGTCCGACAAGGGCCAGGCGATCTGGACCAATGCCTATCTGCGCCCCGCCCGACCAATCGAGCTGCCCGCCGCCGTCAAGGCCAAGTTCCTGCCCGACAGCGATTATGCGCGCGCCAAGAGCGTCGACTGGGGGAAGATGGAAGCCGCGCAAAAAGGCTTCACCGACCGCTACCTCGCCGAGGTGAAGTGAGGCGGCTTGCGCCGTGCCGAAGGGTGGGCACGGCGCTTGGCATGATCCATCCGCGTGAGCAAAGTCGCCGAAGCGCCGTGCCCACGCGGATCGTCAATGCAGCCGATTTGCCTACCCTACGGCGTGCTGAGCAAGTTGCTTTCAATCACGGCCGTGTGAGATCTTCGCGCATGCGGCTCAACACCTTCCTCACTCTCTGCCTCGTCCCACTCGTCGCGGTCGTCATCTCGTTCTTCGTCCTCCCCATGGCGCGTCTCGTCGCGGTCGGCACGACCGGACCCACTGGCGTCTCCGCCTACGCCGCGATCCTGCTCGAGCCACGGTATCGCGAGACCCTCATCAGCACGATCGTGCTCTCCGCCGTCACGACGGCGACGACGCTCGCGATCGCCACCATCGCGGGTCTCTTCCTGCAACGCCACCGTTTCCCGGGCCGCACCGTGCTGGTCGCGTTGCTTACCTTTCCGCTCGCCTTTCCGGGCGTCGTGGTCGGCTTCATGATCATCCTGCTGGCCGGCCGGCAAGGCCTGATCGGCGACATCACGCTCGCACTGTTCGGCGACAAGCAGGTGTGGGCCTATTCGATGCAAGGCCTGTTTCTCGGCTACCTCTACTTCTCCATCCCGCGCGTCATCCTCACCATCATGGCGGCGGTGGAGAAGCTCGATCCGAGCCTCGAAGAAGCCGCGCGCGCGCTCGGCGCTGGGCCGTGGGCGGTGATGCGCGACGTGGTGCTCCCGGCCCTGATCCCCGCCTTCGTCGCCTCCGGCGCGATCGCGTTCGCGACCGCCATGGGCGCGTTCGGCACCGCCTTCACGCTCGCAACCGACATCGACGTGCTGCCGATGCTGATCTACACCGAGTTCACGCTGTCGGCGAACGTGGCGATGGCGGCCGCGCTGTCCGTTGGCCTCGGCCTCGTCGCCTGGGCGATGCTGGCGCTCGCCCGCTCCCTCGCCGGCAACACCGTGGCGGCCGCCGGATGACCAAGCTCGCACTTTGGACCCGCTGGCGCGATCGCCTGATCTTCGCGGCGCAGCTCGCCTTCACGCTGCTGGTCGCCGCCTTCTTGATCGTGCCGGCCGCGCTGTCGATGATGGCGGGCGCGACCGTGAATTATTTCCGCGGCATCCGCTCCGGCGTCACGCTCGACTGGATCGTGCAAGTGTGGGGCCTCTACGCCGATACGATCGCGCGCTCGTTCCTGATCGCCTTCGCGGCCCTCGCCGTGACGCTCATCATCGGCGTCCCCGCCGCGTATGCGCTCTACGTGCGCGGCGGCCGGCTCGCCCGCGTGGTGGAAGAGATCATCACCCTGCCGCTGGCGATCCCCGGCCTGGCGATCGCGCTGGCGCTGCTGCTGAGCTACGGCGGCTTCTCCGACTTTCGCCGCTCGTGGCTCTTTATCCTGACCGGCCATGTCATCTTCACGCTGCCCTTCATGGTGCGCTCGGTGATCGCGATCTTCGCGGCGACCGACGTGAAGACGCTCGACGAGGGCGCCGCCTCGCTCGGCGCCTCGCCATGGCGGCGTTTCCGCGACGTGATCGTGCCCAATGCGCGGCCGGGCATCCTCGCCGGGTCGCTGATGGTGGTCACCCTCTCGCTCGGCGAGTTCAATCTCACCTGGATGCTGCACACGCCATTGACCAAGACGCTGCCGGTCGGGCTCGCCGACAGCTACGCATCGATGCGGCTCGAGGTCGCCTCCGCCTATACGCTGGTGTTCTTCGTCATGATCATTCCACTGCTGATCGCCATGCAGATGCTCGCCGGCTGGGGCGCCGTGCAGGGATCGCGGCGATGAGCCCGGGCGCGCCAGATCACGGCGTCAGCGTGCGGATCGATTCTTGCGCGAAAACCTTCGCCGATGGAACGCGCGCGCTCGATCCTCTCACCCTCGGCATCGCGCGCGGCGAGACGGTGGTCTTGCTCGGTCCCTCCGGCTGCGGCAAGACCACCATCCTGCGCATCATCGCCGGCCTGGAGCAGCCCGATCGCGGCGGCCGCGTGATGTTCAACGATGCGGACGTCACGCACCTGCCGATCGAGCGGCGCAATGTCGGCATGGTGTTTCAGTCCTACGCGCTGTTTCCCAACATGAACGTCGCCGACAATATCGGCTATGGCCTGAGAATCCGCGGCGTCGCCGCCGCCGAGCGCCGAGCGCGCGTCGCCGAGCTGGTGGCGCTCACGGGCATCGAGGGCCTGGAGCATCGCCGCATCGATCAGCTCTCGGGCGGGCAGCGCCAGCGCGTCGCGCTCGCCCGCGCCGTCGCGGTACGGCCGAGCGTGCTCTTGCTCGACGAGCCGCTGACCGCGCTCGACGCCGCTTTGCGCGAGCGCCTGCGCGGCGAGCTCGACCGCCTGCTGCGCATGCTCGGCATCACCACGATCTACGTCACCCACGACCAGGCCGAGGCGATGGCGCTGGGCGATCGCGTCGTCGTGATGCGCAAGGGCGCGATCGCCCAGATCGGCACGCCGCGCGAGGTCTATTTCGCGCCGGCGAGCCGCTTCGTCGCCGAGTTCATCGGCGCCGCCAATATCGTCGAAGCCGACTGCGTGGCGGGCGCGCTCGTGCTGCCCGGCGGCAAGCTGCCGCTGGCGAATGGCGCGGCGAACGGGCGCGCGGTCGCGATGATCCGCCCGGAGGCGATCGCGATCGCGCCGCGCGAAGGCGCAAGCCTTGCGGGGCAGGTCGACAGCGTGAGCTTCACGGGCGACCGCCAGCGGCTGAGCGTGAGCGGCGCCGCCAGCCGGCCGCTCATGGTCGACGTGCCGAACGCGATCGCGGTGAAGGCCGGCGACAGGGTCGGCCTCGCCATCGATCCTGCCGCGGTCCGCCTGCTGCCCGGAGAAGCCTCGTGAGCCCGCGCCCGATCCTGATCGCGCAGATCACCGACCTGCACATCAAGGCGCCCGGCGCCCTCGCCTACCGCAAGGTCGATACCGCCGCCGCGCTCATGCGCTGCATCGCCGAGCTCAACCGATTCGTGCCGCGCCCCGACTTCGTGGTCATTTCGGGCGACCTCGTCGACACGGCGCAGCCGGACGAATACGAGCACCTCGATACCCTGCTGGCGCCCCTGGCGATTCCATTTGCGGCGGTGCCGGGCAATCATGATGCCCGCGCGCCGTTGCGCGCCGCGTTTGCGCGCCAGGCCTATGCGTCGACCGCGGGCGCGCTCAACATCGCGCATCAGGTCGGCGAGCTCGACCTCGTGCTGCTCGATTCGAGCGTGCCGGGCGCGGCGGACGGAATGCTCGACGGCGAGACCCTGCGCTGGCTCGAGGCCACGCTCGCCGCCTCGACGACGCGGCCGGCCATGCTCTTTCTGCATCACCCGCCCTTCGTCACCGGCATCACCCACATGGACGTGCAGAACCTGCGCAATGCCGGCGACCTCGCCGCCATCGTGCAACGGCATCCGCGTGCCCGGCTCGTCGCCGCCGGCCATGTGCACCGCGCGACGCTGACGACCTTCGCGGGCGTCGCCGCCACCATCTGCCCGGCACCCAATCACGCGGTCGCGCTCGATCTCGACGCGCATCTCGCGCCGTCGTTCATGATCGAGCCGCCGGCGTTTCACCTGCACGCGTGGTTTCCCGACGATGGTTTCGGCCGCGTCGTGACGCACAATGTTCCGATCGGAGATTTCGATGGGCCGTATCCGTTCCGGGGCTCTGACGGGCGGCTGCTGTAAAGCGAATCCTCCGTCATTCCCGCGCTTGTCGCGGGCATCCACGTCTTCCTTGCGGCATCCCCCGAAGCAAGACGTGGATGGCCCGCACATAGGCGAGCGAGGCGACGCCGTTCTTCGAACGGCTATGCCCGGCCATGACGAGGTGACAACAACCCTGTCGCTCAGTAGTGCGCCTGGTTGCCGAACAGCGGATGCATCGGCGACGTCTTATTCTTGTTCACTTGGTTGCCGAACAAGGGTGGGTTGTTGGTGGTCATGCCACGATTGATCTGATTGCCGAACAGCGGCTGCGTGGGCGTCGTCATGCCCTTGTTGATCTGGTTGCCGAAGAGGGGCTGGGTGTTCGTGCGGCTGTTCATGCCCCGGTTGATCTGGTTGCCGAACAGCGGCTGGGTGCTGGTCGGCACGACGTTCGGCTGGTTGCCGAAGCGGGCTTGCGCCGAGGTGGCGAGCCCGAGGACGGTAACTGCCGCGATGGCGGCGGCGAGGAAAGTAATGCGCGACATGGTCGGCTCCTTGTGGTTGGTGTGATCCCGACCCGTTGTCGAGACGCCGCGCTTGTCACCGGTCCGCTGCCGCGCCGTTGTGCAAAATCGCACAAGCCTCTCAATGCTCCGACACCGCTCCCGCCAGCCGCTCCAGCACCAGCGCGCGGCGCGCGGTCTCCTGCAGGCGGCAATAATCGGCGCCGCCAAGCGAGGCGCCGGGATCGAGATTGTCGAACAGAGGACAGAGCTTCTCCTGCGACGCCGTCCACGCCTTCTGCGCGGCCGTGACCGAGGACGCCATGTCCTTGCCGCCGTTCTTGGCCGCCGCCGCGAGCGCGGTCTTCAGGCGCGCCGCCCAGACCGCGAGCTCGCGCCGGGCGCAGGCCTTGGCGTCCTCGGCCGCCGAGTCGCGCTCGCGCACAGCCTTGATGCACGGGTCGGCGACGACGCCGACGCAGTTGCCGGCAAAGCCATCGGCCTTTTGCGCCGCGTCGACGCAGCGGGCGACGGCCTTGCTGTCCTCCGCGGGCGACGGCGCCGCCGCGAAGCCGGCGCCGGCCGCGCCGAGGCAGAGCAGGACCGCGAGCATGCGTGCGGCGCTCATGCGGCCGGCTTCTCGACGATCAGGTTGCCGTCGTCGTCGACCGAAAGCCCGGTCGCGCGCGCTTCCGCGACCACCGACGGGTGCCAGTCGACCTTGCCGGCGTCGGGGCCGCCGATGATCGCCATCAGCAGCGCGTCGGGGCGATCGGACAGGTTGCGAAAGCCGCGATAGATGCCGATCGGCACGTTGCAGATGTCGCCCTCGGCGAGATCGATGGTGCGCTCCTCCTCGCCCTCGAGCCAGAAGACCTGCCAGGGTCCTTTCACGGGAATGAACACCTCTTCGGTCGCGTGGCGATGCAGCGCCGCGCCCTTGCCCTTGGGCGCGCGGATATAGGTGATCGAGAAGCCTGCCGCGCCCGCCTTGACGTGCGGCTTGAGCGTGGCGTTCTCGGTGACGCCCATGCCGACCATGTCGATGATCTCGCGCTCATAGGCCGGAATGCGCTGGTCGAGGAACGCGAGCCCCGAGCCGCGCGCGGTCGCCCGCGCGACGTAACCGCTTTCCATGGCGTCGCGCGAGACGCGCGGGATCGGCTTGCCGGCAAGCCGCGGATCGACGACGGGCATGGATGGTCCTCCCTCGTGATGTGTGCCGCCGCGCTCGGCGGCGGTTCCACAATATCACGTGTAAGAATTCGGCACGGTGCCTCTGCCTAAGAAGGGTCCCCAAGAAGGGGGAGAGGGAGCGCAGGAGACGGTGGTTGTTGCCCTACTGCACCTTGATGCCGGCGCGCTTGACCACGTCGGCCCATTTGACGATCTCGGATTGGACGAACGGCTCGATGTCTGCGAGCGGCATGGTGTCCGGCACGCCGGCGCCGTCGGCGATGGCCTTGCGCACGCCCGGATCGGCGAGCGCCGTGGCGACCTCGTTGTGCAGCTTGGCCACCACCGCCGCCGGCGTCTGCTTGGGCGCCCACAGCCCGAACCAGACATGATATTCGTAGCCCGGGACGCCGGCCTCGGCGACGGTCGGCACGTCGGGCAGGAGCGGCGAGCGCTCGCGGCTCGTCACCGCGAGCGCGCGCACGGTGCCGGCGTTGATCTGGCCGAGCGCGCTCGACAGGTTGTCGAAGAACAGCGGAACCTGGCCGGCGATGACGTCCGTGTAGGCGGGCGCGGCGCCGCGATAGGGCACATGGGTCAGCTTGATCCCGGCCATGAGCTCGAACAGCACCGTCGACAGATGCTGCCCGGTGCCGTTGCCGCCCGAGGCGAAATTGATCGCCCCCGGCTTCGCCTTGGCGAGCGCGACCAGCTCCGCGATCGACCGCGCCTGGAAATTCTTGGCGACCACCACGGCGAACGGATAGTCCGCCAGCATGCCGACCGGCGCGAAGTCGCGGATCGGGTCATAGGGCAGGTGGGCATAGAGGCTCGGATTGACGGCCATGTTGGCGATCAGGCCGGCGATCAGCGTGTAGCCGTCCGCCGCCGACTTGGCCGCCGCCGCCGTGCCGACCAGCGTGCCAGCGCCCGGCCGGTTGTCGATGATCACCCCCTGGTGCATCTGCTTGGACAGCTGGTTGGCGACGATGCGCGCGATGATGTCGGTGCCGCCACCCGGCGTCTGCGCCACGATGATGGTGATCGGACGCGTGGGAAAGTCCTGCGCCGCGGCGAAATGCGGGACGAGACCGACGATGGCGAGCGCGAACGCGCCGGCGGTCAACCGATGAAGCATGCGATTCCTCCGATCGGGTGGGTAAGATCGCTGGCACCGTCATCCGCGCGGGCGACCGCATCGATCTCGGGCCTGCCCGAGATCGACATCACGATACGCAAGTCGCGCAAGCCCGACTTGCGGCGCGATTTTGCCCACGCGGCGGCAGTATACCGGCGCGGTCGCCCCCTTACGCTTTGATATGTCGTGCGACGAATTGCACCATGCGCGCAAACATGTCGCCGGTCTGCGACAGGTCCGGCGAATGGCCGGCGTGGCGCTCCATCGCGATGTACTCGAGCGCGATCTCGCCGCCGGCACGGCGGTAGTTGGCGACGAAGCGCTGCGGCTCGTTCGCCGCGACGGGCGATTCCGGGTCGCGATAGTCGTGCAGCGCGTCGCCCTGGCCCTGAAACCAGATGGCGGGCGGGGTCGCGACCTTCTCGCCGCGCTCGAGCGCGAGCATCGGATTGCCTTCCGCCATGTTGGCCTCCGAGCGCCAGTAGGAATCCTGGCGCGCAATGATGCCCTTCGGCCAGTCCGGCGCGTTCGGCCCCGCCTGCACGCGCTTGGCATGGCGATAGCGGCCAAGCGGGTTGATCACCGGCCACGACATGACGACGCAGCGCACGCTGGCGTCGAGCGCCGGCGCGCCGGCCGGCAGCGGAATCGCGGCATAGCGCGGATCGTCGGGCCGCATCGCCACCAGCATGGCGAGATGACCGCCGCTCGACTGGCCCGAGAGGCCGACGAGGTGTGGCTCCGTCTTGAGGTCGCGGGCGTTGAGCTTCGCCCAGCGCACCGCGTAGTTGATGTCCTGCACCGAGGCCGGATAGGGATCGGTGTTGCCGGAGCGGAAATCGAGCGCGATCGAAACGATGCCGTGCGCGGCCATGTACTCGTGGCGCAGCTTTTCGGAAAAGCGGTCACTCATGCACCAAGCGCCGCCGTGGCATTCGACCAGCGCCGGAAACGGCCCCGCCCCGCGGGGGCGATAGACGCGCGCGAGCAGCGGCTTGTCGCCGTGACGCAGATATTCGATATCGTCGACCGTGAAGTCGGTGGTCTTCGCCTCGAGCGTTGCGGTGTTCATGAGCGCTCCCTTTCGTTCCGTCGACCGAGTCTAGCCCGGATCGCCTGCGCCCCTCAATGCGGGTCGGCCGGCGCGTGCGCCGTATAGACGTCGGCGCTCATCAGCTCGCGTACGCCGGCGGGTGATGTGCGAAAGACGCGGACGTGCCGCGCCGCGCCATCCTCGACCTTGTCGATCTCGAGCATCGCCGGAGCGAGCGCCGTGGCGGCGCGCACCGTACCGATCACGCGCTCGGTCTCGACCGCGAAATGGAATTCGATCGATGTGCCGCGATCGTTCTCGAGCCGCACGTCCTTGTGCCCGTAGACCACGGTCGCGTCGAGGCCGAGCGGTGTGAAGCGCGTCGCTTCGGTGTAGAGGTCCTGCGTATGCGGGTGGCGCTCGATGATCGCCAGGCCGGCGCGCAGGCCGAGCTCGTAGGCAAGGCCGCTGAGCTGGCAGAGCCCCCCGCCGATATCGGGCCCGAGCACGTCGGCGCGGATCGAGCGTCCGATCTGGAAGCCATGGGCGACGTCCGGCGGACCGATGAGGGCCCAGAAGGAGAAGATCCGGCCGGGCGCGATGATCGCACCGTTGAGCCGCGCGGCCGCGAGCCGCAGATTGGCGAGCTTGCCTTGCCAATGCTCGGACTGACGGACCGGTTGGATCACCGACAGGATCTCGGTCGCGCATGAGCCGTCGACACGCGCGTCGGATGGGCGCACCATGGCGCGCGACGTTCCCGATAGCGAGTCATGCAAGGCCCGGCGCGCCAGTGCGATCCGCAGGCGGATCGGCGCCGGCACACGGCGGCGCAAGGCGCGCCTGACGAGTGCAATCACGATGGCTCCTTCACGAACCGGCCGACCAGATAGGAGGCGCACGCCGGCGCAAGCGCCGCGAGCTGCCGGTCGAGCCGCGCGAGGCCGCCGCGCAGGCGACGCGGAATGCGGTGCACGGGCAGCAGCGCGACGCCGACGGTCTGTTGCAGCATGAGGCCGGCCGGGGCCGCGAGATTGCGGAATTGCGCGGTCGTGAGGCTCGTCGCGCCGTGCCAGCCGGCATCGCGGCGCGGATGCAGCCGCCGGCGCAACGCCGACGGAATATCGGCGATGAGGACGCCGCCGGGCCGGAGCACGCGGCCGGCCTCGCAAAAGAACCCCGCGATGACCGCGGGGGTCAGATGCATCAAGAGATGAAAGCTGAAGGCCGCATCGAACGAGGCGGCGTCGAACGGAAGCGAGGTCACGTCGGCGCCGACCAAAGTCCGGTCGGATCTTCCCCGCGCGATCTCGAGGCTCGCGACGCTGGCATCGCAGCCGTGGGTCGCGAACTCGCTCAGACGCCCGGTGCCGCAGCCGAGATCGAGGACCCGGGCCGCGCCCGGCGGCAGCAGGCGCGCCAGGATGGCGCGCTCTTGCGCGTCGATGAATTTGCCGTAGGAATGGCCGAACCGCTCCGCGTCGTAGGTCGGCGCGAGGCGGTCGTAATACTGGATGATGGTACGATCGGTCACGTGAGGCTCGTAAACCTACGGCGTTCGGACCCATCCACCCACGATTTCTCGATCAGTCCCCCACGTTCGTCATTCTGTCATGAGGCGCGATGTCCGCGCAATCGAATGTGAGGTGAGCACGGCGGTGCGCTCCTCCTCCGCCCTTAGGGACCCTTTAGGGGGAGAAGGTCGGGATCAGGGGGCGCCTTCGCAAACGCCGACGTCGCGACTCGTGGAGAGCCCCCCTCACCCCACCCTCTCCCGCTGAAGGGGCGCTGAAGGGGGAGAGGGGGCAGGCAGCGTGCGGTGGCGGTCACTTCGTCGCGTTGGCGTACGGATAGATCAAATCGCCCGACTTGTACTCCGGCGGGTCGATGATCACCTCGGTCTTGAAGTCGCGGAACTCGTCGATGCTGTTGCTCTTGATGCCCTGGAACTGCACCAGCAGCATGCGCTCGGACGCCCACTCGCCGCGGTCGCCGAACTTCACGTCGCCGACCACCGTGTGGAAGGTGGTCTTGCGGATGTAGTCGGCGAGCACGTCGTCCTTGAGGCTCTTGGTCGCCTCGATCGCCTGGCCGAGCACCTGCAGGTACGCATAGGCCCACACCGGCATGTAGTAGCCGAGCGGATCGACCCCGGCGTCCTTGGCCTTCGCCTGATACTTCTTCAAGAGGTCCATGGATCCCGGGAACTGGAGCTTGGGCGCCGGAATCCAGGTCTCGTAGTTGACGATGCCGTTGAGCAGGGGGCCGAGCTGGGTCTTGAACACCGTCGCCTGCAAACCCACCATGGCGCCGCCGATCATCTTCGGCTTGTAGCCGACCTCATGGATCGCCTTGACGAGGCCGACGGTGTCGAGCGGATAGGAGCAGATGACGACGACGTCCGGATTGGCCGCCTGCACCGCGCGCACGATCGGCGTGAAGTCGGTCGTGGTCGGGGGATAGCTGCGGTCGTAGACGATCTTGAGCTTGGCCTCCTTGGCGTTGTCGCGCGCGCCCTCGCAGGCGTTGCGCCCGAACTCGGCGTCGACCGAGACGATCGCCACCGTCTGCGGCTTCGGGTTCTGCGCCGTCGCGACCGTGAACATGTGCTTGGTGAAGGTCGGCCGCGGCGTCGGCCCGGTCGGCAGCATCGAGAAATACTTGTCGTACTTGAACTCGTCGTTGATGCCGGTGCCGAACAGGCTCAGAAACAGCTTCTTGCGCTGGATCATGATCGGCATCGCGGGCGCGATCTGGGTCGAGGCGTAGCCGCTCACCGCGAAATCGACTTTGTCGACGTCGAGCAGCTTGGTGTAGATGCCGGGCACCGCGGCCGGGCTGCTCTGGTCGTCGTAATAGACGAGCTCGACCTTGCGCCCGAGCAGGCCGCCCTTGGCGTTGACGTCGTCGCGCCAGATCTGCATCGCGAGCAGCGACATCTTGCCGTTGGCGGCGAGCGGGCCGGTGAGCGCCATGCCGAACCCGATCCGGATCGGCGGCTCGGCCGCGAGCGCCGATGCCCCGAGCGCGAGCGCGGCCAGCGCCGGCACGAGCATGCGGCGCGTGAGCCGGCCGAGCCATCGATGTGGGGCCGGATGTGGTGGAGTTACATTTCCAAAGACCATGGGCGTCTCCCAGGATTGCGCCGCGCCGAGATGACCACACGCGGCCTTCGTTATCGGGACAAGCATAACCCGGTTCGCGTCTCCCCGCGCAAGCCTCTCCGTCGCATAGGCCGCATCCCACCAGCGATGGGTGGGCAGCAACAAGGAACGGTGCCTGCGACCCTTCTCCCTTCAGGGGCCCCTTCAGCGGGAGAGGGAGCGTGCGGTACTCACCTCACATACATTCCCCCGCGCCGGTAGGCTGGGGCCGGAAAGTGCTATGTGGTTCAACTGAACCTCCGAGAGCCCCTCACCCGACGCGCTGCGCGCGGCGACCTCTCCGCTCGCGGGAGCGGTGGAAACGAACCCCATGGCTGCACCCACTCCCTCCACCGACTGCCAGGTTCTCATCGCGGGCGGCGGACCGATCGGGCTTGCGCTTGCGGCGGATCTCGGGCGGCGCGGCATCCTGACGCTGCTGGTCGAGCGGAACGAGAACAAGATCGGCGCGGCGAAGATGCTCGAGGTGGGCGTGCGCACCATGGAGTTCTGCCGCCAGCTCGGCATCGCCGAGCGGGTGCGCAACTGGGGCTTTCCGTTCGACTGGGCGCTCGATTCGGCCTTCGTCACATCGATGACCGGTTACGAGCTCGGCCGCGTGCGCACGCCGCCGCTCGGCGCCTATCGCGACACGCCGGCGAGCCCGGAACGCGGCCTGCCCTGCCCGCAGACCTGGTTCGACCCGATCCTGCAGGACTGCGCGCGCTCGTTCCCGAGCGTCGCGATCCGCCATCGCGTGCGGCTCGATAGTTTCGTGCAGGACGAGGCGGGTGTCACCGCGCAGCTCACCGACCTCGCGGCCGGCGGCCGCGAAAGCGTGCGGGCCCGCTATCTCGTCGGCTGCGACGGCTTTGCCAGCACGGTGCGCGAGCTGCTCGGCATTCACGTGCGCGGCGATCCGCACATCGACTGGTCGATGACCATCTACCTGCGCATCCCGGATTTCTTCATGCATCACGACAAGGCGAAGGCGTTTCGTTACGTTTATGTCGGGCCGGAGGGGACGTGGTCCTTTCTCTCCATCGTCGACGGGCGCGACCTGTGGCGGCTGCAGCTCGTCGACGTCGATGCCGGGCGGCTGGAGAGCGCCGATATTCCGGCGCTGATGCGGCGCTGCATGGGCTGCGACGTGCCCTACGAGATCGAGGATAAAAATCTTTGGGTGCGCAAGCGCACCGTCGCGGACCGTTTCATGGACGGCCGCGTCTTTCTCGCCGGCGACAGCGCGCACGCCCACCCGCCGAACGGCGGCCTCGGCATGAACACCGGCATCGGCGATGCGTTCGATCTCGGCTGGAAGCTCGCCGCCACCCTCGACGGCTGGGGCGGCCCGGCGCTGCTCGAGAGCTACGATTACGAGCGCCGCCCGGCGTCGGCGCGCGCCGCCGAGGTCTCGCTGCAGAACTATCGGCGGCTCACCAGCGCGGCGCCGCGCACCGAGATCTATGACGCGACGCCGGCCGGCGAGGCGGTGCGCCGCACGATCGGCGCGCGCCTCGTCGCCGAGAACGAGAAGTCGTGGCATCCGGTCGGCGTCCACCTCGGCTACATCTATCACCCTTCGCCGATCGTGGTGCCGGACGGAACGCCGGCGCCCGCCGACGACACGATCGGCTATGTGCCGACGAGCTTTCCGGGCGCCCGCGCGCCGCACGCCTGGATCGCGCCGGAGCGCTCGATCCTCGACCTGTTCGGCGCCGGCTTCGTGCTGCTGAAGTTCGCCGACGTGGCGAGCGATGCGATGGAGCGCGCCGCGGCGGCGCGCCGCGTGCCGCTCGCGGTGCATCGCATCGACGATGCGGCGATCGCCGCGCTCTATGCGCGCAAGCTGGTGCTGGTGCGGCCGGACGGCCACGTCGCCTGGCGCGGCGACGCGCTGCCCCCCTCGGCGGAAGCGCTGATCGACACGGTGCGCGGCGCCGGCGCGCGCGTTGCGGCGAGGCGCGCGGCGGATGTGGCGCGCATATGAGGCGGGGCACGCTGCCCGCGCTCACCTCACATGCGGCTCGCCCTTGCTGAGGCTTTGCTCAAGGGCCGGCCGGCGAAGTCGCCGTAGCAAAGGTGGACCCCGAGCTGGACAGTCATCGACTGCTCGCGGGCGACGGCGCGCACGCCGGCGCGGCCGAAGGGATGATGTCGCGGCCCGCGTCGCGCTACGGGTCCGCGATCTCGTCATAGCCGCGGCCGAGAAATTCGATGAAGCAGAAGCCGCCGCCCGGAGGATTGGTGACCGCTGCAACTGGAACCAAGCTGTTTCCGATCGTTCCAGGCAAGGGCGTGGTCGTCTTATTGTTGTTCGCCCACCCGATGTCGCCCTCGACGCCGACGATCCACGCTGGCGCGAACTGCCAATTATAGCCCGCAAAGGTGCTGATACGCGCCGCGACGCTGTCCATTGCGCCGTGGTCGCCCGCGGTTTGGGTGAATCCAAACGGCGCAAGGACGTCGCTCGTGCGCCAGTCGTTCTCGGCCCAGCGTCCACCGAGCCCCAGCCCGCCGTAGAAGCCGGTCCATGAGGACGCAATTGTCGCCGGCGCCTTGAGTGGCATGTCGGCGGCGCGGCCATCGCTCATCAGACCGAGCACGACAAGCAACGCAGCCGATGCTGACGCGAAATCCAGCCTTCTCATGGGCATCTCCCAGCATCGATAATAGCCGGTCTGTCCGGCAAGAGTCTGTGGTTCCGGAGCCACATTTCCCGGGAATTTTCAGCGTATTGCGAACGTGTGCGACCTCTGCGTTTGACTGGCCCCAGGTCGGGAAGCTCATGCGCGGGCCGAGGTACGGGTCATCAGGCGACATTCGGCTGGCAGTCGCGATGTCCGCTTTACCCCAAAGCGAACATCGGCTCACCTGTTTATGAGTACACGCCCCGGCGCAGCCGCACTGCGCTTCACCTCGCCGCCATCCTCGGCGGGGCTTTCATGCTTGCCCTGCTCGCGAACGCGACGTTCTCCGGCTCGCCTCCGACCTTATCGACCCGGCGGACGTAGATGGTGTGAGCGACGTCGCGCGTGTCGACGTCCAGCAGGAACGCGGCCGCGCACGCCGCGCCTCGCGCATCGCGTCTCAGCCCTGCTCAATCCTGCTCATACCCGTAGACCTCCGGCAGGACGAAGACCGCCGCCAGCAGCCCCACCAGCGGGAAGAACGCGACGAGCAGCGTCGCATTGGCCTGGCCGATGGCCGCGAACAGCGAGGGGAAGAGGAAGATCGCGAGAAAGGACGGCAGCTTGACGAAGACGTAGGCGAAGCCGCTCGCCGTTCCGCGGTATTGCGGTTTGGCCACCATGGTCGGGATGGTCATGCAGTTCGACGCGTCCCAGTAATGGCCCCACAGCATGCCGGCGGCGGCGAAGGGCAGGATGTATTTGTGGTCGGTGTAGAGCGCGGCGGCCGCGACCAGGAGGGAGACCAGAACGATGGCAAATCCGGCGATGCCGATGCCGCGATGGCCGATCCGCGGCGTCAGCAGCGGCGCGATCCAGCCCGAGAGCGCCGCGAACGAGAACAGCGCCATGGTGACGAGATCGTTGCCGAGCACGCTCGACACGCCGACCATGGCGAACAGCACCGGCAGATAGAACGCGAAGGTCGAGAACTCGCTGCCCTGGGCAAAGCAGGCGATCCAGCCATAGAGGGTGGCGCGCCAGCGGATCGGGTCCCGGCGCAGGTCGGCGAGGAACGCGGTGGTCCTCGGCTTCGGCAGCACGACGTCGTGGTCGGGCAGCATGTCGAGGCGATCATCATACATCCGCTGCGCGACGTCCTTGGCCTCGCGGAAGCGACCCTGCTGCACCAGCCACACCGCCGTCTCCGGCACATCGTGACGCAAGATGAGAATGATCAGCGCCGGCAGCGCGCCGAGACCGAGCGTGACGCGCCAGACGATCTCATGGCCGAGATCGGCGACCAGGAAAATCGCGATGACCGCGAGCGTGAGCACCTCGCCGACCGCGAACATGAACTGCCAGCGATTGCCCATCACCTCGCGATCGCCCTTGGCCATCGACTCCATGATGTAGGTGTAGCCGGTCGAGATATCGCTGCCGAGCGGAACGCCGAGAAGGAAGCGGATGACGATGAGCCACACCATGCCCGACACGAAGGCCTGCGCCACCGCGAGCACGATGAACATGATCATCGTCGCCAGGAACATCACGCGGCGACCGATCTTGTCGGAGAGCCAGCCGCCGATGAGCGCCCCGATCAGCGCACCGCCTTGCGTTCCTGCCGCCGCGAGACCGAGCATGACCGGATCGGGGTGGTATTGGTCGCGGATGAAGATCAGGACGAATGCGATGGAGTAGAGGTCCCAGGCCTCGACCAGGATCGAGGCCATCATCAGCCAGCCGACCTTGTTGCCCTTCGGGCTGTAGTTGCGGATCAGATGGCGGACGGCGGCCTGCACCATCGCCTGCTGCTGCGGCAGGGCTGCGGTTGTCGACATGTTTTCCTCACCCGTCGTATCGGACGACGCCTCGCTCACGCCGGCGGCGTCGCCTTGGCGAGATCGTGGATGCCGAGCGCCGCTTCGATATCGCCCACGCGCGCGACCATCACGGGAAACCGTCGTCGCCGAGCTTGCGGCGCTCGCTGCACTCGAAGTCCTCGGCCATGGCGTCGAGCTCGTGCGGCGACACGATGGCGCGGAGCGCGGGAAAAAGCTCGGTGTCCTCGCGCGCCTCGTGCGGCCGATACATCGCGACGAACGCCTGCAACGCGCCGGTCGTCGCCGGCGGCGGCGCTCGCGGGCACCAGCGCCAGAATGCTGTCGGTGAGACGGCGCCCGGCCCGGTGCTGCTGGTAGAGCACGTCGACCGGGCGGGTCATCCGGCCGGCCTTGCGGAAGCGCGGAAACAGGGCCTGCTCCTCGTTGCGCTCGTGGTACCCCTCGATGAAATCGCGCACGATGCCGGCGGCTTGCGCCAGCACGGCGAGGTCGAACCGCACTGCGGCCGCGAACCTTGCGAGCGCCGCCTCGTACACCAGCAGGACGCGATCGAGCACGCCGTGCTCGCGCATCAGGTCTTCGGTCGGGCTGATGACATTTCGCAGCGGCGCCTCGGCGCGCAGCCGGGACGCGAGGGCGCCGGCGGCGACCAGCCCCGGCGTGCCGCCGATCAGCGCGCGGCGTGTGAAAGACCTCGTCATGCTCGTGCTCGTCGCACTGCGCCTCGCCCGCGCCGCAACCGCGGGCACAACGGCGCGCGCGGCGGAATAGTTCCGGGGGCAGCGGGCGCATCCGCCGCCCCCGGAACCCAATCACCGCAGCGTGCGTTCGCCGCAGTGGTGGCGAAACGCGAACCCGGCGGCGCAACACCGTGGCAAGCGCAGCAAGATCGAATTCCGGCCCACTGCGCCGTGCGCGCCCGGCGGTTTGCCGTCGCCGCAAGCGCGGCGGGTTGCGCGCTTCTCATCGCCGTCAGCGGCGCACATGCGGCCGGCAGCCCGGACAAGGGGGCGGTGGTGTTCGTGCGCCAGTGCGCCTCTGCCACACCATCGCCAAAGGGGCGCCGAACCGGTTCGGCCCCAACCTGTTCGGCATCACCGAACGCAAGGCCGGCACGGCGCCCGGCTACGCCTACTCGCCGCAATTCCTCAGGATGGCCAACTGGACCTGCAGTCCCGACGGCGTCGCGTCGTTCGTGGTCGCGCCGGGACTGACGATCCCGGGCAACAAGATGAGCGTATTTCCGGGCGTCGCCGACGCGACGTCGACGATCTCACCGCCTATCTGGCGACGCAGAAGTGAGAGGCGTCGAGACATTCAACGACGCGTTCGCTCATCCTCCGACCGCCTCATCCCCCGCCGACCTCGCGGAACACCCCCGCCGCGCTGGCATTACCCAACCATGGCTCCGCGCAGCGTTCCGCATTCCCGCCGGCAGTATGTGCATCATCTGAACACGCCGGCCCTCGCGGCCGCGCGCGAGCTGCCGGAGGCCGAGGAATCCCGCTTCCCGAAGTTCATCCCGCCGGCGCTGGCGACGCTCGTGCCGCGCCCTCCCCGCGGCGCGCAATGGGTGCACGAGATCAAGTACGACGGCTACCGCTTCCAATGTCACATCCATCGCGACGTGCGCTTCCTCACGCGCCGCGGATACGACTGGAGCGACCGTCTCGGCCATCTCGTGACGGCCCTCGCGCCCCTCACCAGCCATGCCGTCGTGCTCGACGGCGAGGTGATCGTCGAGACGCCGGAGGGCCGCTCCGACTTCCATGCGCTCGAGAAGGAGCTGAAGGCGAAGCGGCCATCGCGCCGGCTCGTCTACTACGTGTTCGACCTGCTTTATCTCGACGCCTTCGACCTGCGCCGCGTGCCGCTGATCGATCGCAAGCGCGTGCTGGAGCTGGTCCTCGCCGATGTCGCCGGCCCGGTGCGGCTCAGCGAGCACCTCACGGGCGACGGGGCGGACGTCTTTCGCCGCGCCTGCGATCTCGAGCTCGAAGGCATCGTCTCGAAGCGCATGGATGCCGCGTATGCGTCCGGCCGGACCGACGCGTGGACCAAGGTGACGTGCCGCCACCGGGAAACCCTGGCGGTGGTCGGGTGGGCCGAGAAAGACAGAAAATTCGACGGCATCTACCTGGCGCGCCCGCGCGACCACGGCCTCATCTATGCCGGCAAGCTGGAGCGCGGCTTCAGCGACGACGACAAGGCCGCGATGCTCAAACGGCTTGCTCCGCTGCGCGCCCGCACGCAGCCGATGAAGGCGGCGCGGAAGAACTTTCCCAAGGCCCATTGGGTCAGGCCGCAGGTCCTGGTCGATGCGGAGTTTCGCGGGCTGACCGGCGACGGATTGCTGCGGCATCCGTCCTTCAAGGGCGTGCGGGAGGATCTGAGCTAGGGGCGGGAGCGACCGCTCCCGCCTCGGCTACTTGCCGTTGATCGCGATGCGCTTCACCTTGGCTTGCGCCTGCTGGGACTTGGGCATCGTCACGGTGAGGACGCCGTTCTTGAACGCGGCCGAGATCTTGTCCTCGCTGACGTCCTCGACCGGAATCCGCCGTTCGAAGCGACCATAGGTGCGCTCGCTGAACAGCCGCTCCTCGTCTTCCGTCTCGGTCTTCTTCTCCCCCTTGATCACGAGCGTGCCGTTGACGAGCTCGACTTGCACGTCCTTCTCGTCGAGGCCGGGGAGCTCGGCCGTGACCTTCACTTCTTTTTCCGTCTCGCTGGCCTCGATATGCGGCCATCCCATCGCCGCGTCCGGGAACCGTTCCCCGAACGGCACCATGTCGAAGCCGCGGAAGACGTCGTCGAACAGCCGGTTCATCTCGCGATGAAGCGTGAGGAACGGGTTGAGCTCCTCGCCGCGACGGGCCGCGACCTCCCGCCCACGGCCAAACGGAATCAGATCTCGCATAGCCATTTTCGCCTCCTGTGATCTTTGCGAACGAGGCCGGCGGCGCGGCGCTTCCGCGCCGCCGCCCGACGGAAAGCCGTCAGTGACGACGGCTCACGCCGCCTTCTTGTGCTCGATGATCTTGTTTTCGTCGGCGCCGCGGATGGGGATCCGGCGCGGCTTCATCGCTTCCGGAACATCGCGCACCAGATCGATCTTCAGCAGCCCGTCCACGAAGGACGCACCCTTCACCTGCACGTAATCGGCGAGGTTGAAGGTGCGCCGGAACGGGCGCGCCGAGATCCCGTGATAAAGGTAGTCGTGCTCGCCCTTGGCGGCCTTGCGACCTTCGACGGTCAGCACGTTCTGCTCGGCCGTGATGGTGACGTCCTCGGCGCCGAAGCCCGCGAGCGCCAGCGCGATCTGGTACTCGTTCTCTCCCAGCCGCTCGATGTTGTAGGGCGGATAGGAATCCTCGGGCGACAGACGCATCGACTGGTCGAGCAGGTCGAACAGGTGGTCAAAGCCGATGGTCGACCGCCACAGCGGAGCGAGATCATAGGTTCTCATAGCCACATCCTCCTTCTGAGCAACATGGATACGAAAAGCGCCGGACACCCGCCGGCGCCCGTACATCGGAGCCCCCGGGAAACGGGCGGCTCGCATGCATGAGCTAGAAAAGACCCGCCCGATTTCAAGAGCCTGCGTGGTCTTGCGCCGCTCTCCATGCATTCCAAATTATTCCCTGCAGCACGATCGAATGGCTCCGATCCGCGCGAGGCATTGCGATCCACCATGAGGGCACATGAGCCAGGCGATCGACGAGGCGAGGTTGGAGCTGGAGGCAGCCCAGTCGGCCGTCGATGCGGCCCTCCAGGCCTGGGACGAAAGCGTCGGCGAGCTGTGGCGGACATCCCTTGCGTTGACGCAAGCGCAGAAACGGCTGACACGGGCACACGAGCTGCTGCGAAGCGCCCTGGATGCCGCACGCGATTGATGCTCGATGCGCCGTCGTGTTCGCCGTGCCGAATGTCGACGCGCGGGGCTTCCGCGCCGGGACTTGAGCGCTATCGTCGCGCCTCCACTTTGGCCAGGCGCGACTTGAGCTCATCGATGCGACGCGATGCTTCCGCTTTCGTCAGATCCGCCGCGAATGCCCCCGGATCCTTCGCCTCTTCCGAAAGGGTTTTGAGATACGAGGTTTGCGCGCCCGTCATCGGCTCATCGCCGGAGACCCAATCTTCCGGCGGCTTTTCCAAGTTCGATCCTGGCTGGCTTTCCTTCTTGGGATTGCTCGTCATTGTGACTCTCAGACCTGCTTCGGTATCGAGCTAACGCAGCACATCGGTCCGCGTTCCCGGTTTGTGCTCGAAGGCTTATTACGATCCTCTCTTGAAAAAAACGAAGCCCAACCCAAATCGATTCGCCGCCAGGCGCTTCGCGGGCCTGGCGGCGATCTCCGGCCGGTCATCGCTGCGCCGGTTTTATATCCATGTTGCTCAGATCGAGGATGTGGCTATGAAAACCTACCTCCCTCGCGGCCCACGGGCGAGCTTGCTTGCTCCCGAGCTCGACACCCTTCTTCATCCGGCACGCGCATTCTCCTCTCCCCAAGACGTCGTTGCCGACCCGGATCTCACGTTGAACGAAAAGAGGGCCATGCTCGCATCGTGGGCGTCCGATGCCTGTGCGGTGGAAGCAGCTCCCGCGCTGCGCCGTCCCCCCGGCAGTGACCGGCCGGTGTCGGTCGATGCCATCCTCGAGGCCTTGCGCGATCTCGACAAGGCGGCCACCGGCGCTACCGGCAAAGCACATGCCGGACGGCGGACGCGAGGCCGGCCGATCGAGACCTGGCGGGAACGCCGGCACCGGGCCGGCGGCAATTCCGGCAATAGCGCCTCGCACTGATCGCACTGATCCCCGTGGGCAAGGAGGATTCCATGGTTTCCAGCTTCGGCAGCCCGTTCGATGCTCTGTTCGCGCTGCAGCGCGCGCTCGAGGCAAACCTCACGAGCGACTGGCTGGGGGCCGGCACCGCCGGTCCCGGCGCCTTCCCGCCGATCAACGTCTTCCAGAAAGGCGACGACTTCGTCGCCGTCGTCGAATTGCCGGGCGTCGACAAGGAGAGTGTCGAGATCGAGGCGAAGGAGAACACGATCCGCATCGCCGGACGCAAGACCATCAAATACGACGAGAGCGCAAGCGTGCATCGGCGCGAGCGGGTGACGGGCTCGTTCGACCGGACGATCGCGGTGCCGATCCAGATCGATCCGGACGCCATTCGCGCCGAGATGCGCGACGGCGTGCTCGCGCTGTTCATTGCGCGCGCGCAACGCGACAAGCCGCGCAAGATCGCGATCGGATGAGAGCCGTCAGCAGGAGAGGTCATCATGGCAAGCGAGCAAGAGCTGCCGGTCCAGCAAAAGCGCGAAGTCGAAAAGAAACAGGAGAGCACCATACCGGCACGCGTCTACGTGCCCGTCACGGACATCTTCGAGACGCAGTCCGCGCTGATGCTTGCAATGGAGATGCCGGGCGTCGATCGCGAGAACGTCGACATCAAGCTCGAGGGCGGCATTCTCACCGTCGAGGGCGAGATCAACTTCGCCAAATACGAGGATCTGTACCCCGTCTATACGGAGTACAACATCGGCAACTACGCCCGCAGCTTCGAGCTTTCGAGCGACATCGATCAGGATCGCATCAGCGCCGAGCTCAAAGACGGCGTCGTCATGCTGACCTTGCCGAAGGCCGCGAAGGCGACGCCGCGCAAGATCAAGGTGAACTGATCAGGCGAGCGCTCCCGGGCCGCGGCGCGCCCGAATGCGGCCAAGGGCCGCGCACCGGACTAGGCACCCTCCGTCGTTGGCGGCTACTATTCGGTTCCGCCGGCGGCGCGCCGAAGCACGGCCCACCTGCCGCCAGCGGGGAGGAGCCGCCATGTCCCGCGCTTGCGTTCTCGCCGTTTGCCTTTCCCTTCTGACCGTTATGGGCCTGGTCGGGGCGCCCCCGTCGGCGAGCGCCCAACAGCGCGACGCAACGCGCGAGCGCCTGCGCGCCGCGCTGGCCGTCTCGGGGCCGAAGATCGGCGTGCACTTCAAGCAGAGCACCAAGAATGCCTACAACTTCATCGGCACCGCGACGACGAACCTGAAGAACGCAGAGTCCTTCGAGATCGTCGTTTCCGCCACCGAGAGCGACACCATCGGATTCCGCATCTACCCGCACTACAAGGGCGGCTACATCAATCTCGACCGGGTGCAGGACCGAGCGAAGTTCGCTCGCCATCTGCTTTATCTGTCGGATCAGAACTTCCTGTTCTGGGGCGTGGACGACAGCAACGACGCCTTCTGCGGCTTCACCTTCACGCTTGAATCGGGCTTTCCCACCGCGGCGATCGACGTCGTGGTCAGGAGCATTCCGAACCAGGACAAGTACGTCGGCCAGCTTCGCCCCTTCATCGATGGATCATCGGGGCTCTGACGCGGCCCATCCGGCTGGTCCGCAATTTCACGGAGTTTGTCGCCGGTTCAGCGCGGGTTGCCGTGCGCGATCGAATGGAGTTGCAGGTCGTCCCGCTTGGCCGAGAGGTCGTTTTCCGAGCTCGAAGCGGTGCGTCCCCTGCTGGTGGGCCGCGCGGATCGACCACCGCACTGCCCAGCCTCCGTGCGTAAATCCGCTCGATCAGTCGAGGCATGGCGACGATCTCGTTCCGGGTGCTACATGAACGTGCGCGCAATGGAGAAGCGAAGGCACGTTCCGAGGGGGAATGGGGAGCGCAATGGATAGCCAATCCCGGGCAGCCGACGAGCTGCCATACCTGTCATCGGCCTTCCTCGATGCGTTGACGATCTCGACCTCCGAGATCGTCGGCGAAATCGAGCGCCAGATCGTCGCTCAGCGGCACGGCCAGGTATGGTGTGCGCCGAAGGCGGTCGTCCTGCCGGGCGACGACCGCTACATCATGGCGACGCTCGGCGTCGCATCCGAGCCGCGCGTGCTGGCGACGAAATCGCTCGTGGTCAATCCGCGCAATGCCGAGCGTGGCCTTGCGACCCTCAATTCGCTCATCAGCCTGCTCGACGCCGAGACCGGACTGCCGCTCGCCCTGGTCGACGGCAACTGGGTGACGACCAAGCGCACGGCCGGCCTGAGCGCGGTCGCCGCCAAGCGGCTGGCGCGGAGCGATTCCTCATCCGTCGCCTTCATCGGATGCGGCGTGCAGGCGCGCGGTCACCTCGAGGGCTTGGGCGACCTTTATCCATTGCGGGAGATCCGCGCGTTCGGCCGGGGCACGCACAATCGCGATGCGCTGTGCCGGCTGGCGGAGTCGCGCGGCCTGAAGGGGGTGCCGTGCGACACCGCCAAGGCGGCGATCGATGGCGCCGACATCGTGGTGACGACCGTCACCCTGATCCCGGAGCCCGCTCCGTTTCTCGATGCGGGCTGGATGAAGGCCGGAAGCTTTGCCGTCATCGCCGACGTCGCCCTGCCCTGGTTGCCGCAGACGATGGCCAGCTTCGACCGCATCGTGATCGATGACCTCGAGCAGGAAGCGACGATGAGCAAGCCGATGATCAAGTCCGGGCACGTTGCCGGCGACCTGATGGGTCTCGTCTGCGGCGATGTCCCGGCGCGGCAGAGCGCCGATGAACGAACGGCGTTCGCGTTTCGCGGCATGGCGGTCGGCGATCTCGCCATCGCGGGGCTCGCATATCGGCGGGCGAAGCAGATCGGCGCCCTCGACGTCCGGTGATCGCGCCGATTCTGCGTCAGCCCCGCGGGAACCCGAGCGCAAGCGGCACGACGACCAGGGAAGCTCCCGAACGCGCGGCTGGAAGGTCCGTGATGCATTCGCGCGCTCGCGATGCTCGTCACCCAACGGTGCGGCCTGCTTGCCATCGCGGGCGGCGGCGACTGCGCAACGCAATGGCAGGTCGCGGGCTGCGACGAGCTCTGTCGAAGCTCGTCATCGGCACGCAGCCGAGCGCTTGCCGACCTTACGTCTTGTACGATGGATCGCGCCGATCGAGCATGCGCTTGAGCGCCGGCCACTCGATCGTGCCCTGCGGCAGCGTGCGGCCCTTCGCGTCCGGCGTCGGCGACGACGCGAGCTGGGCGTTGGTGCGCGCGACCACGTCCGGCGGCAGATGCACGAGCTTGGCGTTGCCGGCCGAGGCGCACGCCATGGCGCGCAGCTGCGTCTCGCAGGCGCGCTCGAGGCGGAAGATGTTGCTGAAGGCCTGCGCGATGGTGCGCCCGCACGCCAGCAGGCCGTGATTGCGCATGATCATCACCTCGCAGTCGCCGAGGTTTTCGACCAGCCGCTTCTGCTCGTCCCGCTCGACCACCACGCCCTCGTAGTCGTGGTAGGCGACGCGCGCCCAGCGCATCGCGGTCTGGGTCAGCGGCAAGAGCCCGCAATCGAGCACCGACACCGCCATGCCGGCCGGCGTGTGGGTGTGGAGCACGCATCCGACGTCCGGCCGCGCCGCGTGGATCGCGCTGTGGATCACGTAACCGGGCAGGTTGATGCCGTAGTCGGGATTGGGATTGGCGATGATGTTGCCGGCGAGATCGATCTTGATGAGCGATGATGCGGTGATCTCCTCGTACATCATGCCGAACGGGTTGATGAGGAAATGCTCGTGGCTGCCCGGCACCCGCGCCGAGATGTGGTTGAGATGCAGGTCGCACATGCCGTAGTGCGCGACCAGCCGATAGGCGGCGGCGAGATCGACGCGCGTCTCCCATTCGCGCGGATCGATTCCGTTCGCGGGCTGGGCATTGGCAAGGTCGATTTTCGGCACGGTGTTCATGGGGCATCCTCCGACAGGCCGCCATGATAGCAAATCGTGCGCAAAAAGGGTCGTGCGGACCGCCGACGCGCTTCCGCCCGCGAACGACGATGCGATGACGGCCGGCAACGGCCAGTTCGGCAACCGCCGGCCGGCCGCCACGGTCGACAGCGCCGCCTTCGGTTTACGCCGGTCGCAACAACAGCCGAGCGCAGGACCGCACCGCGCAAGACGGGTGATCGCCAGGCTCGCCCGGATCATTTTTTCCAGGTCGGCCAATCGACCGGCAGACGTTAGATGAAGACGATCGAGATCATGACGACGCTGACGGTCGTCGGAATCGAACCCGCGGACCTCGCCGGCCGGCGGCGTTTGCACACGATGCGCCGGTGCTGCAGAGCCGGCGCTGATTCATCGGCACGCGCATGACCGTTCCATTCGCGAGACACATTACAAAAAGATCACATGTCACGACTAGGCTCGTTCGACGGTTCGCGCGTTATGCGAGCATCAGCACCGAAATCTCGACGTCCATCTGTCCCGCGAACCCCATACGAGCGAAACATGGAAAGTCACGGCCACATTCTCAGCAAAGTCCCCGCGGTGACGCTCGGGTTCTGGGCAATCAAGATTCTCGCCACGACCCTCGGCGAGACCGGTGGCGATGCGGTCACGATGAGCTGGCTGCACGCGGACGTCCATCCGCACAATGGCGGATATTTGATCGGCACCGGGATATTTCTCGTCGTGTTCGTCGTGGCCGTCCTCGGTCAAATCATGGCGCGCGAATTCAACCGGTGGATCTACTGGCTGGCCATCGTCGCCTCGACGACCGTCGGAACCGCGATGGCGGATCTCCTCGATCGCTCCCTCGGCATCGGCTACGCAGGCGGCGCGTCGATCCTGCTCGCCTGCGTCTTGGGCTCGCTCGCGGTGTGGTACGTGACCCTCGGCTCGATCAACGTGCAAACGGTCACGACGCCGAAAGTGGAGTTGTTCTACTGGATCACGATCACGTTTTCGCAGACGCTCGGGACCGCTCTCGGCGACTGGACGGCAGACAGCACCGGTCTCGGCTATGACGGCGGCGCCGTCGTCTTTGCCGCAGGGCTGGCGCTGCTCGCAGGCCTGTATTACTGGACGAGCACCTCGCGCGTGTTCCTCTTCTGGGCGGCCTTCATTCTGACACGACCACTCGGCGCGACGGTCGGGGATTTTCTCGACAAGCCGACCAGCCACGGCGGCCTCGCTCTGAGCCGCCCCTTGGCCTCCGCGGTCATCCTCGGCGTGATCATCGTGCTCGTTCTCGTGCTCCCGCAACGGGCGGGGCAACATCCCGAAGCCGGTGGCGCGGTGAAGTCCCGCGCTTGAGGGATCATACGCGCGGAATCTCGCAGGCCCGACCTCACCCCGCCGGCGGCAGCAGCGCCTTGATGTTCTCCAGGAGCCGCGGCAGCTCGACCGGCTTGGTGTCGAACTCGTCGCAGCCGGCGGCGAGGGCCTTCTCCTTGTCCCGCACCATGGCGTGCGCCGTGAGTGCGATCACCGGGATGGCCTTGGTCGCGGGATTTGCCTTGACCTGGCGCGTCGCCTCCCAGCCGTCGAGGATGGGCAGGCTCATGTCCATCAAGATGAGGTCGGGCTTGGAGGAGCCCGCGAGGTCGACGCCCTCCTGCCCGTTCACGGCGAGCACGACCTCGAAGCCGTTGCGGGTGAGCCGCCGCGAGAGCATGTCGCGGTTCATCTCGTTGTCTTCGACCAGCAGTATTTTCGGCATGGTAGATTCCCGTGAGGAGTAGGATGGGTTGAGCGCGAGCGAAACCCCTCATCCTTGTGCTGAGTCGCAGCGATGGGTTCCCCGCCTTCGCGGTGCTCGACCCTTCCTACGCGTTTTCGGCGGTTTTCTTGGCGCGGCGGCCCGCGATCGCGACGAGCGCCGAGCCGAGCGTGCCGATCGGCTGCGCGCTCTTGCTCAGGATCAGCAGGGTGTTCTCGGCGCAAGGGACGCCCCCCAGACCCATGGTCACAGACGACGCGCGAGCGGGATCACGAGATAGATCATGGCGAGCACCATCGGCGGGATGGTGAGCGCGGTCACGCCGTAGACCGGCCAATGGACCGTGATGGGCGTGACCGCCGCCAGCAGCGCATTGAGCACCACATAGGCGCCGAGCATCGCGGCGGCGAGGAAGCGGCAGCGGGCGATCAGCGGGGATTGATCATCGAGGTGGGGCATGGTCTACTCTCCTTTGAAACGATACGGTGCGTTTCGATCCGAATCTAAACGGACCGTTTCGTTCTGTCAAGCGCAAGGGATGGCAAAGATGGGCAAGCGCGCAGCCGCGCCGGAACGGCGGGCGTCGATCGGGGCGCGGCGCAACCCCGAGGCGGAGGCGGCGATTCTCGCGGCGGCGCGGGCGCTGCTGGCGGATCGCGGCTATTCGGGATTTTCCATCGACGAGGTGGCGCGGCGGGCGGGCGCCGGCAAGCCGACCATCTATCGCTGGTGGCCGACCAAGGCCGATCTCTTCGTCGACGTCTTCGCGGCCGAGAAGGCGGCCGCCATCACGGTTCCCGACACGGGCGACCTCGTGCGCGATCTCGTGCGCTACACGAGCGACCTGTGGCGCTTCTGGCGCTCAGATCCGGCCGGCGGCGCGCTGCGCGGCCTGATTGCCGAGGCGCAGGCGAGCGCGGCCGCGCTCACGACGCTGCGCGAGCGCTTCCTCCCCGAACGGCTCGAGCCGGTGCGCACGATCTTCGCCCGGGGGGCCGCGCGCGGCGACCTGCCGGCACGCGACGTCGAGGAGCGGGTCGAGCTGTGGGTCGCCTTCAACTGGTTTCGTCTGCTCACCGACCGCATCGACGACAACGGTCCCTACATCCGCCGCATGATGGCGATGATCGCCGCATGAGGAGGGGCGTCGCCGAACAGATTCCGTCATGCCCGGCGAACGCCGGGCATCCACGTTTTTCTTCCTGGGCGCGGAGACGTGGATGGCCGGGACAGGCCCGGCCATGAAGGAACACCTAGGAGCGCACGACGAAGAACGTCATGTGGTTCTCGTCGCCCTGCCGCGAATACTCGAGCGTGCTCAATTGGCGCACCAAGTGCAGGCCGAGGCCGCCCACCTTGCGCTCGTCCGGCAGCGCCGCGAGATCGGGCGGCGGCGCGATGCGCGGATCGAAGGCCGGACCGCGATCGACGATCTCGCCCGTGATGCGGGCCGGCTCGACGCGCAGCGTGATGCGCGCCGGAGTATCGCGGCAATCGCCGTGGGTGCCGAGATTGGCCAGCATCTCCTCGATGACCAGCGCGACGTGATGGGTCGCGCGCGGGTCCACGTGCTCGCGTTGCAGGAAGGCCATCACGTCGGTGACCGTCTCGCTGATCGCCTCCGGCGTCGCGAGCGCGCACGTCTCGAACCTGCTTGTCTCGAAGGCGCTGGTCTCAAACTCGCTCATCGCTCTCCATAGGTCACGAGCAGCGCCGCCATGTCGTCGAAGGCCGGCTGGCCGGCCGCGAAGGCGCGTACATCCGCAGCAACGCGGTCGAGCGCTTGCGTGTCGCCCGGCGCCACCGCGGCCATGAACTCACCGACGCGGCCGTCGCCATAGAGCGCACCGTGCGGATCATGCGCTTCGGTGAAGCCGTCGGTGACGATCAGCAGGCGGTCGCCGGGCGCGAGCCTCGCCTCCCCGGCCCGGTAATTCAAGGTCTCGTCGAGCCCGAGCGGGGGGCCGCCGAGCACCTCCAGCCGGCCCACCGTGCCGATGCCGTTGCGATGATAGGCGGCGCCGGCGCCCTTGTCGGAGACGTCGCCGAGCGACAGCACCACGGTGTCGTCGGCGAGCGCGAAATGGTCGACGAGGTCGCCGCCCACCTCCTTGGCGGGCTCGAGCAGCACGTCGATGCGCAGCGCACGCCCGCCGCGCTCGCCGGCAAAGGGCGGCGGCGCCAGAGCGAGCTGAAGCGTGCGCGCCTCTTCGAGCTCGCGCTGCTTGCGCGCGAGCTCGTCGCGGGTCGCGTCGCGCAACGCCTTCTTCTCCAGCGTCGCCAGCACGCGCGCGCGCAGCAGCGTCGGGTTGAACGGCTCGAACAGGTAATCTTCGGCGCCCATCTCGATGCAGCGCACCACCGGCTCGATCTCGCTCAGCGCCGAGATGACGATCACCGGCAGCTCGTTGATGCGGCCGTCGCGCTTCAAGACCTCGAGCACGCCGAAGCCGTCGAGCTCGGGCATCATGATGTCGAGCAGCACCATGCCGTAGGCCTTGGCGGCGATGGCGGCGAGCGCCTCGTGGCCGTTCTGCCCCTGGTCGATCGCCGTGAAGCCGAGGCGCCCCAATCGGCGCAGCAGCAGGTCGCGGTTCTCGGCGACGTCGTCGACGACCAGGATTTTTGCGGTTCTGGCGCTTCGATCGCTCATGCGGCGCGCTCCGTCGACGCCATGGCGGGCACGAGCCGCGGCGTCTGCGGCGGCGCGATCATCTCGAACGGCATCCGCTCACGCGCGCGGCTCCATCGGCAGCATCTGCGCGAGACCGGCCGAGGTGATCACCTCGACGACAGCCGGATTGGCGCTGACCAGCTTGATGCTGCCGCCGCGCCGCGCCAGCGCCTTGGCGGCCGAGACGAGATGGCGCAGGCCGATGGAGGCGACGAAGGTCACGCCCGCCATGTCGATCACGACCGATTGCTTGGCGCCCGACAGCGTCGCGAGCGGCAGCGCAATCGCGTCCGCGCCCGCAATGTCGAGGCGGCCGGTCAGCACGACGCGGGCGGCCGCGCCTTGGTCGTCGATCGTGACTTGCATGAGATTCCCGCGGGTTAGCGTGGCTTTATCGCATATAGAGGGTGATATATGACAGTTCGGTGAAAGTGCCCTGGAGCAGGACCTTGATCTTTGCCGGCGCCCTGGCGTTGATTCCAGCGGCAGCCTAACAGCCACGCCGATCCGGGAAAACCAACTCTCATGAGCCCCGACATCGATCCCCCCTTGGACGACGGCCACAGGTATTGGTTTCGGGCAAAACGCTACGGATGGGGATGGGGCCTGCCGGTCGCCTGGCAGGGCTGGCTCGTCTTTGCGATCTTCCTCGCGCTGGTCGTGGTGGACCCCTTCGTGTTTCCGCCGCGCACCCACACGGCGGGCTACATTATCTATCTGGTCATCCTGTCCGCCGCGCTCTTCGGCGTATGCTGGCTCAAGGGCGAGCCGACGCGCTGGCGCTGGGGCGGCGACTGATTGGCGTATACCGACGTGCGCATAGCGACACACCTCGACGCAAACCCGGCAGAGCACAAAGGGGCCCACGATGGCTGAGCAGGCGTTTTCCACCGTCATCCGCGGCGGGACCGCGGTCCTGCCCGACGGCCTCGCGCGCGTCGACATCGGCATCCGCGGCGAGACCATCGCGGCGATCGGCGAGCATCTCGGCCAGGGCGCGACCGAGATCGACGCGACCGGCCGGTTCGTCGCGCCCGGCGGCATCGATCCGCACGCGCATATCGAGCAGGTGTCGGGCTCGGGCCTCCTCAACGCCGACAGCTTCGAGAGCGCGACCGTCTCGGCCGTCTTCGGCGGCACCACGACCGTGATCCCGTTCGCGGCGCAGCACAAAGGTCACGCGCTCGACCGCGTGCTCGCCGACTATCACGCGCTCGCCGACCGCGGCGCCGTGATCGACTACGCGTTCCACATGATCCTGGCCGATCCCAACGAGGCGACACTCAAGACCCATCTGCCCAGGCTCGTGCGCGACGGGCACGCCTCGATCAAGGTGTTCATGACCTACGACATCCGGCTCGACGACGAGCAGATGCTCGATGTGCTGGCGGCAGCGCGCGACAACGGCGCGTTCGTGTGCGTGCATGCGGAAAACCACGGCATGATCTCCTTCATGTCGAAGCGGCTGCTCGCCAATGGGCACACGGCGCCGCCGGCGCATGCGCTGAGCCATCCGCGGCTCGCCGAGGTCGACGCGATCCAGCGCGTCGCCGCGATGTCACGGCTCGTCGATCAGCCCGTCATGGTGTTTCACGTGTCGACCGCCGAAGGGGCCGAGGCGGTGCGCCGGGCGCGCCAGGATGGCGTCAAGCTCTTCGCCGAGACCTGCCCGCACTACCTGCTGCTCACCGCCGAGGACATGGACAAGCCCGGCCTCGAAGGCGCGAAATGGATGTGCAGCCCGCCGCTGCGCCACGCCGCCGACCGCGACGCCGAGGCCCTGTGGGACGCGTTGAAGCGCGGCGACCTGCAGGTCGTCTCGTCCGATCATGCGCCCTATCGGTTCGACGCCAGCGGCAAGCTTTCGGCCGGCCCCAATCCGACCTTCAAGCAGATCGCCAATGGCCTGCCCGGCCTCGAGGTGCGCCTGCCGCTGATGTTCGACGCCGCCGTGATCCAAGGACGGCTCGGGCTCGAGCGCTTCGTCGAGCTCACCAGCACGGCACCGGCCAAGCTTTATGGCCTCTATCCGAAGAAAGGCGCGCTTGGCGTCGGCGCCGATGCCGACGTCGCGATCTGGGATCCGAAGAAAAGCGTGCGGTTGTCGGCCGCGATGCTGCACGACAACACCGGCTACACGCCCTACGAGGGCCGCACGGTGACGGGCTGGCCCGAGACCGTGCTCAGCCGCGGGCGCGTCGCGGTGCGCGACGGCAAGCTGCATGTCGCGCCCGGTTCGGGCCGCTTCCTCCCGCGCGCCGGCGGCGAGGCCGCTCAGCCGCTGGGGAAGCCGTCGGCGGAATTCGCCAACTCCGGGCCAACGTCACGTGCTTCGGCAGCGTGACGGGCGAAACGGCGAATAGGGAATGGCGAATGGCGAATGGCGAGTAGCGAGTAGACACTGCACTACCCTATTCGCTATTCGCTATTCGCTATTCCCTATTCGCCATTCGCTACTCACTATCCGCTCACAGAAGACCATCCCATGACTGACATCGGCCCCACCACAAGCGGCGTCTACATCATCTCGGTGACCCCGTTCACCGACACGGGCGAGATCGACTGGGCGAGCGTCGACACGCTGGTCGAGTTCTATCTCGGCAAGGGCGTGAGCGGCGTCACCATCCTGGGCATGATGGGCGAGGCGCAGAAGCTCGCCGAGGCGGAGTCCGCGGCCTTCGCCAAGTATTTCATCGAGCGCGTGGCGGGGCGCGTGCCGGTCGTGGTCGGCGTGAGCAGCCCCGGGGTCGACAACCTCGTCCACCTCGCCAAGACGGTGATGGACTACGGCGCCGGCGGCGTGATGATCGCGCCTGCGGCCGGGCTCAAGACGGGCGTCGCGATCCGCGATTATTTTGCGACGGTGTTCGCACGGCTCGGGCCGGCGATCCCGGTCTGCTTCCAGGACTACCCGCTCGGCACCGGCGTCGACATCGCCGTGCCGACTTTCCTCGAGCTCGTCGATGCGCATCCGAACCTCGTGATGTTCAAGCACGAGGACTGGCCCGGCCTGCGCAAGCTCAGCCACGTGCGGCGCGCCTGCGACGGCGGCGCGCGGCGGCGCATCAGCATCCTCACGGGCAACGGCGGACTTTATCTGCCGCAGGAGCTCTATCGCGGCGCCGACGGCGCCATGACGGGCTTCGCCTATCCGGAGCTGCTGGTCGACGTCTGCCGTCTGTTCGCCGACGGACGCGCCGACGAAGGCGAAGATCTGTTCGACGCTTATCTGCCGCTGGTGCGCCACGAGCAGCAGATCGGCATCGGCCTCGCCATTCGCAAGGAGGTGCTGCGCCGGCGCGGCGCCATCAGGAATGCCGCCGTGCGCGCGCCGGGCCCGCGCCTCGACCGCGACGATTTCGCCGAGCTCGATCGGATGATGGCGCGCCTGTCGCGGCGGGTCGCCAAGCTGCAGGGACGATCGTTCGCGGCGTGAGACCGGCCGCCTCCACGGTGTTTGCGCTCCGTCTCCCCTGAAGGGGGAGAGGGGGCGCGGGCAGCGTGCCCACCTCACTTACCAAACCGTTTCGCCGTCCCGCCCAAGCGCACGCGGCCGATCGCCATCGTCACCGCGGCCTGGGTCGGCTCGACCACCGGGATCGTCAGGTCGTCCTCCAGCGCGGCGCGATACCTGGCCATGCCGGCGCAGCCCATGACGACGACATCGGCGCGGTGCTGGTCGCGCAGCGTGCGGCCGCACTCGGTGAGGCGCGCGAAGGTGCGCTGCTCGTCGGCGAGCTCGACCACGCCGACGTCGACCGCGACTTCTCCGGCGAGCCGGTCGGTGACGCCCATGGCGGCGAAATAGCGCTGGTGGCGCGGGATCGATCCGGGCAGGATCGCCAGCACGCCGAAGCGCGGCGCGATCGAGAGCGCGGTGAGCACGCCGCATTCGGCGATGCCGAGCACCGGCCGCGCGCTCTGCTCGCGCAAGGAATGCAGCCCGGGGTCCGAGAAGCAGGCGATCACGAAGGCGCCGGCGGAATTCTCCAGCGCGGCGGCGCGCTTGAGCAGCGGCATGACCACGCCGTCGACGTCGCGCTGCGTCTCGATGCCGGGCGGGCCCTCGGCGAGGGTGACGCACTCGATCGCGGGGGCGTCGCCTGAACGCAGCGGCTCGAGCGCCACGTCGATCGCGTCGGTCACGGCCTGCGTCGAGTTCGGGTTGATCACGTAGAGCGTCGACATTGTGCTTACACCAACGCGTGCGGCCGCTTGATCTCGATCTCGACGAACGCCAACGGGGCGTCCGCGGCGTTCATCACGTCATGCTCGATGCCGGCCGGACGCCGATAGGACTCGCCGGCCCGGAACCTCGCCTCCGACACCTCCCCGTTGCGCTCGATCCGCATCACCGCGTCGGTGAGCAGCACGACGAAGTACGGCCATCCGTGCGTGTGCCATCCGGTCGCCGCGCCCGGCGCGAAATCCCAGCGCGTGATCCGCACCGTATCGTCGTCCTGCTGGACCGTCGGAACGGCGGGCTCGTTGCACTTGAACGGCATGGCTCACCTCTGGATCGCCTCACTCCGGCGGCCGGATCACGCCGACCTGGCTGGCGATGCGGCCGTAGTGCTCGATGCGGCGGTGGCGGGCGAAATCGAAGATCGTCTCCTTGCCGAATCTGGTCGCGTCGAGATCGCAGTCGGCGACGATCAGCTCGTCGTCCTCGGTCTTCGCCTCGGCGACGATCTCGCCCTGCGGATTGACGATGATGCTGCCGGCGATCATGTGGTGGCCGTCCTCGGCGCCGCCCTTGGCGATCGCCACCACCCAGGTCGAGTTCTGGTAGGCGCCCGCCTGCACCGAGAGGCGGTTGTGGAAATGGCGCAGGTGCATCCCCTCCTCGTTCTTCTGCGAATTCGTCGACGGCGTGTTGTAGCCGAGCACGACCAGCTCGACGCCCTGCAGGCCCATCACCCGGTAGGTCTCGGGCCAGCGGCGATCGTTGCAGATGCACATGCCGACGATGCCGCCGAGCGTGCGCCAGACCGGAAAGCCGAGGTCGCCGGGCTCGAAGTATCGCTTCTCCAGGTGCTGGAAGGAGCGTTCGGCGTCGAACTCGGCATGGCCGGGCAGATGCACCTTGCGGTACTTGGCGATGATCCGCCCGTCGCGATCGGTGAGGATCGACGTGTTGAAGTGATGGCCGTCAGGGGTGAGCTCCGCATAGCCGAACGAGATCGCGATGCGGCTCTTCGCGGCCGCCTCGAACAGCGGGCGGGTCGCGGCGTTCGGCATCTCGCGCTCGAACCAGGCGTCGACCTCGGCCGCATCGGTCATGTACCAGCGCGGGAAGAACGTGGTGAGCGCAAGCTCCGGATAGACGACGAGGTCGCATTTCTCGGCCTTCGCCCGCTCGAGCAGGTCGAGCATGCGCCGCACCACCGCCTGCCGGCTGTCGGCCTTGTGGATCGGCCCCATCTGGGCGCCGCCAATGCGCAGCATGCGAGTCACGGAATCTCCTGTCGGTCGAAATCGAGTGCGCGAGCCTAACGCGCCGGCCCGCAAAATACGACTCCCTCATGGTGAGGAGCGCGGCCGCCCTTGCGGCCGCGCGTCTCGAACCATGGGCGCGGGTGTCAGCCGCGCGACTGCGTGCTCGGCCCCTCCTTCGAGACGCATTTCTTCGCTGCGCGAAGAAATGCTCCTCAGGAGGAGGAGTCGGTTGTCGTGAGCACGCCAGACATGGCTGCCTCAGGGATGCGGCCCCCACGGCGCGGCGGTCAGCAGCTTGACCTCCTGCGTCATCGCGAGCGGCCTGAATTTGGCCGCGAAGCCTTCCACGAAATCCTTGCTCGCGAACACCGCGGCCCAGTGCTTGCGCCGATCGGCGTCATCGTCGAATTTCCACAGGTGCACGAGCTGGTTGATCGTGCCGGTATCGGCCTGGAAATAGCCGATCAGCTTCTTGTCGTGGCCGCCCTTCTGCAGTGCCGGGAATCCGAGCTCCTGATAGAGCTTCACCGCCTCCGCCATCTTGCCGACGTAAAGCGTGTAGGTTCGCATCTCGTAAAGGGCCATCGTCGCATCCTCCCGCCGCCAGCTTCTGTGCCCTGGCGGCAGGCAGTCTCGACGCTGCGGCGCGATCGCGCAAGCGGGTTCAGGCGCGGCTCGTCATATGCAGCAGGTACATGCCGAGCGGAACGATATCCATCAGCATCGCGGCGACGAGCAGCGCGCGCACGATGCGTCCGCCGATGAGAAGCAATGTCGCGGCCTCGATCACCACCAGGACCGGGCCGGCGACGATGCGCGGGATGGCGGCGAAGGCGACGAGCAGGCCGAGCAGCGGTCCGAAGCTCATCGTGTGGTCCGCCGCGCCGGTGCGGGCCGCCAGCCACCCCATGATCAGCCAGCTCACCGGCCCGAGCACGGCCAGCAGCAGCACGGTGAGCAGCAGGGCGCGCGGCGCCTTCTCGGCCCACAGCTTGAGCAGGAACCAGGTCGGGACGAGGCCGAAAAAGCCAGTGGCCAGCACGAACAGGATCATGTCGCCGAAGGCGACCATGCCGGGCGAGCCCTGCGTGGTCTCGAGCGACATGCGCAGCTCGTTGAGGGCGACGGCGGCGAATCCGCCGACGGCCGCGAGTGCGTAGCCGGCGGCGATCCATGCCAGCTTCTTCGCCGTGCTCATGCTTCCGCCCCGTCGCGAAATTGGCCGAGTATGCTCAGTTGTTGGTCAGCACAGCCGAACAAAGGTTCAAAACAAGACTCCCTCATGGTGAGGAGCGGGGCCGCCTCGCGGCCGCGCGTCTCGAACCGCGGGCAGCCGGCGCAAGTGGCGCTCCACATGCGTGCTCGGCCCATCCTTCGAGACGCATTTCTTCGCAACGCGAAGAAATGCTCCTCAGGATGATGAGTCGTCCGTTGAAAGTCAGCTTCAGCCCACCGCCGCCGCGACCCGTTCCGTGCGCGCGCCGATCGCCGGGCCGTCGCCCGCGACGGTGGTGCGCCGCATGTCGCGCGGCTGCGTGTCGTCGTAGCGGCGCACGCGATGCATGGTCTGGCGGTTGTCCCACATCACGAGGTCGTGCAGCCGCCATTTGTGGACATAGACGAAGGCCGGCTGGGTCGCGTGCTCGTTGAGGTCGCGCAGCAGCACGCGCGCTTCCGGCATCGGCATGCCGATGATGGCGCCGGCATGCGAGGACAGATAGAGCGACTTGCGCCCGGTCTGCGAATGGCGGCGCACCAGCGGCTGCAGCACCGGCTTGAACATCGCCTTCTCCTCGTCGGTGAAGTCGAGGAAGCCGAGCGAGCCGCGCGAATACATCTGCGTGTGCTCGCACACGAGCTCGTCGATCTCCCGTTTCGTCCCCTCGTCGAGCGCGTCGTAGGCGGCGCGCATGTCGGCGAACTCGGTGTTGCCGCCGACCGGGTTCACGACCCGGGCGGAGAGCAGCGAATACTTCGCCGGGATCGGCCGGAACGAGGAGTCCGAATGCCACAGGCAGTTGCCGAGGTTGAACAGCCGCTGGCGGCTGTCGCGCGCGAGCGGCTTGCCGTCCTTGCCGAGGTTGGAAACGTCGTTCATGCCGACCGCGAGCCGCTTGTCCTGCGGCTTGGTGATGTTTCCGCCGCGCGCGTCCTCGATCGGCCCGAAGTTGCGCGTGAAGGCCATCTGCTGCTCGTCGGTCAGAGCCTGGTCGCGGAAGACCAGCACGGCGTATTTGTTGATTCCTGCATCGAGGGTCGCGGCCTCATCCGGCGTGAGCGGCTTCGTCAGGTCGACGCCCGACACCTCGGCGACGAAGACGGGATGAATCTGGCGGAACGTGATCGGCATGTATTCCTCCGCGCTTGGCTGCCCTTTGGTTGCGGCGCGCCTTGCGCTCAGCCTATACCGGTCACCAACAAAAAACGACTCCCTCGTCGTCCAGCAAAACACGACGCCCTGATGGTGAGGAGTCGATCGTGGTGAGGGGTCTCGTCTCGTCCTGTCTTGCGAGTCAGCCTGCCAGCGACCTCGCGATCGCGTCCGAGCCCTTCTCGGCGACCATGATCGTTGCGGGATGGATATTCGGCGTCGGAATCACCGGCATCACCGAGGCGTCGACCACGCGCAGGCCGTCGAGGCCGCGCACGCGCAACTCGGAATCGACCACGGCCTTGTCGTCCTCTCCCATCCGGCAGGTGCCGCAGGGATGATAGACCGTGCCGGCGACCTGACGGATGAAAGCCTTGATGTCGTCATCGGCGACGACGTGCGTGCCCGGCCGCACCTCGGCGAAGATCATCGACTTGTACGGCTCGGTGGCGATGATCTGGCGGCCGATGTGGAACGCCTTGACGGAGCGGCGCATGTCGTCGTCCTCGGGATCGCTGAAATAGTTGGCGAAGATGCGCGGCTTCGTGCGCCCGGTGTCGTCGGCGAGCTTGATCTCGCCGCGGCTCTTCGGCCGGCAGACGCAAAAGTTGAAGCCGAAGCCCGGCCAGCGATCCAGCCCGAGCGTCATGTGCTCGGTGGAAAAGTTGACGGCCTGGAACTGCAGGTCGGGCACCGGCAAGGCCGGATCGGATTTGGCGAACAGGCATCCTTCGGTCGCACCCACGGCGAGCTGGCCGGACCGGGAGGTGAGCCACTGGAGCGCCATGCGCACCTGCTGTCGCGGCGACGTCAGAATCTCGTTGAGCGTGCCCGGCTGCCGCGTCAGGAACGTGAACCGCCCTTGCACGTGGTCCTGCAGGTTCTTGCCCACGCCCGCGAGGTCGTGGAGGACATCAATCCCGATCTGCTTGAGCTCGGCCGCGGGGCCGATGCCCGAGTTCATCAGCAGCGCCGGCGAGTTGATCGCGCCGGCAGAGACGATCACCTCGCGCCGCGCCCGGATGCGCCTGACGGCGCCGCCCTGCTCGATCTCGACGCCGACGGCGCGCTTGCCCTCGAACAGAATTCGCCGCACCTGCGCGCGCGTGATCAGCTCGAGGTTCTTGCGCCGCAGGTTGGGCCGCAGATAGCCGACCGCCGTCGAGCAGCGCCAGCCGTTGCGCACGTTGAGCTGCACGGTGCCGACGCCCTCGATGCGCTCGCCGTTGAAATCGGGATTGAACGGAAACTGCAGCCGCTTGCAGGCCTCGACGAACGCCTGCGACGTCGCCGACGGCTTCTTCACGTCGGAGATGGTCATCGGCCCGCCTTGGCCGCGCCAGGTATCGGCGCCGCGCACATTGTGCTCCATGCGCTTGAAGTAGGGCAGCACGTCCTTGTAGCTCCAGCCCTTGGCGCCCGCCGCCTCCCAGCCGTCATAGTCGCTCGGATCGCCGCGCAGGAACACGAGGCCGTTGATCGAGCCGGATCCGCCGAGCACTTTTCCGCGCGGCCAGCTCAGCCGGCGATTGTTGAGATGCGGCTCGGGCTCGGTCTCGTAGCCCCAGTTGACCTTCGGGTTGGGCACCAGCTTGCCGAAGCCGAGCGGAATGTGGATCCAGGGATTGCGGTCGCGCCCGCCCGCCTCGATCAGGCACAGCCTGATCGCCGGGTTCTCCGTGAGCCGCGTCGCCAGCACGCATCCGGCCGAGCCCGCGCCGGCGACCACCACATCGAACTCGGAATCGAACGTATCGACCACGGAACCGCCCTCGCGAAAGCCATCGCGCGACGTTACCCGGATATGCGCGTCGCACGCAACGCGGCGAAAAGTTGCCGGCAAATGCCCGCCACACCCGACACCCTCATGGTTGAGCGCGGCTGCCGTTGCGGCCGCGCGTCTCGATCATGGGCAGCGCTATAAATGGCACCGCTTGGCCCCCCCGCCCGTCCTTCGAGCCGCCTGGCGCGAAGACGCGCGAGGCTCCTCTCAGGATGAGGAGTCACTTGGGCGTTACGCCGCGATCCGCCGTTCCAATCGGCTGATCAGGCGCACGATGGGCCACAGCGCCGCGAGGTAGATCGCGGCGGCGAGCACGATCGGCGAGGAGTTGAAGGTGACCGAGCGCGCCATGTCCGCGGAGTAGAGCAGCTCCGGCAGCGCCACCACGCTCGCGATCGAGGTGAGCTTCACGACCTCGACGGTGTTCGACACGAGATCGGGCAGCACGTTCCGCACCGCTTGCGGCAGCACGACATATAAGAGTGCCTGCCAGGCGCGCAGCCCGGTCGAGCGCGCCGCGTCCCACTGCCCGGCGCCGACGCTCTCGATGCCGGCACGATAGATCTCGCCGTAGTAGCTCGACGTGTTGAGCAGGAAGGCGATCGCGACCGCGGTGAGCGGCGAGGTGCGGATGCCCGCGAACGGCAGGCCGGAATAGACGAAGATCAGCAACACCAGCGGCGGGATCGCGCGGAAGAAGTCGATCGCCGCAATCGCGGCCCAGCGCACGACGCGTCGGGGCGAGAGCGAGAGCAGCGCCACGGCGAGGCCGCCGACGAGCCCGAGCGGCACGACGATGAGGCAGATCAGGATAGTCTGGCGCAGGCCGGCGAGGATCAGCGGCAGCGCCTGAGCCATGATGGCGAAATTGAAGAACTGGTCGACGAGGGCCTGCATCAGGCCCTCCGCCAGGCGAAGCGCGTCTCGAGGAAGCGGCCGAGCGCGACCACCGGCACGAACAGGATTAGGTAGGCGATCGCCCCCATCATCAGCGGCGTCGCGTTGCCTGAGAACGACTGCGCGGCGGTCGCCTGGTTGAGGATCTCGCCGACCCCGATCACGGTGCCGAGCGCGGTGTTCTTGGTGATCGCGATGGTGCGGTTGGTGAGCGGCGGCACCGTGAGGCGGATCGCCTGCGGCAGCACCACATGGACGAGCGTGGCGAGAAAGCTCAGGCCGGTGGAGCGCGCCGCCTCCCACTGGCCCTTGGGGATCGACAGGATGCCGGCCCAGAAGATCTCCTCCGCGAAGGCGGCGAGCACCAGCGCCAGCACCAGCCACAGCACCGCGAACGAGGGCACGTTGATGCCGACATTGGGCAGGCCGAAATAGACCAGCAACAGCAGCACCATCGGCGGCAGCGCCCGGAACATGTCGACGAGAACGACGATCAACCCGTTGATGATGCGCACGCGAAAGGACCGCACGATCGCGAGCGCGAGCCCGAGCAGGATGCCGGTGATCACCACCACCACCGCGACCTCGACCGTCACCGCCATGCCGCGCAGGATGGCGGGCAGATAGCGTTCGAACACCGTCGCATTGAAGAATGTGTCGAGGAAGCGCGACACGGCATCTCACCTGGTCAGCTCGGCGATGAAGGCCACCGTGCGCGCCTGCTTCGGCGCGGAGAAAATCTGTTGCGCCGGCCCTTCCTCGACGATCTGCCCATGATCCATGAAGATCACGCGGTCGGCGGCGTCGCGGGCGAAGCGCATCTCGTGGCTCACCACCAGCATGGTCATGCCGCCGCGCTTGAGGTCGCGCATGACGCTGAGCACGCTGCCGACGAGCTCGGGATCGAGCGCCGAGGTCGGCTCGTCGAACAGCATGATCTTCGGCTCGAGCGCGAGCGCGCGGGCGATGGCCACGCGCTGCTGCTGGCCGCCGGAAAGCTCGCCCGGATAGGCCTCGGCCTTGTCGGCGAGGCCGACGCGGTCGAGCGCCGCAAGGCCGATGCGCTCGGCCTCGGCGCGCGGCTTGCCCAGCACTTTGGCGAGCGCCAGCGTGACGTTCCGCAGCGCGGTCAAGTGGGGATAGAGATTGAACGACTGGAACACCATGCCGATGCGGCGGCGCATCGCGTTGATGTCGGTCGAGCGCGCCATGATGTCGGCACCGTCGATCCTGATCGCGCCGGCCGACGGCTCCTCCAGCCGGTTGCAGCAGCGCAGCAGCGTGCTCTTGCCCGAGCCGGACGGACCGATCACGAACACCAGCTCCTGCGCCTGCACGCTGAGATCGATTCCACGCAGCACCTCGGTCTCGCCGAACCTCTTGCGCAAGCCGCGAATGTCGAGGATGGGGGGATTATCGGAAGGCATCAGCAATTTTCCTCGTCATGCCGGGGCTCGTCCCGGGCATCCACGTCTTTGCGACAGAAACAAAAACGTGGATGGCCGGGACAAGCCCGGCCATGACGGAGTCCTAGCCGCACGACGGCGTGTGCGGGGTCGGATCGTAGCCCGGCATGCCGGGCACGCCGTAGCCGGGAAACACGGTGATCGCGGCCGAGCCGGGCGCCGGCGGAATGCCGAACCACTTCTGATGCATCTTCGCCATGGTGCCGTCGAGCTTCATGCACTCGATGGCGACGTCGAGAGTATTGCGCAGCGCCGCCGAGTCCTTGCGCGTCGGCGCCGCCCATACGAGGCCGGTGGAATAGAGATAGGACAATTCGAGCTGCGGGCTGCTCTTCACCGCCCAGGCAATCGCGGTGTTGCCGGCGACGTTCGTGTCGGCGCGCCCGGCGAGCACCGCCTGCACGGCATCGGTCTGCGTGCCGTAGGTCTCGATCTTCCAGCCGATCTTGGGCTCGAGGTCGCGCGCCCACGCCTCGTAGGCCGACCCCTTGTTGATGGCCACGACCTTGCCCTTGAGGTCCTCGAGCCTGGTGATCTTGAGGCCGCCCTTCTTGATCAGGAACTGGAAATCGGTGTTGAGATAGCCTTCGGTGAACAGCATGCTTTCGGCGCGCTCCTTGGTCACCGTGGTCGGCGCTGCGACGAAATCATAGGTCCCGGCCTGCATGGCGGGCAGCAATCCGGAATACTGCCCGTAGTCGATGACGATCTTGCGCTTGAGGCGCCGAGCGATTTCGTTGGCGAGATCGATGTTGAAGCCCTGGTAGCCGCCGGCCAGGTTGGGAAACGCGTGCGGCGCGAAGGTCGCGTCGACGCCCGTGTGCAGCGGCGGCAGATCCTCGGCACGCACGCCAGCGACGACAAGCAGCGCCGCCGCGGCGGCGGCCGAAAGCAGATATCGGGTCATGCGCTTCCCCTCGGTGTCCCGGCAGCCGTGCGACTATATCAACCGGGCAAGGACCGACAAGGCGCCGAAAACGCGTTGAGAAAGATCACGCGCGGCTTGCTGTCCCGGCCTTGCGCAACCCGATGCGCCGAGATTTGCGCGACGCGGCAAATCTCCTGTTAACCAGAAAAGGCTCATTGGGGACAATTTGCCTCGATTCCTCCGCGCCATTAACGCTGGGTTCGCCGCCACCCGCTAGCGTGCCCCGCGATTTCCGGAGGACCCGATGCTTAGAGTGTACGACTGCATTGCCCACGCGCACGATCTTCGCCTGGTCGTGCTCGCCGCGCTCGTCTGCCTGCTGGCAACCTTCGCGGCGGTCACGCTTCTGCACCACGTGCGCAAGTCGTCCGGCGGCATCCGCCACATGTGGCTCGTGGTCTCGGCGGTCGCGACCGGCTTCGGCATCTGGGCGACGCATTTCATCGCCATGCTGGCGTTCTCGCCCGGCATCCCCAGCGGCTACAACATCGCGCTGACCGCGCTCTCTCTCGTTGCCGCCATCCTGCTCACCGGAATCGGGCTCCTGGTCGCGCTGACCGAGCTGCCGTTCGCCGCGGCGCTCGGCGGCTTGATCGTCGGCGGCGGCATCGCGGTGCTGCACTACACCGGCATGGCCGCGTTCGAGATCGCCGGCCGGCTCGTGTGGGACCCGGTGCTGGTGGGCGTCTCGATCGCGCTCGGTGGCATCCTTGGCGCCGTCGCGCTGTGGGTGGCGCTCGCAGCGCAGACGATGAAGTCGCGCATCTACGGGGCGCTGCTGCTGACGGTCGCGATCTGCAGTCACCACTTCACCGCCATGGCCGCGGTCGGCATCATTCCCGATCCGACCATCGAGGTCTCCAAATCGGCCCTGCCCACGAGCTGGCTCGCAGTCGCGGTCGCGCTGGCGAGCTTCGCGATCCTGGTGCTGGCGTTCGCCGGCCTCGCGCTCGACATCCGCGACCGGCGCCGCACCGAGCTCGAGGGCGAGCGCATGCGCGGCCTCGCCAACGCGGCGGTCGAGGGATTGATCGTGTGCGAGGGCGACAAGGTCGCGACCATCAACGAAAGCTTCGCCGCGCTCGCCGGCGTGCGCGACACCGACGCGGCCGGAAAGACGCTCGCGACGTATTTCCCCGACGACGCCCAGCGCGACAAGCTGCTGGCGCATCCCAATCATCCGGTCGAGGTGGGCCTGCGCGGCGCCGCCGGCGCCGTCATCCCGGTCGAGGCCATCCTGCGGCCGATCGATTTCGGCGGAAAGCCGCACCTCGCGGTCGCGGTCCGCGACCTGCGCGCCCGCAAGCGCGCGGAGGCGCACATCCAGTTCCTCGCCCACCACGACCCGCTCACCGGGATTCCCAATCGCAGCAGCTTCAACAAGCGGCTCGACCAGGAAATCGAGCGCAGCCTCGCCGACCGCAAAAAACTCGCGGTGCTCTGCCTCGATCTCGACGGGTTCAAGGAAGTGAACGACCTGTTCGGCCATTCCACCGGCGACGTGCTCCTCCAGAGCGTCGCCAAGACCTTGGCCGGGCTGCTCGACGAGGACCAGATGGTCGCGCGGTTGGGCGGCGACGAGTTCGCGATCATCCTGCCCGATGTCGCCGGCCCGAGCGCGGCCGGGCGCATCGCCGAGGATATCCTCGAGGCGCTGCGGTCCGACAGTGACGATTCGCCCGCCGCGGTGCTGGTCTCGACCAGTATCGGCATCGCGATCTGTCCGGACGATGCGACCGACCGGCAGGGCCTGCTCAGCCATGGCGATACGGCGCTCTACCGCGCCAAAGCCGAAGGTCGCGGCACCTATCGGTTCTTCGAGGCCAAGATGGGCGAGGAGGTGCGCGATCGCCGCATGCTCGAGCACGATCTGCGCCACGCGATCTCGCGCCGCGAGCTGCGTCTCGTCTATCAGCCGCAACAGAACATCACCACCGGCGAGGTCACCGGCCTCGAGGCGCTGCTGCGCTGGACGCATGCGGCGCGCGGGGAAATTCCGCCGTCGACCTTCATCCCGATCGCCGAGGACAGCGGCTCGATCCTGCAGATCGGCGAATGGGTGCTGCGCACCGCCTGCACCGAGGCGGCGGCGTGGCCGCGGCCACTGACGCTCGCCGTCAACGTGTCGCCGGTCCAGCTGCACAATGCGGGGTTCGCCGCGGCCGTGCATCAGATCCTGGTGGAGACCGGAATGCCGGCGCAGCGGCTCGAGCTGGAGATCACCGAAACCGCCCTGATCCGCGACCTCAATCGCGCGCTCGCGACGTTGCGCCAGCTCAAGGCGCTGGGCATTCGCATCGCCATGGACGACTTCGGCACCGGCTATTCGTCGCTCTCCAATCTGCGCGCCTTCCCGTTCGACAAGATCAAGATCGATCGCTCGTTCGTCTCCTCGGTGGACGCGAACGGACAGGCCAAGGCGATCGTCAAGGCGGTGCTCGGTCTCGGCGAGGGCCTCGGCCTGCCGGTCCTGGCGGAAGGCGTCGAGACCGCGCGCGAGCTCGAGTTCCTCGCCGGCGCCGCCTGCGACGAGGTGCAGGGCTATCTGGTCGGCCGGCCGGCCGACGTCGATACGCTGCGCCACCTCACGCACGGCACGCCGCGGAGCGCGGAGCCCGACGTCCCCAATCGCGTCATCATGATCGGATCGCGCCGCTGAAATCCGGCGCGATCGACCGCCAGGATCGCCGCGCGGGTGAAGGACCTCGCCTGCGCTCGACGCATGCGCCCGCGCGCGGCGCGCACCGGATTGCCAACTCATTTGCCCGCAAACCTTGACCCTGGCGGCGACGGGACGGTACCCTTTGCGGGTCGATTTCCGACCGTGAGCTGACGACGGTTGCGGCGAGTTTCGTGCGTGCGTGGGGGCACGTTTGTATGGGTCATTCTCTGCGGCAATTGCGGCGCGGCGCGACCCAATTCGCCGTTCGAGAGGTGATCAGGGCGACGGCGCCGCTCCCCCTCGACATGCAGCGCGCCGCGATGCGCTCGTTCGTGGCGCTCGGCAGCCATGTCCCGACGTTGCGGCACAAGGTCCGCGACAACATGCGCTTGGCGCTGGGTGCGGATGTCCCCGCGCAGGCAACGCGCCTCTATTTTCGTCATGTGGGCTGGTTCTGGTCGAATGCGCTCGCGACGTTCAATCGCGGCTTCGCGATGACGCCCATCCCCGCCGAGGTGCGGTTCGACGCCTCGATCAGCGTCCTTGATGAAGCCGTCGCCGAACGGCGGGGCGTGGTCCTCACCTCGGCGCACTGGTCCGGGCACGAGCTCGCGGGCGCGGCCATCAACGCGCGGCATCCGATGGCGATGGTGGTACGGCAGGCGCCGACGTCGGAGCGGGAAGCGCGCAAGCTGAAATGGTATCGCGCGCTCGGCGTCGACATCGTGCTGCGCCCCAAGGGCGCCTCGTCGATCAAGGACGCGGTGGCGTATCTCAACGTCCTCAAACGCAAACAGACGATCGCCATCACGCCCGACCTCCTCGCCGATCCCGGGCAGGGCGTCGAGACGCGCATCTTCGGGCGCGAGGCGCGACTCCACGCCGGCGCATTTGCGCTGTCGATCATGGCGGGCGCACCGCAGGTCAGGCTTTCGTTCCGCTGGCAACCCGATTCGACCCTGGTGCTGATGTTCGATCGCGCCCCGGCGCCGAACGTCAACGACCGCGCAGCGGCGATCCGCATGTGCGTCCAGGACTGGTGCCGCTGGTTCGAGGAGCGGCTGCGCGCCAATCCGGAAAACTGGCTGTTCTGGCTCGATCGGCGCTGGTCGCATTTCCTGCGCACGGTCCCGCAAACGGCTCCGCAGTCATTTCCCCCGTCGTTTCCGCAGACATTTCCGCAGACTCGGGGCACGGCATGAACATCCTGATCGTCCTCGCCGTCGCGGCGGGCGGGGTCGTCGTGCTGTGGGCCGTTCAGAGCATCGTACTCCTGGCCATCGGCGAGCCCCTCGCCTGGCCGCTGCGATTTGCCAAGAACCGCCCGCTGCTGAAGTGGACCGGCCGGGTGATCGTCCACACCGAATGGCTCATCATTCTGATCGGGACGCCGTTTGCGCTCGGCATGACGCCGCTCGCGGCATTGCATCAGGCCTTTCCGACGCCCGTTCCGTGGAAGAACATCGCGATCGCGGGCGGGCTCATGCTTTTCGCCACCTACGCGACATATGCGTTCTATTGGCTGGTGGGCTGGATACGCTACGAGCCGCAGGGCGAGCAGGCGATCCGCCGCGCCAAGCTTTTCCGACGGTTCTTGCCCGGGCCCTTGCCGCTGGTCGTCTTCGAGGAAGGCGTGTTTCGCGGTATCCTGCTCGAGCAGCTGCTGCGCTCGTTGCCCGCGTCCGACGCAAGCACGATCCTGGCGATCGTGCTGAGCTCTGCCGTGTTTGCATCGGTGCACTTCGTCAAGCCCGCCAAGGGCAAGCCGGTCTTTCAAGCAGCCTACGGTTATTTCCTGGTCGGCTGTCTGTTCGGGCTCGCGTATGTGATCGGCGGACGCAGCCTGTGGCTTCCGGTCGCGGTGCACACGGCGGCCGTGTTCGGCATCGAGGTGCTGCGACTTTACGTCAAGTTCGAGGCGCCGCGCTGGCTGATAGGCTTTTCCGAGTCGCCGCAGAGCGGATTGGTGGGGAGCGCGGTGGTCGGCGGCGTGGCGCTTGCCCTCCCGGTGCTGATCTGATCGGTCACGCCGACGACTTGTTTTGGCGACGCGCAGAGGTCTCCGCGCCGCCGCGACTGCGTTGCCGTAAGCACGGCAAGGTCGGGGGATATCGGCGATGAAACCGTCCCGTCGCGGACTTCTGCAGGTGGCGGCAGCCGCCGCCGCGATGCCGGCGCTGGCGCGCCGGGCCAAGGCGCTGGATTCGGCGCTGGGTTCGGCGCTGGATTATCCGACACGACCGGTCCATCTGATCGTCGGCTTCCCGGCGGGTGGCGTGACCGACATCCTGGCGCGCCTGCTCGGCCCATGGCTGTCGCGGCGGCTGGGACAGCAATTCCTGGTCGAGGACCGGCCCGGCGCCGGCACCAACATCGCCACCGAGGCGGTCGTGCGGTCGCAGCCCGACGGCTACACGCTGCTGATGGCGACGTCGACCAACGTGATCAACGCGACGCTCTACGACAATCTGCGGTTCGATTTCCTGCGCGACACCACGCCCGTCGCCAGCATCGCGCGCACGCCGCTGGTCCTGGTGACCACCCTGTCATTTCCGGCCAAGACGGTCCCCGAGCTCATCGCCTACGCCAAGGCCAATCCCGGCAAGATCAACATGGCGACGGCCGGCATCGGCAGCTCGCTTCATCTCGCCGGCGAGCTGTTCATGCGCATGACCGGCGTGCAGCTCGTCCCGGTGCATTACCGCGCCATGTACCTGCCGGATTTGCTCGCCGGGCAGGTGCAAATCGGATTTACCCCGATGCCGACGACGATCGCGCAGGTGAGGGCCGGAAAGCTGCGCGCCATCGCGGTGACCACGGCGGCGCGCTCGCCGGCGTTGCCGGATATTCCGACCATCGGCGAGCTCGTGGCCGGCTACGAGGCGAGCGTATGGAACGGGATGGTGGCGCCGAGGGGCACGCCTGCCGCCATCGTCGACAAGCTCTATCGGGAGATCGACGCGGCGCTCGCCGATCCGGCCATCACGGCGCGGTTTGCCGACGTCGGCAGCGTCCCGGTGTCGATGCCGCCCGCCGAGTTCGGCAAGTTCATTGCCGCGGACAAGGAGAAGTGGGGCAAGGTCATCCGCGAGGACAACATCAAGGCGGAGTGACCTCGGCCGCCGACACGCTTTCCACCTCGGCGCCGATCGCGTCGAGCAGCAGCTCGACGAAGCGCCGCGGGATGCGCCGGGTGATGAACACCATGCGGCTGGTGCGGTCGGCGGACGGCCAGCGCTCGAGCCAGGCGGGCGCGTGAAAGACGTGCTGCACGCCATGGATGACGGCGGGGCGCTGCGGGCTTTCGGCGATGTTGACGATGCCCTTGAGGCGCAGGAGATCGGCGCCGCAATGCTCGGCCAATGCCTCGAGAAGGAGGGTGAGCGCCACGGCGCGGATCGGCGCCGCGCGCACGATCGTGTAGGAGATGATCTCGGCGTCGTGATGCTCGTGGTGGTGGGCATGTGCAGTGCCCAGCCACGCATCCACGTCCGCTCGCGCGTCGCGCTGCGGCCCGTTCGCGAAGAGATCGGCAGCATCGATCCGGCCAAGCAGCGCGCACAGCGTCGGCGCGCCCGGGTTGAGCGCCGCGATGCGTTCGCGCAGCGCACGCGCATCGCCTTGCGACAGGTCGAGCTTGGTCAGCAGGATGCGGTCGGCGACCGCGACCTGCTTGCGCGAGACGGCCTCGCGCGCGAGCGTCGCTTCGCCCGCGACGGCGTCGACCGTCGTCACCACGCTGCCGAGCGTCACCCGCTCGACGAGGCTCGCGTCGGTCATCAGGGCGTGCAGGATCGGCGCCGGGTCGGCGAGCCCGCTCGTCTCGATGACGATGTGATCGAACTTCTGCGGCAGCGATCCCTGCTCGCGCCGGCGCAGCAGGTCGTGCAGCGTTTCGGTGAGATCGCTGCGCACCTTGCAGCACAGGCAGCCGGTGGTCAGCGCGACGACATTGTCCTCGCTCGTTTCGACCAGCTCGTGATCGATCCCGATCTCGCCGAACTCGTTGATGATGACGGCCGCGCGCGCGAGCTCGGGCTGGCGCAGCAGATGCGACAGCAGCGTGGTCTTGCCGCTGCCGAGAAATCCGGTGAGCACCGATACGGGGATCAGGTGATCTGAGTCCGTCATGCCCGCGCCACCAAACCCCGACCATCCCCGTCACCCCGAGGCGCCCGGCGAAGCCGGGCCTCGAAGGGCGACGGCGCGGATGGTGCGGCTTGCGCGCTTGCGGCGCCGCCTCGGCCGATCCTTCGAGGCTCGCTTCGCTCGCGCCTCAGCATGACGGGTCTGGCTGAAGCGATGCTCGGAGACATCATCACGACACCAGCAGCGGCGCGATGCCGACGCGCACGCGCGTCGCGGCGAAATCGGGATCGAGCGCGGCGCGCACCTGGCGCAGCACGGCGACGAGCGAGATCGCGGGCCGCGTGCGTCCATCGATCGTCACCATCCAGCGGAACATCATATCGTCCGGCTTCGGCGCGATGCGCACCGTCTTGTTGCTGCTCGTCCGCTCGATCGCGATCGCGCCATCATCAGTGCACGTGACAACGCCGGCGAGGCGCCAGGCCGCAAGGCTCGCGGCCACGAGCTCACGGACCAGCGCGCTTGACACGCCGCTCATGCGAGATTCCCGGCGAGCGTCGTCGCCGCGATCTTGCGCTTGAGATAGCGCCCGTCGGCCGGGCTGCCGAAATACTGACCGTCCCGCACCATGACCTTGCCGCGCAAGATCGTCGTCACCGGCCAGGCGAAGATGTCGTGGCCCTCCCACGGGGTGTAGTCGGTCTCGTGCAGGTCGGCGGCGCGCACCTTGCCGCGCCGGGTGGGGTCGAGGATGGTGATATCGGCATCGCTGCCGGGCGCGAGCGCGCCCTTCTTCGGGTAGAGCCCCATGATGCGGGCGGCGTTGCTCGACACGAGGTCGGCGTACTGCGGCAGCGAGTAGCCGCGCCGCGTCACCATCTCGGTGTACATGACCGCGAGCCGCGGCTCGACGCCGGAGTTGCCGCCGGTCGTGTCGTCGATGCGGTTGCCCGCCGTCTTGTCCTTCAGCGTGCAGCACAGCTCGTCGGTGGCGACGCAATGGATGGTGCCGTCGGCTGTGCCGTCCCACAGTGCCTTTCGGTCGGCATCCGACTTCAGCGACGGATAGGTGTGATAGATCTGGCCGTTGGGGCGCTTGTAGTCCTCCGCCGACCAATTGAGATACTGGTGCAGCGTCTCGCCGAAGATCGGCAGGCCCTTGCGCCGCGCCTCGGCGATCGCCGCGACGCCGGTGCCGGCGGAGACATGCATCATATAAAGTGTCGTCCCGGGCACGTTCTCCGCGAGCCGCAGGATGCGGCGGAAGCTCAAATCCTCCGAGAGCTGGTTATGGGCTTCCGCGAGGTGCTCGAAGCCGACCCGGCCCTCGCGGATGAGCTTGGCGTACATGTGCATGACGATGTCGTTGTCCTCGGCGTGGATGACGCCGAGGCCGCCCTCCTTCGCCAGCACCTGGAACGCCTCCCAGATGTCGCCGAAGTCGATCATGCGGCCGCTGCGCTTGGGCAGGATGTTGGTGGTGAAGATCTTGAGCGTCGGGTAACCGGCCTGGATCGCCTCGGCAAGCTGAGCGGAGAACTCCGGCGGCGGCTCGGAATGCAGCATGAGGTGGTAGGCCCAGTCACACGGGCTTTTGCCGACGAAGTCGCGGTCGCGCGTCTCGATCGCCTGGCGGGCCGACATCCCGTCGCGCCAGTAGGCGAAGTCGATGAACGTGGTGGTGCCGCCGTGCAGCGCGGCGCGCCCGACCTGCTCGGGCCCGGCGGTGACGAGCTGCGTGCCGTCGGGCTGGATCCACACGTGATGCAGGTGCACATGCGGATCGATGCCGCCCGGCATCACGATCTGCCTGTCGGCATCGATGGTGGTTTTGGCCTCTCCCGACAGAGACCCGGCGACCGCAACCGCCGCGATCGTCTCGCCCGCGACCGCAAGATCGCCGCGCACGACGCCTTGCGGGGTCACGATGTCGCCACCGCGAATGATGAGATCGAACATGGCTGCTCCCCGGGTCGCGCGGCCGCGCTGTCAGGCGCGAATTATCACACGGCGAGAGCCATGGTTCTACCTCGGCTCGCGCCTCACGTGATGGCGCGGATAAGCTCGGTCAGGCTCGCGACGGTGAGATCCGGCTTGGCTTCGCCGGCCCCCTCGCCCGACAGGCCGAGCGCGCGTCCAGGCCGATTGATCCAGGCACATTTGAGACCAAGTCGGTTGGCCGGCGTGATGTCGGCGCGCAGGCTTTGCCCCACATGGAGAATGCGGTCACGTCGGATGCCGAGCGCGCCGAGCGCCTCGATGGCGCTGTGAAAGTGCGGCCAGTCGGGCTTGTAGGCGCCGACGCGCTCGGCCGTGACGATCAGATCGAAGCGGAAGTCGAGCTTGCGGCAGGAGCTTGCGAGCGAGGCATCGTCGATGTTGCTGAGCGCGCCGACCTTGGCGTGCCGCTGCAGCGCGACGAGGCCGGCATGCGCGTCGGGATAGGCCGGCCATTCATGCGGCGAGCGCGCGAAAGTCTCGCGCGCCGAGGGCTCGATCGCGACGCGGAATTCGGCGGACAGGCGGTCGAAGCACCGCCGCAGGACATCGGGATAGGCATGCGCGGGCCGCTCCTTCTGGATGTCCGCGCGGGCGCGGTCGAACGCCATCAGGAGGTCCTGATCGGCCGCGGCGACGCCATGGCGTCGCCCCCATTCGTGCAGGAAGCCGATGATGGACGGCTCCCAGTCGATCAACGTGCCGTAGACGTCGAGCGTCACGGCATCGAAATCGGACAGGCGGATGGCCATAAGCACCAACCAACACGCTTCTGAGCTCAAAGAGCTTGATCGAATATCGATAATCGATTATCGATAATTCGTCAATGACCGAAGGCCGCAGTGACAGGTGAGCCGTGCCACGAGGGGCAGCCGAGATCGGCAGCAATCTCACCGAGCTGGTGGAAGGCCGCTCCGCGTCGGCCATCGTGGCCGATGCCCTGCGCGAGAACGTTCTGCGCGGCGCCTTTCCGGAGGGCGAGCGATTGCGGCAGGACGCCATCGCGGAACGCTTCGGCGTCAGCCAGACGATCGTGCGCGAGGCCTTCCAGCAGCTGACGCACGAGGGGTTTCTGACGGCGGAGCCGCGCCGCGGCGTCAGCGTTGCGCCGATGAGCGCGGACGAGGCCGATGAGATGACCGAGTTGCGCAGCGCGATCGAGGCGCGCGCCCTCGCGTGGGCCATCCCGAACATGCGTGAGGGCGACATCGATGGCGCGGAACGCATCCTCGCGGAGCTCGACAAGGCGAGGTCCACCGACCGGATCATCGCGCTGAACGCGCGATTTCACGCAGCGCTGTACGCTCCGGCGCGCCGCGAGCGCACCGCCCGCATGATCGCCACGCTTCGCCTGAACTTCGAGCGCTACCTGCGCTTTGCCTGGGAGGCGACGCGCCATCTCGAGCAATCCCAGCGCGAGCACCGGCAGCTTCTCGAGCGCTGCCGGCAGCGCGACGTCGACGGCGCGTGTGCGCTGCTGCGGCGGCACATTGCTGCGACCGGCATGTTGCTGGTGCAGCGACTGAAGGCACGCGCATCAGCGCGAGGGAGCTGACACCGTGCCCGGCAGCGACGCGCTCAGTTCCGCGAGGGGCTCCTGCCCGCGGCTCACCAATGGAATTCGCGGATGAGCGGCCCGCGGTCGAAATCCGAATAGCGCGCCCACGCCGGCGCAATGCACCAGTAGGCGAGGTTCGGCCATTCGAGGCGATCGCGTCCGTCCGGCCATGTCGCGTGGTAGAGCGAGCGCAGCGCGGCGTCGGCGCTGCCATCGACCGCGACCGCTCGCGCCGTCCCCTCGAGCTGCAGCGTCTGCTCGCCGGGCCCGATGAGGACGATCGATGCACGCGGATCGCGTTCGAGGTTGCCGTGCTTGCGGGTGTCGGTCGTGGTGTCGAAGATCACCTCGTGGCGCGCGGACACGGCGATGCCCACCAGCGCGGATTGCGGCTCGCCGCGCCGACCGAGCGACGACACCACCGCGAGGCGATGGCCACGCATGTAGTCGAGCAGCTCGTTCTTGCCGAAATCCATCGCGCCCGCCTCGGCGATCATGGCACCGTCGTGTCCGCCATGATCAACATGAGATACCTGCTCACGGAAAGTCGCCAGCACATTTGTCGAGCTTTCTCCGACGCCGCATCGTCAGCCGCCGGCGTGGGGCATCCGAATAATAGCCTCGAGCCTCAACGAGACCGGTGCGTTCCATGCGCAACCAATCACGTCCCTTCTGTGCGAACCGCAGCGTCATGACCTTGCTCTTGGCCTTGATGTCACTCACCGGCAACCAGACGCAGCCGATCCACTGCCCGGTGATGCGTTGCGAGCCGACGTCTTCGACGGCGTCATCGATGACCATCGCGACTGCGACCTTGTCCGGTATCCAGCGGCCTTGCGCGCCCCGGTGGACGATGAACCACCAGCCGCGCCACCAACGACGCCGGTTTCCGTTACCGGACAAGGGCACCGGCATTGGTTCCGCCATACCCGAGTTTCACCACGTTGCCGGGATTGCCCCAACGAGTCCCTGCTCTCGCCTTCCTTTGGTCAAGCCCGAATGACCTGTTTCCGCCGCCACGGCAGCCGTGGCCGGATATCAGCTCACATTGGAGTTGAGTCAGGGGGAGCGAATGGCCTCGACATCGAGCTCGGCGCGAGCCGAGCCGCGCTTCGATGACGGTCCCGCCATGACGGCGTCGACCGACTCGTTCAACGGCGTGGAAGAAACGCTGGCAAAGCTCGCGCACCAAGCGGCGATCCATACGCCGGACCCGCGGCTCTGCGGGCCGCAGGCCGATATGCGCGTCGACGCGCGTATCTCGCCTTCATCCGCGGCGGCGATGCTCGATCCGCCGACGGTTGCTCCCGCAATGCCTGATCCGGCAATGCTTGGCCCTGCCGACCTCGGTGCACAGATCGCGCGTGAGCCGCAGCAGCGCCGCAACCGAAGCACCCTCGTACGTGTCGCGATCGCGATTTGCGTCGGTGCCGCCGCGGTCTGGGCCTTGCGCTCGTATGGTGGGCCGGCGAGAGAGATGGTCGCAACCTTGGCTCCGGCGTCCAGCCTGACCTCGGCCCGTCCCACGGCGAACCAGCCGCCCGTCCCCACGCCCGCCCCCACGCCCGATCCCGCGCCCACACAGGCGGCCGCGCCGCCTGCGGCCGCGCCAGTTGCGGCCGAAGCGCCCCCGCCGCCGGTGCCGACCACGGCAGTCGCGCCGCCCGCACCGCCGGCCGCGAACGAGCCGGCCGCAGCCTCAGCCGACCACCAGCAGATCGACGCGATGGCGCGCGACGTCGCCGCCTTGCGCCAGACCGTCGAGCAACTCGCCGCCGGCCAGGAGCAATTGAAGGGCGAGATCGCCAAGCTCGAGGCGGAGAAGGCCGCGGCCGAGAAGCCGCCGATCGAGAAGCCGAAGAAGCGCGCGGTTCATCACGTGTCAGATCACCTGCCAGATCATGCGCCGGGTGCGATCCGCTATTCGGACGCGTTCGACCCCGCGCAGAACCCCAACGCGCCGGGCGCACCGCGCACCATCGGCTCGGTCGTCGTGCACCGTGCGACGCCGCCGACATCCGGCGTCACGACGTTGGGTCCGCTTCCACCGCCGCAAGCACCGGGGGTGCCAAGGCCGCCGATGCCGGTGCAGCAGCCCTGAGCGGGCACGCTTCTGCTTGTTGATATCCTAAGTATCGGCGCTGCGCCCGGACGACGCGCCAGACGACCGTGCTCGGCGCAGAAATCCTTCTACCGCTTGCCCGAAGCGGCGTCCGTTGGCGTCCCAGTCGAACATTCCCTCGGCCAAGGCGAATGCGCCGTTCTGCAACGCGTTCAATCGCCCGACGTCATCGATGACCTGGACGATACGGCTTACGAGCGTCGCAAGGTCGTTCGCGAGCACGAATTGCGCCTGCAGCCGACCGGGGATGCCATTGAGAGCCGACGCGATGGCGGCTACGGGGACGCGCCCAAAGATGTAGTCCAACGTCTTGAGCTTGAACCCGCCGCCGGTCTCCTCCGGCACGAGAGCGAGACGCGCCGCTTGGAATTCCCGATTCAAGTCGTCGACGAAGCCGCGAAAGGTCACCCAGGGAAACCTCGCCCGCAGGCGCTGCTCGAGCGGTTCCGGCACGCAGCCCACCACGTGCATTTCGATGCGATGCCGCAGAAATGCACTTGCCGCGGTTTCCAGAAAGCGCTCGAGGTTCATCTGCTTGGCGATCCAGGTGAACGATCCGACGATGATCACGCGCCTGGGCACGTTCGCGGTCAGCTCTCGCGCCCGTTGCCGCCGGCCCGAGTATCCCGGCGGCAGGACGATCGTCTGCAAGTCAGGATTGAGCCTGGAGAAAGCGGCGCTGTCATGCTCGGTCAGCGTGACGAGCAGCTTGCAGCTCTGCGCGAACATCTGTTCGGCGCGACGCGTCTTGGCAGCATTGCGGGCGAGCAGAAGCTTGCGGATCGGATCGCCGGAAAAATTCCTGGCGATCTCGTGGGTGACCTCGGTTTCACTGTTGTGCGCGACGTGGATGCACAACGGCGTGTTGCGGGCGAAGCGCTGCACCATCGGCAGCGCCCAGCGCATGCTGTAGTGGTCGAACACGATGCCGTCATACGCATGGTGGGCGAGCTTGCGCGCCAGCGTCGCGCGGTACGGCCGCGTCGCGAAACGTGCGCTCACCATCGGCAGTCCGCTCCACAGCGACAGCAGCCGCGATCGCGGGGCTCCGGGCACGAGCTGCCAGTCGACCGCCTGCTCCAGAACATCCAGGCTTCCGGCCGGCTCGTCCGGATTATCCAAGCCGAGGCAGCTCACGCGCGCGCCGGCGCGCGCAACGGCGCCGATCAGCTGCGCCGAGTAGACGCGATCTCCGGAATCCAACGGCAGCGGCAGCGTCCGGCCGAGCCAGAGCAAAGTTGGATCCATGACTCGTCCTCGAGACCGATGCAGTCGCGATCACCCGGAATCGAGTCGACTGCCCTGACATCGCGCGGGAAGCCGCGCCGTCCGGTGGAACGTTCGGCGCTACGCGATGTTCCAGGACTCGTGAACGTCCGCCGCGAGGATCCAGCGAATGTCATGCGTCACTTCGGTCACGATCGTCGTACCGGCGCTCAACGAAGAGGCATACATCCGTCGCGCGATCGAGTCCTTGGTTCCGCAGGACGAGCGCCTCGACTACGAGATGCTCGTTCTCGACGGCGGCAGCACCGATCGCACACGGCAGATCGTGGCCGAGCTCGCCTCGGCAAACGCGCGCATCCGTCTCGTTCCCAATGAGGCCAAACTGCAATCGGCCGCCGTCAACAAGGCCGCACGCATGGCCAAGGCGAGCTCCGAGGTCATCGTTCGCGCCGACTGTCATTCGATCTATCCGCCGGGATTCGTCAGCCGCGCGATCGTGGAGCTGCGGAAACGACAGGCGGCCTCGCTCGTCGTGCCCCTTCATACGGCCGGACGCTCGCCGTTCCAGCGCGCGGTGGCGGCGGCGCAGAACAGCCGTCTCGGCAACGGCGGCTCGCCGCACCGTTCGAAAGTCGAATCGCGCTATGTCGATCACGGGCATCACGCGATGTTCGATCGCGCGGTATTCCTGTCCATGGGCGGCTACGACGAGACATTCTCCCACAACGAGGACGCCGAGCTCGACGTACGGCTGATCAGGTCCGGGGCGAAAATCTGGCTGTGCTCCGAGCTTGCCGTCACGTATTTCCCACGCAGCTCGCTCGGCGCTCTGGCGTCGCAGTATTTCAAGTACGGGTCCGGGCGAGCGCGGACGATGTTCAAGCATCGCTGCCCGCCCAAGCTGCGACAGGCTCTCCCGCTCGCCGTGCTCGGGACGAATGTCGCCAGTGCCATCCTCGGCGTGGGCGCGGGATGGATCTTTCTCTCGCCACTTCTGGCCTATGCGACCCTGTGCCTCGCGTGGAGCGTGATGCTCGCCGGATCCCGAAGGGATGCCGCCTGCCTTGCGAGCGGTCTCGCCGCCGCGGTCATGCATCACGGCTGGGCCACCGGCTTTGTCTATCGATCCGCGCAGCTGCTCGCGGCGCCGCGGTCGTCCCTGCGGGCGCCACGACCGGCGTAATGGCACTAGATCCCGGGCCGAACGACCTTGGATCAACGGCAATGCCTTGGCGAGCGCGGGCTCGCGGTCGCGGCCCCGAACGCCGCGATATAGGCGGCGCCGGCGTTGGGATACTGACCATCGCTCAGCTTGCCGGGAAACCCGTCATTGGAATCCCATACACGCTCGTAGACGACCCGGTGGCTGGCGAACCACTCGGCTGCCTTCTTGATGTAGGGTCCGGCAGCATCGGAGTTGACGCCCCATTCCGGATAAGCGGTCGGCTTCTTGTGCTCGGCGGCGAATTGCTCGAGCCATTTCAGGCCATACGGACGCTCGACCATCTTGTTCCAGGCGAGGATGGGATCGGCCGGATCCCAGGCGCGGTTGTAGTAGAAGTCCATCCCGATGACGTCGACATCATCGTCGCCCGGATAACCATCAGCCGCATTCATTCGCGTCTCGCCGACGTTCACATTCCATTCGAAACGGAAACGAGGCGACTGCGAACGGAACGCCGCGACGAAGCGCCGATAGGCGGCGATGAAATCACGCTCATGGCCTTGCGCCGCCCAGGGCATCCAGTCGCCGTTGAACTCCTCGCCGGTGCGAATGTAAATCCGGTCCTCCTTCGGGCACGACGCCGCAAGCAGACGCGCACCTTGGCGATAAAAATCGTCGTATTTTCCGGCCGCCGCGTCCGCGAGGCTGCCCCCCTTCACCATCAGCGGAATCGTCCAGGCGATGGGCTTGTCCACCGGTGCCCACAAACCGATCGACCACTTGATGCTGCCGACCCAATCCTTCCAATTCTCTCGCCCGGTGTGAGCCGCGATGTGGTCGACCGGTCGTCCCACCCACCGTTCGAATCGCGACAGTTCAGCCGGACTGTTTCCGACATACGCGCCGAAGCCGAGCGGCTCGGCGCGCGCATGCGATGTGACACACACCGACAGAGACGCGGCGAGAATTGCCCCCCGTCGCAACATCGAGAGCGCCATCATCAGCATCGTCCTCCTGCGGTGGACAACTCGCTTGCCTGATCGATCCACCGATTGGGTCCGTAAAGTATTCAGCGGCAGCCGGAACGCACGCGAGCGAACCGCGTATTTGAACTACGGGCTTTCTTTCCCACAGTGCGGGATATCGGAATGTCGCTGGCTACGCTTCGCGAGATCATCAGGGCGCGCAGACTGACCTTCCTCTCCGTCACGCTGCTCGTCTTCGGCGGCACCGTAGCATTCTGCCTTCTCGCCACCCCGATCTATCGATCCGAGGCGCTGGTGATGATTTCCCAGGGTCGGACGCACACCGACCGTACCGAGTTCCCGGACACGATCCGCTTCGAGATCAATTCGCAGATCTACGTCATCCAGAGCGACGACGTGCTGCGGGAGGCAATCGCCACCATCGGTCCGCAAACGCTGTTTCCCGGCCGTTCGGACACGATCGTGGATGATTTGCGGGATCGACTGGGCCAATCGGGCTGGGCCGCCTGGCTCGGCCTCGACCTGAAGCAGGATACCCGCACCGACGTCGATCGTGCCTTGCTGAAGGTGCGAAAACGATTGTCGGTGAGCGCCGAAAAGGACTCGCAGGTCCTCTGGCTCGGATTCAGGCACGAGGACCCGAAGGTAGCGGAGCGGTTCTTGAATCTGGTGCTCGATGGCTTCGTGCGACGGCAGGTCGCCCTTTCGGGCAATACCGCGGCTCCGGAGTTCTTTCGCGACCAGGCCGCGCGGTACCGCGCCGACTACACCACCGCGTCGGCGCGGCTGAACGACTTCGCCAAGAAGCACTCGACCTATTCGGTGCGCCAGGAGATCGAGCTCGCGCTCAAGCGGCGCGACGGCGAGAAGGCCGCGCTCGCCGCGACCCAGGGGGCGATCGCGGACAATACCGCGCAGATCGCGACGCTGCAGAACACGCTCGCGCAGCTGCGCCGCCGCATCTCGCTCCCCGCGGAGATCACTGGCCCGAAGGTCGCTGCCCCTGCCACCGGGACGACCGGCGATGCGTTCAAGGACAACAAGGTGCCTGCCAACGAGTCCCCTTTGCTTCTCGTGAAGGTGTTTCAGGAGTCGGCGCAATCGCTGGTGAATTTGAACTCGCGCACGGTCGGGCTGCGCGCGCTCGAGCAGGCCCAGACGAAAGATGTGGCGGAGCTCGAGGACAGATTGGCCCGGCTGTCCACGCAAGAGGCCGAGTTCCTCACGCTCAAGAGCGAGGTCGATCAGGCGCAGAAAATTCTCGAGGCACACATTGGACGGGCCGCGGACGCCCAGACCAATGCCGACCTCGAGACGAGCGACAAGCTCGCACGCGTGAAGGTCGTCCAGTCGGCGACCTCTCCGCTCGAGCCGGTGTTTCCGCAGGTGCCGCTGTTCCTGACATTGGGCGCCGCCATCGCGCTCCTGGCCGGGGCGGCGGCGAGCGTCGCACGCGACGGCCGCGTGCGCAGCAAGCTCGCCGCCCCCAACCCCGCGCCCGCGTCGGACATCGAATCCCCCGTCACGCTTCCCCTCAGGTGGCGGGCCGCCGCCGGCCGTATCGTGGAGGACCACTCGATGGCCCAGACTTGATGGTGACGCCGGCGCGCACGCCTCCAGCCGGATAACGGATCGCACCATGTCGACGTTCGCACCTGATCTTCGACTGGCGGCCGTCCCGCGGATCGATTCGCAGGTCGGCTTCCGCCTGTGCGCGATGACCTGTCTGGCCGCAGTATTTCTGCAGAAACTCGCGCTTCCGGGCACCGCAGGCCTGCTGGCGCTGAACCTGTTCGTCTTCCTCGCCGCCGCCCTGGCTGCCTTCCTTCTCGCAGCGGTCGAGATCAATCGGCCCGCCTTCCTCTGGTACGCGGCCTTCGCCACGGCCGGCGCCCTCAGTCTGGCAATGTCACGAAGCCCCCGTGTTTCGGCCTTGTCGCTCGGGCTTCTGCTGCTGGTTCAGCTGCCCCTCGTGTTCAGGGTCACCTCGTCCTTGCGGCCGGAGCGGCTCTGGCGCCTGGTCTCCACGCTCGGATGCGTGTTTGCCGCCGTCGGCGTCATCCAGTTCGCGGCGCAGTTCGTGGTCGGCCCCCGGCTCGCCTTTCCGCTCGACACCGCGCTTCCGGACTGGCTCGCCCTCAAAGGGTTCAACTCGATGATCCCTTTGTACTGGTCGTCCGCCATCTTCAAGAGCAACGGCGTCTTCTTTCTCGAGCCCTCCTTCTTTTGCCAGTTCCTCGCCGTGGCCGTCGTTGCCGAGCTTCTTCTCGCCGGGCGGCTGCTCCGCCTCTTGTTGCTCATGGCCGGGCTGATCAGCAGCTATTCGGGCACGGGGCTGACGATGCTTGCGCTCTTCCTGCCGATCTATGCGGTGCGGCACGGACGCATCCAGCTCGCGATCGCGGCCGCGCTGGCCTGCCTGTTCCTCGTGTTTTTCGGTGACGCGCTCTCGATCGATGCTTTCGTCAGCCGGCTCGGCGAGTTCACCGACAATCAGTCGAGCGGCTGGGCGCGTTTCTTCTCGATGTTCGACGTGCTCCAGGACGTCCTGTTCGCGAAGGACCTCACCCTTTTCACGGGACAAGGACCCGGCACGGTGCAGCAGTCGTTCGAACGGGTGTCGTACCTCGCATTCGACCCCACGTGGGGAAAGCTGCTGTACGAATACGGCCTGGTCGGCACCTTTGCCTACCTTGCGTTCTTCTACACCGCCTTTTGCAACGGCGCGCGCGGCCTGCGGTTCGCGGTGGGCTACACGTATTTTCTCCTCGGCGGATATCTCATCAACGCAAGCATCCTCATGCTGGCCGCGAGCCTCGTCGTATGGCTCGGGCAACCGATCTCGGCCGATCATCCCAATGCCGGCACGGTGCGGACAAACCCGTGAGCTTTCCATGCGCTTCATGAGCCTTGCCAGCAATTTCATCGAAATCAATCGAATTCTTTGCCGCCGTCTCACACCCGCCCACGTGCATGAGGCCAATGTGTTCGGCGTGTACCGCAAGCTCGGCACGATGCTGCTGTCGCATCCGCAGATTCACCGCGTTCTGGATTGTGGCGCGGGGAAGCGCTGGCATTTCCCGAGCTACTACAAGCGATGGTACGATATCCATCTGATCGGTATCGACATCGACGCGCACGAGATGGAGACCAATCGAGACCTGGACGAGAAGCTCGTGTGTGACGTGACCGATCAGATTCCAGTCACTCCCGAATGCATCGATCTCGTCCTGGCGTCATCGGGCGTCGAGCATTTCAGCGACAACGAGGCCTTTCTGCGCAATGCCTACGGATGTCTGCGACCGGGCGGCTTCCTGCTTGCCCAATTTCCGGGACGATACGCGCCATTTGCCATCGTCAATCGACTGGTGCCGACCCGGCTCGCGCGCTTCTTGATAAATCTCAGCATGAAGAATGACGCGATCGACCTCGGATTCCCGGCGCATTACGATCGCACCCACTACTCCGCGTTTTCCGCCCTGGCCGAGAAGGCCGGCTTCGAGTGTCTCTATTACTCGCCAGGCTTTTACAGCAGCTCATACGCCGAATTTCTTCTTCCACTATGGCTCCTGTCCTATACCTATGATGCCTTGCGCTTCTTCATCGGCTCGAAGAACCTCGCGTCATATAACCTTTTTCTTCTGCAAAAGCCGCCGCGCGCCGTGGACCCCGAGCCGCTGCGCTTCCATGCCTGGCCATAGCGTGCTGCAATCCGTCTTCACTCGCGATCAGTGCCGCGCCAGGGCGACTCTCGCCATGCCGAGGATCGGGATCAGGTAGCGTCGCCCGAATGCCAGCATGAATGACCCATAGGTCCCCACGGCGACAAGGCCGAGGACCAGGAGACGCGAGAGGGCGCTCATTCCGCCGGGTAGCGCGCTGCGCGCGACGTGGACTGACAACATCATCAGGGTCGGCGCGGCCAACGGGCCGAGGATCACCGCGATCTGCTCGCGCAGCCGGATCCCGAGCCGCTGGCGCAGCACGATCGCGACACAAAGCGACGTCAGCATCTCGCCGCCGCTCCAAACCGCGAGCGCCACGTAGGCGCTGGGAAGCCGGGTGACGCCGATGGCGGCCGCCATGTAGGCGAGCGCCAGGACATTGATCCACGAAACCTCCTTGAGGTGCCTTGTCGCGCTGAGCAGGAGCGTCCCGGGCAGCCGCGGGACTTGAACGAACGTCAACACGCTCAGAACGACCATGTAGGGGGCCGCCGGGACCCATTTGCTGCCGAACAGCCAGCCGACGAGCTCGGGTGCGAGCACGCCCAAGGCGGCAAACGCGGGAACGAGGACGGTCAACGCCATTCTCAGCGACATCCGATAGGCGTTCAGAAGCCGTGTCCTGTCCTGCTGCAGGCGGCACAAGGTCGGCAGCAGCACCTGCGACACCGCCGTTGCCGAAACGGCCCAGACGGTATCGATCAGGCGGAACGCGAGGCTGAGCAGCCCTGCCTTTTCGGTGCCGAGAAAGACGCCGGCACTGAACACGAAAAGCCGTTTGGCGACGACGACGGTGCTCAAGGACGTCATCGAGGCGAGGCTATAACCGAGCAGATCCCGAATTGGCGCGACATCCACTCTGAAGCGGACATCCGCCGCTCCGTAAACCAGGAGGGCCGCGGAGCCCAGCACCATCACGGCGAGCTGCTGCACCACGAGTGCCCAGAGTCCGAATCCCAGAAACAGGCTGATGAGCCCAAGCGCGAAGCCACACAGGCGGCCGGCGAGCGTGCGGATCGCGAGGACGCGGAATCCGAAGTTGCGCCCCTGGCGTGCGGCCAGGATGCCGGCAGGACCGGTGACCAGTAATCCCAGCCCCAGCACCCGCCCGACGTCGGCTGCCCGGCCATCTTTCACGAGCTCCGCCACGCCCGGGAACACCAGCCACAGCAAGGCATAGACGATCGCCGCAAGCGCGAGGGACGCGGTGAAAGCCGCGTGAAAATGCGCATCGGTGACCTCATGACGCTGGATGAGGGCATCGTGGAAGAACATGTTGGTGAAGATCGCGGCGAGCTCGACGACCGCGAGGCAGACCGAAAACACGCCGAAATCGGATGGGCTGAGCAGCTTGGCGAAGACCACGAGGCCGAGGAACGCGATCAGCGCGCCGCTCCCGTTTTCGAAAGCGCTCCAGAGCACCGAGCGCGCGGCCGTACGTCGAAGCTCCGACACTAGCGATCCCTGCTGCAAGCACGCGCCGCAGATCCTCGTCTCCAGCGGCGCGCAAGTACCGTCGCGATCCGGTTCAAAACCGCCCGACGCAATTCGACGTCGCGCACGCTCAGTAGCTTCCCCGTGCGGTCAGGACGACCGGGATGGTCTTGAGGATGATCATGACGTCCCGGCGGATCGACCAGTTCTCCACATAGGCGCGGTCGAGCGCCACCCGGCCGTCGTAAGCCGCGTCGTTGCGGCCGCTGACCTGCCAGGGACCGGTCAGCCCGGGGCGGACCTGAAAGTAGAAATGGGCGTCCGCGCCGTACATCGTGATCTCGTCGACGACGATCGGTCGCGGGCCGACGATGCTCATGTCGCCGCGCAGCACGTTGACCAGTTGGGGAAGCTCGTCCAGGCTGAGCTTGCGCAACACCGCCCCGACGACCGTGATGCGCGGATCGTCCTTGAGCTTGCGCGTCGCGATCCATTCGCGTTGCGCATCGGGGCAAGCCTCCAGGTGGCGACGAAGCACCTCGTCGCCATTGGCAACCATGGTGCGGAACTTCAGGCAATGGAACGGCTGCCGTCGGTGTCCGACCCGCGAGTGGCGATAGAAAACGGGGCGCCCATCGCAGACCGCGATCGTGATTGCCACCAGAAGGAAGAGCGGCGAGAACATGATCAGCGCCGACAGAGCTATGAGTATGTCGATGCCGCGTTTGGCTGCGCCGCCCAGCGGGCGCGTCTGCCCTCGGTCCCTTCGAAGCGACCATCGCCGCGTGACCGGCAATATCAGCTGGCCCGCCTCGTGGGAGCGAAGTCGTAGACGCATCCGAACGCTTCCTTTGGAATGGAGCAGCGACAACGTAGCTACAAAAAACTTGAAAGGCCGACGTTCCGCATCGCGGGATATGATTTTGCGTACCCAATGTGCGGGCATCAAGCGATCGCAATTTTCTGGGTCGACGTATAGATGTTCTCGCGCAGCATGTGCGCGGGATGTCGATGCGACATAGTCATCGTTCAAAGATACCTACGACGCTTCGGCGAAGCTGAAGGAAGTGCCTGCGCTGGACGGCCTGGAGGGGACACGCGATGAAGGGATTGGCACTTGCCTCTTTGCTCGTCGGCCTGGCGCTCGGGACGAGCGTTCACTTTGCGACGTTCGCCGGCTTCACGGTCGTCGCGCTCGCCTTGATTACGGCGTTCAGCTGGACAACGGCATCGATTTCCGAGCTGTCGTACCGCGTCGTGCTTGCGGCGATCGCCCTGCAGGTCGGCTATTTCGCCACGGTCGCCGCCCGGATCGTGCTCGAGCAGCGCAGGAGAAAACTCGACGACCGTCGCCGCAAGGACTGAGGTCAGAGGTTTGCTTGTCGGCATGCTGCAATCGACATTTGAGCGCGAAGGCGCAGACGTGTCGTCATCCCGACTCGCATGTGTATTTTCCGAATTTCCGATGCATTTATGTCAAACCTTTTCTTCAATTCGTTGGCTTTAATCGGGCGACGACGGCACCATGCGGGAGCGCGTCATGCACGCCGATGCATCGATCTTTCATGACGAGCTGGAAGCCTACAGATTCGTCGAGCAGTTTGTTTGGCCAGCCGGACCCGAATGCCCGCGCTGCAAAAGCTCGCATCGGATCGGCAGAATGATGGGAGCGAGCACGCGAGTAGGAACTTACAAGTGCTACGCCTGTCGCAAACCGTTCACGGTGAAGGTTGGGACCGTGCTCGAGCGCACCCATCTACCGCTGCACGTATGGCTGAAGGCGATCTTCCTGGTCAGCACCAGCGGACGGGAAATCGGACCCCGCGAGTTTCAGGAGTTGTTCGAGATCGCGCCGAGATCGGCGAGCGCAATGCTCGAGCGGCTTGCCGGGCTCCAAACGCCGGCCTGAGCGACCGCAACGTGCGGTAATCGGCTCAAGTAGATTGGTGAGGAGTTGCGTTGCGTAAGAGCGATTCGACGCGTACCCCGGAGTCCCCGCCGGCGCCGGCGCGGGCGGGAACTGCCAGCGAGCGACGGCGCGAAAATTTCGTGCGCGGGAGCGCGTTGCTGGGCTGCGATGACACCGGCGACCAGTTCGCGAAGACACTCACGCAGATCATCACCAAACGCCGGCGTCCGTCGGCGCAATCCAAGTCCTAGGTTGACGGGCTTCGACCTGCGACGAGGCGAGATCTCCGACGATCCCTCATTTCGTCAGGCGCAGGAGGCTATACCATGCAAGGTCCTTCGCGCCCGGGACGAGAAACAAGGTTTGATCGAGCCAACTGAGCGCCGCCCGTATGGGCACGCCGACGCTCGACTTTCGCAGGAGCACCGCGGCGAGCGAGGTCAATCCGTGGTGACTGACCTCGACGGTGCGAAAGTATTCCCGCATGATGGTGAAATCTTTCGTCAGCAGCGGGTGCTCGTCTTCCGTTCGGGCATCCGGCGTAAAACGGCGATAAAGGTTGATCAAAGGGTTTGCGCCCAAAGGTTCCCAGAAGACGGCGCTGCCCGAAGGCCGAAGTACCCGGGAGATCTCCTGCATCGATCGCCTGGTGTCCAGGTGGTGAATGATTCCGCTCCCGAACACGAGATCGAAGCTGCCGTCGGCGAAACTCATGTTCGCGGCATCCATGACCTGGAACTTGGCGACGCTCGAGCCGAACTGGTCGGTTGCGCGCGCGATCGCTACATCGGAGATGTCGATCCCGTGGACCGAGCGGGCCAGCATCGACAGCTCGTTCGTCCTTTCGCCCGTCGAGCAGCCATATTCGAGGACGTCCGCGTTCGCCGACAGTCGCCGGACGGTCGACCAATACCGATCCGCTCCGGATTGGATGGCCCAATAATACTTCAGCTGCGCCTCACGCGAATCGCCTTCGGCAAATCGGCGATTGTGAAACTCTCGTTCGGCGTCGATGTCGATGTTCATCGTCGTCCCGCGCGCCAGCGTGTTGAGTCCTCTCGCCCAACGTGGGTGGAGGCATCTTGTTCTGTGGGTCGCGAAAGTTATGGGAGCGGCGTTCGGCGATGAGAGCATCGTTCTCCCGTTTTGTCGGCGCGTCGTCCGCCTCCTGCCAGCGAGCGCTGGCGCGTCGGCTTGCGGCATCGTAGTCCCTGGGTCGGGCAAGCTGATGGTTTGCCCGAGCTCATTGAGCGCGGCCGACCTAGAATGCTCGTCACGCGGCGCAGCGGTGCACCGATGCGCAGCCCGCCGCCAGTTACTCGACCACCGCAATCATCTCGGTCTCGACCATCGCGTCTGGCTGAGCAAGGCCGCTGATCCTGATCGTCGTGCTGGTCGGCGTCGCCATCCCGAAGTAGCGCATGCGTACGTCGGAGCAGTGCGAGAACGCCTGGTAGTCCGTGACGAAAGTATTGGTCTTGACGACATCGGCCCAAGTCGAGCCGGCGGCCTCGAGGCAGGCGTCGAGGTTCTTGAAGGTCTGCTCGACCTGGGCCCCCATGTCGCCCGGGCCGACGATGTCGCCTTCGGGGTCGCGTGCCAATTGGCCGGCGATGTAGATCGTCTTGCCGGGGCCCACGACCGTGACGACGTGCGAATAGGCGGGCTTGCCCTGCTGCATGCGGACGTTCATGCCCGCTGGTTGAATCCGATCGATCTTGATGGCGTTACTTTTTCTCCCATCGAACATGTTCATCGGCCCGAGGGGGCCGATACGATCACGGTTGTTGCAATCGGGAAAAGCCGGTCACGCCGGCATCGACCGAGTCTCGAGGTCCGGCCACGCGACCAACGCCCCGTCGCTCGAGCATGGTTGCGTGTTTATTGCACGCGTAGCCGCGACAGCCACGCGGCAACAGAATCGCCACTGCTCATGTCGGTCTGAACGAGCCCGTCGATCATGAAAGTCGGCGAGACATGGATGCCGTTCTGACGGGCATACTTGCAGTGCCACTTCACCTCGCGGTCGAGGTCGGGGATGGCGAAGGCCTCGGCAAGTTTCACGCCACTGTAGCGCTCGATCCGATTGATGATGTCATTGGGCGTAGCGTCGAGATTCGGCCCGCCGCAATGGCGATCGAATTCGAACTCTTCGCGATGCGCGGCGACGGCCGCCATGACGGTTTTCGCCGCTGCCTTCCCGCCTGCGAGGGTCGAGGCGGCAAGGATGCAGCGCACGATCACGCCCGAGTACATGTGCCAAGGCTGCGAGTGAAGGCGTAGCTTGACGATGATGCGGTCCTCGCCCGCCTGCTCGAGCAGGTCGTCGAGCTTGCCGAACGCCTTGATGGAAAATGGGCAGGTCGGTTCCAGGAACATCTCGAGGACGCGAGGGCCATGGCCCCAGACAAGCGGATCGGCACGCCATTCATTCTTCATGCGGGTGTCCCATTCCTCGGATCGCGATGGTCATGACTCGCATTCACCCATCTTGAGCTTTTGCAGCCACCATTGTGCGTCGATGTGCTCTCAGGGCTCGAATCGCAGCCTCGTTCCTGCTCACGAAGCGGCGCGCTGGCGCTGCCACCAGCGGGCAGAGCGGCTCGAAGCCCGACCAGGTTGAAGCAAAGGTGCCCAGGGGCGGAATCGAATTTGCTGATATCATTTTCGCTTTCAGAACGACAATTTCCAGTATACCCAGCAGTTTACCCGGCGTTTAGCGCCATCCGACCCACGCTGGTGAGGTTGATCGAGTCGCAAATCTCCGGTCCGCCTGTGCGCTCTGCTTGATGGTGGCGTCGTGCGATACGCTGGCTTCGGCCGCCTCGCTGATTCGCCGACACGTGATTGTCCATATTCAACGCCTCCTTCTGGATTGCTGGCTGTCGCGATCTCACGCGCAGCCTTTGCCGCGGCCCGCTGGATCGCCGCCACAATCGTAACCGACGTCTCGCGCGAGCGTACGGACATAGGCAATGGCCCGCTCCGCGACGGCAGGATCCATCTTCGTCGAGCGGATGCGCGCCTCGATGAGACCCGCATCAAGCGGCCGCGCCGAATGAAATGCTTGCACAAACGATCGGTCTTTCTCCTCAAGGCGCGCAAGCTTCGCGACGATGACGTCTTCGGGGCTCGGCGCTATGGCGGTCACCATCCGCTTCACGACCTTGCCTGTCTCGAGCTTGTCCACCTCGATCCTGCGGACGATGGCGCGAGTACGCCAATCTTTGGGCAGCACCGCCGTGTTCTTATCGACACCGTCAATGTAGAAACCGTGCGTCTCGTGGAATTGCGAGCCGTCACCGAAGAGCGCGTTGATATGCTCGGACGCATCCGGAGTCTCATCCGGAAATCTGGCCTTCTCGCGCGCCTCCCAAATCGTGGTGCAGCCCGGAAAAGCGTCGATCTCTGGCGAGTGCCTCAGCACCGGAGGCGGGTCAGGCCACCCGAGCAGGATGGCCTGACTGCCGATGATGACGACCGTGTCCGTATCAAATTCGGTCGCGATGGCACGGACGGTCCGTTCGACGTCCTCGATCGTCCGCCGCAGAGACCCAGCAGTCATCAGGCGACCGCCGCCGTCCGCAACCGCTTCACCCCCGTGGCCGCCGCGCCGCGAATCGCCACACGCCGCGCGGCGCGCCAAATCCGGCGCCGCGTCGCCTCGTCCTTGAAGTCGATCGGCCCGCCAAGCGTGAATGGAGATGAAAGCCGCAGCCGCACCGCCCGCTCGTCCCGCGAGATCAGGAAGGCGGCTATCTGGGCAATGGGCCTGCGCAGGATCTCGGCCCACTCGCCGACCCACGGCTGCTCCGGGTAGCGCTCGGCCATCCTCGTGAGCTGGACATGGGCTCGGTCGAGGACCGACGGGTCGCGGGCGAGCTCGCGCGCCACGAGCCGATGCATGATCAGTTTCGCGGTGTCGTTCACGATTTCCTGGTTGAGAGGCGCGTTCATCAGCAAATCCTCAGTTGGGAAATATACCCCTCCCGGCCGCAATTCTCAATTTGGAAGGATACGCTTCTCGGAAGCGATACTCTTCGCCTGCTGAGGAGAGCCAATGCTCGATGTGCTGCGGCCCACGCCCCCGGCGGAGGCTCCACTCGCCTGACGAACACGATCGTCGCGGATCCCGAGATATTCGAGGGCGTTGAGCCCCCATTCCTGATCAGCGCCGGGCGCTTCCAGGCTGAGTTGCTTCGGCGTCATAATGATCTCAACTCGCCTTCTCTGCTCTCGAGGACTCGATGTCTGTCGGCATCGGCGTATGATGCAAGGATGCAAGCGGAGTGCGACATGAGATCCGAAACCGCAATTGTCGCGACGCATGGCCGAGCGGGGACGGGAGATAATTGCCGGTTGGGGAGTGTGGTAACTTGGTGCCCAGGGGCGGAATCGAACCACCGACACCGTGATTTTCAGTCACGTGCTCTACCAACTGAGCTACCTGGGCGCCGACCCCGCGGAGAGCCCGGGGGCAAGGAGAGCGCGGGCGTTATAGAGACAAGACCCGGGCCTGTCCAGGAAGACGTAACTGCCCGCCGGGCTTGCGGATTTGGCCCGCGGCGACGCCGCGAACGACCCGTTGGCCCGAACGTTCCGGCCCGCCCGACGTTATCGCTGCGGACAAGAGCGGACGCCGCGCATGCGCCTTGCACCCTTCCCTGCTGCCGCACTCCTCGTCGCCGCGCTCGGCGCGCCGGCGGCGGCACAGCCGCAGGCGACGCCCGTCAACGGCCTGCGCCCGCCCGCGGCCTTCGCCGACATCGCCGATCGCGCGGCGCGATCGCGCGCGCTGTTCACCGAGGCCGCCAAGGTGCTCACCTCGCCGCGCTGCATGAACTGCCATCCGGCCGGCGATCATCCGACCCAGGGCAACGACAACCATGCGCACGAGCCGGCGGTTGCGCGCGGGCCGAGCGACGACGGGCTTCCCGGCGCGCCCTGCCAGGCCTGTCACATGGACCGCACGGTCGACCTCTTTCCCGGCGCGGTCGCGCGCTACGCCAGCATCCCGGGCGCGCCGGGCTGGCGCCTCGCGCCGATCGCAATGGCGTGGCAGGGCAAATCGATCGGAGAGATCTGCCGCCAGCTCAAGGACAAGAGCCGCAACGGCGGGCGCGACCTCGCGATGCTGCAGGAGCACGTCGCCAAGGACCAGGATCTCGTCGCCTACGCCTGGAACCCGGGCAAGGGCCGCACACCCGCGCCCGGCACGCAGGCGCTCGCCGGGACCCTCATCCAGGCGTGGATCGAGACGGGCGCGGAATGCCCATAGCGCTCGATCCAAGGGTGCACGGCATAGTCCGCCGGGCGCGACGCGCTGATCGGCCATGATCGGCAAACGCTGAATAGCGGGGATAGATTGAATCCCGCTTGTGTTCCCGCCGCGAGTGGCGCATGGCAACAAGTGCAGAGTGACATTCGCGCGTCCGAAGCCCTACCGCTTCGGACACACTTTGCTTTCATCGGCGCGCAGCCGGCGCATTGCCTTCACGGCCATTCGGGATTGTTTCCGTAGTTTCTTCGCATTGTTTTTCATTGATATCCATTGTTCTTGCGCTGGCGCTTTTCCTTTGTCTACGCAAGGCGTTACATTGAAATTGACTCGCATCTTTCATTGTAGATTGCCTGTATTTTTCTGCAGAAATTTCTGCGCCTGGAACGGTCTTGGCCGTTTGATCGGCGTGCGCTGCCACGACGCGCGGCAGCTCGCCCGTGACGAGCGCCGCCCGCTCTTGTGCGCGATCGCGCGGTTCGAAGCGTTCGACTGCGCCGCATGGGACCACCCGATGGGCGAAAACACAGCGCTGACAAGAATATCCGATCGATTGGCTTTGTTCTGCGCGCGAAGCCCAATTGGTTGTGTCGAGACACCGCGCACCCGCGTTCGTTGAGGGGGCAGGAATTCAACGCTCATCGTGCTCGCCGGCGCCCTCGTCGAGATCCTGATCCGCCTCGACGGCCGGCACCGCATAGGCGCCGCTGAGCCAGCGGTGCAGGTCGACGTCGGCACAGCGGCGCGAGCAGAACGGACGCACGCGTGGATCGGCCGGCTTGCCGCAGATTGGACAGGGTTTGGCGGTCGAGATTTGCTCTGCCATGGGCATTATCTAGGCGCGGACGCGCGACCGCGCGAGGGCACCTCCTTCACCCTCCCCTGCAGGGCCCTGCAGGGGAGGGTCGACCGTCTGAGCGAAGCGAAGACGGTCGGGGTGGGGTGGCGGTGATGCGGTCACCCCACCCCGCTCGCATCGGTCGCGTCCCTCCCCCCTCAGGCGAGGGTGAAGCGTCCCTACTCGTTCGCCTTGATCTGCGCGTCCACGATGACCGGGCCCCACTTGTCCATCTCGGCCTTGAGATGGTGGGCGAGCGCCTCGGGCGTCGACCCGACGCGCGAGATCGTCGCGCCCGCCGCCGTGACGGCGATCTTGTCGAGCCGTTCGACGAACTGCGGCTCACGCACCGCCCGCGCGGCGTCGGCGCTGATCTTGTCGGCGATCTCCGGCGGCGTGCGCGCCGGCGCGAACAGCGCGTACCACGACGAGACGTCGAACCCGGGCAGGCCCGACTCGGCGACGGTCGGCAGGTCCGGCGCCCACGGCTCGCGCGCGCGCGACGTGACCGCGAGCGCGCGCAGCCTGCCGCTGCGCACCAGCGGCAGCGCGGTGCTGGCGGAGGGAAACATCACGTCGACGCGTCCGGCGATCAGGTCGTTGAAGGCGGTGCCGGGCCGGTTGTAGGGCACGTGCGTCATGTCGATGTGCGCGGCGCGCTTCATGAGCTCGCCCGCGAGGTGTGACGGGCTGCCGAGCGAGGCCGACGCAAAGGTGATGCGCCCTGGGTTGGCCCGCGCGTGGTCGATGAACTCCTGCACGTTGCGTGCCGGCGACGACGGCGGCACGGTCATGAGATGCGAATAGCTGCACAACAGCGACACCGGCGCGAAATCGGCGACCGGATCGTAGTCGACCTTGCGAAACATGAACCGGTTGATGGCAAAGCCGATCGTGGCGAGCAGCAGCGTGTAGCCGTCCGGCGCCGCGTGCGCGACGAGCCCGGCGGCGAGCTCGCCGTTCGCGCCCTTGTGGTTCTCGATCAGCACCCGTTCGCCCCACATGTCGGCGAGGCGCGCCGCCAGCACGCGGCCGATCTCGTCGACCAGGGTCGACGACGCCACCGGCACGATGAGATAGACCGGATGAGCCGGATAGATGATCGGCTGCGCGCGCGCCGCGACGCCGCACGCCGGGGCCAGCGCGGCGGCGCCGGCAAGCCGAAGACAGCGGCGGCGATCGATCACGGAACGAGGTCCTGCAGCACGTGCTCGGCGAATGATCGCGTGGAGAAAGCGCATTGGATTTGGCGCATATCCTCATCGGCGAACCGGTGCCCACCTCCCCGGAATATGCGCACGTCGCCCGAGGCCACCTTATCGCTTCGCGTCCAGGCGGCGCAATTCGGTCTTGAGAATCTTGCCGTAATTGTTCTTCGGCAGCGCGTCGACGAAGACATAATCCTTCGGCCGCTTGAAGCGGGCGATATTGTCCAGGCAGAGCGCATCAAGCGCGGCACGCGGGACGTCGCCCACCACGTAGGCGACCACCACCTCGCCCCACTCGCGGTCGGGCCGGCCGATCACCGAAGCCTCGCGCACCCCGGCGTGGCGCAGCAGCACCTCCTCGACCTCGCGCGGATAGATGTTGGAGCCGCCCGAGATGATCATGTCGTTGGCGCGGTCCTTGAGCGTAAGGTAGCCGTCAGCATCGAAGGCGCCGATGTCGCCGGTGTGCAGCCAGCCACCGCGCAGGGCCGCGGCGCTCGCGGCCTCGTTGCGCCAATAGCCCGCCATGACGAGGTCACTGCGGGTGAGCACCTGCCCGGTCGAGCCGTCCGGCAGCGGGTTGTCGTCCGCGTCGGCGATCATCACGTCGACCGCCGCATAGGGCCGCCCGGCCGAACCGATCCGCGCGAGCCAGCGCGGATGATCGCGATCGGCGATGTCCTCGCGCGCGAGCGTCGTGATCGTCATCGGCGCCTCGCCGAGGCCGTAGATCTGCGCGAGCCGCGGCCCGAAGCGGTCGAGCGCCGCGCGCACGTCCTCGACATACATCGGCGCGCCGCCCCACACGATGGTACGGATGTTCTCCGTGTGAGGCTCGTTGGCGCAACCGACGAGGCGCTTGACCATGGTGGGCGCCGCGAACATCGACGCGCGCCGCCAGGCGCTGAACAAGCAGAAGATCTCGTCGGGCTCGAACGCGCCCGACTCGGGGACCACGTTGATCCCGAGTCGCATCACGTGCGGCATGATGTATAGGCCGGAGCCGTGGCTCATCGGAGCGCCGTGCAGGATCGCGTCGCCCGGCGCGACCGGATCGACCTCGGCCGCATAGGCCTGGCTCGCGCGCACGAGGTTGCGATGCGTGAGCATCGCGCCCTTCGGTCGGCCGGTGGTGCCCGACGTGTAGAAGAGCCAGGCGAGGTCATCGTCGGACCGCGGCACGACCGCGATCGCATCGGCGGCGAACAGCGACGCATAGTCCGTGCCGCCAATCTCGATCAGCCGCGCCAGGCTCGCCGGTGCATGTGGCGCGATCGCGCCGGCAATGTCCGCCGACGCGAAGCAGATCCGCGCGCCGGACTGCTCGATGATGTAGCCGAGCTCGGCACCATGCAGCTTGGCATTCGCCGGCACTGCGACGAGACCCGCGTGCCAGATGCCGAAGAGGAGCTCGAGATAGTCGGGCGAGTTTTTTGCGGCGATCACGACGCGATCGCCGACCCGAAGCGCGCAGCGCTCGCGCAGCGCGCCGGCAAGGCGCGCCGCACGCCCGGCGAAGTCGCCGTAGGTGCGCAGAATGCGCGTGCCGTACCCGACCGCCGGCCGATCCGGCTGCGCGCGTCCGGCGCGATGGAGCCACAGCGCGATGTTCATGAGGTGCAGCGAATGGCGAGCGGCGAACAGCGGATAGAGGGCATCGATCTACTCGCTATTCGCCTTCGCGACTCGCTCCTAGACGGCATTGATCCAGCCGTAGTGGATCGGATAGCCCTCGCCGGCGAGCAGCGCGATCGTCTCGTAGAGCGGCAGGCCCACCACGTTCGAGTACGAGCCCACCAGCTTGACGATGAAGCTGCCGGCGAGGCCTTGCGCCGCGTAGCCGCCGGCCTTGCCGCGCCATTCGCCCGACGCCAGATACGCATCGATGTCCTGCGGCGATAGCCGCTTGAAGCGAACGCGCGTCTCGACCAGGCGCTGCCGGAATGCTTCCTTCGGCGTCACCAGGCAGACCGCCGTGTAGACGCGATGATTGCGGCCCGACAGGTAGCGCAGGCACTGCCCGGCCTCGTCGAGCAGCTCGGCCTTGGGCAGGATGCGGCGGCCGACCGCGACCACCGTGTCGGCCGCGAGGATGAAGGAGCCCTTGAGCTCGTCATCCATCCGCACGGCCGCGAACGCGGCCTCGGCCTTGGCGCGCGCGAGCCGGTTGGCGCAGGCGCGCGGCAGCTCGCCCTTGATCGGGGTCTCGTCGATGTTCGCCGGGCGCAGCTCGTCGGGCTCGATGCCCGCCTGATTGATCAGGGCGAGGCGGCGCGGCGAGCCGGAGGCGAGCACGATCTTGGGACGGCCGATCATCGCGGGGGATTGGTCTCAGAGGGTGGGATCGCGCGGAACGTAGCGGATGGTTTGCGGGTCTACAACCGCGGAGGCGTAGTCCGCATGGAGCGTAGCGGAATGCAGGGATCGCGGCCCCGGATTAAGGCGCCGACGCGGCTCTATCCGGGCTACTCGTTCGCCACCGGCGGGGCGCCGAAGCGCTCCTTGATGCGCGCGAGCAGCATGTCGCGCACCTGTCGGTAAGCATCGAGCCGCTGCTCGCGGCTGCCATCCGCGTCGCTCGGGTCGGGCGTCGGCCAGTATTCGACATCGGCCGCGATCGTGCGGGTGAGATCGAGCGCCTTGTGGTGCGCCTCCGGTGAGAGCGTGACGATCAGGTCGAAGTTGAGCCCCTCCCAGTCGTCCAGCTCCTCGAAGGTCATCGGCCGGTGCGCGGAGATGTCGAGCCCGACCTCGTCCATGGCGGCGACCGCGAACGGATCGAGCTCGCCGGTGCGCACGCCGGCGGAGGCGACGTAGGACCTGTGGCCGAACAGGTGCTTGAACAGCGCCGCCGCCATGGGCGAGCGCAAAGCGTTGAGCCCGCAGGCGAAGAGCACGGCATGCGGCCGGGGACTGATCGGAGCCGCCGCCATCATCCCCGGCCTCAGCTCTTCCCTTTCCAGTGCAGCACGGTGATCAGCGTGAACAGGTGGCGCGCGGTGTCGTGATCGAGGTGCACCTTGTTCTTGAGGCGCTCCATCAGCAGCTCGGAGCCCTCGTTGTGCAGCGCGCGGCGGCCCATGTCGATCGCCTCGATCTGGCTCGGCGTCGAGGTGCGGATCGCCTGGTAGTAGCTGTCGCAGATCATGAAGTAGTCCTTCACGAGGCGCTTGAGCGGCGTCAGGGACAGATGATGGGTGACGACCGCGTTGTCTTCGGCGGTGCGCACGTCGAACACCAGCCGGTTGCCGACGACCGCGAGATGGAGCGCGTAAGGACCGCCCTCGTGCCCGACCGGCGCGAAGGAATTGTCCTGGAGCAGATCGTAGATCGCGACCGCGCGCTCGTGCTCGACGTCGGCGCTGGAGCGGCCGATCGAGTTTTCGTCGAGCGTGAGCTTGACGAGCCGCTTGTTGCCTGCGGGTGGCGCCGCGCTCATCGCCTATTGAGCCGGATCGCGACCGAGCGCGCGTGGGCGGCGAGGCCCTCCGCCTCGCCGAGCGCGATCGCGGCCGGGCCGAGCTTTGCGAGCTGGGCCGGCCCGCATTTGAGCATCGAGGTGCGCTTCATGAAGTCGAGCACGCCGAGGCCGGAGGAGAAGCGCGCCGAGCGCGCGGTCGGCAGCACGTGGTTGGAGCCGGCGACGTAATCGCCGATCGCCTCCGGCGTATGGGCGCCGAGGAAGATCGCGCCGGTGTTGCGCACGCGCGCGGCGAGGCGCTCGGCGTCGCGGGCGACGATCTCGAGATGCTCGGGCGCGACCGCATCGACCAGGACGACGGCGTCATCGATGCTTTCCACCAGGATGGTGGCGCCGAAGTCGCGCCACGAGGCGCTGGCGACCTCGGCACGGGGCAGCGTCGCGAGCTGCGCCGCCACCGCGATCTCGACCTCGCCGGCGAGCATGGCGTCGTCGGTGATCAGGATCGACTGCGCCGCGGTGTCGTGCTCGGCCTGCGCCAGGAGATCCGCCGCGATCCAGTCGGCGTTGGCGTCGCGGTCGGCGACGATCAGCACCTCGCTCGGCCCGGCGATCATGTCGATGCCGACCTTGCCGAACACGAGGCGCTTCGCCGCCGCCACATAGGCGTTGCCGGGGCCGACGATCTTGTCGACCGGGGCGATCGTCCTGGTGCCGTAGGCGAGGGCTGCGACCGCCTGGGCGCCGCCGATGCGATAGATCTCGTCGACGCCGGCGAGCGAGGCGGCCGCGAGCACCAGCGGATTGAGCTTGCCGTCCGGCGTCGGCACCACCATGACGAGGCGCTCGACGCCGGCGACCTTGGCGGGCACCGCGTTCATCAGAACGGAGGACGGATAGGCGGCGGTGCCGCCCGGGACATAGAGGCCGGCGGCCGCGATCGCGGTCCAGCGGTAGCCGAGCTCGACGCCGAGCGCGTCGGTGAAACGCTCGTCGCGCGGCAGCTGGCGGCGGTGATAGGCCTCGATGCGCTCGCACGCGAGCTCGAGCGCCGCGAATGCTCGGGGATCGCAGGCGTCGGCCGCCGCCTCGATCTCGGCGCGCGCGACGCGCAGCCCGCCGGCGGAAAGATCGACCCGATCGAACCGGCGGGTCAGCTCGATCAGCGCCTCGTCGCCGCGCGCGACCACGTCGGCGATGATCGCCCGCACCGCCTGCTCGACGTCCTGCGCGGCCTCGCGCTTGGTGGCGAGAAACGCGGCAAATCGCTTGGCAAAATCGGCGTCGCGCGTATCGAGGCGGAGCGGCATGGCGGAGCCTTTCTCACGGCTCAATGGCGTGCCGCCGATGGCGCGTCAACCCTCGCCATCGGCAAAGAACAAACGATGACCCGTCATCCTGCGGTGCCCGAGCGAAGCGCGGGCCTCGAAGAATGATCGGCCGAGGCGGCGACACAAGCACGCAAGCGGCACCACACGAGCGGTGCCCTTCGAGGGCCGCGTTGCGCGCGGCCGCCTCAGGGTGACGGCGGGAGATTGATGATCGTGTTGATCGACCTAGACCGTCTTCACGGCATCCGCCGCGTCGATGTGCGCCGGACAGGCAGCGGTCGCCCAGACGGGGCCGAGGTCGGCGAGCTCCGCCTCCAGGCATTCGACCTCGAGCCGCAGCGCAGCGCCGCCCGAGAAGATCAGCGTGACGAAGCCGGCCGGCGCATCGGTGGGCGTGAACTCGATCGCGAGCAGGTTGAGGACCGTGTCCTTTTCCGAGCAGGGGATATTGCGATGCTTGAAGCCGTTGACGCGCTCGAAGCGCAAGGCCGCGCGGCGGCGCCGATAGGGAGGCTCGAGGCTCTGGGCACTCTCCCAGTCGAAGCGATTGATGATGACGATCAGCCGCTTTTCCGCCGGCCGCCACATGATGTCACCGACCTTGACGACTGAGTCTTGCGCATGCGCCGACACGACCTCGATGTCGTCGCCGTCGAGCGCCACGAGCTTCAGCAAGTCCATGAACGCGCCTCGGTTTTTCCCTTGGTTCCGCGTATCTGGGGAGGCCCCTTCCCGGCCGCAATGCTCGCCCGGGAATTTTTTGCTGTGGCAAGAGGGCTACGCAGTAGCCCGGCCCCGGATTACGGCGCTGCGCGCCTTCTTCCGGGCTACGACTTGCTGCGCCGCTGCGCGAACTTGGCGCCGACGAACGACATCACCAGCTCGCCATGCTGGTTGACGGCGGTGTTGCGCGCGACCGTCAGCCCCCAGCCGGGCCGCATGGTCATCTCTCGCAGCTCGATGACCTCGCGCGCGAAGGTGATCGTGTCGCCGGCATAGACCGGCTTCGCCCAGCGCAGCTCGCGGATGCCGGGCGAAGGTCCATCGTTCGCCGGCGTCTCGCCGCGCGCACGCATGGCCTCGGCCTCGCGCAGCTCGGAATCGACGAAGTGGCGCATATAGACGGCCGTCGTATGCCAGCCCGAGGCGCACAGCCTGCCGAAATGCGAATGCGCCGCCGCGTCTTCATCGAGGTGGAAAAGCTGCGGGTCGTAGCGGCGTGCGAAGGCCTTGATCTCGTCGGCCGTGAAGGTGTGGCTGCCGAGCTCGGTGCGCTCGCCGACGTGCATGTCCTCGAAGTATCTCATGGGCGCGCCTCCGCCCCGCCGCTCGACGCCGGCCGGCATTCGATCATGAAGTGCGGCGTGACCGTCATCACCCGCGCGTCGGCGGCGTTGAGCATGTCGAGCCGCACATTGACGAAACCCATCTCGGGCCGGCTCTTCGAGCGCCGCCTGTCGAGCACGTGCATGCGCACGCGCAGGCGATCGCCCGGCCGCACCGGGGCGAGCCACTTCACCTCCCCGCAGCCGGTCGCGCCCATCGAGGCGGTGTCGAGCACGAAGCCGTCCGCGATGATGCGCATCATGATGGCGCAGCTGTGCCAGCCCGACGCGCACAAGCCGCCGATCATGCTGGCGCGGGCCGCCTCCTCGTCGAGATGCATCGGCTGCGGGTCGAACTCGGCCGCGAACGCCTTGATCTCGTCGGCGGTCACCTCGTAGGCCCCGTATTCGCAGACCTGACCCGGGGTGAAGTCTTCCCAATAGAGCTTTGGCACGGCGGCCCCAATTCCCTGCCCGATGCGATGCGTTTCCTGGGGCATCCGTAGCGAGCGTGGACCGGCCGCGTCAATCGACGGCGGTATTGGGCGCTGGCCGCGGCCATCATTTCGCCGCGGGACTGCGGCCTGTCGTAAACGTTTTAGTTACCGAGATTTACGTACGAGTCGACCGGCACGGGGTCGAGAGGAGGGCGGCATGTTCCAGTTCGGCGACCTTTTTCAGTGGGAACGGTTCATCACGCCGTCGATCATCAAGATTTTCTACTGGCTCGTGCTCGCCGTCGTGGCGCTGGGCGGCCTGCGCGGCCTGGTCGAAGGCCTGTTCTTGATGCGAGTCAATCTGGTCGGCGGCGTCCTCGCGATCCTTGCCGCCCTGCTGATGACTCTGGCGGGTGTCATCGTGGCGCGCATCGCGGCGGAATTCGTGCTCATCACCTTCCGCATCAACGAGCACCTCGGCGCCATCCGCAATCAGGGCGACCCGCAGTAGCCGTCATTGCCAGTCCTCGGGTCTCGCCTTGGGCGATCCCAAGGGTAAACTCCGCGAAGCAATCTCGCGCTGCGGAAGCATGCGCGAGTGGGTCGAGATTGGTTCGACGTGCTTCGCACGTCTCGCAATGACGTGCTTGAATCCTACGTCGCGAACCTGAAATGCATCACGTCGCCGTCGGCGACGACATAGTCCTTGCCTTCGAGCCGCAGCTTGCCGGCATCGCGCGCGCCCGCCTCGCCGCCGCACGCCACGTAGTCGCCGTAGCCGATGGTCTCGGCGCGGATGAAGCCGCGTTCGAAATCGGTGTGGATCACGCCGGCCGCCTGGGGGGCGCGCGCCCCCGCCGTCACGGTCCAGGCGCGCGACTCCTTGGGGCCGGCGGTGAAGAAGGTGACGAGATGCAGGAGCGCGTAGCCGGCGCGGATCAGGCGGTCGAGGCCCGCCTCGCTCAGTCCCACCGCGGCGAGATAGTCGGCGCGCTCGTCCGCCGGCAGCACCGCGATCTCCGACTCGATCTTGGCCGAGATCACGACCGAGGCAGCGCCTTCCTCCTTGGCTCGCGCCTCGACCCGCCGCGATTGCGCATTGCCGGTCGCCGCCGAGCCCTCCTCGACGTTGCACACATAGAGCACCGGCTTCGACGTGAGCAGCCCGAGCATCGCGAAAGCGCGCGCCTCCTCGGGCCGGCGCTCGACCAGCCGGGCCGGCTTGCCGTCGCGCAGCAGGGCGAGGCAGCGGTTGAGGAGATCGAGGGCCTCCTTCGATTCCTTGTCGCCGCCCTTCGCCTTCTTCTCCAGCGCGTCGACGCGCTTCTCCAGGCTGTCGAGGTCGGCGAGCATCAGCTCGGTCTCGACCGTCTCGATGTCGGCGATCGGGTCGATCTTGCCCTCGACATGGGTGACGTCGTCGTCCTCGAAGCAGCGCACCACATGCGCGATGGCATCGACCTCGCGGATGTTGGCGAGGAACTGGTTGCCGAGCCCTTCGCCTTTCGAGGCGCCGCGCACCAGGCCGGCGATGTCGACGAAGGTGAGGCGGGTCGGCACGATCTGCGCCGATTTCGCCAGCGCCGCGAGCTTGTCGAGCCGCGGGTCCGGCACAGCCACCTCGCCGACATTCGGCTCGATGGTGCAGAACGGATAGTTCGCCGCCTGCGCGGCCGCGGTCGCGGTCAGCGCATTGAAGAGCGTCGACTTGCCTACATTCGGCAGGCCGACGATGCCGCATTTGAAGCCCATGGTGTGTCTCTGATTTCCAATGAATGGCGAACAGCGAAGAGCGAATAGCAACTAGCGAAGAGGGAATTGAGCTCCGAGACTACCTTTCCATTCGCTATTCGCTATCTTCCTTCGCCCCGCCCTTCGGCTCGAATCCCTTTGCCTGCATGGCGAGATGCACCTTGTTCTGGAAGGTGCTGTCCTCGCCGCGCGCCAGCAGCCCGGCATTGTCGGCGATCACATCGATGAGCGTCTCGACCCAGGGGCGCTCGTCCTTGGCGAAATCGCTGAGCACATAGCGATAGACGAGGTTCTTGTCGCCCGGGTGTCCGATGCCGATGCGCACGCGGCGATAGTCGTTGCCGACATGCGCCGTGATCGAGCGCAGCCCGTTGTGCCCGGCGATGCCGCCGCCCGCCTTCACCCGCACCTTGCCGGGCAGCAGGTCGAGCTCGTCGTGCACCACCACGATGTCGCCGAGCGCGAGCTTGTAGAAATGCGCCGCCTCGCCGACCGCGCGGCCCGACTCGTTCATGTAGGTGCCCGGCAGCAGCAGCAGCACGCGCTCGGGCCCGAGCGCGCCCTCGGTGGCGACGCCCTGGAAGCGCCGCCGCCACGGCGGGAAGCCGTGGCGGCGGGCGATCTCCTGCAGCACCATGAAGCCGACATTGTGCCGGTTGCCGACGTGCTCGGGGCCCGGGTTGCCGAGCCCGACGAGGAGGCGCATCGCGGTCGCCTCCGTGCCGGCTTACTTCTTCTCCGCCGCGCCTCCAGCGGCCGGCGCAGCGCCAGCCGCGGGGGCCGCGCCCGGCGCCGCTCCAGGCGCACCTGGCGCCGCACCCGGTGCCGGCGTGCCGGCTTCCGCCGCCGCTGCCGCGGCTGCTGCCGCTGCCGCCGCCGCTTCCGCCGCCGCCTTCATTTCTTCGGCGTAGCCGGACGGCGGCACGATGGTGACGAGGGTTGCATCGCCGTGCACGATGGGGCGCACGTTGGCGGGCAGGTTCACGTCGCTCAAGTGGCGCGAATGGCTGATCTCGAGGCCGGTGATGTCGACGTCGATCGATTCCGGGATCGAGTCCGCCGGGCACACCACCTCGACATGATGGGTGACGATGTTGACGGCACCGCCGCGCTTCACGCCGGGCGACTGGTCGACGTTCATCACGTGCACCGGGATGCGCACCCGGATGGTCGCGCCTTCGCCGAGACGGAGGAAGTCGACATGGATCGGGTTGTCGCGCACCGGGTCGAGCTGGAAGTCGCGCGGGATCGTGCGGTGCTTCTTGCCGTCGACCTCGATGTTGCAGATGCTGGTGAGGAAGCGGCCCGCGAAGATGCGGCGGCGGAGCTCCTCGAAGTCGAGCGAGATCGCGATCGGGGGCTGGTTGTCGCCGTAGATCACGCCCGGCACGCGGCCTTCGCGACGCACGGCCCGGGCGGCCCCCTTGCCGGCCCGCGGACGCGCCGTCGCCTTCAATTCATTGACGGTCGCCATTGTTGCAATCCTTCAGGTTCTGCTTTTTGGAGTGCCCGCGGCGTGCCTCCAGGGGTGTCGGGGCCGCGGACGCGCGGCTTATAGCCGCCCGGCCGCCGCCTGACAAGCAATCGGGCACAATCGGGCGCAATCGGGAATGCTTGCGCGCGGCCGTCGCAAACAGGGTTGAGTGCCCGAAAGGCACTACATCGTGGGCGGCGGCACCGGCCCGGGCGACTGCGGCGGCGGGCTCCCGGGCTGGGTCACGGGCGGCCACGCCGACGACCCGAGCCTCGCCTCGAGGGCGGCGATGCGCGTCTGCAGTGCCTCGTTCTCCTCGCGCGCGAGGCGGGCCATCTCCTTGACGGCCTCGAACTCCTCGCGCCGCACCAGGTCGAGGTCGCGCAGGACGCGGTCGGCCTGGGTGCGAAACAGCGTGTCGAGCTCACGCCGCGCGCCGGAGGCGACGCCGGCGGCATCATTCATCAGCCGCGCGATCTCGTCGAAGAAGCGGTTCGAGGTCTGGGTCATCGGGTTTCTCCGGAGCAACGTCAGGTCAAAATGGCGTTGCGGCTCGCCGGCCGCAAGACGTGTCGCCCTTGTCGTGCCGCCCTTGACGCCACCCCGCCCTTACCGCATCACCGCTTCGATCCGCCTCCAACGGACTGATTCGATGCCGCTTTCGGTCCCGCTCTCGATCTTGCCCTATCCGAAGTTCGATCCCGTCCTGGTCAAGCTCGGGCCGTTCGCGATCCGCTGGTACGCGCTCGCCTATATCTGCGGCATCCTGCTCGGCTGGCTCTATGCCCGCCGCATCATCGCCAATGAAAGCCGCTGGGGCGGTCCGCCGCCGTTCACGATCACCGACTACGACGACTTCGTGCTCTGGGTCACGCTCGGCATCATCCTGGGCGGCCGCATCGGCTATGTGCTGTTCTACAATTTCGATTTCTATCTCCAGCACCCGCTCGACATGCTCAAGGTGTGGAACGGCGGCATGTCGTTCCATGGCGGATTTCTCGGCTGCGTCATCGCGGTGACGGCGTTCGCGTGGGCCCGCGGCATCTCGTTGCTGTCGCTCGGCGACATCACCTGCGCGGTCGGGCCGATCGGCCTCTTTCTCGGACGCCTCGCCAACTTCGTGAACGGCGAATTGTGGGGCCGCCCGACCGACGTGCCGTGGGCGATGATTTTTCCCGCCGACCACGACCAGCTGCCGCGCCATCCGAGCCAGCTCTACGAGGCGGCGCTGGAAGGCATCGTGCTGCTGCTGATCCTCAATTTCATGATCCGGCGCGGCGCGTTGAAGCGACCCGGCCTGATCATCGGCGCCTTCGCGATCTCTTACGCACTGATGCGTTCTTTCTGCGAGCTCTTTCGGGAGCCCGACATCCAGCTCGGTTTCCTGTGGCACGGCACCACCATGGGCATGCTGCTGTCGATCCCGTTGTTTCTCGCCGGTGTCTGTTTCGTCGTGTATGCTTTGCGCCATCCCGCGCGGAGCCCGACATGACCGATGCCCCGCTCGACGCTGAAATCCGCCGGCTGATCAAGCTCGCCGGCCCGATGCCGGTGGCGGAATTCATGGGGCTTTGTCTCGGCCATCCCAAGCACGGCTACTACATCACGCACGACCCGATCGGCGCCGCGGGCGACTTCACCACCTCGCCGGAAATCAGCCAGATGTTCGGCGAGCTCGTCGGTCTGTGGGCGGCCGCGGTGTGGCGCAACATGGGGGCGCCGGGCAACATACGGCTGATCGAGCTCGGCCCCGGCCGCGGCACCATGATGCTCGACATGCTGCGCGCCGCCAACGTGATGCGCGAGTTTCGCCGGCTGGTCACGGTCGATCTGGTCGAGACCAGCCCGACGTTGACGGCGCGCCAGAAGCAGACGCTCGCAATTCCGGACCTGTCGGCCAACTGGCACGAGTCCCTCGCCGACGTTCCGGACGGCCCGGCGATCATCGTCGCCAACGAGTTCTTCGACGCGCTGCCGATCAACCAAGCGGTCAAGCTGGCGGACGGCTGGCACGAGCGCGTCGTCGGCGTCGACGACAAGGGCAGCCTGTCGTTCGGGCTCGCGCCGGATCCGTTGAAATTCTTCGAGCAGACCCTGCCGCCGCAGGTGCGCATGGCGGAGATCGGCTCGATCTACGAATGGCGCTCCGACAGCCAGGTGCTCGAGATCGGGCGCCGGGTCGTGCGCGGCGGCGGCGCGGCCCTGATCATCGATTACGGCCATCTCGACAGCATGGTGGGCGACACCTTCCAGGCGCTGCGTGGGCAACGCAAGGCCGATCCGCTGGTCGCGCCCGGCCTCGCCGACGTCACCGCGCATGTCGATTTCCAGGCGCTCGCCATGGCGGCCGAGACCATCGGCGCGCGCGTGCACGGCCCGATCGATCAGGCGACGTTCCTGCGCCGGCTCGGCATCGAGCAGCGCGCCACCAACCTCAAGGCGGTGGCGCCGCCGGACAAGGCGAAATCGGTCGACGTGGCGCTCGCCCGGCTCACCGCCGGCGGGCCGACCGGCATGGGCACGATGTTCAAGGTCATGGCCCTGTCGCCGCCCGGGATCAAAGCACTGCCGGGATTCGAGGCGTGAAGCGCGAGGCGACATCGCTGGCGGCGCTCGCCGGCATCCGCCATGCCTTCTTCACCCGCGAAGGCGGCGTGTCGGGCGGCATCTATGCGACCCTCAACGCCGGCGTCGGGTCGAAGGACAACCAGGAGCACGTGGCGGAAAACCGCGCCCGCATGGCGACCGCGCTCGGCGTCACGCCGGACGCGCTGCTCACCCCATATCAGATCCACTCCGCGGGCGTCGTCGTCGCCGAGACACCATGGACACCCGCGACGCGCCCGCGCGCCGATGCGGTGGTGACGCGCACGCCGGGGCTCGCCATCGGCGTCTCGACTGCCGATTGCGGCCCGGTGCTGCTCGCCGACCCCGACGCGCGGGTGATCGGCGCGGCGCATGCGGGCTGGCGCGGCGCGTTCGCGGGCGTGACCGACGCCGCCATCGCCATCATGGAGACGCTCGGGGCGCGGCGCGAGCGTATCGTCGCCGCCGTCGGGCCGCTGATCCGCCAGGCGAACTACGAGGTCGGCGCCGAGCTGCTCGAGAATTTCCGCATGGCCGACGCCGACAACATGCGCTTCTTCCAGCCGTCGGCGCAGCCTGGTCACTTCATGTTCGACCTGCCCGGCTACGTCGCGGCGCGGCTCGCGCGCGCCGGCATCGGTGCGATCGAGGATCTCGGCGCCTGCACCTACGCGGATCCGCAGCACTTCTTCAGCTATCGCCGCGCGACCCACCGCGGCGAGCCGGATTATGGCCGCCACGTCAACGCCATCGTGCTGGCCTGACATATCGTCATCGTTAAAAATTCGTTTACGCGCTGGACCGGACCGCCGGGACGGGTTACGCAAATCCACAATCAAGTATCGCCCGGGGAGCCGGATACCGTTCGTCGAAGTAGATGGGCGAATCCGCGGGCCGAAGGGAAGTGGATGGGGATGGTGGTCGGGAGCACGCGAAGCGTCGGCGCGCGTTCCGGGGCGCAAAGCTTGCTGCGCATCGGCATGCTGGTCCTGCTCGGCGCCTGCGCGGCGGGCTGCTCGAGCGCACCGCAAGGGCCGATGGCTGGCGCGAGCGGGCCGATGGCGAGCGCCACGGCGCACGGACCAACAGTCGCATTCGACTCGATCGACGGCCCGCCTGAGAGCATTTTCAACAGGCTGGTGCAGGATCTCGGCGACGAGGCGGCGGCGCGCCAGGTGGCCGTCGTCTCGCGCCGGGGACCCGCCCAGTATCGGGTGCGCGGCTATCTGGCGGCCCTGGTGGAAGGGAAGCGCCGGGCCACGGTGATCTCCTGGGTCTGGGACGTCTACGACGCCAACCAACAACGTATCGTTCGCATCAGCGGCGAGGAGCCGGGCGGCGGCTCCGGCCGCGGCACCTGGGCGGCAGCCGACGACGGGGTGCTGCATCGGATCGCGACCACCAGCATGGATCGCCTTGCCGGCTTCCTGGCGGCGCCCGACGTCGCACCACCGGGCGGGCCAGCCGCACCCGCGACGCCGGGACCGAATGTTGCGGCGAACGATGCCCCTGCGTCAGCGGCCTTCGCTTACGCGGGTGAGCATCGCTAGACCCCGCGCGCCTGGGGAAAAGTTCCGGGACAACAAAAACCCTCGTATTGCCACGGGCATAGCCTCCTTGTTATCACGGCGCCGCCCAGCGGCCGCGTATCGCGCCGCGCGGATGGAGGCGGGAAAATGGCGGCCAACAACGGAGCGATCAAGCTCGTCGCCGGTAATTCCAATCCCCGCCTCGCCGCAGCGATCGCCAAGCACCTCGATCAACCCGTGGCCAAGGCGGTGGTGCGGCGTTTCGCCGACATGGAGGTCTTCGTCGAGATCCTCGAGAACGTGCGCGGCAGCGACGTGTTCGTCCTGCAGTCGACGTCGTACCCGGCGAACGACCACATGATGGAGTTGCTGATCATCATCGACGCGCTGCGCCGCTCCTCGGCCCGGCGCATCACCGCGGTGGTGCCCTATTTCGGCTATGCGCGGCAGGACCGGCGAACCGGGTCGCGCACGCCGATCTCGGCCAAGCTCGTCGCCAACCTGATCACGCATGCGGGGGCCGACCGCGTGCTCACCGTCGACCTGCACGCCGGACAGATCCAGGGCTTCTTCGACATCCCGACCGACAATCTCTACGCCTCTCCCGAGATGACGCGCGACATCCGCGAGCGGTTCGATCTGTCGAAGGTGATGGTGGTGTCGCCGGACGTCGGCGGGGTGCTGCGCGCGCGCGGTCTCGCCAAACGGATCAATGCGCCACTCGCCATCATCGACAAGCGGCGCGAGCGCCCGGGCGAATCCGAGGTGATGCACGTGATCGGCGACGTCGAGGGCCGCACCTGCATCCTGATCGACGACATAATCGATTCCGGCGGCACCGTGGTGAATGCCGCCGACGCGCTGTTGGAAAAGGGCGCGACCCAGGTCACGGCCTACATCACGCACGGCGTGCTGTCGGGCGGCGCGGTCGCGCGCATCGCCGGCTCGCGGTTGAAGGAACTGGTCATCACCGACTCGATCCAGCCGACCGAGGCGGTGAAATCCGCGCCCAACATCCGCGTGCTGTCGATTGCGACCTTGATTGGCGAGGCGATCGCGCGCACCGCGGCCGAGGAGTCGGTTTCCAGCCTGTTCGATTGAGGCGAAGGCGAGTGGCGAGTAGTCGCGCCCGGACGGCCTGTTCGCTATTCCCTACTCGCCATTCGCTGCCCCGCGGCCACCCCGAGTCACCGTGTCGCATGAGGGCTGTGGATTCCACAGAATCTTGAATCACCCGCGCATCAAGCCGTTTTGGCGACTGGACTCAGTGCGGTTATAGTCGATTCGCAAGTGATTCGGCCCTTGCGGGTCAAGTCCACCGAAACGCGCGAGACATGCGTCACGGTTGTCTATCGGAACCGTCGTCCGCGCGGCCGTACCGTTGCGGCGCGTGAGCGTGGGATGCGTCCGCATCCACTATCAAGCGGCAGCAGGGTGAAACGGCATGTCTCTGAGCGACTACGCGGACAATCCGCAGGACAATCCCGTTGACGTGGTCGAGCACATGGCGACCACGCACGACTGGTCGTTCGCGCGCGCGAGCGAGGACGAGGTCACGCTCGTCGTCGCCGGGAAGTGGGCGGACTATCAGGTCTCGTTCACCTGGATGAGCGACATCGAGGCGCTCCACCTCGCGTGCGCGTTCGAGCTCAAGGTGCCGCAGGCGCGGCGCAACGAGGTGGTCGAGCTCGTCGCCCGGATCAACGAGCGGCTCTGGGTCGGCCATTTCGATCTGTGGTCCAACGACGGGCTGGTGATGTTCCGCCACGCGCTGCTGCTCACCGGCGGCATCGCAGCTTCGGGCCCGCAATGCGAGTCGGCGCTCGGAACCGCGCTCGAGGCCTGCGAGCGCTATTACCAGGCGTTCCAGTTCGTGATCTGGGCCGGCAAGAGCGCGACCGAGGCGCTCGACGCGACCATGTTCGAGACCTCGGGGCGAGCCTGACGCGCCCACGATCTTACCTGCCCGCCGCGAATGGCGAGTAGCGAATAGCGAATAGGCCGGACTACTATCCCTATTCGCTACTCCCTATTCGCCATTCGCTCATGCTCGCAGGTCCCGATGGAACAAGCATCTCTCAGCAACTTCGACGGCACCGTCGTCCTGGTCGGCGCCGGCAAGATGGGCGGCGCCCTGCTCGAGGGCTGGCACCGGCTCGGCCTGAAGTTCGACAACGTCGTCGCGATCGAGCCGCAGCCGAGCGCGGAGATCATCACGCTCGGCGAGCGTGGACTGCGCATCAATCCGGCGCTCGACACGATCGCGGCGCGCGCGATCGTGATCGCGGTCAAGCCGCAGGTCGCCGCCGAGGTCGTGCCGACGCTCGGCCGCCTGGTGCGCGACGACACGGTCGCCATATCGATCATGGCCGGCCGCACGCTGGCCTTGCTCGAGAAGGCGCTGCCGGCGCATACCGCCGTCGTGCGCGCCATGCCGAACACACCGGCCGCGATCGGCCGCGGCATCACGGTCGCGGTCCCGAACGCGCGGGTCAACACGGCGCAACGCGAGCTCACCGACAAGCTGCTACGCGCCGCGGGCGCGGTCGAGTGGATCGATGACGAGACGCTGATGGATGCCGTCACCGCCGTGTCGGGCTCGGGGCCGGCCTATGTCTTTCTGCTGGCCGAGAGTCTTGCCCGCGCCGGCGCCGCAGCCGGCCTGCCGGCGGAGCTCGCGGCGCGGCTCGCGCGCGCGACCGTCGCGGGCGCCGGCGAGCTCATGCATCGCTCCAATCTCGACGCCGCGACCTTGCGCCAGAACGTCACCTCGCCGGGCGGCACCACGGCGGCCGCCCTCGCGGTGCTGATGGCGAAGGACGGCATCGACCCGATCATGCGCCATGCCGTCGCCGCCGCCACCCGCCGCGGGCGCGAGCTCGCGGGCTGAGCCCCACCCTGGAACGTCGGCGGGCGGCCGACTACATTCGGGTGGAACCAGCCGCAGAGGAGCTAGCCAATGGCCCGCAAGCCTGCCCGCGCGAAAGCCGACCCGCCCGCAACCCCGGCCGGCACCGATCGCGAACGCATCATCGCCGCTTTCATGGCCCTGCTCGCCGAGAAATCGTTCGAGCGGATCGACCTCGCGGAGATCGCCGCGCGCGCCGACGTCAAGCTCGGCACGCTGCGCGGCGAGTTCCCCTCGACACTGGCTATCCTCGCGGCGCACATGAAAGCGATGGACCGCGCAGTGCTCGACGGCGGCGACGGCGACATGAGCGAGGAGCCGCCGCGCGAGCGGCTGTTCGACGTGCTGATGCGACGGATCGAAGCGATGACGCCGTACAAGGAGGCGCTGCGTTCGCTGATGCGCTCGGCGCGGCGCAACCCCGGGCTCGCCTTCGCGCTCAACGCCATGGCGGTGCGCTCGCAGCAATGGATGCTGGCCGCGGCCGACATCCATTCGTCCGGCCCGCGTGGCATGCTGCGCGCACAGGGGCTCGCGCTGATTTTCGCGCGCGTGGTGCGCACCTTCGTGCATGACGACGACGAGGGGCACGCCCGCACCATGGCCGAGCTCGACCGCGCGCTCGGGCGCGGCGCGCGCCTGATGGGCATGGTCGACGATCTGTGCCGCTTCGTGCCGGGCTGCCGGCCGCGTCGGCGCCATCGCCGCGATTGGGACGAGGAAGAAGGCGACGACGAGGCGACCGTCGCCGCGTAAGCAGGACGGTCAGCGCGATCCTTCGAACAGCGGCAGCGTCCCCGCGACCTGCGCGCCCTCGATCGCGAGCAGACGCAGCTTCGTGTTCACGCCGCCGCGCGCCGAGAAACCGCCGGCCTTGCGGTTGGCCGCGACCACCCGGTGGCACGGGACGATGGGCGGGAATGGATTTTGTCCCATCGCCGTGCCGACGTCGCGCGCAAGCTCGGGGCCGCCTCCGAGCCGAGCCGCAATTTCCCCGTAGGTCATCGTCGAGCCCGGCGGAATGCCGCGGGTGATCTCGTAGATTCGTCGGTTGAACGGCGGCACGCCGTCCATGTCGAGCGCGACATCGGACAGGTCCGCGGTCCCGCGCGCCACCAACGCCACGATCCCGTCGATCGCGCTCTGCACGGCCGGCGGCGGCGCCTGCTCGATCGCGCCCGGGCATCGCCGCATCAGGCGCGCGCGCAGCTTGTCGTCGTCCGCCTCGGGCAGGCCGGCGGCGACGATTCCGCGCGCGTTCCAGGCGATACCGCAGCGGCCGATCGCCGTGTCGAAAATCGCGAATCCGTTCGTCATGAGCCCAATATAGCAAGCCGCAGCCGCGCTCACAGCGCCCGTCACGCCGACGTCGGTCTCGTTTCTTGCTATTTGGGCCTTAGACCGGAATACGCACCGACGCCCTCAAGCCGCCGAGCGGGCTCTCACCGAGCGTGATGTCGCCGCCGTGCGAGCGGGCGATGTCGCGCGCGATGGCGAGGCCGAGGCCGGTGCCGCCCTCGTCCTGGTTGCGCGCGTCGTCGAGCCGCAGGAACGGCTTGAACACCTCCTCGCGCAATTGCGGCGGGATGCCGGGACCGTCATCGTCGATCGTCACGGTCAGCCAGCGGTGGTCGCGGTGACCGGTGATCGCGATCGAATTCGCATGACGCGCCGCGTTCGACACCAGGTTGCCGAGGCAGCGCTTGTAGGCATTGGGTCGCACGGTGACGACCGGGTAGCCGTGGAAGACCACCGCGGTCTTGTGGCCGTCGCGCTCGGCGTCGGCCTTGAGCTCCTCGAGGAACGCCTCCATGTCGGTCGGCTCGGCCTGCTCGCCGCCGTCGCCGCGCGCGAAGGCGAGATAGGCCTCGAGCATGCGTCCCATCTCGTCGACGTCGCGCTTCATCGCCTCGGCCTCGGGCGCCTCCCCGATCAGCGCGAGCTCGAGCTTGAAGCGGGTGAGCACGGTGCGCAGGTCGTGCGAGACGCCCGCCAGCATGGTGGTGCGCTGGTCGATGGTGCGCTCGACTCGCGCCTTCATCTCGATGAAGGCTGAAGCCGCGCGGCGCACCTCGCGCGCGCCGCGCGGGCGGAAGTTCGGCACGTCGCGGCCCTTGCCGAAGCTTTCGACCGCCTCGGACAGGCGCAGGATCGGCCGGATCTGGTTGCGCAGAAAGAGGATCGCGACGGTGAGCAGCACCAGCGAGGTGCCGACCATCCACAGCAGGAATATCCCCGAGTTCGACGCGTAGGCGGCGCTGCGGCGCGCGAACACGCGCAGCACCGCGTCGTCGAGCTGGATGCGGATCTCCACCACCGACGAGTTGCCGACGGTGTCGATCCAGTAGGGCCGGCCGATCTGCTTGCGGATCTCCTCCGCCAGCGCCTGGTCGAGCAGCGAGAAGAACGGCTTCGGCCCGACCGGCGGCATGTCGGTCGGGGGCAAGAAGTCGACCTGAAGGCCGAGCCGCTCGGCGGCGATACGGCGGATGCGCGCATTGTCGGCGTCGTGCGGATAGACCTTGTACATCTCGATCAGCGCGGCGATGTCCTGGGTGACGGCGGCGGAGAGGCGCCGCGTCACCAGGTTCCAGTGGCGCTCCATGAAGACGAAGGCGACCACCGACTGCAGCAGCACCATCGGCACGATGATGATCAACAGCGAGCGGGCGTAGAGGCCCGTCGGCATCAGGCCTTTGACGAAGATGCCGAGCCGGTCCCAGGCGTCGGAGACGTGGGTCGCGGCGCTGCGCAGGCGCGCGAGCCCGGTGTCGATCGTGGTCACGTCGTCACCAGGCGATAGCCGATGCCGCGCACCGTCTGCACGAACAGCGGGTTGGCGGGATCCGCCTCGATCTTGCGGCGCAGGCGATTGACCTGCACGTCGACGGCGCGCTCCCCCGGCGAGGCGCCGTTGCCGGCGAGCGCCGCCCGGGTCACGGTCTCCCCCGGCACCGCCGCCAGCATGCGCAGCATGTCGCGCTCGCGGTCGGTGAGGTGCACGACCTCGTCGCCGCGGCGCAGCTCGCCGCGGCCGATGTGGAAGACGAATGGGCCGAAGCGCACGGATTCGGCGGCCGGCGCCGGCGGCGGGCTCGCGCGCTTGAGGATGTTGGCGATGCGCAGCGACAGCTCGCGCGGCTCGAACGGCTTGGCCAGATAGTCGTCGGCGCCGAGCTCGAGGCCGGCGATGCGGCTCTCCTTCTCGGCGCGCGCCGTCAGCATGAGGATCGGCACCGCCGAGGACGCGCGGATGGACTTGGCGAGATCGAACCCGGTCTCGCCCGGCATCATCACGTCGAGGATGAGCAGATCGAAGCGCAGCCCGTCGAGCTTGGCGCGGGCCTCCGCGGCGGTGTCCGCGGTCGTCACCCGGTAGCCCTCGCCGTGCAGGAAGCGCGACAGCAGGTCACGGATGCGGCGGTCGTCGTCGACCACGAGCAGATGCGGCGCATCGTCCGCGAGCGGCGCGGGCCGGGAGGTGGTGCTGGCCGCGGGCGCGCTCATCGCAGCCGGCGCGGCCGCTCGACCCGATCAATCAGCCGCATCACCTTGTCGCGGCCCTCGGCGTCGATCATGGCGGTGAGGAATTTGCGCGCATTCTCGTGCGCGCCAGATCCCGTACCAGGTCCCGTATCGCGACCGCTCTCGGCGAGCGCGCGGGCGATGCGCGTCGTCTGCAGACGGGCGAGCCGCAACGCGAGCTCGGCGCCCTTCGGGGTGACATAGAGCAGGCGCTGGCGGCGGTCGCGCTCGCCCTCCTTTTGCTCGATGTAGCCCTCGTCGATCAGCTGCTTGAGCACCCGGCCGAGCGACTGCTTGGTGATCCTGAGGATGTCGAGGAGCGCCGCGACCTTCATGCCGGGGTTGCGGTTGACGAAGTGCAGGACCCGATGATGCGCACGGCCGAAGCCGAACTTCGCCAGCACCTCGTCGGGATCGCCGACGAAGTCGCGATAGGCGAAGAACAGCAGCTCGATCAGGTCCCAGGTGGGCTCGGTTGCGGGCTTGGCGTCGGAGTCGGCCGACGCCGGCCGCCGGGCCGCCACGGTCACATTTATGTCAGCCATGTTGACATATTTTGGTTTGTTTGTTACCCAACTCCGCAGTTTCGCGAAATGATCGTGCTTGCCACGCGCCGGCAACACAATATTTCGCGCCTCTCACGGGAGCATGGTCGCATGGACCGGGCCACCATACCGGGACTTGCGACCCGAGGCAAAAGCGCCCGCCATAGCCAAACAGCGTTCAGCCGCCCAAGGAGCGTATGATGATTGTCCCCCAAGCCGACGGCATGCGACTGCGGCGACGAATCACCGGCAGCCGCGTGACCTTGACCCCGGGGGCGATTGCCCGCCCTTTGCGCTAGAACGCCCGTTCGTCCCATAACGACACCTGCCCACGAGATCGCCCATGTCCGCGCCTTTGCCTTTCGCCTTCGCAACCGAACCGCACCCTGCGCCGACGCCGCCGGAGCGGCGAGCCGCCCTCCTGCGCGATCCGGGTTTCGGCCGCGTGTTCACCGACCACATGGCTGCGATCCGATACCGCGAGGGCAAGGGCTGGCACGACGCCAAGATCACGGCGCGCACCGCCATTCCGATGGACCCGGCGGCGGCCGTGCTGCACTACAGCCAGGAGATCTTCGAGGGCCTGAAGGCCTATCGCACCGCCGAGGGCGGCGCCGTGATGTTTCGCCCGCAGGCGAATGCGCGGCGCTTCCAGAAGTCGGCCGAGCGCCTGGCGATGCCGATCCTGCCCGAGGATGCGTTCGTCGGAGCGCTCGACGCGCTGGTCAAGATCGACCGCGACTGGATTCCCGACGGCGACGGCAGCCTCTATCTGCGTCCCTTCATGTTCGCGAGCGAGGTCTTCCTCGGCGTCAAGCCGTCGTCGGAATATCTCTTCCTCGTGATCGCCTCGCCGGTCGGCTCGTACTTCAAGTCGAAGGACAGCGCCGTGACGGTGTGGGTGTCGCAGGACCTGACGCGCGCGGCGCCGGGCGGCACCGGTGCGGCGAAGTGCGGCGGGAATTACGCGGCGAGCCTGCTCGCGCAGCTCGAGGCCGCCAAGCACGGCTGCGAGCAGGTCGTGTTTCTCGACGCGGTCGAGCGGCGCTGGGTCGAGGAGCTCGGCGGCATGAACGTCTTCTTCGTGTTCGACGACGGCTCGATGCAGACGCCGCCGCTCGGCGGCACGATCCTGCCCGGCGTCACGCGCGCCTCGATCATCACCATCGCGAAGAGCATGGGCATCAAGGTTCGCGAGGAGCCCTACGCGTTCAGCCAATGGCGCGACGACGCCGCCAGCGGCCGGCTCAGGGAGACCTTCGCGTGCGGCACCGCGGCGGTGTTGACGCCGATCGGCAGCGTCAAATTCGACGGCGGCAGCTTCGCGATCGGCAACGGCGGCTCGAGCGGGCAGACCGAGAAGCTCCGCGCGACCCTGGTCGACATCCAGCGCTGCCGCGCCCCCGACCCGTATGGATGGGTCCATCGCGTGTTGTAGACGCGTTGGACGGACAAAAATCGCCACGAATTGCGGCACCTCGTCATTGAAGGCCGCAGGCCGACGGATCTCGATCCGCAACGCATGCACCCGTTGAGCGAGATTGCCTTGCCTTGCTTCGCCTCGCGTCGCTCGCAATGACGGCGATCTCGACTATTCGGCGGCGTCGGGACGCGCCTTTTCCCAGCGCCCGGCCGCGGCGTCATCGGTCGCTTTCGCCTCGACCCACGCGGTGCCTTGCGGGCGCTCTTCCTGCTTCCAGAACGGCGCGCGGGTCTTGAGATAATCCATCAGAAACTCGGCGGCCTCGAAGGCGGCGGCGCGATGTGTCGAGGCGGTCACCACCAGCACGATATTGTCGCCGGGGACCATGCGGCCGTAGCGGTGGATGACCGTGACGCCGAGCAGCGGCCAACGCGCCTTCGCCTCCTCGACGTGGCGCTCGATCTCCTCCTCGGCCATGCCGGGATAGTGCTCGAGCGTCAGCGCGCTGACGCCCTGCCCGGCCTCGTGATCGCGACAGATCCCGGCGAACGTCACCACGGCGCCGATGTCGGTGCGCCCGCGCGTGATCGCGGCGGCCTCGGCCGCCGCATCGAAATCCTCGCGCTGGAGGCGCACGACCATGATGGGTCAGCCACCCGTCATCGGCGGAAAGAAGGCGATCTCGCGCGCGCCGGCGATCGCCGCATCGGCACGCGCATGCGCGCGATCGATCGCCGCGCGCACGACCTTCGGGTTCTCGAACGCGTAGGCATATTCCTCCCCGCGCCCGGCGAGCCAGGCGACCACGTCGCCGATGGTGCGAATCCCCGCCGGCAGGTCGACGACCTCCTCGGTCTTGCCGATCCGCTCGCGCACCCAGGCAAAATAGCGAAGCGTCACGCTCATTCGTCGTCGATCAGATGCCGCACGCCGGCACGGAAATAATCGTAGCCGGTATATAGTGTGACGAGGGCCGAAAGCCACAACAGGCCGATGCCGATGTCGGTGATGACGCGCGTGTCGCGGCCGACGAGCCCGCTCACCACATTGTCGCCGGCGAGGCCCGCGAGCAGGAACCCGATGGCGAGGAGCTGCGCAGTTGTCTTCCACTTGGCGAGTTGCGTCACCGGCACGCTGACGCGCAGCTCGGCCAGGTACTCGCGCAGGCCCGACACGAGGATCTCGCGGCACAAGATGACGATCGCGGCCCACACGGCGCGGCCCTTGATGGTGTCGTCGGCCGCGAGCATCAGCAGGCAGGAGGCGACCAGGAGCTTGTCGGCGATCGGGTCGAGCATGCGGCCGAAGGTCGACTGCTGGCTCCAGATGCGGGCGAAATAGCCGTCGAGGAAGTCGGTGATCGCCGCCGCGATGAAGATCGCAAGCGCGATCCAGCGCAGCCACAGCCCGCCCTGCAGGATGTTCTGCCAATACATGCAGGCGACCACGGCCGGAACCGCCGCGATCCGCGCGTAGGTCAACAAGTTGGGCAACGCCAGGGGCCGCGCCGGCAACCGCCGCAACCGCTGCGTCGTGGTCACATCCATACCCTTAGAATAGCGATCCGGCCGCATCCGCGCCAACCCCACACAAAAACTTGTCCCAAGGCGGAATGAGAGCGTATTCCGTTCCTACGGAATCGGAATTTGCTCCAATTTCCTTTACTTGCCGCATGTTCTCATCGGCGAAACGGTGCCCAGTTCGCCGGAACATGCGCTGGCCCCCGCTTGTCGCCGGCCGCGACCTTCGCCAGATTGCCGCCGGCACGGACGAGGAAAGATGAGATTCGGACTCATGACCGCGGCGCTCGTCGCCGCGCTGCTCGCGGCGGGGCCGGTGGCTGCGCAAAACCTCATCGCCCAGGACGGGTGGGAGGGGTTTGCCATGCGTGATTCCAACAATAATTTCGACCGCTGCGTGCTCTATAACCGCACCATCGAGGCGCTGACCGCGTCGCCCTACGACATGCTCGGCATCACCCGCGACGCCGCCGGCCATATCGGACTGCTGGTCTTCTATGAGCCGCGCGCTTTGACGCGCGGCAACGCGACCGTGCGCCTCAAGCTCGATCAGCGGCCGATCGTGAGCGTTGCAGGGAACGTTCTATCGGATTTCCATGTCGACGTGCCGACGCTCGACAACGACACGGTCGCGGCGCTGCGCGATGCCAAGTCGCTCGAGGCCACGGTCGGCGGCCACACGATCCGGTTCGATCTCGCCAAGATGGGCGCCGTGCTCGAGCGGCTCGACGCGTGCGTGAAGATCTACGGGCCCAAAAGCTGAAAACAGCTGACCGCCGCAGCCTACCTGCCGGCTTCGTGGAAGAAATCAAAAATCCGCCGCGCCGTCTCGTCGTTGATGCCGGGCACCTGCGCGAGATCGGCGGCCGAGGCGCGCTCGATCTGCTTGAGCGTGCCGAAGTGGCGCAGCAGCGCGCGCTTGCGCGTCGGGCCGATGCCGGGAATTTCCTGCAGGCCGGCTTCGCGGATGTCGCGCTTGCGCCGCGCGCGATGCGAGCCGATGGCGAAGCGGTGCGCCTCGTCGCGCAGGCGCTGGACGAAATAGAGCACCGGGTCGCGCGGCGGCAGCTTGAAGCTCTCCTTGCCGGGCGCGTGGAACGTCTCGCGGCCAGCGTCGCGGTCGGGCCCCTTGGCGATCGCGACCAGCGGCACGTCGACGACGCCGAGCTCGGCGAGCGTCTCGCGCGCGGCCCTGAGCTGGCCTTCGCCCCCGTCGATCAGCACGAGATCGGGCCAAGGGGTCTCGGCGGTTTCCGCCGTATCGGGCTCCAGCGTCTCGCCAGGCGCCTTATCACCGACCTCGCCGCCGGGCCGGGCGGGGGCGGCGACCTCCGGATCCGGCGCGGCCAGTTCCGGCGCCGCATCCTCGGCCAGCCCGGCGGCGGCGCGCGGCGCCTCCGCCATCAGCCGCTTGAAGCGGCGGGTGAGCACCTCGCGCATCATGCCGTAGTCGTCGCCCGGCGCGAGCGCCTCCGAGCGGATGTTGAACTTGCGGTACTGATTCTTGCGAAAGCCCTCGGGCCCGGCGACGATCATGGCGCCGACCGCATTCGTGCCCTGGATATGGCTGTTGTCGTAGACCTCGATGCGGCGCGGCGCGCTCGCGAGCCCGAAGGCCGCGGCGAGGCCGGCGAGCAGGCGCTGCTGCGAGGCGGTGTCGGCGAGCCGGCGGCCGAGCGCCTCGCGCGCATTGGCCATGGCGTGGTCGACGAGGTCCTTCTTCTCGCCGCGCAGCGGCCGCGCGACGTCGACCTTGCGTCCGCTCTTGACGGTGAGCGCTTCCGCGAGCAGCGCGCGATCGGGGATCTCGTGCGAGACGAAGACGCAGCGCGGCGGCGGCTTGTCGTCGTAGAACTGGGCGAGGAAGGCGCCCAGCACGTCGCCCGGCTCGAGCGAGCGATCGGCGCGGGGAAAATAGGCGCGGTTGCCCCAGTTCTGCCCGGTGCGGAAGAAGAACACCTCGACGCAGTTGAAGCCGCCCTCCTGGTGCACGGCGAAGACATCGGCCTCCTCGACGCCGCGCGGATTGATGCCCTGGTGCGATTGCACGGCGGCGAGCGCCGCGAGCCGGTCGCGCAGCACGGCGGCGCGCTCGAAATCGAGCGCCGCGCTCGCCGCCTCCATCTCGTGCGCGAGCTCGTCCTTGACGGCTCCGCTGCGGCCGGACAGGAACGCCTTCGCCTCGCGCACCAGCTCGCCATAGTCGGTGTGGGAAATTTCCCCGGTGCACGGCGCCGCGCAGCGCTTGATCTGGTGCAGCAGGCATGGCCGCGTGCGGCTCTCGTAGACCGCATCCGAGCAGGAGCGAATCAGGAAGGCGCGCTCGAGCGCCGTGATGGTGCGGTTGACCGCGTTCACGGCGGCAAACGGACCGTAATAGTCGCCCTTGCGATTGCGCGCGCCGCGGTGCTTGAGGATCTGCGGCGCCGCGTGGTCGCCGGTGATGAGAATGTACGGGAACGACTTGTCGTCGCGCAGCAGCACATTGAAGCGCGGGCGCAGGCGCTTGATCAGATTCGCCTCGAGCAGCAGCGCCTCGGTCTCGCTGCCGGTGGTGACGAACTCGAGCGCCGTCGTCGCCGCGATCATGCGGGCGATGCGGGCCTCGTGCCCGGTCGGCCGCGCATAGGCGAGCACGCGCTTCCTCAGGCTCTTGGCCTTGCCGACGTAGAGGACCTCGCCGGCCGGCCCGATCATGCGATAGACGCCCGGGGCCATCGGGGCGAGCTTGGCGTAACGCGCGATCGTGGCGCGGCCGGCGCCGAGCGATCCGGGCGCGAAGGCTTCGGGTTCGCCGACGTCCTCCAACGCCTCGGGCAGCGTCTGGTCGTCCTCCTCGTCGGGGAGGTCGAGCTCGGGCTCGATGTTCTTCTTCGAATCGTCCATGGCCTTGCGGTCGAGCGCTATCCTGCCGGCGAACCGGCCTCCACTTCGCCGGGGTATGCGTTAGTAGAAGTCGTGCGCCGCGCGGGCGAACGCAAGCGAGTTATTCCTGGACTTCCGCCGAGTCCACCGCACGCCAGGGAAGGTGCTGCCCGCCGTCGACCGCGATGGTGACGCCGGTCACGCTTGTCGCCGTAGCGAGATAGAGCACCGCGTCCGCGATCTGCTGGGGGGTTGGGCCCCGCTCGAGTGGCAGCGTTTGCACCTGGCGGGCGAAGGCTTCCGCGTCCTGGCGCGCGCTCGGCAGTGTGGGCCCGGGCGCGACCGCGTTGACGCGGATGCACGGCGCCAGCGCCTGGGCGAGCGTCGTGGTGGCGGCATAGAGCGCGCTCTTGCTCAGGCCGTAGGAGAGAAAGCGTGGGGTCGGCTTGAGCACCCGCTGGTCGAGGATGTTCACGATTGCGCCTTGCGACTCTTGCGCCCCGCGAGCGCCTTGTTCCCCTTGCGGCCCGGCGGGCAGCTGCGCCGCAAAGGCATCGGCGAGAAAGATCGGCGCCCGCAGGTTGACCGCGACATGGCGATCGAAACGCGCGCGCTCGAGATGGCCGATCTCGTCGGGCTCGAACTCGGCCGCATTGTTGACGAGCAGCGTCAGCGGCCCGATGGCGGCGGCAGCCGTCGGAACGAGGCCGAGCACGGCCGCGTGATCGGCAAGATCCGCCACGACCGTCGCGGCACGCCCGCCGGCGGCCATGATCTCGCCCACCAGTTGGTCCGCCGCGGCGCGCGACTGGCGCGCCTGCAGCGCGACGGCGTAGCCGCGCCGCGCCAGCGCGAGCGCAATGGCCCGGCCGATGCGCTGCGCCCCGCCGGTGACGAGGGCAGCGGGGCGAGCCCCGGAAGCGGATTCGGACATACCACAGGTCACGCGCGCCCCGAGGGGATGGCTGCGGCCGGGAGCGCGTGCGGACCGCGCCGGCAGCATAACGTCAGTGCGCCAGGCGGCGAAATGGACGCAAATGCGGGCAAGTCCGGGCAATCCCATGCGGCATTCCCCGCCGCCTTGCGTATGTGCGAGTAGCGAATCACGATGGAAGTTGATGCAGCGAGCACGCGAGGTGTTCGCGCCACGCGGCACGCGCCGCCCGCAACGGGTCGATACTCGACCCCGGGCTCGGGCTGTCGCGTTGACGGCGGGCGCGCGTGGAACGTTCGGCTGCCATCTTTGTTGACCGCCCAGAGCACTGGGAACCCGCCCGAAAGTCGTCGCGAGTATTAACGTTTGGTAACCATGGAACTTACCTGAGCGGTACTAGGGTCTTTAGTTCCAGAGGCCAAAATGAGGCAATACTCTGGCGAAATCCGGCATGTAAACCAATCGTCTACCATGGTTTTTCTAGTGCTCGGGGTGTGTCTTTCGTGCACTAGACACAGGCGCGCGATCGAATACTTTCCGCGCCAAGGGTCAAGACAGGAGGATGGGTAATGAAACGTTTTCTGCTCGCGAGCGCCGCCGTGCTGGGGATGGTTGGTGTGGCTAACGCCGCCGACCTGCCGCGGCCGATGTACACCAAGGCGCCGCCCATGGTCGCGCCGTACTACAACTGGACCGGCTTCTACGTCGGCATCAACGGCGGCGGCGGCTGGGGCAACTCGGCGTGGGACTCGACCGGCGGCTTCGACACCTCGGGCGGCCTGGTCGGCGGCACCGTCGGCTATAACTGGCAGATGGGCACCTGGGTGCTCGGCCTCGAAGGCGACATCGACTGGGCCGACATCAAGGGCAGCACCGCCACCAACTGCCCGGGCGGCGGCTGCACCACCGAGAACAACTGGCTCGGCACCGCGCGCGGCCGCGTCGGGTATGCGTTCGACCGCTGGATGCCCTACCTCACCGGCGGCGCCGCGTTCGGCGACGTGCAGGCGAGCCACCCGGGCTTCACCGGCATGACCAGCACACAGCTCGGCTGGACGATCGGCGGCGGCGTCGAGTTCGCGGTCGTCAACAACGTCACCGCCAAGGTCGAGTACCTGCACTACGATCTCGGCAGCTTCCAGTGCGGCATGAACTGCAACGGTGCGGTGAGCGACAACGTCAGCTTCCACGCCGACGTCGTCCGCGGCGGCCTGAACATCCGCTTCTGATCGATCGCCGAATCGGTCGGCAAGAACCCCGGCTCGCGACAGCCGGGGTTTTTCTTTGCCCGATCGCAGTGGGGCTGGCGCCTTCGAGCACATCCCGTTCCAGTGGGATCGGGATGTGCTCCAAATTCATTGATCGGCGCATTTCCTTTCGGCGAACCGGGTCCACTTCGCCGGGATATGCGCTATGCCGACGGCGGTGCAGTCGCCGCGAAGGCCGGTACCGCAGCGGCGAAATCCTCGAGGTATTTGACCAGGCGCGGATGGTCCTTGCGCCAGGTGCCGTGGAAACGGAAATCCTGGTAACCGAGCGCGCAGGCGAGCGCGATCTGGCCGACCGTCGGCGGCGTATCGCGCGACGGCGGCGCCGCCTCGAGCGAGGCGAGCGCGCGCACGACCTTGCCGCGCTGATGCTCGACCCACTTCGGCTCGTGCTTGGCGGCGTCGCGCCAGCGGCCCTCGTAGATGAGCAGGATCGACGCATCCATCAGGCCGTCGGCGAGCGCCTGCAGCCGCAGCGCCGCAAACCGCGCCTTCGGCTCGGTCGGAATGATGCGGCCGCCACCGGCGAGGTGATCGAGATATTCCGAGATCACGCGCGAGTCGAACAGGACGAGGCCGTCGTCGAGCACGAGCGCGGGGATTTTGCCGAGCGGGTTCTGCTGGCGCACCGAGTCGTTGGGATCGACCGTATCGGCGGGCTCGACCTTGATGCGGCCATCGAGCCCGAGAATGATCGCCGCCATCCTGATCTTGCGTGCGAACGGCGAGGCGGGGGATGAACGCAAAATCATGAGCAGCTGTCCTCGATTGGAATGATGAAACGCGACACCGGCGTGCGCGTGCGGACCTGACGGCCGGCGCAGAAACCTATACGGCGCGCTTGCCGATCGGCAACCGCGTATCCACCAAAGCGAGCGAACGCCGTTCGCGGCCGACCGCGGCGGCGAGATGGTCTGAAAGAAGCGTCGGGGCGAGGCGTGCGTCGTCAGCCGGTGACGACGAGATTCACGGCTTTCGGCCCCTTGCCCTTCTTGTCGGGCTCCACGTCGAAGCTGATGCGCTGACCCTCGTTGAGCGACTTCAGCCCCGCACGCTCCACCGCCGTGATGTGCACGAACACGTCGCGTCCGCCGTCATCCGGCTTGATGAAGCCATAACCGCGTTCGCCATTGAAGAATTTGACCGTACCGGCCATTGCCATCGGGAAACTCCTCCCCGTGGTTGCTCCGCCGCCGGCCCCCACGGCTCGACGGCTCGGCTGGACATTCACCGACGGCAAAACCTTCGGCCCACTCCAGCCCAGGACATAACCGCCGCCTCCTGCTCCCGCAGGAGGTGGAACGCCAAAGCCCCGGTGGAGACTAACATACAATTCGGTGCCGTAAAAAGGCCCGAAAAAGCTTTGGCGGTGCCTTTCAAGACAAGCCGGCAAGCCAATCGACCTTGGCCCGGCCCCCGCTGGTCGACGACGCGAGCGACGGACGAAGGGCGGCGCGCAGGGCCGGCAGCATGCGGGCAAGCTCATCCGCCAGCCGCCAGGGCGGATTGACGACGATGAGACCGGCGCCGTTCAGCCCGGGCTGCGCTTCATCCGGCGCCCATTCGAGCTCGGCGCGCAGGATTTTCCGGGGCGTTTTGGCCGTTGCGCTGCGGCGCAGCACGCTCGCCAGGCGGTCTGGACCAGTCCGATCCTTGATCGGGTACCAGACGAGATAGATGCCGCCCGCCCATTTGCGCCCGGCCGCCGCAAGGGCATCGCCAAGGCGCTTGAACTCGTCCCTGTCCTCGTAGGGCGGATCGATGATGACGACGCCGCGGCGCTCTTTCGGCGGCACGTAGGCGTTGAGCGCGGTCCAGCCGTCGATTGCGACCGCGCGCGCGCGGGCGTCGTGGCGCAGGTTGGCGGCGAGCGCCGCGGCGGCCCGCGGCTCGAGCTCGCAGGCGACCAGGCGATCCTGCGGTCGCATCAGGCTGAGGGCGATCAAGGGGGAGCCCGGATAATAGCGCAGCGCCTGACCGGAATTAGCGGCACTGACCGCCACGAGATAGGGCGCAAGCAGCGCGCGAACGTCGTCTGCGAGCGCGGCCGCGGCCAGGCGCCCGATGCCGCCGCGCCATTCGCCGGTGCGTTCCGCGGCAGAGGAGGTGAGGTCGTAGCGCCCGTTGCCCGCATGGGTATCGATGACCCGAAAAGGCGCGGCCTTCTCGCCGAGATGCACGAGAATGCGCGCGAGCACCGCGTGCTTGAAAACATCGGCGAAGTTGCCGGCGTGGAAGGCGTGACGATAGTTCATCACGCCTTCCTAACCCCGACCCGGCCGCGGGAGAAGCGCGCGGCCGGACGCGTCGGGAAACATTCGCCAGATGTTCGGGGTTACCCGCCGGCGGCTTGCGTGCTCGCGTGCACGCGCGGCATCAGCACCTGCTCACGCTGGCACGAGTGCTGGTCGACCTCGGCACAGCTGCGGAATTGCAGCTCCTTGCTGAGGCAGATGCGCACCGCGTTGAGGCGCTTGTCGTCGCAGCCAACCGCAATCCCGTCATGCGGCAGGCCGGGATTGGCGGCGACGAAGGCATCCCGCACTTCCGCCGGCGATACCGTCTTGGGCTGCGCGCCATCGAGATAGTCCGGCGGAATCTTCACCATGGCGCGCGCCTTTCGCACGGTCTCGAAATAGGCGCGGGCCGGCAGGCCCGAGCACACGCCGTGGCGATCCCATTCGCGGAAGATCAGGCGCGGGCTCGGCATCAGGTCGATCATCGACGAGACGACGTTGCGATCGAGGCGGGGGGCCGGGTTCTGGCAGAACTCCGGGAACCCATGCTCGTATTGCGGCCACAAGCCATGCACGATGAAAGCGTGCGGCTGCTGACCGCATTCGGGCTGGCGCGCCGCCGACTGCGGCGAGCGTTCGGTCACGGCGTCGCAGAACGACGGCGACCATGACAGGGAGAGCACGTAGAAGTCGAACTGGCCCGGCTCGTTCTGGCGCCGGTCCTGGGCTTCACTCGATACCAGACTGACTGCAAGGATAAGCGCGGCGATGACCGCGATACGTACGACAGCGTTTGACATGGTAGGTCCCCTTTACGCTACGGGAAGGACCTACCTGCATTAGTTGAATTTCAGGAACATAGCAAGAACAAAAAACGAATTAAGCACGTACGGGCGCAACCGGCAAGGCATCCGTGGGACCGCCCCAGGGCGTCCTCATTGGAATCCTTCAGGGTTTGGCCTCCTTGCAGCGCGGATTATAGGCCCAGTTGCGGTCGAGCCCGACCACGCACCATTCGACCCCGTAGGTCATGCCGATCAGGCCGCCGTCCTCGATGATCGAGTAATAGACCGCGTGCTTTTTGCCGTCGGAAACGAGCGCTTCGGCTTGGCAGAAGCGGCGTGGAATGGAGCTCGCCTGCCACGGGCGCAGCGCGATCTCGCGAACGTTCTTGAAATCGAGAATGTGCAGGTCCGAATGCCAGAAGCGGCCTTCCTTGACCTCGAACCCGTGCTGGATGCGGTCGAGCGGGCCGGATTCGCCGCACAGCGGCACGTCGGCCGAATAGCGCGGGCCCGAAAGGTAGAAATTCATCTCGAAGAAGCCGGCCGCGCGGGTCGGTTCGGCCGTGCTCGCGACCGTCAGAATGCTCAAGCCCAGCGCCAGAACGCAGGTCCAAAAGCGGCCCGACATCGGTGACCTCCCCGTGGTACGCCCTCCGTGGACGGTGCCGTTTGGCCTTGGCGCGGTCAAGTGAATAGCGGCCGCGCTGCGTGCCGAGCGCCGCGAGCGTGTCCTTTCCGCCATAGTGAGGCTACCCCCGCCAGTCGCCCAGCACCGCCTGGACGAGGGCGAGTGCCGCAACCGCGGCGGTATCGGCGCGTAGGATGCGCGGGCCGAGCGCGAGCCGGACGATGTTGTGGCGGGCGAGCAGCATGGCGCGCTCCTCCTCGGCAAAGCCGCCTTCCGGCCCGACCAGCACGGCGAGCGCGCTCGCGCCGGCGACGGCCGCGAGCGCGGCGACCGGGTCGGCGATCGGGGCATCCTCGTCGCAAAAGATCAGCACCCGGCCGGGCGCGAGCGCCGCGAGCGCATCGCCGAGTGCGATCGGCGGGGCGATCTCCGGCAGCCGCAGCACCCCGCATTGCTCTGCCGCCTCGATCGCGTTGGCGCGCATGCGCTCCGCATTGACGCGCTCGGCCTGGGTATGCCGGGTGAGCACCGGGGCGAGCCGCGCCACGCCCATCTCGACCGCCTTCTGCACCATGTAGTCGAGCCGCGCCCGCTTGAGGGGGGCGAACAGGTAGTGGAGATCCGGGCCACCTTCCTGCGGCCGCGTGCGCACCCCGAGCCGTACCGTCAGCGCGCGCTTGCCGTTCGCTTCGAGGGTGCCATGCCATTCACCGTCGCGGCCGTTGAAAACCAGCACGCCGTCGCCGGGCACGAGGCGCAGGACGTCGCGCAGATAGTGCGCTTGCGCCCGGTCGAGCGCGACCACGCCGCGCGGCTGCAATGGCTGGTCGACGAAGAGGCGGGGGCTGCGGAAGTCGTACCGGGCCATGGATTGCCCTCGATGGATCGTTGAACGCTATATTCGGGCGAACGCCTGCCGCGGATTTGCTCCCGGCGCGTTCATTCGACAGGAACATGCGTGAAATGCTCGATTTGGGCCATGGCCGCCCGGCCGGGGGGCAAAAACCGGGGCACGCCGCCGGGCGTCAAAGCGGTCTTGCCGCGGTATCGCCGGATTCGAGAGATTGTTAATGAATTGATTTGATCATCCGGATCGGTCTTGGATCGGTCTTGGACCGGGATCTTGGACCGGGAGATGACACCCATGAACCCTGCAGGTGTGGCGACGCGTGTAACGACACGTGTGCTGCCGCTGGCGCTTGCGGCCGTAACCTGCTGCGCCGTCGCGGCGCAGGCGCAGGCGCCCTGGCCGTCGGCCGCGCCCCAGCAGCCCTCTGCTGCGCCCTGGCCGTCCGCCCAACCGGCCCCGCAGCAGCAGCCCACCGGACCGGCATGGCCGTCCGCGCAGCCCGCGAACCAGCAGCCCGGTGGTCCCGCGTGGCCGTCGGCGCAACCGTCCGCCGCACCGCCGCCCATGTCCATGGGGCCTGGCCCGGGCGGTCCCGGCATGATGAGCGGCCCCGGCCCGACGCCGGAGCAGCAGAAATGCCTGCAGCAATTCACCAGCCTTCGCACCGAGGTGGAGAAGCGCGCCAAGCTGGCCGAGGCCGAAGGCCATAAGAAGGAGAAGCCGACGCGCGAGAAGATGTGCGAGCTCATCACCGGCTACACGAGCGCCGAGTTCAAATGGCTCAAGTTCGTCGAGGCCAATGTGAGCAAATGCGGCATTCCCCCGCAGATCGTCGAGCAGATCAAGACCGTCCATGTGCGCACCGCCGAGACGAAGAAGCGGATATGCTCTGCCGGCCCGGCCCAGGCCGGGGGGCCGCAGACGCCGAGCCTGTCCGACGCGCTCGGCGCATCGCTGCAGCCCGACGACGAGGAAGAGAAGAAAAAGCACAAGCCCGGCGGCATCATGGACACCCTGACGGGACCCGTGTTGGCGCGATGAGCGCGGCGCCGGGACGCGTCGCCGATTCGACCGGGAACTGGGTCGACGGCCTCGCCCCGCGCTGGACGCAGCCCTATCTGCGGCTCGCCCGTTTCGACCGCCCGATCGGCGCCTGGCTGCTGCTCGTCCCGTGCTGGTGGTCGGCTGGGCTCGCCGCGATCCACGCGCACGCGCCATGGCCCAACCCGTCGCACGTCGCCCTGTTCTTCATCGGCGCCTTCGTGATGCGCGGTGCCGGCTGCACCTGGAACGACATCGTCGACCGCGATCTCGACGCCCGCGTCGAGCGCACCCGCTCGCGCCCGATCCCCTCGGGTCAAGTGAGCGTCATGGCCGCCGTCGCCTTCCTGGCCGCGCAGGCGCTGGTCGGGCTCGCGGTGCTGCTGGCGTTCAACCGCTTCACCGTTGCGACCGGCATCGCATCGCTCGCGGTCGTCGCGATCTATCCCTTTATGAAGCGGATCACCTACTGGCCGCAGATCGTGCTCGGGCTCGCCTTCTCGTGGGGTGCGCTGATGGGCTGGCCGGCCTGGTTCGGCCGCCTCGATGCGCCCGCCTACCTGCTCTATGCCGGATCGATCGCCTGGGTGATCGGCTACGACACGATCTACGCCCACCAGGACACCGAGGACGACGCCCTCATCGGGGTGAAATCGACCGCGCTTCTGTTCGGGGACCGCACCAAGCCGATGCTGGCCCTGTTCTATGCGATCGCCGTCGCACTGATCGGCATTGCCGGCTACATGGCGGGCGGCGGCATCGTATTCGCGATCGGCCTTGCCGCATTCGCGGCCCACCTCGCCTGGCAGGTCGTCCGCCTCGATATCGCCGACCCGGACGTCTGCCTCACGGTGTTCAAATCCGACCGCGATGCCGGGCTCGTCCTGTTCGCCGGGATGATCCTCGACGCGGCGGCACGATACTTCGCCTGACGAACAGCCCGTCTGACTGATTCTCAGTTGCGCGCGATGATCTCGCGCTCGCCGCGGTGGATCTGCGACGCGCTGCTGCCGTGTCCGGGCTTGCGCCGCATGAGGATCGTCGGCCGGCGGCGCCGCAGCACGCCGCGCACGCGCCGGCGCGCCACCGGTGCGCGAACGCGCACGGCGCCGACGCGGTCGAACGCCTCGCGCAATCCTTCACCGTCGGCGATCAGCAGCGGACGGCCGAGCACGCGCCCCCAGCGCTGCCATTCGGCGACCACGTCGCCCTCCGGCCCGGTCGCGATCATCAGCGGGACCGAGAGCCCCGGGTCGCGATGCTCCAGCATGACGGCGATCGCGCCATCCTGGCTCGCATCGGGCGGGATCACCCGGATCGCGACCCCGAGAAACTCGGATACCTCGAGCGATACGCGCATCGGAATGCCGCGCACCTCGCGCCGCACCACCACGCGCTCGCGATCGAGCTCGACGAGCCGGAGATGTTCGTCGGCGCGTTCATCAGTCGTCGTAAAGCTGACCGGAAGCGCGGTCGGATCGAGCCGCAACGCGCGGCTCGATCCGCCGGGCATGGTCCTGCCGGCAATCATTCGACGCCTCACCCGAAACACACGGTCCTGTCGCCGGGCGCTCGGCCTGTGCATACGCAACGCACCGCACCCGATCATTGCCGCAAAGGTTACGCGCCCACGGTCGGCATTCGCTTAAAATGCCTGGTTAATCGCACGTATGCGCCGCCTGTTCCGGTGAGAATGATTGACGAGACGTTGCCGCGCTCGCCGCAATCGCGCGCGCCGGCGCAAGCAATCGGCCACCATCTTGCCGGCTCCGTCGCGCCGGTCCCATGTATGGGGCTCGCTCGGCGTGTGCCGCACTCCGCCATCCCGATCCGCAAATCCCGTTTCGGCGCGCCGATTCCCCTTCGCCCGGATATGCGCTAAACGGTCCCTGCCCGATGAATTCCCTCCTCGACCAATCCGCCCTGGTGGCGCTCGCCGAACGCCTCGTCGCCGCCGCCCGCCGTGCCGGCGCCGACGCCGCCGACGCGATCGCCGAGCGTGGCGTCTCGCAATCGGTCGAGGTGCGCGACGGGACCGTCGAGGAATCGTCGCGCTCGGAAGGCGACAACATGGGGCTGCGCGCCTTCGTCGGGCGCCGCCAGGCGGTGGTCTCTACCAACGATCTCAATGGCGACGTCGACGAGCTCGCCGCGCGCGCGGTCGCGATGGCGCGCGTCGCGCCGGAAGACAAGTATGCGGGGCTCGCCGAGCCCGCGCTGCTGGCGAAGAAATTCCCCGAGCTCGACCTGCTCGATCCCGACCTGCCGGCGGTTGCGCAGCTCGAGGAGACCGCGCGCGCCGCCGAGGCCGCCGCGCTCGCCGTCAAAGGCGTCACCAAGTCGGGCGGTGCCTCGGCATCGGCCGGCATCGGCGGCATGGTGCTGGCGACGAGTGGCGGCTTCACCGGCGCCTATCTCGGATCGCGCCATCGCGCCTCGGTCGTGGCCATCGCCGGTGAAGGCACCGGCATGGAGAACGACTACGATTCCACCTCGGCGCTCCATATCGGCGACCTGGCGGCACCGGACGCGATCGGCCGCTCGGCCGGCGAGCGCGCCGTGCGCCGGCTCAATCCGAAGAAGGTCGCGACCAAACGCGTGCCGGTGGTGTTCGACACGCGCATCGCCGGATCGCTGATCGGCCATCTCGCGTCGGCGATCAACGGCAGCGCGATCGCGCGCAAGACGAGCTTCCTCAAGGACCGCCTGGGCGAACGCATCTTCGCCCCCGGCATCGCCATCATCGACGATCCGCTGCGCCGGCGCGGGCTGCGCTCGCAGCCGTTCGACGCCGAGGGTGTCGCCGGCGAGCGCCGTGCGCTCGTCGCCGACGGCGTGCTCACCACCTGGATCCTCGATTGCGCGACCGCCCGCGAGCTCGGCCTGAAGACCACCGGCCACGCGCAGCGCGGCGTCTCATCGACGCCGTCGCCGGGCGCGACCAACCTGCATCTCGAGCCCGGCACCAACACCCGCGCCGAGCTGATCGCCGACATCGCGGAGGGCTTCTACGTCACCGACCTGATCGGCTCGGGCGCCAACATGGTGACGGGCGACTACAGCCGCGGCGCTTCCGGCTTCTGGATCGAGCACGGCGAGCTCACCTATCCGGTGAGCGAGGTGACGATCGCGGGCCACCTCAACGACATCTTCCGTACGCTCACCCCCGCGAACGACCTCGTCTTTCGATACGGCATCAACGCGCCGACCGTACGCCTCGAGGGGCTCACCGTTGCGGGCGTCTGACGCGATCGACCACGCGGCGCTGACCCGCGAGGTCGCGGCCGCCGTGCGCGAGGCCGGCGCGCTCGCGCTCAAAGCATTCAAGGCGCCGATCAAGAGCTGGTTCAAGGAAGGCGACTCGCCGGTGTCGGAGGCCGACATCGCGGTCGACGCGCTGCTGCGCGAGCGGCTCGAGGCGACCGGCCTCGCCTGCGGCTGGCTGTCGGAAGAGACCGAGGACGATCCGGCGCGTTTGTCCGCCGCGCGCGTGTGGATCGTCGACCCGATCGATGGCACGCGTGGGTTCCTCGCCGGCCTGCCCGACTGGACCATCTCGGTCGCGCTCGCCGAGGCCGGCCGGCCGGTCCTCGCCGCGCTTTATGCGCCGGCGACGGACGAGCTCTTCCTCGCGGCTGCCGGCGGCGGCGCGACCCACAACGGCAGCGCGATGGTCGCGACGGCGGGCACCGCGCTCGCGGGCGCGCGGGTCGCCGGCCCGGATCGTCGCCTCGGCAAGCTCGCGCCGTTCGGCATCATCGCGATACCGAAAGTGCATTCCCTTGCGTTACGCATCGCGCGGGTCGCGCAAGGACAGCTCGATCTCGCGCTCGCAGGTCCCAACAGCCACGACTGGGACCTTGCAGCCGCCGATCTTTTGGTGCACGAAGCGCATGGGGCGTTGACGACGCTGGGGGGCGAGACGCTGATCTACAATCAGCCGACTCCGACGCACGGCGCTCTCTTCGCTGCCGGGCGCGCACGCCATCAGGCGTTGAGCGAGCTCATGCGCGAGGGCCGGGTCGCCTTCCGCTGACCCGCGGTCTTGCCGCGATCGTTCGGAGGCGAGAGCTGCGTGGTCACGCCAACCCGAGAGCACCTGCGATGTCGAGCGAGACCACACCGAAGCAGCTCCTCCATCTCGTCTTCGGCGGCGAGCTGATCGACCTTGAGCACGTCGAATTCAAGGACCTCGACAAGCTCGACATCGTGGGCATCTTTCCCAACTACGCCACCGCCTACGCGGCGTGGAAAGCCAAGGCGCAGGGAACCGTGGACAACGCTCACATGCGCTACTTCATCGTCCACATGCATCGGCTGCTCGAGCCGGATGCCGGCGCTGCGCCGCAACGGTGACCGGCGGATACTGCGAATGGGGCTGGTCAAGCGTCTCGGACGTTCCCACCTCGTGCAGAGGATCACCGGCATCGCGGCGGCCGAGTATTTGCGCCTGGTCTGGCTCACCAGCCGCCACCTGCTCGAGCCCGCGGACATCTATGCGCAGATGCATCCGCAGCTCCCGGTCATCATCGCGATGTGGCACGGGCAGCATTTCCTCGTGCCGTTCATCCGCCGCGGCTATCCCGCCAAGGTGCTGGTGTCGCGCCACCGCGACGGCGAGATGAACGCGATCGCGGCGGAATGGCTCGGCGTCGGCACCATCCGCGGCTCGGGCGATGCCAGCGGCCGCTTCGATCTCAAGGGCGGCGTCGGCGCGTTCCAGACCATGCTGACCACCTTGCAGGATGGCTGCTCGGTCGCGCTCACGGCCGACGTGCCGAAAATCGCGCGCGTCGCCGGCACCGGCATCATCAAGCTCGCGCAGCTATCGGGCCGACCGATCCTGCCGGCGGCCATCACGACCAGCCGGCGCAGAGTGTTGCGCAACTGGGATCGCACCACGGTCAATCTCCCGTTCAGCCGGCTGGCGATGGTTGCGGGTGAGACCGTCACGGTGCCGGCGGACGCGGATGGTGCTAGGCTGGAAGCGTGCCGGGTGGCGCTCGAGACGAGCCTCAATCGAGCGACTGCGCGAGCTCACGAGCTTGCCGACCACCGGGTTTCCGACCACCGACGGGGAGATGGGACCGTTGGCTGAGCGCGTGCCGCTGACCCTTCGTGGCTATACGCTGCTGACCGCGGCGGCGACGCCGCTCGTTCCCTATCTGCTCAAGCGCCGCCTTGCACGCGGCAAGGAACATCCGCTGCGCATGGACGAGCGCCGCGGCGAGCCGACCGCGAGGCGGCCGGCCGGCACGCTCGTCTGGGTGCATGGCGCGAGCGTCGGCGAGCTCGCCGCCGCGATCCCGCTGATCGCGCGCCTGCGCGCCGATGGGGTCAACATTCTGGTGACCACCGGCACCGTGACGTCGGCGGCCTTCGCGGGCGACCGCCTGCCGCGCGGCACCATTCATCAGTTCGTGCCGCTCGATGCGCCCGGCTTCGTCACCCGCTTCCTCGACCACTGGCGGCCCAATCTCGCGCTACTGGTCGAATCCGACCTGTGGCCGAACATGATCATGGCGGCGCGGCGGCGCGAGATCCCGCTGATCGTGGTGAACGGGCGCATGTCGGCGCGCTCGTTCGAGCGCTGGCGCTATCTGCCCGATACGATCGAGGCACTGCTCGGGCGGCTCGACCTGTGCCTGGTGCGCACCGCGACCGATGCGGAGCGATTCGCGGCGCTCGGCGCCCCGCGCATAACCACCACCGGCAACCTCAAGCTCGACGTTCCGCCGCTGCCGGTCGACGAGGCGAAATTGAAGAAGCTCGCCGCCGCGATCGCCGGCCGGCCGGTGATCGCCGCCGCCTCGACGCATCTGGGCGAGGAGACCGCCGTGATCGAGACACAGCGGCGGCTCAAGTCGACGTTCCGCGGCCTGCTCACCATCCTGGTGCCGCGCCATCCCGAGCGCGGCGCCAGCATCGCGAGCGCGATCGCGGCCGCCGGCCTCACCTCGGCGCTGCGCTCGCACGGCCAGCTGCCCCATGCCGGCACCGACATCTACATCGCGGACACGCTCGGAGAATTGGGTCTCATCTACCGGATCGCGCCGATCGTGTTCATGGGCGGCTCGCTCATCCCGCATGGCGGGCAGAACCCGATCGAGCCGGCGAAATTCGGCGCCGCCATCCTGCACGGGCCGCACGTGGCGAATTTCGCCGACATCTACGCGGCGCTCGATGGCGCCAAAGGCGCCGAGCTCGTGCCCGATCCGGACCGCTTGCCGGTGCGCGTCGGCGCGCTGCTCAAGGACGACGCGGAGCGCACCCGCGTCTCGACCGCCGCCAAGCACACGGTCGATCTTCTCGGCGGCGCGCTCGAGCGCACGCTCACCGCGCTCGAGCCGTACCTGATGCAGCTGCGCCTCGAACACGGCGATGCGTGAGCCGGCCTTCTGGTGGCGCCCGCCGGGATTTCTCGCTGCCGCGCTCGCGCCGCTCGGCGCGCTTTACGGCGCGGTCGCGGCCCGCCGCATGGCGCGGCGCGGGCGGCGCGCCCGCGTGCCGGTGATCTGCGTCGGCAACCTGACGCTCGGTGGATCGGGCAAGACGCCGTCCGCGATCGCGGTCGCGCGCATGCTGCAGAAGGCCGGCGAGCGGCCGGCGTTTCTCACTCGCGGCTACGGCGGACGGCTCGCCGGACCGGTCGCTGTCATGCCCGTACACACCGCCGCCGACGTCGGCGACGAGCCGCTGCTGCTCGCGCGCGTCGCCCCGACCATCGTGGCGCGGGACCGCGTCGCCGGCGCGGGCGCCGTGCCGGCCGACGCCACCGTCATCGTGATGGACGACGGCCTTCAGAACGCTTCGCTCGCCAAGAGCATCTCGGTGGTGGTGCTCGACGGTCCGCGCGGCATCGGCAACGGCAAGGTCTTTCCCGCCGGGCCGCTGCGGGCGCCGCTCGCGGACCAGCTCGCCCGCTGCCAGGCCGTTCTCGTCATCGGGGACGCCGCCGCCGCCGCGAATGGCATCATCGCGGCCACGCGCCAAAGGGGTCGAGCCGTGTTGACGGGCCGGCTCGTGCCCGACGTGGCTGCAGTCGCGCAACTCTCGGGCCGCGACGTCCTCGCCTTCGCCGGGATCGGCAATCCGGAAAAGTTCTACGCCACCTTGCGCGCGGCCGGAATCGCGGTCGCCGAGCAGCGCAGCTTTGCCGATCACCACGTGTTCACCGCGGCCGAAGCGGCCGAGCTGATCGCACACGCCGACGCGCACGGCCTCACGCTTGTGACGACCGAGAAGGATCACGCGCGGATGAGCGGCCAAACATCCCTCGCAGCACTCGCGGCCCGCAGCGTGACGCTGCCGGTCACGCTAGAGATCGACACTGCAGATGTGCTTGCGCAATTGGCGGCGGACGTGTTGCACGACCGAGGGCGAGGCTAGCCTGTGGCCCGCTCCGGATGGAGCCGCTGCAGCACGGCTTCCGGCGACGCGTAGGGCTCCTGGTGCTCGACGCTCCAGTATTTGAGCTCCTCGAGCGGGATGGCGACGCCCGTGATGGCGCAGCGCACGAACGCGCCCGGGCGGATCACGCGGAAATCTCCGTCGAGATACCGAACCTCGGCCTCGCCGGGCGCCGAACGATGATCGAAGCGATTGAGCACCTGCCAGTCCCTCTGCCAGTCTCCAGCGTGCCGCCGGCGGCCGCGCCGCGCGGCCCGATGACAGCGCGATGAACATAGTGGCTCTTGCCGACAGGCGAAACCCCGCCACGTCTGGGGCGAAATGCCCGGCTATGACGCTCCGTAAGCCTCGCCTAAACAAACAGCAGGTTTCCTGTCCGGTGGTATGATCTCCTGCCGAGGCGCCACCTGATCGACCGTATGCGCAGCTCGCTGATCCTCGCCGCCGTACTGATCTTTGCCGCGGGCCCTGCTTTCGGCGCGACGGCGCCCGCGCCCGTTGTCCCGCCGATGGCCCCGACGCCCGTCGACATCCCGCTCGACAAAGGCGCACTCAAATCGTTGCTGTTTCGGCCCGAGGGGCCCGGGCCATTCCCGGCGGTGGTCGCCTTGCACGGCTGCGACGGCCTGATGACGCGCAAGAACGTGCTCGGGACGCGCTCGCGCGACTGGGCCGAGCATCTCGTCAAGGCGGGCTTCGTGGTGCTGCTGCCCGATTCTTTCGGCTCGCGCGGGCTCGGCTCGCAATGCGGGGTGCGCCGCCGCGCGGTGCGCAGCAGCCGCGAGCGGGTGGCGGACGCCAATGCGGCACGCCACTGGCTGCAGGCGCAGACCTACATCGAGCCGCGCCACGTGACGCTGCTCGGCTGGTCGACCGGCGCCAACACGGTGCTGTGGACGGTGCGCCGGCGCATCGCGCTCGCCGAGACGAACGCGAACGACATCGATTTCCGCTCGGCGGTCGCGCTCTATCCGGGCTGCGGGCGGCTCGACAATGCGGGCTGGAGCGCGCGCATCCCCACGCTGATCCTGATCGGCGCTATCGACGACTGGACGCCGGCGCCGGCCTGCCAGCACATGGTCGCGGGTGCGCGCGGGCGCAGCGCCGGCACCTCGATCGTGGTCTATCCCGGCGCCTACCACGATTTCGATCATCCCAACCGGCCGGTCGGGCTGCGCAACGGCGTCGCCCTGTCGGCCAGCAGCACCGGAACGGTGCATAGCGGCACCAATCCGGTGGCGCGCGCCGATGCGCTCAAACGGGTGCCGGAGTGGCTCGCGCGCTGAGCCCGTCATCGCGCTTCAGCTCATTGTTTGCGCATGATCTTTTACGAAAACGGATATCCTCGCATGATACCGGCTTTCGGGCACCATGCACTTGCTGCATGAAGCGCGGGAGCAAATTCCGATTCCGCACCAGGGCAATTTGTTCTAAATCCTACCCGGCGGAACCGGCCGCACCTGTCGTCATTCCGACACGGAACGCGCGCACAGGCAACACAGCCACCCTTTCGATCCGGGAAAACCCAGGAGCATCGTACCATGTCACGCATCCGTCTTGCCGTCGGCGCCGCGATTCTTGCGGCGGGACTCGTGGTTTCGGCCCAAGCCCAGGCGCCCGCCCCGGCCGCCCAGCCGGCTCCGGCCGCTCAGCCGGCCACGCCATCCAAGATGGACAAGGTGAAGTCCTGGTCGCGCAAGAAGTGGGATGCCGCCAAGGCGGAGATGTCGAAGGACAAGACCAAGTGGGATGGCTGCGTCGCCAAGGCTCACGAGCAGAAGCTCAAGATGTCGAGCAAGGCCGGCTGGGCCTTCGTCTACGACTGCATGAAGAACTCGTAGGCGATCGAAGCAGCCGGAGAAGCTCTCCGGGCTGACCCCATGTGAGGTGGGCACGACACCAGCGCTCCTTCTCGCCCTGAAGGGGAGAGGGGGCGCTAGCACCGTAGACAATCAGAACAGGCTGCCCTGCCCTTCATTGCTGCTGCCGCTGCGGCGGCGCGGCCGTGGGCGCTGCGCCGCGATCGGCTCACGGCGCCCGGTCGCGCCGGTCTGCGCGGTCGCGCCCACGTGCCCATCCTGGAATTCGATGTCGAGCCGCATGCCGGCCGCGACAGCGGCGGCGGTGCGCAGCGGCTGGCCCTCCGGCCCGCGCACCAGCGCAAAACCGCGCGCCAGCACGCCGTGATAGGAGAGCGCCGCGAGCAGCTGCGCGGCCCGCTCCAGCCGATCAGTGCGGCGATCGAGCAAGGTGAAGAGCGCGCGCTCGCCGCGCTCCATGAGCACGGCGAGCCGGTCGCGAGCGCGGGCGATGCGGGTGCGCTGCGCTTCGGCGTTATGGCGTAGGCTCGCGGCGAGTAGGCCGGCGGCGGCGGCAAAGCGTGCACGGCGGCGCTCGACCTGCCCGCGCAGCAGCTGCGGCGAGAGCCGTGCCGCGATACGCGACAGCGCCGTGTGATGGATCTGCGCATTGGCGCGCAACGCGCGCGGCAGGCGGTCGGTGCAGGCGTCGAGCCGCTGGCGCGGGATCGCGAGCAGCGCGTCCGCGCTCGGCAGCGCGCGGGCGGCGGCGCGCAACTCGGTGCGGCGGTGATCCTGGCCGCGCGACCAGCAGGCGAGCGAGCGGCGCGCGAGGCCGTCGATGCGCGCGATCAGCTCGCTGCGCACCGGCACCGCCATCTCGGCCGCCGCGGTCGGCGTCGGCGCGCGCTTGTCGGCGGCGAAATCGATCAGCGTCACGTCGGTCTCGTGGCCGACCGCGGAGATCAGCGGGATCATGCTGTCGGCCGCGGCACGCACCACGATCTCCTCGTTGAACGACCATAGATCCTCGATCGAGCCGCCACCGCGCGCGACGATCAGCAGGTCGGGGCGCGGAATCGGGCGGCGCAATTCGCCTACGTTGGGCAGCTCGTTGAAGCCGCGGATCGCCGCCGCGACCTCCTCGGCAGAGCCCTCGCCCTGGACGCGCACCGGCCAGACGACGACGTGGCGCGGAAAGCGATCCGAGAGCCGATGCAGGATGTCGCGGATCACGGCACCGGTCGGTGACGTGACGACGCCGATCACGTCGGGCAGCCACGGCAGCAGCTGCTTCCTCGCCTCGTCGAACAGGCCTTCGGCGGCGAGCTTCCTCTTGCGCTCCTCGAGCAGCGCCATCAGCGCGCCGACGCCCGCCGGCTCGAGCCGATCGATGACGATCTGATAGGACGACTTGCCCGGGTAGGTGGTGAGCCGCCCGGTCGCGATCACCTCGAGGCCCTCCTCGGGCTTGAAGCGGATGCGGCCGAACACGCCCTTCCAGATCACCGCGTCGATGCGGGCGCCTTCGTCCTTGAGCGAGAAATAGCAGTGGCCCGACGCGTGCGGCCCGCGATAGCCGGAGATCTCACCGCGCACGCGCACATAGCCGAAGTTGTCCTCGACCGTGCGCTTGAGCGCGGCCGAGAGCTCGGAGACCGACCACTCCGGAACGTTGACGCGGGCCTGCTCGGCGGCGGGGGCGGGCATGGGTGCAAGATAGGTGTGATTCGGGCATTTGTCTGCGGGTGTGCGTCTGTCGTAATGTGGGCAAAGGCGGCCAAGCTGTCGGCGGATTTGCACAATGCCGGTTCCGCCGTGCCCACGCGCGGTCGAGCGTGACACGCGTGGGCACGGCGGAGCCGGCAGCGGTGCAAGACGGCGATAGCGGTGGCCGCCTTTGCCCACCGTTACGAGTCTCCGGGAACAACATGAAAATCGGACTGTTCGATCACGTCGAGTGGGGCGACCGCCCGCTCGCGACGCTCTTCGACGAGCGGCTGCAATTCGCCGCCGCGGCGGATGAGGCGGGCATCTGGGCCCTGCACGTTGCCGAGCACCACGCGACCCCGCTCAACATGGTACCGGTGCCGGGCGTGTGGCTCGGCGCGCTCGCGCGCGCGACCAGGCGCATGCGGCTCGGCCCGCTGGTCTACCTGCTGCCGCTCTATTCGCCGCTGCGGCTGATCGAGGAGATCTGCATGCTCGATCATCTGAGCTCGGGCAGGCTCGAGGTCGGCGTCGGGCGCGGCGTCTCGCCATTCGAGCTCAAATACCACAAGGTCGAGCACGATCAGTCGCGCGACATCTTCGTCGACGCGTTCGCCTGCGTCAGCGCCGGGCTGCAGACCGACATGCTGACCTACAAGGGTGCGCACTACGCCTACGAGAATGTGCCGATCGCGCTGCGGCCACTGCAGCAGCCGCATCCCGCCTTCTGGTACGGCTCGTCCAACACGACCGGGGCGACCTGGGCGGGCGAGCACGGCATGCATTTCCTGAGCCTCGGCCCGACCGGTTTCGCGAAAAAGAACATCGACGCCTACCGCGCGGCGCTGGCGAAGCGCGGCGGGCCCGCGAGCCCGAAGGCGGAGTTCTCCGGCGGCGTCGCCATCGGCGTGCAGCGCCACATCTTCGTCGCCGACACCGACGCCGAGGCGAAGCGCTTCGCCAAGCCGGCGATGGAGCGCCATCTCGCTCATCTGAACTGGTTGCGCGTCAAGCACGGCGCCGGCGCCGCCGACACGCGCTTCAACGTGCCGCGCGGGGCGAGCTTCGAGGAGGCGGTCGCCGACGGCTCGACCATCGCCGGGAGCCCGCAGACCGTCTATGCGGAGCTGGAGAAGCAGGTCGCCGAGCTCGGCATCAATTACCTGCTCACCTATCTCTTCCTCGGCACCATGTCGCTCGCCGAGGCGCTGCGCTCGCTGCAGCTGTTCAGCGCCGAGGTGATGCCGAAGCTCGCGAAGTTGTAAGGATCGTCGCGAGGATATTGAGGACGCTGCTATTATCCCAGTTGGGTTCGTTCTGCAAAAATGCTCGGCGCGCCCCGGATGGAGCAAAGCTCAGTTCGGGACGCTCCGCGCGGTATTCCCACCTTCTACCTTCGCCCTCCCCGCAGGCGCTGATTCCATTGTCGTTTTGACCTAGGTTCGTTCTGCCAGAATGCTGGCGCCGGTCCGCGCATTCGCGGTTCCTCGGCCGTCCCGAACGAACCAGTTAGGACCGATCTCCCTGCCGGCATCACGCTTTGACCGCGCCGCGCCTCCGATGCGCTGCAAAGCGCCGATCGCCAATTCCGCTTCGAAAAATTCGTTGAAAAATACAGGCGATTTACAGGACGCCGATGTGCGCCGAGTACAGGAAAAGCTATTGAAATAGCGAGAGGAAAGGCGCGCGCGCCGAACCGCAAATAACAGGAAGGAACACGACCCGGAAACAAGAAGAACAGGGCGACATCGGGAAGCGCGCCCGACAATGACATCACGCCCTTTGCGCTGACCTTACCCTTGAAAAGCAAGGCGCGCCTGAAGCGGCGAGGCTGCGGACGCGCGGATGTCACTCTGTACTTATTGCCATGCGCCACTCGCGCCCGAAACGCAAACGGAATTCAGTCTACCCCCGCTATTCAGCTCGTAACCCGGATTGAGCGGATCCGAAGCGGTGTCCCGCATTTCGCTGCGCTCAATGCGGGCTACACAACGCCGTCGAGCGTCTGCTTCATCAGGCGCATGTCCGCCTCCATCATCGCGCCGATCGCATCCTCAGCGGCGTCGGAAAACGGTGATCCAGACCACCTTGGTCGTGCCGCCCTCGACGAGCAGAGCCTGCGCGGATCCGTTGTGATGGGTGAGCGTGCCGCGGGACGCCGACCAGACGAGGCGGCGTTCGGCATCGTCGAGTGATGATCGCCTCCCGCACCACCATGCCGTTGCCGAACGTGACGATACGCGCCCCGGGCTCGAGGCGCGTATGGGTGACGAAGCCCGGCGCCAGGCGGGTGTGGAGTGCGCCGACGTCGCGCAGCGCATCCCGCACGAGCTCGGGCTTGGCGGCGGTCACGATTTCCCTTGCGGATCGTTGCCATCGTCCTTGCTCCTATCAGCGCGCCGAGCCACGCGCCGCGACCGGCGCCCGCGAGAAGGCGCCGCTCGCCAGCACGACGCCGAGGCTGACCGCGACGATGGCGAGCCACGCGACGCGCGTAGGGAATTCGCCGAGCAGCGGCATGCCGAGCAGGGCGACGACCACCGGCGTCAACGACCCGAGCACGGCGGCGCGCGGGGCGCCGAGCCGGCGGACGGCCTCGCCATACAGGAAGAGCGCGATGACGCCCGTGACCACGCCCTGCATCGCGGCTTGCGTGATCACCTCGTGCGCCGGCGCCGACAGCAGCCGCGATCCGAAGACGAGGAAGTACACGGGCGTAAGCGCGACGAACGAGTAGAAGTTGACAATCGCGGCGGCATGCCAGGGGCTTACGCCCGAGCGCCGCAGTGTGACGGTGTACATCGCAAACAGCGCCGCGGCCGCGACAAACAGGAGGTGGCCGCGCCATGCGCCCGAAGCGCCGCCGAGCAGCGTGTGCGCCGCGATAGCGGCAACCCCGGCCGCGACCGCCGCGAATCCGATCACGCGCACCCGGTCGAACCGCTCGCTGCCGAGCAGGGCGGAGAAAACGGCCACGAACACCGGCATGGTGGCAACCATCACGGTTCCCGCATCTGAGGCAGGCGCGAATTTCATCGCGGTCGAGGCGACCAGCAGGAATGGAAGCCCGGCGCCGCACACGAGCAGAAGCGTGCGCTTGAGCCCGATCTGGCGGAACCCGAGCCCATGGCGCCACAGGACCGGCGCGAGGAGCGCGGTCGGCACCGCGTAGCGCAGGAACGCCACATCCACCGGGCGCAGGTGCGTGGTCACGGCGAATCGGGTGGCGATGATCCAGGCGGCCCAGCACACGACGACCAGCAAGCCAGCGCCAATTCCGAGATAAAGGTTGCGAGCCTCGGCCTGGGATGACGCTGCCTTTGCGGCCTGAAACGGAATCGCCAGAGCATTCAAGTGGATAGACATCAGTTCCTCCTCGACGATGGGCGCCGCCGTACCGCGCACGCTACATCACTAACCCGTAACCTGGTTGGCAGTTACATTGTGGAGATCATCTTGTCAACCGCCATCAGGGTTAGTATCTATCGGAGCATGGCAGACGCCCGCCAATCGCACTCCCGCCTTGTTCCCGCCCCGGGCGAGGAGCTGTCCGTGGCGTTTGCCGATACCCGGTCCTGGCGCGGCAGCGACCCGCCGGTGGAGGAGCTGAACGGGCTCGGTGATCTGCTGACGTGGTGCGAGGGTTCGGGATTGATCGATGCCTCGGCCGCGGCAGAGCTCGACGGCTGGGCGCGCCAACATGGCGACGATGCCGTCCAACTCTTCGAGGAGGCGATCGCGGCGCGCGAAACGATCTATGCGCTGCTCAGTGCCACGGCCGCGGGCGAAGCGGTCGCGGCGCACGACGTCGATGCCCTCAATCGGCTTCTCGCCGCGGCGCCGGCGCGCGCCAGCCTGGCGGTCGGCAAAGACGGAAAAACCATGTGGCGACTTCCGCCCGCCGCGCCCGCGATCCCGAGCCTGCTGGCACCGGTGCTGTGGTCGACCGGCGACCTGCTCGCCGGGCAGCGACTGCATCGGCTACGACGCTGCGCCAACGACAAGTGCCTGTGGCTGTTCATCGACGACAGCAAGAGCGGAACGCGGCGGTGGTGCGCCATGCGCACATGCGGCAATCGCGCCAAGGCGCATCGCCACTACCTGCGCAAAACCAATCCGGCGGCCGATGTCGCCGGCTGACCGGGCGATGTGATCGCGCGCAAATTCTGCGGATGAAAAAAGAGCGGCCGGTTGCACACCGGCCGCTCGCTCTGGCGCGCCGCTTGCGGGCGCGCCGTCATTCACGATCACGGACGACCCTGCAGCTGGAAGTCGTTCTGAACCGGATTGCCGATGGGCGCCGGCGTGCCCATGCGGGCGGACGCGTAGGCGTTGGCCGGCATGGGACGCGCCGCGTGCTCATGCGCGAGCGCGGGGCCGGCGAGGACCGCAACCAGAGCAGCGGCAGCGAGAGCGAGTTTGGTCGACATGGTGTTTCTCCTTTCAATGTCGCACACCGAGGAGACAGAAGGATGGGCGGAGAAATTCCGCGATCGAGGACGGTGACCGTCACTGCTGCGTGAGGTGATCGTGAGGCGGGATCACGAAACGTTTGATCCAATTGATGGTGCTGCGGGCGGCGCGACGCCGCACCTGCCTCGCGTGCACCACATGTACCAAATGCAAAGAGCGGCCGGCGATGCCGGCCGCTCTCGCGTCGTGCGTGCAAACGCGGGCGAGCTTCCTCAGGGCCGGCCCTGCATCTGGCGATCGCCGAAGCGAGTCGACAGATAATCGGTCGGCCATCCTTCGAAGTCGTAGCTGCGCCCATAGGCGGCGCGAGCGCTGTCGTCGAACCCGGCGCCGATCGCGCTCGAGCGCGCGACCGTCGTGCGGGCATGATGGGCGGCGTGGTGCATGGCTTGATGCCTCCGCGCGTACTCCTGCGCCGACGACGGGCTGGCGAACACGGCGACGATGGCGGCAGTGACGATCACGAGCTTCATCGACATGGTTGTCTCCTTTCAAGCGTGACGACGAGAAGACCGGCCAACGGTCGGTGAAATTCCGAGCCGGTTTCACCCTTGTGTGAGATCGCCGCCAAGCGCGATCACGACACCTTGCGGGAAGCGAACGCGCGCTTGCTCGTCGCTCGGCGCGCCTGCCGTCCAATCGTGCGGACGAGCCGCGTGCGGCCGCGCGCGAGGCGCGACATCACCGTGCCGATCGGCACGCCGGTCATCTCGGCGATCTCGCGGTAGGACAGGCCGCGCACGTCGCGCAGCACGATCGCCTCGCGGAAGGGCGCCGGCAGCGCCGCGATCGCGGCCTGCAGGTTCGCGGCGTTCGTTTTGGCGATGAGCGCCGTCTCCGGCGTCGTGTCGTCGGCCTCGAACCACATCATTCGCTCGCGCTCGGCGGCGCCGAACTCGTCCGGCGTCACCAGCGCGGCCGGACGATATTTGCGCAGCCAGACCATCGCGGCGCGGCGCACCAGCGCGAGCATGCGCGTCCGAGCGTCGCCATCCGCGACTGTCGCGATCACGCGGAGCGTGCGCAAACAGGCCTCCTGCACGACGTCCTCGGCGTCGATCGCGTCGCCGGTGATCCAGCACGCGAGGGTGTGAGCGTCGGCGAGATGGGGAACGATCAGGCGGGCGAAGCGGCGGGCCTCATCCTCGGTGCGAGGCGCGACGTCGGCGACCTCCGAGGATACCTCGCAGTCGCCCGGCCAAGTGGCGGCGTCGTCCCGACGAATATCCATCGGCTCCCCCCGCGGCTGCGCGACCACTGGCGCCGAAGTTGATCCGTCGCGTTCGCTCGCTCACGGTGGCGACTCCGCGGGAGGCGCGAGGTATTCCGTCGAGGATTGCAGATAATCCGGGAATATCACGCGCGTTGCGCGCCACCGACAAAGCCGGCGATCGCTCGATGCCGCGATCAGTCGGCGTCGGCGGCGCGGAAGACGCGAGCAAAGCGATCGAGATCGCCGACCGCGGCGTCGGACACGACCCAGTAGCAGTCGCCGTTCTCGATCCAGCGCGTGACGTTGTAGCCGCCGAGCCTGCTGTGCACCGGCTCGAGCGCCTGGCCGGCGGCGACCGGGACGGTGGTGAGGCTGATCAGGTGCGTCTGGTCGCGATAGACCAGCGTCGGCACTCGGCTCTCAGCGACCACGTCGAGGCGGGCGCCGAGCAGGGGAAAGCCGGCCGCCGCGAGATCGACCACGTGCGGCGCGCCCGCGTGCCTGCCGTCGAACCACGGCCGCACGACCCGCCCATCGGTCGATGCGACGTCGACGGGCCGCGCCGCCACGACGGCGCGGATGTGGCCGGCAACGACCTCGCGGCGCACCATCTCGGTCGGCGTCGGGCCCGCCAGCAGCGTCGCCGATCCGCCCGCCGCCACGGCCGTGAGCATGATCGACGCGGCCAGCGCGCGCCAGGAGAATTCGCGCCGCCGCCGCATGCCGATCGCCGCCTCGATCCTCGCGCGCAGCGCCGCGGACGGCGCCTCGCGCGGAAGCGCATGGCGGATCATCCGCTGCAGCCTCTCGAGCCGCACGAGCTCGGCGGCGAGCTGCGGGTCGCGGGCGAGCCGCGTCTCCACCGCGAGTGTGTTGACGGGATCGAGCTCGCCGTCGAGATAGGCGTGCAGGAGGCGGTCGGGCTCCTGGTGCGGGGTGAGAGGCGTCATGGCGTGCTCCCGGCGAGGCGCGCGAGCACGCGCTCGCGGCCGCGGGCGAGCCGCGACATCACGGTGCCGATCGGCACCCCGGTGACGGCGGCGATCTCGCGATAGCCGAGCCCATGGATCTCGCGCAGCACCAGCGCCTCGCGGTACACCACCGGCAACTGCGCGATGGCGGCCTGGAGCCGGACGGTTTCCGACTTGGCGATGAGCGTGCTCTCGGGCGTCGCGGTATCGACGGCCTCGATCGCGTGCGCCTGCTCGAGGTCGGCGGGGTCGTCGACCGCCACCATCGCGGCCGGTCGATTTTTGCGCATCCAGGTGAAGGCGGTGTTGCGCACGATGGTGAGCATCCAGGCGCGGGGGTTGACGTCGGCGCTCCAGATGGCGCGGAAGGCGCGCAAGCAGGCGTCCTGCACCACATCCTCGGCGTCGGCGCGGTTGCCGGTGATCCAGCGCGCGAGAGAATAGGCATCGGCAAGGTGCGGCGTCACCAGCCGGGCGAAGCGCCCCCTGTCGTCCTCGCCGTTCGACATCGTTGCATCGGCACCGTGCGCCGGCGCTTGCCGACGTGACGCGCGCAAGAATCCGTCCGGGCGTTCCGGCGCGGCGGGCGCTCGTCCCGGCTGCCCGATCGTAAGGACGGTCATCTTCAGCCTCCGCGGGCGTGGCCACGCAGCCGGCGCCCGTTCGCCCCGCGCGCGCCGATCTCGGCGAGCGCTCCGCCGAGAAGACTCGTTGACCGGCGATTTATTCCAAGGCGGCGGACGCGACTTTTTCAGAGTCACCTCGGCGCGTGCGGAATAACCATGTGATGCACCCGGTCTCATGCGGCGGGGAATACGCGATCAGCCGCGGCGCGCGCCGATATCATCGGCGCTCCGCGCATCGCTGCGCGCATGCCGAGCTCGGGGAGAAAGTTGATGCGCTGGGTGCTGGCTTCGGTCATCGCGCTTGCCGGCTGCGCGGCTCGCGCCGAACCCGGAATCGTGGCTGGACTGGGCACGCAAGGCTGTGCAACCATCAATGCGCATATCCAGCCTCGGCAGAGCTGGGGTCAGAACGGCGTCGCCGCAGCCGCCTTCTCTTGGGTGCAAGGGTATATCTCGGCGTGGAACGTGATCGGCCTCACCACCAACGGCCGCTTCGCCGACCTCTCCAGCCTTTCGGCCGACGCGCAATGGTCGCGCATCGCCGATTTCTGCCAGAAGCATCCGCAGGCTTTCCTGTTCGACGCGGCGCGGGACATGCTCGCCAACGGCCTCACGATGGGCGCCATCATTCCCATGCCGCCGGCCGGACCGGCCGACACGAACAGCCCGGCGAGCCCGCGCTGATCGAGCGCCGCTCCACCGATCAGGCCATCCGACCCGCGGGCGCGCGCTGAGGCCGCGCCCGCTCGACTTATTCCTGCCACGACAGCAGACAGATGACGTCGGCGGCTGGCCCAGCGGCCGGCGCCCGCTCGAGCGCGGCTCCTTCAAGACAGGAATAATTTTCAAATCCGCCGCCGCATCACCTTTCGCATGCCCATTTTGACTTATTTCCACACACAGCCCATGCATTCGCGCGAATGCTGAATTGCCGTCGTGGTTGGAATTAATCTCGTTGCTGTGAAAACTCTCTTGGATCGTGATCTGGAATAAACTCACGCCATTTAAATAACCGGGCAGAAACGCATCACGACAAATCATAAAAAGTTATTCCCATTTCTGCGTCACTTATCGCGCAAACCTGAGTGAGCGCCGCGGATGCCGCGAACGAATCTTCGTGATTCGCATGCGCGTTGGCGCGCGTCCAACTTCCGCGTGGCGTCCCGGGGAAAAACGTCGCGGACGCGGGGTGTGGGCAGAGGCGAACTTCGCATGGGGGGCACGAAGCGTACCCGACGGAGCCGTCTCCTCTCGCAAAAGACAATCTGGAGGATCACGATGAGGACGATGAAAGCCTTTCTTCTCGCGAGCGCGGCGAGCTCTGCCGTGGCGGGCGCAGCAGCGGCGGCCGATCTGCCGATGAAGGCGAAGCCGGTCGAGTATGTGAAGATCTGCTCGATCTACGGCGCCGGCTTCTATTACGTGCCAGGGACCAATACGTGCCTCAAGCTCGGGGGTTATCTGCGCTCGGAAGCGGATTGGGATGCGGGCGGCACGCTCACCTCGGCGGTCGGCCCGGTGTCGGCGGGCGGCAACCGCAACTTCGTCGACAATCGCGAATCCTCCAAGCTGGTGGAGCGCACGCGCATCCTGTGGACGCTCGACACCCGCACGCAGACCGAATACGGCACGCTGCGGTCCTATTCGCGCACCGGCATCCAGTGGACGACGGGCGACAGCGTCAATTCGGGCAGCAACGCCGTCGCCTATATCGACCGCGCCTTCCTGCAGTTCGCCGGATTCACCGCCGGACGCGCGGTCTCCTTCTTCGACATCTACAGCTTCAGCCTGCACTCGCATCAGACGAACATCATCGGCAGCGACTCGGGCGGCACCGGCATCAACCTGTTCGCCTATACGGCCGAGCTCGGCGGCGGGTTGTCGGCGAGCATCTCGGCGGAGGAGAACACCTCGCGCAGCAAGCCGGTGATCAATACGATCGGCACCCCCGGCTTCTTCAGCATCACGACCGCGAACAATCTCGGCACCGGCACGCTGTCGTCACAGGCCGGGCAGACGATACCCGCCTTCGTCGGCAACCTGCGGCTCGATGAGGCCTGGGGCGCCGCCGCGGCATCGATCGCGGCGCATCCAGTCGAGGCCACCTACTACTCGCTCAACACCACGGCGGCGGGCGGCGGCGCCGCGCTCGCGGTCGGCGGCGGCGCCGGCGGCCTGCAGTCGCTCGGGCATCCCGGCGACCAGTGGGGCTTCGCCGGGACGATCGGCGCGGTGCTCAACGTGCCGTGGGCGAAGGGCGATACGTTCGGCATTCAGGCGGTCTACGGCCAGGGCGCCTCGGCCTATGTGGGCCAGGGCCAGGGCAGCTTCGTGCGATACCACGGCAACAGTGTCGCGCTCGGGTTCGAGACCGACGCGGTTTACGGCGCGCAGGGTAGCTCGCTCGAGCTCACCACCGGCTGGAGCATCACGGCGGGCTACGAGCACTACTGGAACCCGCAGTGGCGCACCTCGCTCTATGGCGGCTACGAGGCTTTCTCGTACGACGCCAATGCGACGGCGGCCCTGTGCACGGGCCTCGCCGCCGGCGGCGCCGGCTCGGCCGCGAACGCGGGCGGATTCACGCCATCCAACTGCAGCCCGAACTTCAGCTTCTGGCAGATCGGATCGCGCACGGTGTGGAATCCAGTGCGCGAGCTCGATCTCGGGCTCGATATCATCTTCAACCACATCAACACGGGTTTCGCAGGCCCGGTCCAGCTCTCCGCGAACGGCACGGTGCCGGCCGGTCCGTTCACGGCGTCCGATGCGAACGTCGTGTCGGCGGTCTTTCGCGTCCAGCGCAACTTCCTGCCCTGAGCAGGAGCGCAGCAGTCAGGACCTTCGCGAAAACTTCGCGCATGACCGGCGCGTCAGAGCCCGGATGAGCCGGTCATAACCTCCAGCGCGAAGCGCGGCCCCCGGCGGGAAGACTTCACCATCTTCAGCTTCCCCCCGGGGGCTTTCTTTCTCGTATTGAGGATCGGTCGCTTCTCGCATCATGGATCGATCATGTCCGCGATGATGCATCGCTGATACCCCGGCGAGGTAAACCCTCCGCCACGCCGGCGCCGGACGGAAGAGTCCCCCCACTCCCGCCCGGCTTTTTTTTCGAACATAGGTGCGCCGAAGGATGTTCGGTCGGCGCAAGATGTCCCGCAAAGAAAACGGCCGGCAGATGCCGGCCGCTTTCCTCGACTTTCTCCCCGACTTTCATCGCGCTGTTCCTCGGCTTTTTCCTCGACTTGGCGCGAGGGGAGCGCGCCGCGTCAAACCACCGTCAGGGACGGCCCTGCAGCTGAAAGTCGCTGGCCGGTGCGACGCGGATGGTCGGCGTGCGCTCCGACGCGAAGGCGCCGTTGATGCGGCGAGCAACGCGCGTTGACGCGAAAGCCGCACCGTCCGCGTTGCGGCTCATTTGCCAGCTGAGTGCGTTGTTCACCGCGTCATCGCTCGCCTGCCGGTCGGCCGCGAGCACGGGCGTCGCGAGCGCCGCGAGCATTGCGATGGTGGTGATCATCAGTTTCTGCGACATGGTGTTTCTCCTTTCGATGTCGTCGATGGAGAGACTTGACGCGGCAGCGCAAAATTTCCCGACGCGGCGCAGCGGAAATCACTCCCGCGTGAGACCGCGGTGAGCACCGATCACGTCGGCTTGCGCGGCACGATCCGCGGAGCAGAGCCGCCCAAAAGCGGCGGGCAGGCGCACCAGGATGCGCCTGCCCGCGGATGTCCGCCCTGATCGAGTGAACGGAAAGACGTCAGGCCGTCTTGCGGTGGCGCAAGGTGCGCTCCGCCGGCTTGGCATCGTAGCGCGGATTGGGCGAGCAGAGCGTGTTGCCGCCGGTGCCGCGGATCTCGTTGAGGCACATCTCGAAGCTGCGCATGCTGCAGTTCTTGTACTGCGTATCGCCGCCCCAGTACTGCGCACACCAGGGCCCCTCGTAGTACCCGGCCGCCGCCGGCGGCGCTGCGCCGATCCCGATCGCCGCACACACACCGATCGCCATCAAAAATCGCATCGCGAATCTCCCGATTTGCCAAGGACCAGGGAAAGACTCCGGCACGAGGTCGTTATTCCCATACGCCGCACTATTTGGTGCTGCCTTAAAATAAACGCGAAGCCGGCGCGATGTTGCCACGCCGCATCATCTCCCCTGCAGCAAGGAGGATCGGCGATGAAATTTGCGATCGGTTACAAGCTCGACGGCAAGACCGGCCACGACATCGTCGACGCCGAGGATGCGCTGATCGCGGCGCTCCGCGTCAAGGCGCAGCGCCCCGAGGCGACGATCACCTACGCGCGGCGGCAGAACAAGCGCGGCGACACGCGCCATCCCCAGCGCGAGGGGCGCTGAGGCAGCTCCCTCCGTCGCGGCGCGATCTCGGCGCGCGCAACTTTCGCGAAATTGCGCACCTTTCCCAGAATTAATGAACCGGCCTGTCGGGAACGACGGGCCGCCCGCGCCTCTCCGTTCAACTGCAGCAGAAACGGGGAAGCACATGCTCGAAATCATCATCATGATCGGCGTGGTCGGCTGGTTCGCGCGGACCGCCAAGCAGATCGGCCGCAACGGCGTCGCCTGGGGCGCCATGGGCGCGCTCAGCTACTACGTGCCGATGCTCGTCTGCAGCTGGCTCATCTTTCCGGCCATCCTGCGGCCTTTTCTGACTTATGACAACCAGACCGGACTCCAGCTGCTCGACGTCGCTTTGAGCGTGCTGGTCGGCATTGGATGCTGCGTCGCGCTGCGGCAAATCCTCAGCGCGCAGGTGCGCGCCCAGCAGACGGCGCCAAGCCAGCACGCAAGCCAACAGCCGCCGACCATCGCGCCGCCGCCGATTGCACAGTGAGCCTGAGACTCGCCGATTGCCTTGACCAAAATCTATTGTTGCGGCGGCAGACGGTTGCTCTGCCGCCGCATTTTTATCTCGGCGCGGAGGCGCACATCCGCTTCCTGGTCTCGATGGTGCGGACTTGCACGGCCTTGATCTGCTCGACCAACTGCGGAGGAATGCCGCATTTGACCATGTTCGTCTCGGCGAACGTGAGCCACGCGAGCTCGGCAACGGCGTAGTCGCTGACGAGCTCGCACATTCTCGCCCGCGTCGGCCTTTTCTTGCTCTCGGCTGCGGCCTCCCTGGCACGCGATTCAACCGCCGTGCGATAGCCGGCCAATTGCTGCTGGCATTTCTGCTGCTCCGGAGTGGGATCGGTCATCGTGCCTGGAGCGGCTGGACCGGGCGTCGGCATGGGCTGGGGCATGGGCTGCGGCATGGGTGCGGAAGGCTGGGCGGGCGCAGTCTGTGCCTGCACCGGCGCGGCGGAGCCGGTCGCCATCGTCAGCGCGAGCAGGACGACACGCGTCGCTACATTGGCAGAGTTCAGGGATGTCATCTTCCGGCGACCTATCGCGCGTCGCAATCGGGGCACCATCGTGGGTCGAACGGCTCCGACGGCGCGATCGGGGGGCCAAATCGAAACGCAGGATCCGGAGATGACCGGTAGCGCGACGACCGCACGTATTGCGCCCAGACGATGTCGGCACGGATGCGCCGCTTGAGCGCACGCGCATCGACGCCTTGCCGCGCCAGCATCTCGGTCATCTGGTCGGGCGTCAAATGCACGCGCGCGGCCAGGTTGCCAAAGTCCGCGTCGACCTCCGCATCCGATGGAACGAATCCGCGCCAGCTCATCTCCTGCATCCGATGCGCTTCCTGGCGCAGCTCGTCGATCACCTCGTCGCGCGTGGGCATCTTGTTCGTCACCAATTGGTCGAGCTTGCCGCGCTGGTCGATGTCGTCGGCGGTGATCCGTTGGCCGTCCGCGACGAGCTCCTGGGCGAAGACCGGACCGCCGCGAAGACGACAACGGCAAGCAATCCGGTCGCCAAGCATCCGCGCACGCGCGCCATGACGCCCTCCCCCATCCCATTGCGCGATGTCGATTGGAACCCGGATGGGCGGCGAATTCGCGGCGAGTCCGTGTCCGATCAAGGACGGGCTACGCCGGACGTTGCACGCGTCCGTCAGCCATCCGCCGCGCCAGCGGCCCGCCGACATCACTCTGCCGCGGGCAGTGAACGCACCAGTCCGGCCCGTCCAGCGAAGGGCCAGGATCCCGCAAGCGCGGCCCCGTGCTCGGCGGCGGCATAGGTTGATCCTGATTCGGTTTCGACCGCCGCAATTGCTGGCGGGCGATCTCGGCGCGGATCTTCCGCTTGAGCGTGCGCGCGTCGACGCCCTGGTGCGAGAGCGCCTGCGTCAGTTGCTCGGCGGTGAGATGCATGCGCCCAGCCATGTTGGCATAGGCGTTGTCGATGTCCCTATCGCTGATGTCGAGCCCGTATCGTCTCGCCTCGCGCACCCAGAGCGCTTCGTCGCGCAGCTCGTCGATCACCTGCTCGCGCGACGGCAGCTTGTGCGCCGCCAACTGATCGAACCTGGTACGCTGGTCGATATCATCGGCGGTGATCCGTTCGCCGTCGACGACGACGTCTTGTGCCAAGACAGTGGCCGCCGCCAAGACGGCGACGACAAGCAGCCCGGCTGCCCGGCATCCGAACACTCGCACCTCCCGCCCTCCCCGGCGATTGCGTGCGAGAGATTGCAACCTGCATGCGTGGCGATTTCGCGGCGTTACGGCCTCACGCCGCCGCTTCGGCCGGCGCCGGCGTATCGCCCGGCTCGCGCGCCTTGGCGGAGTAGAACGAGGCGTTCTGCTCGCCGCGCAGCGCCTGGCGGGAGAACTCGATCAGGTGGTGCGATGTGAAGCCCATGCCGAGCACTGCCTCGATCTGGCCGCGCTTGAGCGCCTTCCAGGCCGCGCCCCAGAACTCGCCGCGATAGTCCGATTGCCAGCCCACACGTCGAGCCACGTTCCAGGCGAGCGTCGCGCCGAGCTTGAGGCCCGGCCAGTTGAGCCGGCCGCGCGCGGGCGGCTGGAAGCGGTTCGGATAGGTCGCCTCGACCTGGTGCATGTAGCGTTCGAACAGGCGCCTCGGCTCGTAGGCATGTGCGATGCAGCGCCGCCACGACGCCACCACGTCGTCGTGCGGGCGCAGGAAGCGCACGTTCGATTCCAGCGCCGGGTCGTCGACCAGGCGGCCCGCGGCCGCGAGGCGGTCCCACAGCGGCGTCTTCGGCAAGGCCTGGAGCAGGTTGAGGGTGAGGATCGGGATGTTCGACTGGTCGATGAAATCGATGATGTGCTGGTCGGTATCGGGCTTGTCGGTGTCGAGCCCGATGATCATGCCGGCCGTGACCTCGAGGCCGTGCCGGTTCATCGTCGCCACCGACTCGAGCAGCGGGACCATCAGGTTCTGGTCCTTTTTCATGCCCTTCAGCGCGTCCGGCTCCGGCGTCTCGATGCCGACGAACACCTCGCAGAAGCCGGCCTCGTGCATCAGGGCGAGGATCTCGGTCTGCTTGGCGAGATTGAGCGTCGCCTCGCACGCGAAGGCGAACGGATAGTAGTTCTGCTTCTGCCACGCGATCAGGTGGTGCAGCATGTCGCGCGCGGCTTTCTTGTTGCCGATGAAATTGTCGTCGACGAAGTAGATCACCAGCGGCCGCGCCGGCTGGCGCAGCATCGCCTCGAGCTCGGAGGTGAGCTGCGCCGGGGATTTGAGCCGCGGCTGACGGCCGTACAGGCCCGGGATGTCGCAGAACTCGCAGCGGTAGGGGCAGCCGGAGGAGAACTGCAGGCTGCCGATGAGATAGCGCGCGAGCGGGATCATGTCGTAGGCGGGCAGCGGGAAGGCGTCGAGGCCGAGACGCTCCTGCGTCTCGAGGACGATCTGCTTGCCCGGACGCGCAACGCTCGCGTCGAGGCGGCCGATCAGGTCGTCGGTCGCGTCACCCAGCTCGCCCACATGCAGATAGTCGAAATCCGGATACATCTCGGGCGCGCCCGAGACCGACGGCCCGCCCAGCGCCGCGACCTTGCCGGCCGCATGCGCGCGCACGCAGATGTCGCGGATCTGCGGCGCCTGGATGTGCATCCCGGAAACGAGCACCACGTCGGCCCAGGCGAAATCGGCATCCGTCGCAGGCGTGATGTTCTCGTCGATGAAGCGGACCGGCCATGATCGCGGCATGTAGGCGGCGATCAGCAGCAGGCCCTGCGGCGGCATGAAGGCGCGCACGCGCCCCATCAACGCGAAGGCATGCTGGAACGTGCCGAACGACGGCGTGTAGGCGGGAAAAACGCACAGCACCCGGCGTTCATGCCGGACCGAAACTGCAGATCGCAAGGCAATCCCCGATCCAAAACCCCACCCACCTAGAGCCCGTGAAAGGACGATGCAATTGGGGCAGCTTTGAGTCAACGCCCGGGCGGCGAGAGAGTTGGAGGACGGGTCGAGCGCCGGCGAAACCATCTCGGAGGTGCGATATTCGACTCAGCCGATGGGTTTCGCTCCGCTCCAACCCGTCCTCCGAAGCCCGAACATCCGCTCCGCATTACGGTGGCAAATCTTTTCCATCTCGGCCGTGGACAGCTCGAGCGATTGCATCACCGCGATCGTCGATCGGATGTAGCCTTTGCCCTTCTCGGGATCGAACGGGCAGTCGGAGGCGAACAGCACGTGGTCTGGGGTGAAGAACGAAATCCCGCAGATGGTCGGCGCGCGGGCGCCGGCGAGCGCGGTGTCGCCGTAGAAATCCTTGAAGTAGTCGAATGGGCGCTTTTTGAGCCGCTTGAGCAGCGCGGCATAGTCCTCGTCGGAGGTGCGCGCGCCGAGCTGGTCCCAGGAGTGGGCGACCCGCCCTTCGAAATACGGGATGATGCCGCCGAGATGATGGGTGATGATCTTGAGATCGGGGTAGCGATCCATGACGCCGGAGAAGACGAGACGGGCGAGCGCGGCGCCGGTCTCGAACGGCCAGCCGATCACGCTGCAGATCTCGTATTTCGATTTGTCCTCGGTGCGGTAGTCGGCCATCTCCCGGGTGCGGATCGGGTGCAGCAGGATCGGCCGCCCGGATTTCTCGATGATCTCGTAGATCGGCCAGAAATGCTCCGCATCGATCGGCGCGCCGTCGACGTTGGTGTGCAGCTGGATCGCGTTGGCGCCGTTGGCGAGCACGCGCTCGGCCTCCTTCGCGGCCGCCGCCGGCGCATTCATGGGCAGCGAGGCGGCCCAGCCGGGAAATCGGTCGGGATGGCGGGCCCTGAGCGCGGCGAGCTCGTCATTGCCGATGCGGGCCCATTCGGGCGCGTGCGCGGCGTCCCACAGCCGGTCGATCGCCGGCATGGCGAGCGAGAGGATCTGCGAATAGTCCGGGAATGAATCGACGATGCGCAGGCGCTCGTCGAGATCGAACAGCGCCGGGATGCCGCGGATGCGCTTGCCCATGTCCTTCTGCGCCGCGGGCGTTGCCAGCACGCCGGCGAAGAAGCGCTCGGGGAAGAAGTGGTTGAAGGCGTCGATGTAGCGCATGTCGAGTGCATCCCATTGTTTGCGGAATCGGACCGCGCTCCAAATGATTTATCGGCGCATGTCCCCGCGGAAGGTCAGCCCTATGATGGCGAGCTGATCCGGGTGGTCGGATCGTGCCGCTCCTTGTCGACCCATTCCCACACGGCCGCCTCGTCCACCTTGAACGCGCGGGCCACGTGGCGCACGAGATCGCAGATCAGCAGCCCATAGTGCTCGTGCGAGCTCGCGGTCTTGCTTGGATGGATATGACAGACCACATGGCCGTCGGCCTCGAACATGATCACCAGCGGCTGCTCGATCCGCATCGTCTTTTGGGCCATCGTAGGGTCCCTCGCCGAGTCACGCCGACAATCGCGCCCGTGACTATTCGATTCGATCTTCCGGCGCCGGCTGCGCGCCACCCTTGCACCGCATCAGCCGATCAAATGCTCGAAAATCGGCGCGCTTGCGTCCTTCCGCAAAGAACGCTGCCGTATTCATCGCCAGCTTTCTGCGACGGCCGTTGCGACAAATTGATTGATGCTGACGCCGTCTTCCCGGGCCCCGCGTTCGACCGCGGCCTTGACCGATCGAGGCAGGCGCAGCGGGTAGGTACTCTCGACTTTCATGCTCCGATACTCCGCAAATTGGGCGCATGTCGCAACATGAAATTCGTACGCGACTTGAGCCGGTGCTCGCTCGATCCGTGAAGTCCCGAGCGCAGGCCTCCTTGGCGCGCGCCTGCGTGGTGTGTAAAAGCGCCGCGAAACCATCCTCGTCACCCTGAGGCGCTCGGTCGCGCAGCGACCGAGCCTCGAAGGGCGACGGTCGAGGTGGCGCCGCTTGCACGCTTGCGGCGCCACCTCGGCCGATCATCCTTCGAGACGCGTCGCTGCGCGACGCTCCTCAGGATGACGGGAATCATTCAATCTCCGTTGTATCCGAGATCAGATGTCCGACCCCATCATCGTCGTCGGCGCCTCGCAGGCGGGGCTGCAGGTCGCCGAATCGCTGCGCGCCGAAGGCTACGACGGCCCGCTCACCATGATCGGCGACGAGCCGCATCCCCCCTATCAGCGCCCGCCCCTGTCGAAAGCGCTGCTCACCGGCGAGAGCACCGAGGATCGGCTGGTGCTGCGCGGCCGCGACCTGTTGGCGAAGCGCAATATCGAGCTCGCGACCGGTGTGCGCGTCGCCGCGATCGAGCGCGCCGGCCGCCGCGTGCAGCTGTCCGATGGGCGCAGCCTCGCGTATCGCGGCCTTGCGCTCACGACCGGCGGACGGGCGCGCGCGCTCCCGATCCCGGGCGCCGATCTCGACGGCGTCGTGACGCTGCGCACGATCGAGGATTCGCGGCGCATCGCGGCCGGCATCGCGCAAGCGTCCGCGGTCGCGGTGGTCGGCGGGGGCTTCATCGGCCTCGAGATCGCGGCGGCGGCGCGCAAGGCGCAAAAGCCGGTCGTCGTGTTCGAGGCGCTGACAAGGCTGCTGGCGCGCAGCTCGGCGCCGTTCGTGTCCGATTTCTTCCGCGACGTGCATGCGGCCTCCGGCGTCGACGTGCGGCTCGACACCCAGGTCGCCGCGATCGAGGGCAAAAATGGCCACGCCAGTGCGGTGGTGACCAAGGACGGCCGTGCCCATCCGGCCGATCTCGTGGTGGTCGGCGTCGGCATCGTCGCCAACGAGGAGCTCGCGCGCGAGGCCGGAATCGCGTGCGAGCGCGGCATCGTGGTCGACGACTGCTCGCGCACCAGCGACGACGCCATCGTCGCGGCCGGCGACTGCACCGCGCGGCGGATGGCGGACGGCGCGCTGCTGCGGCTCGAATCGGTGCAGAACGCGATCGAGCAAGGCAAATCGGCGGCTGCCGCGCTGCTCGGCCGCGAGCGTCCGTTCACGGCGGCGCCGTGGTTCTGGTCCGACCAGTACGACGTGCGCCTGCAGATGGCCGGGCTCTCGGCCGGACACGACCAGATCGTGGTGCGCGGCGCGCCCACGGAGCGCAAGTTCTCGGTTTTCTATTTCCGCGGCGAGCGGCTGCTCGCGGTCGATACCGTCAACCGCGCGCCCGATCACATCGCGGCGCGCAAGCTGCTCGACGCCGGCAAGTCGCCGACGTTCGCGCAGGCTCAGGATGAGGGATTCGCGCTGGCGTCGCTGCTGCGGTGACGACATAGGATTTAATCTTGCCGCACGATGTCATCAGCCGGCCGCACGGAAGGCATTGCCCGATAGGATGCGTGTCACCGAGGGCGCAAGAAGGGCTCCCCGGACCGAAGTCTTCGCGCGTGTGCGAGGTCATCACATCGAGCAGACGAGGTCGCGCCGTTGAAGGCTTATGCGGTCATAATCAGCGATACCGCTGAATCCGATCTCTTCGCAATCCATCGTCATATCGCGCAGCGCGCCGGCACCCCAATCGCGCTTCGTCTCATCGAGCAGATTGAAAGCCACTGTCTCGGATTTGCCTTCGCGCCCGAACGCGGAACGAAACGCGACGATCTTCGGTCCGGACTGCGGACCGTCGGGTTGCGCCGGCGTGCGACGATCTTGAGATGAACCATCGCGCGCGGCAGGTCCTCGTGCATGGCCTCTCCATGCCGGACGAAGTTTTGGAGGCGAGCCCGATCAGGATCAACCCAGATGGGTCGGCCTGCATGCCGCCCCTCGTTAACGCATCGTCAACCCCGTTGCATGGAAGCGAGGGGAGGGTTGAAGACTCGGCGTCAGGTTCAGTAACGTCTGCGGTGGAGGATGGGGCTCCACGGAGGCCCGCGGTGGCAAGCGTGCTGGTGGTAGACGACGATCCGGCGGTGCGGACGACGGTCAAGCTGGTGCTCGAGCGCAGCGGACATCGCGTATCGCTTGCGGCAGAAGGCCGCGCGGCGCTCGCCGCACTCGCGGCCGGAGGTATCGACCTCTTGGTCGTCGATCTGTTCATGCCCGGCATGGATGGGCTGGAGACGCTGCGCGAGGCACGCAAGCATCATCCCGACCTGCCCGTGATCGTGATGTCGGGAACATCGCTGGGCGGGCCGGGCAAGCAAGCGCCGGACTTCCTCGCCATGGCGGTGAAGCTCGGCGCGGTGCGAAGCGTGCAGAAACCGTTCAAGCCGCGTGATATCATCGAGGCCGTGCAGGGAAGCCTCGGCAATTCGGCCGCCGCACGGGAAGCCGGATAGCCGTTTTCGAGAGCGATCATGCTCAAGGCCTAAGCGGACCGCCGCACGGATCGTCGCATGAGCCTTTCGACACGTCTCGCCGCCGCCATCGTGATCCTTGTGCTGCTGACCGTCGCGACGGTGGGCGTTCTCACCTATCGCACGGTCGAGGCGACCGTGCTGCCGGGCGAGCTCGATCGCGTCGACGCGCATGCGCGCGCGCTCTCGATCGAGCTGCGCGCCTATGCGCGCGGCGCGCGCGCCGACATCACCGCGTTCCGCTCCGCGGTCGCACTCGAGGGGCTGATCCGGGCCGCCGTGGCGGGCGGCATCGATCCGCGCGATGGCCGCAGCGAAGCGCAGTGGCGCGACGGCCTCGCCGAGCGTTTCGTCGCCGAGCTCGGGGCGAAGCCCGCCTATCTCCAATTTCGGGTCATCGGCGCAGCCGATGGCGGGCGCGAGATCCTGCGCGTCGACCGCTCAGGTCCGGGCGGCAGCGTGCGACGGGTGCCGGACGCCGAGCTGCGCCCGCGCGGTGCGCGCGACTACTTCGAGCAGACCATGGCGCTGCGGCCCGGTCAAATCTACGTCTCGCGGATCGATCTCAACCAGCACAACGGCGTGGTGGCCGAGCCGCACGTGCCGGTGTTCCGCGTCGCGACGCCGCTGCAGGCGCCGAACGGCGAGACCTTCGGGATCCTCGCCATCAACGTCGACCTCGGCCCGCTGTTCGCATCGATCCGCGTCGCGGCGAGCGGCGATCGGCGCATCTACGTCGTCGACAGCAAGGGCAATTATTTGCTGCATCCCGATGCGACCCGGGAGTTCGGCTTCGAGCTCGGCCATCCGTACCGCTGGCAGGACGACCTGCCCGAGCTCGCGACCGCGCTCGGCTCCAACCTGTCGGGCGCCGCCCTGGTGCACGATGCGAGCGGCGCGCGCGTCGGCGCCGCCGCCGCGACGGTGCGGCTCGCCGACGGGCCGACCGCCACGGTCATCGAGACCGTCCCTTACGCGGCGCTGATGGCGCCGGCGCTCGCGGTGCGGCACTCCACCCTGATCGCGGCCGCGCTGGCGGCCGCCTGCGCGATCATGGTCGCCGTCCTCCTCGCGCGCTCGCTGACGCGGCCGCTCACCGCGATGACCAAGGCGGTCGAGGGCTTCGGCCAGGGCCGCGCGATCGCGATCCCGACCGCCGCGACCGGGGAGATCGGGGTGCTCGCGCGTGCCTTCGCGCGCATGGTGGCCGAGGTGCGCGAAAAGACGACCGCGCTCAAGCGCGAAATGGAGGAGCATCGCCGTACCGAAACCGCGCTCGCCCGGCACGCCGAGCGCGAGCGCCTGTTCAGCGCCGTCATCGAGCACTCCAACGACGCGGTGGTGACCAAGACGCTCGATGGCACCATTACGGCGTGGAACCCGGCGGCGGAGCGCATGTTCGGCTACACGGCGGAGGAGGCGATCGGGCGCAACATCGAGATGATCGTGCCGGAAGAGCGGCGCAGCGAGGTGCGCGAGATCCTCGCGAAAGTCGGCCGCGGCGCGCGCGTCGAGCACTTCGAGACGGTGCGCATCGCCAGGGACGGTCGGCGGCTCGACGTCTCGCTCAGCATCTCGCCCGTCAAGTCGCCGCATGGCGACATCATCGGTGCCGCCAAGATTGCGCGCGACATCACCGACCGCATCAGGACCCACACGGCGCTGCTCAAGGAAATCGAGGAGCGCCGGCAGATCTTCGAGACGTCGCTCGACCTCATCCTGGTGACCGACCGCCGCGGCACCTTCCTCAACGTGAGCCCGAGCTCGCTCGACGTGCTCGGCTATCGGCCGGAGGAGATGATCGGCCGCAGCGCCGTCGAGTTCGTCCACCCGGACGATCTCGACAACACCCGCAGCGAGATGCGCGCCGCCCGCAGCGGGCGGCTCATGCGCAACTTCGTCTGCCGCTACCGGCACAAGGACGGCCGCCCGGTGACGCTGACCTGGACCGGCATGTGGTCGGAGCCGGTGCAGAAGCACTTCTTCAGCGGCCGCGACATGACCGGGCAGATGCTCGCCGAGGAAAGCCTGCGCGACAGCGAGCGTCTCGCCCGCGGCATCGTCGACACGGCGCTCGACGGCTTCGTGCAGATGGACGAGCACGGGGTCATCGTCGACTGGAACCCGCAGGCCACCGCGATCTTCGGCTGGTCGCGCGGCGAGGCGCTCGGGCGGCAGGTCGCCGAGCTGCTCGTCCCGCAGGCGCATCGCGCGCGCCACGCCGAGGGCGTCGCGCGCTTCCTCGCCATCGGCGAGGCGAGAATCCTCGGCAGGCGGCTCGTCATCGAGGCGCTGCGCCGCGACGGCAAGGAGATCAAGGTCGAGCTTTCCGTGACGGCGCTGCGGCGGCGCAATGCGTGGCTGTTCAACGGCTTCATGCGCGACGTCACCGAGAAGCTCGCCGCCGAGGAGCAGCTGCGCCAGGCGCAGAAGATGGAGACCATCGGCCAGCTCACCGGCGGCATCGCCCACGACTTCAACAACATCCTCACCGTGATCACCGGCACGATCGAGATCCTCGAAGACGGCGTCAGCGACGATCCGGCGCTCGCCGAGATCGCCCACATGATCGACGAGGCCGCGGTGCGCGGCGCCGAGCTCACCCAGCGTCTGCTCGCGTTTGCCCGGCGCCAGCCGCTGCAGCCGCGCACGACCGACATCAACGTCCTGATCGTCGATGCCGCCAAGCTGCTGCGGCCGACTCTCGGCGAGCAGATCGAGATCGAATCCGTGTTCGAGGACGACGCCTGGCCGGCGCTGGTCGATCCGAGCCAGCTCACCTCCGCGCTGATCAATCTCGCGATCAATGCGCGCGACGCCATGCCGGACGGCGGCAAGCTGGTGCTGGAGACCGGCAACGTGCATCTCGACGAGAGCTATGCGCGCGGCCACGCCGAGGTGCATCCCGGGCCGTACGTGATGATCGCGGTGAGCGACACCGGCCACGGCATCCCGTCCGCGATCCGCGACAAGGTGTTCGACCCGTTCTTCACCACCAAGGGTGTCGGCAAGGGGACCGGGCTCGGCCTGAGCATGGTGTACGGCTTCGTCAAGCAGTCGAACGGCCACATCAAGATCTACAGCGAGGAAGGGCACGGCACGACCATCAAGATCTACCTGCCGCGCGCCGGCGAGCAGGCCGACGCCGCGGCGGCGGCCCCCACGCTCGCGATCGAGGGCGGCGCCGAGACGATCCTGGTCGTCGAGGATGATCCACTGGTGCGCAACTACGTGGCGGCCCAGCTCGGAAGCCTGGGCTACACGACGTTGACGGCGGCGAACGCCGCAGAGGCGTTGGCGCGCATCGACGACGGCGAGCCGTTCGATCTCCTGTTCACCGACGTGATCATGCCGGGCTCGATCAATGGCCGCCAGCTCGCCGACGAGGCGTCGCGGCGGCGGCCCGGCGTCGCGGTGCTGTTCACCTCCGGCTACACCGAGAACGCGATCGTCCACCACGGTCGGCTCGATCCGGGCGTGCTGCTGCTCGCCAAGCCTTATCGCAAGTCCGACCTCGCCCGCATGATCCGCACCGCGCTCGCGGCGCGCACGGCCCCGGCGCCGGCCGCGGCTACGCCCGAACCGCTGCCGAATACCGCTGCGGAATGAGGGGCGAATAGCGAATCGCAAATGGCGAGGGAGAATAACCGGGGGATTTCTATTCGTTAGTCGCCATTCGCTGCTCACGATTCGCCGTTGCCTGCCCGGCATTCCCGCACTGCATCGGATCGTTTCACGGTCAATCGAGAAGATCCGCCGGACAAGGGTACCGTTGGTACTTACGTCGACGTTCGCACAATCAGAGGTCACCAAGTCTTAAGCAATTCCGCCGTACACGCAGCGGCAGGGAACCGCGATGGCGCTGAACGAACCCTCCAGTCCCTCCCCCGAATCTGCGCTGCCCGGCGCGGCGGCGGCGCGGCCCCCGCCGCGCCGCCGGTGCGTCGTCGTCGAGGATGAGCCCGCGATCCGCAAGGTGTTCGCCGCCGCGCTCGGCGGCGAGATGGATCTCGGCGGCTTCGCCTCGGCGCAGGAGCTGCTCGACGGCTGGCGGCCGGACCATCCCGACATGATCTTCCTCGACATCGCGCTCGACCGCTCGGATGCGATCGACGTCATCCGCGCGCTGGCGACACACAAATACCGCGGCGCGGTGCAGATCGTGAGCGGGCGCGACCGCATCCTGCTCGACCAGGTCAAGCGGGTCGGCGAGCAGCACGGGCTCACCATGCTGACGCCGCTGCAGAAGCCATTTCGCGCCGCGCAGCTCAAAGCGCTCACGCAGGATTATTTCGCGCAGATGCGCGGCCGCGATACCGCCGCGGCGACGCCCGCCGCGATGGCGGACGATTTCGGGCTCGCCATCAGCCTCAACGAGATCCTCGCCAACGGCTGGCTGCGCTTCTACTACCAGCCGAAGATGGATCTGCAGCGCAAATGCATCGTCGGCGCCGAGGTGCTGGCGCGCTGCCGCCACCCCGACCGCGGCATGATCCCGCCCGGCGCATTCCTGCCCGACGCCGACGAGGAGAGCCTGCGCAAGCTCAGCCAGCGCGCGCTGACCGCCGCGCTGGAGAGCTGGAGCAGCTTCGCGAACGCCGGCTTCCCGCTCAAGCTCGCGATCAACCTGACCGTCGAAGACCTGATCAATCTGCCGATCCGCGACCTCGCACGCGACCTGCGGCCGAGCGATGCGCGCTGGCCCGGGCTGATCCTCGAGTTGACCGAGGCTCAGGCGGTGCGCGACATCGCGGTCACCCAGGAGATCGCGACGCAGCTGCGCATCTACGACGTCGCGCTCGCGCTCGACGACCTCGGCGCTGGCTATTCGCACATCGCGCGCCTGAAGGAGCTCCCGTTCGCCGAGGTGAAGCTCGACCGCGCCCTCGTCGCCAATTGCGGCGAGGACCGCCACAACGCGTCGCTGTGCGAGACCGCGATCGATCTCGCGCATCATTTCGGCGCGACCGTGGTCGCCGAGGGGATCGAGAAGCGCTCCGAGCTGCAGGCGCTCACCGCCATGGGCTGCGACATGGGCCAGGGTTTCCTGTTCGCGCCGCCGATGCCGCAGGATCGGCTGATCGTGCTGCTCAAGGAGCAGGCGCAGAAATTCGCGATTGCCTGAAAGCGCCGGATCACTCCGCGACGCGCACGTACACATCGTCGTCCTCGACCCGCACCGCGTAGACGCGCAGATCGATGCTCGCCGGTGGAGAGACGCAGCGGCCGGTGGCGATGTCGAAGCGCGCGCCGTGCAGCGGGCATTCGACCGCGCCGTCCTCGATGAAGCCCTGCGACAGCAGCGCGAGCGCGTGCGTGCAGACGTCGTCGATAGCGTGGATTTTGCCATCGAGGCGGTAGAGCGCGATCGGCCGGTTACCGAGCTTGCTCGGAAAAGCCGCCTCGCTGGCAAGATCGGCCAGCGCGGCCACGCGCACCCAGCCTTCCGAGTCGGCCATGCGCCGCGCTACTCGGCCGCCGCCGCGTGCAGCGCCGCCTGCTCCTCGTCGTGGAGGCGATCGAGGATGCGGCGGGCCTGGATCACGCCGGTGTCGGCATTGATGTCGACCTGCCGCGGATGGGGGATGAGATCGAGATTGCGCTGCTGCGCCGTGAACACGGCGACGTCCTCGTGGAAGGCGGTCTCGATCTGCTCGAAGATCCTCTGCGTCAACGCCGCGTTGGTGACGTCGAAATCGTGCGCCTGGGCCCAGAAGTAGTGCGCGGTCTTCTCGGTCTCGGGCGTGATGGCGTTGAGATTGCGCATCGTGATGCCGCCGACCCGCTTGCCCTGCGGCGCCCCGGTGCCGGTCGGGGTCGCGCCGACGTCGAGGCGCAGGAATGCGGGTGGGACGAAGTCGATGATTTGCCAGCGGTCGACATTCGAGGTGAATCCACCGACCTTGACGAAGGTGGGCGGCGCCGGCTGGTCGATGATCCAGCGCGTCACCACCACGTTGTTGGGCGCGCGCGTCACCTTCACGCTCGCGTGCTCGGCGAGCGCCGAATTGCCGATCGTCGTCTCGTGCACGAAGGCGAGGTGGGTGAGGTCGAGCAGGTTGTCGACGATGAGCTGCCAGTTGGCCTTCACGTAGAGGTACGAGGACTTCGCGCCCCACGCCGGATCGTCGAGCCAGTGGAAGTCGGTGATCTTGGCCGGATCGGCGAGCGCCGCGTCGCCCATCCAGATCCACAGCCAGCGATAGCGCTCGACCACCGGATACGTCTTCACCTTGGCGTCGGGCGGGATCTGGTCCTGGCCGGGAATGCGCACGCATTGCCCAGTCCTGTCGTACTGCAGGCCATGATAGTGGCACTGCAACCGGTCGCCGACGAGCTTGCCCATGGAGAGCGGCAGATGGCGGTGCACGCAGCGATCCTCGAAGGCGACCGGCGTGCCGTCCTCGGTGCGGAAGAAGACGATCGGCTCGTTGAGGATGACGCGGCCGAGCGGCTTGCGGCCGATCTCGGCGGCGGACGCGGCGACGTACCAGTAATTGCGCAGGAACATGGGTGCCGCTCCTCCCGCTGCGCTGGCTTGCGCGCGCATGACCTCATCCGGCGAGTCTGCACCTTTTCCCGGTCGCGCGCCAGAACAGCGCTCGCGGCAATCTTTCTGCGAATGGGATGCGGGATCGGGAGCGCCAAGGTGGCGTCAGGCGCCCCGACCCCGCGGCGTCACGCCGCGATGCGTCGCCGGGTCTCGACGATGCCGAGCGCGGCCCGCCCGGCTTCCCGGCCCTTCTCGACGAAGTGTGCCGTGTAGATGCCGCGGTGATGGTCGGTCTCTTGATAGTGGTGCGGCGTCAACGACACCGAGAGGACCGGAACGTCGCCATCGAGCCCGGCCTGCATCAGGCCGTTTACGACGGCGGCGGCGACGAAGTCGTGGCGATAGATGCCGCCGTCGACCACGAAGGCGGCGGCGACGACCGCCGCATACTTGCCCGAGCGAGCCAGATCGCGCGCCGTCAGCGGCAGCTCGAAGGCGCCGGGAACGTCATAGACGTCGACGTCCTCGCGCGGCACCAGCTCGAGAAATCCATCGAGGGCGCGGTCGACGATGTCGGCGTGCCAGTTGGCCTTCACGAAGGCGAAACGGGTGTGTGTCATGTGATCTCCTTTGAGGTTCGACACGTCACCCAAGGCGATCACGCACGTGCTCGGCCCTCGCAGAGGACCGCCCGTCCGTTCTCTTTCATCCGGACTGTGACCGTCGGCTCAGGAATTGCACCTGATCTGCTGACCCTTCCGCCGGAAGGCGCTCGCGGGCTCGCGGCGACGCCGCTTACCGCCGGTGGGGACTCTCACCCCGCCCTGAGAACGGGCAAGTTATGGCAAACCCGCTGTGGATCGGCAACGCGGATGCGGGGAAGCTGTCGGCTACAGCATATCCTTGATCGCGCGGATCAGCGCGCGGTCGACGCTGATGAGCTCGGCGTCACGCGGCAGCGCGAGCGCCTCGCGCTCGGCGGGCGTCACCGCCGCGCCCTGAATGATCACGCGGCCGTCGGCCGTGAGGTAGATCGAGGGCGCAGCCGCGGCCTCCCCGCCCTCGCCTTGCCACACCAGCTCGACCCGGAATTTCACGACGCGCTCCTCTCATCGACGCATGCGACATCAGGATTTTTGACCGAATTCGCATTTGGTCCTAGCGTCACCAGTCAGAAAAAGGCTTCCGGGAGGAACGCCAATGACCGGCCGGTTGGCGCGCGCCGTCGCCACGCTCACGCCCCTGCTCGCGAGCGCAATTCTCGCCGCCTGTCTCGCCCCTTGCCTGGCCCGCGCCGACGGCGTCGCCAACTTCTACAAGGGGCGCACCGTCGTGGTCTATGTCGGCTACTCGACCGGCGGCGGTTACGACATCTATGCACGCACGCTCGCGCGCCACATGGGCCGCTTCATTCCCGGCAACCCGACCCTGGTGGTGGAGAACATGCCCGGCGCCGGCAGCCTGCGGCTCGCCAACTGGCTCGCCAACGCGGCGCCGCGCGACGGCAGCGCGTTCGGCACGATCGGCCGCGGCACCGCCTTCGATCCGGTGCTCGGCGAGCCGGGGGCGCAGTTCAAGGGACCGGATCTGAGCTGGATCGGCAGCATGAACCGGGAGGTGAGCATCTGCGCGTCGTGGCACGATTCAGGCGTCACCACGTTCGCGGATCTCAAAACCAAGGGCCTCCTGGTCGGCGGTGTGAGCGTCAACGACGACACGGTGCAGTTCGCCAAAGTGCTGAACGCGGTGCTCGGCACCAAGCTCAAGATCGTCGCCGGCTATCCGGGCGGCAACGATATCGTGCTCGCTATGGAGCGTGGCGAGGTGAAGGGCCGCTGCGGGTGGTCGTGGTCGAGCCTCGTCACGGCACGCCCGACCTGGGTCAAAGAGAAGAAGGTCAACATCCTGGTGCAGCTCGCGCTCAGCAAGCATCCCGACCTGCCGGACGTGCCGCTCATCACCGATCTCGCCAACAACGCCTCGCAGCGGCAGATGCTGCGGCTGATCTTCGCCCGCCAGGTGATGGGCCGCCCGTTCGTCGCCGCGCCCGGCATCCCGGCCGAGCGTCTCGCGGCGCTGCGCCAAGCCTTCATGCAGACGCTCGCCGACAAGGACTTCCTCGCCGACGCCGCCAAGCAGCGGCTCGAGATCGCCGGCGTCAGCGGCGAGGAGGTCGAGAAGCTGGTGACCGAGCTTTACGCGACGCCGGCCGAGGTGGCGAAGCAGGCCGCCGCGGCCCTGAAGTAGCAGACCGTCATTGCGAGCGCGCAGCGCGAAGCAGTCTCGCACGGCAAACGCAGCGGCGCGATCGCTTCTGCGCGCCGCGCGCGCCCGCAATGGCGCGAATGTCCTACTGCCACGCCCGGTTGTCGACCGTGTTCTCGTAGGTCGCGCCGGGCGGCACCAAGCCCCAGCCGAGCGTCCATTGATAATTGTCGTTGAAGCGCTCGCGCGTGTAGGGCGCCGGCGGTGCGTTGAGGATACGCCAGAGCTTGAGATCGGAGAGGTCGATCGCGCCGCCGGCCTCCTCGACGAGATAGTGCGCATACTTCGCCGGCTGGCGGTTGATCGTCTCGGCGGCATGCGCCTCGGCGCGGAACATTTTGGCCAGCGTCGGCCCGTCGAGCTCGTCGCCCGCCGCCTCACTGCGGGTCGAGCGCGACTCGATGAGGATCCGGGCGCCCATCTTCTCGGCGACGCTGATCCACGGCTCCTGCAGGCTCACGGCCTTGACCTTGCCGTCCTTGAGCGCGTCGAGCCGCTGCTTGTGCGTGCCCGCGTTGGTGATTTTGATCTCGTCGCGCTTGATGAAGCCTTCCATCATCTTGAGCATGGTGAAGTGCGAGCCGTTGAACCGGGAGACCGCGATCGGCTCGTTCTTGAGCTGCTCGGGCTCGTAGATGCCGGTGCGCGGATCGGTGACCACCGCGAAGGTCGACATGGCGGAGCCGAGCGCGACGATCTTGGCGGTGCGGTGGCCCTTCTCGACCGAGGTCTCGACCGCGCGCTTCATGATGCCCCACTCGCACATGCGGAATTGGTCGCACTGCCCCTGGTCGTACAGCGCCTCCATGGTGCGTGCGAAGATGTTGTCCTTGAGCGCGCGGTCGTCGGAATTGGCCTGGCCGCTTCCCGGCGTGGTGAGCACCGTCACGTCGAGGCCTTCATCGCGGAAATAGCCCTCGTCGCGTGCGACCAGGAGCGGCAGGTCGTGGATGGCGTTCATCATCGACGCCGTCACTTTCTTGAGCTCGGGCATGTCGGTTGTCCTCGGGGGTTTCCTCAGGGTGATGTCTTGATCTTATCGCCCGAGCGTACCGATCGTCGGGCGCCTGTCAATTTGACCCAGTGTCGCCCAAGCGGATCAAGTGGGACCAGGTGGAATTGAGCGTGACCAGGCTACCTTGCGGTCGTCCGGCCGCGTGGTACACCACGGCTTCCCACCGTTTTCTCGCCTGGTCGCACCCATGAACATCCTCCTTCTCGGCTCGGGCGGACGCGAGCATGCGCTCGCCTGGAAGATGGCGGCGAGCCCGCTCGCCGACCGACTCTATTGCGCGCCGGGCAATGCGGGCATCGCCCGGGAGGCCGAGTGCGTCGCCCTCGACATCGCGGACCACAAGGCCGTCATCGCGTTCTGCCGGACGAGCAAGATCGACTTCGTCGTGGTCGGGCCGGAGGCGCCGCTCGTCGCCGGCATCGTCGACGACCTCGAGGCCGCCGGCATCAGGACGTTCGGCCCGACCAAGGCCGCGGCGCAGCTCGAAGGCTCGAAGGGCTTCACAAAGGATTTGTGCCGCGCCCACAACATTCCGACCGCCGCCTACGGGCGCTTCACGGCCGCGGCGCCGGCCAAGGCCTATGTGCACGAACGCGGCGCGCCCATTGTCGTCAAGGCGGATGGGCTTGCGGCCGGCAAGGGCGTGGTGGTGGCCACGACGGTCGCGGAGGCCGAGGCGGCGATCGACATGATCTGCGCCGACGCGCAGCTCGGCTCCGAGCTCGTCGTCGAGGAATTCTTGCAAGGCGAGGAGGCGAGCTTCTTCGTGCTCAGCGATGGCGAGAACGCGCTGCCGCTCGCCACCGCCCAGGACCACAAGCGCGTGCACGATGGCGACCAGGGGCCGAACACCGGCGGCATGGGCGCCTACTCGCCGGCACCGGTGATGACGGCGGCCATGTGCGAGCGCTCGCTCGACGAGATCGTGCGGCCGACCATCCGCGCCATGAAGGCCATGGGGGCTCCGTACCGGGGCGTGCTCTATGCCGGGCTGATGATCACGGCCACTGGGCCCAAATTGATCGAATACAATGTCCGCTTCGGCGACCCGGAAACCCAGGTGCTGATGCCGCGGCTGAAGTCCGACCTCGTGCCCGCTCTCGTCGCGGCGCGCGACGGCATGCTCAAGCGCTTCGACCTGCGCTGGCACGACGATGCGGCCCTGACCGTCGTGATGGCGGCGAAGGGCTATCCGGGCAGCTACCAGCGCGGCACAGCAATCGAGGGGCTCGACGCCGCCGCCGCGATCGAGGGCGTCGAGGTCTTCCATGCCGGCACCAAGCGCGATGGCGATCGCGTGCTCGCCAATGGCGGCCGCGTGCTCAACGTGTCGGCGCTTGGCAAGACCGTCGCGCAAGCGCAGGCGCGCGCCTATGCGGCGGTCGACGAGATCAGATGGCCGGAGGGCTTCTGCCGGCGCGACATCGGCTGGCGGGCGGTGAAGCGGGAGCAGGAGCAGACGTGAGGGCTTCCGCGGTTTTGCCATCGACTGCGGAGACATGTAGCCCGCATCGGAGCGAAGTGGAATGCGGGACCGCTGTTACAGGGTTACGCTGCATTCCATCCGGGCTACAATCGCACCATGTCGCAGATCGATCGCCAGAGCGCATTCACGGGGACCAAAGAAGTCGCAGAGTCGCTGCGGTTCGACGTGGCTGCGCTCGAAGCTTATCTCTCGGCTCAGGCGCCGGGTTTCGCCGGCCCGTTGATCGTGCGCCAGTTCAAGGGCGGGCAATCGAACCCGACCTATCTTCTCGAAACCCCGTCCCGCAGCTACGTGCTGCGGCGCAAGCCGCCGGGCAAGCTGCTGCCGTCGGCGCACGCGGTCGACCGCGAGTTCCGGGTGATCAGCGCACTTCATGCGCAGGGGTTTCCAGTCGCCGCACCGGTGCTCTACTGCGGCGACACGAGTGTCGTCGGCACCGCGTTCTATGTCATGGACTTCGTCGCCGGCCGCGTCTTCTGGGAGCCACACATGCCGGCCTCGAATCCGGCCGAGCGCGCCGCGGTCTATGACGCGATGAACGCGACCATCGCGCGGCTGCATGCGTTCGAGCCGGCCGCGATCGGGCTCGAGGACTTCGGCCGCGGCGAGAATTACGTCGCGCGCCAGGTCGAGCGCTGGTCGAAGCAGTATCGCGCCTCGGAGACCGACAAGATCGAGCCGATGGAGCGGCTGATCGCCTGGCTGCCCGGCCATCTGCCGCCGGCCGGGCCCGTGCGGCTGGTGCACGGCGACTTCCGCCTCGACAACGCGATTATCGCGACCGATGCGCCGCGCGTGCTCGCGGTGCTCGACTGGGAGCTCTCCACGCTCGGCGATCCGCTCGCCGACTTCAGCTATCACCTGATGAAGTGGCACATGCCGCCGAGCGACAGCGCCGCCGGCACCGCCTCACTGATCGGCCACGACCTTGCGGCGCTCGGCATTCCGACGCTCGACGCCTATGTCGATGCCTATGCGGCGCGCACCGGCCTCGATCCGCGGCCGCATCTGCCGGTCTACCTCGCCTACAACTTCTTCCGCCTTGCCGCGATCATCCAGGGCATCGTCGGACGGGTGCGCGACGGCACTGCGACCAGTGAGCACGCGCCCGCCAAGGCGGCGCAGGTCGCCCCGCTCGCCGCCACCGCTTGGCGCTTCGCCGAGGCCGCGGGCGCGACATGAAGACCTTCGCGCTCGCCCTCGGCGGCGGCGGCGCGCGCGGCCTCGGCCATGTCGCCGTGATCGAGGCGCTCGACGAGATGGGGGTACGGCCGACCGCGATCGCCGGCGCGTCGATCGGCGCGCTGATGGGCGCGGCCTATGCGGCGGGCCTGCGCGGCCGCGACATCCGCCACCACGTCATCCACATCGCCCACGACCGCAGCGCGATCTTCCGCCGGCTGATGACGGCGCGAGCCGGAACCATTGCCGAGTTCGTATCGTCCGGCTTCGTCGCCGCGAACCTCGTCGACGCGGAGAAGTTCTGCGCCCAGTTCCTGCCCGAGGCGATGCCGGAGACCTTCGAGGAGCTGCGCATCCCGCTGACCGTCGCGACCTCGGACCTCTACCGCCGCTGCGAGGTGCCGATCTCGTCCGGCCCGCTCAAGCCGGCGCTCGCCGCCTCGATCGCGCTCCCCGGCCTGATGCGCCCGGTGGTGATCGGCGAGCGCGTGCTGATCGACGGCGGCGCCACAAACCCGCTGCCGTTCGACCACCTGCGCGGCCTCGCCGACGTGGTGGTCGCCGTGGACATCTCGGGCGAGCCCGCCGAGGATCGCCGCGACCTGCCCAATCCGTGGGAAGCGCTGGTCATCACGGTGCTGGTGATGGCGAACGCGATCATCGGCGAGAAGCTGCGCCACAGCGCGCCCGACCTGATGCTGCGGCCGAACGTCGGCATCTTCCGCACCCTCGATTTCATGCAGGCGAGCGCGATTCTGCGGGCGGCGGAGCCGATCAAAGCCGAGGTGAAGGAGAAGCTCGGGAGGTTGATCGGATAATTCGCCTCAACGGGGAAGCGCGCACGGGACAGCTTGCCTGCCATGCCTCCTATACACCTGAAAGTCGGCATCGGTTGTGATAATCAACGGGTCATTCAACGTCTCTGTCATGCGAACCAAACAGGCATCGGCAAAGCTCATCGGCACGTCAGCGTACTTGTCGATCAGCTTGAGCACCGCGTCGACATCCTCGCTGAATTGAAATCGGCAGACCAGGGCCCGGCGACGCAGCATGGAGGCGAGGCTGGCGGCGCCACCGCCGCCCAGCAGGTGGACGGCTTCCGACAGTACCGCCTCGCATGTCACCCACGGCGGCGGCAGCGCCTCAGCTTGGCTCGCAGCCCATGTATGATTGGTGTCGCGCCGACTCAGAAGCGCGACGAGAAAGCCGGCGTCAACGAGATTGGTGCCGGCCATAGCGCGTCGATTTGAGATACTTCTTCTTTCGGGCGCTCAAGTCCTTCGGCAAACCGTCGACCGAACCGATGAGATCCGCGATCGCATCGACCGCTCGCGAGGCGCGCGCGGGCCCCTGCTGCGCCGCGCTCAAACGCTCGCGCACAACATCCGATTTGGAGAGCTTGCGCCGGCGGGATTCGCCCTCGATTTCCGAGACGAGTTCCTCGGGCAGCCGAACCGTGAGAGTCTTCATATCGATAGTGTATTACGCAATGGTCAGATACGCAATACACCGCTGCGCCTGGAATCCTGCGGAGCGGCGCAGCCGATCAGGGCGTCGGCGAACGAGATATTGGCGAGATTGTTCCCAGCCTACCGGAACGCCGGCATCACGTCCTTGGCGAACCAGCGCAGCTGCTCGATGAATTCCTTCGGGCTCAGCCCCTCGGCCCAGTGGATCATGAAATGCTCCAGCCCGGGATATTTCGCCGCCACCGACTTGATGCCGTCGACCACCTCGGCCGGAGGGCCGCAGAACCAGGCCTTCTGGGCGACGCCGTCCTTGAGCGAGGGCGTGCGCGCCGGCGCGCCGGGCGAGCCCCAGGTGCGGCCCTGCTCGTCGGCGTAGCGCACGAAGCCGAACGGCGCGAACCACTTGAAGCGCTCGTCGTGCGCCGGCTCGAGCTTCCTCATCGCCTCCTCGCGGCTGCCGGCGAGGTAGACGCCGGCGCCCCAGATCATGTCCTCGCCGAGCTGCTTGTTGCGGCCGTATTTGGCGCAGGCGGCGTGGTAGGCGCGCAGCACGTCGTCGAGGATCTTCTCGCCGTTGAGCGTCACCATCGCCTTGAGGCCGTACTTCGCCATCATGTCGATGGTCTTGCCGCTCGCGATCGGCATCCAGATGTCGACCGGCAGGTGCTTCGGCCGCGGCACCAGGGTGATGTCCTTGAGCTGGTAGCCGCGATACTCGACCGGCGGCGGCGCCTCGTAGAACCTGCCCTTGTGATGGAACGCCTGCTCGTTGAAGCAGGTCAGCAGGAGCTGGAGCTGCTCCTCGAACAGGTCGCGGTTCTTTTGCGCGTCGATGAGCGGCATGCCGAACGATTCGACCTCGCGGGTGTGATAGCCGCGGCCGATGCCCATGATGACGCGGCCGTCGGTGACGATGTCGGCCATGGCGTAGTCCTCGGCCAGGCGGATCGGATGCCACATCGGCAGCACGTTGAAGGCGCAGCCGAACTTGAGCCGCTTGGTCTGGGTCGCGAGCCACAGGCCGAGCTGGATCAGGTTGGGAAAGACCTCGTAGCCCTCGCGCTGGAAATGATGCTCGGCGGTCCACAGCGCCTCGAAGCCGAGCTCGTCCATCACCTGGGCGACGTCGCGCGCCGAGAAGAAGGCCTCGCGCAGGCGCTCGTCCGAGTAGCGCCGGTCGTTCGCCGGCGTGCCGTCGAGGCCGATATTGTCGAGCTCGATCTGGCCGACATAGAGGACGTGGAATTTCTTGATCATGGGGTTCCGTCCTGTGAGATGTCCGCCGCGACAGACTACGCGACGTCGGCGCGGCTGGAAAAGAGCCTGCACGATCCTTCGGGAGATGAAACTTTGCAGCTCGGCAAAGTCGGTCCCATGAGGAGGATTAGCTCCGCTTGTCGGCGAAAAAATCCCGCAGCAGGCGCGCAGCTTCCTGCTCGCCGATACCGCCATAGACCTGCGGCCGATGATGGCAGGTCGGCGCGGCGAAGAACTGCACGCCGTGCTCGACCGCGCCGCCCTTCGCATCGCCGGCGCCGAAATAGAGCCGGCGAATGCGCGCGAACGAGATGGCGGCGGCACACATGGCGCAGGGCTCGAGGGTGACGTAGAGGTCGCAGTCGACGAGGCGCTCGGAGCCGAGCGCGCTCGCGGCCGCGCGGATCGCCAGCATCTCGGCGTGCGCGGTCGGGTCGCGGTCGCGCAGCGTGTGGTTGCCGGCGCGCGCGATCACCTCGCCGCGACGCACGATCGCGCAGCCGATCGGCACCTCGGCGGCCGCGCCGGCCGCACGGGCTTCCGCAAAGGCGACGTCCATGAAAGAAGGCTCGGGCAAACGCTCGTCCTGGCTTGCGAACTTTGCTATCAGGCCGACTTATCGTTGAAAGAGCCCATGCCCCGCAAGAGCGACGATCATGCCGAGCCGCATCCCGAGCGCATCGCCAAGGCGATCGCGCGCGCCGGGCTCGCGTCCCGCCGCGAGGCCGAGGCATGGATCGCGGCCGGCCGCGTCGCCGTCAACGGCAAGGTGATCGATTCGGCGGCGCTCAACGTCACTGCGGACGACCGCGTCACCGTCGACGGCGCACCGCTGCCGGCGCGCGAGCGCACGCGGCTCTTCCTCTACCACAAGCCGCGTGGGCTGGTGACGACCAACGCCGACCCGGAGGGCCGGCCGACCATCTTCGACGCCCTGCCGAAGCACCTGCCGCGTCTCCTGTCGGTCGGGCGCCTCGACATCGGCACCGAGGGCCTGCTGCTGCTCACCAACGACGGCGGCCTCGCGCGCGTGCTCGAGCTGCCCGAGACCGGCTGGCTGCGCCGCTACCGCGTGCGCGCGCTCGGGAAGGTCGCCCAGCAGGAGCTCGACAAGTTGCGCGACGGCATCACGGTAGACGGCATCCACTACGGCCCGATCGAGGCGACGCTGGACCACGATCAGGGATCCAACATCTGGCTCACCTTTGCGATCCGCGAGGGCAAGAACCGCGAGGTGCGCAACGTGCTCGGCCACCTCGGCCTGCAGGTGAACCGGCTGATCCGGGTCTCGTTCGGCCCGTTTGCGCTGCGCGACCTCGCCGAAGGCGCGGTCGAGGAGGTGAGGACGCGGGTGCTGCGCGAGCAGCTCGGCGAGCGGGTGATCGCGGAGGCGAAATGCGATTTCTCCGCACCGATCGTCGAGCGCGACGCGAAGGACGAGGCGAGAGAGCCACGCCGCGACGCGCGCGAGTGGGGCCGCCGCGAGGACCGGCCGCGCCGCGAACGCGACGCGCGTGGTCGCCGTGAGGACAGGCCGCGCCACGAACGCGATGGGCGCGGCAGGAAGGACCACCTTCGCGGCGGGGATGGTCGGGGTGACCGCCATAATCTCGGCGAGCGCGGCCGCGACCATCGTCGCGAGCAGCGCGAGGAGAAGCCCGGCCGCCCGCGGCGCGGCAATGCCTGGCGGCAGGAGGACGCGCCGCTGCGCCGACACTATCGCGGCGGCCGCGATGAGTCGGGCGCCGAGCGAGACGAGCCTACCGGCCAGAAGCGCGCCGGCCTTCTCACCGACCGCATGGGCCGCCGCGTCCTGGTGGAGCGCTTCGGCGAGAAGAAGCCGGAACGGGAGGAGCGCAAGCAAAGCCGCTTCGGCAGCCGTCCGGACAAAGGACATGCCCGCAAAGGCGATGCCCGCAAAGGCGACGTACGCCAAGGCGAAGCGCGCAGAGGCCGCGCGCGCCGTCCGGATCGCTCCGGCGGTCCTCGCCCCTCGCGGCCGCGAGAGCGCTGATGCGCATCGTCGGTGGGCGCCTGCGCGGCCGCAGTCTCGCGGCGCCGAGGAGCCAGGCGATCCGCCCGACCAGCGACCGCTTGCGCGAGTCCGTCTTCAACATCCTGGCGCACGCCCATGGCGACCCGGTCACGGGTGCGCGCGTGCTCGACCTATTCGCCGGCACGGGTGCGCTTGGCATCGAGGCGCTGTCGCGTGGCGCCGCCTTTGCACTGTTCATCGACGACGGCGCAGAAGCGCGCGCGGTGATCCGGCAGAACGTCGACGCGCTCGGCCTCGGCATGGTGACGCGCGTGTTTCGCCGCGATGCGACCAAGCTCGGCGCCGCCCACCCGCTCGAGCCGTTCGGGCTTGTTTTTCTCGACCCGCCCTATCGAAAGGGTCTGGCCGGCCCGGCGCTCGCCTCGCTGCGTGACGATGGCTGGCTCACGCCGGAGGCGTTGATCGTGGTGGAGGAAGCGGCCGATGCCGATGTCTCCCCGCCCGACGGATTCACCGAGCTGGAGCGGCGGGCCTACGACGATACGGTCGTCGTATTTCTGCACGCCGCATGACCCGAACGGGTAGACGCGTGAAAGGCAGCTTCACGGCGCGCGGATCCTGGCCTTGCGGATGACCTCGCCATAAGCCTGATACTGCCGGCGCACATAGTCGCCGAACGCGGTGCCGCACAGGCCGGCGGGGCGCAGCCCCTGGAGCACAAGCTTCGCCTTGACGGCGGGATCCTCGAGCGCGGCCGCGAACCAGCCCGCAAGGCGCGCGATCACGGCGCGTGGCGTCTTCGCCGGCGCGAACAGGCCGTACCAGATATCGGCCTCGTAGCCCGGATATCCCGCCTCGGCGACGGTCGGGACATCCGGCAGCGAAACGAGCCGCGCGCGCGCGCCGGTCGCGAGCGCGCGCACCGCACCCGACTTGATCTGCTCGGCGACCGTCGGAAAGTCGGAATAGGCGGCGTCGACGTGATTGCCGAGCAGCGCCGTGATGGCGGGCGGCGTACCCGGATAGGACACGAAAGTCGTCTGGATGCGCGCCGCCTCCTGCAGCATCGCGAAGCTCACCTGCAGCGCGGCGCCGGCGACGCTCGCGACCGTGAGCCTGCCGGGAGCCGCCTGCGCGGCGGCGACGAACGCGCCGAGCGTGCGATACGGCGACGCCGGGTTGACCACCAGCACGGTCGGGGTCGCGACCAGGCTGCAGATCGGCGCGAAGCCCGTGAGCGCGTCGTAGTTGACCTTGTGCAGTTGCGGCGCGACCACGAACGAGTTCGGCACCAGCAGCAGCGTGTTGCCGTCCGGCGCCGCGCGTGCCGCCGCCTCGGTGCCGATGATCGTGCCGGCGCCGGGGCGGTTCTCGATCACGAAGATCGCGCCGGTCGTGCGCGCGATCACCTCGGCGAGCTCGCGCGCCACCACGTCGACGCCACCGCCCGCCGGCAGCGGCACGATGATGCGGATGGTCGCGGTCTCGGCTCGGGCGCCGGCGGTCGTCGCGGCGGCAAGCGCGACAGCCACAATCAGCGCAACACGCCGCATCAGCTTCGCCGCCGCCATGTCGCGACCTCGCCGGCCAGAGGGTGGCGCAGCTTAGGATCGCGGCCCGCGGGGATCAACAAGTGGCACTCTGGCGCCCGGCCGCCGCGAGACGATATGGTGGGCCGACAACGGCTCGCGGGAGCGATCACCATGGACGACATCACTGCCGGCGCGGCCAAGATCGACTTGGAGAAATTTCGTTTGCGCCGCTTCGTCGAGCGGCTGATCGATCTCGGGGAGGTGGAGATTCACGAAGAGCCGGTGCCACTCGCCGGACTGAGCACCATCATCGAGGCGACCGACAAGGCGGTGCTTTTTCGGAAGGCCGGCCCGGAGCGCGTCGAGATGGTGGCCGGGACCGCCGGCAACTATCGGCGCCTCGCGGCGGCATTCGGGACGAGCGAGGACAAGCTGCACGCGGAATATTCCAGGCGCCTCGGCCAGATGCAGCCGCTGATCGAGGTGCCGTCCGACGAGGCGCCGGTGCATGCGATCAAGATCACCGGCAAGGATGTCGATCTCGCCCGGCTGCCGTTCCATCCGCAGCACGCGCTCGACGGCAGCTGCTATCTGAGCGCGGCGATCGACTACACGATCGACCCGACGACCGGCCGGCGCAATGTCGGCTGTCGGCGGCTGAGCCTGCGCAACCGCTACGAGACCGGCACCAATGTGACGGCGCCGTCGGATCTCAAGCGCATCTACACGGCCTGCGTCGCCCGCGGCGAGCGGCTGCCGGTCACTTTCACGGTCGGCGCCCATCCGCTCGATTTCATCGCGGCGACGACGCGCCAGCCGGTCGACGAGCTCGCGCTGGTGGCGAATTTTCGTGGCGAGCCGGCGCCGGTAGTCAAAAGCCTCACCAACGACATTCTGGTGCCGGCCGACGCCGAGATCACGCTGGAGGGCTATCTCGACGAGCGGGGCTATGCCGAGCCGGAAGGGCCGTACGGCGAGTACATGGGCTATTACGGCGCGATCCACATGGACCCGGTCTTCCACTGCACCGCCATCACGATGCGGCGCGACGCGCTGCACCATACGCTGCTGCATGGCTCGGCCTTCGTGCTCGACAGGGCGGACGCCTCCGTGCTGATCGGGCTCGGGGCGGAAGCGCAGGCGCTCAAGATCTTGCGCGCGGCCGTCGCCGAGCCGGTCGCGGTGCACCTGCGCACGATGGCGGGCGCCGGCACGCTGCGGGTCGCGATCCGCAAGCGCCACGACGGCGAGCCGCGCGCCGCGATCGAGGCGCTGCTGCGCGAAGTCGTGCGTTTCAAGTCCGTGTACGTGTTCGACGACGACATCGATATCCGGAACGACGGTCACGTCGAGTGGGCGCTCGGCACGCGCTTCCAGGCGGACCAGGATCTCGTCGTGCTGCCGGGCCTGCAGGGCCAGACCATGGACCCCTCGCTCAACGGCCGGCGCACCGGCGCCAAGACCGGCTATGACTGCACCAAGCCGCTCAACCGCGCCGACGATATCACCTATATGCGCTCCGCCGCGCGCGTCTTCGCCGGTCCGGCCCGCTTCCAGACCGTCGAGCAGGCGCTGGCGTCGTCAGGACCGATGTTCTTCACCGACGTGGTGCAGTCGCTCGGCAGCGACGACGGCCGCGAGGTCGCCTGCGCGCTCGACGCGCTACGCCAGGCCGGCCGCCTCGGCCGGGACGGCGACGGCCGCTATCAATTGGTCGACGGCAAGCCGGGCGTCACTACGATCGTCGGCGAGCTGCATCATGATCCGAACGAGGGGGCGTGAAGCCGTCCGTCGTTGCGAGGAGCGAAGCGGCCAAGCAATCTCGCGCGCCGGGCTCATGAGTCCGTGGGGTGAGATTGCTTCGACGCGTTGTCGCGCGCCTCGCAATGACGGGATCATTGCGCCCTGCTGGCACGCACCGACTTGCGCAGCAGCGCAAACAGGCTTCCTCCGGTGACCGCGCCGAGGACGTAGACGACGGCCGCCAGAATTGCGAGCGGCGCGCGGACGCCCAATCCGAGGAAGGACATCGTGACCGGCGCGCGGTTCTGGACCGCGAAGATGATGATCGCGGCCACGAACAGGACGATGATGATGATATAGACCCAGCGCATGGCGACCTCTCACTTCCTTCCGAACAGCCGCTCGATGTCGGCGAGCTTCAGCTCCACATAGGTCGGGCGGCCGTGGTTGCACTGGCCTGAGTTGGGCGTCGCCTCCATGTCGCGCAGGAGCGCGTTCATCTCCTCCGGCTTGAGGCGGCGGCCGGCGCGCACCGAGCCGTGGCACGCCATGGTGGAGGCGACGTGCATCAGGCGGCGCTCCAGCGGCAGCGCCTCGTCCCATTCGGCCATGTGCTCGGCGAGATCCCGCAGCAGCGCGCGGGCATCGATCTCGCCGAGCAGGCCCGGCGTCTCGCGCACCGCGACGGCGCCCGGACCGAACGGTTCGATGACGAGACCGTAACGGGCGAGCTCGTCACCGCGGGCGACGAGCCGCTCGACGTCGGGCTCGTCGAGCTCGACGATCTCAGGAATCAGCAGGATCTGGCGGGCGACGCCGGTCCGCTCCAGCGCCGCCTTCATGCGCTCGTAAACGAGCCGCTCATGCGCCGCGTGCTGGTCGACGATGACGATGCCGTCGCGCGTCTGCGTCACGATGTAGGTTTCGTGCACCTGGGCGCGGGCGGCGCCGAGCGGGCGGTCGACCGCCTCCGGCGCGATCTCGTCCGCTGGCACCACGCGAACATCGGCGGAGGGGGCACCCACGTCGAAGGCGCGCTGCGCCGAGGAGGCGAAGCCGGCGCCGGCGAGCGCGCGCGCAGCAAAGCTCGACGGTGGCGGCGCCGCCGGCGAGTTGCGCCAGTCCCAGCCGCCGCGCGAACGCCCTGATACATCCGACCCGGGCGTTGACCGCAGCGCGGCGAGCGTCGCGGCGCCGCCGGTGGTCGCGACGCGCTGGGCCTCGCGCGACAGCGCCTCCTGCAGCACGCGCACGATCGATGCGCGCACCAGGCCGGGATCGCGGAAGCGCACCTCGGCCTTGGCGGGATGGACGTTGACGTCGACCTCGCGCGGATCGAGGGTCACGAACAGCGCCACCACTGGATGGCGGTCGCGCGGCAAATGATCCGCATAGGCGCCGCGCACCGCGCCGAGCATGAGCTTGTCGCGCACCGGCCGGCCATTGACGAAGAGATACTGCCCGAGCCCGTTGGCGCGGCTGTAGGTCGGCAGGCCGGCGAAGCCGGCGATCGCGAGCCCTTCGCGGCCGCCGCCGACCTCGACCGCATTGGCCCGGAAATCCGGCCCGAGCACGTCGCCAAGCCGCGCGAGCCGCCCCGACGGCCCGGGCAGCGCCGCGCCCCAGGTGACCGGCGCGCGTTCTTCTCCCGCAATCGTGAACGCGACGTCGGGCCGGCTCATGGCGAGGCGGCGCACCACGTCGCGGATCGCCTCGGCCTCGGTGCGGTCGGTCTTGAGGAATTTCAGCCGCGCCGGCGTCGCGAAGAAGAGGTCGCGCACCTCGACCCGGGTGCCGGCGCCGAGCGCCGCCGGCTTGACGATCGATTTGACCCCGGCCTCGACGTCGATCGCCCAGCCGTGTGGCTCGCCGGCATGGCGCGTCGCGATCGCGAGCCGCGCCACCGCGCCGATCGAGGGCAGCGCCTCGCCGCGAAAGCCGAGGGTGCGGATCGCCATGAGATCCTCGCCGTCCGCGAGCTTCGAGGTGGCGTGGCGCTCGACCGCAAGCGCGAGGTCGGCCTTGCTCATGCCGTCGCCGTCGTCGCTGACGCGGATGAGGCGACGGCCGCCGCCTTCGGTCATCACCTCGATGCGCTTTGCGCCCGCATCGAGGGCATTCTCGATCAGCTCCTTGACCACGCTCGCCGGACGCTCGACCACCTCGCCGGCGGCGATGCGGTTGATCAGAGCGGGATCGAGCTGGCGAACGGGCATCAGGTTTGGCGACTCAGGGCCTCGGCTGCGCGATCTTACAGGGGCGAATGGCGAGTAGCGAACGGCGAATGGGCCGCGACCTATTCCCATTCCCTATTCGCCACTCGGTCAATCCATCGGCGCCCGACCCTGCCGCATCGCCTTGATGCCGCCGCGCCGCTTCTTCGACTCGAGCCTTCGCGCGCGCGACGCCTTGGTGGGTTTGGTGGCCCGGCGCGGCACCGGCCGCACGGCGGCGGCGCGGATCAGCTCGAGCAGGCGATCGAGCGCGTCGGCGCGGTTGCGCTCCTGGGTGCGATGGCTCTGCGCCGTGATGACGAGCACGCCGTCGCGGGTGAGCCGCCTCCCCGCCAGGCGCTCGAGCCTCCCGCGCACCTCGTCGGTGAGCGAGGGCGAGCGGCGCACGTCGAAGCGCAGCTGCACGGCGGTCGAAAGCTTGTTGACGTTCTGCCCGCCCGGGCCGGAGGCGCGGATGAAGCTTTCGGCAAGCTCGCTCTCATCGAGCGTGATGTGGTCGGTGACGCGGATCATGGCGTTGATTCTGGTATTTCAAATCTATTCGCGCGCTGCCGGCTTGTCCCGTTCTTTGGCAAACTCATGACGCCCATGCCGAAAAATAAGGCGGGCGGCGCGTTGCACGGGCGTTTCAACCGCCCTAGGCTGCCCCTCCCCGAGTGCCAATCGCCTTCAATCTATCCAGGGAGATTTTTCATGAACCTGAAACTCGTCATCGCCGCCGCCGTCCTCGCCGCCACGCCGGCATTTGCGCAGGGCCAGATGGGCGGCCCCAACGCGCCGAAGGCGCCGAAGCCAAAACTCGCAGAGGTGAAAGCCGTCCTCGACAAGATCTCCGCCGACCCCGCCAAGGTGAAGACCTATTGCGATCTCAACAAGATCAACCAACAGATGTCGCAGGTCGACGAGAAAGACCAGAAGAAGATGCAGACCCTCGGCGATCAGGCCGACAAGCTCATGCAGCAGCTCGGTCCGGACTACGGCAAGATCATGGATGGTCTCGACTCGGTCGACGAGAACTCGGCGGAAGGCAAGCAGTACGCCGCGCTGTTCTCCGGCCTCGACGCCAAATGCAAGTAAGTTAGATCACCTGTCCGCAGAATTGCATCGGCCGGTCCGCTCCGCGGGCCGGCCGATGCCGCATTGATAGACCGAATCCGATGGATCGGGTCAGTGCGCCTTCACCATCGAGGGTGGCCCGCTCGGTCCAGGGCTCGCGCCAGGGTCGCCCTTGGCGACCGCCGGCTGCTCGCGCCCGACCATGGCGACCAGGAGGTTGCCGTCGAGCAGGCGCTTGGCGACGCGCTTGGCGTCGGCCGGCGTGACCGCGTCGATCAGGCCATTGCGCTTGTCGATGTAGTCGATGCCGAGATCCTCGACCTGCATCAGCACGAGCTGCGCGGCGATCTTGCTGGAGGTGTCGAAGCGCAGCGGGAACGAGCCCTTGAGATAGGATTTCGCCTTGGCGAGCTCCTCCTCGGTCGGGCCGCTCTCGGCGAGACGGTGGATTTCCTTCGTCGTCAGGGCGAGCGTCTCGTCGGCGGCCTCGCCGCGCGTCGCGGTCGACGTCATGAACAGCGAGGTGTGATCGAGCGGGGCCAGCGCCGAGTAGATCGAGTAGACGAGCCCGCGCTTCTCGCGCACCTCCTTGTAGAGGCGCGACGAAAGCGAGCCGCCGCCGAGGATGTGGTTGACCAGGAAGGCGGCCATGAAGTCGGGATCCTTGCGCGGGATGCCGGCGCCGCCGAGCAGCAGCACCGACTGCGGCACGTCGAGATCGACCTTGATGACGCGCCCGAGGCCCTGCGGGGCCACATCCGGCACCGGTTTCAGGTTTGCGTGCGCCGGCAGCGCGCCGAAGACCTTGTCGACGAGCGCGCCGGCGCTCGCCGCATCGATGTTGCCGACGATGCCGACCTTGAGGTTGTCGCGGGCGAACACGTTCTTCATGTAGGCGCGCATGTCGTCGGCGGTGATGCGCTTGACGCTGTCGGGCGTGCCGCGCAGCGGGTGGGCGTAAGGCTGGCCCGCGAACGCGGTCGCCCACCAGTTGTCGCTCGCGATGTCGTTCGGGCTCGTGCTCTCGCGGCGTAGGATCGCGTAGGTCTCGCCGCGGATGCGCTCGAGATCGGCCGGGTCGAGGCGTGGTGCGTTGATCGACGTGCGCATCAGCTCGAAAGCCGTGTCCTTGTTCTCGACCAGGGTGCGCAGCTGCCCGGAGAAATAGTCGCGCGTCGCCGAGAAGCTGAGCTCGATCGCCTTCGCCTCCAGCGCCTCGTGGAAGGCGGCCGACGGCAGGTTGCCCGATCCCTCGTCGATCGTCCCGGCGACGAGGCTGGCCACGCCCGGCTTGTCGGCTGGATCCTGGGTAGTGCCGCCGATGAAGGCGAAATCCATGGCAATCAGCGGCACGGTCGGCTCCTGGACGAGCCAGAACTCGATGCCGCCCGGGCTCACCACGCGATCGATCTTGGTCGCCCAGGCGGGCGCCGCGGCGGCGAGCAGGAGGGCGGCGCCGGCGGCAGCGCGGGCGGCGAACCGCGGCAGCGTGGGCATCGTAAGCTTCATGGCGAACATCACGAGTGTTTCTCCTGCGGAAGTTCCTTGACCAGGTAGCCGGTGACGGAGCGGCGGGCGTCGAGCCAGGTGCGGGCGGCGGCACGCACCTGCTCGGCGGTGACCGAGCGGATGAGGTCGGGCCAGGCCTGCACGTCCTTGACGGTGAGGCCGGTGCACAACGCGGTGCCGTACCAGCGCGCGAGCGCCGCCTGGTTGTCCTGCGCATAGACCGCCTGCGCGATCATGTGGGTCTTGGCGCGCTCGAGCTCGTCGGTGCCGACCCCGTTCTTGATCAGCTCGGCGATGACGTCGTTGATCGCCGCCTCGATCGCCGGAAAGGCGACGCCGGGCTGCGGCATCGCGAACACGCCGAGCGCCGAGTCGTCGAGCGCCGAACCCTGATAGAAGCCGCCCGCATTCACGGCGAGATGCGCATCGATGACGAGGGCGCGGTAAAGCCGCGAGGTCAAGCCGCTGCCGAGCACGTGGGCTAGCACCTCGAGCGCGGCGGCGTCCTTCCTCGATTTCGCATAGGAAGGCACGAGGTAGCTGCGCTGCAGGCTCGGCTGGGCGACGCGCGGATCGGCGAGCATCACGGTACGCGGCCCGGCCGGTTGCGGCTCCTGCGGCCGCGACCGCGGCGGCGGCTCGGCGACACGTGGCACCTTGGCGTAGGTCTTCTCCGCCAGCGCCTTGACCTCGTCGGCCGTGACGTCGCCGGCGATCACCACCACCGCGTTATTCGGCGTGTAGAAGCGGTGATAGAACGCGAGCGCGTCGGCGCGCGTGAGCGCCTCGATTTCGTGGTGCCAGCCGATCACCGGCCGGCCGTAGGGGTTATTGACATAGAGCGCCGCGTTGATCTGCGCGCCGAGCCGCGCCTCGGGGCTGTTGGCCATGCGCATGTTGTATTCCTCGAGCACCACCTTGAGCTCGGGAATGACGTTCGCGTCGCTCAGCACGAGCCCGGTCATGCGGTCGGCCTCGAACGCCATCATCTGCCCGAGGTGCTCGCGCGCGATGCGCTGGAAGAAGGCGGTGAAGTCGGCGGTCGTGAAGGCATTCTCCTGTCCGCCGAGCGCCGCGACCGTCTGCGAGAACTTGCCCTCCGGGTTCTTCGCCGTGCCCTTGAACATCAGGTGCTCGAGGAAATGGGCGAGCCCCGAGCGGCCCGGCGTCTCGTCGGCGGAGCCGACCTTGTACCAGACCATATGGGTCACGACCGGCGTGCGATGGTCGGGGATGACGACGACCTCGAGCCCGTTGGCGAGCGTGAAATCGGCGACTTCCGGGCCGCCGACGGCGTCGGCCCAAGCGCACGCAGCCGACGAGGCGAGCGGCGCGAGCCACAGCAGCGCCGCGAGGAGAAGAGCCGACCGCCGGGTCAGCGTGGATTTCGTCGTCATCATCAGTGGTCCGTTCGTAGCCCGGTGGTGGTCGAGGGTATGGCGCGGTTGGACCGTGTTCCGTCCTTGCGGAATCGGAACATGATCCGACTTTCCATCATCGCCGAACCGGCGTCCACCCTGCACCGGATGCGGGGCAGGCTCTCGCCGGAATATGCGCCAAGCTCCCGCGCGGCGCGAATGGCGCCCAGCGCGGAAGCATCAAGCTCGCGCGCTCGCGCTCAATGGTCGCCCTGGTCGGCGCCCTGCGTGACGCGCTCTTCCTGCGTCATCGCCTTGGGCTGGTTCGAGCTCGCGTGCACGCCATAGGGCTGCGCCGGCGACGGCGAACGATAGCCGGAAGGCGGATCGGTCAGGCTCGCGCGCGGCGGCTCGGCCTCGAACGTGGTGGTTTCGTCCTTGTTATTGCCGGTGAAGAAGTCCTTCATGCTGCCGAACAGGCCGGCCGTGTAGCCGAGCTCGGAAGGCTTGTACTGGCGCTGGTTGTCCTCGACCTGGTCGCCGCTCCGACGCATGGCCTGATCCTTGGCGCTCCTTGCGCCGTTGCGCAGCTCGTTGGGGCTGAGCTGGCGGCCGAGATCGTCCCACGAAAAGGTCTTGGCCTCGCGCTTGCGCTTGGCGGCGGCCTCGCGGCGGCGTTTCTCGTCCTGATCCACGGGCCATTGCGGATTGTTCTTGACCGCATCGGTTTGCGGCGGCGGCAGGTCGCGCGTCGGGGGCACGACGAGCGGCGGCCGCTCCTGGTAGTTGATGCCGTTGTTCTCCTCGCCGTTCCGCAGCCCGAAGCCGCGCAGCATGCTCTTGAAGAACTTGGTGTCGGGCAGCTCGTCGTCATCGTCCTGGGCGAGCGCGTGACCGATGCCGCCGGCAATGAGCAACAGGGCCGCGACCGAGGTCGCGACCAGGCGGCGGCGCAAGCCGTTTCGGATCTGCGAATGACTCATGGCGTTCCCCGTTTCGCCAAAGCGCGTCGTGGCGCACTCAATTTGGCGCATATCCTTTTCGTCGGACCGGCAACCACTTCGCCGGGATATGCGCTAGCGGCCCCATCACGGGCATCTATATCACGGATCGGGGCGCTTTTGCGGCGCCTTTCCCAATGTCCCAGCAAGGGTCGATTCGTAAAGGAGCCCAATCACGCCGGCGACAATGGCAGCATCCGCAAGGTTAAAAACGTACCAATTGAAGGTCCAGGTCGCTGTCGTGATGTGGAACAGCACGAAATCCGCGACCGCCCCGTAGACGGCCCGGTCGATGGCATTGCCGATGGCGCCGCCGATGATCAGCCCGAGGGCGAGCGCCGTGAGGCGCGATGGCGCACGCGACAGCCACATCCACAGCAGGACCACCGCGATCAATTTGACCGCCAGCAGCGCCCACTGGCCGAGCGGGCCGACCTGAGGAAACAGGCCGTAGCTGATCCCCGGATTCCACACCAGCACGAGATCGATGAACGGCCCGAGGCGCACCGGGCCGTGGGCCGCGACATAGGCCGCGAGGTCGAAGCCGCGCACCAGCCAGATCTTGAGCGCCTGGTCGGCCGCTGCCGTCAGCGCGGCGACTACCACGCCGAAGGCAGTCAACCGCCCATAGAGGTATTCTGATACGGTCATTTACTCGGCCGCCCGGCGCAGTGCGTCCCATTCCCGCAGCGCCTGCGCGTCGCGGGGGGTGACGTCGGGATATTCCGGGTCAGTGCCGACCAAAGGCGAGAGCTTGCGGGAGCGCGCGCACTTGCGCCCCTCGGCGGGCCGAAACTCGACCGCGACGCCGGCGACGTCGCCGAGGCGGAAGGCATCCGCCGGCCCCTCGCCCCGTACCACCGTGATGCCGGACGTGATCGCGACCTCAGCCATGTCGACGCCGTCGAGGGCCGCGAGCAGTGCCGGATCCGAGATGTAGATGACCGGGCCGGCCTCGAGCGACGAGCCGATCTTCTTGTCGGCGCGCGCGAGCTCGAGCGCGCCGGTGACGACACGCCGCACCTCACGCACCTTATGCCATTTCCCCGCCAGCGCGCCGTCCCGCCAGGCCGCCGGCACCGGCTGGAACTGCTCCAAATGCACCGAGCTGTGCGCCGAGCCCTGCGGGTCGGGGTAGCGCGCGAGCCACGCTTCCTCGGCGGTGAACGGCAGGATCGGCGCGAGCCAGCACACGGTCGTGCGGAAGATGTGCTCGAGCGCGGTCAGCGCGGCCTTGCGCGTCGTCGACGAGATCGGATCGCAGTAGAGCACGTCGCGGCGCACGTCGACATAGAAGGCGGAGATGTCGACCGTCATGAACTGGTTGAGCGCCGCGATGATGCGCTTGTAGTCGAAGTTCGCGTAGGCCTGGCGCACCAGCGCGTCGACCTCGGCGAGACGATCCAGCATTAGTCGCTCGAGCTCCGGCATGTCCGCATGCGCGACGCTGTCCGCCGGCTCGAAATAGGCGAGGCTGCCGAGCATCCAACGCAGCGTGTTGCGCAGCTTGCGATAGGTCTCGACCGTCGTCTTGAGGATCTCCGGACCGATGCGCAGGTCGTCGGCATAGTCGGAGGCGCATACCCATAGCCGCAGAATATCGGCGCCCGACTGCTTCATCACATCCTGTGGCGCCACCACGTTGCCTTCCGACTTCGCCATCTTGCGCCCGTTCTCGTCGAGCACGAAGCCATGCGTGAGCACAACGTCGAACGGCGCGACGCCGCGGGTGCCGCAGGATTCCAGCAACGAGGAATGAAACCAGCCGCGGTGCTGGTCCGAACCCTCCAAATACATCACCGTATCGGGCCCCCCGTCCTTCTTGCGGCGGATGCCGGCGAGGCCGGGAAAATGCACCGGGTCTTCCAGCACGAAGGCGTGCGTCGAGCCGGAGTCGAACCAGACGTCGAGAATGTCATCAACTTTCTGCCACGGCTCGTTGGCAAGCTCGCCGAGAAAGCGCTCGCGCGCCCCCGCCGCATACCAGGCGTCGGCACCCTCCTGCTCGAAGGCGTCGGTGATGCGCTTGTCGACGCGCGCATCCTCGAGGATCTCGACCGAGCCGTCGCCCTTCTCGCGCACGAAGACCGCGATCGGCACGCCCCAGGCGCGCTGGCGCGACACCACCCAGTCGGGCTTGCTCTCGATCATGCCGGTGATGCGGTTCTGCCCCGCCGCCGGCACCCAGCGCGTCGCCTTGATCGCCGTGAAAGCGCGCTCGCGCAGCGTGTCAGGCATAGCCGTTCGAAGAACGGCGTCGCTTCGCCCGCCTTTGGCGACAGCGTCATCGACGATCGGCTTGTCCATCGCAATGAACCACTGCGGCGTGTTGCGGAAGATCACCGGCTTCTTGGAGCGCCATGAATGCGGATACTGGTGCTTGAGGCGGCCGCGCGCGATCAGCATGCCGGCATCGACCAGCGCCTTGATCACCGCCTCGTTGGCGTCGCCCTTCGCGCCCTTGTCGGTGATGACGCGCTTGCCTGCGAAGCCCGGCGCCTGGTCGGTGAAGAAGCCATCGCCGTCGACCGTATACGGGATCGCCGTGTTGATGCCGTGCGCAGTAAGCTCGCGCCCATTCGCCATCCAGATGTCGAAGTCCTCGCGGCCATGCCCGGGCGCCGTATGCACGAAGCCAGTTCCGGCATCGGCGGTGACGTGATCGCCCGCGAGCAGCGGCACGGTGAACCCATATCCGTTGATGACGTTGCGCAATGGATGATCACATTCCAGCGCGGCCAAATCGTCCGCCGTGAGACTGGCTTTCCGTTCGTACGCAAGAACGCGAGCCTGCTTCATGACGTCGAGCGCAAGTGGATCGGCGAGCAAGAGATAATCGCCCACTTTCGCCCAATTGTCCGACGGCGCGTCTTTGATCAGGTAGATCCCATAGGAGACCTTCGGGTTAAAGCTGATCGCGCGATTGCCTGGGATGGTCCACGGCGTGGTGGTCCAGATTACGACTGCCAGGTTGCCCGGCAACATCGGCCGCACAACGGGCTTTCCATCTTTCGTCTCGGGTCGGAAGCCCTTTACCGGAAACTTCACCCAGACCGTATCCGAGACGTAATCCTCGTACTCGATCTCGGCTTCAGCGAGCGCGGTCTTCTCCACCACCGACCACATCACCGGCTTCGAGCCGCGGTAGAGCGTGCCGTTCTGCGCGAACTTCATCAGCTCGCGGGCGATCTGCGCCTCGGCAAAGTAGTCCATCGTCGAATAGGGATGCGCCCAGTCGCCCTCGACGCCGAGCCGCTTGAACTCGCCACGCTGCACGTCGATCCAATGGCTCGCAAAAGCGCGGCATTCCCTGCGGAACGCGACCAGCGCGGCTGGGTCGGAGAGATCAGGCTTGGGCTTGCCCCTCGAGCGGTAGTTCTCTTCCTCGATCTTCCATTCGATCGGCAGGCCGTGGCAGTCCCAACCCGGCACGTAGTTCGAGTCGAAGCCCATCATCTGCTGCGACCGGGTCACCACGTCCTTGAGGATCTTGTTGAGCGCGTGGCCGATATGGATGTTGCCGTTGGCATAGGGCGGCCCGTCGTGCAGGACGAATTTCGGCCGGCCCTTGGCATCCGCGCGCAGACGCGCATAGAGGCCGAGCTTCTCCCAGCGCGCGAGGATCTCGGGCTCCTTCTGCGGCAGCCCGGCGCGCATGGGAAAATCGGTCTTGGGCAGGAACAGAGTCTGGCTGTAGTCGCGTTCGGCGTCGGTCATGACGGCGGTATCTCAGGCTTTGGGATGGCGTGAAAGGCTCGGCAGTCCCGGTCTTCCGCCGACCCCGAGGTCACGCGGAAGCCGGGCCTATAATTCGCCGCGCGAACGACCCGATGACCGACGCATGTGGGGCAGACGCCATCATGGCGGGGGGTGTAGCAGACGAAGGCGGCCGCGGGAAGGCGCGTGAGGGCCACCGGGCAAAAGCGATGGTCCACCCTGGACGGGCGGGCCGGCTGTGCCATATTGCCAGATAATTTGGGCAAATGGCATGCGCAAACCGAGTTCAGGCCCCTCCGCAAGGCGGCCCATGCTCCCGGCCTCTCCGAGGAGGCACGCCACTATGCGCCCGATCCGACCGTAGTGACGGCAATCTCACCAGACGGCCTCCCCGGTGTTGCGGCGGTGCGCGCGACCCCGGCGGCGCTTGCTGATCTTGCGCGGCACGGTTACTCGGATGAGGAGATTTGGACCCTCGTCGTGCCGAAACGAACCCTGGCGCGGCGGGCTGCCGCCGATGAACCGCTGACGGTCGAGGAAACCGACAAGGCGCTGCGGCTGCAACGCATCGCCACCCTTGCCGATCGCGTGTTCGGCAGTCCCGCCAAGGCACATCGCTGGCTGCGCAAGCCGAAGCAGCTACTCGGCGGCCGGACGCCGGTCGAATTTCTCGCCAGCGAGTCGGGCGCGCGGCAGGTTGAAGAGATGCTCTACCAGATCGAGCACGGCATGTTCGCCTGAACGGGCGCCATGCGGCTCTGGCGCGTCTCCGATTTTGCCGATCTGACCGGCCAGGGTGGATTGCTCGCCGGCGCGCGCTGGCATTCGCGCGGCCGCCGGATCGTCTATCTCGCCGACCATCCCGCTGTGGCGCTCATCGAGCTGCTGGTCCATCTCGAGGTGGACGCGGCCGAGCTTCCCGACACGTTTCAGTTGCTCGCCGTCGATGTGACCGAGGACATCGCATCGGAGACGGTTGGCGGCCTCGATCTGCCGATCGGGCGGCAGAAGGACCCAACTTTCACCCGCACCGTGGGAGATCGCTGGCTTGCAGAAGGCAGAACCGCATTGCTGCAGGTGCCGTCGGCCCTCCTCCCTGCAACGTTCAACTGGCTCTTGAATCCGGTCCATATCGATGCGGCCCGCATCAAGATCGCGGAGATCATCGAGACGCCGTTCGATTCGCGGCTGCTGCCGCCGGCTAAACCGGCGGGAAAGCGTCGCCCGCGCGCGCGAGCGCGGCGCGGGCGAGGCCGCAATCCTCGTCCATCCGGCGGATCAGGTCGTCGACGGACGCGAAGGTGAGCTCCGGCCGGATCCAGTGAATGAAGGCGACATCGAGGGTCTTGCCGTAGAGGTCGCGGTCGAAGTCGAACAGGAAAATCTCCAGCAGCACCACGCCGTTGTCGAACATCGGCCGGCGGCCGAAGCTCGCGACCCCGTCGTAGCGCTGGCCCTCGAGCCCGACGCGTACCGCGTAAATGCCGTGCTTGAGCCCGCAGGCGGGGTCGAGCCGCACGTTGGCGGTCGGAAAGCCGAGCTCGCGGCCGCGTTTGTCGCCATGCACGACCTCGCCGCTCACGAACCACGGGTAGCCGAGCAGCTCCGCCGCCGCCTCGACCTCGCCGGCCGCGAGCGCGTCGCGGATCTTGCCGGAGGAGATGCGCGTGCCGCCGTCGGCGAAGGGCGGGACGACGTCGACCGTGAAGCCGTGCGTACGGCCGGCGGCGGCGAGAAAATCAGGCGAGCCGGCGCGGCCCTTGCCGAAATGGAAGTCGAAGCCGACGACGACGCCGGCAAGCGAAAAGCGCTCGACCAGGATGCGCCGCACGAAGTCCTCGGCCGACAGGGCCGCCAGCGCGGCGTCGAAGCGCATCACGATCGCGCCGTCGAGGCCGGTGGTGGCGAGGAGGCGCAGCTTGGTGCGCTCATCGCTCAGGCGAAAAACCGGCTCGTCCGGCCGGAAGACGGCACGCGGGTGTGGCTCGAAGGTCAGCACCGCGGTCTTGCGGGTGAGCTCGCGGCCACGCGCCAGGGCGACATCGATCACCGCCCGGTGCCCGCGATGAACGCCCTCGAAATTGCCGATCGCGACGACGCTGCCGTCGAGCGCGTGATCCGCCGGCGCGCGTGCGCGCTCGAGGTCACCGTGGACGACGATGAAGGGTGGCCGTGCGGACGAACGGTCGGGCATGGTTGCCGGAATGGATGCGGGAACTCTCGATGTCGCGGTGGACCCTTGCGTTTCGTATCGGGACAAGTCAAGCGATGTCGCGCGCGGCTCACCGGGCGCGTCGGCGACACGTATGACCTGGATCGCGCAATCATGGTTAATCTATTTCGTCGTGCCGTTTCGGGCCACAAAGGGGCGTGGCTCGACAAGTCGCCCCAGCGTCAAGCACACGGCAATCGTAGAGCTTTAACCGGATGTTCAAGGGCCCTTGCTAGCTTCGGCGCAATTGGAACGAGCCTGGGGACGTTCGGGCGTTGGGATCTGTCCGCGCAGCAAGGGCAAACAACGGGCGCGTCGGCGCTCGCTCGAATGAGGCGTAACGGAGCTGGGACATATGTCGGTCGACCTTTCGATGCCGGTGCTGGTGGTGGATGACTACAACACCATGATCCGCATCATTCGCAACCTGCTCAAGCAGATCGGTTTTGGCGACATCGACGATGCGGCGGACGGCTCGGCCGCGCTCGCGCGCATGCGCGAGAAACGCTACGGGCTCGTCATCTCCGATTGGAACATGGAGCCGATGACCGGCTACGAGCTGCTCAAGGAAGTACGCGCCGATCCGAGCCTGTCGAAGACCCCGTTCATCATGGTGACGGCGGAATCGAAGACCGAGAACGTGATCGCCGCCAAGAAGGCGGGCGTCAACAACTACATCGTAAAGCCGTTCAACGCGCAGACCCTGCAGAGCAAGATCGAGGCCGTATTTCCGGATTGATCCGCCGCACGGCGTTGCTTCCGAGCTCAAAAATGGCCGGGACATCCCGGCCATTTGCGTTTCAGGGTGGGATCACCATACCAGCCGGCGCATCACGGCTTTGGGGTACCTCTTCGCGCCGGCAAAAATCTTCTGCAGCAGGGCGGCGTCGGGGTTCTCCCGCCCGCCCAGCTCCTCGGCATGGATGCCGGCGGTGACGAACAGGCAGTCGATGCCGAAGGAGTTCGCCCCGGTGAGATCGGTGCGCACCGAATCGCCGATCGCCAGCACGCGATCGAGCGCCGGCATCTGCCCGCGCACCGCCGCAGCCCGGGCGAGCGCCATCTCGTAGATCGGCGCGTGCGGCTTGCCCGCATAGAGCACCTTGCCGCCGAGCGAGGCGTAGAGGTCCGCGACCGCGCCGGCGCAATAGACCAGCCGATCGCCGCGCTCGACCACGAGGTCCGGGTTGGCGCAGACCATCAGGAGGCCGCGCTTCAGCAGCTGGGTGAGCAGGGGACGGTAGTTCTCCGGCTGCTCGCGATCGTCGTCGAAGAGCCCGGTGCAGACCACGTAGTCGGCGCTCTCGGGCGGCGCGAAAGCCTCGATGCCGAGCTCGGAGAAGACCGAGACGTCGCGCTTCGGCCCGATGTGGAAGACGGTCTCGCCACGGCGGCGCACGATCACGTCGCGCGTCACGTCGCCCGAGCTGATGATGCCGTCATAGGCGTCGTGCGGCACGTGCAGCTTGTCGATGAACTCGCGCACCACGGCGGCGGCGCGCGGCGCATTGGTGATCAGCATCACGGTGCCGCCGCCGGCGCGGAAGCGCGCCAGCGCGTCGCATGCCGGCAAGGTCGCGGCGACGCCGTTGTGGACGACGCCCCAGACGTCGGAGAGGATGACGTCGTAGCTCGCGGCGAGCGGCGCGACATGCTCGATGAAAGCGGGCGCGGACATGCGCTCGATCAGGGCTGCACCGACGCCCGGCTTCAGTTGCGCGCGCTCGCGCCGCGCGCGAGCTGGGCGAGCGAGGAGACCCCGCGCACAGCCACTGGCGGCGCACCGCCACCAGACATCGCTGCCGGCAGCGGCGCGGGCGCGGTCGAGGCCGTCGGCGCGTCGCCAATCACGTCACCGCGGTCGCCGATCCCCTGCATCACCTCGGGACGGACCGGCCGCGGCGGCGAGAACAGGAAGCCCTGGCCGAACTTCACGTCGTAGTCGAGGAGGTCGACAACGGTCGCCTCGGTTTCGATCTTGACGGCGACGAGCTCGACGCCGTGGCGCGACAGGAGCCCGGCGAAATCCTGCGGATGGATGTCGGAGAGCGTAATGCCGCTGCGGTTGAGCAGCAGCGGCGCGGCGACCTTGACGAAGCGGAAGCCGCGCTCGGCGAGATCGCGCGGCTCGATGCGCAGATCCGTGACGTTGTCGAGCGAGAAGCGGTAGCCGCGCTGAGCGAGCGCCGCGAGGCTCTCGTTCTCCATCGGCCCCATGCCGCGCAACGCGGCCTGCGTGACCTCGAACACCAGCGCCGGCGCGATCGCCTTGTTCGCCTCCATGAACTCGGTGAACTGCGGAAAAGTCTCGGAATCGACCAGCGTCAAGGTCGACAGGTTGCAGAACAGGCCGATGTCCCGGTTCTTCGCCAGCAGCCGGCGCACCACCTGCACGCAGCGGAACATCATCAGGTTGTCGATCTTGGGCATCAGCCCGCCGGCTTCCGCATAGGGCAGGAAATCCGTCGCGGTGAGCGGCTCGCCGTCGCCGACCCGCAGGCGGGCGACCGCCTCGTAGTAGCGCACCTTGCGCTGCGGCAGCGTCACGATCGGCTGCAGGAAGAGATCGACCCGGTTGTTGTCGACCGCGTCGCGAATCATTCCGACGACGGCGTCGGGCTCCATGCCGTGGAAACGCCCTGCCGCGATGCGGGTTGGTAATGGTGCTGCCGGCGGCGACGGCGCGGCGACCGGTACGGGCGGGATCGATGGGGCAACCACCGGCGGGGCCACGGGCTCGGGAGGCTTCGCCTCCGCGATCGCGGCGGGTGCGAGTGGCGGCGTGGGGGGCGGCGCAAGAACGGGTGGCTCGGCGGGCGGCGGTATCGGCGGCAGTGGCGGCGGAGCCGCGATGGCCGCATCGACGGGCGCCGGCGCGACCGGCATCACCGGCAGCGGGGGCGGCACCGGCGGCGGCGCGTGCGCGATATCGGACGCCGGGGCGACCGGCACGGGCGCGACGCTCGGCGCCGCTGCAAGTGCGGGTTCGGCCGCGGGCGGAGGCGGCGGCGGCGTCGCAGTCGCGGGCGTGAGCCCTTTCAGTTGCGAGTCGTGCGCCGCGATGGTCTCGGCCATCTGCTGGATGAGGCCGCCGACCTCGCCGATTTCCGCATTGATGGGCTGCGTCACGGCGAGCGTCTTCTCGACCACGGCCTGCGCCTTGCCCTCGATCGCCGCGACCCGGCGGCCGAGCTCGGCCACCTGGCGCGCGAGGTCGGCGATCCCGCGTGCCAGGTCACCGATCTGCCCGCTGACATCGCTGCGATCGCTCAGCCGGGTGGTGACGGCGTTGTAGAGCGCGAGCCCGGTCAGCGCCGTGAGGGCGACGATCGAGGACTCGGTGCCGCTGAGGCCGAAGCGAAGATAGAGCACGGCGCCGACCGAGCAGGCGATCAGCACAATGCAAATGGCCACAAAAACGGCGCTCAGGCGTCCCATCCGCTACTCCACGCTGGCTTTCGCTGCGTCAGGCCGCTCAGGCTGGGCGTGATCGCGCCGATTCGCGCGGCCGGCGCCGCATGTTTACGTTCGATCGACCGCGACGCAAGCGCAATCAGGCACCGTTCGCGCAGGATCGCAACTCGGGACCGCAACTTGACCGGAAGCCGTCCCCACCTTCTCATGCTCCCCCGCTCCGAGGCAAGTCGATGAAGCTGCCAATGGACCTGCCGATGAACCTCACGGTTCCGACCCGCACGCGATGATCGCCACCCTCCTCGACCGGCTCGAGAAGCGCCCTCGCGAAGGCTTTGCGGCGTTCGCCGTGCTGCACGCGGCGCTGTGGACCTCGCTGCCGAGCGCACTCTACCCCAACCTGCCGCTCGACCTCATCGAGGCGCTGACCTACGGCCGCGAGTGGCAGCTCGGTTACGACAAGCTGCCGCCGCTGCCCTGGTGGATCATCGAGATCGCCTATCGGCTCGTCGGGATCGATGCGGTCTATTACCTCATTGCCGAGATCACGGTGCTGGCGGCGTTCGCGCTCGTATGGATGCTGGCGCGCCGCCTGATCGGGCCGCTCGGCGCGCTCGCGGCGGTGCTGATCGTCGACGGGCTGCACTATTTCAATTTCACCGCCGCCAAGTTCAATCACGACGTGATCCAGCTGCCGTTCTGGGCGCTCGCCGGGCTCACGTTCCACGGCGCGCTGCGCACCGGCCGCTGGCGCGACTGGGCGCTGCTCGGGTTCGCGCTCGGCATGGCGCTGTGGGCGAAATATTTCGTGGTGATGCTCGCGGCGCCGCTCGCGCTTTTCGTCCTGATCGACCGCGACGCGCGGCCGGCGCTCGAGACCGCCGGCCCCTACCTCGCGGCGCTGATCGCGTTCGCGGTTGCGGCACCGCATCTCGTCTGGCTGGTGCAGAACGATTTCCTGCCCTTCCACTATGCCGAGGCGCGCGCCGCGCCGGTGCGCGGCCTGCTCGATCACGTGCTGCATCCCTTCACGTTCGTGATCGGCCAAGTATTCTGGCTCGTGCCCGCCGCCCTGATCGCGCTGCCGCTGGTGGTGCCGCGGCCGGCGGCGCAGGCGCCGGCGGCCGACGCCTTCGACCTGCGGATCGTGACCCTGCTCACATTCGGCCCGGCGGGACTCCTGATCGCCGGCTCGCTGATCAGCGGCCGCGGCCTCATCACCATGTGGGGCTATCCGCTGTGGCTCTTTCTCGGCCTGTGGCTCGTGATGGCGACGCGGGCGCTCATCGAGCGGCCGCAGCTCGCCCGGATCGTGCTCACCTGGGGCACCGTGACGGCGCTCTATGCGGTCGCCTTCGTCGTCGACAACGGCATGCTGCCGTTCTTCCACAAGTACCGCGCCGCGATCTTTCCCGGCGACCGGCTCGGCGCCGCGATCTCGACGCGCTTTCGCGCAGCGACCGGCGAGCCGCTGCGCTACGTGATCGCCACCATGTGGCTCGGCGGCAATGTCAGCCGCTACTCGCCGGAACGGCCGCGCACCCTGATCGAGGGAAAGCCGGAGCGCGCGCCATGGATCGATCTGGCGGATCTCAAGCGCCACGGCGCCGTCGTGGTGTGGGACGGCGGCGGCGCCATGCCGACGGAGTACGCGCGTTTCGCCGCGGGCGCACAGGTGCAGCCGCCGCTCACCCTGCCCTGGCGCTGGGGGCGCGGGGCGCAGACGTTCGGCTGGGCGATCGTGCCGCCGATGCAGTAGAATGCGACGTCGACGCGGCCGCGGAGCGGCAAGGGACGGCGGTTCCCTACGAAAGTCTGGCGAAGCACTTTGGCGGCCTTCCCGATGACGAGCTCATCGAGAAATTCGCGTCGGGCGAATTGATCGACCTTGCCCAGGACATAGGGCGCGCCGAGCTTCGCAAGCGGCGTATCGATGCACCCAGGCGCGAGCCGGCGCCGCCGGAACCCATCCCCCAGAAGAGCCTCAGATCGCGGCAGACGCATTGCGGATATCACTCGCGAGCACCAAGCACGAGCCGCCATAAACTGCGATCTCGATGACCAGCCCGCGTTTCGCCGCCAATTCGCCCATTCGATCGAAAGCCTGCTCGATCAATTCGCGGGTGAGTTCGGCCGCCATTAAAAGCCGATCCGTGGGCGGCGCCGCCATGCTATCAGCGCCCATCTCTCGATTTCGAGATGGGCCCAACCAAGCCTTACGCCGCACCCGCCGCCACCGGCCGCCCGCGGCGCCAGTCGACGCCGATGAACATCACCATCACGGCGGCCGATACGCAGATCAGGCCCGACAGGATGAAGGCCTGCAAATAGCTGCCGAGGTCGGCGCGCATGAGGCCGGCGAAATAGGCCGCCGCGGAGGCGCCGATCTGGTGCGCCGCGAAGACCCACCCGTAGACGATGCCGGACTTCTCGCGCCCGAACGACGTGCCGATCAGCCGCACGGTCGGCGGCACGGTGGCGATCCAGTCGAGGCCGTAGAACACCGCGAACAAGCCGAGGCCGTAGAACGAGACGAACGAGAACGGCAGGTAGACGAGCGAGAGGCCGCGCAGGCTGTAATAGACCGCGAGCAGCACGCGGTTGTCGACGCGATCGCTCAGCCAGCCCGAGGCGGTGGCGCCGAGGATGTTGAACATGCCCATGGCGGCGAGCAACCAGGCGCCGGTTTCCGCCGGAATGTCATGGTCGAAGCAGGCCGGGATGAGGTGCGTGCCGATCAGCCCGTTGGTCGACGCGCCGCAGCAGAAGAAGCTGCCGGCGAGCAGCCAGAAGTCGCGCCGGCGCGCCGCCTCGGCGAGCGTGCGCAGCGAGTGCATGATGGGGTTGCCGATCGCGCGAGCCGGGGCCGGCTTCGGCGTACCCGTCTCGCCGTAGGGCACGAGCCCCACATCCTGCGGCCGCTCGCGCATCAGCAGCGCGACCACCGGGATCAGGACCGCGGCCACCACGGCGATCACCAGCACGGTCGCGCGCCAGCCGAAATGCGCCGTCACCCGCGTGAAGGTCGGAAGGAAGATGAGCTGGCCAGTCGCGGCGGCGCCGGTGAGCAGACCGATGACGAGGCCGCGCCGCGCCGTGAACCAGCGCGCCGCAACCACGGCGCCGAGCACATTGGCGATGGCGCCGGCGCCCATGCCGACCACCACCCCCCACAAGAGCACCAGCTGCCACGACTCGTGCATGAACCGCGTCAGCGCGACCCCGGTCGCGAGCAGCGCCAGCGCGCAGACCATGGTGCGGCGCAGGCCGAAGCGCTCCATGAACGAGGCCGAGAACGGGCCCATGACGCCGTAGAGCACGAGGCTCAGCGCGACCGCGAAGGAAATGGTCGCGCGCGACCAGTGGAATTCCTCCTCGAACGGCACCATCAGCACGCCCGGCGTCGAGCGCACGCCGGCGCCGACCAGCAGGGTGAGGAAGGTGACGCCGACGACGACCCAGCCGTAATGGAATTTGAAACGCAAAATGACTGCCCCGGTGAACGTCATCGCCGGTGTAGCCGTTCGAAGAACGGCGTCGCTTCGCTCGCCCATGTCCCGGCCATCCACGTTTTTCCTTATCCGTATGCGGTGAGCAAGACGTGGATGCGCGGGACAAGCCCGCGCATGACGCGGACCTATCAGGCAATTGCCTTGATGATCCGACCGACCTTGTCCAAGATCTCGTCGATCTCGTTCTCGCTCACGATCAGCGGCGGGGTGAGCTCGATCGTGTCGCCGGCGAGGCGGATCATCACCTCCTCATTGTGGAAGGCACGCTCCATCGCGGCGTAGCCGCGCTTGCCCACGCCGTCGGGCAGCGAGGCGAGATCGATGCCGGCGGTGAGGCCGACGGTGCGGATGTCGAGCACGTTGGGCAGGCCTTTCAGGCTCATCGCCGCGTCCGCGAATTTCGCCTCGAGCTGATAGGCGCGCTCGAACAGCTTCTCGTGGCGATAGACGTCGAGGGTGGCGAGTCCTGCCGCGCAGGCGAGCGGGTGGGCCGAATAGGTGTAGCCGTGGAACAGCTCCACCACATGCTCGGGGCCGCGCATGAATGCGTCGTAGATCGGCTTGCGCGCGATCACGCCCCCCATCGGGACCGAACCGGAAGTGACGCCCTTGGCGAAGGTGACGAGGTCGGGCGTCACGCCATAGCGCTCGGCCGCGAACGGGAAGCCGAGACGGCCGAAGCCGGTGATCACCTCGTCGAAGATCAACAGAATGCCGTGCTTGTCGCAGATCGCGCGCAGGCGCTGCAGATAGCCCTTCGGCGCCGGCAGCACGCCGGTCGAGCCCGCCATCGGCTCGACGATCACGGCCGCGATGGTCGAGGCGTCGTGCAGCGCGACGATGCGCTCGAGGTCGTCGGCGAGATGCGCGCCCCACGCCGGCTCGCCTTTGGTGAAGGCCTGCTCGGCACGATTGTAGGTCGCCGGCAGATGGTCGACGCCGGCGAGCAGCGTGCCGAACAGCTTGCGGTTGGCGACGATGCCGCCGACCGAGATCCCGCCGAAGCCGACGCCGTGGTAGCCGCGCTCGCGCCCGATCAGCCGGGTGCGCCCGCCCTCGCCTTTGACCGCGTGATACGCGAGCGCGATCTTGAGCGCGGTGTCGACCGCCTCGGAGCCGGAGTTGCAGAAGAACACGTGGTCGAGGTCGCCCGGCGCGAGCGCCGAGATGCGGCTCGCGAGCTCGAACGATTTCGGATGACCGCTCTGGAACGACGGCGAGTAGTCGAGCTCCGCCGCCTGCGCCTGGATCGCCGCGACGATCGGCGCGCGATTGTGCCCGGCATTGCAGCACCACAGGCCGGCGGTGCCGTCGATCAGCTTGCGACCGTCGGTGGTGAAGTAGTGCATGTCCTTGGCGCGCGCGATCAGGCGCGGCGCCTTCTTGAAGGCGCGGTTCGAGGTGAACGGCATCCAGAAGGATTCGAGGTCGTTCGGAACGGTGGCGACGCGCGCCGCGGATGTCTGTGCCATGGTCGAGTGCCTTGTCGATTCCCTTGCCGCTGATGGGGGCGGCTGCTACCACCCGCCCCACCGGATGTAGCACCACAATGGCCGATAAACCCGACAAATCCAACAAGCTCAAAGCGCGCCTGCCGCGCGGGCTGATCGACATCGGCCCGGCCGAGATCGCGGCGACGCGGCGCATGATCGAGACAATCCGCCGGGTCTACGAGCTCTACGGCTTCGAGCCGGTCGAGACCCCCGCGATCGAGTACACCGATGCGCTCGGCAAGTTCCTGCCGGACCAGGACCGGCCGAACGAAGGCGTATTCTCGTTCCAGGACGATGACGAGCAGTGGCTCTCGCTGCGCTACGATCTGACCGCGCCGCTTGCGCGCTATGTGGCCGAGAACTTCGACGCGCTGCCGAAGCCCTATCGCAGCTATCGCTTCGGCTGGGTTTTTCGCAACGAGAAGCCCGGGCCGGGACGCTTCCGGCAGTTCATGCAGTTCGATGCCGATACGGTTGGCAGCGCATCACCGGCGGCGGATGCGGAAAACTGCATGATGATCGCCGACACCCTCGAGGCGCTCGGCATCGCGCGCGGCGGCTACGTCGTGAAGGTCAACAACCGCAAGGTCCTCGACGGATTGCTGGAGACACTCGGCGTCGGCGGCGAGCAGAACGCCGGCAAGCGGCTCGCGGTGCTGCGTGCAATCGACAAGCTCGATCGCCTCGGCGCGGGTGGTGTGGCCGATCTGCTCGGCGAGGGCCGCAAGGACGAGAGCGGCGACTACACCAAGGGCGCGGGGTTGGACCGCGCCCGCATCGATAATGTGCTTCGCTTCGTCGGGTACAGCCATTCGGCCGAGAAGGGTTATCAGCCCGATCCGCTGCTGACCGCGAGCGGGCAGAGCAACGAGGAGACGCTGCGGCTGTTCGGCGAGCGGGTCCAGCTCGGGCCGAGCGGGGTCGCCGGCGTCGACGAGCTCAAGGCGATCGCCGCGCTGGTGCGCGCGGGCGGCTATGACGGCCGCATCGTCATCGATCCGACGATCGTGCGCGGTCTCGAATACTACACCGGCCCGGTCTACGAGGCGGACCTCACCGGCCACCTGCGCGACGAGAAGGGGCGGCCGGTGCGCGTCGGCTCGGTCGCGAGCGGCGGCCGCTACGACGGGCTCGTCTCGCGCTTTCGCGGCGAGCCGGTACCGGCGACCGGATTCTCGATCGGCGTCTCGCGCCTCCAAGCCGCGCTGACCCTCGCGGGCAAGCTCGACGGCGAGGCGCAGGCCGGCCCGGTGGTGGTGACGATCTTCGATCAGGGGCGGCTCGCCGATTATCAGAGCATGGTGTCGAGCTTGCGCGCCGCTGGCATCCGCGCCGAGCTTTATCTCGGGTCGGGCAAGTTCGGTCCGCAGATGAAATATGCCGACAAACGCAGGGCGCCGTGCGTGGTGATCCAGGGCTCCGACGAGAAGGCGAAGGGCGAGGTGCAGATCAAGGACCTGATCCTCGGCGCCGAGATCGCCGGGCTGTCCAAGGATCGCGACGACTATCTGCAGAAGCAGGCCGAGGCGCAGTTCGCGGTGCCGCAGACGCAGCTGGTCGAGGCCGTGCGCAAGGTCTTGGCGCGGCACAACTCCCCAAAGCATTAATTAACTTCTGCCTCAAGGTGAGGAGGCGCGCGCAGCGCGCCGTCTCGAACCATGGCCAAGAGCACAAGCGGCGCCACGCGGGCCGCCCTCGTCCTTCGAGACGCCTCGCGCGAAGGCGCGCGAGGCTCCTCAGGGTGAGGGCAGGGCTGGCGATTTGTCCTGTTGTTACAGGTTCTTAACCGAAATCACAGAGCCGCGGAGCGGGCCGCTCCTTTATTAAGCGCATGCGCTGATCATCATCGAAACGCCAAAGGCCTCGTGCTACACGGGCGGCCCTGAAAGAACTGGACGGGAACGAGGATCAACCCATGAGCGAGGCGACGAAGGACACGCGCGCGGAAGCGCTCGTCGCCTCCTATGAGCGCGCCGGGTATGCGCGCGTCGCGCCCGCGATCCTGCAGCCGGCCGAGCCGTTCCTCGATCTCTCGGGCGAGGACATCCGCCGGCGCATGTATCTCGTCAGCGACGCGGCGGGCGGCGAGCTGTGCCTGCGGCCCGATCTCACGATTCCGGTCGCGCTCGACTATCTCGCCTCCCCCGACGCCGGCCGGCCGGCGAAGTTCTGCTATCTCGGCCCGATCTTCCGCCAGCGCGAGGATGGCCCGGCCGAGTTCAGCCAGGTCGGCATCGAGACCTTCGGCCGCGGCGACACGGCGGCGGCCGATGCCGAGACGCTGGCGCTCGCCGTCGAGGCGACCGCGCTCTACGGCCTAGCCAAGCCGACCATCCGCATGGGCGATCTTTCGCTTTTCTCCACCTTCATCGGCGCGCTCGATCTCGCGCCCGCGTGGAAGCGTCGCCTCGCCAAGGACTTCAATCGCAAGACCAACTTCGCGCATGACCTCGATCGTCTGGTCCTGGTGCGGCCGAAGGGCGCGCCCGAGTACCAGGGCGTGCTCGCCGCGCTCGCCAATTCCGATCCCAAGGGCGCGCACGCGCTCGTCACCGATCTGCTCTCGATCGCCGGCATCACGGCGGTCGGCGGCCGCTCGGTCGGCGAGATCGCCGATCGCTTCCTCGAGCAGTCCGCGCTCGGCGCCGGCAGCGCGCTGCCGGGCGAGACGCGCAAGCTGATCGAGCGCTTCCTCGCCATCAGCGGCGACCCCGACGAGGCGCTGGTCGAGCTGCGTGTGCTCGCGGCCGACGCCAAGCTCGACCTCGGCCTGGCGCTCGATCTGTTCGAAAGCCGCGCCGGCTTCCTGGCGACGCACGGCATCGACCTCAACGCCATCGCATTCTCGACCGCCTATGGCCGCGGGCTCGACTACTACACCGGCATGGTGTTCGAGCTGCACGATCCGAGCGGAAAGGTGAAAGGCGAGCTGGTCGCGGGCGGCCGCTATGACGGGCTGTTTGCCCGGCTCGGCTCGCCGACCCCGGTGCCCGCCGTCGGCTTCGCGGTGTGGCTCGACGGCCTCGTCGCGCTCGGCGGAAATCCAGGGGGCGAGCGATGAGCGCGCTGATCATCGCAGTCCCCGCCAAAGGGCGCCTGCAGGAGAACGCCGAGGCGTTCTTCGGCCGCGCCGGGCTGACGCTGGTCAAGCCGCGCGGCGCGCGCGACTACCGCGGCGCCGTCGCAGGCCTCGACGAGATCGAGGTCGCGTATCTGTCGGCCTCGGAGATCACCGAGCAGCTGGCGCAAGGGGCGGTGCACATCGGGATCACCGGCGAGGACCTGGTGCGCGAGAAGATCGCGCGCACCGACGACAAGGTGGTGCTGCTCGACGGGCTCGGCTTCGGCTTCGCCAACGTGGTGGTCGCGGTGCCGCAGGCGTGGATCGACGTGCGCAGCATGGCCGACCTCGACGACGTCGCGACCGCATTCCGCCTGAAGCATGACCGCCGCATGCGAGTCGCGACCAAGTACATCAATCTGACGCGCGGCTTCTTCGCCCGCCACGGCATCATCGACTACCGCATCGTCGAGAGCTCCGGCGCGACCGAGGGCGCGCCCGCAGCCGGCACCGCCGAGCTCATCGTCGACATCACCACCACCGGCACGACACTGGCCGCGAACGCGCTCAAGATCATCGACGACGGCACCATCCTGCGCTCGCAGGCGAACCTCGTCGCCGCGCGCGGCGCCGACTGGAGCGCTCCCGCGCGCGAGACCGCGCGCCTCGTGCTCGACCGCATCGTCGCCCACACCCGCGCCCGCGCGTTCCGCGAGGTGAGGACGCGCTTCAAGGGATTGGACGAGACGCTGCTCGCGACAATGAAGCAGCGTTTCGGCGTCGTCGCACCGTATGGCGGCCCGACCTCGTCCGGGATGATGACGCTGCACTGCCCGCCCGCCGAGGTGCACGCGCTGGCGACCTTCCTGCGCGAGCATGGCGCCGAGACCGTCGTGGTGGCCCAGCTCGACTACGTGTTCGCGCGCGACAATCCGCTGTACGAGAAGCTCGCGGCGAAGATCTAATCTAATCTTGCGCCGTCGCTGGGCGGCGGCGAAACACCACGAAATGCGACAGCGAGAAGTTGACCACGAAGCTCGCGAGGATCGCGCACGCTTTCGCGGCGGCGAGCTGCGCGGATGGCTCGGCCAGCACCAGCGGCGCGAGCTTCGCGGCGATCAGCAGCGCCGTCGTGTTGGCGACGAGGCCGACGATGCCGGAGACGACGAAGGTCGCGTAGGCGCGCCAGCTCAGTCGACGGCCCGATTCCGCCGCGAACGTGAACAGCGAGTTCATCACATAGGAGCACGAGACCGCGACGGTCCACGACAGCATGTTGGCGGCGACCAGCGGCAGGCCGAACTTCCACGCGCCGATCCAGAACATGCCGAAATCGATGAGCGTATTGACGACGCCGACGAGCCCGAAGGCGACCGCCTTGCGCAGAAAAGCAAGGCGTGGCGCGACCGCCGCGGTGGCGCGCGGAAAGCGGAACTTGAGCTGCTCGATCACCGTCATGGTCACGATCCCGGCCCCCGCTTAGCATGCCCATCCGGACCTGCCGAGCGTGATTGCGGCAGATTGCGCCGAAATGATTACTCGTTCACCGCCAATGCCTTGTGCCGACCTTGCGGCAACCGGCGAGGGGACAAGTCGGCGCCACTTGCGCTATACAGGACGGCGAAAGGAAGGCGCTCGCCCACGTCATGACCGCGACACCCCTGCCCCGTGCCAATGACCGGACCGACGTCGCCAAATCCGGCGCGTCCGCCGGCCTGTCGATCATCGTTCCCGTCTACAACGAGGCCTCCGGCCTCGCGGAGCTGCATGCGCGCATCGCCGAGGTCGCGCGCGAGTTGCGCCGCACGCGCGGACTCGCCTGCGAGATCATCTATGTCGATGACGGCAGCCGCGATGATTCCTGTGCGGTCGCGCGCGGGCTGCCGCCGAACGGCGTCGACGTGCAAGTGATCGCGCTGTCGCGCAACTTCGGCAAGGAGGCGGCGCTGATGGCCGGCCTCGACCACGCGCGCCGCGGCGCCGTGCTGTTCATGGACGGTGACGGCCAACATCCGCCGGCGCTGATCGGCACCCTGGTCGATCACTGGCTCGAGGGCGGTTACGACGTGGTCTACACCGCGAAGGCGACGCGCACCAACGAATCGGCGCTGCGCCGGCTCGGCGGCCGCGGCTTCTACGCGCTGATCAATTGGGGCGCGCGGGCGAAGATCCCCGAGGATGCGGGCGATTTCCGCCTGCTCTCGCCGCGCGCCACCGCGGCGCTGCGCCAGCTGCCCGAGCGCAACCGCTTCTTCAAGGGGCTGGCGAGCTGGATCGGCTTTCGCCAGCTGCGGGTCGACTACGAACCGGCTGCGCGCCAGCACGGCAAGACCAGCTGGAGCTACATGAGCCTGCTCGGCCTTTCGGTCGAGGGGCTGACCTCGTTCTCGGTCGCGCCGCTGCGCGTCGCGAGCCTGCTCGGCATGCTGCTCGCCGCGAGCGCGCTCGTCTTCGGCATCTGGATGGTGATCGAGGCCTTCGTCGACGCGCACCCGGTGCCGGGCTATCCGTCGCTGATCGTCAGCATCATGGTGATCGGCGGCGTGCAGCTCCTGATGATCGGCGTCATGGGCGAATACCTCGGCAAGATCCTCTCCGAGATCAAGGCGCGGCCGGTCTATTTCGTCGCCGAGCACAGCGTGAAGGCGGCCGAGGAGGAGACGGCGCGCACCGCCGCCGAGTGACGCTTTCCCCCCGCGCAAGGGGTTGTGCTGCCACGAAAATCGCGGCGGAGCGCCGCAGCCGGCAGTCCGCTTTCCCACTCGATTTCATCCTCCTGCCATTGCGCGCGACTATCCGGCTCCCGATATCAGGCCCGGCCGGTTACCGGAGGACGCCATGACCCCGCAGGAACGCCAGCTCATCGCCCAATTGTTCGACCGTCTTGGCGCGCTGGAGAGCGCGCCGCGCGACCCTGACGCCGAGCGCGCGATCGCCGAAGGGCTCGCGCGCGCCCCGCATGCGACCTATCCGCTCGTGCAAACTGTGCTGGTGCAGGATGAGGCGCTCAAGCGCGCCAATGCACGCATCGCCGACCTCGAAGGCCAGCTCCAAGCCACCGGCGCCGAGCCGCCGCGCCAGGGCGGCTTCCTCGACAATATGCGCGAGGCACTGCTCGGCCGCGACGACCGGCGCGGCTCGGTTCCGACGGTGCGGCCGGGCGCGGCGAGCGCGGGCCCGCCGCCGGTGTGGAATAGCGGCGCCCCCGGGCCATCGGCCTATTACGGCCAGCCCGGTTATGCCCAGCCCGCGATGGGGCAACCGATCGGTTCGGGTGGCTCTTTTCTCGGCACCGCCGCGGCTTCGGCCGCCGGCGTGATCGGCGGCGCCATGCTGCTCAACGGCATCCGCTCGATGTTCGGCCATTCCTACGGCCCCGGACCCGGCGCCTACGACGCGGGCATTGCGCCCGATCCGGCGAGCTCGCCGTGGACCGACGCCTCGAACAGCGACCTCGCCCGCCAGGCCGGCATCGACAATATCGGCGGCGGCAGCGACCGCGCCGGCTTCTTCGGCGGCGGCAATGATGACGTGCAGCCCGAGGACACCGGATACGCCGACAGCGACGACAACAGCGATCTCGCCGACAGCGATTTCGGCGGCGACGACAACTCCGATCTCGCGTAGCTACTTCGTCATTGCAACGCGTGCGCGGCACGCCTTCGCGTCATTGCGAGCGAAGCGCAGCAATCTCGCGCCATATAGGCATGAGTGTGGGGATCGAGATTGCTTCGAGTTCGCTCGCAATGACGGTGGCGGTCAGATGACGATCACGCGGGTGCCGACCTTGACGCGGCTGTAAAGGTCGATCACGTCCTCGTTGCGCATGCGGATGCAGCCGGAGGAGACCGCGCCGCCGATCGTCCACGGCTCGTTCGAGCCGTGGATGCGGTAGAGCGAGGAGCCGAGATACATCGCGCGCGCGCCGAGCGGGTTCTCTGGCCCACCCGCCATGAAGGTCGGCAGATAAGGCTGGCGCGCGATCATCTCCGGCGGCGGTCGCCAGTCCGGCCACTCGCGCTTGGCGGTGATTTCCTTCACGCCCGCCCAGGCGAAGCCGGGACGGCCGACGCCGATGCCGTAGCGCCGCGCGACGCCGCCCGGCTCGACCAGGAAGAGAAATCGGTTCGGCGTATCGATGATGATGGTGCCGGGCTTCTCGCTCCCCGTATAGGCGACGGTCTGCGGCAGGAATTTCGGATCCAGCGCGGGATGCGCGCCCTCCTCGTCGGCGGCGGGCACGGCCGCGGCTGGCGCGGCCGCCTGATAGCGCGGCGGCGGTGCCGCATCGTTTGCACTGCCGCCGCCGAACAGGAACTGGATCAGGCCGCCACCCATGTCGCCGCGCGCGGCCACGCGTGTCTGTGCTTGTGCCGGCGCTTGCGGCGGACCGGACGGCGCGATCATCGCGCGGTCGGCATCGCGCGGCGGCTCGAGGGAGAGCGGCGCCGCCAAGGCGGGTAGCGCGGCAAGGACGCTTGCCAAAGACGCACCGGACAGGGCGCGGAAAACGAATGAAGACATGATACGGGACACGACACGGGACATGATACGGGACATGGGACGTACTCTTTACTGATCGTCACAACGCCGCCACGCCGAGCGCGCAGCCGCGTATCCGCACTACAAGAGGGAAATCGCCAGCGATCGGTTAATAACGAAGCCTTATCCTTAACGGGCAGGCGCGAAACGACCTGTTCACGATGTCATGGTTTATTTTGCCTCAAGGCCCATGGTTAACGTCTGCCTTCCCGCGACATTCACATCGTCACAATTGTTTGGCGCCGAAACCGCGCGTTAAGCGTCGACCTGTTAGAAGAAGTTCCGGTTTTTGAGGGTTTGGGAATGCCGGCGCAGCGCAAGATTTTCCGCATCGAGCAAATGGGCGCCGACGGCGCCGCCGACCCGGCCATCGATTTTCGCGTCTCGCTCGAGGCCGATTCGATGCCGATCGAGGCGGGCGCGCCCGTCTCCGACATCGAGTCCGGCCGCCGCCATCACGAGCTGCTCGCCGAGATCAAAGCGCTGCGCGCGCTGGTCGAGCCGAAAGACGACGCCCAGCGCATGCTGGAGACCTACCAGGTCCAGCTCGCCGAGATGCAGAAGCTCAAGAACGAGCTCGTCATCATCCACACCGCCATCACGCGCACCAAGCAGGAGATCGCGACGCTGCACGTTTCCGGCTTCACCGGCGAGCAGGCCTCGCGCATGACGCACGAGCTCGACGCAGTGGTCAACGGCACCGAGCAGGCGACGCAGACGATCCTCGGCATGGTGGAGGAGATCGACGGCATCGCTTCCTCGATGATCGACGGCGAGCAGGACCAGGAGAAGGCGGTCGGAAAGGAGATCCAGGACCGGGTCGTCAAGGTGTTCGAGGCCTGCAACTTCCAGGACATTACCGGCCAGCGCATCTCCAAGGTGGTCAACACCTGGAAGTTCATCGAGAGCCATATCGGGCAGATGATGGAAATCTGGGGCGGCATCGACGCCTTCAAGGATTTCATCCCCGACGCGCCGGCGGAGCCGGAAGGCGACGACGCGCTGCTCAATGGCCCGAAGCTCGACAACGACGTCGGCCACGCGTCGCAGGACGATATCGACGCGCTCTTCCCTTAAGCGAATGGCGAATCGCGAGTGGGCGAGAATCCTCTGCCCCTCTACTCCCCTATTCGCTATTCGCTATTCCGCATTCGCCCCGCTCAAATCGGCTTCGCCATCACGGTCGCCGAGGCCGGGCACAGTTTTGCGAACTGCGCCGTGGCCGCGATCGCGGCCGGCACGCGATCGCGCGCGCAGGGCGCGTAACCGAGCCCGCTGAAGAAATCGACCGAGCTCTCGGTGAGCAGGTAGATCGCCCGTGCGCCGCGGACATGCGCCTCGATCTCCATTTTCTCGACCATTGCGCCGCCGATCCCCTGCTGGCGCAACGGCGGCAAGGTCACGAGCGAGCGCAGCAGCGCGTCGGAACCGTGCACCTCGATGCCGGCGAAGCCCACCGGCACGTCGTCGCGTTCGAACCGCCAGAAGAGCGGACCTTCGGCCTCGACGTCGTCGACCGGCAGGCCGGCGCGCGCGAGCGTCGCCTTGAGCCCGTCGCGTTCCCAGGTCGCGAGCGGCTGCGCGAACAGCGGCGGGCTCGACCGCTGCACTAGAGGATGTCCTCGAGCCGCTCGGGCGGGCGGCACAGTCGTGTGCCCTTGGCGGCGCGCACAACCGGCCGCTCGATCAGGATCGGGTGCGCACGCATGGCGCCGATCAGCGCGGCGTCCGAGAGCTTGTCGTCGTCGAGGCCGAACTCGTCATAGGGCGTGCCGCGTCGCCGCAGCAGGTCACGCGGCGTTGCGCCCATCTCCTCGAGCACCGCCTTGATGTCCGCGACGCTGGGCGGCGTCTTGACGTAATCGACGATCGCCGGCTCGATCCCCTTGGCGCGGATCATCTCGAGCACCTTGCGCGAGGTGCCGCATTTGGGGTTGTGCCAGATGGTGACGGGCGGCCGGCCTTTGGCCGCGCCCTTTGCGGCGGGCTTTGCGGCGGGCTTTGCGGCGGGCTTTGCGGCGGGCTTTGCGGCGGCCTTGGGCATCAGGTGGTTTTCTTCTTCTTCACTTTCGGCTTGGGCGTTCCGGGCGGCGGGCAGCGCACCAGCAGCATGGTGCCGTAGCGGCCGGCCACCTCAGGGTCGACCCATTTGAGGATCAGCACGCGGCCGTCGAAGGAAACGACCTCGCGGTCGTCGGCGCCGCCCGGATCCGGCCCCGGCCCGATGAAGGTGTGGCCGTCGGCGCTCGCCTTGATGAGCATGTCCTGCACTTGCGGGCTGTCGTGGCCGAGCATGGCGACGCCCTGCGAGCCGCGGTTGATGACGTAAGGCTGGGTGCAGCCGTTGCGCGCCGCGACCTCGGTGCGCGCCTGGTCCTCGGGCCGGTGGAACGAGGCGATGCCCCAGCGTCCAACGATGTCGTCAGCTCTGAGGCTCGGCTGCGCCGGCGGTCCGGGCGGCGGCGCCGCCGGCGGTGGGGGCTGGTCGTTGCCCCAGCTCGGCATCGACAGCGAGGGCATGCTGCCCGAGCAACCCGCGAGCAGGAGGCCTGCGGCCACGATGGCGGGTGAAAGTCGCAGCATGGAACTCGCCATGGATACTCTCCTGCGAACGTCGTAACTCGACTTCGGCTCGCGGTAGGCGCCGTGGATGCGCTGCCCGGATGGCAGCGGCAAGGCGGACCAAGCCTTTACTCTGCCCGAGGCGCCTAAGGATATGGTTAATATTCGTCGACGACCAGCGGTAAGGGCGGAACCTTGGGCCCGACCCGCGCTGTGCCGGCTTACCGCCCTCGCCGCCCTCTCAGCCTTTGGGCGGACTGGGCAGCACGTCTTCCTTGATGTTCATGGCATGAATGTCGGCGGGATCGGGAAAGTCGTAATCGCTCCTGAGACCGGCCGCGTGGATGCCGGCGACGGCAGCGAGGTCGTCCATCTCGTTCACGTCGCCGGTCACGCCGATCGCACCGACCACCTCGCCCTGCCCGTCGCGGATGAGCTGCCCGCCACCTTCGAGAAACATCGGGCCTTGGGCGAGGCTTTGCAGGTTCTCCATGAAGATCGGCTTCTCGCGCGACTTCTGCAGCACCAGCCGCGAGGAGCGGCCGAGCGAGAGCGCCGCATAGGCTTTGCCGTAGGCGATCTCGAAGCGCAGCAGCGCCGAGCCGTCTTGCTTCAACGCCGCCTTCACGTGGCCGCCGGCGTCGAGCACCACGGCCGTGAGCGGCCGCAGCTTGCGCCGGGCCGCCTCCGCGAAGGTCCCGGAAATGATTTTCATCGCCTCGTCGAGGCTGATCGCCCGCATGATCCTCTGTCTCCCCGCCCTCGTGTTCCGAGAGCGGGCGAATTTGTATGTATGATCGCCGCCGCGGGCAACTGCCAAGGCGGAAAGACCGATGGGTAGGCCGATGAATGGGTTCCGGTGGACGCTGGTCGTGTTGGCTGCATTCGCGTTGGGCGCGAGCGATGCTGCCGAGCTGACGCGCCTGCGCGTCAACGCGTTCCCCAACGCCAAGGCGCTGCCGCTCCACATCGGCCTCGGCCAGGGGATCTTCGCCCGCCACGGCATCGCGCTCGAGCTGCAGCTCACCGACAGCTCGCGCAGCCAGCGCGACGGCCTTGCGGCGGGGCGCTTCGACATCGCCCAATCGGCGCTCGACAACGCGGTCGCGATGATCGAGGTCGCCAAGCAGGACGTCGTGATCCTCGCCGGCGGCGACAGCGGAATGAACGAGTTCATCGTGCAGCCGGACATCGGCTCGTTCGCCGACCTCAAGGGCAAGACCATCATCGTCGACGCGCCCGACACCGCCTACGCGCTGCAGGCGAAGAAGCTGCTGCTCAAGTTCGGGCTGCGCGAGGGCGCCGATTACACCGTCAAGCCGGTCGGCGCCGTGGTCTATCGCTACAAGGCGCTGATCGACGACAAAAGCAATGCCGGCGGCGTCCTCAACCTGCCGTTCAACATCGAGGCGGAGGCGCATGGCTTGAAGAGCCTCGGCGGGCTGATCGATCTGCTCGGCCCCTACCAGGCGGCAGGGGCCTTCGCGATGCGCCCGTGGGTGCAGGCCCATGCCGACACGGTCGAGCGCTATCTCGCTGCCTATGTCGAGGCCCTGCGTTTCGTGCGCGATCCCGCCCACAAGGGCGACTGCATCGCGCTCATGCGGGACAAGCTCAAGCTGTCCGACACGATTGCCGAGCGCACGTATGCGCAGCTCGTCGACCCGGGCTTCGGCTTCACGCCCGACGCCAGGTTCGACCGGCAAGGCTTCCGCAACATGCTGTCGCTGCGCGCCGAGATCGAGCGCAAGGACGGCGCAACGCCGGTGGCATCGGAAAAGTATGTCGACCTCAGCTACTACGATCGCGCGTTGCGGGCCGCCACTTCCCGGCGCATGCCTTGACACTCCGATCCCCAGGCCGTATTTCCCGCCCGGCACTTGGCACTCCCGATCAGCGAGTGCTAACCGCCTGCCAAAACGACAGTTTCAGTCCACCAGGCCGCGTTCGCGGCGACGAGGAAACCATGGCCAAAGCAGCGAAGTTTCGCCCCCTGCACGACCGGGTGGTCGTGCGCCGCATCGATGCCGAGGAGAAGACCGCCGGCGGCATCATCATTCCCGACACCGCCAAGGAGAAGCCCTCGCAGGGAGAGATCCTCGCGGTCGGCCCGGGCGGCCGCGACGAAAGCGGCAAGCTCATCCCGATCGACCTCAAGGTCGGCGACAAGGTGCTGTTCGGCAAGTGGTCGGGGACCGAGGTCAAGCTCGACGGCCAGGATCTCCTGATCATGAAGGAGTCCGACATCATGGGCGTGCTCGCCTAACGCAAACTCGACCGGAGTACATTGAAATGGCTGCCAAGGACGTACGCTTTTCCGGCGACGCGCGCGAGAAGATGCTGCGCGGCGTCGAGATTCTCTCCAATGCCGTGAAGGTCACGCTCGGCCCCAAGGGCCGCAACGTGGTGCTCGACAAGAGCTTCGGCGCCCCGCGCATCACCAAGGACGGCGTCACCGTCGCCAAGGAGATCGAGCTCGAGGACAAGTTCGAGAACATGGGCGCGCAGATGGTGCGCGAGGTCGCGCAGAAGACCAATGACATGGCGGGCGACGGCACCACCACCGCAACGGTGCTCGCCGCCGCGATCGTCAAGGAAGGCGCCAAGTCGGTCGCTGCCGGCATGAACCCGATGGATCTCAAGCGCGGCATCGACATCGCGGTCTCCGCGGTGGTCAAGGACATCGAGAAGCGCGCCAAGAAGGTCGGCTCGTCGGCCGAGGTCGCCCAGGTCGGCACCATCTCGGCGAACGGCGACGGCAACATCGGCAAGATGATCTCGCAGGCGATGCAGAAGGTCGGCAACGAGGGCGTGATCACGGTCGAGGAGGCGAAATCGCTCGACACCGACGTCGAGATCGTCGAGGGCATGCAGTTCGACCGCGGCTACATCTCGCCGTACTTCATCACCAACGCCGAAAAGATGCTGGCCGAGCTCGAGGACGCCTACGTCCTGCTGCACGAGAAGAAGCTCTCGGGCCTGCAGGCGATGCTGCCGGTGCTCGAGGCGGTAGTGCAGTCCGGCAAGCCGCTGGTCATCATCGCCGAGGATGTCGAGGGCGAGGCGATCGCGACGCTCGTGGTCAACAAGCTGCGCGGCGGCCTGAAAGTGGCGGCCGTCAAGGCGCCGGGCTTCGGCGATCGCCGCAAGGCGATGCTCGAGGACATCGCGATCCTCACCGGCGGGCAGCTGATCTCGGAAGACCTCGGCATCAAGCTCGAGAACGTGACGCTCGCGATGCTCGGCCGCGCCAAAAAGGTGATCATCGAGAAGGAGAAGACGACGATCGTCGACGGCGCCGGCAAGCGCAAGGACATCGAGGCGCGCGTCGGCCAGATCAAGGCGCAGATCGAGGAGACCACGTCGGACTACGACCGCGAGAAGCTGCAGGAGCGTCTCGCCAAGCTCGCGGGCGGCGTCGCGGTGATCCGCGTCGGCGGCGCGACCGAGGTCGAGGTCAAGGAGAAGAAGGACCGGGTCGAGGACGCGCTCAACGCCACCCGCGCCGCGGTCGAGGAAGGCATCGTCCCGGGCGGCGGCGTCGCGCTGCTGCGCGCCAAGAAGTCGGTCGGCAAGATCACCAACCCGAACCCGGACGTCCAGGCCGGCATCAACATCGTGCTCAAGGCGCTCGAGGCCCCGATTCGCCAGATCGCCGAGAACGCCGGCGTCGAAGGATCGATCGTGGTCGGCAAGATCCTCGACGAGAAGTCGGAGACCTACGGCTTCGACGCGCAGAACGAGGACTACGTCGACATGATCGAGAAGGGCATCGTCGACCCCGCCAAGGTCGTGCGCGCTGCGTTGCAGGACGCCTCCTCGGTCGCTGGCCTGCTCGTCACCACCGAGGCCATGGTCGCCGAGGTGCCCAAGGACAAGCCGGCGATGCCGGCGATGCCGGGCGGCGCCGGCATGGGCGGAATGGGCGGCATGGGCGGAATGGATTTCTGATCCCGGCGTCCTTGCGAGGGCTGCGCAGCACCCGGAGCAATCTCGATCCGCACACGCATGAGCAAGCGAAACGGGATTGCTTCGCTTCGCTCGCAATGACGAAGAAAGGCAGGGCGCGGCCGAAGCCGCGCCCTTTTCTTTGCGCTATCGCGATCTCTTGCGTCGCCGCTGCGTCGGTCTCGCGTGCATCGGCGGGGACGTCTGATAGAATGGGTTGCTCGTGCAGAAGCCCATGTTTCCCGGGCGCGCCTCTTCGCGGCACTGCTCGAAGGAATCGAACACGCAGGCCCAGACGCCGCTGCGGTCCTGGAACACCATGCACCACGGATGCGGCGGCCGCCCCGCGTGAGCGCTGGCCGATGCCGCGAACACGGCGAGAAGAGCAATCGCGCATCGCTTCACTGCAGACATCCCTGTCGTCTCGTAGCTCGTGGCCCGCATGGAGCGAAGCCCAACGCGGCGGTGCTGTCCGCGCATCACGGCGTTCGCGCCTCCATGCGGGCTGCCAGACTCTCTCCCCTAATTCGACTGCGCCCGGAAGCGCAGGGTGCGCGTGCCGATCAGCACCAGCGTGTCACCCTCGAGCTTCCAGTTGGTCACGGCGGCGAGCGCCGCGAGCATGTCGTCGTCGCCCTGCATGCGCTCGGGCGAGCAAGACTGGTCCGACTTCGGTCCGGTGATGATCGTGATGGTATCGCCCGCCACCACCAGCTGGCCTTTGACGCTGTTGCACCACATGGTGATGTCGGCGATGCCCTTCTCGTCGATGTCGATGCTCGGGATGCGCTTCGAGCCCTTGATCGGCGCAGCATCGAGCATGAACTCGCGGCCGAACGGAAACTCGGATTGGGCGGCCACCGCCGGCGCGAGGCAAGCCGCGAGCGAGGTGCCGACGGCAAGCGCGAGTATCGGGCGCCGAAGCGTGAGCCAAGGGCGGTGCATTACGAATCTCCAACAGAAATGACGCACGTTCGGAGGGGCCGCGGGCCGCGCTCACGGCCGGCAGAGGCAAGGATCAGGCCGATGCGGAGGGCGACGCGACGGGCAGCGTCACCGCGATGCGGTGTCGCGCGCGATGGTCGCCAGCGCTTCCTGGACGGTGGTCATGAATTGCGCCGGGAAGATGATCGTCGAGTTCTTCTCGGTCGCGATCTCGGCCATGGTCTGCAGGGTGCGCAGCTGCAGCGCCACGGGATGCTGCGAGATGATGTCGGCCGCCTGGCCGAGCCGTTGGGCGGCGGCGAACTCGCCCTCCGCGGCGACGATCTTGGCGCGCCGCTCGCGCTCCGCCTCAGCTTCCTTGGCCATCGCCCGCTGCATGTTGTCGGGCAGCACGATGTCCTTGATCTCGACCGCGGTGACCTGCGTGCCCCACGGCTCGGTGTGGCCGTCGATCACGTTCTTGATCTGCTCGTTGATGCTCGCCGTGTCGGAGAGGAGCTGATCGAGGCTGAAGCGCCCGACCACGTTGCGCACCGTGGTCTGGCTGATCTGGTTGATGGCGTTGTAGACGTTCTCGATCTGGATGACGGCGCGCTCGGGATCGGAGATGTGATAGTAGCAAACCGCCGCGATGTCGATCGACACGTTGTCCTTGGTGATGATCTTCTGCGACGGAATCTGCATCGTCACGGTGCGCAGCGAGACGCGCACCATGGTCTGGAGCGGCACGAAGATCAAGGTAAGTCCCGGACCGCGCACGCCCTCGAACTTGCCCAGGAAGAACACGACGCCGCGCTCGTACTGGCGCAGCACGCGCAGTGCCGAGAGCAGGTAGAGAACGATGATGGCGATGAGAACCAGACCCGCACCCATGAACCTCTCCCTCGGTTAGGGGCGGGACCTTAGCATGATGGAGAGAGTGCGAATAGCGAGTGGCGAATGCGAGAGACGAAGCGGCGGGCTCTCCCCTATTCGCTACTCGCTATTCGCCATTCACCAAGCTCACACCCGCTCGATGATCGTCACGCCGCGCAGCCGGTCGACCAGGTAGATCAGCCCGCGCTCGTCGACCGTCACGTCGTTGCTCGACACGCGCTCGCTCCCCGCCGGCACGTCGGGCATGAAGTGGGCGACCTCGCGCGGCGAATGCGGGTTCTTCACGTCGATGATGCGCAGCCCTTGCGCGAACCAGGCGAACGGGATCTCGGTGCCGAGGACCTTCTCGCATGGCTGGTGGCACGCGGTCATGATCTTGTGCGGGCCCTTGCCCTCGATTCCCTCGACTTGGAAGCTGCCGACCGGTACGGGGAGCGTCTCGTCGGTGACGTCGACCATCCACATGAAGGCCGGCAACGTGTCCTCGGTGCGCTGCACGTCCTCGTCGGCGACCACCAGATAGCGGCGGCCGTTGATCGCGAACGGCAGCGGCAGCGCCGTGTGGGTCGGGCAGCCGAACGGCGGCGTCCAGTCGAGGCCGGAGACGAATTTCGGCCTGGTCATATCGTCGATGTCGAGGATGACGAAGCCGGCCTGCCAGTAGCTGGTGTAGAGCCGGTTGCCCATGCGCAGCGGATGATGGCAGCGGTGCGCGGTCTTCGACCAGTTCGGCGTCTCGCCGCCCGCGGCGTGCTGGCCGGGCAGCCACCAGCGTCCGACCTCGGTGGGGTGCGCCGGATCCTTCAGGTCCATGATCATCACGATGTTGCCGACGTATCCCTCCAGCGTGGGCGAGAGGTAGGCGTAGCGCCCATCGAAATCGAAACGGTGCACGCCGGTGCCGACGGTCTTCCAACGCGTGAGCTCGCGCGGGTTCTTCGGATCGCTGACGTCGTAGACGCCGAAGCCGGGCGCGAAATCAGCCGGCACCGGGTTCGGGTCGGCGTGGTTGAGCTCGTGGTTGACCACCATCACGCCGTCATGCACCCGCACCTTGTGCGAATGAGTGCCGGGCGGCATGCCGATCTTGGCGAGCTCCTTCGGGTTCTTGGGATCGCGCACGTCGAAAATGGAGGTGCCGTGCGGGCTGCGCATATGCGCCACATAGGCGATGCCATTCTGCACGATGACCTGACCGCCGCCGGCGCAATCGACATAGCCGACCTGGCGAAGCCCGACACCCGAACCCATACGTTCCTCCCGGCGCGCGAATTTTTGCCGCCACCTGATAGCACGCCGGCCGCCGTTTGCAGCCGGCCTGGCGGCATGCCCGCCTTGCGCCTCGCCCCTGCGCGACGTTCAGCCGATGAAAATCCTCCGGAGCACTTGCCGCCGTTCGCACAAAAACGAGGCGGCGCCCTCCCGCAGGAGGACGCCGCCAGACGAGGGTAGACGATCCGAGCTGTTACTTCAGCGCCGACAGGGCGGTGTCGACCGAGAGCTTGGCGATGAAGGTCGCGCCGCACCAGTTCGAACCGGGGCCGCCCGGATTGATCGGGGTCGAGGCGACGCCCGTGGCGGTGTGGTCGCTGGTGAAGGCGTTGCAGTCGCCCTTGCTCAGGTCGGTGTCGTAGTAGCGCAGGTCGAGCGTGAAGACCTTGTAGGTGAAGCCGAAGCCCAGATCCCAGGTCGTGTAGCTCTTGTACGGGATTCCGTTCGGGAAGCCCGCGACCGCGTAGAAGTTGTCGCTCGTGCCGAGGAACCAGTGGCCGACGTCACCCGAGACGTACATGCCCCAATCCTTCGGGAAGAGATTGGACGGCAGCACGTACTTGGCGGTGCCGGCGAGGAATTCGCCGTCGGCGCCCGAGTTCAGCACGGACGGCGAGTAGTACAGGCTGCCGCCGAACGAGAACTGGTCGTTCACCGTGTAGGTCGCCTTGCCGTAGATTTCCCAGAAGCTCACGTCGGCCTTGATGACGTTGCCGTTCGGCAGGCTCGGATTGCAGCCGGCGAACCCGGTGTTGAAGCACTGGCCCCCCGGGTACCAGTAGTACCAAGCGCCGAAATCGAGGGCGAGCTTGCCGAAGGTCGGCCGGATGCCGCCGTAGAAGTCGATTTCCGCTGCGGCGTGGTTCGGGAAGTCGATGCTCTCGCCGCCCAAGCCCAGGTAGCCCTGCAGGCTGTCGCTGAAGTTGTAGCGGGGCTCGAAGTAGGTCCCGACCGCCGGCTTGTGCGCCGACTGGGTAATGCCGCGGAAGTTGTAGTCCGTCGCGATCCACGAGCCGAACGCGACGTCCCACGGGCTCGTCGCCACGGGAGCCGCCGGCGGCGCCTTCGTCACCATCGGCAAGTCGGCCGCGAACGTTCCGGTGGCCGTGAACGCGGCCGCCACCAACGCCGTCGCAATCCCCTTCTTCATCGCCAGCCCCTGATTTTTAGTTTCTTGTTCGAGCACCCGCACCACCCCGAACAAGAAGACCCCACGAGACGTTCGGACGCTTCCGAACATCCGCCTTGACGCTGCCGATTTAACCCACACCGGAACCTGGAGTCGCAAGGCGAAAGCTGCAGCAATTGCTGCATTTTTAGGCGATCAAAGCGTTTTTTTCGCGAAAGAATCCCGACGTTGCATTTGCGTCACACTGCGAGGTAACGACATCCGGGATCGGCAGTATCTGAACGCGCGATCGTGAAGCGGCGTTCGCCAAGAGCATCCGCGTCGAATTTGCCGGCACCAGGAATATCGGGAAGAAGCAAGGAGGCCCACGCAAGCGCGGGCCTTCGGAGCACAATGTCTCACGAGATCGGCCTTGGTCGGAATGAAGCGCGCTTCAACCGGAGGCTCCGTAAAAGATCATCCTCCGGCAATTCGCTCGATCCCTGCGAGGCGACCGGCGCTAGGCCGCGGCCGCCTTCTTCCGATTGGCCTCCAGCCGCGCATCGACCAGCGCCACCTGCGCGTCGATCGCCGGGTGGCTCAGGCCCTTCTGCCGGGCGATCAGCTGCACCAGCTTGTCGGCGCGCTCGATATTGGGCGCCCCGTTCTGCAGCGCCCGCGCCGCCGAGGCCGGCCGCGTCAGGCTCTGCGCCGCCGCGGCGTACTTCTCGAACGGCACTAGGTCGCTCGGGTTGGCGCCAAGCTTGACGCAGAGGTCGAACACGAAGTTGTAAACCGAGCGCGACGTGTCGAGGTCGCTCCACACGGCCTCCTGAGCCGTCCGCATGCCGTCCTTGGTGACGCAGCGATAATTGCCGGCGAGCAGCATCGCCCATTTGGCGAGCGGCACGAAAATCGAGTCGTAGACCTTGAGCTTGACGGGCAGCTCGATCTTGTTGCCGTCGCCGGCGTCGTAGCGGATCGCCTCGATCTCGTCCTGGAGCTGGCGCAGGATCGCGGTCGACTTATCGTCATCGAAGCGCGCCACCTTGAAGTTGGTCGGCAGCGTGACCATCAGCACGTTGACCTTCTCGTCGGGCGGGCGGATCGCCTGCGGGTCGGGGCTGTTGAGCGTGATGGTCCGCGGATCGAACGAATCCCACACCCGGGGATCGGTGAAGGCGGGCTCGAGCGCCGCGTAGTCGAGGCCCGGGATGCGCTTCACATAGGGCAGCGGCGGCATGTTCATGATCGACATGCAGGGCACGCGCGATTTCGCCACCGCGTCGAGCAGCTCGCGCACGCCGGGCGAGCGGTATTGCGGCTCCTGCATCGCGAGGCCGACGAGATCGTAGTCCTTCAGGTTGATGCCGGTCGCCGGTCCTGCCGTCACCTTGCCGGGCAGGTTGCGCGAGCGCAGGACCACCGGGTCCTTGCGGCCGCGCACCGGCAGACGCACTTCGAAGCCCTCGGCATTGATCAGGTCCGCCTCGGCGGGGAGGCACACCATGTGGATCTTGTGACCGCCGAACAGGAGCTTGGACGCGAGCAGCGAGCCGTAGGACGCGCCCATCATCAAAATGTTGTAAGTCGCCGGCATCGCCACGGCCTCCCTATGCTGTGAGAAACGTTGAGGGTTTCGGCCGTTCGGCCGCTCTCGCCGTCATCGTAGGCGGGGAGCCCCGCACAAGCAATCGGGGTCGCGGCCGGCGCGCCATGGCGCGTCAATCGGCCCGACCCCGAGCAGCTTTCGACGAAAGCAGAATGCGCGCAGCCGCGCGGATGGCGCAAGGAGCGAGCCGTGTCGGGCGTCAGCGGACGCTCGACACGGCCTAACCCTGCCCGAAAGCCTTGTGGCTTACGAGCCGCTGTGGCCGCCACCACCCCCGTGACCGCCACCACCGTGGCCGCCTTCGCTTCCCGGCGGACGATAGCTGGGCGCCGGCGAGTGGGACGGCGCGGAGTGCGACGGCTGCGAGTGTGACGGTTGCGAATGAGATGGCGCCGGCGAGGATGTGTGCGTCGGCGTATGCGATGGCGCAGGCGTGTGTGTTGCCGTATGGGTCGGCGTGTGCGGCGCAGGTGCGGCCGGACGCGGCGCCATCGGCGCCGGCGACGGCATGCTCGGACGCGGTGCGGCGGCAGCCGCCGGCGCGGCAGGTCGCGGCGCAGGGGCCGGAGCGGGTCTCGGAGCCGGGGCCGGAGCTGGCTTCGGCGCAGGCGCCGGGGCATGCGCGGGCTTCGGCGTTGCCATGGCGGGCGCGGGCTTCGGCGCCGCGGCGGGCTTCGCCGCCGCCGGTTTCTTTCTCGCCGGCGCCTTCGCCTTCACGGTCTTCTTCGCCGACTTCTTCGCGGCCTTCTTCGCGCTCTTCTTCGCCACGACTTTCCGGCGCTTTGCCGGCGCGGCCTTTTTCGCTTTCTTGGCCTTTTTCGCTTTCTTCGCTTTCGCCTTCTTCTTCGCCATGATCGACCTCCCGATCGTTCGGCAGCCTGGTGATCGCGCGCCGCCGCACCATGCGCGGCGCTATCGCAATCGTCATCACAGTTCCGTCATACGATCCGACCGCGCGGTCAGACCGCGTCACCTCGTCTCCTCACAGCCCCCGGCATCGGGCCGCCGGTCGCCCAGTCGATCAACTCGATCGGATGGACCACCGGGATATCGGTCCCCGCCGCGATCTGAGTGATGCATCCGACATTGCCGGCGGCGATCACATCGGGAGCGACCTTCGCGATATTCGCAACCTTGCGGTCGCGTAACGCCCTCGCCAGCTGCGGCTGCAGCATGTTGTAGCTCCCAGCCGAACCACAGCAGAGATGGCCGTCAGGTACATCTTTGACGACGAATCCTGATTTGGAAAGTATTTCCTTCGGATCGCGTGTGATCTTCTGTCCATGTTGCAGTGAACAAGCACCATGATAGGCGACCCGCAGCGGAGGTCTGGAGACAGTACTCAAATTGCTGATTTTATTTACATATTCGCTCACGTCGCGAGCGAGCGCGGAGACCGTTTTTGCCTTCGCGGCGTAGGCCGGATCATCGCGCAGCATGAAGCCGTAATCCTTGATCGTCGTGCCGCATCCGGACGCCGTGACGAGAATCGAATCGATTCCCGCGCCCTCGATCTCGCGCGTCCAGGCATCGACATTGGCGCGCGCCGACGCGAGCGCCTCCTCGTGCCGGCCCATGTGATGGACGAGCGAGCCGCAGCATTCCTCCCCTTCGGCCAGCACCACCTCGACGCCATGCCGGGTGAGCACCCGAATCGTCGACGCGTTGATCTCCGGTGTCAGCACGCTGGCGACGCAGCCGGTGAGCAGCGCGACGCGGCCGCGCCGCTCGCCCTGCGCCGGAAAGACGCGCGGGCCCGACGCCTCGCGCGGTGGAGCTCGGCCCGGCGCGAGCCGCAGCATGGCGGCGAGGGGCTTCAGGCCGAGCGCATCGAACAGCGGCGCGAGCGGTCGGGCGAGCCGGGCGCCGATCAGTGTCCAGCGAAACAGGTTCGGTCGCGGCAGCACCCGCGCGATCACGGCGCGAAGGACGCGATCGAGGAAGGGACGCCGATAGGTCTCCTCCACGTGGGCGCGCGCCTGGTCGATCAGGTGCATGTAGTGCACGCCGGACGGACAAGTGGTCATGCAGGCGAGACACGACAGGCAGCGGTCGAGATGCGTAACCACGTCGGCGGTCGCCGGCCGGTCGTGCTCGAGCATGTCCTTGATCAGGTAGATGCGCCCGCGCGGCGAATCGAGCTCGTCGCCGAGCAGCACATAGGTCGGGCAGGTCGCGGTGCAGAAGCCGCAATGCACGCAGGCGCGCAGGATTTTGTCGGCTTCCTTGATGTCCGGATCGGCGAGCTGGGCGAGCGTGAAGGAGGTCTGCATGCGTATCACACTCCCGCCCACATGCGGCCAGGCCCGAGCACGCCCTGCGGGTCGAAGCCTTCCTTGACGCGCTTGTGCAAGGCCGCGAGCCCGTCTGTCTGCGGCGCGAACGCGCCGACCGCCGCGCGCAAAGCGGCCGGTGCGCGGATCAGCGTCGCGTGGCCGCCGACGGCCGCGACCGCCTTGCGCACCGCCGCGGCGCCTGCGTCATCCGACGGTGGAAGCGCCGCCCACACGAGGCCGCCCGCCCAATCATGCAGGAATTCCGCATCGGCCCATTGGGCGATCGCGCGCGCCAAGGCGGCGCCTTGCGTCGGCGCGGTCGAGATGCGCCACACGAGGCGATTGCCCGACGGCCCGCTCGCCGCGAACGGAACGACGTCGCGAACGGCCCGCCACAGCGCCTGCGATGCCGCGGCGTCGAGGCTTGCAAGCGCACCGAACGGCTTGAGCAACGCCTCGAGGGTGCCCTTGCGGTGGACGACCGAGGGCGCGACGCCCTCGAGGCGCAGCGCCGTGACGCTGCCGCCGCTCGCGAGATCCGCCGCCGCGCGTCCCGCGAGCCCGGCCGGCAGGTGCGCGGCGCCCGACACGTCGCACGACGAGCCCATGGCAGCGGCCATGGCGGCGCCGGCACGCTCGGCGTCGAGGCCGCGCACCAGAACGGTGGCCTCGGTCTCGGGGCGCGGCAGCGTCTTCACGGTGACGTCGGTCATCGCCGCGAGCGTGCCCCACGAGCCGGCCAGGAGCTTGCACAGGTCGTAGCCGGTGACGTTCTTGACCACGCGCCCGCCCGATTTGAAGGTCTCGCCGCGCCCGGACACCGCGGTCACCCCGAGGAAATGATCGCGCGCCGCGCCCGATCGGACCCGCCGCGGGCCAGCGAGGTTCGCGGCGAGCACGCCGCCGATCGTCGCCTGGCCGGCCGCGCCGCCGAGCAGCGCCCCGTAGTCCATCGGCTCGAAGGCGAGCTGCTGCGCCATGGCGTCGAGCTGCGCCTCGATCTCGGCGAGCGGCGTCCCGGCGCGCGCCGACAGCACCAGCTCCTCCGGCTCGTAGAGCGTCACGCCGGCGAGGCCGGAGAGGTCGAGCGTCGTGTCGACCTGGGCGGGCCGACCGAGCGCGCGCTTGGTGCCGTGGCCGACGATCTCGATGGACTTGTGCTCGGCGAGCGCCCACTGCACCGCCGCTTCCACGTCCTTGGCGTCGCGCGGCTTCACCGTGTCGGCCATTGTCAGCCCCTGGCGCCCTACTCGGCCGCGTCCGCGGTGGCCGCGGACCGTGCGAACGCCGGCATGATGTCGCGGGCGAAGCGGCGCATCTGCTCGCGCCCGCCCGCGATGGTCAGCAGCACATAACGGACGCCGGCCGCCCGCAGGTCCTCGAGCATGGCGCAGATCTCGTCCGGCGTGCCGAACAGCGCATTCTCCTCGGTGCCGCCCTTGCGGTCCGCATAAGCAAGGACGTGCGAGCCGCGTGGGCCTCCGGCCGCCGGCGCGCGCGAGACGTCGACCGTGCGCTGCGTGTAGGCGGCCTGGCGCACCAGCGCGGCCTCTTTGTCGGCCGCGTCCTTGGCGACATAGAGCTGGCGCGCCGCCACGACCTGCATCGGATCGAAGCCGAGGCCGTGCGCGCGCCGCTCTTCTTTGAAAATACGAATGCGCTCGCCCAGCATCTCGGCGCTCGCATACTGATCCAGGATCAGATTGAAGCCTCGCGCGGCAGCGCGGCGGATCGAGGCTTCGCTGCCGGCCGCGACCCATAGCGGCGGATGCGGCCTTTGCGCCGGCGGTGGCTCGACCACGATGTCGGCGAACTTCCAGAACCGGCTCTGATGCGAGAAGCGCTCGCGCGTGGTCCATGCGCGCGTCATCAGCGCCAGGCATTCGTCGAAGCGCGCCTGTGCCTCGTCGGGCGCGATCTGGAAGCCGTGGAACTCGCTGTGGCGATAGCCCTTGCCGATGCCGAAATCGAAGCGGCCGCCGGAGATGAGATCGAGCGTCGCGGCAGATTCCGCGAGCAGCACCGGATTGTGCCAGGGCAGCACGATGACGGCGGTGCCGAGCCGCAGCGTCGTCGTACGCATCGCCAACGCGGTGAGCAGCATCAGCGTCGCCGACACCTGGTTCCAGCCGGTGAAATGATGCTCGACCAGGAAGGTGGATTGGTAGCCGAGGGCTTCGGCCTCGACGTTGTCGTCGAGCCAATCGCGAAAGCCCTGGCCGGTCTCGGGACCGAAATCCTTGCTGTTCGCTTGCGCCGAGCCGAAGAGGCCGAATTTCATTATCGCGCTCAGAATCTCGGGATATCGGGAAACGCGACGTTGCCGCCGCGCACATGCATGCGACCAAGCTCGGCGCAGCGGTGCAACGTCGGAAACACCTTGCCGGGATTGAGGAGGCCCTTGTCGTCGAAGGCGCATTTGAGCCGCTGCTGCTGGGCGAGGTCGATCTCGGAGAACATCGCCGGCATCAGGTCGCGCTTCTCGACGCCGACGCCGTGCTCTCCGGTGAGCACACCGCCCACCTCGACGCATAGTTTCAGGATATCGGCGCCGAATGCCTCGGCGCGGTCGAGCTCGCCCGGCTTGTTGGAGTCGTAGAGGATCAACGGATGCAGGTTGCCGTCGCCGGCGTGAAACACGTTGGCGACGCCGAGGCCGTAGTGCTCGGACAATTCGCGCATACGCGCGAGCACCCGGGGCAGCTGGGCGCGCGGAATGGTGCCGTCCATGCAGTAGTAGTCGGGCGAGATGCGGCCGGCCGCCGGGAACGCGGCCTTGCGGCCGGCCCAGAACAGCAAGCGCTCCTCTTCCGAGTTGGAGGCGCGGCAGACGCTCGAGCGGCACGCCTTGGCGATCTCCTCGACCCGCCCGATCAGGTGGTCGACCTCGGCCTGCGGACCGTCGAGCTCGACGATCAGCAGCGCCTCGACGTCGAGCGGATAGCCCGCATGCACGAACTCCTCGACCGCATGGATGGCGGGCTTGTCCATCATCTCCATGCCGCCCGGGATGATTCCGGCGCCGATGATCCGCGCCACGCAGGCGCCCGCATCCTCCGAGGTCGGAAACCCGACCAGCACGGCGCGCGCAGTCTCCGGCTTCTTGAGGATGCGCACCGTGATCTCGGTGACGACGCCGAGCAGGCCCTCCGACCCTGTGACGATGCCGAGCAGGTCGTAGCCTGAAGCGTCGAGATGGCGCCCGCCGAGACGGATGATCTCGCCGGTCATCAGCACCATCTCGAGGCCGAGCACGTTGTTGGTGGTGACGCCGTATTTCAGGCAGTGCACGCCGCCGGAATTCTCCGCCACGTTGCCGCCGATCGTGCAGGCGATCTGCGATGACGGATCGGGCGCATAATAGAAGCCGCCGTGGGCGACCGCGGCCGAGACCGCGAGGTTGGTGACGCCGGGCTCGACCACTGCGACCCGGTTGTCGAAATCGATCTCGCGCACCCGGCTGAACTTGGCCATGCCGAGCAGCACGCCGTCGCCGAGCGGCAGCGCGCCGCCCGAGAGGGACGTGCCGGCCCCGCGCGGCACCACCTTGATGCCGTTCGCGTGGCAGTAGGCGAGGACGCGCGAGACCTGCTCGGTCGTCTCGGGGAGCACGACCACCATCGGCATTTGACGATAGGCCGTGAGCCCGTCCGACTCGTAGGGGCGCATCTCGCGCTCGCCGGCGATGACGCCTTCGCCCGGCACGATCGCGCGCAGCGCGGCAACGATCGTGTCGCGGCGTGCCAGCACGTCCGCATCGGGTAGCGGCATCGTCACCGACATCTCGGCTCTCCTTCGCGTTCCTCCAGCCTCATGACTCCACTTTATAGCGCGAATGTCGGGTAAAGCACCCGCCTGTCGCGGCCGGGCGCGGGAGGTTTTGCCGCCTTGCGCTTGGTGCGTCATTCGGTCAGTTTGCCGCGCGGGCGGGCGCAACGGGCCAGACGGCGGGTGTCCGGTCTGGGCGAGATCGAGGAGAGCAAGATGAGACATCTGGTGATCGCGGCCGTGGTCCTGGTCGCGTCGACGGGAGCGACCTTCGCGCAGGACGTCGATGCCGGCGCCACCGTATTCAGGCAATGCGGCGCCTGTCACAAGATCGGCCCGGGCGCGACCAACTTCGTCGGGCCAGAGCTCAACGGGCTCGACGGCCGCAAGGCCGGCAGCACCAACTACAGCTACAGCGACGCCATGAAGAACTCGGGCATTACCTGGAACGAGCAGACGTTCAAGGAGTACATCGCGGCGCCGAAGACCAAGGTCCCGGGCACCAAGATGACCTACCCGGGCATCACCGGCGAGGACGCCGACAAGAAGATCGCCAACCTGTGGGCCTACATCAAGCAGTTCAAAGCCGACGGCAGCAAGTAGCCGCGCGCCGCGATGCCGCCGGGGCAACCGCCCCGGCGCGCAAGCCCGGGAGACCGGGCGCATGATCGAGGATCTCGTGGTCAAACTCGCCGTCGGCAAGCCGGATGATACGGCGGCGACTAAGCGATCCGCGGGCGCGACCGGCTTCGACGGCCACCTCGCCGCGGGCGCGTTCGCCCGCGACTGGTGAGGCCGCCGAGCATGACGGGCGCCATCCCAGCCGAGCTGTTCGAGGCGCAGTGGGTCGCGACGGGAGAGCGCGGCCGACGAGGCAAACACCGGCTGATGGTGCACTGACCCGGGCTACTTTTCACTTGGCGCATTCCTGCCCGATTCGGCGAGTCGCGCGCCCCGCGCGTGACGGTTTCCCCGCTGCCGACGACGCGCGGAACTCTTTCTGATACCGAGGATTATATGGGGGCGGCGGGCTGGACCCGTCCAAAAGCGAGAAAAAACCGCGTGTTAACCGACCGGGTACGGTGGAACCTTTGTGCAAACTTGATGGCACGAAAGGAAGATATCCAGTCATTAATCCCTCGCCCGCCGCCCATCTGAACTCGCTGGCTCCACGTAGAGGTTTCGACGGTGATGGGGAGAGCTCGATGAAGGGCGCTTACACGATCGGAATCGAGGAAGAGTACTTCCTGGTCGACGCCGCGACCAAGACGGTCGCGGAGGAGCGGCCGGAAGCCTTCTATGACGCCGTCAAGGCCGCACTCGGGGGCCAGGTCAGCGGCGAGATGCTGCAGTCGCAGATCGAGGTGATGACCGAGCCGCATCATGACATGGCGACGGCGCGCAGCGAGCTGCGTCACCTGCGCAACACGGTGGCGTCGGTCGCGGCGGATCATGGCTTGGCGATCCTCGCCGCCGGCACCCACCCGACCGCGCAGTGGGAATGCGCGCTGCAGGCGCCGGCCGAGCGCTACGACGCCGTCATGCACGACCTGCAGATGATCGGCCAGCGCAATATGCTGTGCGGCCTGCACGTGCATGTCGAGCTGCCCGACGGTGAGGACCGCGTCGACGTGATGTGCCGCATGCTCCCTTACCTGCCGCTGTTCGTCGCGCTCGCGACCTCCTCCCCGTTCTGGCGCTCGCGCCCGACCGGCCTCAAAGGCTATCGGCTCGCCGCCTATGACGAGCTGCCGCGCACCGGGGTTCCTGAGCTCTTCCGCAAGAGCGAGGAGTTCGAGGCCTATATCGCGGCGCTGACCAAGTCCGGCGTGATCGACGACGCGAGCTACGTGTGGTGGGCGCTGCGCCCCTCGCTGCAGCATCCGACGCTCGAGCTGCGCGCGCCCGACTGCTGCACCTTCGTCGACGACTCGATTGCGATCGCGGCGCTCTATCGCGCGCTCGCGCAGCGGCTCGTGCGCAACCCCCTGCTCAACGCCGACATGACGGCGGTCGATCGCGCGATCGTGGTCGAGAACAAGTGGCGGGCCCAGCGCTACGGCATCAACGGCACCTTCGCGACTCTCGACGGCGGCGCCGTGTCGGTCGCCGAGATGCTGGAGCAGGTCCTGGGCGACGTCATGTCCGACGCCGAGGCGCTCGGCTGCTCGAACCATATCGCCCGCTGCCGTGCGATCGTCGGTGCCGGCACCTCGGCCGACGCCCAGCTGGCGGTGTTCCAGGCGCACGAGAAGAATGAGAGCCGCGAGCGCGCGCTCGAGGCGGTCACCGACTGGCTCGCGGCGGCGACGCTGCAGTAGTTCGCATCACTCGCTACGCCGCATCGTCGTCCGGCACCGCGGTCTGCACCACGAGGCCCCGCGCGCGGGCGTCGAGAACGCCGAGCGCGCGCAGCGCCAGTAGCGTAATGGCCTGCACCTGATCGCGCATCCTGCTCGCGTCAGCCGCCGGAACGAGCGGGCCGATCAATCCTTCGATCAGAAGCCCGACCAGCGCGACCGATGCCGTACCGGCGTCCTGCTCGGGCAGATGCCCGGCCGCGATCGCGGCGCGGATGCGCGTCTCGATCTCGACCGCGAGGGCGCGGCGCGCCGCGAGGCGAAAGTCGTCGACCGCCGCATCGACCGGCTCGGCGCTGACCGCCCAGGCGAGGCGGCGATGGCGCAGCGCGCGCGCCGCAAAGCTCACGAGGCCCGCAGCGAGCGCCGACAGCGGTCCTGGCCCCGCATTGGCGGCCTTGCGGAAGGTGGCGATGTCGCGCGCCGAGACGCTCTCGATCAGTGCGCACACCAGATCGGTCTTGGCCGGGAAGTAGCGGTAGACCGTGCCGGCCGCGATACCGGCGCGCTGCGCCACCGGCAGGATCTGCACAGCGGCGAGCCCCTGCTCCGCCGCGATCATGCGCGCCGCCGCGACGATCGCGTCGCGGCGCGCCGCGAGATGCTGAATGACGCGTTCGGTGCGGCGATAGGCCATCAGTGGCCCGAATCGAGCTGGCGATCGGATTCAATGAATCAAGATTCACGTCACTTGGCAAATCCGGCTGCTCGGTAGGGTCCGGCAAAGTTGGACGCGCGTGCCACGCGCACACGGCTCGACCGTGGACATGTTTTCGCTTGGCGCCCCCCTGCTCATCACCAGCGGTCGCGCGGGCGCTCCTTGTCAAGCTTGAAAAGAAGCAACGAGCGCCCCGTCACCAGGTAGTCGTGGCCGAATCGGAAGGTCTTGGGCCTGCCAAGGACGGGCTGGTTGGTATCGACGAGCGCCCGCCAATCCCTGCCGCCGGCCACCTTCGGCAGCTTGAAGACGACGGCATCATGATAGGAATTCATCAACAGCAGCATCGTCACGTCGGTACCGCGGCGGCGGATGCCGGTCGGCTGCGCGCGTCCGTCGAGCAGCACCCCGATCGCGCGCGCCATCGGGTCATTCCAGTTGGCTTCGCCCATCTCCTCGCCGGCCGGCGTGAGCCAGGTCACGTCCTTGACGTCGAGCTGCTCGTTGTAGGCGCCCGACAGGAAGCGGCCGCGGCGCAGGATCGGGTTGTCGCGCCGCAGCTCGATCACGTGACGGGCGAACTCGATCAGCGCCTTGGCGTCCTCGTCCCGGCCTTGCCAGTCGATCCAGCTGATCTCGTTGTCCTGGGCGTAAGCGTTGTTGTTGCCTTTTTGCGTGCGCGCGAACTCGTCGCCGGCGAGCAGCATCGGCGTGCCCTGGGAGAACATCAGGGTCGCCAGCATGTTGCGCATCTGGCGAAAGCGCACATTGCGGATTTCGGGATCGCTGCTCGGCCCCTCGACCCCGTAATTGTGCGAGAGATTCTCGCCATGGCCGTCGCGGTTGCTCTCGCCGTTCGCCTCGTTGTGCTTGTCGTTGTAGGAGACGAGATCGGCAAGCGTGAAACCGTCATGGGCGGTGATGAAGTTCACCGAAGCCCACGGCTTGCGGCCGCGCTTGTTGAACAGATCGGCCGAGCCGGCGAGGCGGGCCGCGAGCTCGGGCAGCTTGCCGGCGTCGCCCCGCCAATAGGCGCGCACCGTGTCGCGATAGCGGTCGTTCCACTCGGCCCACCCCGGCGAGAACTGCCCGACCTGGTAGCCGCCCGGACCGCAATCCCACGGCTCGGCGATGAGCTTCACCGCGCTCAGCACCGGGTCCTGACGGCACGAATCGAGGAAGCCCCCGCCCTGGTCGAACCCGTAGGGCTCGCGCGCCAGGATGGTCGCGAGGTCGAAGCGGAAGCCGTCGACGTGCATCTCCTCGACCCAGTAGCGCAACGAGTCGGTCACCATCTGCAGCACGCGCGGATGGCTGAGGTTCACGGTGTTCCCGGTGCCGGTGTCGTTGATGTAGTAGCGCGGCTCGGGCGCGAGCCGGTAATACGAAGCGTTGTCGATGCCTTTGAACGACAGCGTCGGCCCGAGCTCGTTGCCTTCCGCGGTATGGTTGTAAACGACGTCGAGAATGACCTCGATGCCCGCCGCATGGAAGTGCGCGATCATCTCCTTCGTCTCGTTGACGAACGGCGTTCCGAGATAGCGCGGCTGCGGCGCGAAGAAGGCGATGGTGTTGTAGCCCCAGTAGTTGCGCAGCTTCTTGTCGAGCAGATAGCTGTCGTCGACGAAAGCATGGATCGGCAAGAGCTCGACCGTGGTGACGCCGAGGTGGCGGATGTAGTCGACCACCTCGGCCCGCATCAGACCCGCGAAGGTGCCGCGCAGGTCCGGCGGAATATCGGGATGACGCATGGTGTAGCCGCGCGCGTGCAGCTCGTAGATCACGGTACGATCCCACGGGATCTGCGGCCGCCGCTCCCACCCCCAGGTGAAGGCGGGATCGATCACCCGGCATTTCGGCACGAATGCCTGACTGTCTCGGCCGTCGAAAGAGAGGTCCTTGTCGGGCGAATCGAGTGTGTAGCCGAACACGGCCGGATCCCATGTTACCTCGCCAACCAGCTGCTTGGCATAAGGGTCGATCAGCAGCTTGTTGGGATTGAAGCGGTGGCCGGCCTTGGGCTCGTAGGGGCCGTGCACGCGATAGCCATAGACCGTGCCGGGGCGTGCGTCCGGGAGGTAGCCGTGCCAGACCTCGTCGGTGAACTCGGGCAGCTCGATGCGCTCCAGCTCCTTCTTGCCGTCGATATCGAAAAGGCAGAGCTCGACCATCTGCGCGTGTGCCGAAAACAGGGCGAAATTGACGCCGGTCCCGTCCCAAGTGGCGCCGAGCGGGAACGAATGGCCCTCGCGCACGCGCGACGGCTTGAGCGTCTGCGGCGAGGCGGCCGGCTTGGCCGGCTGAGCCTTGCCGGCCGGTATGGCAGTCGCCTTGTCGACCGTCTGGGCCATGACCCCTGACAACGCGCTGAGCGGGTATTCGATCCGCGAAAAACCGCGCAGATGCCGCCAGGATGAAAGGGAAGCTACTGCGCCTCGATGCCCATCTCGTCGATCAGCTTGTCATAAGTCTTCTTGAAATCGTCGATGTGCTTGGTCAGGGCCGTGACTGTGTTGTCGGCGCGGCTCGGCACTTGCAGCCCGAAGCCGGTGAGCTGATCGCGCGCGGCCGCGTCCTCGAGGGCGCCGGCGATCTGCGCGTTGAGCCGCGCCTGCAACGTCGCCGGCATGCCCTTGGGGCCGAGCACGAAGATCTGGCCACGATAGCTGTAGTCGACGCGCCCGGTTTCCCGCACCGTCGGCACATCGGGCAGCGACGGCAGCCGCTGCTCGCCGGTCACGGCGAGCGCGATCAGCTTGCCGTCGGCGACGCGCGGCAGCACCAGCGTCGGCGTGTCGAAGACGATCTGCACCTGATCGCCGAGCAACGCCTGGATCATCGGCGCATTGCCGCGATAGGGCACGTGCACCATATCGATGCCGGCGAGCTTGACGAACTGCGAGCCGCCGAGGTGCTGCGGCCCGCCGATCCCCGACGAGCCCCAGTTGAGCTTGCCCGGATTGGCGCGGGCATAGTCGAGAAACTGGGCGAAGGTCGCAAAGCGCGGCCGGTTCGCCGCATTGGTCGCGATCACGAACATGTAGGAGTAAATGCTGGCTATCGGGGAGAAGTCGCGGCTCGGATGCCAGGCGAGGTGGGCAAGCTTGGGCAGCGTCGCGTGTGCGCTGGTCGTCATCAGCAACGTGTAGCCATCCGGCGCCGAGCGCATCAGCTCGGCGACCGCGACGGCCCCGCCGCCGCCCGGGCGCGACTCGACCAGAATCGGCTGGCCGAGCGTCTCGCCGAGGCGCTTGCCGACGATGCGCGCCACCACGTCGACCCCGCCGCCCGGCGCGAAGGGCACGAGCATGCGAATCGGGCGGACGGGGAATTTGTCCTGCGCGGCAGCAGGTGCGGCCGCCGCGATCGCGCACGCCGCCATGATCAGGGGGCGCGAGATGATCGTGAGGATGTTCGCTCGCATGGTCTGGTTCGTTCCTCCCGTCATCCCGCAGACTGGCCGGCGCCCGCCGAAGCATTTCGCGCGCGCTCGTCAATGAGGATCGCCGGCCAGTTTCCGCGATCGGGGCGTCTCATGAAAAGAGAAATCATCCGGGTCGAGCCGCTCTCGACCTGGCTGGAACGTGAGTCCCGCCTCACGGATTTTGTATAATCGTGCGCAAAACAGCACCGGCGCACGGCTCGGCCGGCCCACGCGATTGACTGGGAGGTCGGCCCCGCACACCATATCGACATCAATGGGAGACCTGCCTTGAGCAATCGCCGAGACGCCGGCCGCCAGCAGATATTTCGCGCGATCCTGCCGCTTGCCCTTCCGCTTGCCCTCTTCGTCTGCGCCCTGGCGCTGGGGGGCTGCGATCGCAAGCCGGCGGCCGCCGCCGCGCCACCACCGCCGCCCGTAACGGTGGCGCATCCGTTGCAGAAGAACATCACCGAGTGGGACGAATATACCGGCCGTTTCCAGGCCGTCGAAACGGTCGAGGTTCGCGCGCGGGTCTCCGGCTACATCGACCAAGTCCATGTCAACGAGGGCCAGATCGTCAAGCAGGGTGACCTCCTGTTCGTGATCGACCAGCGTCCGTTCCGCCTGGCGGTCGACCAGGCCAAGGCCGACCTTCAGCGCGCCCAGGCCAAGCTCGAGCTCGCGACGCTCGACGTTCAGCGCGCGACGCCGCTGATCCAGAACCAGACGCTGACCGGGCGCGAGTTCGACACCCGCAAATCCACCGAGCGCGACGCCGAGGGTCAGGTCGCGTCGGCCGAGGCAGCCCTCAAGACGGCCGAGCTCAATCTCGAATGGACCGAGGTGCGCGCCCCGATCACCGGACGCATCTCCGACAAGCGCGTCGACGCCGGTAATTTGATCACCGGCGGCGCCAGTGGGGCGACGCTGCTGACCGTCATCGTCTCGATCGATCCGATCCAGTTCATTTTCGACGGCAGCGAAGCGGACTTCATCCGCTACCTGCGGCTCGCACGCGCCGGCGACCGGCCGTCGTCGCGCGACGCCCAGAACCCGGTGTCGGTGCGGCTCGCCGACGAGACCGAGTTCACCCATCACGGTCACATGGATTTCGTCGACAACGTGATCAATCCGAAGACCGGCACCATCCGCGGCCGCGCCGTCTTCGACAACAAGGACGGCTTCCTCACGCCCGGCTTCTTCGGGCGGCTGCGCCTGTTCGGCGGCAACCACGATGCGCTGCTGGTGCCGGACTCGGCGATCGCGTCCGACCAGTCGCGCAAGATCGTATTCACCGTCGCCGACGACGGCACGGTCGGCATCAAGCTGGTCGAGCTCGGGCCGATCGTCGACGGGCTGCGCGTCATCCGCTCCGGCCTCGCGGCGAGCGACCGCATCGTGATCGACGGGCTGCCGCGCGCGCGGCCGGGACAGAAGGTCAAGCCCGAGGACGGCGTGATCAAAGCCGTCGAGCCGCCCAAGGCGTCGCACTAGACCGCACGACCTCGGTCGCGGGACATCGAAGGAACATCGGATGCGCTTTTCCCATTTCTTCGTCGATCGGCCGATCTTTGCCGCCGTCATATCGATCCTCGTCACGATGGTCGGCTACATCTCGTATCGGGCGCTGCCCATCACCGAGTATCCCGAAATTGCGCCGCCGACCGTGGTGGTGAGCACGTCGTTCCCGGGCTCCTCCGCCGAGGTGCTGTCGCAGACCGTGGCGACGCCGATCGAGCAGGAGATCAACGGCGTCGACAACATGATCTACATGGTGTCGCAGGCGACCGGCGACGGCGTGCTGCAGATTTCCGTGGTGTTCAAGCCCGGCACCAATATCGACCAGGCGCAGGTGCTGACGCAGAACCGCGTCTCGAACGCTATACCGCGCCTGCCCACCCAGGTGCAGCAGCTCGGCGTCACGGTGCGCAAAGCGTCGCCCGACCTGATGCTGGTGATCCACCTGATCTCGCCCGACCACAGCCTCGACCAGGGCTACATCTCCAATTACGCGACCATCAACATCAAGGACGTGCTGACCCGCCTCGACGGCGTCGGCGACACGATCGTATTCGGCGCTCGCGACTATTCGATGCGCATCTGGCTCGACCCTGCCAAGGTGCAGTCGCGCAACCTCACCGCGGACGATGTGGTCGCGGCGCTGCGCGCCAACAACGTGCAGGTCGCCGCCGGCGCCATCAACCAGCCGCCGGCGACCTCGCCCGGCGGCTTCCAGATCGCGGTGCAGACGCTCGGGCGGCTGTCGACTCCGGAGCAGTTCGGCGCCATCGTGGTGGCGACCGACGCCGACGGCCGGGTGACGCGCCTGCGCGACATCGCCCGCGTCGAGCTCGGCGCGCAGGACTATACGAGCAACGCCTATCTCGACAACCAGGTCGCCACCGCGATCGGCATCTACCAGCGCCCCGGATCGAACGCGCTCGCCACCGCCGCGACCGTGAAGGCGACGATGGACGAGCTCGCCAAGAGCTTCCCGCCCGGCATGGCCTATCGCGTGGTCTACGACACCACCGAGTTCATCCAGCAGTCGGTCGACGAGGTGCAAAAGACGCTGCTGGAGGCGCTGGTGCTGGTGGTGATCGTGATCCTGCTGTTCCTGCAGACCTGGCGCGCCGCCATCATTCCGATCGTCGCCATCCCGGTCTCGCTGGTCGGCACCTTCTTCGTGATGACGGCGTTCGGCTTCTCGCTCAACAATCTCACTTTGTTCGGCCTCGTGCTCGCGATCGGCATCGTGGTCGACGACGCCATCGTGGTGGTCGAGAATGTCGAGCGCTACCTGCGCGAGGGGATGAGCCCGCGCGAGGCTGCACACCGCACCATGGACGAGGTCGGCGGCGCACTGATCGCGATCGCGCTGGTGCTGTGCGCGGTGTTCATCCCGAGCGCGTTCATCAGCGGCATCTCCGGGCAGTTCTACCGCCAGTTCGCGCTGACCATCACGGCCTCGACCATCATTTCGGCGACGGTATCGCTGACGCTGTCGCCGGCACTCGCCGCGCTGCTGCTCGAGCCGCACGGCGACGAACCGGGATCGGGAGTGTGGCGCACGCTCGGCCGGCCGTTCAATGCGTTCTTCGGCGCCTTCAACCGCGGCTTCGCCCGCCTGTCGAACGGCTATGGCGCGTTGACGGGGCGCCTCATCCGGGTCTCGATTGTGATGCTGGTCGTCTACGCCGCGCTGATCGGCATGACCTATGTCGAGTTCGGCCGCACGCCCACCGGCTTCATCCCGCAGCTCGACCGCGGCTATTTCATCGTCGCCGTCACGCTGCCGCCGGGCGCGAGCCTCGAACGCACCGATGCAGCGATGAAGCGCGCCTCCACCATCCTGATGAGCCGTCCCGGCATCGCCCACGCGGTGACGTTCGCGGGCTTCGACGGCGCGACCTTCACCAACGCGCCGAATTCCGGCGTCGTGTTCGTCACCCTGAAGCCGTTCGATGAGCGCCAGCGCGAAGGGCTGACCGGCACCGGCATCCTCAACGATTTGCGGGCGCAGATGCTGGCGATTCGCGAGGCCTTCGTGCTCGTGATCCCGCCGCCGTCGGTGCCGGGCATCGGCACCGGCGGCGGCTTCAAGCTCTATGTCCAGGACCGCGCCGGGCGCGGCCCGCGCGCGCTCGAGCAGGCGGTCGGCATGGTGACGCGCGACGCCAACCAGACGGCCGGCCTCGTCCAGGTGTTCACCTTGTTCAACACGTCGACGCCGCAGGTCTATGCCGACATCGATCGGGTCAAGGCGGAGATGATCGGGGTGCCGATCACCAACTTCTTCAACACACTGTCGACCTACATGGGCTCGACCTTCGTCAACGACTTCAACATCCTCGGCCGCACCTACCGGGTCACGGCGCAGGCAGACAATCCATTCCGCCTCGACGTGCGCGACGTCGCCAACCTGCGCACCCGCTCGACCGCCGGCGAGATGGTGCCGCTCGGCGCGGTCGCGACCTTCCACGAGATCACCGGGCCGTACCGCGTGCCGCGCTACAACCTGTTTCCGGCCGCCGAGGTCCAGGGCGCGACGATCCCCGGCTTCTCGACCGGCCAGGCAATCGCCGCGATGGAGCGCATCCTGTCCAAGGACCTGCCGGCCGGCTTCGGCTACGAATGGACCGAGATCGCGCTGCAGGAGAAGCTCGCCGCCAACACGATCGCGACGGTGTTCAGCCTCGCGGTCGCGTTCGTGTTCCTGCTGCTCGCCGCGCAGTACGAGAGCCTGTCGCTGCCGTTTGCCGTGATCCTGATCGTGCCGATGTGCCTGTTCGCGGCGTTCAGCGGCGTCATCCTGCGCGGCATGGACAACAACATCCTCACCCAGATCGGCCTCGTGGTGCTGGTCGGCCTCGCGGCGAAGAACGCGATCCTGATCGTCGAGTTCGCCCGCCAGGCGGAGGAGCGCGGCGAGAGCCGGCGCGACGCGGCGATCTCCGCCGCCCGCACCCGGCTGCGGCCGATCCTGATGACTTCCTTCGCCTTCATCCTCGGCGTGGTGCCGCTCGTCACCGCGACCGGCGCCGGCGCCGAGATGCGCCAGGCCCTGGGCACCGCCGTGTTCTTCGGAATGCTCGGCGTCACCCTGTTCGGGCTTCTGTTCACGCCGATCTTCTACGTGCTGGTGCGGCAGGTGGCCTCGCTCGGCCGCAGGCCGAAGTCAATCGTGGCGCCGAAGCCGAGCGACGCCATCGCCTGATCGCCCGTTCCGCGGCTCAAGTCATGCGGCACGCGCATGACTTTAGGGGCCTTCGGGCCGGAATTTTTCGCTTCGAAAATACAATCGGTCGGCACTACCGCCGACACTCGAAATACAATGCAAGCTATTGTAGCGTCAGGCAAAAATACAGAGAGCCAAGACAAGGAAAAACAATGGGAAAACAATGGAAAATACAATGGGGCGAATAAGGCGTTCATTGTTCTTGGGGCGTCCGGCCGTGACGACGCGCCGATTGGGCCGCTCTGGGCGCATGGCTCGCGCGGACCGGCGGGGTCATTGAAATGAAAAGCGCCTCGCCCGCGGGGCGCGAGACGCAATTCGACAACTCTCATTTATGCCATTACGCCAATTTCCGCGGGCACGCTACGCATCGGTGCATCTATCCCCGCAGTTCAGGGGCAGGCCCGACCATATCGCGCTGGTCGGACGCCTTTCCTCATCCCCTCTGTTTCTCGCGCTCCCGCGCCGCCGCGCCGATCTTGGTCAACGTCATCACCGGCGTGATCGCGTCGGGATCGATCTTGAGCTGGATCACGGCGGGTTTGCCAGAGGCCTGCGCCGCCTTGAAGGCGGCGGGGAAGTCCTCGGTCTTCTCAACGACGATGCCAAAGCCGCCGAATGACTTCGCATAGGCGACGAAGTCCGGGTTCTTGAGCACCGTCGCCGACACCCGGCCCGGGTACTCGCGCTCCTGATGCATGCGGATGGTGCCGTAGAGCCCATTGTCGGCGATCACCGTGATGACCGGCAGATCGTACTGCGCGGCGGTCGCGTATTCCTGCGAGTTCATCAGGAAATCGCCATCGCCGGCGATGCACACCACCATGCGGTCCGGATAGAGCCGCTTGATGCCGATCGCCGCCGGCACGCCATAACCCATCGAGCCCGAGGTCGGCGCGACGTGCTGGCCGTAGCGGCGGAAGCGGAAGAAGCGGTGCACCCACGACGCGAAGTTGCCGGCGCCGTTGGTGATGATCGCGTCTTCCGGCAGGTTGTCACGCAGCCAGACCATCACGGCACCGAGATTGACGCCGCCCGGCTGCGCGGTCGGCTGCTCGGTCCAGGCGAGGTAGTCGTCGTGCGCCGTCTTGGTGCCGGCGCGCCATTTGATCTCGTTCGGCGGCTGCAATCCCTCGGCGGCCGCCGCGAAGGCGGTTGGCGAGGCGTGAATCGCGAGGTGCGGCTTGTAGACGCGGCCGAGCTCCTCGGCGCCCGGGTGCACGTGCACGAAGGTCATCTGCGGGCCCGGGATGTCGATCAGCTCGTAGCTCTGCGACGGCATCTCGCCGAGCCGGCCGCCGACCAGCAGGACGAGATCGGCTTCCTTGATGCGTGCGATCAGCTTCGGGTTCGGGCCTATGCCGAGGTCGCCCGCATAGCAGGGGTGCAGCGCGTCGAACAGCGGGCCGCGGCGGAAGGTGGTCGCGGTCGCCAGCGCGAAGCGCTCGGCGAAGCGGGCGATTGCGGCATGCGCGGGCGCCGACCAGCGGCTGCCGCCGAGCAGCATCACGGGGCGCTCGGCCGCCCACAGCATCTTCTGCAGCTTCATCATGTCGGTCGCGCCCGGCCAGGTTTCGACCGGCTCGAAGGCGGGCGCGTTCGGCACGTCGACGCGCTCCGTGAGCATGTCTTCCGGGATCGCGACGACCACCGGACCGGGCCGGCCGCTGGTCGCCATGTAGAAGGCGCGCGAGACGATCTCCGGCACCCGCGCCGGATCGTCGATCTCGACCGCCCACTTCGCCATGCCGCCGAAGGCGGCGCGATAGTCGAGCTCCTGGAACGCGTCGCGGCCCTTCATGTCGCGGGCGATCTGGCCGACGAACACGATCAGCGGCGTCGAATCCTGATGCGCGATGTGCACGCCGTGCGCCGCATTGGTGGAGCCCGGCCCGCGGGTGACGAAGCAGATGCCGGGCCGGCCGGTCGCCTTGCCGACCGCTTCGGCCATGAACGAGGCGCCGCCCTCGTGGCGGCACACCGTGACCTCGATCGCGCGGTCGTGGAACGCGTCGAGCACCGCGAGGTAGCTCTCGCCCGGCACGCAGAAGACGTGCTGCACGCCGTTGACGATCAGCTGATCGACCAGCACCTCGGCGGCGGTCCGCATATTGTCCTTGGCACGCATGAACGTCTCCACGAATATCGTTGCAATGTTGCGGCGTCGCGGGGACGCGTCCGGCGCGCCCCCGCGGAGCCGCAATCCTACCGTTTGATCGGCGCGAATTTCGCCGGGATCATGAGGTTGTTCTTCTGCCCGACCAGATAGCCGGAATCGACCATCTTGTTGGCGTACTCGACCCACTCGGGGTCCTTCCACATGTTGGCGCGCTTCTGCATGCGATCGTTGGCATCTTCGTAACACCAGACATGCACGAGCGTATTGACCTCGCCGGATTCGGTGAACATGTAGCAGAGCGGCTGGCCGAGATGCCGCGTCTGCGCGGCAAATCCGTGCTTTTCATAGAGGTCGAGATGGGCGGCCGTCTTGCCCGGCTTGATGGTGTAGTAGCGGTGATCGATCAGCACGCTGACCTCCTGTTGAAGGCGCCGCGATGCGGCGCGGGTAAGGCGCGCATCATTCGGAAACGCGCGCGGCGCGGTCAAGCCTCTCTGCTCCCCTCCCCGCGCGCACGACGCGCGTGGCGGGGAGGGGTCGGGTGCGGGGGGCGCCGCCTGCTCCGAGCAAGCGTCAGGCGCGCCCATCGCGAATTCAGAGCAAGCGTAGGCCCCCCGCCCCTCGCTCGGCAGCTTCGCTGCGTCACGCGACCCTCCCCGCCAAGGGGCGGCAGGGTGACACCCCGATGACGTCGGAAGACCCGCAAGCCGAGGTGCTCGCGTTCCTCGCCGATCCCGTGACGCATGGCTTCATCCTCGCCGACGAGGAGGTCAAGCGCATCGACACGCATGCCGCCTCGATCTTCCTCGCCGGCAACCTCGCCTACAAGGTCAAGCGCCGTGTGCGCTATCCCTTCCTCGATTTCTCCACCCTGGAGAAGCGCAAGGCCGCGTGCGAGGCGGAGCTCGCGGTCAACCGCCCGTTCGCGCCCGCGATCTATCGCCGTGTCGTGGCGATCACGCGTGAGCGCGACGGCACGCTCGCCCTCGGCGGCAAAGGCGAGCCGGTCGAATGGGCAGTCGAGATGGCGCGGTTCGACGAGACGGCGACGCTGGACCATGCGGCGGCGCGCGGCGAGCTCGATCTGCGGCTTGCCGACGCGCTCGCCCGCGTCGTCGCGTCCGCGCATGCGCGGGCGCCGGTCGCCGACGCCGAGGCGTGGCCGGCGCGGCTCGCCGACTACATCGCTCAGAACAAGAGCGAGCTCGACGAGCACCCGGAGCTGTTCGAGCCGGCCGCGGTCGAGACACTCACGCGCGCGAGCCGCGCCGCGCTGCGCCGGATCGAGCGGCTGCTGCGCGAGCGCGGCGAGGCCGGCCTCGTGCGGCGCGGCCACGGGGACCTCCACCTCGGCAACATCGTGCTGATCGACGGCAAGCCGGTGGTGTTCGACGCGATCGAGTTCGATCCGCTGATCGCGACCGGCGACGTGCTCTATGACCTCGCCTTCCTGCTCATGGACCTGCTCGAGCGCGGGCTCGACGCCGCCGCGAATGTCACGCTCAACCGCTATCTCGCCGAGACCCGGCGGCCCGAGGACCTCGATGGGCTCGCGGCGCTGCCGCTCTTCTTCTCGTTGCGCGCCGCGATCCGCGCCAAGGTGACGGCGGCGCGCCTCGATATCGCGACGCCGGACGATGCCGACGCCGCCGCCGCGCGCGACTATTTCCGCTTGGCACAGCGGCTTATCGCGCCGCCGCGCGCGACGCTGATCGCGATCGGCGGCCTGTCCGGGACCGGCAAATCGACGCTTGCCGCCGCGCTCTCACCGACGCTGCTGCCGGCGCCGGGCGCCGTGGTGCTGCGCTCGGACGTCGAGCGCAAAAGCCTGTTCGGCGTCGCCGAGACCGCACGGCTGCCCGCAAGCGCGTACACGGCGGACGTGACGCGGCGCGTCTATGCGGCGCTCCTCGACAAAGCGCGGCGGGTCACCGCGGCCGGCCACACCGCGATCGTCGATGCGGTCTTCGCCCAGCCCGACGAGCGCATCAAGGCCGCAGCGGCCGCGCGCGCCGGCGGCGTCGCGTTCCGCGGCCTCTTCCTCACGACGAGGCTCGCGGCGCGCGTTGCCCGCGTCGAGGCGCGCCCGCCCGATGCCTCCGACGCCGACGCGGCGGTTGCGCGCGAGCAGGAAAGCTACGACCGCGGCGCCCTGGACTGGACCGAGATCGATGCGTCCGGTTCGCTCGACGACACACTGGCGTCGGCGCAAGCGGCGCTGAACAGCCATGCGCCGCGCGAGACCGCGCCGCGCTGATCCGGCGGGGTGCTTTCACGCTACTGCTCGCGCATAATGCGCGGGTCGTGGGCGACGCCAACAGCACGATGGCCGACCGAATGATGGCAGAATGACCGTGGATCTCCGCCGCCTCGCCGTTGCGATCAACGGGTTCTGCACGTTCCTCAATCTCTACTCGCCGCAGGCGCTGTTGCCCGAGCTGTCGCACGAGTTCGGCGCGAGCGCGGCGCAGATCAGCACCATCATGACGGCGAGCACGCTCGCGGTCGCGTTGACCGCGCCGGTGACCGGCGCGATCGCCGACGTCATGGGGCGCAAGCGCGTGATCGTGATCGCGCTGTTCGCGGTCTCGGTGCCGACCATCATGGTGATCTTCGCCGCGACCGTGCCGGGCTTTGCGGCGTGGCGCTTCGTCCAGGGGCTCTTCCTGCCGGCGATCTTCGCCGTCACGGTCGCCTATATCGGCGACGAGTGGCCGCCGACCGAGGTCTCGGGCGTCGCCGGCGTCTACGTGACCGGGGCGAGCCTCGGCGGGTTCGCGGGCCGCATGATTCCAGGCGCGCTCGCCGATTGGGTCGGCTGGCGCAGCGCCTTCGTCCTCCTCGCCGCGGCCACGTTCGCGGCGGCGATTCTGATCATATTCATTCTGCCGCGCGAAAAGCGCTTCGTCCGCTCGCGCGGCTTTGCCGACTCGGGCGCACAGATGCTGCGCCACCTGCGCAACCCGCAGCTCGTCGCCACTTATGCGGTCGGCTTCGGCACGCTGTTCAACTTCATCGCCACCTTCACCTACATCAGCTTCCATCTGGCGGCGCCGCCCTACGACTTCTCCGCCACGCTGCTCGGCGGCCTGTTCTTTACTTATCTCGGCGGCACCGCGATCGCGCCGTGGACGGGGCGCTTCATCGCCGGCTTCGGCCGGCGCAATTTCGTGCTCGGCCTGATCGCCATATGGATCGCCGGCGCCGCGCTGCTGCTCGCGCCGCAGCTCGGGGTGATCCTCGCCGGCCTGCTCGTCTGCGCGACCTGCGGCATGCTGTGCCAGTCGGTGTCGACCGGGTACATCACGCTGATCGCCAGGGAAGGGCGCTCCTCGGCGGTCGGCCTCTACGTCACCTGCTTCTATGCAGGCGGCAGCATGGGCGCCTTCCTGCCGGGTCTCACGTGGGCGAGCGCCGGCTGGCCCGCGGCGGTCGCGATGCTGATCGCCATGCAGGTCATCATGGGCGCGGTCGTCTGGTTCGCCTGGGCGCGCACCGAATTGCGCACTGGCAGCGGCCGCCCGATCTGAGCGCAACCGGCGCCGGCCGACTGGACCGCGACGGCAGTCCATGATCTGGTCCCGCCGCCAAGCGCCCACCCGGGGAAAGGACATCCTGATGAGCACGATATCGGCCAAAGAGCAGCTGACGAAGGAGCAGCTCGACTTCCTGCGCTCGATCGACACGCCGACCGTGTGCAACCTGCTCGAGATGGTGGCGCCGGAGCGGCGCGGCATGGGCTACACGGTCAAGCACCTGCATTGCCCGTTCCCCGACCTGCCGCCGATGGTCGGCTTCGCCAAGACCGTCACGATCAAGACCAGGGAAAAAGTGCCGCTCGGCGATGGCTCGTACATGGCGAAGCGGCTCGACTATCTCGATTACGTGGCGGCGGCGCCGAGCCCGAGCATCGTGGTGATCGAGGATCTCGACGGCGAGCACATCGGCTTCGGCGCCTTCTGGGGCGAGGTGCAGTCGAACATCCACAAGGCGCTCGGCTGCCTGGGCACCATCACCAACGGCTCGGTCCGCGACATCCCGCAGATTCCTCCCGGCTTCCAGATGCTGGCCGGCTCGATCTCGCCGTCGCACGCCTATGTGCATGTGGAGGATTTCGGCGTTCCGGTGACGGTGCACGGCATGGCGACGGTGAGCGGCGATCTCATCCATGCGGACCAGCACGGCGCCGTCGTGGTGCCGCTCGCGACCGTCGCGGCGATGAAGCCCGCCTTCGACAAGCTGATGGCGCACGAGGCGCGCATCATCCAGGCCGCCCGCGCCCCCGGCGCCACGGTGGAGAGCATCAAGGCGGCGATGAAAGGATAGCGTCCCGATGTAGCGCCGGAGGGTGGGCAAAGCGAAGCGTGCCCACCGTGGTGGCCGCGTGGGCACGGCGCTACGCGCCTTTGCCCACCCTACGGCAGCCGTTCACGCGCCGTGAACGCACCGCGCCCCGGCAGCGACCAATATGGGTCGATCGCGACGAGGTTCGTGTGCAGATGATCCATCTACGGCTCGCGCTCCTTGTCTTCGGCGCGACGGTCGCCGGCGTCGGCGCGCTGGCGGCGATCGTCGCCACCACGGGGCGCGCCCTGCCCTATCATTTCCCGCGCGGGACCGATGCCTGCTTCGGCCGCGTCTACGGCGAGGCTTTTCTGCAAGCGCATCCGACCCACCGCGTCAGCGAGCTCTATCTCCTTCGCACGTTCACGCCGGGCCAGCGGAATGGTGACGCGCGCCCGCGCGCGCAGCAGATCGCGGCCGATCGCGCGAGCAAGGACAATCTCCCCGTCACCGTCGTGGCCCGCTTTCGCGACCAGCCGGGCGCCTACGATCGCGGCGTCACCTGCGAGTCGGACGGCCTCGCCGGCGCAACCTGCATGCTCGACTGCGAGGGCGCCGCGTTCTCGGCCTATCCGCAGGGCCGCGGGCTCGTGCTCGATCGTTCGCCCACGAGCTTCGTCAGCTTCACCGCCGCCTCCGCGGGCGCGCAACGCGGCGTGCGCATGCGGCTCGCGACCGACGGGGTCGACTTCCGTCTCGAGCCGATGCCGATCGAGAAGTGCCTCGCGGCCTACGATCACGCCGCGCCGTCGGACTGAACCGATCTTACCCGAGCCATGCCCGCGCCGCCGCCGCGACCGCCATGCCGACGATCACGGCGAGGAAATCATTGCGCCGGATCATCATCACGCCGACCGCGGCCGCGATGGCGAGCATCGCCGGCAGGCCCTCGCGCACCGCGATCGGCAGCACGGTCGCGACCACGACGGTGCCGGGCAGCGCCTCCAGCATGCGGCGCACGCGCGCCGTGAGCGGAACATGCGCCATCAGCCAGAAGCCGCCCGCCCGCATCGCATAGGTGACCGCGCCCATGGCCAGGATGGCGGCGATCACGCCAGGTCCGCTAAGATCATGACCGTGCAGATCGAGAGCACCGAGATCAGGCATCGGGCGCATCCTCGACAAATCCTTCGATCAGGCTGCCGACGATCCCGCCAGTGATGATGAACCACCACCCGGACACGAGATAGTCGGTCGCGAGCGCGACCAGGCCGGCGACGCCCCACGCGATGGCGCGCCGGCGCACGCGCCACAGCGGCACCACCATGGCGGCGAAGAAAATCGGCAGCACCAGATCGAGCGCGATCGCGCGCGGATCGGCGACGAGCGTGCCGGCGAGGTAGCCAACCATGGTCGCCGAAATCCACGCGACCAGCACCAGCAGCGCGCCGCCGAGGAAGGCCGCCGCGTCGTTGCCGCCCTCGGCGCGGTAGCGCATCATCATCACCCAGCCCGGATCGGTGGTGAACTGCAGCAGCGGATAGATCTGCCAGGCGGGCAGCGGGCCGAGCCATGGCCGCAGCGAGGCGCCGAACAGCATCATGCGCGCGTTGACGGTCGCGACCACGAGCGCGAGCGCCGCGACGCCCGCCGCCGTCATGTGCTGCGGCCACGCCTCCATGGCGACGAGTTGCGAGGCGCCGGCATAGACCCAGCAGTTCATCAGCAGCGCATAGGCAAAATCGAAGCCCTTGCGCGCCTCGGTCGCGCCAACGGCGGCGCCGAACGCCATCATGCCGGGCAGCGACGGCAGCAGCAGCCAGGCGCCGAGGCGCAGGCCGGCGAGCGACCAGAAGGGCTTGTCGGCTGGGGCGGCTCGGGTTTCGGTCATAAACGCGGCGGCGGGAGGCAGCGGGCGGAAAGGGGCGCCAGCAGTAACAAGGCAGGCGCCGCGGCGCGAGGCCACGGCTGCGCAACAGCATTGCGCCCGCCGAATGGGCGGGCGCTGCTTGCCTATCAATTGCCTCGGCTTACGCCTGCGGCTGCGGCTCCATCGGGCCGGTGCCGCCGCCGGGGCGCGGACGCGGCTTGCCGGCGGTCGGTACCGCCGAGCCGCGCGGCGTGGTCGGCTCGATCACCGATTCGCGGTTCGGCCGCTTGCCGTTGAGGAGGTCCTTGATCTCGTCGCCCGAGAGCGTCTCGAATTCGAGCAGCCCTTTGGCGAGCAACTCGAGATCGGCGCGCTTCTCGTCCAGGATCTTGCGCGCTGCATCGTGGCCCTCCTCGACCAGGCGCCGGATCTCGGCGTCGATCTTCTGCGCGGTCGCCTCCGAGACGTTCTGCTGGCGCGCGACCGACATGCCGAGGAAGACCTCGTCCTGGTTCTCGCCGTAGGACACCGCGCCGAGCTCCTTGGAGAAGCCCCAGCGCGTCACCATCATGCGGGCGAGCCGCGTCGCCTGCTCGATGTCGGACTGGGCTCCCGACGTGACCTTGTTCGCGCCGAAGATCATCTCCTCGGCGACACGCCCGCCCATCATGATGGCGAGCCGCGAGGTCATCTGCTCGTAACTCATCGACAGCTTGTCGCGCTCCGGGAGCTGCATGACCATGCCGAGCGCACGGCCACGCGGGATGATCGTCGCCTTATGGACCGGATCGGTGGCGATGACGGAGAGCGCGACGAGCGCGTGGCCGCCTTCGTGATAGGCGGTGAGCATCTTCTCTTCCTCGGTCATCACCAGCGACTTGCGCTCGGCGCCCATCATCACCTTGTCCTTGGCATCCTCGAACTCGACCTGCGTGACCATGCGCTTGTTGCGCCGGGCCGCCATCAGGGCCGCCTCGTTGACGAGGTTCATGAGATCGGCACCCGAGAAGCCGGGCGTTCCGCGCGCCACCGTCTTGAGGTTGACGTCGGGCGCGAGCGGGACCTTGCGCACGTGCACCTTCAGGATCTGCTCGCGGCCGACCACGTCCGGGTTCGGCACCACGACCTGGCGATCGAAGCGGCCGGGGCGCAGCAGCGCCGGGTCGAGCACGTCGGGCCGATTGGTGGCGGCGATGAGGATGATGCCCTCGTTCGCCTCGAAGCCGTCCATCTCGACCAGCAGCTGGTTGAGCGTCTGCTCACGCTCGTCGTTGCCGCCGCCGAGGCCGGCGCCGCGATGACGGCCGACCGCGTCGATCTCGTCGATGAAGATGATGCAGGGCGCGTTCTTCTTCGCCTGCTCGAACATGTCGCGCACGCGGCTCGCGCCGACGCCGACGAACATCTCGACGAAGTCGGAGCCCGAAATGGTGAAAAACGGAACATTCGCCTCGCCTGCGATTGCGCGCGCGAGCAGCGTCTTGCCGGTGCCGGGCGGGCCGACCAGGAGCACACCGCGCGGGATGCGGCCGCCAAGACGCTGAAACTTGCCGGGATCGCGCAGGAACTCGACGATCTCCTGCAGGTCCTGCTTGGCCTCGTCGACGCCGGCGACGTCCTCGAAGGTGACGCGGCCATGCGCCTCGGTCAAAAGCTTGGCGCGACTCTTGCCGAAGCCGAGCGCCTTGCCGCCCGCCCCCTGCATCTGCCGCGACAGGAAGATCCACACGCCGATGAGCGCGATGAAGGGCAGCCAGGAGATCAGGAGCTGGAGGAACCAGGGCACATTGTCGGACTGCGGCCGCGCCGAGATCTGCACGTTGTGCTTGACGAGTTCCGGGATCAGATCGTGGCCGGCCGGAGCATAGGTCGTGAAGCTGCGGCCGCCGCGCGCCTCCGTGAACGTGCCGTGGATTTCCGGCCCCTGGATGGTGACGTTGAGCACATCGCCCTTGTCGACGTCCTGGAGGAATTCCGAGAACGAGATGTCGGTCGGGCTCGAGCGGGTGCCAGGGTTCTGAAAGAGCGTGAACAGCGCGAGCAGCAGGAGGACGATGATCACCCACAGGGCGAAATTGCGCAGATTGGCATTCATCCCGAAGTCCTCACCGAAGTCCTGTTGGGAAGCCCTTTTGGCAGTCCCAGCTTTGGCAGTCCAATTGGCGCGCAAGCGTCCCTGAAGAGTCCGGTCCCCCGAAGACCGGCATCCGAACAGCTAATGTAGGTGTGGGGCGCGACTCTGCCAAGCGAAAGGGCCGCATTCCGTTAATTTTACCGTCACATGAAATTCGGGCTTTTTTGCCGATGCCGCCGCGACTTGGGTGGCGACTTGATCGGCGATTTGGGCTGCGACTTCGTGTGCGACTTTACCAGCAATCCGCGCTGGCGGCGCGGCGGCGCGCGTTCCACGGCGATTCGGTCATCTCCCAACGTCACCACGGCCCCCGCGAGCGTGCGGCGCAGGCGCTCCTGGCCCGCGCCGGCAGTCGCGAGCGCCGCCGCCAGGGCCTCGAGCTTGCCGAGCTCGACTGGTCCCTCGTCCCCGACCCAGTCGATCGCGCGACCGAGCAGGCGGAGCCCGACCTCGGCCGGCAGCGCCGCAAAGCCCTGCGCCGGGAACATGATCCGCGCACCGGTCGATCCATGATTGGGCCAATGGCCGGCCGTGAGCGCCTCGGCGGCCGCCGCGACGGCAAGCTCGATCGCCGCGTCGGCCCGCCGCGCCCGCTGCGCGAGCCGGGCGAAGCGCTGCGCGTCGAGCCCCTCGCGGGCGAGCGCCGGCATCAGAGCGCGCAGGCGCGTGCGGGCAAACCGCGGATCGCGGTTCGACGGATCGTCGGCAGCCGCGACCCCGGCGGCGCGCAGCGTGGCGAGGAGGCGCGACTTCGGCAGCTCGAGCAGCGGCCGCACCAGGAAGACCCCCGTTGCCGGCATGACCAATGGTCGCACCCGCGCCATGCCGGCGAGCCCCGCAAGCCCGCTGCCGCGCGCGAGGCGAAACAGGATGGTCTCGGCCTGGTCGTCGATCGTGTGCGCCGTGAGCACGCAGGTCGCGCGCGCCCGCGCCGCCGCCGCGGCAATCAATTGGTAGCGCGCCGCGCGCGCCTTCTCCTGCAATGCGGTCGCGGGCTTGCGCCCGGTCCAGCGCAAGGTGCGGTGCGCGACGCCGAGGCGCTTCGCCAGGCGCTTGACGTCGGCCGCCTCGCGCCGCGCCGCCGGACGCAGGCCGTGATCGACCGTGACGGCCATCAGCTTCGGCGCGCGTCGATGTCGCTTGCGCCAGCGCGCCGCGAGCCACATCAACGCGGTCGAGTCGGGGCCGCCCGAGACCGCGAGCACCAGCGCGGGCTGGTCGATCAGGTCGGCAAAGATCAGGTCGGCTTCGGCGTCGGAAATTGCCGTTTGGTCAGCCGCATCAGCAGTGGACACGCTTCTGTTCGCGCTCGACCGCCGCCTTCACGTTCGCCGCGGCATGGGGATATTTCTTGGCGACCTCGGCGAGCGTCACGCAGGCGAGGTCCTTCTGCTTGAGCGCGGCGAGCGACTCGCCGAGCCGCAGCAGCGAATCCGGCTGCTTCGCGCTGGTCGGATACTTCTTTGTCATGGTGACGAAGGCCTCGGCCGCCGATTGGTAGTTCTTGCTCTGAAACAGGCTCTCGCCGAGCCAGAATTGCGCCTCGCTCGCCATGCGATCGTTCGGGTGCTTGCGCAGAAAATCCTGGAATGCCTGCTCGGCGAGCGAATAATCCTTGCGCAGCACGTAGCCGTAGGCGAGGTCGAACTCATCGCGCGGCGATTGCGATGGCGGCAGCGTCGCGAGCTGCTGGCCGGGCGCATTCGGATTGCGCGCGCCGGGCAGCTGGTTGGGATTGCCGCCCGGCACGGCCGCGGTGGCGTTGCCGGCATTGAGATCGAGCGGGGCGCCGACCGGGTTCGGCACGTCGGCGGGCGGCGCCGGAATCGGCGCGGGCGGCGGCACGGCGGTCCCCGTGTAGGGACCGTTATTGGCGTAGGGGCCGCTGTTGTTGTTGCTGCCTTGCATGCTGCCGAGATTTTGCGGGGCGCCGGGTGCGTTCGGGCTGTTGTTCGGATCGAACGCATCGGAGCGGCGGCTCGGAACGGCGGGCGGCGGGCCCGACGGCGCAACGCCGGGACGCGGCGGCGCGCCAGCGCGCTCCGCCTGCATCTGGCGCACGAGCTGCTCGAGCTGCTGGTTGCGGTATTGCAGCTCCTCGATCTGGCCGGTGAGCCGGCGCATGTCGTTCTGCAACTGGTCGAGCCGCACGACGATGTCGGATTCGGACGACTGGGCGATGCCGGCCGCCGGCATGGCCAGGAGGCCAGCCACGAGTGCCGCCCCCAATAGGGCGAATTGGACGGAACGCGTCATGGTGGTCGCTCGCTGGGATTTTTCCGACGCTGCGGCAGGTACCATACGGGGCCCTGCGTCCAAATTGTGACTGGTTGCCGCAATTGCCGCCAGTGCCGCGCCACGCCGCGAGGCGTCATTGCAAAAGCACGACCGGCGCCTGCTCGGCGCCGGTCGCTCCCCCTTCCCACCTAGACTCGGGATTGCAGATTTCGCGGTGGCGGCGCGATCACGAGCTCGCGTTGAGCACGGTGACGGCGCGCCGGTTCTGCGACCAGCATGAGATGTCGTTGCACACCGCGACCGGCCGCTCCTTGCCGTACGAGATCGTGCGCATGCGCTGCGCGTCGATGCCGCGCGAGATCAGGTACTCGCGCACGGTCTGGGCGCGGCGTGCGCCCAGCGCGATGTTGTACTCGCGCGTGCCGCGCTCGTCGGCATGCCCCTCGATCGTGAAGGTGTAGCGGTTGTACTGGGAGAGCCACTGCGCCTGCTTGTCGAGGGTGGCGCGGGCCTGCGGCGACAGATCGGTCTGATCGGTGTCGAAGAACACACGGTCGCCGACATTGACGACGAAATCCTGCTGGCTGCCGGGCGTCGCCGCGTTCATCGCGGAATTGGTGAGATCGGCATTCTTGTTGGCGCACGCCGAAATGGCGAGCGCCGCCGCGATGGCGGCGGCGAACTTGGCGCCGCGAATGAGACGCATCATACTTTGCATCCCGTGCTCCTTCCTGACTGCACAACGTGACCGGACGAGAGCCCCCCGGACCTCAGCCTGGCATCAGGTCTAGAGCCCGTTCGTTAAACGAACGTTCCGTCAACCTTGATGGGGCCTTTCCGGTGTCCCGCAATTGCTGGCAAGAGCCGGAAAGCTTTTCTAATGGTTAATGTGCCGTGAATGGGGCGTGACCTGCGGAACTTGTGGATGTCTTTTCCCGCAACGGTTCCGCGGCCGCCGCGGCCCTCCAAATCAAGATGCCGACAACAGCGGCGACCAAGCCGGATCCGAGGCGTAGCTCGGCGTCGGAACCTTGAGCTCGTTGCGGCCCGTGATGTCGATGGTGAACAGCGAGGGTCCCGAGTTACCGCCGGGATCGCGGAAGAACATGAGCACGCGACCGTTCGGCGCCCATGTCGGACCCTCGTTGTGGAAGCCTGCGGTGAGAATGCGCTCACCGGAGCCATCGGGGCTGATCACGCCGATCGCGAACTGGCCGTTCGCCTGGCCCGTGAAGGCGATCAGGTCGCCGCGCGGCGACCACACCGGCGTCGAGTGATTGCCCTGGCCGAAGCTGATGCGCTGCGCCGGCCCGCCGTTGGCCGCCATGACGTAGATCTGCGGCTGCCCGCCGCGATCGGATTCGAAGCAGATGTGCGCACCGTCGGGCGAATAGGAGGGCGCCGTGTCGATTGCGGCCGTATCGGTCAGCCGCGTCGTCGCGCCGGACTCCAGATTCATCGCGAACAGGTTGGCATTGCCGCCGCGCTGCAGGCTCATGATCACGCTGCCGCCGTCGGGCGAGAACCGCGGCGCGAACGTCATTCCGGGGAAATTGCCGACCACCTTGCGCTGGCCGCTGGCGATATCGAGGAGATAGACGCGCGGCTCGCCCTCGCCATACGACATGTAGGTGAGGCGTTGCGCGGCGGGCGAGAAGCGCGGCGTGAGCACGAGGTCTTCGCCGCGCGTGAGATAGCGCACGTTGGCGCCGTCCTGGTCCATCAGCGACAGGCGCTTGACGCGCCGCTCGGCCGGGCCGGTCTCGTCGATGAAGGCGACGCGCGTGTCGAAATAGCCCGACTCGCCGGTGAGCCGCTGGTAGATCGCATCCGAGATGATGTGGCCGATGCGCCGCTCCTGGTCGGGCGTCGCCGCGAACTGCCTGCCGTCGAGCTGCTTGCCGGCAAGCACGTCCCACAGGCGGAATTGGGCGCTGATCTGGCCGTTGCCCGCGCGCCCCACGCGGCCGACGACGAGGGCCTGCGCGTTGATCGAGCGCCAGTCGGGAAAGCGCGGCATCGCATCGAAATTGACGATCTTCTCGATGTAGGCGTTGGGGTCGATCGGCGCGAACATGCCGCTGCGGGCGAGGTTGTTGGTGATGATCTCGGTGACGGTGCGCGCCGGCTCGGCATCGGCCGGTGAGGCGGGGAGAAATTCCGGGATGGCGATCGGCAGCGGCGCGACGTTGCTCCCCTGCACCTGGACATGCGTCTGGGCGCGTGCGCGCGGCACGGCGAGGCCCGCGACAGCCGCGGCTGCGCCCGTCACCATCACGTGCCGCCGGCTGATGGCGCTGTTCGTCATTCCGCTTCTGCTCTGCCGCATCGAACCGATACCTCGATCATCAAGTGTCGTCCCGCCGCTCACCCACCGAACATCTGACTTGGATCGAAATCGACGATGATGTCGCTCCAAATCGCATACTTGGCGGGCGGCAGGAAATTGAACGGCGCGCATTTACGCACCGCGCGCAGCGCGCTTTCCGATGCGACCTCGAACACCGGAAGCGTGCTGTGGTTCGTCACCACCGGTTCGGCCGCGAGGGATCCATCGCGCTTGAGCAGCATCCGCACCGAGACGACCAAGTTACGCGCGTTTTGCACGCCGACCGGCACATCCCAACAATCTCGCAGCCGAGCCTGCAGCGCCGCGAACTCGTCGGCCGACAGCGTCATCGACGAGCCCGTCGAGGTGCCGAGCGTCGCGGTCTGATTGAGCGTCGCGCCGGTCGTGGCCGTGCGCTGCGGCGCGCGCTTGTCGAGCAGCGCGAGGCGGTTCTCGATCGACGAGGTGTTGAACTTCTCCTGCTCGCGCTTCTTGGCTTCGAGCTTCTTCCTCGCCTCCTCCTTCTTCTTGGCTTCGAGCTTCTTCTTCGCCTCTTCCTGCTTCTTCGCCTCTTCCTGCTTCTTGGCGTCTTCCTGCTTCTTCGCTTCTTCTTCTTTCTTCGCCTCGTCGCGCTTGAGCGCTTCGGCGATCGCATCGGGCTTCGGCGGCGCAGGCTGCTCCGCCGCAGGCTTCGGCGGGTCCGGCGGCTTGGGCGCGGGCGGAGGCGGCGGATCGTCGGTGCTCGCCTTGATCTCCTGCTTGGCCACCTTCGGCGCCGGGTCCTTGACCGGGCTAGGGTCGCCGATCTCGTCGACGATCGGCTTCGGCGCATCCGCCTTCGCGGCGTTCTTCGCCCCTCGCATCATATGCGACAGGTCGTCTTCCGAGATCGTGTCGACCGGGACGACATCCATCTGCGGCAGCAGCGGCTTGGAGAAGGAGATCCAGCCCAACATCATCAGGATCCCCACGACCGCGACCGCGGCGTGGGCACAAGTCGATATGGTGAGGCCGGTCCTCATCGCGCCTGCATCACGATTCCCGTTCCGGCAGCGTGACCAGCTCGAGCTGGTGGAAGCCGGCGGCCTGCAGCATCCCGAGCACGCGCGCCACCGTGACGTATTGCGCGGTTCGCGCGCCCTTGACGTAGATGCGCTCCTCGGTGCCGCCGCCGCGCGCCGCGGTGACCGCCTTGAGCTTATCGACGAGCTGGGCCATCGGCAGCTCGCTCGTCTCCGAGCCGAGGAAGATCTGCCCCTTGTCGTTGATGGTGAGCACCAGCGGCTCGTGCTTGGCCTGGCTCAGCGCCTTCGCCTGGGTCTCCGGCAGCTCGATCGGGATGCCGACGGTGAGCAGCGGCGCCGACACCATGAACACGATCAGCAGCACCAGCATGACGTCGACCATCGGCGTCACGTTGATGTCGCTCATGACCGCATGGCGGCGGTGCCTTCGCTTGCCGACCGCGTTACCCGCGGTACCGCTCATCCCCATGGTCTTCGGTCCCCCCGCTCACCCACGCTCGTCGATCTGTCGCGACAGGATGGCGGCAAACTCGTCGGCGAAGCCCTCCATACGCTGGGCCTGCTTGTTCACCTCGGACGAGAACTTATTGTAGAAAATGGTCGCCGGTATGGCCGCCATCAGCCCGATCGCGGTGGCGAACAGGGCCTGGGCGATGCCCGGCGCGACCACGGTGAGCGAGGTGTTCTGCGAGGCCGCGATCGCCTGGAAGCTCGTCATGATGCCCCAGACGGTGCCGAACAGGCCGACGAACGGGCCGGCCGAGCCGACCGTCGCCAGCACCAGGAGCCGCCGCTCCATCCGCTCGATCTCGCGCGAGATCGTCACGTCCATCACCTTCTCGATGCGCATCTGCAGGCCGGCGATGGAGCGCGCCTGGGTCTCGAAGCTGCGCTTCCACTCGCGCATGGCTGCGACGAAGAGCGCCGCCATCGACGTGTTCGGCCGCGCCGAAAGGGTCCGGTAGAGCTCCTCGAGCGACTGCCCCGACCAGAACGCCTGCTCGAAGCGGTCCATCGATTTGCGCGTCTTGCTGAACAGCACGAGCTTGTCGATCACGATTGCCCACACCCAGATCGATGCCACCAGGAGGCCGATCAACACCGAATAATTGACAATCCAGTGGAACTGGAGAAAGACGTTGAAAATCGGGTCCATAGGCGCGTCCTTCCGGCTCTCCTGCAGATGCGTGCGGACCGGGGGCGGCGCAATTTGCTGACCTGCAGGAGGCCCCCGGCGGCATTCGCAACCAGTTCCGCCGGCACCCGAAATTCGCGTGCGGAACCGAGCCGGCCATCCCCACGGGGCCACGAATTCCGCCCGAACTTGTCCAAACTAGGGCGCCACACGCGTCTTGGCGCGCCCAACAGGCACGATGTGTGGTTAACGGTTGGTTACCGGCGCGGCGGCCCAAAGGGGCCTTGCGCCGCAACGACTTGCAAAGAAATCCAGACCCGCGCGGACCGCCCCTCGAAAACCATCCGATGAGCACCTCCACCTCACCATCCGCCGTGGCCACCCCGCCGCTCACGGCGCTGCTTTATCCCTCGACGCTGATCCTCATCAGCGTGAACCTGGTGCCGCTGGTCGGGGTGCTCGCCTGGGGCTGGGACGCCTTCCGGCTGCTGATGCTGTACTGGATGGAATCGGCGATCATCGCGTTCTGGACCATCGCCCGGATCGCGACGCTGCCGGCCGGCGCCATGGGGCCGCTCTACGTGAACGGCCGCCCGACCAACTCGCGATTCGCGATGACGCTGTTCTTCGTCGTTTTCATCGGTGCCTTCATGGCCGGGCACCTGCTTTTTCTGTGGGTGATGTTCGCCGGCGAATGGCGCCAGCGCATCCACGGCCCGTCCGATTTCTACGCCCAGATCATCGTCGCCAGCGGTCTGTGGGGCGTGCTGCTGACGCTGTTCGTGAGCCGCGGCCTGTCTTTCCTCTTTCACGTGCTCAAGCCGGATTTCATCCTGGCGATCGAGAAGCGCATCCCGATCCCCGGCTTGCCGCGCCCGGCAACGGAGCCGATCGATCCCGGCGGCCTCATCGGCGGCCTGCTCGGCCGCATCGTCCTGATGCAGATCGCGATCATTTTCGGCGGCTACGTGGCGCTGCTGTTCGGCTCGGTCGCGCCGCTGTTCGTCCTGGTGGTGATCAAGACCGCCGTCGATGCGCTGCTCCACATCGCCGTGGACGTGCGCCCGCACCCGAAGCCGGCCGCCGCAGCGGTCTAGCCGCCCATCGCGGTTCGCAGCGCCTTCGGGATGCGCTGCGCCTTGCCGCCGGACACGAAGGCGACCCGCACCTGCGCCTCGACCAAGGTGTCATCGCCGCGCGCCACCGTCTGGGCGAGCGTGATCGAGGCGCCCTTCACCTCGGCGGGTGTCGTCGTCACGGTGAGCACGTCGTCCATGCGCGCGGGCGCGAGGAAATCGAGCGTCATCGAGCGCACCACGAAAGCGAAGCCGGGCGCCTCCTTCTCGGCTTCCTCGAACAGGCCGCGCTGATCGGCGCCGAGCAGGCGCAGGAAGTTGGTGCGGCCCCGCTCCATGAAGCACAGGTAGTTGGCGTGATAGACGATGCCGGAGAAGTCGGTGTCCTCATAGTAGACGCGCACCGCCATCACGTGACGGCCGTCGCGGATCTCGCCATCGAGGTTGATTGCAGGCGGCTCGGTCATCGGCGGAACTCTTCGTCGATATCAATGCGGCCGTCGATCACCGCATGATGACGAATAGCATGCCTAAACGCCGTCGCAATGACGCGCTCGCAGCAGCCCGTGGTGGCGCGTCAGCGCCACGGCACGTCCTTCTGCATCGCCGCTTCCCAATGCCGACCATCGAAATACTTGAGATCGATCGCCGCCAGATCGATGTCGTCGATGCAGCGCGCGTTGACGTCGATCTTGTCCGGGTCCGAGCGCGGCACGTAGAACGCATGGATGCCGCACACCTTGCAGAAGGTGTGCCTGGCGACGCCGGTGTTGAACGTGTACGTGGCAAGGTCATCTTTGCCGCTGACGAGCTCGAAGCGCTCGGGGGGCACGATCAGGTGCAGAATGCCTTTCTTGGTGCAGATGGAGCAGTTGCACACCGTGACGCCGTCGAGGTCGGCGGTGACGCGAAAGCGCACGCGGCCGCAATGGCATCCGCCTTGCATCGTCTTCATCGGATCACGCCTCCTCACTCTCGCCGAACAGGCCGAACTGCGCCGGATCGCGTGCGGGCTCGGCGAGCCCCAGGTGCCGGAACGCATGGCCGGTGAGCAGGCGCCCGCGCGGCGTGCGCTGGACCAGGCCCTGCTGGATCAGGAACGGCTCGATGATCTCCTCGATCGCGTCGCGCGGTTCCGACAGCGCCGCCGCGATGGTCTCGACCCCGACCGGCCCGCCGCCATAGTGGAGCGCGATGGTCGTGAGATAGCGCCGATCCATGGCGTCGAGGCCGGCGCCGTCGACCTCGAGCGCGATCAGCGCCTTGTCGGCGAGCTTTCGGTCGATCGCAGCCGCCTTCTCGACATGAGCGAAGTCGCGCACGCGACGCAGCAGCCGCCCGGCGATGCGCGGCGTGCCGCGGGCGCGGCGGGCGATCTCGTTCGCGCCTTCCGGCGTCATGCCGATGCCGAGCACGCGCGCGCCGCGGTTGACGATCAGCTCGAGCTCGGCCTCGGTGTAGAAGTTGAGCCGGATCGGAATGCCGAAGCGGTCGCGCAACGGGTTGGTCAGGAGCCCGGCGCGCGTCGTCGCGCCGACCAGGGTGAACTTGGCGAGATCGATCTTGACCGAGCGCGCCGCCGGTCCCTCGCCGATGATCAAGTCGAGCTGGAAATCCTCCATCGCGGGATAGAGGATTTCCTCGACCGCCGGATTGAGGCGGTGGATCTCGTCGATGAAGAGGACGTCGCGCTCTTCCAGGTTGGTGAGCAGCGCCGCGAGGTCGCCCGCCTTGGCGATCACCGGCCCGGAGGTGGAGCGGAAGCCCACGCCCAATTCGCGCGCGACGATCTGCGCCAGCGTGGTCTTGCCGAGGCCGGGCGGGCCGACGAACAGCGCGTGATCGAGCGCCTCATGGCGCGCCCGCGCAGCCTCGATGAAGACCGAGAGATTGGCGCGCGCCTGCTCCTGGCCGATGAACTCGGTGAGTCGCTGCGGGCGCAGCGAGGCTTCCGCCACATCCTCGTCGCGGCGCTCGGGCGAAACCAGCTTGCGCGGCGTGCTCGTCATGCGCCTACCATCGCCCCGATCCGCGGACGTATTTGTTCGGCAGCAGCTCCGCGATGGTCGCGACCGAGGGCTCATCGCCGTTCGGCACGATCACGCGCGCTTTGGCGTCGTAGTCGTGGATGATCTCACGGCACGAGCCGCAGGGCGAGACCACTGCGATGGTCTGGTCCTTCTCGTCGGGCTTGGGATGGCGCACCGCGACGATGGTCTCGATGCCCTGGTCGCCCGCCTCCGTGATGGCGCGGCCGATCGCCACCGCCTCGGCGCACACCGCCATGCGGCCCAGATACGCGTCGATGTTGACGCCCGTGATGATGCGTCCGGCGCGCGTGCGCAGCGCGGCGCCGACCTCCTGCCATTCGTTGCGGTAGCGCTCGCTGATCGCCTTGCGGGCGGCCGCGATCAACGCCTTGTCCTTGGCGGTGAGCTTGCCCCCGCTCATCGGGCGAGTTCCTTGAGCGCGGCGCGGATCAGCCGCGCCGTGTCGGCGCCATCGCCCGCCGCTTGCGTTGCGGCCGCAACCGCGGCCGCCGCCTGCGGCTGACCATAACCGAGATTGACCAGCGCCGAGACCGCATCGGCGACCGGCCGCGGCGCGCTCCGCTCCTCGATGGCGCCGGACAACCGCACCACCGCCGGATCGACCGCGCTCAGGGCCGGCGCCTTGTCCTTGAGCTCGGTGACGACGCGTTCCGCGACCTTCGGTCCGACGCCCGGCGACCTTGTGATCATCGCCTTGTCGCGCAGCGCGATCGCGCTCGCGAGATCGGACGGCTTGAGGGTGGAGAGAATCGACAGCGCGACCTTGGTGCCGACGCCCTGCACGGTCTGCAGCAGCCGGAACCACTCGCGCTCCCCGTCGGAGAGAAATCCGAACAGCCGGATCTGGTCCTCGCGCACATGCGTCTCGATCGCGAGCGTCACCGCCTGCCCCTCGCCCGGCAGCGCCTGCAGGGTGCGCGCCGAGCAATGCACCAGGTAGCCGACCCCATGCACGTCGACGACGATAAAGTCCTCGCCGTAGCTGTCGATGATGCCCTTGAGCTTGCCGATCATGGGAGGGCCGCGATCCTGTGCACCACGCTCTGCCGGTGATGGGCGTGGCAGATCGCGATCGCCAGCGCGTCGGCGGCATCGTGCGTCTTCGGGTCCGCCTTGGGCAGCAGCACGCTGATCATGACCCGGATCTGCGCTTTCTCGCCGTGCCCCGCCCCGATGATGGTCTTCTTCACCAGATTGGGCGCGTACTCGGCAACCGCAACCCCGGCGCTCGCCGGCGCCAGCAGCGCAACGCCACGCGCCTGCCCGAGCTTGAGGGTCGCCGACGCATCCTTGTTGACGAAGGTCGCCTCGACCGCCGCCTCGGCGGGGCGGAATTCGTCGACCACCCGCATCAGCCCGGAATGGAGCGCTACCAGCCGATTGGCCAGCGCCGCCTTGTCGTCCGAGGCGACCGAGCCGCAGGCGACGTAAATCAGCCGATTGCCCTCGACATCGATCACGCCCCAGCCGGTGCGGCGGAGCCCCGGGTCGATGCCGAGGATGCGAATCGGTTGCCTCATCCAGGGCCTTGATAGCCCCCCCGGGGCGCCGGGCCTAGAGAGGAGGAATCAGGAAGGCGCAGAAGCTGCTTGAGTCAAGCGGACTAGGTTCGACCAGACTCGTCGGGCTCGTCCCGCAATTCTCCTGGCTTGACCGGCAAGGGAAAGAGGGCCGACTTATCGGCGCCGGGACCTCTCTCGAGACAAACGAAATACCGTCCTGATCGCATCGGCACTCAGGCGATTTGCCAGTGAAATTTCGATCCTGACCGTAGCAGTGTTCTCGGTTCGACTGCCGCGTTCGGCCCACCAGAACGCCGATGCGTTGACGATCGACCGGGCGTTCGTCGACAAGAGGTAAACTAGCCGCGGTCTGATCGAAGCAGATCAGGAACAGGTAGTAAGGAATCGCGATAACGGGGCGAGAGACGATCAAGTGGTCTGCACATACGCCGACGCCAGCTCATCGAGCAGATGATCGCGCGGCAGCGCCATGCCCCACCCCCGAAAGCGAGCCTCACGCGCTCATCTTCGCCACCAGCGCGTCCGAGACCTCGAAATTGGCGTAGACGTTCTGCACGTCGTCGTGCTCGTTGAGCGTCTCGATCAGCTTGAGCAGCTTCTCGCCCTTGTCGTCGTCGACCGCGATGGTGTTCTGCGGCTTCCACGTCAGCGTCGCCTTGCGCGGCTCGCCGAACTTCGCCTCCAGCGCCTTGGCGACCTCGTGGAAGCTCTCCTGGCCGGCGTAGATCTCGTGGCCGTTCTCGCTCGACGCCACGTCATCTGCGCCCGCATCGATCGCGGCCTCGAGCATCGCGTCGGCGGACGCGACCTTGGCGTCGTACTCGATCACCCCGACATGGTCGAACATGAACGAGACCGCACCGGTTTCGGCGAGGTTGCCGCCGTGCTTGGTGAAGGTCGAGCGCACGTCGGAGGCGGTGCGGTTGCGGTTGTCCGTCATCACCTCGACGATCACGGCGACGCCGCCCGGCCCGTAGCCCTCGTAGCGGATCTCGTCATAGCTCTCCGCGTCGTTGCCCGACGCCTTCTTGATGGCGCGATCGATCGAGTCCTTCGACATGTTCTCGGCGCGGGCCGCGATCACGGCGGCGCGCAGGCGCGCGTTCATCGCCGGATCGGGCATGCCGAGCTTCGCCGCGACGGTGATCTCGCGCGCGAGCTTGCCGAACAGCTTCGACTTGGCCGCATCCTGGCGGCCCTTGCGATGCATGATGTTCTTGAATTGTGAATGTCCAGCCATTGTCCCGCAGCCTTGGCCCGCAACCGTTCGACACGACGTGCCGCGCGCAAGACCCGCGCGGTGATCCGTCAGTTCCTCATCCCGTGATGGACGGCTTATAGCCCAACCGGCAAAATCGAGACAAGTTGCCTCAGTCCCAGAACGTCGGCCGCGCCTGCTCCAGCACCCCGCCGATGCGCACCGCGCCGACCTTGCTGGCGAGCCCGGTCGCATCGTCGGTCTCGACCGCGAGCCCGCACAGCGTCGCCGGCCCCATCGCGGCCTCGAACTTCGAGGTCGCGATCTTGCGCAGGAAACGGCCGATCGGCTCGTCCTTGGTCATGCCGATCACCGAGTCGTAGTCGCCCGTCATGCCGACGTCCGAGACGAACGCGGTGCCGCCCGGCAGCACGCGCTGGTCCGCGGTCGGCGCGTGCGTATGCGTGCCAACGACCAGGCTGACGCGGCCATCGAGGAAATGCCCCATCGCCTGCTTCTCGCTCGTCGTCTCGGCATGCATATCGACCACGATCGCGTCCGCGCCGCGTTTGAGCGGGCAGGCGATGAGCTCGCGATCGAGCGCCGCGAACGGATCGTCGAGCGGGTCCATGAAGACGCGGCCCATCGCGTTGACGATGAGCGCCTCGCCACCGTTCTTGCCCTTGACCAGGGCGGCGCCGCGGCCGGCCGTGCCGGCCGGATAGTTGAGCGGGCGGATCAGTCGCGGCGCCCGCTCGATGAAGACCAGCGCCTCCTTCTGGTCCCACGCGTGGTTGCCGAGCGTGATCGCGTCGGCGCCGGCGTCGACGAGGTCGTGGTAGATCGACTCGGTGATGCCGAAGCCGCCCGCCGCGTTCTCGCCGTTGACGATCGCTAGATCGAGCTTCCAATCGGCCACGAGCTTGGGCAGCCGCTCGGTGACGGCCGCCCGGCCGCTGCGGCCCACCACGTCGCCGATGAAGAGAATTCTCACCTTGCGCTCTTCCGCAGATCGATGACCTCGCGCTCCGTTAGCACGAGATCGAGGGCGGCGTCGCGGGGTGTGACGGGCACCTCGGCGATCTCCTGCGCCGCATACCCGATGCCGATCGCGATGACTTTTTTCATCCCGCGCAACCGCGCGATCGTCATATCGTAGTAGCCGGCTCCGTAGCCGATGCGGTGCCCGGCGCGATCGAACGCGAGCAGCGGCACGATCAGGATGTCGGGAAAGACTTCCGGCGCCTCCGGCGGCGGCTCGCGGATGCCCCAGACACCGGACACCAATGGTTCGCCAAATGCCCACGCCCGCATGGTGAGCGGCTTGCCCTTGCCCATGACGACAGGAAGCGCGAGCTGCGCGCCCGTCGCCGCGAAGACGCGCATCAACGGCACCGGATTGATCTCGCTCTTGAGCGGCGAGAAGCCCGACACGATCGCGCCCGCAGCAACCGTCACCGGCAGCGGCCGCTTCGCAATCGTTGCCGCGGCGGCCGCGCGGTCGTCCGGCGGCAATGCGTCGCGGCGCGCCGCGGCGGTGCGGCGGATGTCGGCCTTGAGACCGTCGATCGAATGAGGCTGCAATGTTCGCTCCGTCACGCCCGCACCCGGTGCGGCCTCCGGCCGGCGCGAATGGGGCCGGGCATCCACGTGTCGGTCACTTACAAACACGTGGATGGCCGGGACAAGCCCGGCCATGACGATCGTGTATGAAAAGCGGGGTGCGGAGCCGCTCGGCCGTTGGAGTTGCGATCCCGGGTTCCCTACGAAAGTAGGTGGGCGCCATATGTCCGAACCCACGGGCCCGGTCAGGGACAGCTCCCTTCAGGATCGATAAGGCCCCGGGGATAAGACTCCTGACGTACCTCGCAGCCCCGCGTCACCAATGTAGTGCGATGCGTGCCACGTTGCCAACGGTCATTGCGAGGCGCGCCAGCGCGATATGCAACCTCGCGCCACGGCGCCGGATTTGCTTCGCTTCGCTCGCAGGGACTGCGGCTCTTCAGGGGGAAATGCCTGCGGCCCTGCCATATTTCGCCACCAGCGGGGCACGCGCGAACAGAAGATCGACCTGCAACACGAAATTTTCCGGCGTGCGATGCATTTCGCACACATCGACGCACTTGAATCCCAGGCGATCGACGGCGGCCACCGCATCCGCGATCAGCGGCGCGCCCTTGTTGTAGTCGACGAGCGAAACCTCGACGATCAGCACGCTCGCGCCGGCGAGCGTTGCGGCGGCTCCCGCGAGCACCTCGAGCTCGGCCCCTTGGACGTCGATCTTGACCAGATCCGGCGCCGGCAGCTTCTCGCGCGCACTGAGCGTGTCGAGGCACGCGGTCGCGACCTCGCGCACCTGCAGGTTCGAGGCCGCGTAATGCGCGGTGTTCTCCACATAAAGCGAGGCGCCGGTCACGTCGCCGGCGCGCGGCACGTGAAACGCACGTGCCGCGCCATCCTCGGCGCCGAGCGCGGCGATGATAAACTTGTGCCCGGCAGCCGCAAGCTCCGCCGCATGGTCGTCGTTCGCCTCGAACAGGACGAACTGAGCGTCGGGAAAGACCTCGGCAGCGACCTTCGTCCACCCGCCCCGATAGGCGCCGACGTCGTAGATCGCAGCCGGCACGAAGCCGAGCGACTTGAGGCGCATCAACGCATTGCGGTGGGTGAGCTTCGCGGCCCTTCGCCGGGTGAAGGCGAACATCCTAGTCGCGCGCGCGCCCGCCGTCGGCGCGGCCGTCGAGCGCCTTGGCCAGGCTCTCGATCCGCTCAGCCGCCGCATTGAACGCGGCCGCGATCGCGGCCTCGGTCGCCTTGGCGCGATCGGCCGCGACCACGCGGGCGTCCTGCAGCGCCGCGCATTCTTCCTCGGCGCGGCGCAGCCGATTGGCCTGCTCGTTCGATTCATCGGCGATCAGCAGCGCCGCCATGATCGTGAGGCGCATGTCGCCGATCTCGCCGAAATCGTTGCGCAGGCGCGCGATCCGCTGGTCGAGATCCTGCGCGAGCTGGGTGAGATGCCCCTCCTGCCCGTCGTCGCAGGCCATGCGGTAGGTCCGGCCGTTGATGCTGACGCTCACCTGCGCCACGCCTGCGCCTCCGCTATTCTTCCGTGGTCTCGACGATCGCGCGGATCGTCGCAATCGCGGCATCGAGCCGCTGCGCCACCTCGCGATTGGTCGTCTCCAGTGCCCGCCCATGCGCCGCCGCGGCGTCGAGCTCGGCCGCGAGCCGCGCGCGGTCGGCATCGAAGGCGTGCACCTGCGAGGCGAGCGCCGCCTCGCCCTGGGAGCGCTCGAGCCGGCGGCTCACGGCGCCATCGAGCGCATCGAGCGCGGATTGCAAACGCCGGGTGGCGATCTCGATCGTGCTTGCTTCGCTCACGCCCGCCTCGTCGGGCCAACCCGCACGCGAACCGGCGGCGCGCGGGCGGCCAATTCTCCTTGCGCGTAAATCTGCTTGCGCGGCAAGATGTTACAAAAGGAAGCTTACGTGGCCGGCCGGCTTTACGTCAACGCGGCAAGCGGGGATTTCAACACCCATCGACGGCTGCCGCGCGTTACCGCGCCATTTGCCGCGCGTCGGGCCGATTTGAATGTGGACGGACGGCGCGCGCATGGCCGTTTCTTTTGACTCACGTGCCCCACATGCTATCAGGCCGCGACGCCGCTCACTCTTGGTCAGTCCCAGGTCAATCTATTGGCCACTTCGGCGCATGTCTTTATCGGCGAAGCGGATTTCGCCGACGGCCTGCGCGCCCCGCCAGCAAAGGCAGCTCATGACCGCAAGCGCCACGGCACGTGCCGCTCATCCGGAACCGGCTCTCGATCGCGCGCAGCATGACCGCATGGCGAATGCCATCCGGGCGCTCGCCATGGATGCGGTCGAGGCGGCGAATTCCGGCCACCCGGGCCTGCCGATGGGCGCGGCCGATGTGGCGACCGTGCTGTTCACCCGCTTCCTCAAATTCGATCCGGCCGACCCGGCCTGGTCCGACCGCGACCGTTTCGTGCTCTCGGCCGGCCACGGCTCCATGCTGATCTATTCGCTGCTCTACCTGCTCGGCTACGACGGGATGACGATCGAGCAGATCAAGCGCTTCCGCCAGCTCGGCTCGATCACAGCCGGCCATCCCGAATATGGCCACACGCCCGGCGTCGAGACCACCACCGGCCCGCTCGGCCAGGGCCTCGCCAATGCGGTCGGCATGGCGATGGCCGAGCGCCACCTCGCCGCGGTGTTCGGCCGCGACATCGTCGATCACCACACCTACGTGCTCGCCTCCGACGGCGACCTGATGGAAGGCATCTCGCAGGAGGCGATCGCGCTCGCCGGCCATCTCAAGCTGTCGCGGCTGATCGTGCTGTTCGACGACAACGGGATCTCGATCGACGGGCCGCTGTCGCTCGCCGACTCGGTCGACCAGGTGAAGCGCTTCGAGGCCGCCGGCTGGTCCGCGACTCGCATCGATGGCCACGATCCGCAGGCGATCGCGCAGGCGATCGAGCGCGCCAGGGCCTCCGACCGCCCGAGCATGATCGCGTGCAAGACCACCATCGGCTTCGGCGCACCGAAGAAGGCCGGCACGGAAAAAGTCCACGGCTCGGCGCTCGGCGCCGACGAGGTCAAGGGCGCGCGCGAGAAGCTCGGCTGGACCTCGCCGCCGTTCGAGATTCCCGCCGACATCCTCGACGCCTGGCGCACCGCCGGCCAGCGCTCGCGCGAGCTGCGCCGTGCCTGGGAGGGCAGGCTCAACCGGCTAGAGCCGGCGCTGCGCGCCGAGTTCGAGCGCCGCATGGGTGGCGAGCTCGCCGAGGACAAGCTCGCGGCCGCCGTCGCCGACCTGAAGGCGAAGCTCGCGGCCGAGCCGAAGAACATCGCGACACGCGCCGCGTCCGAATTCGCCCTCAACACGCTGGTGCCGGCGATTCCCGAGATGATCGGCGGCTCCGCCGATCTCACCGGCTCGAACAATACCCGCGCCAAGGGCATGGCCTCCTTCTCGGCCGCCGATCCGGCCGGCCGCTTCGTGCACTACGGCGTCCGCGAGCACGGCATGGCGGCGGCGATGAACGGCATGGCGCTGCACCATGGCATCATCCCTTATTCGGGCACGTTCCTGGTCTTTTCCGACTACTGTCGCCCTGCCATCCGTCTCGCCGCCCTGATGGGCCAGCGGGTCATTCATGTGATGACGCACGACTCGATCGGTCTCGGCGAGGACGGCCCGACGCACCAGCCGGTCGAGCATCTCGCCGCCCTGCGCGCGATCCCGAACCTCAAGGTCTTTCGCCCGGCCGATGCGGTCGAGACCGTCGAATGCTGGCAGCTCGCGCTCAAGAGCGCGCATACGCCGAGTATCCTCGCGCTCACGCGCCAGAACCTGCCACAGCTGCGCCTCACCAACGACGCCGAGAACCGCTGCGCCGCCGGCGCCTACGAGATCGCGGCAGCCGATGGCAAGGCGGAGGTGTCGCTGTTCGCCACCGGCTCGGAGGTTTCCGTCGCGATCGAGGCACGCAGGCTGCTGGCGGCGCAGGGCGTCGCCGCCCGCGTCGTCTCGGTGCCGTGCTTCGAGCTCTTCTTCGCCGCCCCGGCCGAGCTGCAGCGCGCCGTGATCGGCGACGCCAAGGTCCGGGTCGGCGTCGAAGCCGCCATCCGCCAGGGTTGGGATCCGATCATCGGCCTCGACGGCGCCTTCGTCGGCATGACTTCGTTCGGCGCCAGCGCGCCCGCCAAGGACCTCTACAAGCATTTCGGAATTACGGGCGAAAAGGTCGCCGAAGCCGCATTGACCAAGCTCGGAAAAAGATGAGCAGCCATCCGCTTGCCGGGTTTGTGTTCGCGGAACTTGGCGCTAAATAAAGAGTTCGGAACCGTGCGGCCGTCGGGGTGCCGCGCGGCAGGGAGCGTCAGATGTCCATTCGGGTCGGGATCAACGGGTTTGGCCGCATCGGCCGCAATGTGCTGCGCGCGATTGCCGAGGCCGGCCGCGACGACATCGAGGTGGTCGGCATCAATGACCTCGGCCCGGTCGAGACCAACGCCCACCTGCTGCGCTACGACACCGTGCATGGCCGCTTCCCCGGCCAGATCACCGTCAAGGGCGACACCATCAGCATCGGCAACGGCGCCATCAAGGTCACCGCCGAACGCGATCCATCGAAGCTTCCGTGGAAGGACCTCGGCGTCGATGTCGCGCTCGAGTGCACCGGCATCTTCACGTCGAAAGACAAGGCCTCGGCGCACCTGACCGCCGGCGCCAAGCGCGTGCTCGTCTCCGCCCCTGCCGACGGCGTCGACCTCACGGTCGTCTACGGCGTCAACCACGACAAGCTGACCAAGGAGCACAAGGTCGTCTCCAACGCGTCGTGCACGACCAACTGCCTCGCCCCCGTCGCCAAGGTGCTCAACGATGCGGTCGGGATCGACAAAGGGTTCATGACCACGATCCACTCCTACACCGGCGACCAGCCGACGCTCGACACTCTGCACAAGGATCTCTATCGGGCGCGCGCCGCCGCGCTGAACATGATCCCGACCTCGACCGGCGCCGCCAAGGCGGTCGGCCTGGTGCTGCCCGAGCTCAACGGCAGGCTCGACGGCGTTTCGATCCGGGTGCCGACGCCGAACGTGTCGGTGATCGATTTCAAGTTCGTATCGAAGAAGCCGACCAACAAGGACGAGATCAACGGCGCGGTGAAGCGCGCCGCCGAGCAGCAGCTCAAGGGCATCCTCGGCTTCACCAACGACCCGAACGTTTCGATGGATTTCAACCACGATCCGCACAGCTCGATCTTCCACATGGACCAGACCAAGGTCATGGACGGCACGCTGGTCCGCGTGATGTCGTGGTATGACAACGAGTGGGGCTTCTCCAACCGTATGGCCGACACCGCCGTCGCGATGGGCAAGCTGAGCTGAAGCCAACCAAAAAAATTTGCCGGGGGGCAAAGTGTCTGCGTTTCGAACGCTCGACCAGGTCGACGTGAACGGCAAGCGTGTGCTCGTGCGCGTCGACCTCAATGTGCCGATGAACAATGGCGACGTGAGCGACGCGACCCGCATCACCGCTTCGGCGAAGACCATCAACGAGATCGCGGACAAGGGCGGGCGGGTGATCCTGCTCTCTCATTTCGGCCGGCCCAAGGGCCGCGACCCGAAGGACTCGCTCAAGCGCGTCGCAAGCGCCGCGGCGCGCATCATCGGCCGGCCGATTGCGTTCGCGGACGACTGCGTCGGCGAGACTGCCGAGAGCGCCGTCGGCGCCATGAAGGCCGGCGACGTGCTGTGCCTGGAAAATACCCGCTTCCACGCCGGCGAGGAGAAGAACGACCCCGGCTTCATCGCCGAGCTCGCAAGCCTCGCCGACATCTGGGTCAACGACGCCTTCTCCGTCGCGCACCGGGCGCACGCCTCGACCGAAGGGCTCGGCCATGCGCTGCCAGCCTTCGCGGGCCGCTCGATGCAGGCGGAGCTCGACGCGCTGGTGCGCGCGCTCGATCATCCCGAGCGGCCGCTCGCCGCGGTCGTCGGCGGCGCCAAGATCTCCACCAAGCTCGAGCTACTCGGCAATCTGCTGGAAAAAGTCGACGTGCTGATCATCGGCGGCGCCATGGCGAACACGTTTCTGGCGGCGCTCGGTAAGAAGACGGGCAAGTCGCTGGTCGAGGCCGATCTCGTCGCGACCGCGCGCGAGATCATGGACAAGGCCAAGGCGGCGCGGCGCGAGATCGTGCTGCCGGTCGACGCCGTCGTGGCGCAAAAATTCGAGGCGCATGCGCCCTCCCGCGTGGTCGACGTCGACCAGGTCGGCGAGAGCGACATGATCCTCGACATCGGCCCGCGCAGCATCGAGCACGTGGTCTCGGTGCTGGCGCGGGTGAAGACGCTGGTGTGGAACGGGCCGTTCGGCGCCTTCGAGCACGAGCCGTTCGACAACGGCACCGATGAGGTCGCGGAAGCCGCCGCCGAGCTCACCCAGGCCGGCAAGCTCGTCTCGGTCGCGGGCGGCGGCGATACCGTCGCGGCGCTCAATGCGGCGGGCGTGAGCGACCGTTTTACCTATGTATCCACCGCCGGCGGCGCATTTCTGGAATGGTTGGAAGGCAAGGCCCTCCCCGGGGTCGAGGCTTTGCGGATAAAATGAACCGAATCGTCCGCCGGCAGTTGTCCGGACGGGCTTCACCATAATTGTAACGGTAGGCATGAGGAGAGCGCGATGAACCTCGCCGAATTGAACAAGGTCGCCGTCGCGATGACGGCCGGCGGCCGCGGTATCCTGGCGGCGGACGAATCCTCCGGCACCATCAAGAAACGCTTCGACGCGATCGGCGTCGAGTCGACCGCCGACAACCGGCGCGACTATCGCGAGCTGCTCTTCCGCTCGACCGAAGCGATGCGGCACCACATCTCGGGCGTGATCCTGTACGACGAGACCATCCGCCAGACGGCGCGGGACGGCACCCCGCTCGTCAAGGTGATCGAGCAGGCCGGCTCGCTGCCCGGCATCAAGGTCGACAAGGGCACCAAGCCGCTGCCGTTCTGCCCCGGCGAGGTGATCACCGAGGGCCTCGACGGCTTGCGCGAGCGGCTCGCCGAGTACCGCGGGCTCGGCGCCAAGTTCGCCAAATGGCGCGCCGTGATCGACATCGGCTCCGGGATCCCGACCTGGCCCTGCGTCAAGGGCAACGCGCACGCGCTCGCGCGCTACGCAGCGCTTTGCCAGGAAGAGCAGATCGTGCCGATCGTCGAGCCCGAGGTGCTGATGGACGGCGCCCACGACATCGATACCTGCTACTCGATCACCGAATGGGTGCTGCGCACGGTCTACAACGAGCTGTTCGAGGCCCGCGTCGCGCTCGAAGGCACCGTGCTCAAGCCCAACATGGTAATCCCGGGCAAGAAGTCGTCGAGGCGCGCCTCGGTCGAGGAAGTGGCGGAGAAGACCGTCAAGGTGCTCAAGGCCTGCGTGCCCGCGACCGTTCCCGGCATTGCGTTCCTGTCCGGGGGGCAATCCGACGAGGAGGCGACCGCGCACCTCGACGCCATCAACCGCCTGGGCGACCTGCCCTGGTCGGTCACCTTCTCGTATGGCCGCGCGCTGCAGGCCGCGCCGCAGAAAGCGTGGTCGGGCAAGAGCGAGAACGTCGCCGCCGCCCAGCGCGCCTTCGCGCACCGCGCCCGCATGAACGGGCTCGCCGCCAAGGGCGAGTGGAGCGCCGAGCTGGAGAACGAGAAGAAGGCGGCCTGAGCGGCAACATCAGCGAAGGCCGATGGGAAAGTCCAAGCACACCCCATTCCGTCGGAATGGGGTGTGCTTTTTTGACTGAGCGGTGCGTGATCGATGTCCGGGAGCTGGCGGCTGCTCAGTTGAGCTCGCAGCGCGCAACGCCTTTGTCATCGATGCAGTGGTAACCTTCCTGGCAGCGGCCGCCGCCGCACTGCGGTCCGGTGCGAGTCCCGCCGAGGCATCCGTTCTTCGGTGCACATCTTTCGCCGGCCGGACAGCAGCCGCGTCCGGGGCCGCACCAGTGATCGCCCGGCGCCGGGCATTTCACCTGCTGGGCAAAGGCCACGGATGTGCAGAAGAGAACGAAAACGAGCGAAGCCGCCGTTAGCAATGCGCGCATGATGTCACCCTCCCGTCGACGATCCATGGCTACCATCTTGTGGCACAAGGATGCCGTCAGCTCTATGTGGAACTCAAGACGGCGGAAAGTCCTTCAACAGGGAAACTCGACCTTCCATCCGAACGATAAGGCGCACCCCGAATTCGAATTCGGACATCGGCTGCCACTTTTTGCCGCCGCGCCACCCCTCGTTGGCTGGCACTATGGTTAGCCGATTCCTACAGTCTTCGGAAACGCGCTAACCGCGTATTTATCGATTTCGGCTAGATACGGACACTTCATCCGGGAGGGGAACCGTGACCGCATCGCAATTTCGCCTGGTGACGCGCAGCGACTTCGACGGGCTCGTGTGCGGCGTGCTGCTCAAGGAGCTCGACCTGATCGACGAGATCGCCTTCGTGCATCCGAAGGACATGCAGGACGGCAAGATCCCGATCTCGGCGCGCGACATCACCACCAACCTTCCTTACGTGCCGGGCTGCCACCTCGCCTTCGATCACCATTCGAGCGAGCTCGCGCGCAACGGCGCGCGGCAGCCGGCGAACTACGTCATCGATCCCGAGGCGTTTTCGGCCGCCCGCGTGGTCTGGCGCCACTTCGGCGGCGCGCAGCGCTTCCCGCGCGTGCGCGAGGATCTGATGGCCGCCGTCGACAAGGCCGACGCCGCTCAGTTCACCCGCGACGAGATCCTCGATCCGCAGGGCTGGCCGCTGCTCAGCTTCCTGATGGATTCGCGCACGGGGCTCGGCCGCTTCCGCCAGTTCCGCATCTCCAACTACGACCTGATGATGCAGCTGATCGACGAGTGCCGCGGGCACAGCGTCGAGGAGATCCTGCAGCTGCCCGACGTCAAGGAGCGGGTCGACCTCTTCCGCAGTCACGAGCCGCAGTTCCGCGCGCAGATCATGCGCTGCGCCGAGGTCAAGGACGACGTGGTCGTGCTCGACCTGCGCAACGAGGAGACCATCTACGCCGGCAACCGGTTCATGATCTACGCGCTCTTTCCGCAGTGCCGCGTCTCGATGCACGTGCTGTGGGGCGTGAAGCAGCAGAACACCGTGTTCGCGATCGGCAAGTCGATCCTCGACCGCACCTCGCCGATCGACGTCGGCGCGATCTGCCTCACCTACGCCGGCGGCGGCCACAAGGCGGCCGGCACCTGTCAGGTCGACAACGCCTGCGCCGAAGCCGTCAAGGCGGAGCTCGTCGGCAAGCTCGCCTCGCCGCGCTGAAACAACCATGGCCCCACGCGATTCCTCATGGTGAGTTGCTCACCGGCGTGGCCGACCCCTACGCATGAAGGCCGCGCCTCTCGAACCAAGCATGTGGCGCCATACGGGGGCGCCGTCGTCCTTCGAAGCGGCTCGCGCGAAGACGCGCGAGGCTCCCGATGCAAGGATGAGCGCGGAGCAAGCGCCGGACGAAGTGGAGTCAAATGCCCAGATACGCCGCCTGCACCTGCTTGTTGCCGGCGAGATCGGCGCTGGTGCCGTGCATGATCACCTTGCCGCCTTCCAGCACATAGGCGTGCTGCACCAGTGTGAGCGCGCGGCTCACGTTCTGCTCGACCAGCAGCACGGCGGTGCCCATCCGGTGGATTTCGGCGATTTTCTCGAACGTCACGTCGGTCATCACGGGCGCAAGGCCGAGTGAGGGCTCGTCCAGCATCAGCAGACGCGGCTTGAGCATCAGCCCGCGGCCGACCGCGAGCATCTGCTGCTCGCCGCCGCTCATGGTGCCGGCGCGCTGCCGGCGGCGCTCGGCCAGCACCGGAAAGATGCCATAGACGGTCTCGAGCGTGCGGCTGCGCTCGGCCTTGGCGCGCGGCACGTAGGCGCCGATCTCGAGGTTCTCCTGCACGGTGAGCTCGGGGAAGACCTGCCGGCCCTCCGGCACATGGGCGATGCCGAGCTCGGCCACGCGATAGGGCGGCAACGCCGCGACATCCCGGCCCGCGAACGTGATCCGGCCGGCGGTGAGCCGCACCAGCCCGGAGATCGCGCGCAAGGTCGTGCTCTTGCCTGCGCCGTTGGCGCCGAGCAGGCCGACCGCCTCGCCCTCGCCCACCGCGATGGTGACGCCGTCGATCGCTGGCACCGTGCCGTAGGCGGCGCCCACGCCGTCGAGGGTCAGCATGGCGCGGCTCCCGCCGCAGATGACGCAAGGTGCGCATAGCCGGTGCCGAGATAGGCGCGGATCACCTCCGGGTTCGCCATCACGTCCTGCGGGCTGCCCTCGGCGATCTTCTGGCCGTGGTCGAGCACCACGATATGGCGCGCCACCGCCATGATGGCGCGCATCACGTGCTCGACGATCACGATGGTGAGCCCGCGCGCCGCGAGCTTGCCCACCAGCGCGACCGCCTGGTCGATCTCCGAGGGGTTGAGCCCCGCCATCACCTCATCGAGCAGCAGGAGCCGCGGCGCCGTCGCGAGCGCGCGCGCCATCTCGAGCCGGCGCTGGTCGATGGTGGTGAGGTCGCGCGCCTGCCTTTGCGCCTTGGCGGCGAGCCCGACGAACTCGATCGCTTCCAGCGCCTTCTCGCGCGCGGCGTCGGGGCGCCTGTCGCGCAGGAAGGCGCCCGTCATGACGTTGGCGAGCACCGTCATGGCGCCGAACGGCCGCGCCACCTGGAAGGTCCGCGCAAGGCCGTGGGCGCAGATCTGGTGCGGCCGCAAACCGACCAGCTCGCGGCCGAACGCCGTCACCGAGCCGGCATCGGCGCGGTGAAAGCCGGTGATCAGGTGGAAGCTCGTGGTCTTGCCCGCCCCGTTCGGTCCGATCAGCGCGAGCGTCTCGCCTTCGCGCACCGTGAAGCTCACGTCGTGCACGGCGCGCAGCCCGCCGAAGCGCTTGCTGAGATCCTTGACGACCAGCGCCTCAGCCATCGGCGGCCGCCTTCGCGTCCTTCCCGCGCCCCGCGACGGCGCGGCGCCAGAAATCGGTGATGAGGCCCATGAGACCGCTCGGTCGCCACAGGATCACGGCCATCAGGATCAGGCTGTAGACCGTGAGCTGGAGCCCGCTGCGACCGCTGCCAAGCCAGCTCTGCAGCAGGGCCGAGCCGGCCTCGAGCAGCACGGTCCCGAGCACCGGCCCCCACAGGGTGCCGATGCCGCCGACGATCGACACCAGCGCCGCCTCGACCGAGATGTTGAAGCTGAACGCCGTGTTGGGATCGATGAAATAGATGTACTGGACGTAGAACGTGCCGGCGAGCGCGGTCAGAAAGGCGCTGATGAGATAGATGTCGCGCTTGATCCTCGCCGCATCGACGCCGACCGCTTCCGCGGCGTCCTCGTCCTCGCCGATCGCCACCAGATAATAACCGACATGGGAGCGCTCGATCAGCCAGGTGACGACCAGGCCGAGCGCGAGCAGGCCGAGTGCGATGTAGTAATACGGGGCCTTACCTTCGAACTGCATCATCAGCGGCGCGCTGCCGAGGTTGGGCATGGTCGTGCCCTCGGCGCCCCAGGTGAGGTCGTGGAACTTGAGGCACCATGCGGTGCTGCACGAGCCGCCGGCGAGGAAGAGCAGCATCAACACCTGGGCGGTCGCGATGGTGGCGATCGCGAAATAGGGGCCGCGCAGGCGGAAGCAGAGCCAGCCGATCGGCAGGCTCGCCGCCATCGCGACGACGCCGCCCGCCATCATGCCGATCCACGGCGACACGCCGTAGTGGATCAGCAGGACGGACGACGTATAGGCGCCGAGCCCGAAATATGCGGCGTGGCCGAGCGAGAGCTGCTTGGCGTAGCCGCCCATCAGGTTCCAGGCAACGCCGATGAAGGCGAACAAGAGGACGCGGATGAGGATGTCGATCGCGAACTTGCTCGTCACCACTTGCGGCAGCAGCAGCATCACGAGGGCGAGCGCGGCGAGCCAGAGCGCGCCCGGCGGCGTGAGCTTCGTCGTCATCGCGCGCCCCCGGCGAGCCCGCTCGGGCGCACCGCGAGCGTCAGCAGCAGCATGGCGAAGACGACGATCAGGCCAGAGTCGGCGCCGACGAACTGGATGCCGAGCGACTCCGCGACGCCCATCATCAGGCTCGCGATCAGCGCGCCCGTGACGTTGCCGAGCGTGCCCAGCACCACGGCGACGAAAGCCAACAGCACGAACACTTGCCCCACCGTCGGATAAACCGGATAGAACGGCACCAGCAGCGAGCCCGCCGCCCCCGCGAGCGCGAGCGCGATGCCCACGGCGACCGCGAACACGCGGTCGGGATTGATCCCCATCAGCATCGCGACGTCGCGGTTCTGCGCCGCCGCGCGCATCGCCTTGCCGAGGTCTGTGGTGTGCAGGAAGACCCACAGCAGCGCGCTCAGCGTCATCGCCAGCGCAAACGCGATCAGCTTGGCGACCGGCACGTAGATCTCGCCGAAATGGAGGGCGGCGTCGGTATAGGACGTCATCACGGTGCGATTGTCGGCGGTGAACAGAAGGAGCGCGAGATTCAGAAGCAGCAGCGACAGCGCGAAGGTGAGGAAGATCTGCGGCATGTCGCCCAGCCCGAGCACGCGGCGGATGAGGAAATGCTGCAGCAGCGCGCCGATCACGAACAGGGCCGGCATCGAGATGACGAGCGAGAGAACCGGATCGATGCCGAGATACGTGGCGAGGAAGTAGCTGATGTACATCCCGATCATCACGAACTCGCCCTGGGCGAAGTTCACGATCTTGACCACGCCGAAGATGAGCGAGACGCCGATGCTGACCAGCGCGTAGATTCCGCCGATCAGCAAGCCGTTCACCACGGCCTGTGCGATTGTGGCCAGCATCGGGACGGCGCCGGTTCAGGCTCAGGCTTTCATCAGCGGCGCGCGGGCGTCTTCCTTGGGGAATACGGCGGCGAGATCGCCGTGCTGCCATTGGACGCCGACCGGATGCGCATAGATGTTCTTGCCGTCCGGACCGAACTTCACCTTGCCGCCCGGCCCCATCGCGGCATAGCCGGACGAAACATCGAGCGTCGCCAACGCGTCGCGCACCTTCTGCGGATCGGGCGACTTCGCCCGCTCGAGCGCGTCGGCGATCATGAAGGTCTGCGCCACCAGGCCGCCGGCATATTCGAACAGGAACTCGCCATACTGCTGCTTGTAGGCCTCGTTCACCTTCTGCGCGTCGGCATTGCAGTCGTGGTTCCAATGCGCGACGCCGAGCAGGCCTTCCGCATCCTTGCCGACGTTCTTGTAGAAATCCGGAATGACGAAGCCGCCGGAGCCGCCGTTGATCGCGATCTTCAGGCCGGATTGCTTGATGGCGCGGATGATCAGGATCAGGTCCTGCAGATAGGAGACCGGGAACAGCATATTGGCGCCCGATGCCTTGACCTTGTTGATCAGCGGCCCGGCATCGGCGAGACCCGCCGAGTACGGCTCGAACATCACGATGTCGACGCCCTCGCCCGGCGCCTGCTCGCGCAGCCCTTTCGAGGTCGCGGTGCCGAAGGCGGTATTCTCGAACACCACCGCGACCTTCGGCTTGTCGCTCACGAGCTTCGACATCTGCAATTGCGCGAGCGCGAACTGCGAGGCGCGCGAGAACGGCGTGAAGGTGTAGTGGCGGTTCTTGTTGAGGAGGTCCGAGCTCGAGCCGGTCAGCAGGGGCATCCTGGCGCGCTCGCACACCTCGCTCGCGATCAGCGTGAGCGCGCTCGCAAAGCAGCCGTGCACCGCCGAGAGCTTGTAGCCGTTGATCAGCCGGTCGGTCTCGGTGCGCGTCACCGTCGTATCGCTCTGCACGTCGGAGACGATCAGGTTGAGCTTGGCGCCGCCGAGCGACTTGATGCCGCCGGCGTCGTTGATCATCTGCACGGCGAGCTTCGCCGCGTTGACGCACCCCTGGCCGATCTGCGCGAAACTTCCGGTGGTCGGATATAGCGCGCCGATGTTGACGGTCTCGGCCGCGAAGGCCGCGCGCGGCAGGATCGCGGCTGCCGCGACGGCGCCGGGCGCCGTCTTGGTGAGGAAAGCGCGCCGGTGCTGCGCGCCGAAGCCTGTGCGGATGCGTGTCATCATGTCCTCCCGGCCGAAGTAGCGCCGTGTACCCACCGTTGCAGAGGGCCCGGCTTTGCAGATTGTATACAATATTGTATACGGGACGCGCATGCCCGATCAAGAGCGCAGATTGCCACGGCAACGCCCCGCCATGCGCGCCAGCCGGAGACTGCGACCAAAGCCGGCGGCGCGCAACACGCCTGCGCTCCCGCGCGGCGCCAGGGAGCCGGCCGCGAAGCCGGCGCGCCCGCGGCCGGTGGACGTGGCCGGCACGATCGCCCGCAGCCTCGAGGAGGACATCGTGCTCGGCCGTCGCCATCCGCGCGAGCGCCTGGTCGAGCAGGACCTGTGCGACCGCTTCGATACGCATCGCGGCGACGTGCGCCACGCGTTGTTCGAGCTCGAGAAGAAAGGCATCGTCGAGCGCATTCCCAACCGCGGCGCGATCGTGCGCGATCTCACGCCGGCGGAGGTGACCGCGATCTATGCGGTGCGCGAGGAGCTCGAGGTGATGGCGGTGCGCATCCTGCCGTTTCCGGTCGCCGCCGCCGACCTCGCACGGCTCGACGCGCTGCAGCGGAAGCACAGCGCCGCCATCGATGCCGGCGACATGCTCGGCATGTTCTACGCCAACCTGCACTTCCACCAGGCGCTCTACGGTCTGTGCCGCAATCCCTGTCTGATCGACACGATCGAGCTCCTGGCGCAGAAGTGCTATGGCATCCGCTCCTACGCCAACGCCTTCCCCGAATCCCTCGACCGCGCCCGCCGCGACCACGTCGCCATCATCGCGGCGCTGCGCCGCTCCCGCCGCGACGAGCTGATCGCGCTGACGCGCTCGCACCTGCGGCCGTCGCCGCAGGCCTATATTCGCGCCTATGAGCAGCGGTTCGGGCCGTCACGGCAATAAAGAGAGGCCCGCCGCTCTCGCGGCAGCCGCGCGTTGATGATACTCAGGGCCTGCCAGCTCAGGTGGGCGTCCGGATCATGACCGACTCCACGCAATCGTCAACGACGTCTGCCGCACGCGATGGCGTGACGGTCGTGCTGCTGCTGCCGGACGCCCTCGGCGAGGTCGACGAGGTGCTGCTGCGCGCGAGCCTCGGGGCGGCCGCGACACCGATCCGCGCGCTGGTCTGCCTGCCGGACCAGAAGGGCATCCCGCTCGTCGGCATCCTGGCGCGCCTCGGCGTCGCGACGGAGGTCCTGCTCGGTCCCGCCGTCGCGGCCCCGCCGACGTCCGCCTTCGTCGCACGCGCGCTTCCGGGCACATCATCGACCGATCTGACCGAGCTGGCGCTCGCCCTGTCCGACGTCGTACTGGTGTCACCGACGCCGGCGGACAAGTCGCTCCCGCCCGCGCTCGCGGCGCTCGGCAAGAAGATCATCGCGCCGGGTGAGCCGGTCCCCGCGGTGGAGCGCATCGACTTCGTCCATGACCTCGATCCCGACGCGCCGACCTCGCGGCGCGCCTTTGGACGGCGGACCTGCGGGCGGCTCGAGCAGTTCCTGGTCGAGCTGTTCGCCTTCAATTGGCGCCGAAAAGACAAAGGTGAGCACAAGGGCGGCGTCGCCGAAAGCTGGCGGCGGCTGCGGCGCTGCTTCGGCCGGGCCTGGGGTCCGACCGCCTATTTTGCGCCCGCCGGCTGGGAGAAGCTCGAGCCCGATCGCACCGTACAGGCATCCTCCCCGATCCTGTCCTGCTTCAGGGCGCTCGACCGCAGCGCCCTCTATGGCGCCTACATCCACCGTGACCTGGTGTCGCTCGAGCACGCTGGCGCCGCCTTCGCGGTGTTCGCGGCGGTCGCCGGCCATATCGACCTCGGGATGGCGTTCTGGCGCGACCTCGGTTGGGCGTGGTTCAGCGAGCACATATGGGGGGTCGCCGAGTTGATCACCCTGGTGATGGTCGCCGCGATGGTGCTTCGCGCGCGCATGACGAACTTGCAGGATCGCTGGACCGCGTGCCGCCTCGGCGCCGAACAGCTGCGCATCGCCCTGATGTCCATGCCGTTGCTCGTGCTGCCGTCGGCGCTCGCCACTGCGGACAAGCCGCCGCCCGCCAAGGAGCAGGGCCGCGGCCGCAAAGAAACCCAGTACGGCTTCCTGGCGCTCGCGCAGGTGAAACGCGCTGTGCGCGACCATGGATTACCGCGGGTGGATCCGGCCTGGACCCCGATGCAGGCGGCCGAGTGGGTGCGTTTGATCGTCAACGATCAGATCGCCTATCACCGCAACAACCACGCCAAGCTCGAGCGGGCCGAATCCGGTCTGCGGATTCTCACTCAACTGATTTTCGCGCTCGCCGTGATCGCCGTGATGGCGCATTTCTGGAGCGACTCGCGGCTCCTCATCCTGGCCACCGCCGCCTTGCCGGCCTTCGCGGCCGCCGTACACGGGACGGGAACGCGGCTCGGTATCGTCCATCGCGCCGCGCTCAGCGGCGAGATGGAGGAATCGTTGGCGAAGATCGATGAGGATCTCGCCAAAGCCGCCACGGCGACGCCGCCCGAGGAGGCCTGGGACACGCTGCGGCGCCTTGCCTTCAGGGCCGCAGAAGCCATGGGCAGGGAGAACACGTCGTGGCACGGTCTCGTGCGCCGCTACCGAGATGATCTTCCATGAACGAAAAGCCGACCGACGAGCTGCCCGATCTGAATGCCGATCCGCGGTCGCTGCGTTTGTGCAAGAAGCCGATTCCTGTGCGCGTCGAGTTCGCGACGGCGGATGGCGTGTGCACGACGCTCGAGGGGCCGGTGCGCTATCGCGCTGGCGACGCCATCCTGACCGGCGTGCGCGGCGAGCGATGGCCGTTCGAGCGCGCCAAGTTTTCGGCGAGCTACCACCCCGTGCCGCCGACCCGCGCCGGCGAGAGCGGGAGCTACCGCAAGGCTCCAAGCCTGACCCTCGCGCTGCGGCTCGATCGCCCGCGCGACGTTCCCGTTGGCTGGCAGAACGACCCATTGCACGGCCGGCCCGGGGACTGGTTGCTGCAGTATGCGGACGGCAGCTACAGCGTGATCAGTGACGATGTTCTGCGCGAGACCTACGCGCCGGCCGCGGATGAGACGCGCTGGCCACCGCGATAGGGCATGACCGCGATGGAGTCTGCGTTCCGTTCGTAAGCGGAGGTGGCCGGCTCTCGCCTTGACACGCGCGCCGAGCTTGCCTCCTTTCCGCCGACCTTACCCGATCGGAACTGGGCCGATTCATGGCTTCCCGACCATCAGACAAGGCGCCTGCCACGCGCCCGACCGCACGGCTCTACCTCGTCACGCCGCCGCTCGATGACGTAGCGGCAGTGACGGCCCTGCTCGCGCCAGCGCTGGCAACCGCCGACATCGCGGCCGTGCTGTTGCACCTCTCCGCGGCCGATGAGCGCACATTGATCAACCGAATTCGCGAGGTGGCGCCCCTGGTGCAGGATCGTGGAGCCGCGCTGCTGATCGAGGGGCGACCCGATCTCGTGGCGCGCGCGGGCGCCGACGGCGCCCATGTCGGCGCCATCGCGGCCGTCCAGGAGGCGATCGCCGCGCTCAAGCCCGACCGCATCGTCGGCGCTGGCGGCCTGGCGAGCCGGCATGACGCAATGGTCGCGGCCGAGGCGGGCGCCGACTACGTGATGTTCGGCGAGCCGGACGCTGCCGGAAAAAGGCCTTCGTTCGAGGCCATCCGGGAGCGGGTTGAATGGTGGAGCGAAGTGTTCGAGATTCCTTGCGTCGCCTATGCGGCGAGCCTCGCCGAGGTGCCTTCGTTGGCGGCGGCGGAGTTCGTCGCGCTCGCGCCAGCCATTCTGGCGGATGCGCGCGGGCCCGCGGCGGCTGTCGCGGAGGCATTGCAGCGTCTGACGGCGGAGACGAACGCATGAGGGTGAGAGCCCGCCCTGTCGCGGCGGCCATGCCGCTGCTGGCCCTGCTGGCAGCTCTGCTCGCTTGCGCGGCGCCGGCCGTGGCGCAGGCGCCGATGCAGATTTCGCCGCCCGCGACGGCGACGAAGCCCACGACGTCCACCAAGGCCACGCCGCATCGGGAGGCGCCGAGGCGCGTCAAGCCGACGGCGATCCGGCCGCCACAGGCGCCCGTGCGGCCGACGCCGACCGCCCCGGCCACGCAGGCGCCGGCCGCGACCGCCGGGCATGAGCCCGACCTCGCCTATGGCGCCTATCAGCGCGGCTATTATCTCACGGCCTTCGCGGAAGCGACCAAGCGCATCAACGAGAAGGGCGATCCCAAGGCGATGACGCTGATCGCCGAGCTCTATGCGAATGGGCTCGGCGTGCCCAACAACGATACCGAGGCGGTCAAGTGGTACTCGCTCGCGGCCGAGCGCGGCGACCGCGACGCCATGTTCGCGCTGGCGATGTTCCGCCTCGGCGGGCGCGGCGGGCCGCGCGACGTCAACGAGGCGACACGCCTCCTGGCCGAAGCAGCCAAGCTCGGCCACGCCGCCGCGACCTATGACCTCGGGCTCATGTATCTCGAGGGCAATCAGTTCCCGCAGGACGTCGCGCGTGCCGCCCAGCTGTTCCAGATGGCCGCCAAGGCCGGCAACCCGGAAGCGCAATACGCCCTGGCGACGCTCTACAAGGACGGCCGCGGCGTGCCGCAGAACACCGGGGAGGCGACCCGCCTGATGGGCCTCGCCGCGCAAGCGGATCTGATCGACGCCGAGGTCGAGTACGCGATCGCGCTGTTCAATGGCACCGGCGTCGCTAAGGACGAGCCCGCCGCGGTCGCGATGCTGCGCAAGGCGGCGCTGCGCGGCAACCCGATCGCGCAGGATCGCCTGGCGCGCGTGCTCGCCGCCGGCCGCGGCGTGCCGGCCCCCGACCCGGTCGCCGCCACCATGTGGCACCTGATCGCCAAAGCCGGCGGCGCCAATGACACTTCGCTCGACGATTTCGTCGCGAAGCAGACCCCCGAGGTCCGCGCCGAAGGCGAGAAACGCGCCAAGCCCTGGCTCGAGGTGATCAAGGCGAGCCATTCTTAGGCGAAGCTGAAGGGACCCAGGGTGCGTCCCGACAGCCCGCGGCCATCACGCTTCGACAGTTTCCAACAGCGCGAGCAAGCCGCGCAGCAGCGCCTTGGGCGATGGCGGACATCCGGCGATGTGGAGATCGACCGGAACGACCGCGGAGACGCGACCCACGCAGGCATAGCTCGCGGCGAAGACGCCGCTGCCGGCGGCGCAATCGCCGACGGCGATCACCCACTTGGGATCCGGCGTCGCGGTGTAGGTGCGTTCGAGCGCTTCGCGCATGTTCTTGGTCACCGGGCCGGTCACCATCAGCACGTCGGCATGGCGCGGCGAGGCGACGAAATGCAGGCCGTAACGTTCGAGATCGTAGAACGCATTGTTGAGCGCGTGGATCTCGAGCTCGCAGCCGTTGCACGAGCCGGCGTCGACCTGCCGGATCGCCAGGCTGCGGCCGAGCCGGCGGCGCGCCGCGCGATCGAGGCTCGCGGCCAACGCTTTCATCGCCGCGTCGTCGCGAGCGGGCGGCGCCTCGGTGAGCGGCGAGCGGATCAGGCTTTCGAGCAGCATCCTGCGCATGTGGATCCCGCGCCCTAAAGGTCATGCCCCGAATAGGAGCAGTTGAACGACTTGTTGCAGAGCGGGAAGTCGGCGACGATGTTGCCCTCGATCGCGGCCTCCAGCAGCGGCCACTGGAACCAGGACGGATCGCGCAAGTGACACCGCACCACGCGGCCGTTCTCGATCCGCAGCCATACGAGCACATCGCCGCGGAATCCTTCCACCAGGCCCATGCCCTCGGCCGCGCTCGAGCCCGCCGCAATGTCGGCCTTGATCGCTCCCACCGGCATGCCGCGCTGAATCTGCTCCACCAGATCGAGGCTCTGCTCGACCTCTCGGATGCGGACCCAGACGCGCGCGTTCACGTCGCCGGCCCCGTGGGTCGCCACCGCGAAATCGAGCTGATCGTAAGGCGGATACCCGGGGCGCTTGCGCGCGTCGAAGGCACGCCCGCTGGCGCGGCCGACGTGGCCGCCGGCCCCGAACTGGCGCGCGAGATCGCGGCGCAAGATGCCGCTGCCTGCGGTCCGGTCCTGCAGCGAGGCGGTGTTGTCGTAGAGATTGACCAGGCGGGGAAAGACACGCCGCGCCTCGTCCACGAGCCCGCGCAGCTCGCCAGCGGCTGCCGGCGGCAGCTCGCAGGTCACGCCGCCGGGCACGATGCGGTCCATCATCAGCCGGTGGCCGAAGCAGGTGTCCGCGGCGCGTAGAACCCGTTCGCGCAGAATGCCGCATTGGGCGTGCATGAGCGCAAACGAGGCATCATTGCAGATCGCGCCGATGTCACCGAAGTGATTGGCGAGTCGCTCCAGCTCGGCCATCAGCGCGCGCAGATGAATCGCGCGCGGCGGCGGCTCGATCGCCAGCGCGGCTTCCGCGGCACGGGCGAAGGCCAGCCCGTAGGCGACGGTGCTGTCGCCCGAGGTGCGCGCCGCGAGCCGCGCCGCCTGGTCGAGCGGCGCGCCCGCCATCAGCGACTCGATGCCCTTGTGGGTAAAGCCCAGGCGTTCCTCCAGCCGGAGGACCGTCTCGCCGCTCGCGGTGAAGCGGAAGTGCCCCGGCTCGATGATGCCGGCGTGCACCGGTCCGACTGGAATCTGGTGCAGGCTCTCGCCTTGAGTCGGCAGGAATGCGTAGGGGCGCGGATCGGGTAGGGCATCTTCGCGGGTGCCGAGCGGATGTCGCACGCCCCAGACGCCGCGGTCGAGCCATGGGCGCATATCCGCAAGACCGAGCGGCGTGAGGCCATACAGGTCGCGCAACGCGCGCTCGAGACGGATCGCGGGCAAATGCGCCGCGCCAATCGATGGAAACGATCCGTGCGGACATTCGATCGAGGCAACGACGATCTCCGCCGTCACCTCGTCGAGCAGGGCCATATGCACGACACCTGCATCGCCCCACAAGCCAAGCAGCGTCAGGTGGCCGCCCGCCAACTCCCTGGCGATCGCACGCCAGGCGCTATCGGTCACGACTACACGCGGCCAAGGACGGTGACGTTCCACCCGCGTGCCAGCGATCCGGTCGATCAGCCCCATGGTGCTACCCGAGCAGCTTCGCGACGTTCTGGAACCAGGACACCAGGATCGGCGGCATGTATACGCCGGCGAGCAGCACCAGCGCGAGATGCGCGAACATCGGGACGTAAGAGGCCTTCGCCGGCGCCGCGGCGCCGCGCGGCTCGCCGAACGCGATGCCGTTGAGGCGCAGGAGAAGCGCCGCGACCCCGAGCAGGATACCGGCCACGAGCACGAGCGCGAGCCACGGCGCGCGCGCGAAGGTCGACGTCACCACCAGGAACTCGCTCATGAAGATGCCGAGGGGCGGCAGGCCCGCGATGGCGACGACGCCCGCCACGAGGCCCCAGCCGAGCACCGGGTTGGTCTCCGTCAGGCCGCCCATATCGGCGATCCGCTGGGTGCCTTTGACCTGCGCGACGTGCCCGACCGCGAAGAAGATCGCCGACTTCGTGAGCGAATGCATGGTCATGTGCAGCAGCCCGGCGAAGTTCGCGAGCGGCCCGCCCATGCCGAACGCGAATGCGATGATCCCCATGTGCTCGATCGACGAGTAGGCGAACATGCGCTTGATGTCGCGCCGGCGGTAAAGCATGAACGATGCGAAGACCAGCGAGATGAGCCCCATCGTCACCATCAGCGGGCCGGGCGCGACCGCGTGCGGGTTGGCGGCAAGCAGGATCTTGAATCTCAAGAGCGCATAGAGCGCGACGTTGAGCAGCAGGCCCGACAGCACCGCGGAGATCGGCGTCGGGCCCTCCGCATGCGCGTCCGGCAGCCAGGCATGCAGCGGGGCAAGGCCGACCTTGGTGCCGTAGCCGAGCAGCAGAAAAACGAAGGCGACGTTGAGCAGCGCCGGGTCGAACTCCCGCGCGTGCGCGATCAGCGTGGTCCACACCATGGCGTCGAGACCTTCGCCGACCGCCGGCCGCGCCGCCATGTAGACCAGGATGGTGCCGAAGAGCGCGAGCGCGATGCCGACGCTGCCGAGAATGAAGTATTTCCAGGCCGCTTCCAGCGCCTCGTGGGTGCGGTAGATGCCGACCATCAGCACGGTAGTGAGCGTGGCGATCTCGATCGCGACCCACATCACGCCGATATTGTTGGCCATCAGCGCGAGGTTCATCGCGAACATCAGCACCTGATACATGGCGTGATAGAAGCGCAGGAACCGCGGCGTCAGGCGTCCGATGTCGAGCTCATGGCCGATGTAGCTTGCACTGAACCCGCTGGTGGTGAGACCGACGAAGGTGGTCAGCACGATGAACACGTTGTTGAGGTCGTCGACGTGGAGGTAGGGGCCGGCCGACGGCCGGCTGACGAACAGCGTGAGCGAGATCGCGAAGGTGGCGAGCGCCGCGACCACGTTGAGGCGCGCGGTCAGCCGATAGCCGGGCAGGACCGCCAACAGCGCGGCCGACAGCGCCGGAATGATGAGCACGGCGGTCGCCGCATCGACGGTCATTGGCGCTCTCCGCGGCGGATGTCGAGCGCGCCGACGTCCACCGTGTCGAAGCGCTCGCGGATGCGGAACAGGAAGATGCCGATGACGATGAAGGCGATCAGGATCGAGAAGGCGACGCTGATCTCGACGACGAGCGGCATGCCCCTGGCGCCGGTCGCGGCGAGCACGAGCCCGTTCTCCAGCGACATGAAGCCGACCACCTGGCTGACCGCGTTGCGCCGGGTCACCATCATCAAGAGCCCGAGCAGCACCACCGACAGCGCGAAGGCGAGGTCCTCGCGCGCGAGCGGCTCGGCCTCCGCCGTCACCCGCAGCATCACCACCATCGAGAGGGCGACGAGGCCCATGCCAAGCAGCATGGCGGGCCCGACACCCACCACCTTCTCGATCTCGCGGTGGATGCCCAGGCGCACGATGATCCGGTGCAGCGCGACCGGAATGACGATCGCCTTGAAGCCGAGCGCGATCGCGGCGGTGACATAGAGATGCGGAGCGTCTTGCACGTGCGCCTGCCACGCGACCGACAGCGCCAGCATCAGCGCGTGGACCGCGAAGACGTTGATCAGTGCGTAGAGCCGGTCCTGGTAGAGCTGCAGGAAGCTCACCAGCACGAGCGAGCCGGCGAGCAGGTGGGCGACGTCGAAATTCAGTCCGTGCATCACAGGCTCCGCGACACGAACAGGAGGAGCATCGCGAGCAGGCCGAGCATGAGACCGGCGCCGAGGAACTCGGGCACGCGGAAGACGCGCATCTTGGCGATCGAGGTCTCGAACAGCGCAAGCAGCCAGCCGCCCGCCGCGAGCTTCCCGAGATAGCTCACGAGCCCGAGCGCCAGTGCGGCCGGGCCCGCGTCGGGCCGGCCGATGCCCCAGGGTGTGAACACGCAGGCGATCAGCGACACGTAGAGCAGCAGCTTGAGCGAGGCGGCGAGATCGATCAGGGCGAGATGCCGGCCCGAATATTCCAGCACCATCGCCTCATGCACCATCGTGAGCTCGAGGTGGGTCGCCGGGTTGTCCACCGGGATGCGCGCATTCTCGGCGAGCGCGACCATCATCAGCGCGAACAGGGCGAGCCCGAGGGATACGCGCAGCCCGACGGCGGAATTGAGCAGCGCGCCCGCCATGGTGGAGAGCTGGGTCGAGCCGGCGATCAGCGCCAGCGTGAAGACGACCATGATCATCGCCGGCTCGGCGAGCGAGGCGATCATCACCTCGCGGCTCGAGCCGATGCCGCCGAAGCTGGTGCCGACATCCATGCCGGCGAGCGCCAGGAAGAACCGCGCGCTGCCGAGGAGCGCGATGATGGCGATCAAGTCGGCCGACCACGAGAAGAGCAATCCGGTGCGGAAGGTGGGTACCAGCGAGGCCGCGACCCAAATCGCGGCAAAGACCAGATAGGGAATGACGCGGAACAGCCACGACGAGGTTTGCGCGAGCACGACTTCTTTGCGCATCAACCGCACGAGATCGCGATAGGGCTGCAGCAGCGAGGGTCCGCGCCGGCGCAGCAACCGCGCTTTGGTCTTGCGCACCAGGGCGGTGAGCAGCGGTGCCAGGGCCAGCACCAGCAGCATCTGTGCGCCTTGCACGGCGAGATCGACGATCATGGCCATATCGCCAGCACCAGCAGCAGGAGCACGAGGGAGGCGAAGACGAGGCTGAGGAACTGACGGATGGTCAGGAACTGCAGCCGGTTGAGCCGGTCGGCCGCAAAGCCGACGGCGCGCGCGACCGGCGCGTAGAGAGTCTCCCAGATGAGGTCATGCAGCTCCACGGTCAGCCGAGCCGGGCGCATGTCGCCGGGCAGCGGCATCTCGCCATGCTCGCGCGCGCGAAACACGATGGTGCCGAAGACGCGGCGGATCGGCTGGGCGAAGCTCGCCGCGCTGTATTGTGTGACGGGGCTCGGATCGGGATAGCCGCAATCCCAGGCGGGTCCCCGTCGCAGCCGATCGGATGCCAGCCGATGGATGGCGGAGGCCGCGAGCGTGCCGGATATCACCATGAACAGAAAAACCAGAAGCCCATTGTAGGAGCTGCGGCTTTGCGCGATCGGCACGATCGAGAGCCAGTCGACGCCGGCCTGCACCGGCATGCTGGCGCCGACGAAGGCGTGCACGACCGGGGCCAGCGCATCCATGAACAGGCCCGGCAGGACGCCCACAATCAGACACAAGGCGGCGAGGAAAAACATCGCGGCGCGCGAGAAGCGATCGGTTTCGGCGGCGCGTGTGGCCGCCTCGGTGCGCGGGCGGCCGAGGAACGTCACGCCGAACGCCTTGACGAAGCAGGCGGCGGCGAGCGCGGCCGACAGCGCGAGCAGCGCGCCGACCGCCGGCACCAAGAGCTTGAGGCCCCATGACGGCAATTGCGGGCTGAGCAGGATCGCCTGGAAGGTCAACCACTCGGAGACGAAGCCGTTGAGCGGCGGCAGGGCGGAGATCGCGGCACAGCCGACCAGAAAGACGAACGCCGTCTGCGGCATGCGATGGATGAGGCCGCCGAGATGCTCCATGTCACGCTCGCCGGTTGCGGTGAGCACCGCGCCGGCGCCGAAGAACAAGAGGCTCTTGAAAACCGAATGGTTGAGCACGTGCAGCAGGCCGGCGGTCATTGCCAGCGCCGCGGCGAATTCCATGCCGTGCGCTTCGAACGCGAGCGCAAGGCCGAGCCCGATGAAGATGATGCCGATGTTCTCGACCGTGTGATAGGCGAGCAGCCGCTTGAGGTCGTGTTGCATCAGGGCATAGAGCACGCCCATCACGGCCGTGATGCCGCCGAGGGCGAGCACCACGAGGCTCCACCACCAGGCGGGCGGGCCGAGCAGATCGAAGACGATGCGGACGAAGCCGTAGACCGCGACCTTGGTCATGACGCCGCTCATCAGCGCCGACACGTGGCTCGGCGCCGCCGGATGCGCGAGTGGCAGCCACACGTGCAGCGGCACGAGGCCGGCCTTCGAGCCGGCGCCGACCAGCGCCAGGATCAGAGCCAGCGCCGCGAGGCCCGCCGGCGGATGCGCGTTGCGGATCTCAGCGAACGCATAGCCGCCGCCCGGGCCCGCCAACAGCCCGAAGGTGAGCAGCAGCGCCAGGGTGCCGAAGCTCGCCATCACGAGATACACGTAGCCGGCGCGCACGTTCTCGCGATCGTGGTGATGCGCCATCACCAGCGCCCACGAGGTCAGCGACATGAATTCCCACGACAACAGGAACGTGAAGGCGTCGTCGGCCATCACGACGAGGCTCATCCCGGCGAGAAACGCCGGATAGAACGGCAGCACTCGCGCTGGCACCGCCTCGTGCCGTCCGTAACCGAGCCCAAACAGGCTGGCGGCGCCAGCGCCGAGCGAGACGACGGCGAGAAAGTAGGCGGACAGCGCATCGAAACGGAAATGCGCGCCGAGCCACGGAACCCCGAGCGGCAACGTCACGCTCGCCGGCGCGGATCCGCGCAGGAGCTCGGCGATGGCGGCCCCGCACGATGCCAGCGATGCCAGCAGGCAGAGCGTGTAGACAACCGGCGTGGCCGCTTTGACCCGCGCAATCCCCACGGCCAATGCGGAGGTGGCAAGGAGCAAGCCGACGCAGGCGAGGAGGAGCGCCAGGATCATGTCGCCGGCCTCTTCAAGCGGACGCCGCGGCCGCCGGCGACGCTCGTGGCGTTGTCGGTGATGAGCTCGATGCCGGCAGCATCCAGCGCGGCGACGAGCTTCATCAGCGAGTCGACGTTGCCGCGAACAACCCCGTCACTTGCTTCCATCCGCTGGACGGTCGGCAGCGACAGGCCGGACAATTCGGCGAGCTTGCGCTGGTCGATGCCAAGGAAGGCGCGGGCCGCGCGCATCTGGGCACCTGTGATCATTGGAACCTGCCGACGTATGAAGCAGCCTTAATGCAATATTAAATCTCTATTTTGATGTGTCAAGCATCAGTTTTGTTTTCGACAAACAACCTTTCGTTCGGATTGGTGTAGCCGCACTGGAGCGGAGGGGAATGCGGGGGCAGACCTTCGGATTACGACGCTGAGCCTCATCAGGCGGCGCTTCGCGCCGACCGGTTGGCGCCTCCATACGGGCTACGAATCACCGGCGCGCCGGGTAGCGCCCGTGCGCGCCGCCGTGTAATCAGCGCGCCCATGCTCCGCTCCGCTCTCCTCAACGTCATGGTTTCCGCTGCGCGCAAAGCCGCGCGCGGCTTGAAGCGCGACTTCGGCGAGATCGAAAAGCTGCAGGTCTCGCTCAAGGGCCCGGCCAATTTCGTCTCCGCGGCCGATCATCGCGCCGAGGAGGTGCTGCGCGCCGAGCTCGCCAAGGCCCGGCCGGGCTACGGCTTTCTCGGCGAGGAAGGCGGCCGACAGGAAGGTTCCGACAGGACCCATTGCTGGATCGTCGATCCGCTCGACGGCACCACCAACTTCCTGCACGGCATTCCGCAGTTCGCGATCTCGATCGGGCTCGAGCGCGAAGGCACCATCGTCGCCGGCGTCATCTACAACCCGGCGAACGAGGAGCTGTTCATGGCCGAGCGCGGCAAGGGCGCGTTCCTCAACGATCAGCGCCTGCGCGTCGCCGCGCGCCAACGCCTTGCCGAGTCGGTCGTTGCGTGCGGATTGCCGCATCTCGGCCGCGGCGATCTCGCGCTGTTTCGCAAGGAGTTCGCCGCCGTCCAGGAGAAGGTCGCCGGCATCCGCCGCTTCGGCGCGGCGGCGCTCGATCTCGCCTGGGTTGCGGCCGGCCGCGTCGACGCCTACTGGGAGCGCAATTTGTCGCCCTGGGACATGGCCGCCGGCCTGCTGATGGTACGCGAGGCCGGCGGGTTCGTCAGCGACCTCGACGGGCGCGAGGACATCTTCGCCAAAGGGGAGATCATCGCCGGTAACGAGACCATGCAGCGCGAAATCCTGGCGCTGATCCGGGCTGCCGCCCGCGCGTGAACCAAGCGGCTGAGCCGTGCGGCCAAATCGGCGTGATGCGCCATCGCGTCAGGTTACCTTCCGCCGCGGCTGTGCCATATTTACATGACCCTTAGCGGATGTTGCGGCGAAACGAGTCCCGGGTCGCCGACCAGAGCATGCGCCGAGCGTAACGCGTGTAAACGGCGCCTTCCGGCGCCGAATGTAGACGGCGCTTTCCGGCGCGGATCCGTCCGTGGGGTGGGCGCGTAGGCCGGTTCATCTGCGGCATGTGCCGCAGCCATAACGCCCGATAAAAACGCCGAACGACCATGGCGCCGCGCGATCACGATATCGACCCGTTCAAGGTGAGCTCGCCCCGGATCTTCCTCGTCCGGATGCTGCTCTTTCTCATCCTCGCCGCGCTCATCGGCGTGATCCTCTACCAGCAGATCTGGAACGCGTTCGAGGCCAACCCGGGGCTGAACTCGCTGATCATCATCGTGCTGGCGATCGGCATCATCTTCGCGTTCCGCCAGGTGATCCGCCTGTTTCCCGAAGTCGCCTGGGTGAACAGCTTCCGCCTCGCCGATCCGGGCCTCGCGGTCGAGCGCTCGCCCACCCTGCTCGCCCCGATGGCGACCATGCTCGGCGACCGCATGGGCCGCATGTCGATGTCGCCGCAGACCATGCGCACGCTGATGGATTCGATCGCGACCCGGCTCGACGAGGCGCGCGACATCTCGCGCTACATGACCGGGCTCCTCGTCTTCCTCGGCCTGCTCGGCACGTTCTGGGGCCTGATCGAGACCGTGACGTCGGTGCGCGGCGTGATCCAGGGCCTCAAGGTAGGGGGCGACGCCGGCCAGATGTTCGACGCCCTCAAGGACGGCCTCGGCGCCCCGCTCGGCGGCATGGGCATCTCGTTCTCGTCCTCGCTGTTCGGCCTCGCCGGCTCGCTCATTCTCGGCTTTCTCGACCTGCAGACCAGCCAGGCGCAGAACCGCTTCTACACCGATCTCGAGGACTGGCTCGCCACCACGGTGCGCGACCTCGGCGTCGAGACGGCCCCGGACATCGCCGCCGGCGGCGTGGCGAGCGGCGAGCTGCGTGCCGCGATCGAGCGCCTGCGCGAGTCGCTCGCCGACAGCGGCGGCAAGCAGGCGAACACCGCGATGGTCAACCTCGCCGAGTCGCTGCAGGGCCTCATCCATCACATGCGCACCGAGCAGCAGATGATCCGCGATTGGGTCGACGCCCAGGCCGAGCAGCACCGCGACATCCGCAAGCTGCTCGAGGTCCTGGTGCGCGAGAACCACAAGATGTGAGCTGGACCGATGGCGCTCGCCCGCAGCCGCCGCGATGTCGGCATCAACTATTGGCCCGGCTTCGTCGACGCGCTGTCGACGTTGGTGCTCGGCGTCATTTTCCTGCTCACCATCTTCGTCGTGGTGCAGTTCTTCCTGTCGCAGGAGGTGGCCGGCAAGGACACGGCGCTGACGCGGCTCAACAAGCTCGTCGCCAGCCTGACCGACGAGCTCGCGCTGGAGAAATCGAGCAAGGTCTCGCTCGAGGACGAGATCACGAGCCTGCGCGCGAGCCTCGCCGGCGCCGAGAACGAGCGCAACCGCCTGCAGAATGAGGCGCAACAGGCCGGCGTCGCCTCGGGCGCGGCCTCCGCGGCCCAGAACAAGGCCAACGAGCTCAGCGGCGCTCTGGATTCGCAGAAGCAGATCAGCGCCCGCGCGCTCGCCCAGGTCGAGGTGCTCGGCCAGCAGATCGAGGCGCTGCGCCGCCAGCTCGCCGCCGTGCAGGCCGCGCTCGACGCCAGCGAGAAAAACGGCCAGGCCGCGCAGGAGAAGATCGCCGACCTCGGCCAGCGTCTCAACGTCGCGCTGGCGCAGCGCGTGCAGGAGCTCTCGCGCTACCGCTCGGATTTCTTCGGCCGCCTGCGCACCATTCTCGGTGATCGTCCAGACATTCGCATCGTCGGCGACCGCTTCGTGTTCCAATCCGAGGTCTTCTTCGATCCCGGCCAGGCGACGCTGCGCCCGGAAGGCAAGGTCGAGATCGACAAGATCGCCGCCGTGCTCGTCGACCTGGAAAAGCAGATCCCGAGCGACATCGCCTGGGTGCTGCGCGTCGACGGTCACACCGACGTGCGGCCGATCGCGAGCGCGCAATTTCCTTCGAACTGGGCGCTGTCGTCGGCGCGCGCGATCTCGGTCGTGCAGTACCTGATCTCCAAGGGCATCTCGCCACAGCATCTGGTCGCCGCCGGCTTCGGCGAATTCCAGCCGCTCGATCCCGGCAATACCGAGGAGGCCTATCGCAAGAACCGCCGCATCGAGCTGAAGCTGACCGAGCGATAATCGCTCGCGCCTTCTGTGTGGACAGGGGCAAGGAGGGGATGACCTCTCCCGAACAGACAAACCTCTCACCACAGGAGATTTCCATGAATACCCGCACCTTCATCGCCCTCGCGCTCGCCTCGGCCTCGATCAGACCTGTGTCGCGCCCCCCGCCGCGACGGCGGGACTACTTCCAGCACCGGGACCATGGCGGGCCCCCCGCCGCCAGCGAGTCCCGAGCGGCACGCGCCGTCGGGCTTTTTTGCTCGATGGAGCCGGCCAGCAGAATGCTGCGAGCGCGGTCGTCGGTCATGCCCGCACCTTCCGAAGGGCCGATGCCTCTCCTCCCAGATCGTGCTTTAACCCGTGGCTCCACGCCCTCGGGGACACGCATGCCTCGCCTGCCCTTCACGCTCCGCCGCTACACCGAAGCCGACGAGGACGCCGCGATCGAGCTGTGGCGGCGCACCTGGCAGCGCGCCTATCCGCATCTCGACTTCGCCGCGCGCGTCGCGTGGTGGCGCGCGCGATGGCGCGGCGAGCTCGTGCCGACGACCATCATTACGGTCGCGGAACGTGACGGCGCGATGCGCGGATTCGTGACGGTCGATCCGTCGACCGGCTATCTGGATCAGCTCGTCGTTGCGCCCGAAGCGTGGGGTTCGGCGCTCGCGGCCGCGCTCCTCGACGAGGCGAAGCGCACCACGCCGCAAGGCCTCGATCTGCTGGTCAACCAGGACAACGCCCGCGCCATCCGCTTCTACGCGAAGCACGGCTTCGCGATCACCGGCGCCGACGTGAACGAGCGCTCGGGCGCGCCGCTGCACAAGATGAGCTGGCGGCCATAGCGGCCGTGGCCCGCGTGGAGCGAAGCGGGATGCGGGGTCAGCGCTCCGGCTGATAGATCAATCCCGCATTACGGCGCTGCGCGCCTCCATGCGGGCTACAAACCTACGTCCCCTGAAATTGCAATTTCGCCAGCCGCGCATAGAGCCCACCCGCCGCGGCGAGCTGATCATGCGTGCCTTCCTCGACGATGCGGCCATGGTCCATCACCAGGATGCGGTCGCACGAGAGCACGGTGGCGAGCCGATGCGCGATCACGATCGTGGTACGGCCGGCCATCAGCCGCTCGAGCGCCGCCTGCACCAGGGTCTCGCTCTCGGCGTCGAGCGAGGAGGTCGCCTCGTCGAGCAGCAGCAGCGGGGCGGCGCGCAGAATCGCCCGCGCGATCGCGATGCGCTGGCGCTGGCCGCCCGACAGCGTCACGCCGCGCTCGCCGATCATCGTGTCGTAGCCCTGCGGCAGGCGGCGGATGAACTCGACGGCGGCCGCCTGCTCGGCGGCTTGCGCGACCTCGGCGTCGCTCGCGTCGGGACGGCCGAAGCGGATGTTGTCGGCGACAGTCGCCGCGAATATCGCGACCTCCTGCGGCACCAGCGCGATGCGCGAACGCAGCGCCTGCGGATCCGCCCGGTCTATGCGCGCGCCGTCGAACGTGACGGTGCCGGCGGCCGGATCGTAGAAGCGCAGCAGCAGGTGAAACACCGTGCTCTTGCCCGCGCCCGAGGGGCCGACGATCGCGACGCGCTCGCCGGCCCGTACTTTTAACGACAGGCCATCGAGCACCGCCGCCTGCGGCCGGGTCGGATAGGCGAAGCGCACACGCTCGAGCGCGACCTCGCCGCGCGGCGGCGACGGCAGCGGCAATGACGCCGCCGGCGCCTGGATGGTCGGCTCGATCGCGAGCAGCTCGCCGAGCCGCTCGGCCGAGCCTGCGGCCTGCGAGATCTCGCCCCACACCTCGCTCAATTGCCCGAGACCCGAGGCCGCGAAGACGGCGAACAGCACGAACTGGCTCAGCGTCCCGGCCGTTAGCCGGCCGGCGAGCACGTCCTTGGCGCCGATCCACAGGATCCACACGACGCTCGCCGAGGCGAGGAAGATGATGATGGCGGTCAGAATGGCGCGCGCACGGGTCGAGTGCAGCGCCGCCGTGTAGGCGCGCTCGACCGCGGTGCCGAAGCGCGTGTCGGCGAGGCGCTCGTTGGTGAAGGCCTGCAGTGTGCGCACGGCGCCGATGAGCTCGGCCGCGTAGGCGGAGGCCTCGGCGAGCGTGTCCTGCGCGGTGCGCGAGCGGCGGCGCACCATCCGCCCAAACGCGACCAGCGGCAGAACGATCGCCGGAATCACGACGAGGACGAAGCCGGAGAGGCGCGGGCTCGTCACCACCATCATGACGACCGAGCCGAAGAACAGCACGAGGTTGCGCAACGCGACCGATACCGAGGCGCCCACCGCGGATTTGATCTGCGTGGTGTCGGCGGTGAGGCGCGAGACCAACTCGCCGGATTTTGCAGTGTCGAAGAAGTCGGCCGAGAGCTGCGTGATACGGTCGAACACCGCGCGGCGCACATCGGCGACCACCCGCTCGCCGATGGTCGTGACCAGGTAGTAGCGCGCCGCACTCGCGAGCGCGAGCACGGCGACGACCGCGATCATCGCGGCGAAATACTGGTTGATCAGCTCGATCCGCTCGGCCGAGAAGCCGAGATCGATCATGCGGCGGACCGCGATCGGCACCGCGAGCGTCGCCAGCGAGGCGACCACCAGCGCGATCAGCGCGAGGGCGGCGCGCCCCTTGTAGCGCTTGACGAACGGCACCAGCATCGCGAGCGGGCGCAGCTTTCCGCGCGCCGCGGAAGGCTGCACGGCCGGCGTTTCTGCCGGCGCAGCGTTGGGAACTTCGGCCGCGATTGCGGCGTGTGCGGTCACGTCGTTCATCGTTTCTCTTTGATCTGGACGCGTTCACGCCTTGTCCGGAGGCGGGCGGACAATGCCCCGGCCGCTCCGGCAAGACAATCGGCAGATCGGCCGCAGTCCCCGGGCGAGCGGAGGTCATGCGAAGCCAACCGGTCCGGCGGCCGCCTTGTTTCCGCTGCGGCCCTCATGTATACGGGCGCCAATTCCAACCGTTTCGCAGCCAGCTGCCGGACGCGCAGGAGCGTCAGCCATGAAAGCCGACACCCATCCCGATTATCATACCGTCAAGGTCATCATGACCGACGGGACCGAATTCACCACCCGCACGACCTGGGGCAAGGAAGGCGACACGCTTCACCTCGACATCGACCCCAAGTCGCATCCGGCCTGGACCGGCGGCACCCAGCAGCTGCTCGACCGCGGCGGCCGTCTTTCGCGCTTCCAGAAGAAGTTCTCGGGCCTCGGCCTGAAAAAGTAACGCGCGCAATCAGCCGAAGACAAAAGCCCCCGCTTCGCGGGGGTTTTCTGTTGCGTCGTAGGGTGGGCAAAGGCGGCCGAGCGACCGAGGCTTTTGGCACGGCGCCACAACGCAGCCATCTCGGCCGCCTTTGCGGACCCGACGGATCGATTGCGTGGAAAAATCCTCAGCGCTCGTTGCGCTCGAACGCGGCCCGCAGCAGGCCCATCTGGCGATCCAGCGGATTCGTCGCGACCAGCTCCTCGGGAGCCGGCGCATGGATGGTCGCGTCGAGCCGGCGCACATCGTCATGCAGCTTCTGGGCACGGCCGATCAACGCGCGCAGCTTCTCGGGCAGCACCTTCATGGCGTTGAGGTCGATCGGCTCGCCGGGCGCGAGCTTGACCTTGGTCTTTTCCTTGTTGGCCTGGGCGAGCGACATCTCACCTTCGTTGACGGCGCGGTGCAGCAGCAGCCATGACGCGAGCTGCATCAGCCGCGTGGTGAGACGCATGCTCTCGGTTGCGTAAGTGAGCGCGGCGCCGCGCTCGAGCTTTTTCGAATCCTTGCGGCCGGGGCCATCGAGGTAGGAGGCGGTCTCCTCGACGAGCTTCATGCCGTCACGAAAGAGCGCCGAAAAGGACTGCGATGATGCAAGACGCGCACCGAACGACACCGGCTGCTCGCCGACCAGTTTCTCTACCATGTGCCTCACGCCCGCCGACAAGCGGTCATAAGACCCCGGCCCCGCCGGCCTGTCCAGAGTCGGTTACGAAAAGGTAAAAATATGGTTGCCAACGCACGGCCTGCCCCAAAACGGGACAGCAGCGCACGGCGAAAGCACGCGCGCTAGCTCGACGCGCGGCGTACAAAAAAGAGCCGCCGTTGCCGGCGGCTCGAAGTGATAACAGGGAGGCGTCAAACAGAGTGGACAGGAGCCACTCGGTGTCCAGAAGATGGACGGTATCAGTAATGGACGAGAAAGCTTAATTAAAGGTTAATATTAAGCGTGCGATCGAGCCGATTTTGTTGACGAATGGAATTGCGATCCAGCTCGCGAGCCGAATACCGCCCGCAAGTGTCGGGCTACTTCTTGAAGAACTGATCGGCGGCCGAGCGGGTGGCCTGCTTCCTGGCGATGTCGGCCTCGAGCCGCGCGATCTCGTCCTTGAGCAGCCCGATCCGCTCGGTCAACTCGTTGACCGACAGCAGCGTCAGATCCTGCCCGATCTCGTGGGCGATCTTCTTCTTTGGCCGGTCGTCCTCGTCGGTCGCTGGCATCGGCTGGCTCCGCCCCCGAGGATAGCGAGCACTCGCGTGCTTGTCACACGCCCCGGCACGCGAACCTCCTCATGGTGAGTTGCTCACCGGCGTGGCCGACCCCTACGCATGAAACGCGCGGTAGGCGGGAGTGCTATCCTGAGGGTCCGCTGGCACCGAGGTCGGAAACTCCTTGGTGCAATCAGCCCGACGGT